>Ga0101945_1000009_pt1 | contig 886069 bp, 785 predicted proteins | sample DewCreD2012metaG_2_FD_75246 | JGI IMG/M metagenome (GOLD analysis project Ga0101945, IMG submission 75246) | Hot spring sediment bacterial and archeal communities from British Columbia, Canada, to study Microbial Dark Matter (Phase II) - Dewar... ... | reverse complement strand
CAATGCGCGTTTTCGGGTGAAGTTGATTTATCCGGTGGCGATGGAGGAGGGTTTGCGTTTTGCGATTCGTGAAGGTGGGCGTACTGTCGGCGCAGGCGTCGTCACCAAAATCCTAGACTAAAACCCTGGGTTAATCCTGGGATCTTAAAGTGCCCGGGGGAACGCACGGGCGTAGCTCAATTGGCAGAGCAGCGGTCTCCAAAACCGCAGGCTGCAGGTTCGAGTCCTGCCGCCCGTGCTACAGAAATGAAGGGCGAACGCGGCGTTCGCCCTTCTCGTTTGTCCAGTGCAAGCCAGCAGGCCGCGTTTTATGATGGCTAAAATTCGTGCATACCTGCAAGAAGTGGGTCGGGAAATGCAAAAGGTCAACTGGCCTACGCGTCAGGAACTGGTGAACAATACCGTCTTGACGCTTATTGCTTCTGTGCTGGTGGCCTTGTTCATTTTCTTGGCCGATCGGTTGATTGCTACAGTGCTAGAATTCATCTATTCCCTATAGGCGCAGCGCACGCAACAAGAGCTATGGCGGAAGAGAAACATCAAGACAGGGTGCGCAAGTGGTATGTGCTGCGCACGTTTTCTGGGCACGAAAAGAAAGTTAAACAGTACCTGGAGCGAGAAATTGAACGCTTGGGCCTAAAGGATCGGGTAGGCGAAATTCTGATTCCTACCGAAACTGTCTTTGAGCTTCGGGGAGGGAAAAAACGCACGCGGGAAAAAACCTTTTTCCCAGGTTACGTTCTCATTGAAGCCGCGCTTGACCAAGAGTTGCAAATGCTGATTTCCAATATGCCCTCGGTGGTGGGATTTTTGGGCGCGGGCAATCAGCCAACGCCATTACGGCCAGAGGAAGTGCGGCGCATTTTAGGTAAGGTGGACGAAGCGCGGGAGCTGGGAGAACAGCCCGAAATTCCCTTTAAGCCAGGTGACCCCGTGCGTATCATCGAGGGGCCATTTAACAATTTCACAGGCGTGGTTGAAGAAGTCTATCCCGACAAGCTCAAGCTTAAGGTCATGGTGTCGATTTTTGGGCGCAAGACGCCTCTGGAAGTCGACTACCTGCAGGTAGAACGCGAAGCGTAGCCTTTTGTGAAAAACAGACGCGTTCGTGCATTCTGCGAAACCTTCCCAATGCCATAAAATAGAAGCGACTTCCGTAACGACGGTATGGGTCAAGCGGGAGCCTGCTTCATCAGGCGATTGGACCGCAAGGAGGAACCATGGCGAAGAAGGTCGAAAAACAGATCAAATTGCAGATTAAGGGGGGACAAGCGACCCCAGCACCCCCCATTGGTCCAGCCTTGGGCCAAGCGGGTGTGAACATCATGGAGTTTTGTAAGCAGTTTAACGCTGCTACCCAAGATCGCATGGGGGTGGTGCTGCCTGTGGTCATTACGGTATATACCGATAAGTCCTTCACCTTTGTGGTCAAAAGCCCCCCAGCAGCTGAGTTGTTGAAACAAGTAGCTAAAATTGAAAAGGGCGCTGCGGATCCCTTGCGTCAGAAGGTGGGGAAGGTAACGTGGGAGGACTGCTTGGCGATTGCACGCCAGAAGATGGCCGACCTGAATGCCTACGACCTTGAAAAAGCTGCATCGATGATTGCAGGAACAGCCCGTTCGATGGGCATCGTGGTCGAAGGTAAACCAGAACACCTATAAAAATGCACCCGTTGCGGGAGCCTGCACCTGCAGGCGACACTACCGCTAAACCTCCTAAGAGGCTATGCCTAAGCGTGGAAAACGATATCTAAAGGCCCTTGAAATTGTGCAGCAAGCAGGGGGTGGGCCTTTTACGCTGGAAGAAGCTGCAGAACTGGTTAAAAAAACGGCCCTGGCTAAGTTTAACGAATCGGTTGATATGGACGTGCGGCTGGGGGTTGACCCTCGGCATGCCGACCAGATGGTGCGTGGCACTGTGGCTTTACCCCATGGTACGGGGAAACAAGTGCGCGTATTGGTATTGGCCGATGAGGGTCGTTGGAAAGAAGCGGAAGCTGCAGGCGCCGATTACGTGGGACTTGACCAGTACATCGAGCAGATTCAAAATGGCTGGCTGGAGTTTGATGTTGTGATTGCCACACCTCAGGTGATGAGTAAGATTGGTCGCCTGGGGCGCATCTTGGGTCCACGTGGACTGATGCCCAATCCAAAGAGCGGTACGGTAACCGAAGACGTGGCTGAAGCTGTACGACAGGTTAAGGCAGGACGCATCGATTTCCGCGTTGACAAGACTGGGAATCTCCACGTATCTATTGGCAAGGCTTCGTTCTCGAGCCAGCAGATTCGCGAGAATGCCGAGGCGTTTTTGCGCGAAGTGTTGCGCCTGCGACCACCCAGTGTCAAAGGCACCTATGTGCGCTCGATCACGCTCTCGACCACGATGGGGCCAGCAGTGCCTGTAGATCGTAGTGTGGTGCATACGCTGCGCTAAGCGAATTTAGATCTGGAGCTTGAAAAGCCATGCCACTGACAAAAGCACAAAAAGCGGCTGTTCTGGAAGAGCTCAGCGAAAAGCTGGCTGCAACGCCAGCCATTTACTTGACCTATTATAGCGGGTTGAATGTGGCGCAGCTTTCGAAACTGCGGCGCCGCTTTCGTGAGGAGGGGGTGGAATTTAAGGTGGTTAAAAACACGCTGTTACGCATTGCAATGGAGCAGCGGGGGGGGTATGAGGCGCTTTTGCCGCTCCTGAATGGGCCAACAGCCGTTGCGTTTAGCCACGAGCCAGCAGCCCCAGCGCGCGTGCTGAAGAAATTTTTGGCGGAAGAAGGGGTTGAGCTACCGCGGCTAAAGGGTGCCTTTATCGATGGCGCAGTCTATGGGGCCGACGCGCTGGAAACGCTGGCTTCACTTAAGTCGAAAGATGAGTTGATTGCCGACATTATCGGGCTGGTGCTCTCGCCTGCCCGTAATGTGGTCGGTGCGCTTCAAGGCCCAGGCCAGCAACTGGCCGCCTTGGTAAAAGCCATTGCAGAAAAAGCGGAAGCATAATAACCATCCTTAATCAGCAGCGCAGCCTATAGAGGCGAAGACCGCTGCAGGAAACCTCGGAGGAACCATGGCAGACCTGAAAGCACTCGCAGAACAACTGGTTAACCTGACCATCAAAGAGGCCAACGAATTGGCCAAAATTCTGGAAGAAGAATACGGCATCAAGCCAGCAGCTGCTGCAGTGGCCGTGGCTGCTGCTGCACCGGCTGGAGGAGATGGGGCCGCAGCCGTAGAGGAAAAAACCGCGTTTGACGTCATTCTTAAGTCGGCCGGTGCCAACAAGATTGCGGTGATTAAAGAGGTGCGCGCCATTACGGGTCTTGGCCTAAAAGAAGCCAAAGATCTGGTCGATAGTGCACCCAAGCCAGTTAAGGAGGGGGTTAGCAAAGAAGAAGCAGAGCAGATTAAGGCAAAGCTGCAGGAAGCCGGAGCTGAAGTGGAAATTAAGTGATCGGGAACCTGCTGTTGATCTTTGCATTTTGTATCTTTAGCGCACACGACGGAGTGGTAAGCCGACATCCGCAATGGCGGGGTCGGCTTTCCCTGCTTATACCTTCCTTAAAAGAAACCCTGTGTGTGCTCCTGCGTTAGCATGCATCAACCCACCTCTACAACGGTTAGCTGCACAAGCCATTCGGCTTTCGTGATCACGGCAACGCGTCACTCAACCATTGAAGTTACACGCGCTTATGTCTGAGCGTAACGGCCAGGTGGGCACGAACGAACGGATTTCGTTTGCCCGCACGCAGACAGTTTTGGACTACCCTGACCTGCTGGAAATCCAGCTTAAGTCGTTTAAGGAGTTTGTGCAAGACGACGTCCCTCCTGAAGAGCGGGAAGACATCGGCTTGCAGGCGGTCTTTAAGGAGCACTTTCCCATAACCGACAGCCGCGAGCGTTACATTCTGGAGTTTTTATACTATACGCTCGACACCCCTAAGCATTCGGTTGAAGAGTGTTTGGCCCAGGGGCTGACCTATTCGGTACCGCTGAAGGCCAAGCTGCGACTGTCAATCCTGGAAGACGAGGACGAAGAGGAAGCGAACGAGGCGATCGAGCAGGAGGTCTATTTGGGCAACCTGCCCTATATGACCGAGCGCGGCACGTTTATCGTGAATGGTGCCGAGCGCGTCATTGTCTCGCAGCTCCACCGGAGTCCGGGGGTCTTCTTTGGCCAGAGCATTCATCCCAATGGGACCGAACTTTACTCAGCCCGTGTCATTCCGCTGCGCGGCTCGTGGATCGAATTTTCCACCGATGTGGCCAACGTCATGTGGGCCTATATCGACCGGAAGAAAAAGCTTCCGGTCACTACACTGCTGCGCGCACTGGGCTTTTCTTCAGACGAAGAGATCATTCGGCTTTTTGAGCTGGCCGATGAGGTGGACGTATCAAGCAAAGAGGCCTTTAGGCAGCACGTAGGCCGCAAGCTGGCTTCGTCCATTACGCTGGAGCGCATCATCGAAATTGTCGATGAAGATACGGGCGAGGTAGTTGAAGAAAAGCGCGAGCGCGAAGTGCTCTTTCCAGCCGACCACGAGTTGGAAGAAGCGGATTTTGAGCGGCTGCAGGAAGCGGGGATTACCCGTATCTTTTTGCTGAAGCAAGAAGATATTGAAGAAGCGCTTAATAAAAGCACGCTGCTCAATACCCTCCGTCGGGATCCGACGCACTCAGAAACGGAAGCCTTGGAGTACCTGTATTTCCAGCTCCGGGGTACTGAGGCTCCTGATCTTGAAAGCGCCCGTGCATTGCTCGATCGGTTGTTTTTCAACGAAAAACGCTATGACCTGGGTGCTGTGGGCCGCTACCGGCTCAACAAGCGGTTGCGTATCGATGTGCCCATGGATGTCCTCACACTGACCAAAGAGGACATCGTGGCCATTATTCGCGAGCTTATCCTGCTGCAGAATGGCCAAAGCACCTTGGATGATATCGATCACCTGGGCAACCGCCGTGTCCGTACCGTCGGCGAGCAGCTTGCGGCGCAGTTCTCCCTGGGCTTGGCCCGTATGGCGCGTACGATCAAAGAGCGGATGAATTTGCGGGATGCGGAAAGTTTTACGCCCCAAGATTTGGTCAATGCCCGGACCATTGCCAGTGTGATCAACACATTCTTTGGCACCAACCAGCTTAGCCAATTCATGGACCAAACCAACCCGTTGGCTGAGCTGACGCACAAGCGGCGGGTATCGGCGCTAGGTCCGGGCGGTCTAACGCGCGAGCGGGCGGGCTTTGAAGTACGCGACGTGCATTACACGCACTATGGTCGCCTGTGCCCCATCGAAACGCCCGAAGGGCCGAACATCGGGTTGATCTCTTCGCTAACGGTGCACGCCCGCATTAATGAGTTTGGCTTTATCGAAACGCCCTACCGGGTCGTGCGCAACGGCAAGGTAACCAACGAGATCGTCTATCTGACGGCCGAGGAAGAAGACAATGCGGTCATTGCACAGGCCAACGCGCCCATCGACGAGGAAGGCAACTTTCTCAACGAGTTCGTCAAATGTCGCTACCGGGGAGACTTCCCGCTCATGCGGCCGGAGCAGATCCAGTACATGGACGTGGCGCCTAACCAGATTGTCTCGCCTTCGGCGAGCTTGATTCCGTTCCTGGAGCATGACGATGCCAACCGTGCCCTCATGGGCTCAAACATGCAACGCCAGGCCGTACCCCTCTTGCGACCTGAAGCACCGATTGTCGGGACAGGCATGGAGGCGCGCATTGCGCGGGACTCCCGAGCCGTGCTGGTGGCTGAAGGTCCAGGTGTGGTTGAGTACGTCGATGCGGAACGCATTGTGATTCGCTACGACCAGGACCCCGAAGATGCTGAGGTGAGCTTTGAAGCACCTGTCAAGGAATACCGGCTCATCAAATTCCGCCGCACCAATCAGGACACGTGCATCAACATGCGGCCGATTGTCAAAGTCGGCCAGCGCGTGGAAAAGGGCACGGTCCTAAACGATGGCTTTTCTACCGAAAAAGGCGAGCTGGCCCTTGGCAAAAACGTGCTGGTCGCCTTTATGCCTTGGCGCGGCTATAACTTCGAAGACGCCATCGTGATTTCCGAGCGCCTGGTGGCGGAAGACGTCTTCACTTCGATCCATATCGAAGAGTTTGAGTGCCAGGTGCGGGATACCAAGCGCGGTCAAGAAGAGCTGACGCGGGAGATCCCCAACGTCTCTGAAGAAGCCACCAAAGACCTAGACGAGCGGGGCATCATCCGCGTGGGGGCCGAGGTGAAGGCCGGCGATATTCTGGTAGGTAAGGTAACCCCTAAAGGGGAGACCGAACCTACCCCTGAGGAAAAACTGCTGCGGGCGATTTTCGGGGATAAAGCGGGTGATGTCAAGGATGCCTCGCTGAAGGCGCCGCCAGGCATGAAGGGCGTCGTTATTGATACCAAGCTCTTTAGCCGGCGTAAGCTGGACGCAGCCTCGAAAAAGCGGGAGCAGCAGCGCCTCAACGAGATTGAGGAAAACCTGCAGCGCCAACTGGCAGAGCTGGACCGGAAGTTCTGGGAGAAGTTCTTCCACCTGGTCGAGGGCCAGCGCTCGGTTGGCGTAGAGACACGCGAAGGCAACCTGATTTTAGCCGAGGGCTTACCTTTTAGACGCGAAGCTTTTGAAAAGATCTCCCCCTTAAGCTTAAATCCCTCGTTGCCGTTTACGCCGGACGAAACGATCAACCGCAAGCTGCAAAAGCTGCTGCGCAACTACGAGGAAATGCACCGGCGCATTACAGGCGAGGCGAAGCGGCTTAAGCACCAGCTGCAAATGGGGGATGAGCTGCCACCTGGTGTCGTGCAGCTGGCGAAGGTCTACATTGCGCGCAAGCGCAAAATCCAGGTGGGCGATAAAATGGCCGGTCGGCACGGCAACAAAGGGGTTGTTGCTAAGATCGTTCCGGTCGAAGACATGCCTTTCCTGGAAGACGGTACGCCAGTTGACATTGTGCTGAACCCGCTGGGCGTTCCGTCGCGAATGAACCTGGGGCAGATTTATGAAACGCTGCTGGGTTGGGCAGGGAAGATCTTGGGCCGCAAGTTTGCCTCGCCGGTGTTTGACGGAGCTTCGCTTGAAGAGATCAAGGCGTTGCTGCGTGAGGCTGGGCTACCGGAAGATGGGCGGGTGCAGCTCTACGATGGCCGCACGGGTGAGCCGCTGGATCAGAAGACGACCGTGGGGTACATCTACATGATGAAGCTGAGCCACCTGGTTGAAGACAAGATCCACGCCCGCTCCATTGGACCCTACAGCCTCATTACCCAACAGCCGTTGGGAGGAAAGGCACACTTTGGCGGTCAGCGCCTGGGCGAAATGGAAGTATGGGCCCTCTACGCCTATGGCGCCGCCCATACGCTCCAGGAAATGCTGACCTACAAGTCGGACGATGTGCAGGGCCGCTCAAAGGCCTACGAAGCCATCGTCAAAGGGGAAAACATGCCCGAGCCTGGCATCCCAGAAAGCTTCAACGTTTTGGTTCGGGAGCTGCAGGGCTTGGGCCTAGAGGTGCGGCTCGACTAAAGCTGACCGTCGCCTGCACAGGATTTAAACCTTCGATGCACGCTATGCTTCAAGGGAAGACGCTAAAGATCAAGCGTGACTTCAACAGCATCACGCTTAGCCTGGCTTCTCCAGAAAGCATCCTCGAGCGTTCCTACGGCGAGGTGCTCAAGCCCGAAACGATCAACTACCGGTCGTTTAAGCCAGAGAAAGACGGGCTGTTTTGCGAAAAAATCTTCGGACCGGTCAAAGACTACGAATGCCATTGCGGCAAGTATAAGCGCATCCGCTACCGGGGTATCGTGTGCGACCGCTGCGGCGTAGAAGTCACCGAAAAGAAAGTGCGCCGCGAGCGGATGGGCCACATCACGCTGGCTGTCCCTGTAGTGCACATCTGGTACTTCAAGACCGTTCCGAACAAGATCGGCAACCTGCTTGGGCTGAAGTCCAAAGACCTGGAAAAGGTTATCTACTACGAAAACTACATTGTCATTCAGCCAGGATGCGCCGAAAAGCTGGGTGTTGAGAAAAACCAGCTGCTCACCGAAGAGGAGTACTACGAACTCCTCTACCAGATTCGGGAAGACAACAATCGCCTCGACGACGACAATCCTGAAAAGTTTATTGCCAAAATTGGTGGTGAAGCAATTGAGTTGATGCTCAAGCGGCTCGACTTGGACGAGCTTTCCAAGGAGCTGCGTTTCCAAATCAAGACCGAAACAAGTCAGCAGCGTAAAGAAGAGGCGCTCAAGCGGTTGCAAGTGGTCGAGGCCTTTCGCGAGGCCAACCGAAAGTTGGAAAATCGGCCCGAATGGATGGTGATGCGGGTCATTCCCGTTATTCCTCCTGAGCTGCGACCGCTGGTGCCGCTCGAAGGGGGGCGCTTTGCTACCAGCGACCTAAACGACCTCTACCGGCGCGTGATCATTCGGAATAATCGCCTTAAGCGGCTGATCGATATTCGCGCTCCTGAGGTCATCCTGCGCAATGAAAAGCGTATGCTGCAGGAGGCGGTCGACTCGCTGTTTGACAACTCGCGCAAAGCCAATGCCGTGCGCAGCGACTCGAACCGGGCGCTCAAGTCGCTGTCGGACATGCTTAAAGGTAAGCAGGGGCGCTTCCGCCAGAACCTGCTGGGTAAGCGGGTCGACTACTCGGGTCGCTCGGTCATTGTGGTGGGCCCTGAACTTGAGTTGCATCAGTGCGGCCTGCCCAAAGAAATGGCCGTTGAGCTCTTTAAGCCCTTCATTATTCGCAAGCTGATCGAACGGGGCATTGTGCGTACGGTCAAAAGCGCCAAGCGCGTAGTGGACCGCCGCACCGACGATGTATGGGACATCCTAGAAAAGGTTATTCAAGGGCGTCCCGTATTGCTCAACCGTGCACCTACGCTGCACCGCTTGGGCATTCAGGCTTTCCAACCGGTGCTGACAGAGGCAAAGGCAATTCAGCTGCATCCCCTGGTTTGCACGGCCTTTAACGCCGACTTCGACGGCGACCAGATGGCCGTGCATGTGCCCCTGTCGCACGAAGCCTGCTTGGAAAGCATGATTCTGATGCTTTCCAGCCATAACATTCTCAGCCCAGCCAATGGCGAGCCTATTGCGGTGCCTACGCAGGACATGGTGCTGGGGCTCTATTACATGACCAAGGCGAAAACGGGCGACAAAGGCGAGGGGATGCGCTTTGCCAGCACCGAAGAGGTGCGGCAGGCCTACGACCAAGGCGTGGTAGGTCTGCATGCGCGCATTAAAGTGCGCCTGAAAGATGGGCAGATGATCGACACGACGGTTGGGCGCGTGCTCTTTAACGAAGTGGTGCCCGACGAAGTGGGCTTCATCAACGAAGTGCTCACCAAAAAGAACCTGCGTACGATTATTGCGCGCGTGCTGAAGGCCACGGGTTATCCACGCGCTGCCCGCTTCCTGGACGACATCAAAAATCTGGGCTTTGAACAGGCCACAAAAGCAGGCTTGACGTTCTCGCTTGAAGACATCATCATCCCGGAAGCGAAAAAGACCTTGATTGCTGAGGCAGAGCAGGCTGTGGCTCGGGCGCGCCAGAACTATGAAATGGGCGTCATTACCGATAACGAGCGCTATAACCAGGTCATCGACATCTGGACGCGCACGAACAACCGGCTGTCGGAGATTCTTTTTGAGACGCTGAAAAACGACCAGGAAGGCTTCAACGCCATCTTCATGATGGCTGACTCTGGCGCGCGTGGTTCAAAGGAGCAGATCCGGCAGCTCGGTGGCATGCGTGGCTTGATGGCTAAGCCCCAAAAAAGCATGGTTGGCTCGGCGGGCGAAATTATCGAGAACCCAATCATCTCTAACTTCAAAGAAGGGCTCTCCGTGCTCGAATATTTCATTTCGACGCACGGTGCCCGTAAGGGTTTGGCCGATACGGCGCTTAAGACGGCCGACGCAGGGTACCTAACACGCCGTCTGGTAGATGTGGCGCAGGACGTGACCGTAACCATGTACGACTGCGGCACGCTGCGTGGCATCAAAATCGGAGCGCTTAAGGACAACGAAGAGATTGTTGAGCCGCTGGCCGATCGTATTCTGGGGCGCGTGTCGCTTTACGACGTCTATGATCCGCTCACGGGTGAGCTGATCGTGGCAGCCAATGAGCTCATCGACGAAGAAAAGGCGCAACGCATTGCCGAAACCTCAATCGAAGAGGTTGAGATTCGTTCGGTGCTGACCTGTGAGGCGCGGCGTGGCGTGTGCGCGTTGTGCTACGGCCGCAACCTGGCTACAGGACGCCTCGTAGAGGTCGGCGAAGCCGTGGGCGTAGTGGCAGCCCAGTCGATCGGTGAGCCAGGCACGCAGCTTACACTGCGAACCTTCCACGTTGGCGGTACGGCTGCACGCATCGAGGCGGAAAGCACCCTCAATGCCAAGTTTGCTGGCCGCGTCGCCTTTGAGAACCTGCGGGTGGTGACCTATGAAGCAGAGGAAGGCCCCAAAGAAGTGGTGCTTTCGCGCCAGGGCATGATCAAGATTCTCGACCCACAAGAAGAAGGACGGGAACTCTGGCGTGCCAATGTGCCCTATGGCGCAGAGCTTGTGGTGCAGGAAGGTGACTTGGTTGAAAAAGGCCAAGTGCTGGTCACGTGGGACCCCTACAATAGCGTCATTCTGACAGAAGTCGGCGGCACGGTCCGCTACCAAGACATCGTCGAAGGCGTCACGTATCGCGAGGAAGCCGACGAGCAGACCGGCTACCGTGAAAAAGTGATCATTGAAAGCCGTGACCGCTCGCTGACGCCAGCAATCCTGATTGAGCTGCCTGACGGGACGCTTCGCGAGTATGCCTTACCGGTGCGTTCCCGCATCCAAGTAGATGAAGGCGACACCGTGCAGCCAGGTCAGGTTTTGGCTAAGCTGCCACGCCAGACCGTCAAGACCCGTGACATTACAGGCGGTTTGCCGCGCGTCATCGAGCTGTTCGAGGCACGCACACCTTCGGATCCTGCCATCGTGTCGGAAATCGAAGGTTATGTAGAATACGGTGCCCGTAAGCGCGGCGCCCAAGAAGTGATTGTTACCAGCCCGGATGGCACCGAGTCGCGGAGCTACTTGATCCCGCTCAGCAAGTACATCCTGGTTCATCCTGGTGACTACGTGCAAGCGGGTCAGCAGCTCTCCGATGGACAAGTCGCCCCGCAGGACATTCTGCGTATCCTAGGTCCACGTAAGGTGCAGGAATACCTGGTCAATGAGATCCAGGAAGTCTATCGCCTGCAAGGCGTGTCGATCAACGACAAGCACATTGAGGTGATTGTGCGCCAAATGATGCAAAAGGTGCGCGTCACCGATCCAGGCGATACAAACCTGCTCGAAGGGGACCTGATCGACCGCGTCACGCTCGAGGAGCTCAACGAAAAACTCTACGACCGTTTTGTTGTGGTCGATCCTGGCGACTCGGGCCTCAAAGCAGGCGACATCATCGACCGGCGACGCCTGCGGGAACTGAACTCTGAGATGAAGCGGCGCGACCTGCGGCCTGTTGAGGTGCGGGAAGCCCAACCCGCGGTGACCGAACCAATCCTGCTGGGGATTACGCAGGCAGCGCTCTCGACCGAATCGTTTATCTCTGCTGCCTCTTTCCAAGAAACCACGAAAGTGCTCACCGACGCAGCCGTTGCGGCTAAGACCGACTACCTCTATGGCCTGAAAGAGAACGTCATCGTGGGCCATCTCATTCCGGCCGGTACCGGTCAGCGTCGCTTCCAGCACCTGGTGGTGGGGTCGCGCAAGGAACTCGAAGCGCTGCAGGCCGCAGTCAGCGAGACCGTAGCTGGCAACGGCGCCACCGAATCGGTCGAAGCCCCCTGAGCCTACACGGCTTGATTCCCCCAAGCAGCCCTGGTGGCCTTAGGTCATCAGGGCTGCTTTTTTTCAAAGCAGCAGGGCACAAACCGTCGCTTTGGGCTTATGCGTATCATCCATCCAACGTAATGCCTTAGCAGCGATGGCTAACCGGTTGCAATTTGCCAAAAGCCCCTACCTACTGCAGCACAAAGATAATCCCGTGGACTGGTGGCCTTGGTGCGAGGAAGCTTTCGCAAAAGCCCGTGCCGAAGATAAACCGGTGTTCCTTTCTATCGGTTATGCTGCCTGCCATTGGTGCCATGTGATGGCGCACGAGTCGTTCGAAGATCCCGAAGTAGCCCGACTGCTCAACGAAGCGTTTATTAACGTCAAGGTGGATCGGGAAGAGCGGCCAGATATCGACCAGCTTTACATGACGGTCTGCCAGATGGTCACGGGCCATGGCGGCTGGCCGCTTACCGTGATCCTGACGCCCGATAAAGAGCCCTTCTTTGCAGCCACGTATATCCCCAAAAAGGGACGCTACGGTCGCCCTGGATTGCTAGAGCTTATTCCGCGCATTCAGGAAGCCTGGAAGCACCATCGGGAGGAAATTCTGGCCTCTGCCAAGCGCCTCACGGGGCGACTGGAAAAAGTGATGACCTTCGAGGCGCCTGGACAGGTGATCGATGCGGAATGGTTGGAAATTGCCTATCGGCGGCTGGTTGATCTGTACGACGCGCGCTATGGCGGCTTTAGCCATGCTCCTAAATTTCCTACAGCCCACACACTCCTGTTTCTGCTGCGCTACTGGCATCGCAGCCGTGAGCCACATGCCTTAGCGATGGTCGAGCACACGCTCACACAAATGCGCCAGGGGGGCATCTACGACCAGGTAGGTTTTGGCTTTCACCGCTATGCCATCGACGAGCGCTGGGTGCTGCCCCATTTTGAAAAGATGCTTTATGACCAGGCGCTCCTGACACTGGCCTACCTCGAAGCCTATCAAGCCACGGGCAAGCCCTTGTACCTGCAAACGGCCCGCGAAGTGCTCGCCTATGTCCTGCGTGACCTCCGCGCTCCAGAAGGTGCTTTTTATGCTTCTGAAGATGCCGATAGCGAGGGCCTCGAAGGTCGATTCTACACCTGGACCGTCGAGGAAATCCGCGAAGCTATTGAAGATCCAGACTTAGCTGCGCTTGTGCTCGAGGCCTATAACGTGCAGCCTGAAGGCAACTATGAAGATGAAGCTACAGGGGAACGGACAGGAAAGAACATCTTGCACTGGGAGCGCTCACCAGAAGCATTGGCGGCTGCCCATGGGCTAACGCCGGAAGCGCTCGCCGCAAAGCTGGAACAGGCCCGGCAACGTTTGTTCCTTTACCGCGCGCAGCGCGTGCGACCAGGCCGAGATGAGAAAATCTTGACCGACTGGAATGGACTGATGATTGCTGCCTTGGCACGGGCTGCGCAAATAAGTGGCGAACCGGTTTATGCCCAAGCGGCGCAGCAAGCGATGGCCTTTATGGAACGCGCCCTATTTACCTCCGAAGGGCGGTTGCTGCACTGCTACCGCGAGGGCGAAGCTCGCATTCAGGGTTTCTTAGACGACTATGCCTATCTGACTTGGGGGTTGCTGGAACTTTATGAGGCTACGTTCAATGAGGCCTACCTTGAAAAAGCGCTCGCCCTGACAGATCTCATGCTTACCTACTTCTGGGATGAACGAGGCGCGTTCTACTTTACGGCCGAAGACAGCGAGCCGCTCATTGTGCGACCGCGCGAAGCCTTTGACAATGCTTTGCCTTCAGGCAACGCTGTTGCATTGATGAACCTGGTGCGCCTTTTCCACATGACCGGCCGCACAGACTATGCCGAGCGGGCCGAAGCGCTGATTCGCTTCTTTTCCGGCCCAGTAAAGCAGCAGCCCCCAATCTTTACCGGCATGCTGCTCGGCATTGATTTGTACTTTGGGCCAACCTATGCACTGGTGCTGGTCGGCGCACCAGAAGATCCACAGCTTCAGGCAATGCAGTGCGAGGTGCAGCGGCGCTATTTACCCCGCAAGGTCATGCTGCTTAAACGACCTGGTGAGGCTGGAGAACGCTTAGCTCGGCTTGCGCCGTTTGTGGCGACCCAAACGGCGCGCAACGGCCGTCCAACGGCTTATCTGTGCTATGATTACCAGTGCGCCGAACCTGTGACAACGCCCGAGGCTTTGGCTCAGCAGCTTGATCAACTGGCCGTAGTTGCTTAGAACATTATGGCGTGGATACGCAACGGTTCGCTGAAAGGCAAAGTGCTCTTCATTACAGGAGCCTCGCGCGGCATTGGCCAAGCCATTGCGTTGCGTGCCGCACGTGACGGTGCCCGCATTGTTATTGCTGCCAAAACCACCGAGCCCCATCCGAAGCTGCCTGGCACCATCTACACAGCGGCCGAAGCCGTACGCGCTGCTGGAGGTGAAGCTTTGCCCCTTGCCGTTGACGTCCGCTTTGAGGACCAAATTCAACATGCCGTGGCCCAGGCTGTCGAGCACTTTGGCGGCATCGATATCCTGGTCTGTAATGCCAGCGCAATTTACCTAGCGGGCACGTTGGAAACGCCGATGAAGCGTTTTGACCTCATGCACCAAGTGAACGTTCGGGCGACATTTGCCTGCGCTCAGGCCTGCCTACCGCATCTGATGAAGGCAGCAAATCCACATATCCTGGTACTTTCTCCGCCGCTGAAGCTGGATCCGCACTGGTTGGCTCCACACCTGGCCTATACGCTTTCAAAGTACGGCATGTCGCTGTGTGTGCTGGGACTGGCCGAAGAGTTTCGAAAAGACGGCGTAGCTGTCAATGCCCTCTGGCCGCGCACTACGATTGCTACCGCAGCGGTGCAGAACCTACTCGGCGGCGAAGCAATGGTCCGCCGCTCCCGTAAGCCGGAGATTGTGGCCGATGCTGCACACGCCGTGCTCACCCAGCCCAGTCGCCAGTGCACCGGACAGTTCTTCATCGACGAAGAGGTGCTCCGCCAGATCGGGGTGACCGATTTTACGCACTATGCGGTAGACCCTTCGGTAGAGCTGGCATCTGATCTTTTTGTGTAAATCGTCGCCAGGAGGGTCTGAATAGGTTTGCATGAAGCTGAACAAGTGTTTATTTTATGGTGAAACCTGTGTAAAGGAATCGCTTTTTTGGGGCAGTTATGCGGATTTACCGTAGCCCATTCCCAGAAGTAACGATTCCGGCGTGCTCACTACCAGAACTGGTCTTTCAGCAGGTATTGCGCTATGCCGATAAGCCCGCTTTGATCGATGGGCCTACGGGGCGCAGCCTCACCTACGGGCAGCTTTATCGACAAGCCCATGCATTTGCCGCCGGTCTGGCAGCACGAGGCTTTCGCAAAGGCGATGTATTGGCCCTCTACAGCCCCAACTTACCAGAATATGCTGTCGTTTTTTATGGGGTGGCGCTGGCTGGTGGCATAACGACGACGGTAAATCCCTTATACACCGTCGACGAGCTAGCCTATCAGCTGGCCGACTCGGGCGCCCGCTTGCTGGTTACTGTGCCACCCTTGTTAGCAACGGCACAGGCCGCTGCCGCGCGCACGGGTGTGCAAGAAGTGATGGTTATTGGGCAGGGGGAAGGGGCTACGCCTTTGGCCGAGGTGCTTCAGTCGGAAGCTGAGCCCTACGTCGTGACAATTGATCCCTCCACCGATCTTGTGGCCTTACCCTATTCAAGTGGCACAACCGGCCGGCCAAAGGGCGTCATGCTAACCCATGCGAACTTAGTGGCCAATGTGGTGCAGACGTTGGCTGCCGAGCAGTTTGCGCCGGACGAAGTGCTTATTGGCATTTTACCATTTTATCACATCTATGGCATGACCGTCATTTTAAGCATGGCGCTTTATGCAGGCACGACCGTGGTCACCATGCCCCGCTTTGACTTAGAGCAATTTTTAACGTTGCTCGAACGGCATGCCATTACGACAGCTTTCTTGGTGCCGCCGATTATTCTGGCGTTGGCAAAGCATCCTTTGGTCGATCGCTACAACCTCTCTAAGCTACGCTACGTCAACTCAGGTGCAGCCCCACTACCTGAGCCTGTAGCTCGGCAATGTGCCGATCGGCTTGGCGTTGTGGTGCGGCAAGGCTATGGGCTGACCGAAACCAGTCCGGTCACGCATTTTACTCCCCGAGGTTATGCCATTAAGCTGACCTCCGTGGGCGTGGCCGTGCCCAACACGGAGTTTCGCATTGTCGATGTAGCCACCCGAGAAGATGTGCTTGAGCAAGAAGCGGGGGAATTGTGGATCCGTGGGCCGCAGGTGATGAAAGGGTACTGGAAAAATCCACAGGCTACACGTGACGTGCTCGATGAAGAAGGTTGGTTGCACACAGGTGACGTGGCTCGTGTGGATGCCGAAGGGTATGTGTACATTGTCGATCGCGTTAAAGAGCTGATCAAGTACAAAGGCTATCAGGTGGCGCCGGCCGAGCTAGAAGAAATACTGCAGGGGCACCCGGCCGTTGCGGATGTAGCTGTCATCCCAAGTCCCGACGAAGAGGCCGGAGAAGTTCCAAAGGCTTTTGTGGTGCTTAAGCCCGGCATGCAAGCTTCAGCCGAAGAATTGATGGCTTATGTTGCAGCGCGCGTGGCACCGTATAAAAAAATTCGGCGCATAGCGTTTGTCGAGCAGATTCCCAAGACCCTTTCAGGCAAAATCTTGCGTCGAGAGCTCATTGCACGTGAGCGAGGTTCGGCCTGATCTGCTTTAGCCTCAAAAGCAAGGGTTGGTATTGAGATGAACACTGTTAACCTACTACGGCATACTCCTATGAAACACGTGCTGCTAAGCTTGGCCTTGCTGGCCGGAAGCGCTTGGGTTGCCGTAGCGCAGCCCAGCGCGGTGCTTTCTGGTCGCATTACCGACGCTGCAACGGGCGATCCATTACCTGGGGCAAATGTCCTGCTGTTCCGTGCTGGAGAAACGACAGCATTTCGCGGGGCAGCTACCGACATCAACGGCGTCTATCGATTGGAAAACCTCCCTGGGGGTGCTTACCAGCTGGTAGTTCGTTTTGTGGGCTACGAAGACGCGCAAAGGTCGCTTACCCTGAGCGCGGGTACTGCCACTACTATAGACATTGCGCTAATGCCCACTGAACTGGGATTAAACCCCGTGGTGGTGACTGCTTCCCGGCGTCAGGAAAAAGCGCTGGAGTCGCCTGCTTCAATTTCGGTGATTGACGCACGGGCCTTAGAGCAAACCGCCACGCATGCTACGGCTGCAACGTTGCGCTACACGCCGGGGGTTGACGTTTCTCAGTCGAGCCTTAACCGCTTTCAAGTTTCGCTACGTGGGTTCAATACTGTTTTTGTGGCCAAAACCTATACCTTGGTAGACTACCGCCAGGCCACCACACCTAGCTTGGCCATCAACGAGTTTTCGTCAATGCCTATTGCACCCATCGACCTGGCCCGCATTGAGGTTGTTCGTGGCCCGAATTCCGCGCTTTACGGGGCTGGGGTAGAGCAGGGGGTTATCCACTTTATTACCAAAGATCCACTGACGTATCCTGGTACAACCGTGATGCTTGGCGGTGGAGAGCGTTCCATCTTGCAAGGAGCCCTGCGTCATGCTGGTATAGTCAACAACCGTTTGGGCTACAAGGTGGTGGGGTACTATAGCCGTGGTGAAGACTGGCATATGAACCCCAATGATCCCCACGATCGCCAAATGCTGGATGCGATCCATCCGCAATGGGGTGGGCGTGATTATGAGACCTGGCAAGGCTACGTTTATAGTACACTACAGTACCGCTGGGGGCCGCAGACCATCCTGACGGCCAGTGGGGGCTACGCATCGATCAAGCAGATGGTGCTGGCCAATACCGGAGAAAACGCCGTAGATAATTTTGCCAACTACTATGCGCAGCTTCGACTGCAAGCGGGCGATTTTTTCGGGCAAGTGTTCTACACGCTCAATGATGCCGGCAATACGCATTTTGTGCGTACACCGGTTCGTGTGGTTGAAGACTCCTACCTGATGGCTGCTCAGGCGCAGTACAGCTTTGGCCTGCTGGAAGATCGCCAAAGCTTTATTGTGGGCGCCGACTATCGCCGCACCGTACCGCGTACTGGAGGGACCATTCATGGTCGCTTTGAGGGACGTGATGAAACAAACGAGATCGGGGCCTACGTGCAGTCGGAAACGCGCCTGGTGGAACCGCTCGACGTGGTGCTTGCCGGACGCTTAGACTACGACGACGTGATCGAAAAATTGCAGTTTTCGCCACGTGTGGCTTTGGTCTTTAAGCCTTCTCCTACCCATAGCTTCCGTACGACCTACAACCGGGCATTTACTACGCCACCGGGCGTAAACCTCTTTTTAGACCTGTTTATCGAAGACCGCGGACCGTTCGGCATCCGAGGCGTTGGGGCTGTTGATGGATGGACCTTCCCCACCCAGCCGCAAACGTCCAGCTTCATTCCGGGCATTCGCGCTTGGCCAGGGGTGGGGATTCCGTTAGGTGTTGCCTACCAGGCCGTTACTGCTGGACTGGCAGCGCAGGGCGTGTTCCCCGGGTCGTTCATCGCCTTCCTACAAAGCAAAGCCAGCCAAATTCAAGGCTTTTCGAATGGTTTGATGGTAAGCCCAGCTGGTCAAGTTCTGACGAGCCTAGAAAACGTGCCTGCTGCAAAACAAACCATCACCAATGCTTATGAACTGGGCTATAAGGGCCTGTTTGCCGACCAACTGCTTGTTACCATTGACGTGTACTATACCCAGAAGAAAAACTTTATCAGCGAGCTGCAGCCGTTTACACCCCTAGTTGTGGCTCCTGGAGTAGCCAGCGATTTGGCCACGGCAGTGGCGCAGGCTTTTACCGATGAAGAGCTGGCTCCCTACGGACTTAACCGACAGACGCTGGCTGGCATCTATCAGCAGGCAGCTTCGCGTTTGGCCAGCAACCCCGTTGGACTCATTGAGCCGACGGAAAACTTTGACCCCAATCGCAAGCCCGAACTGCTGCTTTCCTACGTGAATTTTGGCAACGTAGACTACTATGGGGCGGATGTGGCTTTGCAATGGACACCCAACCCGCGCTGGGCAGCGTTCGCGAATTTCTCCTGGATAAGCGACAACTTCTTTGATGATGAAGAGCTTGGTGAGCCCGGGACGGGCCGCGAGATTGCGATGAACGCGCCGCGTTACAAAGCCGGGGGTGGCGCAGAATACAGAGATCCGTCTGGCTTTTCTATTAGCCTGTCCGGACGGTACGTCGATGGATTTGAGGTGCGCTCGGGGATTTTTACGGGTACCATCGACAGCTACTTCTTGCTTGATTTAGGGCTGGGCTATGACCTACGCCGCTTAATTCCCGGCCTGCGCATTGATGTGTTGGCCCAGAACGTGCTGAACAATCGTCACCGCGAGTACATCGGAGCGCCAAAAATGGGACGCTTGGTGACAACACGCTTGACGTATTCGGTGCGCTAAGCCACGATCGGGTTGCCGGCCTTAAAAGGGCCGGCAACCCGGCTTTTACTGAAAGAAACCCTAAAATCTTCCAAGAAAGAACTATGCCCAAGTATAACAGCATCCCTGAAGTGATCGCTTCTTACAAAGAGCGATTTTTGCCGGATCAAGCCGCCGGTATCGAGGGTGTCGTGCAGCTTAACCTCACGGGTGAGGGTGGCGGTGCCTACTACCTTGTAGTGAAAAACGGTACTTTAGAAATCCATGAAGGCACCCATGAAAATCCTACCGTCACCGTCACAACCTCGGCCGAGAATTGGCTTAAGCTTAATAACGGCGAAGCTAACCCCATGGCCCTCATGATGATGGGCAAACTGAAAGTAAGTGGGTCCCTCCCAATGGCCACCAAATTTCAGTCTATGTTCCGTATGGGCTAGCTTACGTTGCTGCCTTACGGGTCGAAATGCCTAGGGCACGGTAGAGCGGGCAAGTGCCTACAAAACCCGTGACAAGGAAAATCAGGGCAATAAGGCCTAAAATGAGGGCTGCAGCCCCGCTGATTTGTCCGGTTACGTAAAGCGCACCGATCACCAAAGCCAGAACAATACGGATCACACGATCCGCGGAATGCATGTTTTTACGCATAGCGTTGTTTCATTTTAGCCTGTAATAACAGCATGAATCAACCGGCATAGCTACAAAGGGTGCCGCTAGCAGAGAGGCCGTAACGTAAAAAAAACGTAACGATTAGCGTGGTAAATAAAATCTGGGAAGCTTTGCGTCTGAGAAGCGTTTCTTTGAGCTTAAAGAAGCCTGTGTGAAGCATGTTCATGCATAACGCAACGAGCGACAAGCTGGCTGTTCCGGTTTCCCAATTACGTCGGCAGACTACGGAAGGCATCAAAGCGCACCTGGCGGTAGGTCCGTTGTTACTTACGCAGCGGGGTAAAGTAGTGGCCGTACTCCTAGATCCAGCCCTGTGGTGCCGGCTGCTGCAGGCACGCGACGCCGCGTAGCTTTGGGCTACAGGTGCCGCTCGGCATGATAGGAAGAGCGCACGAGCGGTCCACTTTCGACGTGGCCGATGCCTTTGGCTTCGCCGACTTCTTTATACCAACGGAAAACCTCGGGGTGCACAAACTCCTCGACGGGGAGGTGTAGGCGTGTAGGCTGCAGATACTGGCCGATGGTCATCACGTCCAGCTGGATGCGGACGCAGTCGTCCATCACGGCTAGAACCTCTTCTTGGGTTTCGCCTAGGCCTACCATGATGCCTGTTTTGGTGCGAAGACCGGCTTGTTTGGCCCGCCAGAGGACCTCTAAGGAGCGTTCATAGCGTGCTTGCGGCCGCACGCGTCGATACAACCGGGGAACGGTTTCTAGGTTGTGGCTGAGGATTTCGGGCCGCTCGTCGAGCACCAGTTGCAGTGCATCCCAGTTGCCCTGAAAGTCTGGGATGAGTACCTCAATGGTTACGCCTGGATTGAGCGCGCGGATTTGACGAATGGTTTCGGCAAAGAGGGCTGCACCCCCATCTTTTTGGTCATCGCGGTCAACCGAAGTGACGACGGCATGTTGAATGCCCATAAGGCGCACGGCCTCTGCTACGCGGCGGGGTTCGTCGGGATCGATCGGGTCTGGGCGACCTGTCTTTACGGCGCAAAAGCCGCAAGAGCGCGTGCAAACGTTGCCTAGGATCATGAAGGTAGCCGTGCCGGCCGTCCAGCACTCCCCCATGTTGGGGCAGCGGGCGCTCTGGCAGACGGTGTGCAGCTGATGGGTTTCGACAATATCGAGCACACGGCGATAGGTGGGGCCATACGGCAATTTGGCACGTAGCCAAGCGGGCCTCCGACCGCGTTCGTTGGCAACAGGTGGTGGATCGATGACCGGAAGTTCAAAAAATCCTCCATCGCCTTCTGGAAACAGCGGTTCTTTGGGTACGCGCTGCAATTCAATTTCACCAGGACGAAACCGGCGCGTTGTGCTTGGATGGTGTTCAGCCATGGAAAATTCTACGTTGAACAGCAAGACATGGAGAACCACTGAAAAGACGCTACCTGATTCGGCCAGGAATGATCCCGCACTGTTTGCTTTTGCTGCGCTTTGCGGATCTTTCAAGGTTTTGTCGCGGGACGTTCCCGCCCGAAGTTAAAGGATTTTGTATCTTGAACTTTCCCGAAGTCGAAAGCTCAACGCTGGAAAAGCGCACATGATGACCTCGCTTACCGTGCAACAGGTTACGCCGGAAATGGTACGACCAATTCTGGCGCGCCATCTGCTGACCGATGGACTGCCAATTGTGCTTGACTTGGAGCGCAGCCAAGGGGTGCGCCTCTACGATCAGCTCACGGGCCGGGAGCTGATCGACTTTTTTGGCTTTTTTGCCTCGAGCGCTGTGGGTATGAACCATCCTAAAATGTTGAACGATGCTGCGTTTCGGAAGCGCTTGATGGAGGCCGCGCTCAACAAGGTGACCAATTCGGATATCTACACGGTGCACATGGCCCGATTTGTCCAGACCTTCGAGCGCGTCGGCATCCCGGAGTATTTGCCGTATGCCTTCTTTATTGACGGAGGTGCGTTGGCTGTTGAAAATGCCCTAAAGGCTGCCTTTGACTGGAAAGTCCGTAAAAACTTTCGTAAGGGCTACCGGCGTGAGGTGGGCCATCGGGTGCTGCACTTTGATCAGGCCTTTCACGGACGGACGGGCTATACGCTTTCGCTGACCAATACGTTTGATCCACGCAAGACGCAGTATTTTCCTAAGTTCGATTGGCCGCGCGTGATCAATCCGAAGTTAACCTTCCCCTTAACCGAAGAAAACCTAGAGCGCACGCAGCAGCTTGAGGCACTTGCCCTGCGCCAGGCGAAGCAATACTTCTACGAGTACAAAGACGACATTGCCTGCATCATCATCGAACCCATCCAGGCCGAAGGAGGCGACAATCACTTCCGGCCCGAGTTTCTGCAGGCGTTGCGAACGCTGGCCGACGAAAACGACGCGCTGCTCATTTTTGACGAAGTGCAGACTGGGGTGGGCATTACTGGTGCTTTTTGGGCGCACCAAGCGCTAGGCGTCCAGCCCGACTTGATAGCGTTTGGTAAGAAAACACAGGTGTGTGGCATCCTGGCCAGCCGCCGTCTTGACGAAGTGGAAGACAATGTGTTTCATGTCCCTAGTCGCCTGAACTCGACCTGGGGCGGCAATTTGGCCGACATGGTGCGTTTTGACCGCATTCTAGAAATTATAGAGGAAGATCACTTGGTAGCCCATGCTGCTCAGGTAGGGGCCTATTTGCTCCAGCGGCTTGAAGAGATGGCCCAAACGCTACCGTTCATGAGCAACGTGCGCGGCCGCGGCTTAATGTGCGCCTTCGATCTGCCTACGACGGCCTTTCGGGATGCTGTCCGGCAGCAGAGCCTGGAGGAAGGAGTGATTGTTTTAGGATGTGGTGAACGCTCGATTCGGTTCCGTCCGCCGCTGATCATCACTGAGGAAGAGATCGACGAAGGGCTCCGAAGGTTGCGGCGTGCATTGGAGCGCGTGGCGCACCTGCAGCCTTGGTCAAAGTAAGCCTTTGCCTATCCGAAGCCCACGCGCTGCCATGTTTGACCCGGAGCCCTTTGCTTCAACGCGGTTTGTGCTGCTGGCTGCAGTGATGCTGGCAGTGCTTTTTGGCGTGGCAGCATTGATGGGCGAGTTGGCCATCACAGGCCGGCTGCAGGTGACAGGCGACGTGGTACTGCTCAGCGTATTGGCTTTTGTAGGCGTTTTGGGGGTAGCAGCGCTGATGCGCAGGAAGTTGTAGCACAGGGTATAGCGACTTTGATGGCTGCACGTTATACTTCTTCTCAAGGTAAGCCCTTACATCCGAGCAAACCTGCCATGAGATCGATTTTTTGTCTGGTGTTACCCCTAAGTTTGTTTGCGTTTCTGGGATGTGTTGAGCATCCCGTACGTGAAGCCTCTAGGGTTCCTTCAGGGGTAGGTAAACCAGAGTGGATTGCTGATGCGGTAATCTACGAAGTTTTTGTGCCCGATTTCTCTCCAGAAGGGACGTTTCAGGGAGTGATCAAGCGGTTAGATTCGCTGCAGGCGCTGGGCGTTACCACACTTTGGCTCATGCCCATTCATCCGGTTGGGAAAAAGCGGGCAAAGACCGACATTGGGCCGCTGGGGTCGCCCTACGCTGTGCGCGACTACTATGCTGTTAACCCCGATTATGGGACGGCCGAGGATTTTCGGGCGCTGGTCGATTCGGTACATGCGCGCGGCATGTATATCATTATCGACCTGGTGGCCAACCATACGGCTTGGGATCATCCTTGGGTAACCGAGCATCCAGACTGGTACACGCCAGGCCCAATCGATGGTTTTACCTATCCCGTGCTTAATGGGGATACCACAGATTGGACCGACGTGGTCGACTTAAACTACGACAATCCTGCGCTTCGGCAGGCGATGATCGATGTGATGCAGTACTGGGTACGGGAGTTTGACATCGATGGCTATCGGTGCGACGTGGCGCATGGCGTGCCGCTGGATTTCTGGCGAGCAGCGATCGATTCGGTAGAAAAGATTAAGCCGGTTTTAATGCTTGCGGAGGCGGCCGAGCCTGAAATGCACCTGGCTGGGTTTGACCTAACGTACGCTTGGCCGTTTTATCATCAGCTAAAGGAAGTCTTTCGGGGCGCGCCGCTGCGCACGCTGGTGCGCCAGGTGGATTCAACACTGGCGTTGTTGCCGCCTGGAGCGCGCCGGTTACGTTTTACCACGAATCATGACGAAACCATGTGGGATGCGCCGCCACCCGTACTCTTTGGGGGGCAAGAAGGTGCTATGGCAGCCTTTGTCTTGGCCACATCGATGCCTGGTGTGCCGTTGCTTTACAACGGACAAGAGCTGGGCACCAGCACGCGCGTGTCGTTTTTTGCCCGCACGCCTTATCGCTGGGATGCGCCTGAAAGTCCAGCCACGTATGCTTTCTACCGGCGCTATGTACGCTTTTATCGGGAGAGTCAGGCCTTGCGGCGTGGGACGCTGACGGTGTTGAATCCAGAAGCCGATCATGTGCTGCTTTATCTGCGCGCTGCAGCAGGCGATACGTTACTGCTAGCCGTTAATGTGCGTAACCGGCCTGAAACGGTCACGTTGCCTGCGCGTATAGCTCGGCAGCGTTGGGTAGAGGTGTTTAGGTCCGATACGCTAGCGGCTGACCGGTTAGAGTTGCCGCCTTACGCGCATCGCATTTATCGACCTGTACACTGAGTCCATGCGTACTGTTGAAACTTCGCTTCGCCTAGAGGCTCGTGTAGAAGGACGCGTTCAAGGCGTGGGTTTTCGGCAGTTTGTGCGGCACCATGCCCGTCGCTTAGGTCTTACGGGATGGGTACGCAATGAGCCCGATGGCGCAGTCTATCTGGTAGCCGAAGGCCCCCGAGAAGCCCTAGAAACCCTTTTACACCTGTTGGCCCAAGGGCCCCCAGCCGCCCGGGTAGACCGGGTAGTGCCGCATTGGCTGCCAGCAGAAGGCAATCTTGAGGAATTTTCAATTCGGTGGTGGTAGTGAAAAAAGATAAACCGGTTGTTTTTGGTAGCGTAGCGTGCTACTTTAAAAGAGCTGCCAAGCTTCGGTACGTTCGTTCAACCAAAACCTAAGGCTGCCATGGAAAACAAACGCGTCACGCGTCGGGATTTCTTGGCGCGTATAGGGGCGCTAGGGCTGGTCGGACTTGGGGGCAGTGCCCTGCTGAGTGCCTGCGGCGGTCAGCAGCAGCAACCAGCACACCAGGGAATGTCTGGTGCTACAGCAGAGTTTTCTTGCACAGACGTGTCGGGCCTGACGCCTGAAGAGATCCAGATGCGGGAAAGCCTGCAGTACACAGACCGTTCGCCAGAGCCTGGAAAGTACTGCCATAACTGCCAGCTTTATGTGCCGGCACCAGGACCCAATCAATGTGGAGGGTGCCAGCTCATTAAAGGGCCCATTCATCCTGATGGCTACTGCACATCTTGGGTGCAGAAAGTGAGTTAAAAGACTGCCTTTGGCGATAAGCAAAAACAAAAAAAGCCCCTGCCTAGAGGGGCTTTTTTGTTGGCACGAGGTAGGCCCTATTGAGCAGCAGCTGCGGTTACGGTTGCTGGCATTGCGGCAGGTCGGTACATTTGCTCCACGTACTCCCGCACCATACGTACCGCGTTAAACTGTGCAGGAATGGTGCGCATGGCTTGGCGCATGCGCGTTAGCCATCGCAACGGTAGTCCTTCGCCGTTGCGATCGTAAAAAGCTGGGATCACCTCGTATTCGAGCACGCGATAGAGGGCTTCGCGATCTTCGACATCCTGCGTGATCGGATCTTCGTAGAGTCCCGTGGCCTCGCGACCAAAAGCCCAGCCGTTTTGTCCGTTATAGCCTTCAGGCCACCAGCCGTCAAACACCGACAGGTTTAGTCCCCCATGTATGGCTGTTTTCTGGCCGCTGGTTCCGCTAGCCTCAAGCGGTCGCCGAGGATTGTTTAGCCAAACGTCACATCCTGAAACCAACATGCGCGCAATGTGCATGTCGTAGTCTTCTACAAAGACGACTTTACCCCGGAACGCTGGGTGCTGCGTGATCTCATAAATCTGCTGAATGAACCGTTTGCCACCGTCGTCTGCAGGATGCGCCTTGCCCGCGTAAATCAGCTGAATGGGACGGTCTTGTCGGGAGAAAAGCTGAATCGCTCGCTCCATGTCCTCAAACAAAAGGGGGGCACGCTTGTAGGTGGCAAAGCGGCGGGCAAAGCCGATGGTTAGTACCTCAGGGCTGAGGTGCGCTTCTTGGGGGAGCGATTGGTGTTTGACGTATTCGTTGACAAACTCCACCAGCCGTCGGCGCAGCATGCAGCGGTACTGCCATAGTTCCGCGTCGGAGATGGAGTCGATTTTGCGCCAAAGATCTGGGTTAAAGCGACCTTCGAGCCAGTCGCCTAGATGCTGTGCTAAGAACGGGCGTGCGTGCGCAACGGTCCAGGTCGGCAAATGCACGCCATTGGTAATGTAGCCAATAGGTACTTCGTTCAAAGGGCGATCTGGGTACAAATGGTGCCATTGCCGGCGAGCCACCACACTGTTGATAGCCGACACGCCATTGGTTTTGCGCGAAAGCTTTAGGCCCAGCACTGTCATCGTAAAGGCCTCGGTGCTGTCGTTTGGATTGACACGGCCGTAGGCCAGCAGTTCGGTCTCTGAAAGCCCAAGCTGGTGCCGGAACGTTTCCATTTGTTCTAAGAACAGTTCCGGGCTAAAGCGGTCATGGCCTGCCATGACCGGTGTATGCGTGGTAAAGACGCAGTGATCACGGACCCAAGCTTCGGCGGCTTCGCGCGCTTCGCCAGCTGCCAAGCGCTCACGCAGCAGCTCTAGGGCAACAAAGGCACAGTGTCCTTCATTCAGATGGTACGTCTCGAAATCTAGATCTAAAGCACGCAAAAGCCGCACACCCCCAATGCCCAGGATGATTTCCTGCTGCAGTCGCAAGCGCCGATCGCCTTGGTAAAGGCGGCGCGTTAGGCTACGCAGGGGCTCTGGATTCGCATCGAAGGCTCCATCGAGTAAGTAAAGGGGCACGCGGCCTACGTCGAGTTTCCAAGCACGCAGATAAAAGGGTTGCCGGCCTAGATGCACCGTGATCACTAACGGATAGCCGTCGGGGCCGTGCACCAGCGTCATCGGATGGTCGGCAGGGTCCATGGCTGGATATTCCGCAATCTGCCAGCCGTTAGGCTCAAAGCGCTGGCGGAAGTAACCCTCGCGCAGAAACAGACCCACAGCCGTCATCGGAAGGCCCAGGTCTGAGGCCGCTTTGATGTGATCTCCCGCCAGCACACCTAGGCCGCCCGCATAGAAGGGCAAGCTTTCGTGCAGCCCATACTCCATGCAAAAGTAGGCCGTTCGGGGGGCATCTGTAATGCGGGGAGGAGCATTCAGATAGGCTGTAAAGGCCTCGTAAACTTTATCGACGGCTTTGATAAAAGGTCGATCTGTGAGCAAGGCTGGGTCGGCGGTGCGTAGCGCCGCCAGCGGATTGTGCTGCGAGGCTCGAAAAGCTTCAGGGTTAAGCTGCTCAAAAAGTGCTAAAGCTTCTGGATTCCAGCTCCACCACAGGTTAGCGGCAATGGCCTCCAGTTTGTCACGGCTTGTCATGCGTCTATCAAAGCAGGTTTACCAGAGAACTAACAAATGCCAAAGATAAGAAGGTAAGCGTTTACGCACCCCATCTAAAAGATTCGGTGGTCTAAAACAGCAGTTCAAGTGTCTTCTGCGCCTCCGAGCAGGCGTCGCGTGACGGCCAGGCGCATGCGTCGCGGAGCAAGTTGGCTTAGCCAGGCCGTTAGGGCATTGGGTGTGCCGCTGATGTGCAGCACTTCGCCCCGAAGTAGCGCGCGAAGGCCTGCAATAGCTACTTTTTCGGGACTTTCCATAAAGCGTCGCAGGCCTTTAACTGGCATGCCTGCCCGTTCTTGAAAAGCTGTAGCTGTAGGGCCAGGGCACAAGCAAGTAACCGTAATGCCTTTGTCGGCATACTCTGCATGTAAGGCTTCGGAAAAAGCGATCACAAAGCTTTTGGTGGCGGCATAGACCGCCATGTAGGGGATGCCCTGGAAGCCCGCTGTTGAAGCTACATTTAAAATTCCGGCATCGCCGCGTTTAAGCATGTGGGGGATGCAAAGGTGCGTGAGGGCTACAAGGTTTTCGAGGTTGAGCCGGAGCATCGCTAGCGTTTCTTCTAGGCTGATTGTATCAAAGCGGCCATACTTTCCAGCCCCCGCGTTGTTGATGAGTACGTCAACTCGGTAGCCGTCCTCGCTCAGGCGTCGGAACAGCTCCTCGGCAGCACCAGGCTTGGATAGGTCGGCCACGTAGGCTTGAGCCCAGGTGCCACGGGCTTCAAGGACGGCCACCATGGCTCGCAGTTTTTCTTCTGAGCGGCCTACCAGCACCAGCTTCACCGTAGGATCAATGAGCTGGTAGGTCATCGCTTCACCGATACCGCTGGAAGCGCCGGTAATCAGAATGGTTTTATGCTTAAAGGTTTTCATGCTTACGGAAAGCTGGTTTTGGAAGCAAAACCGCATGAAGACGGTTGATGCAACGGCGATCAGGCGTTCTAGGATGCCGACAATGAGCGTAGCAACGGTTACGCGACAGGAAATTTTGCAGCAGGCAATCCGGCAGCTGGAAGCGGCAGGAGTGCCCGATGCCCGTCGCAATGCCGAGTGGCTGCTCTGCGAGGTGCTGAGCTGCTCGCGCGCGCAGCTTTACGCCTATCCGGACGAGCCGGTAGGTGCAGCGCAGCAGGCCCAGCTTGCCGCGTTACTGGCTCGTCGGCTGCGCCGTGAACCGCTGCAATACGTGCTGGGATATGTAGAGTTCCTGGGCCTTCGGCTTGAGGTTGGACCTGGGGTGCTTATCCCACGCCCAGAGACCGAGTGGCTCACGGCGCGTCTTTTGGAAATCCTGCCTACACGTAAGCCTTTGCGTCTACTCGACGTGGGCACTGGAAGCGGCTGCATTGCATTAGCGATCAAACACCACCAGCCTGCAATGCAGGTATATGCCTGCGACATCAGTACCGACGCCTTAGCCATTGCCCAGCGTAATGCCGAGCGCCTTGGGCTTGACGTGGTCTGGCTGCAGGCCGACGTTTTGGCTGCGGATTTCCCAGCGCAGGTTCCTGGGCCCTTTGATGTGATCGTGTCCAACCCTCCTTATTTGGCCCTAGATGAAGCTGAAACGCTTCCTCCTGAAGTGCGTGATTACGAGCCGCCTGTGGCGCTTTATGCTGGTGCTGATCCACTTCGCTTTTACCGAGCGCTGGCGCATCATGGGCAGCAGCTCTTGGTTCCCGGTGGGCAACTGGTTTGCGAGGTGCATGCCTACCATGCTGGTGAAGTGATCCATGTATTGGCTACTAAAGGCTATAGCAATGTAACGCTGGAGCACGACCTGGCAGGTCTGCCCCGAATGGTCCGGGCTGTACTCCCAAAACCCGATGCAAGATGCGTGCAGATAGACTTGTGCTAGAGGCTTCGGGGTTATGCAAAGCCTATAGGGAAGGAGAAAAAGCGCACTTGGTATTGCAAGACGTGTCGCTTTCGCTCCGAGAGGGGGAACTGGCACTGCTGCTGGGCCGAAGTGGAGCGGGTAAAAGTACGTTACTCAACGTGCTGAGTGGTTTGGATCGGCCAGATGCTGGAGTCGTGCGTGTTGGGCAGATTACGCTTACGGCGCTGTCCGAACAAGAGCGAACGCGCTTTCGACGCCAGCATCTAGGGTTTATCTTTCAGGCATACAATCTTATTCCTACGCTGACCGTCGAGGAAAACGTGCGTCTACCGCTGGAATTGCTTGGACGCACGGATGCAGCTGCGCAGCAGCGCGTGCAGCTGTTACTTAGGGAGGTAGGACTGGCCGAGCGTGCCCGAAGCTTTCCAGATCGCCTCTCTGGTGGGGAGCAGCAGCGGGTGGCTATTGCCCGAGCGCTGGTGCACAACCCGATGTTGATTTTTGCGGACGAGCCTACAGGGAATCTAGATGACCAGACGGCCAAACAGGTGATGGCCTTGCTGGTTCGATTGGTGCGGCAAGAGCGGCGCACGCTGCTCGTGGCCACGCACGACCAAGCCTTTTTGCCGCTAGCTGACCGCATTTGGGAACTGCGTGAAGGCCGCCTGATCGAGCTGATGCCAGAACGCCTGCACATCTTCCGTCCTTAGGAGCCATGAGCCGCTTGCTTCGGCGTGCTGGACGACGTTACCTAGAGCGGCACCCCTGGCTGTTTGCCCTTTCAGTTGTGGGAGTTATGCTGGGTGTGGCTTTAGTGGTGGCGGTCGATTTGGCCAGGAACAGTGCCCAGCGCGCTTTTCACCAGTCTGTAGATGCGGTCACAGGTAAAGCAACGCATCAGATTGTAGCTCCAACCGGTGTGGCCGATACGCTCTATCGCTGGTTGCGTTGTGAGGTAGGGCTGCGGCAGATTGCACCGGTTGTGGAACGCTACGTGCAGCTAGGCGATCGCGTATTGCAGCTGCTGGGTATTGATCCCCTAGCAGAGGCCCCTTTCCGGCCATACATTCACCCTGGAAGTGGGCTTGATTTGGCTGCATTCCTAACCCAGCGCCACGCGGCCGTGCTGGCCCGCACAACGGCCGAGGCGCTTGCCCTCAGCGTAGGGGACACCTTTTCCGTACAGATCGACGGCCAGCGTCGCCTGCTGCGCCTAACAGGGCTACTGGAGCCGGTTGAGGCACGCACAGTCGAAGCGCTTGCTTCGCTGATTCTGGTTGACGTCAGCACGGCTCAAGAGCAATTCGGAATGCCTGGGCGCCTAAGTCGCATCGACGTAATCCTGTCGCCTTCCGAAGCTGCGCGTCTTCGGGCGCTTTTACCTTCAGGCACCGAGCTCCTCACGGTTCGCATGCGCACCGAGACGGCCGCCCAAATGACGCGCGCTTTTAGCCTCAACCTACAGGCCATGAGTTTGCTGGCGCTTATGGTGGCCATGTTTATGATCTACAACACGATGACGTTTGCGGTGCTCAAGCGGCGCGTTTTCATGGGACGCTTGCGGGCATTGGGCGTTACGCGTGGTGAAATCTTACGTGAGGTGCTCTTTGAGGCCGCGTGGATTGGGGGAATAGGAACGCTGCTAGGCTTGCTTGTGGGCTACGTGTTGGCTCAGGGTTTGGTCCGGCTCGTAACGCAAACGATCAACGACCTGTACTACGTTCTTGTTGTGCGTCGCGTAGTGCTTGAAGGCTGGACGTTGGCTAAGGGTATGGCTTTGGGTTTAGGGGCTAGCTTACTGGCCGCGCTAGCGCCAGCACATGAAGCTGCTCGCGTTTCCCCCCAGCTGGCCTTATTGGCCATGCCTGAAGCGGCTTTGCGCCCGATAAAAATATTGCGGTTAGTAGGGCTAGGACTGTTGTTAGGGGTGGGTAGCGTGGGGGTGCTGCTCATCTCCAGCCGAAGCCTGGTATTGGGATACCTAGGTTTGTTGGCTTTTATTGGGGCTATGGTGCTCGAGGCCCCTGTAGTCCTTACCATGGTGGCTGGGGGTGTGCGTTTTGCATTAGGACGTCTGCTGGGTGTGACCGGCCGCATGGCTGCGCGGGCGCTTGTGACCTATAGGCAGCGTACGGCTGTAGCCGTTGCTGCGCTATCGGTGGCGCTTTCAGCTACGATTGGGGTAGAGGTGATGGTGCAAAGCTTCCGAGCAACCCTTGTAGGGTGGCTGAACTATACCCTGCAGGCCGATGTGTACGTGCAGCCGCCATCGCCGGTCGCGCGTCGACCAGAGGCCACAATCGATCCAGAAGTGGTGCGCCGCATTCGGCAGATGCCTGGGGTGGCCGATGTCTATGCGATTCGCCGCTTAGCGGTTATGACGGAACACGGGGAGGCCGAGTTAGGCGCTTTTGAGGTGAGTCCTGTCACGCCCCGCACGTTCCGTTTTAAGGAAGGCAATCCCTCTGCTATTTGGGCTCAGTTTGGCCAAGCCCCCCACGTTATTGTATCGGAACCATTCAGTTATCGTTTTGGGGTGCATGCTGGGGATACGTTGCAGTTGCTTACACCGCGTGGCTGGCAGCCTTTTGCTGTTGTTGGTGTTTTTTACGACTATGGCTCTGATGTCGGCGTAGTGCTCATGGAACGATCGGTTTACCGGAAGTACTTTGATGATGCAGCGGTTACAGGATTGGCGCTTTATGCTGCGCCAGGCGTGTCGGTCGATACGCTTGTAGTGCAACTGGCGCAGGCTACCGCCGATCGCCAGGTGTTGCTGATTCGCGCAAATCGGGCGTTGCGTGCCGCCTCGCTGGAGGTGTTTGATCGCACGTTTCAGGTCACCACTGTGCTTCGCTTGGTGACCATCTTGGTGGCCTTTATAGGCATTGTGGCAGCGTTGATGGCCATAGCGCTGGAGCGTGGGCGGGAGCTGGCCGTATTGCGTGCCTTAGGACTCATGCCGCAAGAGCTGCGGCGTCACGTGGTCCTGCATACAGCGCTTATAGGCGTGAGCGCTGGCTTGCTTGCACTGCCCTTGGGGATTGGGCTAGCAGCCGGCTTAATTTACGTGATCAATTGGCGTTCTTTTGGCTGGACGCTTCAACTGTTGGTGCCAGTGGAAGTGCTGCTTGAGGCGCTTGCACTAGCGCTTGGGGCAGCGCTTCTGGCAGGTATCTATCCAGCCTGGAAGATGGCCCGCCTGCAACCTGCCGAAGCGTTGCGTTATGCGTAGTTACCTACTAACGCTTGGCTTGCTGCTGCTTTTGGGCACTGCAGCCTGGTGGCTCCGGCGCGATACCATGCCGACCGCGACGCGGCTGACGGTGGCCGAAGCACTGGCGGGAGATACGGTCGGCTATGCGCGGGCTCGAGCACCGCGCACGTTCCACTTTCCTGAGGACCACGGGCCACACCCTGAATTCAAAACCGAGTGGTGGTATCTGACCGGTCATCTGCGCACAGCGGAAGATCGCTCGTTCGGTTATCAGTTTACGCTATTTCGAATTGCTTTGGCCCCGCCCAGCGAGGCCGATACAATTGCTGCTTCTGCTTGGCGGACGCGCCAGCTGTACATGGCACACCTGGCGCTCAGCGATATTGCTGAGGGGCGCTTTTATGCCTTCGAGCGCTTAAGTCGAGGAGCGCTTGGGCTGGCTGGGGCTACAGCCCAGCCGTTTCGCGTCTGGCTCGAAAATTGGCAGCTGGCACAGGCTGGCCCTGAAGTGTTCCCCTGGCGTCTTGGAGCTTCCGAGGGAGCAGTAACCCTAGAGTTAACCCTGACGCCGCTGAAGCCTGTCGTGCTGCAGGGCAATCAAGGGTTAGATCCTAAAGGGCCAAAGCCGGGTAATGCCTCGTATTACTACTCAATTTCTCGGCTCGCAACAACAGGTATGCTGCGCATAGGCAGCCAAACGTATACCGTTGAAGGGTTAAGTTGGCTGGATCGCGAGTGGAGCACCAGTGCTTTAGGCGAGGATCAGGTCGGGTGGGATTGGTTTGCGTTGCAGCTCGACCATGGGTACGACCTGATGTGGTACCGGCTACGCCGCCGCGATGGCTCCGAAAGCCCCTGGTCGCGTGGAGCGCTGATTGATCCAGAGGGGCGGTCGCTCCCTCTGGAAAGTGGAGCTGTTCAGCTTGAAGTGCGCGATACCTGGACCAGTCCGCATAGCCAGCTTACCTATCCTTCAGCGTGGCACCTGCGCGTGCCTGCCCAAGAGCTGGAACTCTACATTAGGCCGCGCCTGAAGGACCAGGAGCTGAACGTGTCGGTGCGCTATTGGGAGGGAGCTGTAGCTGTTGAGGGACAGCATCGCGGGCAAAAAGTAAAAGGCTTAGGCTACGTCGAGCTGACCGGTTATGGCGAAGCTGCGCTGCCAGGTAGCCCTTAACGCTGAAGACCATGCTAGAGACGCTCAACTTTCCGCAGTATACTTTTTCCGTGCAATGGCGTAAAGGGCGCCCTTACCTATTTGATCCACTGCGGCAACGGTGGGTGCGTCTGACGCCCGAGGAGTGGGTTCGCCAGCATTTGGCGCAGCATTTGGTACAAGCGCTAGGCTACCCTGCTGCCCTCATTGCTTTTGAGGCGGCGCTCACTGACCAAAACCGAAGCCGGCGGGCTGATCTTATTGTGTATGATCGGCAGGGTCGGCCGCTGCTGCTGGCCGAGTGCAAAGCTCCCTCGGTGCCCATCACGCAGGCCGTGGTTGAGCAAGCAGGTCGCTACAATCGCATCGTAGGGGCGCCCTACCTTGTGGTCACGAACGGCCACGTGCACTATGCCTGGTATATTGATCCGACCAGCCCGTCCATTACGCCCCTTGCGCAGCTTCCGACATTTGCTGCTATGCTTCAAGGCGATTAGCAGCTTGTCGCTGGACGGCTACGCCGCGACCGCTTCATCTGCCTGCACTTCGGTGACCAGGCGCGTTACGTCGGCAATCGCATCCCCAGGTCTGAGTTGAATAAGACGCACGCCCTGCGTGTGCCGGCCCATACGGCTGATTTGTCCCACATGCAGTCGGATCATCTGGCCGTTTTGCGTAACGATCATCAGGTCGTCGTGGTCCTGTACGGCTTTGATTGCGATCAGGCAGCCTGTGCGTGGTGTGCGTTTCATTGTCCAGACACCCTGGCCACCACGGCGATGTACGGGATACTCTTCCAGCGGTGTGCGCTTGCCATAGCCATGAGCGCTTAGCGTGAGGATGCACAAAGGCGCTTGAGGGGGGACGGTGACCATGCCAACAAGAGTTTCCTCACCCTTAAGCGTGATGCCACGCACGCCGCGTGTATTGCGGCCTGTAGGCCGGACGTCCGATTCTTCAAAGCGCACCACGCGTCCACCTGAAGAAGCCAGCAGCACATGCGCTTGGCCGTCGGTAAGGCTGGCTTCGACCAGCTCGTCGCCTTCAGCAAAAGCGATGGCAATAATACCATCGGTACGCGGCCGGCTAAAGGCTTCCAATGCTGTCTTTTTCACCATGCCCTGCCGCGTTGCCATAAGCACGTAGTGCTTGCGAAGGAAGTTGGGGTCTTCAAAGTCCTCTTTGCGAATGTTCAAGACGGCCCGCACGCGGTCGTCGGGTGCAATCTGGATCAGATTGCGGATGGAACGGCCTAGACTGGTGCGACCGCCCTCTGGGATTTCGTAGACGCGCAGCCAGTAGCAGCGGCCGTGATCGGTGAAAAAGAGCAGATAGTCGTGGTTTTTGCAGGCAAACAGATGTTCGATATAGTCGTCTTCACGCATGCCGCTGGCCTTTAGGCCTATACCTCCACGTCCTTGCTGGCGGTAAACGTTTGCCGGCGTGCGTTTGATAAGGCCTTGGTGGGAGATCGTAACCACAACCTGCTCATCTTCGATCAGGTCCTCTAACGCAAAGTCGCCTTTGCCACCATAGTCGATTTCAGTGCGGCGCGGGTCCGCATACTTTTGTTTCAGGGCCAAAAGCTCTTCACGGATGATCTGCCAGCGGAGAGGCTCACTGGCCAAGATGCTGCGTAGGCGCTCGATTTCCTGAAGCAGTGCCCGATACTCTTCCTCGATTTTTTGACGTTCGAGGCCAGTGAGTCGGCTCAGGCGTAAGGCCAAAATGGCATTGGCCTGCGCTTCGGTAAGCGTAAAATGGGAAACTTGACCCAAAGGCAATCCCAGGCGTTCCCGCTCTTCAGGGGAGAGTCGTTCGGGCAAGACGCCCTCCATGAGCCGCTGGCGGGCTTCATCGGGATCGGCCGAATAGCGAATGATGTTGATGACAATGTCGAGGTGGTCTAAGGCAATCTTTAGCCCTTCAAGGATGTGGGCGCGTTCTTCGGCCTTGCGCAGCTCAAAGCGGGTGCGGCGCGTAACAACCTCATGGCGATGATCCAGATAGTGGCGCATCAGCTCGCGTAGCGTAAGCGTACGCGGCCTCCCCCCGACCAACGCCACCATGTTAACGCCAAAGGTTTGCTGGCATGGGGTAAACTTGTAGAGTTGATTTTGCACGACCAGCGGCGCAGCATCCTTCTTTAACTCCAGCACGATGCGCAACCCTTCGCGGTCACTCTCGTCCCGAATGTCGCTAATGCCCTCGATGCGTCGTTCCCGGACCAGCTGCGCAATTTTTTCGATCAGGTTGCTTTTGTTGACTTGGTAAGGGATTTCCGTGATCACCAAAGCGGGGCGTCCGGGCCGCACTTCTTCTTCGTGCATGCGGGCGCGAATCGTAATGCGCCCCCGACCTGTAGCATAGGCTTCCTGCACGCCTTGGTAGCCGTAGAGGATACCACCGGTTGGAAAGTCGGGCGCTGGTAGATAGCGCATCAACGCTTCAAGGGAAATGTCCGGATGGTCGATCATGGCTACCAAAGCGTCGACCGTCTCCCCTAAATTGTGCGGGGGAATTTTGGTGGCCATGCCTACGGCAATGCCGTCTGACCCATTAACGATCAGATTGGGTAGCGCCGAGGGGAGCACTACGGGCTCTTTCAGCGAACCGTCAAAATTGTCCTGGAAGTTGACGGTATCTTTCTCAATGTCGCGGAGCATTTCTTCGGCCAGCCGCGTCAGGCGAGCTTCGGTGTAGCGCATTGCCGCAGCGCTATCCCCATCGATAGAGCCAAAATTGCCCTGGCCGTCAACCAGTGGGTAGCGCATGGCAAAATCCTGGGCCATGCGTACCATGGTTTCGTAAACAGCTGCGTCGCCGTGCGGATGATACTTACCCAGCACCTCGCCAACAATGCGAGCGCTTTTTTTGTAGGGAGCGCTCGCCGTCAGGCCAAGCTCGTACATGCCGTAGAGCACGCGACGATGAACTGGCTTAAGACCGTCGCGTACGTCTGGCAATGCCCGGCTGACAATTACCGACATCGAATAGTCGATATAGGAGGATTTCATTTCCTCCTCAATATTGATAGGAATAATGCGAGGCTTTTCTGATTCCATTTATATCTTTTTTTATTGATTTTTGTGACGCATAAACTATTAGCTTGACATATGGCTATAGCGACTTCCAAAGTCGCGAGATTACTTTAAAATAAGGCAAATGTGCCTGAGAAGTGAGCGAAGGCGATGAAAAAAGTTCGAGCTTTTATGCAAAGAAGATTTTTTAAATTAAAGGGTTGAAGATAGAATGCATGCGGCCTATGCATGTTGAAATTCACGGGCATCGTGGTGCACGCGGGCTGCGGCCAGAGAACACGATGCCGGCCTTTCGTTTGGCACTGGCGTTGGGCGTGGATGCGCTAGAGATGGACGTGGTGCTTTCGGGAGATGGGCAGGTGGTGGTGTCTCATGAGCCGTGGTTTTCGGCTACGTTGTGCCGTGAGCCGTCTGGACAGCCGGTGCGATCTTACCGGCGAGGTAACCTTTACCGGATGGCGTATGCCGAGATCGCTCGGTTTGATTGTGGTAGTCGGCGTCATCCACGCTTTCCACATCAGCAGCCCATGCCGGCTGCCAAGCCACTGCTGCGTGACGTTCTATTGGCTTCGGAGGCCTATGTCCAGGCGCTGCAACGGCCGCCCGTGCGCTACAGCATTGAAATCAAATCGCGTCCTGATTGGGAAGGTCGGTATCATCCTGACCCAGAGACGTTTGTGCGGCATGTGATGGCTGTAGTTATGGAGGTGGGTGTGGCCAGCCGCACGATGCTGCTTTCGTTCGACCATCGGGTGCTCCAGGCAGCGCAGCGGTTATTCCCTGGGCAGGCGCTTATGCTGCTTGTAGAAGACCGAAAGCCTTTTGCAGCGCATCTAGCCGCATTAGGTTTTATCCCAGCAGCCTACGGTCCCCACTATCGACTTGTAGATGAAGCATTGGTAGCAACCGTGCGGGCGCAAGGCATGCGCTTGGTGCCCTGGACGGTAAACCACCCGCGTGAAATGCAGCGTTTGCTTCGCTTAGGAGTGGATGGACTGATTACAGACTATCCTGACCGGGCCCTCGCCCTTTTGCAGGCGCACTCCTAGATGCGTGCAACTCAAGTGGGACTTTCTTCGTCAAAACTGCCGATCTTTCGACGTTTCTACCTGGAATAATGCGGGTAGCATTAGGACTTTTCTTGCTTTTCTGGGCATTGCCAGTGCGATCGCAGCCAAATGCAGCCACGATAAGTGGCTTTGTGCGCGATGCCACAACTGGTGAAACGCTCATCTTGGCCAATGTGGTGCTTGAAGGCACGCGCTTTGGGGCTGCAACGAATACGGCAGGTTTTTATACCTTGACCAGCATCCCCCCGGGTACCTATACACTGGTGGCTTCCTATGTAGGCTACAGATCGTTTCGGCTGACGCTGACGCTTGCCCCCGGTGAAGCGCGACGCTTGGATATCGCCTTAGAACCCGTGCCGCTGACGGGCGAAACGGTTGTAGTTACGGCTGTACGCGAACGCGAAGAAGCCCGCAACTTGGGCGTAACGCAGGTCGAAACACGGCTGGTACAGGAACTGCCTGCTGCCTTTGAGCCCGATGTGTTCCGTACGCTGCAACTGCTACCCGGGGTGAAGGCGGCTTCGGACTATTCCAGCGGCCTTTATGTGCGCGGAGGCAGCCCAGATCAGACGCTCATCTTGCTAGACGGCACCACCGTCTACAACCCCACGCATGTTTTTGGCTTTTTTTCCACCTTCAATCCGGATGCCATCAAGGATGTACGGCTCTATAAAGGCGCCTTTCCCGCCGAATACGGTGGGCGACTGGGTTCGGTGCTCGACGTGTACAACAAAGACGGCAATCGTAACGAAACCCGGGGTAGTCTGAGTGTAGGCATGCTCGCCTCGCGCTTGATGCTAGAAGGGCCATATCCTTGGGGATCCTGGATGATCGCTTTTCGACGATCTACAATTGAACCGCTTTTGGCCCTGCTGCGCAGCCAGAACGTCGAGGGTGCGCCCGACCGTTTTTACTTCTACGACCTCAATAGCAAGCTAAACGTTGATGCCTCGCCAAACGACCGCTTGTCTTTGGCGTTTTATGCGGGGACGGACGTACTCAAGCTGCCTTTTTTGGAAGACAGCCAGCTGCGCGTAGCCTATGGCAACCGAACGGCTACGGCAGGGTGGACGCACTTGTTTTCGGAGCGCCTGTTTTCCAGCTTTCGCCTCACGGGCTCGTACTATTTCAGTTTGCCAACGTTTGAGTTGGCTGGAACGCCTTTCGAGCGCACCAATACGGTAACCGACTGGTCGCTGCGTGGGGATTTTGAGTATTTCCCAAATGATCGACATGCGGTCAAGTTGGGCTATTGGGGCGGATGGTTTCGTTTTCGGTTACGGGACGTTTTTGATGAGCAGCCTGGAACGCGGGCTGCGATTGATGCGCTCTATGGGGCGCTTTATGCGCAGGAGACCTTTCGGCCTTCGGTGTTTTGGACGCTGCAGGGTGGGTTACGGCTGAGCTATTTCGGCCGCGGGCAATACTTTCGCCTGGAGCCGCGGCTTTCGGCCGAGTATCGCCCCCGTGCTAATGTGCGCTTGCAGGCAGGTTATGGGCGGTACTATCAATACCTGACGTTGATTACCAGTGAGTTCATCACAGCTTTCGATGTATGGCTTACGGTCGACCGGGGCGTGCGGCCTGCTTGGGGCGATCAGTTCAGCATGGGCGTCAAATGGGAACCGAGGTTGGGGTGGAATGCCGAGCTGGAGGCCTATTACCGCACGATGTGGGACCTTTTTGAGTTTGATCCGTTTTTGCCCGATGTGGACGGCCGGGCTTATCGTGAGTTGTTTCGCTTTGGCGACGGGTATGCCTACGGTGTGGAAATGCTGCTAGAGCGCTCTGTGGGGCGCTTGCGCGGCCTTTTGGGCTACACGTGGGGACGCACGCGGCGCCGCTTTCCTGGAATCAATCTGGATGCTCGGGGCCGTCCACAATACTACGCGCCTAAGTATGATCGCACGCACGACCTGAGTCTGGTGCTTAGCTATGACCTTTCGTCTCACTGGCGGCTTTCGACGGTTTTTACGTATGCGACTGGACAGGCCTATACCGAACCGTCCGGCCAGTATCGGTTGGTGCATGATCCCTTTGGGGCCGACACGCGTAACGTGGTGCTCACGCCGGGATATAACAATGCCCGCTTGCCTGCCTATCATCGGTTGGATATTGGCTTAACGCGGCGCGGGCGCTTTTTGGGGATTGGGGATTATGAGCTGCAGCTCCAGGTGCTGAACGCGTATGCGCGCCGCAACCTATGGTTTTACTTTTTTGAGTTTACGCGCGAGGGTACCGTAAAGCGGAATGAGATTCCCCAGATTCCGATTCCGCTACCTAACCTATCCCTAACTGTACGTTTTTGAAGCTATGCGTCGTCTGGGACTGTGGTGGCTCTGGGGGCTTTTGGGGTGGACCGCCTGCGACCTGGTAGCTCCTGCCCAGTTTACCCCCGAGTATGTGGTCGAGTCGTATCAGATCGCCAATGAGCCGTTGCAGCCGGTCTGGCTAAGCCGCACTTTGGCGATCGATGGCATCTACCGTGTGGATTCGCTGGCTGTTCGTGGGGCTCAGGTGCGTGTGCTGCTACTCGACGCGCAAGGACAGCCCGAAGAAGCCTATGATTTCGAAGAGCTCACGGATGTAGCGGGCTGCTATGTGCCGGCTTTAGCCTACCGCAACGTTTACGTTCAGCCTTTGCGCACCTACCGCCTGGAGGCCCGTATGCCCGATGGTGCGCTGCTTACCGCCGAGACATTGGTGCCCGACACGTTTCGCATTGTAGGGGCCAACTTGGATTCCGTACGCTACCAGAGCGAAGTTCGACTAGAGTTGCGCGTTACGCGTAGCTTTTATCCGGGTCGCCAAGCCGTCTACATCTTGACCACAGAAGCTTTGGAGCCTACAGAAGCAAACCTAACCCCAATAGGGCGGGCGCTCTACGAAGACAGCACCTTTACGCTGGAAGAGCTGCGCGTCAGTGGTTCTCCCATTCTCAACGAGGCAAACTACACCGAGCAGCCTGATGGCACCCTGCTGCTGCGTTTGCCTTGGCTGGCTATTGTCTTTTACGGCCCTACCCGGGTAACGCTTAGTGCGCTGGACAATAACCTGTACGACCTGATTCGCACGCAAAGCGTGCAGCAAGGGGGCTCAACGCTTTCTCCAGGCGAAATCCCCCCGGTTTTGGAACATGTCCGCGGTGGGCGGGGTGTTTTTGGCAGCTATGCCCGTGTGCAATACACTGTTGTCATTACCCGATAGACATAGGGCTTGGGACAAGCGGTTCACCAATGCTGAGAAACAGTGCGACTGATTGTAGCAGCCAATCGAGCTCCCCTGCGCTACACTGCTGATGAAGGTTGGCTGCCGGCTATTGGCGGACTAGCTACCGCACTGCTGCCTGTACTGCAAGCGCAAGGCGGTGCTTGGGTAGCGATGAAAGACCAAGCAGACCTTCCAGAGCTCCAGCCTTATCCTAAAGATAACCCTGATTTTGTTGTCCATTACGTGCCCTTAAGCACCCGCGAGCGGGAGCAGTACTACAATGGCATGGCCAACCGGATGCTATGGCCGCTGTGCCATTACATGGTTCATCATCTGCGGCTGCGGCGTTCCTATATGGAAGCTTACCGCGCAGTGAATCAGCGCTTTGCTACAACGGTGATCCAATCCTATCAGCCCGGAGATGTCATCTGGGTGCATGATTATCACCTCATGCTAGTGCCGGGGTTGGTGCGCCGTGCTGTGCCTGAGGCCGTTATTGCGCATTTTTGGCATATCCCGTGGCCGGCCATGGAAGTCTACCGCATTCTTCCTTGGTCGCGGGAGCTACTGCAAGGTATGCTAGCTTGCCAGGTGGTAGGATTTCACGTCGAAGAATATGTAGAAAACTTTCTAGAAAGTGCGCGCTACTTGCTGGGGGCGCGCATTGAAGGGAATCGGGTGTTGTGGGAAGGGCGGGAGGTGCGCGTTGAGGCCCATCCCTTAGGGGTAGACATCGCACATTTTGAACAAATGGCGCAAAGCGAGGCTGTCCAGCAAAAAGCCCAGCAGCTGCGTGAGGAAATTGGTACCGAGTGGCTGATGCTTGGCGTAGACCGGCTAGACTACACCAAGGGCATTCGTGCCCGACTTTTGGCCTTTGAGCGCTTTTTAGAGATGTATCCGGAATATCATGGCCGCGTCAGCTTTTACCAAGTTGCTACGCCAAGTCGGACGCAGGTAACCTCTTACCAGCAGCTTAAGCGCGAAGTCGACGAAGTGGTGGGACGCATTAACGGGCAATTTGGGCGGGTCGACTGGACGCCCGTGCATTATCGCTACCGCACCTATACCCAGGAAGAGTTATGTGTCTTTTACCGTGCAGCCGATGTGGCCTGCATTACCCCGCTTCGCGACGGGATGAACTTGGTGGCCCAGGAGTTTATCGCCGCTAGCCAGGGGGGCACTTTGATTCTTTCGGAGCTCACGGGGGCTTCGCATGTGCTTCGCGAAGCCGTGTTGGTAAATCCTTACGACGTAGACGGCTTGGCATCGGCTATGCGTATGGCCCTAGAAATGCCAATAGAAGAACGCATGGAGCGTTTTCGTTGTCTGAAGCGAAGTGTGCAAGCGTTAGATGTGCACCGCTGGGCTGCACGCTTTTTTGAAACCTTTACTGCTATGGCGCAAGGGTAACTTATGTGTCGTCCGCCACAGGTCGAAAAGCCATTATTTTTTCTAGACTACGACGGTACCTTAGCTCCTTTTTCTCCTGATCCCAAGTGGGCGTGGCCGCACCCGGTTGTGCCTGGATTGCTTACGCAGCTGGCCGAGCGATATCCGGTATGGATTGTCACTGGGCGACAACTTGAAGATTTAGATCGTTTGTTGCCCGTGGACCTGCCGGCAATCGGATTACATGGCTTGCAGGAGGGGCGTATTGGAGGGCCTAAGTCGTTCACAGTTTCGGATGCGCTGCGGCAACTGTTCAGCACGTTGCGGCAGCAGGTGCCCAAGGTTCCCGGACTTTGGGTTGAAGATAAGGGCCCTACCTTTGCGCTGCATTACCGGCAGGCGTCAGATGAAGCCGCGGTGCTTGCGGCACTCGAGCCCTGGCTGGCGATGGTGCCGGACACCCTAGCCATTATTCGGGGTAAGAAGGTGATAGAACTGCGTCCGCGTGCAGTCCATAAAGGTACCGCAGTGCTTTCGGTAGCCCGCAGTTTTCCCGATCATGTGCCGGTCTACCTCGGAGACGACGCGACTGATGAAGATGCATTTCGCGCCTTAGCCGAACGTGGCCTTACAATCAAGATAGGTGAGGGTCCGACGGCTGCGCAGTATCGCCTGCCAAGCATTGAGGCTGCAGTGGCGTATTTACAAAGCTATGTGTTTACCAGCCCTCGTGCAAACGCTGGATTTCCTGGAGGCGAAAAACCGCGTTAATTAGGCCTAAGTGGCTAAAGCCTTGGGGAAAGTTACCGAGCAGCTGCTGGGTTTCGGGGTGGACTTCTTCGGCGTAGAGCCCAAGGGGGGATTGCAAGCCAAGCAGGCGGTCTAAGGCGATGCGGGCTCGCTGCAGCTGGCCAGAGAGGGCAAGTACTTCCACAAGCCAAAACGAGGGCAGCAGAAAGGCGCCCTCAGGGCCTTCGATGCCATCGTCGTTCAGGTAGCGATAAAGCAAGGGGAAGGGACCTGCAGCCAGCCTTTCGAGGCAGCGTTGGAGTGTTTGCTGCACGCGCTCGTCGCTAGCAGGTAGAAATCCTACCAGCGGCATGATGAGTAGCGAGGCATCCAGGGCTTCGCTGCCGTAATACTGGGTAAAAGCACCGACTTTAGGATTCCAGGCCTTCGTGAGCACCTCTCGTCGTATTTTCGCGGCTTCGCGTTGCCATACGTCGACAGGGGCATCAGCAGCGCCTAAGCGGCGTGCCAGCTGCGTTGCGCGCGTTAGCGCAACCCAAGCCCAGACCTTGGAATAGGTATAATGAAACGCGCCGCTGCGGGCTTCCCAAATGCCAGAATCTGGCTCACGCCAGCGCTGCCGTACCTCTTCCGTCAAAGCTTGCAGCCGTTCCCATTCTATAATGGTAAGTGCACCGCCTTGTTGGTCGTAGCGCAGCGCGGCGTCGAGCAGACTGCCGTAAATGTCCAGCTGAAATTGCTCTACAGCCTCGTTACCAATGCGTACCGGTTGCGAGTCCAGATACCCACGCAAAGGGAGCGTGCGTTCAGGGAGATAACGCTCACCGCGAATGCCGTAGAGCACCTGGAGTGGCCCGCCTTCCAACACCTGTCCTAGCAGCCAATCGAGATAGGCCGTTCCTTCTTCAATGTAGCCTGCCTGAAACAATGCCCGCAAAATGAATGCAGAGTCGCGCACCCAAGAAAAGCGGTAATCCCAATTCCGTGGTCCGCCAGGCCATTCGGGCAGCGAGGTGGTGGGAGCTGCGATAATCGCTCCTGTAGGCTCATAGATCAACAACTTCAGCGTTAGTAAACTGCGCTCTACAGCATCCCGATAGCGTCCGTGATAGCTAAGGCGATCGATCCAGTTACGCCAGAAGGTACGTACTTGCCATAGCCGTCGGTCTCCTTGATAGATGGCCACCGGGTGAACCTGCGTTGCGCCCCAATCAGCCACAAGGTACGTGTCTTGTCCTTCTTCTAAGCAGACCTGTCCAATGGCGTAGTCATCCCAAATTTCTAAAGGTACTTCGGTAGAGAGGGCTATCGTCTCTTTTTCTGTGCTGGCCAATACGCCGTATGGTGAGGATGTGAGGGATGGAATTTGCGAGCCGTAGTCGAAGCGGGGAGCAAAGTAGATTGTAAGTTCTACGCGGCCTGCGACGCCTTCAAGGCGCCGGTAGATCTCTGCTGTGGGCGTTTTGCGGCGGGGAATGAAGGGCATAAAGTCCCGCACGCGTACGGTACCCTTCGGTGTTGTGAATTCCGTCACCAGTACATTAGTGCCTCGCTCGTAGCGCTGCGTTGCCTGAAAGGGTTCTGTAGGGCAAACGGCAAAGCAGCCAGCCCGAGGATCGAGCAAGGCTGCAAATTGGGCTGGGCTGTCAAAGTCCGGAAGGCAAGCCCAGTCGATAGCGCCATCGGCGCCAACCAGAACGGCTGTGCGACTGTCGCCAATCAGACCATAGGCTTCTAAGGGCTTAAATGTAGGAAGCTTCTGAGGATCAAAAGAAAACGTGCTCATGCACAGCCATGGCTATGAACTTTTGGAGAAAGCCTTTAGTTACTATAGACAATTCGAGGGTGTTCAACATAGAAAATTTTGCAATCAACGATGCCTGCCTATGCGCATCCTGAAGTGCTGGTCTCAACCGATTGGGTAGCTGAGCACCTCCAGGATACCGAAAACATCCGTATCGTGGAGTCAGACGAAGACGTGTTGCTCTATGAGACGGGCCATATCCCCAATGCGGTAAAGATTGACTGGCTGCAGGACTTACAGGATCCGGTTATTCGAGACTTCGTCAGCAAGGAGCGGTTTGAAGCGCTGTGTGCTTCGCGGGGCATTGCCAACGACACTACGGTTGTCTTTTATGGAGACAAAAACAACTGGTGGGCTTGCTATGCATTCTGGGTATTTAAGCTTTTTGGGCACGAAAAATGTCTGATCATGGATGGAGGGCGCCAGAAGTGGCTTGCCGAAGGCCGACCGTTGACGCGTCAGGTGCCCGTGTTTCCACGCACGACTTATCAGGCTAAGGATCCTGACCTTTCGATTCGCGCATTTCGCAACGAAGTGCTGACCCATGTACAGGCAGGCAAACCGCTGATCGACGTGCGTTCGCCGGCAGAATATCGTGGCGAGCTGACGCATGCACCGGACTACCCTCAGGAAGGGGCATTGCGTGCAGGCCACATTCCCGGTGCCAAGAACGTTCCCTGGAGCTTGGCTGTGCAAGAAGATGGCACGTTCAAGCCTCGTAAAGCCCTAGAGCGTATTTATCTTAAGGAAAAAGGCCTTAAGCCTAGCGACGAAGTCATTGCCTATTGCCGCATTGGTGAGCGTTCGAGCCACACCTGGTTTGTGCTAAAATACCTGCTTGGCTTTGAGCGGGTCAAAAACTACGATGGTTCGTGGACCGAGTGGGGCAACCTTGTGGGCGTGCCTATTGAGCAAGGCGATCCGGAAGCGCGTAAATGACCAAGCTGGAAAGCATCCTAGCGTTGTTCCAGGAGGCCGATCCGGAAATGCGGCTGGCGCTGCTGTTGGAGTTTGCGGAACGGCTACCTCCGTTACCAGCAGCCTATGTGCCGCTTCGGGATGCTGGACTGGGCATGGTGCACGAGTGCCAGTCTCCGGTATTTTTGCTGGTTGAACTCCAGGAGGGGTGCGTGCGCATTTATGCTGACGCTCCGCGTGAGGCGCCCACCCCGCGTGGATTTATAGCGTTGCTTATGGAAGCTTTTGATGGCGCTTTGCCAGAGCAGGTCTTAGCCGCACCGGAAGACCTCTTGTATCGTTTAGGTATTGCTCCGCTGCTGGGCATGCAGCGGTTGCGAGGGCTGACGGGAATCTATCAAAAGCTACGACGCGAGGTGGCCGAAAAGGCGACTAGGGGGGTCAGGACAGCAAATCAGGGTTTAGAAAAGTTCGATGGCTGATCTCCTGTCGGAGCCGCTGCAAGGTAATGAGTTGTTGCATGATTTCGCGCAGACGCGCTTCATCGTGTTGCGACCGCAACTGTTCTTGTTGGAGCTGGTGGATAACCGTGTCGATGCGTTGCAGCTTTAGCCGCACGATAGCGTCGGCAGCAATTTCAAAGGCTTGGTCAGAAATACGGGGTACGAGAATGCCGCGCCGCTTCCAGCCCTCGGAAGGCTCATAAGGATCCATCATGACATCGGTGGCTACTTGTTGCAGTTCCGCACCGTAGCGTCCCTCAAGAAAAGGGCGGGCGTCGATAGGCTCCCCGGCCTCATACTGTTCTAGCAGGCGGGCTGCCAACTGTCGCGGAGGGCCTTCGGTAAACTCCGCGAGCGCCATATGACCCAAGACAAAAGCCACCATAGAGCGTCCTTCCTGGAGCATCAGGCGCAACAGCAATTTTTCTGAAGGCAGTAAGGACTGTGATGGCTGGGGAGGGGAAGTGGGTGCAGAAGGTATGCGAGGGGGGGAGGAAGAAGGTAGGCTAGTGGACGAAAGCACACGCAAAAGTTCAAACAAACGCACTTCAGGGAGGCGAAGCACTTCGGAAGCGCGCCGAAGATAGGTTTCCCGCAAGAGAGGATCAGGGAAGCGGGCAATAGATTGCACGATTTCCCGGGCGAGTTGGGCTTCGCCTTCTGGCGTGTCCAGCATGCCCTGGCGTCGGGCCAGTTGGTGGCGAAACGAAATAAAATCGAGACGATAGCGCTCAAGGTATTCTTGGAGGGCTTCGCTGCTGTTTTGGTGTACAAACGAGTCAGGGTCTTCACCGGCAGGCAGCACCACCACATAGACGGGTAGGCCCTGCGCTAAACATAGATCGATGCTGCGTAGTGCAGCTTGCTCACCGGCCGGATCGGCATCGTAAAGCAGCAGTATGCGCTTGGCGTAGCGTGCTAAAAGCCGGACCTGCTCTAAGGTGAGTGCGGTGCCACTGGTGGCAACGGTGTGTTCAATACCCGCTTGATGGAGGGCAATTACGTCTGTGTAGCCTTCGACCAGAATGGCTTCTTCCAGCTTGCGAATAGCATGGCGTGCTTGATAAAGGCCGTAGAGTACCCGTCCTTTTTGGTAGACTGGCGTTTCAGGAGAATTAATGTATTTAGGCTGTTCAGGATCAGGCTCTAGAAGGCGCCCAGCAAATCCCACCACCTTGCCCACGTGCGAAAAGATCGGAAACATCAGTCGATGTCGGAAGCGGTCGTAGAATCCGCCGCGTTCGCGCCGGGGGAGCACTAGGCCCGCCTGCTCAAAGACCCCCAGGCGAAAGCCAGATGCGACCGCTGCTGTGGCTAAAGCATCCCAAGCTTTGGGGGCATAGCCTAATCCAAAACGCTGCGCGGTAGCTGGACGAACGCCTCGGCTTTTGAGATAAGCGCGGGCAAGCTTGCCCGATGTTTCGTGCGTCAGCTGGGTAAAATAAAAGCGTGCTGCAAAGCGCAATGCCTGAAACAGCGGTTCGCGTTCATCTTCGCCCGCTTCTTCACTCTGGGGCAGCGGAATGCCAGCACGTTCCGCTAAGAGGCGCACAGCCTCTACAAAGCTCACCCCTTCGATTTGCTGGATAAAAGCAAATACATCCCCTCCTGCGCCACACCCAAAGCACTTGAAGATCCCTAGTTTGGGATTTACACTAAAAGAGGGGGTTTTTTCCTGATGGAAAGGGCACAACCCAAAATAATTTGATCCCCGCTGCTTGAGCGGAACGTACGCGCCAACAACCTCAACGATGTCAAGGCTGGCGCGGATGGCTGCAAGCGTTTCATCCGGGATGCGCATGAAGCCAGACCAAAAAACTGAGCCACAGCAAAGTTAAACCATGTACGCCTGCAACAGTCCCTCGATCCGTGCTGAACCAATGCCGCATCAGGACGTTTGGCACAGCCGTAGTTTCAAACGATCGCTATGATGTCAACCCAAAGCCCTAAGCTAGCCGCGCTGCGACGGCTTTTTCCGCACACGCAAGCGCAAATTTACCTCAACCACGCGGCAACCGGTCCGCTCAGTCGACCCGTAGTGCGTGCTGTTCAGCGTTATCTCTGGCAACGCCATCAAGGCTCGATCGACAACTATGCTGAGCTAGAGGCTATTGTGCAGGAAACCCGAAGGTTGGTAGCGCAGCTGCTGGGCACCTCGCCCGATCGCATCGCTTTTGCCCCCAGCACGTCGGCTGCTTTAGGACTGCTTGCACAGGGGTTGGATTGGAAGCCAGGAGACCGGATTGCTATCCCTGCCTGCGAATTTCCAGCAAATGTATTTCCGTTTCTCAATTTGCAACGCAAAGGCGTTGTGGTCGATTTTATTCCTCATCGCAACGGTACGTTTACGGTTGAGGATGTTGCCCGTGTGTTAACACCCCGAACACGTCTGGTTACGCTAAGTTGGGTGCAGTTTCTGTCGGGGTTCTGTGCAGACCTTTCGGCTATTGCAGCGCTTTGCCACGAACGGGGCATCTGGCTTAGTGTCAATGCCATTCAGGGCTTGGGCGCACTGCCCTTAAACGTGGAGGTATCGGGGGTCGATTTTCTGGCCAGTGGCACGCATAAGTGGCTTATGGGATTGCAAGGGCTAGCTCTTTGCTACGTGCGGCCCGAGTTGCAAGCCGTGTTACATCCGCCCGCGGGCTGGTTGCACGGTCCTGTTGATTGGGAGCACCTAACGGACTATCGGCTTATCTTTTATCCAGATGCGCGTCGCTACGAAACCGGCACGCTAAATCAAACTGCCCTGGTTGCGCTACATGCTGCTTTGCGACTACACCTAGCTGCGGGACCTGCGTGGTGTGCGCGGCGCGTGCTCGCATTGCAGCAGCGCTTAGGTGAAGGACTGGAGCAATTGGGTTTGACCCGCTACGGTAGTGCTGATCCTGCGCACGCTTCTGGGATCATTAGCGTGCAGCATCCACAGGCCCAGGCATTAGCGCTTGCGCTGCAACGCCGGCATATTGTGGTTTCAGTACGCAATGGCATGCTTCGCTTTTCTCCTACCTACTACAACAGCATGCAAGAAATCGATCTTACGCTTGAGGCCGTAGCAGACTTTTTGGGCAAACGCAAACGGTCGCGTAATGCAAAATAAAAAGGCCCCTCCATTTTCAGAGGAGCCTATGAGAACCAGTAAAGGTGAGCAGCCGGACCTATAGCGCCTTTACTGTCCCATGAACACGCCTTCGATATCCTCTGGACGATTATTTTCCCCGTTTTCCATCTGGCGTCGCTGCGAACGCCGGTTGCCCTGATGACCGAAGTTGTACGTAAAGGTCAGAAACACCTGCTGGGCGTTCCAGCTCCGCGTAAAGCGCTGGTAAAAGAGTGCGTCTTCCCGCACGCCTTCAAAGCGCATCGTGTTGAACAGATCGCTAATGCGTACGCTAAGGCTAGCTTGGTTGTTGAGGAATTGCTGACGTAGCGCTAGGTCGGCCATGGAGCGGCCAGAGATGCGGCCGCGTTCTACATCGAGCGGCGAGCTGTAGAAGTAGGAGAACTGCAGTGCTAGGCCAGGCATCAGCGTCATGGTGGTGTTGAGCCGCGTGCTCCATCCAATGGCATCGCTGCCCAGGTCTGTGTCGACGTTGCTTCCATCGGTAGTAACGCGGAAAACGTTGAGGCTAGCAAAAGCATTCAGTCGATTGCCTAAACGGAACGTGCCCACGGTTTCAACCCCCCAGTCGTCCCGAGAAGCCAAGTTTTTGAACGTTACAATGGAAACGCCGCTCGACGGATCTAGTGTTTCGTACCACCGGATGACGTCCACGGTGTAGCGATAGTAGGGGGTGAGCGTGAGCGTCAAGGCAGGCGAGATCCACGAGTAGCTCAGCTCAAAAGCATGGGTGTATTCTGGATCAAGATAAGGGTTACCTTGGCGCCGGAATAAGGGATCGTCGTAATCGCTCAGTGGATTGAGCTGCCAGGTATTGGGACGGTTGATCCGCTTACTGTAGCTTAGGCGAAACTGATGCGTTTGCACTGGGCGGAAGCTCAGAAAAACGCTTGGGAAGAGGCTGAAATAATCTTTTTGGTAGGTTTCCCCCAATGTTTTCTGCACAAACTCGGTGCGTGCCTGCTCGGCCCGTAGACCTAGCTGTACGCCAAAGACCCCGGCATCGTAATTCACGATGCCATAGGCGGCGTGCTGTTCCAAGGTATAGCGAAAGTTATTGGCAAGACGACGCGGGTTGTTCGAGAAGATCTCATAGCTTTGCGCATAGTCATTTTGGTTTAGGCTGCCTTTGTAACCAGCTTCTAAGCGCAGCCGATCGCTGAGCGGGCGCATATAGTCGATCTGCAGCGAAAGCGTAGACTCGCGTTCGTCCTGCTCGTTGCGTTCCCGCTGGAGCAGTTGGGTTGGATCTCCTTCGAGCGACAGGGCCTGCTGCACGTAGTGCTCGAGCTCGTCGTCGCGTTCGCGCTCGAAGCGCAGCTCTGCGTTAAGTTCATGTTTGGAAGGGTCGACGACGCGCCGGAAAAAGAGGCGGTAGTCCATGTTGAAGTCGTTGCGGCGGCCGTCTACACGCCGTTCATATTGGGATAGCAGGTTTTGGGAGGCGTCCAAGTTTTGGTAAAGCGCGCGACTATCTTGGCTGCCGCCGCGAAAACTAAGCAGTGCGGAAGCGCCTAGCGTGCTGATACGGTTTAGGCTGTATTCTAGCGTGGCGTTGAGGTTGTGGGCGTAACGGTTAAACGTGCCCCGGTCGAGCTGTTCTAAATAGGTGAGTGGGTCCTCGTAGCGGTTTTCACGAAAACGTTCGCCTTCAACAGGGCGATTGCCCGTGCGAAAGCCGTAGTTTGTGGTTAGGTTAATCCGGTTACGCTGGTAGGTAAGCGTTCCAGAAGCGTTGTAGGTATCTTGCGTACCTGCCCCCAGGGTAAGGTTGCCACCTAAGCCTAAGTCTTGATTTTGCCGCAGTACAATGTTGATCAGTCCGGCCATGCCGTCTGGTTCGTACTTGGCCGAGGGGTTGGGGATGATTTCCACACGCTCGATCGCATCCGCAGGGAGTCCTTCCAGAAAGCGGGTTAAGGTTTCGCCCTGAAGGGCAGAAGGCCGACCGTTAATCAGGATGGCCACGTTTTGATTCCCGCGTAGGCTAATGCGGCCTTCGACATCGATCTCTACCGAAGGAATGTTACGCAGCACGTCGACGGCTGCACCCCCAACGCTGACCAGTTGCTCCCGGGTATTGTAGACGATACGATCGATGCCGATCTCCACTGCTTCGCGCTCAGCGGTAACCTGCACTTCCTGCAGTAAAGCGGTATCAGGTGTCAGACGAATTACCCCTAAATCAACCTGCAAGGCCGCAGGTGGCCGCAAGGTGACGTCCGAGATCACCTGCCGCTGATAGCCTACAAAGCTGATGGTTACATAATAGCGGCCAGGGCGTAGCCCTTCGATAGCAAAACGTCCCTGCGCATCGGTTACCGCACCTGTAACCAATGTGGAATCGCTGCTTCGCCACACGGCAATGGTGGCCGTTTCAACCGGTTTGTTGGTCGAGGCATCCAGCACCTGCCCAGAAAGACGCGCCAAAATTGGGGGACCAGCTGTACGATCCTGAGCCTGTGCCGCTCCGGTCAGCCAGGCCCCCAAAAGCAATCCCCAAAGTGCAGCCCGCGTCCACATAGCGTTTTCTCCTGAAAATTTGCGTCGTTGACCACAGCGTTATACTGAAAGGGGCGGTGTTCGGATACGCTATGGTGCATGAGCCGCACAGACCTGTTATGAGTTGCACGAACGCGCTGTGGACGGGAGAACTCACCGGCTGACGATAACTGGGAAGGTGCGGGTAACGTTTGGCAATTGTAAGCGGACAAGGTAAAGCCCTGCGGCTACTCGACGGCCATAAGCATCTTGGCCTTTCCAGAGATAGGTAAAATGCCCGGCTGGCAGCTCAGGTGTCGATTCCATGTAAAGCTGGCGTCCTAATAGATCAAAAACCCCTACCGTGAGCGAAGCTGGGGCCGGAAGACGGCCAGAAAACACCACGGCTTGGTGATGTTCTGGAAAGAACGGTTGGGGATAAGGGGGCAAAAAGAGCACTTGCTGGGGAAGCTCAAGCGGCATCTCCTCAGGTGGGGATGTGCGGACCTGGGTGGGGAGGTAACGTTCTTCAGGGGAGACCGCAATCCAACGCAAAGGAGATCGCGTGTCGGCGTCTGTACCATGCAGTAACCCTAAAGCATAACTTCCGGCGGGGAAAGGTTGACCATCTAGGCGGTACAGTACAAGCGTAATTCGGCCTTCCGGCTGGCCTAGCTGCAAGGAGGCATGAGCAGGAAGCCGGATGGTAGTCGAATCGTATCGAAGCGATGCCGCTCGGGGCAGTGTAAGTTGCAAAGCTCCAAACGCTACGGTGGATTCAACCTGCAAGCGTAGCTGATCTGGTCCGTCAGCCAGCAGGTATAGTACTATGGGGGTATCGTTTTTCCCAGGTTCTTGGGGCAGTGTCGGCGGAGGTACGGGTAGAGGATGCCCATCAGGCCAGGTGTCGCGGGCGATCGCTTGGGCAAGCAATACGATGTCTTCCAGGTGTAGCTACCCATCGCCTTGAGGAAATGGCGCCACGTCCAGCACAAGCCGGTCTTGGCCGTCTGGTCTAGTGAGTCCAAGCACATAGCGAATGCTGCGCTGGAGGTCGGCAACATCGACGCGCCCATCTTCAGTCGGATCTCCTAAGCCCCCGGTGCCCAGTGCCTCGACAACGACTAAGCTATCGCCCTCGGTAGCGTTATGCCGCAGGCGCAGCGTTGTCGTCCGCCAGCCAAAATCCCGAAGTGTGGGATGGAACGTGAGCATGAGGGCAGCGGTGTCGTTGGGTGCTAAGTCGAGCGAATCAGGTAACAGACGTAAGGTAGGATCTAGGGGCTGCCTTGCCCAAAGGCGTACTGACCGCAAACCTCCAGGATTGACTATCCTAAGGGCAGTCGTGCGGCTGCTGCCCACGGCCGTGGGACCTAAACGTAACGTGTCGGCAAGGATCCGAATGTAGGCCAAGCGGGGCCGAATTGTGAGCCTCTGAGCTCTAGGATAGCGAGCTAGCGTAATGAGCGTGGCTTCTGGTGTGGCTGCTGTGGCCCGGAGCTCTTTGAGGATAACTTTCCCGGAAACTTGGGTGCCAACGTCGGCCGCTACAAGCTGCAGGCGCAAGAGCTCGGGATAGTCGTTGGGCGCTAGTCCAGCGCCGACGTTGTCAAGCATGAGCAACGTGACATTGCGGCCTTGCTGTGCCAGCTGCAGGGTCCAGTTGCTAGCGTTAGGTAGGGAAGCGCCTGGGCGTATGCTGATGTTCAGCCAGGGAATAGCTGGCAACTCCAACTGCAGCTGCAAGCCTTGCATGGGTAGCAAGGGAGCATCCCAACGCAAGCGCAGCGCAAGCGTTAAGGTGTCGAGCGCCAGGGCAGTGGTACGGACGGGGAGTAAACCAAGATAGCTGTCAGGCAGCTCAGCTGTAGCGCTCAAGTGCACGATGTAGGTAAAAGCTCCTGTACGCAGCGCCCAAGCATCAAACCAAGACCCTTCAGCGGAAGGGGCTACCGCGAGCTGCAGCGTGTCGGTGCTGCCAGCTGTAAGGTGGCGGGTGTTTGGCTGTCCTAGCCAAGGCGTAGGAAGCGGCGGTAGGGCGATGGTGAGTGCCGAGTCGGTCTGATTGCGCAGGATGAGTTGGATGCTTACTGTGTCGCCTGGGGCAACAAAGCCGGCGTGTACTGCTGGTGGTAATGCCACAAATGGCGGGCGCGAAAGCGTTCCTGTGCCGTAGAGCGTGATATCGTCCAGCTGCAGGCGCGCGCTGCTGCTTTGTCCGCCCAAAGCATCAAAGCAGAGCTGCAAAGCTGCTCTGCCGGAAAGGGTGTTCGGTAGGGCAAAACTGAACCTGACCCAACTGCCATCGGTTTGGGGAAGCGCCTGTCCAGCGGGTGCAATGACGTAAGGAAAGGTTTGGCCTCCATCGATCGAAGCGCGCACAACAAGATGTAAGGAGGGGTATGAAGCTGTTCGGCGTGCCCAGTAGGTCAGTTGTGTTAAAGCCGCTTGCGTGACATCTAGTACTGGTGAGCAAAGGCGATCCCCCTCTTGACCTTGCAGGGCAAAGCTGTTACCGCCAGATCCTGACGAAGGCGTTTGTGTCGTGACTGTCCAGCGCGTAGCTTGCCAGCCTGGAGGAAAGGGCAAGAGCGTTGTTACGGTTTCTTGAAAAAGAACGTTTTGGGCATACAGGGGGCTTAAAGGCAACAAGCATAGCAGCCAAAGGTGCCGTATCATGGTGTTGAAACGCTTGGCTTAAGGCGAAAGGACCTTGAGGCCGGCACAGAGCGGCAGGGCATCCGACCTTTCTTTCGAAAGAAAAAGGGTACATTGAGGAATAACGCAGCCCTGTGTTTAGAATCCGTGAAATTGTGTTGGTGAAATCCTCTCCGTGCGGTTCATATATTGCAGCGTGCAGTTCATTACGCTAGGAGGTGACCTTAAGCGCTGCAAAGCGTTCTATTTACATCTTCCGAAAAGCAAACAGATTATGGTGCAAATGCGGCAGGGATGGTGGCGCAGCTGGTGGGGCACAGCCGTTGTGATTTGGCTGTTTTGGACGTTTTTGGCGGTGCTGGTAGCTACCGGCAAGCTCCTGGACCCACGTCTGGCGGCGCATAGTGCTGCCTTGGTGCAGCGGCAGGTGTTGCATGTTTTCTCTGAGTTTTATAGTTGGGCTTTGCTAACCCCGTTTATTTTTTGGATCAGCCGTCGGTTGACGTTCGACCGACCGCATTGGGGAAGGCGGTTGCTAATGCATGGGGCAATTGGGGTGGGTGTGGCTTTGCTGATGGAGATTTGGGTGGATTTCTTGTATTTCTATGTGTATCAGCTGCCTTGGCGACGTGGGCCATTTGACTTGTTTGCGGGCATTCGGCACTTTTGGTTCATTAACGAGCTAGTGACCTATTTTGCGGTGCTCGCTGCTGGTTTTGCCCGGGATTATTTTATTCGTTACCAGCAGCGTCAAGAAGAGACAATTCGGCTTCGGGCGCAAGCTGCCGACTTGCAAGCGCGCCTGACCGAAGCCCGGCTCCAAGCCTTGCGGATGCAACTAAACCCGCATTTTTTGTTTAACACGCTGCATGCCATCTCGGCGTTGGTTGAGCGGGATCCTCGAGGGGTGCGGCACATGATTGCGCGTTTGAGTGAACTGCTGCGCTACGCTCTGGATGAAAGTGCCACGCAAGAGGTTCCTTTGTCTCAAGAATTGCGCTTCTTAGAAGGGTATCTCGAAATTCAGCAAATCCGTTTTCAGGGCCGCTTAGCGGTGCAAAAAGAAATTGCGTCGGATGTGCTGGAAGCCCTAGTGCCTACGCTCATTTTGCAGCCATTGGTCGAAAATGCGGTCAAGCATGGCGTTGGGCAGCTAGAAGGTCCAGGCCAGATTACACTGAAAGCTTGGCGTGAAAAGGATTATTTATGCCTCAGCGTTCGCGACAATGGTCCCGGTTTTGCAGGAAATGGGCGGTGGCGGGAGGGGTTGGGGCTGCGCAATACGCGAGCGCGGCTTGAGGGGCTCTACGGTGAGGCTTATCAGATGGTGTTGCGTGAAGCCCTCGAGGGGGGGCTGGAAGTCTGCATCCGGCTACCGTATCATACCCAGGCTGATTTGCGCGTAGTCGCTCATGCCGATGTCTGAACGCCTGATGCGTGTGCTCATTGTCGATGATGAGCCACTGGCCCGTCAGCGCCTGGTAGATCTGTTGCAGGACCGCAGTGGGGTAGTGCTGGTAGGGGAAGCAGCTAGCGGTCCTGAGGCCCTTGAAGCCATCCAGGAGCTGCAGCCTGATCTGGTTTTTCTCGATGTTCAGATGCCGGGTATGACCGGTCTTGATGTTGTGCGCCAGCTGGGTCCGGAGCATATGCCGCTAACAATTTTTGTGACGGCCTATGATCAGTATGCGCTGAAGGCTTTTGAGGTGGCTGCTGTGGATTATCTACTGAAGCCCTTTGATGATGAGCGCTTTGAGCAGGCCTTTGAACGCGCCCGCCGGCTTTGGCGACTTCAAGAGGTAGAGACGCTTCGAGAGCGTTTACTGACACTTTTGCAAAACGAACAGCCAGAGCCACCTAAACCTCCAGCTTCGCCTTACCTAGAGCGTATTGCGGTGGAAATGCGCGGGCAGGTGCGTGTCATTCCAGTGCAGCAGATCGAGTATATTATTGCCAGTGGTCCCTATGCAGAGTTGCACGTGGGCACTCAGGTCTATGTGATTCGGGAGCAAATGCAGACGTTGGAAGAGCGGCTCAACCCGGAGCAGTTTATTCGGATTCACCGCTCGGCGATTGTACGCATCGACCTGATCGACGTGTTGCTACGTGGAGCTGGTGGGCGTTACGCGGTACGTCTGAAAAACGGTGTTCGCCTTAAAGTTAGCCGAAGCCGTCGAGAAGCGCTTGAACGTCGACTTGGATTAATACCTAAAGCTTAAAAATGGTCGTTTTGTTTCGAAATCGCTGGTTCTGGCTGGGGCTTGGCCTCATGCTGGTGCTTTGGGCTGGGTGGCAAACCGTAGGTGCACAGCGCCGGTTAGGTCAGCGGGTGACCCATCATTCCGGTGGGCCGCTGCTGCCTGAGCAAGCTGCGTACAACATTTCATTTTATGATCTGCAGCTTAAGGTAGATCCAGAAGCCCGTCGTATCGATGGGGTGCTGGAAGCGCAGGCGCAGGTGGTGCATCCCTTGATTTGGTTTGTGCTGGATCTAGACACAGCGCTAGCCATACGTCAGATTGAAGCGCGCGAAGCCGACCAATGGACTGCAAAACCTTTTGAGCATCGGTCGGATGGTCGGATCTGGATCCACTTAGGGCGCACCTATCAGCCTGGGGAACGCCTTGCTGTGCGCGTACACTATGGAGGCAAGCCCCGCCAAGCGCCTGCTCCTCCCTGGATCGGCGGCTTTACCTGGGCGCACACAGCCGACGGCTTGCCCTGGATTGCAACCTCGAACCAAGGGGAAGGGGCCGATTTGTGGTGGCCTTGTAAAGATCACCCTTCGGATGAACCCGACTCGATGCTGCTCCGCATCACAGTCCCTGAGCCGCTTGTAGTAGCGAGTAACGGCCGTCTGCAGCGTGTCGAATCTCATGCCGACGGTACCCGCACCTACCATTGGTTTGTCTCTACACCAATCAACAACTACGGCGTAGCACTCCATATTGCGCCTTATCGGACCGTTGACACAACCTATCTCAGCATTGCCGGCGACACGGTCCCGGTCACTTTTTGGGTACTGCCCGAACGCGAAGCCGATGCGCGTCGCATGCTGCCAGAATTCCTCGATCATATGGCGTTCTTTGAGCGCCTTTTAGGGCCTTATCCGTTTCGGCAGGACAAGTACGGCATCGCCCATACGCCTTTTTTAGGTATGGAGCACCAAACGATCATTGCCTATGGCAGTGATTTTTCGACCCGACCCTACGGTTTTGACTGGCTGCATCATCATGAGTTGGCGCATGAGTGGTGGGGCAACATGGTCACGGCCTACGACTGGAAGGATTTCTGGCTGCATGAAGGCTTTGGAACCTATATGCAGGCGCTTTATGCTGAAGCGCGTTTTGGTGCAGAAGCCTATCGGGCAGAACTGCAACGCTACCGGCCTATGATCCGTAACCGGCAACCCATTGCACCGCGCACTTCTAAAACCACCACGGAAATGTATTTTTCCGACCCTGAGACTGGCCAGTCCGATAACGACATTTACTACAAAGGCGCTTGGGTGCTCCACACGTTGCGTTACCTGATTGGGGATAAAGCCTTTTTCCAAGCGTTGCGGCGTATGGCCTATCCTGACCCAGCATTAGAACTACAGTCGGGCTGTGCCTGTCGGTTTGTTACGACCGACGATTTTGTAGCGATTGCAGAGCAGGTCTCAGGTCAAAGGTTAGATTGGTTTTTTGAAGTCTATGTCCGCCGGGCCGAGCTGCCCCGCTTACATGTGACGCGAACCGTCGACAGTTTGCATGTGCACTGGCAAGCGCCAGAAGGGTTGCCTTTTGCGCTGCCGGTAGAAGTGCAAGTAGGTGAAACGCGCTACCGGTTGGTGATGAACGACGGAAAAGCCGCTCTGGCTTTGCCTGCGCAGGCCCCTGAGCCTGTGATCGATCCTGAGGGCTGGATTTTGCGCGCGCTGCCTTGAGGTAGGCTATCCGATGTGATCGAAGCCCGTGTAGGGCTGTAGCGCTTCGGGGATGCGGATAGAGCCGTCGGCCTGCTGGTAGTGTTCCAAAAGGGCGGCAACTACGCGGGGCAGCGCCAAGCCGCTACCGTTGAGCGTATGTACAAACTGGGGTTTGCCCCCAGCTGCTGGTCGAAAGCGAATCCGGGCACGCCGCGCCTGAAAGTCTTCAAAATTAGAGATCGACGACACTTCCAGCCATCGTTGCTGCGCAGGGCTCCACACCTCAAGGTCATACTTTTTGGCTTGTGTGAAGCCGGTTTCTGCTGTGCACATGAGTACACGGCGGTAAGGCAGTCCCAGCCGGCGCAGCGGTCGCTCAGCGTCTTCACGCAGTTGCTCCAGTGCTTCGTAGCTAAGCTCTGGGTGCACAAATTGCACGAGTTCTACCTTATCGAACTGATGCAAGCGGTTTAAGCCGCGCACCTCTTTGCCATAGGAGCCCGCTTCGCGGCGAAAACAAGGCGAATAGGCGCAGAATTTGATGGGAAGTTGGGCTTCTTCAAGGATTTCGTCTCGAAAGTAATTTGTCACGGGGACTTCAGCCGTAGGGATGGGGTAGAGCGCGTCGCGTTCAATAACGTACATGAGGTCTTCTTTATCGGGTAACTGGCCGGTTCCCCGTGCGCTTTCCGCGTTAACCAACAAAGGCGGCTGCATTTCCACATAGCCCCCTTCGGTTACCGCTAAGTCCAGAAAAAATTGAATCAGTGCGCGCTCCAGCCGCGCTCCTTTGCCGACGTAAAACGGAAAGCCGCTACCGGCAACCTTAGCCCCGCGCTCAAAGTCAATGAGGCCATGCCGTAGGGCCAGCTCCCAGTGGGGGAGGGGCGTAAAATCAAACTTTGGCGGCGTGCCTTCTTCGTAGAGGACAATGTTATCTTGCGGGCCATGGCCAACAGGAACCGAGGGATGGGGAATGTTGGGAATCTCGAGCAGCAACGCTTCAACGGCTTCAGCCAAGGCTTTGGTTTGCGCTTCGAGGTCTTTGATGGTTTCTTTGAGGCGCACATTTTCTTCAAGCAAAGGTTGAGCTTCAGCCTGACGGCCTTCGCGCAGGTACTGACCGATGTGTTGGGAGAGGGTGTTGAGGCGGTGGCGTGCCGCTTGTAAGGCAGTGAGCTTTTCTCGGTGGGTCGCATCCAAAGCTAGTAGGCGGTCAACCAGGGATGGATCGCCGATGCCTTTGACCCGGATGGCTTCACGTACGCGGTCGGGTTCTTGACGAATGCGGTGCAGGTCCAGCATAGAGACGTTTACAGCAGCATTTACAACGTTGTGACCGGAAGACCCAGGCGCTGGCCCAGGTGGCGCAGGGCTTCAGGAAGGGTATGCGGCCGGTAGCCCAGCTCGGTTTCGGCCTTGAGAATGATAAAGCCCGTACGTAGCGGACGTGGGGCAGTTTGGTTCAACGTGGGGCTGTCAACCGGTTCAATGAGCGAGCGGTCTAAGTCAAACGTATCGGCGATAAGGCAAGCAAAATCGTAAACCGTCAGCAGCTCGCGACCGGAAAGGTGGTAGATGCCGTGTTTATTGTAGCGGACGATGCGTTCGATGCCGGCTGCCAAATCAACTACATAGGTAGGCGTGCGCCACTGGTCGTTCACGACCCGGATGCGCCGGCCTTGCGAGAGTTCTTGGATGACCCAAAGCGCAATGTTGGAGCGGCTGAGCTGCTCTCCTGTGCCATAAACCAAGACGGTACGGGCAATCGCCCAGCGATCGATACCCGCTTCGCGGACGACATTTTCGCTGGCCAACTTAGAGCGGCCGTAAAAATTGATCGGGTTAGGTCGGTCGGTTTCCCGATAAGGCCCAGCCGTCCCATCAAAAACAAAGTCAGTAGAGAGTTGAATAAGACGTGCGCCATAGAGCCGGCACTGGCGGGCAAGCGTTTCTACGGCTTCTACGTTGACGCACCAGCAGGCTTCTCGCTCCAGCTCGCAACGGTCTACTTGCGTCATCGCGGCGCAGTTGATCACCACCGTTGGGGTAAAATCCTGAAAGACGCGGCGCACGGCACGTTCGTCGGTAATGTCGAGCGGCACGTAACCGCACGAACCTCCCGTGAATCGGGGTGCCGGATCGCGTGCCGTAGCCAGCACATCGTATTCCGGATGCTGGCTAAGCTGGGCAACCAGCTCTTGACCTAGCAGGCCGTTAGCTCCGGTAATGAGAATGCGTTGATACAGCATGGCTGTGGGATGCCGCATAAGGTCAAAATACAACGCCTGCCCAAGTTGTTCAAACAGCCCTTGTTAAGGGCCGCCAAAGTAGTAACGTACGCCTACACCACCCCCGATATCCCCTTCGGTTTCTGGGATAACATGCAGGCGGGGCATCAGTTGCAAAAAGACTTCCAAGCGTTCCACAAAGAAGTTCAGCCCAAAGTTGCCACTAAAACCGAGCACCAAATCACTTTCCTGGCGTGGGTGTTCACGTACGCCCAGCAGAATGCCAGGGCCTAGGAAATAGTTCAGCGGCGAATCGGGAAGCGGGCGTTCATATAAACCGTGCGCGGTAAAAAAGAAAAACCGGTCTAGGTCCCAGGCGAGCAGAAAGTCATAGGCGGTGAACGAACTGCGGCTGTAGACTTTTAGCGTAACGCCACTGGGGTCGCCTAGCATGCCGCCCAGGCCCGTTTGTCCTGGGGGTGTGTGCGACTGCGCGTGGGCAGATAAGGCAAAAAGCAGTGCCAGGAGGCTAATGCGTAACGGCATAAGCGTTTACGAGTTGGTGACAGAGGAAGGTTCGTCATTTCGGGAGGCCAGCTCAGCCAAGGAAGCTTGCAAACGTGCTGCCTTTTCAGGGTCGAGGCGGCCAGCCAGCAGCAAGCGCAGTTCGCGGCGACGGGCCGCTTGTTCGTAGCGCGTTTGCTCTTCGGGCGTTTCCGGCAGAACCGGAGGGGCCTCGACCGGCTGCCCTGTTTCGTCGACAGCTACAAAGGTATAGAATGCCCGGTTGCAATGGCGGCGCGTTTGGGTGCGCGGATCTTCGGCCCATACGTTAACCTCCACTTCCATCGAGGTTCGGAAAACCCGATTAACCTGGCTTTCAAGCACCACAATTTCGCCTTGGCGAATCGGAGACCGGAACTCGACAAAATCCACCGCAGCGGTGACGCATACGCGGTTAGTGTGGCGCTGTGCTGAGATAGCAGCGCAAAGGTCCATCCAGTGCAGTAGCCGTCCGCCCAACAAGTTGCCCAGGCCGTTTAGATCGTTTGGGATCACGATCTCGGTCATGATGCACCGTGAGTGGCGAACTGGCCGTGCTTCCATCGCCTCTGTGGGTTGGTTTCGCTGTCGAACGCCCCAAAGTTCTATATGCCGCGTGAGCTTAAACAAGGGGGGTGTGGAAAAGGCATGGAAAAATCAAGTTTTCCGCTCCTGCTTGCGTGCTGCTGGAAACAGAATATTGTTCAGAATTAGCCGATAGCCAGGCGAGTTTTTGTGCAGGCTCAAGTCTGTGGGCGGATCACCCACAAAGTGCTGATAGTCCTCGGGGTCATGGCCTGCATAGAAGGTGAAAAATCCTCGACCGAAGGGGGCATAAATGTATTTTACCTCGTCACGTCCGGGGGCTTCAGCCAGAATAACGACTTCGGGCTTGATCAGGGCTTTGCGAAAGGCTGTTGTTTGGCCAATAAAGCCTTTAATGGTGGCCACATGGTTTTGGGTGAGCATCGTGGGGACGGGGTCCCATTTGGCGCTAAACTCATGGAGGGTAAAGTAGTCTAGCGCGGGGTCCCGCAGCGGAGGAGGGGGTGGCCCGACATCGATGTCGGAATGTTCGTATTCGTACGGATTAAAGATAGGCGTAAAATCTGTAAACGCTAGCGTTTGGCTGTAGTCGAGTTTTTGGAGGGCATCGGGGTCAACGGGATCGCCGTCGTACTCGGCAGGCACAATGTCGGTATGGTGGGCTGCTAGAGCGAGATCGAACGTGTCGGTGCCTGAGCACATCGCAAAGAGAAATCCGCCACGGCGTACGTACTCCCGGATTGCTTGGGCCACAGCCAGCTTAAGCTGGCTAACTTTGCGGAAGCCGTGCCGGCGCGCCGTTTCTTCGTCTGTGCGTTGTTGCTCGATGTACCAAGGCATGTGCCGGTACTGGATAAACTTCCCATACTGGCCGGTAAAGTCTTCGTGATGCAGATGCAGCCAGTCGTATTGGCTGAGCTTGCCGCTTAGCACCTCTTCGTCATAAATCCGGTCAAAGGGGACTTCGGCATAGGTGAGCGCGAGCATGACGGCATCGTCCCAGGGCAGGGTATACGAAGGTGCATAGATAGCGATGCGTGGGGCTTTTTCGAGGCGAATAGCGGCTGTATTGCGGTCTTCGGCTTCGACTTCGGCCAGGATGCGTGCAGCTGTGCCTGCGTCTATGGGCTCAAAGGCAACGCCGCGGATGCGCAGTTCTTCCTCAAGTCCTGGAAAGCTGCGCAGCAGAAAAGCCCCACCACGATAGTTCAGCAGCCAGTCGACGTCTACGCCCTGCGTAAGGGCCCAGTAAGCAATGCCGTAGGCTTTAAGGTGATCGGTTTGGGCAGCATCCATTGGGATAAGGATCTGCTGTGCTGGGGCCGGTTGGCTCCATGCTACAAGCACACCGAAAAGCATCCACAACAGAGGTCGCATGACTTTAGGCTTCTTCTCCACGCAGTTGTCGCAAGCGCCTACGTGCTTCCGGAACGAGGGGAGAGCCTGGATGTTCGGCAAGCACACGCAAGTAAGTGCGCATGGCGGCTTCCCGCTGGCCTAAGGCTTCCTGCAGGCGAGCCGCTTCAAACAAGGCTTGATCCCCTAGAGGGCTTTGGGGATAGCGCAGAGGAAATTCTAGCAGTAGGTTCAGCGCTTCGTTCAACTGGCCTTGCTGACGAAAGAGGCGGGCTTCCAGAAGTGCGATCTCGTCAGTAAGCGGGTGTGGACCGAGGTCGCGTTTTATATGCTGAAGGGTGTCGAGGGCTGCTTTGAGCTGATACTGTGCAGCAAGTAGCGCTGCCTGTGCGTAGCGCCGCAGGGGAGTGTCGAGGGAATCTGGGCCACGGTTTTCCTGAATCAGTACCCGAAGGCTTAGCGCATCGTTAGCAATGTCTGAAGCTGCGTCTTCGACCAAGATGTCCAGCTGAGCTAAGGCCGCATCGAATGCCCCGTCATAAAAGTCAAGCAAAGCCAGTTGGTAGCGTGCTGCTTCAGCCAAAGGACCGCTGCGACGCGCTTCAAGCAGGCGCAGAAACGCTAAGCGGGCAGCGCCGAGATGGCCGTTCTGGAGGGCCAGTTGTCCTTGTTCGAAACGCGCCTGCCAGGCTACTTCATGGTCCGGATAGTGGTTAATTAAGGTATTGAGCAGTGAGTCGGCAGCAGCGATATCATGGCGCACGTGCAATGCCAGCCGAGCCAAATGATAGCACACTTCGGGCGTGCGGGGATGGGTAGGATACGTGTTGAGCAGGGCTTGGTAGTGCTGCCAAGCAGCCTGGCCTGCTGCGGTATCTCCTTGAAGTGCTTGGGCTTCAAGGAGTCGGGCCAGCTCAAAGCGTGCTTCCCAAGCTATAGGCGTGGCTCCTTGCTCCAGTACAGCCTGGAGTGCTTGGTGCGCCACCTCGGTGGCGCCAGCATCGCTGGCCTGCAGGGCAAACTGCAAAAGCAGCTGCCCTTGGGCCTGCTCCAATCGATCGAGCGCTCGATAGACATCCAGGGCCCGGGCATAATCCCCATGGCGCAGGTAAAGCCAAGCTAAAAGTTGCCGAAAGGCGGGGTTGAGCGGCTCCTGCCGTACGGCCCGTTCAAAAACAGCAATGCCAGCTTTGCGGACGGTGGGTGTGTCTAGTAAGGGCTCTAAACGGCTCTGTACAAAACCCAGCCGCCGCGGATCTTCTTGTAAGAAAGCCCGGTAAGCTTCGAAAGCTTCTGCGTAGCGGCCTGTGAGGCCGTAGAGATAAGCCAGCTCCAGTTGAAACAGTGCAGGGGCGTTGAGCGCACGCTGCGCGCGCCTAAGGACTTCAATCGCTTCGTCAAAGCGCCGCAGGGCCACAAGCGTCTGATATACAATGCGATAGGTGCTGCTTTGCTGAGGAGCCGTTTGCAGTGCTGCTTCCCAGGCCTGTCGGGCAGCAGCTTCGTCGCCTTTAAGGTCCAGCAGGCGCCCTTTTTCGGCCAGCCATGCAGGGTTACGCGGATCGGTTTTGCGTTGCGCCTCAACCAGGGCTAGCGCGTCGTCGTAGCGCTTGAGATTTTCGTAAGCCTGCTTAAGGCGGTCGTAAAACACATAAACCTGAGGATGGGTCCGGTAGAGCGCTTCAAGCAAGGGCACGGCCTGCGCGTATTGTCCTGCCCGCAAGAGGCTTTCAGCTGTGCGATAGCGGGCCATAAGCACACTATCGGGGTCCTGCGCGTAGCCGGCAGGCACCACGCTGAGCAGCAGCGCAACTTTGATGAGCCATCGCAGCTTCATACAGGAAAGCATATATCTGCCCCTGAACAGAAGGTTTCCCAGGCGGAAGCAAAAGCCAACGTTGATCGTACAGAAGGCGTCTAAGTTCGTTTCCATGGCTAACCAAATGCTATGTCTGCAGCAAAATCCGAACATGCCGCGCCACGCGGCTTAGCCGTTTTGGGCGCTACAGGGTCTATAGGCACGCAGACGCTAGATATTGTGCGGCTTTTTCCAGATCGGTTGAAAGTGCAGGTCTTGACGGCCCGTCGCAACGCGGCGCTTTTGCTAGAGCAGGCCTTAACGTTTCGTCCCGCCTGCGTCGTCATCGACGATCCGAAAGGATATCAGATGTTGCGTGAGGTGCTAGCCCCTAAAGGGATTACGGTGCTTCAGGGTGAAGAAGCCCTGTGCAGCTGCGTGCAGCATCCTGAAGTCGAGGTGGTGGTAGCTGCGCTGGTCGGGTTTGCCGGCTTGCGGCCCGTGCTGGCCGCACTCGAAGCCGGTAAGCAAGTGGCTTTGGCAAATAAAGAAACCCTGGTGGCGGGTGGCGCGCTGGTGCGACAAGCCCTTCGCCAGTATGGAGGAAGGCTACTGCCTGTCGATAGTGAGCACTCAGCTATTTTTCAATGCCTTGTAGGTGAGTCGCCCCAGGATATAGAAATGCTTACGCTTACCGCTTCTGGAGGACCATTTCGCACGCGCCCGTTAGATACGTTCGACCGCATTACGCCTGAGGAAGCACTTTGCCATCCAAATTGGAGCATGGGGGCAAAAGTTACGATCGACTCGGCCACGATGATGAACAAGGGACTTGAGGTGATCGAGGCGCACTGGCTCTTTGAGCTTCCGGCCGAACGCATTCAGGTGCTGGTGCATCCGCAGTCGATTGTGCATTCCATGGTCACCTTTGTGGATGGGTCAACCAAAGCCCAGCTTGGCGTGCCCGACATGCGGCTGCCAATTCAATATGCGCTTAGCTACCCTGAACGATGGGCAGCCCCGCATGCCCGCATCGACTGGGCCGCTTTGGGCCGGCTGGATTTTGAGCCCCCAGACCCAATGCGTTTCCCTTGCCTACCTCTGGCCTACGAAGCCCTGCGCCGAGGAGGAACTGCTCCGGCCGTGCTCAATGCGGCCAATGAGCAGGCCGTTCAGCTTTTTCTGCAGGAACAGATTCGCTTTACAGACATAGCGCGCCTTGTAGAAATGGCTATGGAACACTTGGCAAAACCCGGCGAGACCCCTTCTTTCGAGCACCTGCAGGAAGCCGACCGGGAGGCACGCCAGTACGTGCTGGAACTCGCCGGTGCAGCGATCCATTGAAGGCCAATTGTTCTACCACGTAACAACCTGCCGCGACGCCTCAGCGCACACGTCCTATGGAACTCGTGCTGAACGTGCTAACCTATGTGTTCTGGGTGCTGTTGGCCATCATGATCCTCGTGTTTACGCATGAGATGGGCCATTTCCTGTTTGCTAAGCTTTTTCGCATGCGGGTGGAAAAGTTTTCGATTGGCTTTCCTCCCCGCCTGTTCAGCCGACGCTGGGGCGACACCGAGTACATCATTGGGGCAACGCCCCTAGGGGGGTATGTAAAGATCTCGGGAATGATCGATGAGAGCCTGGATACAGCCCATGTAGCACAGCCGCCGCAGCCCTGGGAGTTTCGGGCTAAGCCGCTCTGGCAGCGCATGTTGGTGATTTCTGGGGGCGTGCTTTTTAACATGCTTCTGGCTGTTGGAATTCTTACTGGGCTCAAATGGATCTACGGCGAGGCATACATCCCCGCAGAGAACATCCGATCGGTTTATGTGGCCGAGGGCTCCTTGGCTTATGAGATGGGACTACGCACGGGAGATCAGATCATTGCCGTCAATGGTCGGCCGCTTGTGCATTATGGGGATTTGCGCGACTTGGAGGCTTTGGTTGCTCATCCTTTTACAATCACGGTTGCGCGCGGCCGTGATACACTCACCTTTACGGGCCCACCTGATCTCATGACGCAGCTCAGCCGCAGAGGGGGCTTTTTGGGCATTTCTGTAGATCCTCCATTGGTGGGTGGGGTACTTGAAGGCTCGCCAGCAGAAAAAGCTGGGCTAAAGGCCGGAGATCGCATCGTGGCTGTGGATTCTGTGCAGGTAAACTTTTGGAATGAACTGGTCGCGCAGGTGCAAGTCCAAGGAGGGCAGCCATTGCGCCTGCGATGGCTACGCACGGATACCCTTGCCGGCGTGCCTGAAACGACCGTAGAGGTGGCTCGGCAGCCCGAAGGCATAGTGTATGAGGCCACACTGACCCCCTACTTTGACCCGGAAACCGACCGTTACTACCTGGGCATTGCTGCCCCAACACCTGCTATGCTGATGCAGTACTTTGGCGCAAAGCAGAGGCGTTTTGGGGCTGGTGAAGCTTTGATAGCTGGCCTGCGGGATACCTGGACGCACACCCGCGTGATCCTTACCAGTTTAGGCCGTATGATCACAGGACGAGAGAGCTTCCGAGAGAACGTGGGGGGACCGATTATGATTGCCAAAGTGACCAAAGAAGCGGCCGAAGCGGGCGCCCGGGCGTTTTGGAATATTGTGGCTTTGCTTTCAATCACGTTGGCTATCGTGAACTTTCTACCTATTCCAGCGCTTGATGGTGGACATATGGTCTTCTTGCTCTACGAGGCTGTAGCGCGACGTGAACCCTCAGTGCGTGTGCGCTTGGCTTTGCAGCAGGTAGGTATGATGCTACTGGTAGCACTCATGGCCTTTTTGATCTTGAATGATCTCTTGCGCTTGTGAAGGGTTTAAAACAACAAAACCGGCCCTCATGAACAACGGCCATTCTTCTGTGCCATCGCTGACGCTCACCGGTACGGTGCAAACCGAAGAAGACCGAGCGTTGCAAGAAGCGCTGCGGCAGCGGGGTCCGCTGCCTGTGCACATTGCCATCATTATGGACGGCAACGGCCGTTGGGCACAGCAGCAAGGTAAGCACCGCGTTGTTGGACACTATGAAGGCATCGAGTCGGTGCGAGACATTACCGAGGCTTGTGCGCAACTGGGCATCCCCTACCTGACGCTCTACACGTTCAGCACGGAAAACTGGCAGCGGCCTGCTTCGGAAGTCAATGCCCTTATGCAACTGCTTGTGCACACCATTCGCCGAGAAAAGCAACGGCTGCTGGAAAACGGCGTTCGGCTGCAGGTAGTAGGCGACTTGGACCAACTTCCGGCAGAATGTCGCCACGAGCTAGAGCAGGCCATCCAGGAAACGGCTCAGAACCAGCGACTGGTCCTCACACTGGCGCTGTCCTATAGCGGCCGCTGGGAAATTTTGCAGGCAGTACGTGCTTTGGCACGTCGCGTCCAAGCGGGAACGTTGCGTCCAGAGGACATCGATGAAGCGGTGTTTGCGGCAGCCCTGCCTAGTGCTTCTTTGCCGGATCCAGATTTACTGATTCGCACCGGGGGAGAGTTTCGGGTGTCTAACTTTCTCCTCTGGCAAATTGCCTACACCGAGCTGTACATCACCGACACGTTTTGGCCGGCATTTCGCCGTCGTCAACTTTACGAGGCCATTTACAGCTATCAAAATCGAGAGCGACGCTTTGGGCGGATTCGGCCTACCGATACGAATCCACCCCGGTGAAACGTTAACCACCAGAAGCCAAACCCATGAACCTACCAGGGAGCATGCAACCCCAACGCATGTGGCCATATGGACTCAGTATGTTGCTGTGGTTGCTAGCTGCGGCCGCGCACGCCCAGACGTGGTCTGCGGCGCCGCGCCAGCTCACGCTACAAGGAATCCGCGTTGAGGGCCTAAGCAGAGAAACCACCAAAGACTTGGTGCTCCAGGCCAGCGGCCTGCGCATTGGTCAGGAGCTCACGCTTCCTGGAGATCCCGCGTTGGCTAGCGCCATCCGCGGCATTTACCAGCTTGGCCTGTTTTCACAAGTACAAATTGTCGAAGATCGCCGCGAGGGACAATCCGTCTACTTGACCATTCGCGTACAAGAAGAGCCGCGTCTGGCCGATTACACCTTTTCAGGCCTGAAAAAAGGAGATCAAAAAGAGCTCCGCAAAAAATTGCCCTTGTTCCGTGGCGCGCGCGTGCGCCCAGCCGACGTGGAACGCTCAGAGCAGATCATCCGAGATTACCTCAAGGAAAAAGGATACTTGTTGGCCAGCGTAGCGACACGTCGCGAAGTGAATCAGGAGGGAGAAGTAGTGCTGCACTTCGACGTCGACCGGGGCGAAAAAGTTAAGATCGGCAAGATCCTTTTTGAGGGTAACCAAGAGGTCTCCGATGGTAAACTGCGGGGTAGGATGAAGCATACCAAGCAAAAAAGCTGGTGGCGCTTCTGGCGCAAAGCGCGTTTTGATGCACAAAAGTTTGAGGAAGACCTGCAGCGCATCATTGATTACTACAACGAAAAAGGCTTTTACGATGCCCGTATTGTGCGCGATACGGTGTACCTGGCGGAAAATACTGAGGACCCGGAGCTGGTTGTCCAAGTGACTGTTCACGAAGGCCCGCGTTACTATATCCGCCGCATCGAATGGGAAGGCAATACAGTCTATCCGGACCACGTGCTCACAGAGGCCTTAGGGCTCAGGCCTGGCGACCCCTTCAACCGGAAAAAACTGGAAGAAAATCTCTATGGGAATAAGCGCAGCTCCGATGTCACCAGCTTGCATATGAACCGGGGGTACATGCTCTTTCGGGTTGAGCCGCGCTTTCAAGTTGTGGGCGACGATTCACTCGACTTGTACTTCGACATCTACGAAGGAGACATTTTTGAGTTTGGAACGATCTCGATTGCCGGAAATACCAAAACCAAAGAGCACGTCATTCGTCGAGAGCTTTACACCATCCCTGGAGAAACCTTCAGCCGTGACGCGATCCAGGAGTCTATTCGGCGCCTAGCCCAGCTCAACTACTTTAATCAGGAAGCCTTAGCCGCAGGGCCTGAAGTGCAAATCAATCCAGAAAAGAAAACTGTCGACTTGACCTACAAGGTCGAAGAAGTGGGTAGCGATCAGCTTGAGCTTTCGGGCACGTGGGGGCAGCTTGGATTGATCCTGATGCTGCGCTTTACAATGAACAATTTCTCAGCACAGAACATCTTCAATGGCAAAGCTTGGCGGCCGCTACCCTCAGGCGACGGCCAGCAGCTTTCGCTGAGCATTCAAACCAACGGCACTTATTATCAAAGCTACGGGATTTCGTTTACGGAGCCTTGGTTTCGGGGGCGGCCTACGCCGGTAGGTTTTGCTGTAGACTACACCCGGTTTAGTGACTATCCTTACTACAGCAATATTGGTGACCTGACTACGTTTACTAGCCGCGTCTTTTATGAGCGGCGTCTTAAGTGGCCTGACGACTACTTTAGCGGTTCGCTGGGGTTAGGCTTTCAGTATTTCAAAAACGACAACTTCACCTTTACGCTGCCACTGGGTGTAAGCCGAGAGGTCACGCTGCGAGCGGGCTTAACCCGCAACGCGCTCGACAACCCACTTTTCCCAACCTCAGGCTCGCTTGTTCGCCTGTCGCTTGACGTGGCGCTGCCGATTGCCAACTACGTGCAATACCACAAGTGGGGGCTGAAAACAAGCTGGAATATTCCCCTGGCAAGAAAGGTGTCTCTAGCCTTCGGTACAGACTTTGGCTACATTGGCTCTATCACTGGAGCGCCGGTGGCCTTCCAGCGCTTTATCGTTGGCGGATCACCCTTTGACACCCAGGGCGCCTTTGGTTACTACGGCAAAGACATCGTCTACATGCGCGGCTATCCGCTGGGCGTACTTGGGCCGCGCCTGAACGACGAACCGGTGGGTGGACGCATCCTGAACAAGTACACTTCAGAGTTGCGTTGGCTAGCGGTGCAAACGCCGCAACTTCAGGCAGCACCTTATCTGTTTATGGATGCAGCCAACACGTGGGACCGATGGGCTACGTATAATCCGGCCCAGCTTTTCCGATCTGCCGGCTTTGGCGTGCGGCTGTTTCTGCCTATTTTGGGGATGATTGAGCTGACCTATGGTTACAACTTTGACGAATTCCAGCCCATCTCCTCACAAAATCATGATGGCTCTCGGCGCTGGTACTTCCAATTTTCGCTGGGCCAAGGCTTTAACCAGTAAATCTTTCCTGCTTATGAGGAGGCATGTAGGCCTGCTTACACTGCTGGGCATGCTCTGCTGGTCGAGCGCGCTTCAGGCGCAGCACCGCATCGGCTATGTCGATACCGAGTACATCTTAAGCCGGCTACCGGAGTATCAGTCTGTGCAACAGCAACTAGACCAAATGGTGCGGGATTGGCAAAACGAGCTCGACCGACGCCGCCAGAACATCGATCAAATGTTCGAAGAATATCAGGCTCGGGAGCTACTCTACACGCAAGAAGAACGGCAGCGACGGCGTGAGGAGATCGTGCGGGCGGAAGAAGAGCTCGAGCGTTTGCGCCAGCAGTACTTTGGTCCAGAGGGCGAGCTGTTTCGCCAGCAAGAAGCCCTCTTGCGCCCTATTCAAGAGCGCGTACTTGAAGCTATCGAAGCGGTAGCGCGCGATCGTGGATATGACTACGTGCTGGACAAAGCTGCGGCGCCAATGCTGCTGTATGCCCCACCGGAACATGACTTAAGCGATCGGGTTCTTGCCCAACTTAACGTCAATGTAGAATCTCGCAACTGATGTTTTCACCCTTAGCTACGACCCTGCAATGAAGGTTCGCACTCTACTCCTGCTCGGCTTGTTGTTGGGTTGGGGAGGGCTTAGTCAAGCTGCTGCGCAAACGCTGCGCATTGGCTATACCGACCCAGACGTCATCATCTTCAACATGCGTGAATACCAGCAGATTCAGCAGCAACTCCAGCAAGAAGCGCAACGGAGCCAGCAAGCGCTGCAAGAGATGTTTAAGGAATACCAAGAGAAGTTGGAGCGCTACCAGCGGCAGCAGGCCTTGCTTTCGGAGCAGCGCCGCCAAGAACGGGAGCAAGAGCTGCTCCAGCTGCAAAACGAAATTGAGCAAGCCTCTGCTCGAAGCCAGCAGCAGCTAGCGCAACGGGAGCAGGAACTGCTGCGGCCATTGCTGGAGCGGGTGCAGCAGGTGATCGACCAGGTGGCCCAAGAGCAGCGCCTGGACGTGGTGCTACGGGCACAGGCCTTGCTTTATGTCAACGAAAGCCGGGTAGTCGATATTACGCGCGAAGTGGCTCGCCGTTTGGGCATACAGGTACCAGAGGAAGGAGCTACGGCCGGTCAGCCTCGAAATAACTAATTTCAGCGTGTGGCTTAAGTAAAGCGGGCGTCGGAGCTAGACGCCCGCTTTTTCGTTGGAATACGACGCGTAGCCTACAACTGCCACGAGTCATGTCGACCCCTGCTTCACCTTCGCTCACGGTCAATGCCCGGCGTGTGACCACGCAAACGTTGCAAGAAATGAAGGCCGCCCGCATTCCCATCGCGGCGCTAACAGCCTACGACTACACCCTGGCGCGCATCCTGGATGCTGCAGGCATCGACGTAATCCTGGTTGGCGATTCGGCTTCGAACGTCATGGCCGGCCATGAAACGACGTTGCCCATTACGCTAGACCAGATGATCTACCACGCCCAGTGTGTCGTGCGGGCTGTGCGCCGGGCTTTGGTGGTGGTCGATCTGCCTTTTGGCTCTTATCAAGGCAACCCTAATGAAGCGCTGGCCTCGGCCATCCGGGTGATGAAAGAAGCCGGAGCGCACGCGGTCAAGCTTGAAGGCGGCAAGCCGGTAGTCGAAGCAGTCGAGCGTATCGTTACTGCCGGCATCCCAGTTATGGGCCACCTGGGTCTAACACCTCAGAGTATCTATCGCTTTGGCACCTACAAGGTGCGGGCTCAGGAGCCGGAAGAAGCTGAGCAGCTGCGGCGTGACGCTCGCCTTTTGGAAGAGGCTGGGTGTTTTGCCCTGGTGCTGGAAAAGATTCCTTCTGGGCTGGCACGTGAGGTGACCCAGGCATTGCGCATTCCTACCATCGGCATCGGTGCAGGTGTAGATTGCGATGGGCAAGTGCTGGTGCTGCACGACATGCTGGGCCTAACCGTTGATTTTCATCCCCGATTTGTACGCCGCTATGCCCGTTTAGCTGAGGTGATTACTGAAGCCGTGCAGCATTACGTGCTCGACGTACGCCAGCGCACGTTCCCTTCCCCAGAAGAAAGCTATTAGGCACCAGTCATGATGAACCCGAAGCGAACCTCTGCGAATCACCGGCCGCTCATCCTGGTGTGCAATGACGACGGTATCGATGCACCGGGGCTGGCGGCATTGGCGGAAGCGATGGATGCGCTGGGCATTGTGTACGTGGTCGCTCCGATAGAGGAACAGAGTGCCGTAGGCCATGCAATTACGGTGCGCGATCCAGTGCGGGTACGGCGATGGCCTTTCCGGCTCCCTTCGGGTGAGGTTGAAGCCTACGCCGTTAGCGGTACTCCAGCCGATTGCGTCAAACTGGCCGTTCACCAACTGCTGCCGCACAGGCCCGACCTGGTCGTCAGTGGCATTAATCGCGGTCCCAATACAGCCGTTAATGTGATTTACTCAGGAACCGTCAGTGCAGCGACCGAAGCAGCCATCTTGGGCATCGACGCGATCGCTTTTTCGCTCTGCAACTGGGAGCCCAAGGACTACCGCGCAGCAGCCTACTACGCACGCAAGATCGCTCTAGCCGTGCTGCAACGCGGCTTGCCCCCGGGCATTTTGCTGAACGTCAACATCCCCGACTTGCCCCTAGAGGCTATTCAAGGTATTGCCATTACCCGGCAGGCCCGCTCGCGTTGGGAGGAGAGTTTTACAGAACGCTTTGACCCTCATAACCAACCTTACTATTGGTTAACGGGGCGTTTTGTGAACTTGGACGAGGGTGACGATACCGATCTGGAGGCCATCGAGCAAGGCTACGTGTCCATCACGCCCCTACACCACGACCTAACGGCTCATGCCTACCGGTCCATGCTGCGTGCTTGGGACTGGGAAGGTATAACCCTAGCGCAGGCGCATCCAACAGACCGGCCATGATTGTTCATCAGGAAACCCTCCAGTGCAGCACAACAGGACATGGAGATGTGCAGGACCTAACCCAAGCTGTGGCAGCGGTGGTGGCGCGCTCTGGCGTTGCTCGGGGTTTGGTGCATGTGCACGTGGTAGGCAGTACAGCAGCTGTAGGCACCATTGAACTTGAGCCTGGCTTGCAGCGCGATTTGCCCGAACTCATGGATCGTTTGGTGCCCCCGCACGAGACCTATTACCACGAGCTGACCTGGCACGACGGAAATGCGCATGCCCACCTGCAAGCTACCTTACTGGGTGCCTCGGCAACGGTACCGGTGCGTGACGGGCAGCCCGTGCTAGGCACCTGGCAGCAACTCGTACTGGTGGAATGCGACGTGCGGCCGCGCCAGCGCGAGCTGGTGGTTACCGTTCAAGGTGTTCCTAGCCAGTCCTGAAAAGCTGCAAGGCGCTTTTGCACTAGGTCGGGCCGTCCGCGCCCAGGGTAGCCGTCTACTTGGTAAGCTGCCAGCACGCGCTGTGGTTCAGGCTGGGGGAGCCTGTCGAGTTCGGCCGCAGCCTGACGGTAGGCCTCGCGAAACGGCACGCCCTCGGCCACGCGACGCAGTGCTTCGGCAGTAGCCAGCAGCGCTGGGGTGCAGGCAGCTTGCATGCAGTCACGCCGAAAGCGTAGGGAAGGCAGCAGGTTGTCCATGGCGGTCAGCATATCCTGCGCATGCAGCACGCAGCGCACAACGGCTTCCTTGGTAAGCTGCAAGTCGCGGTGGTACCCTGAAGGCAAGTTGGCTGGAAGCGTCAGCAGTACGTTTAGCTCGGCCAGCAGCCGGTGATAACCCGCACGCACCAGTTCCAGCACGTCTGGGTTTTGCTTCTGCGGCATAATGCTACTGCCAGTACACAAGTCGGCTGGCAGGGCTACAAAGCCAAATTCCTGACTGTTGAAGAGCACCAAGTCCGAAGCCATACGGTTGAGCGTAGCCCCTACCTGCACCAGGGCATGCGCCGCATGCAGCTCTAACTTGCCGCGCGAGAGCTGCACAGCCGTCACATGAAGTTGCAGCGCGCGAAATCCTAGCTGCTGGGCTACGGCTTCCCGAGGAAGTGCTAGAAAAGGCACCCCATAGCCTGCCGCACTGCCTAAGGGCGACACATCCACCTGATCGAAAGCATGGCGCAAGGCTGCTAGATCGCTCAAAAGCAGCTCTGCATAGCCTAGTGCCCACAGGCCGGCTGTCGAAGGCATGGCCTGCTGCAGATGCGTGTAGCCAGGCATCAACGCGTCGTTATACTGAGCACCTAGCGCACACAGGTGCTCGACAATACGAGCTACTTGCCGGCCGGCCTCACGCAAACCGTCTTTTAAGAATAACCGCAATGCTGCAAGTACTTGGTCGTTACGCGAGCGACCCGCGTGGATTTTTTTGCCGATGTCTCCCAGCTGCTGCGTTAGGTACTGCTCGATGACCGTATGTGCGTCTTCATCTTCGGGGCGCACTGCGATGCGACCGGCAGCTACCTCAGCCTTTAGGGCATCCAATGCTTGGGTGATTGCCTGAAACTCAGCATCAGTAAGCACGCCGATCTGGGTCAGCCCAGCTGCATGCGCTCGTGTGCCTTCAATGTCGTAAGGTAAAAGCAGTGTGTCCCAGCGGTGGTCTTCGCCTACGGTAAACCGCTGCACCCAGCTAGCAATGGTATATCCTTTTGCCCAGAGCATACCTGGAAGCGTGTAGATTATGGCTGCAAAATACAGAGTCGATCGCGCTGCGCAACGGGTCTGCGGGCAATTGGGCTAAAGTTTACACAAAGGCGGCCGATCTTTAGCCCTGTTGACTCCCCCAATCAATCACGCGACCGCTTGCCATGTACGACCGTCTCAAGAACGCCTCCATCCAAACCAAGATAGTTCTGGCACTGCTTGTTCCTCAGGTTCTGGCTATTGTCCTGGCGGTATTCATCTGGTGGGGATTTCGTGGGATGAGCGAAGCCCAGCAGTGGGCGCTGCATTCACAGCAGGTTATGCAGCAAGCACAAGGCTTGTTGCTCGAACGAGCCGTGATGCAGCAAAACGCGCTGTCGTATTTATTGACGGGTGACGCTTCCTATCATACGGCATATCAGGAGGAAAAGGCGCGCTTTGAAAAGCGGATTGCAGATCTAAAGCAATTGGTAAGCGACAATCCGGAACAGGTCGAGCGCTTGGCGCAAGTAACTGCAGCGATGCAAGAGTGGATTTCCGCAACCGAAGTGCTGCTTGCTCAAAGAACCGAGGTTGATATGGGCCAGCTCCGCATGAGCGAACTGGCTGCTAGCGTAGTTGCCCATAAGGCCACGCATGCAGCGCTTTGGGAAAAGATAGAGCGGGAACTGCAGGACTTTCTAGATGCGGAGCAGCAGCTTAACGAAGCACGCTTGACCTGGATGAAGCGGCAGCAACGGTTCTTGATTTGGGAGATTGTGGGTGCTTTATTGGTAATAGCTTTGGGAATTGGTCTGGCCTTCCGCGTACTGCGAGGCTCGGTTGTTCGGCCCATTCAGGAACTAGAGGCTGCTGCCCAGAAGATTGCCGAAGGCCAGTTGGATGTAGCAATTACGGCAACCACCCAGGATGAAGTGGGGTCGCTGGCACGGGCCTTTAACCAGATGGTAGCCAGCGTGCGGCAAGCGCTTGATGCGTTGCAAGCCGAAAAGGAGAGCGTAGAGCAAAAGGTGCGTGAAGCGGTTGCAGCTTCTGAGGCCCAGCAGCAGTACTTGGCACGCAGCGTGGAACGCATGCTAGCCCAGATGGAGCGATTTGCTGCTGGCGACCTGACAGTGCATCTGGAAGCGGAGCGTGACGATGAAATCCGGCGTCTTTACGAGGGCTTTAACCGGGCTGTAGCCAATATCCGGCAGATGATTGTGCGGGTCACCGAGGCAGTGGCCTCGACCGCCAGCTCGGCAGCACAAATCAGCGCCTCGAGTGAAGAGCTGGCTGCAACAGCCCAGCAGCAGTCTGGCCAAGCTAACGAAGTGGCTGCAGCGATCGAAGAGATGGTGCGTACGATCATCGAGAACGCCCGAAACGCTACGGAAACCGCTGAGGTAGCCCAGGAGAATGGCGCCCAGGCACAACAAGGCGAACAAGTCGTACGCGAAACGGTCGAAAAAATCCGTCAGATTGCGCAAGTTGTTGGGGAGTCGGCGCGGACTGTCGAGCGCTTGGGGGCTTCCAGTGAGCGCATTGGCGAGATCGTTCAGGTCATCAATGAAATTGCTGAACAGACCAACTTGCTAGCGCTGAATGCAGCAATTGAAGCAGCGCGGGCAGGTGAGCATGGTCGAGGCTTTGCCGTAGTGGCCGATGAGGTGCGCAAGCTGGCAGAGCGGACAGCTCAGGCGACCAAAGAGATTGCCAAGATGATCGAGGGCATTCGCAGTGAGACGCGCGAGGCGGTAAAGGCTATTCAGCGCGGGAGTCAAGAAGTCGAGGAAGGTATTCGCCTGGCCGATCAGACAGGTACGGCGCTGACCCAAATTGTCCAGGGTGCGCAACGCGTGCTGGATCGCGTTTCGCAAATTGCTGCCGCCAGCGAGGAGCAATCGACCACCAGTGAACAAATTAGTCGGAGCGTTGAGCTGATCTCGCGCCTGTCTCACGAATCGGCCCGCGGGGTGGAGCAGATCGCTCGGGCCGCTGAAGGGCTTAGCCGGCTCACCGATGAACTTAATCAAATGATCCGGCAGTTTCAGGTTGGTCGTGATCTGCAAAGTCGGCTAGTGCCTGACGGTGCTGGCCGCTTAACCCAGGTCTAGAAGGTTTTTTTCTGAGGTTTCTTCTGATTGTACGGCAAGTCGGGGCAAGCCTTTCTTAGGCTTGCCCCTGCAGCTTTAAAAGGGCTTGTTTCCTAAAGTTGGTATGCATACCATATGGCCATGGAGTAGCTACAAGTAAGATGCGCTATGCGTATATTGACCGCTGGTTTATTGGGACTGTTTTGGGGTAGCCTTGGCCTTTCTGCGATGGCACAGGTAGACACAAGCTGGGCGATTCACGACCTAAATCGGCCGCGACCACCCGTAGTGACGCCAGCCCCCTTTGCACAGCACACGGCTCCGCCTTCTGATGCCATCGTGCTGTTTGATGGTACCGATTTGTCGGCCTGGGAACGCGTAGGGGGAGGAGAGGCTGCCTGGCGGGTTGTCGATGGCTACATGGAAGTCGTTCCTGGAAGTGGAAACATCCAAACGCGCCAGGGCTTTGGCGACGTGCAGCTTCACCTGGAGTGGTCTGTTCCAGAAGAGGTGACTGGTGAAGGGCAGGGCCGGGGGAACAGTGGCGTTTTTCTTATGGGGCGCTACGAGGTGCAGGTGCTTGACTCCTACCAGAACGATACCTATCCGGACGGTCAAGCAGGGGCTATTTATGGTCAGTATCCACCTTTGGTGAACGCCATGCGGCCTCCGGGCCAATGGCAGACCTATGATATTGTTTTTCGACGTCCGCGTTTTGATGCCGAAGGGAAACTGGTGCAACCGGCGCGCATAACCGTCTTGCACAACGGCATTCTTGTGCAGGACTGCGCCGTGCTTACTGGCCCGACAGCCCACCGCGCGCGACCGCCTTACGAGCCGCACCCGGATCGATTGCCGCTCATGCTTCAGGATCACGGCGACCGGGTACGCTTCCGCAACATCTGGGTTCGACCCCTCGAGTAAGTTTGCTCAGCAGCCGTTGGGCTTTAGCGCGTAGTAGTAGCGAATGATGTTGCGATAGACCTCGACAGCACGCGTGAGCTCTTCTAGTTCGATGTGTTCACCGCCGGTATGTGAGCGTTCGCTAGGTCCCGGGCCAAGCTTGACCGTAGGAATGTCGTGTAGAAAGATCCAGTCGGAAGCGGTTGGAGAGCCAAAGGGACGGCCAGTGGGGTTGGCACGCAGGCAGGCTTGCACGATACGCGCTGATACTGGGGTAGAAACAGGAATAAAGCGGTCGCTGTGCACTTCGATCTCGGATTCCACAACGCTGGACAGAAGCTGCACGATCTCAGCATGCGTGTAGGCTGGTGTGGTGCGGATGTCAAGTGTAAACGAACAGCGCTCAGGCACCACGTTGTGGGCTGTGCCTCCCTGGATCGTGGTGACCGTCAGCGTGGGCATGCCCAGAAACGGATCAGCCTTCTCGAAGCGAAACTGACTCAGCCGTTGGATATCGCGTGTGGCCCGTAGAATGGCATTGTCGCCTAAGTGCGGCCGGGCTGCGTGCGCGGTGCGACCGCGAGCATGGAGTTTTAAAATCAGCAACCCTTTCTGCGCTACGCAAGGCTCAAGCCGTGTTGGTTCGCCAACAACGGCTGCCTGTAAGGGTGGAAGGTGCGGACGTAGCGCTTCAAGGCCGTTGTAGCCTCCTCCCGTTTCCTCACAGGCCGTCAACGCTACAATGACCTGTCCTTGAGGTGGACGCCAGCCTTCGCGAGCCAGCGAGAGCAAGGCCGTGGTCATGGCTGCAACGCTAGCTTTGGCATCCACTGTGCCTCGGCCGTAAAGTTTACCGTCGAGCTCGACAGGCTCAAAAGGATCAAATGGATGGTCGGCCGAAGGGGGCACAACATCCAGATGAGAATTCAACAATAACCGATCTTCGCCTTCCCCCAGCCAAAAATACACATTGTTGTCTAGACGCTGCACCGGTAAGCCGGCGCGACGCACGTAGTGTTCTATAAAGTCTGCAATGTCGGCTTCTTGATGGCTGAGGGAAGGAAAACGTACGAGCGCCTTGAGCAGCTCGACAACTTTGGCGTTTGAGGCTGGAGTAACCGAACCTGACATGGATCCGCACATTAAAGGGATGGCGTGCAGCAAATGAACCGATCGGTCGCTTTGTTTCCACCAAGGTGCGATGGAGCTGCAGGAAGTATGCATTCAGCTTGAAGTACCGCTAGGCTACCGGGAAGGTGGTCGTCTAGATACCTACTTGGCGCGTTTTCTTTCGCCAACCTCACGTACTAAAATTCAGCAAGGCATCCGCGAAGGCCGTGTTACGGTCAACGGAGTGATCGTGCAAAAACCGGCCTACACGGTACAGGCAGGTGATGTGATCACTTTACGGCTGCTTCGAAAGCCGCCTGTAGAGCTGCGACCTGAACCGATACCGTTAGAGGTTGTCTATGAAGATCCCTATCTCTTGGTCGTGAACAAGCAGGCTGGATTGGTGGTCCACCCAGCCCGGGGTAACCGTAGTGGTACGCTGGTCAATGCTTTGCTGCACCACATCGGTAGCGGTCCCGTCTGCTTTGAGGAAGAAGAGGAGTTGCCCGACGATGAGACGGTTGGGCTTTCCATGGTGAGTACTGGGCCCACCGAAACACGCCTGGAAGCGCCTAGGCCAGGGATTGTGCATCGCTTAGATAAAGACACCACAGGGTTGATGGTTGTGGCTAAGGACGATGAGACACATGCCGGACTCGCCCGGCAATTTGAGCAGCGAACGATCGCCCGTACGTATTTGGCCCTCGTTTGGGGGGTTCCGAACCCTGCCCAGGGGCGCATTGAGGCACCTATCGGTCGTGATCCACGTAACCGCCAACGCATGGCTGTTGTCCCCGAAGACAAAGGCAAGCGTGCTGTCACGCATTACGAAGTGCTCGAAGCCTTACCTGCAGCAGCCTTGGTGCAATTCCGGCTAGAGACTGGACGCACGCATCAAATTCGGGTGCATGCCCAGCATATCCGGCATCCTGTAGTGGGCGATCCGATCTATGGGGGACGGGCCATTCGCTATGGACCGGTGACCGCTGCTCGTAAAGCATTCTATGAACAACTTTTTTCCCGACTTTCTCGCCAAGCCTTGCATGCCCACACGCTGGGCTTTAGGCATCCTCGAACAGGCGAGTGGTTGCATTTTTCGGCACCATTGCCGGATGATATGGCCTGGGCACTGGAAAAGCTGCGATGCGATCCTTTGTAAAAGTGGGTGAACAAGCCGCCTGCTGGTTCGTTCTACGGCGTTCAGAGTCCTTAGCGTGAACCATTATGATCGCGTTTCGTAAGCCTTCGCAAGCCCGTGAAGGCGAAACTTTAGGCGCTAAATTTCGAACCGAATTTTCGATGCAAACCACGACCTATCAAATTCATCAACTGCTTTCACCGGAAACCATTCAGGTTGGGTTGCCCGGGCGTACCAAAGAAGAGGTGCTCAACCGGCTAATTGATCTGCTGCGCGGACATCCGGCGGTGCGCGATCTGGAGGCCCTACGACAAGCTGTTTGGGTCCGCGAGCAGATGATGTCTACTGGTGTAGGCAAAGGGCTTGGGCTGCCCCACGCCAAAACATCGGCCGTTACAGGCACCGTAGCCGCGTTTGCGATTACGGCAGAACCCGTGGATTTCGAGGCTATCGATCAGCAACCAGTGCGGATACTTTTTTTACTGGTTGGACCTGAAACGGCCAAATCGCAACACATTAAGCTACTTAGTCGCATTTCCCGCCTCATGAACCGGGACAGTTTCCGGCTGCGTTTGCTGGAAGCACGAACCCCTGAAGAAGTGCTGCACTTGTTTGAAGAAGGCGAGTCGCAACTGGTAGATTCATGAGTCTCGATCCAACACTTCGCAATATCCGAGGCACGTTCGATATTCTGCCGCAGGCTGCCGCCAGCGAGGGGGCGCATGAAGTCCCTAGTTGCGCTTGGCAACACGTTGAACAGGTGATTCGGGAGGTGCTGGAACGGTTTAATTTTCGTGAGATTCGCACGCCCATTCTCGAGCCTACACCACTGATTGCTCGGGGCGTAGGCCAGCTTACCGACATTGTGGCCAAAGAAATGTTCGCCTTTCGTCGGGGTGAAACCGACTACGTACTGCGCCCCGAGTTGACGGCCCCGGTCATGCGTGCTTATCTCCAACACCGACTAGACCAGCAAGGTAGCGTACAAAAACTCTATTACTTGGGGCCGTGTTTTCGCGCCGAAAATCCGCAAAAAGGGCGCTACCGGCAGTTCCACCAGTTCGGTGTCGAGGTGATCGGCGCAGAGACACCTGAGGCCGACGCGGAAGTCATTGCAGCAATGATGGCTGTTTACGAAGCCTTTGGGCTGCGTAAGCTACGCCTTCGGCTTAACGCTCTCGGCGATGCCGACACGCGGCCCCGCTACAAGGCCGCGCTTCAAGCCTACCTAGAGCCTTACGCCGAGCAGCTTTCAGCCATCAGCCGCAAACGGCTGGAGACCAACCCTCTCCGCATTCTGGATACCAAAGATGCACGTGAGCGTCGATTGCTTGAAAATGCGCCACGCATCCTCGACTTTCTTAGCCCATCAGCCCGTGCGCACTATGAAGCCGTCAAGGCACATCTCCAGGAGCTGGGTATTGCCTTCGTAGAAGATCCGTTCCTTGTGCGGGGGCTAGATTATTACACGCATACTACGTTCGAACTGGAAAGCCCTGACCTTGGCGCCCAAAGCGCTCTGGCCGGTGGCGGGCGCTACGATTTGCTTGCCCAAGAGCTGGGTCACGAGGCAGCAGTACCAGCAATTGGCTTTGCTGCGGGTATTGAACGGCTTTTGATTGCGCTGCAGGCGCAGCATTATGCTTTCCCGGAAGACCCGGGGCTGGATGTTTTCCTCGTAGCGTTGGGACAAAACGCGGCACGTTGGTCATTGTGCCAAGCCCAGCAGCTACGGCGTGAAGGGTTGCGTGTAGACTTGGATTTAAAAGGCCGCTCCATGAAAGCGCAAATGCGTGAAGCCAACCGTCAGCAAGCCCGCTATGCGGTTATTGTTGGAGAAGAAGAGCTGCTACGCAAGCAGGCTCGCGTCCGTGATATGCGCACAGGGCAGCAGCACGACGTCGCTTTCGATGAACTGAGCGACTTTCTCAAAGGTACTGTGGTTCGCCTCACCTAACGCTACAACGCCATGTATCCGCGCTTGAGCGATCTTTTTGAGGATCTGTTTGGCTTTGCATTGCCTTTGCCGATCTATTCGTTCGGTGCTATGGTCGCTGTGGCCGTTTTAGTGGCCACCTGGCTTACCGCTCGGGAACTAGACCGACGCTACAAGGCAGGAATGCTCTCGAGCGTGTCGATACGAGAGCGCGACAGTCGAGGGCGTTATCAGACACGTAAGGCCAGTCCGGCAACCCTGATTGGGACAATGACGCTCGTTGCGGTTGGGGCTGGTTTCGTTGGGGCTAAAATTTTCCATATCCTGGAAAACCTCGATACGTTTGTGCTCGACCCCCTGGGCATGATCTTCTCCACAGGCGGATTTACCTTCTACGGTGGACTCATTTTTGGAGCGTTGGGCGTGATCCTTTATGCGCGTCAGAAAGGCATCCCCATACCCCAGCTGGCGGATGCCGCAGCGCCTGGGTTAATGCTGGCCTATGGCATTGGGCGCATTGGATGCCATTTGGCTGGCGACGGCGATTGGGGTATTGCCGCAAACGTAGCAGCTAAGCCCGATTGGCTGCCCATGTGGCTTTGGGCCGAAAGCTATCCCCGCGCGATTATCGGACCACCGCCTGCACCGGTTTACCCAACGCCGCTATACGAATTTGCCATGGCAACCCTGTTTTTTGGGGTGCTCTGGGCATTACGTCGGCATGCGTTTCTTCCAGGATGGCTTTTTTCGCTCTATCTCGTGCTCAATGGGCTAGAGCGGTTTCTCATCGAACAAATCCGCGTGAATAACCACTTTATGCTTTGGGGGCTTCGGGTAACCCAGGCCGAGGTAATCGCCGTGCTACTGATGATCGGGGGTGCGGTGGGGTTGGTTTTAACGTCACGGCGCGTAGGGGTGCATCGTCAGGCTGCTGCACCGGAAGTTTCAGGTTCTTGAGGTCGTTCAGCCCTGGGCGCCAAGATGAATGCAAAGTCCACGTAAGGTGCCTGATAAAAACCCCAAGCTAACTGTAAACGGCCTGAGCTAGGGCTGGGTGGTTGCAGTGAGTCGAAGGTCCCTTAGCGGCCTTTGGTGCGCAGCCGAGATGCCCACAGATGGCCTCCAGCTGCAGCAAATGTACGTGCGCTAAAAAACACCCTTGCTTCTGTGGTGCAGAGCATTGTATTTCTGGAACAACGGCATCACGTAGGGCAGCTCAACATCCAACATGACAACGTCGACGATTCTGGAGCGCTTGCAGACATTGCTACGCAACACGCCCCCCTTCGACCAGCTTGCGCCCGAGTTGTTGCAAGACGTGCTAGCGGATTTGACGCTGGAATATTTTGAGCCTGGCGAAGTGATTATCGAACAGGGCAGCACAGCGCACAAAGGGTTATATGTGGTCGAGTCAGGGATGGTCCGCCTGATGGACGTGCCGCGCCAGCGATTGATTGATAAATGCGGTGAAGGCGATACCTTTGGCGCGTTTGGCTTAATCAAAGGAGGGGCTGCCCCTTATGAAGCGCGTGCAGTGGCTCCAACAGTATGCATTCGGTTGAGGCCAGAGCGATTCCTTAAGCTATATGAGCAAAATGCAGCATTTGCCGCGTTTTTCGACAGAGAAATCAAGCACTACCTTACGCGGCAGGACGTAGAGCTGGACGTAACCGGAGCGCGCCAACTTTTTAGCCGGCGCTTACGGCAGCTTGCCTATCGGCGGCTTGTGAGCTGCGACCCTGAGGCTTCGGCACGCGATGTAGCACGGCAAATGATCCGGCGTGGAGTAAGTTCCGTGGTGGTGCTACGCAACGGTCGTTTGGCCGGCATTGTAACCGGAGCAGATCTTCGCCGCTTGGTGGCCCGGCGCGGCTCACCAGAAACGCCGATACGCCGCTTGATGAGTACTCCCGTACATACAATCAAAGCCGATGCCTCGCTTTTCGAAGCCATGATGCAGATGCTGCTCCATGGGGTACATCGGCTGGTCGTCGTCGATGAAAAAGAACATCCCCTGGGCGTGTTAACTGACCGAGATATTGCCCATTGGCGCGGTCAAGATCCGCTGGCTACGATTAACCGCATCGAAAGCATTAGCAACGAAGCGGAATTAACCAATATTCGCGAAGAGATTCATGATCAGCTACTGCGCCTCCAACGGCAGGGGGCAACGCCTGAGGCCTTAGGACGCTTACTTTCCGTCATGAGCGATCGTATTGCCCGGCGGGTTATTCGTTTGGTGGAGCGTGGGCTGCGAGCCCGTGAAGAAGCCTTGCGGACGGACTTGCCTTGGGCGTGGCTGCGGCTAGGAGGTACAGGGCGACAGGAAATGACCCTGACTACGGCACAGCAAAACGCGCTGGTTTACGCAAATCCAGGAGAAGCGGCTGAAAAAGCTGAAGCATGGTTTAGCCGCTTGGCCGAGCAAGTCAATAGCGCGCTGGAAAAGTGTGGTTTTCCAACAAGCGCTACGATAGCCCGTGAACCGCAGTGGCGGCAGCCGCTCGACCAGTGGCGGCAGACTATCCGTTACTGGATTCTTCAGGCAACGCCTGAAGCGCTGGCTCAGGCGTTGCCCTTTTTTGACATGCGGCCGCTTTGCGGTGAAGCTGAACTGATGCAGGTGCTCTGGCAAGAAATTGAGGATGCCTTGAACGTACAGGCCTTGGATCGAGAACGCAATGTGCTCCAAGTGCTTGCGGCCTTGGCGCTCGAGCAGCGCCCTCCTTTAGCGCCTCTAGGACGCTGGGCGACGGAACGAAGCGGCCCCTATAAAAAACGCATCGACCTTAACGGCCGTGGCATTCGGTTGGTGGTGGATGCTGCCCGAATACTGGCGCTTGATTTGCGCTACTTCCAATCAACCAATACCTTCGATCGTCTCAGGGCTGCAGCCGATGCGTTTCCTGAGTTGGAAACTGTGCTGCACGATGCCTTAGAGGCTTATCACTACTTGACTGACGTACAGCTGGAACATCAGTTGCGCCAGGTTGAGGCTGGCGAACTGCCCAATGATTACCTGGATCCTGAAGCCTTGTCACGAGTGCAGCAAAAGCTGTTGCGCGAGGCGTTGGAGACTGTAGGCGCTTTGCAACAGGCTTTGGCGCGTCGCTATGGCGTTGAGCTGGCCTAACCGTGCCAGGCTCTTAGACGGTCGCCTTGGTCACTTAAGAGTACCATCATGCGGCTGCCGGCACGGCCGTAACGATTAAGGCGCAAAAAGTCCTGCTCATGAATAGGCACGTGCTGCCCATCGAAGAAGGGCATCTCCTCGGGAATGTAGGGATCATGGATGTAGATGAAATGTTCATCGTATCCCGTGACCACTACCCAATGGGGGACTTTCTCGCCATAGAGGCGATAGCCGCTGACGAGCAAAATAGGCACCAAGCCCTCATCAATGGCCATCAAGATATCCTTGCGATCAAAGAGGGTATAGCGTGGAGGATAACCGGCTGCATGAAGACGTGCCAGAAAGGATTCGTGCACAAGGCGTAACACTTCTTTTTTTAAGGGTGAGCGTACGGTATCGATAAAGGGAATGCGCACATCGTTGGTCAGCACTAGGGCATGCAGGCCATGATGAAGGGCCGCAACGGCCAAGCCTTCGGCACTGCATCCCCCAATGCCACTGGTCATAAAAATCGTGGTTGCCTGGCGCCAGAGTTCCAGTTCCAGCCCGCGGTTAAGCGACAGTTCTGGGCGAAAGTACTTTAAGGCCATCATCAGACAGGCTGGTCCGCAAGTGAAGTCTAGCGTTTGGCTGTAGTACGGAATAGGCAGGTAGTTTGGGGGACGTTGATTAGGGACGAGGACGCGCTCGTAGCGACGGGCAGGTGCTCCGTCGGCATAATATGCAGGCAATAGGCCTGTAGGCCGAAATCCCAACGCTTCGTAAAGGCGGATGGCTTCGGTATTATCGATGCGAACCTCCAGGCGTAGCACAAGCCGGTTGCGTTCCAGCGCGGCTTTTTCGGCAGCCTGAACAAGCAAGCGACCAATGCCTTGGCGACGACATGCAGGATCGACAGCCAAAGAGTACAACCGTGCCGCCGCCAGTCCCTGACGGAAAAGCAGTACTGCACTGCCGCACACGCGGCCTTCTTGCTCGGCCACCAGTACCTGAGCACTTTCACTCCGCAGTAGCCTGCGATAGCTTTGGCGTGAAAGCTGATCTCCATCGAAGCTGACAGCCTCGAGGTGCACCAGCGCGTCTAGGTCGGCTAACGTAGCTGGGCGAATAGAAATCATGAAGACTTGCCCTCCAAAAGATGGGAAACAATGCGGGTGTAAACGTCGGGTGCTTGCTGATCTTCCTCCCCCGCATTGATGGTGGGATTATCGTTGACTTCGATGACCACGACCTGACCTGTTTCGGTAACCTTGAGATCGACGCCGTAGAGTCCCTGCCCGATGGCTGCTGCGGCCTTGAGCGCTGCTTGGGCTACAGCCTCAGGCAGCGCTTCTAAAGGAACGCCTTCGACGCGTGCATATGCCCGGCGACCGTCAATAATGGCTTCAATCTTAAAGGTTTTGGCTGGAATGAGATAACGGCAAGCATACAGCAACTGGCCTCCCAGCACGCCTACGCGCCAGTCAAACGGGCTAGGGATAAACTGCTGCACAATAAGCCGGTCAGAGTGATAGAAGAAACGCCTCCCGGTGCGCAAAAACGCTTCAACTGTTTCTACGCGTTCGACATGCGACGAAAAGGCACTCTGCGGTGCTTTGAGCACCAATGGTGCACCCAGCTCGGCAAATAACCGATCCGCTTGTGTGGGCGTTAGCATTGGTCGCGTGAGCAAGCGGGTGGGCGGCACGCTTACGCCAGCTTGCTCGAGCCGGTGGTACATGTGCACCTTGTCGCAGCAAATACGGATCGAACGGCTGTCATCGATGACAGGCTTGCCGTGCAATTCAGCTAGGCGGGCAGCCACATAACTGGCATTTAAGGGGTGGGTAAGCGCGCGGATAAAGAGTGCGTCGTAGCGCGGAATTTTGTGCAGTTCATTGCGAAACAAAAAATGCACTTCGTGCCCCAGCGCTTCGGCGGCATCACGGTAGCGGAGCAGCGCGGCATGCTCCTCGCGACGAGCAATCGTATAGCGCTCGACGTAAATCGCCAACCTACCCACGGCGTGCACAAAAGGCTTGAAGCCGCTCTTGCAAAAGCTTTCGGCTTTTGGTTGAAAGCCGGCTGCGCGGCAAGCGTTCTAAAGCACTAAAGAAGGTCTGCCCATCGGGCGTTTCGATCAGACGCAGCTTGGCTAGCGGTAGATGAAACAGCCCATAGAGCTGCTCGGCCCACCATGCATACGCTGTCTCTGGCGTGCGATCCAGGATAAGCTCCACTTCGATTAGCCTTGCGTGGACCGGCAGGCGCTGATAGCACAGCAGATATTTACCCTGCCGCGAGAGCTGGCGAGCAGCGATCCAGGCCTCCTGTGGCTCGTAGACCACGCGAAACGCACGGGCAAAAGGATGCACGCCATAAATCACGGCAGGCGGCTTCACCGTATCGTTGGTCAGATACCATTCGGGAACAGGTAGACCTGCTTGGCGGACGCGCTCCAGCGCTACAGGGACGTTGTAGGCGTCGAGCACATCGGCGCAGGAAGGTAGAGCCGTCAGGCCGTGCAATTCAACTTCTACAGCGGCGTAATACCCCTCGCTAAGGTATTCGTAGTCGCCGTGGAGCAAGAAAACACCTGCACTACAGGTAAGCTGCAGCGGAAGAGGATCCGAAGGCATAGAAATCTAAGCAGCAGATAGCGGTTTTACGCAAGCAGAGCCTTTGCGTTCAACGCAGAAATCGCTGATATTAAAGGGCAGTGCGCAACCTGACCTGAGCGCGTTATGGCACTACTCAGTCGTCGGCGGCGCCGTGAGCTGTTTGTTGCAATAGGCATTTTGCTAGGGTTTGCCGCGCTCATGATTCTGCTGGCCTACCTGATGGGGTAAAAAACAAAGGCGGTGCGCTTTGTACGCACCGCCCTACGATTCGTTCAGCTTTAGACTTCTTCAGGCGCGTAGATGTCTTTTAACAGCGCCTGCAGCTTGGTACGCCCACGGTTAATCCGACTTTTCACCGTACCCATCGGTAAGCCGGTGATTTGGGCGATTTCTTCATAGGTAAGCTGCTGCACGTCACGCAACACTACCACCTCACGAAAGTCTGCCGGGATGCTCCGCAGCGCCTCCTGAATGTATTTGTCCTGAATCGTGCTCTCGGCATGCTTGTCCGGCAAGAAAGTCTCGTCAGGCAGCGCAATTTCGTACTCCTCGTCATCGCGATTAACCGATTGAATGGAGTACACGCGCCGGCGTTTGCGTTTCCGGTACTCGGAGCGCGCCAGGTTCCCAGCAATCGTGTACAGCCAGGTGGAGAACTTCGCAATCCGCTGGTAAGAATGCCGGTTGCGGTAGACGCGCAGGAAAGTCTCCTGAAGAAGGTCTTCACAGCGTCGGGCATCGCCCAAAAAGCCATACAAGTAGTGCATCAAGCGCTCGGAATAGCGTTCCACCAGAATGTTGAACGCCTCAACCGTGCCTGCCTGAAACTGCTCCATGAGGTCTTCATCACTCATCTGCTGGAGCAGCGATAGACGATCCTGCGCGGCGCTTTCTTCGCCTCGCGAACGCGACGTTTTTTGAACAATCCGGGTTCTATGCAACACCTTTCTGCTTAGCTTAAGTTTGGTTACACGATGTAGAATCACAAATATATACGATATCCGCCCCAAAAAGGTGCGGAATTTTTGTGAAAGGTTAGGAACCCTTACTTACCTTGGGCATCAAGCGTAAGTTTACGTTAGATCCCAAACTGATAGTGTAACGATGCGGTACGCAAATTCGTATGTTTGGCACTTTTTGCAGAAGTTCCATCGAAAGCTTGTGCTGCTCATGGCGTTAGGCTTTTCGGGCGTCTTTGGTCTCGTCCAGCTGGCCCAGGCGCAGCCTGATACGGTGCGTATTGTGCTGGCCATTCATGGAGGGGCAGGAACGATCACGCGGGCGCAGATGACGCCAGAGCGCGAGCAGCAATATCGCGAAGCGTTGCGTCAAGCCCTTCAGGAAGGCTATGCTGTCTTGCAGGCTGGGGGCAGTAGCTTAGACGCGGTAGTGGCAGCTATCCGCGTGTTGGAAGATTCCCCACTGTTTAATGCGGGCCGTGGTGCTGTGCTGAACCGCGACGGGGTGGCTGAGCTAGATGCCACAATTATGGACGGGCGTACCCTTAAAGCGGGTGCCGTGGCCGGCGTGCAAACCGTCAAAAATCCTATTTTACTAGCACGGCGCGTCATGGAAGCCACGCCACACGTACTGCTCATTGGACGTGCTGCCGAGGCTTTTGCCCAGGAGCAAGGACTGGAGATAGTCCCCAATGAGTATTTTATTGTGCCCGAAAGACGCTTGCAGCTTCAGCGGCTGCGCGAACAAGGCATAGGCATTGTACCGGAAGAGGCCTCGTCGACCTATGGAACCGTAGGGGCCGTAGCCCTGGATCGAAGAGGGAATTTGGCTGCCGGCACCTCAACGGGTGGGCTTATGGGTAAACTGCCCGGGCGTGTGGGCGACTCAGCCATTATCGGCGCTGGCACGTATGCGGATAATGCCACATGCGCTGTTTCGACAACAGGTCAGGGCGAGTATTTCATTCGGGGTGTGGTTGCGCACGAAATTGCCGCCCTGATGAAGTACGCTAGCCTATCGGTCCAGCAGGCAGCTTCTGCAGCCATCTACGGTACCTTGGCTGGCCTGGGTGGGCAAGGCGGTGTGATTGCTCTAGACCGCAACGGTCAGCTGGCCGTGGTCTTTAACACCGAAGGCATGTATCGCGGCTACGTGGACGAACACGGCCACATCACCATCCAGATCTATCGCGACTAAACGCCGGCCGTCTACAAAAAAAGACAGGGGGCGCAAAAGTAGCCTACCCAAAGCCAATGGTATAGCCTTTGGGGGTGGAGGGTACATCTCCCACCGATGCCCTAAAGTGCTATGCAACGTGTTTTCTTCTGGCTTTTGGCCATTTTAGGCATGAGCCCGTTGGCTTGCGAAGGCCCGGCAGGACCTCCTGGTCCGCCAGGTAATGCAAATGTGGTTTCGTTTACGTTTACGCTCCTTCCTGAAAGGCTGCGCTACAACGGTCCGGTAGCCTCGGTTGGATATGAGGTGCCGGAGATCTCGGCTAGCGTCGTTGAGGGCGGGGCTGTACTTGTGTATTTCTACGAGCAAGGTACCTGGACAGCCTTACCCTATACCTTTGCCTATGAGTCGTCTGAGCTGCCGGCTGTAGATTTCACGGTGACGCTGGGCTATGCTTTTGAAGTAGGATTTTTGGAGATCTTCTACGAAGCCTCAACCGAGGCGGTCGATCTACGTCGCCTGGGTCTGGTCCAAACTCCTCGTAGGCTTAAGGTAGTGATTATTGACGGTTTCCCGCTAGCGAAGATGCCTGTAGACGTACGTAACTACGAGGCCGTACGTGCGTATTTTGGACTTTCCGATTAGCAGATCCTCAGGGCTTTTAAACCTGCATCCCAAGGCTAAGGGGGTTATATTTATTCAATCCGTAAACCAACCTTATGGTCTACAAAATGCGCTGGTTAATTTTGGCAGCTGGTTTGGGGCTGAGTGCCTGCCAAACTGCAACACCACCGGCCGAGATGGCCGAGCCAGAAATTGCTCATGCAGTGGCTGTGCTCTACCCTACAGCCGGGAATCAAACCCACGGCATCGTACACTTTACGCAGACGTCCGAGGGGATTCAGGTAACAGCTGAAGTCCATGGGTTGGCTCCTGGAGTGCACGGTTTTCATATTCACGAGTGGGGGGATTGCAGTGCACCGGATGCGACTTCCGCTGGGGGTCATTTTAACCCCACCCAGCAGCCTCATGGGTCGCCAGATAGCCCGCAGCGACATGTAGGCGACCTAGGTAACTTGGAAGTAGGTGCCGACAGCACAGCTCGCTATAGTCGCTTGGACACCCTGCTTGCCTTCACGGGGCCGCGTTCGATTATCGGTCGGGCTGTGGTTGTGCATGCTTCGGCTGATGATCTGACGTCGCAACCTGCAGGTAATGCGGGCGGCCGCCTGGCTTGTGGCGTGATTGGTGTGGCGCAGGCGGCTGCTGAATAAGCCGAGCGTGTAAACAATCGAATGTCCACAGCAGCAGCGCTGCCGTTGCGGCGATGTTATTTGGTTGCAGCACGCGTGCGTGCTGACCGCCTTGCGCGGCTTAGTGAGCTAAGCGAGCGACTTTTTTTGCGCCGGGCATTCTTGTACCTCTCTGCAGCCGATCAGCAGTGGCAGCGCCCAGAGCTGGTTCAACTTCTGCGGCGTCTGAGTACGCTCTATTGCCAGTGCAGCACGCCCTTTGATGGGCCGATGCTATTTGCCTTGGGATACTTTCGCGTTCATGACGGTGTGCTAGAGCCCGTAGCCGACCGCATCCCCATCGATAATCCTGAGTTGCTGGCATGGGTACTGAGTGAATTTTTGGAGCCTGGAGCTCAAGTATGGGTGGAAATGGATGCAGGGTGGTGTGGATGGCATATTGAAGGAGAGGGACAGGTGCATCCCCTTGCAACCAATGGAAATGCTTAGGTTGTGGCCCAGTAGCGGTGCAAGCGGTGTAAGGCAACCTCTGGCGTAAGTTCACTAGACGGCGGTTGATCGGGCAAGAGGAGCTGGACCGTGCGCTTCAGGCCCTCAGGGGTGCTGTGCTCAAGCAATCGTAGTGCAGGGCAGCGGCCTTGGTAGGCCACAAGGGCCGTAACCATATGTGGCCTCCGTGGATAGGGCACGTCGGGGGGAAGCCATGCAGCTATGCGGTTAAACACCTGCTCCAAGGCCGAAAGTGTAGCTGCTGGCAGGCGCAAAAACAAGTCGACCGTGTAGTCTCGGCCAAAGTCAATGACTACTGTGCTCAGCTGAGGGGCGTCGTCTCTCCAGATCAGGCGCAAGTGGCCACAGCCTTCGGTAACTTCATGGACAGCCGCCACAAGTTCGGGAAAGGTTCGCTCTAGTTCTTGCTGGAGGCGATCGTAGCAAGCCGCCCACCCTGCAGGATCGTCGGCCGTACTTAGCGTCATTGCTGCGGCAAAGGCCGCCTGTTGCAACCAGCTTTGCAGCGCAGCATCCTGCGACAATAGGGCGTGTACTTCACGCAGTGGCTTTTCTAAAGCGCCCTCCAATAGGGCTACCCATTCGGCACGAGAGCGCACATCCTTGTTAAGAAACAGGAGAAGGTTCATCCAGCAAGGCTTCCAAATGGGGGCGCATTTTTTGCGTGGGAAAGAGCCCCAGCACTTGGTAGCGGATGCGTCCGCTTCGATCTACGACTACCGTGGTTGGCAGGGCAAAAACTCCACCATAAGCATCGGCGATGGTCTCATTGCCTAGCACGATCGGATAGTTGATATTAAAATTTTGCGCAAAAGGCGTCACGACCGTGGTGCCTTCTTCGTCCAGTGAAATGCCCACCACAAGCAGCCCACGGTCTCCCAGGTCACGCTGCAGGGCGATCAGATCGGGAATTTCTTCGCGGCACGGGGGGCACCAGGTAGCCCAGAAATTCAGCACCAACACCGAACCCCGGTGTGCACTGAGTTGGAAGGAGCTGCCGTCAATTTGGGGGGCTGTAAAGTCGGGGGCTGGTTGAGGAGGATCGACCACTTCCACGCCTGCTAGTGGGGCTAGCGACGAAGCTTCATGGGTTGGTTGGGCCTGTTGCCTTTGACAGCCGGTAAAGCTTATGCAAAGCAAGAATGCTATGCCAACACTGTGCAGCTTCCGATAGCGTAGCGTAGGTGATGGCATCATGGAAAGCATAGATGTATTTACAATACCCTTGAGGCAAGGCGTGCGCGGTGCCCAACCGCTGCCCAATAGCATCGGATAGCGGCCGAGCTATTTGCACGTTGTAGATAGGAAACGAACCTGCAGCAGCGAATTGTTCCACTTCGCGTCGTGCATAGTGGTTTATACTACACAGGCAGCTGGGTTTGAAGACTACCACCGGCTGCTGCACCAGCACGGCTTCCGAAGTCGTCAGACTTTTCCTGTGGTGTAAGCGAAAACTTCTGTTTTGCTGGAGGCCTTGCGTAAAAACTTTGCACGTAATCGGCAAAAATGTTATAGGCCAAAACTGGAGAAGGTAAGGTAAAATAGGTACCTTAGATAAGTCTACTGTAAGGTTGTTTTAATAAACGCGAGAAATGCTGATGACGGGTGCCGAACACGTACGCTGGGATTTGCGCGACCTATACCCCGACGAGACAGCGTTGCAGCAAGACTTGGCACAGGGGCTCGCGCAGGCTGAGGCCTTTTACGCACGTTATCATAGCAAGATTGCGTCTCTAGATGCCGAAGCGTTGGCTGAGGCGTTGCGTCAGTACGAAGCCATTTTAGATCGGCTGGGCAGAGCCTACACCTATGCCTACCTCAACTGGGCCACGCAAACCGAAGATCCAGCTTGTGGCGCGCTGCTCCAACAGGTGCGGGAAGCTTATGCACAAGCCACCAAGCATCTACTCTTTCTGGAGTTGGAATGGGCGCAGCTGGAGGCCGAGCGTGCCCAAGAGCTTTTGGCAGCGGAGGTACTCCGACCCTTTCGGCATTATCTAGAGCTGCAGCAGCGCTTGCGGCCGCACCTGCTCAGCGAGCCTGAAGAGAAAATCCTGGCCGAAAAACGGGTGACAGGCCGTGATGCCTGGGTGCGCTTTTTTGATGAACTGCTTGGGGCCATGCGCTTTTCGCTCGACGGGCAGCTGTTGACCGAGCAAGAGGTGCTGGCTAAGCTGTACGATCCAGATCGCGAAGTGCGGCGGCAGGCGGCTTTAGCGCTTACTGAAGGTTTGAAGACCCGCCTTCGGGAGCTGACCTATGTGTTCAATATCGTGCTAGCCGATAAGGCTGCTGAAGACCGCTTGCGGGGATACCGAAGCTGGATTGAGAGCCGCAACCTGGCTAATGAGGTCAGTGACGAGATGGTCGAGGCGCTCATTCAGGCCGTCACTGAACGCTACGAGCTTGTGGCTCGCTTCTACGAGCTCAAGCGACGGTTGCTGGGATACGCGGAGCTCTACGATTATGATCGCTACGCGCCAATCGGCCAGGCCAGCACGCGCTATTCCTGGGAAGAGGCACGCCAATTGGTTCAAAGCGCCTACGACGCTTTTCATCCCCGTTTAGGGCGCATTGTGGCCGAATTTTTCGAGCGGCGTTGGATCGATGCAGCCCTTGTGCCCGGCAAGCGCAGTGGGGCGTTTAGCCACGGTGCAGTGCCTAGTGCCCATCCGTACATTTTGCTCAATTACACCGGTACCATTCGGGATGTGCAGACGCTGGCGCATGAGCTAGGGCATGGCGTGCATCAGTACCTGTCGCGCAAGCAAGGGGTGCTGCAGGCCGATACGCCGCTAACTATGGCCGAGACGGCCTCCGTCTTTGGAGAAATGCTGGTTTTTGAGCGCCTGATGGCAGCAGAAACGGATGCGGCCAATCGGCTAGCCATGTTGATGGGCAAAATCGACGATACGATCGCCACCGTCTTTCGACAAGTAGCCATGAATCGTTTCGAAGATCGCATCCATGTGGCCCGCCGAACCCAGGGGGAGCTCCCACCGGAAGCTTTCTGCGCATACTGGATGGAAACGCAACAGGCTATGTTCCAAGGGAGCGTGACGCTCGGGGAGCACTATCGCTACTGGTGGAGCTACATTCCGCACTTTGTGCATACACCTGGCTACGTCTATGCATATGCGTTTGGAGAGCTATTGGTGCTGGCACTTTTTGCCCGCTACCGGGAAGAAGGAGATACTTTTGCAGAACGCTATCTGGCCTTGCTAGAAGCTGGTGGATCCGACTGGCCGCATGTTTTGGTTGGGCGGCTGGGCGTTGATCTGAAGGACACTACCTTTTGGCACCAGGGGCTAACTGCTATTGAAGCGCTTATTGAACAAGCCGAAGCGCTGGCCGAGCAGGTACTGGGCTCGACCAATGCCCAGGCCGCCTAAATATGGATTCACCAACCCGTGAGGGAGCCATGCGTTACTTATCCTATCGTATCACTGGTGCTGGTCTTTTGTTCTGGCTTTTAGCTAGCATGGCTCAAGCCCAGATGCCTACTTGGGAAGTGGTCGCAACCACACCCTCCCCTGGAGCAACAAACGTAGCCGCGCAGACTACCGTTTCGTTTACGTTTTCGCTCCCTTTGTCTTTACCCCAGGTTGATACGTTGCCTTTCGATGTATCTGTTGCACCTTGCACCGCCCTCCGCATTGCTGGTGCTTCCCCTTGCAGCCAGAGGCCCCAAAGCACGTTGAGTGAGGATGGCCGCACGCTTTTGTTTGCGGTCGAGCATCTGGCGCGAACGACCTATACCTGGAGTGTACCAGAAATTGTGGCAACCGAGACCGATCTGACGTTTCGCCTGTTCTTCTTAACCTATGCCACTGCCGATGTATTGGCTGGTGCTACCGTGCAGGGTACGGTTCAGCTTGCAGGCTATACCGGTGGTCTAGCGCGCGTAGCATCGCCTCCTTTAACGCTTTCACCGCTTGGCCAGAGGCTGCGCGCTTGGGTACGGCCCCAGCTTGTGGGTTTAGCGTTGCCCTCACTTTTGGATCCGCTGGTTCAACGGGTTCATGACTCTGTGGCCACTAAGCAGTCGGCAGCGAGCTTTGAGCAGATGAATCCTGAAGGGATGGTGGTTGTGCTGGTGGATGCTTATGGCAATGTGGCTGGAGGCGCTACAGTAGCTTTGGATGGCACGTTCGCGATTGCACATGTACCCGAGGGTCGCTATGCGCTCGAAGGGCTGTTGCTCCATTATAATCGCCAAAGCGGTACCTTACGGCTGGGCTATGCGATGTTGGATGCCGATCAGGATGGCGAGGCCGATTCCATTCAGGTGAGCGGTGAAAACATATCTGGGCTTATTTTGACCGGTTCTGGCCTGGAACTGACCCGCATTACAGCAGCAGCGCAGCAGGCCGCAGCCGACCAGATGGCAGCGATAGTGCTGGAAGGTACAGCTACGCTCAGCGGTATCGCTGCGGCTTCGGTACCCTTGATAGAGGGGATGCCCGATGGCAAAGCGCTGCTGTGGGTATATCTCTACGGGAGCAGTGATGCAGATCCACAGGTCCTTGCGTTGGTTCAAGGCTCATCAGGAACATTGCTTCCATTGCTCTTGGGCTCGGCCTCGCAGCTTGGCCTTCCGGTGCCGCTGCCGCCGCTGCCTACGCCTTTTGTCGATAGCGACGTAGCCGTTGCAGCAGCAGAAGCAAGTGGGGGAGCTGACTTTCGGCTTGCCGTTAGTAATGCAGTGCTCGTCGCCATGCTGGCCGGGCTGTTTGCCCCCCTGGCGAATCAGCCCGAATTTGTCTATGAAGACCCGGCGCTTCCGGTCTGGACAATCGCCTATCTGCAGCTGGATTACTGGATCGACACACTTGAAGTCCCTATCATGGCCAAAACACTTGAAGAAGTTGGGCAAGTCTACTACGTGCACTTGCAGCAAGGAACGGTCCTAGGAAGTCGTTCCATGATGCGCGAGCGGGCCACAAGCGTTACGCCGCTACCAAGCGGGTCTCCTGAGGCATGGTCGCTGGAGCCTAACTATCCTAATCCGTTTCGAACAGCGACCGTGATTCCTTTCCGGTTAGCTGAAAGTAGCGCGGTGGTGCTGGAGGTCATCAATGCTTTAGGACAGCGGGTGACGACGCTGCTTGAAGGCACGTTGCCTGCGGGACGTTATGAGGTCCGTTGGGAAGCGGGGCATCAAGCGGCTGGTTTGTATCTGGTGCGCTTGCGGGCAGGTGCTTACCAGAAAACCCAGCTCATGGTGTTGCAACGATAAGCCTATCTGGGCGTTAACGCGATGCGAAGGGCGATCCTGCCAAGAAGGGGATCGCCTTTCGTATCTTTAAAGGCCTGGTTTAAAAGTCCCATCATGAACAGCTACTTGGAGGTAACCTATCGGCTACGGGTCCCGTTGGAGGTGCAGGGGACCTTTGCGCGTGCTGTGCTCTTGGAACAGACTGTTGAAACCCCGGAAGAGGTAGCCTTGCGGGTGCCTCGGGTGCGCCATGAACTTATGGGCGAGATTGTTGCCCTAGAGCCTCAGGAAGATGGTAGTGCTCGGTTGGTGCTGCACTTGCCCACACTGACTGCTGCCATCGATCCGGCCCAGTTTCTGAATGTGCTTTTTGGCAACGTTTCGCTGCACGATGAGGTAGAGTTGGAAGATTTTGAGTTGCCTCCGGAGATGCAGCATCGGTTTCCCGGGCCGCGATGGGGTATTGCTGGAGTGCGTAAGCTACTTGGCGTTGAGGATCGACCGCTAACGGCTTCGGCAATCAAGCCCGTAGGACTTTCTGTAGAGGAGCTTGTGGCGTTGTGCCGCAGCCTTGCCGAAGGTGGCATTGATCTAATAAAGGACGATCACTACTGGGCTGATCATCCATTTGCACCCTTTGAGCAGCGTGTGCGCCGCTGCCATGAAGCAGTGGCCGAGGTTGCAGCCCGCACGGGGCGGCGCATTCTTTATGCGCCCAGTTTGTCGGGTACGCCTTCTGAAGTGTTGCGCCAAGCTGAGCAAGCCCAGGCATGGGGCGTAGAAGCGGTGCTTATCGCACCGATGTTGCTGGGGCTTCCGTTCTTCTACGAGCTAGTCACGCGCCATCTTTCGGTACCTGTGATGGCCCATCCGAGCTTTGGCGGTGCCGGACGCATCCGTCCGGAGGCGCTTCTGGGCAAAGTGTTCCGACTCTATGGAGCAGACATGATCATCTTTCCCAGTTTTGGCGGCCGCTTTAGCTATAGTCGGGCAACCTGTCGGGCGCTGGCCGATCGGATGCGGAGTCGCTGGGGGTCTTACCTTCCTGCACTGCCGGTTCCTGCCGGCGGAATGCAGGTGGAGCGCGCGCGCGAGCTGGTAGAGTTTTTTGGTCGTGACGTGATGCTACTCATTGGGGGCAGCTTGCTGCGGGCTTTGCCTGGAGCAGAGTTGACGGCGCGCACGCGCGCTTTGGTCGACAGCGTGCTTGAAGCAACGGCCGCGTTGCCTTAGTCTAGCTGTCGCAAGGCGCGAGGGTAGGGGCTAAGCGTTTCGGCGCCGTTTTCTGTAACAAGCACATCGTCTTCGATGCGGGCCCCACCCCGGCCCGTCAGATAAATGCCAGGCTCGACCGTAAAGACCATACCAGGGCGTAGCGGGACCGTGTTGTCGGACCGCAGATAAGGCGGTTCGTGGACTTCCAAGCCTAGCCCATGTCCGGTACGGTGCACAAAGTAAGGACCATAACCTGCTTGCGTAATCACCTGACGTGCGGCTTCATCGATGGTCCTCGCCGGGACATTAGGCGCAACCCGAGCGCGAGCAGCCTCGTTAGCCGCCAGTACGATTTCGGTAATCCGCATAAGCTCGCTTTCGACCGAGCCGATAGCAAACATGCGGGTCAGGTCGGCACAGTACCCTTCGACGCGTGCACCCCAGTCGATCAAAATCAGCGCAGGCGGCTTGAGCGGTCGGTCGCCGGGTACCGCATGCGGATTGGCACTAGAAGGGCCAAAAGCTACAATCGGAGAAAAGGGAAGTTCGGGGTCGCTACCGGCACGCAAAAGTTGTAGCGTAAGCTCTGCGGCTACTTCACGTTCGGTAATGTCGGGTCGGATAACTGGCAACGTAGCCTCCAGGGCTTGCCAGGCCACGGCCAGCGCGCGGCGTATGGCTGCCACTTCCGCCGCATCTTTTTGCGCCCGTAACTGGGCCAGCACAGCCTCGGCAGGCAAAAGGCGCACCTCAAGGGCTGCTTGCTCAAGAAGCTGCAACTCTAAAAAACGGAACCATTGCGGCTCCACTCCAATGCGAGCGCGCGCTAAGCGACAAGCCTGCAGAGCTGCTTGTACTGCTTTAGGCCAATCGGCAGGATTTTCGCCATAAGGGAATGCCTCTACGGTAAAAGGGAGGAGGGAAAGTTTTCCAGCCTCTAATTCGGGCAGCACCAACGCTGGATTCCCATTTGCTGGAAAGATCCCTAGTACGGGACGCTCCGAAAGGTGCACGTGCAATCCAGTTAGGTACGTCAGGCTAGGGCTTGCATTGAGCACAACAGCATCGAGGGTGTGTGCCGCAAGCAGGGCCTGCAAGCGCTGAAGTCGAACGTTTAGGGTCATTGCGAGTCTCAATGGGTAGGCCGTCTTAAAAATAACCTGGGCTTTGAAAGGTCGCCACCGCTTTTTTAGCGTTTCTCTGAAGTTTAAGAAGGAGGATTTTTTAGGGATTCACGAACTCTGGAGCAATTTATCCGTATTTTGTTTGTTACGTAAAGTGAACGTGTTTTGCTTGCAGGCATGCAGGGATTTCATGCGCTGGGACTAAATCACGAGACGGCACCGGTAGCTGTTCGTGAAGCGTTTGCGCTTTCGGATGCAGACAAACGTGCCCTGTACGCACAGTGGTTGGCAGCAAGTTCGGGCGAGCTGGTGCTGATTTCGACCTGTAATCGGACAGAAGCTTACGTATTCGGTACTGCCTCTGAGGTCGCGTTAGCACGCACGCTCCTGAGTCAACATGCAGGTCAATGCTGGCCTGAAGAAGCAAGCTTTCACGTTCAAGATGAAGCAGCGCTCCGCCATGTGTTGGAGGTGACTTGTGGCCTGCGCTCGCAGGTTTTAGGGGATGCACAGATTTTTCATCAGGTTAAGGCGGACTATCGGCTGGCCGTAGAAGCTGGTGTAGTCGGCACGGTGATGCACCGGCTACTGCACAGTGCATTCCGGGCAGCTAAGCGCGTTGCTGCCGAGACGGCACTGCACCGCGGCACGGTGTCGGTCGCAGGCGCTGCAATCCAAACGGTGCATCGCTATTTTGCTCGGCGTGGGCACCCTAAGTTGCAGGGATTGCGTGTGCTGGTGTTAGGGGCTGGTGAGATGGCACGCCTGGCGTTGGAGGCCCTTCGGGCTTTGGCGCCTGCGCAGCTGTTGCTCGCCAACCGGACGCAAGTCCGTGCCGAAGCGCTGGCGCAGCCTGGAGAACAGGTCGTCCCGTGGCCTCAGCGATACCAAGCCCTGGCCCAGGTAGACCTGGTCATTGTGGCCACCAGTGCTCCTGCGCCGGTGTTGGTGGCCGATGCGCTTCCCCCTCGGTGCCAAGATCATCCTTTACTGCTCGTGGATTTAGCCCTTCCGCGCAACGTTGATCCAGCCATTGACCACCTTCCTGGTCATCACGTGCTGGACCTGGACGCGCTCAAAGCCCAACAGGCTGCGGTTGAAAAGCGTCGCCAGGAGGCTGCCCAGCAAGCACGTCAAATTTGCCAGGAAGTATTGCATGAGTTTGTAACCTGGTACTTTCACCAGCAAGCGCTCCAACCGGCCATTCAAGCCCTCCGCGATGCCTTTGAAACCATTCGCCGACAGGAGATTGAACGTCACCACCGGCGGTTTTCGGAAATCGACCGTGCCGAGCTGGACCGGCTGACGCGTTCGATCATGCAAAAACTCCTGGCTATTCCGGTTGTGCGGCTCAAAAGCATTGATCCCGAAAGCATTGATTTCGTGCGGGGCATTCAGCTGCTGGCCCAGCTTTTTGCTCGTCCGGCTTGTGAGGAAGACCTAACAGCCGTTTCGCTGCCAGATCCCTCCCGTCTTCTGGAACGCTTACGCGTGCAGGGCACCTGCCCGGTTACTGGATTTTCAAGCATTTTGACCGAGCGTTTGCCTGAGGGTGATGCTTGAGCTTACAGTAAGGCTGGGGACGCGGGGTAGTCTGCTCGCCCGCCAGCAGGCGCTTTCGATCTGTGCTTTTCTGGAAGCCCAAGGGGTTCGAGTGCAAGTGGTCATTATCCAAACCACAGGCGATCAGATACAAGAAGTGCCGCTGGCACAAATGGGTAGCAAAGGACTGTTTACTAAGGAGCTGGATCAGGCATTGCTGGAAGGCCGCATCGACCTGGCTGTTCACTCTTTGAAAGATCTCCCCACCGAGCTACCCAAAGGACTGGTGCTGGCCGCTATACCTGAGCGGGCCTCGCCTTGGGATGTATTTGTGGCACATCCGTCGTTTAGCGGCACCTTAGCCGACTTGCCAACAGGGGCTGTGCTGGCTACCTCGTCGCTTAGAAGGCAAGCGCAGTTGCGGGCTTGGCGCGCTGATGTGCAGGTTGTATCGGTCCGTGGTAACGTCGATACGCGTTTGCGTAGGCTTCAGGAAAAGGGCTGGCATGGACTGATTCTAGCGGAGGCTGGACTGATGCGCTTGGGACGATCCGAGGTGATCCGAGAGCGGGTGCCTCCAGAAGTTATGCTGCCTGCTGTAGGGCAAGGCGCTTTGGGGGTGGTGTGTAACGCCGACAACGAGCGGGTATGCCGGCTGCTTGAAGCTATGCATCATCCTCCTACGGCGGCAGCCGTACGCGCGGAGCGTGCGTTTTTGCGTGCCCTTGAAGGGGGGTGCCAGGTCCCCGTGGCCGCGTTGGGTAAGGTCGAAGGGTCAGCACTGGTACTGCGCGGGCGTGTGGTGTCGCTGGATGGGCGTTGGGTCATAGAAGGAAGTCGCCAGGGATCGATAGCGGCTCCAGAAGCCCTGGGGGAAGCCCTGGCCGCTGAGCTGCTTACCAAAGGAGCGCGTGCAATCCTAGAAGAGATTCGAGGGGCGGCACCAGGGCAAAACGCAGAAGACTGAGCACATGGGCAGCGTAGTATTTTTGCTACGAACGGAAGCGGACGCTGAGGACCCTTTTGCCGCTGTGCTCCATGCGGCTGGATACCAACCCTTTGTGCTTGGGGTACAGGAGGTGGTATGGGTTGATCCAGAACAACTGCAGCGAGTGCTTGCGCATCCGGAAGCCTACGGTGGATTGATCCTGACCAGCCCTCGCGCGGTCGAAGCAGTGCGCCGATTAGGCCAGCTGCTTGAAGCCTGGCGCACGCACCCTGTCTATGCTGTGGGTCCCCGTACAGCCGAAGCGGCGCGGGCGTTAGGTTTACGCCCCTGTGGACAAGAAAGCGGTACAGGGATCAACTTGGCCCACTTTATCCTGACGCAGCCGCGACCCAAACGCCCACTGCTGTTTCTCTGTGGAGCACGGCGAAGCGAGGAACTACCAGTGCTGCTGCGTCAGCAGGGCATACCTTTGGAAGAATGCGTTGTTTACGATACGCGTCCAATCATACCCGACGTGCCCACAGCGGCTCCCCTACCTGACTGGGTAGTACTGTTCAGCCCTTCGGCCTGGGAAAGTGCGCGCCAGCTAAGTCTAGACTGGTCCAGAGTGCGCATCGCTGCTATTGGTCCAACCACAGCCCAAGCGCTAAGGCAGCAACAGGTGCGTGTGGATGCCGTAGCGGCTAAGCCAACGCCTGAAGGCCTGCTCCAGGCCCTTTCGGCTGTATCGGTCTAGAGGTTTGCCATGTGGTTACAACGCATCATCACGCTTAAGCCGCGTCCACGCGGCTTCCACCTGATTACCGACGAAGTACTGGCACAGCTTCCCGAGCTCCGATCAGTACGCATCGGCTTGCTGCATGTGTTTATTCAGCACACTTCGGCCAGCTTAACGCTCAACGAAAACGCTAGTCCAGAAGTGCGGGCCGACTTTGAGCGGTATTTTAGCCGCGCTGTACCCGATGGTGCTCCTTATTTTGCCCATACCCTTGAAGGCCCCGATGACATGCCAGCGCACATCAAAGCTTCGCTGCTCGGTAGCAGTCTCCTACTGCCGGTGCGCGACGGCCGACTGGCCGTAGGCACCTGGCAGGGCATTTACCTCTGCGAACATCGCCACAATGGCGGTGCCCGCCGACTGGTACTGACGCTTTGGGGTGAGCCCTAAAAATCCTTACAGGTAAGCATCCAACCGATGGGTTTGCAGGTATTCGACAATGTTTTTTACCTGCTGGGTGCTTTCCAGATGGCAAATCAGCAGGGCATCCTCAGTGTCGATAACGGCCGTGTCATGGATGCCTACCAGTACCACCAGGCGCCGTTCTGCATCGACGTAATTGCGGCTGGCATTGTGCACAATGACGTGGCCCTGGAGGGCATTGCCCAAGGCGTCTTTTTCGCTTAGGTCGTAGACGGCCCGCCAATCACCTACATCGTTCCACTCGAAGTTGCCAGGCACAACCCACACGTTTTCGGCCCTTTCCATGACGCCATAGTCAATGGAAATGCTGGGACAAACCTGGTAGGCTTCTTCGAGCAGATGCGGCTCTTTAGGAGTACCCAAAGCTTGCCGAAGCGGTTCAAAGGCTTCGTAAAGATCGGGTAAGTAACGTTGGATGGCGTTCAGAATGGTATCCGCACGCCAAATGAACATGCCACTGTTCCAGAGAAAATCGCCCGAGTCTAAGAAGCGCTCGGCCGTGGCTAGGTCAGGCTTTTCCGCAAAGGTACGTACGCGGTAGGGGCGGGGCTCATCGAACAAGTGTTCGGTTGAGCCTTCAAATTGAATATAACCATAACCTGTGGCAGGGTAAGTCGGATTCAAGCCTATGGTAACCAGAGCGCCAGGCTGGCGGGCTTTTTCAATAGCTACCTGGAGTGTCTGATGGAAGGCGCGCACATTACGAATGACATGATCAGCCGGAAGCACCACCATGAGCGCTTCAGGATCCCGGGACAGGAGTTTCAAAGCTGCGTACGTAATGCAAGGTGCCGTATTGCGCCCTAAGGGTTCGGCCAAGATATTCTCTAAAGGCAAGGCAGGCAGTTGCTCTTGGGTTTTATCGACGTAGCGTCGATGCGTGACGATGTAGCACTGTTCAAGAGGAATCAAGCCTTGCAGGCGGGCCACAGTATTTTGCAGCAGGGTGGCTTCGCCAAAAACTTTTAAAAATTGCTTGGGATGGCTCATGCGGCTTTTGGGCCAAAAGCGGCTGCCAATGCCGCCTGCCATAATTACAGCATAAAGCATAGGTTTATGGCCAAGGGTTAGGTTAGATGAACACGCCGTGATGCGCAAACATCTGGCTCCGGTTGCCTGGAAAAAGGCATACTGCTAAAAGATACGGCATAGAGCTTGTTAAAAGGCAAGAAGGCAGGAAAAGAACGTATGAGCACGCGTGCCGTTTGGTTTGCTCGAAATGCGCAGGCAGAAGCCTTAGAGCGTTCCGGCCGCAAGCAAGAAGCGCTGGCCCTCTACGAGGCCAATGCGCAGGAGGGGTGTGACTTGAGCTTTACGTATGAGCGGCTAGGAGTACTCTATGAAGAACAAGGAGCATTGGAAAAAGCTTTAGCAGCGTTTGAGAAGGCGCGGCAGATTGAGTGTAAGCGAGGGCCAAGCCGAAGGTTAGTTCGACTGGAGCGCCACATAGGATCTCTGCAGCAGCGCATGCAGGAAACGCCGCCCCGAAGCAAGCCTTTGGAAGGCCGATCGGCTGTAGAAGGCAAGGGGTCCAGTAGACCAGTTGGTGCCGTCGCAGAAAAGCGCAGTGGGTGCTTAGGTATATTTATCGTGGGCCTCTGGTTGGGATGGAAGCTGTGGGGATAAGCGGCAAAAATTTCTCCTTGTAGGCAAGAAAACGATGAAAAGCTGCCTAAAACCGCCTTGAACGCTGAGAAGGCTTCGTTCAGGGTGCTCCTACACCGTAATTTTCGCTAAACCTGCACATGCATCAGGCTAAAAGCTAAGTTGCTCGTTTACTATTGGCGCATGCGAGGACCCTTGTTTGCGCTTTTCTTAGGACGCGTCTAAACCCAGAGAGCAAGTGCAATGAAGCTGGCAATTATTGGAACAGGCTACGTTGGTCTTGTGACCGGGACATGCTTTGCCGAAATGGGCAACGAGGTGGTTTGCGTTGATATCGATGCCCAAAAAGTTGATAAGCTAAAGAACGGGAAGCTTCCTATTTTTGAGCCTGGCCTAGAGATCTTTTATGAGCGTAACCGCCGAGAAGGGCGTCTGCATTTTACCACTTCTTTGGAAGAAGCCTTGTCGGAAAGTGAAGTGATTTTTTTGGCGCTTCCCACGCCGCCTGGAGAAGATGGCTCCGCTGATCTATCGTACGTGCTTGGTGTAGCCCAGCAGATTGCCGCTTGGATGGCCGCACATCCTGAAGCGGGCTACAAAATTATTGTCAACAAAAGCACGGTGCCTGTGGGAACGGCTGACCGCGTGCGAGAAATTTTTGAATCCTATGGTCTGAGGGCAAGTGAGCAGTTTGACGTCGTTTCCAATCCTGAATTTTTGCGCGAAGGCGTGGCTGTAGAGGATTTTATGAAGCCCGAGCGCGTGATTATCGGTACGCGGAGTCCACGGGCAGCAGAAGTGATGACGCTGCTCTACGAACCGTTCGTCCGCCAAGGAAACCCTATTCTTGTCATGGACGAGCGGAGTTCGGAGATGACGAAATACGCGGCTAATGCGTTTCTAGCCACCAAGATTACCTTCATGAACGAGATAGCCAACCTATGCGAGCGTGTGGGCGCCAATGTCGACGATGTGCGTCGTGGCATTGGGCTCGACAGCCGTATCGGCAAGCAGTTTCTCTATGCAGGCATAGGCTTTGGCGGTAGCTGCTTCCCGAAAGACGTTAAGGCCTTGGCCCATACTGCTGCTTCGCACGGATATCACTTTCAGATTCTCCAAGCAGTACTGGAAGTGAACGAACGTCAACGTCGGGTTTTGGTCGAGCGCGTGGCGCACTACTTTAATCAGCAGCTTCAGGGGCGGCGGCTGGCCATCTGGGGATTGGCCTTTAAGCCGAATACCGACGATGTACGTGAAGCGCCGGCGCACGTTATTATTCGTGGACTTCTTGACTACGGCGCTGAGCTGAGCGTTTTTGATCCTGAGGCAATGGAAAACACCCGGGCCGTTTTTGGCGATGCAATTCGTTATGCTTCTGGAATGTATGAGGCCCTTGAAGGTGCCGAGGCGCTTTTGATCTGTACGGAGTGGAACGAGTTTCGACGCCCAGACTTTCAACGCATGCGCCAGCTTTTGGCTCGGCCGCTGATTTTTGATGGGCGCAATCTCTATCACCCGGAGCGGATGGCCCAAATGGGTTTTGAATACTACTCGATTGGCCGGCCACACTATCCGCCTCACGTAAACCCAAGCCTAGACCTACTGGAAAATATCACCGACGGAAAAGTAGACGCATGAGTCGTTCACCCCGTACGCTGATTACTGGAGGGGCCGGATTTATCGGCTCGCACCTATGCGAACGGCTGCTGGCCGAAGGCCACGAAGTGATCTGCATGGATAACTTCATCACCGGCTCTCCAGATAATATTGCGCACCTGATCGGTCATGAGCGGTTCCATTTTATTCACCACGATGTGACGAACTTTATCTATGTGGAGGGGCCCCTCGACTACGTGCTGCACTTTGCCAGTCCAGCCTCGCCCGTAGATTACCTCAAGTATCCGATCCAGACGCTCAAAGTAGGGGCCTTAGGAACACATAAGGCACTGGGACTGGCCAAAGCCAAAGGTGCACGCTTTCTGCTGGCCTCGACCAGTGAGGTTTACGGCGATCCGCTGATTCACCCCCAACCGGAGACCTACTGGGGAAACGTCAATCCGGTTGGATTGCGAGGCGTGTATGATGAGGCCAAACGTTTTGCCGAAGCGATGACCATGGCCTATCATCGCTACCATGGTGTTGACGTACGCATTGTGCGCATTTTTAATACCTATGGCCCGCGCATGCGGCTCGACGATGGGCGAGCACTGCCAACGTTTATGACCCAGGCGCTTAAAGGTGAGCCGCTCACAGTGTATGGCGACGGAAGCCAAACGCGATCGTTTCAATACATTGACGACCTGGTTGAGGGCATCTATCGCCTTTTGATGAGCGACTATGTGGGGCCAGTAAACATTGGGAATCCCGAAGAAATCTCGATTCTGGAATTTGCCAAAGAAATCATTGAACTAACGGGCAGCAACAGCGAGATCATCTTTAAACCCCTTCCGGCCGACGATCCTAAGATTCGTCAGCCCGATATTACGTTAGCGCGTCAGGTGCTAGGATGGGAACCTAAAGTCAGCCGACGCGAAGGATTGCGACGGACATTAGCGTACTTCAAACAACGCTTGGGTGTTGCCACAATAGTTGGGTAAACCTATGGGCTGTCAAGGCAGGCTATTATGGAGACCTTGGGATGGCAGGCTTGGGTTACGCTTGCCGCTATCATTGCGATGGTGGTGGCCTTGGTGCGTGAGGTGGCGCGCCCGGATCTCATCTTTTTGGGTACGCTTGGACTTTTGCTGTTCTCCGGCGTGTTGACGCCCAAGGAAGCTTTCGCTGGCTTTTCCAATGAGGCTGTACTGACGGTAGCTGCGCTGTTTGTAGTGGCTGCGGGTTTACAACGCACCGAGGCGCTGGCTTTTCTGGATCGCTTACTCTTTCCCCGCAAACCCACTGTAGGGCGAACCATTCTCCGGATGGGTTCGCTGGTAGCAGCGCTTTCGGGCTTTTTAAACAATACACCCATCGTCGCCATGCTCATGCCGCGTGTGCAGCGGTGGGCCGAGCGGCATGATATTGCTCCCTCAAAGCTGCTTATCCCCCTTTCGTACGTCACTGTTGCTGGGGGCATGATCACACTGATTGGCACCTCGACCAACCTGGTCGTTTCGGGTTTGTTGATGCAGGCCGGACTGCCCGGACTGCGCTTGTTTGATTTGACATGGGTGGGGTTACCCGTAGCTGTGGTGGTTGTACTCTTTTTAGGGCTTTTCGGTCATCGCCTGCTCCCCAATCGAAAGCGAGACAGGGTGCCGTTTGACGAAGGACTGCGCGAGTGCCTTTTTGAGCTGCGTGTGACGCCTGGAGGACGCTTAGAAGGTAAAACGATCGAGGAAGCAGGTTTGCGTGCTTTGGGGGAAGCTTACCTGGCGCATATTCGCCGAAGTGGCCGCGTTATTCCGGCTGCCCCTGAGCAAGTGCTTCAAGGCGGCGACATTTTGGTGTTTGTTGGCGCTGCCCAGATGATCGATCGGCTGTTGGAGCGGGAAGGACTGGAACGCGCCCTAGCTTCGGTTGAGGAAAATCCCAAGCAGGCACTTCCCCTTTTTGAGGCCGTAGTGGCGCCCTCTTCAAACCTGGTAGGGAAAACGCTCCGGGAGGTGCAGTTTCGAGAACACTATGGTGGGGTAGTCCTAGGGATTCAGCGCCAGGGTCAGCGTATTATGGGTTCGTTGGGACGCATCCCGATCCAAGCCGGGGATTTGCTTTTGATTGAAGCCCGAAACGGATTTGATCGGCGCTGGAATGCCCGTCGGGACGAGTTTTACCTGGTGGCTCCTCGGCGCGGTGAGCGCCCGCGTCCGCGTCCACGGCATGCCCCGGTTGCGCTAGCTGTCTTTGTCGGAATGGTGCTCCTGGCTGGCGTCTTTGGAGTTCCTCTGGTTACAGCTGCATTTACGGCAGCCTTAGGAATGATTGCGACGCGTTGCCTCTCCGGTAGTGAAGCCCGTCAAGCTTTGGATATGCAGGTGCTGGTGGTCATTGCTGCAGCGTTAGGGCTTGGTCAGGCCGTTAGCCGCTCAGGCTTGGCCGATTTTGTAGGCCATGGCCTGGTGGTGTTGACCGCCAGTTTGGGTCCGCTTGCTGCCGTAGGAGGCATTTTGCTGGCAACTATGCTCCTTACCGAACTACTGGCCAACAATGCAGCTGCTGCCTTGATGGTACCTATTGCCCTTTCCGTGGCCGGCGAGTTAGGACTCGAGCCGCGAATGCTGGCCATCGTGGTTGCCATAGGAGCTTCAGCAGGTTTTATGACCCCCTTTGGCTACCAGACCAACCTTATGGTCATGTCGGCAGGGGGATATCGCTTTATGGACTACGTTAAGGCCGGAGCTCCAGTCTCCATGCTGGTCTTCCTGGTCAGCTTGATCATCATCGCTTTACGATGGCTATAAAACCCATGCATTAACCTAAGTGAGGAGACATGCCTACAGTAACGCTCATTGAACCCCATGGAGGGACGCTCTGCGAACTGATTGTCCCAAAGTCTCGGCAAGAAGTACTAAAAGAAAAAGCACTTACACTGCCTTCGCTGACGCTTACACCCCGCCAGCTCTGCGACCTGGAGTTGCTACTCAATGGGGGTTTTTCGCCACTGCGTGGCTTTTTAACCCGAGGGGATTACGATCGGGTTGTTGAAGAGATGCGGCTTCAAAACGGACTGCTGTGGCCTATTCCAGTAACGCTGGACGTTTCGGAAGCCGTAGCCCGTACGCTTAATCCTGGCGATGAAGTAGCCTTGCGTGATCCAACTGGCTTGCTACTGGCTGTCTTACACGTTGAAGACGTCTGGAAACCTGACAAGTTGCGAGAAGCCCAGCAGGTCTTTGGCACCACAAGCACGGAACATCCAGCTGTAGCCTACCTGATGCACGAAGCGGGCGACTATTACGTGGGGGGGACGCTCGAAGGCGTGCAACTTCCGGTACATTACGATTTTAAGGAACTACGACATACCCCAGCACAGCTTCGGGCCATATTCGAAGCGCGGGGATGGGAACGGGTGGTGGCTTTCCAGACACGTAACCCCATGCACCGGGCACATAAGGAGCTGACCGATCGCGCAGCCGAAGAGGTCGGCGGCCACCTGCTCATCCATCCTGTTGTGGGCATGACCAAGCCTGGGGATATCGACTACTACACCCGCGTGCGCTGCTATCGCAAACTGCTCAAGTACTATCCCCAAGATCGGGCTATGCTCAGCCTCTTGCCCCTAGCCATGCGCATGGGTGGCCCACGTGAGGCCCTCTGGCACGCCATCATTCGGAAAAACTATGGCTGCACGCACCTAATCGTCGGTCGCGACCATGCCGGTCCAGGTGTCGATAGCAGCGGCAAGCCTTTCTATGGACCTTACGATGCACAAGAGCTCTTACAAGCCCATCAGGAAGAACTGGGTATTGGGGTGATTCCCTTCAAGATGATGGTCTACGTGCCCGACGAAGACCGCTATAAACCCATCGACGAGGTCCGAGAAGGAGAGCGCACGCTGGATATTTCTGGTACTGAATTGCGACGGCGTTTGACTTCAGGTGAAGATATCCCTGCGTGGTTCTCGTATCCTGAGGTGGTAGCCGAGCTGCGTCGTACCCATCCTCCACGCCATCAACAAGGCTTTACCGTATTTTTTACTGGTCTTTCCGGATCGGGCAAATCGACCATTGCCAACGCGCTCATGACGCGCCTATTGGAGCTAACGGGAAGGCCTGTTACGCTGCTTGATGGTGATGTGGTGCGTACGCACTTAAGCAAAGGCTTAGGCTTTTCTAAAGAGGATCGCTCTACTAATGTGCGGCGCATCGGCTACGTAGCCAGTGAAATCACCAAGCATCGGGGCATCGCAATTTGTGCGCCTATTGCACCCTACGAAGCCGATCGTCAGTACAACCGAAAGCTCATTAGCAGCTTCGGCGGGTATATTGAGGTATATGTAGATACGCCGATTGAGGTTTGCGAGCAGCGCGATGTTAAGGGGCTTTATGCAAAAGCCAGAGCAGGATTGATTACGGGCTTTACTGGCATTGACGACCCTTACGAGCCGCCCCGTAATCCTGAAATTATCTGCCGCACGGCCGAAGAGTCGGTCGAGCAGTGCATTGAAAAAATCCTTGAGTACCTATATCGAGAAGGATACCTACGCAAAGAGGAAAACAACGCTTTGTAACGCAGCGCCCCGGCCCCAGGCCGGGGCTTTTTAATCACTGCCTGCGCGCAAACTCCTCGAAGCTCTGCTTTTGGTAAGCCCCAGAGCCAATGAAGCGTAGCACCTGAAGGAATGTGTCGGTAGGCACAAATCCAGGCACACGGGTGATATAGGTCCCGTCTGGCTCTAGGAAAACAGTGGTGGGGTATCCCGTTAGACCCAACGCCTGCGCCAGTTCAGCCTCTGTGAGCTCGTACCCTAAGAATTTGAGCTTGCGGGCAGTGTCTTCGCCGTTTAAGCGGGCAAACTCGAAGTGCGCTTTCAGGTAGCTCGCTACAGCCGAGTCGGTATACACCTCATGCTGCATGCGACGGCACCAAGGGCACCATGGTGCTGAAATGTCGATAAGCACCCTTTTGCCGCTTTTGGCGGCAGCGGCCATGGCTTCCTCGACACGCTTCCAGCCAATAGGGGCCGTGATGGCAGGGTCGAAAAGCGAAGACTGAGCCTGAGCCGTTAGGAAAGGCAACAGCATTAGGCTCAGTAAGCCGAGGCATTTTACGTAGCGCATAGCAATTTTCGGTAAGCTTCTTGAAAACGGAGAGCCCCTTGGGCCCAGCTATGGGCTGCAAATGCTGTGCCCGTGTTGATGGCCAACTGACGCCGCAGCGCCACATCTTCAACCAGGCGCCTCATGGCTGCAGCAAGCGCATCAGCATTTCGGGGATCAACGATGCAGCCTACCTGATAGGTTTCCACCACACGGCGCAATTCTGGCAAGTTGCTGGCCAGTACAGGCACACCAGCAGCTAGGTATTCGAACAGCTTATTGGGCAACGACAGCCGCAGGTTGAGACATACATCTTCTAACAGGACTAACCCTACGTCGGCCGAAGCCGTAACGGATAGTAAAGCGTCTGGCAAAACAGGAGGAAGTACATGGACTCGGTCGGCTACGCCCAAAACCAGGGCACGCTGGCGAATGACTGGTGCTAATGGACCGTCGCCTAAGTAGACCAGTACGGCACGGGGCACTTGAGGTAACACTTCGAGCGGAAGCAAACAGCCCCGACCAGGTCGAAGATTCCCCTGAAACAAAAAGAGCACGACCTGATCCGGAAGTTGCAACCGGCGCCGCAGGGAAACTTCAGGGTCAGGACGAGCCGCCTCAGCAGGGGCATTATGCAAAACAAGCGGCGGCGCAATGCCATAATCGCGCACCAAGTGGATAGCCAAGCCTTCGCTTACCGTAAGCACTAGATCGACTTGCCGGATGTAATGGGCTTCAAGCGCACGCCAAAACCTTTGGGCCCAAGGACGACCTATCGTGCCCGGTGTATATGGATAACGCTCACGCGCATCAAAAACCAGCCGGCCTTGATGTTGGCGAGCCACTTTAGCTAAGGCGGGAAGCACAAACAGATCACTGGCATGGTACACGCGGGCACGACAGGCACGCACGGCCTGAAATACGGCGCGATGCGCTTTCCAAAAAAAACGCGGTCCCCGACCTGGGGGCAGCGGCAAGGGATAGTAATGAGCTTGCGTACGCAAATCGATAGGCAGCTCGGCTGGTGGAGCTACCGCATAAACCTCAACGTGCAAACCCATCGCTACCAAAGCCCTCAGCTGCCGCAGCGCCCGACTGTTGTGCGGCACTGACCCAATGAGGGCAAAGCATACGTCACAGCCCACCATGCACCACTATTTACTAAAAATCACTAAAGCCTCTAGAAAATAGCACTTTCCCCCAACATAAAAAAATAAAACCCGGCCCTAGAGCCGGGTTTATACCCCGAGTAGAGCATACCACTCAGTTTTGATAACTATACCGCCTTATTGTCGGTTTATTCGTTATGGACTGCTCCGGTTTTGGTCGAGCCCGTCCCATTATTACTCCCATTATTACTGGTGTATTCATTATGGACTGCTCCGGTTTTGGTCGAGCCCGTCCCATTATTACTCCCATTACTTTCTGCAGATACGACAGGACCCGTTAGGGCATCGGCACTGCAACCACTGAGCGTGAGCGAACCGGTCATCATCAGGGCCGGAACGGCTAACAGTGCTAGGAGCTTCAGAAACTTTTTCATGGCACACGCACATTTAGGATCATGTGGATAAGAGCGCATGCCCAAAAACCCAGAATCAGAAGGTAAGAACAGGTCCATATCGGCGCATGGAGCATAAGATCTATGACAGAAGATTGGACCTCCAAAGAGAGAAGAAACTAACTTGAGAGCGGGTTATTTGGATGAATCCTCTATCCTATTTGGAATAGCTCTATAACCCCTTGAGTTCACTTTTGACTTTCCCGATACTTGTATACACTTGCGCAACGCTCAAGCTCACATGACGCCTACGACTGCACGGTGTGGACTGCTGGGATGGGGAAAGCTGCTCGGACGCAGCTTCAGCTTATGGATGCTCTTAACCTTTTCCGGGAGTGTGGGGACGCTCTATGCCCAGGAGGGACTATATCAACTGCATGCTGGCTTTCCGCTACACCTGGTGCATTATGGCCCAGAGACGTACGGGCAGTTCCCGCAAAATTGGGCAGTGGTACAGGATCACCGTGGCGTGATCTACGTGGCCAACTATGATGGCATTCTGGAATTCGACGGTGTGCGCTGGCGCTTACTGCCGGTCTTGTCTCGCACGGTGGTACGCTCGTTAGACGTGGACGCTTCCGGAAGGCTTTATGTGGGCGCACAGGGGGAGTTTGGCTATGTGTGGACCGATTCTTTAGGCACGCTGCGGTACACTTCGCTGGTGCAAGCTATTGCTGACTCAGTAGACCGTGACTTTTGGGACGTCTGGAACGTGCGGGTTACGCCAGAGGGCGTGTACTTTCAGACGCATAAGCGGCTTTTTCTGTGGGATGGGAATGCGCTCCGCGTCTGGCGTGCCTCCACCCGCTTTCATACGGCTTTTGCAGTACGGGGACGGTTTTATGTGCGGCAAGACAGCATTGGGCTGCAGACCATCAAGCAGGGTAGACTACACCTGGTGCCTAGGGGTGAGCACTTTGCCCATCGGCGTATTTATGCCATGATGCCTTACGGTACCGATCAAATTTTGATTGCAACGCGCGAAGACGGGCTTTGGCTGTATGATGGACAGACGTTGCAGCCCTTTCCAAGCGAGGCCGACCCCTTGCTTCGGTCCTATCCGCTCTACCACGGCTGTGCTATGCCTGGAGGATTTTATGCGCTCGCTACGCTAGGAGGAGGAGTAGTAGTGATCGACCGACAAGGACGGCTCATGCAGGTTATTAACGAAACAGCGGGCCTTCCAGATGGCTGGGTAAACTATGTGTATACCGATCATCAGGGAAGCCTGTGGATGGCGCTGAACAGTCGTGGCCTTGCCCGTGCCGACGCAGTGCCCTATCTGTCGGTGTTCGATAAACGACTAGGGCTAGAGGGGTTTATGTATCAGATTACGTATAAGGACGATACTTTATATGCTGCCACAAGTACAGGGCTCTTTTATCGTCCGATGCATCAACGGAGGTTTGAGAAGATAGACGGTATTAAGTCTCAAGTTCTTAGTATTTTAAAGAGTGACAATCAACTAGTTATTGCCACAGGAAATGGGATTTGGATTTATAAAAAGCCCCAGTTACAAAAAATTTTCCTGGCTTCAACCTATTCATTGAGTAATTTCAAAAATGACACCTATGTTGTGGGGGGGACGGGTACTGGACTAGTCATATTCCAGCAGGATGCTGAGGCAGCCAATTGGTATATAATAAACCGAATTAATTTCCGGCGCGAAGTACTTAGAGTTCTTTCTGTCGATCCGGCCCTTTGGCTAAGTTTACGTGGTGGATGGGTGGCGCGGTTAACATTCCCCTGGGGTTTAAGTGGTGAGCCTGTTATTAAGGAGTATGGATTAGAGGATGGATTACCAGGCAGTGAGGTGCAGCTTGCCATACTTGAGGGTAAGGTTATTTTCTTTACCAACGAGGGCATTTTTCGTTTTTTTCCAGACAGAACGCCGGCCTTTCAGCGTGATACTACTTTGATGGCTCCAGGGCATGAGGGTCATGAAGAACTACTTGCCTTGGTTGTGGATTTTGAGCGGAAGGTCTGGCTTGTTTTTCCAACGCACGTTGACATTGCACGGCTGCAGCCGGACGGTAGCTATCGTTTTGAGACGCCTTTGGTGCTGCATTACCCTTCATGGGGGTGGCCGGTACAGATTTTTGTAGATCGCGAAGGGATTGTCTGGATTGGCAACCGAGATCAGCTGATTCGCTATGATCCACGTTTGCCCCTCCCAGAAGGAGTAGCGCTTGAACCGCCGTCGGTACTTATTCGGCGCATTACTTCGGGCGACCGCGTGCTGTTTGGCGGAACCTTTGTGGGATCAGACGGGCGCCTTTCGGCACAGCCGCCGCCTGAGTTTGTGCTTGAAGTCCCTTATGCCTTTAACGATCTGCATTTTGAATTTGCGCTACCTAGTTTTATTCGAGCCGAAGAAAACCGGTATCAGTTTCGTCTGGAAGGAGTAGACGAAGGGTGGTCGGATTGGACAGCGGCTACGCAGCGGCTGTATCCCAATCTTTGGGAAGGGACGTATCGCTTTCATGTGCGGGCGCGCAACGCCTGGGGATTTACCACGCCAGTAGCCACTATTGTGATCCGGGTATTGCCCCCCTGGTACCGTACTTGGTGGGCCTATATGGCTTATGTGCTACTAACTGTTACCACCATCGGGCTAGCGTGGCGGCACTACCGGGTGCAGCAGGCAGCCCAGCGGATTCAACAGTCGTTGATTTCTGAAGATCGGATCAACTACCTCACGTGGCGTGTGCAGGAGCTCAGTCGCCAGCTTAGAGATGCCAACGCGGCCAAGGAGACGTTGCTTTCAACCACTTCGCACGAGCTGCGCACGCCGCTTTCGTCTATTCTGGGATTTGCTGCTGTGCTAAAAGAGGAAACCGATAAGCCCCATCACCACGAATTTTTAGAATTGATCGAAGAAAGTGGGCAGCGCTTACTAGAAACAATCAATGCCATTTTAGATTTGGCTCAGCTCCGTGCAGGAGCCATGATGCTGCATCGGGTGCCCGTCGACGTAGGAGAAAAGGTGCAGGAAGTGCATCGGCTCATGAGCGCCCTGGCCCAAAAGAAAGGGTTAACCTTTACCGTAAAGCTGCCAGAGACGCCTGTGTACGCGATGCTGGATCCCAAAGCGCTAGAGCGCGTGCTCGTTAACTTGGTCAGTAATGCGATCAAGTTTACAGAAGCTGGATCGGTAGAGATTGTCGTTGATGCTTCACCAACCCAGGTAGCCATTGCGGTGCGGGATACCGGTGTTGGCATTGCAGAGGAATTTATGCCGCACCTGTTTGAGGAGTTTCGCCAAGAGTCGTCAGGATTGGATCGGGCGTATGAAGGCAGCGGATTGGGTTTGGCCATTGTGGCCCAGTTAGTGCGGCTGATGGAAGGTACGGTGACGGTGCAGAGTAAAAAAGGTGAAGGTAGTACATTTACGGTAACGTTTGCCCGGGTAGCAGTGCCTACAACGCAATCGGATCCCAAAGCGCGCGCGTACATTTCAACCTCATGAGTGTATTCCGAAGCGTGCAGGCATGGGGGCGACTTTTAGGGCGCCTGCCGAAGCTGCTCTATATTGCGCTGCGCTATACCATAGCGACCAATCGGCAAGCGCGGCGCTTGCCATCGGAGGCTCAGCCGTTGTTTCGGGCGCAGCGGCAGCAGGAAGGATGCCGCCTTTTGTGCCGGATCATGGGGTTGGAGGTGGACGCCTCCAATGCGGCACTGCCGACGGGTACGCCCGGACTTTTGGTGGCCAATCACTTGGGCGCCTTAGATCCAATTGTTCTGGCTACGTGCTGGCCAGTAGCGTTTGTCGGCAAGGCAGAGCTGAGGCGGTGGCCATTGATTGGTTGGCTTTGCCGTAGCTACGGTGTGTTGTTTGTCGCCCGTGAGCGCCGGACGCAATCAGCCCATTTTGTGCAACAAGTGCGGGCGCGGTTGCAGGCCGGAGTGCCCGTGTTGGTTTTCCCAGAGGGAACTACCAGTAGGGGGGATGCGGTGCAGCCGTTTAAAACGGGCGCATTTGAGGCGGTTGCCGGTATGCCTCAAAGCTGGGTTTTACCGGTAAGCCTTTGCATCCAGGAAGTCGACGGCAAACCGGCTTCAGGCAGGGAACGCCAATGGCTAGCTTGGCATGCGCAGGTGTCGTTTGTGCGGCATTTAAGTCGTTGGCTGCGCCTTCGTCGGGCTCGGCTCCAGGTGCGCGTAGGTCGGCCTATTTCTACCCTTCATAAAACGCGTAAACAGCTGGCACAGGAAGCCTTTGAAGTGGTACAAGGATTGTATGAGGCAATGCTTAAGGCAACGGTTGATACAGCTGGGCCGATGCAAAAAATTCCTGCTTCAACGGCGAAACAATCCGCTTCAGCTGCGGTCTCTGAAAGCAGTTCATCCGAACGTTGGGGTAATAGCTAAATATGGCCAGTAGGGCAGGTCGGCGTATTCTTTGGATCGTCAGCGCCTTGGGGTTGCTGCTTGTGGGACTATTGGGTGGAGGGTTATGGACTACATGGCGCATGCAGCGCTATCAAGTTCCGGCTGAGCCGGTCCGCATCGTGGAGCGTGTGCAGCTGGGAGGCGGTGAGACGGTAGGTGCGGTGACGTTGCCAGGGCGAAACGGTGCGCAGATAACCGTAGATCCCGTGGTGCTCAATCAGGTGTTTCGAGAGGTAGCCCAGCGCGTAACGCCTGCGGTGGTCTACATCGAAGTGCGCGTTGGGCGCGCTGGAGGAGAAAAGTGGTTACGGCAAATGGATCCGAATCAGGAGCCATTTTTCCAGGAGTTTACACCACGCCAAAGCGTAGGCAGTGGCGTACTGGTTAGCCGGGATGGATACATTGTGACCAACTATCATGTAGTCCAGAACGCTGCGGAAATTCTGGTCACCCTAGCCGACAAGCGACAATATCAGGGCCGGTTGATCGGATTTGATCGCTCCACAGACCTGGCAGTACTAAAGATCACGCCACGCTCAGGCGAAACTTTTCCGGTTGTTGCTTTTGGAAATTCAGACGAGCTGCAAGTGGGCGAATGGGTGCTGGCCATCGGTAATCCGTTTCGGCTGACCTCTACAGTCACGGCAGGGATTGTGAGTGCGCTGGGGCGACAGGTGAACATTATCGAAGATTTTTTCCGCGTAGAAGATTTTATCCAGACCGACGCCGCGATTAATCCAGGCAATTCAGGAGGGGCATTGGTCAATCTACGCGGCGAGCTGGTCGGTATCAACACAGCTATTGCTACCGAAAGTGGGGCCTATGAAGGTTACGGCTTTGCCGTGCCGGTTAATCTGGTAGCCCGTGTTGTGGAAGATCTGATTGCCTATGGGGAAGTGCAGCGTGGCTATTTAGGCGTATCGATTCAGGAAATCGATGCGCGCCAGGCGCGTCTTCTGGGATTGCCCGGCGTGCAGGGCGTGTTGATTACCGAAGTGCGCAAAGGCAGTGCAGCCGACCAGGCCGGATTGCAAAGTGGTGATGTGGTACTAGCTGTCAATGGGCGCGCGGTCAACGCACCCAATGAGCTGCAAAGCGTGGTGGCACGCTATCGTCCAGGAGATCGGATTGATTTAGAAGTGTGGCGTAATGCGCAGCGCCTGCATTTGCAGGCCCAGCTTATGGGCAGAGAGACCTCGGCCTATCAAGAGTGGTTCAGCGAGCTGACCCAGCAGGCTCCAGCGCTTCCGGAATCACCCCAAGAGCCAGCACCTGACAGTGTGTTTAACTTGGAAAACTGGGGCTTGGGACTGCGCGATCTGAGTGATCAGGAGTATAAGACCTTTAAGGTGAACTCGGGCGTTTATATAGCTTACGTAGCTCGGGGTAGTGTGGCTGATGAAGCAGGTTTGCCCCGTGATGTGGTGATCCTGCAAATCGAAGGTTTTGAGGTTGCTGCACTGGAGGATGTGCTGGCTTTGCTCGAAGAATTCGAGGCGACCGAAGCCGTACTCTTTCGGGTAAAGAAACGCGATGGTACGATTGCCTTTTACGAGGTGCTTGTACCCGAACCTATATCGGTTCAGCGCTAAGGGCCTTCTGGATATACCACTCAATCTTAAGCATTTGGGCGTTGCATGCTGCGCTATCTGACAGCCGGTGAGTCGCACGGCGAAGCATTGATCGGTATTGTGGAAGGCATGCCCGCGGGCGTGCCGTTAACAGCTGAGGTAATCAACGAACAACTGGCCCGCCGATGGCAAGGTTATGGACGGGGAGGACGGGCGAAGATCGAAGAAGACCGGGTACACATTTATTCTGGGGTTCGTTTTTCAAAGACGATTGGTAGCCCTATTGCACTGCGCATCGATAACGCGGCCTATCATAAAGACCGGGCCCATTGGCCTGAGGTAATGGCTACCGAGGGAAGTGGCGAAGGCATCGAAAAGATCACGCTGCCGCGCCCAGGGCATGCCGATTTGGTCGGCGCGCAAAAATACGGGTTTGACGACCTAAGGCCTGTGATCGACCGTGCCAGTGCACGGGAGACGGCTATGCGGGTTGCCTGCTGCACGATAGCGCGGCAGTTGCTACGCCAGTTTGGCATCCAGATTGGCAGTCACGTGTTGCGTATCGGCCAAGTAGGCTATGAGCGTTCTGAGGATTGGCAGGCGCGCGTTTCAGCGCTTTTGTCCGAAGGTGCTGAGGCGCTCTACCGTGCAGCCGATCAAAGCCCGGTGCGCATGCTGGATCCAGAACTGACGGAGCGCGCCATTGAACATATCCAGGAAACCAAAAAGCAGGGAGACTCGCTGGGAGGTATTTATGAGGTCATCGTTACTGGTGTGCCGCCGGGGTTAGGTTCCTACGTGCACTGGGATCGGCGGCTGGACGGGTTACTGGCGCAGGCCATTCTTTCGATTCAGGCCCAAAAAGCCGTGGAAATTGGCGATGGGGTGGCTGCTGCATCGCTGCCAGGCTCTCAAGTGCACGATCCCATTGTCTTTGAAAACGGTGTGTTTCGGCGCCGCTCAAACCATGCTGGTGGCCTCGAAGGAGGCGTGACAACCGGCATGCCGATCGTGGTGCGCGGTTACATGAAACCTATTCCTACGCTCATTAAGCCGCTGGATACCGTCGATATCGCGACCAAGGAAGCGCAGCCGACGCGCTACGAGCGTAGCGACGTGACGAGTGTGCCGGCAGCTTCGGTGGTGGCCGAAGCAGTGGTGGCTTTTGTAATTGCGAATGCCTTTTTAGAAAAGTTCGGTGGCGACAGCCTCGAAGAAATCCACCATCGCTACGAACAAGAAGTGACCTGTCGGTCGTCTAACGCCCTGCATAAAGTCTAAGGCGTTTGAGGTGCTGGCTGTTGTAAGCGTTCGAGCAGTTCAAAGTAGCGACGGATGAGTGCTTCGTAGTCGGGAGCGTAGCCGCTTTCAAGGGCTTCGATAAGCGCGCGCCGCAGCCGATCAAGTTCTTGCTGAGGCGTAAGCTCGGGTGGGCTTTCCCGAACTACGTCTTCGCCCGAACGGCTTTGGCGGCGGGGTTCTTCATCTTGCTCTCGAATGGAATGCTGGGCTTCAAGCAAGCGAGTGAGAATTTGGCGCTGGCGCTCAAGGGTACGGCGGTCGAGCTGACCCTGTTGGAGTTCTTGAACGGTTTCTTCCATCTGGCGGGCTAAAGCGTCTAAGTCGCCTAGCAGACGGCGCCGGGCTTCGCGGTCGCGGGCCAACTGGTGAAGCTGGCGACGAATGGCCTCCTGCTGCCTGGCCAGTTGGCGCATGCGTTCAAGCTGATCCGTGACCAAGCGCGTTCCCTGGATGTCGTTTAGAAGTTGCTGGATCTGATCGTTGAGTTGCTGCTGCTCGCCAGCCATTTGCTGAAGCTGCTGAATCATCTGCGCGAGCGACATGCCGCCAGCGCTTTGTCGCTGCAACTGCTCAAGTAAGTCTGCCAGCATACGCGCCAGTTCATTTAGGTGCATCATTGCCAGGGTTTGGTTGCTACTGGCCAGGCGCGCTGTACCTTCGGCCATGCCCGATACAGAAGCCTCCATGGCCCGAAGGGCTTCGCTGGCGGTTTGCTGCACGGCACGCTCCATTTGAGGAATACGGCGCGCCAGTTGCCGAAGGGAGTCGGTAACTGTTCGGGTACCTTGGATGAGTCCTTCCTGGCGGCGCGCTAGCGTTGCTGGGGGACGGTCTGTGCGCAGGGCTTGGAGCTCGTTGCGTAGCGTTTCTTGAGCTTCTGAAAGCAGGAGTACGTGCCGAAGGGCCTGGCGCAGACCAGCAACGTTAAGCTGAAGTTGCCCCCCTTCCATGTGTTGCCGCAGCTGGCTCAGGCGGGCAGCTAGTCCTTCCAGTTGCTGCTGCATTTGCTGCTGCTCCTGCTGCGCTCCAGAAAAGTCTCCTTGGCGAAGCTGCTGCGCGTTTTGCTGCATGCGCTCAGGCAAGGAAAGCCTGCGCAGGCTTTGTTGCAATGAGTCCATTGCTTGGCGGGGGGTGCCTCGCAGGGTTTCCATCTGACGGCGCGTTTCTTCGAGGAGTTGTTCAAGCTGCTGCGCTTCTTGGCTGGCTGCTTCTTGCTGACGCGCGAGCGCTTCGGGAGTGGGCATTGTGGCTGTATCCTGGGCAGCGGTCTGTTGCTGAAGTTGCTGTGTCTGTTCAGCCAGGCGTTCTTCGGTACGGGCCAATGCTTCAGCAAGGCGAGCAGCTTCTTCAAGCTGCTGCTGCGTGCGTAGCCGTTTAAAAAGTTCCAAGGCACGCTCGATTCGCTCCCGGAACTGGGCTTCGTTGAAGCGGACGTGCTCCAGGTTTTCCAGCATGCGTGGAAGGTCTAGGGCGCGTAGGGCTTCTTGAAGCTGCTCAAGGGCTTGGCGCAGTTCAGGTGAACGGATTTCTTCCACAACGCGCTGCAGCTCTTGGTACCGCTCGAGCGTCTCTTCACTAACGAGCTGGTTGACTTGCATCTCACGGGCGAGATGTTCGAGCTGCTTGGCCAAGGCATCGACCTGCTCCTCTAAGGCTTCCTGTTGCTGGCGGAGCTGCTCGGCCTGTTGTTGCTCGTTCCATCCAGCCTGTTGGGTGCGCCGGATGGTTTCTTGGAGTTCCTGAAACGTGCTTTGCAGCTGCTCGGCTTGCTCGCGCAGTGATTCTAAACCCTGGGCGATATTGTCTTGCGCGGCATCCAAGGCTTCATAGCGCTCAGCCAGTGAGGGCAAACGCAACTGTTGTATGGGAGTGCGGGTAGCTTTAGGGCCTGAAACGCGATCATTGTCCCACACTTCGAGGTAGTATTCGAGTACGTCGCCCGGTACCAGCTCCAGGCCGTCGGCGCGCAGCTCCCAGCGATATTCGATTTCCTGGTCGAGCGGCCTAGGGATCGTCAGTGGCAAAGTGCGGTAGCTGAACTCAGCTTCTACGGGCCGAAAGCTGCTTTGAGCTAAGCGCCAGTAAAGCCGAAGCCCTGTAAACCCAAAGTCGTCATGCACGCGCACCAGCAAAGGTGCCTCAAGGGCATCATCCAAGGTATAGGTTGCCTCGGGCCGAAGGAGGGTGATGATTGGAGCTTCGTCGGGTAAGAGTTTAAGTTGGTAGCGAATGGGGTCTACGTTGGTTAGCCCATCGGCCGTTTGCAGCTCAATCCAGTAAGTACCTTCCTGAAGCAGGACAAAGCTACCTTGGGCAAGACTGTCCTGGAGCCTTAGCGGCACTATAGCGCCATTATCGAAGCGGAGGGCCGCTTGGGCTACGGGGGCACCGGCCGTGAGGAATTGAAGGTATACCTGCGTGCCGGGCAGTGCTGTGACATGACCTACGTCGAGGGGCAGCGTTTGCGCAGGCAGACCGGTATAGGCCGGATAATGCAACGTAAGCTGCAAGCCTCGGGCTATAGGGCGCTCCTGAAGCGTCACTGTATGCCAGGGAGTAGCTGCAGGTAAGGCTTCGAGGCGATAGTGAAGCGGTCGTTGTAAGTTGGGGAGGGTAAACTGCGCACGGCCGAGGCTGTCGGGGATCAGGGTAAAGGTTTCTGGCTGCAACTCACCCGCATACCGCAGCGCCAGCGTAAGTTGCTTGGGAAAGTGCGTGCCTTGCAAGGTGGCCGTAATCCGTAGCGTATCACCGCGGGCTAATGTGGTATCTCCGGGCGTCACGATTAACATGAAGGGGAGGGGGCGTTCAAACGTGCGCCCAGGAGAGAAAAGGCGGGTGGCTGCGGCCTTGAATGCCCCAGGTGCTACCAGAAAACCCAAGCCCAAAAGGATGAGCGGTCCTAATCCGATACCGAGGAGTCGGTGTGAAGGGCGCAGCGCAGCTAGCTGCTCGAACGGTACCGGCATAATCTGCGTGGCGAGTTCCTGCTGGGCGCGCTTGACGAGTGCTGCAGCTGCCGAGCTGCAGCGGCCACGCTCGAGTTGCAAGAGCGTCAGCAGCCGGTCGGCGATTTCAGGAAATTGACGACCGATCTGACGCGCCAGATGCTCCTCATCCAGGCGCCAGAAGGCCCGCAGCCACTGGCCAAGATGCCACACAATTAGCGCGAGCGAACCCAGCACAAGCCCCAAAAGCAGCACAGTACGCCACGTAGCTGGCAGCCAAAATAGAACTTCCAGCAGCAAAGCCACTCCCCAGAGGAGTCCTAAAGCCCCTGCAAGCCGCAATAAAGCCATGGTTAGCTGCGCAGCGATCCAGCGCCGCCGCGTCTGGGCCAAGCGTTTTTGCAGTAATGCAATGGATGGGTGAGGGGCTTCGGTCATGCCTGCAAGCCTTGGGCGCTTTTGCAGCATGTACCCAGGGCACCAAGTCGGGTTTCAGGGGCACGTAACAAAGTTTTTGTATTCTCTGGCGCGATTCTGACGGTGAATGATGTATTTTTAAGAAAAGTGCTTTTGGTGGTTGCCTTTATGGATATTCTCCATGTAGCCTTTGAGTGTGCACCTATTGCCAAAGTTGGGGGGCTTGGCGACGTGCTGGGAGCACTGCCAAAGTTTTTAAACCGGAGAGGGGTGAACTCAGCCGTGTTTATGCCCCGCTTTGGGGATGCGCATGTCGATCCTGCAAGCTTAACATTGGTGCATGAGGGCCGCTTGCGGTACCGTGGCCGGGTGTTGCACTATCGCCTCTGGCAACAGGCAGCCCATGTGCTGGGATTCCCGGTGTACCTGTGGGAGGAGCCTGTGCACTTCGAGCGGCCAGGCATTTACCAAGATCCTGCTACCGGCCGAGACTTCCCCGATCAGGGGGATCGGTTTTTTGTGTTTCAACAGGGATTATTGACGATACTCAAAGCCCAGGTGCTTAAACCTGATCTGCTGCATTTGCATGACCACCATGCAGCCTTGATTCCGGTTTGGCTGCGTGAGGACCCTGCCTATCAGGACTGGGCTACGTTACCGCTAGTGCTGACAGTACACAATGCAGAACATCAGGGGCGCTATGACTGGTCGATATGGAAAGAAATCGGGGTGCCTGTTGCGCGACCAGAGGATCTGCAACATCATGGCCAACTCAATGCACTCAAAGCCGGTATGCTTTGGGCCGATGCCGTAACGACGGTCAGTCCTGGATATGCCCGAGAGCTGCAGGAGCGGGACGATATGGCTGCTGGACTGCGCGAGGTGTTTCAGCGTGTGGCCTTCAAAATGCGCGGTATTTTAAATGGCATCGATCCGGAAGTTTGGAATCCAGCTACCGATCCACTGCTCTTTGCTCCATATACCGCAGAGACGCTAGAAGGTAAGCAGCAAAACAAACAAGCCCTGTGTCGGGCATTAGGCCTTGATCCTACGCAGCCGCTGGTGATTTTTATCGGGCGTCTCATGCGAGAAAAAGGAATAGACCTGCTTGTGCGTGGATTAGAACGCTTTCTGCCAAGGCATCCAGACGTTTCTGTCGTTGTATTGGGCACGGGCTTGCCCGAATATCATGCCGCATTAGAAACCTTAAAGCAGCGCTTGGAAAACTTCGACGCAGTCCATCGGCTGGTGCTGCGTTTTGAATTTAACAATACCCTGGCCCACCAGCTCTATGCAGCGGCCGATATACTGCTGATGCCTTCTCGGGTAGAGCCTTGCGGGCTCAACCAGCTGTATGCGATGACCTATGGGACTGTACCCGTAGTGCATGCTGTAGGTGGGCTGCGCGATACCGTGATGCCTTGGAATCCACATACCCAGACCGGTACGGGGTTCCGATTTGAATCCTTTACGCCCAAAGCGATGCTACAGGCCCTGCAGCAGGCACTGCTAACCTATCGACAGCCGAAGCTGTGGCAGCAATTGCAGCGTAACGGCATGCAGCAAGACTGGTCATGGGACCGATCGGCTCAGGAATATATTGCTTTGTATCAAAGCCTCATTCCAGTAACCTCTAAATGAATAGAACCATGCAACAGGCGTTTTCTGCTTCGTTAGATTTAGAAACGCTACGCTTAAGTGAACAGACCATTGCGGTTGTTTTAGGAGGCGGGGTCGGCAGTCGGTTGTTTCCGCTCACACTGATGCGCTCAAAGCCTGCAGTACCGCTGGCTGGCAAGTACCGGCTGATCGATATCCCCATTTCCAACTGTATCAACTCGGGTATCAACCGCATTTTTGTGCTGACCCAGTTTAATTCAGCTAGCCTCAACCGGCATATCGTCCAGACCTATCGGTTTGACCGGTTCCGGTCCGGATTTGTCTCAATCTTAGCGGCCGAGCAGACCCCTTCGTCGCGTGAGTGGTTTCAGGGAACAGCCGACGCTGTGCGTCGCAGCATGGCGCATATTGCTGTCTTTCGGCACAACTATGTACTCATCCTTTCGGGCGACCAGCTCTATCTAATGGATTACCGCCAGCTTCTGGCTTATCACCGAGCCAAACAAGCTGACGTGACAATTGCTACCATTCCGGTGCGGGCTGAAGAAGCGCCTGCCTTTGGCATTCTTAAAACCGACGCAGAGGGAATCATTACGGAGTTCTATGAAAAACCGCCCCTGCATGAGCTGGCAGGTAAAGAAAGCCCTGTGCCGCCCGAAATGGAGGCTCAGGGGCGCATTTACCTAGCCTCTATGGGGATTTACGTCTTCAGCAAAGAAGTTCTGCGCCAACTGCTCGAAGAAAACCCAACGGACCACGACTTTGGCAAGCAAATTATTCCAAAAGCGATCTGTGGCTTTCGGGTGGTGAGCTATCCGTTTACGGGCTACTGGAGTGACATTGGGACGATCCGCTCCTTTTACGAGGCCAATTTGATGCTAGCGCAGCGGCACCCTCCTTTCGATATGTACAATCCGCAAATGCCGCTCTACACCAATGCGCATATGCTACCTCCGGCTAAGGTGCAAAGCTCATTTGTACAAGATTCGATTATTGCCGAAGGTAGCGTGATCGTCAATAGCCAGATCGTCAACTCGGTGATTGGCATCCGCTCAGTTATTCGCGAAAATGCTACGGTGAAAAATGTCGTGATGATGGGGGCTGATTACTATCCTTGGCATGACCCCGAGGTGCGCGATCCGGTAGAAGGGCCTGAAAATCCTGGGATTGGTGAGGAGTCCTACGTAGAAGGGGCTATCATCGATAAAAACGTCAGCATTGGTCGGCGCTGCGTGATCAAAAACCGGGATCAGGTGCAGGAGGGCGAGGGACCGAATTTTTACATCCGCGACGGGATCGTGGTGCTCCCCAAAAATGCACATATTCCTGACGGTACCATTATCTAAACGCTGTGCAAAAAAGCCCTGAAAAGCGCACGCATTGCTTCTTTTTGCCATAGAAAATGCGGATTTTTTAAAACCATCGATAGATCTCTAGGGAATACTATGCCGCATTTGCGACAATTGTACGGGGCCGGTTTGGTTTTGGGACTGATGCTCGCTGGGTGTCGTTTTTATGGTTATCCAGAAGGCGTATCTCTAACGTTACAGCAGATCGAGGCGCTTAATGAACAGGCCGCTGCCGCACTGCAGGAAGCACTGGCCGAAGCAGAAGCGCTGCGATTGCTTTTGGATCGCTACCCCGAACTTTCCTCTTACCAGGCGCAATACGAAGCGATTTTACAGGCGCACCAAAAGGCTCTGGTTACCTTTGGACAGTGGGCACAAGCTGTAAAGGCTCACCCAAAGGATTACCGACGTGCACAACGCACGCTGAACGCTATCTTGGCAAACCTTACGGCGCTCGAAGACCAGTATGCTAAAGTGGCATGGTCTGTGGCGCAGCACGTAGGGACGGCTCAGCGGATATCAGCCGTTTCTGTGGGGCCGCGCTATTTCTTTGCGGTTGTACCTCCCCAGTATGCGCGCCTGCAAAACGTCCAGGCTAATTCGCCCCTTTACCTTTTGCGCAAACTGGTGCAACAACAACTCGAAAGTTTAACCCAAGGCAATCCATAGGAATCCGCCTGGTAATTAGGCAGATTCTTTGTTTTTACGACGCAGCTGCACTCTCTCCATTGCCCTTTAGGAGCATGTGGATGTAGTGCTCTATTTGTGGACGGATATCCGAGATGCGCTTGACCAGTTCAGACTCGCTCAGGCCCTGATGTAACAACAGGGCTGCCTGTGATGGAAGTGCGGGAACGCTTTTTCCTGAAAGATGCAACTGTTCGGCTAAAGCGCTACCGGTAGCAACCAGTGCGGCTTGAAGTTGCAGTTCAGGCGCTGAAAGCATATGGGGCGTCTCTAAAGCACTTAAAATCTGGCCCAACTCTTCCGGTAGGTGCCATTCTTGTGCAGCTTTTGCATTGAGTTCTAAATAGCTGACGCCAAAAATTTTATGCTCGGCCTCGGCGGAAGGGACTGCTCCGTCTTCGTACGTGTACCAAAGCGCTTCATAGTCATCTGGACGGTTGTAGAGCAGCACCAGGCGCCCGGCCGTGTGGAGTAGCCCCATGGTGAACACGCGGCGCATGTAAGGAAGACCTAGCCACTGGGCCAAGTGTTGCGCATAGATGGCGCTGCCAATGCTGAGCTGCATGAGCTGCTCAAAAATATGCTCCTGCTCTCGGGTTGAAACCGACTCGCGGAGCTGCAGCATGGCCGCGGTAAGGACGATGTTGCTGACTTCCAAAAAACCCAAAAGGGCTATGGCCTTGTGAATCTCACTGACGCGGCGCCGCAGGCCATAATAAGCCGAATTGATCCGGCGCAGGACCAACTGCGTGACAATGGGATCTGCGTGTACAATCTCGATGAGCTGCTTGAGGTTAGGGTCAGCGCTTTCTTCGCTTAGCATCCGAGCGACTTCGGCTGCAGTACGTGGGAGTGGCGGAAAGCGAACGTTCAAGTTCGGCGTCGGACTGAAGCGCGTCGCCGGAATAGGCCGTTCGGTCTTGGACATTGAGGGTTGAAGTGTTGGCCAGAGGGCACGCATGCCGTATGTCGCTAACGCCACATGTAATTCTTGTGCTCCTTTTGTAATCGACCAATCCGGCTCATTTTTAAGGTGTAGGTAAGTCTTCACGTTCGGCGCCAATGGCGTAGCGGCCAATGGCGCATTGCAGGCAGCGAATGCGCGCGCACCAATCCTGATACAGTTGGTGTAGTGCTTGCGAGAAAAAAGCGTTGGGCGGCTGGTAGTTCAGTGCAGCAAAGCGCCGGACGACACGGTCATTTTCGGGAGGCATTTGCTGGAGCAGGCCAAGCAGCGGCTCAGAAGCGCCCATCAGTGCGCAGAGTACCGGCAATACAGCATTTTGCAGTAGCCCATCGATGCGATCGCGTCCTAGGGCGTGACGGGTTGGAGGGGTTGAGGCTTCGAAATGCACGTGGCGCTGCCAGAAGGGTGAAGGCGTAGCATGTAGGAGGTGCCGTAAAGTTTTTAGTGGATGGGGGCTATGCAATGCCTGTCTGAGGTAGAGGAGGGGCTCATGGCGCAGCCAGCCTTCAGGTCCTAACCAGGCGGCGGCCTGAGCCAGGCGTAGTGTAGGTTGGTTGCTGGGACGCAGCCGAGCACGTTGCCAAAGTGCAGCGGGTAGGGGTTCGGCTGGAAGCCTGGCTTGCAGAGCGCAAAACCGTTCCCATAATTCGCCCACGTAGCGTCGGGCCTCGGCTTCCTGAGGAAGGGTTGCCGGTAAGAGCCCAGCCATGCCTAGCAGGGCAGCCTCAACGTCCTGCTGCGCAGGGAGGGTGCATAGCCAGGCAAGGGGTAAGCGTTGGGCCAATAGGCGCATTGGTTCAGCATTCGGAGTGTATCCCAGTGTCGTCAATAGGCGCTCGTAGAGCACTTGCTCAGGAGATACTTCGCGTAGGCGATCCCGAATCGCATGCGCGCGAGCAGTCAGGCGTTCAATTCCCAGCACTTGGAGCCATTGCGTGCGCAGCGCCTCCGGCACGTTCGCCCAGTGGGCTGCGCAAGGTAGCATTGGTGCCGGTCGTCGGTAGAACGCATAAATCAGTGCCCGAAGGGGCTGAGCGAGATAAGGCGTCAAGATGAGCTCTGGAAGGGGGGTGCCATCGGCCCGTTGCAGACGGCCAGTATAGGCATCGGCTTCCAGCACCACGTGTAAAATAACGCTGTTGTAGCGTGCATCTTGATGATGCCTATGGGTATTCCAGTCGCGCGAGCGCACGTGCACTTCGACACTGCCATACCAGCGGGTTTCACCTAAATACAATTGCGCATTTAAAAAATCCGGTCCTTCCTCTGCATTGGGGATGCCGGGATGCACAATGCGTATGGGTTGGCCGTCGCAAGTGCGCAGCGCTTTCGTTTGGAAAAGCACGTGCTGCCAAAGATCGTGCAGCAAAGCCTCCGGCGTCCTAGGGGCCATAGCAAAGGACTTTTTGGGAAAGACACCAGGGCGTTTGCTGCGTAACCTTGCAGTGTGATTAGGTTTTAGGCAGGGCAGGCTGGAAGCAGCTGCTGGCGGAGCTGGGCAGCTACGCGGCCGGCAGCTGCAGCAAAGTCCTCTTGTGCCGAGGCGTAAAGGATCTGACGGCTACTGTTGACGAGCACGGGGCTACGACGCGCTACCTGCAAAATAGCGGGAATGTCGCCTCCCTGTGCACCAATGCCGGGAATAAGCAGGGGCAGGCCTGGGCAGGCCAAGTGCACGGCTGCTAGCGCATATGGATCGGTGGCTCCTACCACCAAGCCGGCCGTTCCAGGCAGCTCCCGGTCCCACTGGGCAACGGCCCGCGCTATAGTTAAGTACAACGGCTCTCCATCGCAGCGACGCTCCTGAAAGTCGCGTGCACCGGGATTAGACGTGCGCGTTAGGACAAAAGCAGCGCGATCGGCATACTGCAGAAACGGTTCAACGGCATCCCGACCCATATAGGGAGAGACAGTGCAGGCGTCAAACGGCAACTGTTCAAATACCGCCCGGGCATAAAAACGCGCCGACGAGCCAATATCACCTCGTTTACCGTCGGCAATGAGCAGCACATCGGGGGGCATTTGCTCCAGCATGGCCTCCAAGATCTGCCAGCCCTCCCAGCCTAAGGCTTCAAAGAAGGCCAGATTGAATTTGTAGGCGCAGGCTAGCTCATGGGTGGTCTCGATGATTTCGGAAAGAAATAAACGGACAGCTTTGGCTACTTCTTCACCTTGGAGCGGTTGTGGCAAGCGCTCAGGATCAGGATCTAAGCCTACGCAAAGCACCGTTTGCTTGCGTCGCTGCAAAGCCCGTAAACGGTCGGTAAACGTCATCGAAGCCAGCGCTGGTGGATAACCAAAAATACACCAGCTGTCGGGCTTGCCGTGCCAAGAGTCCGGAAAAAATCAGGGGATTCTGCGAAATTGGAACTTTACCGCCAGACTTCAGGTTGCCCCAACAGCGCGTTTAAAAAAGGCGCTTTTTTTGCTTCATGATTCGGAAGCGCTTTCTGTAAAGCATTAAACCTGGAAATGCTATGTCGTTGCTAGATCGTTTACAGCGCATCTCGGCCCAGGATCGTCGCATGATTGCGGACATCGAAGCCATGCTGGGCCCGGAGCCTGAAGAATTGGGCTTTATGAAAAGCTTATTTTGGGGTCGTTTCCGCGAAGAGCTTGTGCTGCCTTACCCTGAAGCGTCGCCTGAAGAGCAAGCAGCTTGTGATGCGCTGCTTGAACGCCTAGAAGCTTATCTCAAGCACGAACACCCGGCCATCCTGATCGATCAAGAGCAGTATATCCCCGAATGGGTGCTGGAGCGGCTTTTCGAAATGGGCATTATGGGGCTAACGATTCCCAAAGAATATGGGGGGCTCGGGCTGGGCGTGACCAGCTATAATCGCGTTTTGGAGTTGATTGGCCGCTATTGTGCTTCAACAGCTGTGGTGGTTTCTGCCCATCAATCTATTGGCTGCAAAGCGATCATGCTGTTTGGCACTGAAGCGCAAAAGCGGAAATACTTGCCGCTTGTGGCCCGAGAAAAACTGGCCGCCTTCTGCCTCTCAGAGCCTGGCGTGGGTTCGGATGCTGCAGGCCAAGAAACGCGCTGCACGTTGAGCGAAGACGGGCAGTATTACATACTCAACGGTGAAAAGAAATGGTCGACTTCGGGGGCAATGGCGGGGGTGCTCACCGTGATGGCCAAGCAGCGCCTGCGGGATCCCAAAACAGGGCGAGAGGAGGATCGGATTACAGCGCTGATCGTTACGCCCGACATGGAAGGGGTGGATGTTTTTGAAAAAAACCGAAGCAAAGCCGGCATTCGCGGGACCTGGCAAGCACGCATTCGCTTTACGAATGTTCGGGTGCCCCGTGAAAACTTGCTCTACAAAGAAGGCAAAGGCTTAAATGTCGCGTTAACGTGCCTAAACTACGGCCGATGCACGCTTTCGGCTGGGGTGCTGGGCGGGGCTACTTGGGCTATGGAACAAAGCATCAAGTGGGCTCAGACGCGCTATCAGTTTGGCCGCCCGATTGCTGACTTCGAATCTGTCCAGCAGAAAATTGCAAAAATGGCGGCTTTAACCTATGGGATGCGTGCGCTGCTGTATCTGACCACGGGCATGCTCGATCGGCAGGATACGGACGTGATGCTCGAGACTGCTGCCACAAAGGTGTTTTGTTCGCAGATGGGCTGGGAAGTGATCGATGAGGCCATGCAAATCATGGGGGGCGAAGGCTACATGACCGAAAATGAGTTGGAGCGCGTCTGGCGTGATCATCGCATCCACCGCATCGTTGAGGGGGCAAACGAAGTCATGCAATCGTTCATCTTCGCTTATGGAGGTAAGCAACTGGCAGAGCAGATGCTGGCCATAAAGCAGGCACTCAGTTGGGATGCCAACCAGTCGCCTATAGGGAATTTGCAGCGTATTGTGCGGAATGCATTCAACCCGCGGCTATTGCGGCGGGCATTGCCGTTGGCCGCAGAGCTGTTTCTAGGCCTTCGGCCCAAAGCCCCCTCCATGCGCCGGGTACATCCTGCTTTACGGCCCTGGGCTGATCGGCTTGCCCGTTTGGTACAACAACATGCGCACTATTTCAAGCTGCTCAGTAAATGGGAAGGGGAAGCCATCGTCAGCCGGCAAGTCCAACAAGCCCGTTTGGCTGACAATGCCATGTATCTGTTTGCGCTTAGCGCAGCGCTTTCCGACATGGATCGGCAACTTCGAAAAGGTGCCTCGGGCCTTGCTTTTGAGCGCGACCGGGCAGCTTTTGAACACCTGTTCGATCTATTAGAAGTTCGGATTCAGCAGCAGCTGGGCCTGCTACGTCGCAATGCCGACAAGAGCATGCATCGGGCAGCACAAGCGGCCTTGCGCTACGTTGATGCGCTGCCCAATCGCGACTATTACATCCACGAAGCCTCGCCCGTTGCTAAAGGTACGGGTAAGCCCGTATCCAAGAAGCATATCAAGCAATTTCCTGGTGACCGTTATGTGACCGCCGGTGGTGATGGTGCTACGGCAACGCCGTCGGCGGCACGGTCGGAAACGTAGCCCTCTAAGCTACCTGTGCGGGGAGCGCCCCGCACAACTCAGCAGGTATGCTATTGGGTCTCTGGGCGAGGCACCAGAGCGATGATGCGTAAGGGGCCACCGCTGCCACGGTGGATTTTCATGGGTAGCGCAATGACAAAGGCTCCGTGCGCAGGGAGCTGGTCTAAGGCGGCTACATTCTCGAAAGCAGGTACATTTTCAGCAAAAAGCACCTGGTGCGTCTCAAAGAGGGTAGATTGGCCATAATCAATGCTGGGCGTATCGATGCCTACCGCTTTGGGGCGGCGGTTTGCAAGCAGCCAGCGGGCGGCTTCGGGATGCAGACCAGGAAAATGCAGTTGGGCTACGGCTTCAGGCCCGCGGGCATCGGTGCCCATGTAGCGCACGCGGTCGGGCCAAAACTGACTATAGCCAGTGCGGAGCAGCACGATGGCGCCTTCCGGGATCGATCCGTGTTCAGCTTCCCAGGCTTCAAGGTCGGCTACCTGAATCTGATAGTCGCGGTTTGCCAGCGCTTTTTCAGATACATCGATCACCACGGCTGCGCCCATAAGCTGGGTGAGCGGGATTTCATCGGTGCTCCACTTTCCTTCTGCAAAGTGCACCGGTGCGTCGAGGTGCGTGCCCCCATGTTCGGCTGTGCAGAACGTGTTCGCTTCATAGTAGTAACCTGCCTCGGTATACCCACGGTGATCGATGCGAAGCTGAAAACCTTCAGCCGTAGGCCAGTAAATCGTCGTCTCGTCGTACGGATAGCTCAGGTCAAGCACTTCATAGCCGGCAGGAGGAAACGTAAAAGGCCGAGGCGCTTCTGGGGAGGGGCGGCATCCGAAGAACAGCAACCCTGCCGCAAGCATCCCATAAAATCGGTTCATGGCATCAGGCACTTGGGGATGATGGATTCAAAAAATACAAAAAAACCCCGGCATCTGAATACCGGGGTTTGAGCAGGGCTGCGAGGTCTTTTAGATATTGATTGGTTCGCCAATGGCCGCGCGGGCGGCTTCCATAATCGCTTCGGAGAGCGTCGGGTGGGGATGTATCGATTCGATGATCTCATGGAAGGTGGTCTCCAGCGTGCGGGCCGCGACAGCTTCCGCAATCAGCTCGGTCGCGTCATGCCCAATAATGTGGCAGCCGAGGAATTCGCCATACTTAGCGTCGAAAATCACTTTAACAAAACCCTCAGTATGGCCCAGGGCTGTTGCCTTGCCTGAAGCAGTGAAGGGGAATTTGCCCACCTTAATGTCGTAGCCGGCTTCACGGGCTTTTTCTTCTGTGTAGCCGACCGAAGCGATCTGCGGTTGACAGTAGGTGCAGCCTGGAATGTTATTGTAGTTGAGTGGCCGCACGTCCTTACCTGCAATTTTTTCTACACACAAGATGCCCTCGTGGCTTGCTTTGTGCGCCAACCATGGTGGTCCGGCGACATCGCCAATAGCGTAAATGCCTGCCACGTTAGTCCGGTAGAACTCATCGACGACAATGCGACCGGGTTTGGTCTCAACGCCTAGGTCTTCGAGGCCTAAGTCCTCAATGTTACCTACGACGCCCACTGCTGAAAGCACCTGATCGGCTTTGAGGGTCTCCTGGCCGTTTTTTGTTTTAACCTGGATTTTGAGCTCTTTGCCTTTGGTATCCACCGATTCGACTTGAGCGCTGGTGAGCACCTTGATGCCCATTTTGCGGTAGGCGCGTTCGAGCTCTTTCGATACTTCAGTATCTTCGAGCGGGACGATCCGGTCCATCAGCTCCACTAGCGTGACCTCGGTCCCCATGTGGTGATAAAAATAGGCAAACTCGACCCCGATGGCGCCGGCCCCTACGATGACAAGCCGCTTAGGCTGTTCTTTTTGCAGCAGGGCTTCTTTATAGGTGATAATTTTCTTGCCGTCTATCGGCAGTGCAGGAATCTGGCGTGCCCGTGCCCCTGTAGCCAAGATGATGTGCGCAGCTTCGAGCGTGCGGGCTTCGCCAATTTTTTCCCCATCCATGTTGACCGATGGCTGCACGTCGATTTTGCCTTTAGCCACCAGGCGAGCACGGCCAAAGACCACATCGATCTTGTTTTTTTTCATCAGAAAAGCCACGCCTTTGCTCATTTTATCGGCCACGGCGCGGCTGCGCTCGATGACTTTAGCAAAATCGGGTTCGACTTTGCCTTCGAGTTTTAGGCCGTAGGCTTGCAGGTTACGCGCCTCTGCGGCCATCTCAGCGCTTTTGAGCAGGGCTTTGGTGGGAATGCAGCCAATGTTTAAGCAGACGCCACCGAGTTTGTCTTTTTCGATAATGGCAGTTTTAAAGCCGAGCTGAGCAGCCCGGATAGCGGTTTCGTAGCCCCCTGGGCCGGAACCGATTACCACGACGTCGTAGCGGGCATTGTTGGCCATATGCGCGTGCAGAGTTTACGTGGTCAAAGAGAACTTCCAAAAAATAACCGGTAGCGGGCGTTTTTGCTGCAGCGCTCCGGCAAGCTTATGTGAAAATGCCCATGGCTTTTAGCGCGGCCGTAGCCAGGGCGTGGGGTTGAGCACTTCCCCGCCGCGAAAGAGGGAGAAAAACACGCCGGCACGTTTGGGTTCGGCATCGGTGCCAGCACGGCCGATGACCTGTCCGGCCCGGACTTCTTGGCCAATCGATACGTAGACCAGCGACAGGTTGCTGTAGAACGTTTGGTATTCGCCGTGTTGGATGAGGATATAGGTGCCATATTCCGGCATGGCGTCTACCGCGATGACACGGCCATCGAAGACGGCCCGCACTTCGGCTTGTGGGGCTGTGCCAATGAGGATGCCGGGGTTAGGCGTACGCGTGCCATAGACTGGATTGACAATATCGCCAAACGGTTCAATGACGGCTCCTTCGGCTGGCCAGGGTAAGCGTCCGCGGTTTTGTTCAAATGAGCCGGAAAGTTCGGCAAAGGCCACAGCTGCGCGGGGATCGGCAGCTTCACGAGCCCGCTGTCGTTCTCGTTCCGCTGCCAAAAGAGCCTGAATACGCGACTCCAGTTCCTGAGCTGCCTGCCGCTTTTGGGCGAGTGACTGCTCAAGCGATACGCGCTGGGTGCGAAGCGCTTGAATGACACGTCGCCGCTCCTGCTCCAAGCGCGCTAGGCGCTGGCGTTCGGCTTCAGCTTCCTGAAGAAGTTGTTCGGTTTCTTGGCGTGCAGCCAGCAGTTCCTGGCGGCGGACTTCAAGCTGGGCTGTTGCCTGCTGGATGGCTTCGAGCTTGGCGCGGCGTTGCCGGGCAAAACGGCCCAGATAGCGGGCACGAATCAGCATTTGGTTGATGGACTCAGCCGACAAGAGCAAGGCCAAGTCGTGCATTCGGCCATATTTGTAGGCATGCAACGCCCGCCGCCGGTACTGCGCCTTAAGCGTTTCGATCTCCTGGCTCAGCAATCGCGCTGCCTGCTGGAGCGAGTCGATGGTTTGGGCCAATTGCTCCATACGTTGCCGATAGCTGCGCACCAGCTCACGGCGGATGGCGATCTGGCGCTCTAGATTTTCCAGGGTTTGCAGCGTAGCCTGTTCGGTCTGGACGGTTTCGCTTAGACGTGCCTCTTCCTGGCGAATTTGTTCTCGCAGGGCGCGTAGGCGACGCTCGATGGCTGTGCGATCGTTTTCGCTTTGGCCATAAGCGGCCAAAACCAATAGCAAGCAACAAAACAGGCCGAGCAGCTGTGGCTTCATGGCTGATCGCTTAAGGCATTCAAAGGCAGACGCTGCGTACCTGTAGGGTTCCAAGTGAATGCTAACGAGGGTGGATTGAGCGTCAGTTCACGATAGTATAGTCGGACCTCGAAGCCTTGTAGCGGCTGCGCCATCCGTAAACGCCGCGGGAGAAACACGTTTCCAAAGCGGTCAAAGGCATCAAAGTGAAAAGCTTCAATCACCTGGCCTGCAGCATCGTAGTGTTCGTAGCGCACTACGCACCATCGGGTTGGGTCAATCCTGTAGCGATAGCTGCCAGCTGTGTCCTGAAGCACATAGGAGGTAGAATCTGCTATAACTTGCCAAAAACCTGCAGGGGGGTAAAAAGCTCCAAGTAGGCTTAAGAATGGGTCCTGATGGGTCATTATGGGTAGCCAATAGCGTATGGGGTCGTGCCGCGCTGCTGTGTACAAACGTCGGTGAATGCGGTCGTGCAAGAAAACGCTGTCGGGTGTGATCAAAAGTCGGGCCGCTTCAATACCCCAACCTGCATGAAGGCGTACCAGGATCGAATCGCTGCGGCGTGCAGTTACGGTGGCCGAAAGGTTGTCGATCCCTGCTGGAGAGCGAAGTTGCACGTTGGCTTTTGCAGTAAAACTTAGCAGGGTGTCGAGGGGCAGCCGAAGATGGGCTCGGATTTGTTCAGCGGTGTGAGAGGGAAAGCGGGCGGGCAGCTCAGGGGCTTCGACAATTCGGGGGCCACGGCTGCAGCCAGCCAAAAGGAGCAGGCAGACGATCAGTCCTTGGATACGCATAGGCACTTCAGGGACTGCGGTAAGTGGACAGAAGCTGGCGCAGGTGGGCATTTTCGGGGTCGCGCTGGAGGGCTTCCTGCCAGGCTTGCCGTGCTGCGTCGAGCAAACCCAGGCGCGCTAGCGCTTCACCGTAGTAGGCGTAGGCCAACGGTGAAGCACGCTTGGCAGACAACAGCGGCTGCAAGACATCCTGGGCGGCTTCGGGACGGCCAGCTTGCAGCTCAAGCCAGGCCAACGTTTCTAGCATCCAGGATTCCTTGCTTTCTCGGGCAGCCTGTCGCGCTTGACGAAGGGCTGCTTCGGGCTGTTGGCCTACCAGAAACTGGACCACAGCACAGTGGGTAGCTACAGCCGGTGTGGTGCCTGCGCGACCGAGCGCTTGAGCACAGGCTTGACGTGCTTTTTCAGGGGCCTCGAGCTGGGCCCACAACCGTCCCGCAAAGGCTTCCCATTCGGCCACTTCTTCAGGAGACAGCTCTAGGTATTCCTCCTGCAAAGCTAGCAGCGTTTCAAGATGGGTTAACGCAGCCCGAAGGTTGCCCGTTTGCAGCTGCGCGTACGCTGCTAGACGAAGCAGCGGTAATTGACCGGGAAAGAGAAACAGCCCTTCTTCGGCTATGCGGGCGCTTCGGTGAGGATAGCCCGCCAGGAGCCAAAGGCGCGCAGCGTCCGTCCAAGCCTTTAAGTCGCGGGGATCTAGATGCAAGCTGCGTTCCAGCAAGGCAGCAGCACGCTCGGGCTGGCGTTGTTGGAGCAAGGTGGCCTGCAGACGCAGCGCCTCAACCTGGCTAGAGTCTTGTGCTAAAAGCTGATCGAGGAGCTGCTGAGCTTCTTGAAGCGTCAAGCTGTCGGTTGGTGTATGGAGAAGCTGGCGAATGCGGGCCAGCAAAGCGCTGGGTGTGGTAGGAGCTTCCGCCAAACGGCTTAACAGCCGAGCTGCAACGGTGTCACGAGGATCAAGGCGTAGGGCATATTGCAGCGCTGATCGGGCTTGGGGTACCTGACGGCGGGCGAGGTAAAGGGTACCTATCGTGCGCCACAGCGCTGGATCGTTTGGAGCGAGCTGTACCAGAGCTTCAAGCGAGGTTAGGGCAGCTTGCGTATCTCCTGCAGCCAACTGCAACGGCCAAAGGGCACGATACCAGGCAGTATCGGGGCCGTATTGTGCCAGCAGGTGTTCGTACAGATAGCGGGCTGTAGCAAAGTCTTGGGCTTTGCGTGCTTCCTCGGCCCGAAAGGCCAGTGCACGCGGGTCGTTAGGATGGCGCTGTAAGATATAGGCTACCAGAGCACGGGCTTCGCCAAGCCGCTGGTTAGCTTGCAGGAGATCAAGGGCTTCATGGCAGTAGCTCACCTCCTCGGAAGCACGGCGACAGGCTTGTTCAGCATAAAAAAAAGCTGTTTCGAGGTTGTTTTGCTGCTGATATGCGTGGGCCAGGGTGATTAAAAGCGCTGGCTCACCCGGAAGCAATGAGAGCGCTTCTTCCAACAAGGGAATGGCCTGATCTGGTCGATCCACTTGCAAATACGTTAGGCTGCGCACCAGCAGTTGCTGAGCCCGTAGCGTATCGGCCATTTGGCTTTGGGCAACCGCCGGGTTTAGCGGTAGCCATACAAGAGCAAGTAGCCAACAGCCCCAAACTCTCATAGAACCCTATTGGAGATGTACGAAACGTTACGTCGCTGCAGCAACGAAGGCACGTGCCAGAGGTTTCGGATCCTAAACGCTGTAGCGTGATACCCTCTGAGGTGCTGTTTGTAACAGCATGGTGCGGTTCGTGAAGGCTCTGGTATCCGAAGGCAAAGTGGCGGGGTATAACCTTCGTGGTTAAAATCGGCAAAGGCATAAATATGGTACGTAAGGCGCTCTGGGGGCTGATTGGCTTAGGCGTCGTTGCAGGTTTGGTGTATGCCCGCTGGCCTAAAAATGCAGAAGTCACGGCAACGCCTGCAACGCAGCGATTGCGGGTACAGGCGGTTGTGCTACAACCAGCGCGGGTGGCAGATCGGCTGACAGTAACGGGTACGGTGCGGGCTGGCGAAGCGGTTGAGCTGCATAGTGAGATATCTGGTATTGTGGAGGCATTGTTTTTTGAAGAGGGGCGGCCAGTGCAGCAGGGAGCACTGCTGGTGCGGCTTAACGACGACGAGCTGCAGGCGCAGCTGCGGCAGGTGGAAGCTCGGGTGCAATTGGTGCAAGAACAGCTCCAGCGCCAAGAGCAATTGCTTGAGCGGGGCGGCGTAAGTCAGGAGACCGTCGACGCTACGCGGAGTGAGGCGCGCGTGCTCCAAGCCCAAGCGGACTTGATTCGGGCACAGCTTGCCAAAACAGAGGTGCGTGCCCCGTTTAGCGGGGTGATCGGGCTACGTTCGATCAGCGTAGGCAGCTATGTAACCCCCAATACACCGATTGCCCTGTTGCAGGCACTCGACTCAGTGAAAATCGAGTTTGCTGTTCCAGAGCGTTATGCCCATCGCGTGCAGGTCGGGCAGCGCATTCGGTTTACTGTTGAAGGCCAAACGCGAACCTTTGAGGGACGCATTTATGCCGTTGAACCGCGTATCGACGAGAGCACGCGCATGCTGCGCGTTCGGGCCATCAGCCAAAATAGCGAGCGGCTTTTGGTTCCGGGCGCTTTTGCGCGTATTGAACTGATCTTTCAAGAGATTGACCAAGCATTGCTCGTACCTGCGATCGCGGTCATTCCGGAGATGGGTCAAAGTAAAGTGTTTGTCTACGAAGACGGTCAAGTTGCTGTACGTTATATCACCCTGGGCCTGCGCTTAGAAGACAGCGTGCAGGTGCTTGAAGGATTGCAGCCGCAAGATACCGTGATGATTACGGGTATGCAGCTATTGCAACCCGGCATGCCGGTCGAGGTCGAGGTGGTCCAGCCTTAAACCTTACGTTGCCATGAGCCTATATTCTGTAAGCATTCGACGCCCTGTGCTGGCCATCGTGCTTTCGCTGGTCATTGTGCTGTTCGGCCTGGTCAGCTTTACCTATCTGGGCGTGCGTGAATATCCGGCGGTTGATCCTCCGATTATTACGGTGTCGACCAACTACCGAGGCGCAAACGCCGAGGTCATTGAATCCCAAATTACGGAGCCCCTAGAAGAGTCAATCAACGGGATTGCGGGGGTGCGTTCGATCACGTCGGTCAGCCGCGATGGACGCTCGACGATTACCGTAGAATTTGAGTTGGATGTGGATCTTGAGCAGGCGGCCAACGATGTGCGTGACCGGGTTTCGCGGGCCATGTCTAATTTGCCCCCTGATGTGGAGCCGCCTATTGTCTCCAAAGCGGATGCCGATGCCCAGCCGATCGTTTTCCTCAACATCAAAAGCGACCGGCGCAACTTGCTGGAGCTAACGCGCCTGGCTGAAGAGCTGTTTAAAGAGCGACTGCAGACCATCCCAGGCGTAAGTTCAGTTGATGTCTGGGGAGCCAGGCGCTATGCTATGCGGATTTGGCTCGATCCGCATAAGTTGGCGGCCTACCGGCTCTCGCCTATGGACGTGCGGGATGCGCTGCAAAGGGAAAACGTGGAGCTGCCTTCTGGGCGCATCGAAGGTGGTGCTGTTGAACTTTCCATCCGTACGCTGAGTCGGCTTGAGACGCCAGAGGATTTTAATAACCTGATCCTTAAAGCAGAGGGAGGCCAGCTGGTACGGCTACGCGACGTCGGATATGCCGAGCTGGGGCCAGAGAACGACCGAACTGTGCTTAAGCGCGACGGCATCCCCATGGTGGGGGTGGTACTGCGACCTCAGCCTGGAGCGAACTACATTGCTATTGCCGACGAATTTTATCGTCGCTTGGAACAAATCAAAAAAGAACTGCCAGCTGACCTCGAGCTGGGCATTGGCTTTGACATTACCCAATACATTCGAGAGTCTATCCGTGAGGTGCAGCAGACGATCTACCTAGCGATCGTCTTGGTTGTGCTGATCATCTTTTTGTTCTTGCGCGACTGGCGCACAACGATCATTCCGGTGCTGGTCATTCCAGTGTCCCTGATTGGGGCGTTTTTTATCATGTACGTTTTGGGCTTTTCCATCAACGTACTGACGCTGCTGGGGATTGTCTTGGCCATCGGATTGGTCGTCGACGATGCTATTGTCGTGCTTGAAAACATCTATGCAAAGCTAGAGCAAGGTCGTCCACCTGTTGAAGCGGGAATTGTGGGTACACGTGAAATCTTTTTTGCGGTTATTGCCACGACGCTGGCTTTGGTGGCGGTGTTTATGCCGCTACTGTTTCTAGGAGGACTTACCGGCCGGTTGTTTCGGGAGTTTGGCATGACGCTGGCTGGCGCCGTGGTAATCTCTTCGTTTGTGGCCCTGACGCTTACGCCAATGCTGGCTACACGTTTGCTGCAGGGCCATTCAGGCCACTCTTGGTTTTATTACAAAACTGAACCGTTTTTCCAACGTCTGGCCCAGGGGTATCGACGTTCACTAGAGGCTTTTTTGCGGCGACGGTGGCTAGCCTTTCCGGTACTGGCGACTGCAGCGGCGTTGATCTTTGTGTTCTTTAAGGCCCTTCCAGAAGAGCTGGTCCCTACCGAAGACCGAAGCAGCATCGTGATTTCAGCCACGGGACCGGAAGGGGCTACCTTTGCCTACATGGAGCAGTACATCGATCAGCTCGTGCGCATGGTCCAAGAAGAGGTGCCTGAGCACGAAGCCATCATTTCGGTTACTTCACCAGGGTTTGGGGCTGCCTCGGCGGTCAATTCAGGGTTTGTTCGGCTAATCTTGAAAGATCCAGACCAGCGGGAGCGGACCCAGCAAGAGATTGCCAACTATTTGACCCGAAGGGTGCGCGACTTTCCAGGCGCTCGTACCTTTGTAGCCCAACCGCAGTCTATTGGAGATCGTCGCGGAGGGTTACCGGTGCAGTACGTATTGCAAGCCCCTAACTTGGAAAAACTCCAAGAAGTGTTGCCACGCTTTCTAGCCGAGGCTGAAAAAGACCCAACCTTTACCTTTGTAGACGTCAATCTGAAGTTTAACAAACCTGAGTTGCGCCTGCGTATCGACCGGGACCGTGCGCGGCAGGCTGGCGTGTCGGCTGTAGATATTGCGCAGACGATCCAGCTTGCGCTTAGCGAGCAGCGCATCGGCTATTACATTATGGATGGTAAGCAGTATCAGGTGATTGCTCAGGTGCAACGTGCAAACCGTAACGAACCTTTAGATCTGCGCACACTCTACGTACGCAATACCCGTGGCGAGCTGATTCCTCTGGATAATCTGGTAGAACTTCGCGAGGAAAGCACACCGCCGCAGCGCTATCGGTTCGACCGTTACGTGTCGGCCACCATATCGGCAGGCCTTGCTCCGGGCAAAACCATTGGTGACGGCATTGAGGCCATGGATGCAATTGCCGAGCGGGTGCTGGACGAAACGTTTTCCACAACGCTGAGCGGCCCCTCACGAGATTTTGCCGAAAGTAGTCAGAGCCTCCTGTTTGTGTTTCTGTTTGCGCTTGTACTGGTGTATTTGATCTTGGCTGCTCAGTTCGAAAGTTTTCGTGACCCACTGATCATTATGCTTACGGTGCCACTAGCGTTGGCAGGGGCGCTACTGGCCCTGTGGTATTTCCAGCAGACGCTGAATATCTTCAGCGAAATCGGAATGATCATGCTTATCGGTTTAGTAACCAAAAATGGTATTCTCATTGTAGAATTTGCAAATCAGCGTAAAGCAGCAGGCTTAAGCATCTTTGAAGCGATCATCGAAGGGGCTGCTGCCCGGTTCCGACCTGTGCTGATGACCAGCCTCTCGACCATTCTGGGCATTTTGCCCATTGCTTTAGCCCTCGGTGCCGGCTCTGAGAGTCGCATTCCGATGGGGATCGCCATTATCGGTGGCCTGCTGATCGGCACCTTGCTGACCTTGTACGTGGTACCGGCGATGTACACGTATCTAACGCGTCGGAAGGTCGCTGCCGTACATAAAGTTGAACAACCGGTGCTGGAAACCACCTCCGTATGAACAACAGCATGCGTTGGCGGACTGTCGCTGCGGCTTGGGTAGCTGTCTGGGGAAGCTTGAGCTTGGCTAAAGCACAGCCGCTTTTGACCCTTGATGAGGCGCTTTCGATAGCCAGACAAGCTAACCCTGCATTGCAACGCGTTTGGTTAGTTGCCGAGCAGGCCGAAAATAATGCGGCCCCTGGTGCAGCAGGTCTGTTGCCGCAGCTTTCCTTGAGCATGGGCTGGAACGGAAGCGTGGCTAATACGCGGCAGCAGTTTTTGACCAATCCAGAGCCGGTCATTCGGAAAGGTGCGCAAACGCGCCAACTTAACAGTGGCGTGCAGTTTCGGTGGACGGTATTTGACGGCTTGGGCCAGTGGGCCCGCTATGAGCGCTTGCTGGCAACATCTGAACAGGTCGCTTCGGCAGCGAAAGAAACGCAGGCCACCCTACTGGCCGATGTAGCAGTGGCTTACTACAACTTGGTGCGCCTCGAGCAGCAGCGGGCCGTGCTAGAAGCTACCGTGGCTATTTCGGAAGAACGCCTGCGTATTGCTGAAATGCGCTACAGTCTAGGCGCTGCCTCCCGCCTGGAGGTCAGTCGCGCCCAAGTTGACCTCAATGCCGATCGTGCGGCGCTTTTGCGCCATGAGGTGCTGCTTGCGCAGCAACGGGCTGCATTTAATGAAATGCTGGGGCGAGACCCAGAAACGCCCTTTCAGACCATCGACACCATTGTGGTAGACGAAACGCTTACGCTTGAAGCCCTGCAAGAAGCAGTGCGTCGCCAAAATCCCTCGCTGCAGCGTGCGCAGGCCGCTTTAACCGTGGCTGCGCATACGCAGCGCGAGTTGGCAGCGCAGCGTTGGCCCCAGGTGGATCTGGTCGCGGGCTACGGCTACACGAACCTGAACTCGGAAAGTGGCTTCATGCAGCAAAGCCGGACCCATAACTTTAACTACGGCTTCAGTCTCACGTTTAACCTGTTTGACGGGTTTAACCGAAAGCGCCAGATCGAAAACGCACGCCTAAGCTATCAAGCTGCGCAGCTTCAAATGCAGGAAACGACGCAGGCGCTTCAAACAGCACTAACGCAGCAATATGCAGCCTACCGACACTATCTAGCGTTGGTCCAGCTAGAACAAGAAAACTTAGAAGCAGCCCGACTGAATGTCGAGGTAGCTTTAGAGCAGTTCCGCTTGGGCACCATTACTTCGGTAGAGCTACGTGAAGTGCAACAGGCCCTGCTTCAGGCCGAAGAGCGTCTGGTGAGCGCTCGCTATGAAGCCAAGGCGGCAGAAATCCGCCTGCGCCAGTTGGCTGGGGCTTTCTAACAAAAAAGCGACAGGAAAACTGTCGCTTGTGCATCGCCCCTCATCAAATCCCAAAGGCTAATCTTTCTCTTCGTCGTCTTCAAAATCGTCTTCGAAGTTCTCCTCGTCCAGATCTTCGTCCAACGCCTCTTCTAAGTCTTCTGCCTCTTCTTCAAGTTCTTCCTCGATTTCTTCGTCTACTTCAGCGGCCACATCTTCAGGAGCTTCCAGGATCGCGCCCAGTTCGTCCGTTTCATCTGGTTCCTCCACTACGTGCGGCCGCTGCCGCTGTCCTTGTTGTAGCTCCGCTTTAACCTCAGGGGCTAGCTCATAAATGACCCCCAGATGATGCGTACCCGTCTGCACGACCAACCCCTGCTTGATCATCAGGCAAGCAATATCGTAGGGGCACATTTCGTAGCCCTTACCACGAAGGTAGAAGTTGGCATTACGACGGGTGGTGCCTACAATCAACACGTATCCCCGGGCCAGCTTGTTTTTCGCGTGGCTGACCCATTTTTCCTTGGAAACGGTTGGGCCAACGCGCCGCTCAGGTTGAAATTCACTGACAGGTTCCATAATGCCGGTCTTTCATGCTGCTTAAAAAGCAGAGCGATGCAACCGTCATGCCTGCGGGCTGTTCCGCGTTCACAAAGGGCCTGATAAATTTTATCAGGCCCAAAAAAGCCAGAAACTTCCGGCTTTTTTACTTGCCCTTCTGGAAGCTAGCCCTATTTTAAAGCCAAAGGTCTCATTGAACCAAAACTGAAAGCATCATGCACATGCTGTTGCAGTTTTTCTATCAAGGGGAACCAATCGTAGTTGCGGGCGCGCTTTTGGTAGACTGGCTTAAAGCCTTAGGGGTTTGGGCTGCGCTATCTGGTTTGTTTATCGGCCTGCGATGGGTTCTGGCCAATCGACTTACGGCGCTGGCCCAGCGCACCCGGACCCATCTGGATGACATCGTAGCGAACGTATTGCACCGGACGCGGGCTTATTTTCTGGTGGGTTTGGCTTTCTATGCTGCTGCAGCCATCGTGCAACTGCCCAGCGTAGTGATTCGCTGGGGAGGCCGCATTGCCTTTGTGCTGCTGCTTTTGCAGATCGTACGCTGGGGAAGTGGTCTGATCACCTTGTATGTTGAGCGCTATCGTCAGCAAAAATTGGATCAAGACCCCGCGGCCGTTACCTCGATGCAGGCCCTAGGATTTATTGGGCGACTGGCGCTCTGGACGCTCGTGCTTTTGGTGGCGCTTGATAACTTCGGTGTCGATATCACGGCGCTGATTGCCAGCGTGGGCATTGCTGGCGTGGCCATTGGCTTGGCGGTGCAAAACATCTTGGGGGATCTGTTTGCTTCGCTCTCAATCGTGCTCGACAAGCCGTTTGTTGTGGGGGATTTCATCATTGTGGATAACTACTTGGGCACGGTTGAATATATCGGCCTAAAATCGACACGTATCCGTAGTTTGACCGGTGAGCAGCTTATCTTTTCCAACAGCGACCTGCTCAAAAGCCGCGTGCGTAATTTTAAGCGCATGCAAGAGCGGCGCGTTGCCTTTACCATCGGTGTCGTATATCAGACCCCGAAAGAAAAACTCGAAAAAATTCCGCAGATGATCCAAGAGGCGATTGAGTCGCAGGAACTGGTGCGGTTTGATCGGGCGCATTTCAAAGAATTTGGTCCGTCCTCGCTCAACTTTGAAGCGGTCTACTGGGTGCTGAGCCCAGACTATACGGTTTACATGAACATTCAGCAGGCGATTAACTTGGCCTTGGTTTCGCGTTTTGCACAGGAAGGGATCGAGTTTGCCTATCCGACGCAGACGCTTTACGTCTACCCCATGCAGCCTGCCGCTGAGCCAGCACGAAACGCAGCGCTTGAACAGGTCTAAGCGTTAGGGTGTATTTTCAGGCTGCGGTAAGGGTTTGCGGGGCAGGCGGGCGTCGCGTTCAGCCGCATGGTAGGCGAAGGCAGCGATGATGGTAGCTGCTTGTTTGAGGTCGTCTTCGATCAGATGGTCGAAGACGTCCATGTTTGAGTGATGTGTACGCGTGCCGTAGGCCAAGTGGTCTTGAATGAACTGAAAGCCTGGCAGTCCAGCAGCATCGAACGACAAGTGGTCGGTCCCTCCCGTATTGCGGAGCGAGACGGTAGCCGCGCCGAGGTCGTGAAAAGGTGCCAGCCAAGCGCGAAAAATGGGTACAACGGCTTCGTTACCTTGCGTGTAAATGCCCCGGATCTTACCGGCGCCGTTGTCCAGGTTAAAATAGACAGAAAACTTTTCGTGGGCGGGTTTAAGCCGTCGGGGGGGCTGTCCCCAGGAGCCTAGCTCGGCAAAGTGCTGGTTGACGTAGGCCCGCGAGCCCAGTAAGCCTTGCTCTTCGCCTGTCCAAAGCGCCAGTCGGATGGTTCGACGCGGCTTGCGCCCAAGCCGATCGTAGACGGTCTTGAGAATACGCATGGCCTCCATCATGACGGCCGAGCCAGCCGCATTGTCCGTAGCTCCTGTGCCTGCATGCCACGAGTCGAAGTGGGCACCCAGCATGACCAGTTCATCGCCTATTTCAGGATCGGCACCAGGCAGCTCAGCAATCAGGTTGTACGCATACGGGTCTTCTTCGTGAAAGGCAACTTTGAGATCGACTGTCATTTCCACGCGAAAGCCTCGTTCAAGCAGCCGGTAAATGCGGTTGTAGTGTTCTGCAGCTACGGTGAATTGAGGGATCACCTGTGCGTTGGTTGCCCAGGGGCCAAATCGTACATCCCAGAACGCGGCGGCTGGGGTAGGCACATCCGCTCCATCTACGAAGACCGTGCCGTAATCGCCACGATAGCCTCGGTCTAAAATGGCCAATGGGCGCTCTTGGTAAAGAAACTCCAGTCGACGCTGCGCAAGCGCTCTCTGGCGGAGCACCTCAGTGCTGTAGCGCGGCGTGCTGCTTCCTGATGCTGGCGCATTGGCTAGAGACAGCAAGTCTTCGGCGTCGCGGCGCCGCGCCAGCGGCTCAAAAGGTTCTTTAAGCGCACGAGGCGGTTCCAAGAGCACAATTTTGCCCTGGAGCTTACCTTGGTAAGTTGCAAAAGCGGTTGTGTCTTCGACATCAAAGCGCACCACCTCGGCCGTAACTGGGCCGTCGATGCTGGGCGACCACGCTTTGGGATAGGCCAGCACAGGAAAACGTACCGGTGCCGTTACTTCCATGCGAACGTGCTCAAGCGACCAGCCGCGGCCAAAGGGGCCCCAGCGTTCGCGGTGCACGTTGGCTAAGCCCCAGCTTTCCAATCGGCGCATTGCCCAGGCCGTAGCGCTGTCGAGCTGGGGCGATCCGGTCAGGCGTGGGCCATACACATCGGTTAGCCAGAAAACCGTCTCCATGACCTGGCTGCGTTCTAGACCTTCCTCACGAATGAGCCGTATGGCCGCGGTATCGACCGGCTCCTGTGCCCAAAGCGCAGGGGCCCAGCACAGGATAAGCAGCAGGCTCGTTGGCTTAAGCTTCCGTGCGATGGCGATACTGGATAACATGGGCTTTCTCCAATGTGATTAAGCCTTCTTGCACGACCTCCTCCAGGAAAGGTAGGATTTTCTGGATATTTTCCTCGGTATCTACAATTTCTATGACAACTGGTAGGTCCTCTGAGAGGCGAAGCAGCTTGGCCGTGTGCACGCGGCTAGAAGCCCCAAAGCCCATCAGGCCGCGCAGCACGGTAGCCCCAGCCAGGTTAAGTTCGCGCGCTTTCAGTACAATCTGCTCGTAAAGTGGCCGTCCGTGATGGCGGTCGGTCTCACCAATAAAAATGCGCAGCAGAACCCCCTCTTTGGGCAACTGGGTCATAGCCAACCCCCTCCATGCAGGATCAGGCGAGCGGTTAGAAATCCCAGGGCAACGCAGCATAGCCCTAGCAAGCTGCTTCCGAGCAGATTGAGGAGCCCAAGCAGCAGTTGGTTGTCGCGTAGCAGGTTCAAAGTTTCCAGTCCGTATGTCGAAAACGTCGTATAAGCCCCAAAGAGCCCGACAAAAATCAGCGGCGAGACGTAGCTGGGCATAATGAACACTTCCGAAAACGCCCAAAGTAGGCCAATGCCGTAGCATCCTGTTAAGTTGACCACCAGCGTTCCCCAAGGGAATCCCGGGCCTAACCATTGATAAACTAGACCTGAAATGCCATAGCGCAAAAGGGCACCAACAGCTCCTCCAAGAGCAATGAGCAAAAGTTTGGTCATTTTTTGGGTTGAGGTGGCCGTCGGGTGGACTTTTGGGTGCTCTCCCATAACCGGAAGCGCTCAAGATCTGACTGAAGCATACGGGCAACTGCAGCCACCACGGCTACATCGTCGACCAAACCCAAGCCTACAACCACGTCCGGAATGAGGTCAGCCGGATTAACAAAGTACACCAGGGCTGCTACACCGTAGAGCAGCGACCGCCAGGGAATCGCGCGATACTCACCGCGCGCCCAAGCTTGCACCAGGCGCAAAAGCGTTTGCACCTCACGGCGTACTGGGGTTAGGCCGGCTTGGTTGAGCACCAGCCGGCGATAACCATGCATAACCAGCCGTAGCAATCGGCTCCGACGGGTAAGGGCGCGCTGCGCAGCCCGAAACGCTAAGGTAAATGCCCGCGTGTGCAGCGGAGCAACTTCTTGTGACATCGTGTGCCAAGGTAGCAAAAACCTTAAAGAATATAAGGCATTCGGTAAAATAGGGGGGCTACAAAGCATAAAATTATGTTAAAAGGCCGTTAGGTATTACGCAACCTGAGCTCTTTGGGGTAGGGTTCTAAATACACCTGTGTGCGAATCCAAGGATGTACGGGAAAGCGCCGAAAATGGTGGCGTAGCAGCACAATGGGTGTAATGAGGGGCACGAGGCCTTGGCGATAGTCTTCAATTAGCGTGTGCAGCTCTGCTCGGTCTTCTGGAAGTAAGTAGTCGCGCAGATATCCTGCCAGATGGAACAAGACGTTTGCGTGCTTTTTGCGTGTGGCCATTACGTTCATGGCTGCCATAAACTGCTGCGCATAGCTTTCGAGTAGCTCTTCCCAGGGCTCATTGCCCGCTTTGGCAACCAGTTGACCAAGGCTTTTAAGATGCTTGGGGCTGTGGGACATTAAGGTCAGTTTGTGGGCTGTATGAAAGCGAACTAAGGTTTGAGGAGAAGGATTTTCTTGTAAAAACTGTCGCAACCGATGATAAGCAAATAATCGATCTATAAAGTTTTCACGTAGTAAAGAGTCCTGCAAGCGTCCTTCTTCTTCCACAGGCAATAGAGGAAAGCGGCGTACCAGAGCTTCGGCAAACAGGCCACGGCCTTCCTTATGAGGGATGCCATTATGGTCGTAAACCTTCACACGAAAAAGCCCGCAGGTGGGGGAGCGACTTTTGAAAATATAACCGTCCAAGTCCAGTAGAGCTAAGTGTTCAAGTTGGGCTTCAGTCCAAATGCGCATGGCTTCAGTCCAGTCTTGGCCTGTAGTAGCGCCCACCAGCCGAGGGGCGTGTACATCGCCGACGAGTCGGACTGCTTCACGCGGTATTCCCATGCCTGCGCCTACTTCTGGGCAAACAGGGACCCATTCCACGTAAGGTCCCAACAGCTCAAGTAACGAGCGGTCGCGGGCATGGCCACCATTAAAACGGACTGGTTCTCCGAGTAGACAACTGCTAATGCCTATGCGGAGCCGTTGTGTTGTCCACGTCATGCGTCGTTTGAGGATGTAAAAGTAACGCAAGTCCCTGCAGGACCATTAAGCTAGTTAGGAAGAAAAAAAGCGCTTCTTCTACAGGCAAGGGCCCGATTTTAAGACCAGTACTGGTCTGAGCAGCTATGGTCCAAATTTGATCATGGATAGCCCAGGAATCAATGATCCAAAGGTAGGTGACTCCTACGCTCAAAGCTTTTAGTACAGTTGGGGCGTATGTACGAATCAAATGCGCACCAAAGGCCCACTGTCCTAGCAGAACTGGTCCTGCCCAGACGAGGATCAAGCCAGCATACAATAAACGCTCGTATTTCAAGGCTACTACGCCTAAAAACGTTAGTAAGCTGTAGATCAGGGTACCCTTCCAATGGCTGGAGTGCCAGCGTAGACTAGGTTTAGGTGGAAAAAAAGTCTTAGGTAGAAAGGCTAAAAAAAGCAAGGACAAAAATAGGGGCTGCAATAGAAAAAACAAATATTCCTCAATGGGCACGTAGCCGATAGTGCCAATAACCCGGTTGCTTCCATATAACCAAACGCCGCGGTACACCAGGTAGTTGTCCCAGGGCGTAGTATACACCAAAGCAATGAGGCTTAGCAGCATAAGGGTACTTAGAGGACGGTGAATGCGCCTCATAGGTAGTTGCTTGCGGTTGTAGAATGCAAGCAAAACTATGGGAATTACCAAAAAAACAAGCAAAAACGTGAGGTATTTCATAGCCGTCCTCGTTCTAGATCTTCTAAAAGAAGGTAAGCCGCGTTGCGGCCTGAAGCGCCCATAATACCGCCGCCGGGATGTGTGCTGGCTCCCGTTAGGTAAAGACCGCGCACGGGTGTGCGATAAGCTGACCATCCTAGGGCTGGACGTAAGCTAAACATCTGGTCTATGCTCATTTCCAGATGCATCACATTACCGTGCCGCAAACCGAGTTCACGTTCTAGCCATACCGGATGTTGAAACAGAGCGCCTACAATGTGCTTGCGCGTTTCTGGGGCATACCGCTCAAACTGATCAAGTAGGCATTTTTCCACTTGGGGAGCCCATGTTTCCCAAGATCCGCAGTTTAATGCATATGGAAAATATTGTGCCCAAAGCCAAAGCACTTCTCCGCCTGGTGGTGCTAGCGTGTCGTCAATTGCGCTAAAGGTCATGGCTAGCAGAGGGGGATCTTGGGCAGGCTGACCCATGCGATAAGCTCCGTAGGCCTGTTCGATTTGATCGACTGAGCGGCAAAGCAATTGCAGGCCAATGCGTGCTTCTGGACTATCTGTAGCTGCATAGCGTACCGGAGCATTGAGCGCTAGGCGCAGCATAACTCCAAAGCCATTACCTACCCGAAGGAGCGGTCGCAGTGCTTGCAGTTCAGGAATGGGTAAAAGATGATCGATGAGCTCTAAAAGATGCGTGCCACAAAGCACGGCTCGGGCGGTGTAAGTGTCGCCGTTGTGCAGTGCAATGCCTTGTACGCGTCCGTTGTGATAAAGTAGCTTTGCTACAGGGGTACTGGTGTACACGAGTCCACCATGTGCTACAATGCAACGCTGCAAGGCGGTAGAAAGCATGCCCGAGCCGCCACGTGGACGGGCAATGCCGCCTTTGTGGTACAGCGGATGCCAAAGCACAAATGGTGCACTTAAGGGTTCGCTAGGAGGAGGGCCCGATTGGGCGGCCATCCAAGCCATAAGAGCTTTAAGTTTTGTAGAGCGAAAAGCTTCTTCAAGTACTTGCCCAAACGGTTTGAGAATACGAGGCAGGCTCCATAGCCAGCGGGGTAATCCTCGTCGAAAGGCAAAAGCGCGGCTTATAGCCCAAGGTGTTGGTGGACGTAAAAATGCCTCACATACTGCTTCAGCAAAGGGCTGCCATGTTTGACAAAACCGAAAGTAGGCTTCACCTTCACCAGCCTGGTGCGTTTCGAGATGGGCAGCAGTGCGCTCTAAATCACGATAGATAAAGAGCGTTTCCCCATCTTCAAAAGGGGCCACAAAAAGGGGATCGAGCTCAAGGTATTCTAGTCCGTAACGGTGCAGTTCGAGCTCTTCCACAATAGGCGTGAGGCGAATCAGAATGTGCGCGCTACCCCCTAGGTCAAAGCGATACCCCGGAAGGTACTCTATGGTTGAAACTGCACCGCCTGGCTGTGGGCGACGCTCAAAGACCATGACCCGGTAGCCTGCACGGGCCAGATATGCAGCAGCCACCAGCGCGTTGTGTCCGCTTCCTACCACAAGGACATCAGCATCGTGCATATGCGGCCTGCCAAAGTGCAGGGATTAAAAATGGTGGAGATCAAGGATTTTATGCGCCACCTGCTCAGCATGCCAGAGTGCTCCTTGAATGGAAGCTGGCCCTAGATAGTCGCCGCAGAGCCATACCGATTGACCTATCGCTGGTGAAGGGGCACGCCAGCCTTTAAGTTCTGCAGGAAGAGCATAGCGGATAGGATAGCAGGCCAGTGGGCGCCAGCGATCGACCTGTTTACCGAACCAGCGGCGCAATTGAAGTCGAGCGGCTGCGAAAGCATCGGTTTCGCGCTCCAGTAACAAACCTGGCATGTTGGCTGAAATCAATGCGGCTCCTTTAGGAGCGTACGAGGGAGCGATTCGATGGAGCGCTGCTGCCGTTGCTACTGGCCCACTCTCCGCCTTGCCTTCGACAAGTAGCACCTCGGGTAGATCACCTGCGCTTTGCTCAGTGGCAAAATAGACGGTTGTTTCACAGTTCCATGCCATTGCAAAATGGTGATGCGGCCATAGTTTGCTGAGTGCTGCTGCATCGGTGGCTAATACAGTATAGCGTGGCCGAACTACAGCGCCGTTGTGCAGATGCACGCTACCATTAGGCTCGACGTATACTGCAGCGCAATTCAAATGGAGATGCTCAGGGGGCAACTGTCGAGCAAGTTGTTCAGCCAGCGCCTGCATCCCTTGAGCTGGGAGTGCTGCGTATCCTTCACGAAAAGCCTTAAGTACAAAAAAGAGCTTTTCAGCCCTTGTATCAAGTGCGCGTTCTAGAAATACACCGCTGAAAAAAGGTTTTAGAAATCGCTGGAGAAATTTTTCAGAGAATCCGAGCTGTTGCAAGGCTTCTAAAGCAGTGCTGTCGTTAGCTTCAGCTTGCGGTTGTGCCTCTAGATCTACCGTTTCCAGTTGGCGAGCTAAGCGCAAAAAAGCAATCAAGTCTTTAGCCTGAAGTAGGCCGCTTCTAAGAGTCCCCCACAGCTGGTCTGGGTGCCGTAAAGGATCAAAAAAAGGATAAAAATGCCCCTCAGAAAACACGAAAGCTCCCGAAGGGAAACAATGAAGATCGAGCGCCTTGTAGTCGAAGGCTCGTTGTGCTGCGGGATAGGCAGTTTGTAATACTTGAAATCCGCGATCTAACCGAAACCCGTCAATGAGATCAGTGCGTACGCGCCCTCCTACGCCCTCTTGACGCTCAAAAACGTGTACCTCTAGGCCTTGGGCATGTAGGAGGGTAGCACATCGCAGGCCTGCCAGACCAGCACCGATAACGGCAACCTCGGGAGATTTCATAGGGGTTGGCTTAGTTGTGTTTTCCATCGTTCATACATCTCGAGTGCTTCGTTTCGGCTTTTCTCAAGCGGGACAAGTGGGCGGGGATAGCTGGTTGCATGGAGCTGTTGCTGGCAGCAATCGTTCTCCCAGGGACTGTGAATGCAAGAGGTAGGCAAGGAGGCCAGGGCTGGAAGCCAATAGCGAATGTAGAGCCCCTCGGGGTCAAATTTTTTACTTTGTAGCACTGGATTAAATAAGCGAAAATAGGGGGCCGAATCGGCCCCGCAGCCAGCCACCCACTGCCAGCCCAGGGTATTGTTGGCTAAATCCGCGTCGACCAACGTATCCCAGAACCATTCAGCTCCGCGCAGCCAATGGATACGCAGGTTCTTGGTGAGAAACGAAGCAACAAGCAGCCGAGCGCGGTTGTGCATCCAACCGCTGCACCAAAGCTGTCGCATGGCCGCGTCGATGATCGGATATCCCGTTTGGCCTTTCTGCCAGGCGTAGAGCTCTGGTGCCTCGGTGCGCCAAGGAAAGCTTGCCCACTCCGAACGAAGCGGCTGCTCTACCGTTTCCGGAAAGTGATAAAGTAGGTAATACCCAAACTCTCTCCAGCCAAGCTGGCGACGAAAGGCAGCTACCGCCTGGGCAGAGATACCATTTTTCTGCGCCTCGCCACTTACCCGCCAGATTAAATGTGGGCTTATTTCCCCATGGGCAAGGTAAGGTGAAAGCCGGGAGGTCAGGTCCCGATCAAGTCGGTCTCGATTATGGTGATAATGCGGCAAGCCGTAGGCTAAGAATTGTCGCAGCAGACCCCAGGCAGCCGTTTCTCCAGGCTTCCAGTATTGAGCGATAGTTTCAGTAGCCCAGTCTGGTTTAGGTAGGAGCTCGAGTGCCGTTAAAGGAGCAGATTCCGGCCAGCTTTCGGGCGCAGGCAACGTGGCTGGTGGAATAAAAGGGGTGGGCGGAGTGTAATGCTGCTGAAGCGCTTTCCAAAATGGAGTAAAGACGCGGTAGATATCGCCGTTTTGCGTTCGAAGTTCAGATGGATTCATCAAGGTACATCCATCCGTTTCTATAAGATGGATGCCCTTTTGACATAGATGCATGACCTTTGTTAGGGTGTATCGCTCATGAGGCAAAAGTGGACGATTACAGCACAACGTACTGACAGGTAAGTTGGTTAGCAGGAATCCAAGTTCTTGGATAGGATCATCTGTTACACGCAAAATCAAACGACTACTGCGCTGGCGCAGCTCAGCATCCAAGGATGCTAGACTGTGATGCAACCACCATCGCCGAGCGGCACCAAGGCGAGCAAAGCCGGAAGCCTTGCGGTGCCAAATAAACACCGGCACAATCGGCCTTCCCGTGCGCAAGGCGGCTTCTAAAGCGGGGTTTTCTGTAAGCCGAAGATCCCCAGAAGAAAACAGCAGTAAGGTAAGGGACATAGGGATGCAAAAAACTATGCCGCAGGTTCAAGCACCGTTAAACTTGAGAGTCCGCCATCCACAGCAAGCACCTGTCCCGTAATCCAGCTGCTAGCTGGGTCCAGTAGGAAAGCGATAGCTTGTGCTACGTCTTCTGGCTTACCTAGCCGTCCTAGGGCGTGGTAGCGTCGAGACAGCTCTACAACGGTTGGGCGTGAAAAAAGGGAAGCAGTTAAAGGGGTTTGTGTAAGTCCTGGTGCAATCACGTTAATGCGTAAGCCCCGACGGGCATAGGTGGCTGCTGCCGAGCGTGCCAACCCAATCACAGCTCCCTTAGCAGCAGCAATCGCTTCATGGTTGGGCAACCCATGAAGGGCAACAGCTGAAGCTGTAAGTACAATGCTCCCGCCTTGAGGCATCAAGGCACGCACCCCCTGGCGTAGCACATGAAACGCACTCCAGAAGTTTTGAGCGAGAACTTCTTCCATTTCTTCAGGAGGGGTGGCCATCAATGGTTTGAGGTATATAGAACCTATCAGATGGGCAATACCGCTAACCTTACCATACGTGCTTTGGGCTTTCTCAAAAACGGATCGTACTGCCTGGGGATCACGTGCATCAGCAGGAATCGCTAAGGCGTTATACCTTGAAGCCAAAGCCTGTAGCGATTCAGCCCGACGAGCCACCAACACCAAAGCCTCCTGTCCACGCTGATGTAAAATTTGGACTAGCGCAGACCCAATGCCCCCTGTGGCACCAAAGATCAAAATACAGCCCTGCATATAGAGACGTGATCAATTGTGTCTCTTGATCTTTTTTACTAATATAATAACAAGGATAATAAAGTCAAAATTCGATCTTATGTTAGATAAAGACGAATTAATCCTTTCCTCTACAGAGGCTGCAGCGTTACTGGAAATTCACGTTTCTTCGATTAAGCGATGGAGTGACGAGGGACGGTTAGAGGCTGTACGTACACCTGGGGGACATCGCAGATTTTCCCTGCAAACGCTGCTCATGTTTGCAAAGCAGGAGCAACTGCGCATTCCCCTTTTAGGGTTTGCGCCATATGAGGCTAAGGTGTGGCGTGGGTTGCAGCAGTTGCGCCAAGGCATGGTGCCCAAAGAACTGCTTGCATTAATGTATCAGTGGCTTAAAGAGGGAAAAAGCGGACGTTTAATCCGGCTTATTTTATTTTTTTATCGCTACGGCGTCTCGATAGCCAGCTTGGGTGATTATTTGCTGGGGCCTTTGATGGATCAGGTTGGTGCAGCTTGGGAAGTGGGCGAGGTAGGCATTGGCGAAGAGCATCGAATGACCCAAGTGCTGGTGGATGCGCTCTATGCGCTTAGGCATGTAGAACAAGAGCCCGAGGGTCCGGTAGCGCTTGTAGCTTGCCCAGAAGGCGAGCAGCACGAATTGGGAGCATTCTTAGTGCGTCTCATTTTAGAGGAGCATCGATGGCGGGTGCTTTACCTAGGAGCTGATGTTCCAGCTGAAGAAGTGGGATGGCAACAGCAACAGTGGCGGGCAAGCCTTGTGGCGCTTTCTTTTGTGCCACCGCTAGGGCGTGCTGATGTTTTACGGACGATTCGGGTGCTCGATCAACTTTACAATCCAGATTGTCCATATACGCTCATCCTTGGAGGTAAAGGGACCGCAGCGGTTAGATGTATCCATGGATCTTTTAAAGAAATAGTTATCTTCCAAAAACTTGAAGATTTTGAATTATGGCTTTACCAACATCACGCGCAACGTTAGGGCAAGTTGACCGATTTCTACTCTATGGCCTGTATGGGTTTACACTGGTTGCGGTTGCAGGCTTTGGTGTCTTTGGGCTAAATCCGGAGCTTTTGGGACGCTGGCCTGGGCTTGCGCCTTTTTATGTGCGCTCGTTTTCCTTTTTTGCCCGCCTGCACGTGCTGCTTACAGCGCTGGTGATTGTGGTTTACTTGGCGCGCCGTGTTGGACTAAAGTGGGTTCCAGCAGCACTTGTGGTGTATGCTTTGAGCTTGCTGAGCGAAACTCTAGGCACAACGTACGGCCTACCTTTTGGCTCATACCGCTATACCGCCCTTTTAGGGGAAAAATGGTTTGGACGTGTGCCTTATCTGATACCCTTGAGTTGGTTTGTAATGGCCGTGCCTTGCTTTGCCCTAGCCTATAAAACTTTTCCGGAGCGGCGGTGGTTTGGCCGTGTGCTCCTAGCGACTTACTTACTGGTGGTGTGGGATCTGAGCCTAGATCCAGCTATGAGTTATCTAACTTCTTACTGGACCTGGGAAGAGAAAGGCCTGTATTACGGTATGCCTTTGATCAATCTGGCTGGATGGGCGCTGACGGGTCTAGGGATCATGATTGCGCTAGAGCTGATGCGTAGTACGCGATGGGCAGTGATGTTGGATGCGCGCTGGATGACGGCGTTCTATGGCGCTGTGCTTTTGATGCCTTTAGGTATGCTAGCTGCAGCGGGACTTTGGGGGGCCGTTGGCGCTACTTTGGGAGCACTTGCTTTAGCTTGGGGGATCATCAGGCGAGGTCGCCGGCGTTTGGCTGCGCTTGGCAGGTCCGCAACCTCCGGGGAGCAAGCAGCTCAGTTCGAAAATGATCCGTCACGTTTTTTTGCTCGCCATGCCCGCTCTTTTGCTTTTGCTGCTCGCTTTTTTCCATCAAGTTTTCGGAGGGAAGTAGTTCTACTTTACGGTTTTTGTCGCCTCACCGACGATTTGATTGACGCTGCTGAGCGTACGGTGTCTCCTGAGCTGCTGCATGAACGCTTCAAGCTTTGGCAACAATGCGTGCAGGATGCTTACGATGGGAGGCCATCTAGATTGCGCTGGTTAGACGAGCTAATGCAGCGTTCGCGCGCAAGCGGATTGCCTTGGGTGGTAGTTCAAGCACTGCTTGATGGCGTAAGAAGTGATATTGGTCCCGTGCGTTTGAGGTCATATCCCGAGTTGGATCATTATGCCTATTGTGTAGGCTCAACGGTAGGCTTATGGATGTGCTATCTGATGGGTATAACAGAGCCCAACCTATTAAAACGGGCCGAAGCCTTGGGAAGAGCAATGCAGTACACCAATATTGTACGTGATGTAGGGGAAGACTTGCTGCGTAATCGCATCTACTTGCCCGCTGAGCGTTTGGCAGCCTATGGTTTAGATGAGGCAACTTTACGCCAGATGCAGCAAACAGGCATTTTAAACCCTGCTTACCCTATGCTTCTTGAAGAAATTATGCAGCGCGCCGAGCATGACTACGCTGCGGCCTGGGAAGCCGTCCCGGCATTGCCGTCCCGCATGCGTGAAGCTATCGCTGTAGCTTTAGAGCTATACCAAGGCATTCATAGGGCTTTGCGACGCAATAGCTATAACAACCTCACGCGCCGAGCTTATATCTCAATGATTGAAAAGTCAGCTTTAGCTTTGCATGCTCTTTGGCGTCTGCATGGTTTCCCCAAGCTTAAATCCGCCTTAACATGACACTGCTAATGCTCTTTTTTCTTGTAAATGCACCAAAGTGTGAAATGGCCCAAACCGCACCGATAGAATGTGTGCGTTGGTATTATCTACAAAGTGCAGAGCAAGAGACCGCAATTGTGCACGGGTTAGCGTTTCTAGATCAGCATGCCAAGCAACTTCCTCCTGAACTGGTAAAGGCGTATCGCGCAGCGCTGATGGTCATGAAAGCCCGTTATGCCTTCTGGCCTCAGGCTAAAATGAATTACCTTCAGCAAGGTTTGCCTGTGCTAGACCAGTTGGTTGATCAAGATCCTAAGCATACGGAAATTAGAATCTTGCGTCTTTTGAGTATCTACTATTTGCCGTTTTTCTTAGGGCGCAAGACTATGGCTCGCCAAGATATGCAAATGCTTACAACACAACTGCTCCTCGGAGAGGCAGTCTTGCCAGCTGCTTATCAGCGCATGATGGTAGAATTTTTACTAGCAAACGCACCCCTTGAGCCCGCGCAGCGGGCGCAGCTCCAGTCGCTCTATGCTCAGCTGAGGCATTCTACGCTTACGCTGCCATGAACAAGCCTGCTTGCTGGTGTAGACCCGTAGTCAAGGTTTTTTTTAGCTTTTTTGCTCCTTATAGATGGTTATGTTTGCACCGTGTGCTTATTGCTGAATCCAGCCCGCCTCTAGGGTCTGATCGTGCCGTACTGCTGTGTGCGAATCATGTAAGCTGGTGGGATGGCTTTTTACTTCGGGCTGTGCATCATCGTTTAGCAGCCCATATGCCTTTATACACTGTAATGCTTAGTGCGCAGCGGCAACGGTTTTTCTGGTTTCGCTGGATGGGGGCTTTAGGGATAGATCCTGGGAATGTGGGGTCTCTACGTCGGTTGTTTCGCTTTTTGCATCAAGAACGCAAGCGTAGACCTTACTGGCTGGCGTTTTTTCCACAAGGAAAGATTAGACCCTCTTTTGCGCGTCCCTTGCGGTTTCAGCCCGGTATTCGTCTAATGGTGCGTGCCGTGCATCCGGGATGGATTATACCGGTTGCATTACACCTGGAGCCGTTGCGCTATCCAGGACCTACGGCTTTTGTGATACTAGGCAGGCCTATAGACACTACCGAAGACCCTAGCCCAGAGATGTTAGAGGCAGCGACCCAAAACCTCCTAGATCGGTTATTGATGTGGCTTAGTGAAGTAGGCGAAGATGCTGAAGCGCGTTGGCCTCAGTTTGTTGCGGACCTGGTCAATTCAATCTCAAATGCATCATGAAGGAACAAAGCGCAGTGGTTATCGGCAGCGGTTTTGGCGGCTTAGCGGCTGCTATCCGACTGCAGGCTATGGGTTTTAAGACGATCCTATTTGAGCAGCGTGCACGTGTAGGAGGGCGGGCTTATCAGCTTCTGGATCGGGGCTACACGTTCGATATGGGCCCAAGTTTGATCACGGCGCCCTCTCTGCTTAAACACTTGTTTGCAATTGCCGGACGCGATTTAGAAGCCTATGTTTCGCTTGTGCCGCTAGACCCCTTCTATCGTGTCTATTTCCACGACGGTACGTATATCGACTACACAGCCGATCCAGAGCGCATGCGGGCTCAAATGGCGCGCTTCAATGAGAAAGACGCTGCGCACTATGACCGTTTTATGAAGGCTACGCAGCCTATTTATGAAGCTGTTATGCAGGAAGGATTAGGGGCTCGGCCTTTTGATACAGTCGGCAAGCTGCTGGCTTTTCTTCCTAGAGCCCTACGCTTGGGAGCCGTGCAGCCTGTAAGTCGTTTTGCACGGCGTTTTTTCAAAGATTTCCGTCATCACTTTCTTTATAGCTTCCACCCCTTGTTTATCGGCGGCAATCCGTTTCGCGCACCGGCGGTTTATATCATGATTCCTTATTTAGAACGGAAAGAAGGGGTTTGGTTTGCACTAGGAGGAATGTACAGTTTAGTAGAAGCTATGGCCCGTGTATTTTTAGAATTAGGAGGAATCATTCATACCGCTACGCCAGTAACGCATATTGTGGTCAAAAACGGACGGGTTAAGGGCGTTGAAACAGCTAAGGGCTTTTATGAGGCTAAGCTGGTCGTCAGCAATGCTGATCCCGGCTTTACCTATCAACACCTCGTCGATGCGACCTATCGCCGGCGTTGGAACGATCGTCGCATTGCTCGCCTGCACTACAGCATGAGCTGCTTTTTGCTTTACCTGGGCGTGCGACAAACCTACCCACAGTTACTGCACCATACACTTATCCTTTCGCACCGCTATCGGGAGTTGATTCGGGATATTTTTGACCGAAAAATTTTGGCTGCCGACTTTAGCTTGTATCTCCATGCCCCTACGCGTACAGATCCTTCGATGGCTCCTGAAGGTGGAGAAAGCCTTTATGTATTGGCCCCGGTACCCAATCTCCTATCAGGGGTTAACTGGAAAGTCGAAGCGCCCCGCTATGCTGATCGGCTCCTAAGCTTTTTAGAAAACTGGGGACTTGAAGGACTTCGAGCGAAGCTCGAGGTTTTGCACTGGTTTACGCCAGAAGATTTTGCCGTGCAACTTTCTACGCCTTATGGCAGTGCCTTTAGCATCGAGCCGCGCCTGCTGCAAACGGCCTATTTTCGCCCGCACAACCGCAGCGAAGACGTGCAAGGGCTGTATTTTGTAGGGGCTGGAACACACCCCGGAGCTGGGTTGCCTGGCGTGTTGCTTTCAGCAGAAGCAACGGCCTATGCCATTGCTCAAGACTACAACGTAAGGGCAACTTCCCGAACAGCTACTTGGGCATAAAGGGACTCGCTGTCTTCAAAGCGAAGATGCGGCATGAGTTGATCTCGAAGCGCAAAGAAAGCGCTACGTAAGGAGTCGGGTACAGGATCACCCGGCGGCATAGGTTCACGGAGCGGGTCAATCTGCTGGCCGTTTTTCCAGAAGCGGTAACATACGTGGGGACCCGTAGCCAAGCCCGTGCTACCCACGTAGCCGATCACTTGGCCTTGACGCACGCGAACGCCCGGACGAATGCCTGGGGCAATGCGTGAGAAATGCAAATAACCCGTGGTATACACCGCATTGTGCCGGATTTTAACGTAGTTGCCATTATACTGATCATAGCCTGCCGCGATGATCACGCCATCGCCGGTGGCATAGACAGGCGTGCCAGCAGGTGCTGCATAATCCGTACCTAGGTGCGGCTTGTAGCGTTTTTGAATCGGGTGAAAGCGGCTTAGGCTATAACGAGAAGTAATGCGGCTGTAGCGTAGCGGCGCTTTTAAAAAGGCCTTACGCAGGTTGCGCCCTTGTTCATCGTAGTAGTCCCCTAACGGGGCATGTTCAAAACGAAAAGCGTAAAAATCTTCTCCCTGATGCTGAAAACGAGCAGCCAGTATGCGCTCGACCCCTATGGTTTCGCCATCAATGCGGGCTTCCTCGTAAAGGGCGACAAATCGATCTCCGCGTTGAATACGGTAAAAATCAATCTGCCAGGCAAAGATTTCTGAGAGCCGTACAGCGAGTTCAGGATCAGCACCTGCCTCTTGTAGCGTTTCGTAAAGCGAACCGCGAATGGTACCGTGCACCACGCGCGGCACGCGCTCTACAGCACGCCGACCAGAGTAGACGTGCACAGGTTCGCGGCGGTCAAAAACCACGAAGCGTACAGGATCTGGCTGATAGACAAACAGCTGGGCGCCTGTGGAATCGCGATAAACGTGCAGCAGCCGTCCGGCCTGAAGTTGACGAATGTTAAATACCCCCTTTGCGGCCTGCGTGAGCGCAAGAATGTCGTTGTAGGGCACTTCGTAACGCGCCAGTATTGCTGCGAAGGTTTCACCCTGACGAATGCGATGCGTCAGCCGTTCATACTCGCCTTCCTCAATGCCAAAAGCGTCGTAGGTAATGGTCAGCACTTCTGGAGGGCTAGACTTCTCGACAGTAGGAGGGGGGGTGGAAAACGAGATTAGGTGAAGGGTTACGTACAGGCTAATCCCTAAAAGCAACGCTAAAAACCACGGGGTCCGCACGGCTTACACCAGTTGGTTAAAACAACCCACACCAAGGTAAAAGGCAGGCCCAATATACAATCCCTGAAATAATCCTGCACGGCATCTCACCGTTTCTTCAAGAAGAAGCGCGAGGGGATGAAGATTTCCAAGGTGTTTCGGCCATGCCATGGGTGTGGTTCACCCATCGCGCCAGTACGAAGAGCAAATCGGAGAGTCGGTTCAAGAACCGAAGTAGCTCGGGATTAATGGCTTCTTGCTCCGCTAGTGCAGACACGCAGCGCTCCGCGCGTCGGCAGACCGTGCGGGCTACGTGAAGCATTGCAGCTGCTGGGGTCCCTCCTGGCAAAATAAAATGCCGTAGGGGAGGCAATGCAGTTTCTAAGCGATCGATTTCTTGTTCCAGGGCCTCGGTATGCTCGGGCGTGATGCGCGTGATGCGGGCTCGGCTATGGAGCGGTGTGGCTAAATCCGCTCCGACTTCAAAGAGCAGGCGTTGGAGCTGGACAAGCAAGGCTTCTGCTTGGTGGTCGTCAGGCGCTAGGTACGTACGCGCCAATCCTAAGAAGGAATTCAACTCATCGACCGTCCCGTAAGCCTCCAGCCTTGGGTGGTGTTTAGGAACGCGATCCCCGCCAAAAAGTCCGGTGGTACCGTCGTCGCCGGTTCGGGTATAGATCTTCATGGAGAAAGCGCCAGTTCGGTAATTGGATAAAGGTAATGAATGCAAAGGGCTCCATCAGCCAGGCGGCAAAGGCGCGCTGCCATGCGAAACACACGCGCAATCAGCGCTTCGGTTAATACGGCTTCGGGAGGGCCGTCGCCGACCAGCTGTCCTTGATGGAGCACCAACAAGCGGTCGGCATAGCGCGCAGCCAGCTCCAGGTCATGAAATACGGCTACGACTGTGCGGCCCTCGGCGGTTAAGGCACGCATGCGCTCCAAAAATTCAAATTGGTAGTGGACGTCTAGGTGGGCTGTGGGCTCGTCCAGTAGCAACAGGTCCGCTTCTTGCACAAGTGCTTGGGCCAGAAACACGCGCTGCTGCTCCCCACCGCTCAAGGTGTGGAGCAGGCGATGAGCTGCGTCAGCCAGGTCAACAGCTGCCAGCGCCTTGCGCGCTTTTGCACGGTCTTGCGCGGTAAAAGGCGCTAGCCAACCTTTATGCGGCGCATGCCCCAGCAGAACTACGTCCTCAACGGTGAAGTCAAAGCTCAGTGTAGGGGCTTGGCGCACGACGGCCACGCGGCGCGCCAAAGCACGTCGGGGCCATTGCCGCAGCGGTCGCCCCTCCAGCTGCAACCGGCCTTTGTAAGGCAACACACCGCTGAGCGCTCGAAGGAGCGTTGTCTTGCCACTGCCATTGGGCCCTAGGAGCCCTACAAAGGAACCCGCCGAGATCTCAAAAGTGAGCCCGTGCAAGATCGTACGTCCACCAAGCGAGACGCTCAGCGCTTCTGCTGAAATGATCGGTATCATGCCGTGCATGCCAGGATGCCGGGGGGTTGCTACGCTAAAACCCCAGCTCTGGATTCTCCTTTTGCTGGGAGGACTGTTAGGCTGCAGCAGTGCACCTCAGGAAGACTTTGTGCGGGACGCGTTTCGTCCCCCCGAAGGCTTTACGCGCACCGATGAAAATGGGCAGGTGCTTGCCGAGGACCCAGACGACTGGCGCGTAGCCCCAGCGTATCGTGGCTACTTGCGTTTTGATCCCGCCTATCCGAATCCATTTTCAGGGGGCGTAGTGCGGCTGCCTTTTCATGTATTTTCGCCCTTAAGCGGCACGCTAAGCTTGTGGGCTGAAGACGAAGAAAAGCGCCTACGGTTGCTGGACGAATCGGCTTCACTGTCGCAACCTGGGCTATATGTCTTCACCTTTAATCCGGCAATACTAGCCCGTGACGGCAGCCTTTCACGACTGGCGGGCCTCCATCGACTGCGCATTTACCGGGGCAATGATCTGGTATCCTACGGTGACCTGATGATTCAGCCGCAATAAACGCTATCGAATGAGTAGCACGCGCCGCGTGACCGTAAAGGTTGTGCCTTGCACCCGGTAGAGATATACCCCGCTAGGCAAATCTCCGGCCTCGATGTGAAAGCTACGCGGCTCTCCGCCAGGAAGCCAGCCATCATAGAGCAAACGCAAGCGCTGGCCCAGGAGGTTAAATAATTCAATGCGCACAGGCTGCGCTTGCGCAACGGTAAGCGTAAACGTGGTTGTGGTCTGAAAAGGATTAGGGTAGGCTGGCGTCAGCTGATAGACCTCTGGAAGCACGCTGGCTTCTTGTGCCCTTGCAGACACAGCAACCAGGAGAGCTAAGCATACCCATAAACCGAAAAGCTGTAACGCGCGCGGCATGGTTGCGTGCATTTTAAATGCCAGGGCCTACCTAGCTACGCTGCAAAAAGTGTGCACATCGCAACTAAAAGCGCATCGTCTTGGGGAAAGTTCCGTTACTTTGCAGCTGCCCGTTCTAGGCGATCCATGAGGGCTAAACCCAGGCCGATGCGTGGGACACGCTGGGCGTAGATGCGTTTGCAGCCCGCTGCGTCGCTCCGGCGAAAAAAGTCAAACAACTCGTAGGCATAGGTGGCTACGTCGGGGCATACGCAGCACAGACCAAAGGCTTCGGGGTGCGTTGGCGAAGCAAGCCCAATGTAGGCATGCTGCGGATGCGGCTGGGCTGCCTGGGGCGTATCCACCAAAATAACTTGGGCCTGGGGCGCATAGTGACGGTAACGGGTCCCGGGACTGCGTGCTTGGCGTACATCATCAGGCGTTGCCAAACGGGTTTGGGGTACCACTGCTTGTAAAGCCTCTAAGGGCACCGCACCAGCACGCAGCACCAGAGGCTCTGCTCCAGTACAATCGACTACGGTTGACTCCAGGCCCATATCGCTACGATCTCCCTGGAGGATACAGGCAATGCGACCGTTGAGATCAGCATAAACAGCCTCCCACCGCGTAGGGCTGGGGCGGCCGGACCGGTTGGCCGAAGGGGCAGCTACAGGGATACCACAGGCCCTAAGAAACGCTTGGGCCATAGGATGGCGTGGCATGCGCACCCCAACCGTTGGTAGCCCAGCGGTTACCTCATCTGGAACTGCTGGATGGCGCGGCAACACCAACGTCAAAGGTCCAGGAAAAAACCGATCGATAAATCGCTGGGCCGTTTCCGGCACTTCTTGCACTAACGCAGCAAGTTGTGCAGGTTCGGCAATGTGCACAATGAGGGGATTATCCAGCGGCCGACCTTTAGCCTCAAAAATTTTGCGGACAGCCTCTGGATTGAAAGCATCGGCCCCTAGGCCATAGACCGTTTCTGTGGGAAAGGCCACAAGTTCCCCTTGGCGAACCAAGGCAGCAGCAACCTCAACATCGCGTGTGAGGAGCGTAGCGTGAGACATCACTTCCGTGGGTTTCAGATCTCCGCCTGCTTGCGCCAAAAGCAGATGACTCTAGGGCCGATGATGAAATACCTTTGCTATTAAAGGTTTCGATATCAAGTAAGTGATGCGTTGTGATTACACGTTGGCGCAGTGCCCGGCCCAATCAAGCACCCCTCACACCTGATTTAGCGCAGCCGCCTTCGCTGCGCCGGATGTTAAGGCTTTCCTTGCGCAAAGATGCCTTACGCAAACTCAGAAAAGGGGATTTGTCGTTACTCTGGAAGATTTTTAAGCTTATTGCCAAGCTAGAGTGGCAGCAACGACGGTTGGCCTTGCCGGAACTCATGCAGCAATTTGAACCCCAGCTTGGCGAATTGCCACTTTCACCAGCCATGCTGGAACGTGCAGAGCGCTTGACGCTAGCCGTACTACGACGCCTTTATGGTTATAACTTCTGCATGAAACAAGCACTGCTATTGTACTATTTCTACAAACGTGCCGGGAAGTCGGTTCGCGTACGCTTTGGCGTGCGCAAGGAAGCAGGCGGTTTGCAAGGGCATGCCTGGATCGAATGCCACGGCATTCCTATTGCTGAATTAGAAGATCCCAGAAAGCAATTCGTGATTACCTATACCCATCCAAATCCGCTTTTGTCCAAATTGGGGGAATCATTTCAGGAACAGAATTTGCAAAGAAAATAGCAAGCCTTGGTTTTCAGATCACCGATTTGTGCACTGTCCGGCTAGGAGGAACTGGAAGAGGCCTATACCTATCGCCAAACTCAAACCTAGCGCTATCCTATGAAATGCTATGAACCTATCCCTGAGGTAAGCTTTACCCGATTCGATGAAGGGGAGGGGATCTTGCTGCACCTAGCGAACAACACCTACTACACGCTTAACGCTACGGGGGTGTTTATCTGGGAGCAGCTCGCGCAAGGGCCAAAAAGTGTTTCCGAAGTGGCAGAAGCGCTGCTGGCGCACTTTGACGTGTCGCCTCAAGAAGCTTGGCGACAGGCCGAGCTCTTCTTAGAAGAACTTGCCCAACAGGGCTTAGTAAAAGCCCAGGCTGGTTAAAAGATCGTTATTGGGCTTTGCTTTGGGGAATTTTATATGTAAATTTTGCGACGTTCCTGGAGTGTCCGGGGCGTGTAATTTTGTGAAACCGTTATTGTAATCCAAAAAAGCTTTCCCAAGTCCAACAATCCACATAGGGTTTTTGCTGCCCCACGCTCACGGGCACGCCGCGCACCGTTTCGAAAGTTTCCTTTTAGCCCGTGGGTGGTAGTATGAAAGGGCACGTGCTTGTTCTGAATCAGGACTTCAGCGTGCTCACGGTGTGCAGCGTCGAGCGCGCGCTTATCCTGGTTTTTTTGCAAAAGGCAGAGGTGGTAGAGGCCTATGCGGATCGGTTTGTGCGTTCCCCTAGTCTTCAGTTTCCTTGGCCTAGTGTGGTTCGGCTTAAAGGATATGTGCGCGTGCCTTACAAGCACATCATGCTCAGTCGCAAGAACATTTTGCGCCGGGATCGCTACCGTTGCCAGTATTGTGGCAGTCGTGAAAACCTAACGGTTGACCATGTCATTCCACGCTCACGCGGCGGGAAAGATACGTGGGAAAACTTGGTGACGGCCTGCACGCGCTGCAACAACCGCAAAGGGAATCGGACGCCAGAAGAAGCCGGCATGCAACTCCGCAGTCAGCCCTTCCGTCCCAGCCACATTATGTTTATTCGCGACTTTGTGGGCGTGATCGACGAGGCTTGGAAGCCGTATTTGTTTCTGGTTTGAAGTCTAAAAATCCGCGTAGGCTAAACCGATTGACCAAAGGATCGTTTGGAGGGTTTAGATTATCCTTCCAATCCACTTAGCTTGTACGCGTTGTGACCACACCGATGGTTCGATGGATTGCGCGGGCCTTGTGGCTAGCACCTGCTTTGCTTTTTGCGCTTGCGGTATACCAGGCCTGGGTGGCTTATGCGCTACACCGCACCTGGACGGAAGGCATTCCGGCGGTGGCTGCCATCACAGCGCTGGAGATTTCGCAGCGCATGGATGTTACCTACGACTACGTAAACCTGCGGGTGCATTTGCCCGACGGTCGGCTGTTGGAGCGTGAAAAGCTCAGTCTACCGCATACGCTGGCTCCTCTGCTGCGCGGGCGCGACTCGGTGCAGGTGCGCGTGCGCCCTGAGTCTCCCGAAGATCTAGTGATTGTTGATTTAGCCCGGGCCCAGTGGCGTATGGCAGCCATTCAGGCGATTATGAGTTTACTAGGCGGGGCTGTGTTTGCCTTCGGCGTAGGGTGGTGGAATCGGCTGCTGCGGCGGCAAGGCGACCCAGCGTTGCGCGCGCCAGAATCATGACGTTACAACGGTCATGGATCTTACGGTTTGGTTATCACAGCTTGTTACAGCCATTCGGCATTGGGAAGCTTCGTGGGGTGCCTATATGCCGCATCCTGCCATGCGGGTAGAGGCAGAAGCGTTGCAAACGGCGCTTGAGCAGTACTTAGAGCGGCTGCGGGGGAATTATCCGTTTTTCCATCCGCGCTATGCCGGGCAGATGCTTAAGCCGCCGCATCCAGTGGCGGTGATCGGCTATTTGGCGGCTCAGCTCATCAATCCCAACAACCATGCCCTGGACGGTGGTCCGCCAACCGGTCAGATGGAAAAAGAAGTGGTACAAGCGTTGGCGGCCATGTTGCATTTTCCGGAGACGGCACTGGGGCATCTAACCGGAGGGGGAACGATGGCTAACCTAGAGGCGCTTTGGGTGGCGCGTTGCCTCCATCCGGATCGGGCAGTGGCTTTTTCGCAGGAGGCGCACTACACGCATGCCCGCATGAGCGCGCTCCTGCAACTTGAAGCCATAGAGCTCCCTGTAGATGCTGAAGGACGCATGGACCTGGAAGCGCTAGAGGCGGCATTGCGCACAGGCCGCATCGGTACCGTGGTCCTAACAGCCGGCACAACGGGTCGGGGCGTGGTGGATCCGATTGCTGATGCCCTAAGGCTTTGTCAGGACTACGGCTGCCGTGTCCATGTGGATGCGGCTTATGGGGGTTTTTTTGCACTGCTGGCCCATGCCCAAGCGTCTGAACTTGGAGAGGCGACCGCCCGGCACCTGCGCGCGCTGGCAGCATGCGATTCGGTAGCGATTGACCCTCACAAACACGGCTTGCAGCCCTACGGCTGTGGTGCAATTCTTTTCCGGGATCCTTCTGTAGGCCGTTTTTATCAACATGATTCTCCCTACACCTACTTTACCTCGGAAGCGTTGCATCTGGGCGAGATCAGCTTGGAATGCTCACGGCCTGGGGCAGCTGCAGGGGCGCTTTGGCTGACGTTACAGGTACTGCCTTTAGCTGCTGATCGGGGACTGGGGCCCATCCTGGCTGCTTGCTTGCGGGCAGCGCGCCGCTGGGCAGCGTTAATCGAAGCCTCCGAAGAGCTACGCCTAGTACAGTTACCGGAGTTGGACATTTTGACGTTCTATCCGGTGCCACCCTCGCTTACGGCATCGGCTGTTGATGCCCTTAGCCAACGCTTGTTTCAAGTAGCAATGGAGGAACCAGAAGATCCGGTGTTTCTTAGCGTATTGCGACTACAGGCCGAAGGCTTGCGCGTGCGATATCCAGCGTTGGTGGTGGATCGTCCGCAAGTGCGCGTTTTGCGCAGTGTACTCATGAAGCCGGAGCATGAAGACTACGTGCCGCACCTGCATGAGCGACTGCAGGTGTTGGTACGTCGCCTGCAACCGCGCACATCCTATGCGTGAGGAGATCGATCGCTTGGTCGGCCGCAATCCAGTGCGTGAAGCGCTGGAGCAGGCGGAAACGCGCGTGGAGAAGGTCCTCTTGCAAGAAGGTGCTGGGGGTCCTGCGATCGAAGCAATCCGCAGGGCGGCTGCCGCTCGAGGCATTCCAGTGCAAACGGTGCCTAAGGCGCGTTTAGATCGGTTGGTGCCTGGTGCCACGCACCAAGGCGTTGTAGCGCTGATCGCACCAGTGGCTTACTGGGATTTGGAAGACCTGCTCGCTACAGTAGCCCCAAGCCCAGAGCTGGTTACTGCACACCGTCCCCTGTTGCTCGCCTTGGATCAGATTGAAGACCCACATAACTATGGCGCCATTTTGCGGACGGCTGTCGCTGCCGGGGTATCCGGCGTGATTGTGCCCCGCCACCACATGGCTCCCCTAAGTGCTGTGGCCGTAAAAGCCAGCGCTGGTGCAGCCCTACGCCTGCCAATTGCTCGGGTCACGAACCTGGCCGAAGCGCTTGAATCCTTAAAATCTTACGGTTTCTGGATTGCCGGTGCTAGCCCACAAGGACAGATAACCCTTTGGGAAATGGACTGGCACCGACCGCTCGTTTTGGTGCTGGGCAACGAAGGGCGCGGTTTACGCCCTCGCGTTGCCCAGACCTGCGATGTGCTGGTTTCGATCCCGCTACGCGGCCCCGTAGCCTCACTGAACGTATCGGTCGCCGCTGGCATTTTGCTTTTTGCGGCGATTCGGGAGCGCCCTTAGTGCTGTCCGTTCCCGCGATAGACAATCTTGCGGATGGTGTCGAACTGCAGGTAAGGGTACTCCTCCTGAATCCGTTCGATAGCATCGTAGGCCGGTATGTTCTGCGCGCGAAGCTGGCGAAAGCGCTGCCGGATGCAATAATCGCGAACGCCTTTCTCATCCAGCAGATCGTGTTCGACCAGCATCTGATACACCTCGTCGCTGATCAGATCGGCAAGCGGGTTGTGGTGTTTTACAAGGGCTTCCATAGGTCCGGCTGCTGGTGAAGGTGAACAAAAAGAGCATGGCTGCGCGACAGCTAAAGTGTAAACAAACCCGGAAGCATTTTCATGCAGAACGAGGTGAACGGTCAGTAAAGGTGAATAAGCCGCAAAGAGCGCCAAGTGAGCCGTTGTTCAGTGCGTATTGGAAGGGCTTTGGGTGGATTTTGAAAACGCTTCTAGTTCAACCATTGCCCGCCACCCTGTGCCTTGAAGCAATAAACAACCAAAACCGATTACGGTGTAAATCACCATCTGTGCACCATGTGCTAGTACGGCGTAAGTAACTGCTGGTCCTTGAGGCACTCCAAAGACGTGTACCAAGGTTTGTACGGTGATGTAATGATAGGAGCCCAGTCCACCAGGCACAGGCAAGGCAACGCCTACAGCACCCAACACAACCAGCACCCAGGCATCCCAAAGCGTCAGCTGGTAAGGTCCGGCAAGATGCAGCATTATTAGCGGCAGATAGGCCATCGGGATATAGCATATCCACATGGCTAAGGTGCTTAGCAGTAAGGCAGCTGGGCGACCTGTGCGGTTGAGTGTTAGCAGGCCCTGAGTAAAGGCCTCTAAGAAGATTTTTATTCGCCCTACCCAACGCTTTTCGCGGTGTTGCTGCCATAAGTATCTCAAAATGAGGAAACATAACCCCAGGCCTATGGCAAGCAGTACCGCGAGGTGCCACTGGCTAAAGACTGGTGCAATAAACAGCCGATAGACAATGCCCCATCGTTCTAGCAAGAGGATCCCAACGCTAAAAAGCGCCACAAGTAAGGTGGCAATGTCTAAAAGTCGTTCTCCTGCCACGGTGCCTAGCGTGCTACTTAAGCGCATGCCGCTACGTTGGCGCAAGACGGCCGCACGTGCCAGTTCGCCCAGCCTAGGGGCAGCATAGTTGACCATATAGCCAATCATGAGTGCGGCAAAGGCTTCCCCCAGGCGGATGCTTGAAGGATGCTTGGAGTCCGAAAGAGCATTCAGCAGCAAACGCCATCGCCAGGCTCTTAAAACAAGCGTCAGCACCATGAGCCCCACCAGGGGCAACAGCAAACCGTACTGGGCAGTTTTGAGCTCATTCCAAATCTGCGCTAAAGCTACACCACGAAGGGCCAGATAGAGCAAAATGCCAGCAAGGGCAAAGCTCCCTAACCGAAAAAGCCAGGCACGATAGGCAGTACTTAGGCGCGACATACTTACTCTCGCAAATCTACAATCTCAACGCCTGAAGGAGGGTGAAACGTGAACGCGTCATTAGGCACGACTGGGTTAAAGCGAATGTCGGTTAGCATAAACGTTAGATGGGTCTCGTTCACGTCGCGCACTTCCAGCCGCGTTATGGCTAGGTCTCGGTCTCGTACCCATAGGGTTACTTCTTGCACCGCTGCATCGCGCTGGCGAGGTCGTAAACGCAGCCGGTAATGCCGCTCGCCCTGGTAACGCACCGTCTCTCCTCCTTCAACATTGTAGCGCTCTGGGTAACGCACAAGAAATTCGTGCAGCGAGAAAGCAGTTTCGTCAACTACGTAGCGGTTCATCACCACCTGGCGGGTTTCCGGTAGGTAAACCCAGGTGGTCTGGCCATCGGTAACCAAAAGCTGGCGGGGCGTTTCAATGCGGTAACGGTCGCCTGAGAGCAACAATGTGCCTTTTAGCGTATCGCCGCCGTTGGCATAGGGAGTTTGCGTAATTTGAATAAAGGAAGCCTGCAGGGCTTTGAGTTGCGCGTAGCGCTCCCGTAAGCGCTCCATCACCTGCCGGGCAGGCGACTGTGCTTGAAGCGGAAGGGTGTAAAGCAGAACCAACCCAAACAAGACCCATAGGCCTCGGTTATGCCTGTAGCGGAAACTGTTGTAGCGAAACATAGCGAGCTCCTTGAGGATGCAAGTGGCTTTCAAAAAGCGTAAAATGGGCCACGCTAAACGGCTCGAGGGAGAAGTTCTGGTAGCGCTCAAGGAACAGGCGTACCCTTGTAGGCGCGACCTGTTTCAGCCGGGCGAGGGTAATGTGCGGGTGAAAGGGCTTAGGCTCGGGCGCAAACCCTAAGTCCACAACGCGCCGCTCAATCTCTGCCTGTAAGGTGCGCAGTGGCGCTGCAGGGTCTACCGCTGCTGCGAGCACGCGGGGACGCGTGGGTGAGGGAAAGACCACAAGACCGCGAATATGAAGCCAAAAAGCCGGAAGTCTAATGTCCGCTAGCGTGTGCTCTAGGGCAGGCAACACTTTTTCTTCGACCTGGCCCAAGAAACGGAGTGTCAGGTGAAATTGTTCAGGAGTAGCCCAACGGGCTTTCCAGGAAGGATCCCGGAGGGTATAAAGACGGTGCCGATGCGCTTCAGGCACTTCTAAGGCAATGAATAAGCGCAACGAACCCATGCTACGGATAGAAAAAGTTGTTTCTGGTGGACAGACCGGTGTCGATCGCGCAGCGCTCGACGCAGCACGCTCGGCTGGAGTTCCAGTAGGCGGTTGGTGTCCTAAAGGACGTTGGGCCGAAGATGGTGTGATTCCACCACACTATCCGCTTCAGGAAACGCCTTTGCCTGACCCTTCACAGCGCACAGCCTGGAACGTACGGGATAGCGAGGCCACGCTCATTTTACACCCTGGAGGGCCGCTGCGGGGCGGGACAGCCCAAACCGAACGCGAAGCCCGTCAACAGGGTAAGCCTGTGCTGGTGCTTGCGTTGGATCGCCCTGTAGAGCAATTGGTGTCGGACATCCGTCAATGGCTTGAAGCCCATCGCGTTCGCGTACTTAACGTGGCTGGCCCTCGCGAAAGCCAGGCCCCTGGCATTTACCAACGTGCCTATGAGGTGTTGACTGCCCTGTTTCATTCTTGATTTAGGGTGTCAGGGTGAGGCCGATGGCGATGCAGATCTTCACCCCGGGCTACGCGTTGCGCAGCGCGTAAAAACAACGCTACACTGGCCGTGGTGCATAGCAGCACAAAGCCAAGCATAGGAATCCACAATGGCGCCTCGGCACTACCTTGGCGGGCTAAGATGTGGGGATAACGCACCGCCTTGTCGGCCAGCCAGAGCGCTATGGTCAAGCCCAGGACACCAAACAATAACGCGGCGCCTTGTAGCAGACGTACCTGTCGGCGGATTTCAGGCGAAAGCATCGACCGTTTCGGCTAAACGTACGGGAATGCCGGCCCGGTGGAGGTAAAGCTTGGCCTCTTGGATGGTATACTTGCGAAAGTGAAAGATCGAAGCGGCCAGCACAGCATCGGCTTGGCCTTCGATAAAAGCCTGGCGCAGGTGTTCCAGCGTGCCAGCACCTCCTGAAGCGATAACCGGAATGGATACGGCGTTGCTGATAGCACGAAGCAATTCCAGGTCGTAGCCGTCCTGGGTCCCATCCCGATCCATCGAGGTAACGAGCAGCTCTCCGGCACCGCGTGCTTCAGCTTCCTGTGCCCAAGCGACAGCATCCAGGCCTGTAGGACGGCGTCCTCCGTGCGTGTAGACTTCCCAGCGGGGCGGATGGTCGGCCACACGCCGGGCATCGATGGCTACCACAATGCACTGGCTACCAAAGGCCTTGGCGCCGGCTGTGATCAGTTCTGGATTACGAATGGCGGCCGAGTTGATCGATACCTTATCGGCTCCTGCCTCGAGCATGGCGTGCAGGTCTTCGAGCGTGCGCAGCCCACCACCCACCGTAAGCGGAATGAACACCTGGTCAGCTGTGCGACGCACCACTTCGTGCAGGATCGCCCGGTTTTCGTGGGTGGCCGTGATGTCCAAAAACACGAGCTCGTCGGCGCCGGCGGCATCGTAAAAGCGGGCTTGCTCGACGGGATCGCCGGCATCAACCAGGTCAACAAACTGCACTCCTTTGACCACGCGGCCGTGGTCGACGTCCAGGCAAGGAATAATGCGGCGTGCTAGCGGCATAGGGTTTAGGGCAGCGTCACATCTCGTTTAAGCGGGGCCGTGGAGAAGCGCGTCAGGTCGACCTCATCTTTATGGTGCCAGCACCAGAACTGCTGGCAGGGGAAGCGATTTTCATAAAGCGCGCGGCCGATAATGACTGAGTCAACCCGATAGGGTTCCAGTTCCTGCAGGCGCATCAGGTCGCGGTAGCCGCTTACGCCTCCAGAAGCGGTGATGCGGGCTTTTTGGAGCCGCCTTCCTAATGCACGGTACATTTCAATGTTGGGGCCTTCGAGCGTACCATCGCGGCTGATATCGGTGTAGACAAAGCGGCGCACGCCACGCTGCTCCATGTCTAGGGCCAGGGCGATGGCATCAACGCCGCTGCCCGATGTCCAACCTTCAATGCGCACCTCCCCATCCCGGGCGTCGATACCCACAACAATGCGGCTACAGCCATAGCGGGCCAAGGCTTCGGAAATGAGATCGGGCTCGCGTACCGCCGCCGTACCTAGTACAACACGGTAGACACCTTGCGCTAAGAGCGCTTCAATGTCTTCCAGCGTTCGGATGCCCCCGCCCACCTGCACCGGAATGTCCAGTGCCTGGCAAATGGCGCCGATCACCTCCCGGTTATGGCCTTGGTTGCGGGCAGCATCCAGGTCGACCACGTGCAGTACCCGAGCATTTTGCACCCGCCAAAGCCGGGCCATCTTGACCGGATCGTCGAAGTAGACCGTCTCCCGCTCATAGGATCCCTGGTACAGACGTACGCAGCGTCCTCCACGCAGATCGATGGCAGGGATCACCAGCAGCATCGCATAAAAAATTCGTTTCGGTAGGCTTTTGTAAACTCTAAAGCGGTTCTAGAACAATAGATCCGCAAAATTCTTTAGGATGCGAAGACCATATTGCTGGCTTTTTTCAGGGTGAAACTGCACACCGAAGATGCGATCGCGTCCCACAATTGCGGGAAACGGTATGCCATAGGTGCTGCTGGCCAGCACATCCTCTGGACGGGTAGCAGCAGCATAGTAGGAATGCACAAAATAAAAAAATGCCCCCTCTGGGATCCCATCAAGCAACCCTCCAACCTGGTGGCGCGTGATGGTATTCCAGCCCATATGCGGGATTTTCAGGCGCTGGCCATCGGGTGTGGTTTCGGGAAAGCGGATGACCCGACCCGGTAGCAGGCCCAGCCCTCGGTGGCGGCCGTGCTCTTCGCTTTCCTCGAAAAGCAGCTGCAGCCCAGCACACACCCCCAGGAGCGGTGTGCCGCGGTCGACTGCCTCCAAGATAGCCTGCTCTAGTCCACGGCGACGAATCTCTGCTATGCACGCACCAAAGGCACCAACGCCTGGAAGCACCAGCCGCGTTGCCTGCCGCACCCGTTCTGGATCGTCGGTGCGGAGCACCTCGACGCCCACGGCCTGGAATGCCTTCTCCAGCGAACGTAGGTTGCCTATGCCGTAGTCAATAATGGTGACCATGCGGTCAGTCGTGGTTGCTGAGCTGGCTCAGTTCCTGGGAACGTCGGGTAGCAGTAGCTACCGCGTTGATAAGCATGGTGCGCAGGCCATGGGCTTCTAGCTCGGCCACGGCCGCAATAGCAGTGCCTCCCGGTGTGGTCACTTCATCGCGCAAAATGGCCGGATGACGCCCCGTTTCCAGCACCAACTTTGCTGCTCCGTAGACGGTCTGCGCAGCCAAGCGGAAGGCAATCGGACGTGGCAAGCCTTGCTTAACACCAGCATCTGTTAGGGCCTCGATAAACATAAACACGTAAGCTGGTCCACTCCCCGAAAGACCTGTGACGGCATCCATCAGGTATTCGGGCACAGTCTCTACTTTGCCAACGGCTTCAAAAATTTGGCGGCACAGCTCTACATGCTCCGCTCGGGCATGCGCGCCGGCAGCCAAGGCTGTAGCCCCTTCATCAACCAGCGCAGGGGTGTTTGGCATAGCGCGGACTACAGGCAGCGGCCTGCCAAACAAGCGCTCAATGGAGCTGGTTGTCAAACCGGCAAGTACCGAAAGAATTAAAGCCTCGGGAAGCACTTGCGCCCGGATTTCTTCAATCACCTCGCGGGCGTTTTGCGGCTTAACAGCCAGCACAATCAAGGTAGCTTCCCTTACAGCCTGCAGGTTGCTTGTGGTCGTCTGAATACCAGGAAATTCAGCCTGCAGCGCCTCTAGCGCTGAGGGATTGCGGCGCGTAGCACGAATTTGCTCAGGGGCCAGTTCATGGCCGCGTAACAATCCGCCAATGAGCGCCCGGCCAATATTTCCTGCTCCGATGATGGCAATGGTTTGATGAGTCAATAGGGCAGCAGCGGTCATAGCACGCCTTTGGTCGAAAGCACTGGGCCATAGCGCGCGTCGCGCGCTACAGCTTCGCGCAACGCCCGCGCTACGGCTTTGAAGATGGCTTCTACTTGATGATGGGTGTTTTCTCCGTAAAGCACGCTAATATGGAGGTTGCAGCGTGCGTGTTCCGCAAACGAGTACCAAAAATGCCGCACCAGTTCAGTGGGCAAATCCCCAACGGTAGGACGCGCAAATTGGGCGTCAAAGACCAGGTAAAAGCGCCCTGAAAGGTCAACGACGGCCCGAGCTAGCGCCTCGTCCATAGGCACATAGGCCATACCGTAGCGAGCAATGTAGGCCTTGTCCCCCAGGGCTTCAGTAAAGGCTTGACCTAGGGTGATGGCTACGTCTTCGACCGAATGATGCTCATCAACATGCCGGTCGCCTTGGCAGTGCACCACAAGGTCAAAGCTACCATGACGTGCCCAAAGCGCCAGCATGTGATCCAGGAACCCAATGCCCGTCTTACAGTCAGACCGGCCCGTGCCATCTAAAGTCAAGACGACCTCGACATCCGTCTCGCCTGTAGTGCGATGGCGGGAGGCTGATCGGGGGGTAAACGTGGGGATTGTAGCCATCGAACCGATTACGCTAGCTAAGCGTTTGCGCTACCCACAGCATGCAGATAGCTGCGCAAATTTCTGAAACCTGGCAAGCGAATGCTAGCCACTTGCACCAAAATCCTGCGATTTTCTTAAACCGTTTTGGTCTTTTATGGAAGCAACGCGCTTTGAACGCATTCTGGTTACTGCAGCTTTGCCGTATGCCAATGGCCCAATTCACATTGGGCATCTTGCTGGGGCCTATTTGCCGGCAGATCTATACTGTCGCTACCAGCGTCTGAAAGGCCGGGATGTACTGTTTATCTGCGGTTCCGATGAGCTGGGCGTGGCCATTTTGATGCGCGCTCTTGAAGAAGGTACGACACCGCAAGCGATTGTGGACCGCTACCACCCGATGATTCGGGAGAGCTTTGCCCGCTTTGGGATCAGCTTTGATTACTACGGCCGCACCACTTCGCCGGTGCATTTTGAGACCAGCCAGGACTTCTTCCGTCGTTTGGATGCACAAGGCTTCTTTAAGCTGAAGACCGAAAAGCAGCTCTACGATCCCGAAGCCGGGCTGTTTTTGGCTGACCGCTTCGTGCGCGGCACGTGCCCGGTATGCGGCTATGAAGAGGCCTATGGAGACCAGTGTGAGCGCTGCGGTACTTCGCTGAGCCCCACCGATCTCATTAATCCACGCAGCGTGCTCTCTAAAGCGACTCCTGAACTGCGCGAAACCACCCATTGGTATTTGCCGCTGGGCGACTGGCAAGAACGCCTAGAAGCATGGATCGCGACGCACCCGGAATGGAAACCTAACGTGCTGGGACAAGTCCGCAGCTGGCTCCAACAAGGGCTGCGCGACCGCGCCGTCACGCGCGACATTCCTTGGGGCGTGCCTGTGCCGGAAGACGTAGCCCGTCGACATGGCGTGTCTGCCGAGGGCAAAGTGCTCTACGTGTGGTTCGATGCCCCCATAGGCTACATTTCTGCCACCCGCGAGTGGGCACAGCAGCAGGGCGATCCGGAAGCCTGGCGGCGCTACTGGCAGGATAAACGCACGCGCTTAATTCATTTCATTGGAAAAGACAACATTGTCTTTCACTGCCTGATGTTTCCTGCAATGCTCATGATGCATGGCGCGTTCGTGCTGCCCGACAACGTGCCCGCCAACGAGTTTCTCAACCTGGAGGGTAAAAAACTGTCTACCAGCCGTGGCTGGGCAGTCTGGCTGCACGAATATTTGGAAACATTCCCGCCCGATTTGCTGCGCTACGTCTTAACCACAATGCTGCCCGAGACGCGGGATGCGGACTTCAGCTGGAAAGAGTTTCAGCAGCGCGTCAATGCAGAACTGGCCGACATTTTGGGCAATTTCGTTTACCGCACGCTCACCTTTGCTCAGCGGTTTGCTGAGGGTAAAGTGCCTCCGCTACGCAACCCGCGGCCTGTCGATGCAGCCGTGCTCGCCGAACTGGCCTCCTATCCCGAACGAATCGGTACCGCCTACGAGCAGTTCCGTTTTCGTGAAGCCGTTCAGGAGACCATGAACTTGGCTCGGCTTGGCAATAAGTACTTTAACGACACCGAACCTTGGCATACGCGGAAAACCGACCCCCAAGCCTGTGCCAATACAATCCATATCTCGTTGCAGCTTTGCGCAGCCCTTAGCATTCTGCTCGAGCCGGTCTTGCCCTTTGCAGCAGCCCGCCTGCGTCAAATGTTGCGCCTAGAAGGCGTACGCGCTAGCACCCCCGAACGCACTACGGGCACACTTGGATGGGACGATGCCGCACGTCCCTTGCTCGCTGAAGGCCACGTTCTTGGCAATCCTGAAATTCTGTTTTCTAAGATCGAAGATGACATCATCAACCAGCAAATTGCCCACCTGGAGCAGCGAGCAAAACAAACCCCTTCCCAAACCAATGCAACCCCTTATGCGCCGCTGAAACCGGAAATCCTCTATAGCGATTTTGACCGGCTAGACCTAAGGGTTGGGATAGTGCAAAAAGCAGAGCGCGTACCTAAATCACAAAAGCTGCTTCGCTTAGAGGTTGACCTGGGGTTTGAAAAACGGCAAATTCTGGCTGGTGTGGCTGAGCAGTGGGCACCAGAGGCCCTAGAAGGACGACGTGTGGTGGTGGTAGCCAACCTGCAGCCTCGACGGCTCATGGGACTTGAAAGCCAGGGGATGCTGCTTATGGCTGAGGATCGTGAAGGCCGTCTGGTGCCGGTTACAGCCGAAAGCGAACCCGGTGCTGTGGTGCGTTGAGTCTTGGGGAGGCGCAACGACGGATTGGGGAAGGGACTGAACAAAAGCCAACGTATCGGAGAGACAGCAGTAAAGCTAAAGAAGAGAGAAAAACCTAAAAGGGCCCGCACTTGCAGGCCCTTTTAGGTTTGCGTTAACCTCTCTTAGCCAAGATGAAGCAACGCTAGCACGGTTGCTGCCAGCCCCGCCCGTGCGTTGCCTTGCAGCGAATTGCTGATGGTGCTTTCAGCGCTGCTGTAGAAAGCTAAAGAAGCTTCCGCAACGGCTGTAGCCGAGCTGGCTAGCGAAAGCGCCGTCTGCAAGGCGTTTTTAGCCGCGCTTAAAGAAGCTTTGAGGTTAGCCATAGCCTGGCTGCTAAGGCCTAGCGTAGCAGCCAGTGCAGCTTCTACGGTCGCAATATATTGGGCACGGGCTTGCTCCATGGCCGTTGTGCTGCTTGCGGCCCGCAAGGAAGCAAACCAATCTGCTCGTGCCTGCACAAGGGAATCCATGCGGGACTGAGCCACACCCTCGGCCCGGAAAGCGGCCTCAACAGCAGCTGTAGTGGCCAGGGCGCTCAGAATTTCTGCCTGCTTGCGTAGGGCAATGCGTGCCGTCTGACTACCCCCAGCTACCAAACGCGTAGCAGCCAAGCGTGCCGTTTGCAGCAGCTTTGCCCGAGCTTCAGCCGAAAGTCCTGCCTCGGTGTAAGCTTCCAAAAAAGCAGCCTCGAAGCTAGCTATGGCGTTGCTTTCGGCTTGTGCACTGGTGGCCGTATGCAACGCAGCCTGGAGGGCTGCCCAAGCCGAAAGTTGCCGCTGACGTGCTTGCGCTAACGCCTGAGCCGAAGCTCCTGCCCGGCTTACAAATGCAGCTTCAGCACGAGCGATTTGCTGCAAGGTAGTGGCAAGCTGCGCTGTGGTAAGGCCACCTGCCTGCAATTCGGCCGCTACCGAGCTAGTTATATAAGCGGCCACCAGTGCCGGCGAGGCGTCGCCCGCATCTTCCTGGCCGTTGTCATCCTGATTGCGTACCGTAACATAAACCTCCGCTTCCGCTTTGGATTCGGCCGTCATAGGCATCGCACGCACCGTGCCACCGCTACCTACATGCACATAGACCAGCACCGCTGAGCGAAAGCTGCCTTTTTCAGCCCGCAGCATCAGCAGATCACCGCTTCGTGCTGCAACATTTAAAGCAAAGGCTCCAGTAGCGTCGCTCTGGACTTGCCCTTCCAGCGGTTGTAACGTACCATTGCCCTGGAGACGGGCAGCTGTAACCACGGCTCCCTCAATAGCAGCCTGGACGGCTGCTACTCCTTGCTTGCCCGGCCCACCAGTCTCACCATAGCCCTGAGCATCGGTGACGCGCCCTTCTAAACGAACCGTTGCCACGTCGCCTCCGCTGTCACATCCCATCAGCCCCAGTCCTAAAGCGAATAAGGCTATTCCAAATAGCTGTGCTACCTTCATCAGTCTCTCCGCTTGGTTATCTTTCAACAGACACCCTTCAGTACCCCGAAAATCATGCCATCCGCCAATTTCCTAGTGAAACAGCCTAACGTTGCTCGAATGATGTGCATATCTCGAAGCGAATGTGCAAAGAATGCACTATAACCAAACGAGGCACACTTTCCAGTAAGCCGGAGTAGGTAGCCTGCAGGAATCTTCACAAAACTGTAAACCCTTTGTGGTGGGGAGGGCCTTGCATTTTAGGAATTAAAGCGTTTCTTTTGTGAAACCGCTGTCGCTAGTATGAAAGAATCTGTCCGTTTGTTCGTGCAAATGGGGGTGATAGTGATGGTGGGGATTCCTATAGTTGCCTATTTATGGGAAACGCTAAACCAGTTATTGTCGCTGCATGTGCAGCCGACGCGTTTGTGGATTTCGTTGCCCTTACTGGTTGTGCTGTGGGTTTGGTTGCGTTGGCTTTCCCGACGTGCGCAGGATGGGATGAAAACGAGCCCGTAACTCTGCTAACCTAAGCTGTTGAACTGCTATGGCCGAAGCAAGACCTGTCCAGCAGCCTGCTCCGCCAGAAGAGCCTGACGTGCGGGGCACACTTTTTTTGACCTTGATTTTTTTAGCTATGGTTTTTGGATTTTGGATTATCGTGTACCTTATGCTTTTAAACCGGTAAGCCTATGAAAGTCCATGCCTACGAGCGCACTTTTATGGCCGTTGGGGGCGTTTTGCTGGTGCTTTGTCTTGTAGCCCTCGTTTACGCCTCGTTTGCTATGGGCATTCATTTGCCTGGGCGTACGGGGGAGATTGAGCCTGGCAAGGTTTTTACAACGCCGCCGTTTGACCGTCCTGGCGTGCATCAAACGGGGCCCAACCGGTACGATGTGGTGATTATTGGACAAGCCTGGCGTTTTCACCCGATGGAGCTGCGCGTGCCGGTCGGAGCGGAGCTTAACTTCATCGCGACGGCCTTTGACGTCATCCACGGCTTTTCTATTGAGGGGACGCGCGTGAACATGATGCTCATTCCAGGCCAAATCACCCGTTTAAGCTATCGCTTCCGCTCGCCTGGGGAGTACCTGATCGTATGTCATGAATACTGTGGCGCTGGCCACCATAACATGTACGGAAAAATCATCGTCGAATAAGCCATGGCTGAACATGTTGTTGCTTCGACGCCAGTTGTTGCGGATCCCACGCCGATCACGCTATCGGAAACCCAGCGTCGCGTATTGCGCTGGACGCTATACGTGGGCTACGCGGCACTGACAGCCGGCATTTTTCACGGTTTAGCCCAGGCCCTTTCTTATGCCGGCATCAACATTTTGGGCTACTTTCCAGCTTTACGCAGCTACTACCAAGGCCTCACAGCCCATGGGGTAGCCAATGCGATTATCTTTACGTTCTCTTTTTCCAACGCTTTTCTTCCGCTCATGGTGGCGCGGGCTTTGTCACGCCGCCTAGATGACCGCCTGCTATGGTCCAGCTTCGGCACGCTGGTCGTGGGCAATCTGCTGGTGATTTATGCCGTTGTGACCAACAAAGCCAGCGTGCTCTACACCGCTTATGCACCGCTGCAGGCGCACTGGACCTACTACGTGGGGTTGGTTTTTGTGGTGATCAGCACCTGGCTAGCTTTGCTCAATATGCTGCTAAGCTGGCGCGGATGGAAACGTGACCATCCAGAAGCACGCTTACCGCTTTTGGCCCACATCTCGATCGTCTCTTATGTGATGTGGTTTTTGGCTTCGCTACCCATTGCGGTGGAGTTTTTAGTGTTTCTCATTCCTTGGTCGTTGGGATGGGTAGAGCGGACCGACCCGCTGCTGACGCGCACGCTTTTTTGGTTTACTGGCCATGCTATTGTCTATGCTTGGCTGCTTCCGGCTTATGTGTCTTGGTATGCGCTGGTGCCCCGCCAGGCCGGGGGTAAGGTGGTGAGCGATTCGCTTACCCGATTTGTGTTTATTCTCTTTTTGTTGCTTTCCATCCCGACAGGATTTCACCATCAGTACACCGATCCCGGCGTCCATCAAGGATTTAAGCTGGTGCATGCGGTGCTCACGTTCGGGGTGTTCTTCCCGAGTCTGATCACCGCTTTTAGCGTCATGGCTTCCTTGGAGATGGGGGGGCGGGCCCATGGGGGCCGTGGACTTTTGGGATGGATCCCTAAGCTGCCCTGGAAGGATCCTTCGCTATCGGCTCAGCTTCTGGCGATGATTACGTTCGTTTTTGGCGGCATTACAGGTCTGATTAACGCCTCGTTCACGATGAACCAGGTTGTGCACAATACGACCTGGGTGCCAGGGCACTTCCACATGACGGTAGGCAGTGCGGTAGCCATGACGTTTATGGGCGTGGCCTACTGGATGGTGCCTTATCTGACCGGACGCGGCCTTTGGGGACGCAGCTGGGCTTTGGCCTCGAATTGGATCTATACGATCGGGTTGCTCATCTTTGCACGCGGCATGATCTCGGCCGGCCTGGAAGGCATGCCGCGTCGCACATTCATGGTCCAAGCACCCTACAACGATCCTGACTGGCTCGTCGGACAAATCCTTACCGGGGTCGGGGGCACGCTAATGTTTATTGGTATTGCCCTGTTTTTTGTGGTCATTGTAATGACGATCTGGAAAGGCCGCCCAGGCGAAGGCCCCCAGGACATTCCCTGGTCTGAAACGCTGACGTCTCCTGCTGAAAATGGTTGGGCGCGTCGGCTGGACCGGATTGGCTTCTGGGTCGTTGTGGCCATTCTGCTGATTGTCATTGCCTACGGTCCGTTCTTTGCCACCTATCTACCGCCCAAGCTTTTTTCACCTGGCTTTCGGATTTATTGAGTTGCAAACGAGGGGATAGACCATAGGGTCTATCCCCTTTTCTTTTTGGGCTAAGCTACCACCCGCGTAGCTTGCCGACGCTGCACCAAGTCTTCGGGGGCAAGGATGTAAACCTCGGGAATACCTGCCTGCAGGGCCTGAAAGGCAACATCGAGTTTGATGCGCATGCCACCACTGATCCAACCGTCTTGCACCCCGGAGTCGAAGGTGGCCCTGTCGCAACAAGGAAGTAGGCTGTTGGGGTCGGAGGGGTTGCGCCGCACACCACCCGTTTCTGTAACCAGTAAAAACGTGTTGGCTTGGAGCGCTTTGGCCAGGGCACAGGCTACGGTATCGGCGTTCACATTGTAAAGCTGCCCGGCTTTGTCAATGCCCAAGGGTGCCACGATGGGCATATACCCCCCCGAGAGCAAGTGCTGCAGCAGCTTGGGATCCACATGTTCTACATCTCCTACAAAACCAAAGTCTACCACTTCTCCTTCGATGGTCCAGGGTGGACGGCGCGTGACTTGCAGCATGCCTCCATCGGCGGCAGCAAGCCCTACCGCGGGCAGTCCATGTCGCAGGGCAGCAGCAACCAGGCGCAGATTCAGTTCGCCGCGCAACGCCCATTGCAGAATCTGCAGGTCCAGCGCTGTGGTAACGCGTCGGCCTTGAACAATGCGAGGCCTATGGTCCAGCCTCTGGGCTAGTGCCGTTGCTTGCGGCCCGCCTCCATGTACGACCACCACGGGTGCCTGTTGACGCAAGGTGGATAGCGCAGTCCAGAAAGTTTCTAAAGTGTCGGGCGCCTCGAGCAGCGCGCCCCCAAGCTTGACCACAACCAGCGCACTCATCGGTCAAACGGTGGAAGATGCCATACGTATTCTAAAATGGCCTTTTGTGCATAAAGCCGAAAGGCAGCCTCCTTAAGATGGATAGCCTGGGGGCTATCGAGCACTGCATCGTCGACAACGACATTGCGGCGCACAGGTAGGCAGTGCATGAAAGCGGCTTGGCGCGTGCGCGCCATAAGCGCTGGCGTAACGCGCCAGGACCTATACTGCTGCCGCAGTTTGGCCTCTTCTTCGGGGTGCGTATAGAGCAGCCGGCTAGCCCAGGCTTTGGCGTAGACGATTTCAGCACCTTCGAAGGCTTCGGCCTGGTTATGCACGACGATGACTCGTCCCCCTTGGCGCGTTGCATCGCACCGGGCGCGTTCCATAACCGCTTCGTCCAGCTCGAAGCCCGGCGGATGCGTCACCACAACTTCCATCCCCAGACGTGCTGCCATAAGCAAGGCCGAGTTTGGTACAGCCATCGGTAGTGGGCGTGGGTGATAGGCCCAGCTCAGCACAAAGCGTCGCCCTTGCAAGTTTCCGCCAAGATGATCGACAATCGTGGCCGCATCGGCCAGCGCTTGGCAAGGATGGTAAAAAGCGGATTCCAGGTTAATGACGGGCACGGTAGCAATTTGGGCGATCTTGTGCAGCAGTACATCGTCGCGATCTTGGGCATAGTCGGTTTGCGAGGCAAAGACGCGTACCCCAAGCGCATCGTAGTACTGCGATAGCACCCCAATGGCTTCGCGGATGTGCTCTGCTTCTGGGCCATCCATGACGACGCCGTCGCGCCACTCAATTTGCCAGGTACCTTGACCAGCAACCAGCGTGGTGGCGTGGGCCCCAAGCTGGATAGCGGCCAGTTCCATAGAGGTACGGGTGCGCAGCGAAGGATTGAAAAACAGCAGGCCCAGACTGCGGTTGCGAGCTACATGACTGTAGGCATTTTTGCCTTGTCGGTAATGCTCTAGCGTACGGTTTAGGCAGGCGTTCCAAATGTGATCGTCAAGGTACTGCCAGTCCAGCAAGTGGCGAGGTGGTGGAAGTTCCATCAGGCCGTAGTGGTTTGAGGTTGGTTTACAGAGGTAAGCACGTGAAGGAACGTATCGATGAACATTTCAATGGCCTCGTCCGGCGTGTTCAATGGAGGCATCAGCCGAATGACATTCGGATGGCTTGCATTACCGGCCAGAATGCCAGCTTCTCGCAGCCGGCTAAGTACCGGTGCGGCCGGACGGTCTAGCTCGAGCCCAATCAGGCAGCCGCGGCCACGCACGGCTACCACATGATCGGCTACGCCATCGCGAATGCGCGCAAAAATTTGTGGTGCCCGTTTCATTAAGCCTTCCTCACGCAGCGTTTCGAGTGTAGCTGTAACAGCGGCCATGGCCAACATGCCGCCGCCAAAGGTGGTGCCTTGATCACCATAGCGCACTGAAGCAGCAATGGCATCCGAAACGAGCACGGCGCCAACCGGTACACCTGAGCCTAAGCTTTTAGCCAGCGTGATCAGGTCGGGCCGAATGCCATACTGTTCGGCGATAGAAAAGGTGCCGGTACGTCCAACGCCCGTTTGCACCTCATCGAAAATAAGCAATGCGTTGTAGCGGTCGCACAGGGCACGCAGGGCGCGGTAGTACGCTACGGGAGCCTCGTAGACGCCCGCCATGCTCTGGATGGGCTCTAGGATGATCGCTGCAATATCATCCCGCTGTGCAAGCAGCTGTTCCACAGCCTCTAAGTCCCCCAGAGCAACAAAATGCGTTGGGGGCAGCACGGCCAGGTACGGCTTGCGGTAGCCTATCGGTTCAGTAACTGCCAGGCTACCCAGCGTGCGACCGTGAAAGCCTCCTATAAGGGCAATGACTCCAGGTTTGCCGGTGTAGGTTCGGGCTAGTTTGAGGGCTGTTTCGTTGGCTTCAGTACCCGAGTTGCAAAAGAATACATGCCGCAGGCCTTCGGGAGCCATTTCAGCTAGCAAGGCTGCAGCACGGGCCCGTACGGGACTGTAGACCACATTGGAGTAAAAAAGTAACTGTTCAACTTGCTGCTTAAGTGCTGTCACCACGCGGGGAGGGCAGTGCCCTAGCAGCGTGACACAGTGGCCACCGTAAAAATCTAGGTAACGGTTGCCTTCGGCATCCCACACATAGCACCCTTGGCCCTTGACCAGGGCTACAGGGTATTTACGGTAGGTAGGAATCTGATACGTGTCTTCCAAAAGAATCGTCTCTTGCGTGTTCATAGCCTTTTCAAACCCATAAAAAAAGCCGGGTCGTGGCGGCCCGGCTGCGGTCAAGTGAGCAATGTTTCGGGGGTAGGGGTAGGGAGCAGCCCAGCCGTTTGGGGGAGTCCCAACAGCAAGTTTAGGTTTTCAATAGCTTGGCTGGCGGCGCCTTTGAGCAGGTTGTCGAGGGCAAAACCGATCACCAGCTGTTCCTTCCCAACAACCCAGCCGATGTCGCAAAACGGGGTGTAGATGCTATAGCGCAACTCAGGTAGCTGCCCAGGCCAGAGCCGCACCAAGGGTGCATGGCTATAGGCTGCTGTAAACCAACGCTCAACCGTTTCAGCATCGATCTCTGTAGCAAGCGGCACAATGGCCGTCCCCCAGATGCCGCGCGTCCAGGGTCCAGAGGCCGGAACGAACCCGATACGGAGGCCTGTACCTACCACCTGCTGCACTTCGGGCAGATGCTGGTGGGCTAGCACTTTGTAGGCACGCACGTTGCCATCACGCTCAGGGAAGTGTGTGGTAGCTTTAGGCTGCGTGCCTGAACCTGAAGCACCAGTAAGGGCAGTGACGGCCACCTGCGCCTGTGGCACATGCTGGCTCAAGGGCCAAAGCGCCAGGGCTAGACCAGTGGCAAAGCATCCTGGATTCGCCAAAAGGCGTGTTCCTTCAGGATAGGGCGCGTAGACATCGACCAACCCATAAACAAAGCGCGGCAGCAAATCTGCGGCTGGATGCTCAAATCCAAACCATGTAGGATAGACAGCCGCCTCCCGAAAGCGGAAATCTGCACTTAAGTCGATAATCACGCCCTCGTAGCCGCTTTCAAGCAAGCGACTGGCTGTGCGTGCCCCTTGACCATGCTCGGCTGCAATCAAAATAGCGTCAAAGTCCAAAACGTCCAGCGTGGACTCATCCGCAAAGACCAAGTCGGTTTGGCCGCGTAACGTTGGGTGGGCATACCACAAGGGTTTGCCCGCAAACGTACGGCTTGTCACTGCAGCCAGCGTGCAGTAAGGGTGTGCCTGCACAAGCCGGATGAGCTCTCCGCCTACGTAGCCTGCACCGTGAAAAATCGCAATGCGTTTCGCCATAGCTTCTCTAGACACTTCAGGCGATCGTTACTGCAACCCCATTTCCATTGCTATAATGGGGTAAAGGGCGTACAGCTGTGCGCACGGAGCGCGCAATGAGCTGGCCCAAAGCTTCGGCATCTTGTCGGGCATTGAGGGCTGGAATGCCCATGGCGTGCTGAATGTAACGCTTGCCGACAGCGTTGTCGGTAACCGGACCGGTAATCACCGTAATTGGGGCTTGGTAGCGCGTGCGAAAGAGCTGATCCGCTGCCCAAGCGCCAGCTAAATCCGTAGCGGCCACCACATGCGCCCGTGTAAAGCGTTGCAGCTCTTTGTCGAGCAGCAGCTCATCAACGCCGTAGTAGCCAATAAAACCATCACCCAGCTCGACGACAATTACGTCGGGCGCGAAAGTATTCAGGTGTGCAATCAACCCTTTGGCTAGGGGGGCCATTTCTTTGTTTGTGGAAGAAACCACGCCTGCATCAATAAACGTCACGCTGGCAATTGCACCGTGCTCTTCCATCATCCGGGCGTCGCGCAGCAGTGCTGCACCGGTGAGTTTGCCAGCTGCAACGCGCAATCCGTGTTCGGTGAGGTAGCGAATGATCTGGGCTGCGGCAAACGTTTTTCCCGTATTCATCGAGGTGCCGCTAACGATCACCAGCGGCGCCGAATGCGTGAGCGAAAATTGCGGTTCGATAGCGTGATCCTGCACGCGGGCATGCCGCTTTTGGCCGTTGACATCCACCAGCACTGCCCCAAGCACTTCAACACGCAGGGCTGGACCCAGATCGGGGTGGTCGGAAGTGCATTGGCCTAGGATGCCTCCCATGTTGAGCACATTAAGCACATCGCCGACCTGAATGCGGCGAGGAATGCGGCCGCTATAGCCCTTAAGCGCTTGGCGTTCACCTAAGGCACCAATAATCAGATCACCCCGCCGAATAGGTTGAAACGTGCCGTCGGTGCACTCTAGCAAATTATACGTGGTCTTTTCTTCGAGAGCGCGTACAACCAGGCAGTAGCCCTCTTCCGCGACGATGTAAGCGGTCAGTTCTACCTCGTGGCTAAGCCGGCAAGGAGCCGTGCTGGATCCAATTTTGTCCACTGTGAGATACTGGTTCATGGCTGCGGGGATTAGGGTTTATGCGGCCGTCTGGTTTTCTATTTCTGAAGGCGTGGCTGCTTTGCGCACCAAGGCAGCCAATAGGGCTTGCACCCCATAAATGCGGGTAAAGCCTTGGGCATCGCGTCCGTCCCAAAGGCGGTTTTGTTCACCGTAGGTCGCAACACGCGCGTTAAAAAGGGAGTAAGGGCTGTCGCATCCAAGCACTTCGATGTTGCCCTTAAAAAGGCGCACGCCTACGGTGCCCGTAACGACGGTTTGGGAAGAATCCAAAAAAGCTTCAATGTCGCGCATTACAGGATCAAAGTACTGGCCTTCGTGCAGCAGCATGCCGTAGAAGTCGGCAAGATGATCTTTTTGATACCGCTGCCAGCGCGTAAGCACAATTTTTTCTAGCTCTCGGTGTGCCGTGATCAGAATCAGTGCAGCTGGCGCTTCAAAGCCCACGCGGCCTTTGATGCCTAGGATGGTGTCGCCTACATGAATACCCCGGCCTACACCATGTGCAGCTCCTAGCTGGTTTAGGCGCTCAATCAGCGTAACCGGATCGAGAGCTTCGCCATCAAGTGCGGTTGGAATGCCCTGCGTGAACGTAAGGGTAAGCTCCAGGGGGGTGTCGGGGGCTTGGGCTGGCGAGACTGTATCGGGATAAGCCTCGTCGGGTAGCGGATCGGTGGTGGTATGCGTCTCCCGGCCGCCGATCGTTGTGCCCCAAAGACCTCGGTTGATGGAATAAGCAGTTTTCTTTTCCGGTACTGCAATGCCGCGCTCACGCAGATAGGCCGTAGCCGCCGCGCGACTTAGGCCTAGCTCTCGAATAGGCGTCAGAATTTCCAAGTCGTCGGCTAAGATGCGTAGGGCGACGTCAAAGCGCACCTGGTCGTTTCCAGCCCCTGTCGAGCCATGGGCAATCGCCCGCGCACCAAGCTGACGGGCTAGCTCGACTACCTTACGCGCTTGCACAATGCGCTCTGGCCCGACGCACAGCGGATAGACGCCACCCCGCAACACGTTGCCCTTGATCAGGTAGCTCAGATGATCCCGGAAGAGCTCATAGCGACCATCGAGGGTGAAGTGCCCAGCTGCACCAAGCCGCTGGGAAAGCGCCTCAATCTCAGCAAGTGCTTCTGCGGTAAATCCACCCGTATTCACCGTTACCGTGTAAACCGGCTCCTTGTACGTCTCCCGCAAATACGGGACGCAAAATGAGGTGTCTAAGCCACCGCTGAAGGCCAAAACAATCGACATCGCTGGGTTAGTTTTCAGGTTAAAAACGAAGGGCGCCAGCTCCTTTTGGAACCGGCGCCCTGTCTATCGAAAATCGCTTAAATCAACGCAAACTCATGCTGTTGCAAGACAGGATACGCCGGTTCCACCCCCGCGGGGGCGACGGGGACGTCGCACAGGTCGGATGGGTCGAACCGGCAGCATCACAATCATAGACTGCAACAACATGATGCGCGCAAGAATACGGCGATTCTATCGCAATGTCAAGTGTTTCAATTGGTTTTTAATCATTCGCTCACAGAGGGCGTGCCTTATACGTATACGTATATCGCTGCTGCGCAGCATAAAGGGTATTGCGTAGCAGCAAAGCAATCGTCATGGGACCTACACCCCCGGGTACTGGGGTAATCCATCCAGCTTTTTGCGAGACAGCCTCAAAGTCCACGTCGCCTACGAGCCGATAGCCGCGGGGATGCGCAGGATCCTCAACACGGTTGATGCCCACATCGATCACTACAGCACCGTCGCGCACCATATCGGCCGTAATGTAGCGCGGCTGACCTATGGCAGCAATCAAAATATCGGCCTGTTGGGTTAGCGCAGCCAGGTTAGACGTGCGGCTATGACAGACAGTAACCGTGGCATCGATGCCGCGCTGCAGCAAAAGGACAGCCAGCGGACGCCCCACAATGTTGGAGCGCCCCACAACAACCGCATGTTTGCCCGCTGTTTCAATGCCGCTGCGCCGCAATAACTCCAAAATACCTGCCGGTGTAGCAGGCACAAAGCCGGGTTCACCTAAAAGCAGCCTTCCAGCATTAACGGGGTGAAAGCCGTCTACGTCTTTTTCAGGACGGATTGCATGTAGGATGCGGCTGGGGTTGATGTGTGCGGGTAGGGGGAGCTGTACCAGAATGCCGTCGACGCTTTCATCGGCATTAAGCCGCTCGATTTCGGCCAGCAATTCGGCTTCGGTAAGGTGGGTATCGAAATGCAACGTTTCGCTGGCAATACCTACTTCGGCAGCAGCCTGGGTTTTTCCGCGCACGTAGGAAGCCGAAGCTGGGTTGTCGCCTACCAGAATAACGGCCAGATGGGGCGCGCGGTGTCCAGCTGCCACCCAAGCAGCCACTTCAGCTTTTACTTCGGCCCGCACCTGAGCCGCAATGGCTTTCCCGTCAATTAACTGAGCCACCACGGTGTTTTCTAATATCCGCCTGTCGCAACGCAGGCTAAAACTAAGGCATGCGTTGGGAATAAGAAATGCACCCAGAATTCTTCACGTGGGGGGATATAACCAATGGTCTTGTGTTCCTTCTTGCTCGGCGGTATTTTTGAAACAACTCAGCTCACCGATCTTAAGCCTGCGTATTGCTGCACGTGCTACTACGGCATCTAAAGAAGGTCAAAATGCTCGTTGTATAACCAACGGGCACGTATGCATGCGCAGGAAGGGGATTGCTTGTTGGCTTAGGCGCAGCCTGCTTTTTTGGGGGCTCATCGGGGCTGTTGTGGCCAAGGCGCAACAGGTAGAAATGCGCCAGCTTGGCGCAACCGCTCAGGAGCAGCTTTGGGAAGTAACCGCTACGTGGCCGCTGTCATTACAGGCTGCGCTCGATTCGTCCGGTAGGCGCAGTTTGACGCCTGCTGTCGTGATCGCCGCTACCTGGGGTAGGTGGGAGGTTTCAGAGACCGTAAAGCTTCCTACGCTGGCCTTTCCACAAGTGGAGATCGTGCAAGCCGATTATGAGGAGACGCCGCTGCCTGCCGAAGGCGCTTCTTGGACTACAGCAGCCGAACTCAACTTGCCCCCTGTTGAAGTGATTGGCTTGGGGATGGAGCGACGCCAGGCGGCAGCTACATTACATGTGCGTCTGTTGACCTACGACGAAGCACGCCAAGTGCTACGGCGCTACCGCCGACTGGTTGTGCGCCTTCGCCATACGGCCGCCTACGTGCTGCAGGAACAACAGCGGGGGTTGGCCAGCAATCCGCATCTTTCGGTTACCCGAAGTGTGCTGGCTGATGGGCTGATTTTCAAGATCCCTGTGCGTGAAGAAGGCCTCTACCGCATTGACCGTGCGGTGCTGAGCGAGCTGCTCGCCCGCGTAGGCCGCTCGCTGAGCGAGATTGATCCACGTCAGCTGCAGCTTTACGGCAATGGCGGCGCGCCGCTGCCAGCGCTCAATAGCGCCCCCAGACCAGCCGACCTTATCGAAAACCCTGTCTGGCGCGTGGGGCTTGACGATGGATCGTTCGATGCTGGCGATGCCTTGATCTTCTATGCAGCTGGTCCCCAAGGCTGGACCTACAACGCGCAGCGTGGAGAGTGGGAACATTATACCCATCCGTTCTCCAACGAGAACTACTACTTTCTCAAAATTGGCGATCGTGAAGGACGTCGGCTGGAGATGCAGCCGTTTCCAGAAGATGCTGCAGCGCAACCTGTAACGCAGCTGGTGGGACGCTTGGTGGTCGATCCCGAGGATTTTCTTTGGAGCAAAGAAGGCCTTGCCGAAGGCAAGGGCAGCGGCTTAACCTGGGTCAGCGTGCCCATTAGTCCTGCTGGCCGTTTACGCGTGCTGCAAAACGCTACGCCCCCGGGCTTGAGCGCAGGCACGGTCACTTACCGGGCACGCGTAGCTATCCAGTCCAATCCAGCGGCCTCGGTGCAGTTTGTTTCACGCGGGCAAGTGCTGGCTACAGTTTCGGCCGGTGTGACCTTCCCTGATCCTGAAAGTCCGGTAGCCCGTGCAACAGAGGCCACTTTTTCGCAAGCACTGGCTACGGCTTCGCCCCTAGAGCTCGAAATGACGCTAACCAACCCCGGGGGCGACCCCCGCGCTGCCTTGGAGTGGCTGCGCGTCTTTTACCCAATGCGGCTTGCAGCTTCGAAGGGCTACCTGCGGTTTTTTACGCCACCAGGCCAGGCTGGCATTTTTGCGTTTGTGCTGGAAGGCTTTTCTGCAATGCCCCAGGTGTGGGATGTAACCGAGCCTGGTAACCTTATGCGGCTAGAAGTGCGCCCGACTGCAGGCGGCTATGAAGTGCGCGTAGCTGCAACAGATCCTCGACAGCCCCGTGAGCTGGTAGCGTTCACGCTGGAAGCTGTGCGTACGCTTGATGTTGCTGGTGCGCGTCGGGTAGCTAACCAGAATCTGCACGGCCTTGAGCAGTATCCTGATCTGGCCATCATTACCGCCGATACATTTCGGGTCTATGCCGAAGAACTGGCTGAGCACCGGCGCCGTGAAGGCTTGCGCGTGGTTGTAGCAACGGTTGAGCAGATCTACAATGAGTTTTCCGGTGGCGTACCCGATATGCGGGCCGTGCGGGATTACTTAAAGTTTCTCTACGATCGCGCTCCCACAGAACAGCAGTTGTTGCGCTATGCGCTGTTTTTCGGCGACGGTCACTTCAACTATCGTGGGCTTTGGCGGCAGCCTACGCTCCGCAATTGGGTCCCTTCCTACCAGACGGTCGATTCGTACCACCCGATTAATTCGTATACCAGCGACGATTACTTTGGGCTTTTAGATGACGATGAAGGGCTGTGGCTCGATTTTGGGGCCGGCGCTTATAGCGCCGAACGCCTGGACCTGGGCATTGGACGGCTTCCAGTACAAACGCCCGAGGAGGCCCGACAGGTGCTCGACAAGATTTTTCGCTATGAAAGCTCCGAAACGTTTGGCGCTTGGCGGTTGCGCTATACCGTAGTGGCCGACGATGGACCTACCGGCGTGGCTGCGCAGCAAAACGACCTCGACCTGCACGTGCAAAATATCGACGTTGTAGCTGAAGAACTCAAGCAACGCTTCCCAGGGGTAGATGTCCAAAAAATTTATGCCCTTTCTTATCCACGGGTGTTTATGGGCATCTGGCGTATCCCAGAAGCACGGCAAGCGATCCTAAAAGCGCTTGAGGAAGGAACACTGGTCATCAACTACAGCGGTCACGGTAGCAGCGATGTGCTGGCCCAGGAAGAAATCTTTACCAAAGACGACGCTGCAGCCCTCACCAACCGGGACCGATTGGCCATTTTTATTACGGCTACCTGCAGTTGGGGACGCTGGGATATGACCGAAACGCAGAGTGGGGGTGAGGTCCTGTTACTTAATCCCAACGGAGGAGCAATAGCCGTGTTCTCCACTGTGCGGCTTGTTTATACTTCTCCCGACAGCAGTGTGCTCAACGTGGGACTAAACCGCATGCTCAATCAGTATTTGTTCACGCCAGAAGCCGACGGACAAATGCCGCGCTTGGGAGATGCATTGCGCCGCACAAAAAATACGCGAGCAGGGCTGCAAAACAACAACCGGCGATTTAATCTGCTAGGTGATCCTACGCTGCGCGTGGGCTTTCCTGCCCGACGCGTCGTTATCGAAGCAATCAACGGACAACCGCCTAGCAACGAGCAGCCTGTACCGGTGCGCGCCCTTGAGCGCGTGACGATCTCGGGCTACGTGCAAAATGCTACCGGCGCCATCGACGCCACGTTTGCCGGCCTAGCTACGCTGACCGTTTTCGATGCCGAACGTCAAAAACCACTGCCCTACTGGCGCTACATGCCTGCGCCCTATTACCTGGTACGGGAAGACCTTATTTGGCGCGGCCAGGTCGACGTGCGCAATGGACGCTTTGAAGCCACGTTTGTTGTGCCTAAAGACATCCTCTACAGCAATCAACGCGGCCGTCTTTCGGTCTACGCGCAAAGCTCTGCAATGCATGCCGCTGGCTTTACCGAAGGGTTTGTGGTAGGCGGTACCGCTGCCAACATCCCAGACGACCAAGAAGGCCCAGAAATTACGCTCTACCTCAACGACACTACGTTTGTCTCAGGAGGGCTGGTACCGCCCAACCCTAAACTGTTGGTGTTTCTTTACGACGCTTCGGGCATCAATACAGTAGGAGCTGGTCTAGGACACGAGTTGCTCTTAATCATCGATGGCAATGAGGCACGCGCCCAGAACCTAAGCCAGGCTTTCCGCAGCGAGCCAAACTCCTACCAGCGCGGCCGTGTAGAGTGGACGCTGGGCGATCTGGCCCCAGGACCCCATACGCTTACGGTGCGCGCTTGGGACGTACTGAACAACGTCAGTACAGCCTCGTTGGATTTTATCGTTAGCGACGATCGCCGCCTGGAGCTACGTAATGTTTTTAACTATCCGAACCCCACAACGGGACCTACGCGTTTCGTCTTTGAACATAATCAACCCGCTGGTACGCCCGCACGCGTGCAGTTGCGGATCTACACGCTGGCCGGAAGACCTGTACGCACCCTGGACGGCAATGAAACCCTTCCGACCGGAAAGTTGCCTGCTAACCTGGTCATGATTCCTTGGGATGGTAGAGATGAAGACCACGATCGGCTGGCTACAGGAATCTACTTGTATCGCCTTCGTGTGGAGATAGAACGACCCGATGGCTCGCGCCAAGTAGCCGAGCATATCGATCGTGTAGCCATCATTCGGTAAACGTGGTCTTGTTTTTGTGTAATAAACTGGATAATAACAGATTGACGCTTAAACGCAAAAAAGCCATGCGTATGATGTCGAAGATGGTGCACGTTTTGCACACCACGCGCGGTCTACTTTTGACCCTGGCCGGATGCTGCTTGGCAGTGGCGGCACAGGCCCAAGTGGGAGGCGCTGCAGTGCTTTTTTTGCAGATTGAGCCCGATAGCCGTGCTGCTGGCATGGGAAATGCCGGCGTTGCTGTAGCCGATAATGCCTATGCGCTCTTTTGGAATCCGGCCGGGCTAGCCTTCCAGCCACAAGCCGTAGAGGTGTCGATTACGCACTCCAACTGGCTCCCTGAATTCAATGCCGGTCTCTACTATGAATACTTGGTCGGCCGTTTTTCTTTAGGACGTTGGGGGAATATGGGGGCGCACGTAACACTGCTTAACATGGGGGAGCACGAGTGGCGTGACGAAAACAACAACCCCCTAGGCACTTTCCGTTCCTATGATGTGGCGGCCGGACTCTCTTATGGTTACCAGATTCATGATCGGCTGGCCCTAGGCGTGGGCTTACGCTACATCTACTCTAACCTGGCCTCGGGTATCGAAGTCGAAGGTCGTGAGACCAAAGCCGGCAAATCTTTTGGCCTGGACATAGGGCTTTTGTACCGCACACGTCCTTTTAGCTTAGGCGGGCAAGCTAGTGGGCAGTTTTCAGCTGGCTTTAATTTGAATAACATGGGCCCCCAGATCCAGTACTCTGATGGAGCACAGAAAGACCCTATCCCCACAAACATCCGCTTTGGCTATGCCTTTACGTTTGACCTCGATCCCTACAACCGAATCACGTTTGCCAACGATTTTACTAAGCTGCTAATCCGGGTGCGCAGCGATTCAACAGGTTCTCGAGCCGACCCTTTCTACAAAGCGATCTTTACCGCTTGGCGTCCTATTCAGGTACGCGAAAATCCTTACAATGAGCAAGAAGCACGCTACCGCACGCTAAGCGTTTGGGAGCAACTGATGATCGGCTTAGGCGTCGAGTACTGGTACAACCAGCTCTTTGCGTTGCGTACAGGCTTTTTCTACGAAAACCCTTATAACGGAAATCGGCAGTTTATGACGTTTGGGGCCGGTCTGCGCTATAACATCGTTGGGGTCGACTTTTCCTACGTGTATGCCCTTAAAGAAAACCACCCCCTGGCCAACACCATGCGTTTTTCGTTGCTCTTGAACTTCAAGAAGTAGCCCTGGAAACCAAAACGTAAAAAGCGGGCGCTTGCCTTTGTGGCAAGCGCTTTGTTTTTTTAGCGCATGCATGCAAAGCCTTTCGCAGGAGGGTAGCGCTATGGCTCGTCTGCTCAGTTATGCACTCGCCCTAGAACAAAACATATCGGCAAACTGGATTATCAGCCGACGTGCCGACTTGCTCTGGTTTATCGGAGGCGCCTTGGCTGGCTATGCCTTGTTTTTTATGCATGCTGGTTTGGGCTGGGATATGGTGACCATTTGGTTTTTGTGGGTGGTCTTGCTGGATAGCCCGCATTTTTTCGGTACGATTAGCCGGACGTACCTCGATAAGCAGGAATTCCAACAACGCAAAAAGTTGCTTACCTGGAGCCTGCTCTGGTTTGCTGCCGGACCGTTTACTATCCTGCTTTCGTGGGGATTGTTTGAGTTAGGCATAGCAAACTACCTCCTTCCCTGGAAGGCTTTTCTGGTGTTTTTTGGACTATGGGCTTATTGGCATGTTGTCCGGCAGCACTATGGCTTTATGCGTCTTTATCAGCGCAAAAATGGAGAGTTTAACCCAATCGATTACCGAATCGACAGCGCTTTGCTTTACGGCGGCTTACTGCTCCCCTTTGTGGCGTTTGTGGTACGTCACCCCGAAGCCCGGCGCGGATTGGGGTTGCCTGAAACATTGCCCGACTATCCACCTCTGCCACATGGAAGTCGGTGGGCCGCACTGACAGACGTGCATTACCTAAGGGCTGTCGCTTGGGAACACTGGGTGGTGGCATTGACGGCAGCTGCTGTGGGCACCCTGGCCGTGATCTTTCTAACCCGCCAGCTGGTTAAGCTTCGCCGAGGTGAGAAAATCAATTTGCCTAAGGTGTTGTTTATGCTGGCCGTAGTGCCGTTGCATGTGTACGTGTGCTATTCGCCTGCGGTATTAACTGCGCCCCTGTTGGCTTTTGGCGCTTTTGTGACCATTTTCCACGATATCCAGTACCACGCCATCGTTTGGTTTCATCATCGCAATCGCTATCACCGACCTGGTGTGGATCAAAGACAATTTGGGTTAGCACCCAAAATCTCGCGCAACTTGCTTACGTACTTTGGGTGTGCCATCTTCTTTGCGGCCGTTTTCCGCATTTTAGGTTGCACGTTTGATGTGCATCCGGGCTGCGTGCCGTTTGTGATCACCAGCGAAGTGCCGCTTTTTGGTGGATTGCATACGGATGCCTTGTTGAAGGCTTTTCTGATTGGCTTTCCGCTGCACCACTACTTTGTGGATCAGTACATCTGGAAACCAAGCAAAAGCAAGGAGCTGCAGCGCGACCTAAAGCTCACCTAAACCCTTATGAGGGTAAGCTCGGGGGCAGGCCTGCAAGCCTGCCCTTTTGTTTTGGTAAGCCCTTGCATTATGCCCTGCCATTTCGGTTCTTTGGGCAACGTTGACAGCCAACACGACGCACAATATGCCTTGGTATCGAAAGCTTCACTGGCAGATCATCATTGGCTTAGTCCTGGGACTGCTTTTGGGCCTTTGGGCAGCAGCCCAAGGATGGGGCAGTTGGGTAGATCGTTGGATTGCTCCACTGGGTACGGTTTTTATCAATTTGCTCAAGCTCATCGCGGTGCCGTTGGTGCTGGCATCGCTCATTGTAGGAGTAACGTCGCTATCAGACTTGCGGCGCCTTTCGCGTATTGGTACCAAGACGATCGCGTTGTATATCGCAACGACAGTCGTGGCCATTACGCTTGGCCTGGTGCTGGTGAATCTGCTGCAGCCAGGACACACCGTGCCCGCAGACATGCGCGAGCGTCTGCAGTCGGCCTACGCTGCTGATGTTGAAGCGCGTGCTGAACTAGCCCAGCAGACACGTGAGCGCGGCCCGCTGCAGCTTTTGGTGGATATCGTACCGGAAAACGTTTTTAGCGCTGCAGCAGATAACCGCAATATGCTGCAAGTCGTCTTCATAGCGCTGCTGTCTGGAATAGGATTACTCCTCATTCCTCAAGAAAAAGCGCGACCAGTGATCGCCTTTTTTGATGGCGTCAATGCCCTGGTCATTCGCTTAGTCGAGCTGATCATGCGTACGGCACCCGTAGGCGTATTTGCCCTTATGGCAGGTACGATTACCTCTATTGCGCACGACAATCTAGAACAGGTGCTGGAGCTGTTGGCTGCCTTAGGGTACTACAGCCTGACCGTGCTTTTGGGCCTGGTGCTGCATACGCTGGGTACCTATCCTCTCTTGGTTAAGTTTGGAGCGGGCATGCCCCTTAGGGTCTTTTTTGGCGGTATTGCACCGGCTCAGCTTGTGGCTTTTTCCACCTCTTCAAGCGGAGCGACGCTGCCAGTAACTATGGAGTGTGCCGAAAAAAACTTGAAGATTCCCGAAGAGGTGTCTTCGTTTGTTTTGCCCCTGGGGGCTACGATTAACATGGACGGCACGGCCCTTTACCAGGCTGTGGCATCGGTGTTTATCGCTCAAACGTTAGGCTTAGGATTGGATCTAGGAGCGCAGCTAACTATCTTGCTGACGGCCGTGCTCGCCTCTATTGGCACAGCCGCTGTGCCCAGTGCTGGGATTGTCATGCTGGTCATTATTTTAGAGTCGGTAGGCGTGCCTAGTGCCGGCATTGCCCTGATTTTGGGGGTAGACCGCATCTTAGACATGTGCCGCACGGTCACCAATGTCACCGGCGACTTGACCGTTGCCTCTGTGGTGGCCGCAACAGAACACAAGCCTGCTGCTTTACCGAGCCAAACACCCTAGATCAGTTAAGCATTCAGTTTCGCGTGGTGTATTGCCGAAACCGAACCCAGATGCGGCAGGCCATGTCCCCATCCCCAAAAGGCTGGTTAAAGTGGCGGTAGGCAATCCAGCCCATTCGGTCTGAAACCACCTGAAGACGTTGGGATAACTCTTCTAACTGCGCAGAAAGCTGCCGAAAAGCCTGCGCCAGACGTTTATTGGGGTGTTCCATGAGGCGCTTCTCCTTGCTACGCTCAACTTCAAGCCGAATTCAAAATGCAAGCGCCCCGGTCCAAAAATATGCGTCTTTGGCGCAAGCTTACACAGCTTATCGGCGCATGTTACCGGTTACGGATGAGATAGCGGCCGCACGCTGATTTCTTTGAAATACACCACATCTTCGGGACCGTGATTTTGCAGGCCGATATAGCCTTCCAAGGGGCGCGGGCCGCGGTCGGGTTCATACCAAATTTTCTTGGGGGGAACGGGATCGCCTTCGGTATAGTCGGTTACCAATACGCCATTTACATGCACAACGGTGCGGGGGCCGTCGAGTGTGATCTCCATCACATTCCACTCACCTGGCTTGCTTGGGCGGGCCTTAGCCTGGGTGAGTGAGTAAAGCACGCCCGTGCAATGATAGTCGTCACCGTGGTCGTCGATTTGCACCTCATAGCCGCGATTTACGGGCATCCAGGGTTCCGTAGGAGGCTCAGGAATGCGAATAAACACGCCGGAGTTTTTGCCTTCTGGGTTTTTGTAAACGACCCGGATGACCACGTTGCCAAATTTCCGGCCTGTATACCACAGCAGGCCCATGCCCCCTTCGGTTTTGAGCAGACCGTTCTCTACAACAAAGCGTCCTTCGCCTACGTGCTGCCATCCGTTCAGATCCTTGCCGTTAAACAAAGGCGTCCAAAGCGTGTCTTGTGCTGCAGCAGCTGTGGTGACCAAAATCAAAAGGCTGCTCAAGATTAGCAGGCGCATGGCTCTGGCAAGATTGGGTTTACTTGAAAATACAAAAAGCCGATCTGTACCGATCGGCCTTGTGCGCCCGGCAGGATTCGAACCTGCGACACCCAGCTCCGGAGGCTGGTGCTCTGTCCCCTGAGCTACGGGCGCTTTTGCTGAAGGCTAAATATAGCAGCTAGCCGTGGGGAAATCTATGCATTCGTGGTGAATGCGCATGCTAAAGCGTGCGTACGCTACGGTCTGGGAACGCGTTCCCTAAACGTTTAGGTTTGGTTCTGTCGTATCTTTCCCCCTAACGAGCTATGTGTGATAAGACAATGCCTTCTACAACCTGGCTTAACGGGCCTTTTGAACGGGCGCAGTGGCCGCCGTTGCTGACGGCCGTACTTGCCTTGTTTTTGGCATTTGTGCTTTTTCAGCTGGTTATCAGTCCTTTAGCGTTGATGATGGGGGTTGTATGGGCAGGAGAGCCGCCGGAAGCCTTGATGGATTTGCCTGGGCTCATGCGTCGCTGGCCAGGAATGCTGCTTGCAGCAAACACAGCAGGCCAGCTTTTGGGCTTGGCACTGCCAGCGTTGGTGCTTGCGCGGCTGCACACCTCCCAGGTTGATCGATTCCTGCGCCTGCGGTCCCTATCGACCTATACCGTGGTTTGGGCCCTGCTAGGATGGATTTGCCTCCTGCCGGTGGTGCAGTGGTTGGGGCAGGTAAATGCGGCGTTGCCCCTACCCGAAGCATTGCGGGCATTCGACGAGCTGCAAATGGCTTTGATCATGGCTGCTTTGGAAGGGGGTCTTGGCCTGATACCTAATCTACTGATGCTGGCTGTAGTCCCAGCCTTTTGCGAGGAGGTGCTTTTTCGGGGCTATGTGCAGCGTCAGGCTGAGCGTGGCCTGGGGATAGTTGGAGGAATTGTGTTTTCGGGTTTGGTTTTTGGGTTTTACCATTTGCGCCTGACGCAGGTGCTACCGCTTTGCTTGCTGGGGATCTATTTGGCCTATTTGGTTTGGAAAAGTGGAAGTCTTTGGATTGCGGTGATTGTGCATTTAGCCAATAATGCTTTTTCGGTGCTTTTGGCTATGTTCGCACGTCAGCGGGGGATAACGTGGCAAGCGATAGAGGCCTGGGCCGTCCCCTGGTATATGGTAGTGGCCGGATTGATTGGCTTTGGCCTAGTGGTCTATGTGCTTCAAAAGTCTCAGCATTCCTCGACATCTATGGGCATCAGCGATGAAGCTTGACTGGATCGAGGTATTTCGCTGCAGCACCGACTATGAAGCTGACATGGTGCGGGATCGGCTAGACGACGCTGGCATTCCTGCCGTGGTTTTCACGCAGCGAGATCATGTTTTTAACCTCAATGTGGGCAGCTTGGCACAGGTAAGCGTGCACGTGCCTGCAGCGTTTGCTGAAGCAGCTCGCCGCCTGTTGGAGACACCTGTAGATGAAGCAGCGCTGCGCCGCGCTGCTGAAGAAGCCGGCCGTGCTGCATCAACGGCAGATCCGGATACTCCCGATGCCGAAGCATAAGCGCGCATCAGCGACTGCTTCGAACCTGCTGTTGCGGGTCGTTACGGCGCTCGCAGGGATCCCCTTGCTTATTGGAAGCCTTTGGCTAGGGGGGCAAGTTTTTGTCCTGATGGTGCTCGTTTTGTCTGTTGCAGGTATGGCAGAGTGCTACCAGCTGTTGGCACGCGTTGGCCTGCCTGCTTACCGAAGTGGTGGTTTTGTGCTGGGGATGCTGTTAACGCTTTTGCCGGTATGGCCGGCTGCTTTGCCGCTAGCCATCGTCTGGGGTGTAGGGCTACTGGTACGTGCGCCCTTTCGCAAACCCGCTTTAGAGATGCCCCTACGTTTGGTTGCAACGCTCTTCGGGGCCGTCTATCCAGCTGGCTTGTTTGGCGCGTTGCTGGCGTTGCGCTTACACCCAGGTCCAGAGGCACCCCAAGCCTTTTGGCTAACACTGGGGCTATTCGTTATCATCTGGGCTACCGACACGTTTGCTTATGTTGTGGGGCGGCTTTGGGGCCGACGCCCGCTGGCGCCGCGCATTTCTCCAAACAAGACATGGGAAGGTGCTGCAGGCGGACTGGCTGGTGCCTTGCTCGTAGCCATAGGGTGGAAGCTTTGGGCAGTAGACTTTCTGGCTTGGCCCCACATGCTTGTGCTGGGCATCTTGTGCGGCGCCGTAGGTCCTTTGGGAGACCTGGCCGAGAGTCAACTCAAGCGCGCAGCTGGGGTAAAAGACTCGGGCAATCTGTTGCCCGGACATGGGGGCGTGCTGGACCGTTTTGACGCTTTGCTGGTGGTTGCACCACTGATTTATTGCTACTTGCGGTGGGTGGTCGGGTTTTACGGATAACCTATGGAACGGCCCATGATTGCCCCTGTATAAATTTCAACGTTAAATGGCCATGAGCACGTAATGGGTATCTTTTTCCCAGAGCGTAGGGCGCCGCGGCGTTTTTCCTATGAGCCGCGTTATTACAACCCAGAGCGAGAAGAGCGGCTGCGACGCCGCTTGCGTATCGAACGCCGCGCGCTTTCTAAGCGACGCCATCCACGGAGCCTGATTTACTTTCTTATTTTGCTACTTATTGCGTTGTATGTATACAATGCACTGGGCTAACCAAACGAGCAAGCAGTAGGCGTGGAAAAAAGCGACTTTCATCTCCTGTCTGAGGCAGCGGAGCCAGATGGCCTCATTCGGGTTATGCCGGAGTCCCTGGCCAACAAGATTGCTGCCGGGGAGGTGGTGCAGCGTCCTGCCTCGGTTGTCAAGGAGCTGGTTGAAAATTCGCTGGATGCCGGTGCTCGAGAGATCACCATTGTGCTCAAGGATGCGGGAAAGACGCTCGTGCAGGTGATCGACGATGGGTGCGGTATGGGTCCTGTCGACGCTTGCCGATGCTTTGAGCGCCACGCCACAAGTAAAATTCGCACGATCGAAGACCTGACGCGCATCCGAACGTTGGGTTTTAGAGGTGAAGCGCTGGCTTCGATTGCAGCCGTAGCCCGTGTTGAACTAAAAACCAAGCGCCGCAGCGATCCAGTAGGCTTCCGGGTGCAGATCGAAGGGGGCAAACAGCTTGCAGCTGAGCCCTGCGCAAGTGCCGACGGCACCTCGGTGGCTGTACGCAACCTGTTTTACAACGTACCTGCCCGCCGCAATTTTCTGAAATCGTCGGCTACGGAATTCAAACATGTTATTGAAATCTTTCAGGTGCTGGCGCTTTCACACCCTGAGGTAGGATTTACTTTGATACATGACGATGTTGAAATCTATCGCCTGTCTGCGGAGACGGACCCTTCGCCTGGTGAGCGCCTTCGGCGTCGCATTGGAGCACTTTTCGGCCCTGAATACGCCCTAGAGCTCATTCCTGTCGATGAAGCTACCAGTTATCTTACAGTGCGGGGATTTCTAGGGCGGCCTGAACTCTATCGCAGAAGCCGGGGAGAACAGTTCTTTTTTGTCAACCATCGCTGGGTGCGGCATCGCTACTTAGAGCATGCGGTCTCTAGCAGCTATGAGCAACTCCTACCGGAAGGAGCGCATCCATTTTTTGTACTGTTCCTTGAGCTAGATCCGCGGCATGTCGATGTCAACGTGCATCCAACCAAAGCTGAAGTGAAGTTCGATGATGAACGTGGACTTTACGGCGTGCTGCGGGCTATTGTGCGTCGGGCACTGGGTATGGCTGAACGCATACCCCAACTTGAACCCCAGGCGGCACAGCCTCTTTGGGTATCGCTAGCGCAACCTTTGAAAGGTGCCTCTATGGTGCCCGGAGAAATTCGTCAAGGCATTTATGACGCTCCTGCACCTGAACCGGAAACGGCCCAGCTGCTCCCCTCTAGCATTCATCCTGAGGCTGAAGGCGAAACCCCCGAGCACGATACGCTGCTGTGGCAGGTACATGATCGGTATATTCTTACGCAGATTCGCTCAGGCCTACTGCTGATCGATCAAAATGCAGCACACGAGCGCATCCTTTATGAGCGCGCTTTGCGTAGCCTAGAAAGCGGCTTTGGGCTTTCTCAGCAACTGCTTTTCCCACAAACGCTTGAGTTCAACCCAGCGGATTTTACCTTACTGGAAGAACTGCTGCCTGAGCTTCGGGCTTTAGGGTTTGATCTGGAGCTGTTTAGTGGCAGAACTGTGGTGGTACGTGGCGTTCCCGATGGGATTCGTCCGGGTGACGAGCGTACGATGCTTGCTGACCTGCTTGATCAATACAAAGCGCAACAGGCCTTGCGACTTCCAAGTCGGGAAAACCTAGCCCGCAGCATGGCCCGTCGCAATGCTATTCGGCCAGGCGCACGCTTGAGCGAGCATGAAATGCGCACCCTTATTGATCAGCTCTTCCTTTGCGACATGCCTTATGCCTCTCCCAGCGGCCGGCCTACCATGGTGCGTATTACGCTGGAGGAGCTCGATCGGCGTTTTGGTCGTTCTTAAGGCAGTAGTGCTTGTAGCTTCAAGTGCCGCATGCTAGTCGAAAAAGTTCGACGTTTTATTGAGCTGCACGGCTTGCTTCGCCCCGGAGAGCGACTGCTGGTAGGTGTAAGTGGAGGTGTCGACTCGGTAGTGCTGCTCGAAGTGTTGCGCCAGCTAGGCTACAGTCTTATTGTGGCGCATGTGAACTATAAACTACGGGGTGCGGATTCTGATGCTGATGAAGCGTTTGTGCGCGCACTTTGTCGCCAGTATCGAATCCCCATCCGTGTTGCGCGGCTAAATCTTAAAGCCAAAGTGCGGGGCGGTTCGATTCAGGCGGCTGCACGCCGTGTGCGCTATGCGTTTTTTGCCCGCGTGGCGCAGCGTGAAGGTATCGAAGCTGTTGCCGTTGGGCACCATCAGGATGACCAGGCCGAAACCCTATTGCTGAATTTGCTACGGGGTAGTGGTCTAGAAGGCCTGATTGGCATGGCACCAGTCAGACCGTTCGAGGTCGGTCAGAAGTTGCGCCTAGTGCGACCGCTGCTTAGCGTAACACGCGCGGAAATCGAATCTTGGGCGCGTGCTAAAGGACTATCGTGGCGCGAAGACGTGAGCAACACCTCCCTGAACTATCGTCGAGTGCTGGTGCGCCAGGTTGTGCTGCCTTTGCTTCGGCAGCATTTTGGGCCTAACGTGGCTGAGCGCTTGGCGCACACCGCTGAGCTGTTGCGTGCTTACTGGCAGAGTACGTTTGCTCAGGTGCTTATGCAGCACTGGCTGAGCGCCTCCGAGTCTGATGCAGTCGGGGGATACTTACGCCAAGAAGCGCTTGCGGGAATGCCTAGGGTATGGCAGCAGCGATTGATCTTAGAGGCGCTCAAGCGATGGTTGCCTGGCGCGCCGCGTCACCGGCGCTTGGCCTGGCAGGTACTTCGACTACTCGAGGCGCAGCCTGGCCGGCGACTCAAGCTGCCCCAAGGAACGATCTGGCGTGACCGGAAGGGATTGCGTTTTCGGCGTTGCGCCCCGGCTGCGCCCATAAGCGAAGAGGGTGCGCTGGAGCCGGGAAGGCCGCTTGTGCTTGAAGGAGGTGTTTTCGAGGCCGTGCTTCTTTCTCAAAAGCCTGCTTGCTTGAATGCCGGAACGCCTCAAGTAGTGTATGTGGATGCCGATCGGCTTCAATGGCCGCTTTGGGTGCGACGCTGGAAGCCTGGTGATCGGCTGCAGCCGCTAGGAATGCAGGGACATAAAAAAGTGAGCGATTTGCTGACCGATTTGCGCGTGCCTGTGGATCGGCGTGCTCATAGCTACGTGGTATGCCAAGGGGAGGAGATTGTGTGGGTAGCAGGATATCGCCTTGCGGAGCCGTTTCGTGTGCGCCCAGAGACGGTGCACATCGCCCAACTTCAGTTTACCCCTATCGAAGACTAAGTACTTCGCTTTCGGTTTGCTCTCTTGAAAAGATTTATGTCTAAACGAAGGCCAGATTGTTATATTCCAACAGAGGAAAGATGATTAAGCAAAGACGGCTTAGGTATGGCTTGCACGTTTTTTTCTCATGCGGTTCCAGAAGTGGTAGAATGTCACGGTGAGCGGTTTCGGCTTTTTTTGGATGCGGCAACGATTCAGAGACGCGTAGCTGAGTTAGGGCAAGAAATTAGTCGGGATTATGCAGGTAAGCGGCCTATCTTAATTGGCGTGCTGAATGGTGCTTTTGTGTTTTTAGCTGATCTGATTCGGGCTATCACGATTGACTGCGAGGTCGATTTTTTGAAGTTGTCTTCATATGGGGCTGAGAAAGTCTCCAGCGGTCAAGTTTATGAGCTCAAGAAAATTGATGCGGATATTCGAAACCGACATGTGTTGGTTGTCGAGGATATTGTGGATACGGGTTTATCCATGCAGTTTATGCTGGAGCGGCTCAAAGCGCACGAGCCGGCTTCACTGGCGACAGTAGCTTTACTCCATAAGGCAGAGGCCACACGGGTTGAAGTGCCCCTAGATTATGTAGGCTTTAGGATCCCCAATCAGTTTGTAATTGGATATGGCCTAGATTATGGCCAACTAGCGCGCAATTTTTCTTCGATCTATGTACTTGAGAATTAAAGATTAGGACTATTCAAGGTGGCGTCGAGTCTTATCCGTTGGCAATCTTTGGAGGATAGCAAAAGAGGCAAGTTGTATTTCTTTTTTAATAAAATATTGTTTTTGTTTGTCTTAAATCAAGTCGTCGATCAGCCGGGGTTTAAGAGTGAACTGTAGGTCGACGACGTTGTGGTCTTGACATGTTCCTGAAAACCGCTTAAAATTCCCTAAGAATAGCTGATTTTGCTCTTTGAGGCGCTGGGAAATAATCGCACCTTTGTGGTATTGAAATTGGCTGGTTCGCTTTCCCAGATTTCAAGCGTGTAGCGAAATAATCGCACCTTTGTGGTATTGAAATGTGTCGCCGGAGGCGACACAGTCTGCGTCAGCAGACGAAATAATCGCACCTTTGTGGTATTGAAATGGCCATCGGCTTTCGAGCAGATTTTTCAACGATTCAGGAAATAATCGCACCTTTGTGGTATTGAAATACTCGTGACAAGCGGCGCATCATCGCCGACGCCGTAGAAATAATCGCACCTTTGTGGTATTGAAATTCAAGCGCCGCCTTCATGGCCTTCTGTCGCTGCTCCGAGAAATAATCGCACCTTTGTGGTATTGAAATCTTCAAGCGAAGATTGGAGGTCGAGACGGTCGAGCTGGAAATAATCGCACCTTTGTGGTATTGAAATCTAAAAAGGTCGTCGATGCACTGGAAGACGCCGAGGAAATAATCGCACCTTTGTGGTATTGAAATCCAGACGGCTGGACCATGGTCACCGGACCTGACGGCAGAAATAATCGCACCTTTGTGGTATTGAAATCAGCGCAACCATGATCGACTACGATCCTGACTGGACGGAAATAATCGCACCTTTGTGGTATTGAAATGAGTGAGCCATGGAACAGCGGGACATCCTCTACCTGAGAAATAATCGCACCTTTGTGGTATTGAAATGATTTCAAGCGTGTAGCGTCTTACACGTCTACGCTGGAAATAATCGCACCTTTGTGGTATTGAAATCTCGGCGAAGTGGACGTGCGGATAGTCGCTGGTGCGGAAATAATCGCACCTTTGTGGTATTGAAATGGTAAAGGCTGGCCCGGGCCGATCCCTTTTCAAACGTGAAATAATCGCACCTTTGTGGTATTGAAATCACGTGGTATTCGATGAGCTTCGAGAGCTCGTGCGTGGGAAATAATCGCACCTTTGTGGTATTGAAATCTATCATACGGGCGACCAGATACTGGTGCTGATGCTGAAATAATCGCACCTTTGTGGTATTGAAATTGGCTCACTCCGGTTGTTTGAAGCGTTCGATGATTTGAAATAATCGCACCTTTGTGGTATTGAAATTCCTGTAAAGGCGCTTGTTATAGAGCCGCCAGGCTATCAGAAATAATCGCACCTTTGTGGTATTGAAATCGCAAATACACTTCTACAGTTGCGTGGAACGATGCAGAAATAATCGCACCTTTGTGGTATTGAAATGGCAGCGAGGACATATTGCCGGAGTGCTTCAGTGATGAAATAATCGCACCTTTGTGGTATTGAAATCTGTTTCTATTAAAAGGCATCTTGAAGATAGTGGTGGAAATAATCGCACCTTTGTGGTATTGAAATTTTTCTTTTGCGCCACGAAACCCTTCTTTAAAACCGGAAATAATCGCACCTTTGTGGTATTGAAATTTTGATGAACTGTCACCCGAAGCTCGCGCCGCTGTTGAAATAATCGCACCTTTGTGGTATTGAAATTGAACGCGACCCCAAAGTCAGATGCGGCAAGTATGGGAAATAATCGCACCTTTGTGGTATTGAAATTTTATGAGAGTATTGCCAAAAGGGCCGCATCACTGAGAAATAATCGCACCTTTGTGGTATTGAAATTTTGTGCAGCTTTAGCGTAGCGAGTGCGGCTTTCCAGAAATAATCGCACCTTTGTGGTATTGAAATTACCACCTACCGTAAACAATTCCACTACCCCTTCAGGAAATAATCGCACCTTTGTGGTATTGAAATAGCGCTGAACTATGCGCTTAGACAGAGCTGTATAAAGAAATAATCGCACCTTTGTGGTATTGAAATTCACATAATTTTTGCGTTTTCTTAACAGATTTTGCGGGAAATAATCGCACCTTTGTGGTATTGAAATTAAGGCCACGTCGCCGAAGCGCGCTAGCGATCAGCGAGAAATAATCGCACCTTTGTGGTATTGAAATCGACTCGAAATGGACGACTCTCGCGCTGTTTTGAACGAAATAATCGCACCTTTGTGGTATTGAAATAAAAGCTGCCGGCAGAAGCCCGCCGTGCGGTGTACCGAAATAATCGCACCTTTGTGGTATTGAAATTCGGTACTTGCGCGCTAGGTAGACTAGCGCAGCTTCGAAATAATCGCACCTTTGTGGTATTGAAATAGGTTGGGGATGAGGGGATGAGGGGATGATAAGTTAGAAATAATCGCACCTTTGTGGTATTGAAATGCGAAGCGCTCGCGCGATGCGTTGGGGTTCTCCCCTGAAATAATCGCACCTTTGTGGTATTGAAATCAGCGGCACGAATGCACTTGTGCCGGGGCAAATTGGAAATAATCGCACCTTTGTGGTATTGAAATCAAGTAACGCCGGCTTTGCAGCCAGCGGTATTGCAGAAATAATCGCACCTTTGTGGTATTGAAATACGGTACGCATATTGTTTTGAATGGCGTTGTTGTGGGAAATAATCGCACCTTTGTGGTATTGAAATCGACGACTTAGAACTTGATCGTCTCGGACTCTATCGGAAATAATCGCACCTTTGTGGTATTGAAATCTCGATCACGATCTTTGCACCCAACGGCGCGAAGGCGGAAATAATCGCACCTTTGTGGTATTGAAATTTGCATACGTCTTTAACAGCGCGAGAGAAACCATCAAGAAATAATCGCACCTTTGTGGTATTGAAATTCCGCCGTAATGGTGACTTTGCCCGATTTGTGGCAAAGAAATAATCGCACCTTTGTGGTATTGAAATATGACGAGTCGTGCGGAGCCTACTTCGTCGCATCCAGGAAATAATCGCACCTTTGTGGTATTGAAATCGCAACGCATTCGGCAGTACGACTTTGACCCGCCGAGAAATAATCGCACCTTTGTGGTATTGAAATAGCTTTCCGTTCCTCAGCTGCCGGGTACCAGCGGCCGGAAATAATCGCACCTTTGTGGTATTGAAATCTTGGAAGTTGTGGTGTCACCGTATCTCACAAACGCGAAATAATCGCACCTTTGTGGTATTGAAATTCCGGTTTAGCATATCACAACTTTCGACTTGTTATTGAAATAATCGCACCTTTGTGGTATTGAAATAATGTTCGGCGAGCACGGGCAAGGGCTTCGGCCGCCGGAAATAATCGCACCTTTGTGGTATTGAAATATCAGAATGCAATATGATTGCTTACTTAAGCAAAAAGGAAATAATCGCACCTTTGTGGTATTGAAATGGTTGGGGACTAGCGTCAACCCGGCGCTTTTTAGGAGAAATAATCGCACCTTTGTGGTATTGAAATGCGAAGAGTTTGAAGAAAAGTCTTCAGAAGCAGTGACGAAATAATCGCACCTTTGTGGTATTGAAATTTTGTATATGCAATATAACCAGAGCCCGTCGTTAAAGAAATAATCGCACCTTTGTGGTATTGAAATCTGTTTCTATTAAAAGGCATCTTGAAGATAGTGGTGGAAATAATCGCACCTTTGTGGTATTGAAATGGTATATATTGGGACAGCCGGGGCGTCCACGTTGGGAAATAATCGCACCTTTGTGGTATTGAAATACAACCAAACAAAGGGGGTGCATCATGGAAAGGAAAAGAAATAATCGCACCTTTGTGGTATTGAAATGCCCGGAGGGTCAGCCTATTTTTGGCTTCGCCTTGGTTGGAAATAATCGCACCTTTGTGGTATTGAAATTCGGTTGCTTCGAAAAGAATGTAGCGACCGTCAACGGAAATAATCGCACCTTTGTGGTATTGAAATACGGCCGGCTTTGTCGTATTTGCCTTTTGGCCAAGCGAAATAATCGCACCTTTGTGGTATTGAAATTCATCGGTGCTGAATAATTGGAATTAGTTATGAGGCGAAATAATCGCACCTTTGTGGTATTGAAATTATACACGCAGCGGGTCAATTCCGGTTTTTAATCAAGAAATAATCGCACCTTTGTGGTATTGAAATTGTTTGCAGATATTATTCTTTCATCAATTACTTTTAGAAATAATCGCACCTTTGTGGTATTGAAATAAGATCAAAGTAACGATCTAGAACGCGAATACTTTTGAAATAATCGCACCTTTGTGGTATTGAAATTCAGATACAAGTGCCACAGATGGGCGCACGTAAACAGAAATAATCGCACCTTTGTGGTATTGAAATAGATCCGCTCCGTTGTACCAATGCGTGTTCTATTAAGGAAATAATCGCACCTTTGTGGTATTGAAATTTTATAATAGAATGGGCTTTAAGGGGGGATACTATCGAAATAATCGCACCTTTGTGGTATTGAAATTAGTTTTAAAAGATTATGTGAAGATTCTGCGAACTAGAAATAATCGCACCTTTGTGGTATTGAAATGAATAATAGCTGTAGCAGCTGGATATGTCGTTTGCCAGAAATAATCGCACCTTTGTGGTATTGAAATTTCGGCGCCGTGGTTGAGGATTCGTTTATCTTTGCGGAAATAATCGCACCTTTGTGGTATTGAAATTCTTTAATGATGCTCACCCACTTCCAAACGGTCAAAGAAATAATCGCACCTTTGTGGTATTGAAATTTGGTAGTCAAGTCTCTTATTTTGCGTCAATTTTCCGGAAATAATCGCACCTTTGTGGTATTGAAATTGCGCCCAGCAGCGAGCATATACCGCTGGAGGGCTTCGAAATAATCGCACCTTTGTGGTATTGAAATGAAGGTTTTCCAGAGTACTACATCACGTCCAGCCCAAGAAATAATCGCACCTTTGTGGTATTGAAATAAAGAATCCGGTTCCGTAAGGTCCGGTTCTAACCGCGAAATAATCGCACCTTTGTGGTATTGAAATATTGATGCATACTTATATACACTAGGCCAAAAAGCAGGAAATAATCGCACCTTTGTGGTATTGAAATCGAGGAGCCGTTCCCAGAAATAATCGCAATCTTTATGGCATTGGAATGAAAGCAAGTGAAAGAATTGTGATTTAGTGGGACTGGGATTTGTGATTCGTAATATTGAAATGATCATTATTAGGGGGAATAATCTAAGAAAACATGAGAAACGCTATCTGGGGCCTAGCTCTTCTAGGCATTGCAACGGTCAGCGGTTGCAGCAGCAATGTCCAACAGCTACGCTTAGCTCCTATCTTTGCAGATCATATGGTGCTACAACGCCAGCAGCCCATCCGCATCTGGGGTTGGGCAACGCCGCAGACAACCCTCCGCATACGCCTCGACACGCTCGAAGTGCAAGCTCAGGCTGATGCCAATGGCCGATGGATGGCTACATTACCCCCACTGGAAGCCGGAGGACCCTATACCCTCGAAGTGCAAGCAGGACCAAATACTTTGATCCTGCGAGATGTACTTATCGGGGAAGTCTGGCTTGCTTCAGGGCAGTCTAATATGGAAATGCCGCTCGTTCCTCGCGCCGCCGGCTGGTCACCCAACGATTCCGTCTTAGGAGCAACCGAAACCATTCGGCAAGCCAACTGCGCTTCTATTCGTTTGCTTACCGTCGAACATGCTGTAGCCCTAACACCTCAGGAGACGTTGAGTAACACCTGGCAAATCTGCTCCCCAGAAACGCTCCCTACCTTCAGCGCAGTAGCCTATTTTTTTGGCCATAAGCTCCATGAAGCCCTCGGCGTCCCAATCGGACTCATCCTAAGCAGCTGGGGAGGTACACCCGCCGAAGCCTGGGTTGACCGCGAACACTTACGCAAACTACCTGACTTTCAAGACCTGATTGTTCGTTTAGAAGCCACTGAACCAATACTCCGCGAACTGGAGGCCTGGCGCACCCAGCTTGAGCAGCGTGAAGTACCCTCGGATACTACTTTCTGGTCTACGCTCGAGCTAAATGATACCCTCTATGCCCACACACCGCTTAGCGATACACTCACAATGATACTTCCTAGCCGCTGGGAAGATACTCCACTAGGGGCTTTCGACGGCGTGGTTTGGTTCCAGAAAAGCGTTGAAGTTCCTGAAAACTGGATAGGCCGCGAGCTCATCTTGGAGCTCGGGCCCATAGACGACATGGACCGCACCTATTTTAACGGCCATCAAGTGGGTGGATATCAACAGCTAGGCTATTGGGAAACACCCCGTCGCTACCGCATCCCACCTGAGCTCGTCGAACGCCAAAACCTAATCGCTGTGCGTGTCATCGATACCCAGGGCGGTGGCGGCCTCTGGGGACGTTCCGAACAACTTCGCCTCTATCCTAAAGACCAGCCAGAGGTAGCCTTGTCGCTGGCCGGCCCTTGGCACTATCTGCCTGTGGCTGAATTGGTAGGACGCCGACTTTATGTTTTTGGCAAAGGGGATTTCAGCTACACTGGCAGACCTAAACTGCCAATCGCGATCGGACCAAACACACCGACTACGCTCTTTAACGGCATGATTTACCCCCTCATCCCGTTCAGCATGCGTGGTGCTATCTGGTACCAAGGGGAATCAAACGTAGGGCGTGCTGGACAATACGAACGGCTCTTTCCTACACTCATTCAGTGCTGGCGCGAGCACTGGAACTTAGGCGAATTCCCATTCTACTTTGTACAAATTGCTCCATACGACTACGGCCCACAGGCACGTTCCCAACGCCTGCGCGAAGCACAGCTACGCACCATGCTTAGCGTGCCCCATACCGGTATGGTGGTAACTATCGACGTGGGTGACGAGCGCAACTTTCACCCTGCGCGCAAACGAGAGGTGGGAGAACGTCTAGCAAGATGGGCTCTGGCGCACACCTACGGTTTCAAAGACATCACCTTCTCCGGACCTATCTATGAGCGCATGACACGCGAAGGCAATCGCATTCGGCTTTACTTTCGCTATGCTGACGAAGGCTTGGTATTGCAACCAACCGCTGATCAAAGTGCCTTTGTCGTTGCCGGAGCCGACCGCGTCTTTTATCCCGCCTACGTGCGCGTCGAAGGCAACACGCTGGTTGTCTGGAGTCCGAACGTCCCCAACCCTCAGGCTGTGCGCTACGGATGGTCGAATACGCCACACGCAGTGCTCTTTAACCGGGCTGGCCTGCCAGCCTCTCCGTTTCGAACCGATGATTGGCCGGAGGGAGATTAACTTTATGCCACTTGCTTTGAAAAAGGGACCGTGCATACCTTAAACGGTCCCTTTTTTATTTGAGGCAAGGCGATGAAGCACTTTTACTGGACGCTTTTCCTGATCGGATTTCTAGCAGGATGCAGCCTGCTGTTCCCAGAGAAAAATGAATCTAACCCCCAAGCAGAAGATGAGCCCACGGCTACAGTATGCGATCGGTGGGGCTCACGGGATGTCGCCGGAGGCCGCTATCGGGTGATCAACAATGTATGGGGCGCCGAAACAGCGCAGTGTATTGAAATAGGCTTGGAAACGGGCAACTTTATCCTTACGCGGGCTGAGCACAGCAACGGCGATAATGTAGCTGCCTATCCAGCCATCTATTTAGGATGCCATTGGGGCGCTTGCACGAGCCAGTCGGGCCTACCCCTTCGGGTTGAGGCGATCTCCAGGCTTCAAAGCAACTGGAGACTTACACCCATTAGCTCAGGTCGCTGGAATGCTGCCTACGACCTTTGGTTTAGCCCGTCGCTTACTTCAACAAATGGCTATAGCGGCGGGGCTGAACTCATGATTTGGCTCAACTGGCGAGGTAACGTGATGCCAGGGGGAAATCGGGTAGCGACCGTCTCTCTGGCCGGCGCTACCTGGGAAGTATGGTTTGCCGATTGGGACTGGAACTACATCGCCTACCGGCGTACAACACCCGTCACGGAAGTGACCCAGCTCGACCTAAAAGCTTTTATTGACGATGCGGTAGCGCGCGGCTACATCAGCCCAACGTGGTATCTGCATGCTGTAGAAACCGGCTTTGAACTTTGGGAAGGGGGTAGGGGGCTCAAAAGTAGCGATTTTAGCGTTACTTTGACCGCACGCTAAAGTGAAACTTTGGGCCACATACTTGGTGTCTAAAGCTTGTAAAGCCTTTGTGTAGCGATCCTTTGCAGCCCTACGCTACGGCATTTCTTTCATGCTTTAAAAACGTAAAAGGGATGACCATGGCAACGTATCTCATCTTCACGCGGCTGGGCCCCGATGCATTCAGAGATCCTAACGAGTTTCGGCAACTGGCTGAACGCGTCTCTTCAGAAATCCAAAAGCGCTGTCCCGGCGTAACCTGGAAAGAAAGCTACGTGACGCTGGGGCGTTTTGACATTGTAGACATTGTGGAAGCTGCTGATCAAAAGGAAGTGGAGCGTGCAGCCATGCTCATTCGAGCATTGGCACGAGCCACAACCGAAACTATGCCTGCTACGCCCTGGAAAACGTTTTTGGCCCATTTAAGCTAAAAGTCTTCAGGCTACGTGATGCAGTAGCCTGAGCTCGTAGAGCAGGTCGCGTACGTCGACAGCCTCGTGGGGTGAGGGACCCAAGGCATCAGCGATGGGTGCTAAGGGATCCTGCAAGCGCACTAGGGTGGCTTCTACGCAGGCTGCTAAAGCTTCAAGGTCGTAGCCGCCCTCAAGCGCTGCCACTAGGCGGCCGTCGCAACAGGCATCGGCCCATTCCATGAGCTCATAAACCAGGGCAGCGTAGCCTGTTACGCTGAGCTGCATGGACCCTAGCGGATCGCGCCAGTGGGCATCGTATCCAGCCGAAAGAAAAATCACCTCAGGCCGAAAGCGGCGTACTACAGGGCCTAACAGGCGTCGAAAAGCCTCTAGGTAGCCCTCGTCTCCGGTATAAGCCGGAAGCGGCACGTTTACGGTAGTGCCACGGCCACGTCCGGTACCGATTTCCTCGGCCCGACCCGTGCCAGGATAATGGGGAAACTGATGCACACTCAGAAAAAGCACATTCGGATCTTCGTAAAAGACTTCCTGCGTGCCGTTGCCATGATGGACGTCGAAATCCACAATAGCCACGCGCTCAACACCAAAGGTTTGCTGCACCCAACGTGTAGCAATAGCTACGTTCGAAAACAGGCAAAAGCCCATGGCTCGGTCAGGTGTTGCATGATGACCTGGGGGACGAACCGCCGCAAAGCCATTGCTGGCCCGCCTTTCAAGTACGGCTTGCGTAACGGCTAGAAGTGCACCCACAGCTTCCAGCGCAGCTTCTAAGCTACCTGGCTGTAGATAAGTGTCGACGTCGAGTCGGAGAGGAGCATGCGCTACTGCTTGCTGCAAGCGTTCAATGTAGGTGCGTCGGTGTACCAAGCGAACAATTTCCCAATCTATGGGAAGAGGCTGCTGAAGCGCTAGCCGGTCCCATAGCTGCGCAGTGGTCAAGCGCTCTCGGATTGCTTCCAGGCGTTCCGGTCGCTCCACATGTCCGGTTTCTGCATGGGCCGTGTGCGTGGCATTCCAGGCAAAGGCGGTCGTCATACAGCAACGGCGCTTTGTTGGAGAAAACTTTCTCCTAAAAAAGTAAGCCGATGCAAGTTTGGCAATTAAGCAAGACTACGTAGAATTGGCCATATGAATGTGCGATAAGTCACGCAGCAGCGCCAGAAGTTCCGCAAGGATCATGGCGGTTGCACCCCAGATGCGATGCGATTCGACCTCGAAAAACGGGACCTGCGTGCGCTGCCCTCGGATATCCCAAAGCTCACACCGTTGCGCATGAGGATCCAGTAGCCGCTCCAGCGGTACCCGGAGCACCGCTGCAACTTCCTCTGGGCAAGGCTTAAGGGGAGGAAGGGCCTGGAGGCTGCCTACAAACGGATAGACGCAAAAATGGGATACAGGAATATAAAGCGGCGTTAAGGCGCCTAGCAGCGTGATGCTTGTGGCCAAGATGCCCAGTTCTTCTTCGGTTTCGCGCAAAGCGGTTTGCCAGAGGGGTTCATCGGCTTCGCGCCGGCCTCCTGGAAAGCTAATCTGCCCTCCATGGGCTTTGAGATTCGCCGGACGCACAATCAGTAGCACCATGGGGTGCGATAGCTCAGGGTAGATGGGCACTAGCACAGCAGCTTCTTGGCACATTTTGCGCTCAGCCCGAAACTGCTCAGGATCTTGACGGTGGGCTGGCGCCATCGTCAGTTGCGCCTGTGTGCCAGGCAAAGGGCCTTGGAGCCGCTGGCGTAAAGCGTCGATGACCTCATGAAACGTCAGCATGGCCCTCCAAACGCGCTGGTGGCGCTAACGGGTTCCCGCAGCTTCCAAGCGATAGTCGCGATAGTACACTTCTTGCGTGATGAGCATGGTGTAGCGACGCATGCGGCGACGCATTGGATGCATCCATTCGATGTAGCGGTACTGGGGCAGATCCAGCCCATGCAGACGTGTAAACCGAGTCAGAATAACCCTAGGGGGAGCAGCAGGTCGCCAGCGCACGAGCAAGCGGCTCTGTAGCAGCCGTCCATCCTGTTGCGCAAACCAGAGCGTAGCACGCTCGGCAGGACTAGGGCCAGGAGGGTGCAGTTCGACGCGCCAGCAGGGCGCAGCCTCAACGGTGTCAGCGATTGCCGGAGCGTGCGCTAGCCAGCGTGTCCAAGCATTGCGCAGAGGCATCACATGGGCCAGTGCGTGGAGCTCGGCTTCAGCAAAGGCAGGGACTGGTGGCGTAGGTATCCGATTGTTGATGTCAAGGGAGCGTACTTGCCAGCCCATGACATCGGCCTCCAAGTACGCTTCAGCGGCGATCTGCCAGCGACGCACGCCAAAAGGACTGTCCAGTTTACGGTGGATTTCAAGCGTCACGCGCAGTGCTTGCCAGCGGCTCCACGCTTGCCGCTGCGCGTGCAGCCAGCGCTCCATGAGCGTATCCGCTGGGAGGCCCTGCGCATAAAGACCAGGGCCTAGCCATAGAAAAAGCATTCCAGCCAGACACAAACGACGCGCGCGCATAAGCAAACGGTCTAGGCCAGCTACTTCCTTTATCGATAGCTGGCCTGGCAAGATGTTGCCAATATGTGGCAAAAGTACACTTTTTTGTCATCGCGGGAGCATTTTTTTCGTTTGAAACGATGCTACCTTAGATGCAACGCTGAAGGGCTTGCTATGGCTGCGCAGCTCCTTATTGTTGAAGACGACGAAGCGCTACGAACGCTCCTCGTCGAGCGCCTGCAGACTGAAGGGTATGCAGTAAAGGCCGTGGCTTGTGGCGAAGCGGCCTTAGAAGAAGTTGCCCGTGCGGTGCCGGATCTGATCATACTGGACCTCATGCTGCCCGGTATGGATGGTTTAGAAGTATGCCGCCAGCTTCGGGTGCGTTATCCGGCAGTTTATGTGCTTATGCTTACAGCGCGCTCAAGCGAGCTCGACCGGGTTGTTGGGTTAGAGGTAGGTGCAGACGATTACGTCACCAAGCCGTTTAGCCTAAACGAGTTGGTGGCACGGGTTCGCGCTGGATTGCGGCGATTGCAGCTCGACCGCGAAGTAACTGTAGAAGAGCCGCTGGTGTTTGGAGGCTTACGGATTGATCCCGTGCGGCGGCAGGTTTGGCGTGACGGGCAGCTGGTGCATTTGACCGTTCGCGAGTTTGACTTGCTTTGTTTTTTGGCGCGGCATCCCGACCGTCCGTTTACACGGCTGCAGCTTCTACGGGAGGTGTGGGGTATTGATTATCCAGGATATGCCCGCACCGTCGATTCGCACGTGCAGCGTCTGCGTGCTAAAATTGAACCGCTGCCCGGCTCGCCGCGCTATATTCGGACGGTCTGGGGCGTGGGCTACAAGTTCCAGGCCGAAGAAGAGGCATGAGCTTTTGGCGACGCTCTGTGTTTGGCCGGGTTGCGCTGCTGCTGAGCGGCGCCCAGGTGCTGGTTGCTTTGCTGGCTGTGGGGCTGAGCGCTTACTTTGCCCGCACGCGTAGCCTGGAGCTTGCCGCAGCAGGTATTCGCCTACGGTTAGATGCCCTGGCTGAAGAAATCGAGCAGCGCGTAGATCTTGACAGGGCTGACTTGGCGCATCTGCCGCTTCCGGTGCAGCTCGACCTGAGCGCGCGCTTCCCAGATCCGGTGTTGCTGCTGGACTCGCTGGGACATTTGGTAACCATTATCTGGCCTGATTCTGAGCTGTTTGGGCCTTATCCAAACACTTTGCCCGTTTTACCGTCTGAGGTGGCCTCCTGGCTGCGTGCCGATGAAGTGGTTGTGCAGCTTGAGGGCGACGGTTGGGTGCTGGCTCCGCTGTACCGCCTAGACGGGCGGCGCGCAGGTAGCGTACTGGTAGCACCACTGAGGCGGTCGTTGGCACGAGAGCTTTCAGGAACACAGGCGGCCTACTATCGCGCCTTGGCGCTAACGCTGGCAGCAGCTGTCTTGCTAGCGCTGCTGCTGGGAGCCTTGTTCACCCGCGCACTGCTGAAGCCCCTTAGACAGGTGGTGGCCGAGGTGCAGCGATTAGGCGCAGGAGACCTGAGCGCTCGGTTGCCTGTTGCACGGGACGATGAGTTTGGCCGTCTGGCCCGCGCTGTCAATGAAATGGCTGAAGCTGTTGCACGCAGTGTTACCCTCTTGCAGGAAACCGACCGTATGCGCCGCGAGCTGATTGCCGGTATTGGTCACGATCTGCGCACACCGCTGGCTACGCTGCTCGGCTACCTGGAGGAGGCGCAGCGGCACCTTGAGGCAGGTCGCCTGGAGGCTACCCAAGCTGCTCTAGAGGTGGTCCAAACACGCGGCCGGCACCTTGGAAGGCTAATCGAAGACTTGTTTGAACTAAGCGTATTGGAGCGTCCAAAACCGCCCCTACACCTTGAGCCCGTACCGCTGGCCGAGCTGCTTGAAGAAACCGCACGCGCACACCGGAAGCTATTTACAGCAGCCGGCATCAAGCTGCAAACGTCGTGGCCTGCTGAGCTGCCTGTCCTTGAAGCCGATGGTGCCCGCCTGCGGCGCGTACTGGACAATCTGCTCGACAATGCCCGACGGCATACCCCCTCGGGCGGAACGGTAGTGCTTAGCGCAGAAGTCACGGAAACCATGGTGCGTTTGGCTGTGCACGATACCGGGGAAGGTCTAACCCCAGAGGAGCAGGCACGACTGCTGCGTTTCCCTACTACGGAAACACAACCGCAGGGCACAGGGCTAGGCCTTCGGGTGAGTCAGGCTATTGCGCGGGCCCACGGCGGCTGGCTTGAGGTTAAAAGCAGTCCTGGTCAGGGGAGTACGTTTACCCTTGTACTGCCGCGCCGAGAGGTGCAGTTTGACTAAGCCGTCCTTATCCCTCAGCTGCTTTTGGGGGCAAAGCCGGGGGTAGCTTCACTTCAAACGTAGTCCCGCGACCTTTTTCCGAAACCACGCTAATCTGGCCCCCCATGAGCTCAACCAGCCGACGAGCAATCGACAGGCCTAGACCAGCGCCTTGGTGCGTCTGTGTTAGGCCTTCCCGCTCTTGCCGAAAAGGTTCAAAAAGATGGGGCAAAAAGGCAGGATCGATGCCACAACCGGTATCTTCCACAGCTAGCCAAACCATCCCGTCTCGGCTGCCGGTATGCACGCGTACGTAGCCAGCATCGGTGAATTTGATGGCATTCGAAAGCAGGTTGACCACTACCTGGTGGAGACGACTAGGGTCGGCCATCGCAAGCGGCGGATGGCCCAGCTCGAGCTCTAGTAGCAGTCCTTTGTCCACCGCCAAAGGGCGCATGAGCTGGGCAGCCTGTTCCACAATCTCGTTAACCTCCACAGGGCAGAGCTTAAGCTCTAATCGGTTCGCTTCGATCTTGCTCAAGTCTAGTAGATCGTTGAGCAAGGTAAGGAGTCGCCGACCGGAACGGTTGATAATTTGGGCAAATTCGCGCAGGTCTTCTTGGCCTCGAGCAGCCAGCTCTTCATCCAGGAGCTCCGCAAAGCCTAAAATGCCCGTCAGTGGCGTGCGAATCTCATGACTGATGTTGGCCAAGAAGGCCGACTTAAGACGGCTAGCTTCTTCGGCACGTTCCTTGGCTTCCTCCAGCTGCCGTTCGGCTTCTACAAGTTCAGTCACATCCGCCATCAGGCCAATGTAACCCACATGTTGGCCTTGCTCGTCGTAGAGCAAATCGATGTGCACCTCATCCCAAAAGGTTGACCCATCCTTACGATAATGCACAAGCCGAGCGTGGGCAGCGCGTCCGCGCAGCAGCCGTAGTCGCATGCAGCGAAGTGTTTCGCGGTCGGTTTGCGGACCGTGCAGCAGGTGCTCAATGTTTTTACCACGCACTTCCTCAAGAGTATAGCCCGTCAGACGCGTGAAGGCATCATTGACCCAGACGAGGTTGCCCCGGGTATCGGTTAAGGCCACGCCTTGTGAAATTTGGGCAACTACGCGCGCCAGGCGCTCGCGCGTTTCCCGCAACAGGGATTTTTCCATACCCAAGCTGGCCAGCTGGGCCAGACGGGCAGCGATGGCCTGGTCATCGGCACTTGGCGAGCGAACTGTTTCAAAACACAAACCCATAACGCCTAAGAGTTCCTCGCGGCTACCGATAAGGGGTAAAGCCCAGCAGGCGCGTATGCCCGTTTGGCCGCGCAGCGACCGCAGCTTGGCCCAAGAGGGATCGCTTTCGATGTCGGCGGTCCAGACGGGCTGGCGAGAGGCTAGCGCCTTTCCTAGGCTGTTGTCAAAGCCAATGGGCTGACCCTCAAATGCTGCCGTAAACGCCGAAGGAAGGTTGGGCGCTGCACACAGGCGCAGTTTTCCTTCTTCGTAGAGCCATACCGAGGCCAAAGCACCAGGCACAAAACGTTCGGCCAGATGGCAAAACTGCGTGCACAGTGCTCGCCGTGAAGCCCCAGCAATAAGTTGTTCTAAAAATTGCCCTTCTGCTTCTAGCAAGGCCTGCAACTGCCGTATTTCGGTAATGTCGCGCGCAATGCCAGCAATGAGTCGGATGCGACCGTCAGGGTCAGGGATAGGTACAAGTTGGGTGAGCCAAGTACGCCGTCCTGTGGGTAGATCTAGCGTTTCCTCGTATTGGACGGGATGGCCTGCCTCCAGGCATCGCCGATAATTGCTGGTCACATGGGCTACCAGCTCGGGAGGCAAAACTTGGTCGAGAGGACGGTTCCAGAGCATCTCCGGCGTGAGGCCTGTTTTGCGCTGATGGGAAGGATTGGTGGCCTCGACCAGAAATTGCCCATCTTCGGTAACGCGAATCCAGAAAATAGCGTCTTCGGTGTGGTTGTAGAGCCCCAAATAGCGGCGGCGCTGCTCAAACAAGTCGGTAAGATCGATGAGTGTGCCTTCGATAAACTCGGTGCCATCCTCTTCTCGGACAATGTGGACATTTTCGATGCCCCAGAGCCTACGGCCATCTCGCCGTCGCAGCTGAATCTCATAGTTAACCAGACAACCTTGCTGACGTAGTGCTTGGATAAAGCTTTCCCGATCGGCTTGATTGAAGTAGAGGATGGCAGCACTCTGGCCGTTGAGGGCTTCGGGATCCTCGTATCCCAGCATGCGGGCTAGGGCAGGATTAACAGCCAGGATGCGCCCGTCGAGTGTGGTGCGGTAGTAGCCGGCGACGCTGTGCTCGAAGAGCCGGCGGTAGCGGGCTTCGCTTTGCCTTAGGCGTTCTGTCGCCCGCACTTCGTCGTCGACGTCCAGCACAGTCCCCAAAATAGCTGGCTTACCGTTGTGCATAATGCGCCGCCCGCGCACTTCTACGTAGCGAATGCTGCCGTCTTTACGTTTGCCTCGGAAGCGATAGCGCGCTTCTTCGACCTGGCCTGAGAGTCGCTCGCGCAGGTTTTTAATTACAAAGGGTCGATCAGCTTCTGCTACAAGTTCTAAGACTGACGTCCCTTCGATTTCTTCTGGAGTATATCCAAAAATGGCGGCGGCTTGGGGATTAGCTAGCACAATCTTGTCCCCCTGGAGGAGGTAAATGCCGGCCAAGCTGGTTTCAAAGAGGGCGCGATAGAGCGTTTCGACCTCGCGGAGTGCTTGCTCTTCGCGCAGGTCTCGGAAAATACCTAGTATCAGTTTTTTCTTTTCGATCGGAAAGACGCGAGCCAAGATTTCGACAGGCACCCAGCTGCCATCCGCACGCGCAATCAAAAGGCCGCGTTCACGTGCAGCGCCAATTTTTACCGTTTCCAGAAATTTTTGCCAATAATGCTCGGCTAGCTCAGGAGGATGCAGCGCTGTAACAGACATGCTGCAAAGCTGCGCTCGGCTGTAGCCCCAAAGCCGCTCGGCTGCGGGATTGGCTTCCAGAACCTGGCCCGTTTCTGGGTCAGCAATTAAAACCGCTTCGGGGGTGTGCTCATATAGAGCCTGATAAATGGTTGCGTGCAGGCTGGTCTGGGTGGGGTACTCCATAGGAGCAAAACATTGTATGCTGCCTCTTGAGGCTACTGCACAAACCTTATTTCAAAGGTGGTTTAGCCCTTTCGAGCAAGTGGGGGCAGACCCACTGCATCAGGCGTTCTTGAAAGCCCAGAGGTTGGGTGCCAGGCGGCGGAGAGCGGCGAAGGTAGTGGCCGTCGGCCTGGAGTTCCCAGGCAGTATAAGCGTCTTCTAAGGCCCACTGCAAGATGCGCAAGAGTTGTTGCTGCAGTGCAGGATTTTCGATAGGGACCAGCACTTCGACCCGATCGTCTAGGTTGCGCCGCATCCAGTCGGCGCTGCCGATGTAAAAGCGTGGTGTGCCCCCATGGTGGAAGTAGTAGATGCGGCTGTGTTCGAGAAAGCGGCCAACGATGCTGCGTACGCGGATGGTTTCGCTATAGCCTTTGAGTCCTGGTCGCAGGCGGCAAGGGCCGCGTACGATTAGGTCGATAGGTACGCCGGCCTGAGAGGCTCGGTAGAGTTCTTGGATAAGGTCGAGATCGTCAAGGCCGTTCATTTTGGCGATAATCCGACCGTTGCCCTGCTGTTCTTGATAGTGAACCTCGTCCCGAATCAGCTGCACAAGGGCTGGTCGCAGGTTGCGTGGAGCAACGAGCAGTTTTTGGTAGTGCTGTTCAGGCGCGTAGCCTGTTAGAAAATGAAAGAGGTTTACCAGGTCGTGCCCGATGGCAGGTTGGCTGGTCAGGAATCCCAAGTCGGCATATAGCCGAGCGGTTTCTGGATTGTAGTTTCCAGTACCGATATGGCTGTAGGTACGCAGGCCGTCGGGTTCTTCCCGCACTACGAGGCTCACTTTTGCATGGGTTTTGAGACCGGTTACGCCGTAGGTGACGTGCACGCCAGCTCGCTCGAGCTGCTGACCCCATTCTAGGTTGTTTTCTTCGTCGAAACGGGCTTTGACCTCGACCAGTACGGCCACCTGCTTGCCTTGTTCGGCAGCGCGCATGAGCGCTTTCATAATCGGGGAGTCACTTGAGGTGCGATAGAGCGTTTGTTTGATGGCCAGTACGTGAGGATCGCTGGCAGCCTCTTCTAGAAAGCGCTGCACCGTGGCCGTAAACGATTCATAAGGATGATGCACGAGCACGTCGCGTTGGCGAAGCAGATCAAAGAGCGTTCGACAGTCCGATTCTTGCAGTAAAAGCGTGGGGACAATGGGCTCCCAGGGTTCGTATTTGAAGTTAGGTAGGTCAAGCTCGGCCAGTGCTGCGCAGTCGCCTAAGTTTAGCGGGCCATTAGCTTCGTAGAGGTCTGCTTCACTGAGTTCGAGCTCAGCCATGAGGCGGTGCCGTACCTTGGGCGGCATGTCTTTTTCCACCTCCATGCGCACTACGGGGGCAAAGCGCCGCTGCCGCAGTTCTTCGGTGATCATGGCGATCAGGTCTTCGGCTTCCTCTTCGGCACGCAGCACGTCGGCATTTCGTGTGATGCGAAAAGTCCAGGCACCCAAGACTTCCATCCCGCGGAACAGCTCGTGTAGGTGGTGGCGCACAACCTCTTCCAAGGGCACAAAATGCAGCGGTGCGTCTAAAGGGACCCAACGGCCTCGGTCGGTTGGGATTTTGACGTGGGCAAAATATTCGGTATCCTGCTGGGGATGCCGCAGCAAAACGGCCATCGACAGGCTAAGGTTGGCAATCAACGGAAACGGTTGGCCAGGCGTGACGGCCAAGGGGGTAAGTACAGGAAAGACTTTTTCTCTGAAGTACTGGCTAAGCTGCACGCGCTGCTTGGCGGATAGGTCTGTGTAGTCGAGGAGATAGACGCCAGCTTCCCGAGCTAGTGCTGGACGCAGCACTTCACGCCAGAGCTGGTACATGGCGTCGTACATAGGACGAATGGCTTCTCGAATGAGCTGTAGTTGTTCCGAGGGGGTGCGGCCGTCGGGTGAACGCTGGCGTACACCGGCCGCTTCCTGGCGCTTAAGGCCACCGTAACGCTTGCGAAAGAACTCGTCGAGATTAGTGTAGGTGATCGCCAAAAAGCGCACGCGCTCTAGCAGGGGAACGTGAGCATCAAACGCCTGGGCAAGCACGCGCCAGTTAAAATCGATCCAGCTGAGCTCTCGGTTGAAGTAAAGCCGAGGGTCGTTGAGGGGTTGGCCAGGTGGTACAGAACGAGGGCGGGTGGCCCGCGGTACTGCAAATCCTGGTGCCGCTTGTCCATCGGTTACCGATGGAGCACGTGTGACGGTCTGACGCGGCATCTCCGTCCTTTGATCGGGATGATGAAGCTCTGCAACTTCAAAAACCCGATCAAGCGCGCTTTGTTGCGCAAGACGGTTGCCGACTAGGGCGCGATGATTACCGTGCGCTTGAGCTGATGGCTCGCCTGGCGCAGCACGAGCTGGTAAGCACCAGCTGCTAGTTTGGGCAGCGAAAGCACGACTTGCTGCCAGCCGCGTGCGGCCTCAAGAGTCTGGTTCCATACTTCCTGGCCTAAGACGTCGTAAATTTGAATCCATAACGTTCCTGCCTGCGGCACGCCGATCTGCAGCGTAAGGCTTTGCCGCACAGGATGCGGATACCAGGCTTTCAGCGTCAGCTGTTCCGGTAGTGCAGGCCATGGGGCGGCGTCGCTGAGCGTCTGGCGCACTTCAATCGTGACAGAGTCGCGGCCCACGGCACCCCAAGGATCAACAACGTAAAGGCGGACGGTGTAGCTGCCCGGAGATTGGAAGGTATGTGTTGTACGTTGGCCGCTGCCGGTAGCTCCGTTGCCAAATTCCCAGCGGAAGGTTAAGCTATCCCCGTCGGGATCTGAAGAAGCCGAAGCATCAAACGTGACCGTCAAAGGAGCAAGGCCTACGGTGGAATCTGCCCGCAAGACCGCAACAGGCGGTCGGTTTTGGCGGTCTTGGCCGAGCTGGCCTAGCCATACGGCATTGAAGGGCACGCCACCAAAAATTTGACTAATGTCGATAAAGCCCAATTGCTGCGTATCATCGAACACGAGCCATCCTTTACTGGGGCTGGTCACCATGAGCAGCCTTCCGTCGGGAGAAAAGCAAGGACGCAAGGGGTCAATCACCTGTCCACCGGTGCGTTCGGGGAAACCTAAGGCCAACAGGCGTTTTTGCTCGTAGTCGAGGAGCACAACATCGGCTGTGTCGCCGATTACCACGTTGAAGGCGATCACATCCGGATTGGTCGGAAAGTACATCGGATTCCCAATGCTAATCTGGGGATTCTGTGCTGGAATAAGGCTGTAGATCTCAAAGTTTTGCGCAAAGTCCACCTCGTAGGCTGACCAGTAACTCATGGGTTGACCGCCGAGCTGCATGCGGTTCAGGGCGTCGAACACAATGCGTGGAAGGGCTGGGTTGGGCGACCAGTTAACTACGTCGGGGAAGGCGATGGTTTTAACCTTCACGTACATCGTGCTGGTAGGCTCCAGCGGAAGCTGGAAGACCTGCTCACCATTCCAAAAGTACAGCGTGGGGTCATTTTCATAAGCAGAGACGATTGCAGCTACGCTACCATCTGGACTGATCGAGGCATTCCACAGATCGCCCGGCTCCCTTAGGTAAAAGTCGAAGCTGTAGATTTGGCCGCTTGTAAGGTCGATGGCGGTAAGCTGGCCATTGGCGTCAACAAACCAAAGCGAGCGGCCATCGCGCGTGCCTGAGAGTTGGGCCACGTCCAGCGCTCCGTTTTCAAGTTCGGTAAAGCGTGCTTGGACAGCATCAATCAGAGCTAGCTGGGGGTTTTGTGGCTGGGTAAGATCTAGGACACCGATTTCTCCCGCGTACTGATATCCAAAAGGATCCCAGAGTACAAAGAAAATCAGCGAAGTTTGGACCTGAGGAGCCGGCAGGTCGTTTCCGGGGTTGCCGCCTTGGCCAACGTCCAAAGTGATGCCAACAGCATCAAAGGCCTGGCGTACGGTTTGCAATTCTGCTCCCTCTCCGTAGAGGTCACGTGTAGATTGTTCAATGGCCTGCCGCAAGTCGCCAAACTGACTATTGCGCGTCAGGTATTGGCTTAAGGCCCGGTAGTAGATCTGTCCGGCCTTTTCTGGGCCGATTTGCTCAATGATGATAGAGGCTGCTCGGTTGGGAATGCCGCTATTGATGTGCACGCCACCGTTGTCTTGGCTGATGTCCAGGTTAAGGTATGCCGACATGTGTGCAGGTTGGCGGCCTAAGACGTGATCGCCATTAGGATTTTTTAGGTCGCGCAGGGCTTGCTTACCGGTCTCTGGCCGAACGATGCCCTCACCGAGCAAAAAGTCTCCTGTAGCCAAAACGGCGAAGACGTCGGCAAAGGATTCGTTTAGCGCGCCTGGCTGAAATTGGTAGACCAGGTTGGCGGTGTGTTCGATCACGCCGTGCGCCATTTCGTGCACGCCAACATCGGGATTGCCGGCTAGAGGAAGAAAATCCCGATTTCCGTCTCCGTAGGCCATGACGCGGCCGTTCCAGAAGGCGTTATCCATAGGCTGGCCGCGATCGGTGACGTGAACCACGGAGAGCAGGGTGCCGCCTTGACCGTCGATAGCATTGCGATTGAAGTGTGTGCGGAAGAAAGTAAACGCCAGGTAATGGTTCCAGTGGGCTGAGACCGCCACAGGGTCGGTCCAGGTATTGTTGGGTGAGCTTACTTGGGTGAGATTGGTATTGGAGCTGAGGTCTTGGTTTTGGGCATTGAGCACGACGGCCCCACCTTTGGGTTCTCTGGGTAGGCGCGAGGCAGAGAGGTCCAGCGAAGGCAAATCCCAAATCATGTAGTAGCCAGAAGCCGGATCGTGGTAGACCCGAAGCGTTCGGCTATTGCCAAGCACATCCTGCGCCTGGGCGTCGACAAAGCTGCCCTGCAGGGCAAAAGGTGCAGCAACGGTGATTTTAGGTTCATCGGGGAGGGTATGCGCTTCGAGGGGTTTGAGCGTGCAGTGCGTAGCAAAGCTGTGCAAGATGGTACCTGTTTGGGCATCGATCAAATAGGTGTAGCGCTCTAGCCAATTAGGACGAATGTCTACTTCATAGGCCAGCCGCCATCCGAGCTCGTTGTGGCGAAACAGCACAAGCTGGGGCTCAGCTTCGTCGAGCTTTAACGCCTCGCGGAGTGCTGGGCTGGGTGCGCGCCAGCGCCCTTTTTGGCGTAGGTCATGGGCGGCTTGCGCGTAGGCTTCGGTAGCCTTGAGGTGGGGTGTAAGCTCAGATAGACCCGTAGGGGTAGGCTCGTAAGCTCCGTTAAGCGCATAAATCTGGCCGCTGGCGTCTAAATGCACGCGCAGCTCGCTAGCCCAAATGGGATAGCCTCGGTAGTGTTGTGCAAAGCGCAGATGGGTGTAGCCCAGCGCATCTTGGCTGATTTCTTGAAGTTTTAACTCCGCTTTGGGATCCTCTAGCCGCAGTAGCCAGCGATGCCGATGGAGAAAGTCAGCAACCTGGAGGGCTGCGTCTTGAGGGCGTTTACCAGCTATCTGTTCCAATTTCCCGAGCATCCAACGGACAGTCCCGTTGGGCGCGCGGTAAAGCTTGGGACCTTCAAGGGTTTGCAGCCGAGGCGACTTTTTGGCTGGCAGTGTTTTCAGTGACAGCTTGCCTACGGGACGACCGTAGCGCAACAGAGAGCCCTGCGAGGGGCGCAACACGTGCTGGAGCTCCTGAGGGGTTCTAATCAGGGGAAAATCTAGGCGTTGAGGTAAGGGCGGGAGCGGGCGCTTCTCTTGTTTCAGAGGCTGCGCCTGAAGGGGAAGCATGATAAAAAACACTCCTGCCAGGAAAAGCCACCTGAAGATGCGCTTCATGGCTGCTGCTGCAGACTTTGGTTAAGGCTATCGTAAAGGTTCTGAAGAGTGCGGGCAGTAGCCTGCGTGTCGGAAGGCTCCCATGCCCAGTGCAGCGTGTCTTGCTGTAGATAGAGCGTAATAAAACGGGTGTAGTTGGCCCAGTTTGTGTAAGGAGGTAAGGCTTGAAGCTGTTGGTAGAGGGTTTGTAAGGTTTGCTGTTGCGCAGAGTTCAATTTCCACGTTTTTTGTGACTGGCGGCTTTGACCAGGCCATTGTGACCATTCCTCAACCGTCCCGTTGGCATAGGCCGTATAGCCATGCTGTGCTCCTGTAAACCCCCCGCCTTCTCCCCAGGAGAGTTGGGGCAATTTATCTTTGCACCCATAACTTACCAGCAGCAACGAAAGGCAAGCAGCTAGCATAGAAGAGCACCGTTGCATGGTCAAAGGCCCTTTGACAGTTGGCAAGACGGCCTAGGTGGATAAGCCTGCCTATGTACAAAAGTAGGCCGACGTTTTTCGCTGCGCAATCACCCGAATGGGTGATTTTAAAGCTCGTCTGAGGCGAAATGCAACGGTACCCTAAATACCGTAAACGGATAGCGACCGTCACGCTGTGAAGATAAAACAAAAGCCCGGTTCTAAAAACCGGGCTTTCAAAAGCGGTCCGGACGGGACTCGAACCCGCGACCTCCGGCGTGACAGGCCGGCGTTCTGACCAACTGAACTACCGGACCAATAGAAGCGGCTTGCAAGCTACTGCACTTGACCCCTCTAGGGCAAGTGCGCGTCGTTGAAGCTTTTGCGGATTGCCTTGGGGCTCAAAAGCAAGCTATACACGCTGCAGAATGGGTAAAGGTTTCGGCGCTCGGGGTCTAGTCGGGCCGGATGGTAATGTGCGGCGTGCTGTCCTTTGGATCCTCAAGCGGTTCTGGATTGGGCATGATCCAGGCCAAAATCAGGTACAGCACGATAAATGGAAAGCCACTCGAGAAAATAGCGCCCAGCACAAATGCTGCCCGAACCAGTGTAGGATCGACGTTAAAGTATTCCGCGATGCCGCCGCATACGCCCGAAATCATTCGGTCGCGCGACTTTCGGAGTCGTTTTTTGCCTACTTGCTCTAGTGTTGAGGCAGCACTTTCGGCAGAGGTGCTTAGCGTAGCGCTTAGGTTTTCAAAAATTTTCTTAGACGGCTCAAACAACTCGCTAAAAGGCTTCTTAGAGGCCCGCTTACGTGGCTTCCTGGGGCGCGGCCGCCAGGAGAGTAGACCAAACCCGATAAGTATAATCAAAAGGCCAGCTACCCAGGGTAAAAATCCCGCCAGTACGCTTACATCTATGCCTTCCCACAACCCAAGTTGTTGGAGTACGTAAAGCGTTCCTACAAGGAGGAGCAAGAGTCCTACCAGGGTGGGCAAATTCCATATGGACTCGTTGCGCGCAGCTGCCGCTTCTTCCGCAAACAGAAGCCGCTCCAGTTCCTCATCCGACAGTTGCTCCAGCTCAAGCGTTCCGGTTGGATTGGTTTCTGAGCGCAAAGGCTGTTGTTGCATATGGGTTGTCATAGGGCTTGGGTTGTAGCCGCTCTAGCAGTACCCATGCATTGGTACGCATGAGCTTTAGGGAAGTTACGGCAGGCGGAGGATTTCGTGTTCTGTCACCAAAATACGTATAGGCACATCGTGCGCCTCGGGCGGAACAAAGTCAACCAAGCATGCAGCGTAGACTGGACAGATGGTACAAGCAGCAAGACCGCGTAAAAAGGCGTCGTAATATCCCTTGCCGTAACCAAGGCGATAGCCATTGCGGCCGGCACCTAAGGCGGGTACGAGCACGACGTCGAGTGTTTCTGGTGGAACGCGAGGGGTATTATAGGGTTCTTGCAACCCCCATGGGCCGGTGGCCAGCTGCGCTATTGTCTGAAAACGCCGGGCTTCCAGCATTGGCGTACCTGTCGCTGTCGATACCACAACCGGCAGCGCCACTTGCACGCCGCGTTCCCAGAGCCAAAAAGCAAGTGGGCGCAGGTCGATCTCCCGGCGTTCCAGCAGCGGCCAGTAGAGCATCACCGTCTGGGCCTGCAAAAGCTCAGGAAGCTGCATAAGGTGATGTACCATAGCCTGGCTGCAGGCTTGATGGGCCTCGGCGCTTAGGTTCATGCGAAACGCCCGAAAACGCTCACGAAGCGCTGCTTTACGCTGTGCTGCTATCGTTTCCACCCCAAAAAAAGCCTGTAAACATGGAAGCTTCAGCTATGCCGCCTGACCGGATTGCCGCCTTTGAGGCTTACCGGGAGCGCATGCATCGTCGCATTTTTGAAAAAAACCACTTGGGCATCAAACGGTTCTTTCACTTAGACGAAACAGCCTACCATGATGGTGCCCTGGACCGGCGCACCAAGGAGTTGCTGGGTTTGGTTGCTTCTATGGTGCTGCGCTGCAACGAGTGCATCGACTACCATTTGATCAACTGTGTGCGGCTGGGTATTAGCGACGAAGAGCTCGATGATGCCATGAACATTGCGCTCGTGGTAGGAGGATCGATCGTGATCCCGCATTTGCGACATGCTGTCGAAACGGTCGACCTGCTGCGCAGTCGTGAAAATCCTACGGAATAATGTGCTTGGGGCCATGCTGCGGTGATCTTAGGGGCTGCTTGCGCGTTGCACATCGGACGTAAAAACCCTATTTTTGCCTTCCTGCAACGAGGGCAGGGGCTGCACCATGTTTGAGAGTCTTACCGAAAAGCTGGAAGCTGCGCTAAGGTCGGTTACCGGACAAGGGCGCATTACGGAGCTCAACATCGCTGAGACGATGCGCGAGATCCGTCGTGCGCTGCTTGAGGCGGATGTTAACTATGAAGTGGCGCGGGAGTTTACCGAACGCGTTAAAGAAAAGGCGCTGGGCACCAAAGTCCTAGCCTCGGTTTCTCCAGGGCAGCAGCTTGTAAAGATTGTCTACGATGAGCTGGTGCAGCTTTTGGGTGCGGAGCAGGTCGACGTCAAGCTAAGCCAGCAGCCCCCAACTATTATTTTGGTGGCGGGTTTGCAGGGTTCGGGGAAGACGACTTTCTGCGCTAAGCTGGCTCATTATTTTAAAAAGAAAGGTCACGCGCCCTTATTGGCTGCTGCTGATGTTTACCGGCCAGCGGCTGTTGAGCAGCTCAAAACCTTAGCGGCAACCATTCCCGTTCCTGTCTATGCGCTTGAGGAAGACGGCCGGGTGGTGCAGGATGCCGTTCGCGTAGCCCGCGAAGCTGTGGCACAAGCGCGACGCACGGCGCGGGATATTGTGATCATCGACACCGCCGGCCGCTTGCACATTGACGAAGCAATGATGCGGGAGGTTGAGCAGATCAAAGCTGCGGTTCGCCCGCATGAAATCCTGTTTGTGGTTGACAGCATGACCGGGCAGGATGCGGTCAACACAGCTAAAGCCTTTAATGAGCGGTTGGACTTTGATGGTGTCGTGCTGACCAAGCTCGATGGCGACACGCGTGGCGGGGCAGCGCTTTCGATCCGCTCGGTGGTTCGCAAGCCCATTAAGTTTGCCTCAACGGGCGAAAAGCTCGATGCGCTCACGCCGTTTTATCCAGACCGCATGGCGCAGCGCATTCTAGGCATGGGCGATGTCATTTCGCTTGTTGAGCGTGCGCAGGAGCAGTATGATGCCCGACAGGCCGAAAAACTTCAGCGTAAGCTGCGCTCGGCTGATTTCAACCTAGAGGATTTTTACGAACAGCTCCAGCGCATCAAAAAGATGGGCTCGATTCGCGAGCTGGTCGGTATGATTCCGGGCCTTGGCCGTCAGGTTAAGGATGTGGAGATAGACGATGAAGCCTTCAAGCATATTGAAGCCATTATTTTGTCGATGACGCCGGAGGAACGCCGGCATCCGGAAATCATTGATGCCAGCCGTCGTCGGCGTATTGCGCGGGGGTGTGGTTTGGAGGTGAGCGACGTGAATCAGCTTTTGCGCCAGTTTCAGGAGATGAAAAAGGTGATGAAGTCGATGTCTAAACTTATGGGCAAGGGGCGGGCTATCGACCTTCGGGCGTTGTTGGGTGGACGGATGTAACTGTTGAAAAAAATAAGCCTAAGCTGAGAACGATATGGCGGTCAAATTACGTTTGCGTCGATTGGGTCGGAAGAAGCTTCCGATTTTTGCCATTGTTGCAGCCGATGCACGGGCGCCGCGCGATGGTCGTTTTATTGAAGATCTGGGGCGTTATCGGCCTTTGGAGGAGCCTTCGCACGTTGAGCTGAAGCTAGATCGCGTGCTTTATTGGCTCGAAAAAGGAGCGCAGCCTACCGAGACGGTTGAAAGCATTCTTCGGCGCGAAGGGGTGTTGCTGGCGCTGCACTTGCGGCGTAGGGGTGTTCCAGAAGAGGAAATCCAAAAGGCGGTGGCGGAGCATCGGGCTCGGCGCTACGCCAAGCTGCAAGCGCAGGCCAAGGTGACTGCAGCCGATCGAAAGCGCGCAGCGCTCGAAGCTGAGCGGCAGCGCATTGCTGCTTTAGAGGCTGAGCAGGCGCGCAAGAAGGCTGAGGCTGAGGCGCGTAAAGCTGCTGAAAAGGTGCAAGAGGAGGCCGCACCGACAGAGGCTGCTGCTGAGGCATCGGCTGAGCATCCAGAGCAGGGTGCTGAATAATTTGATCGGGGCAAAGCGGATCGTAGGGAGGCCATGGCAACCGGCCCAGATGACCTGCTGCGCATGGGCTATGTTGTACGTGCGCATGGCGTTCGGGGTGCCTTTAAGGTGATTCCCGAAACCGACGATCCAACACGCTTTGAGCATTTGGAAGTCGTCTACCTGGGGCGCTCGGCAGCTGAAGCGCGTCCGCTACGGGTACAGCAGGTGCAGTACCAGCCTACGCGCCGTGGCTTGCTGGTCCTACTGCAGGTGGAGGCCATCGCAGACCGAGACGCTGCTGAGGCGCTTCGGGGACAGGGGGTGTATGCGCGTGCCAGCGACCTGCCCCCGCTAGAGGAAGGAGAATTTTACCTGCATGATCTGATTGGGCTGCAGGTAGAGACCGAGGCGGGGGAGATCGTGGGTACCGTGGCCGAGGTGCTAGAAATGCCGGCACACCTGATCTACGTGGTGACACGGCCGGGCCGCCCGCAGGCGCTTATTCCTGGGGTTGAAGCCTTTGTCCGTGAGCTAGACTTTGAGCGTCGGCGGCTTGTGGTGCGTTTAATAGAAGGGTTATTGCCGTGACGATTGTTGGGAGGAGGGGCGATGCGTATCGATATTGTGACCGCTTTCCCCGACTTGGTTCGGGGACCCTTGGAATACAGCATCTTGCGCCGAGCCCGAATGCGCGGCTTGGTGGACATTCGGGTGCACGACCTGCGCGATTACACCACCGACCGGCATCGGCAAATTGACGACTATCCGTACGGGGGCGGCAGTGGGATGGTGCTTAAGCCTGAGCCCATTTTTCGCTGCATCGAAGCCATCCAGGCCGAAGCCGCCCGCCAAGGCCAAACCATTGACGAAGTGATCTATCTGACGCCCGACGGCCAGGTCTTTACTCAGGAGCTGGCCACGCGGCTTTCGCTTTGCCAGCAGCTGATTCTGCTTGCTGGGCACTATAAGGGAGTAGATCAGCGCGTGCGCGATGCGCTGGTTACCATGGAACTGTCTATTGGCGACTATGTGCTTAGTGGTGGTGAGCTGCCAGCACTGGTTGTGGTCGACGCAATTGTGCGCCTGATTCCTGGCGTGCTAGGGGATGCAAGCTCGGCGCTTTCTGATTCCTTTCAGGACGGTTTGCTCGATGCGCCGGTTTACACGCGGCCGGCGGTCTATCGGGGGATGGCTGTGCCCGAGGTGCTGCTTTCAGGCGACCACCAGCGCATTGCTGCCTGGCGCGAGGCCCAACGTCTAGAAAAGACGCGTCAACGTCGCCCAGATTTGCTTGAAAAACTAGAGCTGACAACAAACGACGAATAAAACGGAGAAAGGTTATGTCGGATGCGATCCTTCGCCTTGTAGAGGCTACGCAGCTTCGGGATGACATCCCGGAGTTTAGCCCTGGCGATACGGTTAACGTGCACGTACGCGTGATCGAGGGGGACAAAGAGCGCATTCAGCAATTTCAGGGGGTGGTGATCTCCATTCGGGGCAGCGGTGCACGCAAGACATTCACTGTTCGCAAGATCTCGAACGGTGTAGGCGTGGAGCGTATCTTTCCCATGCATTCCCCCAAGATCGCCAAGATCGAGGTTGTGCGTCGGGGGCACGTGCGGCGTGCCAAGCTCTACTATTTGCGGCAGCGCCAAGGCAAAGCTGCACGTATCAAGGAAAAACGCTACGTGCCTGGCGAAGAGGAATCAGGTGCTTAACGGAGCTCTGGCCCCCAGCCGGCGTTTAAACCCTTGGGTTGGGCTCAGCAGGCCGCCGACCGGAAGTTGCCGGACGGCGGTTTTTGTTGGCAGCAACCTCGAAGGACACCTGCCTAAAACATCGCTATGATACATTTAGCTGTTTGGGATCTACTGCCGGCAGAATTTTTCGTCTCGGGCTTGGCTTCAGTACGGCTGCCCTTTGCAGTTACCCGTTGTCGGTCGTACCAGGCGCTCGAACAGCTGCTTGGCGGTGAAGTGGATGTGGCGCTGCTCCCAACGCTTGACGTGTTGTTGCACAACGATCAGGTCGATGCGCTACCTGCTGTAGCCCTTTCTTCTTGGAAGCATCCTTATGCCCGTTTGGTGCTTCGCCAAGGGTTTCTACAAGTCGAGACGTTGGCGCTCGATCCACGCTACGCCCAGGAAGCGTTTATCGCGCAAGTCGTGCTGAAAGAGCACTACAACCAAACGCCTCAACCTGTAGCCTACGAGGGTGCCACGCGTGAAGAATTGCTGGCTGGCGATGAAGACGCTTGCCTCATTGTGGGTAATGATGCCCCCACGCTACAAACCAGTGCTCTGGTGCTTGATTTAGGACAGGAGTGGTACGAACTGGCTAATTACCCTATGGTTTGGGGCCTTTTTGCTGTACGTAAAGGCGAGGGTTCTCCAGCACTGGTAAAGGCTCTGCGCCGACTAGCCAAAGCTGCCGACGAGCAACGCGACGTGTGGGCCCGAGCCCGTGAGACCATTCCTGAGCTCTATACCTACTTTCTAGAAAACCTGAGACTCCGTTTTGATGACCTTGCGATGGCTAGTTTGACTGAGTTGCGCGAATACCTGTTTTATTTCCAGATTACCGACGAGGTCCCTGACCTGCCTCTTTACACGATCCCAGAGGACGAGGAAGACGAAGAGGAAGACGAAGACGAGGTGCCCCTGCTCTAAGGTTCTTCAATGCTATGGCCGATCCTATCAAGCTTGTTGCTACCAACCGTAAGGCGCGCCACGAGTACCACATTGAAGAAACGATTGAAGCTGGATTAGCGCTGAAGGGCACCGAAGTTAAATCGCTACGCGAAGGCCGCGTGAACCTGCAAGACGCCTATTGCGCTCCAGAAAATGGCGAAATGTATCTTTACAACTGTCATATTTCGCCGTATCGGCACACCGGCGCACATGATAACCACGATCCCTTGCGGCCGCGCAAGCTGCTTATGCATCGGCGTGAGATTTTGCGCTGGACGCAGGCAGCGCAGCAAAAAGGCTATACCATTATTCCGCTGAGCATCTATTTCAAAAAAGGTAAGGCCAAAGTTGAGCTTGCCCTTGCCCGAGGGAAAAAGCTCTATGACCGCCGGGCAGACATTGCCGAGCGCGAAGCCCAGCGACGCTTGGAACGGGTGCTTAAAGGTCGTCGTGGATAATCCAAAATCCCTAGAAGTTTTATGCCGTCCTTCCCTCCTGTAGAAGAACAACTGCGCCAAATTCGACGCGGCGTTGTCGAAATCATCCCGGAAGAGGCGCTGGTTGAAAAACTGCAGCGCTCTTATCAGACCGGCAAGCCTCTCGTGGTCAAGTTAGGCTGCGATCCCAGCCGTCCAGACCTGCACTTGGGGCATGCTGTCGTGCTGCGTAAGCTGCGACAGTTTCAGGATCTTGGGCATCAAGCGGTGCTGATCATCGGCGACTTTACCGCCATGATTGGCGACCCCACGGGACGTTCCAAAACGCGTCCGGCCCTGACACTTGAAGAGACTCGGGCTAACGGCCGTACCTATTTTGAGCAGGCAGCCAAGATCCTGGATCCCCAACGTACCCAGATCCGCTATAATTCAGAATGGCTGGATCGGATGACTTTCCGGGCGGTGATCGAACTGGCTGCTAAGTACACGGTGGCGCGCATGCTGGAGCGCGACGACTTTGAAAAACGCTACCGCATGGGTGAGCCGATCAGCATTCACGAGTTTCTCTATCCGTTGGCGCAGGCTATGGACTCTGTCGAGATCCAAGCCGATATCGAGCTGGGGGGCACCGATCAGCGCTTTAACTTGCTCGTGGGGCGCGATATTCAGCAGGCCTATGGCCAAGAACCCCAGGTGTGCTTATTGATGCCCATTTTGGAAGGGACCGATGGCGTCGAAAAGATGTCCAAGTCGCTGGGCAACTATATTGGGATTACAGAGCCGCCCGAGGAAATGTACGGCAAGGTGCTTTCGATCCCGGACCATCTCATCTATCGTTACTTTGAGCTGGCGACCGATGTCCCCACTGAAGCCCTTCCCGAAAAGCGAGCTTTTGCCGAACGTGACCCGCGAAATGCTAAGCACGAGCTAGCCTGGACGATCGTTCGCATGTACCATGGCGCGGAAGCTGCGGATCGGGCCCGCGCGCATTTTGAGCGGACGATCATCCGGGGTGAGGTGCCTGAAGATTTGGAGCCATTCCGACCTGTACCCGACGAAGGCACGCGCATTGGGCTGCTCAACCTCATAACACAGGCGGGTTTAGCTAGTTCTAACAGCGAAGCCCGGCGTCTGGTGCGGCAAAATGCAGTCTCAATTGATGGGGAGCGGGTAACCGATGAGCGGCTAGTCATTGATCTGGCCCAGCGCGCACCCTTCGTGCTGAAGGTGGGCAAGCGGCGCTTTGCACGGATTATCTGGGACGAAGCCGAGCAGCCTGCCTAAATCATTCTTGGGGCCTAAAGCGCGCCTGGACACGGGCGTCCATCTGCTCGACTTTTTCGATCAACGCTCGCTTGTACGCCAGTAGGCGCTCGAGTAAGGCCGGATCGCCCGTGGCCAGGATCTGAACCGCCAGCAAGGCGGCATTCTGGGCTTGCCCTATGGCAACGGTAGCGACAGGTACGCCTCCAGGCATCTGGACGATCGAAAGCAAGGAGTCCTGGCCTTGCAGATGCCGCGTAGGAATCGGTACCCCAATGACCGGCAATGGGGTAGCCGAGGCGAGCATACCCGGTAGGTGAGCAGCTCCACCGGCGCCGGCAATGAGCACCTTCAGGCCACGTAGATGGGCCGTCTGGGCATATTCGAGCATGTGATGGGGAGTGCGATGGGCCGAAAGCACCCGGATCTCATAAGGCACTTCGAAGGCTTCCAGCACCGTAGTGGCCTCTTCCATGATGGGCAGGTCCGATTCGCTGCCCATGGCAATTCCTACCAGTGGGTTAGGTGAAGAAGGCATAATGCGAGGGTGGTTATAGCCGTGTCGCAATCAGGGAGGCTGCTGTTTCGGCCCGATGTCGCACTTCGTTGGCGTCGCGGCCGGTAGCGGTCACATGTCCCATTTTACGTCCTGGCCGCACAGCCGTTTTGCCATACAAATGGATAAAGACACCCGGGATGCGTAGCGCCTCGGGGAGGCCGCTGAGATCCAGTTGGTCACTACGTCGCTGACCGAGGATATTGACCATAACGGCTACAGGCTCTCGCAGCTCGGGCGATCCTAGCGGCCAATCTAAGATGGCGCGCACGTGGTTTTCAAACTGCGACGTGTAGCACCCCTCGATCGTGTAATGGCCGGTGTTATGTGGCCGCGGGGCTAGTTCGTTAATGAGGAGACGCCCATCGCTCAGCTCAAACAACTCTACAGCCATAATGCCAACACCGCCTATGGCTTCGACAGCAGCACGTGCTAGGCGTTGTGCTTCCGTAGCCACGGCGTCAGGTACATCGGCAGGTGCTTGCACCAGGTAGCAGCGATGCTCGCGTTGTTCGGTGTAGACCACAGGGTAGAGCACTTCCTGACCACTAGGGCTTCGGGCCACTAAAACGGCCAGTTCGCGCACGAACGGTACCCAGGCCTCTACCAGCAGGCCGTCTGCTTGAGCCAGGCGCGCCCAGCCGTTGGCCAATGCTTCGGGGGTGTGGGCAGTAAAGTTACCATAGCCATCGTAAGAACCGCGATAGCGTTTGAGTACGACCGGGTACCCCAGTCGCTCTGCGGCAGCAAGGGCTTCCTCTAGCGTAGTGCAGCAAGCAAAATCCGGAAGGGGTAAACCCGCTTTTGCCAGCACACGCTTTTGCGTTCCTTTATCCCGAATCCACTTGATCGTTTCAGCCTTAGGCCAGAGTGCTGTGTCTTTGGGGAGGACAGGTTCTAGCAGATCAGCTGGTGCCCATTCGCTTTCAACGGTTACCACGGTGCAGCCCGAGGCAAAGTGGCGCAACACGGCCGGATCCTGCCAGTCACCTACCATCGTCTCGCCAAGCGATTCGGCCGAACCTGTAGGCTCTGGCACAAGAAAGCGCACCTGCAAACCCATGCGCAAGGCAGCCATCGCGGTCATGCGACCCAGTTGGCCCCCACCAAGAATGCCGATAACTGGGATGCACTGGGTAGGCATGGCCTGGGTTGGTCGTTGAAGACAACAATGGGTAAAGACCTGCGCAAAAATACGGGCAGTCTATGCGCTAGGCAATTGGCTTTTTGCAAAGGGTCTGGGAAAGTAGGTTGAATGCGACTTTAGGACGCTGAACGAAGTGAGCGAAGCATCGCCTCTAGTTCAGCTTCACTTTGCACCAGCACGCGGCGGGCCTTAGAGCCTTCAAACGGACCTACAATGCCGGCAGCTTCCAGCTGGTCGATGATGCGGGCTGCACGGGTATAGCCAATCGAAAGGCGGCGTTGTAGGAGCGAGACCGATCCCTGCTGGCTGCGCACGATAATCCGTGCCGCTTCTTCAAAAAGTTCATCGTGCGTTTCGTTTTCGTCGGGGGCAGGCTCGTCTGAACGCGTTTCTTCGACAAGCGGCAGCCAGTAGGGACCAGGGCCTGGCTGCTCACCGATAAAGCGCGTAAGGCGTTCAACTTCGTCGATCGAAACAAAAGGTCCCTGCAAGCGCACCAGTTGACTTCCCATCATGAAGAGCATATCACCATTGCCAAGCAAGCCTTCAGCCCCATTTTGGTCGATGATGGTGCGTGAATCAACTTTGGTAGCTACTTGATAGGCGATGCGTGCAGGAAAGTTGGCCTTGATCAAACCCGTAATGACATCCACCGAGGGGCGCTGCGTAGCCAGCACGAGGTGGATGCCTACGGCTCGGGCCATTTGGGCCAGGCGGGCAATGGGTCCTTCGATGTCTTTGCCTGCGGTCATCATCAGGTCGGCCAGCTCATCAATCACCACTACGATGTAGGGCAGGTGGCGATGGCCTTCCTCAGGGGAAAGGGTGTTTTCTTTCAGGCGTCGGTTGTAGTCTTTGATGCTGCGCACGCCGGCTTTAGAGAGCAGGTCATAGCGCAACTCCATTTCGCGCTCGCAGCTTTTGAGCACGCCCAGCGCTTGCGATACGTCGGTAATGATCGGGTCTTCAGCGCCTTCGGGCAGCGCCAGAAAGTGATCGACCACAGCTGCGTATTGCTGGAGCTCGATCTTTTTGGGGTCGATCATCACGAACTTGAGGTTAGCCGGATGGCAAGCGTAGAGCAATCCCGTAATGAGCGCGTTGAGCCCGACGGATTTGCCCGAGCCGGTTGATCCTGCAATCAGCAAATGGGGCAGGCGCGTCAGGTCTTGAATAAAGACTTCGCCCTCAATGGTTTTTCCTAAAGCGATGGGCAGCTCCATTTGGGCATCCCGAAAACGGGCTGTGCCAATAACGTCGCGGACGCGGACCAGCTCGCGCCGCCGGTTGGGAATTTCTACGCCGATGGCCGATTTGCCGGGAATGGGCGCAATCATCCGAATACCTGGGGCAGCCAAGGCCATGGCCAGGTCGTCGGACAGCGCGGTGATTTTGCTGATCTTGACGCTTGGTGCCGGCGTGAGTTCGTAGAGGGTGACGGTAGGGCCGACAATGGCGTTGATTGAGGCGATCTGGATGTTGTAGGTGCTGAGCTTTTCCAGCAGCGTGCGTTTGTTTTCTTCCAGCTCTTCGTAATCGATTGTCCGTTCTGGCTGATCCGCTCCGTCGAGTAGATCGAGTGGGGGTGGCGTATAGGGGAAGTCGGCGTCGAGGCTTTCTTGGGGACGTTCGATGGGGTCGGCGCGTTCTTCCTCGATACGCTGGCGAATGGTGAGCGTAGGCTCAGCACTTGGGGGTGTTGCTGGCACCGTCGGCTCCGAAGTAGCGGGAGGTTCTGCACCGTGAAGGAGTGTACGTAGCAATTCGTGTCGGGGGATGGCGGCTGTAGTAGGAGGTGGAGGCGTTGGGGGTGGGGTTGGTCGCGTTTCAGGTTCTGGGGTGGTTGGTTGGGGAGGACGAGCAGTGTGCTGGGCACGTTGGTGCTGCCATTGCCTCCAGTGCTGGCGTATTTGCACCCAGGCCCTGCCCGTGAGGTCCTCGAGGCGGTCGAACCATCGCTGCAGGTCGTGGTCGATCAGCAGCAGCGTGATGCAAGTGAATCCTAGAAGCAGCAGTAAAAGCGAACCAATGGTGCCAAACAGCTGGTGCATCCAGCCAGCCAGGGCAAGTCCCAGACGGCCACTCCAAGCATACAGGTCAAATTCGAAAACCACCGTCAGCCATCCAAAGGCAGCAGACAGGAGGGGCATGAGCAAAAGGAACAACCCAGAAAGAAACGCCAGTTTTCGCGCGTGGCGGCGTCGAAAGATTGCGTAGCCCCAAGCAAGCAATAGGCTGGTAAAAAGTAGGGAGGGGTAGCCGAAAAGCTGTGCAACAAATACGTAGGCCAACGTAGCCCCTACCAGGCCCAGGGCGTTTTCGGCTCGGTTGTTTCCAGGGTCGAGCGCGGCTTGCAGTGAGAAGTGGCGGGCCAAGGCATTGTCGTTGGGATGGTAACTGATCAGTGCCAGCGTAAGCAGCAGCGCCAGCACCATGAGCACCAACCCCAGTAGTTCGCGCCGGCGCTCTGGCGTGATCCGCGGCTTGCGATTTTGTGACGCAGCCTGCTTTTTGCGGCGGCGTTTGGAGGTTAAGGTTGCCATGCCCACAAGATAAGGCCAAAAGCGGCGCAGAGCCAGGGCATGTACGCCAGCGGTCAGGAACTAGATTCAGCCAGACGCCCAGACCACCGAACGAGCCGGTTTTCTTGGTAATAGGGTAACACGGGCAAGATGTCGAGTTGTAGGCAGTACTCCACATCGGCACCGTAGCCTTTGGCGGTGAGCCATCGCGCATGGTTACTTTGGCGCAGCGCCTCGGCCAGCGCGTCACGGTCATGCAGGTACTGTGTCAGGGCAATGTGTGCAGCATCGCTGACCTGCTCTGGCTCTTGGCCGTTCCAGAGCCGATGTAGGATAAGGCCGGCGCAGAGCGTGTCGTCCAGCGTAACCCGGTCGTGGTTCCCAGCGCAGATGATCGTTAGGTCTAGCCCGGCCTCGCGGATAAACTGGACGACACGGTCAGCATTCAAAAAGCCACCTACAATTAAATGTCGTGCTTCTCGGGCGTTCCATAGCGCTCGGGTACCGTTAGAGGTGTTGAGGATGATGGTCTTGTCGTGCACCACGTCCGGCGTATATTCCAAAGGAGAGTTGCCCAGGTGGTAGCCGTCGATACGATCGCCATCGCGTTCCCCGCCCAGTAAGTAGGTGCTAGGGTCTAGGTTCATTGCAATCTTTCCGGCCTGATCCATATCGGCTACCGGGATCACGGCTCGGGCTCCATTAGCCAAGGCCGTGATAATGGTGGAAGAAGCCCGTAGGACGTCGATCACCACGACCGTGCGCCCCTCTACATCTTCTTCGGTTACGTGACTGCCAGTGAGAAAGACGTCGACGTTCATGCCAGTCTTTGCTGCCTACTACACCCCAAGGGAAGGTAGTCCTGCGCTATAGTTTAGAGCGCTACGTATTCTGTGGACCCAAAATTACGAACAGTAGTGGGCATTGCCTGTGGCTGACTTGGCTATTTTTTGTGAAGTGCCACAAAAGGGGGGCGATGCACGCGTGCTGGAACGACATGCTGGCGAATTTGGACGCCCAATGGCTGTCCTGGCTCTGTATAGGCGGGGTGATTGGGCACGTAGCCTAGGGCAATGCCCTGTTGGCGTACGGGAGAGAGGGTGCCACTGGTGATTTGCCCTATAGGTGCGCCTTCAGCATTGACAATGCTATAGCCGGCGCGAGGAATGCCCCGGTCTTCCAAGATTAAACCAACTAGCCGCCGGCGCGGCCCTTCGGTTCGGATGCGCTGCAGGGCTTCGCGGCCGATGAATTCGCCTTTATCCAATTTAACCACCCAGTCTAGGCCAGCTTCCAGCGGGTTAGTCGTGGTGTCCAGCTCGTGTCCGTAGAGGCAGTATCCCGCTTCTAGGCGCAGCGTATCGCGTGCGCCTAGGCCAGCGGGTTTAAGGCCTAAGTCGTAGCCGGCCTCAAGTAGGGCATCCCAAACCGTGCCGGCTTGCTCCGCTTCGCAGTAGATTTCTAGGCCTGGTTCTCCTGTGTATCCAGTGTGTGAAAGCACAGCCCAGCGGCAGCCTACGAAGGTCCCAGGTGGCATCACCTGAAAGTGGTAGTAGCGGAGCGTTTCGGGTGTGAGCTCAGGCACCAAGCGGCGGGCGATCTCAAAGGCCCTTGGGCCTTGCAGTGCTAGCAGTGCGATGGCCTCCGAGCGGTTTTCCAAGTGTGCACCCATGGGATTGTTCGCTTGCATCCAGGCAAAGTCCTTTTCGATGTTGGCTGCGTTGACGACCAGCATGTAGGTTTCGGCATCGAAGCGGTAGACCAGAAGGTCATCCACAACGCCGCCTTCGGGAGTGCACATGACGGTGTAGAGCGCGCGGCCGTCGTAAAGCCGGGCTGCATCGTTGGTCACCAGGTGCTGCACAAAGGCAAGCGCATGCGGACCGCGCACAAAGATCTCGCCCATGTGCGATACATCAAACAAGCCTGCCGCCTGGCGTACGGCCATGTGTTCTTCTAAGATACTGGTATACTGAAGCGGCATTTCAAAACCGCCAAAGCCCATCATGCGGGCGCCTAAAGCCACGTGGCGGTCGTAGAGGGGGGTGCGTTGAAGCGGTGCGTCTGTCATAGCGTTATTCTTCAGGTCTGCGGGCTTCAATGCCGGCCTGGCGAAGCACCCAGCAGGCGCGTTCGGCGTCGGTTTCTGTCGCAAAGCCTAGTCGGAAGGTACCTCCTGTGCCTTCTCGGACTTTCAGCAGTTCGATGTCTTGAATGTTGAGGTCGGCTTCGTAGAGGGCTTTGGTGATGCGAAACAGAGCCCCAGGGCGATCTTCGATGCGTACGTACACATCGGCTAGCGGATGGAGAAAGCCTTTGCTGTCGCGGGGAATACGTGCGCGGAGCTGGCGTGCCTGCGCAAAGGCTTCGGCTAAAGCATCGGCGTTTTCTTCGATAAGGCGGTTGCGTAGTCGCTGAAGGTTAGCTGCAAAATATCCCAACGCGTCCAGCAGCGGCCCTGCGTTGGCAAAAAGCACATCGCGCCACAGGTCGAATGGTGAGGAGGCAATGCGGGTCATATCCCGAAACCCCCCAGCCGCCAGCCGCAAAAATGCATCGTCTCCCTTGCTTAATTCAGCCGCGGTGTTGACCAGGAGCACAGCCAATAGTTGCGGCAAATGGCTGACCGCAGCGGCAACAGTGTCGTGGTGTGCTGCGTCGAGCACCAAAACACGCGCGCCCAGTGCCCGGATGAGCTCGAGAAAGTCTGCGTGCTGCGTTTGCAGCGTTTGGGTTGAAAGCGTGCGTGGTGGACAGAGCACGTAGGTGGCGTTTTCAAACAGGAATGGGTCGGCGTTGGCTAATCCACGTCGTTCAGAGCCAGCCATGGGGTGGCCGCCGATAAAGGTCACCGTATCGGGCAGCAGCGCTTCGGCATGGGCTAAGATGGGCTGTTTTACACCCCCAACGTCGGTCACCCGTGCACCTGGTTGCAGGTGTGGGCCGATCTCTTCAAGCAAGTAAAGAATCCCCTGCAGGGGTGCGGCAAGCACCACCAAATCGGCTTGGGCAACGGCCTCAGCTACGTCCTCGCTGACGGCGTCCACAACGCCAAGTTCTCTGGCCTTGGCCAGCACCTCACGCCGGTCGAAACCGGTCAGGTGCAGCTCTGGCCGTGTACGTTTCCAGGCCATGGCCAGCGAGCCTCCAATAAGGCCCAGGCCACAGATGGTGATCCGCTGGATCATGGCGTTTAGAAAAACATCAGCTTTAGGCAGAAAACCGAGCCGCCAGATTTGAGAAATTCGCTGGTATCCAGCTCGATCGGTTCAAACCCGGCAGCGCGCAGCTGTCGGACCGTTTCGTGACATCCTTTTTGGATCAACACATGGCGGCCATCTGGGCAGTGTGCATTGCACGCCAGCAGTTCCCGCGCCTCGCGTTCGGGCACTTCAATGAGGTTAGGGATGTGCTGGTGCAAAAGTGCCCGGCTTTCCTTGTCAAAAGCCGCCGGTACGTACAGGGCCGAAACAGCGTCTAGTAGGCTGAGGCACGTGTCCAGGTGATAAAAATCGGGATCTACGAGTCGTAGGGCCAGGATCGGCACGTCGAGTTGGCGGCTGAGCCATTCATAGATAGAACGATCAGTGCGAAAGCCATACCCTCCCCAGAGCAAGGCATGACCTGGGTGCCAAAGGGCGTCTCCCATGCCTTCGAAACTACCGGGCACGGTTTCTGGGATTGAAGTCAACGTGTAGCCTTGCTGCGCAAAGAAGCGGGCCAAGTGGGGCACTTCGTCGCGGCGCTGAGGGGCGTGCATGCGGCTCAGCACCACGCCGCGCTTGCCGTCGGTGGTTTGGTAGGGCAGCGTTTGGTTGGCGCAGAAGACCATATCGGGCAGTTGGGGCACGCCCTCAAGCGTGTGAACCTTAAAGCCCAGCTGCTGGTAAGTTTGTCGTAGGGCTTCCCACTGGGCACGTGCCCGCTTGGGGTCTACTTGTCCAAGGTGGCCTTCCATATGCGGATTGATCACGTAAACCACGTCGAAGTGGTCGGGCGTGACCATCAGTACTTGACGGGGAGGGGGCAAGGGCGGGAGTGTTTCAATTGAAACCACCATCGTTAGTCACTTTCCAAGGGTTCTTTAGAGGGCGTGGAAGAAGGCGCGGTCGTGTCGATAATCTGTCTTGGGGGCAACGTTTTTTCTTCGCGTACGTAAATGGTGCGCCGTGGAAAGGGAATTTCAATGCCCAGCTCATCGAATGCCCTTTTGAGCCGTAGCCGCAGGTCTCGCTCAGCTTGGAACTGTTCGCCTGGGCGTACCTGTACGGCGACGCGAACCGTAACTGCCGAGTCCGCAAAGTTGAGGATGGCTTGCACTTCTGGCTTTTCTTCAAGCAAAATCTCTCGGTGCGCTTGGGCCCACTCGCTGGCTACACGCTCGATAACCGGCAACACGGTGTCGAGATCCTGCTCATAGGCTAAGCCAACTTCAACAATAGCCCGCACAAAGCCGATGCTGCGGTTACCGAAAATGCGCAATTCACCCGCTGGGATCATGAGCAGTTCGCCGTCAAACTTACGTATCCGGATCAGTCGGACGCCGATGTGCTCCACGGTGCCTATGTCATTGCCGATGCGTACTAGGTCGCCCACATGAATCGTGTCGTCAAAGAGCAGAAAGACGCCACTGATGACGTCGCGCACTAGCGTTTGGGCGCCAAAGCCGATAGCCAAGCCAGCTACGCCAGCTGTGGCTAGTAAGGCACTAACGTTAATGCCCAGCTCGCTTAAGATCATGATGAGTCCAACGGTCCATAGCGCGTAGCGTGCTGAAGAGCTCAGCAAGTTGGCCAGGGTAGAAGCACGCTGGCGTCGTGGATGGGTTGCTGGCAAATCGGCCACGCGCTGCATCCATCGCTGGGCGACGCGATCGATGAGGCGCAAGCCAATAAGCACCAGTGCGGCAATAAACAGGATGTGCAGCAGCAGGCTAAGCAACTTCATCCAGAGGGCTGGATTTTTGAGTTCAGCCCAGAAGGTGCTAAGCGTTGCTACAACCTGCAGCGAATCCTGCCGTAGCATTTCTTGTACCGTGGAGGTATCAGACTGCCGTAGCCATATCATGGGGCTGGAAGGGCTTCCAAAACAACTCCCCAACGATACAGTTGGGGAGCGAAGTACAGTTAGGATTTATCGGTGAGTGCAATTAAGCCAGGTAGTGCTTTACCTTCCAAGAACTCAAGCATGGCGCCTCCACCGGTCGATACGTGGCTTACCCGATCGGCATAGCCGGCTTGGGTAATGGCTGCAACGGAGTCGCCACCGCCAACAACGGTTAGGGCGCCTTGCTCGGTGGCTTCGGCCAAGGCTTCAGCTATGGCAAAGGTTCCTTTAGCAAAGTTAGGCATTTCAAAAACGCCCATAGGGCCGTTCCAGACCACTGTGCGGGCATTTCGTATTTCCTCACGATAACGGGCAACCGTTTGGGGTCCAATATCTAGGCCCATAAGGCCTTCGGGAATGTCCCCCGCCACAACTTGTGCTGGAGCCTCGTTGGAGAATTCTGGAGCAACGACGTGGTCGATCGGCAGCAGAATTTTACCTGCAGCCTGCTCGTAGAGGGCGCGGGCTTCCTCGAGACGGTCATCCTCCACGCGAGAGGCCCCTACTTGGTGGCCCAGGGCCTTAAGGAACGTATAGCTCATGGCGCCGCCGATAAGGAGTCGATCGACGCGGGGCAGCAGGTTTTGGATGACCCCGATTTTGTCAGAGACCTTGGCACCACCCAAAATAGCCACGAACGGATGCTCCGGGTTATCCAGCAGTCGGCTCAGGTATGCGACCTCGCGTTGCATAAGGTAGCCCATTGCGGCTGACTTAACATAGTGGGCTACCCCTTCCGTAGAAGCATGGGCGCGGTGGGCTGAACCAAAGGCATCGTTGATGTACACGTCGGCCAACTCGGCCAATTGGCGGGCCAGTTCTGGATCGTTTTTGGTCTCGCCCGGATGAAAGCGGGTGTTTTCCAGTAGGAGCACACCCCCTTCAGGCATACTGTGAATGGCTTGGCGTACGGCTTCGCCCACGATATTGCTCACAAAGCGTACGCGTGTGCCTAGGAGTTCTTCCAAACGCCGAGCGACAGGTGCCAGGCTGTACTTGGGGTCTGGCTGTCCCTTGGGTCGGCCTAAATGGCTCATGAGAATCACTTTGCCGCCTTTCTGAATAATAGCCCGCAGCGTGGGGAGCGCCTCCCGGATGCGGGTATCGTCGGCAACGACGAGATTGCCGCTGGCGTCTTCTTTGAGCGGAACGTTAAAGTCGACCCGGACCAGCACACGCTTGCCTTTGAGGTTCAGGTCATCCAGGGTGAGCTTTTGGAGCGTCGACATGGTCAGGGAGCGGTTGAATTAAACGGTACATGAAAAAGGGAGAACGAAAGGAGCTCCTTTCGCTCTCCCCAAAGGCAGTTCGGCAACTGCGCCCATTAGGCGGGTTCGGCTACGGCCATGAGTTTGCCTACCAGATCGACTGTCCGGCAGGCATAGCCCCACTCGTTATCGTACCAGCCTACGACCTTAACCAGGTTACCACCGATGACCATGGTCGATAGGCTGTCGAAGATGCATGAGTGGGGGTTATGAAGAATGTCGGACGACACAATGGGGTCTTCTGTGTACTGCAAGATCCCTTTGAGCTCGTTTTCGGCTGCCTTGCGAAAGGCTGCGTTGACTTCCTCAATGGTGACTTCGCGCTCAAGTTCGGCTGTAAAGTCGGTAACAGAACCGTCGGGTACGGGTACGCGAAGCGCAAAGCCGTCGAGCTTCCCTTTTAGATGGGGCAGTACAAGACCAACGGCTTTGGCAGCGCCGGTGGTGGTGGGGATGATCGAAACAGCTGCGGCCCGAGCACGCCTGAGGTCGCTGTGGGGCGCGTCTTGCAAGCGCTGATCGGCTGTATAGGCATGCACGGTAAGCATGAAACCACGCCGCACGCCAAAGGCTTCGTCGAGCACCTTGACCATGGGTGCCAAGCAGTTGGTGGTGCAGCTGGCGTTGGAGACCACTTGCTCTTTGCCGGTCAGCGCGTGGTCGTTAACGCCGATCACGATGGTGGCATCTACCTCTCCTTTGGCCGGTGCAGAGATGATCACCTTTTTGGCGCCAGCTTCCAAGTGCTGCGCCGCCTTTTCGCGCGAGCGGAACACGCCGGTTGACTCGATCACAACATCGCACTCCAATTCGCCCCAAGGCAAGTTTTTGGGGTCTTTTTCGCTAAAAACCCGAAAGCGATCTCCATTCACAATGAGCTCGTCGCCTTCAGCACGCACCTCGCCGGGGAAAACGCCATGCACTGAGTCATACTTAAATAGATGGGCCAGCGTCGCAGCGTCGGTGAGGTCGTTTACCCCAACGACATCGAACTGGTCGGTCAAGTTGCGCTCCAAAATGGACCGCAAAACCAGGCGCCCGATGCGGCCAAAGCCATTAATGCCTAGTCTGATGGCCATAGTACCGTTCTCCGTTACTGGTTGCAGGAAAGCCTTTGTAGTATAGCTTACGCTTGAAGCGTCCCCTCGGGCGAGAGGGGTAGCAGGAATTTAAAGAAAATCTGAGCAAAAAGCCCGTGAGCAATTAGGGAAACGTTCTGAAAGACTGGCGTTGAAGCACCGGTCTTGGCACAGTTATCTTTACTAACCTGTGATTTTTGCAACATCAACCTGTTTACTGCATGGCCGTTATTTCGCGTACAGCTTCTGCTGAAAAAAAGGCCGCGCGTGGAGACGCTGTCGTTACGCTCTATGCGCGCTGGCTGGACTTTTACCATCGACAGCGTAGGTATTTCTATCTGGCACTAGCGGGGCTAGTGGTGCTTTTGGCTGGACTGATCGGCTATACGTACTATCAGCGGCACCAAGAGCAGCAAGCGCAGCAGCTTTTGAGCCAGGTGCTTCCGCTCTATGAGCAGGGAAAGTATCGCGAAGCGCTTGATGGCACGCAAAGCACGCAGGGGTTGCTGGCGATTGCGCGTGCTTACGGCGGTACCGATGCTGGGAATCTCGCCCGTTTTTATGCAGCCGACGCGCTCTACCAGTTGGGAGACTATGAGCAGGCGCGCGCACTCTGGGCCGCCTTCAAGACCGATGACCCCATGCTGGCGGCATCGGCACTGGCAGGGCAGGCAGCGGTTGCGGAAAATCAGGGGAATCGTGCACGTGCAGCCGAGCTCTACCGCCGAGCCGCTGAACGTTACGCAAACCCTGTAGTTGCACCCCAATACCTGTTGCAGGCTGGCCGCAACTATGAGGCTGCCGGCAACTATACCGAAGCGCAGAAGATGTATGAAACGTTGCGCACGCGTTATCCAGAGTCGGCCCAGGCTGCCGAAGCGGAGATCGCTCTAGCCCGGGTCGCTGCGCGTGCCACGCAAGCCCGCTAAAGCCTGCAATGGCCACAATTCTGGTGGTCGACGACGAGCGCAGCATCCGGCGTACGCTGCGCGAAATTTTGGAATACGAAGGCTACGCGGTCGAGGAGGCCGTCGATGGCGAAGAGGCATTGCAAAAGGTGCGTGAGGGGCGTTACGACCTGGTGCTGCTCGACATTAAGATGCCGCGCCGCGATGGCATGGAGGTGCTGCGCACGTTGTCTGAGCAGTTGCCGGAGCTTCCCGTTGTGATGATCTCTGGCCACGGCACCATTGAAACTGCCGTCGAAGCGACGCGGCTGGGCGCGTTTGACTTTATCGAAAAGCCACCTGATCTGAACCGGCTGTTGTTGACGGTGCGCAATGCGCTGGAGCGCGGCCAGCTTCAGACCGAAAACCAGCGCATCCGGCAGGTATTAACCGAGCGTTGGGAAGGTGAGCTGACACCTATCCTGGGGGAAAGCCCGGCAATTAAACAGGTGATCGAGACGATTCATCGGGTAGCCCCTACCGAAGCCCGCGTATTGATCACAGGTGAACCAGGCACTGGCAAAGAACTGGTGGCGCGTTGGATTCACCATCTTTCGGCCCGCCGCGATGGCCCTATGGTAGAAGTCAACTGCGCTGCGATTCCTAGCGAACTCATCGAAAGTGAGCTGTTTGGACATGAGAAAGGATCCTTTACCGGGGCTACGCGCTTGCGCATTGGCAAGTTTGAGCAAGCTCATGGGGGCACGCTATTTCTGGACGAAATTGGGGATATGAGCCTGGCTGCCCAGGCCAAAGTGCTGCGGGCATTGCAAGAAAATCGCATCCAGCGCGTAGGTGGCGAGCGCACCATACCGGTCGATGTACGCGTTGTTGCTGCTACTAATAAGGACCTCTGGAAACTCGTCGAAGAGCAAAAATTCCGCGAAGATCTTTACCATCGGCTAAGTGTTATTCTGATTCATGTGCCCCCGCTGCGCGAGCGCCGTGGCGATATTCCTATTATTGCGCGTTTTGCACTGGAGCGGCTGGCCCGGAGAAATGGCATGCCATCGAAGGCCTTCGAGCCTGCTGCGCTGGAGCAACTGCAACGTTACGAGTGGCGTGGCAATGTGCGGGAACTCTACAACGTCGTCGAACGCCTGCTTATTTTGAGCGAAGGACCTACAATTACCGCACGCGACGTCATGCGCTACGTGCATCCGGGTAGCGGTACCAGCACAGGATCCCTTCATGAACTGCTTGAGCGCTACCCAACCTTTACGGCCTTTCGAGACGCGGCTGAAAAGCTTTTTCTCGAGCACAAGCTGCGTGAGTTTGGATGGAATGTGAGCAAAACCGCTGAGGCAATTGGGATCCAGCGCTCTCACCTGTACAATAAGCTTACCAAATACGGCATTCAGCGCGAAGCCTAACTTCATGCCGCTCCTTGAAGTCATTGACCTATGGAAAAGCTATCCGACCGGCAGAGGTGGGCGCTTAGAAGTGCTGCAAGGCGTTGAGCTCAACGTTTCGGCCGGCGAAGTGGTGGCTATTGTCGGTGAAAGTGGTACAGGCAAAAGTACGCTGTTGCATCTGCTAGGAGCTCTCGACCGTCCCGACCGGGGCGAGGTGCGTTACAACGGCGAAAATATCTTCGACAAAGATGACGAAGCCTTAGCCACCTTTCGCAACCGGACGATCGGGTTTGTCTTTCAGTTTCACCATTTGCTGCCCGAGTTTACAGCGTTGGAGAACGTAGCCATGCCAGCGCTGATTCAAGGCTACCGACTACGTGAAGTGCGGCAGCGGGCACTGGAACTGCTGGCGCTGTTGGGCCTGGCCGATCGCGCCGATGATCGACCTTCGATGCTCTCCGGTGGAGAGCAGCAGCGCGTGGCTGTAGCCCGCGCCCTCATGAACCAACCAGCGGTAGTGCTGGCCGACGAGCCTACCGGAAATCTGGACGTCCGCACAGCCGATACCTTGCACCGGGAAATCCTCCGCTTAAGCCGCGAAGTAGGCCAAACGTTTATCATCGCTACGCACAATTTGTCGCTAGCGGCCTTAGCCGACCGCGTGCTGCGCTTAGAACAAGGCCGCCTGGTCCCCGAACCCGTCTCTCCTGCTGAACGATAACCGTTCCCACGCGTAAAACAAACGCAGCTTATCTTGCAAAAGCGACAGTGCCATGGTTGAACCGGCAGTACTTCATCCAGAAATAGGTTACGTCGATGTTCCCATTGACCCTGCCTTAGATTTGGTTGCTGAAATTAACCGACTGCGCCAGGAAAAAAACGCTATCATCTTGGCGCATTATTACCAGGATCCCGTTATTCAAGACCTGGCCGACTATATTGGGGATTCGCTAGGCCTGTCGCGTAAAGCTGCCGAAACGAATGCCGACCTGATTGTTTTTGCTGGGGTGCATTTCATGGCCGAAACGGCTAAGATCCTTAACCCGGACAAAAAAGTAGTTATTCCGGACCTGAATGCCGGCTGCTCCTTGGCCGATAGCTGCCCCGCCGATGCCTTTGCCGCTTTTAAGGCGCAATATCCCGATCATCTGGTGATTTCCTACATTAACTGCTCAGCAGCCGTAAAAGCGTTAAGCGACATTATTTGCACCTCTTCGAATGCCGAACACATTATCCGGCAAATTCCTCCTGAGCAGCCTATCCTGTTTGCCCCAGACCGCAATTTAGGGCGTTACCTGATGCGCAAAACTGGGCGAAACATGGTGCTTTGGGACGGGGTGTGCATCGTGCATGAGACCTTCAGTGAAAAGAAAATTCTGCAGCTCAAAGCACGCTATCCAGAGGCATTGGTTTTAGCACATCCAGAGTGCGAAGAAGCGGTGCTGCAGCATGCCGATTTTATTGGCTCAACCGCAGCGATTCGAAAGTTTGCACGCGAAAGCCCGCACGCTGTCTTTATTGTGGCCACTGAGGAGGGCATCTTGCACCAAATGCGCAAGGATTGCCCAGAAAAGACGTTTATTCCAGCACCACCCGATGGCGGCTGCAATTGCAGCCAGTGCCCGCATATGCGGCTGCATACGCTCGAAAAGCTCTACTTGGCGTTGCGCTACGAGCAACCGGAAATCACGCTGGACGAAACGCTCCGCCTACAAGCCCTGCGGCCCATTCAGCGTATGTTGGAAATGAGCCAAGGGGTTGCCTAAAGCAAACTCATAGCGCCCATCGCAGACCAAGCATGGACGCAAAGCGACGTTGGGGAAGATAACAAGCAATGCCCTCAGGAGCATCAAGCAAACGTTCAAAGGTATAACGGGCTTGCACAAGTAACCAGAGGGGGCGCGCTAGGAGATAATGGGTTTCGAAAAATAGCCAGCTTTGCGCACCCATGGGCTGAAAAAGCGCTAGCCAATCGCTCAGTCCGCTACGACTGATGCCGGTTTGTACCTGGAGCTCTCGCGTGCGCAAAAACAGCCGAAAGTGAAACGTACTGAGCCGCTGTGAACCGTAGTGCTTTCGGAAAAAGTACCAGAGCTCAAAGCGCTGCGGAAAAAGCAAATGCACTTCTGTAAAGAAACCGTTGCCGCCTCTGGCTTCAGGCAGACTAATGCCGGCATAGCGAAGGGTATGGGGATAAGCTGCGGGGTCGAGAATGCGTGCGCGCAGGTTTTGCACAGGGTAAAAAACGCCCATATAGCCCGGCAAAAATGCTTTGCCGTCATAATCGAGCCCCATCCGAAGCTGAAAGGCCATGAGGTCGATCAAGTTAGGGCTCTGGAGCGAAGCTCCCAGGCGTAGGCCGGTGCCGTAGTGTCGATAGTGTGCTAGGCTAACAAAGGGAACCAGTGCAGGCGTTTCGGTAGGCAGAAGGTTAAGCGAAAGGTCTGCGTTTACGGCTTCCAGCAGGGCAGATTGACGAAAGGCGGGGTCGCGCACGTAGCTTAGCCCCAGCGTCAGAAAACGGAAGCGACTGGTTTGAGCCCAAAAGAAAGGACGAAGGGCTAGTCGAGCCCCAGCGACAGCCTGGCGGCGCACATCGGTAGAAAAAGCTTCCATGTCCAACGCAGCTGTTGACCAGGCCAGTTCTAGCCCTAGGGTACGTTCGTCCCAGGCTGCAGCCGTATGTAAAAAATCCACCACATGGCCGGTGCCCAGCCGGGTACGATTGAGTGGGCCAAGGCGCAAATAAAAACGCTGATTGCGCGACGGCTGATAGCGTAAAAAATCAATTAGGCGTAGCACGTCGTAGAGTTCGTCGAAGTCGGCTGTATAGGTGCCGTAGAGGCCTGTCTGGAAGACAGCGTTCAGGCGCGTGGTCCACGACTGGGTAACAAGCAACAAACGGCTGCGTACAGCGAATCGCCATTGAGGTCCGATGAGTGAAAGACCTCCCCAGCTGTCTAAGGAGTGACTGTGCCGCCACCAGACGTACGCTGTCTGTTCGGCAGGGTCATTCGCTGCGCTCCAAGGGTGCACCAACGGCAGTCCCTGTGCACGCAAGAGGCCAAAAGGAATAAAAAGTAAACTGCAAAGCACTAGACGCATGGTGCAGTCTCTAGAAAGATCGGCCCATGTGACCCCAAGAAAATACGGCTTTCGCGTCTCCGGTAAAGGCCTTTGGAAACCCACACCGGCTTGTGTTCATTAGGCTTTCTCTGGTTAGGCAAAGCTGGTCAGGTTGCATAGGGATGGAACGATTACCCTTGTTTCCACTTGGCGTAGTGCTTTATCCAGGCGAGCGCCTGCCGCTCCATATTTTTGAGCCCCGTTATCGGGATTTGATCCGCGATTGTTTAGCGCAGGATGTCCCGTTTGGGATTGTGCTGGCCGAGGAAGGACGCCTGGCGCGCGTTGGCTCGACTGCGCGCATTACGCGGATCCTAGCCCGCTATGCGGACGGGCGCATGGACATTCTGGTGACGGGTGAGGAGCGGTTTCGCATCGTGCAGCTCTATTCGGACCGGCCTTATTTGACTGCCGACGTGGAACGCATCGTGGAGCCTTTTGAGGCACCGCAGCACGCGCTGCGCGAGCGGCTCATTACGCAGCATATGCGCCTGTTGGAGCTTGTGGGGCAGACAGTGCGGCCTGCACTTTACCAGGATGTGCGCTATCTGTCGTATGTCGTGGCTTCCAATGCCGGACTAACCCTGGAGCAGCAACAGGAAGTGCTAGAACTGCTGACCGAAAATGAGCGCCTGGCCTATCTTGTAGCACATCTGGAACGCTTGCTTCCACAGGTAGAACAGATGGAATCGGTGCGCCGGCGCATTCAATCGAATGGACATTTTCCACCTTCTTCAGATACGTAAATGACTATGCCTAAAATTGGTCCGTATACCCTACATGCAATAGAAACAGGACGATTTCGACTCGATGGGGGCGCGATGTTTGGGATTGTGCCCAAACCCCTTTGGGAGCGTTATGCCCCGGCCGATGCACGCAATCGCATTGTACTCAACATGCGCTGCTTGCTCTTAGAGAGCAGCAATCGGCTGGTGCTTATCGATAACGGTCTAGGAGATGCGTTTGATGCCAAATTTCAAGACCTTTATGCTGTCGATTACGAATATGCCGAACTGCACCGGTCACTACAGGCTTTAGGCTTTTCGGCAGCAGACGTAACCGATGTGGTGCTGACGCATTTACACTTCGATCACTGCGGGGGGAGTACGCGGCAAGGCCGGGATCGGCAGGAGATTGCATTTCCGAATGCCACATTTTATGTTCAGGAGCGGCATTGGTCTTGGGCTAGGCGTCCCCATTTGCGTGAACGGGCATCGTTTTTGCAGGAAAAACTATCTGTACTAGAGGCCTCGGGTCAGCTTCAGCTCTTAAAGGGTCCGGGTGAAGTGCTTCCAGGAGTTTTTGTGGAAGTGGTAAACGGACATACCGAAGCCCAGCAGCTCGTTCGGATTACAGGTCCGGAGGGCACACTGGTGTTTGTGGCTGACCTTATTCCGACGGCAGTGCATGTGCGGCCGCTCTGGAACATGGGATATGACATTCGTCCTCTAGTAACGATTGAAGAAAAGCTGGCTTTTCTGGAGCAGGCTGCAGCGCAGGGATGGCAATTGTTTTTTGAGCACGATCCTGAAATTGCCGTGGTGAGCCTGCAGCATTCGGAGCAAGGCATTGTGGCTGTGCATCCACGTTCGCTGGAGGAGGTCTTTTGACGATGGAAGCATCGCAAGTGCGCGTGCTCTTGGTAGCCGACGATACAGGGGGTGAAATGCGTCGAGGACTTGAAGCTTATGGTCTTCAGGTCGAAGTTTGTTCTGTTGCCTTATTGGAAACGCGCTTGCGGGAAACGACTTGGCATGGTGTGGTTTTGGGAGACCTATCGGAAGGCCTACTGAGCTTTTGTCTTCGACAGCTTCAGGGCCATCAGCCTCCGCTACCCGTGTTGTTGTGGCAGCAGGCGGAGCTTCCCAGGCTGGTGGCCTCGCTGGCGGCTGAGGGTCGGTTGCGCGTAGCCTTGCCTGGCCAAACAGAAACGCTTCGCGCTTGGGCCCAGGCATTAACCATGCGTGCGCACCTAACGCCTGAGGAACGGTTGCAGTGGTTGCGACAGGAGCTTTCCCGGCTCAATCACGACCTAAAGAATCCACTGGCGATTATTGCCGGTAATGCCCAGTTTATGCAGGAGCTGCTGCGCTTGTCCAGCGATCCGGCGGATTGGACAGGACCGGTAGCCGACATTTTAGAGGCTTGCGAACGGATTAACGCGTTGTTGCAACGCTTAGGAGCGCTGCGCGATGCGTTGCCAGAGTCCTAAGGCATTTTTTCACGGACGGCAATGTAAGGTGCAGGGGAACCGGGGTAGCAAGATCCCGTAGAAGGCGCCAACGGATTGTTCTTACCAGCTCATCCAGAAGGGTGGAGGGAACAGGCCCTGTGAAACCCTGGCAACCGCCCTACTGATCGTCGAGAGACGACAGCGGGAAAGGTGCCAATTCCTGCCTCGCGCGACCGCGAGGGGAGATGAGCTGTTCCAGCCGGCTAAGCCGCGCAGTGAACAGTGTAGCCTCTTCCGCGGGTCGGTTGCGGGAGAGGTTTTTTTATAACCTCTCATACGGGCGAGGGCAAGCAAGATGGGCTGGTCAGGCTGTGTAACGTTCACCAACCCACTGCATGCGGTATGCCGACTTCGCCGTTTGACCGTCCGTTGCGCTTCGAAACGTTGCAGGTACATGCTGGACAGGAGCCCGACCCCGCTACGCAGGCACGCGCTGTCCCGATCTATGCAACCACTTCGTATGTGTTCAAAGATGCCGACCACGCTGCTCGGTTGTTTGCGTTGCAGGAATTCGGCAATATCTACACCCGCATCATGAACCCCACGACCGACGTATTTGAACGTCGCGTAGCAGCCCTAGAAGGTGGGGTAGCAGCCCTGGCCACTTCAAGCGGTCAGGCGGCACAGTTTCTGGCGCTTACGACCCTGGCCGAGGCTGGAGACAACATTGTTTCGACCAGCTACCTTTACGGCGGCACGTATAACCAGTTTAAAGTCTCTTTTCCACGGATCGGCATTGAAGTGCGTTTTGCTGAGGGAGATGATCCGGAAACGATAGCACGGCTGATCGATGAGCGCACCAAGGCCGTGTACGTCGAAACGATTGGCAATCCAAGGTTTAATATTCCTGACTTTGAGCGCATTGCCGAGGTGGCGCATCAGCATGGCGTACCCTTGGTGGTCGACAACACTTTTGGTGCGTGCGGCTACTTGTGCCGTCCGATTGCTTTTGGTGCCGATATTGTGTTGCATTCTGCCACGAAGTGGATCGGCGGCCATGGTACAACGATTGGCGGCGTTATTGTGGATGCCGGGACGTTCCCTTGGGATAATGGTCGCTTTCCTGCTTTTACGGAGCCTGCCCCAGGGTATCATGGCCTGAACTTCTGGGAAACGTTTGGTCCGCAAGGTGTACTGGGGGTAAATGTGGCCTTTATCCTCCGAGCTCGGGTAGAAGGGATGCGCGATTTTGGCCCGTGCCCAAATCCGTTTGGTTCGTTTTTGCTGCTTCAAGGGCTAGAGACACTTTCGCTGCGCGTGCAGCGGAGCTGCGACAATGCCTTAGCGCTAGCCCGCTGGTTGCGTGAGCAACCCGAGGTGGCTTGGGTCAGCTATCCTGGGTTGGAAGATCATCCTTATCATGAGCGGGCCAAAAAGTACCTGCGTAACGGCTTTGGAGCCGTCTTGGCGTTTGGGCTGAAAGGCGGCTATGAAGCGGGTCGCGCTTTTGTGAGCCAGGTGCGCCTGGCCAGTTTGCTGGCGAACGTAGGTGATGCTAAAACGCTGGTGATTCATCCGGCGTCAACGACGCATCAGCAGCTAACGGCCGAAGAACAATTGGCTGCTGGTGTAACGCCCGACATGGTGCGTGTATCGGTTGGTATTGAACACATCGACGACATTAAGGAAGACTTCGCACAGGCGCTGGCACAGTGTTCCCTGGCCAAAGCGGCTTAAGCTTACCCATGACACAAACCTTCATGCTCCCAGAATTTACCCTGGAAAGTGGGGTTGTGCTTCGCCAGGTACCGGTGGCCTACCGGACGTGGGGCCATCTGAACCGGGAAGGAACAAACGCCTTGGTCGTCTGTCATGCCCTGACCGGTAGCGCAGATGTGGATCAGTGGTGGGGAGATTTGCTAGGACCCGGCAAGGCTTTCGACACCAATCGGTTTTTTGTGGTCTGTGCAAATGTGCTGGGCTCACCCTACGGGACGGCCTCGCCGCTTACGATCAATCCGGCTACAGGCCGTCCTTATGGGCCTGAATTCCCCCAAGTAACTATCCGCGACACGGTTCGCCTGCATCGATGTCTGCTAGAGCACTTAGGCGTGCAGCAGGTGGCCGTTGTGGTGGGGGGATCGATGGGAGGGATGCAAGTGTTGGAATGGGCCTTTTTTGGAGACTACGTGCGGTCTATTGTACCTATTGCTGTAGGCGGTCGCCATTCGGCCTGGTGTATTGCCTGGAGTGAGGCGCAACGCCAGGCCATCTATGCCGACCCGCGCTGGCAAGGGGGATACTACGATCCTAATGCTCCACCAGTGCAGGGGCTGGCAACGGCCCGTATGATGGCAATGATCTCCTACCGCTCTTACCAGTCCTTCGAGGCACGTTTTGGGCGGCGCCGCATGGTACGCGACACCGAAGAACTCTTTGCCATCGAAAGTTACCTGCGTTACCAAGGCGAAAAGCTGGTGCGGCGCTTTGACGCAAACTGTTACGTGCGGCTAACCCAGAAGATGGATTCGCACGACGTGTCGCGAGGCAGAGGCCCATATCCCGAAGTGTTGGCCGAAATTCGCCAGCCAGCCCTGGTCGTGGGTATTGACTCGGACGTGCTCTACCCCCTGGTCGAACAGGAAGAGCTGGTCAACCATTTGCCCAATGCTTCCCTCTACGTGTTGCACTCGCCCCATGGGCATGATGCCTTTTTGATCGAAACAAAAATCCTCAACGAAGTCTTGCACGAATGGATCTCCACGATCATTCCCGAGCAGGCCTGGAGCATGCCGCAGGCGCGGAGCGAAACAGCGGTCTGAAAGTGCTCAAGTTCGGGGGAACTTCGGTGGGCAGCCCGGAAATGATCGCCCGCGTAGCGGAGCTCATTGCTCAGGCAGCTGCGACCCATCGCGTTGTTGTGGTCGTTTCGGCGCGAGCCGGCGTAACCAACACGCTGGTAGCCGCCTATGAGGCCCTTGAGGCAGGCACGCTGGACATCGAGGCACTTTTGGCTTTGCTACGGCAAGAGCATCGCGCGTTGGCTGCTGTGTTGAAGGACGATCCAGCGCTGCGACAAGGGTACATGTCGGTGCTTGAGGCGGAGCTCAAGCGTTTGCATGAAGCCCTTCAGGCGGCCCAGGCCCAATCGGATGCGGCCTGGCGGGATGAGGTGCTAGCTGCCGGCGAACGCTTGATGGCACCCCTGCTGGCTGCCACCCTGAAGGCGCGCGGGCTGTCGGCATTTGCGCAAGATGCCACCGCACTGCTGGTGACCGATCGCATGCATGGCGCGGCTAGTGTCGACCTAGAAGCTTCACGCGTGCGCGTCACGTCCTGGTTTGCTCGGCTTAGTCCGCACAGCGTGCCAGTGGTGACTGGTTTTATCGGCGCAACGCCTGAAGGCCGTACCACGACCCTAGGGCGTGGTGGCAGCGACTACTCGGCGGCCGTGCTGGCAGCTTTGCTGAAGGCGAGCGTGCTGGAACGCTGGACCGATGTAGACGGCTTGTATACGGAAGATCCACGCAAAAATCCGCAAGCCGAACACTACGATACCCTGGTGTTGGAAGAAGCCTGGGCTTGGAATCAAGCTGGGCGCTTGGGCATGCACCGCAAAGCCCTCGATCCACTGGTGGCTGCAGGCATTCCGGTACATATTCGTTCAACGCTTGCCCCAGAGCGACCAGGTACCTGGCTGATTCCAGCACAACCCCCACAGGCACTTGCCGTATAACGCGTTGTCCTAAATAACATAGCAAGCTTACCCCAATTGCCATGACTGCACCGAAGTTTCGTGTAGGCATTCTAGGCGCCACAGGTGCCGTAGGCCAAAAATTTGTTGAACTCTTGGCAGATCATCCTTGGTTTGAGATCACCGTGCTAGCTGCATCGGACCGTTCGTCCGGCAAACCTTACCGCGAAGCAGCTCACTGGATCGGCAGTCGACCGATTCCCCCACAGGTAGCCGAGCAGGAAGTCGTACCTATTTCGACCGAGCTGGATTGCGACTTTGTGTTTTCTGGTCTTAGTGCCGATGTGGCAGGAGAGATTGAGCTTATGCTCGCCGAGGCCGGCTATCCCGTGATTTCTAATGCCCGCAACTATCGCATGCGGGAGGATGTGCCGCTGCTTATCCCAGAGATTAACCCTACGCACACGGCGCTTATCGAGCGCCAGCCCTGGAAAGCCAACGGCGGGTTTATTGTCACGAACCCTAACTGTTCTACCGTAGGGTTGGTGTGTGCGCTTTATCCACTCATTCAAGCCTTTGGTGTTGAACAGGTGCACGTAACTACGCTTCAGGCCCTCTCGGGCGCAGGGTATCCAGGCGTGCCTTCGCTCGATGCTACGGCCAACGTGATTCCGTTTATCAGCGGTGAAGAAGAAAAAATGGCTACCGAGCCGCGTAAGATTCTGGGACGGTTGGTAGACGGCCGCGTAGAGCCAGCGGCTTTGCGCATCAGTGCACAGTGCAATCGTGTACCGGTGCTTGAAGGGCATCTGGAGTGCATTTCAGTCAAACTTAGCCAGCCAGCTTCAGCCGAAACCGTGCGTGACGTGCTTGCTGCGTTCCGGAGCCCTATTGCTGATCTAGGATTACCTACAGCTCCGGAGCGATTGCTGCAGGTTTTTGATGAGCCGCATTTCCCGCAGCCGCGGCGGCATGCTGAGCTTGGGCGAGGAATGACGGTTTCTGTTGGACGTATTCGCCCGTGCGAAGTATTCGACGTGAAGTTCGTGGCCCTGGTGCACAACACGATCCGTGGCGCTGCTGGTGGTGCTGTGCTCAATGCCGAACTCTTGGTGCGTCAAGGCTACCTGAAACCTCGCCGGGCGCCCGTCGTAGCCGAGGCCTGAGCAAGGCCATCGGAGAGGCTTTATGCAAGAGATCATCGTGCGGCCAGCAAGCTGGCGCGATGCAGCGGCCGTGGAAGGACTTTGGTGCCGGTTGCTGGAAGAGCAGGCAGCCCTGGAGCCACGCTTTGCGCCGGCCGACGACGCTCGGCGGCGTTGGCGCAACGATTTTATGCTGTGGGTACGAGATCGCATCTACTGCATCTATGTGGCCGACCGAGAGGGGGAGCTCGTAGGCTTCATCTCCGCACACCAGTGGAGTCCGCCGCCTATTTATCGGCAAGAACTAGAAGTGTACATCGACGAGCTTTATGTGCTGCCGAACTATCGCCGGCTCGGTATTGGAAGCCGCTTGGTTGCCGCAGTGCGGGCATGGGCAGCGCAGCTTGGGGCACAACGCCTGCGGCTGGGCGTCCTGGCAGCTAACCAAGAAGGACTCCGTTTCTGGACACAACAGCATGCCCAGCCTTTTGCCGTGACGCTTACGATCCCTTTGCGGGATTTTCAAGCGCAAAAGGCGGAAACCTAAAGCCTCACTTTTGCGATAAAAGCCATTGCTTGCAGGTTGACAAGTTGGCAATTGCTGTAGTATTCTAGCTGCTACAGCAATAAGCGGAAGTAGCTCAGCTGGTAGAGCGTCTGCTTGCCATGCAGAAGGTCGCGGGTTCGAGTCCCGTCTTCCGCTCTCTTCCGGCTGCTCAAGGCAGCCGGTTTTTTTATGGATTGCGGGCAGCTACTGGTGTTGTGGGGTAGCGCCTCCAGCGTAGGCGGTCGCCTTCTACAAGGCCGTAGGTATCTGCAAAACCGGCCGGCACTTCTACTACAAACTGAGCAGGATAGCGCGAAGAAATGTTTTCGGTTGAGTAAGGACGGGTGTACTTCGCTATTGAGACGATCTGCGAGTCGGCATTAACAAAAATAATGTCCAGCGACAGCGGTGTATTGGCCATCCAGAAGCCCAGCATTTCCTCGCGCTCAAAAATAAACAGCATACCACTCCGTTCTGGAAGGGCATAGCGCTCCATGAGGCCACGCTGACGCGTCGAGTCGGTATCGGCGATTTCGATCTTAATGGTGACCAGCGTATCCTGATTGCGCACAAAAGCTAACGTCCCATCTTCCCGAAAGGGAATCATGCGACCTGTAAGCGAAGGTGGCGCAGGTTGGGTTTTGCGTCCACAGCCTGCCAGCAAGAGGGCAAAAGCGCCCATAAGCACGACGCGAAGCATACCCCAAGGGGTTTTTTGAGCCTAAGATACTACGACTCGGTATTTACCGAGCTTGCAAGGGGACGTAGGGCCGCTGTGGGTGACCTTGGTAAATCTGCCGCGGCCGGTAAATGCGCGTGTCGGGGTCTTCACGCATTTCTTTCCATTGGGCTATCCAGCCTGGGAGGCGGCCCATGGCAAACAGCACCGTGTACATGTTGGTGGGAATCCCCATCGCCCGGTAGAGGATGCCACTGTAGAAGTCTACGTTCGGATACAGCTTGCGCTCAATGAAGTACTCGTCCTCAAGGGCAGCAAGCTCGAGTTTTTGAGCAATTTCCAAAAGCGGATCGTTTATGCCCATTTCAGTAAAAACTTGATCCACGAGCTTTTTAATTAGGCGAGCCCGTGGGTCAAAGTTTTTATAGACGCGATGCCCAAAGCCCATCAGGCGGAAGGGATCGTTAGGGTCTTTGGCGCGCGCAAGATACTTTTGATAGTTGCCCCCATCTTGGTGGATCATTTCGAGCATCTGGATAACTGCCTGGTTGGCTCCTCCATGCAGGGGGCCAGATAAAGCGCTGATGCCGGCCGCAATCGAAGCAAACAAATCAGCACCACTACTGCCTACCATGCGCACCGTTGAGGTGCTGCAGTTTTGTTCGTGGTCGGCATGCAGGATAAGCAAAACGTCGAGAACCTTTTCGAAAAGAGGCGGCACTTCGTAGGACTCCGAGGGCACGGCAAACATCATGTGTAGAAAGTCGGCCGTGTAGCTCAGGTCGTTGCGGGGGTACACGTAGGGCTGGCCGATGGACTTTTTGTAGGAAAAGGCAGCGATGGTTTTTAACTTGGCCAGCAGCCGGATCATGTTTAGCTCTGTAATTTCCGGATCGGTTGAGTCCGGATAATATGTTGACAGCGAGGCCACCATGGCCGACAAAACGCTCATCGGATGTGCGCTGGGAGGATAGCCCTCAAAAAACTTTTTCATGTCTTCGTGGAGCAGGCTGTGACGGGTAAGTCGGTACTGAAACTGCTCCAATTGCTCCCGGGTGGGCAGTTCACCGTAGATCAAGAGGTAACTGACTTCCACAAAGGAGGAGTGTTCGACCAAGTCTTCAATGCTGTAGCCACGGTAGCGGAGCACGCCTGCCTCACCATCAATGAACGTGATGGTGCTCTGGCACGAACCCGTATTTGCCAGGCCTGGATCGTAGGTGATGTAACCAGTTTGGCGCCGTAAGGTACGGATGTCGATAGCGCGCTCCCCTTCGGTGCCTACGATAACCGGCAACTCAACGGTAGTATCTTCAAGAAGCAGTTTGGCGGTCGGCATAGGTGGTTTAAGGCTTCCAATAAACCGTTTAAGGATTTAAGGACAAAAAAGGGTTTCGACCTTAAGGAAGTTACGCCGTAAGTGGCCAAGCTACCAGTCTCGTTCGTTAGAAGCGTACGAAAAATGCGTAAGGACTTGCGTTGCGCCATAAAAAAAGGCGCTAGCCTAGGCCAGCGCCTTTGTGGAGCCAGCCGGATTCGAACCGGCGACCTCTACAATGCCATTGTAGCGCTCTACCAACTGAGCTATGGCCCCGAACCGTTTCGTGGAACGCAATCTTACAAAAAAAGCTCCACGTGCGTCAACGGCTCTAGCAAAAACCATCGTGGTTTTCACTAGGCCTTGAATTGAAGCGCTTTCAGCGATTTAATACGCCTTTTAAACGGCAAAGCGCTGCTTTTGTTGTAAATTCCAGGCTTACGATTTTGCACCATAACCTATAGGCAGCGCACCTAAGATGGCTTTGGCACGTCCGGTTCGGGTGCACAAGTTTGGGGGCACCTCGGTTGCGAATGCAGAACGTATTCGCAGGGTTGTTTCCCTCCTGCAGGCTGAGCCTAGTACAGTACGCCTTGTGGTCGTGGTTTCGGCATTGGGTGGGGTAACCGACCAGCTTCTCTCATGTATTGAGGCGGCTGTGGCACGCACGGGCGCTCATCGCACCATGGTAGAAGGGTTACGCCAACGTCACCAAGAAGTGCTAGAAGCCTTGGTGTCTGCGGCCGAACGGCCTGCCTTAGAAGCGCAACTTCAAGCCCATTGGCAAGCACTTACCGAACTGCTCGATGGGTTGTATCTTTTGCGTGAATGCACTCCCCGAACGCGGGATGCGATTATCAGCTTTGGTGAGCGGCTTTCTACACCGCTTGTGGCTGCTGCTTTTCGGTCAGCGGGCATGCCGGCGGTTGCGCTTGAAGCAACAGAACTCATCCGCACCGATGATACGTTTGGAGAAGCGAACGTTGATTTTGAAGCGACCAATCGGCTTATTCGGGAGCGGTTGGCTGCTCTTCCCGAAGACCATATCGCTGTAGTAACCGGCTTCATTGGCGCTACCTCAGAAGGGGTCACCACTACGCTGGGTCGATCGGGCAGTGATTATACGGCCACTATTCTGGGGGGCGCTTTAGGAGCAGAGCTTGTGGTGATTTGGACCGACGTAGATGGGGTGCTTTCGGCTGATCCACGTCTGGTACCCGAAGCTTTCGTGCTGCCCCATCTTAGCTATCGCGAGGCTGCCGAGATGGCTTATTTTGGTGCCAAGGTGCTCCATCCCCGTACGATGCGACCGCTGCAGGCATTGCAGATCCCTTTACGCATCAAAAACACGTTCAATCCTGAATCCCCGGGTACATTGATTACGGCTGAGGCCCCACCACCCCCAGGGCACGTGCGTGCAATTACAGCCATAAAGGACGTAGCGGTGTTGATGCTGGAAGGCACAGGCATGATTGGGGCACCTGGGATTGCGGCACGGACATTTGCAGCCCTTACCGAACACAAGATCAACGTGTTTTTGATCTCGCAAGCCTCTAGTGAGCAAAGCCTCTGCTTGGGCGTGCGGGCTGCCGATGCAGGAGTTGCTTTAGAAACGCTGCGGCGCACGTTTACTTATGAGCTTGAAACAGGTCGCATTAGCCGGATCTACGAGGTGCCAGCTTGCTCGATTGTTTCGGCAGTAGGGGACCGCATGCGCCATCAGCCTGGACTGGCCGGACGTATGTTTTCGGCACTTGGCCAAGCCAATGTGAATGTGTTGGCTATCGCTCAGGGAGCAGCTGAAACAAACATTTCGGCTGTTGTGGCGCAGCACGACGCGCAGCGAGCGGTGCAAGCCCTACACGAAACGTTTATCCTGCGCACGATGCGGGCCCACCTGTTTTTAATTGGGGCTGGCGTGATTGGCAGTGCCCTGCTAGACATGCTGGCCCGGCAGGTGGACTACCTACGCACGCAGGAAGGGCTTGAGCTAAAGCTAGCTGGACTGGCCACGCTTGAACGCATGCTTTGGCAGCCTGCAGGCGTGCCCTGGAGTCAGGCCCGAGAGCGACTGCGCACTGAGGGCGAACCCATGAACCTTGACCGACTGATTCATCTTCTGACCAGCGAACGTCCACGCCGACTTGTGGTGATCGACGCTACGGCCTCGGAAGAAATTGCCCGGCGTTATCCTGAACTCCTCTCGGCCGGGGTGGCTATTGTAACGCCCAACAAGCGCGCCAATACGCTTGGGTACGACTTCTATCAGCAGTTACGCGAAATCGTCCGTGAGCGGCGCATCCCCTACCGCTATGAAACCACGGTTGGTGCTGGCCTACCTGTGATTTCTACACTGCAGGATCTGCTTCTGGCCGGCGACCAGGTGCATCGGATTGAAGGAGTCTTTTCGGGCACGTTGGCCTATCTTTTCAATCAAATGGCCCAAGGAGTATCGTTTTCTCAAGCCCTTCAGGAAGCTCGGCAGGCAGGATATACAGAGCCTGATCCGCGGGACGACCTCTCGGGTGAAGATGTAGCCCGCAAGCTGCTTATTTTGGCGCGCGAGCTGGGCATGAAAGTAGAGCGAAGCGATGTGGAGGTGGCCCCACTGGTGCCCGATGCTTTGCGCGAGGTGTCGCTGGAAGCCTTCTGGCAGCATCTGGGTGCCTACGACACCTATTGGAAAGATCAGGTCGAAGCCGCGCGTCGCGAAGGGCGCCGACTGCACTATATCGGACGCATCGAAAACGGCCGGCTTTGCGTAGGGGTGCAGGCCGTTGGGCCTGAATCTCCATTTTACAACTTGCAGGGTACCGATAACCTGATTGCTTACACAACCGCGTACTATTGTCGCACACCACTCGTGGTCCGCGGCCCTGGCGCTGGACCGCAGGTCACCGCAGCCGGTATTGTGTCGGACCTGCGGCGCGCTTTAGAACAGATGCGTTAAGGGGTGCGCCAGAGGATCACTAGCATGCTAAGGAAGGCCGTGTAGACAGCACTGCCCAGCCAAAGGGCTGTGATCATAAACGACGTGCGCGTTTCAGCTGCCAGGGCCAGAAGGGCAACCAATAGGCCGTTGTGTACTAAGGCCAGTACGAACCCTCCAAGAAACGCTTGACTGAGGGTAGGACGCAGGTTTTCGCGTTCTTCGATTGCAAAAACGCCAACCAAAAAGCCTATAAAGCTTTTGACGAATGTGTGCAGACCCCAGCTGTCGAGCAGCGCATCGAGCAGTAAACCACTGAAAAAACCTCCGGCTAATCCCGCACGCCTTCCATAGTACAAGCCTAGATAGGCTACAAAAAGCAATACCCCATCCGGATAGGCTCCCCAGAGCCGCATGCGGTTAAGCAGCAGCCATTGCAAAAGGACAACCCCTATGCCGATAAAGCTCAGCCGCAGTAGGCGTGTCAGCAGCGTCGTGGGAGGCGAAAGCGTGACCATAGTATCTTAAGGACTGGCATGCAACGCACGCACCATCTGATCAATAGCATGCACCACACGAGGCGCAGGCAGCGTGTAGTTATTGGCCATTAGGGCAAAGGCCACCATACGCCCATCGGCGGTTGTTGTGTAGCCACACAGCGTGCGTACATGCATCAGCGAACCTGTTTTGGCGCGCACAGGCACGTTATGCAGCCGACCTTCTAGGGTGGATCGTCGCTCACCGCCCTGGGGCAGGGAGGTCAAAAACGCTTCCCGGGCCGGGTGATGGTGCATTGCACGAAGCAACTCTCCTAAGACCACAGGAGGGACGAGGTTCTTTCGAGAAAGGCCGGACCCATCTCGAATGCTGAGGCCCTGCGTATCGATGCCCTGACGCCGCAAAAATGCCTGGATGCGGCGCGCAGCACCTTCGGCAGTACCATCAGGACTTAAGGTGCGGAAGAGCTGTTCGGCATAAAAGTTATGACTGCGACGGTTGATCAATTGTACGATTTCCTCTAGGGGTGCTGAAGTATGCACTAGGAGCGGTTGAGCGCGATCGTACCGAGGGGGTGACGGCAGATCATCGACGTCTACCAGATCGGCTTCTACCCTAATGCCTTCAGCCACCAGATACCGCCGAAAGGCTTCCAAGGTATAGCGGGTCGGGTTGGCCACCGGTAACTCTAACGTTCCTTGATATCCTACCGGAACCGTTCCATAGAGCCGAAGCGATTCAGAGCCAAAGGCGCGTTCCATGCCTAGTGCTTCGCCATAGCGCCGGGCGGCCGTTACAGCTCGGTTTTCGAGGTGAAGGTAAGCCATAGGCTCCTGCCGCACGCGTGGCGGAGCCCCGGGTTGCGTGGCTGCGACACGCACGACGACATAGTTGTCGTGATACGAAAGCCCACTTACAGCAAAGCCTAGCCCATGCGTAAACTGCGAGGTAAGATAATCGACATCCCAGCCATCGGCATACGGCCGATTGTCAAACACATTGTCGTCGCCGATAATGCGGCCCTGAATACGGGTGATGCCCTGTTTGGCCAATGCCTGGGCCCATTGGCGTAAGGGATCGGGCCCGTCCCAAGACGGGCTACCAAAGGTGGGATCGCCTGAGCCGCGCAAGATAAGGTCGCCGCGCAGCACTCCGCTTTCAATGCTTCCGTTAAGGTAGAGCACCGTCTGATAGCGAAACTCCGGTCCCAGTAGGTCGAGCGCTGCAGCGGTTGTCAGCAGTTTTTGCACTGAGGCGGGCAGCAAGCCTTGATGGGCATGCTGTGCGGCCAGTACGCGACCACTGGCTACCTCTTGTACGTAAATGCCCCAAAACGTTTGATCGGCCGTAAACTGCGCGCGTACAGCGTCTAAGCGTTCCTCTACAGAAAGCGGCGCGCGCAGTCCCAGCATCACGATGACAAGGCACAACGCTACGCCCAAAGCAAAAACAGACCGCATGGCGAAACAACAGCTCCTGCCAGATCCAAAGACAACGCCTGATGGAACCTGAAAGTAGTCTCTTAGGTTCGCCCTTTGTTTTAAAGCTTGGTGGCCTATGGCACGTTCTCGGCGTCACATGCAAGTTGCGAGCCGACCGACGCCAGCCCCATCGGGGCGCCCGATGGTTTTTGCGCGGCGTAACTATGTCCTACTGCTTGTAGGCATTGCACTGGTTGTCATCGGGTTTGCCATTATGGCGATCGAACACGAGCTGGACGGCTTTTGGTCGCGTACAGTAGCGCCTATAGTCATCGTAGGAGGCTATTTGGAAGTGGTTTATGCTATTCTCTGGCGGCCACGGGCAGCTGCAGATCAATAAAGCAAGTAGGGCCGGCGTTGCTCCTGAAAAGCGGTAACGGCTTGGTGCCAGTCAGCAATGATCGTTTCTGGCGAAGCGCCTTGTTGAAGTAGGGTGTAGAGGCGTTCTGTACCTGCTAGGCGCGCCAGCCACTGAGGACGCTCGATAAAGCGCGCCTGCTGAGCAGGTGGGGTTTGGTGGTAAAAGGCATGCAGCAGATGGATGCCGGTTTCTACGGGCTGGAATGACCGGCGATCGGTGATCACCAGGCGTACGCCGTAGAGCCTTTGTCCTTGGTAGCGCGGCTGGGGAGCTCCGGGACGCGGCTGCGGCGTAAAAGTTGCCGGCAAAAAGCGCACGCCAGGCAGGCTGCGGGCATTCAGCGTATCGGCCAGTGCCTGCGGGTCGACCCACGGCGTTCCAATCTGCAAAAAAGGGAGCGCTGTACCGCGGCCCTCGCTTCCCGCAACCGCCTCAAAAAAGCACGTGCCAGCATAGGCCAGCGCAGCGTCAAAGGTGGGCAAGTTAGGACTTGGAGGAATCCAGGGCCTTCCTGTATCTGGCCACTGCATAGATCGCCGCCAACCTTCCAGCGGCACCACGGTCAGTTTGAGGTTTTCAAGTCCGGGCAGCAAGCGTTCGCCTTGAATGAGCCGGGCCAGCTCGCCGATCGTTAAGCCGTAAATAATCGGGATGGGATACAGGCCCACAAATGAGGCCTGCTCAGGCTCAAGCACAAAACCAGAGACGTTTTCGCCCCCTAGGGGATTAGGGCGATCCAGCACGACAAACGAAATGCCTGCTTCAGCAGCAGCCTGCATGGCTAAGCCTAGCGTAGAGATATAGGTATAAAACCGCACCCCCACGTCCTGTACGTCGAATACTAGCACCTCGATGTTGGCCAGCATTTCAGGCGTGGGCTTGTGCACAGCCCCATAAAGACTATAGACCGGTAGGCCCGTGCGCACGTCTCTTCCATCTTGAATCTCTTCGCCAGCAGCAGCTGTACCGCGCAAGCCATGTTCTGGCGCAAAAAGAGCGACCAGTTCAACGCCTGGCGCAGTCACCAAGAGGTCGATGAGATGGGTGGTGTCGATGCGCGCGGTATGGTTGGCAATAAGGCCAACGCGTTTGCCTTGCAACACGTCAAACTGCCGTGCTGCCAGCACCTCGGCACCGGTGCGCACGCGCACTTGCGAGGCGGAAGGCCCGCATCCCGTAAGGCAGCTTATTAAAAACAGAACCTTAGCTGCGATCCACCAGCACGATCGACGGGAAAAAGTAGTTGATTTCCATACGGGCATTTTCGACGGAATCAGAGCCGTGCACGATGTTTTGGCCTTTGGAGGTTGCAAACTCCCGGCGAATTGTACCTGCTGCTGCTTCGGCTGGATCGGTAGCTCCAATAAGCGCGCGGAAGTCGGCTACAGCATTGTCTTTTTCCAACACCATTGGAACGCACGGACCACTAGACATGAACGTGGTGAGCTCTTCAAAAAACGGCCTCCCTCGATGTACAGCATAAAAACCTTCGGCTTCTTTTTTGGTCAGATGCACCATTTTCATGGCCCGGATGCGAAATCCGGCTGCTTCGATTCGACGAATGACTTCACCAATGAGCCCACGACGGACGCAGTCGGGCTTGAGAATAGCTAACGTCTGTTCCATACGAACCAACGATTGTTTCTTTCAATCTGAATCGCGCCCAAAGATACATGCTTGTGATGCTTTTGCGGATGAAAAATTGGCCCATATCGTTTATCGTAAGGTGCCGCAGACACCGCATTTTGTAAAAGCGTATCTTTAGATTGTAAATTGCCCCAAATGGGATCTGCAAAAAGGTCATTTATGTTGCGACCGGGTCGGCCTCGGCATGAGCAGCTCAGCGATTGGCTGCGCGAGCAGATCGAAAAGGGGCGCTATAAGCCTGACGATCGCCTGCCCTCGGAGCATGAGCTAAGCGAACGCTTCGGCGTAAGCCGCATCACAGTACGCCGCGCGCTTCAGACCTTGGAGCACGAAGGCCTCATCTATCGTCGCCAAGGGTTAGGCTCGTTCGTGCAGAATCCCAAAATTCACCAAGGGTTGGTGCGCCTGACTGACTTTGCCGAAGACATGGCGCGGGCAGGACTGCAAGCACGCTCAGAAATTCTGCATTTTGCTCCTGAACCGGCTTCGGCCGAAATTGCCGCCCAGCTGGAAATCCCTGTAGGACAGCTTGTTGTGCGCCTGGACCGGAGGCGGCTGGGCAACGAAGAGCCCATCGCCTTTGACCGCACGTGGATGTCACCTTTTTATGCCCAGTTTCTTGAAGGGCGTAAGCTGGAGCAGGAGACGATTTACGGAATTTTGGAGTCGCTGGATATTCCTGTGGTGCGTGGTCGCTATCGGATCGAGGCAGTAAATGCGGATGCGGAAGTGGCCCGCTATCTTGAGGTCATGCCTGCCACGGCTCTGCTGCGTATCGACCGGGTTTCGTACACTGTAGGGGGGAAGGTGGTCTATTATCAGCAGCGGTTTTACCGCAGCGACCGGGTAGCCTACGAACTGGTGCTTGAGCGCGACAGCCGGCGTCGCATTCCAACAACCGAAGGAATGCCGCTACGGGAGTTTGAGCCGGTGTTTCGCAAAGGACAAACTGCACGCGCCGACCCATCGGCTGCCTCCAATAGCCGGCATTGAACTTATAATAAGGCGTGCGGTATGCACGCCACATGGGTTGACAAAGACGGTCATGTTGGTGCCACTGCCTGTACTTTCTGGCGCACCTGAGCGCACCGTTGATCCGGCCCAAGTGCCGGAGGACTTTGGCTTGACGTATGATCCAGCGCGGGCAGCAACCGAGGTGCTTACCGATGGTTTCGGACGGCGCCACACCTATCTGCGCATCTCGCTCATTGAGCATTGCAACCTGCGCTGCCGCTATTGCATGCCAGAGGAAGGACTGACGTGGACGCCACCCGAGCACCTGCTTACAGACGAAGAAATCATTCGCCTAGCCCGGTTGTTTGTGGCACAGGGAGTGACCAAAATTCGGCTGACAGGTGGGGAGCCTCTGCTGCGTAAGGGTATTGAGCACATTGTGGCCAAACTAGCCCGCTTGCCTGGCCTAAAAACCATTGCCATGACCACTAACGGGCTGCTTCTTGCAAAAAAGCTCGATCGCCTCAAAGCGGCTGGTCTCACGCAACTGAACATCAGCCTGGATACCCTACGGCCTGATCGCTTTGAGATCCTAACGCGCCGCAAGGGATTGGCCCAGGTGCTTGAGGCGATTGATTTGGCGCTTGCCCATGGCTACCGTCCTCTCAAGGTGAATTGTGTGGTCCTGCGCGGGTTTAACGACGACGAGTTGCTCGATTTTGCAGCCTGGACGAAAGACCGGCCTGTTGAGGTGCGGTTTATTGAGTTTATGCCTTTTGATGGCAACGGTTGGAGCGCTGGACAACTGGTTTCGGCGGCTGAAATGCGCGCCCGAATCGAAGCCCACTATTCGCTTAAGCCTTTGCGGGTTGATCCGAATGGCACAGCGCGGCTGTTTCAGATCCCCGGCCATCAAGGATGGCTAGGGTTCATCGCGTCGATGACTGAGCCGTTTTGCGAAGGCTGTAATCGGCTCCGCATCACGGCCGATGGCAGTTTAAAGGTCTGTCTCTTTGGGCAGGCTGAGGTGAGCTTGCGGGATGCCTTGCGCCAAGGTGCAACCGATGCGGAACTCTTAGCCTTAATTAGTGCAGCTATCGGGCGTAAGCATGCCCGTCATGCCGGAATGCACCACCTCGCACAGAGGAAAAATCGACCAATGATCACCATTGGCGGTTGATTTTTTTGTTTTTCTCTGAACACTTAAATTTTCTGATGTTTGGTCGATCCCCCTAAAAGCTAGGAACAGTTTCTGCAACCAAGCATCAGGGGGATGGCACGTTCAGATACGTCTGCGCCGAAGCATGCCCATTTGGAGCGGCATGGGTCAACGCAGGAGGTAAAGCGTTACTGGTATCACATCCAGTTTAGCGAAGAGGATGTGCGAAGAGGTCGCGTAGAGGTGTTTGTACATCGCTTCGAGCGCTTTTACCAGACGCTTGGACGGCCGGAGGGCATGGTGCTTTGTCGCGTACCTGGATCGCACGATTACTACTTCTCTTGTGGGCCTTTTGAGTACGCCGGGCGCATTTACCGCGAATTTCCAGCCGAACGCCTGGAGCATGCCCCAGAGGGACAGCTAGAAACCGTGTTTATGGCAGGCCATAAGTAACCCTTCTTGGTTTGGCGCAAATGCTTTGCGCCAAACCGTCGTGTAATTGCGTACGTTGGGTGCTGTTTTTTTAGGTTCGAGTCCATAACAGCACCTGACCATGCACCGAAGGCTATTTTGGCTGAGCTTTTGGCTTTGGGCAGCGTCGGCAACAGCGCAGTCGTTTTATGTAGAGCGTTCTGACCCAGCATCTGGCACGGCTGCGGTAGCACGGGAAGCTGTAGTGCGGTTCGTTTTTAACGATGCTGTTTCGCAGCAGACCGACTTTAATACAGCGTTTCTGTTTATTCCGCAGCGGGCTGTGCGCGTGCGCCGCGTGGACCTCATTCCAGAGACGCCAAGTCGTACCAATTGCCCCTCGGTAGGTACAGGACAGGTTTGCCCCAATCAAGTCCTGTACACGATTACGCACGAGCCTGAGGTGGACTATACATGGCTTGTTTTTGCGGTGCGCAATGCCCGCGGCCGTGCTATGACGAGGCCCTATGTGTTGCGCTATACCACGGCCACCGCGATGGGCACGTTACACCTTTCTGGTATGGTGGAAGTGGTGGGCGCTAAGCGTATGGGGTTGTCTGAGGCGGAGGCGCGCACGCTTCGCTTGCTTTTGGATCAAGCAATCGCGACGGGTCTGGGCCGTCCGGTGTTTGAGCGCGAAGCCCTTGTCCCGCAGGCGGAAAGTGACTTCACTGTTGTGTTTTTATTACGCCACTTCTCGCAGACCATTGCGGCTTGGGATGTAGCGGCAGCTACCGTACTTGTTGGACACACAGGAGCTTATAAGGTTGATTACCTGCGGCCGGGTACCTACTGGCCTGTAGCAGTGCGCTATCGCAGTTTGGCCCAGCTTGAAATCGAGGCCTTAGGTTACTACGACGCCGATGGCGATGGCATGCCCGACCCCATAACCCTGCAAGATGCAGTTTCTGACGTTAGGCTGCATGTGTATCCCTTTAGGCTGGCTACAGCCCGTGAGCAACTTCCACTGGCGCGCGAGGCAGCCGCAGCTGTAGCCAGCGATGCGTATCTCATCGGCTTAATGGCTACCAACAGCCCTCAGCGATCTGGGAAGGCGTATAGCTGGATTTACACGTTCTTTTCACCTGCTCAGGCAAAGCGCCTGCAAGTTCGGGTTGATCCCTTAGGGATCGTTGTGTCTGAGTATCGTGAAGAAGCGCTTGCGTACCTGCCACCGGTGCCTGAACCGTTTATTGATAGTGATAGGGCACTGGACCACCTTCTTGCGAGGGGGATGCAGGTGCTGGCTGACTCCATTCAAAAGGACCCTACCTTCGGATTGATCTTTGATCCCAACACGCCGACACGCAACCTGGTTGTGCATCTTGTGGGCGGTGGTTATTACACCAATCGCGTGCCTTCGTCGGATTCCAGTTACTGGCAGGTTCGGCTGACCGTTTTTACCGCGACCCAGACGCGCACCTACGAAGGACTAATTAACATGACGACAGGAAAGGTACGGGTGCTTACCAATGCGGAAGGTACTGCATTGGTTGGTGAAGCGCCGCAGCTATGGGTTTATCCCAATCCTTTGGGGTCGCATGCTACCTTTCGGGTGTATTTGCCTCAGGCGGGCTTTGTGCGGCTTAAGGTGTACGATGTGCTGGGGCGTGAGGTAGCATGCCTCTACGAAGAGGCCTGGCTTTTGCCGGGTGTTTATGAAAGCGTGTGGCATGCACCTGGCTTAGCCAACGGTCTGTACTTGGCCGTACTTCAATATGGCCCTATCCGGAAGACATACCGGATGATTAAAAGATAAACCTGTGCTTTACAACGCATGCAGCGCAGGCGAGCCAATAAGCAAGCCGCCGTCGAGCGTCAGTGCTGCTCCCGTCATATAGTCGGAGGCACTGGAGGCCAAAAAAAGCGCTGCGCCAACCAGTTCTTCAGGCTCGGCCATGCGGTGCTGAGGGATTTGACGGATGATGGCCTCATGGATCGCTGGCGTCTCCCAAAGCACGCGGCTAAACTGGGTACGTATAAAGCCGGGCACAATAGCATTGACTTGGATGTTGTCCGCGGCCAGTTCGGCAGCCAGCACTTCAGTAAGCATCAGCACAGCTGCTTTGGTAACGCAGTAAACGCCCATGCCAGGCAGAGGACGCTGGCCGGCAATCGAAGCCATGTTAATGATTTTGCCTTTGCCGCGTTGTTTCATGTAGGGATAGCAGGCCCGGGTTGTGTAAACGTAACCCTTGACGTTCACCTCAAACGTTTTGTCCCAGTGCGCGGGTTCGGCCTCTAGGAGCGGCCCAAAGTGAGGATTGGTGGCGGCATTGTTCACCAAGATATCGATACCGCCAAACTGCTCGACGGCCTTTTGGACGAGCATCGTCACTGCTTCTGGATGGCCGACATGGGCCGCTATGGGTAAAGCTTGGCCGCCTTGGGCGCGAATCGCCTGGGCTACTGCTTCCAAGCCTTCTGGCTTGCGAGCGGCCAGCACTACGTGAGCGCCTGCAGCTGCGTAAGCTTCGGCAATAGCACGTCCAATGCCACGCGAGGCGCCAGTGACAAGAGCGACTTTACCTGTTAAATCGGCCGAAAACGGGCGTTGCGGTGTGTGCATGCAGGGTTGTGATGGTCGTTGTGGCAGCGGTAGGTGGTAGGCTAAGCAATACCAGGTAGAAAAAAAAGGCCGACCGGGCACGGTTCCGGTCGGCGTAGGACCTATGGGCGACTACGGTTAAGCTTCGACAGGGTCGATGTGGACGAAGCAACGGTCGTTGCGGCCGCGTGAGAAGCGCACGATGCCGCTTGTTTTGGCAAACAGCGTGTCGTCACCCCCTCGACCCACGTTCAAACCCGGATGAAACTTGGTTCCGCGTTGACGAACCAAAATGCTGCCTGCCGTGACAAACTGCCCCCCAAAGGCTTTTACACCAAGCATCTTTGGGTTGGAGTCACGGCCGTTCCGGGTCGACCCCATGCCTTTTTTATGCGCCATGGCAATGTCTCCGGTTTAAAGGGTTTTCGTTAGGCTGCTGCAGTCATAGCGGCGCTAAGAGGTTGTGCCGCTTTGGGAAGCTCGAGCGCCTCGACCAGGACTTTGGTGTAAAGCTGGCGGTGACCGCGCTTAACACGATAGCGTTTGCGCCGCTTTTTCTTAAAGACCAAAACTTTGTCAGCTTTTACGTGTTGCAGCACGCGCGTTTGTAAACGGGCGCCCTCAACGACCGGGCGGCCCAGATACACCTGCTCGCCATCTACCAGGAGCAAGACGCGATCAAACGTTAACGTTTGCTCCGGCTGCGCCTGCTCGTGATAAGGGATGTAGAGGTACTGGCCTTTTTCGACGCGGTATTGCTTGCCTGCAATGTCAACAATAGCGTACATGGATTCCTCTGCTTTGGGGCGTCGGGCTGGCTACCGACGCGAGAGTTCATGGATAGTTCGGAAAAAAGAACGTAGCTTTTAAAGTTACGACGCTTTAACGTTCTTTGCCAGCTAAAGTTGTAAAACTCGTATGGAGATTGTTTTGCCGGAGAGCGGCTTGCGTCTTGTGCCGCGCAAAATTATCTGCGTAGGCAAAAACTACGCGCGTCATGCTGCTGAGCTGCAGAGCACGGTTCCGGAAGAGCCGCTGCTTTTTTTAAAGCCTTCGACAGCGCTGGTAGGTCCTGAAGGTACGGTTTGGTTACCGCCGCAGTCACGTGAAGTGCATCATGAAGTGGAGCTTGTGGTGGTGATTGGGCGTGAAGGGAAATCTATTCCAGAAGCTAAAGCACTGGATTATGTAGCGGGCTATGCGTTGGGGTTAGACATGACTGCGCGTGATTTGCAGCAACAGGCGCGGCAGCGGGGCTATCCGTGGGCGGTGTCGAAGGGTTTTGATACCTTTGCGCCGTTAGGGCCTATTGTGCCAGCTTCGGAGGTACCCGATCCACAGCGGGTCCAATTGCGGCTATGCGTCAATGGTCGTTTGCGGCAGGAGGGATCCACAGCCGACATGGTGTTTTCGGTGCAGCAGTTGATAGCTTATTGCTCGGAAATCTTTACCTTGCAGCCAGGCGATTTGCTTTTTACAGGTACACCCGAAGGTGTTGCTCCAGTAGAAGATGGTGATGTACTGGAAGCGAGCAGTGACCTGTTGCCGGCGTTTCGGGTGTATGTTCGCCGGAGGTAGCCTACCAGCCCATGATGGCCATGCGCTCTAAGATGATCTGCGTGTACCATCCCATGCGTTGGGGGCGTCGGCGTCGTGGATCGGGTAAGCAAGCAGCCAGTGCGGCTGCCTCATAGCGGCTAAGTCGTGCAGCTGGCTTGCCGTAGTGGTACTGTGCGGCTGCCTCGGCCCCGTAGATGCCGGGTCCCCACTCGACCACATTGAGGTAGAGTGTCAGAATGCGCTCTTTGGGCAAGATGATCTCGGCCAGTAGCGTGAGTGGGGCTTCCATGGCTTTGCGTACATAGGACCGATGCGTGGTCATGAACAGGTTCTTGACGAGCTGCTGCGTGATCGTCGAGCCGCCGCGACGAATGCGTTGCTGCTGGCGATTGGTTTCCCAAGCCTCACGGAGCGCCTCCCAGTCGAAGCCAGCATGCTGATAAAAGCGCGTGTCTTCTGCTGCCACAACGGCGCGGGCCAAATGAAGGGCAATGCGCTGTCGCGGCAGCGGCCGGTAGTCGCGACGACAGGAGGTGCCCTTCAGCCAAGCTTCAATGCAGCGCTGCACCTGCACGCCTGTGATTGGGGGAAACACAAATCGGTAGGCTACCAGGGCCAACGTGCAGCCTGCGTAGTAAAAGCCAATGGCCAGGAGCACCCCCTGCAGTAAGCGTTTGAGCAGGCGGCGCATTGCGCCCGGCTTTAGCGGGTGATTTCTAGAATCTGAAGCTGAATTTTCCCAGCGGGAACTTTAACCTCAACAATATCCCCTACGGATCGGCCCAATAGGCCCTTGCCGATGGGACTGTTGACCGAAATTTTTCCGGCAGCCAGATCTACCTCTTGCGGTGAAACCAGTGTAAAGAGCTGCTCATCACCGGTTTTTAGATTTTTGACGCGTACAGTCGAAAAGATGTACGCCTTAGTGGTGTCGATTTTGTTTTCGTCGACGATCCGTGCGTTGGCAATGGTTTGTTCGATTTGGGCAATACGGGCTTCCAGGTGGCTCTGTGCTTCTTTGGCAGCGTCGTATTCGGCGTTTTCCGATAGGTCACCGTGGCCGCGGGCCTCGGCAATGGCCTTGGCAATGCGTGCGCGTTCGGTGGTGCGTAGGTAGTGCAGCTCTTCTTTTAGCTTTTGCAGTGCTTCTTTGGTTAAGTAAACCGGCTTGGGATCCTGCATGGGTGCTCCAGTCGGGTTGAAGCGATCTTAGGAATTCACAGAAAAAAAGAGAACGCCACGGCCTTAAGTGGCTGCGGCGATCTGTTATCGAAGGGTACTATCCTACTTCAGTTTAAAACATAAACGTATACCTGCTTGAAGAGATCCCAACTACCAGCCAATTGATGGGGTGTGCATGGGGGTTGCCGTTTCAGGCTGTTGGGATCGTAGGCGCCGTGCCATCCAGTAATGGCGTTGCCAGTAGGGTTCCGCCAGGCGCGAGCGCGTAACGCCTGTGGAAGAAGCCGCATGGATAAAGAGTCCTTCGCCCAAGTAAATGCCAACGTGGCGGTTTTTAGGGTCGATGCGGAAAAACACCAGGTCTCCTGCTTGGAGTTCATGGAGGGAAACAGGCTGTCCTAGGCGGGCTTGGGCATCGGTGGTGCGTGGCAAGGTGAGGCCGAAGACCTCTTGATAAATGCGTACTACTAAGCCTGAGCAGTCGATGCCTTGGTGGTCTATACCCCCCCAGCGATGTGGGGTGCCTTCCCAACGCGCTGCAGCTTCCCAAAGCCGCTGCTGCAGCGCAGTCTCCTGTGAGGAAGGCTCCAGGAGTGCTCCGCTGGTGCGACACCCTATCGTTGTAAGTAAAGCAAGACATAAGCCTAGGAAGCGGAACCCAGCCTGCATTTTAGGTATACTTGGAACAAAGCCTGTGAAGCTTAACAAAGTAAAAGCTATGCGCATGGTTTGGCGTTTGACAACAGCAGCTGTGGTGGCGTTTGCAGGTGGGCTAGCGCTTGGTTTACTTATGGCACCCCGACCTGGCCGCGAGCTGCGACAAGAACTGGCAAGCAAAGCGCGTGCCCGCCTTCAGGGTCTGGAGCAGCAGCTTCGCCAGTTGGAAAGCCATTTGCGTCAGGTTGAGGCGCGCCTTCGGGCGCTGCTGCCCGAAGATACGGAAACCGCGTTGCAGCTTAAAGACCAAGACGTGGCCCAGGAACTACCCCGCATGCCGCATCGCTAAGTGGATCTATCGCGCAGGCTGTTCGTTCGATCCCTTGCTTCGCAGTGAACGTAACCAAGAGGTTGGTGCTATGCCCTATCCTGAAGAGTTTGTGCGCCCCATGCGCGAGGAGCTAACGCGTCTGGGGGTGGAAGAGTTACGCGATGCCGCGGCTGTAGATGCTGCATTTGAAGCCTCCCGTGCAGGTACGCTGCTTCTGGTAATTAACTCGGTGTGCGGTTGCGCTGCGGCCAACGCGCGTCCAGCTGTGGCCCTGGCCCTGCAAGCTCCGGTTCGTCAGCCTGATCGCTACGTTACGGTATTTGCAGGGCAAGACTTAGAGGCTACGGCCCAAGCCCGTTCGTATTTACCAGGTATTCCTCCTTCTTCTCCGTTTATTGCGCTCTTCAAGTACGGCGAGCCGGTTTACGTACTCGAGCGCCGACATATTGAAGGGCGTAGTGCTAGCGCTATTGCTGCCGATCTGGTCCAGGCGTTTGAAAAATACTGCGGTACCGAAACGATGCCTGAAGAAGGGCCAGAGATGCCTGAAGTTCCGACTTATGGGGTTTCTTCGTTGCCACCTACCTTCCGATCTATTCTGTAACGGATGACCCTGATCCTTCAGGTGTAGGGGCAGCCTAAGGCTGCCCTTTTTTTTTGGTCTAGACGATAGGGGCGATGTACCCCGGCTTTGCCCTTGGACGCAGATAGACAGGCATGGGTGTGCGAATTTATTTCGGTTAAGTTACAGCAGCTGGGGCAATGGTGTCTTTCTCTAAAAAAGATCAGGGTGAGGGATGGACTTCCTATTGCACGAACCGGTGTGGCATCGCTTATTTGGCAGAAAGGCGCAAACGATGGTGGCGACTTTGGCAGAAGACGCTATGCGTGCACGGTCGCAAGAAGCTCAGCGACGCTTTCGCGTTGAGCATGCTATTGTAGAAGCGGCGCAGCTGCTGATTTCTTCTGGAAAGGTTGACCTGCACGTCGTGCTGGGGTTATTGGGGGAAGCTACGGGCGCAGAAACGATTTACTTTACTGAACTTGAGTCCGAAGCAAGCGCTGTAGTATGGCAGCGACAGGGTAAGCCCTCGTCGCATTGGTTGCGAGAGCTTGAGGCGCGGCTTCGGCAGTTTTTTACTAGGAAAACGCCAGCGAGGCCATTCGAAGAGCCGTGGCCTTTAGATGAAAAATTGATCGTTGTGCCGGTTTTATCTGCTCAGGGTCGGTTGCATGGCTATTTGGTTTTGGCCTTTGCAGAAACGCCGCCGCAGCATGAAGAAGAGATGCGGCTGTTGCGCGTACTTGGGGGGTTGTTGGCCACGTACTTGGACCGGCAGGCGGCTGAAGCCGCCTTGCGTGATAGTGAAGAGCGCTGGCGGCGTTTGGTGGAGGAGCATCCTGAGCCCATCGTGCTTACCGTACGCGGAAAAATTGTATACCTCAACGTTGCTGCGCGTCGGCTTTTGGGACTGGGGGAGGGGGAAGATATTTCTGGTCGAGAGCTCCTCGATTTTATTTCGGCTGATCAATACGAATTACTCCAGCGGCATTTGCAGCAACTCGAAAGTGGCACGTTGAGGTCACCCCTGGAGTGCGAAATTATTCGCATGGATGGTGAAGCGCGGCTTGTTGAGCTTATGGGCATGCCGGTGCCATGGGCTGGACAGCAAGCTGTGCAGATGATCTTGCGCGACCTGACCGAACGGCGCCAGGCAGAAGAGCGGTATCGTGCGTTTTTCTCAACGATTACGGAAGGAATTTGGCGTATTGAGCTGCGCCAACCTGTTGCAGTGACTACCTTGCCTGAGTTGCAGCTGGCCCATATATATGAGCAAGGATACCTGGCAGAATGTAACGAAGTGATGGCCCGGTGGCTGGGTGCAGAGCGGCCGGAAGCACTTATCGGAAAGCCTTTAAAAGACTTACGGAACTACTTTCGTCCGCACTACCTGCGCAAATTCATTCAAATGCAGTATCGGCTTCATGGGGAGGAGTATGCCGTGAAGGGACGCCAAGGCAAACGGTACTTTGTGGTGAATGCTGTGGGGACGGTTGTGCGTGACCGACTGGTACGCATCTGGGGCAGTTGTGTTGAAGTGACCGAGGCCACGACTTTGGAACGCCGCATGGTCCAAGCGCTGGAAGAGCAGCAACAGGCCATTGGGCGCGAGCTCCATGATGGGGTGGGACAGCTGCTGACCAGCGTGCGCATGCTTAGCGAGAATCTGGCACAGCGCCTACGCACCGAATCGCATGAGCTGGCCGAGCTGGCGAGCAGGGTGGTCCATTTTGCACAGGAGGCTGCGCAAGATATTCGCAGGATTTATCGTGGACTGACGCCAGCGCAGCTGTACGATGAAGCCCTTACGGTAGCCCTTGAAGAACTGGCGTACACGACCAATACTTTGGGACAGATTCGGTGCCGATTTGAGAGCGATGAAGCCGTGCATGTCAGCGATCCGGAAATCAAACTGCACTTGTACCGGATTGCCCAGGAAGCTGTGCATAACGCCCTTAAACATAGCCAGGCCTCTGAGATTGTGATCTCGCTGCGCCAGTGGGAAGATGCTATTGAACTCTGCGTTTCTGACAACGGCTGCGGCATTACCTTAGAGAGAACCCGACCTGATTCTTTGGGCATGAAGACCATGTACTATCGCGCCCATGCTATTGGAGGTACCCTGCATGTTCAATCCCAGCCCGGACAAGGCACCACCATCTGCTGCCGAATACCCCTGGACAACCCGTTATAAAAAGACTGGCACAAAGATTGCATAATCAAAAAGTTCAGGGAAGCGGCTCAGATTTTGTTGTATATTGCAGTCTAGAGGCGCACCGCAGCTAAATAAGGAGATCAGGGATATGATTCGCAGCGATACCCTTCTACGAGCGAACACGGGGGCCCAGCGAGGTACTGACCGCATCCGGGTAGTAGTGGTTGATGATCATCCGGCGATTCGCGAGGCGCTCATCGATACAATTAACAACACGATCGGTATGGAAGTAGTAGGACAGGCCGGGACGGCTTTGGACGCTTTTCGGTTGATTGAAAAAGAGCGCCCAACGGTAGCTGTGATCGACATTTCTCTTGAGGATGCCCACGGCCTGGACTTGGTGCAAAACATTCGGGCTCAGTTCCCCGAAGTACAGGTGGTGATTTTCTCGATGTATGATGAGAGCGTCTACGCCGAACGGGCTATCCGGGCAGGCGCGGCTGGCTACTTAATGAAAAGCGAACCTACGCAGAGCGTTGTGGAAGCCATTCGGGCTGTGGTGCGGGGCGAAGTTTACTTGAGTCGGCGTATGGCTTCGCGCATTTTGAGCAAAGTAGCCATGGGTCGGGCACCAGGGCCAGGCTTTGCCATCGATGAGCTGACCGACCGGGAGATGGCGGTCTTTCAAATGCTTGGTCAGGGCTATACGATCGAAGAAATCACCGAACGGCTGAATCTGAGCCGCAAAACCGTGGAAACCTATCGTCGCCGCGCCAAAGAAAAGCTGGGCTTTGATTCGGTCGCTGAGCTGCTGCAGTTTGCAGTGCAGTGGACGCATGCCCAGGGTCAAGGGCGCAGCTCCATGCCTTGATGCTGAAAAAGCCTTATCTCTTTAAAAAGGTTGCAGCACCAGCCTCTTGTTGAAGTGGCAGGAAGGGGAAATAATTTACCTTTGGCGCATTCGCATGCGCTCAAACTACATACCCCCTTCCGCTAAAGCTTAAGCCGCCGTACGCCCCTCTTCGTTTACATTGCCTAAAAGGCTCGATTTTACCGAGCTCTGCATCTGTTGCAACAGATAAATCCCCATCACTAAGGCAGGCACTGTATGACTTTAGAAGCTTTGTTTCAGACGGCAGACCCGGCTTTACAAGATGTGCCACAGCCGCGCCGCGGCGCGATTCGCATTTTTGTGGTGGATGACCACCCGGCCATTCAGGAGGCTATTGCGGCTATGGTGAGTTCGGAAAAAGAGCTGACGCTTGTGGGGAGTGCACGTACGGCAGCGGAAGGCCTAAAGCAGGTTCGACAGCTGAAGCCAGATGTGGTGGTGGTGGACATCTCGCTGGAAGATGCACACGGCCTGGACTTAGTGCATCAAATCCGTAGCGAATTGCCAGAGGTGCAGGTTGTGGTGTTTTCAATGTATGACGAGGTTGCCTATGCTGAGCGGGCTATTCGCGCTGGAGCTATGGGCTATGTCATGAAAAGCGAATCGACGCAAAGTGTGCTGGAGGCCATTCGGACAGTGATGCGCGGCGAAGTGTACCTAAGCCACCGTATGGCTGCGCGTATTTTGAGCAAGGTTGTTCGAGGCCGGAGCGTGCAGCCTCATGTTTTGTCGCTCGATACGCTGACCGACCGGGAAATGGCGGTCTTTCAGATGCTCGGTCAAGGCTATGCGATTGAAGACATTATGCAGCGGCTGAATCTGAGCCGCAAAACCGTGGAAACCTATCGTCGCCGCGCCAAAGAAAAGCTGGGCTTTGATTCGGTCGCTGAGCTGCTGCAGTTTGCAGTGCAATGGCACTATCAACATACGCGTCAGGAGTAGTCCAGAGTTGCTCTGGGTAGTGCGTCTTTGGCTTACAGATGAGATTAAATAAAGCGCATCCTTATCCGGAGTTAGTATCCTTTGGCGCACTTTGGATAGGGCAGTTGCCGGCTTTGAAGGCGCTTAAGCTGCACAGCTGGAAAACAATGGGGTGAGTATGCTATGTCCGTCTGTTGGGTTTGGGGTACAACATTAATATGGGGCCCATGCAGGTACATGCTCGGGTTTTCGATACGGAGCAGGCCGCGTTTGGGCTTGCAGCGCAACGGGTAGCTATTGTGCATGACTGGCTTCCCGTGTATGCTGGTGCGGAACGGGTGCTGGAGCATATGCTGCAGGTGCTGCCGCAGGCGGAATTGTTCAGCCTGATCGAGTTTCTACCCGAGGAGCAGCGTGCGTTTTTGCAAGGGCGACCAGTACGCACGTCGTTTATTCAGCGGCTACCCTTTGCGCGAAGGGCTTATCGGTACTATTTGCCTCTGGCACCGCTAGCGATCGAGCAGTTTGACTTGCGCGGTTACGAGGTGGTGATTTCTTCCAGCTATGTGGTCGCTAAGGGTGTGCTGACTACGGCAGAGCAGCTGCACATCAGCTATGTGCACAGTCCGATTCGGTATGCGTGGGACCTGTACTTTCAATATCTAGAGGAAGGTGGGCTTAGGCGGGGCATGCGCAGCATGCTGGCGCGGCTGATTTTGCACTACCTGCGCCTCTTTGATGCAACAGCAGCTAGCCGGCCTGACGTACTGGTGGCGAACTCACGACATGTGGCACGGCGCATTTGGAAAACCTACCGTCGCCGTGCGCATGTGATTTATCCACCAGTGGACACAATGGCCTTTACGCCGTGTGCCGAAAAAGAAGACTACTATGTGACTGTCTCGCGGCTGGTGCCTTACAAGCGCGTGGACTTGATTGTTCAAGCGTTTGCGCGCATGCCACGTCGCAAGCTGGTGGTGATTGGCGATGGACCGGAGTTTGACCGAATTGCTCGCTTAGCCACCCCGAATGTGGAGTTGCTGGGCTATCAGCCTTTTGAGCAGGTGCGTGCTTACTTGCAGCATGCGCGGGCGTTTGTTTTTGCAGCTGAGGAGGATTTTGGCATTGTGCCCGTCGAAGCGCAGGCTTGCGGCACGCCGGTGATTGCCTATGGTCGTGGTGGCGTGCGGGAATCTGTTATTGAAGGAGAGACTGGGGTGTTCTTTGATGCGCAAACGCCTGAGGCGCTTTGTGCAGCTGTAGAGACTTTCGAGCAGCTTGCCCCGCGTTTGAGCGTCACGCGCATCCGCGAGCAGGCCGAGCGGTTTGACGCCGCGCGCTTCCGCCAAGCTTTCGGGCAACTTGTAGCGCGGTGTAGTCAAAAGTTCTTTGCACGCCGATACCAACCTATGGGGCAGTTTTATGAAGCCTGTGCTTGTAACGGTCGAGGGTGATGGGTTCTTGAAAGCGGAGGTGCCAGCTGTTGAGGTAGCTGCGCCTTCCAAAGCTGTCTGGTCTCGCCCAACCCGTTATCGACGATCTTTTTCCCGGCAATGGCTTTCAGGTCTGGCCTTGTTGGGAGCTGACCTGCTCCTTTTGTTTGCGACGACAGGGCTTACGTTTGCCCTGGCAGCTGGAACCTTAAGCAGCACCTACGAGACCTTTCGCAAGGCTTGGTGCATTGCAGCCATGCTCATGCTCGTTGGGCTTTGGCTGCTGGGATGCTACACAACCATTGTGATGCATCCAGCCTCAGAACTGCGCCGGCTGACCATGATGACCGGCCTGGTGTATTTATTGCCTTTTTTTAGCTTACTGAACGCATCTCTAGAGGCGACAGTAGCGCAGATAGCGGCTTGGGTGGGATTTTATGGATTGGCTATAGGTCTGTTGCCTGTAGGCCACCTGTTTGCTCGGCTGCTTTTGGGGCGTACGCACTGGTGGGGCGTGCCTGTACTGGTGCTGGCTACGCGGGACGCTGGCGAGTTGGCTGTGCACACTATGCGACGTTGGCCGGAACTAGGCTTGCGCCCAGTAGGCGTGCTTGCTGACGAATACGCGGTAGGAGAGCAAATTGGGGGCGTGTCGGTGATAGGACGTATTGCAGACGCACCGCAAGCCGCTGTGCGCTATGGCGTGCGACACGCGATTGTGGCGCTTTCGGGCCAGAGCCATCGCGAGGTGCTAGCTTTACTAGAACGCTACAGCCGCTATTTCCGGCATTTGTTCGTGCTGCCGGAAAGTCCGGGGATGGTTGCCTTTTGGAGCACTTCTCGTTCGTTTGAAGGGCTATTGGGCTATGGCGTGCAACATTCGTACTGGAACCTGCGGGCAAGAGCCCTGAAGCGGGCTATCGATATCGTTGGGGCTAGCGTTTTGCTGCTCCTTTTGACACCGCTGTTTGCTTTGGTAGCAGTGCTGATTAAACTGGATTCGCCTGGACCAGTCTTTTACCGACAGTTGCGCATGGGAAGGGGTGGGCAATGCTTTCCGCTGTTAAAGTTTCGTACCATGTATCAAGATGCGCATGAACGCCTGCAACAGCTGCTGCAGGAATCTCCAGCGCTGCGTGAAGAATACGCCCTCTTTCACAAACTACGTAACGACCCACGGGTGACGCGCGTAGGCCGCTACCTGCGGCGCTTTAGCATCGACGAGCTGCCGCAACTTTGGAATGTGCTGCGCGGCGAGCTCAGCTTGGTAGGTCCCCGCGCTTATATGCCCGAGGAACGGGCTAAAATGGACGGAATGGACCGAATTATTCTTCAAAAACGTCCAGGCGTTACTGGTTTATGGCAAGTATCTGGCCGCAACGGTCTAACCTTTGAAGATCGCGTGAGGATGGATGTACATTACATCCATAACTGGACACCCTGGCTGGATATCTACATTCTGGCGCGCACGTTGCCCGTAGTGCTTACAGGCGAAGGAGCCTGCTGAAAACGAAGCAAACAATTTCCGGGGGGATAAAGCAATGGCACGGTACCGACACCATTCTCTCATCGTAGCTCGCGGCGGCCAAGCTGGGGGGCTTCATCCTAATGGGGCCGAACGCCATGATGAAGGCCGGATTAACTTTGCGGAAATCTGGCACACGATTCGTCGTGGAAAGTGGCTGATTTTGCTGACTACGCTTATCGTAGCAGGTGTGGTCACGATATATACTTACTCTTTGCCGCCCGTTTACGAGTCAAGCGCCATCGTGTTTATCGATACGCGCAGTAGCAGCAATACCCCAACCACGTTAACGGCCTTTACCTTAGGCGAACAGCGGGCGCTTTCGAACGAGCTGGGCATTTTGCGCAACTCAGCTGAGCTGGCTACGCGCGTGGCAACCGCCCTCCTAGAGACGGCTAACGCCGCAGGCACGCGTGACCGCTTTCCGATTTTAGCTCCCGACCGTGACGGCCACGAACCGTCAATTCGGGAGATCGCACTGCGGCTGCAGATGCAGGTGCGCTTTCAGCCGCTTTCGGATCAAGATATGATTGTCATTACGGCCGAAAGTACAACGCCCGAAGAGGCTGCAGTAATTGCCAACCGGTATGCCGAAGAATACGAAAAGTACAGCCGTGAGCGCAGCCGTGAAAGCTTAGCTGCTGCACGTGCGTTTGTGGAAAACCAGGTCGAGCAGCGGCGACAGGAACTAGAAGGGCTAGAGCGACAGTGGGAAACGTTTGCTCGCTCCCGTCAGGTTGTGCGTCTAGGGCCTCAAGGCGAGCGCCTGGTGGCGGAAGTGGCACAACTCGAGGCGCAGCGCGATGCCGCCCGCTTTCAGCTCGAACAAGAGCGTTCGGCCTTGCAATTCATCGAGCGTGAGCTGCAAAAGCTCGAACCTGGTCTCGTAAACGAGCTGGTGAAAAGCCGCCAGGTTTCGACGCTAGAGGCGCAGATCGATGCGCTCTCACGCAAAATTGCCGAGCTTCGGGTGCAGGCCGAGCAGTACTATGTGTTTAATCCTAAGCTGCGTGGCAACGAAGAAAAATTGGGCGATCAGCAGCTTGTCGAAATTGTGCGCCAGATCGATCACTTCGAAAAGCAGCGCCAAGAGCTGCAAGCCCAGCTTGTTAAAGAAATGATGGGGCGTGACAATCAAGGGGCACCCGGTGAACCCTTGAGTTACGTAGAGCAGCTGCGCACGCGCCGCATCGAAAAACAACTGGCTATTCAAGAGCTGGAGCGCCAGATTGAAGCCTTCAACCAAGAATTGGCTAAATACGACGACCGCCTAGCCGGCATCCCAAGGCAGCAAATCGAACTGGAACAGCTCGAGCGGCGGCGCGCCATGGCAGAGCAGTGGTACACCACATTTGTGCAAGAGCTCCAGCGCATCATGATTGCCGAGCAGTCAGAGCTAGGGTACGTGAAGATCGTCAGCAGTGCATTTATGCCGACCTTCCCAGTCAAGCCCAACCGGGTACAAAACATCGTGCTGGGGCTGCTGCTGGGATTGGGCTTAGGACTGGGACTGGCTTTCTTACGCCAAGCGTTGCACACGCAGCTTGATGACCCGGAACAGGTGCGCGAGCACGGCTACACGCTGCTGGGCGTCATTCCGGCTATGGAGCCTTACATCCGCAAGCACTTTCGTGGGCGCAAGCTAGTAGAGGTCGATGGCAAAACGCGCAGCACCACACTGGTGTCGCTCTTAGATCCTTGGTCACCGATTGCTGAAAACTTTCGGCTGATTCGGACCAACTTGCAGTTTAGCCGTACCGCAGGCCGTGCCTCGACCTGGCTGGTCACTAGCCCTGAAATGGGTGATGGCAAGACTGTAGTTGCGGTCAACTTGGCCGTTGTTACTGCCCACAGCGGCCAGCGTACACTCCTGATAGATGCCGACCTGCGGCGTCCCAGAGCGTACCACTTATTAGGAGCCCCCGACCGACCCGGGCTTGCCGAACTGCTGCTGGGTAAGCTACGTCTGGAACCCGAAGCCTGGGCGACCGACATCCCTAATCTGTATTTCCTGCCAGCAGGCGTGCTTGACCAACCCCCAGCCGAGCTCCTAGGCTCTGAACGCATGCACCGCCTGCTGGAACAACTCGGCAAATCCTACGACGTGATTGTGGTCGACTCGCCACCTGTACTAGCCGTGACTGACCCTGTGCTGCTGGCTCAGCAATGCGATGCTACGCTGATGGTGGTCGCTGCTGGACGCACCGACCTGAAAGCCTTGGACATTGCTCGGCAGACCCTAGAAGCCGTTAACGTTACCCTCGCTGGCGTGATCTTTAACCGGTATCGGGCTGACAAACGCAAGAGCTACGGCTATGGTTACGGCTATGGCAGCCGATATCATAAGGGTTACGGCTACTATAGCCGAGAAGCAGCGGCTAGCTGACCGGTGGTTAGTTCGATGTACTAAACTTCGTATGCTCAAAACATATGTTGCGTAAACTCGGATGGTGGTGTTTGTGGGGATGGGGACTCGTATGGGTTGCACAGGGGCAACCCATTGGTGGTAGCCAGACGTTAGAAATCGAGTTTTTCCGACCAGGGCGACCCACAATGGTCGTGTACATCTGGGGTGCTGTTGGGCAACCCGGTATCTGGCGGGTAGAGCGAGAAGTCGATTTAATCTCGCTGCTTTCCGCAGCACGGGTCCCGGGCGTAGGCTCTAGTCCCCAAGGGGTCAGTCAACGCTACCTGGTGCGTATTTTCCGGGATATTGGCGGCAATCGCCAAGAAATCTATCAGGAGCGGCTGGAGCATCTGGTAGGGGGCGGATCGCGACCCTACCCTCCACTACAGGAAGGAGACATCCTGGTCGTTGAAGTCCGCCAGCGCGCCCGATTTGGATGGGGTACGGCTTTCGAAATTACACGTACAGTGCTCCAGGTGCTCACGCTGTATCTGCTCATTCGGCGAGAGTTTTGAGGGGATGAAAACGCTGCTGAAAACCGCACTGCGTCGCCAAATTAGGCGCACAGACGAAGAAATGCGCCTCATTCTGCGCCAGCTCTGGATGCATAAACGCTTGTTTGCGCTTACGGTAGGACTGACGGGCTTGAGCGCAGCGTTTGAAGGCGTGGGGCTTGGATTGCTGGTCCCCTTTCTGGATAGCCTAACCAATCCGGACGCGAAAGCCTTTGCCACGGGTTGGACATGGGTCGATCAGCACCTGCTGCGGGTCGATGCGCCGGTTGTAACCCGGCTTTACTGGTTCTCTACGTTAATCCTAAGCGCTATTCTCCTACGCGGCTTTCTGGGTTATTTAGCCAATCAGTGTAGCATTCGACTTCAAGAATCGATTCTGCATCGCCTGCGCTGTGAAGTGGTAGCCCAGCTCCAGGCAGTATCCCTAAGCTTTTATGCCAATCGCCGCGCAGGGGACTTGCTGAACGTGCTGACTTCAGAAATCCAGCGACTTCGCTTTCTTTTTGGCACTTCGAGCACGATACTGATCCAGACGTTTTTGCTGGTAGTGTATGCCAGCGCAATTTTTGCCTTGTCCTGGCCACTGGCGCTGGTTGCAATTGCCTTAGTGTTGGTCCTGTTTGGCATTGTACGGCTACTACTTACACATCTAAGACGGCGAAGCAGCGCGATCACGGAGGCTAACCGGCGCATCACTTCAAGGGTCCAAGAGCTCATTACGGGGATCCGTACCGTACTGGCACACGGCGCGGAGCCATTTGAATATGACCGCTTCAGGCAAGTCAGCCAGCAGTCAGCCGAGATCATGATCCGCGCCAGCCGTAGAGAATCCCTCATTGGTCCACTTCTGCAAGCCGTAGCTTCGGCAGCATTAATTGGGCTAATCATTGTGGCGGTGCAGTTTTTTGTGCTCCCAGGACGCATGGGCATAGCGGTACTCATCACCTTTTTGTTTGCCTTCTTTCGCATGCTGCCACTAGTGCAGCAGATAAACAGCTTGAGGGCCACCTGGGCTAAGCAAAGTGGCGCGTTGCGGTCTATTGCCCAAGTGCTGCGGCGAGAGGATAAACCCTATCTCGCAGACGGCACCATCCCCTTTGAAGGGCTAAAAGAAGCTATTTCTCTCCGAAATGTTAGCTTTGGCTACGAACCTGGGCAGCGTGTGCTGCACAACATTAGCCTAGAGATTCGCAAAGGCCAAACCGTTGCCCTGGTTGGAGCTTCAGGAGCCGGCAAAAGTACCCTGGCCGACCTGATTGTTCGGCTTTATGATCCAGACGAGGGGCAAGTCCTCTACGATGGCCTTGACGTGCGCCACTACCGGCTCGACACGCTGCGGCGTCGGGTTGCTATCGTGGACCAAGACCCCTTCCTGTTTCACGATACGATCCGGGCCAATATTGCCTACGGTTTAGAAAATGTGCCCGAGGAACGTATCCGATGGGCAGCGGCACAGGCCAATGCCTTGGAGTTTATCGAGCAGCTTCCGCAAGGCTTTGACACCGTTGTGGGCGATCGCGGAGCACGCCTTTCAGGTGGCCAGCGTCAGCGCATCACGATTGCCCGAGCCCTTTTGCGTGATCCCGACATCCTCGTGCTCGACGAAGCTACAAGCGCGCTTGATAGCGTCTCCGAACGCCAGGTGCAGGAGGCCCTCGAGCGCCTAATGGCTGGGCGCACGGTGATCCTCATTGCTCATCGCCTTTCCACCATTGAGAACGCGGACTGGATCGTTGTACTCGATTCCGGCCGTATTGTGGAGCAAGGAACGCTCGAAACGCTGCTTGTACAGCGGGGCTACTTTTGGAAATATTACCATTTGCAATATCAAATTGCTTAAAAAGCAAGGTCAAGCTTAAAAAGATCTTATGCCTAAGGGATCGATATCCTATCGCGCTTTGCGACGCTTGTTGGGTACGATAGGCCTATCCAAAGCCTGGAGATATCTGTCCAGTTATTATCTGTGGAATGCCTTCCCATTAAGTGGAAAAAGTCAGCGGTTATTTCAGGTTGTAGGCGTTCCTCGATCCGGGACCACTTTATTGAGCTCCCTCTTGGATGCCCATTCTGAAATAATTTGCCTAAGTGAGCCCTTTCATCAATGGAAATACGATGGATTTGTTTATACAGAAGAAATTTATGATATCACTGGTTATACTGTATGGAAGAAACATCCCGCATTACTGCTCCGGAACCTTGTTCAGAAAAGTGAAAAAAGATGGGTTGGATTTAAAGAAATTTACTATAGTAAGTCTCACGGACATTGGAGTAATCATCACTTTTTTAAAAGGAATCATCTGCAAGGTGTATTAACAATAGCCATAATAAGAGATCCGCGAGAGGTTTGGAAATCATTGATTCTCAGGCATCCTGAAAAGCAGGGAAAGGTTACCGCAAGGTTTATAGAGTCTTGGAACGACTTGGTGCAATGGATTTTTCAAAGTAATGTTTTTTATGTAAAATATGAAGATTTGATTGATGATCCAGCTAATACATTAACCAAGATTTGTAATTATCTAGATCTTAAATTTGAAGATACCATGCTTTGTGCTAAAAGTAGAAAGGGCCGTGGAGATCTCAATGCATTGAAGGGAGGAGGTATTCATACAAATAAATCCAAAACTGAATATCAAAACTTTCTTTCTAAAAACGAAATTTTAAGTATAGAAAGTGGGTGTGGCCACTTTATGCAATTTTTAAGTTATGTGTAAGCAATGATGCGGTCTATTTTTTTCGTTCGTCATAAGTGTGCTTCGATGTGGCTTTGTTCTATTGTAGAGCGAGCCTGCGTGCTCATGGGGTTGCCTTATGTTTATTTTTTTAAGAGTACCCGATGGGGAAATGATTTTGCTGCTTTTTATCACAAGACACGCTATCCGGTTCTGTGCTGTGCTGATCCGGAATATACCGAGGTGCTTAGCATAACCGATTTTCGAGGGGTTCATGTGGTGCGGGATCCGCGTGATATCTTGGTATCTGCCTATTTCTCGCACCGCAACAGTCACTGGTTTAAACCGGGTTCTGAAGCTTATTTGCACCAGCAGCGTCTGCGACAGCTTTCAAAAGAAGAAGGGTTGATGGCGGAGCTGGAATGGAGTGAGCGATACTTGCGACCGCTCGCAAACTGGAAATACCATAGTCTGCCCCAAGTATTAGAGCTGAAGTTTGAAACGTTAACGGCGCGGCCTTATGAGTCGATGCTGCAGATATTTTCTTTTTTGGGATTGTTAGATTCAAAAGACTGGCCTTGGTGGCAGCAGCTTATCGATACGCCGCGTTTTGTGTGGAATCGGCTTACGAGGCGTTGGGGAGGGTGGGGTCGCTGGCCGCGTCGCACCCTCCCAGCCGAAAAGCTGCTGGGCCTGATTTACGCCCAGGAGCTCGTGCGTTTAGCCCGCCGGCCGCAAGGCACCGAAGATCCGAAGAGCCATTACCGAAAAGGCCAGCCTGGGGACTGGCGCAATCATTTTACGCCAGCACTGGTTGAGGCCTTCAAGGCACGCTATCCGGGCTTAGTATCGCATCTGGAGTATGAAGCCGACGAAGACTGGAAGCTCTAAGAGTGCTATGGAGCGGGTCCCTGACTTTTTTATCGTAGGAGCGGCTAAGGCAGGTACCACTTCCTTATATGCTTATCTAAAGGCGCATCCACAAATTTTTCTGCCTGAAACAAAAGAGCCGCGCTATTATGCGTATGAGGGTGAGCGGCCTGAAGACTTTGAAGGACCAGGAGCGGCCCGACTGATTCAAAGCATCATTAAAGACAAAGCAACCTATCGTAAGCTTTTTGAAAATGCTGCTTCCGATCAGATTATAGGGGAAGCCTCTCCAGCTTATCTCTATAGCCCTATAGCGGCCGAGCGTATAGCTCAAGACAATCCAAATGCCAAGATCATTGCCATCCTTAGAAATCCTATTGAGCGCGCCTATTCGCATTTTTTAGATAACGTAGGCAATGGGTGGGAGCCGTGTACCGATTTTGAACAGGTGATTCAGGCCCAACGCCGTGGGGAGCGTGCCCGTTGGTGGCGAAAGTGGGACTATCTTGGGCATGGCTTTTATGCCCAGCAGCTTATGCGTTATATGACGCACTTTCCTCCCGAGAACATGAAAATCATCCGCTACGAGCATTTTCGGGATGATCCGGAGCGCGTAGTTCGGGATTTGCTGGGCTTTCTTAAGGTAGATTCTGAGGTCGAGCTTCCTGTAGATCAGCGTTATAATGTTTCGTGGGTACCCCGCTGGCGCTGGCTGCAGCAGGTGTTTGGTCAACCTCGGGGGCTTAAAAAGGTAGTTCGGTCTGTGGTGCCTTCTGAAGTCCGGCGGTGGTTGCGCCATCGCTTGGAAGTCATAAACCGACATCGTCCTCCGATGTCGCCTGCAGCACGCAGGCTGCTTTTGGAGATTTATCTCCCCGAGATTGAGGCCTTAGAGCGGCTACTAGGGTGGGATTTAAGCGATTGGAAGCGACCGGAATAAAAGATGCTCTACGTTTATTTTGGCCATCATAAGTGTGCTTCGACGTGGATTCATGAAATCCTCGCACAGGTGTGTCGTGAGGCTGGGTTGCGCACCCGGCTGCTGGTAGATCCCCTAACGCCCTATGCGCATGGCCCGTTGACGGACTACCGTCGGCAGGATATTTCCCGAGAAGCGTTGGGGGAGTACCTGAGCAAGGCTAAAGTAGATTTTGCCTTTTGTATTACGGCCGATCGGAGGCATGTCGACGGTTTGGGAGAAGTCCCGTTTCGCGGATTCCATGTGATTCGAGATCCTAGGGATATTATCGTCTCGGCCTATTTTTCACACCGCAACAGTCACCCAACGGAAGGGCTGCCCCATTTAGCCGAACACCGGCAGCGGCTGCAAGCGGTCTCCAAGGAAGAAGGGTTGCTGCTAGAGATGGACTTTTCGGCCCAGGAAATTCGAGACTTAGCAGAGTGGCCCTATGGGCAGGAGAACATTCTGGAACTGAGAATGGAAGATCTGATTGCCCGCCCCTACGACGGATTCTTGCAGATCTTCGAGTTTCTAGGACTCATGGACTGGGAGGGCGACTATCTGGCCCGCCGGCGGATTAGCCGGTTTGTGCAGCGCATGTTGAACCGGCTGAGTTTCCGGCATCCTATGCTTGGTTGGCTTCGGCGGCCGATGCAGGTCACTGGGGAGGTATTGCTGGGACGGGTTTACGACCATCGATTCGAGAAAAAGGCCGGTCGTCGGCCTAAAGGGCAAGAGGATCCGAAGAGCCATTACCGAAAAGGCCAGCCTGGGGACTGGCGCAATCACTTTACTGAAGTGCATGTGGCTGCCTTTAAGGAAAAGTTTGGCGACCTGGTGGTGCGCCTAGGATATGAGTCCGATCATAACTGGGGGCTAGAGCCAAAAGACCCAATACTTGGGTTTGAAGGGGAGGCAGGCAGGTCGCGTGCCTAGGACAAGTGGTTAGCGTAGTCAAACAGCTAAGGGGGATGCTCAGGCCTCTGTCTTAGATAGCACTTGTGGGGTTTTGAAAGACCATGCGTATTCTTTTTGTTGCGCAGCGGTATCACCCTTGTGTCGGCGGGGTAGAAACGCAAACGCGACTGGTGGTGCGCGAGCTGGCCCGGCGAGGTCATGACTTGAAAGTGGTGGCCACTACGTTGCGAGAAGCTCGGCTGCCGGTGCGGTTGCGGGTGCTCGGCGACAGCTTGCTCCTGCCCGATGGAGCCTCTTACAATGATGAAGGCACACCTGTCCATGTGCTTGCGCCGAGCCTTTGGGACCGGTTGCGCATGCTACCGATAGCTGTGCGGGCGATGCCGTTTTTGGCGCGCCAATACCACATTTTACGTCGCTTAGGCTATCCATTTTTTCGGAGCGTTTTTGCTCCGAAGCTGCGTCCCTTTATTGCCTGGGCCGATGTGGTGCACTCGGTGGCAGGCAACTACTTGGGTTGGACGGCGCAGGAGGTGGCTCGGGCGCTAGGGCGTCCGTTTATCGTGACGCCTTACGTCCATCCGGGGCAATACGGCGATGGTCCCGATGATGCCCGACATTGGCAATTGGCCGATGCCGTGTTGGCCCTGCTGGAAACCGATCGTAAGGTGCTCATCGAGCGCTTACGCGTGCCGGCTGAAAAGGTGCATCTCTACGGAGTAGTACCTCTGTTGCCCGAACAAGCCGATGGTGCCGGTTTCCGGGCGCGGCATGGACTAGGCAAAGCGCCGCTTGTGTTGTTTGTGGGCCGCATGAACGACTACAAGGGGGCGCCTGCGCTGGTGCAGGCAGCATCGCTGGTATGGGAGACCAGGCCAGACGTGCACTTTGTCTTTATTGGGCCTGCCTCAGAAGACGAACGGCGTATTTTTACAGGCGCTGATGCCCGGCTGCACTATCTAGGCCGCGTGAGCGATCAAGAAAAGGCCGATGCCTACGCTGCCTGTGATGTGTTTTGCATGCCTTCACGGCATGAAATCTTACCCGCGGTGTACCTCGAAGCCTGGAGCTACGGCAAGCCAGTGGTTGGAGGGCCAGCCCCGGGTTTGTGGGAGTTGATTGAAGGCAACCAAGCGGGGATCGTGGTAGCACAGCAGCCAGAGGCCATCGCAAAAGGATTATTGCAATTGTTGCAAGCCCCGGATTGGGCTCGGCACTTGGGGGAAAACGGTCGCCGATTGGTACAGCAGCGGTATACCCGTGAGGCACTGGTGGACACGCTAGAGCAGATTTATAGCGAATTGCTTGTCCGGTTTGCAAGCCCGCAGATCACGCGCTAAACCAACAGACGAGGAACGCCACCGCCTATTCCAGCAAGCGTGGGTCGTTTTTGCGGGGGCTATTGGAGATAGCTCGGCGGGCTGACCTAGCCTGGGTTGGCAGGTATCCCAAAACACAAGGCAGCATTGCGCAAAAAGATACCTGATAAATGCGCCAAAACACCCCATGCGTTGCTGAAAAAGAGCGTGCGCCACAACCATGGGAGATGGCTAAACTTTTTCTTGAGCACTGTTAGTTTAGACTGACTGCGGGGTTTTATGAAGAAGATACTGATCACGGGTGGGGCAGGCTTTATTGGGCGCTGGGTGGTGGCGTACGGTTTGCGCAAAGGGTATCGTGTGGCCGTCTACGACAACCTGCAAGCAGGTTCACTGGACCACCTGATCGAATTTGCGAACCGGGTCGATTTCTACAAGGCCGATATTCTGGACGCACCTACGCTGGGTGCTGTAATGGCTGAGGTGCGTCCAGAGATCGTTTTTCATCTGGCTGCGCTCCACTTTATTCCCTACTGTAACGCGCATCCGCAAGAGACGCTGCGCGTCAATGTTGAAGGTACGTACAATGTGCTCGAAGCGGCTGCGCAAAATGGGGTGCGCACAGCTGTTGTGGCTTCTAGCGGAGCGATTTATCCCAGCGTGGCCGGCCTGATCCCTGAGACCCTCTCGCCGGCACCGGTTGATGTTTACGGACTCAGCAAGTTGCTTGCCGAGCAGGTAGCTGAGCAATTTGCGCGTACAACCCGCATGGCCTGTATAGCTGCGCGCTTGTTCAACACCTACGGGCCTTTTGAAACCAATCCCCATCTGATTCCACACATCATCGCAGCGCTCCAACGAGGACCAGTGGTTGAACTGGGTAATATCCACACCAAGCGCGACTACATTTATGTCGAAGACGTAGCACGGCTGCTGATTGCGTTAGGGGAGCGGGTAACCGAAGGCTACGAGGTGGTCAATGTGGGTACTGGACAGGAATACTCGGCGGAAGAGATCGTTCAGACGCTTGCAGAGCTGATGGGGCAAGAGATCGAAGTCCGGATTGATCCTGCCCGAGTGCGTCCGGTAGATAAGCTCCATCAGCAAGCCGATACAACGCGCTTACACAAGTTGACCGGGATGCTTCCCACCATAACGTTGCGGGAAGGATTGACGCGGCTGTTGCAGCACGAAGGCTTGCTAGCGCGGGTAGGGTAGCCCTTACTAGGAGAGGGTAGCTTTGGGCGTGGAAAGTGCTGGATTTGATGAAGCGGAAAATAAAAAAAGCGGCGACGCTGATTTGCCTGACGCCGGTGCGTAATGAAGCCTGGATCTTGGAGCGCTTTCTCCAGTGCGCTTCAACCTGGGCGGATTACATTGTGATCGCTGATCAGCAATCCACCGACAACTCCCGCGAGATCGCCCGGCGATTCGAGAAGGTGGTTTGGGTCGACAACCCATATCCTGCTTATGACGAAGGCGCGCGGCAGCAGCTATTGATTGAAACTGCGCGCCGCTTGCCAGCGAGCGGTCGGCGCATTCTTATTGCTTTGGATGCAGACGAGATGTTTTCGGCCAATTGGATGGAAAGCGAAGAGTGGCAACGTCTGCTCACTGCGCCGCCGGCTACCGTGCTTTACTTTCAATGGGTGAACATTGGTCCAGAGGTATCTTGTGCTTGGGTTGACCCGTCCTACAAACCCTTTGGCTTTGTCGATGACGGTTCGCCACATGAAGGACGGCCAATTCATGGCCCACGGGTTCCAGTACCTGCGCATGCCTCAGCGTTGCATTTTAAGGAAATCAAGGTATTGCATTACCAGTATGCCGATTGGGAGCGTATGCGCAGCAAGCAGCGCTGGTATCAAGTTTGGGAACGGCTAAACGATCCCAAAAAGCGTCCGGTGACCCTTTTCCGCCAGTATCATCACATGGAGGCAGCCATCCGGCAAGCTGGGCCAGTGCGGCCAGAGTGGCTGGCAGGCTACGAAGCCCTAGGCATCGACATGCGGTCAGTTCAGCGGCAAAACGCTTATTACTGGGATGATGAGGTCTTGCAGTGGCTGGTGCAATACGGTCCAGAGCGTTTTCGGAAACTAAACATCTGGGATCAGGACTGGGCGGCTCTGGCTGCGCAGAGAGGGTTTTCCCTTAATGGCCAGCTTCGCGATCCCCGTACCCCTTTGGAGAAAGCAGTGCACGCTTGGCTAAAGGCAACGCAGGGGAAGAGTCATAGGCTGCACATTCGAGCAGTGCAAAAACTTCTTCAACTGCTGGGATGGTAGCCTTTGGGTCGACATATGGCCAGATGTCGCTGTCGGCGTTAGGCCGCAAAGATGTGTTATACTTTTTTGTCCATGTGCAAAAAACGGCCGGTACGTCCTTTCTGCAGCGTGCGGTTTATTCCAATTTTGCACCCGAGGAAATTTGCTCGGGAGTGCGCATACGCACTTTTCGAAAAGCGCTTAAGCCTTCACACCGTTTTGCCCATGGCCATGTGGCTTATGGGCTGCATTGGCTAACGCGACGCCCAGTAGTCTACCTGACATTTTTGCGGCATCCGGTTGATCGGGCTATTTCGCATTACTATTTCATTCGGCAGTGTGACCCGCGTCTTTGCCGGCATGATCGCTATGAGGCAGCTACGTTAATGGATTTAGTGACCTTTTATCGGCAGCCGCAATTTCGTAACGAGATGACCATGATGCTTGCCGGCATTTTCTGGCATAAGCTGCAAGCTTACCTAGCGCATCCTGCTTTTGGGCAGCGGGCACTTCGCCAGGCTTGCTTTAATCTGCGTCATCGTTTTGCCTGCTTTGGGCTGCAAGAGCGCTTTGAAGATTCCTTGCAGCTTTTTGCGCACACGCTAGGATGGCGCATGCTGCCCCAGGATGTGCGACTTAAGCAAACGCGGGCGCGGCCGAAGCTTGAAGAAGTGCCTTTTGCGCTTTATCAGGAGTTGGCCAGGCTAAACGACCTGGATATGGTGCTGTATCGTTATGCCTGTCGGTTTTTTGCCGAGCGTATGCGGCAACGGATTCCCCTAACCTTTACGTCATGAAAGCTATGCGTAAGCTGCTTGTTACAGGTTCATCTGGCCTCATTGGTTCAGAGGTGGCCACGTATTTTGCACATCGAGGTTGGGAGGTGCATGGGGTAGACAACAACCTGAGGGCTTTCTTTTTTGGGCCGGAGGGAGACACGCGCTGGAACCAGCGACGGCTTGAGGCGACACTCCCGCGCTTTACCCATCACGAACTGGACATTCGAGATCGCCAGGGTGTGCTTGAGCTCCTCGAGACGCTGCGGCCCGACGCCATCGTGCACACGGCTGCCCAACCTTCGCACGACAAAGCTGCGCAGATTCCCTTTGAGGATTTTGATGTAAACGCTGTAGGTACACTTAACCTGCTGGAGGCCACGCGGCGCTACGCGCCTGAGGCGGTCTTTGTGCACCTATCGACCAACAAGGTCTACGGCGACGCGCCAAACGAACTGCCCCTTGTGGAGCTGGAAAAACGCTGGGACTATGCCGATCCAGCCTACTATAATGGCATTCCTGAGACTTTCCGGATTGACCAGTCGAAACATTCGATTTTTGGGGCATCAAAGGTGGCGGCCGACATTATGGTCCAGGAGTATGGGCGCTACTTTGGCCTAAAGACCTGCTGCTTGCGGGGCGGCTGCCTGACCGGTCCGAACCACTCGGGGGTAGAGCTCCATGGCTTTTTAAGCTTCCTGATCAAGTGTAACGTGACCGGTCGTAAGTACACGATCTATGGCTACAAGGGCAAGCAGGTGCGGGACAACATCCATTCCTACGACGTCGCTCGTTTTATCGAGTGTTTCATTGAAGCCCCCCGGGTGGCAGAAGTATACAACTTGGGTGGGGGACGCGGAAATAGCTGTTCAATTTTGGAAGCCTTTGAAATGATCGAGGCTATCTCAGGTCGAAAAATGATTTACGACTACGTCGACAAACCACGTGAGGGAGACCATATTTGCTATATTTCAGACCTAACGAAGATGAAGACGCACTATCCCGAGTGGGATATTACCAAGACCCTCCCAGAAATTTTTGAGGAAATCTATCGCGGATGGATCGCGCGCGAAAAAATGCACCGCAAGGTAGCCTGATTGTCTTTGTACAACCGTTTGGGTTACGGGATAGCAGTGGTGGGGGGCGCATTCTGCGGGCTTTACTTGAAAAGGCGCCGGTACCGTTTTTGAGCATTTGCACCAGTGTGCGGCCACCGGCGCCGCCACCTTTTGGGCAAGAGGTGCATGTGCCCCCGCGCCCTTTCTTTAGACGTCTTGAAGCCACCCGATTTGCGCGCTATTTGCATTGGGTGGCCGAGTGGCGTCGCGCGGTCTTCGAGCAAGCCTTAGAGCGCGTCATTTTAGAGGCCGGAGCAACGGCAATTCATGCCATTCCCCATGGTGCAGATTTCTGGTATGCGTATCAGATCGCTGAGCGGCATGGCTTACCTTATGTGCTGAACGTGCATGATGACCTGCGTTATAACCTAGCGGGGCACCCCAAGCTCCATTTTTTGATGGAACGGCTCTCCTACGTTTGGCAGCGTGCTACAGCCCGTATTGTGATCTCAGAGGCCATGGGCGAAGCCTATAGTCAATGGTTTGGGCGTCTGCCTTATGAGGTCATTACCGACGGGCTGCCCGACGCGCTACCTGAAGGTCCACGGCCGCACCCAGAAAATCGGGCTGTGGTTTACTTTATGGGTGCTTTGCATCTCTCTTATCATGCTAATTTTCGGGTGTTAGCTAAAGCCCTCGACCAGTTGCAGGCACGCCGGCCCGGTTGGCAGATTGCATTGGTTACGCGGGGTAGTCGTTTGCCTGCCTATCCGCGGCGCGTCCAAACCCAGGAGTTGCCTTATGCGCCGGAGGCTGAAGTGGCTCGCGATTTGGATCGTGTGGATTTGCTCTATCTACCGTTGCCCTTTGGCGAGCAGTATGCGCCGTTTACACGCTATAGCCTATCGACCAAACTGGTGACGTATTTGGGAAGCGGCTTGCCTATCCTGTATCATGGGCCGGCCGATGCGGCAGTGGCGCGGTTGCTTTCGCGTTACGAAGCGGCGGTTCAGGTGCACAGCTTGGAGGCAGCACGCCTTGAGCAGGCTATTGAGCAAGCACTACAAGAACGTGCGCGCCTTGTCGAAGGCGCACTTCGCTTAGCCCGTGAGCGGTTCCTCCTTTCGGACCAACGGGAACGGTTTTGGCAGCTGTTACTCAGTGTTGAGCGCGTCTGGGCATAGTCCTATGCGTGTCGATTTGCTTTTTCCGGTACTTCCTCCTCGTTTAGATGGTATCGGCGATCATACAGCACGTTTGGCTGCTGCGCTGGCAGCTGAAGGTGTAACAGTTCGCGTGTTGACCGCACAGCCGGAGTGGATACCTATCCCTGGGGTAGAGGTGGTTCGGGCTTTTGCCTATCCGCCTCGACGGGGCATCAGGGAGCTCGTAAAGACCGTGGTGAGCGAACCTCCCGATTGGCTTGTGGTGCAGTTTAACCAGTTTAGCTATGGGCGCTGGGGGCTTAATCCTTTTCTGCCGAGGGTGCTTCGGATATTGCAGCGGCAGTGCCCTGCGCTACGCTTAGCCGTGATGTTTCACGAAGACTTTGTGCCGCCTACAAACTGGAAGAATCGCATTTTTCGTGTTTGGCAGCTCCCTCAATTTTGGGCACTAGGAAGACTGGCCGACGTCGTTGCTTTTTCGATTCAACCCTGGGTAGAGGCTTATCGCTTTTGGTTTCCCAAGGCCTATGTGGTACACTGGCCGGTAGGGTCGAATATCTCTCATGTCGGCTTTAGCCGTGAGGAAGCCCGCAAAAGGTTAGGCATTGCTCCGGAAGTGTTTGTGGTTGGCCTGTTTGGCACGCTGCACGTTGCCCGACTGATTGACTACGTTGCAGCCGCGTTGCAGCAGCTCAAAACGCTACCCGTGCCTGTGGAGCTGCTCTACGTAGGTCCGCACGGGGCAATGCTTCAGGAGCGGATGCAAGGGGTATTGCTACGTGATGCCGGTGCTTTGCCAGAGGAGGACGTTTCCTGCCATTTGTCTGCAATGGACCTGTTACTGGCGCCGTTTATCGATGGGGCTTCAACGCGGCGCAGTTCGCTGATTGCTGGATTGCAGCATGGGCTGACCGTAGTGAGCACCGATGGGCCCTTGACCGACCCTATGCTGCGCGCTGTGCATGGCAAGGCCCTTTGGCTGACACCGGTGGGTGATCGTGCCACCTTTGCTCGGGCAGTGCTCGAGCTAGCGCAGCAGCCGGCCTTACGCGAGGCATTGGGCAAAGAAGCCCGCGCGTTTTACGCTACGCATCTGGACTGGCCTCGTTTAGCCCGTCGCGTGCTCAAAACTCTGAGCGTAGCTGCACGGCTTGCTCATCAGGTGGCTTCATGAAGGTCGCGATTCTCATGCCGTTGGCTGAGCAGCGCGGGGGTGCTGAGCAGCTATTGCGGCTATTTCTTCGGCATGCCCCAGGAACTCCGGATAGGTGGCCCCTTGTGTTTTTTGAAGAGGGGTCCCTTGTAGAAGAAGCTCGGGCGCAGGGATATCCGGTACAGGTACTCTGGGCCGGACGGTTGCGGCAGCCCGTTCGGTATTGGCAAACGGTCAGAGCGCTTGCCCGGATGTTTCGGCAGGAAGGAATTACCTTGGTGTTGAGTTGGATGAGCAAGGCCCATCTCTACGGAGGTATAGCCGCCCGACTGGCTGGGATTCCAGCGCTATGGTTTCAGCATGGCATACCGACGCTGGATTCTTGGATGGACCGGTGGATTACACGGGTGCCGGCTGTTGGCGTGCTGGCCTGCTCGCAAGCAGCTGCTGAGGCGCAACAGCAGCTGCGTCCGGTGCGGCAAACAGCCGTCGTGTATCCTGCGGCTGATCTGACAGCGTTTGATCCTGATCGGCTGCCTGCACCAACCGAAGCGCGAAGGCAGCTCGGGCTACCTGAAAAGGGGCCCCTAATCGGTATGGTTGGGCGCCTGCAGCGTTGGAAAGGTATGCATACGCTTGTTCAGGCCATGCCACGTATCCTGGAAAAGCACCCCGAAGCCCGGGCCTTGATTGTCGGTGGGCGCCATGATTTGGAGCCGGATTACGAATCCTGGCTGCGCACCTTGATTGTCCAGCTTGGCTTGTCAGATCGGGTTTGGCTAGCAGGATTCCAGGCGAACGTTCCCCTTTGGATGCAGGCAATGGATGTGGTAGTACACGCCTCAGACCGGGAGCCCTTTGGCTTGGTTGTGGTCGAAGCCATGGCGCTGGGCAAGCCTGTTGTGGCCGGGGCAGAAGGGGGACCCCGTGAGATCCTTACTGAAGGTATAGATGGTTTGCTGGCCCCTTATGGGGATGCTGAAGCATTGGCCCGTCAGGTGTTGCGCTACTTGGACGATCCAGTGTTTGCCCAAAAAGTGGGGGAAGCCGCCCGTCGTCGTGCGCGTGATTTTGGTCCAGAGGCTTTTGCACAGCGGCTCGCGCAAGTCCTCTATGCATTTATCCCGCGGATTGCGCCGAAAGCGCATACGGTATAGCAGATAAAGCGAGAACCCTCAAGGTGCTCTGGATGATGCATTGCAGCGCTAAGTGCTGCATCTTGTAAGCTGCCATAAGGCTGCTTAGCAGGGTATAACTACAGGTCCAAAACAGATGGAATGGACACAGGCCATAGGGGGATCGGTAGCGCGGACTCTTCCCTGGCGTAGGGCACTAGGCGTGGGTTTGATAGGCGTGTTGGGGGTAGGCGCTGTGCTGTACCTTTTGCTGACCGGACGGGGTCGACTGGCTATGACCCTGGTGTTTTTAGAATTGTTTGTGGCCATGGCCACTGTTAATGTCCGGGCAGCCATTTTGGCGGTATTTACTTATCTGATAATCTTAGGTGATTTGCGCCGGCTTTTAATTCCGGTGTTTGGCTGGTCGGGCACCGATCCGCTTTTGATGGTGGGGAGTGTATTTGCTTTGGTGGTGACGGCAGGTGCGTTGGTCAATCGGGAAATCCGCTTCGATACCAAGCTAGCGAAGTGGACCCTGGTGCTCATGGCCATCATGGTGCTGCAGATTTTCAATCCTAAGCAAGGCGGGTTGATGGTAGGCCTGGCGGGAGCCATGTTTCTCATCGTCCCAATCTGCTGGTTCTGGGTAGGGCGCACCTATGCCACGCTAGCCATGGTACGTACGCTGCTTTACGGACTGGTGGTGCCCCTAGCCCTGGTGGCGGCAGCGTACGGGACGTACCAGGTATTTTTTGGTTATCTGCCGCATCAGCAGCATTGGCTGGAGATGAACTGGTATGCTGGGTTAGGCGACCCAAACAATCCCGCTCCGATTTCTCTGTTTGCTTCGAATACAGAATACGGCAAGTTTATCAGTATTGGTGCTGTGCTAGCATGGGCAGCCTTTTTGCGGGGAAATCGGGGCGCAGGTCTGCTGGTACCGCCGCTGCTGATCGCGATAGCCTTAACCGGCAGTCGAGGTCCCTTGTTTTTTTCCTTAGCAATGATGGTGGGGCTTTGGGCAGTGCTCGCCCGTACGACAGCGACTTGGGTACTACGGGGTGCACTGGCTGCTGTACTGGCCGCTTCGGGATTGGTGTGGAGCTTGACACAGGCCTCGCAGCTTGACCTGGATCCGCATGTGCAAGCCCGTTTGAATCGGCAGGCTCAAGAGTTTATCCATGCCCGTCGGGGCGATGAGGAATACAGCTCAGCCGAAAAGCACTTTACCATGATGCTTGGTGGGTACCTTTATCCTTTGCGGGAGCCATTGGGCTTAGGCATTGGCGCGGTGACCAAAGCCGCGGTTAAGTTTGGCGGTCGTAGCTATAATACGGAGACGCATCTGGGTAATAGTTTTGTAGCCTTGGGATTACCAGGAGGCATTGTCTATCATGTGGTTATAGTCTTATTGGTGCTTACCGCGTTCCGATACTGGATGCGTACCCGTAGCTTAATCGCACTGGCCTTGCTAGGCGTGCTTGGCGTAACTATGGCGAACCTACTGGCGGGGGAGGCTTATGCCGTAGGACCGCTTGTAGCTTTTTGTGCCGGTGCGGTAGATCGATTGGCTTTGTCAAATCGGACTGAGAGGGATGCCTGATGGGCTGTCGGCCGAATCGCTATTTTCGCTGTTTGGGTTACCGTGAGGTGCCTGAGCCGCTGGATCTTGATAAGCCGCCGAAGCGGCCTTCCTATCTGCATCGCGTGTTGCAGGTTGTTGAACAAGAGCTTAAAGATGAGGGACTGACGTTTTACGTGACCTGGAAGCTAGATGCGCTACCTGAATACGGAAACCATGTGGTTCCCATTGTGATGGGGGATGAGTGGAGCCAGATCCCGGCCTATGTGGATCGTGTGTTGGTGACGTTTAAGTGTTATGGCATTTATCCCCAACTGGCCGCAAGGCCACTCCGAAAGCCTTCTTACTTAAATACGCTTCTGCTATTGCGACATCTGCGTGTGCTGGCCCACTGGTTGCCGGGTGCGTTACGATATGCTACTCGTTACCTGCAACTTCGCCTTCAGGGCAGATCCATGCCCCCGGTTTATGATTTACCCTTAGGGTATGGAAACCAGCTAGCGTTGCCCGTGCAGCCTATCGAAACGCGACCGATTGATATATTTTTTGCAGGTAGTGTGGAGCAGGGTTTCCCTAGGCGCTTTTGGACACCCCACCGCTGGCTGCCAAGCCCCAAACGGGTTTCTCGCCTGCGCATGCTTCGGGTCTTGGAAAGTTTGCAGCGTCGCTTTCCGGAGCTGCGTATATGGGTGCACACCAACACCCGCTTTGTGCTCAATGCCCTGGAATACGGACTAACTACCCATGGGGAGGTACTGGATACCGAAGCCTACTCGCAAATGCTGATGAATAGCAAAATTTGCTTGGCTCCCCGAGGTACATCGGCTGATACCTTTCGGTTATTTGAGGGACTGCGGTATGGGTGCATCGTAATTACTGAGCGCCTGCCTAAGCGGTGGTTTTATCAAGATCTGCCGGTTGTTCAGGTAGACGACTGGTGGGAGCTTCGGGAACGCATACCTGACTTGCTGCGCGATGCGGGTTGTATGCAGCAGCTCTCTAAGGCTGCGCAGCACTGGTGGCAAACTGTGGCTTCAGAGGAAACGGTTGGGCGGTGGATGGTACAAAAAATTCGTGCGCAGCAGGCAATGCAAAAGGCCTTGGCTGTAAAGCTTGTAGAAGTATAACCAGCGATGCATGTAGCTATTATTACGCACAACGTCTTCCCTGGCGATGGGCAGGGGCGCGTAAACTATGAGCTAGCGCGCTATTGCTTGATGCGAGGCGCTACGGTCACGCTTTTTTGCGACAAGCTGGACCTGACGCTGCGCGAGATGGGTGCTTCGTGGGTGCCCCTTCATACAGGTTTATTGGGCGAGGCCGTCGACCTCTACAAGGTTTGGCGTTTCCGACAAAAGGTCGATCGGGTGATTGCCACCATGGATCACATGTTTGATGTGATTTTGGGTTGTGGCGTAGTCATGCGTTTCCCGCACACGATCAATGCTGTGCATTTTGTGCACGGCACTTGGATGCGTTCCCCCTACCATCCAGCCCAGCAGCATCGGGACTGGCGGGCACGCTACCAGGGACTGTTCACCCGGCTGAATGCGGCCTGGGAGCTTGAGACCTTTGCGCAGGCCCAGTGCATTGTAGCCGTCTCAGATATGGTGCGCGACGAGTTGATGGCCATCGGTGTGCCTCCAGAGCGTATTGAGGTGATCGTGAACGGAGTGGACCTAGAGGAATTTCATCCCGGACGGGCTGACCGTACTCGGCTAGGATTGCCCGAAGGCGTGCCCTTGGCCCTGTTTGTGGGCGACATTCGCTCGCCCATCAAAAACCTGGATGGCGTGCTGCATGCGCTCCAGCAAGTGCCTGGGTTACATGTAGCCGTGGCTGGAAAGCTGCCCGGGAGTCCTTATCCTGCGCTGGCAGAGCAACTGGGCGTAGCCGATAGGGTTCACTTCCTTGGCTTTCGCCGGGATATCGCCTCGCTGATGCGGGCTGTGGATTTTTTTGTGCTGCCCTCTCGGCGTGATTCATGCCCCCTGGTGTTGCTTGAGGCAATGGCCAGCGGATTGCCGGTTGTGGTTTCTCGGCAGGTGGGAACGGCTAACCTTGTAGGCCAGGCAGGCTTTGTTATCGACAGCCCCGAAGATCACGAAGCGCTGGCTCAGGCGATGGGGGCGCTTGCGCGCGACCCAGACCTACGGCAACAAATGGGGTTAGCTGCGCGAGCCGTAGCTGAGCAACATAGCTGGGACCAAATGGCCAACCAGTATGCGGCATTGTTTGAGCGCTTGACCGGGAAGACATTTCCTCTGCCTGCCCTCTATGCGGTGTGACCATGGCGCGTCCAAAGATGCTCTGCATCAGCACGGCTGGACCAGTAGGCCAGGACTTTCAGCGCATCCAACGCCTAACGGAGGGGTTGCCTGTGGATTGCACTCTGTGGGGACTAGAGCGCAACCGGTCGCGCCAGAAAAACCTTTGGGCGGTTTGGGAACGGCTGCGCCAAGAGCGCCCAGATCTCGTCTACCTAGAAGGAACCGGCATTGCGGCAGGACTGCCCCTCATCTGGGCTGCACGGGCTTGGGGCCAGCGCTATGTGGTCTCGTCTGGCGATCCCATAGGTGGCTTTTTTTATGTTACAGAGGGACCGCTCTATGGGGCAGCCTTTAGCATATATGAGCGCCTGCTGTATCGCTACTGTTCCGGATTTATTGGATGGACACCCTATCTGACTGGTGTGGCCCTCAAACTGGGAGCGCCGCGCGCTATTACAATCGAGGGCGGCGTTGACTTAGAGACGTTTAGGCCCTACCCGGAATCCCATCGTCAGTTCCTACGTCAACGCTATGGTATTCCTGCGGACCATCTCGTGTGTGGCGTAGTCGGTAGCTTAAAATGGGTGGCGCGTCAGCGCTATTGTTACGGATTAGAGCTGGTAGAAATGCTCCGCTACCTTCGTCGGGTAGATGTTACGGTACTGATTGTTGGTGATGGTGATGGATTGCCCTATCTGAAAGCACGCCTACCAGAAGCACTGCAGCGCCGCGTGGTGTTCACCGGACGCGTTGCAGCAGCAGAGGTGGTGGATTTGCTCAACGTCATGGATATCGGCTTTATTACACAGACGCTCGATGCCTTAGGACGCTACCGGCTTACCACCAAGTTGCCCGAGTATTTGGCGACGGGATTACCCGTGGCGATGAGTCCTATTCCAGGCTTTTATGACTACGTCTATCCGGCTGGATGGGCATTGCCTGAAGGACACCCGGCCGATCGGGCATTTCACCAGAAAGTAGCCGCTTGGCTTGATACTTTAAGCTGGGAAGAAGTGCAGGCGCGGGCTGCGTTGGCACGTGCACAGGCACAACGTTTCAGCTACGATGTGTTGCGCCCACGCTTTGCAGCCTTTATCCAAGCTTTGCTAGGGCTTGAAAAGACGGTGTTTGCAGAATCTAAAGTGAATGGCTGATGCGGATTGCCTGTTATGGTCTGGTCGAAGAGCACGCCGGCAGCGTAGCTTCTGCAGATTTTTTGATTCTAGAGGAATTGCTGCGGCGTGGGCATCAGGTAGACCTGTTTGCTAAAGCAGACTTTGTGCGGCAACCCGAAGGGTTAACCCGCTGGCCTCAGTTTCGTTACGAAGGGATTTTGCTGGATAACCTCCAAGAGTTTCGCCAGAGGTGGGCTTGGGCTCTTAAATGGCTTCCTAGGCAAGTGGTGGAAGATTGGATATACCGGAAACATCTAACAGCCATTGCCCATCGGCTAAGGACGCAGCATCAACGTCATCCTTACGACGTGCTGCTGTTTTTAGGAGTTGGTGCGCAGTTTGCCATCGATGGTTTGCCTGTAGTTGCTTGGCTTCAGGGTCCGCCCCAAACCGAATGGCAGGCCCTGCATCGCTTGCGTCGCCAGCTTGTGGCGCTGTGCGGCTGGTCGCTTTACCTAAAACTCTGGGCTTTTTATCAGTATAAACAGCGTGCAGCTCGGCGTGAGCTGTCGCGCTGCCAAGCGGTCATCTGCGGCAGTGAGTGGAGCCGAAACCACTTGGTTGCTTTCGGTGTGCCGGCTGAACGCGCGTTTGCGCTACCGTATCCGTTTGACCTTCAGCTTTTCCGTCCCAATCCCGAAGTACCGCCCCGTCGTCCTGGTCGGAGGACTTTGCTCTGGTTAGGGCGCATCGATCCGCGCAAGCGGTTGGACCTTATGCTGGAAGCTTTTGCGCTTTTGCTGCGCGAGCGGCGTGACGTGCACCTGGAGATCATTGGAAGGTTTACGTATGCCCCCCAGTACCAGCGCCTTATCGAGCAATTTCCTTATCCCGAGCACTTGACGTATTGTGGCCACATCGCTCGGACTGCGGTTCCAGCGCTTTTGCAAGCAGTGGACGTTGTGGTTCAGCCCAGCGAAGATGAAAACTTCGGCTCAGCGGTCGCTGAAGCGCTTTGCTGTGGTAAGCCTGTTGTCGTGGGACCAACGAATGGCACAGGCGAATACTGCGGTTCAGCTGCTTTTCGGTTTGCGGAGTATACCCCCGAGGCCTTACGGGATGCCCTGCGGGCAGCGTTGCAAGCTGTGGAGGCTGACCCAGTAGGTTGGGCAACACGTGCGCGTCAGACTGCAGAAGCACGGTTCGACGTGCGACGCGTCGTAGATGACCTGGAGGAGATCTTGGCGCGGCAGGTCCGAGAACGCAGCCAGCGCCCCCGAGCAGTTGCTACAGGCTCACGCTTATGAACCGATTACCTGATTTTTTGATTATCGGTGCGCAAAAAAGCGCCACAACTTGGCTGGCTCATGTGCTGCGGCAGCACCCGCGTATTTTTATGCCTGAGCATGAGCCGCATTTTTTTAATTATCCTCAGCCTATTAAACGTTACCTTCAAGCCTTTAGCCAAGCCCACCCTGATCAGCTTATCGGCGAGAAGACGCCCGATTATTTGCATTTGAGCCGTCGCCAAATTGCCGAAGTGCGCAAACTGCTTCCGCATGCACGACTGATTGTTATACTGCGTAACCCTATAGCCCGGGCCTGGAGTCAGGCCCGGATGGAACTTTCTGTGGTGAATAAGCGCCAGCTTAGCCAACGGGATCTATTAGGACTAGCGCTGCACGTCTACTTTGCGCGTAATCGGTTGCGAACCAAGTATGCTCAAGCGCTGCGCCGTTGGCTTAAGTTTTTTCCTAAAGAGCAGCTGCTCGTACTCTTTTACGAAGACCTTCGTAAAGATCCTGTTGACATCTTGCAGCGCGTCTTTGCTTTTCTCAACATATCCCCCTTGCCGCGACCACAACTTGAGTCGTTGGTAGCGCAACGGGTCTGGGCTTCTCCTGAACATACACTTCCCAAAACCCTGCGCTATGCGCTGACCAAGCAATATATTTCTCAAACACTGCTCCTAGAACGTATGGGGTGGAGGGTGCCATCGGAGTGGCCTCGGCCAGAGGAGCTGCAAACGTTGCGGACAGGAAAACCTTGGCTTCCCCTAGCTGCAAGTATGCTCACTGGATGCATGACCTTACTTACTTTACCTGAGCGGTCGCTGGTTTATATAGGGCGCTGTTTTCCTAGCCTGCGGCTTTACCGGTTCTATGACCACTTGCAACACTGGAGGTTTTTGCGTCTCGGCTTTTCACGTAAATAGCGCATGCACACCTTGCAGTTAGGATCAGGCTGGTTTCAGGAAACCCCAGGTGGGCTGGAGCGCGTCTACGAGGCGCTGTTCCGGTATTTGCCGCATTGTGGTGTGTCTTGCTACGGCATTGTCTTAGCGCGTACAGTACCCTCTAGCCATCATCGCCTAGTAGTAGCCGGAGCGCCCATAGATCCACTTTGGCAGCGTTGGAGAGGAATGCGTCGGGTCGTTCGGGAGCTTCGGCAACAAACCTCGTTTGACCTGGTTGCGGCACATTTTGCGCTTTACGCATTTCCAGTGCTGGATCTGATACGCGACCTGCCACTGGTCGTTCATTTTCACGGACCCTGGGCTTGGGAGGGGCGTGAGGAAGCACGCCCAGGCATGCAAATGAGGATTAAAGCTTGGCTGGAGCGGCAAGTATACCGGCGTGCCGCGCGCTATGTTGTGCTTTCGGAAGCGTTCGGACACGAACTGGTGGAACGCTATCGGGTAGATCCGGCGTGCGTTCGGGTTGTGCCAGGTGGGGTGGAGGCTGAGCGCTTTGCTTTGGACGTTACACGCCAAGAGGCGCGAGAGCGGTTGGGTTGGCCGCTTAACCGGCCTATTGTGCTTAGCGTGCGGCGACTGGTGCGCCGGATGGGGCTGAAACAACTGATCGAAGCTATGGTGCTGGTGCGGCAACAGGTACCCGAGGCACTCTTACTGATTGCTGGGCGTGGACCCTTGGCTGAAGGGTTACAAGCCCAAATTGAAGCACAGCAGCTACGTCAGCATGTACGCCTACTAGGATTCCTTTCTGAAGAGCTGCTGCCTTGGGCCTATCGTGCAGCTGATTTGACGATAGTGCCTACCGTAGCGTTGGAAGGTTTTGGGCTCATCACTTTGGAATCACTTGCAGCAGGTACCCCAGTACTTGTGACACCGGTAGGCGGTTTGCCCGAAGCGGTTCGGGGGCTATCGGCATCGTTGGTGTTGGAGGCAGCCACAAAAGAAGCCTTGGCAGCTGGGCTGATCGAGGCGCTAACTGGTCAACGGTCGCTTCCCGCCCCCGAGGCCTGCCAAGCCTACGTCCGCGCGCACTTCGACTGGCCGGTCATCGCTCGTAAAGTAAAAGCTGTCTATGCCGAAGTGCTCTAGCCATGCCTAAGTGCATTCTACGGCCGTGCATTGTTAGCGCGTCTTCCCAAAGAATGCAACGTGAAAAAGCTTCAGCCTAAGGCGCTAGCTAAAGGCCATCCCAGGTGCTTATGGGTGCACAAAAAAATAGTGTGGTTGGTATTAATTTTGATTAGTTTTTGGACGAAACTAGAGGCATCCTCCTGGTCAATGGCTCAAGCAAAGCTTATGCGTATACTGTTACTGGTTGCGGCATGCTTAGTGGGTGGGGTGCGAGCAATTTATGCGCAATTCACTGAAACGATTTCACGCCTTTATCGACCTGAAATCGCTGCGTTGGCAATGGGCGAGGCGGTAGCCGCTGTGCCGCTGCCGCAAACTGCTTTTTTTTATAATCCTGCGCATTTGATTCATGTCACTGGATTGAAGCCTTCCATTGTGCTGATCGGTGTGCAAGGAGCGTTGAGCACCAACGTGTTTGATCAGGTAGCGTTTGTGCAGGACGAATTGCGTCCGGCCATTGATGAAGGTTTAGAAAACCTCACGCCTGAAGAGCGTCGTCGACTTTACGAAGAAACTTTGGAGAAAGGGCGGACGCGCACGACAGCAGCACTTTCCTTGCAGCTGCCTACGGTGAGCGGGCGTATTGGTCCAGTTGCAGCAGGAGGGGGTGTTTTCCTCTCTTCGGCCGGTCGCTATCGTACGGTGGAGAGCAGCTCGGGTGTGGGCATTCCACGAGTTGAGGCAGATGGTCGCCTAGATGTACTGGCCGTCGGCACGGCTTCGGTGCAAGTCCAGCCTGGGTGGAGCCTAGGGCTTAGCCTGAAATACCTGCGTCGTTACCTCACCCATAAACACAAGTCGGTTGAGGCTTTTGCCCCTAGCGAAGCGCTGCTCTTGTTACGTGGGCAGGCGATAGGCGCTGATGTGGGTGTGCTTTACGAGCCGCCTTTGCCTGGGCCAGGACAGTTGCGTTTAGGATTGGTCTTGTACAATCTCGTCTACACGCCGCTGCGGTATCGCTATAGTCGCACCTTGTCAGGGAACGATGGCGCATCACAGTCGGCCTTGCTGGCTGAAGAAATCGTGCAGGCCAATCAGTACTTTGGCATGCGACCGGGCTATCGTATTGGGGTGGCGTATACCTGGCGTTGGCAAACGCCAGGCGGATGGTTGCAAGCCCCAACCGTCTCGTTGGACTACATCCACCAGCGAGATATGCGTGGGGGCGTGCTAACGCGGCTTTCGTTGGGGACACGGATTGCCGTAGGACCGGTGCTCAGCGTAGCTGCTGGCTTACACCAAGGGTACACCACTGCAGGCTTGGGCTTGCGTTTAGGCGGTTTCCGCTTAGCGTATGCTTTGTTTGGTTTTGAAGAAGGACGGTTGCCTGGCCAGCTTCCTAGCTGGCAACACACGGCTTCGTTGACGATTAGCCTTTGAGGAATTATGCGTACGCGAACAGCTTATCTATGGGCAGTGGTTGTGATCACTAGCGCACTGCTCACCCGATGCAATGTATTTGAGGGCATGAGTGAGGCTGGCCAAAGCAATGATCCGGAAACGCTGCTTGAGGATGCGTTGCTTGCTTTGCAGAAAGGGCGAACCGAGGATGCGATTCAGTACTTAGAAAAGGCGCTTCAGCATGCCCCTGCGGGACAGCCTGTACGCCTTCGGGTACAGGTGGCACTCAGTAATGCGCTGCTTCAAAAGGCACAGATCAATATTTTGACCTTAGAGCGCCTGGCTACCGACTTTAATGGCCGGGTTGAAGGTGTAGGTAAACGCGGCGCTCGCGTGCAAGAGGTTTGCAGTTTCCCACCAGAGCATATCGTGCAGCAGGAACTGACGCTTAACGATTTAGACGGTTATGTGGAATTAGAAACGTGGCAAGCGGTGCTTTCCCGGGTGAGGGAAATCACCAATGAGGTGCTGGCTACGACAACCCTGCCGTTCGACGTGCAAGCACGCATTGCTGCGTTGCAAGCGCAAGGACTGTCGAACGAAGAAATTGCAGCGGCGCTTTTGAATGCTTCTGTTGCTAGCGTGGGTCTGAGCTTTATTGAGCTGGTGACGATAGGCACAAGCCAACAAGTGCGTTGGTACAGCGTGCGCCGTCCAAGTGGTAGAGCCTATCTGGGGTACTGTGCGTCCAATGAAGCAGTGGTTGAAGCCGTACGGCAACTGCTGGCATGCTCCGTGGATGCCGTAGGCTTTTCGGCTACATTGCTGCAAGCCCGTGTGGCCTTATTAAATAACAGTACTCTTGCGCGTCAGCTGGCCGAACGGGTACAAGAGGCCCACGAAGCGCTTGAGGAAAACTTGGGGGGTAGCTGCGCGTCGGTCGACTGAGCCCCAATGCGCATTCTTTTTTTAGACCATACGGCAGCGCTTGGAGGGGCTGAGCTATACCTGCTTGATTTGGCGCCTGCTTTTGCACCACCGGGCGAGGTGGTCTTGTTCGAAGAAGGTCTCTTTACCGCAAAGCTGCGCGCAGCGAGCATTCCCGTAGCGGTTATTGCCGCCCCCAGGGCTTTGCATCGCGTAGCGCGAGAATCGGGGCTTGCGGCCTCGTTGGGTGCTGCTCCAAGCTTAGTGGGTTTGGCCTGGCGCGTAGCGCAAAAGGCTAGGGCATTTGATGTGATCTATGCTAACTCCCAGAAAGCCTTAGTGGTAGGCAGTTTGGCTGCTTTGCTGGCCCGTCGACCGCTGGTGTGGAACTTGCACGACCTGCTGACGACCGAGCATTTTAGCCAGCTGAATATTCGCATAGCAGTAACGTTGGCAAACCGGTTTGTGCGGCTAGTGATTGCCAATTCGGAGGCTACCAAAGAGGCTTTTCTTCGGGCTGGGGGACGTAGGCCGGTTGTGGTGGTGCATAATGGGATCGATGTAAGTCGCTTTACAACTGTAGATCCGGAACGTCTGCGGGCACTGCGCCGGGAGCTGCGTTTAGGAGAAGGGCCCGTGGTAGGGCTTTTTAGTCGGCTAGCCCCTTGGAAAGGGCAGCATGTGTTGCTGGAAGCGATGGCCCTGTTGCCAGGTGTAGAGGCGGTGCTGGTAGGGGAAGCCTTGTTTCAAGAGGAGCAGCGCTATGCACAGCAACTTCGCGAGCGTGCAGCGCAGCCGGATTTAAGGGGACGGGTGCACTTTTTAGGTTTTCGGGAGGATGTGCCCGTGTTGATGCAGGTGGTAGATGTGGTGGTGCACACCTCAGTTGCCCCAGAGCCGTTTGGTCGGGTGATTGTGGAAGGGATGTTGGCTCGTAGACCCGTTATTGCAACGAAAGCAGGAGGTGCTCTAGAGATTGTGCGTCCAGGAAAAACGGGATTGCTGGTTCCACCTGGCGATGCGCAAGCGTTGGCTCGAGCTATTCAGTATCTGCTGATGCATCCCAATGAAGCCTATCAGCTAGCCCAGGCCGCCTATGAAGATGCGTGCATGCGATTTTCACTTGAGGCTATGCAAGCGGCTGTTGGGCAAGCGGTGTCATCTTGTCTTTAAACAAGAAGGGTCAAGTAGAACTTTTCCCTCTGAAAGGTTTGGGTTAGGATTGAGCTACTTTCCCCGAGCGGGCTGTATGCTGAAGACACATCGATTTTATTTTTTAAGGAACTACCCGGGCTGCATTTCCCTTGATTGGGCTAAGGAGGGTTAGCGCGGAGCGTAGCTCATCCGGTTTCTCTGCCTAAAAAGCGATTGTCCAAAGAGGTGACCTGCGCAGGTCTACGTATAGCCCGTTTCAGAACGAAACCCTTAGGTAATTTGGTGCCCAGGTTCCCCTCGTAAATCGCGCCAAAATCGCCTTTCTCCTAGGCGGCATTGGATTGGTCCCCGCTCTTTTCGGTCGGTGCCAAGCCTGCAGGACCGGCTATTCCATCCAATTAGCCTTCCAGGAAGATATGATGCCGAGGAAGTTGCGTTACGTCTGGGGACTATTGCTGGGAGGAATGGGGGTGGTGTTCGCCTTGGGCATAAGCCATTTTTCCCAGGCAGACGAAGAGGCTGTAGTGACGCTCCCAATTGAGGTCGTTGGTCCCGATGGGTTTACTGTCGACGTTGAGCTTTACGTTTCCGATACCACTGGCGTTGATTCCATGTATCTCAAGGCCCATATGTTGGGCTATCTGTACACGCCGGCTTTAGAAGACACGGGAGGCTACGACAAGAAGGCCAGCTTTCGGATTAATGGCGGACCTTGGATTCCCATTGACAATGCGCATTTCAAAGCATTCTGGCCTGAGTCGCAGATGTTTACCCCGCCGCTGACGGGTCCGATTGGCGGTCCTTACCGAACCCTTCGGGGCATGATTTCCATCCGGGGCACAGGTCGGCTGCGGCTTGGACGCAATACGATCACCTTTCGGTTTAACCGTACGGAAGGGCGCTCCTCTGGATATCGCATTTTAGCGTTAGACCTGCGTCGGGGTGGGCGCCGGGGGGTGAGTGTGTTGCAGGGGACGCGCTTTGTATGGGATGACCCGGCTTCATGGCGGCCTCCTGCAGGCTACGACAACCCCTCAGCTATTGAAGAGGGACGCCGGCTTTGGCAGGCGCGGGGCATTCTCAAGGGACTGGCTGGGGAGCGCATCGTTGCTGCTTGTGCCGACTGCCACACCTTTGATGGACGTGACTTAAAATACTTCAACTTCTCCAATCCGGTCATTATTCAAAAGGCAAAGCTGCGGGGGCTTTCCGAAGACGAGGGTAAAAAGATTGCGGCTTACATTCGCTCGGTGGACTTGGAGCTGCCCCCAGGCGAAACGGTAGCTAGCTGCGGTGGTCGTCCCTGGGACCCGCCTTACCAGCCTGGACCCGGGCTTTCGAAGCGTCCTGTTGAATGCTGGGCTGCGGGTGCTGGCATCGCGTGGGTACTCGAGAAGGAGCGCGACCAGCTTGCCTTTCTTGCACCGGATGCTGCTAGCCGAGCGAAGCTCGAGGCGTTGAGGGGTGTTCCGCCTTCGCCAGAAGCGCTTGGGCCAGTTCATGCCGACTTGTCGGTCGAAAACCTGGTGCGGCGGTTTGACCTGAAAACATCGCTGCCGCTTACGGACATTCCTGTCTCCTACCCAATGCCTGACATCTTTGAGTGGTGGCCCTCAGTATATCCTGGCGACTACTTTGGCGATGCGGTATTTCACAGCTCTGGCGTCTACAAAGCCTATGAAGCAGCACGCGCCGAGCTTCCGGCAAGACGGGATGCGCTCATCGAAGAAGCCCGGCGTTATGACACCGCTGGCCCATTTTTGCGAGGCTTGCCTGTATTCTTCCAGTTTTTTGCACCTACGAAGGCCATGCCTGCCGATTTACCTACGCCGCCGTCTTGGTCAGACGATTCTGGTGAAGGCGAGCTAGCACGGCTGGCTTTCCGGCAGTGGACCCTAATAAAGCTCTGGGAGCTGGTGCACCGCTATAAGCTTGAGGACGTCACGCTGGCCATATATGGCGAAGCAGCGGCCTCTCGGGGCATTGACCTTTCCGGATGGAAATGGAACTGGCCGGTGCGGGGCATGTGGGTTTATGATTTAGCCACGCACAAGCAAGGCAGCCCGTATCCAGACATCGGGCCCTATCCCACCAAAGCTGACGACCAGTACTTCTCGATGGCCTGGTATCAGCTTGCCCAGATCCTGAACAATGGCACGCGGGCGGTTGGCGGTACAACGAACGTTGACTGGAATTACGTCTTTGCGCATATCGACAACGTTACCGGCTACTACGGCCGGGGGCATGCGGCCGAGTACCTAAAGAGCCTGGTGGCGATGATGCAAACGCGTACGTCGTGGTACCTCGAGCGGGGTGCGCCAGCGTGGATGACCGCGGGCTTTGGCGCCCAGAACCGCCCAGGGTTCCAGAACCTCAAAGAGCACATGCCCCTCAACTGGTTTTATCTGGGGCATGGCTGGCGGGCTAAGGAGCTTACCGCCGAAGAAATGCGCAACATTACCGAGGCCCTGTTGCTGGTATGGATTGAAGAGGCTGAACGGTATGATCCGGTGTTGCATGGGGCCTGGATTCGGCAAGCGAAAGAGAACACGCAGCATAAGCTGCTTTTGCCGGTAGATACGACCTATGACGTGCGCCATGTGCGCTGCGATCGGCAGGTGCCCCTGGATCCGAACTGGTGGAAGGATGAGGCAATGCTGCAGTTTTTGTATCAAGCACAGTGCTACGGCGTGCGTCCGCAAGTGCTCGATCGCGTGGCGCGCTACATGGAGCAGCTAAGTCCAGGTGGTAATTGGGAACGGTTTTTTGTCGAGCAATCTGGTAGCAATACCACGCAGCAGACCCTTGTCCTGCGTGCCGGATGGAACCTGGTGTCGCTTCGGGTACGTGCAGCCGAGGCCGAGCTAGAGGTGCTTTTAGCACCGATCCGGGATCGGCTAATTCTGGTTAAGGATAAATACGGTCGCGTCTACAGCCCAGAGCTTGGAATCAATCAAATCGGCCATTGGGATTGGCAGCAAGCGTACATGGTGCTGATGTCGGGGGCTGCTTCACTGACCGTTTCCGGGGCCGCAGTGGACGCCAGCACGCCCATTGCGCTTGAAGCAGGCTGGAATCTGATTCCCTACTGGCCAGAACAGGCGCTACCGGTGCAAGAAGCTCTGGGCTCGCTAGGGAGCGCTCTAGTTCTGGTGAAAGATGTCGAAGGGCGCTTGTATTTCCCAGCATATGGTGTGCAGGACCTATCGGTGCTAGAGCCAGGCCAAGGGTACAAGGTATATGTGCAGCAAGCCGCTACGCTCGAGTATCCGCACACCAGCAGTGCCAAGCGTGAGCAGCCGGCGCGGTACGCAGCCAGCGGGAAGGGTGGGCTACTCAGCAGCGTGCTTGTGGTTGAGCACCTTCCGGAGGGAAGCCGCATTGCAGTTCGCACGGCCGATGGCAAGACAGTAGGGGAAACGACTGCCCAAAAAGGGCGGGCTGTAGTGGTGATTTGGGGTGATGAGCCGCTAACCGCTGTGAAAGAAGGGGCGCAAAGCGGCGAAGCCCTTGAACTTTGGTGGCATGATGCCGAAGGTATGCATCGATTGGAAGTGCAGTCCGTAGTTGATCTCCTTCAGGGAAAAACAGCGCCTGCAGCGCTTACGTTTGTGCCCGATCAGGTGTGGCGGGTGTCGGTTGCTGGTTTGCCTGGTTCCTTTAAGCTTGAAGGCCCTTACCCCAATCCCGCCGTGAACGCAGCACATTTTGCCTATCAGCTCCCAGAGGCAGCTGAGGTGCGCCTAGAGGTGTACGACATGCTTGGGCGTCGGGTCGCAACGTTGATCGAAACGTTCCAGCAAGCTGGCAGCCACCGGGTGAGCTTCAATGTGCAGACGCTAGCTTCTGGGACTTATTTCTATCACTTTGAGGCCTCTGCGAGCACGGAGTCTTCTTTTAGGGCAATGGGTCAACTCCTCGTTGTGCACTAACGATGATAAAAAGACTTGGGGGGACGAAAAAAGCGCTAGCGCTGGCGGGCTTACTCGGTCTGGGGATTGCGCTAACGGGCGCGCCCAAGTATTTGAAGGCCGATGAAGAGGCTGTGGTAATGCTGCCAATCGAGGTGATTGGTCCAGACGGCTTTACCGTCAGCGTCACTGTCTACGTGGCCGATACCACAGGGGTGGATTCGCTCTACCTAAAGGCCCACAACCTTGCTTACAAATACACGCCCGAGCTTGACGGCAGCGCAGACTACGACAAGAAAGCGAGCTTTCGCATTAATGGAGGCGCATGGGTTCCTATCGATAATCAGCATTTCAAAGCATTCTGGCCAGAGGCGCAAATGTATGCGCCGCCGCTTACCGGCCCCATAGGTGGACCGTATCAGACGCTACGGGGCATGCTTTCTATTCGAGAGACTGGCCGGCTGCGTCCGGGTTTCAATACCATAGAATTCCGCTTTAATGGCACTGAGGGCATCAGTTCAGGCTATCGGGTGCTTGGGCTAGACCTAAAACGCGGGGGGCGAAACGGCCCCAGCGCGCTTGAGGGTACACGGTTTGTCTGGGATGACCCAGCCACATGGGAAGCGCCCGAAGGCTACGATACCGAAACGGCGCGACTCGAAGGCCAGCAGCTTTGGACCTCGCGCCGCATCTTGCTAGCCAATCCCCGCAATCCCGTACCTATTGTGGCTGCTTGCGCCGACTGCCATGCGACCAGTGGCTTTGACCTCAAATACTTTAATTTTTCCAATCGGGCCATTGTTGTGCGGGCGCAGTTCCATGGACTTTCAGAGGAAGAGGGCAAAAAGATTGCTGCTTATATCCGGTCGGTTGATCTAAAGCTGCCTCCCGGGGAAACGGTGTCCAGCTGTGGCGGTAGGCCGTGGGATCCGCCCTATCAGCCTGGGCCTGGGCTTTCGAAGCGTCCTGTCGAATGTTGGGCTGCAGGTGCAGGGCAAAAGTGGGTGCTCGAGACCGATCGCCAGATGCTGCCTTTTCTAGCGCCAAGTCCGGCCTTTCAGGCCGTGCTCGAGGCGCTTAGAGGCGTCCCAGAACCCCATATGCTTCATCCTGAAGCTGATCTTGCTTGGGAGCATGTTTCCAAGTACTGGCGTCTTACCGAGACCCTGCCTGTAAGTGACATTCCGATCAGTTTTGAACTCCCAGACATTTTTGCCTGGTGGCCCCAGATCTATCCCGGCGACTTTTTCCCGGAAGCGGTCTGGCACAGCTCGCGCTATTACCAAAACTACCTTACTGTTAGACGCATGCTCGAAACGCGGGGTGCGGATGCCCTGATCGAAGAGCAACGCCGTGCAGCCGCCTCAACAGAGCTCGACCGGGGCGTAGCTAAACTTTTCCGTGAGTACAACTTCCGTCTCAATCCCAAACATAACGCACATGAAGACTTGAACCCCCCGCTGGAGTGGGGCGGGCAATATCCTACGCACCCCAAAGGGCGGATGATGCATATCGCTGTAGCCCGCTGGTTTCTTATGAAAATGTGGGAGCTCCAAATGGAGCATAAGTTGGAGGATCGTTATGCCGACGTCTATGGCGAAAACACGCGCGGAATTGATATGGCAAAAGCTGACCGGGCGTTGCTCTTGGATGGGCCTTGGCTGATGGACCAGACCATGCACCGCCTGTCGAAAAACGACGACGCTTTTGCTTCACCATTTCCAACACTGGCCCGGCATGGCTACGAAGACCTTGCCTGGTGGCACTTGGCTACCGTGCTCACGCCACGTTGGCGGGCCGATAATCCAAGTGGGGGGGCGATCGATTGGTCTTACATCTACGAGCAAAGCCGGGATGCCCTTGTGCCTTACGGCCGGGATCACACCATTGGCCATCTTTACTATGTGATCATAGCCATGCAGGCCCATGCCTCTTTCTATGCTGGTGAAGGACAGCTACCAGGTTGGGGAACGCTTCGGCGCATCGGTATGCGTAACCTTAAGACCGCTACACCGCTGGCATGGTTTGGTGTACACTACATGCCCGTGAGCTTCCGGCGACTGGATCGGGATACCCTGCGCCTTATTACAGAAAACCTGCTTCGGGCTTGGCTCGAGGAAGCGGAGCGCTATGACCTCGCACACTGGCAAACGCTCTATGGACAGTCGACAGGCGGCTCAAAAGCCATCGAACCTCCTGAGGTCACCTTTGATGTTCCTCAGCCAAGGTGTACAGCAGATGGCCACCCCGCAGCAAACGTCGAAATCAACGATTGGAAGAATCGGGCTTTTATACAGTACCTCTATAATGCCCAGTGCCTTGAGGTTGACCCCAAGCTGCTTGACCGGGCAGCCCGTTTTTGGGAACAAATTTCGCCAGGGGGTAACTGGGAGCAGTTCTTTCTAGCGCTTTCGGATTCTACGCTAACGACCACAACGAACAACACGCCCTTAGATTTTCAAGCATACGATCCCTATCCCAACCCGAGCGCAGTGACGGTAACGTTTGTCTATACGCTACCGGAGCCTGCTGTGGTGCAGTTGGAGCTTTTTGACCTGACGGGGCGTCGGTTAAGCAGCGTAACGCTAGAGCAGTCTGCCGGAAAGCACCAGCACGTGATAGCTGTCGATCAGTGGGCTTCAGGGATGTATCTGTACCGGTTGCGGGCTGGACGCTTTGAACAGGTGGGACGGCTCCTGGTTGTACGCTGACGTCCTGGTATAGCGCCAAAGCCAGATACGCTGTCTGCGCTATTGGCGCATAAAGTGGGGGCCAGAACCAGTGTGCATTTGGGGAAGGCAAGGTGCTAATCTTGAGTTCATTCGGGGGGTGTGCTGATCTAATGCCTATGGCTACATTGGGTATCAATCCAGGACTACCGCTGATAAGCATTCTGATTCCTACCTACAATCGGGCAGTATACCTTCGGGCAGCGTTGGAAAGCGCGCTGTCCCAGACGTATCCTAACCTAGAAGTGGTCGTGCTCGATGATGCGAGCACCGATGCTACACCAGAGGTGGTTCAGGAATTTCAGCAGCGGGACAAGCGGCTGCTCTACGTGCGCAACCATGCCAATCGTGGTTTGGTGGCAAACTGGCGGCAGGGGATAGAAATTGCACGGGGCGATTTTTTCTGCTTTTTAGGAGATGATGATACCCTGGAGCCGGAGTTTGTTGAAGTATTGATGCGCCCCCTTCAGGAAGATGCTTCCTTGGTACTTGCTTTTTGTGACCATTGGGTCATGGATGCTCAAGGACAGCGCTTGCCTGATACGACCGACGTAAACACGCGTCGATGGCGACGGGCTGGGCTTGTAGAAGGACGGGTATCGGATTTCCTGCGTGTAGCGCTTATCGACCGCGCAATTTTTATCGGAGCGGTGCTGTTTCGGCGGTCAACCGTTGAACCCTCCTTTTTGGCTGATGAAGCCCGAGCCCTGGTCGATTTGTGGTTGCTTTATCGGTGCGCGCAGCGAGGGGGAGCTTACTACGTTCCACAGCGCTTGGCAAGCTGTCGCTGGCAACTTGGGGGAGTTAGCCGTAGCTGGAACTGGCGCGTTTACGGCTTTGAAGGGGAGATGTTTTGCTACGAGCACTTCTTACGGGATCCACAGCTGGCACCCTATCACCCTATCTTTGAATCCCGCATGGCGTACGCGCTGGTTACCTATGGTAACACGCTGCTTACGCTGGGAAAACACCAGGAAGCGCGGGCTCAGCTCCGGCGAGCGCTACGCTTACGGCCATTGCTGCGAGGTTGGATTGGCTTAGGACTGACGTTTCTGGGGCCAGTGGGTATAGCGCTTTCGCGTTGGGGGCGCACCGTGCGGGGATGCCTGCTGCGTAACCGATATATTCCCAACTATCCCGAAGAGCTCTGGAGGCATCCTAAACCCGCTACATCGATACCCTCCTCGGAAGCGCTGACGACACCAACCCTGTCCTGACCATGTCTTTTGTTCCGGAAAATCCTGAGGCCCAGATTTTGGCTCTTGCAGCCCGTACTACGCTCAGCAAGGCAGCTGCAGCTAAATTAGGTGCGCTGCTGGATGGCCCGGTAGACTGGGAGCGCCTTTACCGAATGGCTGTGCGTCATGGTTTGGTGGCGTTGCTTTACCGGCACATCCTGCAGGTTCGCCCACAGGTCTGCCCACCCGTTTGGCGTGAGCGTTTGGCTGCAGAAGCACGGGCTTTGGCAGTAAACAATCTGCAACAAACACAGGAGCTGCTGCGGGTTGTAGAGCGTCTAGAGGCCGAAGGAGTACCAGTCATTCCGTTTAAGGGACCTTCGCTAGCTGGATTGATTTATGGTGATCCCTCGGCGCGCGTCTACATCGATATTGATCTGTTGGTATGCCGGGAAGACTTCGCAAAAGCTCGTACTGTAATCGAATCGCTGGGCTACGCAGCTTACCGACCGATCCGTCCAGGCGAAGAAGATGCGTTTTTAAAGACGCAGCTTGGTTTTGAATTTGTGCACCAAAGCGGTGCTTTTGTAATTGAATTACACTGGGCATTTTTTTACACGATCTATGATCTTCCCTTCGATCCACAGGCTGTTTGGGATCGGCACCAGCAAACCCTCTTTGCTGGTCGGCCGATGCGCACTATGGCGCCTGAAGACCTTTTGCTCTACCTGGTCATTCACGGCAACAAGCACCGCTGGCTGAAGCTCAATTGGGTGGCCGATGTGGCCGAGCTGATACGCAGCTACCCTGAGTTGGATTGGAAGTTTGTCTTAGCGCAGGCACGCCAGCTGGGCGTAATGCGTGTTTTGGAGATCGGCTTGGTTTTGGCGGGGGAGGTTTTGGATGCTCCTCTACCAGAGACCTTGCGGCAGCAACTTGCCCAAGCCCGCGCTGCCCGACGCATGGCGCGTCGCGCAGCACACCAATGGATTTTCCGAGATGATGCCGATCCCAAGGCCTTCTGGCCGATGTTTTGGTATCACTTCTGGGAACGTGAGCGTTGGCAGCATCGCTGGGGTTACCTCAAACATAACCTCAAGCTGGCCCTAACACCCACTGAAAAGGACCGGGCATTTTGTCGCTTGCCCTCGTCGCTTTCGCTGCTTTATGTCTTTGTGCGACCGGTGCGTATCTTGCTTGAACGCCTTCAGCTCGACGTGAAACCATGAAAATCGATCTCCGGGATTTCGGGGGCAACACGCTAGGGCCATATGACCTGTGCATTATTGGCGGAGGGATAGCAGGACTTACGCTGGCCTGGGCATTGCGCCGTAGTGGTTTAGGCCTATGTGTGTTGGAGACAGGGGGAGAACGACCGGAACCGGAGACCCATCGCCTCAGCCGTGGCGACATTACGGGCTATCCGTACTTCCCACTGGATATGGCTCGTGCCCGTGCCTTAGGCGGCTCGAGTCACCTTTGGGATTATGAAGTTGCACCAGGTACACCGCGTGTTCGCTTGCGTCCACTAGACCCTATCGACTTTGAGCGGCGGGAAGCCGTGCCTTGGAGCGGGTGGCCCTTTGGTTATGAAACCTTAGCACCCTACTACCAGCAGGCACAGACCTTTTTTGGACTGCCTGAACGGCCTTATACCCCCGAGGCCTGGAGCAGCACCACCACGCAGCCCTTGCTTTCTGCGGATAGCGCAGTGTTGCGCACCGCGCTGTTTCAGTTTGGGGAGACAGCGCGCTTTTACACCTTCTATGGGCCAGAGCTGCTCGCCGACCCACACGTTACCGTCTGTCTGCATGCACATGTGCTAGAGTTGCTCACCGATGCCACCGGGCAGGTAGTAGAAAGCGTACGGGTAGGATGCCCAGGCGGCCGGGAAATCACCGTGCAGGCCCGCTGCTTTGTACTGGCCGCTGGCGGATTGGAGAATGCACGCTTGCTTTTGCTTTCTAACCGCACCTGGCCTAACGGATTGGGTAATGCCCATGACCGGGTGGGGCGGTTTTTTATGGAACACCTGCATTTTTTATCCGGAGTTTTTGTACCTCGGGAGCGCAAGTTGATCCCTCAACTTGGCTTTTATCGGCTACATGCTTGCAATGGTGTTTGGATTATGGGCAAGCTGGCACTTCAGGAAACCGTTGTGCGACAAGAAGGCTTGCTGAACTATTGCGTAGCCCTTTGGCCAACGGATCGTTCAGCCCTGCCGCGCCGCAATAACCCCCTCCTCTGGGGTGGATATGAAGCGCTGCGCGTGCTGCGTGAGGCCATACGTCATCGCACCTGGCCTGAGCACCTGCCACACCAGCTCATGCGCCTGGTGCGGGATGCCCCGCGCCTTGTTCCATGGGCAACCTCGCGACTGCTGGCGCTGAAAGCCAAATCCCAAACGGAAACGAAATCTCCTGTGGCTTTTGTCCTGCACCACATGACCGAACAGGCCCCTAACCCGGAAAGCCGCGTGCGGCTTTCTCGAAGAAAGGATGCTTTTGGCCAACCACGACTGGAGCTGCACTGGCAGATTAGCCGCCAAGACGTAGAAAGTCTGCTGCAAGCACAACAACTTTTAGCCCAAGAACTGGCTCGGCAAGGTTGGGGAACCGTGCAGGTAGAAACCCTAGATCGCATCCCGCCCTCCGGCATTACCGGAGGGTTTCACCACATGGGAACAACGCGCATGCACGCCAGTCCCCGTGAAGGTGTGGTAGATCCCGACGGCCGGGTGCATGGCGTAAAAAATCTGTACATTACTGGGTCCTCTGTTTTCCCTACCGTAGGGTTTGCCAACCCTACCCTAACCATTGTAGCCCTCGCCTTGCGGCTAGCCAATCACTTGAAAACGCGTCTAACCTAGAAAAACCATGTCGGCTTCCTATCGCATTGGCGTTGTGGGTAGCGGCTTTATCGCCCGCGGTTTTGTCATGGCTATGCAGCATGTGAAAGACTTGCGCGTTACGCGCGTGCTTACGCGTACCGATCCACGGACGCGCAAGGATTTCCCGCGTCCAGAACTGCTCACGAACAGCATCGACGACCTGATTGAGCACTCGGATATTGTCGTGGAGTGTAGCGGGGACGTTGTGCATGCAAGTGAAGTGGTCGATCGCGTGCTGCAAGCGGGTTTGCCTGTGGTAACGATGGATGCCGAGTTCCACGTGACCACAGGGTCTTATTTTGTGGACCGCGGCCTGCTGACCGAAGCTGAAGGCGACCAGCCGGGCTGTTTGGCAGCGCTTCGAGAAAACATCCTGCAAATGGGCTTTCGGCCACTAGTTTACGGCAACATCAAGCGCTTTCTAAATCATAATCCTACGCCCGAAGAAATGCATTTCTGGGCGCGCAAGCAAGGCATCACGCTACCACAGGTAACGGCTTTTACCGACGGCACCAAAGTGCAAATCGAGCAGGCCCTGGTGGCCAACGGCTTAGGTGCCGATATTGCGGTGCGCGGCATGCTGGGCATCCCTTCGCCCGATGTAGAAGCAGGCGCGCGCATGCTGGCCGACGGCGCTCGTCGTTTAGGGCATCCAATCAGCGACTATGTGCTTTCGCCGGGGGCCCCAGCTGGCGTGTTTATTGCCGCCGAGCACGACGAGTATCAGCGGGATTATCTGCAGTACCTCAAATTGGGGGATGGACCCTACTACGTGCTCCTACAGCCCTTCCACCTGTGCCACCTAGAAATCCAAAAAACCATCCGACGTGTGCTTTTCGAACAGCGCATCTTGCTGAACAACACAGCTTATCCGCGGATTAGCGTAGCCGCCGTTGCCAAACGGCGGCTAGCCAAAGGGACCCGCATTGAGCGTGGCATAGGGAGCTTCGAGGTACGCGGAGAAGCTATTCGCATTTTAGATGAGCCAGATCATGTACCCATAGGCCTTTTGGCCAACGCGGTGCTCACGCGGGACGTCGATGCTGGCGAATTGATCCATTTCGACGATGTGGAGTTGCCCGATACGTTGGCCCTTCATGCCTGGCAGACTGTTCTAGAGCGCGTTCGGTTGAAAAAGCCAGCGCCTGAGGCGCAAGCTTTAGCCTCGGCAACAGGCGAATGACGCCAGTATGCCATAAATAAACCAAAGCACCATAGCAATGAACAGGCGAACGCAGCGTCTCAATAGGCTATGGCGTTGGGGGAGTGTAGGCGTGCTCGCATGGTTTGGCTTGAGCTATGCTGCCTACTGGATTCCGCCAGAATTCGCCTGGTGGCTGCAATTGTTAGCTGTAGGCTTGCCCATATGGGTTGCCCTACTCGTCGTTTGGGCGATAGGTTTAGCCTGGGTACGTGCTTGGACGCACCTGGCAAGTGTGCTCATCGCTATTGGACTGTACCTACTGCGCCACGAGCATCTTTCAGGATGGTCTAGGGCAGATGCTGCACGCGACACGCTCGTGGTCATGACCTACAACATTCCCGATAGCCGAAGACCTGCGCTTGCCGACTCTCTAGCCGTGCTTGTGGCACGCTACCGGCCGCAGCTTATGGGCTTTCAGGAAGTGGGTATCTGGTGGTATTTACGCCCAGGACAGCGTACCTCGCTGCGGCTTGTGGCCCACCTGAACCCTCTGGTCGAGCGTCAGGGCTATTTGCCTTCGAAGCCCGATCTTGAGATAGGGCCCCTTTTTGCTGAAGTGGTTACCTTGACACGCTTGCCTGTATTGGCACAGCAAATCCACCCTCTGGCTGAAGATACCGATGCCCTGATCTATCAGGCGGTACGCAGCACGCTCTGCTGGGAAGGTCGGCCTTTTGTGCACTACAACGTGCGACTGCAGTCATACGGGCCTGTTAAACCCTGGGAAGTGATGCGCCATGGCGGCTGGAAGCATCCTGCCACCTGGCGTCGGTGGCTTAGGGCCTATCGCCAGGCCATGCTGGAACGCGCGCGGCAGGTACGGCAGCTTCGCGCGTGGATCGACCAAGAGCAGCTGCCGGTCATTGTAAGCGGAGACTTCAACAGTACACCTGACCAGTGGTTCTATGGGCATCTTGCCCGAGGGCTACGAGCAGCTGGACGCCTAGGTGGTGTTGCAGCGCCTTCGTGGCCTTCGACGCGTCCCCTAGTGCGCATCGATCATGTACTGGTAAGTCCAGAATGGGAAGTGTTAGAAGGAGACGTGCCTGCAACAAGACTTTCAGATCACCGCCCAGTCATTGCCCGCTTGCGCTGGCGCCCAGCATTGGCATATGCCAAAACTTGTTCTACAGATGCGCCGATAGCGTATCCGTAAGGCGCAGCGGTCCTATTAGCTTGAAATCTCCAGAAGATAGGCAGCCTGATATGTCGGTATCGACCGTTCACAGTAGACCTTGGCCATTTCACTACACGGTCTACGGTCTGCACCTATGCTCCGAAGTGCCACTGCCTGAGCTCAAGCCGGTTGCCCCGGCCGAAGGGGACGTCTACATCTACCGCGACGAGCTTGCGCCGCTGGCCGATGGGCTCCAGCGCCGCGGTAATCGCCTGCGTGTGACGCCTACCGAAGCGTTGCTCATCTATGACCAGGTTGGACTGTTGCGCATTGAGGCAGGCCAAAAAATTACGTTCGACGTGCCCCAAGACCTCCCAGATGAAACGCTGCGCGTGTTGATTTTAGGCATTGGGCTGGGCATCCTCATGCATCAGCGGGGGCATTTAGTCCTACACGCCAGCGCTGTGGCCATCGGTGAGCGCGTAGTAGCCTTTATTGCCGAAAAAGGGCATGGTAAGTCGACTATGGCCGCTGCACTACATGCCCAAGGCTATCCCCTGGTGACCGACGACGTGCTTGTGCTGCAGGAGCAGCCCGATGGTCCTCCCCTCGTGTTGCCTGCCTATCCGCAGCTTAAGCTATGGCCTGATGCGCTCGAACAAGCCCTCAAAATGCAAACCGACGGCTTGCCCCGGGTGCACCCCATCATTGAAAAACGGGTAGCCCGTTTGTCAGAAGGCGTGGCCCATCCCTTACCTCTAAGTGCACTTTTTACCCTGCGCATTGGTGAGCACGTGAGGATTCGACCTTTAAGCGGACAAGAAGCTTTTGTGGAACTTTTGCTCCATACCTACACCCGCTCCCTTCTAGAAGAAACCCAAGCCTCGGCCCGCCACTTGCAACAAGTGGGCTCCCTGGCACGCTACGTCCCTTTATTCGTCTTAGAACGCCCTCCCAGACTAGAATTGCTGCCCGAAGTAGTTGCAGCAGTAGAAGCCTTTATGCAACGTCAGCAAGAGACCGCATGAGCGCTATCTTTGGGTTGATTCATTTCGATGAGCAGCCGGTCGACACCGAAACGCTTCAGCCCGCCTGGGACCTGCTGCGTCACCGAGGACCAGACGGCCACAACCGCTGGCAGGATGGCTCGGTACTACTAGCACATTGGCGGTTCTGCACAACCCCAGAGTCGCTGCACGAGCAGCAGCCTCTTGTAGCTCCAGAGGGGAACTTGGTCCTGGTAGCAGATGCGCGCATCGATAATCGCGAGGAACTTTTAAAAACGCTGGGACTGCATGCCCGCGCGGAAAGGGTTCCTATCACCGACGCCGAGTTGATCTTGGCCGCTTACCAGCGCTGGGGTACCGAGTGCCCTGATCGACTTATTGGCGACTTTGCGTTTGCGATTTGGGATCGGCTGGCGCGCCGACTGTTTGCTGCCCGGGATGGCATGGGCGTCCGGCCTTTCTACTATCTTTATGATGGCCGTCGCTTTGCCTTTTGCACCTTGCTTCCTGCACTGCGCCAGCTGCCTGGCGTGCCCCAAGAGATCGACGAAGAAATGATTTTGCGCTTTTTGGCGCAGCAAATCGATAGTGAAAAAGAACGAACCTTTTATGCCGCACTGCGGCGGCTTCCAGGAGGACATGCCCTGCAAGTAGACAAACAAGGATTGCAGATCTGGCAGCACTGGCAACCCAACTTTGAAGAACTACGCTTAGGCACCGAAGAAGCATATGCCGAGGCCTTTCGCGCTACTTTTGAAGAGGCAGTCCGCTGTCGGCTGCGAAGCCGCTCTCCCGTGGGATCGCAGCTCAGTGGTGGACTGGATTCATCGTCGGTATCTTGCATGGCTGCTTTCTTACTCAGGGACCAACCACTTCACACCTACTCGGCCATTTTCCCAGACCTTCCCGAAGCGCAACGGCCCGCCATGGATGAACGGGCCTACGTGGAGGCCGTGCATCGGCGCTACCCAAACATCGCCCCGCATTTCTTTCGACCTGAATTTGAAAGCCCATTGGTGGCCCTGGAAACGATCCTGGACTACTATGGCCAGCCTTTTTTTGCATCGAATTATCATTTCCTGTGGGGGTTTACTCAGCTTGCCCAGCGAGATGGCGTGCGGGTGATGCTTGACGGCGTCGACGGCGACAGTGTAGTGCTGCATGCCTGGGAACGACTAACGTGGCTGTTCCAAGACGGGCAATGGGCGACCTTCAAGCAAGAAGCCGATGCCTTTGCCGCACATCTGGGTAAGCCATCGGCAGCCATTGCACGGCAGTTTGCAGGTCCAGCCCTGACCACTTGGGGCCGACAGCACCAGTGGCTTCGTTTGTATAAAGCCGTGCGCTGGCTCAAGCAGGCCTATGGCTTGCCTGCTTCAGAACTGCTACGTATTCACGGTCTGTGGCCACATGTACCCAAGCCTGTGTTTCGCCGCTGGCAACAGTGGCGCGGCCGTCAACAACCCGTCGATGCACCCGTACTCTCGCCGCGGCTGGCTGCCTGGATGCGACGTAATGGCGCAGCTGCTGCTTCTGGCCAAAGTTCACCTGCTGCGGCTCACTGGCAAGGACTAACGAGGGGCCTATGGCAGTGGGTCTTGGAATTTTCGGATGCACTTAATGGTCTTCAAGGTATTGAGGAACGCATGCCCTTTTTTGATCGACGCCTGATCGAACTGAGCCTGCGCATTCCGATTGAAATGAAGTTTCGCCAGGGTTGGCCGCGCTATGTGTTGCGGCGGGCTCTGGAAGGCATCCTGCCACCTGAAGTGCAATGGCGCGCCAGTAAGTCTAACATAGGATTTGGTTTTCATCAAGGATTGCTGCGCTATGAGCACGCGCGCATTAAGGCACTGCTCGAGGAACCTGTGCAGCTAGCGCCTTTTGTGACAGCGGAAGCGTTACAGGCGTTGTGGACACAGGCACAGCGGCCCCCAGAGCAGAACGGGAACGCTGATTTTATGCTATATCTTCTTTTGATCCTCGATGCGTGGCTCAAAGGGCACGCGGCGAATGTGATTGCATCTGCCTAGCTACATGCGCCAAAGACGCATCGCAAGCATGGCAGAATACGTACGCACAATGCCAAAAATTTTAAGATCCTATAAACAGTTGTTTTCTCAAACCCAATCTTAAAGGTGCCGCTATGAAGGCCAAACGCACGTGGAGTGCCCCCACCTTAGTCATTCACGGCAAGGTGGAAGAAGTGACGCACCAGCGAGGCCCATGTTACCTGGGTAAGCAGGGTGGCAAAGGAGATGTGCATGCCTTGACTTTGAGTGATTGCCATCACTAAGAAAAAAAGTTAAGGTGCGGCACTCCTTAAGCTGTTCCTGTTTTCCTCCGCATCCCCATCCCCAAAGATGGGGATGCTTTTTTTAAAGAATGCGTCATTGGCTTATGTCAAAAGCGCATGAGCTAGGGGGAAGAGAACGTAACCTTTGGGAAAAAGAAAGGGGTATGCTATAGAAATGCCGTCTACCCCTAGAGCTGTTGCAGAGGCTGCCCGGAGCGCTATGGTCGATGAGAGCGGGCGCAAAAAGTATTTTGGAGGCACACTTTAGAGGGCGACCCAAGATTTCTTGCCGGAGGCTTTTTGCAAGTTGTAGTTTCTGTTGCAGTGATCTTTAAGCCTTTTTCTACCGACAGTCAGTCTATGGAGCGCACCCTACTCAGCATGAACGCTATTGTGGTGGCATCTTCGGATCAGGTTTCGTCGAAGTTGGGCGATGAGGTAGTGATTTTGAATTTGCGCAATGGGGTTTACTATGGTTTGGACCCGGTGGGTGCGCGCATTTGGGAGCTTATACAGGAGCCTCGTAGTGTGCAGGAGGTTTGTGCTGTTTTGCTTGAGGAGTACGAGGTTACGCTGGAGCAATGCGCCAGCGACGTGCTGGCTTTGCTGCGCAACCTAGAGGCTCAAGGGCTAATTGAGGTTCGTGCGGTTTAGGGTAAGTAGCTTAGCAGGTGTGTCTGCGCGGTTTGGTTGGTTGTGAGGCGTAGCAGATACAGGCCTGCAGCAAGTTGTTTGGGGTGCCAGGAGATGTAGTGTATGCCGGCAGGTAGGGGGCCTTCTGCCAAGCGAGCGATTTCTTGGCCGGCTAAGGTATATACGGCCAGGTGCACATGCATAGGTTGAGGTAAAACCATCGCCAAAGTGGTTTGTCGCCTAAAGGGATTGGGATAAGGAGGATGTAGGTAAGCGCCCGTGGGTAGCTGGTCAGCCTGCAGCGCTGTAGGTGCGATTGGATGGACTGTGAGCACGTCAATGCGGTAGAGGGCATCAGGTTGGTAGTGCCCATTGTCTGACAGAATATCTCCAGAAGCATAGCGCACGTCAAAGCGTCCGTTAGCCCTATGGAAATGGCGTCCAGAGGCCTTATCCCACACGGCCAGCTGAATCGTGTCGCCCGGTGCAAAGCCTTCTTTCGTGTCGGGGGTAATGAATGGATCGTCTCCCCAGAGCGTGAGCACAAGGGGTTGCACACCGTCCCAGATGGCCACACCAGCACAGAGGCTGTCGGGCGTAAACGCGGCTACCTCGCTGCCCGGCGAAAGGGGCATGCCGTTGACCTCCAACGTTGCCGTTAAAGGAATAATGAGCGTGGCATTATTTCCGGTGTCGTAGGCACAGTTGCTAAAAAAAGCGGGTTGGCCATTGCCTAAAGACGCAAACCCTATGCTCCAAGCGAGCAGCACGCTGCATTTTATGCGTTTCATGGCGTTTAGGGTAAGGTGTCGGCGGGATAGCCTACCGCATCCCAAGCTACATGCCGCGGTGCAACAGGCGTTTTTTATAGCAGAAAGACCGATGGCATGGTCTACGCGTGCGTGAATTAGAAACGCTTGGGTAGAAAAGAAGCCAAAATGTAACCTAGGCTGCGATTTTTCGTAGCCTTGCAAACCAACCCAGCTGGGCTACTTTATTGTCCACCTACCATGCTGCATGCGCACCTACTCATCTGGGGCTTTCTGGTTTGGCTTGTCAGCCTAGGGCAAGTACAAGCCCAAGAGATTACCGACGTGGTCAAACGGGCCTTTAAGGTGTGGTCTGGAGGGCGGCTGAGCGTGGAAATTGACCGCGGCAGCTTGGAGGTTGTGACAACGTCCGAGTCGATGGTGTATGTCGAAGTCATCCGTATCGTGGACGTTGCTCGCACCGAAGAAGCGCAGCGCTTGTTGCAACACCATCGGCTAGACTTGCGCCAGGAAGATAATCAGGTTGTCATTACTTCGGCGCTTACAGACGATCGCGATGGGCCGTTTTGGAGACGCCGGCGCAGTCCCGTTCAGGTGCGCATCCGCGTGCGCGTGCCCCAGCGCTTTGCAGTGTCTTTTTCAAGCGATGCCGGCAACATAGAAATTCGCGACGTCGAAGGCACGGTTATGGGGCAAACCGGTGCGGGCAATATATCGCTACACAACCTGCGCGGCACTGTGGAGATAAAGACCGGTGCGGGTAACCTGGAGGCCCATAATCTTGAAGGATACTTGCGGGCTGAGACCGGCGCGGGCAACATTACGGCTAAAGGTCTGATGGGGGGTGCTGAGCTCAATACAGGTGCTGGAAACATTACCGTTGAATGGGCTGCTGCTCCAACCAAAGACAGCCGGTGTCGCTCGGGTGCAGGCAATGTGACGATCTACGTAGGCTCAAATGCCGCCTTTACACTTAGGGCTTCCACAGGGATTGGGTCCATTTCGACCGACTTTGCAGTGCACGTTGACCGCAGTTGGATTAGCGCCTCAGCCCATGGTGAGGTAAATGGCGGCGGACCTACACTGCAGGTGGAAACTGGCCTGGGTAACATCGCTGTCCGACGGGTCTAGCACAGGCCTGCATATGTCTTAAGCAGCCACGCACAAGAACAAACTTGACAAAAAATTTTTTTTGTGTTTACTTAACACCGTTAACCTTGTAGACGTGATGACGGGCTCAGCTTCAGACGGATCGTTGCAGCGGCGCATTTTGGATGCGGCACGCGCCCTTTTGATTACGGAGGGCTACGGGCATCTTTCTATGCGCAAAATTGCTCGGGCCATTGGATGCAGTTCCACCGCCATTTACCTGTACTTTCAAAACAAAGACGCGCTGGTACATGCGCTGATTGATGAAGGTTTTGGGATGCTTTATGAGGCTTTGCGTGCAGAGGCCGTTCGGCATGTAGATCCGGTTGCGCGCCTGGAAGCGCTTTGGAGGCGCTATGTGGCTTTTGGCTTGGAGCATCCGGAGTATTACGAAATCATGTTTTTGCTCCATCCGGAGCATATGGAGCGTTATCCGCCGGAAAAATATCGTCGAGCGCGGCGTTGCCTGGATTTTTCGGTGCAGGCCCTGGAAGAGGGCAAGGCGCTGGGGGTGTTTCAAATCTCCGACGCGCGCGTAGTGGCTAGTGCTGCTTGGGCGGCGCTGCATGGCGTGGTTTCGCTGTTGCTGGCGCGACGGGTAGATGTACGGATTGCCCCAGAGGCGCTGATTGCAGCCACCTTGCGTGTCTTGTTCCATGGCATGCAGGCTTCGGCATTGTCGTTGCAGGATCATCCGTGAGTGATTGCATAAACGGAAGCGCTTTCTGTCATGAATGAGCGGATCTACACGGCACCCCCGGATACGGGCGTATCTATACGTGGCAAAACGCTTGTGGATGTGCTCTACGAAGCACAGGCGCGCTACCACAATCCCCACTTCCTAAATCAGCCTGTGGGTTTGGGCCAGTGGCAGCCGCTTTCGTTGCACGACTTTGTCGATCAGGTCGAAGCGTTAGCGCTGGGACTGCAAACCCTTGGGCTGGCGCGTGGCGATCGCGTGGCGTTTTTTATGGAAAGCGACGCGCATTTCTGCCTAGCCGATATGGCTTGCCTATTGGCTGGGCTGGTGGACGTGCCTATTTACCTAACGCATGCGCCCGAGTCGATCCACTACGTGATAGCGCATGCCGAGGCGCGCGTGCTGGTCGTTTCTAACCAAGAGCGGCTCGAGCATATCGCCTCGCTGCTGCGTACGCTCCCTTTGGTGACGCACGTGGTAGTGGCTGATGCCACTGGGGTAAACGTTTCAACAGTCGAAGGACGGCCCTTGCATACGTTTGCCGAACTCATGGCCGAAGGTCAGCGTCGGCGGGCTGCAGATCCAGAAGCAGTGGTACGCCTGCGGACGCAGATCCAACCCTCCGACCTTGCTACCATCATCTATACAAGTGGCACTACAGGCCAGCCCAAAGGGGTGATGCTCTCGCACGAAAATCTATCTTTCAACGCGCTCACGTCCTTTAGCGGTATCAAAGCCTATCGTCCTGGAGCTGAAGGTGAAGTGGCGCTTTCCTTTTTGCCCATGACGCATGTTTTCGCGCGCACGCTCTTTTACGGCTATCTCTACTATGCCACCAGCATCTACTTTACCACGCCAGAGGCGCTGCGCGAGGCGTTGCGCCTGGTGCGCCCAACCACATTTGCTACGGTGCCGCGCGTGCTGGAAAAGATCTATGGTGCTTTGGTGGAGCGGGCTGCTACGATGCCTGGCCTAAGGGGCCGCATTTTTCGCTGGGCACTTCGCTTGGCCCAGCGGTATGAGCTGGGCCAAACGCCGCGCGGCCTCTATCGCTGGCAGCTTCGCTTGGCCGATCGGTTGGTCTATCGCAAATGGCGCGAAGCATTGGGTGGACGCATTGGCTTTATCATTGCTGGGGGAGCAGCGCTTTCGGCTGAGCTGGCCAACATTTTTGCTGCAGCTGGCATTCCGATCCTACAAGGCTACGGCCTTACAGAGACCAGTCCAGTGATCACCTATAACCGCCCTGAGCTTAACCGGGCTGGAACGGTTGGGGTGCCTATTCCAGGCGTTGAAGTCAAAATTGCGGAAGACGGCGAGATTCTCACGCGTGGACCGCACGTGATGCTGGGGTATTACAAAGACCCAGAGCGCACACGTGAGGTAATCGACGAAGCCGGCTGGCTGCATACTGGAGACATTGGCTACTTCACCGAAGAAGGCTTTCTGGTCATTACTGACCGTAAAAAAGACCTCTTTAAGCTCTCGACCGGCAAATACGTGATGCCGCAACCGCTAGAGCAACGCTTGACGGCCGATCCCCTTGTCGAGCAGGCACTGGTTGTAGGTCCAGGTTATAAGTTTACGGCCGCGCTTCTTTTTCCTGAAGAGGAAGCGCTTCGCCGCTTGGCTAAGCGGCTAGGGCTTGACACCAACCGTCCGCTAGAGGCCTTGGTCCAAGAACCCAAGATCTTGGCCGTCTACCAGGAAATCGTTGATCGCGCCAACGAGGGTATGGACCCTTGGGAGCAGATCAAGCGCTTTGTATTGGTGCCAGAGCGCCTTTCGATTGAAACGGGCACGCTGACGCCCACGCTCAAAGTGCGGCGCTCCGTGCTTTACCAACGGTACGCAGACCAAATCCGGGCGCTCTATGAAGGAAGTGCGTCGGAAGCTGAACAGGAATCTACCCCGTCAACCTTCTAAGGGGCCATGAACGCATCAACGCTGCCTTGGAGGCAAGCATCAGGTGTTGCTGCAGCTAGGCATTGGATGTGTTTTAAGAGGCCACAAGATGCGCTTGTATGCACATGGGGCCATCTTAATTGCCCAAGGAAGGTAACGGTCGGGGGTGAACATGGGCTGGGCAACATCAGCGGCCGTGAACAGCTTAGACCACTACACTGGGCAGGGAGTAGAAAAAGTCAAAAAGCTTTTAGGAAAATAGCTCTTGGGTTGGCTTGAACCTAACAGGAAGATCCTATGGAAACCTCTACGGTTGCTTTAAAAACACTGGCGCGCCTTGAGCCGTGGCGCTTCCGACCTTTTCGCAAGGCGGCGGTGCTGGGTGCAGGGACTATGGGTGCCCAAATTGCAGCCCACTTGGTCAATGCGGGCTTAGAAGTCTGGTTGTTGGACATTGCGCCACCTGAAGGGCCCAAAAATGCCATTGTCGAGCAGCAATTTCGCAAAGCACTTGCGCTAAAGCCCGATCCTTTCTTTGATGAGGCAGCCAAACAGCGCATTCGGTTAGGCAACTTCGAGGAACACTTTGACCACGTCGGTGAAGCCGATTGGGTTATCGAGGCTGTGGTCGAGCGCTTGGATATCAAGCGGCAGGTGATGGCTCGCGTAGAAGGTGTTGCTCGAGAGGATGCGGTGATCTCCACAAATACCAGTGGTTTGCCTATTCGTGAGATTGCCGAAGGCCGCTCGGAAACGTTTCGACGTCGCTTTCTGGGCACGCACTTTTTCAACCCGCCACGCTATCTCAAGCTGCTCGAGCTGATTCCCACGGCCGATACCGATCCCGAGGTTCTGGGTCGCGTGGCGCACTTTGCCCGTTTTTATCTGGGCAAGAGCATTGTAGTGGCGCATGACGTGCCTTACTTCATTGCCAACCGTATTGGGGTCTATGGCATGATGCGGGTGATGAGGCAATTTCTGGAAGGACAGTACACGATTGAAGAAATTGATGCCCTTACAGGGCCTCTGGTGGGCCGGCCCAAGTCGGCCACATTTCGCACAGCCGACCTGGTTGGGCTCGATGTCATGCTGGATGTTGCCCGAAATCTGTACGAAAAGGTTCCTGGGGATGAAAACCGTGAAGCCTTTAAACCACCTGCGTTGCTAGAGACCCTGGTAGCTCAAGGAGCGCTAGGACAAAAAACCGGTGCAGGGTTCTACAAAAAAGAAAATGGCCAGATTAAGTCGATTAATCCGGCCACAGGCCAGTATGAACCGCCGCGGCCGCTCAACCTGGGTGACCTGGAGCGCTTTAAGGCAATTGCGGACTTGCGGGCGCGTCTTCGGGCACTCTACGAGGACTCGGGCCGTGTGGGAACGTTTTTCCGCGTCACCACGCTCGACCTGTTGGCCTATGCCGCCCACCGCATTCCGGAAATCACCGAAAACCCGGCTGACGTCGACCGGGCTATGCGTTGGGGCTTTGGCTGGGAGCTAGGGCCGTTTGAAATTTGGGATGCCTTGGGCGTTAGCCGTGTAGTGGAGGATTGCCGTAGCCTGGGATTGACCTTGCCTGATTGGGTGACGGTCATGGCCCAGCAAGAAGGGGCATCGTTTTACAAACAGGAAAACGGCCGCTTGCTGGTGTACCGTCCAAGTGAGGGACGGTACGAAGAAGATCCGCTTCCCGGAGATGAGATTCGGCTTGCTGTCCTCAAGGCCGATCCAAAGCGTACACTTTGGAAAAACGAAGAAGCCGCGTTGCTGGACTTAGGCGATGGCGTGGTGCTCTACGAATTCCGCTCTAAAGCAAATGCCCTAGGCCAGTGGGTGATGCAAGGCCTGGCCGAAGTGATCGATCGCGTTGAAAACGATCCTAATCTCCGCGGGCTGGTAATCGGTAACGAAGGTCGCCATTTTTCTGTAGGGGCCAATTTGGGCGAAGTGGTGATGGCTGTAGCTCAGCAGGACTTCAAGCTGCTCGAGATGTTTCTCGAGCAGTTTCAAGCCGTGATTCAGCGGGTGCGCTATGCTACTAAGCCGGTGGTGGTGTGCGTCCATCAACGCGCGTTGGGTGGAGGCTGTGAGATGGTTATGGCTTGTCCTCATCCCGTAGCTGCTGCGGAAAGCTACCTAGGGCTGGTCGAATTGGGTGTGGGTTTAATTCCGGCCGGTACAGGTACGACGCGCTTAACGATCAAAGCAGCCGAGCAGGCGCCCAGTGGTCATCCCAGCGAGATCCTGCCCTGGATCCGCAAATACTTTGAGACCATCGCAATGGCTCAGGTAGCCACCAGCGCTCGGCAGGCGCAAGCGATGGGCTTTTTGCCTGCGCACGCTTGCATCGTGATGCACGAAGACCGGCGCTTCCACGCAGCAAAGCAAGAGGTCATTCGTCTTTCTGAGCAAGGTTATGCGCCGCCCGTTAGGCCCACAAGGGTTAAAGTGCTAGGCCAGCCGGGATATGCAGCGCTTATGGTGGGCGTTGATCAGTATCGCAAAGGGGGCTTTATCACCGAGTACGATCAGTATCTGGCCTCAAAGCTCGCCTATGTAATGACCGGAGGTGCGCTGACGCACCCACAGGAGGTCTCCGAAGACTATTTACTTGCTTTAGAGCGTGAAGTCTTCCTGCATCTTTTGGGGCAGCCTAAAACGCAAGAGCGCATCCTGCACCTGCTCCAAACCAACAAACCACTCCGCAACTGATGCCAAAAAGCACGCAAGCCATGCAAGCCAACGGAGCCTATATCGTTAGTATTGTGCGCACGCCGGTGGGTAAAGCCGAAAAGGGGGCGTTGCGCAACGTTCGTCCAGAAGAGCTAGGCGCCATTGCCGTGCGCGAAGCCATTCGCCGCGTCAAAGGCCTGGAGCCGGAATTGATTGACGATGTGATCATGGGGTGCGCTTTCCCGGAAGGCCCACAGGGCATGAACCTTGGTCGCATCGTTGCCCAAAAAGCCGGCTTACCGGATAGCGTTCCAGGCGCCACCGTTAACCGCTTTTGCTCGTCGGGTCTGCAAACGATTGCCATGGCCACGCAGGCTATTGTTGCAGGCTATGCCGATGTTGTGGTCGCTGGGGGTACGGAGTCGATGAGCCAAGTGCCCATGAGTGGTTTTTTCTTTCAGCCCGATCCTGAATTGGTGGCGCGCGACATCGATGTGTACCTGTCGATGGGTCTTACGGCCGAAAATCTGGCTGAGCGCTACGGCATTTCGCGCGAGGAGGCCGACCGCTTTGCGTTGCGTTCGCATATGCGGGCTGTTGAAGCCATTGATGGGGGACGGTTTGACGAGGAGATCGTGCCGGTTCGGGTGCGTGAGGTGGTCTACGACAATGGGCAAACGCGCCTGGAGGAAAAAGAAGTTCGTATCGATGAAGGACCGCGTCGCGACACCAGCTTAGAGGCTTTGGCCGCGCTGCGGCCGGTTTTTAAGCAAAACGGTACGGTTACAGCCGGAAACGCTTCGCAGAAGTCCGACGGAGCGGCAGCTGCTGTGGTAATGAGCGAGCGTATGGTGCGTGAGCTTGGGGTTGAGCCCTTGGGGCGGCTGATTGGCTTTGCGTTGGCAGGCGTGCCACCCGAGATCATGGGTATTGGTCCGGTGGAAGCCATTCGCAAAGTACTTAAGCAAACGGGGCTGTCGCTTAAAGACATCGACCTCATTGAGCTTAACGAGGCGTTTGCTGTACAGGCCCTGGCGGTCATACGTGAAGTTGGCCTCGACGAGGAGAAGGTGAACGTCAACGGCGGTGCGATTGCACTGGGGCATCCGCTGGGCTGCACCGGTACGAAGCTGACGGCTACGCTACTCTACGAGTTGCGGCGGCGGGGTGGTCGCTACGGTCTGTGTACCATGTGTGTAGGAGGGGGCATGGGCGCGGCCGGCCTTATCGAAAACCTGCAACGCTGAGTTTCTAAGGCACCAACTGCCAAGCATACACGGAGGGTACTATGAACCTACCGTTTTATCATTTTTTGGAGCCTATAGGTGCTGGCTGGGTTGTGCTGCTGGTACTGGCGGGCGCATTGACGCTGGCGTTTACGGGTGCACCGCTGGGGCTATGGACGCTGGCCGTGGCTGTTGTGCTCTATGGCACGGCGGCACCTGTTTGGCTTTGGGTGGTCTTCGGCGTACTGGCCATTGCGTTCAACCTAAAGCCATTGCGGCGGGCATTCCTCTCTAAGCCCCTGATGAACCTGCTGAGGGCCTCGGGCTTTTTGCCTAAAATTTCGGACACCGAGCGCACAGCCATTGAAGCCGGTACCGTGTGGGTTGAGGGTGAGCTGTTTGCCGGCAAGCCCAATTTTCACCGCTTACTGCGTGAAACAAGCTATCCATCGCTTTCCGAAGAAGAGCGCGCCTTTCTGGAAGGTCCGGTTGAAGAACTCTGCCGCATGGTCAACGACTGGGACGTCTGGCGACGGCGCGACTTGCCGCCTGAGGTGTGGCAGTTTATCCGAGAGCACAAGTTTTTTGGCATTATCATTCCCAAAGCCTACGGCGGTCTAGGCTTCTCGGCCCTGGCCAATAGCGCCGTGGTGCAAAAGCTGGCCTCGCGCTGCGGTCCCTTGGCTACAACCGTGATGGTGCCAAATTCGCTTGGACCGGCCGAACTGCTGATTCACTACGGAACGCCAGCGCAACGCGATTATTATCTGCCGCGGCTAGCGCGTGGCGAGGAAATCCCTGCTTTTGCCCTGACGGAACCTGGAGCTGGATCGGACGCAGGCGCTATCCAGGCTACCGGGATAGTGTTTCGTGGTGAAGATGGCCAGCTTTACTTGCGCTTGAACTGGCAAAAGCGCTACATCACGCTGGCTGCCATTTCAACCGTGCTGGGGTTAGCCTTTAAACTCCGTGATCCGCAAAACTTGTTGGGCCAAGGTGAGGACGTGGGCATCACGTGTGCGCTCATTCCCACCAGTACGCCGGGCGTGAAACTAGGCATGCGGCATGACCCCCTCGGCGTGCCCTTTTACAACTCACCCGTTGAAGGGCACGACGTCGTCGTTCCCATCGATGCGATTATTGGCGGGCCACAGTGGGCTGGCAAAGGCTGGCGCATGTTGATGGAATCATTGGCAGCTGGACGAGGCATCTCGCTGCCTGCATCATCGGCCGGTGGGGTTAAGCTGGTCTACCGCGTTGCCTCGGCGCATGCCAAGGTGCGGCGGCAGTTTGGATTGCCTATTGGGATGTTTGAAGGCATTGAAGAGCCGCTGGCCCGCATCGGGGGGTTCAACTACCTGATTGAAGCTGCACGGGTCTACACGTGTGGTGGGCTGGATCGTGGCGCCAAGCCAGCTGTGGTTTCAGCCATCATGAAGTACAACACGACTGAGCTCGGCCGCCAGGTGATCAACGATGGGATGGATATCTTGGCCGGGAACGGCATTTCCCGAGGACCACGTAACCTGCTGGCCCATGGGTACATTGCGACGCCGATTGGAATCACGGTCGAAGGCGCGAATATCCTAACGCGCACATTGATGATTTTCGGCCAGGGGGCCATCCGCTGCCACCCATATGCCTACAAAGAAATCAATGCCCTAGCTCAAGGAGATGTGCAGGCGTTTGACGAGGCGTTCTGGGGCCATGTTGGCCTGGTGGTGCGCAACAGCGCCCGCGCACTGCTGCTCAGCTTGACGCGTGGTCGGCTAGCGCGCACGGGCGTTTCTGGACCAGCTGCCCGCTATGCGCAGAAACTGGCTTGGGCTTCGGCCTCGTTTGCCTTCTTGGCCGATCTGGCTATGGCCGTGCTGGGCGGTAACCTTAAGCGAAAGGAAAAGCTTACAGGCCGTTTTGCTGATATCTTTTCGTGGATGTATCTGGCTACCGCTACCCTACGGCGCTTTGAAGCTGAGGGTCGCCTCGAAGAAGACCGGCCGTTTTTCGACTGGGCCATGCAGTATGCCTTTTTCCGCATGCAACAGGCCTTCGAGGGACTTTTGGATAACCTGCGCATTCCAGGACTGACCTGGTTTTTGCGTGGACCGGCAGCCTGGTGGTCGCGCCTCAACCCACTGGGGAGGATGCCCTCCGACAGCTTGGGGCATCGCGTGGCACAGTGCATGCAACTGCCGGGTGCGCAACGCGAGCGCATGACTGCTGGCATGTATTTGCCGTCGGATCCAAACGACGCCTTGGCTCGCCTTGAGCGGGCATTTCAGTTGGCTTACGAAGAAGATGAGCTGCTCAAGAAAGTCCACGCCGCTGTCAAACAAGGCGTACTGCAAAAAGATCGGCCAGATCGTTTAGTGCACCAGGCCGTGGAAAAAGGCATCCTGACGGCCCAAGAGGCCCAGCGCATTCAGGAAGCCGAAGCAGCGCGTTGGGATGCCATCCAGGTCGATGCCTTTACGCTCGAGGAATACCGCCGTTTCTACAATGCACCACCGGCCGGTATTGCAGCCGCTGGCGACGGTAGCCGCTCAGCCGTGGCTACGCAGCCGTAGCCGTTGTTGGGAGTGGTTTAAGGGTTCAAGAGCCGGCCTTGGGTCGGCTCTTTTTTGTGGGCATTCCCGCTGGAACGTTGGCCATCGGTGGGCGTGAGACTGCCCGCCTGTACAGCAGGCTATTTTAAAAAGGCTGAATAAATCCGCTATGAAGCGCCTGGTCGTCGTTGAGTCGCCTACAAAAGCACGTACGATCCGCAACTTCCTGCCGAAAGATGGCTTTCGCGTTGAAGCAAGCATGGGGCATATTCGCGATTTGCCCGCTTCGGCAGCTGAAGTTCCTGAAAACCTAAAGCATGAGGCCTGGGCACGGCTGGGCGTGCGCATTGACCGCGATTTTGAACCGCTTTATGTCATTCCACGCGATAAACGTAAGGTCGTTCAGCAACTCAAAGAAGCGCTAAAAGAAGCCGACGAGTTGTACATTGCTACCGACGAAGACCGTGAGGGCGAATCTATCGGCTGGCATCTGGTCGAAGTGCTCAAACCTACGGTGCCAGTTCGACGCATGGTGTTTCACGAGATCACGCGCGAGGCGATCGAAGCGGCTTTGCGCAGTCCCAGACAGATCGATCTGAACCTTGTGGAAGCGCAGGAGGCGCGGCGCATTTTAGATCGATTGGTGGGCTACCTTGTCTCACCAGTGCTTTGGCGTAAAATCGCTCCACGGCTTTCGGCTGGGCGCGTGCAAAGCGCGGCCGTTCGGCTCCTGGTTTTGCGCGAAAAAGAGCGCATCGCCTTTGTCGCTGCAACCTACTGGGACCTTAAAGCCCTACTGGAACACGAAGGCCAGCGCTTTGAAGCGGTACTGACGCACCTAGATGGCATCCGCATCGTTGGGGGTAAGGACTTTGATGAGCATACAGGGCGCCTCAAAGCTGGGCTAGTGCCCGGGCGTGAGGTGATCCTGCTGGATGAAGCACAAGCGCAAACGCTAGCGCAGCGGCTCAGCACCGAGCGTTGGAGGGTGGTCGATCTTGAATCGCGTACGGTAAGCCGCTCGCCGGCTCCACCCTTCATCACCTCGACGTTGCAGCAAGAAGCCAGCCGCAAGCTAGGCCTTTCGGCACGGCAAACCATGCAAATCGCTCAGCGCTTATACGAACAGGGCTACATTACTTACATGCGGACCGACTCGACGCATCTCTCTCAAGAAGCCATAGAAGCCAGCCGCAGAGCGATTGTTGAACGTTATGGAAAAGCATACCTGAGCCCGCAGCCGCGTCAGTATCAAAGCCGGGTGCGTAATGCCCAAGAAGCACATGAGGCCATTCGCCCGGCCGGACGTGAAATGAAAACTGCCGAGGAATTGGGCTTAAAGGGGATAGATGCCGCCTTGTACGACCTAATCTGGAAGCGCACCATTGCTTCGCAGATGGCAGATGCACGGCTTCAGCTCCTAACGGTACATCTGGACGCGGGTGATCGGCCCCCCATTGCCCGCTTTAGGGCCTCAGGACGCACAATTGAGTTTCCAGGCTTTTTCCGGGCTTACGTAGAGGGCAGCGATGACCCTGAAGCTACGCTTGAAGACCGCGAGCAGCCGCTCCCACCACTCCAACGAGGAGACCAGCCTCGCTGCCAGAAAGTGGAGGCGCAACGGCACGAAACGCGCCCACCAGCGCGCTACACTGAAGCTACGCTCGTCAAGACCCTAGAACAAGAAGGCATTGGCCGACCTAGCACCTACGCCACCATTATCGACACCATCCTCCAGCGCGGCTATGCCATTCGCCGTAACAACCAGCTGGTGCCAACTTTTATGGCCTTTGCCACCAATAATTTGCTAGAGACCTGCTTCCAAAAACTGGTCGATCTCGGATTTACCGCGCAAATGGAAGAGGCGCTCGACGAGATCGCTGCAGGCCGACAAAAAACTGTGCCTTATCTGCGACAGTTTTATGAGGGGGAGGAAGGTCTGGAACGCATGATTGATGCGGCACTGGAGCATATAGACCCCCGTGAGGTGTCGACCATCCGCTTTCCGCAGTGGGAGCCGTATGTGGTGCGGGTGGGACGCTACGGACCTTACGTAGAAGGACCGCTCGATGGCCAACTGGTGACGGCATCGCTACCACCTGAGCTGACTCCTGGTGAGGTCACGCGCGAAAAGCTTGAAGAAATCCTGCGTGGTGAGCAAGTCGATGATCGCGTGCTCGGATTGGATCCCAAAACGGGCCTTCCTGTGCTCCTGCGCCGTGGACCCTATGGATACTACGTGCAATTAGGGGACGACGAAGCACACGGTAAACCCAAGCGGGTTGCTTTACCGCCAGGCATGGAGCCTGCCGTGGTCACCCTGGAGCATGCCCAGGAGCTTCTGAAGTTACCCCGGCAGTTGGGTAAGCACCCCGAAACGGGTGCGCCGGTGCTTGTCGGCATTGGCCGCTACGGCCCTTATGTCCAGCACGGGCGCACGTTTGCTTCGCTTAAAGAAGAAGATGATGTGTTTACCCTAGATCTAGAGCGCGCCTTGGAACTGCTGGCCGAAAAAGAAGCCCGCAGCCGACCGCTCCGTAGCCTGGGGCGCCATCCCGAAACTGGCGATCCTGTGGAGCTCTGGGAGGGCCGCTACGGCCCCTACGTGAAATGCGGCCGCACGAACGCCTCGCTGCCCGAAGGCCGTGCTCCTGAAGCCCTTACCCTCGAAGAAGCGCTCGAACTGCTGCGCACCAAAGCCCAAAAGCCACGCTATGCGCGTCGCAAATCGCGCTGAAGTTTAGCTTGTAGCAGTTGGAATCCACCGGGTTAACACCGCTTTCAGCTCGTCTTTCTTAAAGGGCTTGGCAATGTAGTCGTCCATGCCTGCCGCTAAGCAGCGCTCACGCTCGCCACGCAACGCGTTGGCTGTCATGGCAATGATGGGCGTGCGACGGCCCTGCTGCGCTTCATAAGTGCGAATTTGCACGGTGGCTTCAAAGCCGTCCATGCCCGGCATGTGCACGTCCATCAAGATAGCATCGTAGTGGCTTCGCTGAACAGCATCGACGGCCTGTTTGCCATCGCTGACCACATCGCAGGTGTAGCCCAAGCGCTCCAGATGGTAAAGGGCTACTTTTTGATTTACCGGGTTGTCCTCGGCCAGGAGCACATGTCCGAGCCGGGGTGTTGCAGCAGATGCAGGCAACGCCTCGATTGCCGCCGTTTCAGAGCTGGTCGAGGGAGCTGTTGCACTGACCGGCTGCCTGGCCTGGCGGATCTTGACGAGCGTGTTGAATAGGTAAGACTGGCGGGTCGGTTTTGATAGAATGGCGGCAAAAAGCGATTCATCCATGAGGTGATAATCCTGGCGCGTAAACAAATACGAGCTAAGCAAGACAAGTGGGGTGTCGGCCAGCGCTGCATCTTGCTTAATGGCCCGGGCCAGCATAACACCATCCATTTCCGGCATCATCATGTCGAGGATAGCGATTTCTAACGGGTGCTTTTGGCGTGCGGCCGCCCGCATCAGCTCAAGCGCTTCAGCAGCGCTTCGGGCCAGGGTAGGATGCATGCCCCAGTTGAGCGTCTGGCGACGCAGGATTTCACGATTGGTTTCGTTGTCGTCGACGATGAGGACGCGCACGCCCCGGAGCAGCGCGCGGCGCTCATCGCCGTTAAGCTTCGCTTGCCGTGGCCGCCGAAAAGGAATGCGTACGGTAAACGTTGAACCTTTTCCTGTCTCACTCGCTACGCTAATGGTACCGCCCATCATTTCCACAAGCTGCTTCGAGATGGCCAGGCCTAAGCCTGTCCCTCCATAGCGTCGCGTTGTAGAACTGTCGAGCTGCGAGAACGGCTGAAACAGCCGGTCTAGCCGCTCTGGAGGAATGCCAATGCCCGTGTCTTGCACCACAATACACCAATGGGCTCGGCGCTCGGTAAGGTTTTCCAGCTTGGCTTCAACGATAACCTCGCCATGCTCGGTAAACTTGATTGCGTTTCCTACCAAGTTTGAAAGCACCTGGCGCAGCCGGTGCGGGTCGCCTTGCACGTCCAGCCCGCGTTCTTCAATAAAACAAACCAACTCCAACTGTTTGGTAGCTGCACGTGAAGCAAAAAGCGTAATGACATCTTCGATCACTTCCTGCAGGTCGAAGTCGAGCGTTTCCAGTTCTAGCCGGCCAGCTTCGATCTTGGAAAAGTCTAGGATGTCGTTCAAGATGGTCAGGAGTGTTTCGCCGCTGCGGTGGATGATTTCCACGCATTCGCGCTGTTCTTTGGTAAGATCCATCTCGAGCAGTAGCTCGGTCATGCCCAGCACGCCGTTCATTGGCGTGCGGATTTCGTGGCTCATGTTGGCCAGAAATTCGTTTTTAAGCTGACTGGCACGAACAAGCTCTGCATTGGCCTGCTCTAGGGCTTCTTTGGTACGCTGCAGGTCGGCCAACGCGGCTTCCAGCTGGCGTTTTTGCTGCTCAAGTTCGGTCGTACGCTGGGCGACCAAAGCTTCGAGCCGTTCTTTTTGGGCTTGAATGCGGTAGATGCGGTAGCGATGCAAGGCGCCAATGAGCAGGCCTAGCAGCGTCACCAGGAGGGCGGCAAACCAGGAAGTTTGCCAGAAAGGTGGGGTGATTTCAAAGCGAGCAGCTACCGGCTCCGACCAATCCGAAGTGGGCTTGCGCGCCTGCACTTCAAGCACGTAAAAGCCTGCTGGCAGATTGGTGAAAAAGATCGAAGGGCCTTCCAGCCGGCGCCATTCTACTTCGCTATCGAGTGGTTTGCGCAGCCAAGACCGGTTGCGTTGAAGCGGCTGAAACGTCAAGCTCCACTGCGTCTCCAAATTTCGCAAGCGGTAACGCAGCTCCACCTGTTCCGCCCCAAAAAACGAAAGCAGGGCAACACGGCCGCTTAGGGTGTTGTGCTGATTGGAGACTTTGATTACAGCGTCTGGGGCGAAGGACTGCGTTCCCAGCATGAGGCTATGAATACGCAGGCGCGGGGGACGATCGCTCCACAGGTCTTCTTGTGGATTGTAGTGGCTTAGGCCATCCATGGTGCCAAACCAAAGCGTACCGTCGGCATCGGCCCAAAAACCACCGGCATTCGACTCATAGCTTGCGTACCCCTCCAAGGGACCATAGTTGACAAACCGCTCCCCATCGAAGCGGTCTACGCCACGGGCTGTGCCAATCCAGAGGTTGCCTTGCAGATCGACCCCAATAGAGTAGACGGCATCGTTGTGCAGCCCATCGGCCGTAGTGTAAGTCCGAAAGCGATTTTGCTGCGGATCATAGACTGTAATGCCCAGCGCAGCGCGATAACCAAACCAAATGCGCCCTTGGCGATCCTCGGCCAAGAAATACGGGTTGTTTCCGGCCATGCCGTCTTTGGAAGTAAACGTACGCCAGTGGCGTCCGTCCCAGCGTGAAAGCCCTAAGTCGCCAGAAATCCAGACGTTTCCACGGCGATCTACAAGTAACCGCGCATCGGTGAACGTTTGCCCAGGCACTTCTATCTTGACAAAACGCTCGCCGTTTTGCCGAAACACACCGGCTTGTTGCGCAGCTACCCAAAGGCGGCCTTCCTGGTCTTCGGCAATCGACATGACGCTGACGCTCTGCGGAAATCCGGCCACGCGGTGAAAGCCACCGCCGTCGTAGAAGGCTAGACCTCCAAGCGTTCCAATCCAGAGTCGGTTTTGCCGGTCTAAGTGCAGTGCGTGCACAAACGCGCTGGGTAGGCCATTGCGCTCGGTGTAGACATGCCAGCGCTTGCCATCAAAGCGGTTAAGCCCTCGGCGTGTACCCACCCATAGGTGTCCTCTTTGGTCCCGAAGAATCGGGCGCACCATGTTGTCGGCCAAACCGTCTCGTACGGTATAGTTTGTAAAGGCGCGACCGCGAAACTGAAACAGGCCCTTTAGGCTACCAATCCAGAGCATGCCCTCGTGGTCGACCATGAGGGCTGTCAGCGTAGAAGAAGGTAGGCCATGTGCTTCGGTCAACAGGCGTAGGCCGGAGGCATCAATGCGGATCAGGCCCTCAAGCGTAGCTGCCCACACAACGCCAAAGGAATCGATGGCCAGGCCCCGGCAGTTGCCTGGCCATCCGTCTTGGCTAGTGTAGCGGCGCACGACACGGCCATCTTGCAAGGCTAGGAGTTCCCGCTGTCCACATGCCCAAAGTCGCCCTTCAGGGTCTTCAGCTAACCGGTGAATGGGTTGTCCCGCGACAGCGGCCACCGATTGCCATTGAGGGGAAGGGCCTTGATAGAGGCCATCTTGCGCAGCAACCCACAGCCGACCAGCGCGATCGAAGCGTAAATCATGAATAGGCCGCTCGCCAAGCGGGGTAATCCGTTGAATATGCTGCGCTTTTAGCAGCACTAAACCAGCCTGGGTGCCAATCCACAGCTGGCCTTGCCGGTCAACAGCTAAAGCCTGAATTTGCGCGGAAGGTAATCCTTCGCCAAGGCCAAAGTTTTCCAGTTTGCCGTTGGGGTAGCGTCGGCTAAGCCCGCTGCGTGTACCGATCCATAGCGTGCCGTCGGGCCCTTCGGCCAGGTCCATGATAAAGTCGCTGACCAATCCCTCGCGGATGCCCAGCACCTCAAAACTAAATCCATTAAATCGGTTGAGTCCGGCCTGGGTACCAATCCAAACATAGCCTTGACGATCTTGCAGTAAAGCCTGCACGACAAGCTGGGAGAGGCCATCGGCACTGGTGTAGGTATGGAAATAGTGCTGCTGTGCCGATGCAGGCAAAATAAATAGAGGCAAAAACCAAAGAACGCGAAGAAGGTGAGGCTGCATGGCGTGCAGGGTTAACCGGGGCAACCATGACCTGGTTGGCAAACCCTATGCCAGTCCCAATAAGCAAACGTAACCGTTTACTTTTTAGGAACTTGTTTCATTTAGCGGAAAAATTGGCCGCTTTAGCGGCCCACGTCTTTTTCCCCGAGCTGAAGGCTGGAGAGGATGTTGAGGTAGCTTAGGTAGCGTGCTTTGTCGATGTGTCCGGCTTCGACAGCGGCGCGCACAGCGCAGTCGGGTTCATGGGTGTGGGTGCAATCCGGAAAGTGACAGTTCGAGATATAGGGGCGAAACTCAACAAAATAGTGTGATAGTTCGACGGCCTCTAGGTCTGTCACGCCAAATTCGCGTAGTCCGGGGGTGTCGACCACAAAGCCCCCAAACGACAGGGGATAGAGGGCAACGTAGGTGGTGGTATGGCGTCCTTTGCCGGTTTTTTCGCTGACTGGGGCAGTGCGCAGGTTGAGGTTGGGTTCCAACGCATTCAGCAAGGTGGATTTTCCCACGCCCGATGGTCCTGTAACGACGCTAACGCGATCGTGCAATGCCTGGCGCAGGGCATCGAGTCCTTCACCGGTGACGGCGCTGGTATGCAGTACCGGATAGCCTAAGACAGCGTATCGCTGGGTGAGCTCCTTGAGGGCTGGCTGATCTGCGTCGGTAAGCAGATCTAACTTGTTGACAATCAACCCGGCTGGAATTTGGTAGCGTTCGGCGGCTACCAGTACCCGATCGATAAAGCCCGGGTTGGGTTCAGGTAGATGCACAGCCTGCACGATCCATACAAAGTCGATGTTGGCTGCGATCACATGGCGCAGGCCGGGATGACGGCCTGCAGCGCGACGAGAGAGTTCATTGCGCCGCGGATATACGTCTACAATGAGGCCGGTACCATCTGGATTAAGCCGCAGGCGCACGCGGTCGCCTACCACGACCGGGCTAGTAGTTTTGTCGCCTGTGAGTCGGAACTTGCCGCGGAGGCGGGAGGGAATGATCCGGCCGTCAGCTTGCACATCGAACCAGCTTCCGGTTGCTCGGATGACTGTGCCTTCAAGCTGTTGCACCATATTTTCTCGTAATGATGAAACCTGATTTTCGGTTGCTCGTCTACCTAGTATGTTTGCCTTTCACTTTTATGCTAGGCGCGCCATGGAGTCCTTTCGATACGAAGACGTACGCCGCGTGTTTGAGCGGCTCAAGCTTGAAGATAAGGTGCGATTTTTGATTGAAGCTACAGCGGTGACCCTAGCCGATGGTATTGAGGCAGCAGGGGCAGCGCTGTCGCGGGGGCTGGAGCGCTGCATGGCTGCCCGATCGCCAAAGGTCTCGTCCGATCGTCCTGCTTCAGAAGGGTAAAGGTCATGGATAATACACGGCGGATGGTGGAGTTTGAGCGCCTCAACGCGTTGGGGAAGACGGTCTTTGTAGCCGGAATGGTTGTGCATGCGAGTAAGGGGCTACTTCGGCGTTTGGTGCGCCACGTAGCTCGCATAGCTGTAGAAAGTGAACGCGCTTTTAAAGAGGGGCTCAACCCAAAGATTGAAGACGCTCGCATCCTCGAAGAGCATTCCCGGGCGTCTACTCCAGCCCCGAAAGAGCCTCCGGGTAGCTCTCCTTGCTAACGTTATGGTATTTGCCTCGCGCGTAGATCGCTGGCTATTTTTACTCCTTGCTGGTGCTTTAGCATCTCCTTTTGTTTTGGCTGTATGGTTGGGCTCCCAGGGGCAGCGTGCGCTTGCGCTACTTGTGGTAGGTCTGGGCATTTTTGACGTGTTTTTGGTGCGGGTGTTGGTTTGGCCCGTGCGGTACGTGTTGACTTCCAAGGCGCTCGTGGTGCATTCTGGGCGGATTCGGATTCAGATCCCTTACGAACGGATTGAACGCGTGGTCGCCTACAACATATGGCGCAATGTGCTTATCCCTACGCCATGGGTAGGGTTTTCGCTGCGTGATGCGTTGTGTGTGGAATACGCCAAGCGTCGCCGCGCGCAGCTAGTGCTTACCCCGGAGGATACTGACGGTTTTTTAGATGCTTTAGCGGCGCAGCATGCCGCGCTGCGCCGCATGGGTCCAAGGGAAGTAGTGCGGGTTATCCCGTAATCACATCGGCAACAGTACCGTTAGTTGGAACGCGTTCGGCTTCAGGGATGCCATACACTTGGGCTGGATCGCGCATCGGTTCTGGTTCCAAGGCTTGTGTTAGGACCTCATCTACACGCCGCACGTAGAGGATGTCCAGTCCTGCCAGCGTTTCGGGCTTGATTTCTTCAATGTCTTTTTGGTTTTTCTCCGGTAGCAACACGGTTTGGATGCCTGCGCGCTTTGCTGCAAGCACCTTTTCCTTAATGCCGCCCACGGGTAGCACGAGGCCGCGTAGTGTAATTTCGCCTGTCATAGCTACGGTGTGCCGAACGCGGCGCTGCGTGTAGAGCGAAGCTAGGGCCGTAAGTAGTGCCACGCCGGCCGAAGGTCCGTCTTTAGGTACGGCACCGGCTGGGACGTGCACGTGCACGTCCCAGTAGCGGAACGCGTCCAGGGGAATGCCGAGCTCATCGGCGTGCGCCTTAATATAAGAGAAAGCCAGCTGGGCAGATTCTTTCATGACTTCGCCGAGCTGCCCGGTAAGAATCAGCCGGCCGTTGCCGCGGGCTGCCGAGGCCTCAATGAACAGGATATCGCCCCCTGCAGGTGTCCAGGCTAGTCCGGTGGCGACCCCTGGGACCTCAGTGCGCTCGGCCACTTCAGAGAAGAACTTCCGTGCGCCCAGATATTCCTTAAGGTCAGCTGCGTCCACTTGGGCTGAAGCAATTTCGCCCATGGCGATCTTCTTGGCTACGCCGCGCACTACCGAGGCGATGGTGCGCTCGAGCTGGCGCACACCGGACTCACGGGTATAGCCGTCGATGATCTCTCGAAGGGCAGCTTCGGTGATTGCAAACTGTTCTAGCTTAAGGCCATGTTGTTCCACCTGCCGCGGTACCAGGTAGCGTTTGGCGATTTCCAGCTTTTCATCCTGCGTATAGCCGTTGATTTCGATGATCTCCATGCGGTCGCGCAGCGGCGCTGGAATCAAGTCCAAGTAGTTTGCCGTAGCGATAAACAGCACGTGCGATAGGTCGTAGTCCAGCTCCAGGTAATGGTCGCTGAAAGCATTATTTTGCTCAGGGTCTAGCACCTCGAGTAGGGCACTAGAGGGGTCGCCCCGAAAGTCAGCCCCCAGCTTATCAATTTCATCGAGCATGAAGACAGGGTTGGCCGTGCCGGCTTTCTTCATGCCCTGAATAATGCGGCCGGGTAGTGCGCCAACATATGTCCGGCGATGGCCACGGATTTCAGCTTCATCGCGCACGCCGCCTAGGCTGACGCGGACAAACTTCCGGCCTAGTGCACGTGCGATGCTTTTGCCCAGGCTGGTTTTTCCTACGCCAGGTGGTCCTACAAAGCACAGGATGGGCGCCTTCATGTCGCCCTTGAGCTTGAGTACGGCCAGGTACTCAAGAATCCGCTTTTTGACCTGCTCTAGGCCGTAGTGATCTTCGTCCAAGATCTGCTGCGCCTCCTGCAGGTCTAAGTGGTCTTCCGAGTATTCTAGCCAAGGCAGCTCTAGGATCCAGTCGATGTAGTTACGGGTGACGGCATAGTCTGGCGAGGCCGGGTTCATCCGTGAAAGCCGCTCGATTTCTTTCAGGACTGCCTTGCGGGCATGTTCAGGTAGCGGCTTTTCTTCCGCGCGCTTGCGCAGGGCTTCGAGTTCCGCTTCTTCGTCGGCTTCGCCCAGCTCTTCTTGGATGGCTTTAAGTTGCTGGCGGAGCAGATATTCGCGTTGCTGCCGGTCTACATCGCTTTTGACGCGGGAGCGAATTTCTTGCGAGAGCTGGAGCACTTGCAGCTCACGCGACAGATGCTGCATGAGCAAATCAGCCTGCGCTAAGATAGATTGGGCCTCCAGGAGCTCCTGTTTAGCCGCCACGTCGATGCCCAGGTTAGAGGCAATGAAGTAGATCAGAAAAGCGGGCGATTCGATGTTTTGAATTGCAAAGGCCGCTTCGCTGGGCAAGTTGGGCGACAGGTTGACAATCTGGACGGCCAACTCTTTAATGGAGCGAACGCGTGCTTGCAGTTCGACATCGTCAACTTCGTCGATGCTATCGCTCAGTGGCTGCACCCGCGCGATAAAATAGGGTTCGGTTTGAATGTATTCAGTAATTGCAAACCGCCGTCGACCTTGAATGACAATCGACTTCGATCCATCAGGCATTTTGATCAGCTTGAGGATCGAAGCCACCGTCCCCACACGGTAAAGGTCGTCTGGTGTAGGATTTTCTACCTCACTGCTACGCTGGGCTACCACGCCAATCAGTCGATCGCCTGCAAAAGCGTCCCGCACCAGTTTTAAGGAGGCATCGCGCCCAACGGTGATGGGGAGCACCACGCCCGGATAGAGCACCGTGTTGCGGAGTGCCAGAATAGGAAGCGTTTCGGGCACCTCCTCGGCGCTCATGGCTTTTTGTTCATCCGGCGTGGGCAGAGGAATGCTCTGCTCGGGGTCGTCTTCTAGCAAATAGAACAGATCTCCGTATGCCATAAGTCCATCTCCAAAACGTCGCCAATATGTTGTGCCGCTTCGACACGCTGCCATTTTGGAAGACTCCTGGCAGCTCAAGGCGGCATTCTAAGCGGGGTCAAAAACCGGGCCTGGAACAGAAGTGTGTCATTTTGACGGATCAGAACCGCAAAGCTTGCGAATCAGGTTTTCGGCATCTTGCAGCCGGAATGGCTTAGCGAGTACCGCATCGACCGATCCGGCTGAGAGATCCAACTCGGTGTCGCCACTAATGAGCACAATGGGCAGCTGAGGAAACTGAGCGCGGATATGTCGAGAAAGTTCTAAGCCGCTTATTTCTGGCATGCCCTGGTCAGTGAAAACAATGTCGAAGGATTGCGTTTGCAGCAGCGATAGGGCTTCGGTTGCTGAAGCAGCTTGGGTAACGGTGTGGCCTTTAAGCGAAAGCAGGCGTGCCAGTATCGTGCGCACACCGGGTTCATCGTCGACAATAAGCACATGTACGGGGCGAGCTGCACGGGTAATGGTTGTTGCCGATTCGGTGGTCGAGGACGTTGCTATCGGCGGAAAATAGAGCGTAAAGGTGGTGCCGATACCCGGTGTACTGTCCACCTCAATGCTTCCACCATGTTCACGCACGATCCCGGCTGCAATGGCCAGGCCCATACCTGATCCTTCGGGTTTGGTAGTAAAGAGCGGCTCAAAGATGCGCTTGCGTACGGCTTCGGTCATGCCGATGCCTGTATCCGACAGGCGTACCCGAACGCCACGCTCTGGATCGAGCCCGGTTTCCACCCGAAGCACCCCACCCTGAGGCATAGCCTGCACCGCATTGAGGATCAGGTTGGTGAACACCTGGCGCAGCTCGCTGGCCAGGCCGCGAATAGGCGGTACCGGTTGCAAATCGGTTTCCAGGCAAATGGTTAGTCCCTGCCGGCGCGGCTCGTTATACCAATAGGGCCGCGTCAGCATAAGGCATTCGTCCAGTAAGGTAGGTAGATCAACAGGGGCAAAAGGTGCGGGCTTTTCTTGGCGTACGTATTCTTGGAGTTTACGCATGAGCGCGGCCCCATCTAAGGCGGCTCGCTCCAAGGCTTGCAAATACCCGGCTACTTCTGCGGTGCCCTCTCCCAAGGAAATGCGTAAGAGCTCAAGGTTTCCCAGGATGCTCATTAAGAGGTTATTGAAGTCGTGCGCGATGCCCAGGGCCATGCGCCCCAGCGTTTCAAGCCGATGACGTTGGCTTTGGGTATAGGTCAGGCTGCGGGGTTCTACAAGCAGTTCGACCGTAACCACCAGAGCAACTGGCGCTTTTGCCTGGGGGGGTGGCCAGTGTACTGGAATGATGTTAAAGAGCGCAGGAACAGGTTCGTCGCGCTCCGGGAAATGAAGCATCATCAGCTCATGGAGCACCTGCTGCCCTTGGGCTGCTTGCTTCAGCAGCTCCTGAAAATGCGTCCGATCTTCGTCAATAAGCTGATGCCAAGGGCCACCCATCCGCCCAAATAACGCCTCCCAGGCCGGATTGGCCTCGTAGCAGACCCCTTCTAGAGAAAAGGTGGCTATGAGCAGCGTCGGTTCCAACGGAAATTCGGGCGTCTGGTGCTCAAAAGCGGAAGCATAATTTGCGCTCATAGCCAATCGCTTTGCGGTTGCAGCCGCTATTTCATTGCTTTTTAGTTAAGACAAATTAGGGCAAAGCATTACCCGAATACAAGGATTTGTCGCTTGTTGCAACCAACAGGAGGTAGCAGCGTAAATCTTGCTCCTACGGGATCGTTTAAGGCGCAGACAATCCTATGGCACATCCTCCCTACGGTGCAGAACCACAGCACATTGATATTGAACTTAGCGAAGAAGTGGCCGAAGGGCGCTATGCAAACCTTGTGATGATTGCGCACTCGGCCGAAGAATTTGTGCTGGATTTCATCCGCATTATGCCGGGCTTGCCCAAGGCACGTGTGCAAAGCCGCATTATCATTACGCCAACCCATGCAAAACGTCTGCTGCGGGCGCTGGCCGATAACATTGGTCGGTATGAAGCTACCTATGGGGAGATTGAAGTCCCTGAGCCTGGACCGCCTGTGCATTTTGGCGGTGTTGGGGGTGAAGCCTAATTAGGTGCGCGTGCGCCACAGCAGAAGGACTGCCCCGAGAGCAAAGACCAGGTGAGGTAGCCAAGCGGTCAGCCAAGGGGGGAGGATTCCGCTGTAGCCTAAGGGTTCAATGAGTTTTTGCAGCCCAAGGTAGGCAAAGGCCACGCCGAGCCCAAGGCCAAAGTGCACCAGTTGGCCACCGCGGCGGCGTACCGAAGCCAGCACAGCGCCGAGAAGTGTCAAAATCAGGTTGGCAAACGGATAGGCAAACTTGCTGTAGTAGGCGACCAGGGGGCGTCCCAGCGCGCCAACGCCAGTTCGACGCAGTGTGGCCAAGTGGGCTGCTGCTTCAGGAAGCGTCATAGCTTCTACGTCGCGTTCGGTGCGGGCCAGGTCAGCGGGGTAGAGGGGCAGTGCTACGGTGTAGTGCTGCACGGGGGTGCGCTGCTCCCAGCCTGTCGCCTCAAAGCGCCGCATTATGCCTTCGGGAATGCGCCAAGCCCTAAGTGAGTCGATCCATTCCATTCGCGGAGCATCTAACCGATAGACCATCCGCTCTCCCGCAAATTGTTGCAGGGACACCCGGTAGGCTACCTGCACCTCTCGATCGTAATAGCCGACAGTCAAAAACTGGTCTGGCTGCGCTTGCCGATGTATGTGGCTGAGGTTGAACTGGCGCGGCGTGCGGCTAAGGTATTTTTCATCAAAGGCCACAACCGTGCGGTTGGTCGTCGGAACCACCCAACCGTTGAACCAGAACATAAAACCCGTAATTGCAACGCCAAGCCCTGCATAAGGCCTCAGGAGCCGACGCAGCGGCACGCCGCTCATTTGCAGGGCGATGATCTCCAGGTTTTGGGCCATGCGCCCGGTAACGTAAAGACAAGCTAGAAGTAACGCTAGTGGCGAGGTGAGCCGAACGATCTCAGGAATATAACTGGGATAGTAGACGCCAAAGACTTCACGCATCGAAGCGCCCCGATCCATGAAGTCGTCGATGTACTCCACAAAATGCAACACAATGAAAAATACCACCAGGGCGCCTATAAAGAAAACGTAGCCCCCAAGTACGCGGCGAAGGATATGCCAGTCGATGGTGTGCATACGCGAACAACCCGCAAAAACACGCGCCAGTGCCTTAAAGCGGTGGATTCTTCGTGCGCAAACGTGTACTTTTAGAAAAGTCATCGGTTCATCGAACAGGGTTGTCTATGAAACTTCACGAATATCAGGCCAAAGACATTTTGCAACGTTACGGTGTAGCTACGCAGCCCGGTTATGTAGCCCGAAGCGTTGACGAAGCCGTAGAGGCTGCGCAGCGGCTACAGCAAGCGTACGGCTTTTCGCTTTTTGTCGTTAAGGCGCAGATTCATGCCGGGGGGCGGGGCAAAGGGGGTGGAGTAAAACTGGCACGCGGCCTTGAGGAAGTCCGGGAAAAAGCAGCTGCCATTTTGGGCATGCATCTGGTTACCCCACAAACAGGACCCGAAGGCCAAAAAGTCCGTGCGGTGTTGGTTGCTGGAGCGGTTGATATTGCCAAAGAGTATTACCTGGGCATTACACTCGACCGACAGCGCAGCCAGAACGTAATCATGGCTTCGGTAGAAGGTGGCGTAGAAATCGAAGAAGTTGCTGCGCGCGCTCCCGAAAAAATTCTTAAGATCTGGGTAGATCCCATGATAGGCCTGCGCCCTTTCCAAGCGCGTCAGTTGGCCTTTGGATTGGGCTTTGAAGACGAAGCTTTTAAAAAAGCGGTCCGTCTTATTGAGGCCTTATACCGGGCTTATGAAGAAACCGACAGTTCGCTGGCCGAAATTAATCCACTGGTGCTCACCCAGCAGGGTGATGTGGTCGCTGTTGACGCCAAAATCAACCTGGACGATAACGCGCTTTTTCGCCATCCTGACTTGGCCGAGTTGCGGGATGTGTACGAAGAGGATCCCCTGGAGGTAGAAGCCAGCCAGTACCGCCTTAATTATGTGCGGCTCAACGGCAATGTCGGGTGCATGGTCAACGGTGCGGGTTTGGCCATGGCTACAATGGACCTGATTAAGCTGGCAGGGGGAGAGCCGGCCAACTTTTTGGATGTTGGAGGTACAGCTAGTGCCGAGACGGTTGAGGCAGGTTTTCGCATTATCTTGAAAGATCCTAACGTCAAGGCGATTTTGGTGAACATTTTTGGGGGTATTGTGCGGTGCGATCGGGTTGCTCGGGGCATTGTAGAGGCGGCCCGTAACGTACAGCTTCAGGTGCCGCTGATTGTGCGCTTGCAGGGCACCAATGCTGAGGAAGCGCGTGCGATCTTAGAGGCTAGCGGTCTGGAGATCGAGACGGCCACGCTTTTCAAAGAAGTGGCGGAAAAAGTTAACCAGGCGCTGCGCCGCGTTGCTGCTTGAGCTGAACCTTAGAAAGCTATGCCTGCACGAGCAGCACTAACCGAACAGCTTGAAATCCGGGAAGGTCTCGAGGGCCTAACGCCTGGACGTATCATCACCCTCTACCGCAGGGCACCCCTGCTGCGCCCAGTGGATGATCCTGAACGCGTTTGGCGTATGTTTGAAAACGCCTCCCTGGTGCTTACGGCCTGGCATGAGCGGCGCTTGGTAGGCATTGCCCGGGTATTAACCGATGGCGTGCTCTACAGCTACCTGTGCGATTTGGCCGTTGAGCCCGATGTGCAAGGACTCGGCATCGGCCGGCGCCTCATCGAAGCCGTCTTAGAACGCTGTAAAGGCACTGAGCTGGTGCTGCGCGACTCGGACATCTCGTCTGGCTTTTATGCCCGCTTGGGCTTTACACGGGTGCCTAATGCCTGGATGCGTCGTGCCTAAATGCCCAAAGGGGAAATAGGCGGTGTAGTCGATAAAACGTGCACACTGGACTTGACCGAGCGCACGCCAGGCGTAGTCCGGACGCGTTCGAGTAGCTGGGTAAGTACGTCCTCCGAGGCCACACGGCCACACAGCGTAACATGCCCTTCCACTACATACACGTGTATAGCACAGGCAGGTATTTGCTCAAGCACCCGGGCCAGACGCAATGCTAAGGCATGGTCACTAGCAGTATGGCTAGGGCTTGGGGAATGCCCTAAAGTCAATCTGTGCCAAATCTGCTTCCAGGATTTCACGTTGTCTTAGATGCTTTGCGAAAGGCACTGCACAGGAACGGCCAGGAATCCTGCACCCTCTTTCAAAGGCTTCAGTAGGTTGCACAAACATAGACTTGCGAAGCAATAAAAAAAAGGTCTGTGCATAAAAGGTGCATAAGTCCCCTTTAAAGAAGCTGTTGAAAACGCCCGCGAATGTCGGCACGTGGCTGGCGTAGCCGCAGTAAGTCGCGTAAGCGGCCGCTTTTTACGTACAGTTCAAACCCGTAGGACTGGTAGCGGCCAAAAGGAATCCACGAAAGGCTCATTTGCCAGCAACCCAAGTCGCGTAGAATGAAGAAGCTGGTGGAGGCCAGCTCACCTCGGACAAAGTCGTAGCCGCTTCGGCCTTGAATTTTCCAGTTTGGGGTAAGGTTAAAGTCGAACGAAGCGTTAAGGATAGCACTTCGCGTAGCACGAAAAGCAAAGCGGTTATAGCTATAACTGAAGCTAAGGTTGAGCGACCAGGGGATAGCAAAGTCGGCATAGGCTAAAGCAGGGTCTAAAAAGGAAGGGATCGGGTTGTCGTCCTGTGCTGAGCTCAAGGGATCGCCAAAGCGGGCGCGGGGTGGTGCTGCGGCTTCGCGGGCGGTGGGACGTACTGCACTCCGCAGGCTCACCGAGGCGCTCAGGCGAAAACTGGTTAGGCGTGCCAGGCGGCCTGCCCGCAGGTCAAAAGCATACCGGTTCATGGGTCGGCCATCGGGCGCCAGGCGATATGGGTCGAGCACCATCGCTGCGGTTAGGCTGAGCGGTCCTAGCGCTGCAGTACGTGCACTAAGGTTGATGCTGGAAAGTCGCAGCGAGTCGGCGGCAAAGTTGTAGCTGGTAGACAGGTCGAGGCTGAGCAGCTGAAGTGTCTGACGCCGGCTGGTGCCAGTAGTGTCGGTCTGAATGCGTTTGGTTTCAAAGACATTGCCCAGGGTAAAGGAAAGGTTCTGGGTGCGTCCAAAGGGTACACCCGGCACGATGCCGTAGCGGACGATGTGGCCAGAAGTATCTGTGTAGGTGCGCGTGTATCCCCAGAAGTCGGCAGAAAAATCTGGGCGGTATGAAAAACTTAGGCCTGGGCGTACCGTGTGGCGTAGTCCTTCAAAGTTACCTATGCGCACAGGAAAAAGACCATAAAGCGTGGTTGTTGCTGAAAGGCCTAGCGAAAACTGGCGCAAGGCAAAAAAACCGGGTAGCGAGCGCGTAACAATGCGGCCTGTAGTGTCTACAGTGCGGCGTTCGGTATAGAGAAACCAGTCTTCCTGATAGTTCAGACCACTGGAAAAAGTGACTGGAAAGGGACGGTTCAGTAGAGGTAGGCGTTGCAAGGCAAAGCTCGCCGAGACTGGAATGCGGTGCGTTGCGCGAAACTGAAAAGGGATCTCCTGTCCTGTTGCGCGTCGGTAGGCGCTAGGGGAGAAAAGGGCGTCATACCAGCTGATGCTTAAAGCGCTGGTGTCGCCTCGCTCCAGCAGCGTGGCCTCAGGGAGGCGAGTGAACGTGTACTGGTTGCTTAACGTCCCGTTGTAGCTCAGCGTGAGGCGCTCATACCAACGCTCGTTACGGCCAGAGATTGATCCTGCGCTTCGAAAGGGCTTAAAGGCACTTTGGGAAAAAGAAAGCTGCGGAAGCGTCAAGCTCACGGCACCTGTGGTGAGCACTTCTTGGTGTGAGAGGGAAAGGTTGAGCGAGCGCGACGACCAGTTTTTGCTGTAGCGGATGTTGGAGGAGATGGTCTGGCGGACACGGTCGTCGTAGCGTTCCGAAATGGCCCGCAGGTAACTGGAGCTTGTGAGGTTGACGTTGGCTGAAAAATTGGCCGAAGGTCCTAAGGTCTGGTTGTGCGTCCAGCGAAACGAGGCCGTGTTCGTAACGCTAAAATCTGGGTCACCTTTTTCCCCATTACGGTTGTGTAAATAATCAAGCATGAGTTGGCCGCTGAAGGCATAGCGCTTGGCATAGCGGAAGAGCGGACTGATTTGCCAACTACCTTTGGTCCAAAGGCCGCCGCGCACCTGCAAGTCCATGTAGTCGCTAATGGCCCAGTACCAACCCCAGCCGCGTAGATAAAAACCGCGCTCGTCCTCGCCGTATTGGACCGGGAGGGGGCCGCTGCGTCGACCTTCAATTGCAGGTAAAAAGCCAAACGGTAGCCACAGCGGCGTAGGAATGGTGAACAGGTAAAGCTGGATTGGGCCAGTGTAGATCCATTTGCCGGCCACTTTCATCTTGCTGGTGCGCAACGAGTAGGAAGGAGCGCGGCCGTCGCTACAGGGGCAGGTCGAGTAACTGCCCCCTTGGACATACAGCGTGCTGTCTTCGAGCACCTTGACTACCTGAGCCTGTAAAAAGCCGTCTTCAATGCGCGTTTGGGCGCCGACCACGCGGCCGCGTTGCGTTTGCAGGTTGTATTGCAGCATGCGGCCTGTAAACGTGTCGTTGCCTTGGCGAAAGGTGGGCGGATCCACCATGCCTGTATCTACAGGTAGGCCTGAGGCGCGCAGCTCATCCTGATCGAAGAGCAGGTCAATGCGGTGGGCTGTGAGTTCCAGGTTGCGGTATTGCACGCGGGCTTGGCCAACGAGCTGCCCTAGGTCTCCTTCTGGGGTATCGAACAAAATGACCAGTGAATCCTGAGCGCTAAACTGGACAGAACTTTGCGTGTTGGACGAAGTGGGCTGAGCTTGCGCAGCCGTCATCAAAATGAGCCATAGCGTCCAGCACCCTCGAAGGCGGTCCATCATGGTGGGCTGTGTTCGATCGGCCGTTGGACCTGGCGTTTCTTACACGCACTAGGAGCCCTGAGGGTGGGTTCCCACAAGGTCAGGTCATTGGCGCTGCATCAGTCCAGGTCCGGCGCTTCTAGGAGCTGGAAGACCAAGTGGGCGGCGCCCAGGACGCCTACCTCGTTGCCGAGCGTTTCGCGTACGATCTCGACGCGGTCCCGCCAGGCTGGCATGACATACTGGCGCAGCGTGCGGCGGGCAGGCTCTAGGATGAAAGCATCTGCAGCCGATACGCCTCCGCCCACGACAATTTTGTGAATGTCAAGTAAGTTAACTGCCGAGGCCAAAACACACCCGAGTTTATGTCCTGCCCAGGCCAGCACTTCGCGGGCAGCTTCGTCGCCAGCTTTAGCAGCTTCGTAGAGCATGCGCGGGTTCAGGTCGCGCAGGTCTTCGCCGGCCATCTGGTGCACTAGGCTGTCGCGGCGCGTAAGCAAGCGGTAGCGGGCGTAATGCGACAGAAAACGTTGTCCTACGTAAGCTTCTACTGCCCCAGCAATGCCGTAACGGTCCAGCGGGCCCTCGTAGTCGATGCTCATATGACCAATTTCTCCAGCACCACCCGTAGTGCCGCGGAAAATACGATTGCGGTAAATGATGGCGCCGCCTACACCTGTACCTAGTGTGACCATGATAAACGAGTCGAACGGTCTGCCAGCGCCGTAGTGGGCTGAGCCCAGGCCGGCTAGGTTGGCATCGTTTTCGACAAAGACCGGAAGGCTGCATTGCAGCGTTTCCTGCAGTGCTTGTCGCAAATCGACAATGCCCCAACCGGGTAGATTCGGTGGGTAGACGACACACGTGCGTTCCCAATTGACCGCACCTGGGGCCCCAATCCCAATACCCGCAATTTGACGGTTAGGGGCGCGGTCGATAAGGGCCTGAATCATTTCGGCCATGCGCCGGATGACATGTGCGGGTCCTTCTTCGGCCTCAGTAGGGCGGCTAAGCTCATGCTGGATGCCCACTCCTCGTTCGACCAGGGCGGCTTTAATGAGCGTACCTCCTAAGTCAATGCCAACGGCGTAAGCAGACGGTGCAGGCATGGGGTGCGCGGCTATTTAGTCCTCAACGCGATAGACCGTTTCGCCTGGGCGTCGCATGCCGTATTGCTCGCGGGCAATGCGCTCGATCATTTCGTCGGAAATGCCTTGGCGAAGCTGTTCTTCCAGGGTTGCGATTTCCTGACGTAGCGCTTCATTTTGTGCGCGCAGGCGGGCAGCTTCGTAAGTCCAACGTAACCGACGGTAAAGGCTGTGGCTATCCAAAAAAATCAGCCACAGCGCAAGCAATAGCACGCCCGCTGCTGCCAGGCGGCGCCGCAATTGACGTCGCCTGGCAGCTATGCGGTCAGCATCGGTGTAGCGACGAACAGGCATGGGTTATACGTGGAAGGCTTGACGTCCTGGGAAGCGGGCAGTGTCGCCCAGCTGCTCTTCGATGCGCAGAAGCTGGTTGTATTTAGCAATACGATCGCTGCGGCTGGCCGACCCGGTTTTGATCTGACCGGTATTGGCCGCAACAGCCAGGTCAGCAATCGTAGCATCTTCGGTTTCCCCAGAGCGGTGGCTGAGAATGGCTGTGTAGCCATGCTTATGGGCCAATTCAATGGCTGCCAGCGTTTCGGTTAATGTGCCGATCTGGTTGGGCTTAATGAGGATCGCGTTGGCGCAGCCCGAGCGAATGCCCTGTGCTAGACGCTCCGTGTTGGTAACAAATAGGTCGTCGCCTACGAGCTGCACCCGATGGCCCAGGCGTTCAGTGAGCAAGCGCCATCCTTCCCAATCATCTTCGGCCATACCGTCTTCGATGGAAATGATAGGATATTGGTTGACCCAGCGCTCCCAGAAATCCACCATGTCTGCTGAAGTACGCTTTGTATTGGGGTCACTTTTCCAGAATACATAATGGCCGTTTTGGTACATCTCGCTGGTGGCTGGGTCAAGCGCCAAGAAAACGTCTTCGCCTGCTTTGTAGCCGGCTTTTTCAATGGCTTCCAAGATGACTTCCACGGCTTCTTCGTTAGCCCGCAGGTTCGGTGCAAACCCCCCCTCATCGCCTACAGCTGTGCTGTAGCCTTTTTGTTTGAGCACCTGCTTGAGGTGGTGGAAGATTTCCACGCCAATGCGGAGGGCTTCGGAGAAGCTTCCACCGCCAACAGGCGCAATCATAAATTCCTGCAGGTCGAGGTTATTATCGGCGTGGCGGCCGCCGTTAATGATGTTCATTAGGGGAACGGGCAGCAGCCGCGCGTTGGTGCCGCCGATGTATCGATACAGGGGCAACTGGGCTGTCGCTGCAGCAGCTTTGGCTACAGCAAGCGAGACACCTAAGATGGCGTTAGCGCCGAGTTTACTTTTGTTGGGCGTGCCATCCAGCGCGATGAGCGCATTGTCGATAGCAACCTGGTCAAAGATGCTGAAGCCTTCTAGTTCAGGAGCAATTTTCTCGTTCACGTTAGCTACGGCTTGCAGCACGCCTTTACCCAGGTAGCGGCTGTGGTCTCCATCGCGCAGTTCTACTGCTTCGTGCTCACCCGTAGAAGCTCCGCTGGGCACAGCTGCGCGCCCAACGATGCCTTCGTCGGTAATGACCTCGACTTCTACCGTAGGATTGCCTCGGCTGTCCAGAATTTGACGGGCAATGATTTCTTCGATGTACGCCATAAGGGCAAAGCTTTAGGTGGCTTGTCAGTAAATTTCAGGCAGAAGTTCGTGATCTTAATCCTAAAGCTCAAGCGAAATGCGCGGGAATGGAAGCGCTTTAGAGCCAGGGCTAAAAAAAAACCGGTAGCCCTAGGGCTACCGGTTTGGATCGCAGCTTTAGGAAGAAGGTGGTGGTTTGACGGTGGTTTCCTCATTGATCCAGGCGTAGCAGCCGTAGTCAATGCGATAGGGTTGCCCTACTTTCCATCCTTTGAAAAACAAGTCTTCTTGGTTAGGGAAGTAGCGGCGGTAGGTGTTGAGTTTCTGGCTGGCCTCGTTGGTCACGGAGGGGTCAACCTGGCGGGCGCGTTCGTAGTAGTCGGTAGCCAGCCAGTAGACGGCACGGTCTTCCCGTTCTAGCTGGCTCCCACATTCGCTGACGGCCTGGGCATAGAGGTCTCCGATGGAGATGTAGGCTTTACCAAAGTTCGGGTCAGCCTGCAGAGCCCGGCGGAAGTAGGTTCGGGCATTCGATAGGCGGCCCAGTTGTTGCTCGGCGATGCCGGCGTTGTAGTACAGCTCGCGTGCGATTTCCTGCACGTCGGGCTGTTGCATTGCTTGGCGAAAATACTCGAGCGCTTTGGCCGGCTCGCCATCGTCAAGGTACAGCTTACCGACGGTATGGAACGTCCGCGCATCTTGCTTGAGTGCCAGCAGCCGGTCGGCCAGCCCATACATTTTGGCACGCTCGCCCAGCTGACGGTAGATGTTAAAGAGCTCCGAAATCAAGTCGAGGTTCTGTGGGTCTTTGGCCAGGCGGTCTTCTAGGAAGGCCATGCGTTCTTGGGGGGTCCGGAAAAGATTGTCGCGCACCGTGGTGATGTATTCCATAAGCGCAGTGCGCTGCGGGTCGCCTTCCAGGGCGGCTTCCACTTCGTCCATGAACGCTACGGCACCTGCCTTATCGCCTTCCTGCACCAACTGAGCAATTACAAATTGAATCGAGTAGTCATCAACCCGTTGGGGATTATGTTCAAACGCTTGGCGATAAAGCTCGGCTGCTTCATGCTGACGGTCGGCCAAGAGTTCTGAAAATTGCTGGATAAGACGCCCTTTACGGATGTACCAGGTGACTGTGTCGAGCGCAACCCCTCGAGGTGGCAGCACCACAAAAGCCTGGTCGAAGTAGGCCAGCGCCGAATCTAAGTGAGCGCGGGCTACTTCAGGAGCCGATTCGGCTCTGGCCTTGGCGAGCTCTTCATGCACTTTGATGATACGCTCAAAGTTGCGGTCGTCTTTACGGTTGGGACCAGCATATTCCGGTGCGTTTTGGATCATCCAACGCAGGTAAGGAAGGGCCGCCTCGTAGTCGCCGTTCTTAAAGTATTCGTAGTAGAGGCTATAGTTGATGGCCTTGGTTTGCTCATCGACATTTGATGGGGCGCTCTGCTGCGCAGCCACAGGCTGCGCCTGAGCACTAACTACCAGTAAAAGCAACCATAGGCCCCCAAGACCTATGATCCAAGGCCGCCGCGCATGGTTTGCATGCGGTTTGTGCCTTAGGGCGGTTAAGCAGCTTGCGCGTTTCATTTTAATTCAGCCGTCTCTTAATAAACCATCGTTCGCCTACGTTTACGCTAAGGCCTACGCGGTAGTACACGTCGCGTACCAGATGGTATGCAGTAGTGCCGCGCATGCCTACTTCAAAATTAAGATCAAGACGCGTGCCAGGATACATGGTCGGTAAACTCAAACCCGCCGTCACGGCCCACGTGCGAAGCGCCACGTTGGGCTGGGGGTCCACATACATTCGGTCAACATAGCCGCCAATGCGATAAGCTATTTGATGAAAATACGTAGCAGAAAAATCGGTTCCAGCAGGTAAGTATTCAATCCCAAACGACAACCGCCAACGATCTTTAAAACGATTTTCGCCGTTGGGTTCGTATCCAGAGAACGTGAGATCGCTTCCAAAGTGAGACCAGGGTTCATAGCGCCCATCTAGCACAAAAGTCCAACGATTGTCTAATTGATAGGACAGGCCAAGGGCGCCAGCCCAAGGCATGTCTACCTTGCCACGTACGGGCACAGTTAAAGTGTCGCGGTCGAGGCTTTCGCCCAGCGTGCGAACGCGCGTAGCGCGTAGTGAAGCAGGCGTGGTGAAGACGATACCTAAAGCAAGCATGTCGGTAGATTTCCAAAGTGCATGGTGTTGTGCCAGTAAGCCCAGTGTGCCGCGTAGCCCAACCAAGCGTGTAGAGGTGGCAAAGAGCGTGGGGGCATGGTCAGGAAGTTGGACTGCTGGTAGTTTGGGATCGGAAAAGGTAGTGCGCTGCGTGTGCTCGATAATACCAAACAGCAGATCGGCTTGTGCACCGATGCTTAGCCAGTGGGTCAGGCGCAGACCCAGTCCTCCGTTAAGTTGCTGGAGCCCTCCTTCGCCGGCATAGTCGATCTGGTAACGTACCGTATCGTTTAGTTCGGGCCTAACGAGCAGGTTTGCGCTGCGTATCCGGTAATTGGCACGCGTATATGGCCGAAAGGCCAGCGCCAGTCCTAAGCGACGGCTTTGGAGGGGAAAGCTCAGGTGCAAGGCGTGGAGTGTTCCCGAACCCAGGCGAGCGCGTTGGCCCTGGGCATCGGTGGACCAGAGGCGTTGAAACAGTACGCTGCCCGTAGCCCGCGTAAGCACCTGCTCTGCCCAGGTAGCTGGATTATCCAAATTGAGATAGTTTAGGTTGAATAGGCCCACGCCGCTGCCTCCCATTGCCTGAAGCTGAGAAGAAGCGTAGCTCATCTGCTCGCCTAAGCCTAAGCGGGAGTACACCGAACCGTCACCCGTATGCTGCGCTTGGCTTAGGCCAGAGATCAGCATGCTCAGGAGCAGCCCGCGCAAAAGGCTGTATCGCAAAGCCGTTGCATTCATGGGGTTGGTGGGGTAAGCGTAAGGATCAGGGTAGGACGCGCAGTAGCTGGATTCCGGTAAAGCAGCACAGCGCCCAGCGTGTTGTCGGTTGTAGGAAAGTCAAGCTGAAGATACGCTATCGGTGTTTCACCCATGAGCATACGCTGCAGCGTTTGCAATGCAGTGCCGGTAAGCTGGAAGCGCAGCCGACCCTGCGCAGGGATTGCAGTGGCTTGAAGGCGTGGATTCCCTAAAGAGCTAAACGGGATGTTCCCCTCGGCATCTACGCCTACCAGGCGCACCACAGGTGGGATAGGACGGAAAAAGTGCAAAGGTGTTTGGCGTAACGTGAGCGTGTCTAAGGGCACTTCCAGTACAGCTGCATGCAATCCAGCGTGGCGCACACTATCGGCTGTAAACGGAAAACGTAGGCGTACAACAGTGCCTGAGCCGTCCTGAAGGAGCAAACGATCCGCAGGAAGCTGGGGGGGCGTTTCTTGTCTCAGCGTAGTAAGCCACTTGGAGGCGCTAAGCTGCAGCGTGTCGGTTGCCGTAATGACCACCAGCCGGGCGCCAGCTGCACGAAACCCCCAGACGGCATTGCCTTCAACCGGCGTTAAGGCAAAACCGTGAAAGCTTGTGGCAAAGGTAGGGCTGCGTAGGGTGGTGTCGTTCGCTGCAATCCAGTTTGCCGGCAGCTCTACGCGGACCAGCGTATCGGTGGCTGTAAGCGTAAACGTGCGAATCTGGGGACCTAAAGGCAGTGTTGTGTCGGCTGGCACACTGAACTGCGGCCATTCTTCTGGCATGTCGTGCAAGGCCAATGTCAGCGTAGCGAGCGTGTCGCCATAGCGATAGGCGCGCGGAAGTTCCAAAATCACGGATCGAATCGTGGTGTCTGGGCGCGTGGTCATGCTGAAGTCCACAAACCCCAAAGCCACGTGCGTTCCCAGTAGCGGGTCTTCGACATGGCCCGCAAGTAGGTGCGTGGTGTTGCCGGTGCGATCGGCTAGAGGCGCTTCGAGGAGCGAATCGGCTGGCAAGCGCACGACCTTGGGTAAGCCTTGATCATCAATCAAGCCAATGCCTACCGCTGAAGGATCATCACACCCACCCAGTATTCCAAAGGCTAGAAACAGCAGTCCGTACAGAGACCAACGGAACGTTTGCATGCTATACTCAAGCTGGCCTGCACCCGATCAAAAACGATAGGGAGCCGGTGTTTCGTGTGCCCTAAAGGCAAAAGCCCTCTCGTGCAGGCCGAGGGGCTTGCCATTTGGGGAAAGCGCTGCATTAACGCCAGAGGGCAAAGCAGGTTTTCTTTACGGGTCAGGCAGGTACACTGCTGAGCAGATTTTCGTACACGGAGACGGCCTGCTCAGCAGCTACAGCAGGATCGGCGCTAAACTGTACGGCTTCATCTTCGGCTGCAGCAACCGAGGCAGGGTAGATTACCACTTCGGCCAGGGCACGGCCAACTTCGTCTAGGGAGCGATTGAGCAAAGCCTCATCTCCAACAACCCGCAGGCGCGTAAGCACTTGGGCTGTTAGGCGTGCCCGCAGGTTCAGGCCGTCTGGTGTGTACACGCGGCGCGCCCGTGCTAGGAGTGGATCCGAAGCATACTCCGTAGTCAAGAGCCACGGAATCAGGCCTGCAAGGCTGCCAAAGGCATGCACAATGTCGGGCTCCCAGCCCAGCTTGCGTACTGTCTCCAGCACGGCACGCCCAAAAAACAGTGCCCGGGCCACGTTATCTGGAAACTCCACGCCTTGTTTGTCGGCGTAGATGCCTTTGTGCTTGAAAAAGCGTGTGTTGTCCATAAAGTACACTTGTAGCCGAATCCCTGGGATTGAAGCTACCTTAACCTTGAGCGTCTCATGATCCTTCCCAATAGGAACAGCCGTTCCTGAAAGCCGAATGACCTCATGTAAGCGGTTCCGGCGCTCGCTAACAATACCATAGCGCGGCATCATAATGCGCGACTCCGCTAGACCGGCTTCCTGGAGCCGCTCGGGCAGCCTGTGCGCTAGGTTGGCAATCTCCGTAAGTTGCGCAAAAGGCGCAATTTCGCTGGAAACAAAAAGAATCCGCATGGGCTGTACCATGTTCGTTTTGCAGCTTGGTAGGGGCGTGACCAACTTCGTTACAATTTACGAAAATCATAACGGATATTCAAGTTAACCGTTTACATAACGAGCGATTTTACACCTCGCCGCGTACGTGTTGGAACGCTGCAGGAAGCGTGGCTTGTAGCAGATGCCGTTCGGCGTCGTAGGTAGTCGCCAGCTGTTGTCCGTCGACGTACAGTGAGGCTGGAGCGATACACCCATGCCAGTAAAGTTGCCAGGAAGTAATGGGGGATCGGTAGGTGCCTTCTTGGTGGACGTCGAGCTGAAGGGTGCGCTCGGTTGCAGCTATGCTGAATCGGGTGCGTCGGAACATGCCTTGAGTGTAGTTCCAGCTTTCCCCGTCGTCTTCGTACAGATAGTTGATCCCCGCTCCGGGAAACACGTGAAGCTCTAGGCTATGGCAGGGTTCATCGGTGTGCTGAACGACAGGCCCGAGGGGGAGGACCGTTCCTGCCTGGACGAATAGGGGGAGCAGGTCCAAGGGGGCTTCGATGAGCACTTCTGTGGGTCCCTCATAGCACTGATCGGTCCAGAAGTCGTACCATTGTCCTTCAGGGAAATACACGCGTCGGTTGCGTGCACCTGCTTCAAGGACAGGGGCCACCAGCAGATGGCGGCCTAGGAGGAAGGCATCGTCGACGTCATGGGTGCGTGCATCGTTGGGATAATGCAGCAAAAGCGGACGGAGTATCGGTAGGCCGGTTTGCCGGTGTTCGTCGAAGCACGTGTAGAGGTAGGGAAGCAGGCGGTAGCGAAGCTCGATATAGCGTCGAGCAATGGCTTCCACTTCTTCACCGAAGCTCCAGGGTTCCTGAGCTGGGGTATTGTAGGCCGTATGCGTACGGAATAGCGGAGCACAGGCGCCCAGTTGGATCCAGCGTGCGTACAACTCAGGACTAGGGGTGCCAATAAAGCCGCCGATGTCGCTGCCCGAAAAAGGCTGGCCGCTAAGTCCTAGCGAAAGCATCATTGAAAGTGCCAGGCGCAGATGCGACCAGTTGGCCACGTTGTCGCCGGTCCAAACACAGGCGTAACGCTGCACGCCCGCATAGGCAGCTCGGGTAATAACAAACGGCCGTGTTTCTGGTGCATGCTGCCGACAAGCTTCCCAGGTGGCACGGGCCATAAGCAGACCGTAGACGTTATGCGCTTCTCGGTGGCTGCCTCCCCGACCTTCAAGGTGGTGCTGGACGAGGTCGGGCATAGTGCCTCCCCCAAAGACGGAGGGCTCGTTCATGTCGCACCAAAAGCCTGCAATGCCCAACTTGAGAAACGCGCCCACATAGCCTCCAAACCACGCTCGAACTTGAGGATGCGTAAAGTCCGGAAAGTGACAAAAGCCAGGCCATACCCGTCCCGTGTACAAGGTGCCGTCCGGATAGCGCACAAAGGCGTCTGCAGCTAACCCCTCATCATAGACGTGGTACCCCGGGTCGACTTTGACCCCGGGGTCTACAATCGTTACCAGGCGCAGGCCCTCGCGCCGGAGGTCTTCAGCAAGGCGTTGCGGATCGGGAAAGCGTTCGGGGTCCCAAGTAAAGATCCGGTAGCCATCCATGTAATGGATGTCCAAATGCACAACGTCGAGTGGGATGCGCCGAGCCCGAAATTCGGCAACGACAGCGCGCACAACAGCCTCTGGATAATAGCTCCAACGGCTCTGATGATAGCCCAGTGCCCAGCGGGGAGGAAGGGCAAATCGCCCGGTGAGCCATGTATAGCGGGCCAGCACCTCAGCCGGCGTTGGTCCAGCCAAGAAGTAATACACCAGTTCGCCTCCTTCAGCGCCAAAGCTAACATGCCCTGGAGCTTGCCCCCCAAAATCGAACCATGAGCGATAGGTGTTATCGAAAAAGATCCCGTAGCTTAAAAAGTGCCCCTTGCTTGTCGGACAGAGCGCAAGGTAGAACGGAAACGTTTTATAGAGCGGGTCATCTTGGGCATCGTAGCCCGAATCGTCGGTATTCCAGTGGACAAAAGCACGGCCAGTGCGCTCAAAAGGGCCCGTTTTCTCGCCCAGGCCAAAAAAACGCTCGCCATCGGCTTGCTTTTTCCAGACGCTGATGCGCTCGCCTTCCCAGGCCATGCCAAAACTATCGGCTGCTAACGGCACGCCGTCGGGCCCTTCAAACCAAAGCCGAAGTGGGTTGCGTTGGATAAGGACGTTCCATGACCCTTGCTTGAGACGAAGGTGCGCAGCGGTTTGCTCGATTTGGATGGAAGGGGGCGGTTCCTCCAGGCTTTCGGGGCAAAGGGCATATGAGAAGGGCTCAGCGGGAAATGGCGCCCCATCGGGATGCAACCACACGCGAAAAATGCCGTCGTGCACAGTTTGAATCCGCACGCGCGCCTTCTGCGCCGTGACCAGCTCCAACCCATTAGTAAGCGGAAGGCTTTCTGTAACGTTACCCAAAAACATCATGGTGACGGTTGGTTTGCGGCGTTTGTGCGCTCAAAATAGGAAACCGCCTGCAAAGAATCTTTGTGTTTGCTGTGCCGTTCTTCGGGCAGACAGGGTTTAAGCAGCAAGGTCAATGGAACCTGCAGCGCGGCAGCAATCGGCATCGCCGGCATTGGGATTGGCTTTAGGTGGGGGAGGTATGCGGGGATGGGCACATATCGGCGTGCTTTCGGTACTGGAGCGCTATGGTCTGCGACCCGGTGTTGTAGCTGGATGCAGCGCTGGCGCGCTGATTGGCGCTTTTTACGCTTTTGGCTATTCCGTCGAGCAGATGAAGCAGCTCATGCGCGAGCAGCGCACACGCACGCTGTTTTCTATCCGTCTGGATGGTCAGGGGCTGATTTCGAATGAGCCGCTACGCGACTATCTACGCCGCCACTTGCATGATTGCTGCTTTGAAGATCTTCCGATTCCGTTCTATGTGATTGCGACAGACTTAGAATCAGGTAAGGAAGTCGTACTTAGCCGCGGACCCGTGGTTGAGGCCATACTGGCCTCATCGGCCATTCCGGGGATCTTTGCACCTCTAGAACTAGGAGGGCGATTGCTTGTGGATGGTGGGTTGTGCAATAATGTGCCGGTAAGTCCCTTGGTTCATCATGGTGCCCGCTATACCATTGCCGTGCGGTTGCACCGAGAGCGTTCGACATTGGAGCCAGCTGGACTCAAGCGCCGCCGAAGCTGCCCTGAGGAAGAGCGCCGCATCAGTCTGAGCATGTGGAGCGAGCGGTTTTCGCGTACGTTTCGCACCCGACGCAACAACCGCCAACCCAACAGTTTTGAGGTGCTCGGAAGAGCTATGGAAATTGTGGTTACTCAGCTTGAGGGGTATCGGCTGCAGGCTTGCCGACCTGATGTGCTTATTGTGCCGGAAGTTGACCACGTAGGCATGCTTAGCCTATGGGAGGAGAAAGAGGACATTTTTCAAAGCGGTGTGCGTGCGGCGGAAGCGCAGGCCGAAGCGCTTAAAGCGATTGCCAAGCGGCTTGTACCTGCGAAAGCTTTTGCTGTGGAGGAAAACCATGCATGATGCCACCAAAGCCGCATCCCTTGAACTACAGCACGGTATTGTGCTTTTCGACGGCGTGTGCAATTTGTGCAACGGGTTTGTGAATTTTGTGATGGATCGTGACCCGGCCGGTTACTTTAAGTTTGGGGCGCTGCAGTCAGAGGCCGCACAACCTTTCTTGGAGCGCTACGGGCTGCATCCGGATTACCTAGAGAGCCTGATCCTCATTGAGCGCGGGCGCTGTTATCGCAACTCGACAGCCGCGCTGCGCATTGTACGTCGGCTTGGTGGAGCGTGGCCGTTGCTTTATGGGCTTATTTTGGTGCCGCGACCGCTACGGGACGCCTTGTACCGTTGGATTGCCCGTCATCGCTACCGTTGGTTTGGACGCCGCGAAAGTTGTCGGGTCCCTACACCCGAGGTGCTCAACCGTTTTTTGGACGCATCGGTGGCTTCTGAAGTATCCTAAAGCCCGGGCCTTAGCCCGGGCTTTAGAGACACTAGTATTGCGGAATAGAAGGGTCGATTTCTTGACTCCAGGCCAGGATGCCGCCTTTGAGGTTTTTGACGTCCCGAAAGCCCGCTTCTTGCAGGAGCTTTGTAGCGCGGGCCGAGCGCGCACCAGAGCGGCAATAGACCACAATTTCCTGGTTCCGGTAGGGCTCTAGTTCAGCAAGCCGCTCGGGGAGCTCGTCAATGGGGATGAGCAGGTCGTGCCCAATGCTGGCAATTTGCACCTCGTGCGGCTTGCGCACGTCGAGAATAAGTGGCCGATCGCCACGATCCAGGCGTGCTTTGAGCTGTTGCACAGTGATTTCTGGCACGTCGCTTTCAGTGGGCTGCGAAGCAGCCGCTGCAGCACCGTTCCGGGAGGGTAAGCCGCAGAACTGCTCATAGTCAATAAGCCGATGGATCGTGCGGTGCTCACCGCAGATGGGGCACTCTGGATTTTTCCGCACTTTGAGCGTGCGGAATTGCATGCTAAGCGCATCGACCAAGAGCAAGCGTCCAATAAGCGGCTTCCCGATGCCCAGGATCATCTTGATAACCTCGGTGGCCTGGATCGTGCCGACCAACCCAGGCAGGACACCTAGCACGCCCCCTTCGGCGCAGGAGGGGACCAGGCCTGGTGGCGGGGGTTCCGGATACAGGCATCGATAGCAAGGGCCATCGGGCGTCCCAAAGACCGAAACTTGCCCTTCAAACCGGAAAATTGAGGCGTACACGTTGGGTTTTCCGGCCAGCACGCAGGCGTCATTGACCAGGTAACGCGTCGGAAAATTATCCGTACCGTCGGCAACCAGATCGTAGTCTTGGATGATCTCTAGGGCATTTTCGCTGGTGAGGCGCGTTTCGTAGAGGTCAACCTGTACATGCGGATTGATGTCCAGGATGCGATCGCGTGCTGAAGCCAGCTTGGAACGCCCGACGTCTTTGGTGCCGTGCAGCACTTGGCGTTGCAGGTTGGTTTCATCGACCACGTCGAAGTCGACCAATCCCAGTCGGCCTACGCCGGCAGCCGCTAGGTACAAAGCCAGCGGCGATCCTAGCCCACCTGCGCCAATAAGCAGGACCGAGGCAGACTTAAGCTTTTTCTGGCCTTCCAGGCCGACTTCGGGTAAGATCAAATGGCGGTTGTAGCGCCGCAGTTCTTCTGGGGTAAGCTGTACATCGATTAAAGTAGCAGCCATGGCAGGTGCGTTGGTTAGCGTGACTTTCCTCCAGCAACAGAAGGCACAATCGAAAGCTCTGCGCCAGGATTCAGGGGTGTGGCTTCGCGCTGGAGATAGCGGATGTCTTCGTCACCTAGGTAAATGTTCACAAACGAGCGTAGGCGGCCCTCTTCGTTAAACAGGTGTGGCTTAAGCCGGGGAAACTGTTCCACCAGATGAGCTAAGGCTTCGCCTACTGTCGTTCCTTGGACTTCAACAGTAGCCTGTTCGTTGGTAAAGCTACGCAGCGGTGTAGGAATACGGATTGTGACCGTTGCGGTTGTGGTGCTCATGGTGTGTCAAGGTTGATTTGCAGGTGCAGTTTGGGTTTCAAGTTCGATGGTTTCGGGTTCAAAGCGTGAGCGGTCCATCGCTAGGCGCCAAGCCGTGAGTTCTTTGGCTTGACCCTGCTGGACGGAAACGATAACGTAGGTATAGCCTGGAAACGTAGCCTCCGCCAGGTCAGTGGCTGAGGGCTGCGCTGGATGATCAGGGTGGGAGTGGTAAAACCCAACCACGTCCAGCCCCTGCTGACGCGCAGCCCGTTCTGCGGCCAGGTAGTCAGCAGGGGCAATGGTATAGCGCCGCTCGCGCTGCTCGGCATGGCGGTTTTGCACGGGAAAGAGCGCTTGTACGTGGTTGCCTTCTGGGCTGCTTTTGCCCAGGAGTAAGCCGCAGCACTCCTCCGGATACGTCGCTTCGCCATGAGCCCGAATCTGGGCCAGGAGCGCTTCAAGAATCTTCATGGGCGTTCTTCCCAAAACGATTCGCTCAGGTAACGCGCACCAGTGTCGCAAAGCACGGTGACGACCAAGCCGGCTTCCAACTGTTCGGCAATATGCAGGGCAGCGGCTACGTTGGCCCCCGACGAAGGACCTACAAACAACCCCTCTTCTCGGGCCAGCCGGCGCGTCATATCGAAAGCTTCTTCGGTCGAGCAGCTTAGATGCGCGTCGACCAGAGAAGGATCGTAGATGCCAGGCACGATAGCCGTTTCCAGGTGCTTGAGGCCTTCTAACCCGTGCAGTGGGGAGTCGGGCTGCAAGGCATAGCAGCGGATCTCCGGGTTGAAGGCTTTTAGGCGACGGCTAACGCCAACAAACGTACCCGTAGTGCCCAACCCTGCCACAAAATGGGTAACGCGCCCTCGGGTTTGCTGCAGAATTTCGACAGCAGTGCCCTCATAGTGCGCCTGCCAGTTGGCGTCGTTGTTGTACTGGTCGGGATAGAAATAACGCTCTGGATCTTGTTCGACCAGTTCGCGCACGTAGCGCTGGGCGCCATCGGTTCCTTCCATTGGATCGGTTAGAATCAGCTCCGCGCCGTAGGCCTTCAGAATGCGCTTGCGTTCCGGAGAGGCGTTGGCTGGCATAGCCAACATGACCGGAAATCCCAAAGCCGCGCCCAGCATGGCATAGGCAATTCCTGTGTTGCCACTGGTGGCGTCAATGAGCACGCGGCCTTCCCGAAGGGCACCTTGGCGCAGGCCTTCTTGCACCATACGCAGTGCCGGACGGTCTTTGACCGAACCGCCTGGATTCAAGTGCTCCGCCTTAACATAGACAGCCACAGTTTCAGGCAAATGCCGCGTGAGCTTGCGGAGCCGCACAAGCGGCGTGTTGCCAATGGCGCGCACAAGGTCTGCGCCTTTGATCGCGTGCAGTTCCGATGTGGCAAGCGTATCCACAGAAGCCATCATCTTCGGGTTGGAAAAATCTGCAAAATAAAAAACCCCTCGCGGCACATCCGGAGGGGCAATCGGTGCAGGCTATTGGCGTTTGGATTACACGTCGCACGTTGTCTTCGCCAAGGCGCATGCACCTGTTGCCCCCCACATTGGGCGGCCACAACAACAGCAACAACACAGGTGCAGCGCAACTAAGGTCATTCTTCCTTATAGCCTATGGCAAAGTTTGCTAGCTAAACGACCTTATATCAGAAAAGTTCTCTCAGCTTGGCCCTGGATAGGGTATACAACACACAGTAGAAATTGGTATAGATTTTGTGAAATCACCTCTTTGGAAGATGGCTTAAAAAGCTGGGTTGCCTAGCAGGAGTCAGTTATGGCTAAGATTTTGTTTATCAGCAGTATGCTGTTGTTAGGTGGCTGGTGGCTACTGCGGCGCTCTGCGCGTTTGCAGGTTAACGAAGAGGCGCTGTTTGTTTAGGCATTTAAGAGACGCTTGCGAGAGGTCGATACTGCAATCCAGACGGGGTCATCTACGGCTTATGGGGTAGCGGTTCACGGGGGACGTCAGCACGATAGGCTGTCCCAAAGCGAGTACCTCGGTGGATGAGGCGCAAAGCCCGGTGCTTTCTGGGGTGGGCACCGGGCTTTTTTTTGTTACTTCTCAATGCAGACGTTTGGCGTTGACGTATCTTTACGATTTAAGGACCTACAGTAGGCTGGTCTAAACGTGCATATTTTGCTCAAGGCATGGAATCTGTAGACAAGGCAACGCTTTTAGCGCGGATTCGAAGCAAGGAAGCGGTAGTAGGGGTGGTGGGATTGGGCTATGTAGGGTTGCCGTTTGCTGTAGAGAAGGCTAAGGTTGGCTATCGCGTGCTTGGTATTGAGCAAAACCCGCGGCGGGCAGAAAAGATCAATCGTGGGGAAAACTACATTCGGGACGTGCGCGACGAAGAGCTGCGTCAACTGGTAGCAGCAGGGTTGATTGCAGCTGAGACCGACTTTGCGCGGGTGCCAGAGATGGATGTGATTGTCATCTGCGTGCCGACACCACTTACCAAGAACCTGACGCCGGATTTGCAGTACGTGGAGCACGTCACGCGGGAAATTGCGCGCCGTTTGCGCCCCGGTCAGCTGGTGAGCCTAGAGTCTACCACCTATCCAGGTACGACCGAAGAAGTAATGTTGCCTATTCTGGAAGGGGAAAGCGGACTGAAAGTAGAGCGCGACTTTTTCTTGGCGCATTCGCCGGAGCGGGTTGACCCTGGCAATCGGCGCTACACCACAAAGAATACGTCGAAGGTCGTAGGAGGTGTAGGTCCAGAGAGCTTAGAGGTGGCCGTGGCGTTCTACAGCCAGACCATCGAGCACGTGGTGCCAGTTTCAAGCGCAAAGGCAGCTGAGTTGGTCAAGGTGTTTGAAAACACGTTTCGGGCTGTAAATATTGCGTTGGTAAACGAGCTGGCACTTTTATGTGACCGGATGGGGCTCAATGTGTGGGAGGTGTTGGAGGCAGCCTTTACCAAGCCATTCGGCATTATGCCGTTCTGGCCGGGTCCAGGTGTAGGGGGGCATTGCATTCCGGTCGATCCGCATTACCTGGAGTGGAAAGCCAAAGAGCTTAATTTTAATACACACTTCATTGCGCTGGCAGGGGAAATTAACCGGAAAATGCCAGAGTTTGTGCGGGAGAAGGCCTATCGGGTGCTTAACCGGCTCGGGGTGGCGCCTTCGCGGGCCCGTGTGTTGGTGCTGGGTGTGGCCTACAAACGGGATTTAGAGGACTGGCGCGAAAGTCCTGCATTGGAGGTTATGCGCCTTTTGGAGGCCGATGGCGTCCAGGTACATTACCATGACCCGTTTGTACCCGAGGTTGTCGTTGGAGGGCAGCTGTGGCGTAGTGTGCCGTTGGAAGCCGAGTTGCTAGCGCAAGCTGACCTGGTGATCATTACTACGGATCACAGCACGGTTGACTACCGATGGGTCGTGGAGCAAGCACGAGCAATTCTGGACACGCGCTATGCAACGCGCGGCATTGCAAGTGAAAAGATCACGTTGTTATGAAACGGTTTGCCTTGACCGGCGCAGCAGGCTACATTGCGCCACGACATTTGCAAGCCATGCGGGACGTTGGCGGCGTGCTGGTAGCTGCTTTAGACGTGGTGGACGCAGTAGGGGTTTTGGATCGCTTCTTTCCAGAAGCAGCATTTTTTTTACACCCAGAGCAGTTTGAGGCCCATCTGGAGGATCTTAAAGACCGGGGCGAAGGGATTGATTATCTAGCCATTTGCGCGCCAAACTATTTGCATGGAGCTCATATTCGCATGGCTTTTCGGCAGGGGGCCGATGCGCTTTGTGAAAAACCACTGGTGCTGGAGCTGGCAGAGCTAGCGCGGCTTCGAGAACTGGAAGTGCGTTGGGGGCGGCGGGTATGGACTGTGCTGCAGTTACGGGTGCATCCGGCTTTAGCAGCACTCCGGGAGCGATTGGCTGCTGAGCAAGGCGTCAAGGAGGTTGAGTTAACCTACATTACCGGCCGGGGACCTTGGTATCTGCAAAGTTGGAAGGCGCGGGAAGAGCTCAGTGGGGGACTAGCGATGAACATTGGCGTGCATTTTTTTGACTTGCTACACTGGTTCTTTGGACCGTTGGTTGAGGCTCAACTGCACCTGCGTACGCCAACGGCATGGGCAGGGTATGTGGAGCTAGAGCGGGCACGGGTGCGGTGGTTTTTGTCGATCGATGCCCGTTGGGTGCCCGAAACGCTCAAAATGCAGGGACAGCGAACCTATCGGTCGATTCGGATCGACGGAGAAGAAGTAGAGTTTTCGGAAGGATTTACCGAGCTGCATACCACCGTGTATCGCCAAACGCTGGCTGGGGCAGGCTTTGGCATCGACGAAGCAGCACCAGCCATCGAAACAGTCAACCGATTGCGCCACCTGGAGGTGCAGCAGCCCTCAGCACATCAAGCCCATCGATTCTTAAACCTATGAGCTGGTGGAAACACGAAACGGCGGTCGTAGACGAAGGAGCGCAAATTGGCGAAGGAACGCGCATTTGGCACTTTAGCCATGTGATGGGTGGTGCAACGATTGGAGCGCATTGCACGCTGGGACAGAACGTGTTTGTGGCTCGTGGGGCTAAAATTGGCAACTACTGTAAGATCCAAAATAATGTGTCGGTATACGAAGGGGTGGAGCTGGAAGACTACGTGTTTTGTGGACCCAGCATGGTATTTACCAATGTGCGCACGCCGAGAGCAGCATTCCCACGGAATCGGTCAGAAGACTATGTGCGCACGCTGGTGCGCTACGGCGCAAGTATTGGAGCAAATGCAACCATCGTTTGTGGGGTGACGATTGGCCGGTGGGCGTTGGTGGCTGCCGGTGCCGTGGTGACCAAGGATGTGCCGGACTATGCTCTTGTGGCTGGCGTACCAGCGCGGATTATCGGCTGGGTCTGTGAGTGTGGCCTACCTTTGCAGTTTGAAAAGGCTCAGGCTGTTTGCAAGGAATGCGGTCGGCGCTATGCGCAACAGGATGCCCACACCGTACGCCGCCTTGACGAATCTACAGCTTGAGCAGGCTGCAAGACGACCTTGCCCCTTGCGATCTTCTTCAAACCCACAGGATCAACCCTGTGCAGGGCGACATCGTAAAACACAGCGCTTCTTGAGGCTATTGGCCAATCACTTGTGATTTAAAAGCAGAACCTGGCTTTTTACATCAGGTTATTTATCCTGCTTGCCTACAAGACGATACTGCTAGTAAGGCGATCTTTTGAATTGCCCACTAACGTGCCATGGAACAAGGGTTCATGCGCGAAGGGCACAAAGGCCTGGGGTTGGTGCATTTTCTAGGGGGAGCTTCTGATGTCGAACGGGCGCAGTACCATATTCTGGCTGCGTTGCAGGAGACCCGACGCGAATTTTGCCGCAACGTGATTTACCCCTACCTAAGCGACCTGATTCACCTTTACGAACAGCTCCAGCATATCTTGCAAGGGTTAGAGGGCATTCGTCAAGCAGCCCCGGGCGAAGTGCGTCAGGTGGATCTGGAAGCCTGCCGGGTGATTTATGAGCGTTCGGCGTTTGAAGCCGATCGGATTGCGGCTGTCGAAGAATTGATGCGCTGGGCTTTACCGTACATTCGGGAAGCCATTGAAGAAGGACGCACAATCTTTGAGTTTGTTGAAGAACACTTGCACATGGAGCCGGTTGGGATTGTGCCCACCTACCAGGAAGAAGGCTACCTGATTATTCCTGATCAACGCGGCCGTCTGTTGCACGTGCTGCAGTACCAGCTCTCGGTGGTTCGGGGTGGGTCAGAACGCTATCGTACGTTACGTACCGTGCACCTGAAGCAATGCCCCCTGCACGGCGTCTATCCGGCACCGCAGCGGATTAAATTAGACTTGATTGCAGAGCATCGCGAGCTGCCTAATCCAGCGACGTACTTTATTGCAACAGAGCTGGATTTCCCGTTTGCGCAGACGGTGCTGCCTGTGGCCAAGCGGAAACTTATGCGGTATCTGTTTACGCAGATGGGGAACGCCTAAAAAACGGGCAGCGCCTGCAGTTGCTAAAAGCAAGCTAGGCAGGCACTGCCCGGTGCGCGCAGCCACTTAGCGTTCGATGGGAGCGCCGACCAGATTACCCCATTCGGTCCAGGAGCCGTCGTAGTTGCGCACGTTTTCGTAGCCCAGCAGTTCGTGCAGCACAAACCACGAATGGCTAGAGCGCTCGCCAATACGGCAGTAGGTAATGACCGGCTTGTCGGGCGTTACCCCTTTGCTGGCGTAAAGCGCCTGTAGCTCTTCGATGGGCTTGAACGTGCCGTCTTCACGAACAGCTTGAGACCAGGGGATATTGGTGGCTCCTGGGATGTGTCCGCCGCGCTGGGCTGTTTCGGATAGGCCTGGCGGAGCTAGAATTTCGCCCCGGAATTCTTCTGGGGATCGGACGTCGACCAGCGCAAACTGTTTTTGGCGGATCAACTCGGCTACGTCATCCCGAAAAGCTCGTAAGTGAGCGTTGATGCGGGTGACCTTGTAGTTGGTGGGTTCGTAAGTTGGGACTTCTGTGGTCAACGGCCGGTTTTCGGCCACCCATTTTTTGCGACCACCGTCCATGAGGCGGACGTCTTCATGGCCATAGTACTTCATGAGCCAGTAGGCCCAGGCGGCAAACCAGTTGTTGTTGTCACCGTAAAGCACGACGGTTGTCTCAGGGCGAATGCCCGAGCGGCTTAAGAGCGCTTCGTAGTCGGCTTGTTGGACAATGTCGCGCCGCAGTTGATCTTGCAGCTGCGTTTTCCAATTCCAACCTACAGCACCAGGGAGATGGCCTGTTTCGTAAGCTGAGGTATCGACGTCGACCTCTACAAAGCGCACGTTGGGGTCGTTAAGGTGGGCTTGGGCCCACTCGGTGTCTACTAAGACGGTAAGGCGTGGGTTTGTCTGGGCCATAGCAGTTTCGGGGGTTAGTTTGCGGTGTGAACACTTGGGGTGGAATGATGCAAGACTACAGAAAGCGTAACAGGGGTGGAATGTTGAAGATTGTCGTTGACGGGGCAGCGGTCGTTGATGCGGGCTAACCACTCTTGGAGTGTGGCCTCGTCCGCATCGGTATCCACTTTAAGCTGCACTTCAATGCGTTTATAGCCGGCCCGCTGGTCGTTGGCACGGCCGAAGAGGCGGTCAGGGTTTAGCGTGCCCTTGAGCTCAATTTCCAGCCTTCGAATGGTAAAGCCTAGCTCTTGGGCGATCAGGTGGGCCATCACATTTAAGCAGCCGCCAAAGCCGATCAGCACATACTCTACGGGGTTAGGCGCTTTGTTGGTGCCGCCAAGTTCTTCGGGCTCGTCGACCAGTACGGTAAAGTGGCGCGTTTGGGCCCGAAAGCGGGCCGGACTTTCAGCTACGCCACTGACGCGAAAGACCAGGTCTTCAGTGGGTTGCATAGGCGTTTGGGTACAGGGTTAAGGTTTCGCTATACTGTTTAAAAAGCTGAGCCATGATATCGGGGCCAGGGAGGGCTGCAGCCACGGTTGGGCCAACGATTTCGGTAATGCGTGCGTGGGCTTCGGCAAAGCGTTGCTGACGCAAGAGCTCAAGTACATCAGCATCGACTAGGGTATACCAGCGCGCTTTGCGTTCGGCAAAATTGGGGTAATGGGTGGCCATGGGAATACGCAAGGCCCCCATGAGGTCTAAAAAAAGCGCGTACTCTGGGCCAAGCTGGCCTTCCAGTGCTTCGCGGAGGCGAACCGATAAAGCTGGGGCATGCCCACTCGTAGAAATCGCGATGACGAGGGCACCTCGGCGCACGACCGATCCAGCCACGAAGGTGCAGTGGGGTACGTCGTCGACGGCATTGATCAGCACGCGCTCTGCCTGAGCTTCTTGCCAGATAGGTTCGGTAGCAGCGGGATTTGTAACGGCTACAATGGTTAGCAAAGCGCCTTTCAGATCGCCGGCTTGATAGTTACGCACATGCCAGACGAGGCGCCCTTCTTGTGCCCATTGCTGCAGACGTGGTGTCGCTGTCTCACTGATTAGCACTACTTCGGCGCCGCATTCAAGCAGTTCAGCTACTTTGCGTTCGGCTTCGGCATTACCTCCGAAGACCACGCAGCGCTGCCCTTCGAGCCGACTGAGAAAAATGGGATAAACGCGCATCATGGCGATAGGGCAGAAGATTTGGCGTTGGGGTGCTGGGCAAATGGGGAAGGGGCTGGAGTAGGACGGAACCATGCCAGTAAGGGAGCCAGGCGCACAACATCGCCCACAACCACAGTCGCTGGTGTTGCAAGCGCGTCTGCTTGAGCGGCAATGTCGGCCAGCGTGCCGACAACGTGTTGCTGGGCAGCTGTAGTGCCATTGCTGATGACAGCAACTGGGGTTTCTGGAGCACGTCCATGGGCAATCAGCGTATGGGCCAGCTCGGGCAGGCGCCGCAGCCCCATCAGTAGGACCAGCGTATCGATGCGGGCAAGCGCCGACCAGTCCAGCGCCTGCATACCTAGATCGCAAGTGTGACCGGTGACTACAGCAAACGCGCCTGCCACCCTACGCTGGGTAACGGGAATACCGGCATAGGCTGGAACGCTAATTGCACTCGTAACTCCAGGGACCACCTCGAACGGTACGCCGGCTTGTGCTAGGGCCAGCGCCTCTTCTCCGCCACGTCCAAATACAAAGGGGTCGCCTCCCTTGAGCCGGACGACCACGCGCTGCTGTCGTGCGCGATCAATCAAAAGCTCTTGAATGGCTGCCTGAGGCAGCACATGCTGCCCAGGCGTCTTGCCCACGTAGATGCGCTCCGCTGCAGCAGGTGCTTCCGCCAGCAGCTCTGGGTGTACCAAGCGATCGTAGACGACCACCTCAGCCTGCTGCAGAAGCGATAGCCCCCGCACGGTGATCAGGCCAGGATCGCCTGGGCCAGCACCCACAAGGTACACCTTACCACGTTCAGCCAACGTATGTCTAGGAAGATGCATGATGCCGCAAAAGACAGGTTAAACGAAAAAGCCCCTCACTGCAGCGCAGGAGGGGCTTGGAGTTACTGTATGCTATGCAGATTGATTAGCGGCTACAGCCATGGCAAGCCCCTCCCGTGTGGCGTCCACAACACGGACACAGACACATTAGAAAGCCGAGGCTTGCCGTTCTGTAAAGCATAAACCGTGACAACCTTAGTAACGATAGCGCCAAATTTACAACATTTGTTATCAGAATGCAACCTAGGCCATGATAGTGGCTGGCTTGTAAGCCAAGGCCTGCTCTAGGTCAGCAATCAGGTCTTCGGTGGCTTCGATGCCGACCGAAAGCCGAATCAGGTTATCCGTAATGCCAGCAGCCTGCCGTTGTTCCGGTCGCATGGAAGCGTGGCTCATCGTGGCGGGGTGTTCGATGAGCGATTCCACCCCTCCTAGCGATTCGGCTAGCGTAAAAACTTTTGTTGAACGTAGGACATGGTGTACGGCTTCTTGGCCACCACGTACCGTGAAAGAAACCATGCCACCGAAGCCTTTTTGCTGTCGAGCAGCCAGTTCGTGCCCCTCATGGGTGGGTAGGCCAGGATAAAAAACTTTTTCGACATTAGGATGCTGTGCCAGAAAACGGGCTACAGCCATGGCGTTATGTTCGTGCTGGCGTAGGCGTACTGGCAGCGTTTTGAGTCCCCGCAGCACCAGCCAGCAGTCGAAAGGTCCGGCAATGGTGCCATGCGCATTGGCTGCAAACTGAAGCTGTTCGTTCAATTCTGGCGTTCGGGCGATAACAGCACCCCCGATAACATCGGAATGGCCATTCAGATACTTGGTGGTCGAATACACAACGATATCGGCCCCAAATTCAAAAGGGCGTTGCTGCAGGGGCGAAAGAAACGTGTTATCGACGATCAATAGCAGCTGATGCGCCTGCGTAAAGTGGCCCAGTGCTTGCAAGTCGACAATGCGCAGCAGAGGATTGGAGGGGGTTTCTACCCAGAGGGCTCGTGTGTTTGGTCGCAGGGCTGCTTCGACGGCACTAAGGTCGCGCAGGTCCACAAACGACACTTCAAGTTTGCCCTGGCGCTCCAAGAGGCATAGCAGGCGTTCTGTGCCTCCATAGCAGTCGTGGGCGCAAATAATATGCGCTCCACTTTCAAAGAGCGAAAGAACGGTAGAAATGGCCGCCATACCGCTGGTGGTGGCCACAGCCCCGGCACCCCCTTCAAGTTCGGCAAGCACCTCTTCTAGGGTACGCCGCGTAGGATTGCCGCTACGCGTGTAGTCGTAGCCCTTGGTGAGGCCTACGTCTTCAAAACGAAACGTGGCGCACTGATAAATAGGCGGAATGATGCTGTTATAGCTCGCATCGGTTCGCTGGCCAGCCAGCGTAAGACGGGTTTGAGGTTGCATGGATCGTGTCGGTTCTTGATGGTGAAACAACCACGATTGAACTTCCTCATCAAGAACCGAGCGTATGAGCCAGCACCCGGCAGACGTCAACCGTCGGCCATGCGCTCATCTTTCCCGGAAGAAAACGCCCCTCTGTGGCGCTTTGTTTTCCAGGACTTCCGGGCAGGATTTAGCACCGGACAGCACCTCCCTGCCGGTAGGAGATGCTCGGTTGCTACGACGTCATCGGGCCTGTTCCCTCGGTCGTTCTTGATGAGACGAGCAAAAGATACGGCAAAACCACAGGGGCGAACAAGCTTTTTGCAAGAACTTTACTCGCCCAGTAAGATCTTTGCTGCGCCCCCTGCCGCTTCTTGACGCAGGTAAAAAATGACCTGTTGTGCAGCCTGAAGTCCGGACTTGGCTGCATCCACTACAGAAATGCCATTGCGATAGTTACCGGCCAAAAACAGGCCTGGCCGGCGCACTTCGATTTCTCGTAGGCACACCAGCACAGCGTCGTAGCCGACATGGTATTGAGGAATGGAACGTTCCCAGCGCCAGACGCGCCGGAAAACCGGTGGTCCAGAGATGCCTAGTAAGCGTTCCAAATCACGTCGCACAAGGGTCTCTAATTTTTCTTCAGAAAGCAGGGCCAGCTCGGGGTGGCGTTGGCCACCAACAAAGGTGGTCAGCAGCACATGGCCTTCAGGTGCACGGTTGGGGAAAATGGAAGAAGAAAACAACGTACCCAGAATCTGAAACGAACGCTCCACTGCCGGTACCAGTAGGCCAAACCCATTGAGGGGATGGGCTACTTGTTCTTTCCGAAAGCCCAATGCCACAAGTGCCAGCGGTGGATGGATGACCTTAGGTAAGGGATGGCGCTCAATAGAGGGTAAGATTTCAAGTTGAGCCAGTTGATGTAGGGGAGCTGCGCAAATGATCACATCGAACAACTGGTTGGCAACGTGTGCCCCTTGGCGATAGGTGAGCGTCCAGGGCGTTTTGTCGCCCCAGCGGACAGCAACCACGGTGGCATTATACACAATGTTGCCTTGCAGCTTTTGAGCTAATGCTTGGGGAAGTTGGCCTAGGCCTCCGACCAGCGAAAACATGGAGCGGCGTGGAGCTGGGTGATAGCGACGTTCGGGAAGGCTGCGGATCGCTCCCCAGGTGAGCGACCCAAAACGCTGTTCTAAGCGATGCAGCTGGGGGAAAGCGTGACGGACAGAGAGGTGCTTGGGGTCGCCCGCAAAGATGCCAGCCACAAAGGGCTCAACCAGGTAATCGAGCGCCTCAGCCCCCAGGCGTCGCTGCGCAAAAGCGGCCACGGTCTCTTCGGTAAAGCGGTCAGCTGGCGCGATGAACGGCTCAGCCAAAAGGCGAAGCCGGGCACGTGGAGACAATAGCGGCGTGCGCAACAGCTCCAAAGGAGTACGTGGCAGTGGTACCGGTTGGCCTCGACGAACGATAAACCGGTGAGCAGCCAGCGGGCTTGCTGGAATGCAGGCCTCTTCCAAGTCCAGCGCGCGAAGCAGGTGCTCAAATTCCGTTGAAGTACGCTGCAACGTTTGCGGGCCGTACTCTACCAAAAATCCTTCGGCCTGCTCCGATTGCATAAAGCCCCCAACGCGATCAGTGGCTTCGAAGATCGTTACCTCTAATCCTCGACGTTTGAGGTAGTAGGCGGCCACAAGTCCAGCAATGCCTGCCCCGACGATTCCTACAGAAGCCATAAAGCGCCGCTTGCCTTTTTGTGTGCTCGCTGCTTGTTTTATTGCATCCCTGACCGCTAACGAACGTAAGCGGCTAAAGGTTACCCGAATCTATCGAAAACCGAGGTGCTATGCTGCTACTTAAACTGATTTTTGTGCTTTTGCATATCCTAACAGCGGCGGCTTGGTTTGGACTAGGCCTTCGCTTAGCTGCTCAGGCCCGGCGCATTACTGCGCTGGCGCCAGAGGCAGCAAAGGCCCTGGCTGAAGACGTGCAGGCTACCGTGCACCAGATGAACGGATTTGTCGTAGCGACTTTGGTTTTTGCCTTAGGCGCGCTCTTCAGTGGGGGAGGTTTTGCTGTCTACGGTGCACCGTATCATACCAGCCTGCTTCTGTTACTTGTGCTCATTGGACTACAGTGGGGGGTGATTCGTCCTGCCTGGGGGAAGCTCTACCAGGCAGTATCCGAAGCACCAGCCCAGCTCGAGACGTACCGAAAGCGCATTGCCATGGCCACAGGTATTGGACATTTGCTCTGGGTTGTGATTCTGGTCCTCATGTACTGGAGCCAGCTGGTGGCTGCTTGGGGTTGAAATCCGGAACACGATCCGTTGCGGTCTGTTTTTCTTAAAAAACTTAACCCAACCCCCACTGCAATATGGCCACCAAACAGATGGAGGAAAGCTGGCAGCGTACCAAAGAGCACATTCGGAAAATATGGGGTGATGCGCTCATGGATCACGAGCTGGAAAGCGTGCGAGGAGATCTGCAGGCGATGATTGCTTTGGTGCATCGTAAGACAGGCCAGTCGCGCAGCGAGATTCTGCAAAAACTTGAGGCCATCTTGTAAGTGCAGCAGTTTGAAGCTGAGGTGTGGCTTATATTTTCTTGTCTCTTTGGAAGCGCTTTTGACTTATGCGTAGTGCGACGTCTACGGTCGCTTTAGGGACTCCGCTAAACGCTGCTGATCCTGCCATCGAAGCGCGCATGGCCCAGTACCGGGCCCTTGTTGAAGCCCTTCACCGCCAGGCTGAAGCGATCCGGCAAGGGGGAGGAGCTGAGCGTATTGCGCGGGAGCATCAGCGGGGTAAGCTTACTGCCCGAGAGCGTATTGCACGTTTGCTAGATGACCCGAACGATTTTTGGGAAATCGGACTATGGGCAGGCTATGGCATGTATGCCGACGAAGGAGGGTGCCCAGCGGGGGGAACAGTCATGGGATTAGGCCGCATCAGCGGCCATCTGTGCATCGTGGTGGCCAACGACGCTACGGTAAAAGCCGGTGCCTGGTTTCCCATTACGGTCAAGAAAAACTTGCGGGCACAGGAGATCGCGTTGCAGAACCGCATCCCTATCGTCTACCTCGTGGATTCTGCTGGCGTGTACCTGCCGCTGCAGGACGAGATTTTCCCAGATCGCGATCACTTTGGCCGTATCTTTTACAACAATGCGCGTCTGTCGAGCTTGGGGGTGCCGCAAGTTGCTGCCATTATGGGTAGCTGTGTGGCTGGGGGGGCTTATTTGCCAATTTTGAGCGATGAGGTGTTGATTGTAGAGGGAACGGGATCGGTGTTTTTAGCTGGGCCTTACCTGGTGCGGGCAGCGATTGGCGAAGTCGTGGATGCTGAGACGCTAGGAGGAGCAACCACGCACACCGAAATCTCGGGCGTAACGGATTACAAAATGCCTGACGATGTAGCCTGCCTGGAGACCATCCGTCGATTGCTTTCGCACTTGGGGCCGCGTCCTCGTGCCGGTTTCCCGCGCAGCAGGCCACAGCCACCAGCTTTCCCGCCTGAGGAGCTCTACGGCATTGTGCCCCCCGACATCCAGCAGCCCTACGATATGCGTGAAGTGCTGGCGCGCATTGTCGATGCCGACTCTTGGGTGGAGTACAAGGCCGGCTACGGACAAACGTTGATTACAGGTTATGCGCGCATTGACGGCTGGAGTGTGGGCATTGTGGCTAACCAGCGCTTGGTCGTGCGCAGCCGGCAGGGAGAAATGCAGGTGGGCGGTGTGATCTACTCTGATGCTGCCGATAAGGCCGCCCGTTTTGTGATGAACTGTAATCAAAAGCGCATCCCCATCGTCTTTTTCCAGGATGTGACCGGCTTTATGGTAGGCAAGCGGGCCGAGCATGGCGGCATTATTAAAGACGGGGCTAAGTTGGTCAATGTGGTGGCCAATTCCGTGGTGCCAAAGTTTACTGTTGTTGTGGGACATTCGTTTGGGGCGGGTAATTATGCCCTGTGCGGGCGGGCTTACGAGCCTCGCCTCATGCTGGCTTGGCCCACAGCGCGCATCGCCGTTATGGGCGGTAAGCAAGCAGCCCAAACGCTGCTTCAGGTGCAGTTGGGTAAGCTTGAGCGGCAGGGAAAGACACTCTCAGAAATGGAAAAGCAGCAGTTGCTTGAAGAAATCACTTCCCGCTACGAAGCCCAGATGTCACCTTACTATGCGGCTGCACGGCTTTGGGTCGATGCGCTTATCGATCCGATTGAAACGCGGCGTTGGTTAAGCTTGGGTATCGAAATGGCGGATCACAATGCAGAGTTTATGCCGTTTAATCCGGGGATACTTCAGGTTTAGCCAAGCCGCTTGTTTGGCAGCGGAGGTAGCCGTTATATTTTCGGGCAAAGGTTGATGTTTAATACAGCAAAACCTCGGTTCTTATGGGTAAAGGAGATCGCCGCACGCGGCGCGGAAAAATCTTTCTAGGTACTTATGGCAAGTACCGCCCAAAGAAAAAAAAGAAGAAACAGACCGCGGTGAGTGCTGCAAAGTAACACAACAGGGCCCGTCCTCGAGGATGGGCCCTGTTGTTTAGGATTCACACCTCATAGCGACCCAGCTCTTCGCCCAGTTCGGTGGCAGCTAGATGCTGGCGGGCTGACTCGAGGTCGGCGTCGGTAAGTCCGGGGGGAAGGTGCACCAAGAGCAAGCGCCGAGCGCCAGCTTGTGCTGCTAGATAGGCGGCATCTTCTGGGGAGGTGTGTCCTGGGCCTTTTCCGGTGGCCTCATGCACCAGGATGTCAGCCCCGCGCCCTAGCTCGACGACAGCATCGGTGGGTTCGGTATCGCAGGAGTAAGCAATCACCTTACCGGTAGGCCGGTGTTCAAAGCGTAGCCCTACGGTAGGGACGGGATGTACCACGGGCCAGGCGCGTACGCGCCATCGGTCGTCCTCAAAGACTAAGGCACCTGCTTTATAGTCCACCTCGTGCCAATCGCGCGCTGGCAGGCCCTGCCAGCCTGACGTGTTATAGGTGTCGAAGCAACGCCGGGCTTGGTCGATCGCCGGTAGAATACCGTAAATCGCAATGGGTGTGCGGCGTCCCAAAAGCCAGATGCGCTCCATAAAGAGCGGAAATCCACTGTTGTGATCTGGGTGCTCATGGGTGAGGATAAGTGCAGTAAGGCGCACGGGGTCCAGTCCGGCGGCCAACATACGCTGGATCACGTCGCCGCCACAGTCAATCACGATCAGCGAGGCTTCGTCGGCCAAAGCGAGCATGGTGGTGGTGCGGTGAGGGTCGCTTACTGCCGCACCTGTACCCAGAAGATAGAGCGTAGGCATAACGGGGATTCCGATGGGTTCAATGGCGCGCTAATTAAAATAGCACGGCGCACGTTTTTTTGACGAGCGTCTTCCGTTCAAACTGCTGCAAAAAACCAGCCGATAAGCGCCCCGACTGCGATAATCCACGCTGGATGCAGCCTAAAGCGGAGTAGCAAGAAAGCGGCCGTCAGCGCCAAAATCCAGGCTTGAGGGTGGGTGAGCACGTGCATGCCTAAGCGTAGTGTTACGGCCGCCATAATGCCCAGCGAGGCCATGTTGGCCGCGTCCAGAAATGCAGCGCTCCAGCGCGCATGCCGCAGTCGGGGCACTAGCGGATTGACTACGCCTACCAGCACAAAGGCGGGCAAGAAAATGCCTACAGTGGCCACCACTGCACCTGGAAAGCCGGCCAGGACGTATCCGATGAAGGTAGCCGTGCTCAGCAGTGGGCCGGGCGTGAACTGGCCGATGGCAACGGCATCGAGCAGTTGGGCTTGTGTCAGCCAGCCATAGTCACGTACCAGGCCACCTTCTAGAAATGCAATCAGCGTATAGCCACTCCCGTAAAGCACAGCACCGACTTTTAGAAAAAACCAAAACAACTGAGGAAGCGATACAGCAGCTGCACTGCTTCCTAGAGCCAGAAGGCTGCTCATTGTAGTGTCGGCAGGGTGAATAAGCCCAGGACATCCATAAGGGACGACATCCACCCGCGCTTTACGCCAAAACCACAGGGTACCCAGCACAACACCCCCAATTAGCGCGGTAACCTCATCCAAGCCCAGAAGCACAGCGCCCACGACGGCTATGCCCAACATCCAAAGTCGCAAATGATATGCAGCTACTTTTCCCAGGCGCCATAAAGCGGCTAGGATGATGGCCAGCACCACAGGTTTGATACCGGCAAGAAAAGGGGCTGCAGCAGGCAACGAGCCGTAGTGTACGTACAGCCAGCCTAGCGCGGTTGTAATCAACGCAGCAGGAAGGATAAAACCGGCACCAGCAACAAGCAGTCCGGCTACGCCTCCACGCTCATAGCCGACATGCAGCATCATTTCGGTCGAATTGGGGCCTGGAATGAGGTTGGTGACCCCAAGCAAATCCAAAAAATGCTGACGGCTCATCCAACCGCGCCGTGTGACGACTTCGGTTTCCAGCAAGGCGATGTGCACAGCTGGTCCCCCAAAAGAAATCAGTCCCAGCTTTAGGCTTACGGTAGCCAGCTCTAGTAGTAGGGGCCGCTTTGATGTAGGCGAAGGCTCAGCCATGCGGGCTTTAGTGGGAACGGGTAACCGTGTAGTCCACCAAATCCATTAGAGCGCTACGGGCTTCACTGGGGGGGAACTGGGCCAAGATGGCACGAGCGTCGGCAGCAAGCGCCTCCATTTGCTGCCAGGCGTAATCTATACCACCGTAAGCTTCGGCAAAGCGTGCTACGGTGCGGATGTCTTGACGGCTTTTTTTCTTTTTGCGCACAATGCGCAAAATCTGTTGGCTTTCGGCAGCTGGCGCTACGCGCAAGGCATAGATGAGCGGCAACGTGAGTTTTTTCTCCTTCAGGTCGATGCCGATGGGTTTGCCAACATCGTCCATGCCGTAGTCGAACAGGTCATCCCGAATCTGAAAGGCTAGACCGAGCTTCTCGCCCATAATGTACATTTTGTCGATAATAGCTTCGTCACTAGTGGCACTGAGTGCGCCACATTTGGTGCAGGCTGCAATCAGCGAGGCGGTTTTGTCGCCAATGATGCGAAAGTAGGTGGCCTCGTCGATGTCTAAGCGGCGCGATTTTTCAATTTGGAGCAGCTCGCCTTCGCTCATGCGACGCACTGCATCGGAGAGGGCATAGAGCGTTGCGTAATCCTGATGCTCGAGTGCCAAAAGCAACCCACGGCTAAGTAAAAAGTCGCCAAAGAGCACAGCCACTTTGTTTTTCCAAATCGCATTGATCGAAAACATGCCCCTACGGCGTTCAGCGCCATCAACCACGTCGTCGTGCACCAGTGTAGCCGAGTGGAGCAGTTCAACCAATGCAGCAGCACGGTAGGAAGCTTCGGTGACGCCGCCGCAGAGCTTGGCCGATAAGAGTACCAGAAGGGGACGGATGCGTTTGCCTTTTTGGCGTAACAGATAGCGGGCTACATGATCCAACAGCGGCACAGAAGTACGCATCGACTCCCGGAAATACCGTTGGAAGTGCGCCAGTTCCTGAGCTACAGGGCGCTGGATGTCTTTGAGCGAAATCGTACGGTTTGTAGCACGCGAGGCGAGCATGCTTATCAGGGATCAAGTGGGGGGTTGCCGCTAAAACGACAACGGGTACTATAAGTTTGAGCCTTTTCGTTTTTTGCCTCAGGCCAGCTGCACACCTTTGCGTAAACCTCGTATTTTGTGCACACCCGCAACCGAGCCAGAGATCAACCATGCAGAAGTATTTTTCTTCGCGATTGGGTTTGCTTTTAAGCGTGTTGGGAATTGCAGTAGGGACGGGCAACATCTGGCGCTTCCCGCGCATTGTGGCACAAAATGGGGGAGACATAGGTGCTGGTGCGTTTTTGGTGGTTTGGGTAGTGTTCTTGTTTTTGTGGAGCATTCCGCTTATTGTGGCCGAATATGCTCTAGGTCAGAAAGGCCGCATGGGTGTTGTAGGCACGTTTTGGCGTGTTGGGGGGCGGTCGATGACGTGGTTGGGGGGATTTGTAGCATTGGTATCGACGGCCATCATGTGCTACTATGCGGTGGTAACGGGCTGGTGCTTATACTATGCCGGGGCAATGCTGGTGCGTCCGTTGCCGCATGCGTTGACCGAGGCTGAGCAGCTCTGGGAAAGCTTTCAGGCCGGCTTAGGTCCCGTGCTTTTACAAGCTGTGGCGCTAGGGTTAGCTGTAGGGGCGTTGTGGACGGGAGTTCGCGCTATTGAGCGTGTAAACCGTGTGCTTATGCCTACACTTTTGGGCATTTTGCTGCTGGCGCTAGTGCGGGCGCTAACGTTGGAAGGTTCGGGTGAAGGTTTACGCTACCTGTTTACGCCCCAGTGGGATCAGCTTGGGCAGCCTAGGCTGTGGCTAGAAGCGCTTACCCAAAATGCTTGGGATACTGGAGCGGGTTGGGGATTGATCTTAACCTATGCGGCTTACATGCGCCGCGAACACGGCGTGGTGAAAAATGCCTTCCTGACGGGAATGGGCAACAACACCGTCTCGCTTTTGGCTGCTATGACGATTTTTGGGACCGTGTTCGCCGTGCTCGGGGCTGAGCTTTCGCGAGCTCAGCTCCTAGAGGTGATGCGCTCAAGTGGGCCGGCCTCGACGGGGCTGACGTTTATTTGGCTACCCCAGCTGTTTGCCCGTCTACCTTTAGGAAAGGTGTTGGCCGTGTTGTTTTTTGTAGGACTTTCGTTTGCCGCATTTACCTCGTTGATTGCCATGGTGGAGTTGGCAGTACGGGTACTGATGGATTGGGGGATGGCACGGCCGCGGGCGTTGATCCTGGTAGGCAGTGTGGGTTGGTTGCTAGGGTTGCCCTCGGCTCTCAATGTGACGGTGCTAAGCAATCAGGATTTTGTGTGGGGTGTAGGGCTGATGCTTTCTGGTGCGTTTGTGGCCCTAGCCGTTGTGCGTTATGGACCGGCGCGGTTGCGGGCCGAGGTCATGGAAGGTGTAGCATGGGACTGGAGGTTGGGGCGGGGCTGGGATGTGCTGATGCGGTGGCTCGTGCCGCTAGAAGCGGTGGTGCTCTTAGGATGGTGGCTGTACCAGGCAGGGGTGGTGTATGCGCCAGAGCGGTGGTATGATCCGTTGGAGCCCTACTCGTTGATGACGTGCATTACGCAATGGGGACTGGCGCTCTTTGCGCTGTATGCGCTCAACGGCTGGATGGAGCGTCGCTTGTCGGGAGTGCGCTCGCTTGCGGAATCCTAAATCTTAAAGGCGTCATGCATCTGCTGCGCTTCATAGGACTGCTGGTATGGCCTCTGGTTGTGCAGGCGCAGGCCGTCAGCTTAGCCTTTCTTCAAACCCGAGCCGAAGCCACCAATTTTATAGAAACCACCCGCTACGAAGAAGTGCTGGCTTTCTTGGACGTCTTGGAAGCCAGCAGTTCGCGGATTCAGGTTACCACGTTTGGTTACACGACTGAAGGGCGTGCGCTGCCACTGGTTATTTATGGAAAGGTGGTAAACGCCACTGCCGATGCTGTGCAGGCTGCTTCAGCTCCTCTACGCGTGCTCATCTTAGCCAATATCCATGGGGGTGAAGTCGATGGCAAAGAAGCTGTCTTGATGCTGCTGCGCGCCTTGGCGGGAGGCCTATATGCAAGCTGGGCCGATTCGCTGGTACTGCTTGCGGTGCCTATCTACAATGCCGACGGAAACGAGCGCATTAGCCTTTATCACCGTCCAGGCCAAAACGGTCCGCTTGGCGGTGTGGGGCAACGTGCCAATGCGCAAGGCTACGATTTAAACCGGGACTTTATGAAAGCCGATGCGCCCGAAACGCGTGCCCTACTGCGCGTGCTGGTCCGCTACGATCCGCACGTGCTGGTCGACCTGCATACTACCAACGGCACCTATCACGCCTATCCGCTAACTTACGCACCGCCCTTGCATCCCTCAACCTCTCCTAACCTGACGGCGTATCTACGAAACGTTTGGCTTCCGGCCGTGACCGATACGCTTTGGACCCGGCGGCGTTGGAAGCTTTTTTACTACGGCAATCTCCCTTCGCCCGAAAGCACGCAGCCCCCGGGCTGGTACACCTTTGACCACCGCCCCCGCTTTAGTACCAACTATGCTGGCCTGCGGGGCATTCTGGGTGTGCTTGTGGAATCCTACGCCTATGCTTCGTTTGAAGCGCGTGTCGAAGCGACTTATGCCTTTTTGGAAGCGCTGCTCAACTTTGCCGCTGCACATGCGGGAACCCTCCGTCGACAGGTGGAACAGGCACGGGCTGTAGCACCGATTGGGCAACCCATAGCCTTGCGGGCCCAAATTGCAGCAGCTCCTAAGCCAGCCCTGATCTTGCTGGGAGCTGTAGACTCGCTACGTCACCCCTATACTGGAAAGTTGCTCTTGCAGCGCCGCGAAGTGGTTTTCCCCGAAATCTTGCCACTTTACGATCGCTTTGAAGCCACCGAAACGCTGCCGCTACCCCAGGGCTATTTGGTGCCACCTGGACTAGAGGTAGTACGTGACCGCTTGGAAGTACACGGCATTCCCTGCGTGCCGCTAGAAGCTGGGGCAACAGTGAACGCCGAAGTTTTTCGGGTGGACTCGGTGATAACGGCCGAGCGCCCTTATGAAGGGCATCAAGCGCAAGAAGTAACCGGACAGTATGAACGCCAGGTGCTAACCGTGGTCCCCGGTTCTTGCATGGTCCCCATTGAAGGGAAAACCGGGCGGCTGGCGGCCTTGTTGCTTGAGCCCCGTTCAGACGACGGCTTGGTTGCCTGGGGCCTGCTTCAAGATGTACTTGCTGCAGGGCAATGGTATCCCATTGCCCGGGTGGCCCGCCCCTGAGAACCTTCTGCCAAGCCGCTTTGTACTACAAAAGCACAAAATTGCAACGCATCCTTGAGTGCTATGTATCGCCTGACGCTTTGTTTGTTTGCCATTAGCCTACTTTGGATTGGAACGACGCAGGCCCAGACCACCGCCCAGGTTCAGCCTGCCACAGCGGATAAAATCCTTGAGGCCATTCGAAATAGCAACGCCGCGGTCAAAGTAGTGAATATCTGGGCTACTTGGTGCATCCCCTGCGTTGAGGAATTCCCATACTTCGTTAAACTGGCGCAGACCTTGGGTCCAGATAAGGTGGCGGTTTTCTTTGTTTCGGCAGACTTTGACGATGATGTGGCGTCGGTGCGTGCATTTTTGGCACAGCAGGGTGCAGCTTTTTCGTTTCTCAAGCAAGGATCTGATGATGCTTTTGTGCGCGCCTTTAGCCCGCAGTGGACTGGTGCGCTTCCGGCAACATTTTTGTACGATGCGTCCGGAAGGTTGCGGGACTTTTGGGAGGGCAAGACAACCTACGAAGACTTGGTCAAACGGGTAGAGGCGCTGTTGTAACATGAAGCTGTCTTATTTTTGGGTTGCTGTTGGCCTAGGACTTGGCGTGACAAGCGTGGCCTGGGCGCAGTTGCCGCTGGCCAGCCGTCCGATGCCTTCAGTGGATGGCGGCTCGGTTACACTGACCCAGCTGCAGGGCACGCGAGGACTGGTGATCGTGTTTTGGAGCAACCGCTGCCCCTGGGTGGACCGCTACGAGGCGCGATTAAACGAACTGGCGGAAACGTACAAAGGACAGGGCATCCGCTTCGTGCTGGTCAATGCCAACGACGCAGGGGCTTTCCCTCAGGAATCCCTAGAAGCTAGCGCGGCTCAGGCGCGTCGAAAAGGCTATGCACTGCCGTATGTGAGGGACGAAGGCAGTGCTTTGGCCCGGGCGTTGGGCGCCTCGCGCACGCCTGAAGTATTTGTATTTACGGCCCAAGGTCGCCTGCTCTATCGGGGTGCCATCGACGACAGCCCAGGAGATGCCGCTAACGTGCAGCAAGCGTACCTGCGAGAAGCGTTGGAAGCATTGCTGCAAGGGAAGCAGCCGGCCACCACCGAAACCAGTGCGTTTGGCTGCCTAATTCGCTTTGCAGAGAATGGACCGTAGTCTACAGCTGTCCATCTACGTAACGGGATAGGATTGCTATCGCAGCTTCCTCAATGGCTTCCCAGGGCACGTCTGCGCGACGTGTGAGGGTAACAAACTCGGGCAAGATGAGCACGTCCACCACGCCCTCAATGCCAAACAGTGCAGCGGCTAGGGGGTGGGTAGCGGCTGCCTCAGCCGATCGAAAAGCAAGCAACCCCTGCTCCAGAAAGCGTGCGCCTTGGGCTGTAAATTTCAGGCTGTTGGGATTAGGGGTCGGGTGACTCTGGATGCGGGTACCAGAAGTTTTTCTCCAGAATCGCATGACGCCTGTGGGTTTTAAATAAAACAAAAAGTGCAAACCCGTCGTGCCACAAGAGTTCCGGTATAAGATGAATACCTTTATGTCCTCCTCGAACCACTTAGGCCGCCTGCGGGCGCATCTACAATCGCTGGTAGACGATGTGCGCGAGTGGGTTGAACTGCGCTTAACCCTGGTTCAACTGGAGATTGAAGAGCGTATCGAAGCTCGCTTGCGTCAGCTTATGATGCGCCTGTTGGTGGTGGTGATTGCCGGCTTGGGAGTTGTCTTTGGGCTTGTTGCGTTAGCGCTGGCCTTGGGGAGCTGGCTAGGGCATCCGGGATGGGGATTTCTTTTGGTCGCTTTAGGATTAGGCTTTGTGGCCGCAGTGCTACAGGCGGTGCAGCGATACCTAGCCGCGGCGGAGCGCCACAACCTTGCGCCACAAGAGGCCGAAAGGCTCGCTTGAGTTATGGGCGGGTAGGCAAGGGCTCGTGGCAGGGAGGGGCTGTAGTGCCGTCGCAGCAGGGACGGCTCTCAAACTCCAGCGTCACGTGGCCAATGCCATAACGGTGCAGTAGCCGTTCTTTAAGCGATCGCTTGATCTGTTCCATGCGGGGCAGGTCTGCTTCGTCGATGACCACGTGGGCCTCAAAGGCTAAGTGATGCTCGTCGAGCTGCCAGATATGCACATGGTGCACGTCGCGCACTGGGGACATCTGTCGCAAATCTGCTGCGATATGCCCGGGATTTAGGTTTTCTGGGGTACCTTCCATAAGGATGTGCGTAGTCTGGCGTAGCAGCTTAAGACTCAGGTAAGCAATATATAGGGCAATACCAATGGTGATAACCGGGTCGATCCAGTACACGTCGAACAGCAGGATCGCTATGCCCCCTAGGATAACCGCCACCGACGAGACGGCATCCGATACAATATGCAGATAGGCACTTTGGATGTTCAGGCTATGTTGGGTATCGCGATGGAGTAAGACAGCGGTGAGCACGTTGGCCACTAGACCAATGATGGCCACAGTTAACATGAGCGAACCATCGATCACCTGAGGGATAAGCAATCGATCGATCGCTTCTTTGATAAGAAAAAGGGCAATAACTACTAGGGTGACCAGGTTGATAAATGCGCCAATGATTTCTGCGCGTCGGTAGCCGAACGTTTTGCGCGCATTGGGGCGCCGAAGCGTCAGTCGGCGGGCAGCGTAGCTAATGCCAAGCGAAGCAGTGTCGTTGAGGTTATGTACTGCATCACTCAGCAATGCTAGGCTTCCCGAAAGCAATCCGCCAATGATTTCGGCGACCGAGATCAGCAGGTTAAGGCTTATAGAAAGCACCAGGCGAAGCTGGCTGCCAGAGGTGTGCGCATGTAGGTGACCCATTGGAACCAAAGCTTCACAATTTAAAGACAAAACGTATCGCAAAAAGTTCGAGTTCCACGGGCTTATTCAGAAGATTCGGGGGCTGGGGTCGCAAATTCTTCGTAGGCTTCGCGTCGGATGGCAATGCCGGCTGCGGCCAGTTTTCCTTCGAGGTTTTCGTAGCCCCGGTCTAGGTGATAGACGCGCAGCACGTGCGTTTCGCCTTGGGCTACCAGGCCCGCCAGTACCAGCGAGACACTGCCCCGAAGATCCGTGCTCATCACATAGGCCCCTTGAAGCTGTTGCGGCCCCTGCAGATAGACGGTATCACCCTCGACACGGGCTTGAAGGCCCATGCGCATGAGCTCTGGAATATGCTTAAAGCGGTCGGGATAAATCGTATCGCGCACTCGGGCTGCGCCCTGGGCCTGGGAGAGCAAGACGGTCCACTGCGCTTGCAGGTCAGTGGGGAAGCCCGGGTACGGAGCTGTTTCGATTGTAACAGCCTGCAGTTGTTCCGGGACCGTGACGGCTACGGTGTTGCCATCAAAGGTAAATGCTGCGCCGGTTTGCCGAAAAGCTTCCAGAAAAGCCTCGCCCAGGTGGGCAGGTTCGGCCTGGGTCAGGTAAATCGTGTCGCCTGGGATGCCTGCCATGGCTGCGGCAATCATGAACGTCCCCAGCTCGATGCGGTCAGGGCAGTTGCGGAACGTGATAGGCCGAAGGTTTTCCACCCCTTCGACCTCAATTGTGCGTGTTCCCAGGCCTTCGATGCGCGCCCCCATTTGTTGCAAGGCTTGTCCAAAGACAACCACATCGGGCTCTAAAGCGGCATTTTCAATGCGCGAGGTGCCCCGAGCGGTAACAGCTCCCAGCAGCAGATTAACGGTTGCCCCAACGCTGGGTGGGTCTAGGCGAAAGCGTCCACCAAGGAGTCTACCCCCTGGAGCGCGCGCGACCACATAGCCTTGATCCAGTTCGATTTCTGCTCCAAAGGCCTTTAGCCCTTCGAGGTGTAGATTAACTGGCCGCGGTCCCCAGGCACATCCACCGGGCAGCGATACCCGGGCCTGGCCACACCGGCCCAGTAAGGCCCCTAGCATGTAGAACGAGGCCCGCATCTGCTTGACCAGCTCATAAGGAGCTTCGGGAAAGTCGATTCGACGGGCATCGATGCGGAGCACATGCTGCTGCGGGTCAAAATGCACCGAAGCACCAGCAATGCGCAGTACGTGCGAAAAAGTCGTAATGTCCCGTAAGTGGGGGATGTTTTCAAGCACAGTTTCCCCATCGGCCAAGATCGCTCCGGCCATAAGCATGAGGGCCGTATTTTTGGAGCCGCTAATGGGCAAACAGCCCCGCAGCCGATGCCCGCCTTCAATGACCAGTTTATCCATGATTCCCTGTCAAATGGTCTGTAGAAGATAATACAACAACTTCATGCTAAGAAGCGAGATGATGGAATCCATCGTCTGCAGGGAGCGTTTCCCGCAGCAGCGAGATTCGCTAAACGTTCTTCAGGGGCAATGTCTGGGCGACCGGTAATTTACCTTGACCACGCAGCCACAACGCCGATAGATGAGCGCGTGCTGGAAGCCATGCGCCCTTATCTGACGGAATGTTATGGCAATCCGTCGTCTGTGCACCAGCTTGGACGCCAGGCGCGTGTGGCCATCGAGGAGAGCCGGGCGCGGATTGCGGCACTGCTGGGTGCGGATCCATCGGAGATCATTTTTACCAGTGGGGGTACAGAGGCCGATAATTGGGCACTCCGGGGTACGTTGCAGGGCAAGCGGCGGCACCTGGTCACCTCCATGGCCGAGCACGAGGCGATCCTACGCACGGCTGAAGCCTTAGAAGCTGAGGGATACTTCGTAACGCGGCTGCGACCAAGCCCTGCCGGAACGGTTACCGCTGAGCAGGTAGCCTCGGCGATCACAGAGGAAACCGGCTTGGTTTCGATCATGCACACCAACAATGAGCTGGGCACCTACGCGCCCATAGAAGAGATTGCTGCCGTATGCCATGCCCGCGGCGTGCCTCTGCATTGCGATGCTGTGCAGGCTGTGGGGTTGCTTCCCGTGCGGGTCGATACGCTGGGTGTAGACCTGCTTTCTGCTTCGGCGCATAAGTTCTATGGTCCCAAGGGGGTAGGCTTTTTGTACGTGCGGCGGGGGATTGAACTGCGGCCGCTGCTTTGGGGAGGAAAGCAGGAGCAGGGTAGACGGGCAGGTACCGAGAACGTAGCCGCCATTGTGGGTATGGCTAGAGCTCTGGAACTGGCCATAGAAGAGCAAGCCGCACGCTTGGCACACCTTTATCGGCTACGACAGCGGTTGCTGCAACGGTTGGATGAGGCTTTGGGAGGAAGGTTTGTGTTGAATACCCCGCGCGATCCTCAGCAGGCTGCACCGCATGTGGTCAACATTGCTTTTCCCCCACAAGATGGGGATCCGGTCGATGGCGAGATGCTGCTGTTGAACTTAGATCTGGAAGGCGTGTGCGTGTCGTCAGGCTCGGCTTGCACAAGTGGTGCTCTCGAACCCAGCCATGTGTTGCAAGCGATTGGTCTACCTCGAGAAACGGCCAGTGCCGCTATCCGCTTTTCGATGGGCTATAAAAACACCGAGGAAGAAATCGACCGGGCCGTAGAAATTCTGACTGCTGTGCTGGAACGACTGTTGCGTGTGGGGCTAAAGCTATAGAAGGAATGCGCCGTAGACCGCAGAAAACAATTTTTGTATTTTAATACATGATCAAAAGCGCTTTCTTGAGACAAATCGAACACCCTTCCTATGGATACACTGCACACCCGCAGCCGCCGAGCGGTTGACGCCTTTATGACCCTGGAGCAATTCATTATCGATCAGCAAGGACGCTTTCCCCATTCTTCGGGAGCTTTTTCGCGGCTGCTTCGGGATATTAGCGTAGCTGCCAAAATCGTCAACCGCGACATTCGACGGGCTGGCTTGGTAGATATTTTTGGCACAACCGGCCAGGTTAATGTGCACGGTGAAGTGCAACAAAAGCTCGATGCCATGGCGCATGAAGAGTTTGTGCGTGCACTGCGCCGTGGGGGAGAGTGCTGTCTCATTGGCTCAGAAGAGCATGCTGAAGCCATTCCGCTGCGTCCTAACGGTGAAGGAGATGGGCGTTACATCGTGCTGTTGGATCCCTTGGATGGCTCCTCAAACGTGGACGTGAACGTATCGGTAGGCACGATTTTTAGCATCTATCGACTTCCTGACGACTGCGACACGCCTACGCTGGAGGCAGCGCTGCAACCGGGTACGCAGCAGGTTGCCGCTGGTTATGTGGTCTACGGCTCTTCTACGATGCTTGTCTACACCACTGGCGACGGGGTCAACGGTTTTACGCTAGATCCATCGATTGGCGAGTTTATCCTTTCGCACCCGAACATCTGTATTCCGAAAACCGGTACGATCTACTCGATTAACGAAGGCAATTTTAATTCTTTCGAGGAAGGGCTGCGGAGATTTATCCGGTGGGCCCAGGAAGAGGATCCAGAAACAGGCCGGCCCTTTTTGACGCGCTACATCGGATCGTTTGTGTCGGACTTTCACCGCAATTTGCTTAAGGGCGGCATCTACATGTATCCAGCCACCAAAAAGAATCCCGAAGGTAAGCTGCGTTTAATGTACGAGGCCAATCCCATGGCGTTCATTGTAGAGCAGGCAGGGGGACGGGCTTCTGATGGCCACCGTCGCATTTTAGAGATTGTGCCCCAGAAGCTGCACCAGCGCACGCCGCTGTTCATTGGGAGCGAAGCGCTCGTTTCAATGGTGGAGGCGTTTCTGCAAGGGCGACGTTAGGTTCTGAGATTGCTACCGTTGCCGAAGCTTTTCCCAGTTTTAAGATCTGGCTTTTCGATACCGCATGGAAGCCCTTCCTTTTTGACATAAGTTACTGCTGCTCTTGACTGGGCGCGTGCAATGCTGCGGCAGATCGCATAATTTTAGGCCGTTTAATGCCTATGCGGCAGGTTGCTATGAAGGCTTGGATAGTTTATGGACTTATGACACTGATTTCGGCTATGGGGACAGCGGCCCAGCCTGCGGAACGGCCGTTGCGCGTTTTGTGCATTGGTGCCCATCCTGACGACTGTGAGGTTAAAATGGGTGGTACAGCCGCGCTTTATGCGGCTATGGGGCATCAGGTGAAGTTTATTTCGGTCACCAATGGGGATGCTGGGCATTATGCCCAGGGGGGTGGGTTGCTGGCCGAGCGTCGCCGGGCTGAAGCCCAAGAAGCAGCTCGGCGGTTGGGCATTGCTGCCTATGAGGTGCTTGATTACCACGATGCTGAACTAGTCCCTTCGCTAGAAGTCCGCAAACAGCTCATTCGCAAGATTCGCGAGTGGCAGGCCGACTTGGTGTTTGCGCCACGGCCCAACGATTACCATCCTGATCATCGCTACACGGGCCAGCTGGTGCAGGATGCAGCCTATTTGGTCATGGTGCCCAACGTGGCTTCCGACGTGCCGGCCTTACGGCATAATCCGGTGTTTTTGTACCTAAGCGACCATTTTCAAAAGCCCAATCCCTTTACGCCGGATATTGCTGTGGCCATCGATGAGGTCGTGGGTCGTAAGCTGGAGGCGCTAGATGCGCATGTGTCGCAGTTTTACGAGTGGCTGCCCTGGATTGATGGACGCCTCGAGGAGGTGCCGGCCGATCCGGTGGCACGTCGGGAATGGCTGCGACAAGCCTGGTTAGAGCAGCCGCTTACAGACCACGTGCGTGCCGCGCTGGCCCGTTGGTATGGCCCTGAAACAGCTGCCCGCGTGCGTTACGCCGAAGCGTTTGAAATCTGCGAATACGGCCATCAGCCTACCGAAGCGGAAATTCGACGGCTATTTCCTATGCTAGGCCAACCGGTTGAGCAGCACTGAGTTAGTCGTTTGCAGCGGCCACCAGGGCCAGTGCGGCTGCCCCAAGGAGGCCTGCATCGGTTTGGTGCGAAAGCCGCAAGGCAATCGCTTCACGGGTTTGGCGATAGGCAAAGGTGTGCAACACGGTCCACAAGGTTTCGGCAAAAAGGGGGTAGGCTTGACTGACCGATCCACCTAGCACAAAGCGTGGGATATCGTAGGCGTAGAGGATGCTAAGCAGCGCTTGGCCTAGGTGGTAGCCTAGCTCTTCGAAAGCGGCACGAGCTGCGGCATCTCCCTGCAGCGCGCGGTGGTAGAGCACTTCACCGGGCGTCTGATGCTGTCGCAGAAAGAGCTGGCCGCTGCAATAATGCTCGAAAATGCCGTCTCGGTAAGGCATGGTGCCAAATTCGCCGGCGCCGCAATGCATGCCTGTAAACAGGCGACCGTCGATCATGACCCCGCCAGCAAAACCTGTTCCGATCACTAACCCAATAAACGTAGGCCAATCGCGCGCTTGGCCAAAGTAATGTTCCCCTAAGGCAAAACAGTTTGCATCGTTGTTGAGATAGACCGGCACGGCGTAGCGGTTCTGAAGTAGGTCGCGCAGCGGGACTTCTTGCCAGGAAGGGATATTTTGTACATCATAGACGATGCCGCGCGCTAAGTCGACTACGCTGGGTACGCCCACACCGATAGCGGTCACAGCAGGCGTCCACACGCGGTCGATCAAGGCGTAAAGGTGGGTTAGCACGGTATCGGCATCGGCCTGAGCAGGCACGCGGGTCTCGACCCGGGCTTCGAGTCCAGAGGCGCTTACGCGTCCGGCCCGCATGCGCGTGCCCCCTAAGTCCACACCAATGAGGCAGGCATCCGGAGGAATCATGACGATGGTGGGGTGGTAGTTTGGCGACGCAGCCGAATAGTCTTGTTTGGAATCAGCGGGCGTGCCCAGAACCCGATGCTGAGCACATAGCCCAGTGTCAGGTACAGAAAACACAGGCCGCCACGCAACCCAATGAAATCGCCTAAGGTCCCAATGATCAATGGGACTATAGCGCCCCCCACAATGCCGGTGATCAGAATCCCCGAAAAGGCGCCGTGGTGGGCCGCTATGGAGTTAAGTGCCAAGGAAAACACCACGGGCCACATGACCGAGGCAAACAGTCCGATTAAAGGAAACGCCCAACGGGCTAGCGGGCCGGGTCCAAAAAGAGCTGCAGTTAAGCAAACCAAGGCTGCACCGGTAAATAAGACCAGCACGCGGCGGCTGTCGAAGAGCTTGAGCAGGAGCAGCCCTGCAAGTGTTCCTACGGTCATAAAGCCCCAAAAGGCCGAAACAGCCTGAGCGCCAATGGTTTGGGGGTCGTAGTTATGGTAGCGTGAAAGGAATTCCGAGATCCAATTCGCCAGACCTTGCTCAGAGCCCACGTAAGCAAAAATGCCCAGAAAAAACAGCCACACGATGGGTTGGCGTAAAAGCTGGCGATAAACAGAGAGCGTTCCGGCCTGTTCTTCAGCTGTGCGCACCACATGAGGCAGGCGCACGGCCATAAAAATCGCCACCATAACCAGCGAGACCGCTGCGAGCACCCAGTATAGGGAAATCCAAGGGAGTTCGGGCGGCGTCAGGCGAGCCAGAACTTTGAGCCAGAACAGATCGGGCAGTTCAGGTTGGCTCAGGCTATGCACCAGGTAAGCATAGACCAAAGGACTAGCAAACGAGGCCAGCCCAAAGCAGAGCTGGCCTAACGTTGCGTTAAAGGCAAAGTGTTCTTCACCACCGGCTACACGCAGGAGCGGATTGATGGCTACCTGCAAGAGGGCCATGCCCGAGCCGATGAGAAAAAGCGAAGCGATGGCTATCGTGTAGGTTGGGGAAAGCGCCAGCAGTTGTGCACCTACGTAGGCAATCCCAAAACCGCCGATCATTGCTGGCTTTTCGCCCGTGCGTTCGATCAGAAACCCTGCCGGAATCGAAAAAAAGCCATAGGCAGCAAAAAAAGCAAACGGTAGCAGGGCCGCCAACCGCAAACTCAGTCCAAAGTCGTCGATGATCTCGGGGATAAGCGGCCCTATGATGTTGGTAAGGAATGAAATCACAAAAAACGTCAGCAAAATCAGGCCGACAAGCGCAGAGCTTCGGGGCATAGCAGTGCGATTAATGAACGTCGAAGGGCTCGGAGATGCCGTCGTGGTGGCTGTATTCCAGTTCTGAAGCCGCTTCTGCGTCCAAAAGCACGTGGGCAAAGCGGTGCAGTTGCACAATAGTAGCCGGGACCATAGCAGAAATAGGACCCTCCAGCATGGCGCGCACAGCACGTGCTTTGGCCTTGCCACTAGCCAAAAGCAAGAGCTTTCGGGCTTCCATGATGGTTCCGATGCCCATCGTAATTGCATAACGGGGTACTGCTTCTAGGCTGCCAAAAAAGCGCGCATTGGCCTGAATCGTTGCCCGCGACAGCGTCTTGATACGCGTGCGTGAACCTAGTGAAGACCCTGGTTCGTTGAAGGCTAGGTGTCCGTTAGGACCGATGCCTAGGATTTGTAAGTCGATGCCCCCGGCACGGCGGATTTGCTCTTCGTACCACTCGCAGTGAAACTCAATATCATCCACCATGCCATTAGGAATGTGCACATTAGAGGGGTTGATGTTGATGTGTTTAAAGAGGTTTTCCCACATGAAGTAGTGGTAGCTCTGCGGGTGGCTGGGGGGCAGGCCGACATACTCGTCTAGGTTAAAGGTGACCACTTTGGCAAAGTCCAGCTCTCCGCGCTGGTAGCCTTCGACAAGGCGCTGATAAAGCCCTAAAGGGGTACTTCCTGTAGCAAAGCCTAAGACACAATTGGGCTTGCGGCGCAGTTCGGTGGCCACAATTTCATAAGCGCGGTTGCTAAGCGCTTCGTAGTTCGGGAAGATTTCGACCAACATGGTGCGGTAAGACCTCGGGTTTAAGCTACATACAATCTCCATTGATTTCGCGCTGATAGGCAAGGCATGTTCTTTTATGGGAGCGTTCCCAAAATCAAGGCCTTTGAGAAGGTGATCGGTCTTATCTTGGAGAAACCGTTAGCGGGTCTTTCTGGTGCTATATTCACTTAGGAGAAGTTTGTCTGTTGGTCATGGTAAATCCTGTTGTTTTTGAAAGTATGCGCCGCTTGGCGCATGACCTGCGCCGCATTCGGGAAAAGCGTCGGCGTTCGCTGCAAGCAGTGCATAACGAGACTAAGATTGCCCTAGAGCTACTGCAGCATTTTGAGCGCACGGCGCTTTATGACCATGAGCGGTACAATCCTGTTTACTTACGCTCGTTTGCGCGAACCTATGCATCAGCGCTCGGTATTGATCCTGCGCAGGTGCTTGAGGCGCTGGAGCTCGCGCAGGAAGGGCTGTATCGTAACCAGTTGGCGGTGCAATACTTAGGGGAAGCGCCGCTTCCAGAAGAGGGGGGAACTATGCCGGAAGAAATTACGGCTATTACCCCAGAACGGCCTGCAGAGGTTGAAGAAGAAGCTTCTAGGACATCAGAGACCCCGGCGTTGCCACTTAGCGTAGGTCCTGGGGGATTAGAGCGGCTGGAGCGCCGGTCGCAGTGGCGTATAGGAGTGGTCATCGTGTTGCTACTGGCGGTAGTGATTGGCTTTTTGTGGTGGTGGTTACGTCCGTTGCCTGCGCCAGAGCCGCTCCCGTTGCCATCACCGGCTGTTGTGCCGGTGGATACTGGTAGGGCGGTATTGGTTCCGGAGACAACCGCTGCGGTGGCGTCTGCGCTGCGATGGGTGTTAGGAGATACGATTATCGCTTCCGTTATTGCAGCTTTCGACAAGGTAGATCCAATTCGCATCCGCGTCGACAATGACCTACGCAGGCCATACTGGATTGAACAAGGGGATACGCTACAGCTAAGCTTTACGCAGCGCATCATTTTAGAAGAACAGCTTAACGATATTCAACTGCTATTGGATGGCCACCCTTACCCAACGGATCGTCGGGATCTTCAAGGAAGGCTGGTGATCACGCGGGAGGGGTTACAAGCATACCTGGACTCATTAGCGCGATAAAGCATGCTATGGCCACTTCTATGCCTACGCTGTTCGATACGTCTGAGGCCCAGTTGATGGAAGCCACACAGGCGCTACTTCGGGCTGTGCGCAGTGGCTTGCCGGAGCAGCTTAGTTTGCGAGAAGCAACGGAGCTAGCAGCCCGCTTGCGTGCTGTGTTGCAGCAGCATGCGTATCGGTACTATGTACTTGACCGTCCGCTGATTCCTGATGCCGAATACGATGTGCTTTGGGCCGCGCTTGAGCGTCTGGAAGCCCGTTTCCCAGAGCTGGTGACGCCGGACTCGCCCACCCAGCGTGTGGGTGGACCACCCCTGGAGCGGTTTGAAAAGGTGCGCCATCCTGAGCCGCTGCTTTCGCTGAACAATGCTTTTCGTGAGGAAGACGTGCGGGCTTGGTACGAACGCTGTTGCCGCATGCTCGAAGAGCGGCTAGGTCGGCGTGTGCAACCAGCGCTTACAGCCGAGCTGAAAATTGACGGTTTAGCCATAGCGTTAACGTATACGCAGGGTGTGCTGACCATTGGGGCAACGCGAGGCGATGGGGTTGAAGGCGAAAACGTCACGCCCAACGTGCGCACCATCCCAGCCATTCCGCTCCGCATTCCGATAGATCCGGCCGTGGAACCTGTGCCGACGCGGCTGGAGGTCCGTGGTGAAGTATACATGCGGCGTAGCGACTTTGAACAACTCAACGAGCGATTGCTAGAGCGTGGCGAGCGACCTTTTGCCAATCCGCGCAATGCTGCGGCTGGAAGCGTGCGTCAGCTTAATCCACAAGTGACCGCGTCGCGGCCGCTAAACTTTTTTGCTTACGGCATCGGTCCGGTTGCAGGCGCTGCGGTCCCAGAGAGTCAATACGATGTGCTTCAGTGGTTACGGCGTTTGGGCTTCCCCGTAAATCCGCACGCGCAAAGGCTCAGTCACGTTGACGAAGCAATAGCCTATTGCCGACAGTGGACCGAAGCCCGTGACACCTTAGACTATGAAATCGACGGCGTGGTGCTCAAGATTGACCACCGACCGTACCAGGCACTTCTAGGTAACATTTCCAATGCGCCTCGCTGGGCTATCGCATACAAGTTTCCGGCCCGTGAGGCGACAACGCGCCTGCGCAACATTATCGTGAACGTGGGGCGCACCGGCGTCGTCAAGCCTGAAGCCGTGCTAGAGCCAGTGGAAATCGGTGGCGTGACCGTTTCGCAGGCCACGTTGCACAATGAGGACTATGTACGCAAGCGAGACATTCGAATTGGCGATTTGGTGGTGGTGATTCGTGCAGGCGACGTCATTCCTCAGGTGGTGCGGCCGGTTATTGAAGTGCGCACAGGTGCCGAAATACCCTGGCGCATGCCTGAGCGCTGTCCTTCATGTGGCAGTCCGCTGGTGCGCTTGCCCGGAGAAGTGGACTACTACTGCTTAGCTTCCGACTGTCCAGCCCAGTTTGTGCGGCTACTGGAGCACTTTGCCAGCCGGGATGCGATGGACATTGAAGGGTTGGGCAGCCGCGTTGCCCGCCAACTTGCCGCGTCGGGGTTTGTGCGGCGTCTGTCGGATCTCTACCAGCTGCGGTTGGAGGAGCTATTGCAGCTGGAGGGATTTGCCGAAACGCGTGCCCGCAACCTACTTGCAGCCATAGAGGCTTCCAAAAGACGACCGCTAAGCCGGCTGCTCTTTGGGCTGGGAATTCGGCATGTGGGCAAAACAACGGCTGAGCTGCTTGTGCAGCATGTAGACTCACTGGATGCCTTGGCCGCAGCTACAGTAGATCAGCTTGCAGCTATTGAAGGCATTGGGCCCGTTACGGCAGAAAGCATCGTAGACTGGTTTCGGGTTGAGGATAATCGAAAGCTTATCGAAGCATTCAAAACACTTGGCGTCAACACGCGGCGCCTTCCAGAAGAGGCGCCAGCGCAGCTTGCCGAAAGCCCGGTGCGCGGCAAAACGTTTGTCCTCACTGGAACATTGCCTACGCTAACACGCCACGAAGCTGAGGAGCTCATCAAAAAAGCTGGCGGACGCGTAGCCAGTAGCGTTAGTCGAAACACCGACTACGTGGTCGTAGGTGAAAATCCCGGCAGCAAGTACGACCGCGCCCGAGCACTCGGAATCCCTCTGCTCGACGAAGCAGGCCTACTACGGCTTCTAGGAAAATAATTGCTGCTAAGCTTAGGCAAGGGTATGGAACATGCCGATGAGTTACGTTGTAAAGCTAAATTCGTTATCTAAAAAGTTAAAGTGGGCAAGTTTTGAATTTGCCTGCATAAAGTAGGCCTATGTTGCGCTAAAGCTATAAAAAACGCTCCCGATACTGAAAATTACCCTAGTATACCAACTGAAGTATGGGAAGTACAGGTATGGGTGTACGTGCTGAGGATGTATGCCTGATGATGCAGCATGTCTGTAAAGCAGCCATTGCCCTTTTGCGGGAAAGCCAGCCGCTGAGCGAAGAGCTAAGCCTGGTGCAAACAGCAAAGCTGGTTGCGCTGCGGCGATCTTTGGAGGACATGGTGACCCTCTACAGAGCTTACGAAGAACAGGAGCAAAAGCGCCTGCACGCGTAAAATTGGGTGTGGACCACGTTTGACTTTTTTGTGCTTTTCGCTTACTTGCTGGCCTCGGTGCTGTTGGGGTTGTGGGCTGGCAGGCGTCAGCAGAGTGCCACAGATTACTTCCTGGGCAATCGATCGTTGCCCTGGGGGGCGGTTTGTCTTTCCGTAGTGGCCACTGAGACGAGCACGCTTACAGTTATTGGCATTCCCGCTGTGGCCTACGGAGGCAATCTGAGCTTTTGGAAGTTAACGTTGGGATATGTGCTGGGGCGGGTGCTGGTTAGCGTTTTGCTTTTGCCGCGCTACTATGAGCGGGCGCTGACGACAGCTTACGGTTATCTCGGCATGCGCTTTGGCGAGGGCATGCGCACAGCAGCTTCGCTGGTGTTTCTGGGGACGCGACTTTTAGCCGATGGCGTGCGGTTGTTTGCCACTGCTATTCCGATCAAAGTAATTGCCGATCAGCTGGGTCTTGCGACTTCATATCTAGAGATTATTCTTGTCGTGGCAGGAGTGACGGTGCTTTACACGCTGATTGGTGGACTGCGGGCTGTGGTTTGGCTCGACGTTATGCAGCTTTTCGTATACTTAGGGGGTGCATTGGCCACGCTCATCGTGCTTGGGCTTAACGCGCCGGACCAGTGGTGGTCGATGGCGGCGCAGGCCGGAAAAACCCAGCTCCTTGTGCCTGGGGCCGAGTTTAGTCCGCTGCGTTGGCTGACCGAGCCCTATGTGTTTGTGACGGCTGTCATCGGGGGGGCAGTGTTTTCAATGGCTTCGCATGGCACAGACCATCTTATGGTGCAGCGTCTGCTGGCCTGTCGAACGCTGCGTGACAGCCAAAAGGCTCTTATTGGCAGCGGCATTCTTGTCATGGGACAGTTTGCGCTGTTTTTGCTGGTAGGTTTGCTGCTTTGGGTGCACTATGGAGGGGCGAGCCCCCAAGAGCTAGGGCTTTCACGTACTGACGAAGTTTTTCCCCACTTCATCATTGAAGGGCTGCCCCCGGGCATTTCTGGTCTGCTGCTGGCGTCTATTTTGGCTGCTGCGATGAGCACGCTCTCTTCGTCGCTGAACGCGCTGGCTTCGTCGACGCTGTTTGATCTCTACGAACGCTGGCGGGGGCGGACGATGACGGAGCAACAGTCGCTGCGTGTTTCACGATGGCTCACATTAGGCTGGGCGCTGGTTTTTGTCGGATTTGCCAGCCTGTTTGAAAGCACCCAAAATCCAGTCGTTGAGCTGGGACTTTCGATTGCATCGTTTACTTATGGGGGGCTTTTGGGGGCATTTCTGCTAGGACGGTGGAACCCGAAGGTCTCACAGAGGCAGGCGATCGTAGCTTTTGTAGCTTCAGTGGGACTGATGGCATTGATTGTGCTGGGGGTATGGCTCCGTCCGGATGGTCAGATGGTCCTAGCTTGGAGACCAGATCCAGTCCGTATTGCTGCCGAAGGTTTGCGTAGCCTGGCTTGGCCTTGGTATACCCTTGTGGGCGCACTGCTCACGTTAGGTCTTGGATCCTTCCCGTTACTGCGGCATAGCTTCAAGCATTAGATGCTACCTGCCGATGCGCCTTAAAAAATACACGTCTGCGTTACACCAACGTTTCCGGATGCGGACGCCTGTGCAGCATTTAGCGTGGGGGCGAGAAGCAGAAGCTCGGAGCGAGCGACGGCGAGAGTGGATGATTAAGGCGGCCATTTGGCTGAGCTTAATCTTCCTGACAATGATTGCCTTCCCGCGCAAGGAGGTCTATCAGTTCACTGTACAAGTTGGAGAAGTCTGGCAGCATAATGACCTGGAAGCTCCCTTCGACTTTGCGCTTTATAAAGATGCTGCTCAGCTGGCCAACGAGCGGCGGCAGGTGATGCTGCAGACCCCGCCTTATTTTCGTGAGGTGCCTGATGCCCTTGCGCGCATGCAAATAAACCGGGATTCGGTGCGGCACCAACTTGAGCGCATTTTTACCGCTTATGTGCGCTACCATCGAAATATGGCCCAAGGGCGTTTGGAAATAGCCCAGGCCGATTCGCTGCGCTATCTGGAGCTGCGTCGCAATGCCCGCGTTAAGCTAACGCCCGAGCAATGGCGTTTATTGAGTGAAGATTATCTGGCCCATGCCTTGGGTAATGCCCCATCACGGCGATCACCATTGTATGCTCAGCTTCTTCAGGAAGCTTGGGCGTTTGGCGTGCAAGTGCTGCAGCTGGGCCTTATAGATGTACCCAGGGACAGCGTTTTGACCGAAGAACTTATCGTACGCAGCGAAGCCGAGCGCAGCGAACGCATTGTTCCGGTTAGTCGCGTTTTTGGACTTGATGAAGCCTATGCTGCCGCACGTGAGCACTTTACGCGGCAGTTTGAAGGCCGTGCAGAGCTGATCAACACGGCTGTAGCCTTTTTCCGGGCCATTTTGGTGCCTTCTTATGTGTATCTTCGCGCCGAAACATTGCATGCCTGGCAGGAGCGGCAGGCCCGCATTTCACCCACGTATGGGTTGGTTAAAGCCGGCGAGGTTATTGTGCAGCGCGGGCAAGTGATTACCGAAGACATCAAGCGCAAATTGACTTCACTGGAGCGGGCGCAGCAAGAACGAGGAGGGGCTGTTTTACTTTGGAAACGGGTACTTGGGCAATTGCTCCTTACGCTGGCGACCTATCTGTTTTTCTTTCTTTACTTGTTTTTGCTTCGCCGGCCGATTTTTGACAACAATGCGCAGGTTTTGCTGATTGCACTCATTTTTGCGGCCATTTTGGGACTTTATGCCATTGCCGTGCGGCTACCCACTTTGGCCATGTATGCAGTGCCGGTAGCGATTGCTTCGGTGCTTCTTACGGTGATCTTTGACTCTCGGGTGGCTTTGTTTGGGACGATCACGCTAGCTTTTATTGGGGGCCACTTGTTGAGTTACAATTTTGAGTTTGTGTTTGCTACAGTGTTTGCGGGTACGCTGGGCATTTTTAGCGTGCGCGACATTAAAAACCGCGGGCAGTTTTTCTTGAGTGCAGGCATGGTGTTTTTGGGATACTTGGTTGTCTTGGGGGCTTCGGCGCTTTGGCATCCGGCTGCCAGCGGACGGTTTTTGTCGGATCTTCTGCTGGTGGGACTCAACGCGATACTGCTGCTGCTGGCGTATCCTTTGCTGTGGGTGTTTGAACGGGCTTTTGATATTACCACAGACCTAACGCTGCTGGAGCTGTCCGATACCAACCGCCCGCTGCTGAAAGAGCTCAGCTTACGTGCACCGGGTACCTTCAACCATTCACTTCAGGTAGCTAACCTGGCCGAAGCTGCCGCAGCAGCTATCGGGGCCAATGCGCTTTTGGTTCGTGTAGGAGCGCTTTACCACGACATCGGCAAAATGGTCAAGCCCGAGTATTTTGTGGAAAATCAGCGGCCTGGCATGAATCCGCACGCGAACCTCAAGCCGCGGATGAGTGCGCTCATCATTGCTAGCCATGTCAAGGAAGGTCTAGAAATTGGCCGGCAATACGGGTTGCCACGACGCGTGTTGGATTTTATTCCTATGCACCACGGCACGTCGCGCATTGAGTATTTTTATCGAAAGGCCATAGAGCAAACAGGTGATCCTAATCTGCCCGACACCGAGTTTCGCTATCCTGGCCCAAAGCCGAACTCTAAGGAGACGGCCATTTTAATGCTGGCCGATTCGGTCGAGGCAGCCAGTCGCACGATTGAAGAGCCTACCCATAAGCGCTTGGAGGCACTCATTGAGCAAATCGTGCAGGCGCGCATCGAAGATGGGCAGCTGGACGACACAGACTTAACGTTCCAGGATTTGCGTCAAATTAAGCAGACGTTTTTACAAATGCTCTTGGCCATTTACCATATTCGCATTAAGTATCCGGGAGACGAAGCCGAAAGCTTAGAGCCCGATGCGGAAGCACTACGCACCTCGTCTGCTTCCCGAGGGGCTTGATCAGCTCACAAAAAGACGCTCGCGCAGGGCTTCAAGGGTTTCTGGGCTGATCTGATAGTCGAGTAGCACCAGGGAGCGGTTTGGTGGCGGGGAAAAGCGCCGCCGTCCTTGCGGGGTAGCCGCAAGCACATCTGCTTGTTCCAGCAGTGGCTTGAGGTGACGGTTATCGGTCTCGAGGGCTACAGCCAGCAGTTGTCCTCCAAACCCTGTCGTTACGCGCAACTCGGTGATGAGATGGGGTAAGGTGTCTGACTGGCGGGTAACGAGTCCTAATGTTTCGCGGGGGAGCATGCTGGCAATGCGCTCGAGTGCTTGAGGCTCCAGATAGGCCGTCAGGCCAATCCACTCTGCCTGCGGGAGCTGATGGCGGTGTCGGTGCAGCTCAGCATGTCGTGCCAGTACAATATCGGCATCGGGGTGGTGTGACAGTTCGGCAGGGGTAACCGGTTCGATAAGATCAGGAAAATGCGTCTCAAGCCGGGCGGCAAGCTGCTGGGCCAATTCTTGTGTCGGCGCTAGGCACAGCACTTTAGGGGTAGGGGAGGCTTTTTCTTCTTCAAGCAAGGCCAATTGCTCTTGAAAAAGGTAGTCCATTTCTTCAGCGCTAAGGCCCAGACTGATCAGTCGGCGCAGCGTGTCTTGCAGTAATGCTGCCCCTTGCTCCAGGCGCGCTTCTCGCGTAAGTGGCGTGTAGGTTTCTACAGTGTAGTGCCGGCCGGCATGGCCTCGAAGCAGTCCTTGCTGTTCCAGAAGCTGATAGGCCCGTCGTACAGTGTGAAACGAAACGCCTAGCTGCTGGGCCAGTTGCCGCGTGGAGGGAAGGGTTTCTCCGGGACGTAGCCGGCCGCTAGCAATGTGGTAGCGGAGTTGTGCTGCTAACTGCTCATGTACCGGCCGATGGGTGTCGCGATCAAGCGTAAACATTAGTCAAACTCACTGCACGACAAAAAATAATGGCAGCGGGGGCAGTGGTATTTGCACCGATGCGTTTCCAAGCGGTGGCCGCAGTTAGGACAGTAATTCCACCAATCGCCTGCGCCCGCAAGGGGCTTAGCTTCTGGCTTAGGCTCCGGGGGCTGTGGGGAAGGAGTGCGGGTTAGCTCCATAAAGCCTTGTTCTATAGAAATCTGTTTATAAACGACATTCTGCTGCAGCGGGTTCAGGGATACCTTGTGCATGAGGCGCTAACTTCCACGTCTTTTAGCCCATTCGTTGGCTTGCACCTTATCGCCAGTTGCTATAGCGTGTGGGGGGTTGTGAGGCAGTCGAGCAAGGGTCCGGCGCTACTTTCGGGACAGTCTGTTCGGCTTGGCCGTGCAGGGGGCAGTCGGTGCTGGGCTGGTTGAGGGTTTGGCGTCGCAATGCCTGGAGTACTTCCAGCAAGCGCTCTGTCTCAGGCCAGTCTGCGTCCCGTAGCGTCACCAGGTGTTCACCTAGGGCTAAGTGGGTGCGGTCGGTGTCGCGCCGCACTTCATAAAGGGGTTGGAGCAGGGCTGGGCGATCCCGGAGTACTTCCCAGAGGCTACGCAGCGCGACCCCTTCGCGCCCGCAGTGCATTTCGGCCAGCGTTTGGTGCAGCCAGTAGACGGTCCATGCTATAGCAAGGAGCGTGGCTAGAGGAAAACCAAGTACCAACCAGGGAATAAGCGGTCTGGCTTCGAGAGCCAGCACAAGCAGTCCGATGCTTAGGGCCACCAGACAGGTGGCCAGTGGCCGCATCAGCGCTGAGCGAAAAGCGCGCAGTTCAGGAAGCTGTGCAGGATGATAACGGCTATAGAAAACCTCCGACATGCGCTATAGGCATTTTTCCTTGTCGGCGGTGGTCGCCTGCCATTCTGGCTCAACGGGGGCGTCAGGCGCTAAGTAGGGGTACTTAAAGTGGCGTGGGGGAACAAAGGTCTCCTTAATGGCGCGTGGCGAGACCCAGCGGAGGAGGTTTAGATAAGAGCCGGCTTTATCGTTGGTGCCCGAGGCGCGTGCGCCGCCAAAAGGCTGTTGGGCTACGATAGCTCCTGTGGGTTTGTCGTTGATGTAGAAGTTTCCTGCAGCATCGGTTAGGCGTTCGGTGGCCAGCAAGATGGCTTGGCGATCTTGGGCAAAGATGGATCCCGTTAGGGCATAGGGCGAGGTGGTGTTGACGAGCTCCAAGGTTTCTTCGAAGCGGGCATCGGGGTAAACATAGACCGACACGACTGGCCCAAAAATTTCCTCGCACATGGTACGGTGTTTGGGATCGGCCACCTCAAGCACCGTAGGCTCAATGAAGTAGCCCTCGGCATCAGTATATCTGCCGCCAAAGAGCACTTTGACGTTAGGATTTTGCTTGGCTTCCTCGATGTAACTGACGATCTTGTCAAAGGCTTTTTTGTCAATGACCGCATTGATAAAGTTGGTAAAGTCCTCGACGGTGCCCATTTTGACCTCGCTAAGCTGGTCCAGAAGCGCACTGCGGATGCGTGGCCAGAGCGACTGAGGTAGGTAGACGCGCGAAGCTGCAGAGCATTTTTGCCCTTGATATTCAAAGCTGCCGCGGACAATAGCCGTAGCCACAGCCTCGGGATCGGCAGAAGCGTGGGCTACAATGAAATCTTTCCCTCCGGTCTCGCCTACAATGCGGGGATAGGTATGGTAACGATCGATGTTTTGTCCGATCGTGCGCCACATGCGGCGGAAGGTATCTGTGGAGCCGGTAAAGTGCAAGCCGGCTAGGTGGGGCGAAGCAAAGACCGTGTCGCCTACGTCAGGTCCATGGCCAGGCACCATGTTGATCACCCCAGGGGGGAGTCCGGCGGCTTCGAGGAGTTTATACAGGAAGTACGCGGAGTAGACAGCTGTGGTGGCAGGTTTCCAAACCACGGTGTTGCCCATCAGTGCGGGGGCGGTAGGCAAGTTGCCCTGTATGGAGGTAAAGTTGAATGGCGTTACGGCAAAGACAAAGCCTTCGAGCGGTCGGTATTCCATGCGATTCCAGACGCCCGATGCGTTGAGGGGCTGGTCCTGATAAATGCGGGCCATAAAGTAGACGTTGAACCGGAAAAAGTCGGCCAGTTCGCAGGCCGCATCGATTTCGGCCTGGTGTACGTTTTTACTTTGGCCCAGCATCGTGGCCGCGTTGAGCGTGTCGCGCCAGGGTCCGGAGAGCAGTTCTGCGGCTTTAAGGAAGATGGCCGCGCGTTCTGTCCAGGGCATGCGAGCCCAGTCTTGGCGCGCCTTGAGCGCCGCTTCAATTGCTTGTTGGGCTTCTTCAGGGCCGCCGAGGTGAACGGTGCCTAGCGTATGGGCTAGTTCATGCGGAGGGTGGAGTGTTTCAGTGCGTGTAGTGGCAAGTTCGCGTCCGCCAATAATTGGTTTGATTTCGACGGGGGTGTGTTTGAGTTCCTGTAAGCGCTTCTGGAGGGAGACGCGCTCTGGTGTACCAGGGGCGTAGCTACGTACCGGCTCGTTCGTAGGTGTGGGAGGAAAAAAGATGGCGTTATGCATAAGTCTTTGGCTTCTGGTTGATGGCGCATTTTACAATGCAAGGTGGAGCCTAAAGGCCCTGCCCTGCGTTGAAAGAACGCCCCGAGCGGAAAGGTTGTTTTCCTGTTGTAGGCAACTGCGCTCAAGGGTTACAAGTCCGGCAAGTGTTGCGTTGGGGCAACGGTCGGCCTAACTTTCTGATGGATCGGGGAGGTGGTGGAATCGGTAGACACACGGCACTTAAAATGCCGTGGGCCGCAAGGCCCGTACGGGTTCGAGTCCCGTCCTCCCCACAATGTGGTTGCTATGCTTTTAGGTTTAAGCTACGCAGGGCAGGTCGTAAAGATCGCAACATAGGGGAACGTAGATCTAAAGCCGGGCGTTTGGCTGGCTTTCAGAAAGAAGCCCTGGATTGCACATGAACGTTGAATTTGCGCACGTCACCCGTCCGGCCTCTCCTCGTCGGGCTGCGGTGGAAGCTGCTTTAGAAACGAAAAAGCAAGAGATGGCTGCGCATTTACAAGCGTTGCAGGAAGAAGTGCGTCAGCTTGGATATACTGTACGCGAAGCGCTCTTGGCGCATCCGCTTTTGGGTTTGGGTGCTGGCCTAGCTGCCGGTTTGGTTGTAGGGTGGCTTCTAGGGGGTGTGGGGCAGGGGCGGCGCAATACCTTACGTCGTGCCCATCGGGCTTTGGTTGAAGGCTACATAGAAGCGCTCCTGGCAGAAGGCCGCAAGGCCGCCCGGCAAGGACGCAATCCAGAGGCAGCCATACGGCAGGCGCTTCGTGAACGCGTGCCTGTCATTTTCGTCCAAGATGCGCAGCCGCGTACTCCTTTGTTGCGCAAGTTGGGCGGTGCTGCGTTTGGACTCTTGGGGGGCGCTGTCAGTGCAGCCGCCAGTCGGGTGCTAACAGAAGTGGTATTGCAGGCCTTTGAAGCGGCCGTTCCTGCTGCGTCGGCAACCGAAGACAGGCAAGACAGCTAGTCAATTCTTCACCTCAATCTCGGAAAAGGCGCGTGATTCTTTGGGCGAAGGGATTATAGTTTCTTGCTGAACCGCTTCCGAGGAACCAAGAATCACAAGGCGGCATGCGTATCGTATTTTTGGGACCGCCTGGCGCAGGCAAAGGCACGCAGGCGCAGCGACTGGCAGAAGCCTACGGTGCGCATCATATTTCCACGGGTGAACTTATCCGGGCGGCTATGGCCTCCAAAAGCCCCTTAGGGGAAAAAGCGCGCCCGTATATTGAAGAAGGGCTCTTGGTGCCTGATGACCTAGCTTGTGAACTGGCTGAAGCCGCGCTGGCTGAACATGGATATGATCGGTTTATCTTGGACGGCTTCCCACGCACGCTGGCTCAGGCTGCGTGGTTGGATGCACGTTTGCAACACCTGCACAAGCCCTTGCAAGTGGTGCTGAATCTGGTGGTGCCCGACGATGCCATTGTAGAGCGGCTTTCAAGGCGCCGCGTACACAAGCTCACTGGAGAAAATTATCATTTGGACTACAATCCGCCGCCACCGGACATTGACCCTGCGCTTATTGTGCAGCGGCCCGATGATCATCCAGAAGCTATTCGACACCGGCTTGAGGTCTATCGTGCAACCCATGAGCCCCTGGAGCAATACTACCAAAGGCAGGGTTTGCTGGTTGAGGTTAACGGGTTGGGGAGTATGGAAGAAGTATTTGAACGGCTAGTCACTGCCTTGAAGCAGCAAGGGATTTTGCATGCGTAAGGAGTGCATGGAACAGGCCCGTCGTGCAGTGAGCACTCATGTGGCTGAACTACGCCAGATGGTAGAAGCGGCTTTGCCGCAACTGGTGGACGAGCTGCGGGAGCCAGCTGAGCTGTATGCCCCAGTGCGTTATGTACTTTCTAGTAGCGGGAAACGCATGCGTCCGGTCCTGCTCATGCTGGCAGCCGAACTCTACGGTCGACCAGCCGCAACCGTGCTGCCGGCTGCTCTGGCTGTAGAAGTGTTCCATGCGTTTACCCTGGTGCATGACGACATTATGGATCATGCTGCAGCGCGCCGCGGCCGGCCCACCGTCCATGTGCGTTGGGATGAAGCCACGGCGCTTTTGTGTGGCGACTACCTCATGGGACTTTCCTACGCCTTACTGGGCCAGCTAGAGGGAGCTCCGCTGAGCCGTGTGCTCGCCTTGTATCACCGCATGGTGGAACGTCTTTGCGAAGGGCAGGCGCTCGATAAAGCCTTTGAGACGCGCTCGCACATCTCGGTAGCAGAGTACCTGCAAATGGTCGATGGTAAAACAAGTGCTTTGCTTGAGCTGTGCTTGCAGCTTGGAGGGCTGCTTGGGGGCGCATCGGCCAACGATTTAGCTACGCTTGAGCAATTAGGGCGCAACTTAGGACGGGCTTTCCAAATTCAAGATGACTTGTTGGATCTAACCGCAACTTCGGACCAGTGGGGTAAACCTATTGGGGCAGATCTGCTGGAAGGCAAAAAAACGTTCCCATTGCTGGCTGCGCTGGAACAAGCTGAAGCAGCGGAGCAGGCGTGGTTTTATGAGCGCTTGCAGCGTCGCTTCCGGCCTGAGGAAATCCCAGAAGCGCGTCAGCGCTTGGAACGCTTAGGAGGGTTGGAAGCTGCCCGACGTGCGGTTGCTGCCTACTTGGACGAAGCCCGGGCTGCACTGGCACAGTTGCCTAATGGCCTAGCTGCCGAAGCGTTGGCCTGGGTTTTGGAGGTGCTGGAACAGCGAAGTCATTGAATGACTACATCTTGTGCAATGATCGTACGTGAAGTGACCGTTAAAAATAGGGCTGGTCTGCATACGCGTCCCGCGTCGATGATTGTGCGCACCGCATCGCGGTTTAAATCGGATTTTTACATTGAGAAAGATGGCTATGAAATCAATGGCAAAAGTATCATTGGCGTAATGACCTTGGCTGCAGAACAAGGTGCCCGGCTAAAGCTTATCTTTGAAGGGGAAGACGAGCAGGAAGCAGCCGAGGCAATTGTCTCCCTGTTTGAGCAGGGGTTTGGCGAAGTTGAATAGGAGATCTGGCATGGAACCACAGCTGAGCACAGCATCTGAAGAACCACAAGAACGTGTTTTTCAGGGCATTCCGGCTGCCCCTGGCATTGCCATTGGGCCTGCGTATCTTTTCAATAAAGAGACGGTTGTGGTTGAGGCCCGTCCGCTTGCAGCGGAAGAAGTTGAGGTAGAACTTGAGCGCTTTGAACAAGCAGTTCAGCGTGCCGAGCGCGATCTGGATAAAATCAGTTCTGTGGCCCGAGAAAAACTGGGTGAAGAAAGTGCCTCGGTGTTTGAGGCGCAACGCCTCATGTTACGTGATCCGTCTGTATATGACCAAATTCGCGCGTTTATCGCAGCGCAGCGCTGCAATGCTGACTATGCTGTGGCCCATGTGCTTGATCAACACCTGAAGCGTCTTGAAGCTAGCAGCAGTGATTACCTACGTGAGCGCGTGGCCGACTTGATCGACGTTAAGGAGCGGCTGATTCGACATTTGCGCCGTGAAAAACTGCTCTCAGCGGTCGACCCCGAGCATATCATCGTAGCCGAAAATCTATCTGCTGCTGACGTTGTGCTTTTTAGCCGGCGTGGCATTCTAGGGTGCGCAACCGATCATGGAGGGCCTACGTCCCATGTGTCTATCATGGCGCGTGCCTTGGGTGTGCCTGCTGTGGTCAGCCTGCACGGTCTGTCGGACGCGATTCAGACCGGCGATTTGGTGATTCTGGATGGCCTTCAGGGGCGTGTAATTGTTAACCCCAAGCCAGCTACCTTGGCCCAGTATCAGACGCGTCAAGAACGCTATCGCCGGTTGCTTCAGGATCAGCAGTACCTGGTTCCCTTGCCTGCTGAGACGCTCGATGGACATCGCTTTACGCTGCGGGCTAATTTGGAGCTGGTCGAAGAACTAGATTTGCTGCAAAAATATGGCGCAGAAGGCATCGGTCTGTTCCGCACCGAGGTGCTGTTTCTCATGCGCGGCCCGCTGAACGTCTCTGAAGACTACCAGCTGCACCTGTATCGCCAGATTGTAGAGCGCGTTAAACCCGCGCCAACCACATTTCGACTGCTGGATCTTGGGGGCGACAAGATGCTACCGGTTGCCCATCGCGAGCATAACCCGTTTTTGGGTTGGCGTGGATTGCGCGTGCTGTTGGACAAGGCCGAGCTGCTTTTACCTCAGCTACGCGCCTTGTTGCGGGCCAGCGCCTACGGTCCTGTGCGGCTACTGGTACCTATGGTGACGACGTTGGATGAATTTCGTCAGTTTCTGGATGTGCTCCATGCAGTAAAGGCTGAACTGAGAGCTCAAGGTGAAGTTTTTGACGAAAGTGTTCCGGTGGGAATCATGGTGGAAGTGCCGGCTGTGGCTCTTATGGCCGATCTGTTTGCTGAAGAGGTGGACTTCTTTTCCATTGGTACCAATGACCTGACGCAGTATACGCTGGCTGTTGATCGCGGGAACGACCTGGTGGCACGTCGCTATGAGGCACTGCATCCAGCTGTACTCCGGCTAATTAAGGGAACCATCGATGCAGGTCATCGGCACGGCATTCCGGTAAGTCTATGTGGTGAGCTGGCCGGAGATCCGCAAGCTACGCCAATTCTGGCCGGGCTAGGACTGGATGAGTTTAGCGCAGCACCGCCTTACTTGCCGGAGGTTAAGCGTGTTATTCGTGCGATGCAGCTGAGCGAGGCGCAGGCCTTAGCTTCCCAAGCCCTTCAGGCACGAACGGCTGGAGAGGTTGTGGCACTGGTCAACACCTGGCTCCGCGAGCACGGGTGTGGTCTGCTACAGCATGTGCAGGCCGATGAAGCCCTGGCCAATGGGGATGCTTAAACCGAATACCGTGTAGTTGCAACCGATCTATAGATGTACCATGCGGCTCGAAACCATTCGTCGCATTGACCCTGAAGGCATGTACGATGCGATTCGTGAATTCCCAGAGCAGTGGCGCCGGGGGCGCATGCTGGCGCAAGCGCTAGACCCTGGCTTCACCATAGCAGGTAAAGATCACCTGGTGGTGGCCGGCATGGGAGGGTCCGCTATTGGTGGGGATTTACTGCGCACGCTGGTAGCTGATGCGGCGCCTATCCCGGTCACTGTGGTACGGCACTATCAGCTTCCGGCTTTTGTGAGTGCACGTTCGGTCGTTGTGGCTTCCAGCTACTCGGGCAATACCGAGGAAACGCTGGCTGCATTTGAAGCTGCTTTGGAGCGAAAAGCAACGGTGGTTTGTATTGCTTCGGGGGGTGAACTGCTGCGCCGCGCACAGGCTGCAAAGCTGCCCTATATCCAAATTCCCGGGGGGATGCAGCCCCGAGCCGCTTTGGGTTATTCGTTTACCGCGCTGCTTACGCTGGCAGAGCAGATTGGTCTCGTGCAACCCGATGAAGCCGCCTGGCAAGAAACGCAGGAACTGCTCGAGCAGCAGAGTGAGGTTTTGAGCGATCCTTCCGGAAACGACGCGCTGGAACTGGCCGAGGCGTTGCAAGACCGGCTGCCGCTGATTTACAGCAGCAGTGGCCTCATGGAGGCGGTTAACCTACGCTGGCGATGCCAAATCCAAGAAAATGCCAAGCGATTGGCTGCTGGCAATGTGTATCCCGAGCTCAACCACAACGAAATCATGGGCTGGGAGTATGCGGGTTCATTGCACAGCATGGTGGGGGTAATCGTACTGCGCGATCGCGAAGATCATCCGCGGGTGCAGCAGCGCATGGACGTAACGCGCGCGCTGATCTCAGACCGTGCAGGCTATTGGGCCGAGGTCCAAAGTCAAGGCGAAAGTCGCCTAGCACGCATGATGTCGCTGGTCAACCTAGGCGACTGGGTAAGCCTGTACCTAGCCGTGCTGCTGGGCATTGATCCTACGCCCGTACCACTGATTGGTCAGCTCAAAGAGACGCTAGCGCGCGTCTAACATAAACCGACCGAAGCCCCTGCCTGGCAGGGGCTTTTGCTGTTGAGGCAGCATTCGCTTCTGTGGTAACGAATGGCTATTTTAGAGTAAAGCTTCACTCGCCTTGGAGGCTCCATGAAGCGCCTGCTTCTGCTATTGCTTAGCATCGGTTTTGCACTACCACTCGAGGCCCAGCCCGAAAATCGTCCCAAGAACCTGATTTTGATGATCGCGGATGGGTGTGGGCCGGCGAGCATCACTATGGCCCGCGACTATGCCCGGGCAGTGCTGGGCCGCAAGGCGTTGGCCCTAGATGCCATTCAGGTAGGGGCCGTGCGCACGGCTTCAGCCTCTAGCCGAGTGACCGACTCGGCTGCTGGCGCTACAGCCTACGCTTGCGGCATCAAGACCTACAATGGGGCTTTGGCCGTCGATACGGCCGGGCAGCCGGTAGCTACCCTGCTGGAAGCAGCCAAAGCGCAGGGCATGGCTGTAGGTTTGGTCGCTACCAGTCGCATCACGCATGCAACGCCAGCCGCTTTTGCTGCTCATGTGCCGCAGCGGGCAATGGAAAGCGAAATTGCCTTGCAGATGCTAGCTCAAGGCATCGAGGTGCTCTTAGGGGGTGGGTGGGACTACTTCCTGCCCCCAGCCGAAGGAGGGCGCCGCACAGACGGACGCAACTTGCTGCGCGAGGCCGAGCAACAAGGATATCATATTGTGCGCCACCGTGCTGCACTGCGCCAGCCCCTACGGCCACCCGTACTCGGTCTGTTCGCTCAAGACCACCTGCCCTACGAGATCGATCGGGACACCACGCAAATTCCTTCATTGGCAGAAATGACCCAGCTGGCCATCGAGTTGCTTCGGCAGCATCCTAAGGGGTTTTTTTTGATGGTCGAAGGCAGTCGGATCGACCATGCTGGTCATGCTAACGATGCCGCTGCCCATGTGCGCGACGTATTGGCCTATGACGAAGCTGTAGCCGTAGCGCTCGACTTTGCCCAAAAAGATGGCCAGACGCTGGTGGTATCGGTCGCAGACCATGAAACTGGCGGACTTTCCTTGGGCCGTAACGTCGATGGTCAGGGTATCTATGCCTGGCATCCGGAGGTGCTGGCGCGCGTGCGCGCTTCCTATGAGCGCTTACTTCCTGCATTGCGGGACGCGGCAGCAAACCAAGAGGCGGTGCTGCGTGAACTGGCAGGAATCGACAGCCTAACTGCCCTTGAGCGTGCACTTCTGGATCAGGCGGCCGGCGACCCGGCCGCACTGCAGGCGGCGTTGACCGAGATCATCGGACGCCGAGCCGTAGTCGGCTGGACCAGCAATGGCCACACAGCAGTCGACGTCAACCTGTACGCTTACGGCCCAGGGGCTACGTCCCTTGTGGGTAGCTTCGAAAACGATGAGCTAGGGCGCCGCTTAGCTGCCCTTATGGGATTTGACCTACAAACGCTTACCCAGCAGTTGCGTCAAAAGCTGGTTGGGCAAAGCCATTAATCCCTTATGCGGCTTGAGGCAGCCACCTTTGTCGTTATCGACACTGAAACCACCGGCACTGGCTCCGACGACCGCATCATTGAGCTGGCAGCCGTGCGTCTTGAGGGCGGGCACATTGTGGATCACTTTAGCCGTCTGATTAACCCAGGCCGATCAGTACCTCTACCCATTACGCAGCTGACGGGAATTTCGACGGCCATGTTGGTGGGCCAACCTGCAGCAAAAGACGTACTGCCTGAATTTCTAGATTTTCTCGGAGACAGTGTGCTAGTGGCGCACAACATGGCTTTTGACCAGCGAATGCTTGAGCTTGAATTGCAGCGCATCGGACGTTCCTGGCCCTCTAATCCCACGCTCTGCACGCTTCGCTTAGCCCGCAGGTTGCTTCCGGGATTACCAAGGAAAGGCCTAGATGGGCTGGCAGCGTTTTTCCGGATCGACCCTGAAAGCCGTCACCGTGCCCTGGGTGACGCATTGCTAACAGCAAAGGTGCTGCGCCACCTCCTGGAAAGCGCTCAGCAGCAAGGCATTGAAACGCTCGAAGCGTTACTGGCTTTCCAGTATCAACCCTATCCCAAGCGTTGGCAGGATCCGCTAGCGTGGTTGCGTGCCGTAGTGCTTCCGCGCATCCCTGGCGAGCCAGGGGTCTATCTGTTTCGCGATGGACGTGGGCGCCTGCTCTACGTTGGCAAAGCACGCAACTTACAAGCACGCGTGCGGCAGTACTTTACGGGCATTGAAGCCCATCCGCCGCGACTACGCCAGCTTATGGCTGCCCTGCGCCATATTGACTGGCAAGCGACGCGTACCGAGCTGGAGGCGTTTCTGGAAGAATCGCACTTGATTAAAGCCCACCGTCCCCTTTTCAATCGTGCGCAACTTCGCTACCAAACGCGGCCTTTTTTGCGACTAGACATTACAAAGACCAAAGCCACGCTTGCCGTCACCACGTTTCTCATGGAAGACGGCGCGGTTTATTTCGGCCCACTAACCAGCCGGCGGCAGGCGTTGGCCTTGCTTGATGCGCTTGAAGCAACTTTTCAATTGCAGCGGCTCAATCCTAAAACCCTTCGAATAGACGACCGGGTTTGTCCAGGACATGCAGCGGGTGTGTGCACACAACCCTGTTGGGAGGCTATCCAACAAGGGGAGAGCTCAGCACTCGCTTGTCTGCAAGCGTTTTTATGGGGTAAGCACAACGGCCCCCTTCGGCTGTTGGAAGCGGCTATGCGCACAGCAGCTGCACATTTGGATTTTGAAGCCGCGGCACGTTATCGTGACCATTTGCGGATACTTGAGCAGGTCACGCAACGCCTGCGAGCGGTACCTGCGCTGGGACAACATGCCGTTGTGCTGGTTCAGGAAACCCCCAAGCGTCTAGCAGCTTGCTTGGTGTGTGGAGGCCGTCCGATAGCCATTCAAGCCTTTCCCTTACCTTTAGAAAAGGCGAGGTTTGAGACTTGGATAAAAGCCGCGCAGGCGACGCCGTTGCCAACAGGACCGGTCGGTTACGATAAGCGAGAAACCGAGATGATGCGCCTGTTGCACCACTGGCTTTGGCTGCATCGGGATCGCGGGATCACTGTCCCTTGGGATCCCGCAGAGCCCGAAGCGGTACGCTGGCAGCGTCTCCGTAAAAGCTTGCGCCAAGTAGCTCTAGGTCAGGCCCTGAGTCAAGCGCAAAACGTATCTAAAAAGCGCGCATAGTGCAGGGGTCTTGAAGATTACTTGCATTATGCTGAAAAAAAGCGGGGGTTTAGCGTTCTATTGTTGCGCTAGAAGGCGAAACCGTGCTTGTAGAGATACCGCGTGCAGTGCGCGATCTATCTCCGTTAGCGACGGTTGGTGCTCAACCTTCGTGGAACGATGGGTATGCTGTTGCGGTTGGAGCAAGCCGGAGGCATGCCTAAGTGCCTATATGGCTGAAGAAGTAGACGAAGTCGGAGCCTGTCTGGTCCCTACCAACGTAGCAGACATCCCCCAGGAGGCCACCTCGCCAGTGCGGATGTGCGTGGTTGACCTGGGAACGAATTCTTTTCATGCTGTTATCGTCGATGCGCTGCCCGGTACGTTTCGAGTTGTGGATCGCTTCAAGGAAATGGTGCAGCTGGGGGATGAGGGGTTCCAAACCCATCAGCTCAGTGAGGCCGCTGTAGCGCGAGCACTTCGGGCCCTAAAGCGTATCCGGTTGCTTGCCGAGGGGTGGGGGGCTACAGAATTCTTAGCTTGTGCCACCAGCGCCATTCGTGAAGCAGAAAACGGTGGGGATTTCCTGCAGCGCGTTCGCCATGAGATTGGGTTGCACGTGCGCGTCATCGATGGGCTTCAAGAGGCGCACTTGATCTACAAAGGGGTGCAGCGGGCGGTGCCGATGCCCGAGCCTACCTTGATTGTAGACATTGGTGGGGGATCTACGGAATGCATCATTGCGACCAGCACGCAAGCGCTCCATCTGTTTAGCCTAAAGCTGGGTGCTGCGCGCATGCGCCATCGTTTTATCACTACCGATCCAATCTCGGCCGAAGAGCTTCACGTCTTGCAAGCGTACTATCGCGAGCAGCTGGTGCCGGTTTATGCGGCCGCACGGCAGCATGGTGTGCGTGAGCTGGTGGGTTCCTCAGGTACCATGGAAAACCTGGCATCTGTTTGCGCCCGCATGCTAGGTGAGCGGCGGCGTTCCATCTATGAGCTAGCGTTTCCAGCCGAGGCCTTGCGTCGCGTAGCCCATCGCATCTTAGGAGCGTCGCGCCAAGAACGGCAGCGCATGCGTGGCATTGATGCCAAACGGCTAGATCAGATCGTGGCTGGTGCTGCATTGCTTGACGTGATGCTTGAAGATTTGGCCATTGAGCGCGTGCGCATTTCGCCGCATGCCCTGCGCGAAGGCATTGTGGTCGATTTTGTTGAACAAAATGCCCCACGACTGGCGCAGCTTACTGCGTTTGCTGATGTGCGGCGGCGCAGCGTCTATGAAATGGGCTGGCGATTCGATTGGGAGTACCGTCATGCCAGCCAGGTAGCGGCGCTGGCACTGCAATTGTTTGATGCGACGCGGACGCTGCACCAGCTTGCAGCCGCCGACCGGGAGTTGCTTGAATATGCAGCCTTGCTGCACGACATCGGCTACCACATTAGCCACCACAGCCATCACAAGCACGGGCTTTATCTCATCAAACATGCCGATCTGCGCGGCTTTACTTCAGAGGAGATTGCCATTCTGGCCAACGTGGTACGCTACCATCGAGGGAGTTTGCCGAAGCCTTCACATGCCGATTTTATGGCCCTCTCGCCTGCGGATCGGCAACGCGTGCGCATTCTGGCCGCATTGCTACGCCTGGCTGAAGGGCTCGACCGCAGTCATAATCAGAACGTACGCGCACTTCACGTACACCTTGAGCCTGATCGCTTGCGGCTTCACCTTGAAACCAAAAGTGATCCGGAACTGGAGATCTGGGGAGGGCAGCGCAGTGCCGATCTGTTCACCCAAACCTTTGGGTTGGCTGTGGAAGTAACGGCACAGGTCCAACAGCCCCTGCTGGAGACGCCTGCGGGGGCTTAACGTGATTTTTGCTGCCTGAGGCTTGCTGATCTGCTCGGGGTGCTCTAATTTGGCCGACTGTTTATTGCCCCGCAGTTTTTGCTGGCCCGCTATTATGCTAGCTCAGCTATTGTTTTTCCTGCTTGCCGTTACGGCTGTGGCCGCGGCGTTGGGCATGCTCATCGCCCGCAACCCGGTTTCCAGTGCGCTGTGGCTGGTACTTAACTTGTTTTGCATTGCAGGCTTGTATTTGACCCTGCAAGCGACTTTCCTGGGGGTGATTCAGGTGCTGATCTACGCCGGTGCCATCATGGTGCTGTTTCTGTTTGTGATTATGCTACTCAACCTGGAGGCGCTGCCGCGTCCGCGCGACATTGACTGGGGCAAAGTGCTCGCGTTTGTTGTGGTCATGATGGTGCTGGCCCAATTGGTTTATGTGGTAGCACTGGGATTGGATGTACTGCCAACGTTTACGCCTACGCCTGAGCAAGCAGCACTTACTGGCAGTGCGCAGGCACTTGGACGAGAGCTGCTTACGCGCTACATTATGCCGCTACAGGTCATTGGAATTTTGCTGCTGGCGGCAACCATTGGGGCTGTGATGCTGGCCAAGCGGCGTTTTGTGTGAAGACGCACCCAAAAGCCTATGGAAGTTACGCTGAACTGGTATCTCGCCTTGGGGGTTGTGCTATTCACGCTGGGTGTACTGGGCGTGCTTTTCCGGCGGAATGCTATTGTTATCCTCATGTCGGTTGAGTTGATGCTCAATGCCGTTAACCTAACGCTGGTGGCGCTGAGCCAAGCGATGGGCGATGTTTCAGGCCAGGTACTGGTGTTTTTTGTCATCGCGGTAGCAGCGGCCGAAGCCGCCGTTGGGCTGGCTATTGTGATTGCGTTGTTCCGTAAGAAAGTGACCGTCGACGTAGGCGCCTTTAACCTCTTTAAGTACTGAAAGTGCGCTGGATATGCATCCTACGCTACTTATTGGACTGATTTTGCTGCTGCCCTTGGCTGGAGCAGCCTTTAGTGGGCTAGGGGGATTAGCTTTCCCAGGGTTGAGGCGGTACAAAGTGCTGCTGGGCACCCTAGCTACGTTGGCGGTGGCGGTACCCTTTGGATTAGCGCTTTGGTTATTTATAACCTACAGCGGTGAGCCGCTGGTGGCGCGTTTTTTCACCTGGATGGCCGCTGGGGGTCTGGAGCTGGCCTTTCAGTACCGCATCGATGAGCTTTCGCTGGTGATGACGCTCATCGTCACGGGCGTCGGCGCGCTGATTCACCTCTATTCGATAGGCTACATGTACGAGGACCGGGGCTACTGGAGGTACTTCAGCTACCTGAACCTCTTCATCTTCATGATGCTCAACCTGGTCCTTGCCGACAACCTGGCGTTGCTTTTTTTGGGTTGGGAGGGGGTAGGCTTGTGCTCTTATTTGCTCATTGGCTTTTGGTACGAAGACTTTAAAAACAGCGAAGCGGCCAATAAAGCCTTTATCGTTAACCGGGTGGGGGATGCGGCCTTTTTGCTGGCGATGTTTTTGCTCTTTCGGGAAGCGGGCAGCCTTGACTTTGGAACGCTGCTTGCAGATCCCACAACGCTTCCGGCTGGTGTGGTCAGCGTGGCGGTGCTTTTGCTCTTTATTGGGGCAACAGGTAAAAGCGCACAAATTCCGCTTTTTGTGTGGCTACCTGATGCAATGGCGGGCCCCACGCCGGTTTCTGCGCTTATCCATGCCGCCACGATGGTTACCAGTGGACTGTACCTGTTTGCTCGCATTTCTCCCTTGGCTTTGGCGGCTCCGGGGATACTTATGGTTGTGGCTCTGGTAGGAGCGCTGACGGCCTTGATGGCGGCTACCATTGCGCTGACGCAGTACGACATCAAAAAAGTGCTGGCCTACTCTACCGTCTCGCAGCTGGGTTACATGTTCATGGCTGCTGGGGTAGGGGCATTTTTTGTGTCGATCTTTCATGTGCTCACCCATGCTTTCTTTAAGGCCTGTCTCTTTCTAGGTTCAGGGAGCGTCATTCACGCCATGCATCACGTCGAGCACGCGTTGCATGCCCGAGGGCATCACGGCCATCTTGATCCTCAGGATATGCGCAATATGGGGGGGCTGGGGCGTTTTATGCCAGCTACACGCACGACATACCTCATCGCTACGCTTGCTATAGCTGGCTTCCCGCTTACAGCTGGCTTTTTCTCCAAAGATGAGATTCTATTTAAAGCGTTTGAATACGGCTACAATGGCCACACCTATGCCTGGGTGGTTTGGGCGCTTGGCGTAGTGACGGCCTTGCTGACGGCGTTTTACATGATGCGTTCCTACGTACTGACGTTTGAGGGCGTGCCGCGTTGGCCTATGGCCGACCAAGTGCATCCGCACGAATCGCCAGCAACGATGACGCTGCCGCTCTGGATACTGGCGGCTTTGTCGCTGGTGGGCGGTTTTGTGGGACTCCCAAGCGTGATTGCACATGGCGAATGGAACCTGATTCATCACTATTTGGGCACTTCGGGCGGGGGACCTGTTGCCGAGCCCGCCTTGCATGCGCACGTGCCGCTAGCCGTTGAATGGGCCCTGATCGGGTTGGGTATTGGCATAGCGCTTATTGGGCTTTACTGGAGCTGGTCGGTTTATCGTCGCTATGGCCTGGCCTACGACGAGCGCCTGCGTCAGCGCTTGGGCACGCTCTATCAGCTTTGGGCAGCTAAGTACTACTGGGACGAGCTCTACGACCGAACGGTGGTGCAACCGCTGTTGCGCTTTGCCCGAAACGGACTGGCGGTCTTTGACCAGCGCATCATCGATGGGGCGGTCAACGGCACGGCACGCCTAATGGCGCAGCTGGGTCAGCGCGTGCGACACGTGCAAACAGGCGTGGTTCAGGCTTACGCAGTGGCGATTGTGTTGGGCGTAGCGCTGGTTTTGATGTTGATGCTGTTTGGCTAAGAGCAACTTGAGCTTCGACGCAAGCCGACTATGGGTTTCCCGTATCTAACCTCGATTGTTATTTTCCTCCCCCTTCTTGGAGCTTTGCTGATGCTGCCGATGCGCCACCTGGCGGCCATTCGGTGGACGGCGTTGCTCACGACGACCGTTACGTTTTTGCTGTCGCTGTTGCTCTATGCCGGGTTTGATCCCGCAGGCGATCCTGCGCAGCCCCAGCTTGCTGACCGCATCAGCGGCTGGTTCCCAGGGCTGGACATCCAGTACTATGTAGGTATCGATGGCCTAGGGCTATTGCTCATCCTGCTGACCACGCTGCTTGGGCCGGTGGTGGTGCTTTCGTCATGGAACTACATTGATCGCTATCAAAAAGGGTACTACGCGCTGCTGTTGGTGCTGCAAACCGGCATGACCGGGGTCTTTGCTGCTTACGATCTCCTCCTGTTTTACATCTTTTTTGAGCTGACGCTCATCCCGATGTACTTCATTATTGGCATTTGGGGAGGCGAAGACCGCATCTATGCGGCGGTTAAGTTTGTGCTCTACACGCTGGTGGGATCGCTTTTAATGCTGGTGGGCATTCTGTACTTGGGTTTTGCAGCTGGAGATGGGGTCAACGGCGGCGTATTTACCACGGATTACTTTAAAGTGCTGGCTTACTCTGTCCCATTGGCAGCACAAGGCTGGCTGTTTTTTGTATTTGCCTTAGCTTTTGCAATCAAAGTGCCGCTGTTTCCGCTGCATACCTGGTTGCCTGATGCACACGTGCAAGCGCCTACCGGCGGCTCGGTCATTCTAGCTGGTGTGCTGCTCAAGATGGGGACCTATGGTCTGGTGCGGTTTTGTTTGCCGTTTTTCCCGAATGCAGCGCAAGACTTTGCGCTTTGGATGGCTGTGCTGGCTGTTGTTGGGATTGTGTATGGTGCGCTGGTTTCCCGCGTGCAGGCCGATGCAAAAAAGCTGGTGGCCTATTCCTCGGTAAGCCACCTGGGATTTGTGGTACTAGGTATTTTTGCTTTTACTGTTGAGGCTTTGCAGGGCGCAATTATTCAGATGGTCAACCATGGCCTGTCGACAGGTGCCCTTTTCTTGCTGGTAGGCATGCTCTACGAGCGGCGGCATACACGGTTGATGGAGGAATTTGGCGGTATTGCACGCGTAATGCCGGTGTTTGCCTTTTTCTTGGTTTTTACAGCGTTGGCTTCGGCAGGCCTTCCGGGGCTGAATGGTTTTGTAGGCGAGTTCATGATACTGTTGGGTTCCCTGAAGAGCACTGTCATCGGCCATCCCGTTTTAATTGCTTTGGCAACTTCGGGGGTCATTTTGGCCGCTGTGTATTTGCTTTGGCTGCTTTACCGAACGTTGTTTGGGCCGATTCAAAAAGAAGTCAACCGTACGCTTAGCGATTTAAAGGCACGGGAGGTGTTGCTGCTGGCACCTCTGGCTGTGCTGATGCTCTGGATTGGGGTGGCACCTAAGCCATTTTTGACGCGGAGCGAACCCACGGCGCGCTTTCTGCTGGAGACAGTAGCACAAAAACGCCTAAGCGCTCTCCAGGAAGCCGAGCGTGGGGTAGAAAATGCAGCCCTAAACGGTTTCACCGATCATCAAAATGTCGTGCAGTAATCCTTAACGCATTATGGACACGCACTCTTGCAGGACGTGGAGCGGGCCAGCCTGTGTGCTGCGCCCGTTTCTTTTGGGCCTACTGCTTTGGGGCTTGCAGCCCGCACAGGCGCAGCAAGCGGTTTCCAACGCGCCTGAAGCCATTGAAGCAATCTCTGCAGCGGCAGTGCAGCCCGCTGATACATCAGCCCACGAAGCTCCTGGTGTAGCGCATGGGCCGCGGCCGCCTGTGTGGCTGGTGTTGCCTTTTGTGCTGCTTTTGGTGATGATTGCTACAGGGCCACTGTTTTATCCCCACCACTGGCATCATCACTATCCAAAGTATGCCGTAGGCCTTGGGCTATTGGTATCGTTATACTACATTGTGGCCTTGGGGTCTTTTACTACAGTGCTGCATGCCATAGAGGAATATCTTTCGTTTATTGCACTGGTCGCCTCGCTGTTTATTGCTGCCAGCGGCATTTACGTGAACATTAATGCCAAGGGCACGCCGCGTAATAACGTCATTTTGCTGTTTGTTGGATCGCTGGTGGCCAACCTGATTGCGACCACAGGGGCTGCCATGCTGTTTGTGCGGAGCTACATGCGGCTTAACAAAGGCCGCCTTAAGCCCTATCATATCATCTTTTTCATCTTTTTAGTAGCCAATGTGGGAGGGGCGTTAACGCCCATAGGTGATCCACCCCTATTTTTGGGCTTTTTGCGGGGTGTTCCATTTTTTTGGACGCTAGAGCATGTTTGGTTTGTTTGGCTGCCAACGGTTCTACTTATTCTAGCGGTGTTCTATGTGATTGATTCACGGAACAAGGCTGCCAGTCCTGATCCTGATCCTAACCAACCGCTTTTGCAAATTCGCGGTGCCAAAAACTTCCTTTGGGTGCTGGTGATTATTCTTTCGGTGTTTCTTGACCCGAATGTGTTTGACTGGGTGCCTGATTTGCGAGAGTTGTACCACCTTCCGATAGGCATTCGGGAGATGATCATGTTTTCAGTAGCGGTGCTGGCCTATAAGTTTGCTGATCGCGAGGCGCTGCAGAAAAATGCGTTTACGTTTGAGCCTATTCGCGAGGTAGGCTGGTTGTTTTTAGGTATTTTTGCTACGATGCAGCCAGCACTGCAGCTGATCAGCCTGTTTGCCTATGAACACGCTGAACAGCTTACTGTGGGCATGTTTTACTGGAGTGCTGGAATGCTTTCTAGCGTGCTCGACAATGCCCCGACCTATCTAAACTTTGTGGCAGCAGCCATGGGTAAGTTTGGCTTGGATGTGAACGTGCCGCAGCAAGTTAAAGCATTTGCCCTGCCCGAAATGGCCCATCCGGAGTCCTGGTTCTACTTGCAGGCGATTTCCATTGCTGCTGTCTTTTTTGGCGCTATGACCTATATTGGAAATGCGCCCAACTTTATGGTCAAGGCGATCGCTGAAGAAAACAAAGTTAGCATGCCTTCTTTTATGGGGTATGTGACGCGGTATTCGCTGCCGATACTGATTCCCATTTACTTTGTGATTTACGCTCTCTTTTACAGTGGGTGGTTTCCGTCGCTTGACGCCTGGGTTGAGCAGTTGATTCGATAGCGGAGGAGCTATGCCTTATGCTGAACCCCTAAGCCGCGAGGCTATTGAAGCGGCGCTGGCCGAGTTGAAAGGCTGGCGCTTTGCTGAAGACCGGCTGCAAAAAACGTACACGTTTGGCAGCTTCCGGGAAGCTGTGAGCTTTATTGTGCGCATCGCTTTCGAAGCGGAGCAGCAAAACCACCATCCCGAACTGCATAACGTGTACAATCGGGTAACCATTGCGCTTACAACGCATGCGGCAGGGAATCGCGTAACTGCACGCGACGTGGAGCTGGCACGGGCGATTGAGCGCATTGCCTGGGTCTAACTAAAAAGCGAGATCTACGATGGAGCTTCTGGAAGCGTACCGTATGCTTCCGGCCGACCTTATGGCGGCCTTACCGCTGGTGCTGACGACGGTCATAGGGCTAGTGCTTGTGGTTTGGGATGCGTTTCGTAATGATGCACCGCCTATCCCATGGGTAGCAGCTGCTGCGCTGGCACTAGGCTTCTTTTGGGAGCTGGGTAGCATCAGCCGTCCACCGGAAACGGCTTTCTACGGTCTCATTCGCGTAGGTGGCATGGCGTCGTTTGCCAATGCAGTCATTCTCGCCAGTGGGCTGCTGACTATCGTACTATCGGTGCCTTATTTGCGTCGGCTTCGGCACCTGCATGGCGAAATCTACGCGCTGATTTTGTTCGCTACGGTTGGTATGCTTGTTTTGGCTTCGGCCAATAACCTCATTTCGATCTTTGTGGGCCTGGAGACGATGTCGATCTGCCTGTACATTATGACAGGACTGGTCCGCGAAGATGTAGGTGCAGGCGAAGCCGCGCTGAAGTATTTTCTGCTGGGCGCTTTTTCTACGGGTTTCTTTCTCTACGGTATTGCCCTGCTTTACGGCGCTACCGGCACAATGTATCTGCCCCAGATGACGGCAAAACTGGCCGAGGGTGTGCATCCGGTTATGTTTTGGGCTGGGGTGGCGCTTTTGCTAGTGGGCTTTTTGTTTAAAGTAGGGGCAGTACCATTTCATATGTGGACGCCCGATGTTTACCAGGGCGCGCCGACGACGCTAACAGGCTATATGGCTGCTGCTTCTAAGGCTGCTGCCTTTGCTGCCCTAATGCTGGTCCTCGATGCAGCCCTGCCGGCCGAGCGCTGGCAACTTATGCTGGCGCTTGTAGCGCTGGTGACAATGGTTGCGGGCAACGTGCTGGCGCTGGTGCAGCAGAATGCCAAACGCATGCTGGCTTACTCGTCTATCGCCCATGCAGGTTACATCCTGGTCGGACTGGCTGCTGGAACGCCTGAAGGCTACGGGGGCGCTCTGTTCTACTTGCTCGTGTATGCGCTGATGAACATTGGGGCTTTTGGGGTGATGGCCTTTCTGGAATGGGATGGTAAGGTAGGTCGTGAGCAAACAATGGATTCTTTGGCCGGCATTGGCTACCGACGGCCCCTGCTGGGTGTGGCTATGGCCTTCTTTATGTTTAGCCTGACAGGTTTTCCGCCGCTGGCTGGGTTTATTGCCAAGTACGCGGTCTTTGCGCCAGCGATTAAAGCGGGCCTGACTTGGCTGGTTGTGGTAGGTGTACTGGCCAGTGTGCTATCGGCTTACTATTACCTGCGTCTAGTGTACATCTTTTGGATGAAGACGCCTGACGAGGCGCCTGAAGTCGTACGCCAACAGACGTTTTCCGTACCACCGGCCTCGCAGGCTGTACTTCTGGTGTGCGTGGTCTTGATCGTGCTCTTAGGTGTATTGCCCGGTTTACTGGAAGTGACCGCTTCGTTTTTCCCTACGCCGGCAGCTCCCCCGGCCGCTACGACCATGCTGCTGCCTTGAAGCTACTGCCGCACTGGAGGTGCTTCGTCAGCGAGCTTCTGAACGATAAAGAACTTGAGGTAACGCGTTTCGGGCATCGCTTCGAGCACGGGATGGTCGGGGGGTTGGCTCCCCCGATAGAGCAGGCGCAAGGCGCACCCTACGCGACGTGCACTGTAGTGCAGGATTTTGAAAAATTCTTCCTCATCTAGGGCTTGCGAGCAGGAAGCGGTAGCCAGGATGCCTCCAGGGGGGAGGAGCTGAAGCGCGTTGATGTTAATGCGTTGGTAAGCGCGCCGCGCTTCGTCCAAATGCCGTTTGCTTTTGGCAAAAGCAGGGGGGTCGAGCACGATGAGCTCGTAGGTTGCGCCACGGGCTACCAGTTCGCCTAGCCGATCGAGGGCGTTGGCCACGTCGAAGGTGAGCCGCGAAGGCTCAATCCCATTGCGCTGTGCGTTTTCTCGGGCACGGGCCATAGCCGCCTCGGAAATGTCGAGCAGGTGTACATGGGTAGCGCCGTAAACAGCAGCCATAAGCCCAAAGCCGCCATCGGCCGAAAATACATCCAGCACGCGCCGGCCGCGTGCCAAGCGGGCTACTATAGGCCGGTGCAGCCGCTGATCCAGGAAAAAACCTGTCTTTAGCCCCTCGAGTACATCGACGCTAAAGCGCACGCCTTCCTCGGTAATCTCCACAGGGCCAGTGTAGCGACCGCGCAAGATGCCGCGTTGCTGCGGCAAACCCTCTTTTTCTCGGAGGACGTTGTCGTTGCGTTCCACAATAGCCCGCGGGCGGAGCAGTTCTTCCAAAAGGTCTAGCAGCAGCTCGCGGTGCTGTTCCATACCGTAGCAAAGGCACGTCCATGTCAGCACGTCATCGTAGCGATCAACGATGGTGCCTGGCAGGCCGTCGCTTTCACTAAAAACAAGCCGGTAGTGTCTGCTGTCCCCAAAAGCAGCTTGCCGAAGGGATAGCGCCTGCCGAAGCCGTTGTCGGAAGAAGTCGGCGTTGATTGTAGCTGCAGGATCAGACGTAAGAAAACGAACCGCAATCTGTGAGTGTTCGTGGTAGAATCCCAAGCCATACACCGTGCCATCGGCAGCCGCAATTTCAACAACGTCACCGGTTTGCGGGCGGCCTTCGATGCGGTGAACCTGGTTCGCAAAAACCCACGGATAGCCGCGCCTAAGTAGCTTGTCTTTGCCTGCTTTAAGAACAACGCGCATGGGTTGAGATCCTTAGGATTCGGCTTGGCTAGGCCAATGGCAGGAGGGAACGGGCAGGCCGGCTGCCGGTTGGATGCGGCGTATGGCCACCCAAAGCGCCAGCCCTTTGGCTTGTTGCTACACGATCGTTTGTCCAAGGCCAACGTCAACGCAAAGACGCAACGCATGTTCGGCTTGATTCGGTATGCAGCGGGTTTGCTGCTTTTGCTTTGGAGCATTCCCGTTGCGGCGCAACAGCTAGCCAAGTACGGGGCCGATTTCTTAGCGGGGGGTGTAGGTGGGCGTGCATTGGGTATGGGTGGAGCGTACGTTGCTTTGGCAACAGATGTGGACGCCGTTTATTGGAATGCAGCTGGCCTTGCTGCGCTGGCCTATCCCGAGGGGTCCTACATGCATGCTGAGCGGTTTGCTGGTATTGTTTCGTTTGATTACGCAGCATTTGCCTGGCCGCTAAGCGCGCGTTCGACGCTGGGCGTGGCGCTTTTTCGCAGTGGCGTTAACGATATCAAAAATACGCTCAATGCCTGGGATCCGGTGCGCGACCGGCCCAGACCCAATGCGGAAGCCTTCATCGAGACGTTCTCAGCAGTCGACTATGCGTTCTTTTTCAGCTATGCACGCTTGCTGAGCAAAAACTGGGCCTGGGGGCTTTCGGCCAAAGTGGTGTACCGCGCTATTGGCGACTTTGCTGAAGCCTGGGGGTATAGCGTAGATGCTGCTGTCCGGTACCGTATTGGGCGTTTTGGACTGGGTCTAAACGTGCAGGATCTCTCCACAATGCTGCAAAGCTGGAGTATTAATCCAGACGCTTTTGCCCTGGAGACCATCAATCCCCAGACCGGCCAACCCTATACGTTTGCAGAAGCTTTTGGACAAGATTTGCCCAAAGGGGGAACCTACCTGGTATTGCCAGTGCTTCGCCTAGGCTCGGTTTATGAGCAACCCCTGGGGATGCATCGGCTAATGCTGGCAGCCGACGTGGACGTAGCCTTCGACGGGCAGCAGACTTATGCTTTCAACATAGGTGAGGTGTCTTTTCATCCGCGGCTGGGTGCCGAGTTTGCCTTTCGGGACGTGGTAGCGCTGCGGGCTGGAATTAACCGCATGACCTATTCAAAGCGCTTTGGTCTAGAGTTAACGCCTACCGTAGGCGCAGGCGTGCACTTTAGGCAGCTGCGCGTGGATTATAGCTTTGGAGATTTTGCCGGGTTGGCCTCCGATTTGGGTTTTGCCCACCGCCTTTCTGTGCGTTTTGTATTGGCCCGGGAAGGCTGGCTGCGACCTGAAGAATGAATAAAACCTCAAAAAGATGATACCGCCGCTGTATTGGAATGACGAAGCTTTTCGGGTAGAGCTGTTAGACCAGACGTTGCTGCCGGTTGAAGAGCGCTGGATTCCAATTGAAACGCCCGAGCAGATGGCCGAGGCGATTCGAAAGCTACGCGTACGCGGCGCGCCGGCGATCGGGATTGCGGCTTCCTATGGGGTAGTGCTGGCTTTGCGGGCGCCCGAAAGCCACGTCGAAATGGTCCGCAAAGCTATTGCGCTGCTGCGGCAGACGCGTCCTACAGCTGTAAACTTGTTTGGGGCGCTTCGGCGTATGGAAGCTGTTGCCGATGCTTATGCAACGGCCGATCGGCATACGCTGGCCCAGCGTTTACTGGCCGAAGCACGGGCTATCGAAAGCGAAGACCGAGAGGCTGGGCGCCGCTTAGGGGCTTATGGCCTAGAAGTGCTCAAAGAGGGCATGCGGGTGCTGACGCACTGCCACACGGGTGGGGTGGCTACTTCAGGGTATGGAACGGCTCTGGCCCCGTTCATCCTGGGTAAAGAACGGGGCATCCGGCTCGAAGCCTGGGTAGACGAAACGCGCCCTTTGCTGCAAGGCAGCCGCATCACCGCCTGGGAGCTTCAGAAGGCTGGTGTTCCGGCCACGCTGATTACAGATTCTATGGCGGCTCACGTCATGCAACGGGGATGGGTTGATGCCGTGATTGTGGGAGCCGACCGCATTGCGGCTAACGGCGATGTAGCCAATAAAATCGGCACCTATGGGCTAGCTGTGCTGGCCCGCGCGCATGGCATCCCGTTTTACGTATCCGCGCCTATATCGACGATTGATTTTGAGACGCCTTCTGGAGAAGCTATTGTAATCGAAGAGCGGGATCCTCGGGAGATTACGCATGGTTTTGGTCGGCAGACAGCGCCAGAAGGCATTCGGGTGTACAATCCAGCGTTCGACGTGACGCCAGCGTCTTTGATTACAGCCATCATCACGGATCAGGGAATTTTGCGGCCTCCGTATGCAGAAGCATTGCAGGCCCTCCGGGAGCGTTTGGACACCCCAATGGTAAGCAAAGCCTAAAACGGCCATGAAGCGGGCCAAAAGTAGCGATTGGATTGGACTGACCACCAGTCTTGTGGTACATGCCCTCGTATTGCTGTTGCTGGCGTTTACCAGCGTGCAACTTAACCCAGCACTGCCGCTTGGGTTTATTGAGGTGGAGTTAGGTCCTTGGGCGGAAGGACGTCCGGTGCAGCGTTCCGAACAGCCTCGCCCCAACGAGGCTGCACCGCAGCCGCAGCCCGAAACGCCGCGCCCAGAAGAGGCTGCATTGCCTGAGCGCGCACGTCCCGTTGAACTGCCCCGTCAAGCCCAACCTGTCCAGGACGAAGACCGGCTTCAGGAGCCGGAAGAGACCAAGGTTGCCCCAGAACGCCAAAATAACCCAGCTGAAGTTAAAAAACCGGAGCCTAGCGAAGCTGCCCGGCCTGTTACGCCGCAAGGAGGGGGACAGGCTGAAGGAACGGCTGGCGCAGCCACCGGTCGCCAAGGACAAGGTCAGCAAGACCAGCGCAGTGCGCCGTATTTGATTGAAGGGTTAGATCGCGCGCTGGTGCAAGCTCCGCTGCCTGTCTATGCCGAAAAAGTCAATGCCACCATTCGCGTGCGCATTGTAGTTGATCCTCAAGGCCGAATCATCCAGCGCATTCCACTCATCAAAGCGAATCCGGCGCTAGAGAAGGCCGTGATGGACGCCTTGGAGCGCTGGCGCTTTAACCCTCTACCCCCCGGCGTACCCCCAGAGAACCAAACCGGGGTGATTACCTTCCACTTCCGTTTGGAATAAAGGCGTAGAAACGGGGTTGTGGTCTTGTGTCGGAGATGCGCTTAGCTTGAATGCATGTGTTTGAGGCTTAGTAAAACCAAGGGCTTTTCATTTGTAGACGGGGGTGAGGACGGCGGCGGTCTAGGCGATGCAGACCGAGTTCAGCGGCCATGTGCAAGGCTTGAGCAAATTCGCTAGGGCTTAGGCGGCGGTTGAGTTCGGGAAAGGTACTGCGATCGACGCGACCGGCAGGGTAATACTGGTCCATAAGGTTAACGTAGGTGTTGGGTCCCAACTCTCGAGCAATCCAAGTTAAAATAGCCCGCGTTTCCTCTAGGCAGCCTGGCATGACCAAATGTCGGATGAGCAGGCCTCGGCGTGCAAGCCCTTCGTCATCAAGTACGAGATCGCCTACCTGCCGGTGCATTTCTTTAATGGCTGCGCGGGCATGCTCAGGATAGTCAGCCGCTTTCATGTAACGCTGGCTCAGGTCTGGACTCCAAAACTTAAAGTCCGGCATGTAGATATCCACAATGCCTTCAAGCAAGCGTAGACTTTCGAGGCTGTCGTAGGCGCTGGTATTGTAGACAATAGGTAACCGCAGTCCACGGGCTACAGCAATCGCGAGTGCTTCGATGACCTGTGGCACAACGTGCTCGGGGGTGACCAGATTGATGTTGTGGCAGCCAAGCGCCTGCAGTTCCAGCATCATGGCAGCAATGGCTTCTGGTGGATGCCCTGGAGGCGCTTTGTGGGGCTTAATGGCCTGACTGATTTCATAGTTTTGGCAAAATACGCAGCGCAGGTTGCAATGGGCAAAAAAGATGGTTCCCGAGCCATTCCAACCACGCAGGCAGTCTTCTTCGCCAAAATGCGGAAAGTAGCTGCTAACCAGCGCGTATCGGCCTGTTTTGCAGGCTGCGTAGCGATCTTCTAGCCGATTAACGCCACAGTCACGTGGGCAGGCCCGGCATTCGGCCAGCATGGCCAGAGCCTGCTCGACCCGATGTTGCCACTCGGGTGGGCTTAAATTCAGATAAGATGGCCAGCGTGACGGCATGGCGTCAAAGGCGACTTTCTTTTGGGAATGGTTATTGTATATTTAGGGCAGGGAACGAACAAAAAGTGAACAAAAAGTCTTAGAGCCCTAGCGCCTTTCTTGCTACTACATTGCTTCAAACTGTAAAAGCGTTCCCGTGTCGCGTCGCGTAGAGCTCGCTGCCTTACTGCTTATCGATGGCCTGATGTTTAGCCTGGCCTACGGGTTGCTTTATTTGGCCCGTTTTGAATGGCAGTGGTTTGGGCCACCGGTGTTGTATCCGGCCGCGTTTGGGTTTCCGATGTTATTGATGACGGCTTATTGGATGCTGCTGTTTGCCTTTTCGGGTCTGTATCGCGAGCGTTACGCCGACAGCCGGTTAGACGAGCTGGTGGCGCTGTTTAAGGTAGTGAGTGTAGGGGTATTGATTTTGGTCTTTGCGATTTTCATTGACACCTTGGAGCCAAGTTCCACGCGGGAGGCCATTTTCTTCTACTGGGCATCGGTATACGGGTTGGTGTCGGTAGGGCGATTGGGCGTGCGTACAGTCCAGAAGGTGCTTCGGGTGCATGGCTATGGTGTGCATCGGGCGCTTATTGTAGGGTGGGGTGATAAGGTCGAAGAGCTCTACCAAGAGGTTGCCCGCTATCCAGAGGCAGGGTTAAAAGTTGTGGGCGCAATTCGACTTGCTCGACCTGGCGAATCTTCAGCCCTCTTTGAAGCTGAAGGGGGTGACCCAACAGCTGTAGCTACGATGACAAGCACATCGGCCTGTACGATTGAAGCCTTGCCGCGGCTTATCGACGAGCTCAAGGTGGAAGATGTGCTGATTGCCTTGGAGGGGCGTGACCATGATGCGCTGCTTGAAGTGCTCCGGCTGTGCGATGGTAAGCCAGTCAAGCTGAAGCTGGTGCCGGACTTTTACACGCTTATTGGGGGTATGGCCCGCACGGAGCATATGTATGGTCTGCCCCTTATTGAAGTGCTGCCGGAACCCATGCCAGCTTGGGAGCAAAGCATGAAGCGTCTGATGGACGTGGCCGTTTCGCTGGTCGTGTTGGTGTTGGGGTTGCCGCTCTGGCTGGCGATCGGTTTGCTTATTCGCTTGACCTCTCCGGGTCCAGCAATCTACCGGCAGCAGCGCGTTGGGCAGCATGGCCGCATCTTTACGCTTTACAAGTTTCGCACCATGTATGTCGATGCCGAAGCGCGTACGGGGCCGGTTTGGGCAACCAAAGACGATCCGCGCATTACACCGATTGGTCGCTGGCTGCGCCGCACCCGACTGGATGAGGTGCCGCAGTTTTGGAACGTGCTCAAAGGCGATATGAGCCTGGTGGGTCCTCGGCCTGAGCGGCCGTTTTTTGTGGAGCAGCTAGCGCGAGAAATTCCACTCTACAACCGCCGTCACCGCGTCAAGCCTGGCATTACGGGATGGGCTCAGGTGCGCTGGAAATACGACAACAGCCTTGAAGACGTGCGCCAGAAGGTTAAGTTTGACCTGTTTTATATTGAGAACATGAGCCTGCGGATGGATTTAAAAATTCTTTTTCGGACAATTTATACCATGCTGGCAGGCAAAGGGCAGTGAATTAAAATGGCGGTTGTAGCAGAAATCGATCTCAAAGCGCTGTACCGGGCGCTTTTGCTGCCTCGGCTTATCGAGGAACGCATGCTGCGCTTGATTCGGCAGGGCAGGCTTTCGAAGTGGTTTAGTGGCTACGGCCAGGAAGCCATTGCTGTGGGGTGCACGTGGGCCCTGGAGGCGCGCGATTACATTCTCCCCATGCACCGCAACCTCGGGGTGTGGACGACCCGTGGCGTGCCGCTGCGCCCTCTGTTTTGCCAGCTCATGGGTCGAGACGGGGGGTTCACCAAAGGGCGAGATCGCACCTTTCACTTTGGACTGCCGGCTTATCGCATCATTGGGATGATTTCACATATGGCTGCCATGCTGCCTGTGGCTTGTGGGCTAGGACTGGCGGCCCGCCTTAAGCAAGAAGACTTTGTTGTTTTGGCCTTTACGGGCGAAGGGGGAACGCGCGAAGGAGACTTTCATGAGGCGCTTAACTTAGCGGCTGTGTGGAAGTTGCCCGTGATTTTTGTGGTGGAAAACAATGGCTACGGCCTATCGACGCCTGCACGCGAAGCCATTCCGGTGGAAAACGTAGCCGATGCTGCTGTAGGCTATGGTATGGTAGGCGCAGTGATTGATGGAAACGACGTACTGGCTGTCATCGAAGCGGTGCGTCGTGCTGCCGAGCGTGCCCGCGCGGGCGAAGGCCCTACGCTTTTGGAAATGAAGACTTTCCGCATGCGGGGACATGAGGAGGCCTCTGGCACGAAGTACGTCCCTAAAGCCTTACTGGAGCAGTGGCGCAAAAAAGACCCGATCGATCGTTTCGAAGCCTTGCTCGAGCAGGAAGGCGTTTTAAGCCGCGAGGAAAGGCAAGCGATTCGGGCGGAATTAGAGGCCGCCGTATGGGAGGCAACCGAGTTTGCGCTGGCGCAGCCTGAAGTGCAAAGCACACTTGAGCGTGAGCAGGCCGAGCTGTTTGCGCCGCCATTTTTGGCACTTCGAAAAGCCGAGCCTTCTGAGCGTGAGCTGCGCTTTGTCGATGCCATTTCTGAAGCCTTGCGCTTGGCTATGGAGCAAGACGAGCGGGTGCTTCTCATGGGCCAAGACATTGCTGAGTATGGGGGCGTGTTTAAAGTGACTGAAGGCTTTGTCGAGCGTTTTGGTAAGGAACGGGTGCGCAATACCCCGATTATTGAAAGCGGTGCGGTAGGAGCCGCTCTAGGGCTTGCGCTTGAAGGGTTTAAACCTGTAGTAGAAATCCAATACGCCGATTTTATTTCATGCGCCTTTAACCAGATCGTAAACAACTTGGCCACTACGCACTATCGCTGGGGGCAACCGGTGAACGTAACCATCCGGGCCCCGTTTGGGGGCGGTATTGGGGCTGGTCCTTTTCACTCTCAGTGCAAAGAAGCCTGGTTTTGTCATGTGCCTGGGTTAAAGGTAGTTGTGCCAGCTACGCCAGAAGATGCCAAAGGGTTACTCCTGACTGCCATTGAAGAACCCAATCCGGTTTTATTTTTCGAGCACAAGTTGCTTTATCGGGCCGTGTCGGGACTGGTACCGGAAGGCATCTATCATGTACCGCTAGGGCAAGCCCGGATTGTTCGCGCTGGCACGGATGCGACCATTGTAACCTATGGTGTTGGTGTACACTGGGCGCTAGAAGAAGCCGCTTGGTGGGCCGAGCGTGGCGTATCGCTGGAAGTAATCGACCTGCGCACCTTGGTGCCATGGGATCGAGAAACGGTCCTGGCTTCGGTGGCACGCACCGGACGCGTGTTGGTGCTGCACGAGGCGACGCGTACGGCTGGCTTTGGAGCCGAGCTTGCTGCTGAAATTGCCGAGGCTGGGTTTATGTGGCTTGATGCCCCCATCATGCGGGTAGCTGCTGCAGATTTGCCTGTGCCGTTTGCGCCAACCCTTGAAGCGCAGGTATTTTCTGCGCGGCCGCGGTTGCGCCCGGCCTTAGAGCAACTGCTTCGTTTTTAAGCTTTCAAGGCAGGATGTCAGCAATGCACAATATGCCCGAAGTGGGTCAGAGGGCTCCGGATTTTGAAGGGATTGACCAGCATGGTCGGAGGATTCGGTTACGTGATTTTCTAGGTAAAAAAGTAGCCCTGTACTTTTATCCAAAAGACGACACCCCAGGTTGTACCAAGCAGGCCTGCAGTTTGCGTGACGGATATGCAAGGCTACAAGCGGCTGGCATTGTGGTACTGGGCGTGTCGGCGGACGATGCCAGCAGCCACCGGCGTTTTGCAGAGAAGTACGGGTTGCCTTTCTCGCTTATTGCAGATCCAGAGGCAAACATCTGTCGGGCTTATGGGGTTTGGGGAGAGCGCACGCTGTATGGCCGTAAGTTTATGGGCATCCAGCGTACCACGTTTTTGATCGATGAGGCCGGTCTCGTTTACGCCATTATTCGTAGGCCTAAAGTAGCCCAACATGTCGACGAAGTCCTGCAGGGTTTTGGAGTTCAATGAACCCTAAGGTAAGCACCTTAAGCAAAGGCACTTTCATGCTTTCTTCATGATGCTGTAGGCTTGATCTTTATGAAGTAATCGTTATATCTTATATCTGAACCGGTTTAAAAGGTTTTTACATGAAGAAAACTGATCTGGGAAATGAAAAACTTATAGGAGGTAGCTATGCATCGATGGTTACGTCTATGGATTGGCCTATGGGGTTTGAGCTTTGGGGCGGTGCCGGTGCTTTTTGCACAGGAAGCGATTCCACTTGCGAATCCCAGTTTTGAGCAGGCTCCTGATGGCAGCACGCCGTGTGTGCGGGAAACGGACTGGGAGCGGATCCCAGGTTGGAATATGGATGCGCCTGCAGAGGACTCAGGGGTGTCCGAGAATACAAATGCTACGGATGGCACGTGTGCGGCCTGGCTAGCTAGTCGAGATCCGGCGATCTGGCAGCTCACAGATTACGTGATTCAAGAAAATGACGTCCTTACGCTTTATGTCGATCTACGCAATAGCTGGATGGCCTGGCTGGTTCAAATTGCCATTATTTATGAGTTCAATGGTGAGCGCCGGGTTGCTGCAGCCGATACGGTTGAGGTTTTCGATGTGATGGATACATATTCGGTTTCTTTTACAGCCAGCGAGCTTCCGGAGGCAATTGGTCACCGCGTTGGCGTTGCCATTGATAACATCGACAGTGACCCGAATACGTTTGTAGAGATTGATAACGTTCGGCTTTTCCGCTCAACGGCTACGGCCAGCGAAACTGTAGTTGGGCGACCGGAGGGATTGGTGCTTGAAGCTGGCTATCCCAATCCTTTTGGACGGCAGACCACCCTAGCGATCGCCTTGTCCCGTCCTACGCGTGTGCACTTGGCGGTATATGCTTTAACTGGCCAAGAAGTCGCGCGTTTGGTAGACGGCCTGCTTCCTGCCGGTAGGCATGAAGTTGTTTGGCGTCCGGGGCGGCTTTCAACTGGGGTGTATCTGGTGCGTTTGGAGGCCGATGGGGCCGTGCTCTCGCGTTTAGTGAGCTACAGGCCTTGAGCTGAGTGCACCTTGATTGGCTCCTGGGTTTTGAAATCACGAAGTTTGTAGCCTTGTAAAGCTAAATCAAACCTGCTATGATCCGTTATCGATTGCTGCTGTTGCGCCGTATGTTTTTGGGGCTGCTGATGGGGTGGGGGCTCTGGATCGTGTATCCCCCCTTATCGGTCTATGCCCAGCTTACGGTTTCTGGCCGGGTGACGTCGGCTGAAGATGGACAAGGTTTACCCGGCGTCAATGTAGTAGTTTCAGGCACCACTGTGGGTACGGCTACGGATTTGGATGGCCGCTATGTGCTCGTAGTGCCTTCGCCAAACGATACCCTGGTCTTTTCGTTTGTGGGCTTTGAGACAGCGGTTGTCCCTGTAGCCGGCCGTACAGTGATTCATGTCGAGCTGCGGCCTGCCGTGATTCTTGGCGAAGAGGTGGTCGTGATTGGCTATGGAACGCTCCGGCAGCGCGAAGTGGGCGGTGCAGTAACCACGGTCAATGCCGAAGAGCTTAACCCTATCGCCACGCTCTCTGTCAACCAAATGGTGCAAGGCAAGGTGCCGGGCTTAGACCTGCGGGTGCGGACAACGCAACCTGGGGGTGGGGTTTCTGTCAACGTGCGCGGGGCGATCTCGCCGCGAGGCAACAATACGCCGCTCTATGTGATCGATGGTGTGCCGATTACCGAGTATCGGCAGTCAGACCCTGGGCTTTATGACCGCGACCTAGGGTTCTACGGAGGTGTAGATCGGGATCCCCTGGCCTTTCTGAATCCGTCGGATATTGAATCGATTACTGTGCTTAAGGACGCCAGTGCTGCAGCAATCTACGGCTCGGCGGCTGCTAACGGTGTGGTCTTAATCACGACCAAGTCTGGTCGTGCAGGGGCTGTACGGGTAGATTATCGCGGCAGCTATACAGCCCAGCGCATGCAAGATTATTTTCCCCTTCTCAATGCACGTCAGTTCATGGAGGAGCAGCGGCGGCTTTCGTACGACCGCTACTTGTATGAAAATCAGCTACCGCCTTACGGTTCGCGTAATCCCAACAGTGTCCCACCATATACGCCGCTTTTCTCGGATACGGATATCCTAAATGCAGGCCGTGGGACCGACTGGATCGATTTGATTTCAGAAAACGGTCAGGTCATCGAACACAACATTGCAGTACGGGGGGGATCGCCCAATACGCAGTTTTATACCTCGTTTAACTTGCAGCTGAATGATGCTGTCCTCAAAAATTCGAACTTAAACCGCTACAGCTTGCGGCTGAACGTTGACCAAAACCTGTCTTCAGGCGTCCGCCTCAGGTTGCGTACGCAGGCCACGCGCTTGGAAGGTAACAATGCGTCGACAGGTGCGAATGCCGGGGGGCCAGAAAAGTTTAATATGATTCAAAATGCCATGACGTTTGCCCCTACGGTGCCTATTTACGACGAAAACGGCAATTTTACCAAGTCTTACTATCGCATTCAAATGAACCCGGCGGCCTTCCTGATCATCGACGACGATAGCCGGGTAACGTCTCTGTTTGCTGCACCGACCCTGGAAGTTGACCTGACAGACCAGTTGCAGCTGAATGTCGTTGGGCAGTACCAGGAAGAGACTACCTTGCGTGGATTTTATCTGCCGCGCACGGCTGATCATGACGTGTTGCCTGAAGGCATGGCGCAAAAAAGTACCAATAGCGTGCAAAACTACAGCGCCGAGTCCTACCTCACGTATACCGGCTCAGTTGGTCCTGGCGTATTGACAGCTGTTGCTGGTGCAGGCTACTACCGGGGAGGTACCGAGGGCAGTTTTATGCAGGGGGTTGGATTCTTTACAGATGCCTTCGGTTACAATAACATTGGTGTAAGCAGCGATAAGCTGCGCAGCATCATGAACTCTTGGAAGAGTGCGCGCACCAAGCTCTCGCAATTTGCCCGGATCAACTATGCCCTGCAGGATCGCTATGTGCTGACGTTGGTTGCGCGTCGGGATGGATCGAGCATCTTCTCGGAAAACCACAAGTGGGGCTTTTTCCCTGGCGTATCGTTTGCTTGGCTGCTTTCGGACGAGCCGTTCCTGCGCAACGTAGCGAGCCTCTCGCAGCTTAAGTTACGCTTAAGCTATGGTGAGGCCGGAAACGAAAGTGTACTCAGCGGCAACACCCTGCAGCTCTACACCACGGGCTATCCGTTTGTCATTGGTTCTACAGAATACAACGGCGTAGCCGTTTCTCAGGTCGCTAACCCTAACCTTAAATGGGAGACCGTGCAAACCTTCAACGTAGGGTTGGACTTTGGGCTTTGGCGCTACCGCGTGCGCGGCTCACTGGATGTTTTTGTTAAGACGGCGCGAGACCTACTGGACTTTAACCCGCTGCCTGTAAATAACCCGGTAGGTCGCCTGGCCGATAACGTGGGATCTACGCGAAGCCGTGGCTTTGAATTGGCGCTGCATACGGAAAACTTGAGCAGCAGCCAGCTTCGCTGGAATACAGACCTTACGCTGGCTTACTACAAGAGCTACTGGGTAGAACGCAACCCACGCGTGCCGCTTCCGCCCTACATCGGCGAACATGACCCGCTGGATGCGCTCTACGGCTGGCAGACCGCAGGCATTATTCGAAAGCCAGAGGACCGTCCAGCCTACATGCCTAATGCGAATTTGGGCAACCTGATCTTTGTGGACCAAAACAACGATGGGGTGCTTAATGAGCAGGACGTGGTCTTGTTGGGCAACACCACGCCCCGTTGGCAGCTTGGTCTAAACAACACGATCTCTCTAGGAAATTTTGATGTCAACGTGTTTGTCTATGGCTACCTGGGCTTTAAGCGCTACAACAACTTTGCGCCCAGCGTAGACGCGATTTCGCAGGTGACTACCCCCATGAACACCACCATCTACGCGCGGGACATTTGGTCAACCACAAAGCCTGAAGGGACCCGCCCAGGTGTAGCTGCAAACCCCTATGCCACGAATAATCCCACAGGGAATACCGATTTTGACTTGCACGATGCTAGTTTCCTGCGCCTAAAAAGCATTACCCTGGGCTATACGATCCCGTCGCGTTGGCTAGGTGGCGTGGCTTCGTCAGTGCGTCAGGCACGACTCTTTATAGACGTGCAAAACCTGGGTGTGCTCACCAACTATCCAGGGTTTGATCCAGAATATACCGAGCCCAACCCGTATCCTAAGTACACCAGTATTACGGTTGGACTGGAGCTAGGGTTTTAAACTGTGAAGCTAAACGATCAGGATTGCTATGAAATGCCAACGTTTTGTCCGTATAGCATGCGCTGTAGCCTGGCTGGGTCTAGCAGGGGGGATGCTACTGGGGTGCTCTGATTTGCTTGAGCCCGAAGTCTACAGCGAGCTCACGCCCCAAACCTTCTTCTCCTCAGAGGCCGATTTTAATAGCGCCGTTATTGCAATCTACAATGCGTTCTCTACAGACTGGGGTAATCTCGACCAGGGCGATGGTCAATGGTACGCGGCACTCTACAATCACGACCGCAAAACCTACTGGGCTCGTAGCGAAATTACCACCGATGAGTATGCTACGGGATGGGACCCTACGTTTACTACATTTGCCTGGGGGCCAGCAACATTTAGCGGTGTGGAGGCCTCAGACTACATGAAAATCCGCTACGTTGCTCGAGCAACCGATGTAATCGATAAAATTCAAAAGTCTTCGGCAAACGTTCCAGAGCACATTAAAGCCCGTTATATTGCCGAGACCAAGGTGCTTCGGGCATGGCTGATGTACATTCTCTACGACTTTTTTGGCCCTGTGAACGTTAAGCTTGATCCAGCAACGCTCTACAGCACCGAAATTACACCGCGACCTTCGAAGGAAGAATACGTGGCCGCGATCGAGCGGGATTTGCAAGAGGCCATTCCGCATCTGCCCGATAAGTATAATAACGATCCGGCCAACTGGGGGCGCGTCAGTAAAGGTGTTGCCCGCATGCTGCTTCTGCGGCTCTATATGCACGAAAAGCGCTGGGCTGAAGCAGAAAATGTGGCTCGAGAAATAATGAACATGGGCTATACGCTGATGCCCGACTACACGCAAATTTGTGAAGAGCGTAATCCTGAGCTCATCTATGCGGTTCCGGCCGACGCGTCGTCGCCTAACTGGTACTGGATGGAAATTCTACCCAACGACTTTGCTTCAGCTCAGGTAGGCGATCGAACGATTACCGGCCCCCAAGGATGGGGCGGCTTTTGGATGCCCTGGAGTTTCTATGATCAGTTTGAAGAGAATGACAAGCGACGCCAAACCCTTTTGAGTAGCTATACCAACATTCGCGGCACCGTCGTTACCCGTCAGCGCATGCGGGGGGCGATCCCGCTCAAGTGCATTGGCAACCTGGGGACCTCGGCCGGTGCAGAAATCGACTGGCCGGTTTTTCGCTATGCCGAAGTGCTGCTATCGCTGGCTGAAGCCATTAACGAGCAACGTGGGCCTGCTGAAGCGCTGCAGTATGTGAACATGGTGCGGCAACGGGCTGGACTGGCGCCGTGGACTACGGCTGAAATTACCTCCCGGGAGCAGTTGCGCGACTCACTGCTGGTGGAACGGGGCCGCGAGCTTTATAGCGAAGGCGTTCGTCGCCAGGACCTAATCCGCCACGGTAAGTTTGTCGAATACGCACGGCTTCGGGGTATCAACGCGCAACCGCACCACGTGCTTTTCCCCATCCCACTATTTGTCATTGAACAGGGCGGAGGGGTTGTCGAGCAGAATCCAGGATACTGATGGGTAGCAGGAAAATCAGTGGCGTGCTCGGGTGGATGCTCCTATGCCTAGCCAGTACCACCCGAGCACAGCCATTTTATTTCGGGCATGACCTTTCTTACGCCAATCAAATGGAGGACTGCGGCGCTGTTTTTAAAGAAAACAGCGTGCCTAAAGACGTGTATCAAATTTTTGCCGATCACGGGACCAACCTAGTCCGACTACGGCTTTGGGTTGAGCCGTCTTGGCAACAGGCACTACCCCAACCCTCTGGCGTCAAGCCGCAGTACAGCGATCTGGACGACGTGCGCCAGGCCATCCGCCGCGCGCGCACGTTTGGCATGCAGGTGTTGTTGGCCTTGCACTACTCAGACTTTTGGGCCGACCCAGGACGCCAGGTCATCCCTGCGCGCTGGCGCGCGGTTGCTTACAACCTCAACGCCCTAAAAGACTCAGTCTATGCCTACACCTATCAGGTATTGGCAACGCTGGATCGCGAGGGTTTACTACCTGAAATCGTGCAAATCGGCAACGAAAACAATCGAGGCATCCTGATTCATGCCGCTATGGATGCCAACTATAATGGCACCGAACCGGTAAGCTGGGACTGGGCCCGCCATGCGCAGCTATTCAATGCAGCGATTCAAGCCGTGCGGGATTGGGGGCAAATAGGAAGTTTTATGCCCAAGATTGCGCTGCACTACGCAGGACTAAACGGCGCACGCACGCATTTCCAGCGCTTAATGAATCGCGGCGTAAGGGATTTCGACATCATAGGCCTCTCTTACTACTATGCCTATCATGGCGGTAGCATTCAACAACTGGAATCCGTAGTGCGTGATCTGAAAGATAGCTTCCCAGGCTATTCTGTGATGATTCTTGAGACTGCCTATCCCTGGACGTCACGCAATTTTGATGCGCTAGGCAATATTATCACCACGCCTGACCCCGCCTATTTCCCTTTTTCCCCAGAAACCCAGTTGCGGTATATGGTCGACCTGACGCGCGCCGTGATGAAAGCCGGCGGCCTTGGCGTGGTGTTTTGGGAGCCTGCATGGGTTTCCACCCCTTGCCGAACGCCTTGGGGGCAGGGCTCCTCCCATGATCACGTAGCCTTCTTTGAACCAGGCACCTACAACCTCATGGCGCATGGGGGTATTGGCTGGACCCATCGCCACTGGTATGCCGACTTGCTTCCAACAGAACATGTTGCAGAACCCGCATCGCTGGAGTTTACGGTTTACCCCAATCCTTTCCGTAGCACCTTAACAATTACATATCGTCTTTCTCAGCCGCAACCCGTCGTTTTACAGGTGTACAATGCATTAGGTCAGGAGGTAACGATACTGCTTCAAGAAAAACAAGAGGCCGGCGTGCATCGCTTAACCTGGAAGCCTGCTTCGCTCCCGCCAGGAATCTATCTGCTGCACCTAAAAACAGCGCAAAGTAAAGCCGTACAGGTGGTCGCACGCCAGCCCTAAGGACCTTTACGCAAAAGATCGGCAAGAAATACAAGCCAGACTGGCGCAAGGGGGAGCAAGCAGGTTAACTTTAAAGGATCTTACGAAAACCTGCGATCGTTCTGACGGCAGCGAGCCCAACCCACTGTTATGGGATACACGACCTACGAAGCGGTTATTGGCCTAGAAGTGCATTGCCAACTGCTGACCGCATCCAAAGCGTTTAGTCCAGAGTCCACCCAGTTTGGCGATCCTCCCAACACGAACGTTGACCCCATCAGTCTAGGTCACCCAGGGACCCTTCCTGTGCTGAACGCGCGCGTGGTGGAGTACACGCTGCGCATGGGATTGGCTACGCATTGCAAAATTGCCGAGCGCTCCATCTTTGCCCGTAAGCACTACTTTTATCCAGATCTCCCTAAGGGCTACCAGATTTCTCAGTACGAGACGCCCATCTGCTATGATGGCTATGTCGAGATTGACCTGGAGCCAGAAGGGGACGGCCAGGAGCCCGTCCGCAAGCGCATTGGCATTATCCGCATCCACATGGAAGAAGACGCTGGTAAATCCCTGCACGACCAGGATCCCTATCATTCACTGTTGGACTTTAACCGCTGTGGCGTGCCGCTTATCGAGATTGTTTCGGCGCCCGATATCCGATCGCCTCGGGAAGCAGCCCTCTACATGCAGAAAATCCGGCAAATCGTGCGTTACCTGGGTATCTCCGACGGTAATATGGAAGAGGGCTCACTGCGCTGCGATGCAAATGTGTCTGTGCGCCCTCGAGGGGAGACAAAACTGGGCACGAAAACAGAAATTAAAAACCTTAACTCCTTCCGCAACGTGGAGCGGGCGCTTGAATACGAAATTCGGCGCCAGATCGCCATTCTAGAACAGGGAGGGCAGGTGGTTCAAGAAACTCGGCTTTGGGATGCTGTGCGTCAGGAAACGCGCCCGATGCGCAGCAAGGAAGAAGCACATGACTATCGCTACTTCCCAGATCCGGACCTGGTACCTGTGGTGGTAACCACCGATCTATTGGAACGCATCCGGTCCCAAATGCCTGAGATGCCCGAGGTCCGTCGCCGCCGTTTTGTCGAAACCTTAGGACTCCCGGCCTACGACGCGGGTGTGCTTACCGAAGAACGCGGTGTAGCTGACTATTATGAGGCTACGTTGGCTGCACTGGTCCACCTAATGCCGGAAGGCGATCGAAAAACGCAGGCAAAGGCCGTGTCGAACTTTGTGATGACTGAGGTGCTACGGGTGTTGAACGAGCGCCAAATTGGCATTGAGGCTTTCCCCATTGAGCCTGAACGGCTGGCTGCACTGATTCGACTCCGCCTGGAAGACCGCATCAGCTCTACCGGTGCGCAAGAGATCTTTAACACCATGCTTGCGGACGCGCGAAAGCCAGAGGAGATTGCCGAGGCCCAAAACCTGCTCCAAGTTTCTGACGAAAGCGCACTGATTCCCATCGTAGAGGCTGTGCTGGCCGAAAATCCCGACAAGGTGCAAACGTATCTTAACGGCAAAACCGGTCTGATGGGATTTTTTATTGGCCAGGTGATGCGGCGCTTTGAGGGCGCACCTGATCCTAAGCTGGTGCGCCGGTTGTTGGAAGCGCGTCTAGAAGCAGCCCGTACATCTTAAGTAATCAAGCGCATCATGGTGTATCGCGCTGGTCTAATTGCCGGCCTGCTTTTGGGCATGCTGCTTCTGGGTTGCCGGTCCCAAGGTGAGGAAATAGCCGCCTGGAGTGTACTGGAAGGCCAGCTGACCGTGGCTGCAGAGGTGGACCCTACGCCCGACTATCGGGGCTTTGAGGTGCTGGTTTACCGACTTACAGAGGGTTTGCCCGATACGTTAGGGCTGGCTATAACCGATAGTACAGGGCGCTTTGTAATGCACATTCGTGCGTCGCGTCCGGGGATCTATCCTCTTCGGATCAGCCGGCGAGGCACAGTGCTGGCCACGGGCAGTCTGGTTGTTGCTCCTGGAGATTCGGCGCAGCTTCGGGCAGTCTTCCCACTCCAAAATAGGCGGCTCTTGGTGCGTTCTCGTGAGAATGCAGCTTGGCTGGCTTACCAGAATGCCATTGCCCTCCATAACCAGGACCTTTTACGTGGGTTGCAGGCTGGGCTGGATTCACAGGCCACAGCACAGGTGCTTGAGCGCACGTTAACCCTGCTCCATAGCGTGGAGACAACGTATCCGGGAACGTTAGGAGCGCAGTGGGCAGCTGCTGAAGCGGTGCGGTTGCTGGCTGGATGGGCGCCGACGCAGGCCTTGGTGCGGTTCGATAGCCTGCCGCCTACCAACCCGCGCTATACTGAGGTCGTACACGTGCTACGTCGTGAGCTAGCGCGACGCGAAGGACAAGCGGCCAGTGTGCGCTGGCTAGAAGCCATAAAAGCCCGCATGCCGACACGGGCTTTGCGGACTTCCCTCCAGGCTGAACTGGTACTGGCCTACATGGACAGCTTGCAAGATGAGGCGGCACGGGCAGCTTTAGAAGAAGTGGCCCGTATGGCCCCCGACAGCGCTTGGCAGGCGTGGGTGACCCGCGTGCGCTATGAGCTCGACCACCTGCGCCCTGGCATGGAAGCGCCATTCTTCGTCGTCACGACCCTAGATGGACGAACGCTTACGCTAGATGGCTTGCGGGGTAGTTATGTGCTGCTTGAATTCTTCTGGCCTGAAGACCCTGTATACCTCAATGAGCTGGCCTACCGGAACGCCCTGGCGGTGGCCTACCGAAAACTTCCCCTAAACGTGCTGGCGCTGTCGCTTGAACCCGATACGCTCGTCAACGAAGCTTTCTACGAGCGTTTCCCTCAGACTGGCCAGGCGGCTATTTTGCCCCAGGGGAGACAAGATCCTTTGGTACAACGGTATGGTATTACCGCCTTGCCTGCACGTTGGTTGATTGGCCCTGATGGCCGCCTTATTGGACGTTTTGAAGGGCCAGAAGCCCTGGTGCAGCTGCAGCAAGCACTGGCCCGATTGCAGCCTTTCCCACCCTCCTAAAACCTGGTGTTTTATGCTTGTTGCCGGAAATTGGAAGATGCATACCGACCGAGCGGAAGCCATTGCGCTAGCTCGGGCTATCGTGGCCAGCCTAGGCGACCCCAGTCCAATTCGTGTTGCTGTATGCCCTCCATTTGTTAACTTAGAAGCTGTGCGCCAAGTGCTTGAAGGGTCACCGATTGCGTTAGGGGCTCAAAACATGCATCATGAAGAGGCTGGCGCCTACACAGGAGAAGTTTCAGCCGCCATGCTGCGGGCCGTAGGGTGCCGGTACGTCATTTTGGGGCACTCGGAGCGGCGTCAGTATTTTGGCGAAACAGATGCCCTTGTCAATCAAAAAGTTAAGCGAGCCCTGCAGCACGGTCTAGTGCCAATCGTCTGCGTAGGCGAGACGCTTGCAGAGCGTCAGGCCGGGCAGGCTGAGGCGGTCGTTGAGCGTCAGCTTCAGGGTGTGCTGGACGGCGTTGAGCTCCCATCGGCCGAGGCCCTGGTGATTGCTTACGAGCCGGTGTGGGCGATTGGGACCGGTCATACAGCCACCCCAGACGAGGCGCAAAAAATGCATGCGCTCATTCGTCAGCTGCTCATCGCGCGCTATGGCGATGCCATTGGTCGGGCACTTCATATCCTTTATGGGGGTAGTGTAAAGCCGGACAATGCCGCAGCCCTTTTTGCCCAGCCAGATGTCGATGGTGGGTTAATCGGTGGAGCAAGCCTAAAGGCAGCTGATTTTACCGCAATCGTTCAGGCTGCTCGGCACTGAAAGCGTCTGGCATCAGGCCTTTGGGTGCTAGAAATGACGTGTAACGCAGCGCATCAGCTGGTGCTCATGACGGTGATGGTGGGAGGGGTGCTTGGATGCCGCAGCACGCAGCCCGTCCCTGTGAGCCCGCAAGACGCCACAGGCCCGAGTTTTACCCTGGAGGCGATCCCCGTGATGCGCGAAGGACAGCCAGGGATCGCACTCTACCTTGGCTTGCGCCCACGCAGCTTCATTTTTACCCATGCCGACACCGCTTACCAAGCTGTCTTTGAGGTACTGATACGGTTTTGGGGAACCGACGGACGGTTGCACTACGAACAGGCCTACGACGACACGCTCTGGGTCCGTACGTTTGCCGCAACGCAGACCTATAACCTGTCACTTTGGCATCGTTTTATCCCTTATCGCCCTGGTCGTTACCGGCTAGAAGTGCGCGTTACCGATCGAAATACACAGCGGTATGCTACGCAGCGCCGAACGGTCCAGCTTCCCGAAACCACTTCGCCTCGCCCTGCACTAAGCCCTGTATGGCTTGAACGCCCAACGGCTTCGGGGCGCTACGAAGTGTGGCCTGGATGGCATCTTGCTGCCGGTAAAGACTCGCTCCAAGCCGTAGTTGAGCTGTATCGCCTGGCGCCTGCACATCGAATCCAGGTGCAGATGGTATTGCTGCGCTTCCCTACCGACACCAGTGCAGCCCGTCCCCCCTATGACCTCATGCCCGCACCTGGGGCCTTAAACTACCTTGGTGTCTGGTACGATCGACCCGAAACGTTGCAGGTATCCCGCCGCGAAGTAGCAGCGCTTGTTGGTGAGGCGCGGATTACCTTTCGACTGCCTCCACTGGTGGAACGAGGCGTCTATCGCGTTGAGGTAAGCGCACACATCGAAAACCAACGACGACCAGCGTTAAGTCGGCGTGAGTTGGTGGTGCATGGGGCAACCTTTCCCCATATAGAGACACTTCCTGAGTTGATTGAAGCCCTGGCCTATTTAACTTATCCAGAGGAGCAACAGGCACTTCGAAGCGCAACCACGCAACGCGAACAGCGGGCCCGCTTTGATGCGTTTTGGGGACGATTGATTGGTGATCGCCGTAAGGCGGCCCGTTTGCTCCGCCTTTATTATGAACGCGTTGAGCAGGCCAACCTACAGTTCACCTCGTTCAAAGAGGGGTGGCGTACCGACCGGGGTATGGTCTATATCCTTTTAGGTCCCCCCTTAGCGGTCGAAACCCGCCCCGACGAACAAGTCTGGTATTATACCTACAACGAGCAAGATCCTCGCTATCGCTTTGTTTTTGAGCGCGTGCACTATACGGAGGCTACGCCGCTAGTACACTATGTGCTTTGTCGCCAGTCGTATTACTACGACCTATGGCAGCGTGTGCTTGAGCGTTGGCGTAGCGGCCAGGTGCTGTAGCTCAAGCGCCATTGGCTGGAACGTAAAACTGCCGGATAGCTCGGATGGCCGTAGGGTCACCTGAGATCCGCCGAGCCTTTTCTATAATGCAGCGCAATTGTTCTTCGCTAAGGGGCTTGTCGATCGCGCTCACATCGTAAGCAAAACCATAGCGACTGAAGTCGCGGTGGTTGGATTGCAGGTTGCTCGCTCCGGCTTCGTAGATTGCGTCGCTGATGGCTTTTTTTGTACCACGCGCATCGCTGTGCACCACGCTCAGCACCCAGTAGGGCGGTTCCGCTTCGACGCCAATCACCTGGCCCGGACTGAAGACAGTATCCCGAACCGTGCCGTATTTGTTAAATAGCTGGGCTGTGCCGGCTACGTAGGCTGCAATACGTGGTTGCGCTTCTTCGGTTGCGGCACCAATATGTGGCGTGCACACAATCTCAGGAAGGCCCGCATAGGGGTTATGCCAAGCATCCTCTTTGCTACCTGGTTCCTCGGGATAAACATCGACGGCTGCCGCTTGCACATAGCCTTCCCGCACAGCCCGGATAAGATCTTCGGGAGTGTGTACAAAACCACGCGCCACATTGATAAAAATGCGTGGGCTGTTCGGCCCTCGGTCAGCACCAAGCTGCGCAAAATGTTCGTACGTGATTAAGTTGCGATTGGGACGGCCGTGATGGTCTTCTGCAGAAACGTGTACGGTTACAAAATCGCCTGCCCGAAAGGCTTCTGTCAGCGTTCGGCAAGATTTCCAGCCAAGCGTTACCCCAACTTCCCGGGCAACCTCTCGGGTGTCGTAAAAATACACTTCCATGCCAAACTTTTCGGCCATCTGGGCAACTTGTTTGCCGATGTTGCCCAATCCAATGATCGAGATGGTTTTGCCTAGTAGCTCGTACCGTTTCTTGTTGTCCTTAGTCCAAATGTGCCGATGGGCCGCTTCGTTTGCCTGAAATACCCGCCGCGCTAGGCAGATCATCTCACCAAAGACCAGCTCGACCACTGAACGTGCATTGCTGATAGGATCGTTCATCACCATAACCCCCTCGCGAGCGCACGCCTCTTTGTCTACCGAGTCGTCCCCAATGCAACATAAGATGACAGCAGCTAGGTTTTCGGAAGCCTGAAGGATCGCTTCGTCTACGATAAAACGACTGCGCTTAAACAGCAAATCATGCTGACCTTCCCGGAGGCGTTGAATGACCACCTCAGGATGCTGGACAACCGAATCCGGCAAACGCTCAGGTTCAATGCCCTGCGCCCGCAGATAATCGTCTAAGCTAGGATCCGGGCTTTCCAAAATGAGGGCTTTCCTAAACTGGCTGTTGAGAAAGCGAACGCCGTCAATTTTGGCCATACAGATTGCAATGCTTTGCTGCAATGATTCCAGAAACGCCGCTTTCAACGCTGGCAAACGTCAAAAGGTGCAGCGCCGATCCAAGAACCCTAAAAGGGTAAACACTTGGGCTTGACCCCAGCAAAGAGGGATACTATTTTTTTGTGAACAGTCGTTCAATCTGTAATGAATTCTTGCACTTGAAACGTACAGATCTGCGCGAGGCCATCCTGGAGGCTGCCCAACAGCTGTTGGTTCGTGAAGGCTACGGCAGCCTGACCATGCGGCATATTGCCCAGCGGGCAGGTTGCAGTGTAGGTAGTTTGTATCTCTACTTTGAGCGCAAAGAAGGCCTTCTTTTTGCGCTGCTGGATCGGGCGCAGGAGCGGCTGGCCGAGCGCTTCTTTGCCCCAGAAATTCAGTCCATTACCGATCCTAGGCAACGGCTTCAGGCGCTGGCCCGGGCGTACGTAGACTTTGGACTTACGCATCCTGAGGCCTACGAAGTGCTCTTTATGCTGCATCCGCGCGACCTGGCTTCGTATCCCGAAGAGCGGCTTGAGCAGGCCTATCGACTGCTGGATCCTATTGTCGAGGCGATTGACACCTATGTGCAGCAGCATCAGCTAGAAATGCCCGACGTGCGGGTAGCTGCAGTAGCTTTCTGGAGCGCCCTGCACGGCATCGTGAGCCTGCTGCTGGCCGGGCGTCTGGCCCGGCTTCGGCTAGAAGTAGACCGAGACGCACTCATCGAACAGGCCATTCGCCAGGCTATGGGCGGCCTATGCCAACGAATGCGTCCTAAAAACAATCGCACCGCATGATTCCGCTTGCCGAGGGCATTTACTATATCGACCTGCACTATCTGGGCACAGATCGGCTCATTGCCTGCGCGGTCGTGGAGACACCGCAAGGGCTGTTGCTGGTCGATCCAGGACCCACAGTAACGGTGCCGCAGCTCAAGGCTGCACTGCACCAAGCCGGTCTCTCGCTGGCGGATGTGCATGCACTCCTCTTGACGCACATCCACCTAGACCACGCTGGGGCAACCGGTGCGATTGTCGCGGAAGCCCCCCATATACAGGTATACGTGCACCCCATCGGTGCCCCACATATGGTCGATCCTAACCGACTGCTAGACAGTGCACGCCGGCTTTATGGTGAACTCATGAATGCGCTTTGGGGAACCGTCCTGCCTGTTCCTCCAAGCCAGGTAAACACGCTTAAGGATGGAGCAAAACTTTGCTTTGGTGGTCGAACCCTCGAAGTCGCCTATACTCCTGGCCATGCCTCGCACCACGTCAGTTTTCTAGATACCCAGACAGGTATTGCTTTTGTCGGCGATACAGCCGGTATGCAGCTTACGGGTACGCGTTGTCTGCTGCCAGTGACGCCACCGCCAGACGTTCAGCTTGAGGCCTGGCAGGAAAGCCTAAGGCGCTTGGCCCAATGGCAGCCTAAACAGCTTTTGCTGACGCACTTTGGCCCTTCTGAAATGCCAACAGTCCATCTGCGCGAGATGGCGCAGCGGCTACGTGAAATGGCCGAAGCGGTGCGTGCCGCGTTGGAAGCGGGTGGGGATGAGGCCCAGCAAGCCGAAGCGTTTCATGCGCAGGTTATGGCCGCGCTTCGTGCCTGCGTGCAAGATGAAGCATTGCTAACCCGCTACGAAGGGTTTGGGCAACCACGCGTAAGCTGGCAGGGATTGGCTCGTTATTGGCGCCGCAAACTGCAAACTTCTAAGACTTAGGTGTATGCATTTGCCTACGACGTACCGCAAGCTTGTTGCCCATAAGCTTTCACCTAACTTTCGGGAAGCAACCACGATCGTCGAAGTCCCTTTGCCCCAACCTGGGCCGGGAGAAGTGTTGATTCGGAATCGATTTGCCGGAGTCAACGCTACCGATGTCAATATTACGGCAGGGCGCTATCGTCCAGGACAACTGCCCCCGTTTGAGCTGGGTGCTGAAGCGGTTGGCGAGGTGGTTGCCGTGGGAGAGGGCGTGCAAGAACTGCGCCCAGGGGATCCCGTGGGAACGATCAAGCTCGGTGGGGGCTACAGCGAATTCCAATGCATTCCAGCCCGACATGCCATCCCAGTGCCTGAGGCTTCTGCCGAGGTGGTCAGTTTATTGGTAAGCGGACTGACGGCATCGATTGCCTTGCAAGAAGTAGCTCGCGTGCGTCCTGGGGAAGCTGTGCTGGTAACAGCCGCTGCTGGTGGGACAGGGCAGTATGCAGTGCAACTGGCCAAGCTGGCAGGCGCTTATGTGGTCGGAACGTGTGGCACCGAAGCAAAAGCCAACCTACTTCGGCGTTTAGGGTGCGATCGGGTGATCAACTATCGCCAGGAAAACCTAACGGAAGTGCTGCGCAAGGAGTATCCTCACGGCTTTGACGTGGTTTATGAAAGCGTAGGGGGAGAAGTGTTTGACCTATGCGTGGAGATGCTGGCCCGCCATGGACGGCTGCTGTGCATTGGGTTTGTGAGCGAATACCGGACAGGGCCGCATCCAGTAAGCCAGGTCCGGTTGTACACCAAGCTAATTCCAAAGTCGGCTGCGGTAGTAGGCTTCTTTCTGCCGCATTACGTGGCACACTTTCGCACACACTTGCCGCGGCTATTCCAGCTATACCGAACAGGCCAGCTCCAGGTAGCTATCGATCCTACACCTTTTGAAGGGCTGGAGGCTGTGCCCGATGCCGTGGAATACTTGCACGCTGGAAGCAATGTGGGAAAGGTTGTTGTTCGTCTGTAAGGGAGATTCCTATGCCTGAGACCGCAATCTGGAAACGGCCAGCTACGCTAGAAGACTTAAACCGAATGACCGAGGGCAATATGCTGGGCCATTTGGGCATTCGGTTCATCGAGATCGGCGACGACTATCTGGTTGCCACAATGCCTGTAGATGGCCGCACGCAGCAACCCTTCGGATTGTTGCATGGTGGAGCCTCGGTGGCTCTAGCAGAGTCGATGGGGAGTGTAGGCTCTCAGCTATGCTTGGATTCTGACCAGCTCTTCTGCGTAGGGCTAGAGATCAACGCCAACCATATCCGTGCAGTCCGCTCGGGACAAGTAAAAGGTGTAGCGCGGCCGCTGCACATCGGGCGGCGTACGCAGGTGTGGGATATCCGCATCTATGACGCGCAAGAGCGTCTGGTGTGCATCAGCCGTTTGACGCTGGCTGTGCTGCCCTACCCGGAATAGCTATCTAATCATTAAAACGCAAAGCATCATGACACAAGATGCCTTGGGTTTGGCAACTTCGCCTGGCATGCAGCGCCAGCTCCAGATTTATCTGGGTGGGCTGGCGGGGGAAAAGCCAGCGTTTCCGGTCGCTATTGAGGCGTTAGAGGATCAGGCGCGCGCGGCACTTCGGCCAGAGGCTGCCGCGTATCTGTTCGGGGGCGCTGGTGGTGAAGAGACCCTTCAGGCCAATCGTGCAGCCTTTCGCCGTTGGCAACTGGTGCCCCGCATGCTTCGGGGAGTAGGCCGGCGCGATCTAAGCGTAGTGCTATTGGGCCGGCGCTTGCCAGCACCTGTGCTACTGGCACCTATCGGCGTGCAGCGCATCCTACATGCTGAAGGTGAGTTGGCCGTGGCTAGGGCAGCGGCTCAAGTAGGTTTGCCCTTTGTGCTAAGTACGGTTTCCTCTTATCCCTTGGAAGCCGTGGCGGACGTGATGGGTGCGGCACCGCGTTGGTTTCAGCTCTACTGGGGACGCGACCCGGAGCTGACCCTCAGTCTAATACACCGGGCCGAAGCCGCTGGCTATGAGGCCCTGGTTGTTACGCTCGACACGACGCTCCTGGCTTGGCGCGAGCAGGACCTGGAGCACGCCTACCTACCGTTTCTTTACGGCGAAGGACTAGCAAATTACTTTACAGATCCTGTTTTCCGCAGCCGCCTCGACGAACCACCCGAAGCCAACCCCACGGGAGCCATCTTGACCTTTGCCCGAATATTTTCGCATCCTGACTTGACGTGGGATGACCTGGCTTTTCTCAAAGAAAATACCCGATTGCCGATCCTGCTTAAGGGTATTCTGCACCCAGAGGATGCACGCCGCGCTGCCGAGGCGGGCGTGGCAGGTGTTATTGTATCTAACCATGGTGGCCGCCAGTTGGATGGGGCTATTGCAGCACTAGATGCGCTGCCGGCAGTGGTCGATGCCGTAGGGGACCGCCTGTTGGTCCTGTTTGATAGCGGCATTCGACGGGCTGCCGATGTGCTCAAAGCAAAGGCTTTAGGCGCTCAAGCCGTGCTGCTGGGGCGACCCTACGCTTGCGGACTGGCCGTCGGCGGCGAGGCCGGTGTGCGTTTCGTACTGGAAAACCTGTTGGCCGAGCTGGATCTGGCTTTGGGCCTTGTCGGCTGCAGAAACTGGGAGGAGGTGCAGCCAGAAATCCTGCAGTCACTGCCCTGAGGATGTTGAGGTAGCTTGTTGACGCTGAAAGCTCTTTAGAAAGGCATAATGAAAGCCTGCATCATTGGTGCTGGGCCGTCGGGTCTGGTGGCGGCCAAGGTGCTCTACCAACGCGGCATCCCATTCGATGGCTTTGAGAAAGGCTCCGATATAGGCGGGCTTTGGCGCTACGAAAACGACAGCGGACTTTCCCCAGCTTACGCCTCTTTGCATACCAACACCTCAAAAGCAAAGACGGCATTTTCGGATTTTCCGATGCCTGAGGATTATCCCGATTTTCCTTCTCATGCGCAGCTGCTGGCCTATCTTGAGCAGTATACGGCGCATTTTGGATTCCGAGATCGCTTTACTTTTTGCACCGAAGTGGTACGCGTCGCGCCCGTAGGGGATGGGACCTACCGCGTTACCGTGCGCCACTGCAAAACAAGCGAAAGCCAAACCCATCGCTATGGCGCGGTGCTCGTATGCAGCGGCCACCACTGGTACCCTAACTGGCCAAACCTCCAGGGCAAGTTCGACGGCGAAGTGATGCATTCACGGGACTACCGGAAGCCCGACGTCTTCCAAGGCAAACGCGTACTTATTGTCGGTATAGGCAACTCGGCCTGCGATATCGCCTGTGAAGCTGTAGGCTATGCTCAAGCCGTCTGGCTCTCAACGCGTCGCGGCGCGCACGTTATCCCCAAATACCTGCTGAGGCGACCCCTCGACACGTGGCTGACCCCGCTTACGGCACGCTTGCCACTGCCAGTGCAACGCCTGCTTTTTCGAGGGCTGGTCTACCTAACCCAGGGCAGCCAAAAGCGCTACGGTTTCCCCATGCCCAATTATCCCCTCGGCGCTGAACATCCGACCATCTCCAGTGAGTTGCTTTCGTTGGTTAAGGACGGAAAAATTCGCGTCAAACCGGACGTTCAGCAGCTTGAGGGGCGCTACGTCCGGTTTACGGACGGCTCGGTCGAAGAAATTGACCTGATCCTCTATGCTACTGGCTACCAGGTCGCTTTTCCTTTTTTTGATCCCGCTTTTCTGCAGGTGCACGATAACTATTTTCCACGCTACATGCACGTTGTTTCGCCTGACCATCCCAATGTGTACTTTATCGGACTTGTGCAGCCTTTGGGTGCTATCATGCCGCTGGCCGAAGCCCAAGCCGAATGGGTGGCCGATTTACTAGAGGGAAAAGCAGGGCTGCCTCCCCGAGAAATGATGTGGCGTTGGATTCAAAAAGAAGAGGCCTGGCGCTTAAGGCGTTTTGTGCCTTCTAAGCGCCATGCGTTAGAAGTAGACTTTTATCGCTATATGCGCCAGCTGCGCCGGGAACGCCAACAAGGCCGGCGCTACCCTCCACGCCAAGCGTTGCCCCGTTTCACCTAGCTTGAAAAGTTATGATGCTTCCAGGACAAACCGTTTTACTCACTGGAGCTGCACGGGGGATTGGTCAGGCGACAGCCCTCCTTCTAGCCCAGCATGGCGCCGACATCATAGGGGTAGATCTAAAAGACAGCGACATGGATGAAACGGCCCAGCAGGTCGCTGCTCTGGGACGGCGTTTTGTGGCACTCGAAGGCGATATCGGGGATCTAGAAGATATCCGCCGACTGGTTCGCGAAGCGATTGCTGCAGGAGGCTTTTCCATCTTGGTCAACAATGCCGGCGTACTCCCTAGTGGGCCATTTGCCGAGATCGATTTTGCCGTGTGGGCCCGCACGCTTGCCGTTGATCTTACAGGACTGATGGCGCTCACGCACGCTGCGTTGCCTCACCTGCTTTCGAAGCCGCAGGCGCATATTGTAAACCTTGCCAGCATTGCAGGGAAGTTTGGCGTCTCAGGCCTAGTAGCCTACTGTGCGGCTAAGCATGGGGTTGTGGGATTTTCGCAGGCGCTCCGGTTTGAGCTGCGTCACACGCACGTAGGCGTCAGTTGCATTTGCCCTACCATGGTGCAGACGCGCCTGATTGAAGGGGTTCGGCGCTCACCTTTAGTGCCGCTAGCCCAGCCCAAAGAGGTAGCCCAAGCCATTGTCCGTGCCATTCAGCACAATTTGCCCGAAGTATTTGTCCCCGGTCGCATGCGGTTACTAGCTGGTGTGTTACCGGCTGCCTTTCCTCCGCTTTTTCGGTGGCTTGTCCACCACGATGCAGCTGCTGATGGGTGGTTGGAAGCCCGGAGGCCGCTGCCTGCATAGAAAAACCCCTGTTTGCGCGTATAAGCGCAGTACGAATCGCAAAGATTTATGGAGGCAAAACGATGCAGTTGCCATTTCAATACATCGAAGCGTTGCCGCGCTACGTTGGGCAATCCGTTACGCTCAAAGGCTGGCTCTTTAATAAACGCAGCTCTAAGGGGCTGCATTTTCTGATTCTGCGTGATGGCACAGGGCTGGTGCAATGCGTTGTCGCTCAGGACAAAGTCGACGCTGCTTCCTGGCAAGCTGCTGAAGCCGCGACACAGGAGTGTGCGCTGGAGGTGACAGGCGTAGTCGTGCAGGATGAGCGCCAGATTGGAGGGCACGAGGTGCAGGTGTGCAGCGTACGTCTGCTCAGCCCTTCAGAAAACTATCCCATCACGCCCAAGCCTCATGGCATCGAGTTTTTGATGGACCATCGCCACCTTTGGCTGCGCAGCCGGCGGCCTTGGGCCATTTTGCGCATCCGCAATCGTGTGGTATGGGCCATTCACACGTTCTTTCAGGAGCGCGGCTTTCTGCAGCTCGATGCGCCAATTCTAACGGGCAATGCCGTTGAGGGTACCACGACCTTGTTTGAAATCGACTACTTTGGTGAAAAAGCTTATCTGAGCCAGAGCGGCCAGCTCTATGCCGAAGCGATGGCCATGGCTTTTGGAAAGGTCTACACCTTTGGTCCGACGTTTCGTGCCGAGAAATCCAAAACCCGTCGACACCTGACCGAATTCTGGATGGTTGAGCCGGAAATGGCTTTTTACGATCTGGAAATGAACATGGCGCTGGCCGAAGAGCTGGTCGTGCATATTGTGCAAGAGGTCTTGCGCTCCTGCCGGATGGAGTTGGAAATGCTAGGGCGCGACGTTGCAGCGCTTGAGCGGGTACAGGCGCCGTTTCCACGGCTGACGTATACAGAAGCGGTTGAACTCCTGCGCAGCGACGAAACAGCCCGGCTGATCCAAGCGCGTATCGAGGCCCTTAAGGAAGAGCAGCGCCAGCTTGAAGCTGAAAAAGTCGAAAATCGTCGCCGTTACGGTCAGGCTAAACAAGCTGAAAAGCGCCGCATCGATGCCCGCGAGATCGAAATCAACCAACGGCTCGAAGACATCGAAAAAGAGTTGGAAAACTTGCCGTTGTGGGAAGCGTCTGCCCGCCATTTCCAATGGGGCAACGACTTTGGCAATAGCGACGAGACAGTGCTGACGTGGCACTTCGACCGGCCGATCATTGTGCACCGCTTCCCGGCTGCTGTCAAGGCGTTTTATATGAAGCGCGATCCGGAAGACGACCGATTGGCCCTGGGCATGGACGTTCTGGCTCCCGAAGGCTACGGCGAAATTATTGGCGGCGGTCAACGTGCCGATGACTTAGCTTTCCTAGAAGCGCAGCTTGAAGCGCATGGCCTGCCGCGACAGGCCTTCGAGTGGTACTTAGACCTTCGGCGCTACGGATCGGTACCTCACAGCGGTTTTGGGCTTGGGCTTGAGCGAACAGTAGCCTGGATCTGCGGCGTGCACCACGTGCGCGAAACGATACCCTTCCCGCGTCTGTTAGGCCGCCTGACACCCTGAGTGCAGCGCCAGACGCGAATCGCAGGGGAGGTGTCGTTACTTTAACAGAGTCTAAACCAACGGAGACAGCCATGCGCCATGTCTATGCTGCTTTAAGCTGCATGCTCCTAAGCTTTGCAAGCCAAGCCCAAGTTGTACGCCTTGGTTCTGAAGAACTCGGCGTGCCTACCATCACCGTGCAGGGAGAAGGCCTAGTGCGCGTTTTGCCAGATAAGGCTACGGTGCGTTTTGCCGTGGTCACGCGCGATGCCAATCCGGAGCGGGCGCGGCAACGCAACGAAGAAGCTGCACGTAATGCCCTGAACGCGCTGCGTGCGCTGGGCATTGAAGAACGCAACTTGTTCCTAGAAGCCCTTACCCTGCAACCCGTGCGTGAATACGATCCGCAACGCCAGCGTTGGGAAGAGCGGGGCTATGAGGTGCAGCGACAGGTGCGTGCAGAGCTTACCCAACTGGACCTGCTTCCAGAAGCCGTGATGCGTGTGGTGCAGCAGGGAGCCAATCGCCTATTGGGCGTGCACTACGATGTGTCCACACGGGCCCAAGTGCAAATGAAGGCGCTGCAGGAAGCTGTGCGCAATGCGCAGGACAAAGCTCGCCAGATGCTGGCTGTGCTGGGCAAAGACGTTGGCGACCCCATCCGCATTCACGAGCAAAGCCTGGAATTTCCCCGTCCGATGTGGACAGAGGCTGCAATGCTCCGTACGACAGCAGCTGACGCGACGCCGGAAGCCTATGCTGCTGGCGAGATCGAAGTGCGGGCACGGGTCGAGGTGATTTTTGCCCTTCGTTGAAGGCAACCTTCGTTTGGTGGGATTCTTACCAAGCGGCTTGCTTGTAAAAAGCAGGCAGAGGATAATGGTTTTTGCGAAACCCTCAACCCGGGCCGTTGACCTAGGCAGTAGGGGGGTGTAAATTGTTTCGCCTGTAAAGGTGGTGTTTTATGGAGCGGCTACGATCGGCATCTGTAATTCGACGGATAAGCCCCCTCCTTGTGGCGGGGATGCTGGCCAGTGCTGTGCCATTGCCTTGGCCAGGGAAAGTAGCCGCCTATGTCTCCTGGTTGGAGCGTCAGCTGCGCGGGCCAGAAGGAGCGGTAGCACTTCGCGTGGGATTACCTGAAATGCAGCGGGGTAGCGTAGGATCGCTCGAGGCTTTTGTGGAGCTGTTTGTTACCGCTTGTGAACGTGAAGGACTAGGCCTTTTGTTGCGACGGGCGTTGGCCTTACCAGAGCACACGCCAACGCGTGAGCTCGTGGCGCGCCTGTTGGGTCCTGCAGCGCGCATGACCACTGAAAGCATTCAGGGGCCTTTGCTACAAGCTGCTCCTCTAATGCCTGTAGGCGCTGTAGCGAAAGCCTTTGCGTTCATTGCTGCTGAAAGCGGACTGCTTTCGGTAAACCATTCTGTCTTGCTGGTCTTTACGCATGCCATTGCTTTAGGCGTCTCTTATCTTGTTGGCTCAATCTGCCTGCGAGGGCCGTAGAGGCACGTGTTTTTTTCCAGGTGCTATGGGTGTAGCGTTACAAGGCTGTTTAACCTACAGAAAATCCGATGAAACGCAACGGGTTTAAAATAGGCATTACGCTGGCGCTTTTGCTCCTGTGCGGTTACTACCTGTATCCAACGGTCCGTTATGCGCTGTTGCAGCGAAAAATCAACCAAATGCCTCCTGAGGAGCGGGCGCGTTTTATTGAAGCCAACTACGGGACCATTCAAAGTCTGCGCGAAAAGTCCCTAAAGCTGGGGCTGGACCTGCAAGGGGGGATGCATGTGGCGCTGGAAGTGCGTGTCGATGCGCTGCTGCGGGAATTAGCGACGGATGTGGACGAAACGTTCGAAGAGGTGCTGGCTGCAGCCCGTGAGCAGGCACGGCTGGGGAACGTGTCGATTATCGATGCTTTTGTGGCCGAATTTGAGCGGCGCGATCCGAATGCACGGCTTTCGCGCTATTTCCGCAACCCGGACGCGGGCATTACCCGTAGGTCCTCAAATGAAGAAGTGGCTGCTTATCTGCGGCAGCAGGCAGACGAAGCTGTCAACCGAGCTATTGCTATTGTGCGCGATCGCGTTGACCGCTATGGTGTAACAGAGCCTGCAATCCAAAAGCAAGGTACGCGGCGCATTGTCGTAGAATTGCCTGGTGTAGATGATCCGGAACGGGTGCGGCGTTTGCTTCGAGGAACCGCGCGCCTGGAGTTTCGCCTGATGGCTGAGCCGCAGTTGCTGGCAGCCGCATTGCAAGAAATTATCGCGTTCTACGAACCAGATACCACGACGCAGGCTACAGCCTCAGCTGCCGATACAGCCCGTACGGCCGATACCTCGCTGACCGCACTCTTAGGCGAGCCGGCCCAGACCACCGCCCGTCCGCAAAACCCCTTGCTTGCGGTGCTGCAGCCTGTAGGCCAAGGGGTGGTGTTTGGCGCTGTGGCTGGACCTGATACGGCCGCCGTGAATCGCATGCTCAGTCGGCCAGAAGTGCGGGCTTTGCTTCCCCCGGGCGTAACGCTTCTGTACACGGCCAATCCCGTAGGTACCGATGCCCAAGGCCGACCGGTGTACTACCTGCTAGGCGTACGTCAGGAAGTAGAGCTCACGGGGGAGGTGATTACCGACGCCCGCGTCGATTTTGACGAGCTCAACCGCCCCCAGGTCTCTATGACCATGAACTCCGAAGGTGCGCGCATCTGGGCTCGCCTGACCGGGGCTAACGTTGGCAAGCATATTGCCATTGTACTTGACAACGTTGTGTATTCCTACCCTGTCGTTAATGAACGCATTCCCAGCGGCCGCTCTTCCATTACTGGCCTAGCCTCACAAGAAGAAGCCCAAGACATCGTAACGGTGCTTAAGTCAGGTGCCCTACCGGCCCCAGTGGATATTGTGGAAGAGCGAACCGTAGGGCCTAGCCTGGGAGAGGCTTCCATTCGTGCTGGGTTGCGCTCGACGCTCATCGGGTTACTGGTCGTCGCGTTGTTTATGATCTTTTATTACCGAACGGCCGGCATGATTGCCGATCTGGCATTGGTGCTGAATCTCATCTTCATTCTGGGCATCCTGGCTGCTTTTAATGCAACGCTGACGCTGCCCGGCATTGCGGGTATTGTGCTGACTATTGGCATGGCGATCGACGCGAACGTGCTGATCTATGAGCGTATGCGGGAAGAGCTGGCAACTGGAAAGACCTTCCGGGCTGCACTGGATTTGGGGTATTCAAAAGCTTTTAGTGCCATCTTTGACGGCAACATCACTACTTTCTTTACCGGCGTTATTCTTTACTCGTTTGGCATTGGACCGATTCAAGGATTTGCCGTAACGCTGATGGCCGGTATTGCTGCTTCACTGTTTAGCGCGCTTGTGGTCACGCGCATTGTGTTTGACTATCTGGTGTTAGAGCGAAAGCTTCTGGTTAGCGTAGGCTGAAATAAATGGGACTGCAACCATGCGTATATTCGAAAACACCCACTTTCCTTTTGTTAAACACAGGAAAAAGGCTTATGTCTTTTCCGGTGCCTTGATGTTGCTGAGCGTAGTGTCGCTGATGACGCGTGGGCTGGAGTTGGGCATTGACTTTACTGGGGGCATGGAGTTTGTCGTAAGCGGCGCTAGTGCCCCAGGGGCTACGGCCGTACGTGAGGCGCTGACCCCTGCGTTGGGCAGTGAGCCTGAGGTCAAAACGTTTGGTGAGAGCGACTTGCTGATTCGCGTAGCCGCCGAGGGCGAGATTACTGAGGTTCAACAACGCATCATAGAAACCATTCGGCAGCGGTTTCCGGGAACGCAACCTGCAATCGTGCAAACCGACGTTGTAGGGCCACGCTTTGCCGAAGATTTGAAGCAGGCGGCGTTGTACTCGGTACTGGGGGCGATGCTGGTCATCTTTGTCTATATCCTCATTCGTTTTGAGTGGCGGTTTGGTCTGGGTGCGGTAGTAGCGCTGTTTCATGACATCCTCATTACGCTAGGGCTTTTTTCTTTCCTGCATGGATGGCTTCCGTTTTCGCTGGCCATCGATCAGACCATCATCGCTGCATTTTTGACGATTGCAGGCTATTCGGTAAACGATACGGTCATCGTGTTCGACCGCATTCGGGAGTATACCACAATCTTTAAGACCACGCCTTTTGAGGAGGTTGTCGATCGCTCTATTAACGCCACCCTAAGCCGTACAATCATTACTTCTGGCTCAACCTTGCTGGTCATTCTAGTTCTGTTTATATTCGGTGGAGAGGTGCTTAAAGGATTTACATTTGCATTGCTTGTGGGCATTGGTATTGGGACGTATTCGTCAATTTTTGTGGCGTCTCCCATTGTCATCGAACTCAAACGGGCGCGGCGGCAGCGACTGGCTGTAGCCCGGTAAAACCGTATCTAAACAGGTAAAGCTATGAATTTCTCCATCGAAGAGCGTTACAACGCGGTAGTCGTCACGCTGAAAGGCAATGTGATGGGCGGGCCAGATGGCGTGAGTCTGCATGAACGCATTCATGAACTTATCCGCGAGGGAAAGAAAAACGTGGTGGTGGATTTGTCGAAGGTGAAGTTCATGAATTCGAGTGGGTTGGGCATGCTCATCAGCGCGATGACTTCGCTACGCAATGCTGGTGGCGACCTACGCCTGGCTAACGTAGCCGATCGTATTCAGTCGCTGCTTATTATTACCCGTTTAATTACGGTTTTTAAGCACTACGAATCGGTAGAGGAGGCCGTAAAAAGCTTTGAAACGGATCCTCCGGTTCCTGTCGCGCAAACAACCTGAACCGTTGCGCATATTGCAATGTTTTAAAGGCGACGGCGCAGCCGTCGCCTTTGCCATGTTTCATCGCTTTAGCTAACGCAGAAAACCATGCCGGTAACGGTTGTCATTGGAAGCCAGTGGGGCGACGAAGGAAAAGGGAAGATTGTGGACCTGCTTAGCCAAGAGGTCGACATTGTGGCCCGCTATCAGGGTGGGGCTAATGCAGGTCATACGATTTGCTGGGGCAATCAGACATTTGTATTACACTTAGTCCCGAGCGGCATTTTTCACGAAGGTGTCACCTGCGTGATTGGCAATGGTGTGGTGCTCGATCCGGTTGCCCTTCTGGAAGAAATTCGCATGATCCGGGCGTTGGGCTACGAGGTCGAAGGGCGATTGCTCATCTCCCATAACGCCCACCTAATCATGCCCTACCATCGCAAGTTGGAAGAGGCGCGCGAGCGTTTTCGCGAAGCCGATGCCATCGGCACCACAGGACGGGGCATCGGCCCGGCCTATATGGACAAGTTTGCTCGCACGGGCATCCGGGTGGTCGATTTGCTGGACCGCGATGTGCTGCGCAAAAAGCTGAAGCAGGCTATCGAGGAAAAAAATGCGATCCTGCGCGAAGTCTACAAAGCTGAGGCGTTGGATGTCGACGCGATCATCGAAGAGTATGTCGAGTTTGATAAGCTTATTGATCCTTATGTGACCGATACTTCAGAGTACTTAAACCGAGCCCTGCGGGAAGGTAAGCACGTTTTGGCCGAGGGAGCGCAAGGATCGTTGTTGGATGTGGACTTTGGCACCTATCCGTACGTCACCTCCAGTCATCCTACCGTAGGGGGATGCTGCACCGGACTGGGAATCCCGCCTACCGAAATCCGCCGCATCATCGGTATCGTGAAAGCGTATTGCACGCGTGTGGGCAACGGACCATTTCCTACGGAGCAAAACAATGAAATTGGCGAGCGGCTACGTAGCATCGGGCACGAGTACGGAGCTACGACAGGACGCCCACGCCGCTGCGGTTGGCTCGATCTGGTGGCGCTGCGCTATTCGGCCATGATCAACGGCTTTACTGAACTGGCCATTACAAAGCTGGACGTGCTTACAGGCTTTGAGGAGCTCCCGGTTTGCACGCGCTATCGCTACAATGGCAAACTGAGCCAGCGCTTTCCCAGTGAAGCCCACACCTTGGAAAAAGTCGAACCCCTGTACGACGTGCTGCCTGGCTGGCAGGAGGATATTGCCGGTGCTCGTCGGTTTGATGAGCTGCCCGAAGCTGCGCAACGCTACCTGCAGTTTATCGCTCACTATACCGGCGTGGATATTCACTTGATTTCAACTGGTCCAAAGCGCGAGCAAACCATCTGGGACGGCCGCGCCATCGTTGCAGCCTCTGCATAAAGCCGTAACGGTTGAACCCTAGCTACCCCTTTGGGGTGGAACAGGCGCTTCCCTATAGACGAGGCGCCTGTTTTTTGTTCACCTAATGCGGATGATGCCATGAAGGCTTACCGCCTTTCGGTCAATTTAAAACTCGGATTGGTTATTGCTGCTGTAGCCATAGCCGTGGCTTCGGTAGCCTATACCAACTGGCTAGCCAACCAACTGCGCGCGCGCGAGCAATTTTTGGTACGGCTTTGGGCTGCTGCCCAAGAACAATTGGCTTCTGCTGAGCACATTAATCCTTATCTTGATGTTTTTCAAGATCTTGAGCATCAGATCGATGTCGTAGGGGAACGGAATCCGGCGCAGAAGGCTCGCTATCGCGAAGCGTTGGCTTGGGCGCGCAGCATGCCTCCTGCATTTGAGCTCACGTTAGCTAGCGAGATTGTCTTAGAGGGGGCTTTCGATATTCCGGCGATCATTACGGATTCAAGCGGGCAGCAGCCGCTTTTCTGGCGCAATGTACCGGTGCCCGAGGTGCTGACCGGGCTTTCACGACGCGATTCGGCCAAGGCACAAGCCCGCCTGGCGCAGCTGGTGGCCGAGATGGATCGGGTGCACGCTCCGATTCCGATTCGCTTGCGCTTTGGGGAGGCGGCGTTGGTCCAACAGGTGCACTATGGCGAGTCGCGTTTGGTGCGGCAGCTTCGCATTTTTCCCTACATCCAACTTTTCATTGTCGGTCTGTTCATTCTGGTAGGGTATTTGGGGTTTTCGTATGTGCGGCGTAGCGAGCAGCGTAGCTTGTGGGTGGGGATGGCTAAGGAAGCTGCACACCAGCTTGGCACACCCCTTTCAAGTCTCATGGGCTGGATTGAATGGCTGCGCAGCGATAGCCTGACCGCTGTGCAGCAGCGTGAGGCCTTGGACGAGATTGAAAAAGACATCGACCGGCTTCGGCGCGTGGCGCAGCGTTTTTCTGAGATCGGTTCTCTGCCGCGCCTAGAGCGGCAGCCACTGGCGCCTGTATTGCAGGCTACTGCCGACTACATCCGCCGCCGAATGCCCAGTCTAGGTAAGCAGGTTGCACTTGTGGTTGAAGCCCCTGAAGGGCTCGAGCTTCCGCTAAATGCGGAGCTTTTCGAATGGGTCATTGAGAACCTGCTTAAAAACGCCCTAGATGCTATTGAGGGACCGCAGGGTGAGATTACCGTACGCGCCTATGCCCAGGGCCGCGTGGTCCATATCGACGTGCGCGACACCGGCAAAGGCATCGAGCGGCGGCAATGGAAGCATATTTTTCGTCCTGGCTATAGCACCAAAAAGCGGGGTTGGGGCCTAGGGTTAAGTCTGGCTAAGCGCATCGTAGAAGATTATCACGGCGGCACCATTGCGCTGGTGCACTCTAAGCCTGGCCAGGGTTCGACGTTTCGTATTACGTTGCCGCTGCGCTAAGTCTCTTAGGAAGGAAGGGCAATGCGCTCACGGAGGGCAGCTGCGTCACTTTCGGTGATGGCTACATAGATGTCGTCTCGGTAGCGCCAGATGAGCACTTGCTGGCGTCCCAAGACGTGCAGATCGAAGTACTGTTCTGGTTCAATTTGGCGCAGCACATCCGAGCTTAGGTGCAGGCGGTCTCGATAGCGGTCCAATAGGGCGTAGGTGTAGAGGTAGATCCAGAGCGGTTTTCCCGTAATATGGTCTTCAAAGATCAATACAGGCACTTCAAGTCCAGGGGTAAGCCTAGCCATGGCGATCCCCTGAAGGCGTGCCCCAGCAATGTCGGGGACCGAAACACGCCAGGCTAGCGTCTCCTGCAAGTAGCGCTCGGCGTCGGCTGCTTGACTGACCGGGTGGGTTACGCGCAGTGAAGGGGCTATTTCAGCGGAGCGTCGGATGAGGTCAGCCCCGCGCGAGCTCGCAGGCGTAGCTTCGGGGGGTCTGGTGCTTAGCCAGGCTGCCCAGCCTAGCGAGCCGGCCAAGAGCACAATGGCTACGGCTACCAAGGTGCGTAACCCTCGCTGCCGTATTTTCCGAGGGGGCGGCGGTGACCGGTGCAACAGCTGAGCGATTTCGGTGCGCAGAGAAGTTGGCGGTGAAGCCAACATGCGTTCTAGCGTTTGTCGAAGGTGTGTTTTAAGCAGCGCCTCTGAAAGCCCAAACTCCAGCAGCGCGTACTGTCCAGGCGTAAGCGTACGGTGCAGCGCGGACTGAAGTGCTGCTTGTGCTTGCGTGTATCCTGTTTGGGGTTGCCCAAGCAAAGCAGCGGCTTCTTCAGGCGATAGGCCCATACAGTCGCACAGGTAGAGCCACAACCGATCTTTCGTTGAAAGCAGTGCCAGTGCCGCAGGTAAGGCACGGCTAAGCAGCGATTCGGCCACTTCTTGCTCAAAGGCTACGGTTGGCTTGGTTGGTGTTTCGAGCAACTGCTGGTGGTGCAGCAGACGTTTAATGAGCCATTGACGCACTTGGGCAGGGTCTAGAGGGGTTTCTGCAGCTTCCTGATAGATCGCCAAGAGCAGTCGTGCAGCTTGTTGTGGATCGGGCTGTAAAAGCAGCGCCAGACGGTAGGCTTCGTCCAGGTGCTTGAGCAGAGCCGAAAAGCAGGTTTCTAAAGCGGCCATGGGGCTATGCGGTCTTTTGAAATACAATATGTACAGGTGTTCCCCGGGAGATAGCTAGCAACTCAGCTGCATTACCACCGTTAACGGCTACTTCCAGATAGTCGCTACTGCCAAACAGCAGCAGGGCCTCACCGTGGGCTACTGCGCCATAAGTGGGGTGGATTTGTTGGAAAATGTGGCTGCCTACATAGCACCGAAACGGTCGGCCGCGGCCGTACTGCGTAAATAGGGTGCGCGAGATATTCGTGATGCAATTTCCAAAGCGGTCGATATGGACCACCCAGCCTTGCAGTCCCTCAGCACTGCCTGAGGGCTCCATCCAGTGCAGTGTGGACAGTCGATCACGCGGCGTACCGAGCTCTTCAAGTGCTTTGCCTGTAGCCAGATGCCCAGCTACAGGCGCAAAGATATCCCTCCCATGGAAAGTCTGGCTGGGCGTTGGCGTTCGCCAAAAGGCCGGGCGGTCTAATTCGACCAAAGCTTCGGGTTGCTCTGTACCTAAAACCAACGTAAAAATTCCATTATCGGGTCCTACAAACCAGTGTTCTTTATGGCGCAGGGCTACAGCTCGGCGCTGGGTGCCTACACCTGGGTCAACCACCACGAGATGAATGGTTCCTGAAGGAAAATACGGCACGGCTTCGCGCAGCACGAATGCCGCTTCCAGGATATCTTGGGGATGAATTTCGTGGGTGATGTCAACCAGGCATGCCTGAGGCGCAATGCTGAGCAGCACGCCTTTCATGGCGGCCACATAGGCATCGCGCGTGCCAAAGTCCGTAGTGAGTGTAACAAGCGGTCTTGAAAAAGCCATGCCGTTGTCTTGGGAAGGATACGCAAAAGATACCAATTGCATTCCTCCAATGCCCATAAGGGAAACGGGATCCAGCGCATTTTCGTTCACGGCGTAAAGACCGCCTTTCGCGTATGGACAACCGGCAAATAGGTATCCAGGGGGAAGATTTGGCCGCAGCCTATCTGGAACAGCAGGGCTACCGCATTTTAGCGCGACAGTACCGCTTTGAGCGGGCTGAAGTCGACCTGGTATGCTTTGAACCTGCACCGCGGCCGGAAGAAGGGGGTGAGATTGTATTTGTCGAGGTCAAAACGCGGCGCGGCCTAGGGTTTGGTCGACCAGAAGAGGCCGTCACCCCTGAAAAGCAGCGCCACCTGATTCGTGCAGCCCAGGCCTATCTTTATGAACACCATCTGCAGCGGGCGCGTTGCCGCTTTGACGTGATCGCTATTGTGTTGCAGGATCAAGACCCTCCCGAAATCCGACATTTTAAAGATGCATTTTGGGCAACGTAGCCAGCTTCAGGCAGCAGCTGTTACGCCAATACGCGGACACAGGTCGGCTATGACGCAACGGCTACACCGGGGCCGGCGAGCTAGGCAGACGTAACGCCCATGGAGCACCAGGGCATGCCCAAACCACGTCCAAGCTTCACGTGGAATAAGCGCCATTAAATCCTGCTCGATTTTTTCCGGTGCTTGATGTGTGCTTAAACCCAGGCGCTGCGCCACACGGCTGACATGTGTGTCGACGGCTATTCCCTCTTGAAGGCCAAAAGCCGTACCTAGCACAATAGCAGCGGTCTTACGACCTACGCCTGGTAAGGCTGTAAGGGATTCCATGGAACGAGGTACTTCACCATGGTGCTGTTCAACCAGTTGGCGGGCAAGCTTGACCAGTGTGCGTGCTTTCTGACGGAAATAGCCTAGTGGGCGGAGAAGAGGCTCCAGTTCCTCGGGTTGCGCTTGGGCCAATGCTTCAGCTGTAGGATAGCGCCGGAAAAGCTCTGGGGAGATTTCGTTGACTTTTTTATCGGTGGTCTGAGCAGAGAGCACAGTAACCACCAGTAGCGTAAACGGGTTCGACCATTGCAGCTCAGTAGTAGCTTTCGGATAGGCTGCGCGCAGGCGTTCAAGCAACGCATAAACGCGCGTTTGTGCTTCTTCAGCAGGCATGGTGTAGCTTGGTTGCAACACTTAAAGTGCAAAGATAAATTCCAACAACCCAGGCTTAGCGCGCAAGGGGCTTATGGTACGCTATGAAGCCGACGTAGTCATTGTAGGAGGTGGGTTGGCCGGGCTGGTTACAGCGCTGGAACTCCTCAGCAAAAACCGGCGCGTGGTGCTTCTCGACCGTGATGAGCCAGAACGGTTGGGAGGCCTTGCGCGCGAAGCGTTTGGGGGCATCTTTTTGGTCGATACGCCTCATCAGCGCCGGTTGCGTATTCACGATAGCCCAGAGCTGGCCTGGAGCGACTGGCAGCGCTGCGCGCGTTTTGGTCCAGAAGACCACTGGCCACGTCAATGGGCGCGGCGCTACTGTGAGCGGTCAATTCCGCTTATTTTTGAATTTCTGGATCGGTTAGGTGTGCGCTTTTTACCGCTGGTCAACTGGCCTGAGCGTGGGCTGCATGAGCCGCTCAATTCCGTGCCTCGTTGGCACTTGGTGTGGGGAACAGGATATGAGCTGACAGCCCGTATCCTTGCAGCCCTTGAAGCCCATCCTAACCGCAACCATCTTACGCTGCATTTTGCGCACACCGTAACTGACTTGGTGCAGGAAGGTGGATGCGTTGTTGGTGTAGAAGGGGTTATTAGGCCTACAGGCACTCCGTTTGCGGCGCGAGGGGGAGCTGTGGTGATTGCTACAGGAGGCATCTGCGGAGGTGATTTGCAAAAGCTTCGAGAGCATTGGCCCCTGGCGTGGGGAGACCCGCCCCGCGTGCTCCTCAACGGAGCGCATCGGTATGCCGACGGTATGCTCCATGACCGAGCAGTAGCCTTGGGGGCACAGGCGACGCACCTGGATCGCCAGTGGCACTATGCTGCTGGTGTGCATCATCCTGCACGCCGCCGCCCAAACGACGGGCTGAGTCTTGTGCCCCCACGGTCCGCCCTTTGGTGCAATGCGTTGGGACGGCGCATTGGTCCGATACCGCTTGTGGCCTATACCGATACCCGTTGGATTGTTGAACAGATTCTGCACCAGCCTGGCCAATACAGCTGGCTGGTGCTCAACCACAAAATCGCCGTGCGAGAGCTGGCTGTCTCGGGCTGCGACTACATGGAGGCTTACCGCTACAAAAAACGGCTACGCATGCTCTGGGAACTCTTGCGCGGCAACCATCGCCTTGTAGAGCGGCTAATCCATGAGTGCCCAGAGGATTTTGTCGTTGCGGATACGCTTGAGGCACTTGTTGAAGGCATGAACGCGCGCAGCTTGTTTGGCCTTCAGGTGGATGGAGAAGGCTTGGCACGTGACCTGCAGGCCTACGATGCTATGATCGCGCGCGGCCCGGCTTTTTTCAACGATGAGCAACTCCGACGGCTGATGAACTTCCGCACCTACCGGGCTGATCGGCTTCGGCTGTGTCGCTTCCAGCCAATTCTTGACCCTAAAGCCCGTCCGCTTATTGCCATTCGCTGCTTTATTTTAAGCCGTAAAAGCTTGGGTGGGCTAAAGACCAACCTAGAGGGACAAGTGCTTGGCTCCAAGGACATGCCTATTCCCGGGCTTTATGCTGTGGGGGAGGCGGCCGGATTTGGGGGCGGTGGCATCCACGGCCAAGGCGCGCTCGAAGGTACCTTCTTGGGCGGTTGTATCCTTACAGCGCGTGTGACAGCGCAACATCTGTAGCTAAGGAGAAACACTATGCTCAAAAAAAGTGGGGCCTGGCTTATCCGTTATGCCTTAGAGCAATTGCCGGTACCGTTTACTTTCGGTATTCCTGGTGTGCACGTGACTGAACTCTACGATGAGCTAGGCCAAAGCAAACGGGTGCAACCCGTGCTGGTCACGCACGAGGGGGGTGGGGCTTTCATGGCCGATGCTGTTAGCCGGGTAGCCCCTGACCGCATCGGTGCGTTGGCCATTGTCCCAGCTGCGGGCACAGCTTTGGCAATGGGTGGGCTGGGCGAAGCCTACCTGGCTGGTGTGCCGCTGCTGGTCATCTCAGGGGGAGTTCGGACAGACGTGCCCTATCGTTTCCAGCTCCACGAAATCGACCAAGCACGGCTTGTCGGTGCTGTTGTAAAAAAATTTTGGCGCGTAACGCAGCATGCCGACTTAGTGCCGACGATTTTTGAAGCCTATCGGACAGCTGTTTCTGGGGTGCCTGGTCCTGTGTTCATTGAAGTGCCGGTTAATCTCCAGCTTTTCCGTGGGGAAGTGCCGGCGTTGCCTGTTTTTACACCACCCCCGCCACCCGAAGCGCCCGACGATGCGCTCATTGAAGAAGCAGCACGTGTGTTGGCAGCCGCCAAACGCCCAGGCCTTTTTGTCGGATGGGGCGCTGTGGATGCCACTGCAGCGTTGATAGAACTTGCCGAACGCCTAGGGGCTCCGGTAGCTACAACGCTCCAAGGGCTAAGCGCTTTTCCTGGCCATCATCCCCTGCATGCCGGTATGGGGTTTTCTCGGGCAGCTGTGCCGGCTGCTGAGCGGGCGTTTCGCAGCTGTGACGCCTTACTGGCTGTGGGAACGCGCTTTGCGGAGATTCCTACGGGTAGTTTTGGCATTGAAGTGCCTGCGGCACTGGTGCATATTGATCTGGATCCTGGTGTGCTCGGGGCAAACTATCCAGCCTGTGTGGCCATTGCGGGTGACAGCCGCGTGGTGCTTCCTCGGTTGGTAGAAGCCCTGCGTGCACTGGGTGTGGATCATCGCGAGCGCTGCCAAACCGTGGCCCAGCAACTTAAAGCCGATAAGCAGGCCTATCGCGAAGCCTGGTACCGCCACGAGAGCGGCCATCGCGTCAACCCCGTACACTTTTTCGACGCGTTGCGTGCTGTGCTGCCTGAAGAAGCCATTGTGACCGTTGACGACGGTAATCATACATATCTGACGGCGGAACTGTTTGAAGTGCGGCATCCGCGGACGCTGCTCGTCCCGACCGATTTCAACTGCATGGGCTATGCAGTGCCGGCAGCCATTGGTGCGCGCTTGGCCTGTCCGGATCGACCTGTAGTAGCCATTGTAGGCGACGGTGCTTTTTTGATGACTGGACTGGAGCTGCTTACCGCACGCCGCATGAATGTCGGCGTTGCTTGTTTTGTCTTTCAGGATGGTGAGCTCAGCCAGATTGCCCAAGGACAGGAAATCCCATACAACCGGAAGACCTGCACAGTACTTGGTGAGGTTCGGCTCGAAGGCATTGCGCAGGCTGTAGGGGCGCGCTATGTGCGGCTTTCGGGAGATACGGCCACTTTACAGCGGTCCATGCAGGAAATGCTGTCTTGGATTGCCGGAGGCGATGTGGTGGTGGCGGAGGTACCTATCGACTACAGCCGACGCACGCGTTTTACGCAGGGTGTGGTCCAAACTGTGCTTGAACGCTTCCCCAAAGGAGATCGTCTGCGCTTTGTGGGACGCGCACTCTGGCGCCGGTTACGAGGATAAAAAAGGGGGTGGCCCAAGGCCACCCCCCTTTGGGTTCAGTCCAAAAGTCCTCACACGTCGAAGTACATGGAGAACTCGTACGGATGCGGCCGCATCCGGAGTTGCTGTACCTCGTTATCGTACTTGTACTGAATCCAGGCCTGAATCACATCTTCTGTAAACACCCCGCCCTCTAGCAGAAAGTCGTGGTCCTTCTCTAGGGCTTCCAGTGCCTCTTCAAGCGATTTGGGTGCTTGCGGTAATGCAGCCAGCTCCTCGGCCGACAGGTGATAAATGTCTTTGTCAACCGGCTGGCCTGGGTCAATCTGCTTGCGGATGCCATCTAGTCCGGCCAGTAGCAGTGCTGAGAAGGCCAGGTACGGATTGCAGGAAGGATCCGGAAAGCGCGCTTCGATACGCTTGGCTTTGGGGCTGTTGGAATAAACCGGGATGCGGATTGCCGCGCTTCGGTTACGGGCAGAGTAGACCAGATTGACCGGAGCCTCAAAGCCTGGTACCAAGCGACGGAAAGAATTCGTTGTGGGGTTGGTGAAGGCAATAAGCGCTGGAGCATGGTGCAAAATGCCCCCGATGAACCACAGCGCCTCTTGGCTGAGGCCGGCATACTTGTCGCCGTAGAATAGCGGCTGCTCGTCTTTCCAGAGCGACATGTGCGTGTGCATGCCTGAGCCGTTGTCCCCAAAAATCGGCTTGGGCATGAACGTGACCGTCTTGCCGTACTTCCAAGCCGTGTTTTTGACAATGTACTTATAGTTCATCAACGTGTCGGCACACTTAAGCAGTGGTTGGAAGCGGAAGTCGATCTCGCACTGACCTCCAGAGGCTACCTCATGGTGCTGGCATTCTACAGGGATGCCAATGGCGGCCATGTGCAATACCATCTCGGCTCGGAGATTTTGCAGCGAGTCGGTAGGCGGTACAGGGAAGTAGCCCCCTTTGGTGGTTGGTTTGTAGCCCAGGCTGTCGTGCCGACCACGGTTCCAGGCGCCTTCTTCAGAGTCGATCTTGTAGAAGGCATGGTTGGGGCCTTCATCAAAAGAAGCATGGTCAAACACGAAGAATTCCGCTTCGGGGCCAAAATAGGCAACGTCAGCAATGCCCGACTGCTTTAGATACTGCTCGGCCCGACGGGCAATTCCGCGTGGGCAGCGCTGAAAGGGTTCCAGCGTGCCTGGCTCATGGATTTCTCCAATGAGCACAACCGTTTTGTGCTGGTAGAATGGATCCACAAAGGCAGTTGTAGGATCCGGAATGACCAGCATATCCGATTCGTGAATGCTCTTCCAGCCGCGAATTGAAGACCCGTCAAAGCCGACGCCTTCGTCGAAATGCTCGGGCTCAAACTGGTCAGCAGGTACGGAAAAATGCTGCTGCTGACCGAGAAAGTCCACAAATCGGATGTCTACCATGCGAATTTCCTCACGCTCGATCAGCGTGAACACCTGCTGAATGGCTTCCTGCCGGGTTTCTACCGGCATCTCGGCAATTAATGGGGGCGCCATACGCACTCCATCGGTTTGGATTGACAATTTGAAGCATCCTAACTTAATAAGTTGACAACGATTATAACCTATATTTATTTAAAAGTCAAGAGATTTAATATTTAATTTTAAAGTTAAGATGTAATGAAAAGCTAAGATTTTGGCTTTAAAAGCTGGTCTGTCCTGGCTAAAACGCCTCTGGCATACCTATTCAGCGTTGCATGCGTTGAAAGAAAGGGCCCGAGCAGGTCCAAGGGGGAATGAAAAAAGTCCTTGACGAGGCGTCTGAAGCGATGTACTTTAGGGATTAAAAATACAAAAGAGAACTTAATTTTATTTTTGGCCATTAAAACAAAAATTCAAAGCCATGCAGCTCGAGCATCCCCGCGTTCGCGAGTGGCAGCATCGTCTGCTTTGGTGTGTAGGGGGATTGTTGCTGTTTGAGACGCTTAGCGGACTGGCCATTTATCTTTTGCCTTTTAGCGTACCCAGTCAGTTTATCGTGCTGTTGCACACGGTGGGGGGACTGGTGTTTACGCTGCCTTATCTCTGGTATCAAGTCCGGCACTGGTGGATTTACCGGCGCATACCGTGGAATCATCTGGTGGTGTTGGGTTATGCGGGCATGGTGGCTGTGGTGGTGGCTATTGTTTCGGGGTTGGTGTTAACCGTGCAGGCGCTTTGGGGCACGCGCATTCATTACGGTTGGAGTCGGGTGCACCTGTGGTCTACGTTCGCGTTGATTGCCACGGTGGTACCGCATGTGGTGTGGATCATGGTGCGCGACCACCGGGCCCGCAAGCGCGAGGTACTTCAGCCTGTACTGGTGGCCCAGCATCGGTTTTCTGTTGTGATCACCCTGCTGACGGCTGTCCTATTTGGGATGGTAGTGGCGGCAGCATATGTCTACCGCGCGCCGGCACGGTACGTGGAGTTGCCTGAGGATTACAGCTATCTCTATGGTCCTGATCGGCCTTTTGCCCCCAGTTTAGCCCGTACGGTAAATAACAAGGCTATTCCAGCTCACGTCCTGGGGGGATCGGCTTCCTGTGGACGATCGGGGTGCCATGAGCAAATCTACGAGGAGTGGGAGCCGAGCGCGCATCGGTATGCAGCTATGGATCCGCTCTTTCGACGCATTCAGCATGTGATGGGAACGCAAAACGGAGCCGAGTCCACGCGTTACTGTGGCGGCTGCCATGACCCGATTTCGTTGTTTAGCGGTACGAAAAACCTATTTCAGGACGACCTGACCAATCCGGTCGGCTTCCGGGAGGGCGTTTCTTGCGTTGTTTGCCATGCTATTCAGGAAGTCGATGTGCGGGGTAACGCCGATTACGTCATCCATGCCCCGCAGCCTTACCTGTTTGAGCGCGATACCAGCGGTATCGGTGTGCTGATCAGCAACTTTTTAATTCGTTCCTATCCTAAGCATCACGTTACCAGTCTAAGTCGACGGATGTTCAAAAGCCCCGAATTTTGCGGTGCTTGCCATAAGCAGTTTGTCGACGAAGAAATCAACAATGTCGGCTGGGTGCAGCTGCAAAACCAGTATGACAACTGGCGTCAGAGCCGCTGGAACCATCCAGGCGATCCTACCAAGACGATCGAATGTCGCGAATGCCACATGCCGCTCATGGATTCGTTTGATCCAGCTCGCGGGGATGCATTAGACTACAACCGTGCTGCTAACGACGGCAAGCACCGCAGTCATCGTTTCCTGGGGGCCAACCAGTTTATTCCTTCCCATCTGGAGCTGCCTGGCGGGAAGAAGCACGTGCAACTTATTGAAAAGTGGCTCAGGGGGGAAATTGAGATCCCTGAAATCGCAGACAAGTGGCGTAGTGGACCAGTAATTCCTGTGCAAATCTTGGCACCTAAGCAGGTCCGCCCAGGGCAGCAGCTTACGCTTGAGGTAGCGCTGCTAAACAACAAGGCGGGCCATGATTTCCCTACCGGTCCGCTCGATATCATTCAGTCGTGGATTGAGCTGCGCGTGACCGATGACCGCGGAAAAGAGGTGTTTGCCAGTGGGCGACTGGATGATCGCAACTTTATTGAGCCGGGGTCCTTTGCCTTTAAGGCAGAACCCGTGGATCGCTACGGGAATCTGATCGATCGCCATAACCTCTGGGAGATGGTCGGGGTGCGCTACAAACGGGCTTTGTTTCCGGGCTATGCCGACCGAGCACGCTATACGTTCACCGTGCCGCACGAGGCCCGTCAGTTGCACGTGAAAGCCCGGCTTTGCTACCGCAAGGTGAATCAATTCCTGCTCAACTTTCTGTTTCCGGAAACTACGCTTACAGCTCCTATAACAGAGCTCTCGGTCGATTCCATGCTTATTGCTGTAGCACCCTAATATGCTCTCCCGACGTCAACGCAAGCTTTTCATGGCCACAGGCATCGTCCTAGTAGGAACCCTTAGTGGCGGCCTGGTGGTCTGGCGCATGACCGAGACCGAAGAAGCTCCCTATCGACCTGGGGAGCGTGTCGAGGGCGTTGAAGCTCGACTGGTGCGCACGCTGCCTGCCGACTATCCGCGGATTACCTTTGTAGAGGTAACCCATCTGGCAGGTATTGACTTTCGGCACTTTTCAGGGCAGCGCACAAGTCAAATCCCGGAAGACATGGGCTCTGGAGCTGCTTGGGGTGATTATGACCGAGACGGGTGGGAAGACCTCTACGTAGTCAATACGATTGGGCCACTCACCATGACTCGTGATGAAGGGCGCAAAGCAGGCACGTGCAACCGGCTGTTTCGTAACAATGGCGATGGTACGTTTACAGACGTAACCAAAACGGCTCGTGTTGGATTCTGCGGTTGGGGAATGGGAGCCACCTGGGGAGACTACGACAACGACGGCTGGCCCGATTTGATTGTCACGGCTTTTGGCGAACTGGTACTCTACCACAACAACGGCGATGGCACGTTCACTGAAGTAACCCAGAGGGCTGGTTTGAGCGGATTTGAAGGCTTTTGGACGGGAGCTTCCTGGGGAGATTACGATAACGACGGAGACCTTGACCTCTACATCACGGGCTACGTCCGTTACGTTCCCATGGAAAACGATCCCACAGCCCTGGGCTTTGACATCGAGAATCCACCCGGAATTAATCCTAGCTCCTTCGAGCCCGAGCGCAACCTACTTTTTCGCAACAATGGCGACGGCACGTTTACGGAAGTGGCCAGCCGTGCCGGTGTGGCCAACCCCATGGGCAAAAGTCTTAGCGCTGCCTGGGTAGACCTGGACCAGGACGGCTGGCTCGATCTCTATGTAGCCAACGACGTGTCGGACAATGCGTTCTTTCGTAACCGAGGAGATGGTACCTTTGAAGACCTGAGTTATCCCGCCCTGGTGGCCGACTATCGCAGCTCAATGGGGATTGCCGTAGGCGATTGGGATGGCGACGGTGATCTCGAACTGTTTCTCACCCATTGGGTCGCACAGGAGAATGCTTTTTATACCAACCTAATACGCGAAGAAGGAAAACTGCTGTTTCGGGATGAGGCGGATCGTTACGGGTTGGGGCAAATCTCGCTAGACTATGTAGGATGGGGGACTTTCTTTTTCGACTATAACAACGACGGCCGCCCCGACTTATTTGTCACCAATGGCAGTACCTTGCAGCAACGCGACCGGCCACAGCTCCTGGTCCCCCAAAAAGATTTACTTTTCTGGAATCGGGGTGCAGATGGCTTCTACGACGTCTCGGCCGTCAGTGGCAGCTATTTCGACTCGTTGTTTGTAGGTCGTGGAGCTGCGTTTGCCGACTACGATCGGGATGGCGACCTTGACCTTTTTGTGGTCAATCATGGCACTCGGGGCGTGCTTCTGCGGAATGAAGGCGGTAGCCAGCAAAGCTGGCTTCAGGTAGCACTGGAAAGCCGCTCTTGCAATCGCATGGCGCTTGGTGCTTGGGTGCGCGTTGTGGTAGGCAATAGCGCGCAGGTGCAGCAGATTGGAGCGCAGAGTTCTTACCTATCCCAAAATTCATATGTGGCGCATTTTGGTCTGGGAGAGGCCGCTGTAGTGGATACGGTGGAGGTGATCTGGCCCTGTAATGGAAAGCGTCAGCGCCTTGAGCACGTTCCAGCGCGTCAACGTATCCTCATCGTTGAATCCCCTGCATTATGAAGGCATGCTTCCCAATAGGATGGAGCCTCGGCGTTGTTGTATGGTTGCTCAGTAGTGCTTGTAGCTCTCAGGTTGATTCTACAGCTTCGGCGGATACAACGGCTGCTGAGCGCGCTCGCATTGTGCGTTTTTGGACGCTTTACCGAGAGGCTACGCAGAGACGCTTACAGGGGGAGCTAGAGGCAGCTTTGGCGCTTTACCAGCAAGCTTTAGCACTCGATAGCCTGCATGAAAACACCCTCTACCATCTAGGCAACACCTACTTGGAATTAGGACGTCTAGAAGATGCCTATCAGGTTTGGCAGCGCATGACTAAGGCGCACCCGCAAAGCGAGCGAGCCTATATGCAAATTGGGCGTTTGCATCTCTGTTATCCCCAAAGTCCGCTATTTAACCTTAAGGCCGCCCAGGTAGCCTTCGAACAGGCGCTAGCCATTAACAAAGAAACCACCGGACCCTTGTTGCGTCTAGGCGAAGTAGCTCTGCTGGAAAGGCGTTTCCAAGAAGCTGAGGTGCTGTTAGATAAGGTGCTTGCTGCCAACTTTCGCAGTGTGCCGGCTTATGTATTCAAAGCCTACCTGGTTTGGCAGCGAGGGGAACAAACGTTGGCAACCAAACTGCTTGAGCAAGCACGCCCTTATGCGAAGCCGCGGGTACCTGTGGAGCAGCTGCAGCTGGAGGAAGGCAATACACGTACAGGTCGGGCACTGGTAGCTGAGGAAGTAACTGCTTGTCCGCTTTTAGATTTCGACGAAACTGCTTTGGCCGACACAACACGTCCACTCAACGCAGTCGCTTTCTTACGGGAACTTGATGGGCGGCTTTCCAGCTTTTGGAAAGCAAGCCGGCCATTACCCTAAGTAAGGGATTGCGATTTGTAGCGGCTCGCATAGCCTCGCTGGGCCAGCTCAGCCCCCATGTCTTCATAGGACTTTGGATCCTGAGGAGCCCAAGTTGCTAAGCCGTCCACATAGCGGTTGTACATGCAAAACGCGGCAGCAATAAGCACCGTGTCGTGAATATCTTGGTCGGTAGCTCCAGCAGCTCGGGCTTGCGCAATGTCGGCTTCACTTACGTGTTGTCCGCTAGCTTGGACTTTAGCAGCAATCTGGAGTAGGGCTTGCATCTTAGGGCTAAGCCCTGTAAGCGAGGCGTTGTGGAGCACGCGGTCAACCAGGTCTCTTTGCTCGCCGTAGAGGTGGCGTGCGGCAGCAGCATGTGATTGCGTGCAGAAAAAGCACCGATTGCGGGAAGAGACGTAGGCCGCAATGAGTTCCCGTTCGGCAGGGGTAAGGGGAGAGGGACCCCGCAGAAGTGCCTCAGCGAGTTCAATCAGTGGGCGATCTGTTTGGGGAAAGGCTGTCAAGAGTGCCCGGATGCCAGGCAATTCGGGTAGATTGATGTGGGGCATGGCTTAAAAGGTTTATGTTGTGGTTGCGGGCTGGGCTGCAACTGGCGCAAGCCGGTATTGCTGCATAAGCAATTCGATGAATAAAGCTATAGGGCCTACCATAAACAGAGCGTAAAACGGTGCATGTACGACATGCGCCAATCGTAAGACGGCTTCCACCAGGGCCACTAAAAAGGCAACTAGCATTTGGCCTGCACGAGATGAGACCGTCGTTTTAGGATCGGTAATCATAAAGAACACAAAAAGCTGATACATTGGCCCGGTCAGCGGCGCTAGCTCGGCCAAAAAGGCGTCTCCTGTAATCCAAGTGCGCACCCAGGCAAGTGCAATAAAGCTGATCACATAGGTGGCACAAATATGGAAGCGTTTTAGACGACCGATAATGATTGATCCGAGAATCCAGATAACCAGCATTGGCCAGAGATGATTGCCCCATTGAATGCTTAGATGGGCTACGGCTTCAGGAGCTAGAAACAGCAAGGCACAGATGCCAAAGTTGGACGGATTCCACAGGTGGCGGTTGCGAAAGCGGAGGGCATATTTAGAAGTGATCGAAAGCAAACTGCCCAGGGCAAAAGGCCAGTAGTATGGTGTACGCACCAGAATGCCTACGCTGATGCCAGTAATATAAGCACTGGCTAGGTGGGGCCAGCGCTTACGAAATAGCCTGCTTAGGCTTACTTCTGCAGCAACAGCGGTCCCAATAGCCAGCAGCGTCTGCCATAGGCTTTCCAAGATGCCAAAAGAGAAATGCCCTGTAAGTAAGATCAGGGTAATAAAAAGCGGGGCCGTCATGCGGCTGTCGTACCGCAGGCGGCTTTGTAAGCCAGAGAACTTTTGTACAAGTGCAGCCATTATACACCATCTAGCGCTTCATGTAAGCGATGTATGGTGCGCAGGGCAGGAGCCACCAGGGTTTGGGTGTGCCCAGAGGGCCAGCGTACCACAACGCTATCGACCTGGGTAGCCTGGCCTAAACCAAAATGAAGCCGGCGCATGTTTTGGGCAGCAAAGCCGCTACTGGCCATTACAGGTTGTCGTTGCTGCTGTCCATTCCAGTAAACCGTGACCACCGCTCCAAAGGCACTGCGGTTGCTGAGGCGTCCTTCCAACTCGAACGCAATCCAGGCTTGGTGTAGCGGGTCAGCCATATTACGATAGACGAGAACCGGGCCGTTCTGGTGCGCCACAACGACATCTAGCACGCCGCGATTCCACAAGTCCACTAAGGCTACACCGCGACCGTCGTATGTTTCGCGTACGCCCACCTCTTGGGCCACATCCCAAAAGCGTCCGCTTCCATCGTTGAGCCACACCCGCTTGGGCTGGTAGCCTGCTAGGCTACGTCCACGCATAGCGGGCCAGTTGCGTGCATCCTGGATAATGGCTTTATGTGCACCTACGATTTTAGAAAAGTCGTACCAGTAACTTTCGCTGGGGTGAGCAGAAATGTACCCGTTTGTCAAAAAAAGATCGAGATAGCCATCGTTGTTTAGGTCCCCAAACTGCGCACCGTAGCTCCAGCCGCCTTGTTCAATGTTGAGTGTACGGGCTAGGTTAACATACTGGGGGGTAGGGGTCGGAGTAGAGGTACGCGGTACCCAGCAGCTGTTTCCTTGGAGCAAAATGCCATCTTCAAAAATGTTGGAAATGTACAACGCCAGGCGGCCATCGTTAAAAATGTCGCCCACCGCAACACCCATCCCGCTTTTAGGGATAAAGCCGATTCCACTGGCTGCGCCAGCTGCCCGAAAGCCTGTGCCCTTATCGTTAAGGTACAGCTCGTCGACCCCGTAGTCGTTGGCAATGATCAAATCAGGGTATCCCGTTCCTTGAACATCTACAGCCGCTACGGCCAGCATCCAGCGGTGCGTATCTGGACCTAACAGGTATGAGACGTCTTCAAAGGTACCGTCACCTCGGTTACGTAGGAGGAACTTGCGGCCGCCATTTTGCGCATACTCGAAGCTTTCTGGCATAATGGCTGTGTGCGGCAGCTCCCAAAGGTTTAGCTGTTCTGGATAAAAACCCCCAAAGAAAAGATCAAGATACCCATCGTTGTCGAAGTCTAGCCAAGTGGCTGCTCCAATATTAGCCCAAGCAGGCAGGCCAGCTTCTTCGGTTACCCGTGTAAAAGTGCGTCCTTGTTCATTGCGGAACAGCTCCGGACGGCCCCACTTGTACAGGAAAAGGTCTTCGTAACCGTCGTTGTTGTAGTCGCCCCAAACAGCACCTACCGAAACGCCGGTACCCGGACGGTTAACATCCGCTAGCCCTACCAGAGCTGCAACATCTTCAAAGCGACCGTTGCCTAAATTGCGGTAAAGGGCATTCTGGCTGCCCTCTCCGCTGTTGGTTAGGTAAAGGTCGTACCAGCCATCGCGATCAAAATCCACTACCGAGACCGAAGCCCCAATCGATGCAATCTGAGGCATGATGTGCGCTAAGCGGCGGTCAAAAGTAGGCACCGTATGGACGAAGTCGATCCCTATTGCTTTAGCCACCTCTTTGAAATAAAACCCGTAGCGTTGCCGAGCGGCCGTTGTATCGATCTCTATGGTTGAAGAAGACGATGATGTGCCATGCTTCAAAAGCAAGGTAGCTGCAATAAGACTTACCAGCAACGCCAAAGGCCCTATTCGCTGCAGCAACGACACCATACATGCAGTTCCCAAAACAACATGCAGTTTCCCAAACACGCCCCAAAGTACACTAACCAAAAAATGAAAATCAAGGCATTATTTTAACCCTTTAAGACTGCATAGAAGATGTCGGTTGGGGTTGTCGGAGGTCATTTCCACGGGGCACAAAAGCCTGAATACCGGTGATTTCTCGTCCCAGGATAAGCCCGTGAATGTCGTAGGTACCCTCGTAGGTATTGACGCTTTCAAGGTTGACCATGTGGTGAATCACCCGATAGTCGCCTACAATGCCATTGGCACCGTGCATGTCCCGCGCCATGCGCGCAATCTCCAAGGCTTTGGCAGCATTGTTGCGCTTGGCCAGAGAAATTTGGGCCGGTGTAATCTTGCCTTCGTCAGCCAGCTGGCCTAGGCGAAAGGCCAACAGTTGCATCTGGGTGATTTCGGTAAGCATATAGGCTAACTTGCTTTGGATAAGCTGCATCGCTGCCAGTGGATAGCCAAACTGCGTGCGTTCCAATACGTAGCGCCGCGCGCGCCGGTAACAGTCTTCAGCTGCTCCCACCGTCCCCCAGGCAATACCGTAGCGGGCGTTGCTGAGACAAGAGAAAGGACCCCGCAAGCCGCGAACGCCTGGAAGCACGTTGGCTTCGGGCACAAACACGTCTTCCATCACGATTTCTCCTGTTGACGAAGCGCGTAGCGACATTTTGTTTGGGGTTTCTGGCGTTGAAAGGCCAGACATGCCCCGCTCCAGAATAAAGCCCATAATTTCGCCCTCGTCGCCCGGGTGCGTTTTGGCGCGCGCCCAGACGACCGCAAGATCTGCAATGGGGGCATTCGTGATCCAGGCCTTGGTGCCATTGAGTATCCAGCCATTGCTTACGCGCCGGGCCGTTGTTTCCATGGAGCCCGGATCAGAGCCATGATTGGGCTCGGTCAGGCCAAAACAACCAATCAGCTCGCCAGCAGCTAGTTTAGGTAGAAATTTTCGCTTTTGTTCTTCCGTACCGTACTTCTCAATGGGAAACATCACCAGCGACGACTGCACCGACATGAATGAGCGATAGGCCGAATCCACACGTTCCAGCTCTCGGGCAATTAAGCCATAGGCGGTGTAGCTAGCGCCCCCGCCACCGTACTGAGGGTCAATCGTTACCCCTAGCAATCCTAGCGCGCCCATTTCTCGTGGAATCTCTCGGTGAAACACGCCCTGCTGGTTGCCTTCCAAAGCGCGGGGTTCCAGATGCGTTTGGGCGTATTCTCGCGCGGCTTCCATGATCAGCCGATCCTCTTCGCGCAGCATCGATTCGAAGAGGAAGGCATCATCTGGGTTAAAAGGGAATGTGCTCATCTTCTCCTAAGGTTAGCCGTAATTCCAATTCACGCCACGGCCCTGTGCGGGATCCGGAAAGTTCCACGTGACGGCACCTTGGTCACAGGCGTACAGGCACGTGCCGCACTCTATGCAGTCTTCAAACTGGAACTGTACTTGTCCTGCTTCATCGCGCACGTAGCAGTGGGCTGGGCACACGTAAGTTGTGGCCTTGTGTGGGCATACCGTGTTGCAAATGCTGGTATCGACCAAGATGTGCGGGTGGGCATCCCGACGGTCTTGGTTGCGATAGTTAACCTTTCCCAAGCGTTCGGCGATAGTCATGGCTTAGAGGGCTTTCCAAGCGCGATAGGCAAGTTTAAGCAGTTCTAGTGGAGAGCCGTGGCGTCTTGCGACGTCGCGTATGATCTGGCGCAGCTTGGGGGTTGGGCGGTTTTCTACCTGAAAAACAGCGCGACCCAGGTCGCACGCCAGGCGGGGCAGGCGCTCTCGCATCACCGGCTCATGGAGCAAACGGACAGCCGCCTGAAAGTTCCGCATGTTTTGCAGCACGTAGCTTTGCTCGAGGCGCTCTCGGTAGCGTTGCAATGTAGCAGCCGAAAAATCTCCTGCCGCGCGCGCTTCAAGGACTGTTTCAGCAGCAAGGATGCCTGAGTGCATGGCGAAGTCCATGCCTTGAATGGCTCTCCCGGTGTTGAGCAACAGATTGGCTGCTTCACCGACCACAAGCACGCCATCGGCATACACTTCGCGCGGCATGGCCCGCAGATCTCCTGTAGAGACGACATGTGCCGCATATTCGACCACCTCACCCCCGCGGATCATATCGGCAATTACGGGGTGGCTTTTGAAGCGGTCCAATAGCTCATAGGGGGTTTTATGCTGGCGTGCTAGATCGGCTATGCCGAGCACCAAACCAATAGACACCGTGTTGCGATTGGTATAGAGGAAGCCACCGCCCTCAACGCCTTCGGTAATCGCACCGAGGAACTCGTTGGCTAGTCCGCTGCGCCCAGAAAGCTGAAACCGATCTTCTAGGACCCTTTCGTCGAAGCGGAGCACTTCCTTGACACCTACAGCCATGTAGTGGGCCGGAACGTAGTCTGCCTGCAGACCAATTTGTCGGGTGAGCAGGTTATTGACGCCTTCGGCTAGAATGACGCAGTCGGCGTAAAAGCGCTCGCCACCAGCTTCGACGCCGATCACGCGGCCATCTTGCGTGAGCAGGCGCTCGACCAACACGTCAAAAACCAAAAGGGAGACGTCGGCACAAGCGCTTTGGTCGATGACCTCCTGCACTTTGCTGGCCAGCCAGCGGTCGAATACAGCGCGCAGCACAGTAACACCCATGTAGGGAGGCGATTCGTAGTGCGAGGACTTAAAGTCGAGCGAAAAGGCTGATTGCTCATCCAGAAAGGTCAGTCGCCGATGGTTAATAAAGCGCTCGAAGCCGGCCTCTGGGTCGTTCCAGTATGCAGGCACCAGTCGGGCTAGGTCGGTGCCCCAGAGCACGCCTCCCGAAACATTTTTCGCGCCGCTGTATGCCCCGCGCTCGATCAAAAGAAAGGGCACCTCGTGGCGCGCTAGCACCATAGCCGCGCTGAGGCCTGCGACGCCCCCGCCTACAATGATACAGCCAAAACGATCCGTTTCCATTAGGTTTTAAGGACGCGAATTTCCTCGATCAAAATAGGGAGGATCTGGTATAGATCGCCCACGATTCCATAAGTAGCGAGGTTGAAAATCGGGGCATTGGGATCTTTGTTGATTGCGACGATGATCTGGCTGCCTGCCATGCCGGCCACGTGCTGAATGGCACCCGAGATGCCTACAGCAATGTATAGGATGGGCGAGACGACTTTGCCAGTTTGGCCAATCTGGAGCGAAGCCGGGAAAAGTCCGCTTTCGATAGCTGCACGCGAAGCGCCTACGGCAGCGCCCAGCTCGCGTGCAAGCGCTTCAACGAGTTGCTTGCCGGCTTCGTCACGCACACCGCGTCCAGCTGCCACTACAATGGAAGCCTCTGAGAGGTCAAGCTGGCCTGTTGCTCCTGTGATCACCTCACGTAGCGTAGCGCGCAGTGCCGCGGCGTCGATTTCCAAAGGGATCTCAACCAGCTCAGGTTCTACGGACGTTTCGGCAGGCTGGGCTTGATAAGCCCCGGCACGAACCGAAACCAGCACCGGTTGGTCAGCTACAGTTACGTCGGCCAATGCGCGTGCAGCCATCACTGGACGCGTTGCTGTAAACGTTGAACCAAAGTCAAATGCTGAGACGTCGGGGACGGCGACAGCGCCCACGCGTGTAGCCAGGGCGCCGAGCACGTCTTTTACAGCTTCTGTTGAAGCAAACGCCATCAAAGCCGGCTTTGCCTGCTTAAACACTGCTTCTAGGGCCGCAATAACCGGCGCGTTTAGGTGCTGCTTGAAGAGGGGATGCCGGATGAGGTAAACCTGTTCGACACCGTAAGCTTTAAGCGCCTCGACCACAGAAGCTGCTTCTGGGTGCAGCACGCAAGCAGCCAGCCGGGCATGGTCTCGGTAAGCCAGACGGCGTAGATGCGTGAGCACTTCGAGTGTCGTTCGCGTTGGGCGCTCGTTTTGAACCGTAATGTGGCAGAGGTAGGTAAGCATGCTTTAAAGTACGCGGGCTTCTTCACGGAGCAAACGAAGGAGTTCTCTTGCGACGTTGGCTGGTTCACCTTCAAGCCGGCGACCTGGAGGCCGCGGCGGCAGTGGACGATAGCCGGTTACGTACACCCGAGGCGTGAGGTGATTGGTCGAAAGACCTAAATCGGCAAGCGTAAGCCGCTCGATAGGCTTGCGGCGCGCTTCCATGATGCCCCGAATCGATGGAATACGGGGGGTGTTCATGTCGTTGGAAATGGTCACCAGGCCGGGCAGCGTGAGTTCAATGATTTCTCGGCCAATGTCGCCTTGACGGGTAACTACGAGACGGCCGTTTTCATAAGCCAGGCCTACAGCATTGCTCACATAGGGCAATCCCAGCCGCTCAGCCAGCATGGGGCCAATGAGCCCGGCGTCGGTATCCTGGGACTGCTTACCGGTAAAGATGGCATCGTAGGCGCGGTGCTGAAAGAAGGCTGCAAGCACAGCAGCGGTTGCGTCAGCATCCCAGCCGGTTGGGTCGGCCTCAATGTGGTAGGCTGCTAGAGCCCCCATGGCCAAGGCTTTACGAAGGGTTTCAGAGACTTCAGGGGGGCCAATCGAGACCACCTCGACTTTCCCGCCGTGCTGTTCAATAAGCTGCAAGGCGCCCTCGACAGCCGAAGCGTCGTACGCGTTAGGCACATAACGTGCTACATCAAACCGCAAGTGGCCGTCTATAATGCGAAAAGGGGCCTGAATATCCGGTACCTGTTTAATGCAGACGCAAAGGTTCATAGACCGTGGTAGTAGATCCCGGAGACGTTAGTTTACAAAAGAGAATGTTTGATTTGGAAGCGCTTTTTAGATTCTTTGTGGAAGATATTTAACCCGAGGTTATGGCTAGCATGGCTTTTACCTAGGGGTGGGTTGTAGTACCAGTGCCTGGTCGAAGCGGTCTGGCGCAACGTAGCGTGTGTGGAAGCGGAGCCAGTCTTCGGGAAAGCGGCGGTAGACCGGGTCGTCCCATAAGCGAGCAATGGGGGTGTCGTAGCTTGGTTGACCATGATAGGGAAGGGGGTGTACCGTCCTGGAGAAGGTCGTGTTGTAGTCGCCGTCTTTGACCCAGCCGTCGCCAATGAGCACAAAGTCGCGCGACCAGCCTTGCGGTGGATCTGGTAAGGCCGGAAAATGGAAGACAAGCTCATCACCAGCGTTCATGATCACGTAGCGGTCGTCGATTTCGGCCAGCAACTCGCGCACGTCGCCCCAGCGTGTGTAGTAGCCTTCCAGGTCGCGCCAGCGTTGTGCTGTAGCAGCCAGGGAGTCGTAGATGGGAATTTCCGGCATCGAATGATCGGGTTGCACAGTAGCAGAGTAGCCCCGGTAGCGAAGCTCCGCACGTTGCGGGTGCAGGCGTTGCGTACGTAGCCGCGTGTTGGGGCGCGCTTCGGCCCAGCCGATCCAGTCCCAGTAGATTTCCAGGTTGGTGCGTAGCCGCACGCGGTAAGGTCCCTTTTCGGGAAGCAGGTTGGTAAGGTCTATCACAATGGTTTTGCCTCGACCGGCCGGAAAGCCCAGGTCTGGATAAGCTACGCGCCAGCCGCCTTGGCCGTCGGGGACTTCAAGCTGCAAGCCACGGGGTCGTGCATGGTTGCCTTGGCTGATAGCTACGTTGATTGAGCTGTCGGTTGGTCGAAGCCAGCCATAGGCGATTAAATAGAGCGGTTTGTGGGTAGGTACCGCCTTTCCCAGATCCAGCTCGATGAAATGGGGTTCAGCAATGCCCTGATAGGCGCCGAGCCTAAACGTGTTAAAGTAGCGGCCGTCGCGCTGGGCCACAAGGGCAGTTACGTCTCGTCCTTGATGATCGATGGCTTGCGTGATGGGCGCTACGGGTCCTGTTACATAAAGTTGTAGCTGGCGTGGGGGAAAGGCGAAGCGTTCGTCTACCCAGATTTCTGTGTTCTCAGGGTGGTCGACTACCAGCAGCGACACGTGATCGAAGAAGTGTGTTTCCCAGAGTTCGGCCGTAATGCGTACGTCGTAGAGGCCATCCCGTGGGCGCAGCTGGTCGCCACGGATTTTGATCCAGTCTTCGGTTTGGGCGATGTCTCCCGTTTCTTGGGCATTAATACGCAAACCGAGTGGAGAGCCCCAAATAAAATCGGTGACAAAGGTCATTTGCTGGCCGTCGAATGTAAAGACCCAGGGGCAAGAGCCTTTTAGGCGTTGTGTGGCCTGGACGGTCTGGTTGGCGGCTAAGTTGAACTCGGCCTGCACGTTGCCGTTGGGCCAGACGATACGGGCCAGGGGTACGCGTTCGGCCAGGCCTAGCCCAAAGTGTACAACAGGTCTTCGGATGACCTGTTTTTGGTAAAGTAGGCCGGTACGGATTTCTATCGTACCGCCAATGCCGAAGGCATTGACGCGCTGGTCGCCTACAACGACGGCCTGTGGGTGGAGTTGCGTCCAGCCATAAGGTGCATCGCTTTGGTTGTGCAGGCTTGCAGGTGTGCCATCAGCCTGGCGAGCAACCAGGTCCAGGCGGCCGTCGTTGTCGAGGTCGGCTGCATCGAAGGCCTGCAGTGGCAACGTAAGGGGTTCCCTGCGCAGATGGCCTTGGGCATTGGTGAGCCAAATCCAGGTTTGGAAAGGTACTGAAGCAATGAGGTCTTGGGCGCCGTTGTTGTCCAGGTCGGCAGTGAAAAAGTGGGCTTGCCGACAGGCCTCTTCGGATAAGGCGGGGAGGCGTGCAGAGAGGGGTTGGGTTTGCCAGCTGCGGGTGTAGCGGTCAAAGGTGAGTTGTTGGAAGTTGCCATTAGGCTGCAGTAAGATGATGTCGAGCTGGCCGTTGTGATCCAGGTCAGCGATCGTAAGGGCGCAGGTGGTAAGCTGGGGTATCTGCGGTTCGGGCATAAAGAGGCCCTGGCGTTCGTTGCGCCAGAGGTGTAGGGTTCCCTGAAGGTCGAGCAGGACCAGTTCGGGGTCGCCATCGCCATCGAGGTCGGCCCAGGTGAGCTGGCGGGGCGGGGTGTTGAAGACGTGTTGGGTACGGAAGGTTTGATCCCCGTTATTGCTTATCAAAAAAACACCACTCTGATCGCCGACAAGCAGGTCCAGATCTCCATCCAAATCAAAGTCGACCACCCAGATTCCTGTAGGCGTAATTTTCCCAAGATTAAGGAGGGCCATTTCTGAAAAGCTGCCATCGGCTTCTTGGCGGTAGAGGCGCAAGCCCTGCCGGCCAAGAAGGGCCACGTCCATGCGAAAGTCATTGTTGTAGTCCAGCAAGGCAACGCTGTACAGGGGTAAGACGCTGCTTCGTGGTGGTTCTGGACGTTTTAGCGTTATGCCGTCGTCGAAGACCACGGCTTCTGGCCCTATGTGCAACACCGCGGGTGGTGTGTCGCTGCTTTTCCAGGTGACCAGGAGGGCCTCAACCGGAGCCGCAGTCATTGGCGCTGTGCGGAAGGTTAGGAGCGAGTCTGGAAGGGCAAAAGTGGCAGAAGGCGGCTTGAGCCGCAGCGGGTCTGTCAGTGGGGGGGTGAGCACTTCGGGTGGGGGTTGCAATTCAGCTAGATCTGCCCGAAAGGCAGGGTGCTGCAGTAGTGTGTTGCGCAAGAAGGTTACCTGGGGGCGCAGCCTGTTCCAATCTGCAGTTCGGATCTGGGTAAGCAGTTCGTGCCATACGGTTTGCGCTTCAGCGGGCCAGGTTGGTACGAGCGGTTGAAGCTGGTTGCTTACGTAGTGCAGTTCCTGAACATCTTGTGTGGCCACCGCGCGTCGCAGGCGCTCTAGCCAGAGGGCTTGGTTATCGGGGTGCTGCGTAGTGAGCTGGTTGAGCAAGGCATCGGCTGTGAGGGTATCGTTAGGGGAGGGGCGTTCTTCGAGCAGTTGAAAAAGCAGGTAGGCGGCTTCCAGGTCTGCTGGATCGTTTTGCAGCGCTTGCGTGATGTAGGAACGGGCCTGCTCGGGCTGCCCTTCCGCCAGTGATAGGCGGGCCAGCAGCAGCTGAATGCGGGCACTTTCGGGAGCTAAGCGTGCAGCCTCTTCCAGATAGCGACGGGCGGCAGGGAGGTCATTTCGGCGCAGGGCCAACAGTCCTAGGTTAGCCCAGGCAGCAGGCTCGCCTGGTGCCAGTTCGGTGGTGCGTTCCAGCAGCGTGCGTGCTCCCCGATCTTCGCCGGCTTGTAGCGCAGCCAGACCGGTATAAAAAGCCGTAATGGCTTCTTGGTAAGCTTCGGTGCCTGGCTCGGGCACCGAGGGTGCACGGCGGCAAGCCGCAATAAGCAAAAAAATACTAAAAAGACCGAGACCAAAACGTCGCATACCGGTACGCAGAGCCTTTGGTGCCATGCAAGTTAGTTGATCCGGCGGTGTTGGGCAAGGCACATTTAGTAAGCTTTTCGGATCGCCTCAAGTGCGCCCACATCTTCAAGGCTGCTTAGGTCGCCAGGGTCTAGTCCCAAGTAGACCGCTCGGATTACGCGGCGCATGACTTTGGCATTGCGCGTTTTGGGCAATGCAGCTGCAAAGCGCACCTCCCGAGGCTTCAGGGGTTTGCCCAGGGCAGCAGCTACCTGGTCGATCAGCTCTTGGCGCAGGGCCTCTGAAGGGGCATAGCCGGGCTGCAGCACCACAAACGCGACCACCTCTTCGCCTTTGACGTCGTGGGGTACCCCTATCGCAGCGCTTTCAGCCACGGCGGGGTGGGCATTGAGCACTGCTTCAACCTCGGCGGGTCCTAGCCGCTTGCCAGCCACTTTGATCGTGTCGTCCGAGCGTCCCAGAATGTACCAAAGGCCGTCGCTATCGATAGCGGCAAAGTCGCCATGCACCCAGAGGCCTTCGATGCGGCGCCAGTAGGTGTCGAGGTAACGCTCGCGATCACGCCAAAAGCCACGCGTCATGCCGATCCATGGCTTGCGGATTACCAGCTCACCGACAGCACCCCGCACGGGTCGACCTTGCTCATCCACCACATCAGCCGCCATGCCGGGTACCGGATCTGAAAATGCGCAGGGTTTAAGTGGCCGGAAGAAATTCCCGCACAGGATACCTCCAGAGATCTCTGTACCGCCTGAATAGTTGAGGATAGGCTTTTCGCCTCCGAGCACGTGTTCGAAGCACCAAAGCCACGATTCAGGATCCCAAGGACTTCCCGTGGATCCTACGGCGCGTAGGCTGGAGAGGTCGTGGCGGCGAAGGGGTTCTGGTCCATAAGGCCGAAGTGTCCGAATAAGGGTAGGGGAGATCCCCAGGTGCGTTACCTGATGGCGCTCGACAAGCGCCCAAAGCCGGTCGACGTCCGGATAGTCGGGCGCTCCGTCGTAAAGCACCATCGCAGCGCCAATGAGCAGCGTGCCAAAAACCAACCAAGGACCCATCATCCAGCCCATATCGGTTACCCAGTACATCGTTTCACCGGGCTTAAGGTCCATGCACTGGTACATGTCTTGGGCGGCTTTAATAGGAAAACCGCAGTGCGTATGGACAGCCCCTTTAGGCCGGCCCGTGGTGCCGCTTGTGTAAATGAGCATGAGCACGTCTTCGGCATCGGTGCGGACGGTTTCGGCTTCGGTCGGTTGGGACCAAACAAGCTCATGCCACCAGTGGTCGCGTCCAGGTTGCATAGGCACAGCGAGTGCTTCGGCTTCCAGACGGCGCAACACCACCACATGGGCGACACTTGGGCATCCGACCAGCGCTTCGTCGGCTGTAGGTTTGAGCAGAATGGGCTTGCCACGACGGTAAAACCCATCGGCCGTAAACAAAAACCGAGCCTCGGCATCGCAGATGCGGGTGCGCACGGCCTCGGCACCATAGCCGCTAAACAGCGGCAATGCGATACCCCCCAGCTTGATTGTGGCCAAAAAAGCGATCACAAGCTCAGGGGTCATGGGCATAAATAACGCGACCACGTCACCCTTGCGAAAACCCAGCTCCAGCAAGGCACGAGCGCAGCGGCAAACCTCGGCATGCAATCCAGCATAGGTAAGGATGCGCAGCGTGCCTTCTTCGCCTTCCCAGCGCAATGCTACGCGCTCAGCGGCTTCGCTGCTTTGCCATTTGTCAAGCAGGTTATGTACGATGTTCAGCTTGCCGCCCACGCACCAACGGGGGAAAGCTGGTCCTTCACTGAGGTCGACGATCTGATGGTACGGTGCATAAAAGCGAATATCGAGGTCTTCTAATACAGCCGGCCAGAACCACTCCGGGTCTTCAGACGCGCGCAAGAGCAAGGCATCTAAGGAGTCGATGCCATGACGCTCTATAAAACGCTGCAGATTGCTAGCCTTGATCCATTCTGGCCTAGGTTCCCAAACAATGGGTTGTTTAAATGGAAAAGCGCTTTCTGTATACATCGTTCAAGCATATTGACGCAGATTCGCAGCTTAGCTTACATGATACGTGAGGAGCATGCCCGGCGCAAGCTCGTTAAAACGCTGATCAATACCGAAGCTAAGCTCTATGGCAGTTCCTAAAGTCATCTATACCGAAGAAGTCTGGCGACGTCTGCTGACGCCAGAGCAGTATCACGTTTTACGAGAGCAGGGCACCGAGCCAGCGTTTACAGGAAAGTATTGGGATCATAAAGCGCCTGGTCTTTACCGATGCGCTGGATGCGGGCTGCCGCTTTTTTCTTCGGAGACGAAGTTTGACTCAGGAACAGGGTGGCCGAGCTTTTATGCGCCAGTTGCGCCGGAACACATTGAAATGTCGGACGACTACAGCTTGGGCATGCACCGCATTGAGGTGCACTGCGCTGCCTGTGGCGGTCACCTGGGGCATGTATTTCCCGATGGCCCCCCTCCTACGGGGTTGCGCTACTGCATCAACTCGGCAGCGCTCTCTTTTGAAGCAAAGGAGGCAGCCTAAGGCTCTGGCGTTTCGGCGACTTGCTGCGCAGCTGCTGGGGCCAGCATGCGGGCATCCAGCGAGTAGGGTCCAGCGCCAAAAAGGCCATAAACCAGTAGCAGAAAGAACACCAGCGCCGAAAGCTCCAGCGACTGGCCCGCGGCTAAAAGTCCTTCATGCAGGTGTACAAAAAACGTGGCCACAAACAGAATAGGCACCTGTGCCCATGCTGCAAGCCGCGTAAGCAAACCGGCAGTCAGCATAAGGCCCCCTACCAAATGCGCCAGCGCTACGTAGTGAACGGCTGCCATCGGCAGGAACCAATCCAAGTTGCGCCCTTCTACCAGCGCCATAAATCGCGAAGAATCACCAACAAAAAGCCAGCCACGCACAAACAGCGCAATACCTAAGTACATGCGGATCAAATCATAACCCATGAGTCGGTGGTCTTCTAACCAGCGACGCGCAGCAACGAGCGTGGACATAGTTCAGTTTTTATTTTGTTAAGGTTTCTTGAAGAAAATTTATGCCATGTGCAAAAAAGCGTTCCGGTGTGGTGCATCTTTTTGTTACAGCGAGCGTTATCCGCTGCCGGTATAGGATTTGCAGCCCTTAGCAAGGGAAATCTTGGTGTTACGTTATCGATAGATGTCGTCAAAGTCTTGGAAGGTTTTGCAGCAAGAGTACTTGCTGCATCGCTGGTGGATGAAGCTGCGCGTCGATCGGGTGCAGTTGCCTAACGGTACGGAGATTGAAGAATTTCATGTGGTAGAATATCCCGATTGGGTATGCGTGCTGTGCTTGACGGAAGAGGGGCAGCTCGTTTTTGTGGAGCAGTACCGGCATGGGGTTGGGACGCTAAGCCTGGAGCTTCCGGCAGGCGGAGTCGAGCCAGGTGAAGATCCGTTGCATGCTGCACGCAGGGAGCTTTTAGAAGAGACAGGCTATGAAGCGGCGGTTTGGGAATCGCTGGGGTGTTTTGCACCTGATCCTAGTAAGCATACGAACTTGGCCCATATTTTCGTTGCTCGAAAAGCACGGCAGGTAGGTCCGCCTTGCTTGGATCCTGCTGAGGAAATGGAAATTCGCTTGCTAACCCCTAGCGAGGCTTTGCGCTTGGCTGATGAAGGCAAGATTCTCCATGGCATTCATGCAGCGGCGCTTTTTTGGGCGCATTTTCGAGGTATTTTGCCCAACGGTCAGTCAGGCCTAGCTCGCTAACGAAATCATCCCTAGACCATGGGCTACGTAGCCCGTGCAGGTGCTGTGCTGCTGAGTTTGGTGTGGAGCGCCTGTCAACTTTCGTCTCCCTATCGTCTTGAGACCCTAGCGCTTGAGCGCATAGGATGGGATACGCTGGCGGTGAAAGCGCGCTTTGTGGTCCGCAAGTGGCCTGGTCGCTTGCAGCCTGTAAGGCCCGATTCTGTGCAGTTGCTGCTGCTGAGCGCGCGCTACGACACGCTATTTTGGGGAACTTCGACGCGCATTCCTGTGCCGGACGCGATGTTAGGGGATCAGGAACGCTTGCTGCTTGAGGTATGTGGATGGTTTCAAGGGCGCTCGGTTTGTGATCAGGCTGGGTTTAGCGCTTCGCCTAAGCGGCTCCAGGTAGCACCGGAGGTGCAGTACCCGTATCAAGGAACGCTGTCCCGTTTGTATTACCGCCTGCATCCTCGTCTGGAGCGGCAGCGCTATGCAGCGGCAACGTGGGAGCCGCTTTCGGTAGCACCTTTGCCTCAAGGGTATCTTCGGATGCAATTGGTCCAAGACCCGCAGAGTGCCCTTGAGTGGCCGATTAAGGCCTGGGAAGGCGTTGTTGAACTGGCTGAACTCCCCACTTTCCCTGATTTCCGTTATGCCTTAAGTCAGCAGTTGCGTGCGGGTTTGGTTGCCACTATGACAGTTGAAGTGTATGCCGGAGGGCCTCAGCCAGTGCGGATAGCTACCCTTAGGCATCAACTTCGGGCCAAAACCGAAGCCGAGCGTAAGGCCGAGGTAGCACGTCTGGCTGAGGCTGCGCTGGTGCAGCTTGTGGAGCAACTAAGCGGGCGATCTTATCCGGTTTGGGTACGCGTCGAAAGTTGGAGTTTTAATCCGCTTGCCATGCAGTACGTGGTCGAAATTTCGGCTCGTTGGCAAGAAGGCGGATGGCTGGGGCCAACGTGTGCGCTGCGCGGCATATTGACCGCAGCTGAAGATGGCACGCAGGCCACATTTCGTTGGGTGGAAGGCAATCCCGCGGCACGTCAACGCTGGAGACGTCGTGTAGACGAGGAGCTGCTGTATTTGGGTACGTTGAGGGAGGCCTTGTCAGAGGTGCGCGAAGATCAGCACCGAGAGGGCGTGGTGCGTGGTTGGTAGGTTTAGCGATCGGGATTGCTGCTTTCGGCCGGGTTAGGGAGTAAGCGGAAGCGCACGGGTAGCTGCATGTGCACGCGCACAGGCTGGCCGTTTTGCATGCCAGGAATAAAGCGGGTGCGTCGCAGGGCGGCTACGGCGGCTGAGTCGCAAAGCGGGTGGAGGGGCTTAATCACGCGAATATGGGTAGGTGTACCGTCTTTTTCCACCACAAAACGCAGTACCAGTTGCCCTTCAATCCCAGCCCGAATGGCCTCTTCTGGGTATTCAATATGGATATAGTAGGCCCCCAGTCCCCCTATGATCTGGGGAGGTTTCTCTGCATGCTCTAAGATGGCTTCCATGGCTTCAAGACGAGCTGGGGGTTCAGGCTTTTGTGGGAAGTCCTGTGCTTGAAACTCGCTGGAGTCGCGTGTCCCCTCGTTTTTGGCTTCGGTTTCTGGGATGGCAAAGCGCGTAATTGGCACACCGGCGTCTTCAGCTGCGCGCGCTTCCAGCTGGGTTGCGATCAATGCTAGGCGCCGGTCTTCATCGACCAAACGCCAGCCGATAGGCGGAGGTGCTACATGCCACGGAAGCCGCACCAGCACGATCAAGAGTCCAAGTGTAAGGGCAAGGCTAAGCAGCATGCGTACCGTGTACGTTTGCTCAGCTTGCGCGAAACGCAGGCGCGGGAGATCCAGCTTATCCAATCCCCTGCGATGCATGGCCGCTCGCTCCCTGATCCATTGCTCACCTTACTTTGTGAAAACGTGAAGAAGACAAAAAGTTGCAGCCTGTTGTACTGCTTTAGACTTCAGTGCATCTGCTTTTAAGAATGCCTATTTTGAAGGATCGTTTTCACAAAACGGCTCTATAACGCATGCGCGCGCTTGTACTGCATAAGGATGAGCACGGGGAGGTTCAGGCTCGCTTTGAAACGTTATCGGAAGACCACCTCCCGGAGGGTGATGTACTGCTGGAAGTGCATTACTCCAGCCTAAACTACAAAGATGCGCTGGCGGTTACGGGAAAAGGGAAAGTTGTTCGGGGGGATTATCCGTTTGTGCCTGGGATCGATCTGGTCGGTACGGTGCTGGAGTCAGGGCACCCGGAGGTGAAGCCTGGGCAGACAGTTATTGTAACCGGTTGGGGTATAGGTGAGGAACACTGGGGAGGGTATGCTACACGGGCACGTGTACGTGCGGAGTGGACAGTGCCGCTGCCGCGCAGGCTAACGCCGCTAGAGGCGATGGCTGTTGGTACGGCTGGGCTTACTGCTATGCTGGCCATTATGGCACTGGAAACGCATGGGCTGACGCCAGACCAAGGCGAGGTTGTGGTCACCGGGGCCAGTGGAGGGGTTGGGAGTTTGGCTGTGGCTATTCTGGCACACTTGGGCTATGAGGTAGTGGCCTCAACGGGTAAGCCTCAAGCGCATGCTATGCTGCAGGCCTTGGGGGCTGCGCGCATAATCGATCGGCAGGAGCTGGGGGAGGGGCCGCGTCGACCCTTAGATCACGCGCAGTGGGCTGCAGCCATCGACACCGTGGGGGGGCCTACGCTGGCTGCGATCTTGAGCCAAACCCGGCGGCACGGTAGCGTTGCAGCATGTGGTCTGGCGCACAGTGCAGCATTTCACACTACGGTTTTCCCGTTTATTTTGCGCGGGGTCAACTTGCTAGGCATTGACTCCAACACCTGTCCCCAGGAACTGCGGCGGCGCGCTTGGCATCGCCTGACACATGATCTGCCCAAAGACGCGTTGCATCGCATTACGCGGGTAATTGCTCTAGACGACGTGCCAGCGTGGAGTGAAGCTATGCTGGCAGGCCGGACCCAAGGGCGGTTGGTTGTAGACGTTCAGGCTGTACCGTGACCCGTTCTTTCTGGCATCGACAGCATCAGGCGCCCGACCGTTGGGCCGACGTAGCCGTTGTCGGTGGCGGTGTTGTCGGATGTGCGACGGCTTTCTGGCTACACCGGTTGCGTCCGCGCTTGCGACTGGTAGTCCTAGAGGCCGCTTCTTTAGCCGATGGCGCCAGTGGTCGAAATGCTGGGTTTATTCTGCCTGGAGCTACGGCAGATTTTTTAAAAGATTGCCAGCGCTACGGCGAATCGCGTGCCCGCCAGCTCTGGCACTTCACGCGCGAAAACCGAGAGGCGTTGCTTCGGGAGCTGGATCCCTTGGCCTTCGGTTGGGAAGGCAGTGGTGCGCTATTGGTGGCTGGCTCGGCTGAAGAAGAAAAACGATTGCGTGAAGGTGCAGTGCGGCTTCGTAGCGAAGGCGTGCCGGCAGCTTTTCTGCCTTCAGCCGAAATCAACCGGCGTCTCCAGGCCCAAGGTTTTCGGGGAGGTTTGTTTTTGCCTGAGGCCGGATGCTTGGATCCTGTAGCGCTCGTGTACCACCTAGCTGGTCGTAGTGAGGCGCTGGTGCTAACGCACCATGCAGTTGAAGCTCTGGTTCCGCAACCAAACTGCGTGCGGTTGGAGACAGCCTATGGCGCTGTTGAGGCTGGTCAGGTGGTGCTCGCGTTGAATGCCTATCTGCCGCGCTTATTGCCCGAAACGGCGGTTTATGTGCAGCCAGTACGCGCACAGATGCTGGCCACGTTTCCGGCTGCGCATCGCTGGATCACCAGTCCGCTCTATACGCACGATGGATTTTTCTATGTGCGTCAGCTCCCTAGTGGTCATGTGCTGGTTGGAGGTGCGCGACACCTACACCTGGAGGAAGAAGTAGGTTACATGGACATCACCACGGAACCCCTGCAAATGGATCTGGAGCGTTACTTGCAGGCTTACTTTCCCCAAGCTCGATCGCTTCCCGTGATGTGTCGCTGGAGTGGCACGATGGGCTTTTCGCCAGATGGGTTACCGATCATTGGCTCCATCGCTGGTCTAGAAGGCAGCTATTGGGTAGGAGGTTTTAGCGGGCATGGTATGGGGTATGCTTTTCGGATGGGACGTCTATTGGCCGAGCTGGTACTGGGCTACCCGAATCCCGAAGGCTATACACTATTTACCCCAGAAAATCGTCCCACCTTTACGCCAGAAGGTTCTTCAGCTGAGCGCTGAAGCTCAATACCAGATTTGCCCTTCTTCGGGATCGCCTAAAGCAGCTGCTTGATGGTGGACGTAGCGCCAGGCGGTCCACCAAGCCAAGAGTGCATCTACGTCGTGCCAACTTGTCGGGGGTTCAGCACAAGGAAGGGGAAGCAGGGCAAGGAGGTCATGCGCAAAGACCTCGGGATTGTCGTTGCGGTAGCGGGATTGCAGGCTTTCTGGCAAGCGGCGTGTAGCCACTAGGCGGGGAAAGGTCTCCAAAACCGTACAGCCTTGCTGGCGCAGGTGATAGGCAAACGCGATAGCACGCGCTGTAAGCCCTCCTAAGAACAATGGCGACATGGCCCCTGCCTGCCGATCGGCAACGCGAAAGAAAAAATCGGGCTCGCTTTTTTCCGGCAGCTGGACGTAAGCACGAGGTAGGCTGAGCGGGGCGTCTATCACCAAAAGACGAGGCGGGTGTGGCAAAAGGAGCTTGTGTAGCCAAGCATCCGCATCGGTTTGGCGTGGGCAGGCGCGCAGGTGAAGTCGTCCGTCGCGGCCATCCCAAGCCAGAACGGTTGTGCCTGCCGTGCGTGCACCAAAGTCAAGTCCGCACAGGCTCTTAGGGGCTGGCGCGGGCATTGCCTATTGCGGGTAAAGTTGAGGGCATTGCAACCGATATAAAGTAAAAACAATAAGGTTGTTTGTCGTGCCGTATATGGAAACAACGATCCCTGAAACGCCCCACCCTCAAGGCACATTGCAAGCTTTTTTACAGGAACTAACGCACCTCGTGCAGCACGTACAGGAACGGCTGGCGCAAGCAAGCGCTACAGGTGAAGGGCCTCTGTACGGGTCGTCTACGACAACCAGGCAGCTGCAGGTAGCGGATCCAGATTGGGTAGCCTCGCTGCTAGAGATGCGTAGTGCGTTTCCGGGCAGGCTGCTCATTCTAGAGGCGCGGCATGCCCATCCTGCCTGGGAACGCGTGGTGCGGTTGCGGCAGGAAGCCCCTCTCATGGAGGTACCATTGCTTGTGGTGTTGCCTAGCGATGACCCCCAAGAGATTGCACGTGCTTACCAGGCAGGTGCCGATGCGTGTCTGGTACGCCCTGTGCCTCCGGCTCAGCTTTTGGGCATAGCACTCTACCTGCTTCGCAAAAGCCAGCGGCAGGCAGCTTAATGTTTAGGCTTCCAGATACGTCGAGCCGCGGAAGATCTGCCGGTAAAGCTCGAGTACTTCTACCCCTTCGCGGGGGCGGACAGCTCCCGTACGTACTTTTTCCTGAATCAGGCGGTTCATGCGCCGCTCCAGGTCATTGGGATAGTATTGCACCTGGGCCAGTTGTTCTTGAACGGTTGCCCCTGGCAGAACCAGCTCTAGATAGAAGTTGCCCGGCTCGTCTTCGTCGGCGTATACGTGGGCTTCCGTGACGCGACCGAACAAATTATGCTGGTCGCCCATAATGTCCTGGTAGGCACCCATCAAGAAAAAGCCGAGATAGTAGGGTTCATTAGGCCGCAGTGGGTGCAACTCCAGCGTGTGCTTTTGGCCAAAGGGGGTGACAAAGTTGCTTACTTGGCCATCGGAGTCGCACGTAAGGTCTACCAAAATGCCTTGTCGCGTAGGCGGTTCATTGAGCCGATGAATAGGCATGATGGGGAAGTGCTGACCAATGGCCCAGTGGTCGATCAAAGAACGGAAGACCGAGAAGTTGCACAGGTAGTGGTCGGCAAGTTCGAGGGTAAGCTGCTGCAAGGGTTCTGGCAGCTCAAAGGAAAACGTGCCCTGTTCGGCCAGGCAGGTTTGAATCCGGCTCGAAGCCATCCAGTAGAGCTGTTCTGCGAAGGCTTTTTGCTCTAGGGAAAGGCGACCTTCCCGAAAGTGTTGGTTAATCGTTTCTCGCAAAGCTTGCGCATGCCGGTAGGCTTCTAGCGGCGCGGTGCTGGGTAGGGTTTCGACGAGCTGCCAGAGAGCTTTGAGCTCGGCCGGCAGCGTGCCATTTCGGGGGATTTTGAGCAGCGCTGCACGGGGTTTGGAGCGCATACCCAGCACTTCGGTTACAAATACCGAATGATAAGCCGTCAGTGCTCGTCCGCTTTCGGAAATAATTACAGGTGGAGGTACCCCTTCCTCGTCGCAAACGCGGCGCAACGTGGAAACGACGGCCCGTGCGTACTCTTCTAGCGTGTAGTCAATGCTTCCTGGGGCGTGTGGATTCCCTGCTTCGTAGGTAACGCCTAGGCCACCCCCAATGTCCAGGTAGGTGATTGAAAAGCCTCGTTGGCGCAAACGGGCATAGATGCGGGCTGCCTCGGTTACAGCCTCGCGAATGTGGGTCAGCGAAGCGATCTGGCTGCCCAAGTGAAAGTGCAGCAGCTGGAGGGAAAGCCCAGAGCGTGTATCGGCCACGCGGTCCAGCAAGCCCAGCAGTTCAGACAGCGACAAGCCAAACTTGGAAGTTTCGCCACCTGATTCAGCCCAGAGTCCAGCACCGGTGGTCGAGAGGCGCAGCCGGACGCCAAAGATCACAGGCGTGCTGGCACGTGGCAACAGGCGGTCGTGGAGCACCTCCAAAAGCAGCGCGAACTCTTCCATGCGCTCCAGCACGGGAATCACCCGCTTGCCCAGGCCTTGGCCGGCTAGGATGAGCTGCATCATTGCACGGTCTTTACATCCGTTGCAGATGAGCAGCATGTCGTCACGCTCCAAGTAGGGCAGTGCGGCCAGTAATTCGGGCTTGGAGCCGCATTCCAGTCCAAAAGAGAAAGGTTGCCCCGCTTCTAAGATTTCCTCCACTACCTCACGGAGTTGGTTCACTTTGATCGGATAGACGCCTTGGTAGACGTTGGCATATCCGACCTCAGCAATGGCTCGGCGGAAGGCCCGGTTGAGCTGCACGACCCGCGTGCGGAGCAAATCTTGAAACCGGACTAGCAGAGGTGGATGAATTCCCTGACGACGTAGTCGCGAAACGACTTCAAAAAGATCAATTGAGGGTCCCCCTAGGCCTTGAGGGCGTACAGCAACGTGTCCTGCCTCATTTACATGGAAATATCCGGCTCCCCATGCCGGTACGTGATAAAGGGCTTCGGCCTGCTCGGCCGTCCAAGCAGCGGAGGCTACAGCCGGGTGCGCGGGAGCTTCGTCCAAGGGAAGCGTGGTGGTTAGCGCGTTCAACAAATCTTGCCCAAAGCGATCGGCGTTCCCAACGCCAGAAGCACGAGGGAGTTTCAGCCTCAGGCCGATCGTAACATTTTTAAACTAGCCCTAAGATTTCCGACACCCCAGGTGTTTACTTTGGCTCCAGCTCATTGCGCAGCAAGCGCTGCACGCTGATAGGTTATTTTGACCCAAAACAGCTGCAGACTTTAGCAGTGAAAATAAAACTTACGCAAAAAGCTCTAGCTAAAGGATTCGGGATAGAAAAACCGTGTATTTTGACAGCATGCATTGCTTAGAAGTAATCGGGCTAGGCAAGCGCTTTGGCTTTCGGCGGCTTTTTTCAGGGCTTTCGTTTCGCTTAAAGCCTGGCGAGCAGTTAGCGGTAACCGGACCTAACGGCTCCGGAAAATCCACGCTTGTGCGTATTCTGGCCGGTGTACTTCGCCCCACTGAAGGAAGCGTAGTCTTGCAGGTCAACGGTAAAACCCTGGAAGCCACCGATCGCCCACTTCATGTGGGCTTAGTTGCACCGTACGTGCATTTGTACGATGGTTTTACAGCGCGCGAAAATTTAATGTTTTTGGCTCGAGCACGCGGCCTAGATAATCCTCAAAAATGCGTCGAGGTTTGGCTCGATCGCGTAGCCCTGCGTTCGTATGCCGACGAGCCTGTGGCGGTCTTCTCCTCTGGGATGCGGCAGCGATTGCGCTTTGCAGCCGCATTATTGGCGGATCCGGTGTTGTGGTTGCTCGATGAGCCACGTGCTAACCTCGATGAGGCTGGCCGGCACTTGGTTGCAACGCTACTAGAGCAGGGGCAAAGGCAAGGCCGCCTCATCGTTGTTGCAACCAATGAAGCAGGCGAAGCCGCTGCTTGCGATAGGCAGCTTTATTTACCCGACTACCGAGCAGCTTAGTGGGCCAGGCCTAACGTGAGCAGCGTCACACTGGCTACGCGCGCTGCATGCAGGGCGTGCGCAGCAGCTGTAGCAGTGGCGCCTGTGGTGAGCAGGTCATCTACCAGCAAAATGTGGCGGCCACGGAGTAGGTCTGGCATGGGTGCGCGGAAAGCTCCGGCTACGTTGGCTTGGCGTTCGCTCCGGCTCAGATGCGTTTGGCTGCGCGTAGCGCGCAAGCGTTGAAGCAGCTTCGGCATAACCGGACGACCCAGCACGTCGCCCACACCATAGGCTAACCATGCACTCTGGTTATACCCTCGCGCTAAGTAGCGCCCTCTGTGGAGAGGAATGGGAAGAATGACATCGATTGTCTCTTGCAGCAAGGGGCTAAATGTCTTTCCCATAATTTGGCCAAGATGCAGGCCGTAGGTTGGGCGGTTCCCGTACTTCAGCGCATGGTGCAGGCGTTCAAGCGGCTGCTTGGGCGCATAGTACCACAGGGCATGAGCGGCACGAAAGCATCCTACAGCTGCCGGAAGCTGGTGCAAGCGGTGCAGCGCTTCGCTTTTTGGAACGCGGTGTAGCTGCTGTTGACAAGCTGGGCATAGCGGAAAACGTGCGTTCTCTACGCGCTCGCCACAGTGTAGGCAAAACGGCGGATAAAGCAAGCCCCACAACGCCTGCCCTAGCTGCTGCAAGACTTGCCTGTAAGAATCCAGTAAAACAAGCATCCGGGAGCTTAAGCATGTTTTCTTGCGTGTAAAAAAAATTGTATAATTCCTAGAAAAGCTGCGCAAGCATGCGCCCCAATTTGTCCAGCAAACCAATGTAGCGAGGGCGGCATGGCAAGCCGAAAGCGTCGCGGCATGATCATCAAAAACACGAACGATCGGCCGGTGGAAATTCCAATGAGTACGCGTACGATTTGGCTCAACCCCGGCGAAGAGGCCTTTGTGACAGCCGAAGAGGTACGCGACCCCGTGCTGCGCGAGAAGTTGCAAGTACGGGCGGTCTCGATCGTGCGACCGACTACCGAAAAAGAAGAAGAAGCACTCCGCCAGCAACTGGCCCAGCAACGTTCCTGAAGTCCTATGTTGCATATTCTAGCTTTAGAACCTTGGTATGGAGGTTCTCATCGCAATTTTTTAGACGGGCTCATCCGGCACAGCCGGCATCGGTTTCATGCGATCACCATGACGCCGCGCTTTCGACGCTGGCGTATGCACGGAGGGGCGGTTACGATGGCGCGAAAAGCCCTGCAAGCCTGGGAAGAAGGCTTCCGGCCGGACGTGATCTTTGCCACGAACATGGTCAATCTGCCTGCCTTTTTGTCGCTTACGCGCAGCCGTCTGGCCCATGTCCCGGTGGTGCTTTATTTTCATCAAAATGCCTTGACCTACCCCTTGCCAGAAGGCAAGGAGCGAGAGCCCGCTTTCGGTTACATTAACTATCTTTCCTGCCTGGCAGCCGACCGGGTGCTGTTCAACACGCGCTTCCACATGGAGGAATTCCTTGAAGCGTTGCCGCAGCTTTTGCGGGCGTTCCCGGACTATACCCATCTGGATGCGATACAAGAGATCCGCGCCAAGGCTGCTGTGCTGCACCCAGGCATTGATTTAAAAGCACACGACCGCTATGCTGGAGATCGGCGGTTGCGTTACTGGGGACCAGGAATGCCCCCGCCGGTCATCTTGTGGAATCAGCGTTGGGAGTACGACAAAGCCCCTGAAGTTTTCCTGCGCGTCATGAACCGTTTGGACGATGCAGGGCATCGTTTCCGTCTGATTTTGGCCGGCGAGCGGTTCGAGGAGCAGCCCTATGAGCTGGAGAAAGCTTTCGAACGCTACGCTGACCGCATTCTCCACTATGGCTATGCCGAAGATTTTGAGGAGTACAGCCGCTTGTTGCACCGGGCCGACCTGATTGTTTCTACAGCCCGGCATGAGTTCTTTGGGGTAGCCGTGCTTGAGGCCATCTATTGCGGTTGCCATCCTCTGTTGCCCCATCGGCTTAGCTATCCAGAGCTCATTCCTGCATCGTTGCATCGACCCTTGCTGCATGCACCCACGCTGTACAACGACGAGGAAGAGCTTTATCAGATCCTTTCAGCGCTGCTTAAGGGGCAAGAGCGGCCGCTGCCGCCTGAGCGTCTACGCGAAATTCCGGCGCACTTAGATTGGTCGCAGCACGTGGAGGCCTACGATCGGCTTTTTGAAGAAGTAGCAGGTGTTGCCACGGCTTCTAGAGCCGCTGTGGCTGTTGCCTAAGGTGCTGTTAATTGTTGATGGCCTGAACAAAGCGCAAGGCTTGAGGGGGAGGGGGGTCTCCATCGACGGCATAGGCGCGGGGTTCCCCCGCGGTAGCAAACAACAGCAAAATGGTGTGCTGCGGGTCGTATTGCTCTAATTGATCGCTTAGCCAATGAAGCACTTGCAGGCCTTCTTGGAGTATGCTCAGTGCTTCAGGTGTAGCGTAGGCCAAGCGGTGAATGGCAAAACTGGTCTGCAGCGCTTTACTCGAGGGTGGGCTGGCTTCACTGATGATCAGTACCCCTTCACCGGCTTGTCGATATCCGCTCAGCGATGCAGCTGCCAGTTCTTCCCAGTGCGTTATAATGAACTGATGATGCCGCTGCTCAAGCGCATCCTGCATTTGCACCAGATCGGCCGGGGCGCGGATTACAAAAAGCCGTCCTTGTTCGTCTTGATACTCTACTGTACGATCCGGCATGCGCATAAAGGAGGGGTCGGATGGTCTTGAGGGGTGACCACCCGACCCCGTGGGCTTTAGTCCATGTTCTCTACGATAGCTTGACCGAACTCACTGGTGCGGAGCAGCGTGGCGCCTTCCATGAGGCGGTGAAAGTCGTACGTGACCCGCTTTTGGGCAATGGTGCGTTCGATGCCACGAAGGATCAAATCAGCCGCTTCGTGCCAACCTAGGTAGCGCAGCATCATTTCGCCAGAGAGAATTACCGAGCTCGGGTTGACTTTATCTTGTCCGGCATACTTTGGCGCGGTACCATGGGTGGCTTCAAAGACAGCGTGCCCGGTTTCGTAGTTAATGTTGGCACCCGGTGCAATGCCGATGCCTCCCACCTGAGCAGCCAGGGCATCGGAAATATAGTCGCCATTGAGGTTCATTGTAGCAATCACGTCGTACTCTTCCGGGCGCGTTAGAATCTGCTGCAGAAAAGCATCGGCAATGACATCTTTGACCACAATAGAACGCCCGTTGTGCTCGATGACGTGCCAGGGGCCACCGTCGAGGGGTTGGGCGCCAAAGGCTTCGCGTGCCAGTTCATAGCCCCACTCACGGAAAGCCCCTTCAGTAAACTTCATGATGTTGCCTTTGTGTACCAGCGTGACGCTTTTACGTCCGTTTTCGATGGCATAGCGAATCGCTGCGCGGACCAGGCGGCGCGTTCCATCGCGGGAGATCGGCTTAATCCCAATGCCGCTGGTTTCAGGAAAACGAATCTTGGTTACCCCCAGCTCTTCCTGAAGAAAGCGGATGAGCTTTTGGGCTTCGGGCGTGCCGGCTTGGTACTCGATGCCCGCATAGACGTCTTCCGAGTTTTCTCGGAAGATAACCATATCGACCAGCTCAGGATGTTTGACGGGCGAGGGCACTCCTTGAAAGTACCGCACTGGCCGCACGCAAGCGTACAGGTCCAGCTGCTGACGCAGGGCTACGTTAAGCGAGCGAATGCCGCCGCCTACGGGTGTCGTTAGCGGTCCTTTAATGGCAACCAGATAGTAATCGATTGCTTTAAGCGTATCCTCAGGCAACCAGGTGCCCAGCTGCTGCAGCGCCTTTTCGCCTGCAAAAACCTCAAACCAGACGATCTTGCGCTGTCCCGCATACGCCTTTTCCACTGCGGCATCGAAGACCATCCGGGCAGCCCGCCAAATGTCAGGGCCAGTGCCATCGCCTTCGATAAACGGAATGATTGGATGGTTAGGCACGTCTAAGGTGCCATCTGCACGTTTCTGGATACGCGCTCCCTCGCTGGGGGGCGTTAAGTGTTCAAAGGTAGGCCTTTCGGTAGATACAAGTTGTGTCATGGCAGAACCAACGGTTTTGTCGGGAGACACTTTGGGTTGCAAATTAAGGCATTCAGCCAAAGGATAGCGCTGTTGGCAAAAGCTTCACCGTTCTGGAGGGCGTAGCTCCCGGGCGCGGAGGGTATAAGTCCAGCGTACGGTACCGCGGGCGTCGATGGCACGAAGCGTCAGCACCCGATCGGTGCGCGGCCCAGAGAACGTAAGCAGCACGGCATTGCGCTCCTGCAAAAGCGTCCCCTCTAGGCGCAACGGATTCTCTTCCTGGATGGTTGAGGGTCCAGCGGTAAGCGGCGAGGTGGTGATCTCGTAGAGGGGATAGAATCCCTCGGGCTGATAGCGCATCAGTTCCGTATGGTGACGATCGCCGGTCAAAAACACAACACCACTAATGCGACGGCGGACGATTTCTCCAATAAGCCGCTCATAGTCCTGAGGAAAGCGCGCTGCTACGGATTCAAAACGGGTATAGCGGTTGAGAATCTGGTTGCCATTGGCGACGATCTTGAAAGGTGCGCGGCTCGAGGTGAGCGCATCGATGAGCCACTCGAGCTGCGCTTTGCCCCACATGGTTTTGGAAGTATCTTCTGGGGCGTCGTTAGGGCTACGGTAAAACCGGTCATCCAGCAGGAAAAAATCAACGTCCCCCCAGCTAAACTGGGTGAACACGCCAGGCACGCCTGGCAGTCCATAGGTTGGGTTGGCCCAGTACTGCTGAAAAAGGCGCAGTGCCGCTCCTTTGAACACGTAGCTGCGGTCGGCGTCGTTCGGGCCATAGTCGTGGTCGTCCCAAATGGCATAGTGGTGGGTTGTCGCTAGCAGTGCTTGCAGCAGTGGGTGGCTTCGGGTATGGGCGTAGCGGTAAGACATCATGGCGGGGCTGCCAAAGTCGGCTTCACGTAGATACGTGTTGTCGCCCAGCCAAAGCATCAAGTCAGGCTGGTACTGCACCAGCTGGGTGAGCAGCTCAAAATCCCCGCCATAAGGCTGGCCTGGGCGATCGTAAGGGGGATCGTTTACATAAAAGCAAGAAACGGCAGCTACTGTGAAGGTCGGGGGATCTGTGCGCCATTGCCAAAGAGGCTGCGTTTGAAAGTGTGGCTGGTAGGGCAGGCGTAGCAGGGTGTCGTTGAGAATCACGTTGTAAAGGTAGCGCTGCCCAGGCTCGAGGTAGCCGATAGGAATGTGTACGGTGTAGTCCGTTTCAGGCGTGGTAAAGTAGGGTGGGGTGATGCGCGCACTGTCTTCTGGCTGATCTTCTTGACGGTAGAGCAGCTGCACCTGTGCTGGCGCCCACGTTTGAAGCCAGACGACCACTTCTCGTTGCGTGGCATACCCGTTCATGGGGCCAGCGCGTAGCAGCTCGGCTACGGGTAACGTGGCGGGAATCTGCGCTGCGGCAATTCTGGCCAGTAGCCAAAGGAGCGCAATCCAAGAAAATAGGTAGCGCATGGGTTTGAGTAGCATTTGGCTTACAGGTCACACGGTAAGCTACAAAAGTGCACCGAGACGCCGCAGCCAGTTTGGATTTTTTTAAAGACGGCCCAGCAGGTCTCGCAAGCGCAGCTCCCATACCTTCCAAGCGGCTTCCCAGACAATCGCTTTGCTCATCTTGGAAGATCCTTCCTGGCGTTCTGTGAAAACGATCGGCACTTCCAGGAGTCGAAAGCCCTTGCGCCAAGCACGATACTTCATTTCGATCTGAAAGGAGTAGCCGTTGGAGCGAACGCGGTCTAGGTCGATTGCCTCGAGCACGCGGCGGTGATAGCCCTTAAAACCGGCCGTGACGTCGTAAACCGGTAGGCAGGTGATCGCGCGCGTGTAGAGACTGGCGCTGTAGGAGAGAATCAACCGGGAAAGCGGCCAGTTCATGACGCGCACTCCTCCAATGTAACGAGAGCCAATGACCAGGTCAGCCTCATTGCGTCTCAGCGGTTCGAGCAATCGCGGGAGATCCTCTGGGTTATGAGACAGATCGGCATCCATTTCAACCAGATAGGTAAAGCCACGGCTTAGACCAAAACGGAAACCCGTGACGTAGGCCGAACCCAGCCCCAGTTTGCCTGGGCGTTCGATCAAGAACAGGCGGTTGGGGTGCTGAAGCTGAAGCGCACGCACGCGTTCGGCCGTTCCATCAGGTGAAGCGTCATCGACAATGAGTGCCGAAACGTGGCAAGGCAGCGCAAAGAGCAGCGTAAGCAGGCGTTCAACGTTTTGCGCTTCGTTGTACGTAGGTACGATGACCAGCGTGTCGTTTTGCGGAGCAGTTGCCGTAACCACTTTCGGAGAAAATCGACTTTAAGATGTAAACAACAACGGACCCTTAAACTACAATAGGGGTTCAAAAGAACCAAACGTGCTTGGTAGCGCGTTCACGGGTATCTCAAGAAAACGTAGCGTTTCCGCTGCGCTTTCCGGGTTGCTTCTTTGTATCTTTAAGGGCTACTCCTGCAGTTAGCAAAAAGGGGTAAGCCGCGTATTCCACGAGCGTTATTAACTTAGCCTCCTTGTGCTATGGCCAGTGAGATTAAAAAGAAAAAAGCGACAGCTTCGGCTGGGGTTGGGCAAGCAAATGGGCAGGTCGTTGACCTGCAGGTGCCATCGAAAGCGATTCGTGTGACGCACACCTTCGAGACGTATCCGGCCGGGGTCTATACGCATGAAGAGCTGGGACTCACTCGGGAGCAGCTGTTGGACATTTATCGCAACATGCTGCTTCAGCGCCGGTTTGAAGAGCGTGCGGCACAAATGTACGGCAAACAAAAGATTGCTGGCTTTTTGCATCTGTATATCGGTCAAGAGGCGGTTTCGACCGGTGCTGTATATGCGATTCGCGTTGGGCATGATTCGGTGATTACAGCCTATCGCGACCACGGTATAGGCTTGGCGCTGGGCATGACGGCCAACGAATGCATGGCTGAACTTTTTGGAAAGATCGATGGCTGCTCGCGGGGTAAAGGTGGCTCAATGCATTATTTCAAAGCAGAGAAGAAATTCTTTGGCGGGCACGGTATTGTAGGTGGGCACGTACCCCTAGGCGTTGGCATTGCCTTCGCACACAAGTATAAAGAGGATGGTGGGGTGTGCTTGACCTTCTTCGGCGATGGCGCCATGGGCCAAGGTTCGGTCCACGAATCGATGAACTTGGCCGCAGTCTACAAGCTGCCCATTGTATTTATTATCGAAAACAACCAGTACGCAATGGGGACAGCAGTCTGGCGTGCGTTTGCCAATCCGGAATTTTACCGCTATGCGGCCAGCTACAACATGCCTGGTGCGTTGGTGGACGGCATGGACGTCTTCAGCGTTATCAAAGCATTGCGCAAGCATGTGGCCATGGCCCGTGAATTTCAGCCCTCGGTTGTTGAGGTGCGTACTTATCGCTACCGTGGCCATTCAATGAGTGACCCTGCCAACTATCGCACCAAAGAAGAGCTAGAAGCCAAGAAAAAAGAAGACCCCATTATCCGGCTAAAGGGCTACTTGCTCCAGCACGGGCTTTCTAGCAATGAGGAGCTGGACGCCATCGATGAAGAGGTGAAGGCAGAGGTGCAGGCTTCGGTAGAATTTGCCGAGCGCAGCCCACTACCCCCGCTGGAGACCATTTACGAGGACGTCTACGCCCAGCCGGATTATCCTTTCCTGGCTTAATCGTTCCACGAAAAGCAATTGGAATTCCTATGGCAGTAATGCAATTTCGTGAGGCCATCCGCGCGGCCATGATCGAAGAAATGGAGCGCGATGAGCGTGTCTTTTTGATTGGCGAAGAGGTGGCCCAGTATGACGGCGCTTACAAAGTCAGCGAAGGTATGCTGCGCCGCTTTGGCCCCAAACGGGTGATCGATACCCCAATCAGCGAGGCCGGTTTTGCAGGCCTAGGCATTGGAGCGGCACTGAATGGACTGCGCCCGATTGTCGAGTTTATGACGTTCAACTTCTCGTTTGTGGCTTTTGACCAGCTTGTCAATAACGCAGCTAAAATCCGTTACATGTCGGGCGGTCAGTTCAAGCTGCCTATTGTATTTCGGGGACCCAACGGCGCAGCCGGCCAGCTTGCCGCTACACACAGCACCTCGACTGAGTCCATCTATTCCTACTTTCCTGGCCTCAAGGTGATTGCTCCCTCCAACCCTGATGATGCCAAAGGCCTACTCAAATCAGCAATCCGGGACGACGACCCGGTCATTTTCTTAGAAAGCGAGCTTATGTACAGTCTGCGCGGGGAGGTTAACGAAGATCCTGAGTACTTAATTCCTATCGGGAAAGCGCGCATTGCCCGCGAAGGTGAAGATGTGACGATCGTGGCGCACTCGAAAAGCTATTGGATTGCGTTGGAAGTGGCCGATCGGTTAGCCGAAGAGGGCTATAGCGCCGAAGTGATCGATCCACGCACGATCCGGCCTTTCGATTTTGACACCGTAGTGCAATCGGTCAAAAAGACCAACCGGTGCGTCATTATCGACGAGAGCAACCCCTTTGGCAGCGTGTCTTCAGAAGTTGCCTTTCAGATCCAGCAGCGGGCTTTTGACTATCTGGATGCTCCGGTGCTGCGGGTAACCGCCAAAGACACCCCAGCACCGTATGCTAAAAACCTGATCGCCTACTACATGCCTAGTGTAGAGGCAGCTTACGAAGCCTGCAAGAAAGTGCTCTACGTCGACTAGTCTCCAGGAACCTTTCAGTGCTATAACAGCCATGGCTATACCTATTGAAATGCCCAAAATGAGTGACACCATGGAGGAGGGGGTGGTGGTCGCGTGGTTGGTCGAAGAGGGCCAGCGTGTGTCGGCAGGCGATGTCATTGCTCAAGTAGAAACCGATAAAGCCACGATGGACCTCGAGGTGTACGACGACGGGGTTCTGCTCAAAAAAGTGGTTCAAGAAGGGGAATCGGTTCCCATTGGCGGGCTCATTGCGGTCTTAGGTAAGGAGGGGGAAGATATTTCAGGGCTTTTAGCGCGCTACCAGAAGCGGACTGCGCCATCTCCAGTAGCAAAGCCAGAGACTGTCGAAGCGGTGCCTGCACAAACGGGCGATGGGGCTTCGGCAGCGGTATCAGCCTCTGAAGGTGAAGCTGCGGAAGCGCGCATTAAAGCTTCGCCGCTAGCGCGCAAACTGGCCAAAGAGTATGGACTAGAGCTGCGCACGATTCAGGGAAGCGGCCCTGAAGGGCGGATTGTGCGGCGCGACATCGAGGCCGTGTTGGCCCGGCAGCGCCCTCCTGCAGAAGCTGCACCCACGCCCGCTGTCGAAGCCGCACCCGCGCCGCCACCAGCAGCGGCCCCGGCACCCTCGTTGCCTTATGAGGCAATTCCGCTCACTTCCATGCGGCGCACCATCGCCCGTCGGCTATCGCAAAGCAAGTTTACCGCTCCTCATTTTTACTTGACCGTTGATGTCGACGTTGAAAAAGCTGTTGCCTTCCGTGAGCAACTGAATGCGTTGGCTGAGGCTCAAGGACGCCCCAAGATTTCTTTCAACGACCTTATCACCAAAGCCTGCGCTTTGGCGCTGCGGCAGCATCCGGAAATCAACGCCTCGTATTTTGAACAGGAGGGTGAAATCCGGCGCTGGAAAGAAATCCACATCGGTATTGCTGTGGCCCTTGAGGAAGGACTTGTGACGCCGGTGGTGCGGAACGCCGACCAAAAAGGGCTGGGGCAAATTGCCGAAGAGACGCAAGCACTGGCTGAAAAAGCCCGGCAGCGTAAGCTTCAGCCTCAGGAAATGGAAGGCGCCACCTTTACAACGAGTAACCTGGGCATGTTTGGCATTGAGTCCTTTACGGCCATCATTAATCCGCCCAATGCCTGCATCCTGGCCATTGGCGCTATCCGGGAAGTACCCGTGGTCAAAGATGGCGCTGTCGTGCCCGGCAAGCGCATGCAGCTGACGCTTTCGTGCGATCACCGCATTGTCGATGGTGCCACCGGTGCACGCTTTCTCAAAACTGTGCAACGCTACCTGGAGGAACCCTTAAACCTCCTGCTCTAAAGTGGCGAAAACCCTATGGACTGGCAAAGCGGGCGCGCCACTGGTGCGCCCGCGCTCGTTTTCGGATGCGTATGCGGCTACTGCACCTTTCGGATCTGCATTTTGGGCGCTTGGCTTCCCAGACCATTGTAGCCGATCTGCTGGCAGAAGCGCGTCGCCAGGCGCCGGATTTGGTCGTGGTTAGTGGAGACCTGACGCAGCGCGCGCGGCCTCGCCAGTTTCAAGCCGCGCGCGCTTTCTTGGAGGCCCTACCAGCTCCCTGGCTGGTGGTTCCTGGCAACCACGATGTGTATCCCTGGTGGCGACCCTTAAGCCGCCTGTGGCGCTCTCTGGCACGCTACCGTCACTACATCACGCAATCGCTGCGCCCCTCATGGGTAACGGATACCATAGCGCTGCTGGGGCTGAATACCGCGCATGGGGCTACCATCAAGGGTGGGCGTTTAACAACAGAGGATCTGACGTATTTGCAAACCTTTTTTGCTGCTGCACCACCTCAGGCGCTGCGCATACTGGTGATCCACCATCATCTGGTTCACCTCCAAGACATCGGGCCTCACGACGTGGTGCGCGATGCGCGTCAAGCACTGGAGGCTGTTGCCCAGGCCGGTATCCACGTCATCCTGTGTGGCCACTTGCATATCGCTCATGTAGCCCCTGTTCTTCTACAGCCGCAATGGCAGCTGCTCGTTGTCAGTGCCGGCACGGCTACCAGCAGCCGAGGACGCGGTCCACACCGCCATCAAAATTTCTACAACCTGCTCGAGGTTACGCCCCAAACCCTCCGCATCGAAACCTATCGGTATCATCCCGAAGCCCGAACGTTTACCCTGACGCAAACCCAAACCTTCGAAAGACAAGGAGCCCAGCTGCTTTTGGAAACAGCACAGACTGGCTAAAGCGTGCTGGCCTAATCTTTGCTAGCTTATGGTAAGCCTTTCTTTTTCAACTTGATTTCCATGGGAGTGCGCCAAAAGTATTGCTTAATTATGTACCTATGGCGCATGATAATGGCGCCAACAATTTTTAACAAAGGGGGGCAACTTTGAGGACAATACATTCAAAATTTGAAGAACCCGCCTGGGGCTGCGTAATTCTATAGCGCCGGGCTTGTGTCTGGAAGGGGAAACGCTTTCTATGCCTGCTGTAGATCCCAAGGATTTTTGGGCCCACCTGCAAGAGCGGCTCGCTTGGCTTCAGCGTGAGGTAGAGCGCTTAATTGTAGAAAACGAACGCCTGCGCGAAGAAAACCGAAGGCTTCGAGAGGAGGTGACGCTCTACCGATTATTTCAGGAGCTGCAGCCGCAGTCTAAAGAAGAGCTTCCGGAGCTTTCGGCCGAGATGCTCCGACAGGCTATGGAATTTCTGGACCGGCTACCCGACGAAATGGGCTTTAGTGAGTTTTTTGACCGAGCTGAGCAAGAGGGCATTGAAAGTGCGGTAGCCCGGGACTATCTGCTGACGTTTCTGCGTGAAGAGCTGCTGCGCCAGCAAGGGGGGCGATTGCGTAAAACCCATCGCGCGGCGTTTGGTAAAGCATAAAAAAAGCGGGATCTCTGAGATCCCGCTTGCCTTTTTAAGAGGCTTTACTTTACGACCGCTTCCACTGCTCGCGAAGTTTACGGCGGTGCTCCCGCACCTGACGCTCGATGGAATCCAGCGCACTTAGCAGGGCTTCTTGCACGGAAGGGGCGACTTCGACAGCCGCGATGTTTTCCGGTCGATGGTATACCACAACACGCACGCGGTAAGCATGCGGCGTTTGACTCCGCTCTGCTTGTTGCACCGCCACAGAAACGCCGGTAATGTCGCGGTTTTTTTTGGCCAACTTGTAAATGCGTTGCTCGACCTTTGCTTTGAGGGCGTCGGTCAGTTCATGGTTTTCGCTGTAGTACTCAAACGCAATGTTGGGCGTCTCCATAAAGCTTTGGGATGGCTTGGTGAATCTTTACGCCGCAAGGGATGCGGCAGGGTACAGCACTTGGTATTTTTCACGCACATACTGCAACCACGGCTCCACCTGGAGCGGCTTGCCTGTAGCCCACTGTAAAAGGACAGCCGCCTTCCAAGCGCGACCGTAGCGGTGAATGTGCTTGCGCAACCATTCCAAAATGGGGAAAAACGTCCCTTGACGTACAAAATCATCCAGCTCTACGAATGCAGTGCGAAGAGCCATAAACAACTGCGCAGCCATCAGGTTACCTAAAGTATAGGTTGGAAAGTATCCAAAAGCTCCTTGTGCCCAGTGAATATCTTGCAACACGCTTTCTCGAAGTGTGGTAGGGCGCAGCCCTAGGTAGCGCTGCATACCTTCCTCCCAGGCTATAGGTAAATCCTGCACGGACAAGCTCCCTTCAATTAAGGCTACCTCCAGCTCAAAACGAAGCAAAATATGCAAGTTATAGGTCACTTCGTCGGCCTCTACGCGGATCAGCGAAGGTTGCACGCGGTTGATGGCGCGGTAAAAAGCCTCTAAGGGCACGTCGCAGAGCACATCCGGTAAAGTTTCCTGAAGCTGAGGATAGAAATATTCCCAAAACGGTAGACCGCGACCGATCACGTTTTCCCAGAAGCGGGATTGCGACTCGTGCAGCGCGAGCGAAGCGCCATCAGCCAATGGCGTGCGTTCCAATGCTGGGTCGATGCCTTGTTCATAGAGCCCATGCCCAGCTTCGTGTAGTGTAGCAAATAAGCCGCTGGTGAAATCATTCGGATGAATACGGGTCGTTAGCCGTACATCGGCAATAGCAATCCCTGTGCTGAAAGGATGCACGGAAGCGTCTAGCCGTCCACGATCCAGATCAAAGCCCAAGGCTTGGAGTAGCCTGCGATTCAGCGTCCATTGCCGATCGGGTTCTACATATCGACGCAGGAAGGCATCTTCGGGTTGCGGCTGCTCGAAGAGTGCCTGCAAAAGAGGCACTAGGTGTTTTCGAAGTTGCTCAAAGAGGGTTTGCACTTCGGCCGTGGTCATGCCAGGCTCATACTGGTCCAGCAAGGCATCGTAGGGATGGTTCGGGTACCCTAGCGCCGCGGCCTTTTCTCGTTGGAGCACCAGCAAGCGCTCTAAGTAAGGCGCAAAGAGATCATAGCGATTTGCTGCGCGGGCTTGCTTCCAGGCTTCGCGAGCCTGCGACTCGGTGCGTGCCAGTTCGGCTACCAGTTTGGTTGGCACGCGCCGCGCCTTTTCATAGTCTTCGTGCACAACACGCACCAAACGAACGCTGAGATCGTCAGCCGGCCAGTCGCGCACAACTTCAGCAGCAGCTTCTAGTAGTTCCCCTGTTTTTTCAGAGGTGAACCATTCGTGAGCTAGGCGGTGCAGCGTGCTTAGTTGTTCGGCACGAACGCTGGCAGCACTGGGCGGCATGTACGTCTCCTGATCCCATTCCAGCAAAGCTGCCGCTGCGCGAACGTCCATAATGCCCCCCAGGTGTTCGCGCAATGCCATGAGGGCCGGATGCATAGAAAAAGGGCTTGTTTTATCCATCATGTTTATTTATTCTCTCAAAGACTGGTTTGCACCAATCCTTGACCCCTATGATGGCGTGGCTTCTTGGGCTCAGCTTTTGGATGTTTTTGCCAGCGCAAGATACAACGGTAAACGATTCGACGTTGCTAACGCTCTGTGAAGGTTTGCGCGTGGCCGATGTGGTCGATGCCATGGATATGGTTGGGTTGCGCCATGTGGGGTTGGTGGACACGCGTATTCAGCCGCTTTGGCGGGACTTAGAGGATTTCCGACATCACTTTTGTGGGCTTGCCCTTACTGTACGTTACGTGCCCACCAACAAAATTGTCCCCAACCCGATACCAGAAGCAGAATTCGACGCTTGGAGTAGCCACTGGTACAATACGCTTTCGCCTGAACCGTTTATTGAGCTTATTCGGCCGGGGACCGTGATCGTGATCGACGCCAGTGGCAATGGGGATACCGGCTCGATCGGTTCCTATAACACTCTGGTTTGGTATGCCCGAGGGGCGCGTGGTATTGTAACCACGGGAAGCGTGCGCGATACTGATGAAATCATCAAACAGCGCATTCCGCTTTATTTGGATCCATTGCAACGGGGACGTGGCATCCGACCTGGGCGCAACGAAATCGAATCGGTAAACCGGCCTGTTGAAATTGGCGGTGCGCTGGTTAGGCCTGGCGACGTGGTTGTAGCAGACGGCGATGGGGTGGTTGTGGTACCCCGAGAGCATGCCGTTCGGGTATTCCAACTGGCTCGGCGCGTTTTGCAAGCCGATAAACAAGGCCGTCGTCAGCTCTACCAACAGCTAGGACTGCCGCTGGACAAGACCGTTCAAGAATAGTCCTAACAGGGCTTTGAAGAAACGTTGAGGTAGGAAGTAGGCATGCCCACTGCGGGATCCTAGACCTTGACAAGGCGTGAAAACCTGCGCTAGTTTGCGCTGCCGACCCAACACGCCAACGTAGCTCAGCTGGTAGAGCAGCTCACTCGTAATGAGCAGGTCGCCGGTTCGAGTCCGGCCGTTGGCTCCCTGACCACCAGATCGATGCGATCTGGTGGTTTTTTTATGGCATTAGGGTCTGTTGTGGCGCTTTTGTAGCGCAGCCCTTCGCAGAATAAACTGGTCGTACTGGCCGGTTGGATGCCCATGGAGTCGAGGATGAAGTGAAAGAGACTCCGAAGACCTTTGTAGTTTATCAGAATTATCCGAATCCTTTTCATCCTAGGACAGCGATAAGGTTTGATTTGCCTGAGGCTGGGGATGTGCGGGTTGAGGTTTTCAATTTGCTTGGGGAGAAGGTGGCGACGCTTTATGAGGGTTTTATGAGTGCTGGTGTGGGTAAGACGCTAAGGTGGGATGCGGTTGGTTTTCCGAGTGGAGTTTACTTTTACCGGGTGAGTTTGAACAGTAGATATGTTGAGGTAAAGAAGATGGTGTTGGTTAAGTGAGGGTCGTTTCTTTGGGGACCTTGCGTGCAGGCTCCTTTGAGTTTTTCAGAGTCAAAGAGGGCTTCCCGTTAGTGAAAAAGCGTAAGCTGTGGTGTTTCCCTTGGGCAAGGGAGTTTTTTTGAGCAAGAGGTAGAAGCCAAGGGGTTAGCGGTTGGTCTCAAGGCCAGGGGGTGCCGCTTTTGGGGTAGGGCTTTAGAACAGCGCGTTTATATTCGTTTCTCTTGTGAAAGGCGTTCTGATTTAGCTTTGGCTGGCAGATGCCATGATCTCCAATTGAGCTCAGGCGTTTATTGGAACGAGTGTTCATTTGGTTTAAAGGTGTTGCTGTGAACCTACTGGCTTCGCCTGAGCGTCGTTATACGCTTGGCGGCGTGCTTTTGGCGTTGTTTTTGGGGGCGTTGGATCAAACGATTGTGGCTACGGCCTTGCCGCGCATTGTGTCCGATCTGCGGGGTTTAGAGCGTTATACGTGGATTGTTACGGCTTACCTACTCACCTTTACGGTTGCCACGCCGATTTATGGCAAGCTTGCCGACGTGTACAGCCGTAAGCGGATGGAGCTGATAGCCATTGTTATTTTTTTGGTGGGTTCGGTTTTGTGTGGTTTGGCTGGAGAGTTTGGCGCCTTGCCGCTCTTGGGTGACGGAATGAACCAACTTATTGTCTTTCGTGCGCTGCAGGGGTTGGGTGGGGGAGGGCTTTTTGCTATGGCGTTCATTATCATTGCCGATCTGTTTCCTCCGGCTGAACGTGGGCGTTACCAAGGTCTTGTAGGTGCTGTTTTTGCGCTTTCCAGTGTTATTGGGCCGTTTGTTGGTGGCGTGTTGACCGACCATGGTGATGCGTTGATTCCAGGCGTTGCCGGTTGGCGATGGGTATTTTATGTGAACTTGCCCTTGGGTTTTGTTGCGCTTTGGTTCATTGCCACCCGCATGCCGGTACTTTCTCCTCTGGCAGCGTACCGAAGGCTCGACTACCTTTCGATGCTATGGTTTACAGGGGCATTGGCAGCGTTTGTGTTAGGGTTGCAATTGGATAAGCAAGTGCACCCTTGGTCGGCGCCTGAGACGTTCCTGTTTTTGGGAGGGGCTGCACTGCTGCTTGGGCTGTTTCTGCTCCGTTCCCGAAGTTCTCCTTCTCCTGTATTGGATCTTACCCTTTTCCGCAATCGGGTCTTTACCACATCGGCCATTGCGCTTTTTCTTATGGGCGCGGCCTTTTTAAACATTGTCCTCTTTGCTCCCCTTTTCCTTATCAACGTACTGGGGGTGTCGGCTACCGAAGCAGGTCTGAGTATGATTCCTTTTTCCCTGGGGACAGCGGCAGGATCGACGCTTGCTGGACAGCTGGTTTCTCGCTTTGGACATTATCGCTGGTTTATGCTTGCGGGCGAAGGGGTTGTGTTGGTGGGCGTTTACTTGTTGACCACGCTAACGCCACAAGCCTCCCCAGGACAGGTTGCTCTGTACTTGGCCTTATGTGGATTGGGCCTAGGACCGACAATGCCGCTTTTCCCGCTGGCTATTCAAAATGCTGTGGACGTGCGCAAACTCGGGCAGGCGACCAGTGCCAGCTTGCTCTTTCGTCAGATCGGCGGCGTTGTAGGAACCGCAGTTATGGGTACGGTGCTGGCCGTGACGCTGATGCGCGCAATGCCTGAGACGACGATGGCGGTCTCAGACATGCTGGAAAAAGGGCGTCAGAACGGGTTGGCAGCGATTGCTGCTCAGTACGACTCACTGGCTGCAGAGCTCAAGGAAGCACTCGCGCGTCATGATGGGCGAGCCCTGGAACGCACGCTGCGTAAAGCGAAGCTGCCGCCTGTCGTTGAACACCGTCTATGGGCTGCCTTTAATGGCACAGCTGCGGCCGATTCACTACAACGCTTCGTTGCGCAACAGCTCGGTGCCGTACGCGAGCAGATGCTGACGCAACTGCGCAGCGGCTTTGCCGAAGCCATTTTGTGCATCTATCGCTATGTGCTCGGGTTGATTCTTGCTGGCTTTGCGGTCACCTGCTTTATTCCAGAACTGCCGCTGCGCCGCACGCATGAACCAAGCCAATCTTTGTTGCGCTAAAATAAAAACTTGCTTTTCGGCAGCGCGTACCTTTCTTTAAAAGAAAGGAGAAAGCCATGAAGCTTATACGCGTTTACACTCGTCCCGATGGACAGGCGGCTTTTGGGCAACTGGAGCTTATGTTTCGGAATGCTGGGCCAGAAGGGTTGTTTTCTAAGCGTTGGCCGGCTAAACATATCCAGTTTTTAGAAACGCCTGCCGGACAGGCTCATGATTGGGGACCTGTGCAAGCGCGTCAGCTGCTGATCGTGCTGGAAGGCGTGCTCGACGTGGTGGTCGCAGACGCCCAACAGCACCGCTTAGGACCAGGGGCTGTGGTGCTTTTTGAAGACCTCCATGGCGCTGGACATCGTCTGCACATTCCAGGCAGCCATCCTTGTCGCATGTTGATTGTCACATTGGCCGACGGGGTCTCTATAGATGAAGTTGAGGAGGCAGGTGCCGGGTCGTTTCCGGCCAGCGATCCGCCTTCGTGGACCAGCACAGCGATTACGTAGCGCATACGTCGCAGTTTCTGTTGCAACAAGCGTTATGGTATTCGGTTATGAGGGGGTACGTTGTACCAATCGGCTCCAGGTATGGGCGTGCACGGCATTCATCACGTAACGGCGCTTTGTGGTCCGGCTCAGGAGAACGTGGATTTTTACGTGGGTGTGCTGGGGTTGCGCCTAGTCAAGCGCTCGGTAAACCAGGATGATCCCACAACCTACCATTTGTTTTATGCTGATGGGGTAGGAACGCCGGGCACAAGTCTAACTTTTTTCCCACAGCCTAGCCTATCGTCGGCGCGAAGCGGCACGGGACGGATTATGGAGGTGGTCTTTGCTGTGCCGTCCGAAAGCTTTGCCTACTGGCAGCAGCGCTTGGCGCGTTATGGCGTGGCCTACAGCTTGGTGGAAACGTGTTTTGGAGAGCAGGCCCTCTCGTTTCAGGATCCCCATGGATTGCAGCTGGCCCTGATAGGAACTGAGAAGATGCGGCCGTTTGTGCCTTGGGACAAAAGCCCGGTGCCGCCAGCGCACCAGCTTCGTGGGTTTTATGTGGTGCGACTTTGGGAGCGTGCTTTGGAACCTACAGAGCAGGTGCTACTCGGGCTTTTGGGCTTTCGGCAAGTTGCTCAGGAAGGGGCATGGTATCGATATGCTGTTGAGGAAGGCGCGCCGGGGCAGCTTATCGACGTACAGGTGTTGCCTGGAGTTTCTTCTGGGCGCGATGGCCGTGGGGGGGTGCACCACGTAGCTTGGCGTGTGCCTGATGTTGAAGCTGCAAATCGGCTGCGGCGCCTTGTCGCGGCAGCAGGGCTGCGCCCTAGCGGACTGGTTGATCGTTTTTGGTTTACTTCGGTGTACTTTCGGGAGCCTGGGGGCGTGCTGTTTGAGCTGGCTACCGACGGCCCTGGTTTTGGCCGGGATGAAGATCTGGCGCATCTGGGTATGCGTTTGGTGTTGCCCCCTTGGTTGGAGCCGCATCGTCGTGACCTTGAAGCGGCGTTGCCACCGCTGCGTTTGCCCGAGCCTACAGCGTGGGTATAGGTCTGCTTTAGAGCTGAGCGACAATGTGGCGCAATCGCTCGCGCACTTGCTCAGCGATGCTGCGCAAAGCCGGGTTGTTTACGGCTTGCATTGAGGCGACGGGATCGATGGCTGCCACTTCGGTTTGCCCTGTTTCGGTTTGGCGCACAATCACGTTGCAAGGCAGCATTGTGCCAATGTAAGGCTCGGCCTGCAGGGCCTGGTGGGCAAAATGCGGATTGCAAGCGCCTAAGATTTTGTAAGGGCGCACGTCAACGTTGAGCTTCTTTTTTAGCGTAGCCTGCACATCGATTTCGGTAAGCACGCCAAAGCCTTCCTGTTGCAGCAGGTCGCGCACACGTGCTTCGGCTGCTTCAAGGCTTAGGGGCAGCGTGCGGGCAAAGTAGTAGGGTGTTGGGTTCATAGTATATCTCCGTTATTGCAACTCTAAAACAGCAGCTTCAAATTGGGTAAAATTGGCTGCACCAGGCCAGGTTGCGCGAATGATCCCTTCGCGGTCAATGATAAACGTGGTAGGGCGGGCTTGCTCAACGCGATTGTATGGCCAAGGCCAACGCGTATCTTGAGGCAGATAGCCACTAACGGCCTCGATGGGGTGATCTTTCATGAACTCTAGAATCGTCTGTCGCGTCTCGTCTGAGATCATGATCACCACGATACCCTGATCGCGGTAAGCCTGTTGAAACCGATTGAGTTCAGGAATTTCTTCCAAGCAAGGGCTACACCAGGTAGCCCACAGGTTGAGCACAATAATCTGGCCGCGGTAGTCGGCCAAGGTGCGCGGTTCATCAGTAGCTACCAGCCGGAAGCGGAGCTCTGGTGCAGGCCGACCTACGGCACCCGGGGGAAGGAGAGCTTCTGGTTGGGTATGGCGGGTATACGTCAGGGTAGCCAGTACCAGACCAGCGAGAATAACTACAGCTCCAAACGTTGCGCCGGTCCAAGCAGCAGCCCCTTCTAGGCGTCGTTTTGGACTTAGGTATCGCGCAAACCAAAGTAGTCCAGCGCCACCAATCATCAGTAACGCGGCCAGCGTGTAGAGCGCTGGCGGACTGAAAGGCAGCGTTTCCTCCATGGTTTATTCTTGCCTACCGTAACGAGCAAATACCTGCGTTTGACCTGCGGTCGTAAACGTGAGCACTTCATAAGGATCTTGCCGATTTCCTTGCTCCATGCCTGGCGAGCCAATGGGCATGCCAGGGACGGCCAGGCCAGCTACGTTAGGCTTTTCGCGGAGCAAGCGCCAGACCTCAGCAGCCGGTACGTGACCTTCAATCACATAGCCCGCCACCAGCGCTGTGTGGCAAGAGTGCAGTTTGGGAGGTACCTGAAACCGCGTTTTGATCGTGCTCATGTCTTGCACGTCTTCGAGCTTTACTTTAAAGCCTGCAGCCTGCATGTGCTCGACCCATTTAGTGCAGCAGCCGCAGGTAGGGCTTTTGAATACCGTAAGGGTCGGCTGAGCTGATGCGTTTTGCCAATGACTGTAAAGTGCTAGACCTGCAGTGGCCAGCACTGCGCCCAAGGTAAAACCCAGGGCATAGGTTTTCAGGGAAAAAGCCATAGCATGGAAGGTAATTTTGTGAAAAACACCAAGAGGAAAACCGCTCCGGGCTCAAAAGGCTCCCATCTTTGATTCACAGATTGCTTTTGATAAACAATTCAGGAAAACGCCACCGCAATAGGCGCGGTTTGTCACGTTGCACTAACTTTTACACCATGATTCGGCTAGCTAGTCTTTACACGGTTATGCGTAAGTTGTACGTCTTGAGTTTTGGGCTTTTGCTGATGGCTTGTCAGTCGGAAGGACAGCCGCGCAACGCTGAAGATCGTTTCGCGCAGCTTGGACGACAGGTCTATCAGACATATTGTGCTACTTGTCATCAGCCCAACGGTCAGGGCGTGGCGAACATTTATCCTCCGCTGACGCCTAATGAATGGATTCAGGGAGATAAGGGAAGGCTGATTCGGTTGGTGTTGCATGGCGTGCAAGGAGAAATGCGCGTAGGAGATCAGGTCTACAACAATGTAATGACAGCCCACGAGTTTTTAAGCGACGACCAGATTGCGGCTGTGCTGACGTTTGTTCGCCAAAACTTTGGCAACAAGGCCGATCCCGTAACGCCAGAAGAAGTAGCAGCGGTTCGCGCGGCAAGTCAGCAGAAAGGCCCTTGGGAAGCTTCGGTGTTATGGGACCAGGTGGGGATTCCGAGGACAAACGCCGCGCCTAATCCTTAAAAGCTACTTGTTCAGTGCGTTTTCAAGTGGGCGTGCAGGTAGGCGGAGTCGCCCAGTGGCGGCCTCGGCGGCTTGCGCCAGCTGGCGCCAAGCCTCAAATTGCCACAGCCGTGCGTGTGTCCGAATAATTTGGAGCTGGCGTAGGCGATAAGGTGTGGGATGCTGAGCTGCGAGGGCTTCAAAGCGAACAACGAGGCTGTCGAGCAGGGCGCGATTGGCGTGCGTAAAGCCAAAATGGCCAATATCTTCGACAAGCAGGGCGTAGGTTTGATCCCAGTTGGTTGCTTCTTGCAATTCTGCTGGGTGATAGGTTTGGTGATCATAGCGGCGGAGCAACTGCAGTCCAGTAAAGCCCATTGCCTGCAGGCGCTCTACTGCGCCTAAGGGAAGAAAGAAGCGGATGGGGGGCTGTTGTGCGCTACGTGCAAAACGAATGTCGCCGCTGGGAGGTACGCCTTGCCCTGCTGTGCTGGGCGGCAACTGAAAATGGGGATTCAGTAACCGGAAGCGGTGATAGAGGCTTGTGCCTTTAGGTGCAACGCACCAATTCAGCGTGTCGCCACCCGCTTGTCTTAAGGCATGAAGCAAGTCACTGAGGTAGAAGGGCTGCTGAGCGACAACTTGCACCAGCTCAGCTTGTACAGTACGGCTGGTGTCCAGCGGAAGATGCTCAAGAGCGCGGACGGTCCCGTACAGCGAAGGTACGTAACCACGCGAGTAGTTTCGAAACGAAGTGTTGGTACTAAGCTGGGCAAAGCCCTCCGTTAGGGCCCAGATGTAAGCGTCGACTACGGTCGTGCCGGCTTGCAAGTACCGTGTACCTTCCGTGAGGAAGGCACGATAAATGCGGAAAAGGTTCGCTGGTCCTGTGTGATACGCCGAAAGCCCAGGAATTTCATGACCTACAGCGTTTGTATACCCCCGCATAACCAGAAAGGCCGGTTCCATAACCAGTAAAGGATGCCATTCTTCTGCCACCTGCAGGGTGTTCCCGTAGGCTGTAGGCAGTTTGTAGTGATGGATGCCATATTGGCGCAGCAAGTAGGGCATGAGCTGGTAGCGGCTGCGCGCACCGGCAGGCGAGACCAACCGATCATCGTTAAAGGTTTCAACAACGCTAACGGCTGTACTCAGCAAGCTCAGGTTTAAAGATCGGGCCAAGCGGATTTCGTATTCTAAATAGGGCAAAGCACGCTGAAAAGCTTCCTGCACCTGGGTGGCACGTCCCCAGCGAGCTTGGAGAGCGCTGCGTGCAAATCCACGGGCTGCAAAGTCGTCGAGTAGGTTACGGGTGATTTCACGCCGAACCCGATCGACAGCATCCCAGTCCATCTTGCCCTGTTCGTCATAGCGCTGGCGCCAGTCGGTAAGCTCATAGCGGATGAGCTCTCGGCCTGTACGGCTGTCATAGATGCGAATCGTAAAGTTATCGTCTACAGCTTGCCGAAGGGTGTACTGGGTGAGCAATGCCTGAAAAGCAGGCAGCAGGGGAGCTGCTACGATAGGATCTGTTGCAGAGGCTGCACCAGTAAAATACGGTCCATAGCGCACATCCGGATGCAAATCGGCTGCATAGGTTCCCAAGGTAAGCGGTGTTGGGGCTGGAGGAGTAGTGGGCTTAGGCGCAGGCGATGGGACAGTTGCTGAAGAAGCAGGCGTAGGCAAAGTAAAATACCGCCACAAGGCGATGGCCCAATGTGTAAAACTGGCTGTGACGGTAGCCACAAGTAGGACCACCAAGCCCGTCCGCCACAACTGCTGACGCTCCATCATAGGCTTCATTTTAAGCACAATATATGGCCGAAATCGGCAAAAGCTCCCTTCGGTAAAGTATCGGCGGACCCGCTTTGAAAATACAGCATGCTGGCTACCTTGGCCAAAGTTCGGCAAGCTGAAGCCTTTGAGGATCCGGCCTGGCCGTTACATCCAGAGACAAAATAAGTGCCGCATCCGTGGTTAATGCCTGCGTGACGTAAGGGGCAAATCGCCCTTCTTTGAGGGCCTGATGCAATGCCTGCTTGATCGTGCGCCGCAGACCATAGGCATCGGTGGTCGAGCTCCCATGAATAAGCTGCACTTGGGCCCGCCCTCGGCTTTGGGCTGCGGCAACCACACGTAAGGCTAGGGCAAGGGCCTCCTCAACGCGTGCACCGTGCAGATCGAGCACAACGCACCGCCCATCATCTTTTAAGCTAGGATAAGGCATAGCAGGGCTTTTTTTTAATAAAAAACACCATCGCGGTTAGGGTTTCCCTAAAGACTTATTGAAAGCGTTTCTGTTAAATAATTGTATCGAAAACGCTTGCAGCTTCCGGAAATGAATCTGTGCTATGGGCTTTTCGTAGAATGACTCGTTCCTAAGCAAACAATCTAAAGGAGGAAAGCAACGCCATGAAACGGCTCTGGCATACGTTGAAGACGCAGCTTACGCAGTTGGCCTATGCGATGGCTCTTCCGGCCTACACCTACTGGGGCTATTGCACGATTTGCGGCAAATCCACACCTTGGCAGGTCGAGGCGCTGCGCGGTCATTATAAATGTCTAAGCTGCGGTACCAATCCGCTGAGTACTGAGCGGACAAAAACGCTGGCTGGTGTTTAAGTAGCTTACGTGGGGGCCTCTGCCAGAGGCCCCCACATTTTTGTAACAAATCTGTTTTGTACTTGCTTTTTTAGAAGGGATTCCCCTAATTAAAAAGTCAACATGTTCCACAAACCTATCATGGACTATGCCTATTCGTAAAGCACAGGCTGTCTGGAGCGGTAATCTGCGGGAGGGGAATGGGCGTGTTTCCTTTGGGCGAGGCCCTGCTTTTGAGGGGGCTTATTCGTTTGCTTCTCGGTTTGAAGAAGGGGCGGGTACCAATCCTGAGGAGCTTATTGCAGCGGCTCATGCGGGATGTTTTTCCATGGCATTAGCCAATCGGTTGGCGCAGGCGGGCTACGTGCCCCAGCGGGTGCAAACGGAAGCTCGGGTGCACTTGGAGATGAAAGATGGTGCCCAAATTACCAAAATTGAGCTGCATACCGAGGTAGAAGCTCCGGGACTAGACGAGGCCACATTTCGTGAGCATGCCGAGGCCGCCAAAAATGGGTGTCCCGTTTCGAAAGCACTGGCGAGCGTGCCTATTGAGTTGCACGCCCGATTGGTTTAAGTAAAGTCGTTACAAATTGGCAACGGCTGGCGCTAAGCCAGCCGTTTTGCCGTTTTTTTAGGAACGTTCCTCTGTGAAGTGTTCTACATAAAGTAGTTCCTGTCGTTGGTTAAGCGCATCCTTTGCAGGTACTTATGGAAAGCTTTCGTTTGCGGCGTATTGCGTTTATTGGAAACTATCTTCCCCGGCAGTGCGGCATTGCTACGTTTACCACAGACTTGTGTGAGGCTGTTGCTGCAGTGGCGCCAGAGCTAAGCTGCATTGCGGTACCGATTAATGACCGTGCCGAAGGCTACGCCTATCCTGCACGTGTGCGTTTTGAGATTGCGGAAGAGGACCTTTCGGCCTACCGCAGGGCTGCTGAGTTTCTCAACATTAACGATGTAGATGTGGTATGCCTGCAGCATGAATACGGCATTTTTGGAGGTCCTGCAGGTAGTCATGTGCTTACGCTGCTGCGCGAGCTGCGCGTACCTGTGGTCACCACGCTACACACGATTCTACGCGAGCCTAGTGCCGAGCAGCGAGCAGTTATGGAAGAGCTTACGGTGCTTTCGGATCGCCTGGTGGTTATGACGCAGCGGGGTAAGGAATTCTTGCAGACGATCTATGGCGTTCCAGAAGCGAAAATTGACCTCATTCCCCACGGCATCCCAGAGGTCCCTTTCGTTGACCCGAACTTCTACAAGGATCGTTTTGGGGTTGAAGGCAAGACGGTGCTGCTCACGTTTGGGTTGCTTTCTCGTAATAAAGGCATTGAGTACGTCATTGAGGCCCTGCCGGCCATTTTGGAGCGCCATCCAAATGTGGTCTACATTGTGCTAGGGGCTACGCATCCGCATGTACGCCAGTATGAAGGCGAAACCTATCGGCTGTTTTTGCAACGGCGCGCGCGGGAGCTGGGCGTTGAGCAGCAGGTGATTTTTTACAACCGATTTGTTAGCAACGAAGAGCTGGTTGAGTTCATCGGTGCTGCTGACATTTACCTAACGCCTTACCTGAACCGTGAGCAGATTACCTCGGGTACGCTGGCCTATACGGTAGGTTGTGGCAAGGCGGTGATTTCGACGCCTTACTGGCATGCCGAAGAGCTGCTGGCTGAGGGCCGCGGCATTTTGGTCCCTTTTCGGGATGCAGCAGCAATTGCCAAGGCAGTGAATCGGCTCTTGGACGATGAGATCGAGCGCCATGCAATCCGCAAGCGCGCCTATCTTTACAGCCGCCATATGATCTGGCCTGAAGTGGCGCGATGCTACTTAGAAAGCTTTAGGCGAGCTCGTGAAGCTGGGACAAGCCGCACCAGGGTGGCAATGCCCACGCTTGGCCAGCGTCCCGATGAACTGCCTATGCTTAAGCTCGACCATCTCAAACGGCTCACGGACGATACAGGCATCCTGCAACATGCTACCTACACGGTGCCCAATTACAATGAAGGCTATACGACCGATGATAATGCACGTGCCCTTATTGTTGCTGTACTGCTCGATGAACTGGAAAGTAAAAGCGTGCCAGAAGCCGTTGAGCTCGCTACGCGTTACCTCGCCTTTCTTTGGCACGCCTTTAATCCAGAAACTCGCCGCTTTCGCAACTTTCTGGCCTACAGTCGCCAGTGGCTTGAAGAAGTCGGATCTGAAGATAGCCATGGCCGGGCGCTTTGGGGACTGGGTTGGGTAGTAGGATGGTCACGCCGGCCTGGTCTTTGGAAACTCGCCAGCCGGCTTTTTCATGCAGCCTTGCCGGAGACGTTAACGTTTACCAGTCCGCGTGCTTGGGCGTTAACTATTCTGGGCATTCAGGAATACCTACGGCGATTCTACGGAGACCGTACGGCACAACAGGCCCGCGAGACGTTAGCCGACCAGCTTTACCAATGCTATCGGGCAAATCAACACGACGATTGGTGCTGGTTTGAAGATCGGCTAACGTATGCCAATGCGCATCTGCCGCATGCACTGATTGTTGCGGGCCAAACCGCAGGTCGATCGGATTGGGTGCAAGCCGGCCTGGAGGCCTTGGACTGGCTGGTTCGTGTGCAGCAAGATGATCAGGGGTACTTTGCTCCGATCGGCAACGACGGATTCTACGTACGTGGAACGACAAGACCTGCTTTCGATCAGCAACCCATCGAAGCGCACGCCACAGTAGCAGCCTGTCTGGAAGCCTACCGCCTAACGCACCAGATACGCTGGTATCGCGAAGCCCGGCGGGCTTTTGAATGGTTCCTTGGACGCAATCAGCTTGGCATGCCGCTTTACGATCCCACTACTGGAGGGTGCTACGACGGCCTGCACGCAGGTGGCGTTAACGAAAACCAGGGGGCTGAATCGACCCTTTCGTTTCTACTTGCGCTTTTGGAAATGCGGCGGATAGAAACCTACCTGTCGCTGCAACAGCGGCAAAGCGACCGGCGCGTCACGCAAACGGCCGAAGAGGCGGGCACTGCATCGCGTTTTTTGTGAACTTGCTTTGCTGGGGAACCTGGCGCCTGGCGTATCGTGCTCAATCCTATTGAAGTGTTTTTTGTCTGAAAAGGGTAAGCCATGCAGGTCCCGCTTGCGCTGGTAACCAAATACAACCGTCCAGGTCCGCGGTATACAAGCTATCCGCCTGCGCCGCATTTTCGGCCAGATATCGATGCCGAAGCCATAGTCCGCCTGTTGCAAGAAGACAATCTGCAGCCGAAGCTAGGCCCGCTTTCGCTGTACGTACACCTGCCTTTTTGCCGCTCGCTTTGTTACTACTGCGGCTGCCATATGATGGTTACGCACCGGCCGGAGAAAATTGCGCAGTATTTAAAGTATCTGGCGCGTGAGATCGCGTTGGTTGCGCGTTGGGTAGCCCCTGAACGGCAGGTGGTCCAGCTTCACTGGGGGGGAGGGACGCCCACTTACCTAGCGCCTGCGCAGATTGTGGGCCTTATGGAGGTGCTACGGGCGCATTTTAGCTTTGCGGACAAGGCTGAGCTTGGCATTGAAGCGGATCCGCGCGGGCTAACCAAAGCGCATCTGGAGGCCGCTAGGCAAGCTGGCTTTAACCGGATTAGCTTTGGCGTTCAAGACCTGGATCTGAAGGTGCAGCAAGCTATCAACCGCATTCAGCCTTACGAACAGGTAGCTGAAGTTACCCATTGGGCGCGAGAGCTGGGTTTTGAGAGCATCAGCTATGACCTGATCTACGGCCTACCCCATCAACAGGTAGCACAGTTTGAACAGACCATCCGTCGGGTGATTGCGCTAGGGCCAGATCGCATTTCGCTTTTTAGTTACGCCCACGTTCCCTGGAAAAAGAAACATCAGCGTCTCATTCAAGAAGCCTGGCTACCTTCCCCTGCAGAAAAATTGCAGCTTTTTTTGCGTGCGGTAGAACTGCTGACCACGGAGGGAGGCTACCGCTACATTGGCATGGATCACTTTGCGCGTCCAGAAGATCCTCTCAGCCGTGCCCTGGACGAAGGCACGCTGCAGCGTAATTTTCAAGGCTATTCTACCCATGGGGGGACTGAACTCTATGCCTTTGGCATTTCGGCCATCAGCCAGCTGCGGGACGCTTACGTACAAAACGTACTGACGCTACCTGAATACTACGCAGCATTGGACGCAGAGCGGTTGCCTGTAGGTAAAGCCTATAGGCTAACCGAAGAAGATCTACTGCGGCGACATGTTATTATGTCGCTGATGTGCCACTTTCGGTTGGACATAGCTGACGTCGAGCGCCGTTTTGGGATTGCTTTCGCCGAGCATTTCGCCGATGCATTGGCTCAGCTTCGGGCATTGGAAGCCGACGGACTGGTTGTGTGCACCCCGGAGGCCATTACCGTTACTGAAATCGGTCGGTTTTTCATCCGCAATGTTGCTATGACTTTTGACGCCTATCTTTCAGTTCCTTCTGATCGTCCGCTTTATTCCCAGACCGTCTAGCCTATCGGCAAGAGGTCCCGAAAGTGAAACCCTTGCCGGGTGACATGCCGTCCGAGTCGATGGGCTACTGGCGTGCGAAACAGCGGTCCGGCAAAGACAAACGTGTGCAGCTCGCCGTTTTCGCCGCAGGGGTCGACGGTGGTGGGTAGTGCGTCTACCACCCGCGGTGTAAGTTCACGCCCAGCCCATTCAGGTCCCAAATGACGGGCATCAACGCACACGATACGCGTGCGGAAACCTGCTTTCCAGAAAGTCTCGAGCAGGGCCATACTGGCCGTGCGTTCGCGGCGCCCAGTCCAAATGGGAAACACTGGCGTCATGTCTAGGGCTGCGAGTTGGCGCTCGCGGTAGGCGCGAATGTCTTCTAGAAAAATATCGCCGAAAGCCACGTGGCACACGCCGCGCTTCCGGAGGGGCCGGAGTGTTTCAGCCCAAGCCGCTTCGTAGGTTGTATTGGAGGCATTCGGGGGCAAATAAATTGGGAAAAGTGGCCCTACAGCCAGTGCAGCGACTTGGCGTTCCAAGAGCACACGCCGAACGCCATGCATCGTGACGCGGTCGTAAGGCTGGCTGATCGTGCACAGCAGGCCCTTTACCTGCCAGGAGGGGTCTTGCAGGAGCCGATAAAGTGCGAGGGCGCTGTCTTTGCCGCCACTCCAAGAGACCAAAATGGGTTGGGGCATAGCGTTTTTTCTTGTGTTTTTGCGATTTTTTTAATAAAATGCTGCAGGCTGTGTTTTGAAAGTTTTCTTAGACAAAAGTTGTCTTGCAATGCATTTTTTTTGTACCCTAACTTTTGGTCTGTATTTTTAACCCAAAACACAGGAGGCTCGCTATGCGGCGTTTTATTGGTCTTCTTGCACTGGTTCTGTTTACAGGAGGCGTATTGGGGGCTTGTGGGCGTGCCAATGAAACGGCCCAAGAACCCACGACCCAGGAGCAGCAGGTTCAGCCACCCGTGGACACGCTGCAGCAGGTGCCAGGAGATACAGTGCAGCAAGATACGATGCAGTAAACTTTAGCTTACCTGCGTTTCGGACGTGATGCGTGCGCTGTGATGGCCATCGTAAAACTCGAGCACCACGGTGTCGTTGGCCTGAAGCTGATGTGCCCGTGTGACGAGCTGGCCATTACGGCGCACGCGCACGTATCCGCGTTCCAGCGGACGCAAAGGATCAAACGCAGCCAGACGCGCCTCTAGTAGCGCCACGTTTTCTCGTCTTTGTGCAATAAGCTGTCGCTCATGCTGCTCAAGCTGGCGCTGCAGCCCTTGCACCCGCTCTTGAAGATAGCGTAGCTGTTCGGCTAAGCGTCGCATGCCGTAGCGATGAAGTAAAGCGATCAGGGCATGCTTGCGCTGGCGAATGTTTTGTTTTAGGTGCACCTGAAGCAAGCGACAGAGACGTTGGAGGTGGTCTTCCAGCTCTAGACGGTCAGGTACAGCAATCTCAGCGGCCATAGAGGGGGTTGCTGCACGCCGGTCGGCTACGAGGTCAGCAATCGACACGTCGGTTTCGTGTCCCACCGCGCTAATGACCGGAATGCGTGAGGCGAAAATAGCCCGAGCCACTACTTCCTCGTTAAAAGCCCATAGGTCGTCTGCAGAACCGCCGCCGCGGCCTACGATGAGCACGTCGGGGCGCAAATCTTCAGCAAGGGCATTAAGCCTTTGGATGGCTTGTGCAATTGTAGGGGCGGCTGCTTGCCCTTGTACGCGCACAGGACAGAGCAGCACTTCGGCCAGGGGGAACCGCCGTCCTAAGATGCTTAGCAGGTCGTGTATGGCTGCGCCGCTATCCGAGGTTACCAGACCGATCCGGCGTGGAAAACGGGGAAGGGGGCGTTTGCGGGTTTCGTCGAAAAGCCCTTCGGCTGCCAGCTTTTGCTTGAGCGCTTCAAAGGCTTGCTGTCGTGCGCCAGCCCCGGCCAGTTGCATATAAATGGCAATCAGCTGAAGGCGGCCTCGGGATTCGTAGAAGGTTAGGCGACCCGTCACCTGTACCTGGTATCCGTCTCGGGGGAGAAACGGGAGTCGTTGAAGGTGCGTCTGCCAGAGGACGCATGGAAGCTGCGCCTGCTCATCCCGTAGCGTAAAGTAGCAGTGGCCTGTCTGGTTGTGGATGCGCACGTCCGACAGCTCCCCTACAACAATCACCTGATCGTAAGTCTGCTCTATAATATGGCGCAGGGCTGCCGTTAGCTCGCTCACGCGCCAAATGCGTGGTGCCATGCTCAATAGGGATTCCCTCGGTGTGGGTGTAAAGGTACATCTTCTGAAAGGATTAAAAAAGCGGTAAGGGGGTCTGTAGGGGCACTTTGCAACAGGCAGATCGTTTAGAAAAGCTCATGTAAACGTTGAACTATCTGTGCAGTATGGCTGAATCTGTAACAAGACCGATTCGTGTGCTTTTTGTCTGCTTAGGTAATATTTGCCGAAGCCCGTTGGCTGAGGGTGTTTTTCGCCAGCAGGTAGAGGCTGCTGGTTTGTCGGCGCACTTTGAGATTGACTCCGCGGGTACGGGTCCGTGGCATGTGGGGGAGCCGGCTGACCGCCGCATGCAGCGTACAGCGCGTCGGCATGGCATTGATTTGAGCCAGCACGTGGCGCGTCAGATTGGACCAGAGGACTTGGCTTACTACGATCATATTCTGGTCATGGATCGAGAGAACCTGCAAAATGTCTTACGTCTGGCTCGAAACGGTCAAGTGAATCACAAAGTGCAGCTTTTCCGGGCATTTGACCCTGAACCGGGCGACGGCGAAGTGCCTGATCCATACTATGGCGGCGAGCAGGGTTTTGAAGTTGTGTATACCATTACCGAACGCACAGCGCGCCGCTTATTGGAGCATTTTGTGGCGGCCTACGGCCTGGCGACTGAAGTAAGCGTTTCGCAATGACCCTGCCTGAGACGCTTCGCAGCGCGTTAGAAGTTGTTCTGGGTAGTGCTGTTCGGCACGCTGTGCCAGTAGGAGGAGGGTGTATTGCACAGGCTTGCCGGATCGAGACCGCGCGTGGAGCTTACTTTCTAAAATGGGGTGCTGAAGCGGTTGCGTGCACCTTCCTGGCCGAAGCTGCAGGGCTTGCAGCGTTAAAAGCAGCGCAGCATGCGCTGGTGATTCCAGAAGTTGTAGCGGTAGCGGCTGCGCGCTCGGACTGCCCTGGCTTTTTGGTTTTGGAGTGGCTAGAGTCTGGCCAGCCGGGTAGACGCTTTTGGGAAAGCTTTGGCGAAGGATTAGCGCAGCTGCATCGCTTTACAGGGACACGCTACGGTTTTGATCAAGACAATTTTATCGGTCGGCTCCCGCAGTACAATACGTGGGAAGACGACTGGGTCACATTTTTTTGGCAACATCGTCTTTTGCCCCAGGTGCAATGGGCCCGTCAGCGCGGTTATTGGGAAATGGCCTGGGATCGATGGCTTGACCGCCTTGAAGCTCGGCTGCCGGAGCTTTTACCGCGGCGTCCGCCTGCTTCGCTGCTGCATGGGGATCTTTGGAGTGGCAACTTTATGGTCACTGCCGATGGCCGAGCAGCCCTATTGGACCCAGCTGTGTATTACGGCGATCGTGAAGCCGATTTGGCCATGACAGCGCTCTTTGGAGGGTTTGATGCGCGTTTTTACGCTGCGTATCAAGCGGCTTGGCCTTTAGCGCCGGGTTATGCCGAGCGGCAAGCGCTTTATCAGCTCTATCACCTCCTGAACCACCTCAACCACTTTGGCCGCAGTTATGCTGGGGCGGTTGCTCGCACCTTACGACGCTTTGCCTGAATATTGCCGTGTGGTGAGTAGTTCAAACAGCGGTTCTGGATCGGTAAAGTCGTCCAGAATCAGATCAGGGCACGCGGCTGCCAGGGTATGCCGGTCGTATCCACCCGTGCATACTACAGCGACAGCAGCGCCGGCGTGGCGTGCGCAGGCCACGTCGCGCGGCGTGTCCCCAATGATGAGGGCATGGGCTTGGGTAAATGGATAGCCGGTGGCTTGGCGTGCTCGCGCAATGGCCAGTGACGGAAGGGCATTACGGTCGGCGTGGTCGCACCCAAAGGCGCCTTCGCCAAAGTATCCGGCCAGTCCAGCGGCTCTGAGTTTGTGATCGGCGACTTGGCGCAGATTGCCTGTAACCAAGCCTAAATAGACCTCGGGCCACTCCGAAAGCTCTTCAAGCAAGAGGGCCACGCCTGGCAAAACCTCAAGATGCTCGGGTCGAAGCCGTTGGGTCATGGCCTGGCTGTATACCGCTAGCGCTTCAGGCAATACGTGCCTGGCCATCGGCTCAGGAAGTCCGTTGGCTTTGAGGATATCCAGCAAAATGGCTGGATCGGTACGTCCTGCAAAATCAATCCCCTCGGTGGTGACAGGTCGCCCAAGCCATTCGGAAAGGGCTGCTTCCATGGTTTGGCGACCAAAGCCGTGGGTGCGGATAAGCGTACCATCGATGTCAAACAACAACAGATGCACAACCGTCCTTTGCTTCGTGGTTAAGCGGTACTTTAAAAGCCCAACGCAACGCTGCTATTCTGGTTCAAGCATGAATGGCGGATTTACGCAGAAAAAAGTGTGCCGCAGCTTTAGTCCATCGTGAAGGGATGGTCAGGCCGGTTTTCGTGGCGGATTTCATCGACGGCCTCCTTTCGACCCCAGCCGGCGTAGAGTTGGTTAGGACAGTTAATGAGCAAAGCGGGTTCAGTGCCCGTGTTGCGATAGGCATGCACAACGCCGGGAGGAACCAGCACGATGACTGGGTTGACTTCGCCCACATCCAGCACTTGCCGGTAGCCATAGGTAGGAGCGTCGGGGCGGGTGTCCCATAGATAGAGCCGCAATTGGCCGTGGAAGAATACAAACAAGTCGGTTTGCTTGCGATGCTCGTGTGGGCCGCGCGTAACTCCTGGATGGGTAAGCGAGAGGTATCCCATTACTGGATAGACGGTGGGATCCAGTTCGTCTTGTCGAAAAAATTCGGCCAGCCAGCCGCGGGAGTCTTCAAACCGTCGCAAGGGACGAATGATGCAGCCGGCAATGGGTCCTTCCTGCCAATTCATCGGTTGCGACAGTTTTCAAGTTCGGCGTAGATCAGGTCACGGGCCAGACGGTTAGCTTCGTGCCAGCCTTCGATAGTCCCGGCATCGCCCCACCAGCTTTTAAGAATGCCATAAGAAAGCTGTCCGCGGGCGATGTAGGCGTTGCTGACGTCGCTGATTTCTAACTCGCCCCGTGGGCTAGGCTTAAGTTGGCGGATAACCTCGAAGGCATAGGCATCATAGAAATAAATGCCGGTTACGGCGTAACGGCTGGGCGGGTAGGTAGGTTTTTCGATGATTTCTACAATGCGGTCGCCTTCCAGACGGGGTACGCCATAGCGTTCTGGATCAGGGACTTCTTTCAGCAGCACACGGGCACCGCAGCCATAGCGTTGCAGTTGTTCCTGATAGGCTGCAACTTCATCGTGCAGGTCTTCGGAGAGAATATTATCCCCTAAAATGACAACAAAGGGATCTCCGCCGACAAAGCGTTCACATAGGCCGATGGCCTGAGCAATGCCCCCGGGCTCGTCCTGAACGCGATAGGTCAAGTCTAAGCCAAAAGCACGCCCACTTCCGAGCAGGTTAACCACATCGCCCATGTGCTCTGGGCTGGTCACCACAGCCACTTCACGAATGCCAATGCGGCGCAGGCGTATCAAGGGGTGATAGATCATGGGGTAGCGACCAACGGGGAGCAGGTGTTTGTTGGTTACTTTTGTCAGCGGGTAGAGGCGGCTTCCTGTACCGCCGGCCAGGACAATGCCTTTCAGGGGACGATTCATGTGGGTAGTCGGTTTTAGCGGAGCACGTACTGCTTTTCATAATAGGCTCGATAGGAAGCATCCGTCACGGCTTCGAGCCAGTCACGATGGGACAGGTACCAGCGGATGGTTTCGCGAAGCCCTTCTTCGAGCGTATAGGCCGGTTGCCAACCGAGCTCTTGGCGCAAGCGCGAAGCATCGAGCGCGTAGCGAAAGTCGTGACCTGGACGATCTTTGACAAAGGTGATCAGCCTACGGGAATACCCAGCAGGGCGTCCTAGCTCTTCGTCGAGCAGGTCCAAAAGCTGCGTAACCAGCTCAAGGTTGGTGCGCTCGTAGCCCGCACTGACCAAATAGGTTTGTCCAGTGCGGCCAAAAAGCAGGATGCGCTCGATCGCTGTGCAGTGGTCATGAACGTAGAGCCAGTCCCGCACGTTTTCTCCTTTGCCGTAGATGGGAATAGGCCGATTTTCAAGCGCGTTGAGGATCGTTAAGGGGATGAGTTTCTCCGGGAATTGATAAGGACCGTAGTTGTTCGAACAGTTTGAGATCACTATAGGCAAGCCATAGGTGTAGTAGTAAGCGCGCACAAAGTGGTCGCTAGCAGCTTTTGAGGCTGCATAGGGGGAGCGTGGGTTGTAGGGCGTGAACTCGGTGAAATAGCCTTCGGGTCCTAAGCTGCCAAACACCTCATCGGTCGAAATGTGATAAAAGCGAAATCGCCGAGGGTCGGCATGATCCCCCCAGGCTTTTCGGGCTGCTTCCAGCAAAGTCACGGTACCGACCGTGTTGGTCAGCACAAACGACAAGGGGGTCATAATCGAACGATCTACATGACTTTCAGCGGCAAAGTGCACTACGGTGCTAATCCCATGCTCGCGAAACAGGCGTTCCACAAGGGGCGCGTCGGCCACGTCGCCGCGCACAAAGCGATAGTTTGGCGCCTCCTCGATGCTGCGCAGGTTCATCAGGTTGCCTGCATAAGTCAGGCGATCCAAATTAATGAACTGCACCGTAGGATAGCGCGCTACCATGTAGAGCAAAAAGTTCGATCCAATAAATCCGGCACCGCCCGTAACCAGAATCACCTCGGGCTGGTGCACCATCTCTGACCAGGTGGACGACATGCGCAGTCCCCCAATGTAAACCGGTTAAAGGAAAATCAGCCCCAATATAACGCAACAAAAGGAACTAACTTTCCCTGTGCTTCTTAACTTTTGTTTGTTTGGCATGCCAAGCATCCTTGAGGTTGCCTGTGCAAAAGAAAGGCCAAATTGCCCTTTTTTCTGCTTTGGAAGCTGACGTGCCGCCGTCAGACATGAAGCGCCTGTACTTACTGGACGCGATGGCGCTGGCCTATCGGGCGCATTACGTTTTCATCAGTCGCCCACTGGTCAACAGCAAGGGGCAAAATACGTCGGCGGCCTATGGTTTTACCACGTCGCTGCTTAAGCTGATGGAAGATCACGCCATGGACTACCTGGCCGTGGTCTTCGATGCACCCGGTGAAGAGGGCACTTTTCGAGAAACACTCTATGAAGCGTATAAAGCGCACCGCGAGCCTCCACCTGAGGACTTGCAGGCCAATCTGCCTTGGATTAAGGAAATTGTGCAGGCTTTAGACATTCCCCTTCTTGAAGAGCCAGGTGTAGAGGCAGACGATGTGATCGGTACGCTGGCCCGACGAGCTGAAAGCCATGGCATCGAAGTCGTGATCGTCTCCCCCGATAAAGATTTTCTCCAGCTGCTTAGCCCTCGGATTACGCTATACCGCCCTTCTCGACGCGGCGAAACGTTTGAGCCAATCACGGAAGAAACCTTTCGCCAAACCTATGGGATTGCCCCGCAGCAGTTCATTGACGTTTTGGCCCTCATGGGAGACCCTAGCGACAACGTCCCCGGCGTGCCGGGTATTGGTGAAAAGACCGCGCTACAGCTCATTCAGCAGTACGGTTCTGTAGAGAACCTGCTCGCCCATGCCGAAGAGGTACCTGGTAAGCGGGCGCGTGAGGGGCTGCTGGCGCACCGCGAAGCTGCATTGTTGTCTAAAAAATTGGTGACCATTCACACCGATGTGCCACTACGCATCTCCTGGCAAGCGTTTCATCGGGCGCAACCGGATAGCGCGCGGCTCATGCGGATTTTCCAGGAGCTTGAGTTTGAATCGCTGCTGCGCCGCTTGCGCGAAGAAGGACTAGGCGGACAATCCTTGCCAGAACCCCCCGAGGCGGAGATCTCCTTCGCGTTTGGACCCTACCAGCCGCTTGCCGTCTATGATCCGAAAAAGGCCAACTACCGAATCGTTCGCAACCTGACTGAGCTTGAAGCCTTGCTACCGCAGCTGGAGGGACACGCGCGCCTATCGATCGATACCGAAACCACCTCTACCGAGGCGATGTGGGCCTCGCTGGTAGGCGTAGCGATCTCTTGGGAGAAAGGACAAGGGGTTTATCTGCCTACACCCCTGCCCGATGGTACGCCTACCGAGGTGGTGCTTCGGCGACTTGCTCCGTATGTGCAATCAGTGCCCCTTAAAGTCGGCCAAAACCTAAAGTATGATCTGCTAGTGCTGGCCCGGCACGGCTTGGAACTACCTCCCCCTTATTTTGACACGATGGTAGCGCACTACCTCATTGCGCCTGAAGAACCGCATAGCCTGGATGTGCTAGCCCGTCAGTACTTGCATTACCAGACAGTTCCGATTGCCGAGCTCATTGGCTCAGGCAAAGACCAGAAATCTATGCGTGATGTAGCCATCGATGCGGTAGGCCCCTACGCCTGTGAGGATACAGACATTGCCCTGCAACTGGCTGACGTGCTCGCCGAGGAGTTGGATCGACTGGGATTGCGTAAGATTGCAGAGGCGATGGAGTTTCCGCTGATTGAAGTGCTGGCCGATATGGAGCGAACCGGTATCGGCATTGACCGGGGGGTGTTGCGAGAAATCGGGGCACAACTTGAGGCAGAGCTGCACCAGCTGGAAGCTGAAATCTACCGCCTTGCCGGCGTTGCGTTTACAATTGGCTCACCGCAGCAACTGGCCGAAGTACTCTTTAAACGGTTGGGGCTCAAGCCGCGGGCACGCACCGGGACTGGGCGTCCCTCAACCAAAGAAAGCGTGCTCGAAGAGCTGGCTACGCAGCATCCTTTGCCCGGGCTGGTGCTCGACTGGCGCCACCTGGCCAAGCTCAAAAGCACCTACGTTGAAGGCCTGGAGCCGCTCATTCATCCTGAAACAGGCCGTATCCACACCACCTTTAACCAGACCATCACCGCTACAGGGAGGCTTTCCTCGAGCAATCCCAACTTGCAAAACATTCCAGTACGTACCGAAGTAGGGCGGGAAATTCGCCGTGCCTTTATCCCGCGTCCTGGATGGAAATTGCTTTCGGCCGATTACGTGCAGATCGAGCTACGTATTTTAGCGGCCATGAGTGGCGATGAAGCGTTGCAGCGGGCCTTTGCTGAGGGACAGGATATTCACGCCGCCACGGCTGCGCGCGTTTTTCATGTTCCGCTAGCGCAGGTAACTCCTGAGCAGCGGCGCAAGGCAAAAATGGTAAACTACGGCATCCCTTACGGCATTTCTGCTTGGGGGTTGGCGCAACGGCTGCGGTGTCCAACGCGCGAAGCCCAAGCCCTCATCGAAGAGTATCAACGCGCTTTTCCTGGCGTAACGCGCTTTTTGCACCAGATGGTCGAAAAAGCGCGCCAGAAAGGCTATGTAGAAACGCTTTTGGGACGCCGTCGCTACGTGCCGAATATCAATTCCCCCAACCGTGCTGAGCGCTCTATGGCCGAACGCATTGCGGTCAACATGCCGATTCAGGGCACGCAAGCCGACATGATTAAGCTCGCTATGGTACATATCTACCATCGACTCCGTCGAGAAGGGTATCGGGCCAAGATGATCCTGCAAGTACACGATGAGCTGGTCTTTGAAATACCCCCAGAAGAACTGGATGCCGTAAGCCAGCTGGTTGTGGAAGAAATGAAACGTGCACTCCCGCTTGAAGGGGTTCCTATCGAAGTAGACATTGGGATTGGCGATAACTGGCTTGATGCACACTAGTCCTTATGGAAAGAAACGATGCTGCTTTAGAAGTTCTGCCCGCTGTGGAGGGCTTTACTTTTGTGGAATCGGTGGGGGGCATTGCGGCCTATCGCTTGGCGGCTAATGACCTTGACGTATTGCTGATGCCGCAAAATACGGTTCCCGTCGTGGTCTTTATGATCACCTACCATGTAGGGAGCCGCAATGAACCGACTGGACTAACCGGTGCGACGCACATGTTGGAGCACCTGATGTTTAAGGGCACGGCGCGCTTTCATAAGGCGCAGGGAACCTCGGTTTTTCAGGTGCTGCAGCGGGTAGGGGCTCAGGTCAATGCGACGACCTGGCTGGATCGCACAAACTACTACGCCCTGCTGCCACGTGAGCATTTGTCGTTGGCGGTAGAAATTGAAGCGGATCGCATGCGTGGGGCTCTGCTGCTACCGGAAGATGTCGAGGCAGAACGCACGGTGATCCTCAATGAGATGGACCGTAGTGAAAATGACCCCTTGCGCAACCTGTATCAAGCCGTCTGGAGCGTGGCCTTTGTCGCCCATCCTTACCGCCACCCAACGATCGGATGGCGTAGCGACGTGGAAAATATCACGGCCGAAGCGCTCCGCCATTTTTACGATACTTTTTACTGGCCCAATAATGCCACTGTCTCGATTATTGGAGATTTTGAGCTAGAAGAGGCGTTGAAGTTAGTGCAGCAGCATTTTGGCCCCATCGAGCGTTCGCCGCGCCCGATTCCAGCTGTGTGGACGCGTGAGCCGGTGCAGCGAGGAGAGCGGCGTTTGGTGTTGCACCAGGCCGGTGAGCTGGGTGTCGTTATGGTCGCTTTTAAATCGCCGGCTGGACTAGACCCCGATGCCGATGCTCTTGACGTGCTGGCCTGTATTCTCTCACAAGGCCGTAACAGCCGTCTGTATCGGAAGCTGACCGACACTGGGCGAACCCTCTCGGTGACGGCGACTAACGAACGACATCGCGACCCTGGTTTGTTCTATGTGGTAGCCCGCCTGGCGCCTGGCGTTGCCCATGCCGAGGTGGAAGCGATCTTGCTGGAGGAACTGGCACAGGTAGCTGCCTGTGGGGTAAGTGAAGAAGAAGTGGCGCGTGCGCAAACGCAGCTTGCTGCGCTGGAGGTCTACGGCCGGGATGGCCCGTTTGCCATTGCGGCCCAACTGAACGAGGCTATTGCTATTGGAGACTGGAAACTCTACGCTACCTATCTCGATCGGATCGCTTGCGTCACTGCAGTGGACATTCAACGGGTGGCGCAAACGTATCTGACCGAAGCAGCACGCACCGTAGGCTGGTACGTTCCCCAAGCAGCTTAGTTGGCTATGAGGCGCTCGTTTGCCGAACGTGTTGTTGAGGTGCACATCGGCACTTGTCGGCTTTACGTATTGCCTGTCCCCATAGAACAAGTCGTAACGCTCCGCGGGTCGTTTCTGACCTGGCCCGACGTGGCGGCTGGAGACCTACTGCGCCAGCGTTTAACCGTAGGTATGCTGGATCAGGGTACGGTGCAGCGGGACCGGTTTGAGCTGGCGCGCTTACTGGAAGATCGCGGGGCGCACGTAAGCTTTGGGAGCAGAGGGCTACGGGTAGAATTTGCTGGACGCATGCTTCGTCGGCATGTGCCTGAGGTGCTGCCGCTGATTGCTGAGCAACTCCGCATGCCACGCTTTGAGGCTGAAGCATTTGAAAAAGTCCGTCTCCAGTTAGAGGCGCAGCTTAAGCAAGCCTTGGAGCAGACAGCTGTGCGCGCCCGACTGGCCCTGAGCCGACGGCTCTACAGTCCAGCGCATCCAAACTATGGCACAGACCCCGTGGAAGCGTTGGCCCGGCTTGCCGAATTGACGCTTGAGGACGTTAAAGCCTACCACGCCACCCACTTTGGTGCCAACGAACTCATTCTGGTTTTGGTAGGCCACCTGCAGCCCGAAACCGCAGTCCCGCTCGTAGAGCAGTTTTTTGCCGATTGGACGCCCCATGCGGCAGCCCCTTGTTTTGCCCCCACAGCTACGCCACAGCCGCCCGGACGCGAGCTGATCTACGTGCCTGATCGCCAAAACCTCGATGTGTGTTTGGGGCATGCCCTGCCGCTGCGACGGCAGGATCCCGACTACTTGCCCTTGTACGTTGGCACCTACATCCTAGGCGGTAATTTTTCGGCCCGTCTTATGACTACGGTGCGAGATGAGCGGGGGCTAACCTATTGGATTCATGCTGGACTAGAGGGCCTCAATACGCTGCACGACGGGCACTTTCAGATTGAAATTACGCTTAGCCGGGATCAGCTTGAGGCAGGGTTGGCCGCAACGCTCCAAGAAGTGGAACGCTTTGTGGCCGATGGCGTGACGGAAGCCGAACTAGCCGAGAAAAAAGACACGCTGACGGGCCTGTTTCAGACCGGACTTAGTACAACAAGTGGCTTGGCGAGCGCATTGCTGGTCAACATCGAACGTGGTTTTGGTCCGGCCTATCTAGATCGCTATCCTGAGGAGATACGAGCGCTTACGCGCACGCAGGTTAACGATGCCGTTGCTCGCTATCTAAAGCCAGAAATGTTGCACACCGTCATTGCTGGCAGCATGCAGGCGTCGTGACGTCCAATCCAAAAACGCAGCAGGCCCGCCCCAGAGGAGCGGACCTGCTGCGTCCCCATCCACGAGAACACGGGCCTTGCGTGTTCGGGAAGAAGTATCGGCTGCAGGTCCTAGAGACTTAAGCAGGCGTACGCGAAAAATCATTGTAGCGCCTGTTGGTACAATCGCTGCAAGGCAGGAAGCGCACGGCGTACCATTTCTTCAACGCTGAGCTTCGGAGGACGCTGAACTTCGTACAGCTTGCGACAGACCAGTTCTAAAGCCCCTTCTAGACCATGGGCTTCAATGCTGCGGCTGGTAGAGTGACGACGGCCTTCTGCATCGGTCCAGTAACCTTGCACGTAAGGACGCCGCTGCCCTTGGCGCGTCATTTTCATGCTAAATCCGACGCCTACAATACCTGAGCGATTGATTGCCGCTAATGCTTTCTGACGGGCTTCTGGGGTACGCAGGCGCAGGGTGGGGTCAATGGGAGGGGGCAGTTCCTCCAACAGGCGGTCGCGGTAAGCTACTGCTGCCTCAAAAGCTTTTTCTGGAGATCCGTATTTGCTGTCAGAAAAAAACTGCGAGTAGGATCGGTTTTGACGTTGTATGCGGACCTGCCAGCCATGTGTTTCGCGCACATCAATGCGAAAAACATTGCGCGCTTTTCTACCGCCTTTAGTGTTCGACATGGGAGCGCCTCCTTATGCTAACCATCTGGACGTAGGGTAGAGTGGAACAAGGAGATCGTGGCGGGGACTGACAAATTTACAGACAATATCGCTGAGGTTCAATGCTGCTACAAAAAAGTCTATCTGTAAAATGGAATCGATCCCAAGTTTACGTGCACAGTAAGGACTTGCTTCTACAAGATTATCTTTAAAAAAGGCTAAATAATTTTAGGGCAAATGCGTTTTTATTGGATTTTAGGGCTAAGCCTTTATGGTCTCGTAAGCGCCTGTCACTTGAATGAGCCTGCCTACCGGGTGGTGGGCTATCTTTACGGTCCGCGTATGGATAGTATATAAGTGTTTAATTTTAATGGTCTTACGCACTTAAACTATGCTTTTGCCAATGTGCTTCCCGATGGTCGGGTGGTTTTAGAGAGCGCGGTTGACAGTCAGCGGCTTCGTCGCGTGTTGGCTGCTCGAGGGGCTTCTAAGGTGTTGCTTTCGATAGGGGGGTGGTCCTGGTCGGATTACTTTTCGGATGCGGCGTTGACGGAACAGGCGCGGCGTCGCTTTGCCGAAAGTGCCGCTGCGTTGCTGGTGGCGTTTGGTCTAGATGGGTTGGACGTGGACTGGGAGTATCCGGGACAGGTGGGTGAGGGTAATGTTTATCGACCAGAAGACCGGGAAAACTTTACGCTTTTGTTGGCTGCTGTGCGGGCTGAGCTAGCGGCATTGGCTGAGGTGCATCGCAGGCCATATCTGCTGACGATTGCAGCCGGCGTGGATTCGACCTATTTGGCTCATGTCGAGATGGAGCAGGTGCATCCGCTACTGGACTTTATAAATTTGATGACCTACGACTTTCATGGAAGCTGGACGCCGCATACGGGTCATCATGCGAATCTTTATCCTTCTGCTTTAGATCCTGAGCAGTTTTCAGTGGATGCTGTCGTTCGGCGCTATCTTCGGGCTGGTGTTCCGGCCGAAAAGTTGGTCATTGGGGTGCCGTTTTACGGGAGAGGTTGGCAGGGGGTATGGCCGGAGCATCATGGGCGCTATCAGTCCTATGAAGCTGTAGTGGAAGCGCCTTTGTCGTTTGGGGTGTTGCAAGCCCGTTATATTGGCCGGGAGGGTTTTGTGCGGTATTGGGATGCGGAAGCGCGTGCGCCGTATTTATGGAATGCAAAGCTCCGGGTGTTTATTTCTTATGAGGATGCCCAGTCCTTGCAGGAGAAAGTGGCCTATGTGCGTGCGAGGCGTCTAGGTGGGGTGATGTTTTGGGAATACAGTGCCGATACTTGGGGCACATTGCGTCGGGTACTGGTTGCAACAGAACCGTTATTGCAATAAAAACTCCCTATGGCTGTTATAGCCATAGGGAGTTTGAAGTTGAGTTTATTCTGGAGTCCCCTCGGGTGCAGCTTCGGGTTTTTCTGAAGGTGCCGACGCCTCGGTTGCTGGACGTGCTTCAAAGATCAGCTCGCCGGGCTTAACCGATTCGTCGTAATGGATCAAGACGCGGTCACCTTCTTTGATCGTATTGCTGAGGATGGCTTCTGCCAGGGGGTCTTCTACATACTTTTGGATAGCTCGGCGCAGGGGCCGTGCGCCAAACTGCGGATCGTAGCCTTTATCGACCAGAAAGTCTCGGGCAGCTTGAGAAAACTCAACCTGAATGCCTAAGTCGCCTGCCCGTTTGAGCAAATCGGCAACCATCAGGTCGATGATCTGATAAATATGCTGTTTTTCCAGCGGTTGGAAGACGATCACGTCGTCGATGCGGTTGAGGAACTCGGGGTTGAAGACGCGCTTGAGGGCATCTTCAACGGTAGATTTCATGGCTTGGTAGTTAAAGGACTGCTCGCTTTGCGTAAAGCCGATGCCTTTGCCCAGGTTTTTGATTTCCCGAGCTCCAATATTTGAGGTCATGATGATGATGGTATTCCGAAAATCAACGCGCCGGCCCAGGCCGTCGGTCAGAATGCCATCGTCGAGCACCTGCAGGAGGATGTTAAACACGTCAGGGTGGGCTTTTTCGATTTCATCGAGCAGCACGACCGAGTAGGGTTTCCGGCGCACTTTTTCGGTAAGTTGTCCACCTTCCTCATAGCCTACGTAGCCAGGTGGAGCTCCAATAAGGCGGCTGACGGAAAATTTCTCCATGTACTCGCTCATGTCGATACGAATGAGCGCGTCTTCGGAGTCGAACAGGTAAGCTGTCAGCGCCTTGGCCAGCTCTGTCTTCCCTACGCCCGTAGGTCCCAGGAAGATGAAAGAGCCGATTGGTCGCTTAGGGTCTTTTAGGCCGGCACGCGTGCGTCGGATGGCCCGCGACAGCTTGGAGATGGCCTCGTCTTGGCCGATAACCCGGCTTTTGAGCGCTTCTTCCATGCGCAGCAGCTTTTTCTGCTCGGGCTCGGTGATCTTGTCGACGGGGATGCCCGTCATCATGGCCACGACTTCGGCGATGTCTTGGGCTGTGACCTCGTGCACTTCGTGCTGAATGCGCTCTTCCCAGATCCGCTTGGCTTCTTCTAGCTCTTCCAGCAGCTTCTTTTCACGGTCGCGTAGCCGGGCTGCTTCTTCAAAGCGCTGGCTTTTGACCACGCGATTTTTTTCTTCGCGCACGCGCTCAATTTCTTCTTCAAGTTCAACGATTTCCTTAGGTACGCGGATGTTTTTGAGGTGCACGCGGGCCCCGGCTTCGTCCATCACGTCGATGGCTTTGTCAGGCAAGAAACGATCGGTAATGTACCGCTCTGAGAGCTTAACGCACATTTCGATGGCTTCATCGGTGTAGCGGACGTTATGGTGCTCTTCGTAGCGGTCCTTGATTTTGCGTAGGATTTCGACCGTCTCTTCTGGCGTTGAAGGGTCGACCATGATTTTCTGGAAGCGGCGATCCAGCGCCCCGTCTTTTTCAATATACTGTCGGTATTCGTCCAAGGTAGTGGCGCCGATGCACTGGATTTCCCCGCGGGCCAAGGCGGGCTTGAACATGTTGGAGGCGTCGAGCGAGCCTGAGGCCCCGCCAGCACCGACGATGGTATGCAGCTCGTCGATGAAGAGGATGACGTCAGGGTTTTTCTCAAGCTCGTTCATAACGGCCTTCATCCGCTCCTCGAATTGGCCGCGGTATTTGGTTCCAGCCACCAGGGCAGCCAAGTCGAGTGAGACGATGCGTTTGTCGTAGAGCACGCGGCTCACTTTACGCTGGACAATGCGCATGGCTAGCCCTTCTACGATGGCCGTCTTGCCCACGCCGGGGTCGCCAATCAGCACGGGATTATTTTTCTTTCGGCGGCTAAGGACTTGGGCCACGCGCTCGATCTCGCGTTCCCGTCCGATGACGGGATCCAGCTTGCCTTCTTCGGCCAGCTTGGTTAGATCGCGGCCGAAGTTGTCCAGCACGGGGGTTTTGCTCTTTTCCATTTTCGTATACTCCCGGCCATATCCAGAGGAAGAGCGACTACCGCTGGTGCGGGCAGAGGCCTTTCCGCTAAGAATCGCGTCCAGCTCGGCCCGCACGGCGTCGTATGTTATGGAAAAACCCTGCTGCAGAATTTGGGCGGCAATGTTTTCCTCATCTCGGAGTAAGCTCAGCAGCAGGTGTTCGGTTCCGATAACGTCACTTTTGTAGAGTTTAGCTTCCAGGTAAGTAATTTTGAGCACCTTTTCGGCCTGCTTCGTCAGCGGCAAGTTGCCTACGACGGTAGCTGGACCGCTGGTGCTGCGCACCGCATCTTCAATAGCTTTTTTAAGTTTTAATAGGTCGCATCCGAGGTTGCGGAGGATCTGCACAGCGATCCCTTCGCCCTCGCGGATAATGCCTAGCAATAGATGTTCCGTTCCGATGTAGTCGTGTCCTAGCCGGATGGCTTCCTCCCGGCTATAGGAGATTACGTCGCGAACTCGGTTGGAGAAGTTTCCTTCCATGCTAACTTCCGAATATGTGCTTGGTGGCAGCCCTATAAGCTTAGCTGCAGGCTGTCGCAAAGCTGGTCAGCTGTTTTAGCGCTGACCCAAAGCTGTTAACCGAAGCGATTTTCCCCAGTTCCAACGAAAAACGCGGGGCGGCGCCTACCCACCCCGCGCCGGAAGCTGGTTGGGGGGCAGCTCAAACCGCAAAGCTGGAGCCGCAGCCGCAAGTTTGCGTCGCATTAGGGTTATTAAATACAAAACCGCGTGCATTAAGCCCGTCATGATAATCGATCGTCGTGCCCATAAGGTATAACCCATGGCGACGATCCATGTAAATGGTAATGCCCGCTACTTCGAACTCCAAGTCGTAGTCGCGCTTACGGTCAAACCCCAGTAGGTAGCTCATGCCAGAGCAACCCCCTCCGCGCACGCCAACCCGGAGCCCATAGCCCTCTGGGATTTGCTTTGTCTGCATAATTTTGCGAATCTCCTGCGCCGCACGCGCTGTAAGCTGCACCGGTGCTTGGAGCGTTGTGGTGCTCATAACTCCAGATTAGGATTTACGTGATTGCAACTGCTTTGTGAACGTGAAGGGGTGTCTGCTGTTCCGTTAGGCTAGTGGAGTGGGCGTGCTAAAACCACCGGTGCCTTACGCGTCAGCAAGCGGCCTCCACGAGCATCTAAAGCCTCAAAAAGCACAACGTATAAGCCTATAGGCAATTCGCGCCCTTCCTGGTCTCGTCCATCCCAAAGGAGCATGCCTTCGGCACCGGCCACAATAGGTCCTAAGGTGCGTACCCGTCGGCCATAGCTATCAAAAATCTGCGCTTGCGCAACGGTTCCTGTTGCTGGTAGTCGAAAGTGCAAAATGGTTACATCGTCCGTGCCATCTCCGTCTGGAGAGAAGGGCGAAGGCGTAATCCAAAGCTCAGGTGTTTGCGTAGGCCACTGGGTGCGTTGCACCTGCGCTGCATTTGGCCGACCGGGCGTACCGCCTGAAGGATCTGGACTCGTGGTCCAGTTGGTTGGGTCATTAGAGGGACCATCGGGCAAGAGGCGTTCTAGGGCCAGGCCTGTAGCGTCTCGTATCCCTTTTTGATGCCAAGAGGGTGCATACGCTACAGCATCGAGTGTATGCGCTCGGTAGCGTAAGTGTACCACGTCGCCTTCATTACGCAGGCTTAAGCTGCTGCGGCGCATCGGTAGCCAGACCGTGCCGGGCTGCTGCGTTGTTCCGGGAAATGCTTCGTCTAGGAACACCAAAGGGTCGCTACTGGTGGGCACACTGAAAACAAGCGCCAAACTGTCTGGAGCTAAGGCCTGAAAGCGTGCGGGTAGGTAAAACGTGTCGGCACGCCCTAGTTCGTTAGGCCGATTGGTCCAGTAGAGGCCTTCAAGGTCAAGATAATAAGCGGCGCGGTTGAGCAATTCGAGATATTCGGGTTGGTCCGGATAGCCATCATAGGGGTTGGCACGCGGAGCGTAGAGGATTTCGTTGATGATGAGGGAACCCGGAGCGGGGGGATAGGCCAAAGGACGTGTTGCTGTGGCCCTACATTGGTTCTTAAGGTCGCAAAGTTGGCGTGCAGTGAGGTGACGCTGACGCAGTTGCGCGGCAAAGCGTAGCACAATCTGCTGCTGTTCGGCTTGCCAGATAGCATCGACTGGGCGCGTGCCGTCGTCGAGCTCAAAAGCATCTGGATGCACTGCGCTTGGATGGAGGGGTTCATCGACCGTAAGGACCACCGTTGTGCTATCTCGAACCGCGGCAAAAAGTAGTAAAGGAGCACGGAGGTCGGGTTCGTAGCGGCTGTTGACGCGACCGGGTGTAGCTCTTTCTGGAGCATCCGAAGGGGCCCAATTTTCAGGTATTGTAGCTGGAAGTCCGGGGTCGCGGCGTTCCAGTGAGTATCCAGGCTTACCCATAACCGCGGTATAGGCCATGCTATCGATAACTACCTTGTCGGCTCGGACCAATACCACAGCGTCACCGTCGTTATTCAGCGCGGACCAACTTGGGGGCTGAACCCTGTAGGCTATCGGGCCAAAAGCGCGCTCCAGCAGCGCAGTGTCTTGGGCAATAACCACGTAAGCTTCTGGACCAACAAGAAAAGGGCGCTGACTTAGTGGGATAGGCTGTCTCCGGGTGTCGTACCATTGCAGCTGCTGCAGGTCAATGGCATGGGGGGAACGGTTGTAGAGCTCGAAAAACTCTGTAGCGTCTTCAGTGGGGGCGTAAAGTACTTCGTTTAAGACCACATCACCTGGCGCGATGGGTTGGGCATCGCCAGGGAAGGTAAACGCGTAGGTAACGCCTGTAAGCAGATTGCCAACAGTATCGGCAATGTGCGTAAGTTGTAGGCGATAGGTTTCGCCGGCGGTTAGGGGGAAAGCGAGCTGCAGCGTGTAGTCGGGTCGGGGTGAGGAGGGACAATCTAGGATAGTAGCGATTGTTTGTGGGGGCGCAATCTGGTAGTGCGCAGGATCGCAGCCGTAAACCGGTTCGTCGAAATGGACGTTTAGCTGCTGGCTGTTTACGGGATAGGCTTCTCGCAGGCGGGGCGGTTGCGTGTCGGTGCGAGCAACCACAGTCAAGGAGGTGTCGCCTAGCGGGTTGCCTGCTAGATCATATAAGCTGCGCGCATAGAGGGTGTAGATCCCCGAGGGTGGAATGTCGGTAAAGATCAGCTGCACAACCTGGCCTAAAGGATCACCGCTCCAGCGTTGGGATTCAGGAAAGCCTAGGCGCTCGACGAAAAAGGCATCGTCCGCTAGGCGCGTGGTATCCATAGCTTCAGAGAAGTGGAGCACAAATGCGCGAAGTTGTTGCCGATACAGGGCTGAAAGGATACGGGGTGGGGTGCGGTCGGGGCGTTCGCGTTCGCCAGCCACAAGCAGGTCATCAAAGCCATAGTTTTGGGCCGTAGTGGCTGTATGCTTAACCCATAGGCCAAAAAAGCGGCTATGCCAATAGGTGGCATCTTGGGCTTCGAAAAGCACTTGGCCGTCTAAAGAGACTGTCCAGTGGCCAGTTTCGCTGCGAAGGATACGCAGCGTGTGCTTGCCTTGGGTTTCGGTTAAGAGGGGGTTGCTTCGGCCAAGCAAAATGCGGCGTGTGGCAGGATCGCCGTCTTGGCGATACAGGCGTATTTCGTCGCTATTGTTGGTCCCCAGCTGTACAAAATAGCCTCGGAGGGGTGCGAGTAGATCGGCGGTATCGGACATGAGGTAGATGCGGAATCCATTGAAATTGCTGAAGTTGACATTTTCGTAGTAAAAGGTGAGTTGCCAGACGCCCCAGCAAACCTGAGAGGGGGTGCTTAGAAACAAGGTATCAGCAGCTGAGGGGCCCTGGGTGCGGAGGAAGGGGTTGTTGTTTTGAAAGTCGATGGTCCAGTAAGCGGTTGTACCTTGCCAAGAAGGGTGGTTTAAGAAGTCCCCGTCATCAAAGCTTTCTATGAGCTGTGCGTGGAGGGATAAGGGATAGAGCCCTAAGAGCACACAGAGCGCACGGAGCATTTTTATTCCGTTATTGCAACGCAAAAAACCGCCTCACTTTAATAGAAACGCAACATTAAGCTTTATAAACTAGGGCAGGTTTTATTTGCCGACTCCATGCGGAAGGTACTATTGGCGTCCCATTGCGCTGGGATTGCAGGTACTTAGGTGATCCTGTGTGCTAAAGCAAAGATCGTCGCAATAGAGCTAAGGCGTGCTTAAACAACTCCGAATCGTTTACGCAGAACCCATTCTGCGGTAAGGAGCAGGATTAAAACAGCCAAAAAAGGCCATTGGGTACGGGGGCGCCAATCGGCCAGTTGGATGGTCTCGGTGGGTTGCAGCAGACCTGCTGCGTGCAACTGTTCGGCCAGCGTGGGTAGTGTTTGCAGCGTAAGCATTTGTCCGCCTGTGCGGCGAGCGAGTTGCCGTAGCAAATTGTGGTCGGCCCAGGGCGTTTGAAACTCTACTGTGGATAGGCCTATGGAAAAATGTCCTTGATCTCGGCCTAGCTCACGGTCTGTTCGGGTGGCAATAGCTTGATAAAAGTACAGGCCTTCGGGTAGGGTTAGGGTTTCTAGGCGGTAGCGGCCATTGCCGACGGCCTCCATGCGGAAGGGATAACGGGTACTATCGGCATCCCATACGGTTACGTGCAGCTCGGCATCACTTACAGGCAGCAAGCGTTCGTCGTAGACCTCTCCGAGTAGGCGCACGGGTTCGCCTGCGCCGAAGGTTTCCCGTTCAGGCCAGACGCGCACCAGGCGGTCTTCAACGGGGGCTGTAAGCCACTCAATTGTGTTCAGGAGCAGCTCTTCCCAGAGGGTATGGAGGGGAGAAAGGTTTTCGGGCAGGTTACTCCAGCGCCAGGTGCCGCTGCCCAGCCACAGCGCAGCTCGTCGGCCGCTGCGTTCTTGGACAAGAAACAGCGGTTGCTCCTGGCCTTCAGGGGTTTGGCCAATGGCAAGTAATCGGGTATCGGGTTTAGGTTGCCAGGTAGCCCGAAGGGTTTGGAGTGGGGGGAGCTGATTTTGGCGTGCGAGCAGTACGTCAGGGAGTGTAAAGATAGGATGGTTTTGGGCTTCGCCGCGGAGTTTAAAGGTGATTTCCGTAAGACCAGGTACGGTTTGGGTAGGTTGTGCTGGTAACAGGTCCGCCCAGGCTTCCAAGCGCGACAGGTCGGTTTGGGGGCTTAGAAGTAGCAAGAAGGGGCGTTGCTCTATGGCCTGACGCAAGCGTGTTATGTGGCGGAGATCGGCGTTGCGTCCGGGGTAGCCAGCGAACAAGAGGAGGTCAAAGCGTTCTAGCGTATCCGGGAGAGGGCCACCGTAGAAACGTTGTCCATCGCGTTGAATACGGGTTGTGATGTTCAGGTCGGCATTGCCCCCAAGGATACGCTGCAGATTGGCCAGATCAGGTTCAGGGGCTGCAGCTAGAAGCAGGATTTGGCGTTTTCGGTCAAGGACGCGGATGAGCATACTATAGCTGTTATTGCGACTTGTAAACTCTCCTTCAAGTGCCTCGACGTGTACTTCAATGCGATGCCAGCCTGGGGTTTCTGGTGTATACTCAAAAGAAACCGAAGCCTGCTCTTGGGGTAGCGTCAGTGTGTGTTGGTGCTGGGCGACAAAGCGGCCGTTGGCTTGTAGCGTTATGGTAAGCGTAGTGCCTGCAAACCCATTGCTTTGGAGATAGGCGGTTATGGGTAAGGGCGTGTGTATATAGGTTAGCGTATTGGTTTCGACGCGATCGATGCGTACATCTCGGGGACGGGTGGTATCGCCGATGGCTATGGTGAAGATCGGTATGCTTTGTTGTGTAGCCCAATGGAGTGGAGAGGGACCTTCGTTGTACTGGCCATCGGTGAGTAAGATGATGGCGTTGAGTCGGGGATGGCGTTGAAATACCTCTTGAAGTGCTTGGGTGATGTTAGTGCGGGGCTGCTGAAAATCGAGCGAATCGGCAAGGTGTTCTGGATTGGCTGGCTTAAGGGTGCTGCCAAAGTAATAAAGATGGGTTTGGGCCTCTTTTAAAGCGGTCCAGGGAAACTGTCTTTGAAGGGTTTGAGCGATGGTGCTATCGCGGGCAGCAAGGGGGATGCTAGCGCTGTTGTCAAACAATATAGCCAGTGCAGGGGGTGTTTGTTGACGTTTTTGAAGTGGCCAGACTGGGTCGGTCAGCAAAGCAATAAGTAAGAGTAGGGTAGTAGCACGCAGCGTGGTGAGCAAGCGCTGTTGGTTGCGGGTAAGGCCTGGGGTTTGGCGATAGCTCCAGATGGCCCAGGCCAAAGCTGCTAGTCCTAATAGGACCAGCCACAAAGGGGTTAAGGTTGATAGCATAATTTCTGTTATTGCAACACAAAAAAACCAGGAAGCAAAGAAGCCGCAGAAAGCATCTCAGGCACCAATTGTCGGTCCTGCCATATCTGTAATTCGGGACTGTGCTCTACAAGAACCTGCCGACAAGCTCCACAGGGTGTAGTACGTGCAACATCCCGCACGCAGGAAAGGTAGAGCGCACGCCATTGATCAGAGTTATACCCATAGCTTAAAGCCGTACCAATAGCATTTCGTTCAGCACATAGCGTGCGTGTCCAATCTGGATGCTCTACATTAACCCCTGGAATACACCAACCTGCCTCAAGCTGCAATAGACAACCCACAGGGAACAAAGACACTGGCGCGTGGGCACGTGCAGCTACCTGGCGTGCCTCTTGAATGCCTGCGGTAGCATCGCTAATCTGCTTCGCCCAAAACGGCGAAAGTTCGCCTTGAGGCGTCGGCAGCCTGGAACAGGAGGTGGCCATCAAAAACTGGTCGTTTTCCATGCTAAAACGGGAAGAAAACAGTCCATCTTGAAATCCTTCAAGCAAGGCTTGCATGCTTAAGTCTAGGGGCTCAGAAAGCAGAACCGCCACCACATCTCGGCGTCCTAGTGCCACTGCTGTAGTAAGTGCGTTCTGCAATGCCGGAATTGTCAAAGAAAACGACGCATTTTCTACGCGTACGCCGGGGATCCAATAACCGTCTGACAGCAACACCAACGCCGCCTCAGGATGATGCGAATAAGGCACATAGGCCCGTTTCAGGTAATGCGACAGTTGTGCTTTAAGCGTCGATACCACACCGAACCGTCGGAATGTTTCTCTGGAGGGAGAGACTTATCCAAGAGGCTTTAGGAAGTTTCCCTCAGCGTGATCCCTAGGGCTTAGCTAAGCGTTCTATCTTACCAAGCCATTGCAGGCTATGAACCGTATGCTTTCTTTTGAATTGTTTGTCGCGCTACGCTACCTCCGGGGAGCACAGGGACGGGAGGAAGGACGCCGCTTTTTACGGTTTATTACCTACGTCGCTGTAGGCGGCGTTGCTGTAGGGGTAGCGGCTTTGCTTCTAGCCTTGTCCATTGCGCATGGTTTCAGTCAGGCCATCGAAGAAAAAATCACAGGCTTTGGCGCGCACGTCCAAGTCGAAAACCTACGGGATGCTCCGCTAAGCGATGCTGCTTGGATGGCCGCAGCGCTTACTCGTCTGCCCGGTGTGGTCTCCGTTAGACCCGTAGTGCAGGAATTCGTTCTGCTACGCTCCAGCGCACGCGCCATTGATGGGGTAGCGCTTTGGGGTAGCCCATCGTTACCGGAATATCTAGAGCGCCATCTAATTGCTGGCAGCGCAACATTTACGCCCGACGCAGCAGGTCGCTACGGACTTGTATTAGGACGCGCGTTGGCCGAACAGCTTGGCGTGCAGGTTGGTGATCTGGTAACTTTGTTTTCGCTGCGTCAGTTTTCTGGCTTACGGCCTATCCCTAGGCTACGCCAATTTTATGTAGCTGGCTTATACGAAACACTACTAACCGACTTTGACCGTCTTTATGTATTCACTTCTATAGAAGCTGCACGCCTGCTTCTGGCCTATGGCACTGATGAAGTTACCCGCTTTGACCTGACGCTTACTGACGTACGACAAGCCCGAAGCATTGCCGATGCTATCGAGACTGAATTTGGACTACCGGTTATTGCGCGCACGATTTATGAGGTTTTTCGCAACCTTTTTGCCTGGGTGCACTTGCAGGAAAGCATTATCCCTCTCGTAATCAGCATCATCGTGATTGTGGCTGCTTTTAACATGCTGGCCGTTCTACTCATGGTCATCCTAGAAAAAAGCCAAGAAATTGGCATTATGGCCAGCATGGGTGCTTCTGCCACAATGCTACAACGCCTCTTTTTATGCTTAGGAGTACTTATTGGTCTTAGCGGAACCCTCCTAGGCGAGGTGCTGGCTTTAAGCATAGCCGTTTTACAACAACATTTTGGCTTGATTCCACTTCCCGCGGAAGCCTACTACATGGCTACGGCTCCCGTAGCACCACGCGCATGGGATTTTCTAATGGTAGGGGTGCTAACGGTGCTTCTTTGCGGTTTGGCTGCGTATATTCCAGCACGAATCGCTGCCCGAATTGATCCCGTACGCGTGATTCGCTTTCGTTAACATCGGGCCCATGCAAAAAGCTTTTCTACACCTTCGCGTTTACCTTTTTAGCGTACTTAAAGAGCGCTTAGGGCAAGATATGCTAGAAATTGCACTCCCAGCACCAGCTACGGGTGGGCATTTGCTGGATTACCTGACGTCTCGATTTCCGGAAGTTGCTGCTTACCGGTCTGTCATCCGCCTTGCCGTAAATCATACGTATGTCCCTGAGTCGACCTTCTTGGCTGAAGGCGACGAAATAGCTCTCATCACTCCTGTTAGTGGAGGTTAATCGCGCCTATGGTTCGATTACTGCTTTTGGCCTTACTGGTACTCTTTAGTGCCTGCAACCAGCCGGCCAGTTCGCCGACCTTACGTCGTGCAACAGCTTCCATAGAACGCATGGACGGCCGGTTGGACGCGCTGTTGGATCCTCAGGTATTGGTTGAAGTCTTAGCCGAAGGGTTTCTTTGGGCAGAGGGTCCAGTCTGGGTAGCTCAAGATAGCGCGCTGCTTTTTTCCGATATTCCCCGGAATACTGTCTATCGCTGGAAAGAGCAGCACGGACTTGCGGTTTACCTTCGACCTGCCGGTTATGCTGCTGGCGACCAGCCTCCAGGACGCGAGCTTGGTGTTAATGGGCTAGCCTTAGATCCAAAAGGAACATTGGTTATGGCCGATCATGGCCTGCGGCAAATCAGCCGGCTCAACCCAGAGCAGTTCACCAAAACAGCATTGGCACATCAGTATCAAGGTCGACGTCTTAACAGTCCCAATGATCTGGTCTTCCGCCATGACGGCGTGCTGTTTTTTACGGATCCGCCTTATGGTCTGGATGGATTAGACCATTCTCCACGGAAAGAATTGCCGTTCCATGGCGTTTACCGTTTAGATCCCAATGGTACTCTAACGCTACTAATCGACTCCTTGCACTTCCCTAACGGCATTGCCTTGTCGCCAGATGAACGCACTTTGTACGTTTCGCGTTCAGATCCGGAAGCGCCACGCTGGTACGCTTACCAGCTTGATGCAGCCGGAAACGTCATAAGCGGACGCATGTTATTTGATGCGCGGCCGCTTATGAAGGAAAACCGTCCTGGACTTCCCGATGGGATGGCCATCGATGCACAGGGAAATCTTTTTGCTACCGGACCAGGGGGCATTTTAATCCTAACGCCCAACGGTGAGCATCTGGGAACGATCCGCCTAGATCGGGCTGCAGCCAACTGTGCTTTTGGAGACGACGGCCATAGCCTCTATATTACGGCTACCGATCAGCTTTTACGGATGCGCACGCGAACAAAGGGAAAAGGGTTTTAGATGGAACGGTTAACTGAAACGATTTGGATACGACTTTTAAGTGCTCCACTCCCGGTTACTGATGCTGTGTCGTTTTTACAAACGCCTGAAGCAGGGGGATTGGCGCTGTTTTTAGGGACAACGCGGCGGTGGACCGAAGACCGGGAAACGCTTGCCCTGCACTACGAGGCCTATGAACCGATGGCTTTGGCTGAAATGGGGCGCTTGTCGGACGAAGCCTTTCGTCGTTGGCCAGTACGTCGGCTATGCCTTTGGCATCGACTAGGCGAAGTGCCTCCCGCCGAGATAAGCGTCCTTGTCGGCGTAGCTACGCCACACCGCGCAGAAGCTTTTGAGGCCTGCCGCTATCTTATTGATGCGCTAAAACGTCAAGTGCCGATTTGGAAACGTGAGACCCTCTCCAACGGCCATCAGGTTTGGGTTGAAGAGGGAATCCCAGAATCTAAGTCCTAGAAGCCTCGTATGCGCGTCGGCTTTGTGCAGTACTGCCCAGCCTTTTTGCAGATGGAAACCAATCGCCAAGTGCTTGCTGCACTTCTTGAAGGTATCGAGGCGGATTTGCTCGTGCTTCCTGAGCTGTGTCTTACTGGATATTTTTTTACTTCCTCTGAAGAGGCCCATGCCGCGGCAGAATCCATCCCCGACGGTCCTACAACCGCTTGGCTTACTACACTTAGCCAACGCACGGGGGCTATTCTGGTTGCTGGACTCCCAGAGCGCGATGGGGCGCAGTACTACAACAGTGCCGTTGTGGTAGGCCCTAGAGGTTATATCGGCCATTATCGCAAGGTGCACCTCTTCTATGAGGAAAAACTTCACTTTCAGACAGGTAATTTGGGCTTTCCGGTCTTTACCGTAACCGACCGCAGTGGAGAGACTTATAAATTAGGGGTTATGATCTGCTTTGACTGGTACTTTCCAGAAGCTGCGCGGACGTTGGCCTTACAAGGCGCGGATGTTATTGCCCATCCTGCCAACCTGGTCCGCCCGGATTGCCCGCGAGCGATGCCCATTCGTGCGCTTGAAAACCATGTTTTTACAATTACAGCCAATCGCTATGGTAGCGAATCTAACGGCAGAGAAACCCTGAGCTTCATTGGCCAAAGCCTTATTTGTGATCCCATGGGCAGGATTTTAGCTCAGGCACCTAAGGTAGGCGACGCCGTAGAGGTGGTCGAGATTCATCCTGCCGAAGCCCGCAACCGGCGTATTACGCAGCACAACGACTTGTTTGCTGACCGGCGCCCTGAACATTACCAGCTAAGCTGAAGCCCTTCAAGTTGCTTGAGATTTTCTTCAATACGGGCTTCAGGGTCAGGATGGAGGTCGGGCACAAACGTTTCTCCTGTGAGCTCTTCGTAGAGCAAAATGTAGCGTTGTGCAATTTCAAGGCGAACCTCATCGGGAAGGTCTGGGAGCACCTGTCCTGGCTTTCCCATAAACCCTTGGGCCATCAGCCACTCCCGTACAAATTCTTTAGAAAGCTGCCGTTGCGGCAATCCTTTACGTAGCCGCTCTTCGTATTCCTCTGCATAAAAGTAGCGGGAGGAGTCTGGCGTATGCACCTCATCGATAAGCCGTAGCGTTCCTTCCTCATCCACTCCAAACTCGTACTTGGTATCCACCAGAATCAGGCCGCGGCGTGCGGCCATCTCTGTACCCCGCTGAAACAACTTCAGCGCCAATTGTTCGAGCTGGTCGAAGGTCTCTGCGTCTAACCAGCCGCGCGCCAGGATCTCCTCTCGACTGATGTCTTCGTCATGGCCTTCAGAGGCCTTGGTGGTTGGCGTTAGGATCGGCTGAGGGAGGCGTTCGTTTTGCACCAGGCCTTCCGGCAAGCGCTTGCCGCAAAGTTGCCGGAGACCACTCTGATACAAACGCCAAGCATGGCCCGCCAAATAGCCGCGTACGACAAACTCAACAGGAATAGGCCGGCACCGACGGGCTACCGTTACGTTCGGGTCAGGTACAGCGACGACGTGGTTGGGGACCACGTCGGCTGTATGTCGGAAAAAATAGGCAGCCAACTGGTTGAGCACCTGCCCCTTAAAGGGTATGGTTTGCCGTAGCACATGATCGAAGGCCGAGATCCGGTCTGTAGTGATCAGTACCAGTAGGCCATCGATGGTGTACACGTCACGCACTTTACCCCGATAGGGCGGGCCCAAGGCCTTGAGGTGGGTCTGTCGCAGCGTACGTCCAAGCTGTGCTTTGAGCAGCGCGTTGTCGATCATGTGCGTTGGCTGCAGTCGCTGGTGTAGCGGATTTTGAGTTGTGGAACAATCAAGACTTCCAGAGGGGGGTCTTGACGAATGCCTTCTACGCGTTCAACCAGCAGCCGGGCAGATTCTTTGCCGACCGTGTGCATGTTCTGCGAAACGCTTGAAAGGCCGATGTACTCGCTAATTTTAATATCGTCGTAGCCTACCAAAGCTACGTCTTCGCCTACACGCAAACCGGCTTCACGCAGGGCTTTCCAAGCGCCGAGCGCTTGCACATCACTGCTGGCAAAGACGGCAGTGACGCGGGGCGTAATGGCCAGTAACTCCTGCATAGCCTCGTAGCCTGCTTCTTCACTAAAGCCCGCGTGTTTTTCGGTCTTACCTGCACGAACCAGTTCTGGTTCATAGGGAATACCAGCTGCTTCAAGGGCCTCACGGTAGCCTGCAATGCGATCAAGCTGCAGGCTCCCTTCGGTATGCGAGCGAATCATGCCAATCCGGCGATGACCACAAGCAATAAGGTGCTGCACCGCAATTCGGGCACCGGTGCGGTCGTCCCAGTAAAAACAATCAAAGTCGGTATGATGATAGCCTACCATGACCACAGGGGCATGCAAGGCGCGCAGCTCTAGCGTAAGCTTTTCATCGGCAGGTAGGCCGATCAGCAGCAAACCGTCGACAGCGCCGCGCCGCAGGAAGTTCAATAATTTCTGTTGTGGGTGTTTAGAGCCCAGGTCGCTGAGCAGCAGATCTGCATCGACGTTTTCTAAGGCAGTACGGACGCCTTTCAGGATTTCGTTATGAAAGGGCGTGGTAAATGAGGTAACCGCAACGGCCAACACGCGGGTTTTCTTTTGCGCCAGCGTACGGGCCGTTCGGTCTGGGCGAAACTGCAGCTTCTCGATGGCACGCAGCACGCGCTGGCGCGTTTCGTCAGACACATCGCTGGAGTTGTTGAGTACGCGTGAGACGGTTGAGATTGCCACGCCGGCTTCGCGAGCCACGTCGTAGATAGTGACTTTGTCTTTTTTCTCTCGTCGAATGCGCTGGGCCATAGCCGAAGCCTCCGATTGCCGTAAACGGTTGCTAAGGTGATTCCCTAGATAGGCAATAAAAGTTCCCCAAAGTAGGGCTTAAGAAGTGTAAAAGATTTGGGGCATTTTTTTGTGAAAGATTGCTTTTATGTTTGATAAGTATTATTATCAAACATAAAAAATAACCTACCTAACCTGTACACATGACCCGATCGCTTGAACCCTTACCAGCGCCACTACCCCAAACACCTTCCGGCAACGTGAATCTATTGGCGCTCTACCTAGAGCGTTTCGATCGCCCACATACGCGACGTGCTTATCGAAACGACCTGGTCGATTTCTTTGGTACGCCTCAGATCACGCTTGAGCTAGCCGCACGCACCACGTTCGTAGAGGTTAACCGCTACTTACAAGCCCTCGAGGCCCAAGGCCATAAGCCGGCCACGCTGCACCGACGGCTGGCCGCCTTACGGGGCTTTTTCGACTGGCTGGTCGCTCTGGGCGCCTTATCGCACAATCCCGCACACCGCCAGCTGGTACGCCGCCTGCGGCCGATTCATACAACCAGTCGCAGTGTCCTTTACCTGACAACTGACGAAGCTGCACGGCTCCTGGAAGCAGCTAGCCTAGATCCCCAAACCGGACTGCGTGATTATGCACTCATCCTAACATTGATCTTTTGCACGTTGCGTCGCAGCGAAGCCGCTGCTATGGATGTAGAGCATCTGCGACGCTTAGGCGCTTACTGGGTACTAGAGTTGCCGCAAACCAAAGGTGGTGCACACCAGTTCGTCAAAGTGCCTGATGCCGTTATTGACGCCATTGAAACCATGAAAAGCCACTACGGCATTACGCAAGGACCGCTGTGGCGTAGTCTAAGCCGCCGTAACTATGGTCAACGTCTAACACCACATTCTATTTATCGCATCGTTGCACAAGCAGCCCTGCAGGCTGGCCTGCCACGTATTGGCGCCCACACGCTACGGCACACAGGATGCACGTTAGCGCTAGAAGCTGGGGCTTCACTAGAACAGGTGCAGGCCCATGCCCGCCACCGGCATATTGCCACAACGTTGCGCTATATCCATCAACGGGACCGACTGGCTTCAAGTGCTGCTGATTTTATCCGGATTGAATTGCCCACCCATAGACCATAGGCTAGGGTTGCCGTCGTGCCAAAATATGCGGCGGTGTTGGGTCTAAAGAACGGGGTCGCGGTCCACGATCTCCCTGAAAACGTGGTGAAGGCGGTACAGGCCGCCGCCACGGATCTCCTCCCGAGGGCGGATCTTGCGACGAGCCAGAATCATTATTGTTTTTCCAGAAAAAACGCCACAGCAGTGTGCCCAAGACCATCGGCATTAGGGCCAGAAAAATCCCTATGGCCTGATATACCCATTCCATGGCATCCCACCAGCCAGTCCCATGCAATCGCTTCCAAACGTCTATGCTTTTTAAGTAATTATAAAAAATATGCACCGGAATGCAAGTCAATTCCAAAGAAAAAAATCCCCTAAGGACTATGCCTGTGGTGCACGAGCTGGTTCAAACCCTTGCCTGTTGGCAGGCAGAACATGCAGCGGAAGGCACGTTTTTGATTTTGGCGGGACCCACCGCCGTGGGTAAAACCGCCCTTAGCTTGGCGTTGGCTGAAACGCTTGGGGCCGAAATTATCTCTGCCGACAGCCGGCAGGTTTACCGCCAGCTGAACATCGGCACAGCCAAGCCAGACCCAGAGGCACTAGCCCGCGTGCCACACCACTTTATTAACGAGCGCGATTTAGGCGAGCCGTTTTCTGCAGGGCACTTTGCCTTTGAAGCTTGGGCCCGCATGGCTGCAATCCTTGAACGGGGACGCATTCCCTTGGTTGTAGGGGGCTCAACCCTGTATCTTGAAGCCTTACAGTTTGGATTGGCTGAAATTCCCGATATAGACCCATCCGTACGTCAGTGGCTTCAAGAGCGGCTTGCCCGGGAAGGGCCTGAACGGCTTTATCGTGAGCTGGTTCAGGTCGATCCACAAGCAGCGCAGCGGCTGGATCCCTCCAAAACGCAGCGGGTGCTACGGGCCTTAGAAGTGTACCACGGCACAGGCCGTCCTATTACAGCCTATTATCAAAACCACCGACGCCCGCCGTACGCTTTTCGGACAATTGTGCTCTACCGCGAACGATCTGTGCTTTACGAGCGCATTAACCGTCGGGTGGATGCCATGCTTGAAGCTGGCCTGGTCCAAGAAGTGGAGTCCCTGCTTCAGGCTGGGTATGATCCCACGCTAGAAGCGCTACGCACGATTGGCTATGCGGAAGTGATACCCTATCTCAAAGGAGTCTATCCATATGCCACCATGCGTGCGCTGATTCAGCGCAATACGCGACGTTATGCTAAGCGCCAGCTTGCTTGGTTTCGGCGTTTTTCGTTTGAGTGGATCTTGCTTGAAGATTAACCCGTGCGCCGAAATCGCATGCGCACGCGCCGACCGCTGGCTTCATAGATGACTTGATCTGCCAACTTTTCCATTAGAAAAAGGCCCCGCCCTCCGGGTTGAAGAAGCATTTCTTTATCCTCTGGATTATAGGAGGGTACGCGCGATCGGTCAAACCCCTCCCCTTCGTCTTCTACGCAAAGTTCAAGCACATGAGGATCTAAAGCATCTAGTACAATATGAACTTGCTTTGTGGGATCCATACGGTTCCCGTGACGCATTGCATTGGTGATAGCTTCGCTGGCTGCCAGTACCAAGCGGTTCACCAAAGCGGCGTCGTTTGTCCATCGATAGGCGGCCTGCTCTAGCGTTTCCAGTATGCAGGCCATTGCCTTTAAATCACTCGGAATGTGCCACTGAAGCTGCATGGCGCGTTGCGTTGCGCTGGCATACCATTGTCAATACCTCAGCCAGTTGGCCAGCCAGCAGACGCCGATCGTAGCGGCGAACCACTTCGGCTTTGCCTTGAGGCAGGCGTTGGGTCTTCCAGTCAGCATAGATGCGCGCGAGTGCCTGCGCAATTGCCGACACGTCGTGTGGGGAGGTTAGGTAGGCCGCCCCGTAGGCTTCAAGAACTGTTCGCGCCTCGCCCTCTGGTACCAAAGCTAAAATGGGTTTTCGGGTACCGATATACTCAAACAGTTTGCTAGTCGAAATGCTGGCAGCCCCGGGCTGCTCCCCTACCGTCATCCAAAGCACATCGGCTGTTTTAAGGGCTGCGATGGTTTCTGGGTGCGAACGGTATCCTTCTAGCCGTACAACGTCACCTAAGCCGAGCTGCGTAATGCACTGCGGCACATGGGGAGGAAACAGACCAACAAAAATGGCTTCAACATGCCTGCGCGCTTCGGGCTGATGGTGTAGCCATTGGGCTAGTCCCCGAAGAAAGTCGTCCGGCTGCTGTGCATCGTAAAAGACCCCCGCATAGAGCAGCCGTAAGCGCTCCTTGCTGTTGGATGAGGAGGCGGGGTGGTTTTCAAAATCTTCCGGGTCAAAGCCATGTGGAATAACAATAGGCGTACGTTTACCTCTGGGAAGCCGTGCGCCAAGCTGCTGGGCAAGGGTTGCATTGATGGTGATAACGCAGCTAGCTCGGTGCAGGACGTAGCGTTCCAGCTTAGCGTGAAGTCGTCGATGCCAGCCCGTAGGGAAGAACTGGCGTGGATTGCCTAGCCAGTCGTCTCGGTAGTCCACCACAAGCGGTAGATGGCTTTTCTGTTGTAAACGTGCCCCAATGAGCAAGGCTGTAGGTGGAGGGCTAGAAGCAAAAATAGCGTCAAACGGACGCATCCGAAGGAGCTTCTCACCAGCTCGTAGCGCTGGCAGGAGCCAGCCAATTTTGTTGTCGGGTACAAACAGCCAACCACTCAAGCGCATCCAATAGCGGCGTAGCACCTCGGAGGGCATCTCGAGCCGTGTAGGACGTCGGGCAAGCAAGCGTAGCGGATCTAGCGAAGAGGTACGCACGATTTCTACACCGGCCGTTTCGACCTCGTGTAGCAGCGCCTCATCGTAGGCAAAGTATTTTCCAGGCCAAACTGTTAAAACCGTAGGCTGCCAACCGTAGTGCGGTAGGTATTTGACAAATTTGGCAACGCGCTGCACGCCGCTAAGCCCCATAGGTGGAAAATAGTAGGCAATGACAAGCACCCGAGGCATGGTTACAGCACATAGAGGGTTTTAGGAACATGTGTGAGGTTCAGGTAGCCTTCTGGTGTAAGCACGATAAGATCCTCAAGGCGCACGCCAAAACGTTCTGGAAGATAAACGCCAGGCTCGATTGTAATTACGACACCAGAAGGGAGTGCGGCTTCATTTTGTGCAGCAATGCGCGGCCATTCGTGTACCTCTAGGCCTACGCCGTGCCCAAGGCTATGCGTAAAATACTTCTCCAAGCCAGCGGCTTTAAGCGCAGCCCGGGCAGCTTGGTCTAGTTCAGCCGCCGAAATGCCTGCACGAGCCTTCGCTAACGCAGCTTCTTGGGCCGCAGCAACGCACTGGTAGACGTGCGCAACCTCATCTTGCACAGGACCTAAAACGACCGTACGCGTCATGTCGGAGGCATAGCCATCGACATAGCAGCCAAAGTCCAGCACAACAACATCTCCTCGGCGTAAGCGTCGCTTTGTTGGCCGGGCATGCGGAAGAGCACTGTTGGGTCCAGAGGCAACAATAGGCTCGAAAGCCATGCGTTCAGCACCACGGCGCAAGTGCCGATAGACGATCTCCGCGGCCAGCTCTTGCTCCGAAATGCCAGGGGTGATGAGTGCGAGTACTTCCTCAAATACAGTTTCTGAGATTGCTTGGGCTTGTCGGATGGCTTTTAGTGCTGCAGCATCTTTAACAGCCTTGAGTTCATTAAGCCATCCAGAGCGTGGGATCCAGGCCACATGCGGTAGTTTCTCTTGGAAGCTTTGCAGTGCGGCAAAGCTTAGATGGTCGGCTTGAAAAATCACCCGGTGCACGTTGTCAAACAGCCCAGTGGCTGTAGCATGCCCGATCAGATCGGGGCCTGAGATGTGGCAATGTGCCCCTTGGACCTCAGCATGGGCTTGGGTTGCGTAGCGACCATCAGTAAGAAAATGAGCATCTTGAAGACGTACAAGGAGCATTCCATTAGAACCAGTAAATCCGCATGCCCAGCGGATATCAGGCAGGTGGGAAAGAAGCACAGCGTCTCCCCCTTCAAAGGCCAGACGGGCTTGTAGCGAGGCGATGCGAGCGTGGTACATCAATAGGTACGTAACGTGTAGTTTGGCGCCTCTTTAGTAATGTAGATGTCGTGGGGGTGGCTTTCGCGAATTCCTGCAGGCGTGATGCGCACAAAACGTGCTTTTTCGTAGAGCTCGTCAATAGTAGCGCATCCACAGTAGCCCATAGCCGCACGCAATCCACCGATCATTTGATAGACCACTTCGCTCAGGCGGCCGCTATAAGGCACACGGCCTTCAATGCCTTCAGGCACGAGCTTAGCTAGTTCATCTTCAGCATCTTGGAAGTACCGATCTTTGCTGCCTGCAGCCATGGCTCCCAGCGAGCCCATCCCCCGATAGCTTTTGTACTTACGTCCTTCATAGATGATTGTCTCGCCTGGACTTTCTTCAACAGCGGCAAACAAACTGCCAATCATTACGCTGGAAGCTCCTGCAGCCAAGGCTTTAGGAATGTCGCCTGTGTGTTTGATACCGCCGTCGGCAATCACGGGAACCCCACGCGCGCGTGCTTCGGCAGCGCAAAGCAGGATCGCTGTAAGTTGCGGTACGCCTACACCAGTCACAACCCGTGTAGTACAAATAGACCCGGGGCCAATGCCTACCTTTACCGCATCAGCACCTGCTGCAATCAGGTCCCGCGTGCCCTCAGCAGTAGCGACATTTCCAGCGATAACGTCCAAGTTCTCAAAGTGCGATTTGATAAGTTCAACTGTGCGCAAGACACCCTCTGAGTGGCCATGGGCGGTATCTACGGTGACAAAGTCTACGCCCGCTTCTACCAGTGCAGCTACGCGATCCAATACATCGGAAGTCACCCCGACAGCAGCACCTACGCGCAGCCGTCCGTGCGCATCCTTACAAGCATTGGGATACTGGCGCTTTTTTTCAATATCCTTGAATGTGATGAGTCCTTTTAGGCGTCCTTGGGCGTCAACAACAGGCAGTTTTTCGATCTTGTTGGCTTCTAAAATGCGCTCAGCTTCTTCAAGCGTGGTACCTACAGGGGCGGTAATGAGTCCTTGGGAGGTCATCACTTCGCGCAATGGGCGCTGGCTATCGACCTGAAAACGCAGGTCGCGATTGGTCACAATGCCGACCAGGTGACCATTGTCGTCTACAATAGGAATACCGCCGATGGCGTAACGGGCCATCAGGCGTCGTGCATCGGCGACGGTGTGCTCTGGGTGCAGCGTGATCGGGTCCATGATCATGCCGCTTTCCGAGCGTTTGACGCGTCGGACTTCTGCCGCTTGGCGCTCAATGGTCATGTTTTTGTGGAGTACGCCCACGCCGCCCTCACGGGCAATGGCAATAGCCATTTCTGACTCGGTAACCGTATCCATAGCTGCCGAGACCAGCGGAATGTTGAGCCGGATGTTGCGGGTGAGCCAAGTCGTGGTCGAAACTTCTCGGGGCATTACCGCGGAGCGGCGGGGTACCAAAAGCACATCATCGTAGGTTAAGCCCTCTCCGATGAATTTCCAGGCAATATGCTCAGGGTATGCCTCAGAACTAATGTGTGTCTGCGGTTCCATGGTTGGGTAGCGGTTTGAAGACTTTTGGGGGGACAAGGCCTACCATGCGGTATAATCGGCGTACTTCGTCAGCACTAAGGCGGCGCCATTTACCTGGACGTACACCTTGTGTGGTGAGCCCGGCATAGTGCGTACGCTTTAAGTGCACCACCTCATGGCCTAAGGCTTCTAGCATGCGCCGCACTTGTCGGTTGCGGCCTTCATAGAGCATTAGAGCAATTTCGTGGGGATCAGCTGGGTTAACGGAAACGCGCTCTGCGCGTGCTAAACCATCTTCAAGCAGCACGCCTTTGCGAAGTAAAGTTACTTCGTGTGGTGTAACAGGTCTGGCTGTTCGGGCTACGTAAATTTTTTCGATGCGATAGCGAGGATGCATCAGGCGATATGCCAACTCACCATCGTTGGTCAGTAGCAGGACACCAGTGGTGTTTCGGTCCAGTCGCCCTACAGGGAATAGTCCCTGCTTTTGCTCTGGAGGTAACGTGAGGCAATCAAGGACAGTTTTGCGGCCCCGCTCGTCGTGGCAGGTGGTAATAGTGTCGTGGGGCTTATGGAGCAAAATGTATAGCGCTTCTGTCTGAGGTACTACGCGCCTTCCATTGACTTCAACGACATCGTTAGGTCCAATGCGGGCGCCTAAAGAGGCAACTTTCCCATTGACACGCACTTGGCCGCTGGCAATGAGTACGTCTGCAGCACGCCGGGAGGAGCATACACCGGCACGTGCCAAATAGCGGTTGAGCCGAATGAAGCCAGAAGGCGGCTGCGGTGTCATGGCGCATATGGATGGATTTGCCGCAATAAACGACTGGCATCTTAGAGAGTGCCCGAGTGTTCACCATCTAGGCTGTCTAAAAGTGCGCGGAGTTGTTCTTGGCGTATTTGTGGATCCGCGCTTAAAGCTTCAATGCTGGGCAAAGGAGGTAGTTGTTGCAGACTAGGCAGGCCGAAGTGCTCCAGAAAGCGCTGGGTGGTGCCATAAAGTAAGGGTCTACCGATGGTATCACTTCGGCCTACTACTTGGATCAGTTCTAGCTCTTGGAGTCGATTCAGGGCGTGCTCTGCATCTACGCCTCGCAGATGGTCGATTTCGGGTTTTGTGATGGGTTGGCGATAAGCAATGATGGCTAGGGTTTCTAGGAGAGGTTGGGTAAGTTTGACTTTTTCTGGTTTTTTGTAAAGTTGCAATAACGGAGTTATTGACGGAATGGTAGCCAACCGATAACCTCCAGCCCACGTGTAAATGCGAAACACCCGCCCCGTTGCCTCATAAGTCGCATTGAGCGCGGCAATGGCCGCTTCAACGTCTGCTTCCGTTATCGATACATCAAAAGCCTCTCTCCAGAGAGCAACAAGTTGAGAAGCGGAAAGCGGTTCATCGGCTACAAACAGCACCGCTTCTACCGCTTGCATGAGTGCCTGATTTTCCTCATGAAAGGACATCTTCCCTCACCGATTTGACTGTAAAGTCCTCTACGTGCTCTCCCATTTCAATGCGGAGTTTGCCTAAACGCGCTAGCTCCAGCACAGCCAAAAACGTAGCAATCACCCATCCTCGAGGATGCCCTTTAGCCAACTCCCAAAAGGACCACCGATCGGCTTCACGCAAACGCGCCATTAGGTAACGCTGCTGCAGCTCTACGCTGTAAACCTCACGCCGCACCGCATGCATCGGTACGATGGTGCGGCGCGCCAATAAGGCCTTAACGGCTTCTAATAAAGCCGTAACAGAGACGGGTGCCAGTGGCACTGGCGATAAGCTCATGAGTTCAGTAGGTGCAGCCGCTTGCCCACGCGTATAGTGGCGTGCCCGCTCCTCAGCATAAGTCGCAAGCCGTTCAGCAGCAGCTTTGTATTGCAAATAACGCAGCAGGCGATCGACCAATTCCTGCCTTGGATCCTCCTGTACATCAGGAGAGGCTGCTTCCTCAGGCACTGGGCGAGGCAACAGCCAGCGGGCTTTGATTTCAAGCAGTACGGCAGCCATGTACAAAAAATCACTCACCCCGTCCAAGTCCAGCTCTTCCATAAGCCGCACGTACGCCAAAAATTCATCTGCAATCTGGGCTATGGGAATATCAAATAAATCCAGCTCATCCCGCCGGATGAAATACAGCAAGAGGTCCAGTGGCCCTTCAAACGCAGCAAGGCGGACGCGAAACATTCTCCAATAACCCTAGACAGCCACGCGTGCCTGAAACCACGCTACAGTGCGCTGCAGCCCTTCGCGCAAAGATACCTGAGGACGCCATCCCAAAACCGCTTGTGCGCGTGCGTAGCCCAGCACGCTTCGCTGCTGTTCCCCAGGCTTTGCCTCACCATGCACCTCTGGTACAGCAGGATCAATAAGGTCTCGAATCAGACGGAAAAGTTCATTGATGCTGGTTTCAATACCGGTACCGATATTAAACACTCCCGAACCCTCATAAGCCAAGGCAGCCAAATTGGCTGCAACCACATCGCCTACATACACAAAATCCCGCGTTTGCTCTCCAGAACCGTTAATGACGGGCTGCCGCCCCTCCAGCATACGCTGCGTAAAGATGGCTACCACGCCGGCCTCACCATGCGGGTTCTGCCGCGGTCCATACACATTTGCATAGCGCAGCGCCACATAAGAAACGCCGTACTGCTGCTCATAAAAGTAAAGGTATTTCTCTGAAGCAAGCTTGGTAATACCGTAAGGTGAAAGCGGCCGTACGGGATGATCTTCGTCTTGGGGTACGTAATCTGGTTCGCCGTAGATCGCTCCCCCTGTCGAGGCAAAAATGACCTTACGCAGGCCGTTTTGACGCCCAGCCTCCATCAGGTTGAGTAAACCCATGATGTTCACATCGGCATCAAACTTAGGATCAGCAACCGATCGCCGCACGTCCATCTGAGCTGCATGATGCACCAAAACCGTATAGCGCTCCTGAGCAAATAAGGTAAAAACTGCAGCATCGCGCACGTCCAAGCGATGCAAGACAGCTCCCTCTGGGACGTTTTCTTCCCTCCCTGAAGAAAGGTTGTCTAAAATGTGCACAATATGGCCTTGTTTTAAAAGTGCTTCCGCGACATGGGAGCCAATAAAACCAGCTCCCCCAGTGACTAAAATTTTTTCCATTGCAATAACGGATTAAGTGACAAGTTGTGATTAAAAAACGTACCACGGCCTACTTAGGCAACAACACTACCCGCGAAAACAACGGCGCAGCAAAAAGTGCCTTTGCCACTTCCTGCACCAACGCCGCGTTTACCGCATCTACCTCGGCCAAAGCCTCATCTAAACTATAATAGCGCCCAAAATACAGCTCTTGCCGCCCTAGACGCATCATCCGGTTACTCATGTTCTCCTGCCCTAACATCAGCGACCCCTTGACCTGATTCTTCGCCTGCGTCAGCACACGCTGTCCTACAGGCTCTCGCACCAGACGATCCAACTCCCGCTCAACCAACGCTACCACCCGCTCTACGCGACCAGGATCTGTGGCCATATACACACCCCAGTCTCCCGTGTCAGAGTGCAAGTTGACAAACGAATAAATGTTGTAGCAATACCCGTATCGCTCCCGGATGTTTTGGTTGAGCCGGCTGGACATACCCCCACCCAGCAACGTGTTAAGTACCATTAAGGCAGCCCGCCAGGGGTGATGCATATCATAGCCGCGACCACCCAGCACAACATGTGCCTGCTGCACCGCACGCTGCTCTAGGCGCTTTGCAGGTTGATACGCCGGTACTGGAAGGCGCACGCGCTGATCACCTGCCGGAAGCGCCACATCCCGCAACAAGCGCGCCGCCAACGTCACCACCCGTTCATGAACGACATTTCCTGCTGCTGCAAGCACCATCCGAAATGGCGTGTACTGACGCATCATAAAATCCACCAGCATCGCCCGATTAAAGGCCCGCACCGTCTCAGCCCGCCCCACAATTGGCCGCCCTAGCGGATGCTCCCCATAGATGACCGCTTCAAAAAGGTCGAAGATATACTCGTCAGGCGTATCTTCGTACATTTTCATCTCTTCCAAAATCACTTCTTTTTCCTTCTCAATCTCGCGATCTGGGAAGCGCGGACGAAACACCAGGTCGATCAGGGTATCCAATGCCCGTGCCAGATGCTCATCAAGCACGCGTACGTAATAACAAGTGTGCTCTTTCGTCGTAAAGGCATTTAGATAGCCCCCTACATACTCGATGCGTTGTGCAATCTGATGCGTGCGACGACGCTCGGTCCCTTTAAAGACCATGTGCTCAATAAAATGCGAAATGCCCGCCTCTTCGTCACGCTCATCTCGACTCCCTACATCAATCCAGAGCCCCACGGCTACCGACCGAACCGAAGGAATCGTCTCCGTCACAATACGTAGACCGCAAGGCAATTCGGTTTTTTGGAATGCAGTCGCTACGGGAAAAGGATGCATGCGCATAGCTCGAACCTCCAAACATAAAAAAGGCGAGAGCATTGCCCCCGCCCCACCAAACAACTTCTTGCAACACGTCTTTAGCGCCGGTGACCTCCACGACCCCGACCTGGGCCACGGCCGTGCACACCGCCGCTGCGCCCGCCACCACGGGTCGCTCCACCTGAGGCAGGTTCCTTACGTGCTGCCGCAGCAGTTTTTTCCGGCTCTCCATTTTTGGCTTCAGCCGTTGCCTCCGGTGGAGGCAAAAACGCCTTTCGACTCAGGCGCAGCTTACCATCGTCGCGGATTTCGATGAGTTTGACGCGGACCTTGTCCCCCACTTTCAGATAGTCGTGCACATCCTTCACATAGCCGTAATCCAACTCAGAAATGTGCAGCAGCCCCTCCTTACCAGGCATGATCTCTACAATAGCCCCAAAGCTTTGAATGCTCCGCACAATGCCTTCATATTCGGCGCCCACTTCAGGCACAGCTACAATCTGCTTGATGCGCTCAATGGCGCGCTGCGCATTTTCCTGATTGGTGGCTGCAATGGTAACCACGCCCACGCCATCGCGCTCTTCGATCTCGATAGTTGTATTCGTCTCCCGCTGGATCCCTTGCACCACGCGTCCACCAGGGCCGATAACCGCACCAATAAACCCCGCGTCGATGGTGATCTGCGTTAACCGTGGCGCATACGGAGACAAATCCGGCCGTGGGGCTTCAATGGTCTGTTCCATCAGGTCCAAAATGTAGAGTCGCCCACGCCGGGCTTGCTCCAGGGCCTGCTGGAGAATTTCGCGCGTTAGGCCGCTGATTTTGATGTCCATCTGGCAAGCGGTAATGCCATCGCGCGTGCCCGCCACCTTAAAGTCCATATCGCCCAGGTGATCCTCCGTGCCCAGGATATCGGTCAGCACAGCCACCTGGTCCCCTTCTTTGATGAGCCCCATCGCCACGCCAGCCACATGCTTCTTAACCGGCACACCAGCGTCCATGAGCGCTAGTGAACCAGCACATACACTGGCCATCGACGAGGAGCCGTTCGATTCAAGCACATCGGCACTGATGCGGATCGTATATGGGAAGCTCGCTTCGTCAGGCAAAACAGCAGCAAGTGCGCGCTCGGCCAGATAGCCATGACCTACTTCACGCCGGCCTGGACCTCGCAGGGGGCGAACCTCCCCTGTGCAGAATGGAGGAAATTCGTAGTGCAAAAAGAATCGCTTATCGCCCGTGACAAAGATTTGATCAATAAGCTGCACGTCTTTTGACGTACCCAGCGTAACCGAAGCCAGTACTTGCGTCTCTCCCCGCGTAAAGATCGCCGAGCCATGCACGCGTGGCAAGTAGCCCACCTCCATCCAAATTGGCCGAATCTCTTCCAGACCGCGCCCATCGATACGTCGGCCTTCGCGCAGGATCAGCTGTCGCATCACCTCACGCGTAACCTGAACAACCGCCTTGCGAATCTGATCGGCGGTCCACCCCTCTGGCGTAGCCTCAGCCAGTACAGGTTGCCCTTCGGCATCAACCGTACCTAAAAGCGCCGTGAGCGTTTCTTCACCAATGCGCTCGAGGCCTTCATAAAACTCTTGTTTTTCGTAGGGAGCGCGCAGGTGTGCTTCCAACCGAGGTGCCGCTAGCTCCCGAACGCGTTCTAGGAGCGCCTCTGGCAGTACAACAGGCGTGTAGGCAAACGGCTCCACGTGGCCGTAGGCCTCCACGAAAGCACGCTGCCCCTGGCAAAGCTTACGAATGGCCTCGTGCGCTACTTCAAGAGCTTCGAGCACATCCGCCTCGCTAACCTCTTTCAGCTCCCCCTCGACCATCACGATAGCGTCTTCCTTCCCAGCCACCACCAAGTTCATGTCGCTTTGCTCGAGCTCCTTGAGCGTTGGGTTGACCACAAATTGGCCGTCAATGCGCCCAACCCGCACCTCGGCAATGGGTCCATCAAACGGTGCACCCGCCAGCAGCAGTGCCGCCGAAGCACCAGTACCCGCCAGCACGTCGGCATCGTAACGGTCATCAGCCGAAATCACGTAGCAAATGATCTGCACCTCATGCAAAAAGCCTTCAGGGAAAAGCGGACGGATGGCTCGGTCGATTAAGCGAGAGGAGAGAATCTCCTTGTCAGAAGGTCGCCCTTCACGCTTAATAAACCCTCCAGGGATCTTCCCTCCAGCAGCAAATTTCTCGCGATATTCTACAGTGAGCGGGAAAAAATCCACCCCTGGCCGCGGCTCCGAAGCCAACACCGCGGTACACAGCACCATGGTGTCGCCTTGGCGCACCACCACGGCCCCATTAGCCTGCTTCGCTAACCGGCCGGTCTCCAAGCGCAACGTTTTACCCGGCGCAAACTCAATCTCATGAAAGGTTGCCTGCATCATCATCTCCATTCCGTTTTCGGGGCATCGTCGGCCCATAAGCATGGCGGCATCCCCTAGGGGATGCCGCCACGTAGTGCTATTTGCGAATGCCCAATTCCTCGACGATTGCACGGTAGCGTGCAATGTCCTCTCGCATCAAATAATCAAGCAAACGACGCCGCTTACCTACCAGCTTGAGCAATCCGCGACGCGTAGAAAAATCCTTTGGATGGCGCTGCAAATGCTCCGTAAGGGCATTGATGCGATGCGTAAAAAGTGCAATTTGCACTTCTGCTCGGCCTGTGTCGTTTTCGTGCGTACCGTACTTGCGAATCAGCTCGCGTTTGTGTTCTGAACTAATCATGTGGTGGTCCCCTCTTTAGATTATACCATGCTAAAGAAGCAGACCTACATCCCTAAAAAAACCACGCCTTCAGAGACGCAGATCTCCAGGTGAGGTCTGAAGCACTTCAATACAACGCTGCCGATCCTGGAAAAGTTGCGCGCGCAAGGCCTCTATGGAGGCAAAGCGCTGCTCATCGCGCAGCCGAGCAATAAAATCAATACGCAAGAGCTTCCCGTAAAGATCGCCTTCAAACTCCAAGATATGAACTTCAAGCATGCGACGATCGCCCTCAAAAGTAGGACGCATACCGATATTCATCATGCCATATAACCAAGAAGGCCTCTCAGGAAGCCAAACGCGCACGGCATAGACGCCATTGCGTGGTATAATCTTACGGGGATGGGCAACGTGCAGGTTAGCCGTCGGGAACCCCAACAACCGCCCTCGACCATCCCCATGTACCACTATGGCCTGCAAGCTATAGGGCCGCCCTAACAGAAGCGCCGCCTGTTCAACTGCTCCATCACGTAGCAAAAGCTGACGAATCAGGGTAGACGACACAGTACGGTCACCCACGACCTGAGGTGGAATCACATCCACCGCAAAACCGTAACGTGGCCCAAGGGTCTCCAGCAGTGCTACATTCCCTTCACGGTTACGGCCAAACGTATGGTCATAGCCAACGCAAATGGCTTGCAATCCAATGTGCTCAACGAGCACTTGGGCGACAAAATCTTCTGCCGACATGGCCGCTAGCGCTGGCGTAAACGGGAGCACGATAAAGCGATCGATCCCAAGCGCTTCAAGCAACGCTACGCGCTCTTCGATTGTAGTCAGTAGCGGCACTGGCTCCCCACGCAACACTTCCCGAGGGTGTGGATCAAAGCTAAGCACAGTGCTTTTCCCTCCTCGTTGCTGCGCCTGCGCACGCACGTAGCCCAAAACAGCTTGATGGCCGCGATGCACGCCATCGAACGTCCCCACCGTCACTACGGAGTGGGGATCTCGCACAACTTGCTCCAGTCCGCGTTCAAACTTCATGGTCACGCTCAAACAGAAAGGCTCCGCTGCCGCCACGCTGCCTCAAAGGCCGAAAGCGGCCAAGCTTCTTCTACACGGTAAGGGCCAGAACGCAAACGCCGCAGGGACACAAGGTGGGCACCGCATCCCAAGGCCTGTCCAAAGTCGTGCACCAAACTGCGAATATAGGTACCCTTACTACAATGCACCTGAAAGGTCACATCAGCACCGGCGCGCGCAAGCAAGGTGAACGCGTAAATATGCACCTGTCGTACGGGGGGTTCAGCGACCTGCCCTGCCCGCACCTGCGCATGCAGTCGTTTCCCTTTCACCTTGACCGCCGAATAAGCGGGCACTTGCTGCAAGATCGTCCCTATGAATTGTTGCCGCGCTTGCTCTAAGTCTGCCTCGGTTAGATGTGCCCATGGGCGACGCTCCACCACTTCGGTTTCTGCATCGTAAGAAGGCGTTATTTCTCCCAGCCGCATCACTCCTTCGTAAAGCTTATCTTGCGCCATAAAATAGGTCATCCAGCGCGTAGCCTTACCTATAAGGCAAATCAAAAGTCCTGTAGCCAGTGGATCCAACGTGCCTGCATGGCCAACTTTACGCACGCCTAAAAGCCGCCGCAGGTGGTGCACTACGTCAAAGGAAGTCCATCGTTGCGGCTTATCGATGAGCAGCACAGCAGCCTCTAGGTCTTCGGGGAGATGGGGATAACGATAAACCCGCTCCTCGAGCATTTCCGGAGTTAACGTGCGCATAGGCTCAAGAGGCCGATCCCTCGCGGCGCGCGCGTTCTTCTTGGATGCGGCTTAGCAGTTCCTCGACGCGTTGTGCCCGTTCGATGGTCTCGTCCAAAACAAACCGCAACTCTGGCATAAAACGCATTTGATGCCGAATGCGGCGCGCCAATGCAGCGCGTATCTGGGGTGTAAGTTCTTCTAAGCGTCGGAAAGCCATCCGACGCTGCTCCGGCGCTCCATAAATGCTTACGTAAACTCGGGCTATCGACAAATCCCGTGTGGGATCAACGCCCGTAACCGTGATCATAGGTGGCAGCTGATCACCAAACTCTCGTTGCAGCACGTCAGCCAGTTCACGTTGCAATAGGCTCGCCACGCGCTGCACCCGCAGACTGCTCATTGGGTTTCCAGTTTGCGCCGTTGCTCAACGACTTCAAAGGCCTCGATTTGATCGCCTACCTTGAGATCATTGAAGTTTTCAATCCCAACACCGCACTCGTAGCCACTCTGGACTTCACGCACATCCTCTTTAAAGCGTTTGAGCGAAGCAATGGCCCCTTCATAGATCACCACACCATCGCGAATGAGCCGTATGCGATCGCTACGCCGCAAGCGACCTTCGACGACGCGGCATCCAGCCACAGTACCTACTTTGGGAATCTTGAAGACCTCGCGTACTTCGGCTAGTCCGACCACACGCTCGGTGCGCTCCGGCGAAAGCAGTCCTTCCAGCGCATCGCGCACCTCTTCGATGGCCTGGTAGATGATGGAGTAGAGCCGAATGTCCACCTGTTCACGCTCGGCTAGCTGACGAGCGCTGCTTGTCGGCCGCACCTGAAAACCGATGATAATGGCTTCTGAGGCTGCAGCCAACATCACATCGCTTTCGGTAATCGGACCCACCCCGCTGTGGACAATCTGCACAGCCACTTCATCGGTCGAAAGCTTCAACAAGGCATCGCTCAGCGCCTCGACCGACCCAGCTACATCGGCCTTGATAATGAGCTTAAGCTCCTTCACCTGCGAGCCCATGGCCATCCGGCGACTGATTTCATCAAGCGAAACGCGCTGCAGCTTGCGCAGCTGCTGCTCACGCCGGATTTGCTGACGCTTGAGTGCAATCGCCCGGGCCTCTTTTTCGTCTGGCAGAACCACAAACTGGTCGCCGACTTCGGGGAGCTCATCAAAACCCAGCACAAGCACTGGAATGGAAGGCCCAGCCGCCTCTACGCGCCGGCCACGCTCATCAAACATAGCACGCACACGCCCGCTAACCGTACCAGCAACAAATGGATCACCTACGCGCAACGTACCATTTTGCACCAGCACGGTCGCCACGTTGCCCCGACCTTTCTCTAAACGACTTTCGATAATGGTGCCCACAGCTGGACGATTGGGGTTCGCCTTCAGCTCACGCAGTTCAGCTTCAAGCAACACCTTTTCAAGCAGGTCATCAATACCTTGACCTGTCTTGGCAGATACCAGCGCACACTGGGCTTGCCCACCATACTGCTCTACCAACACGCCGTGTTCTGCAAGCTGCTGCATCACACGCGCGGGATTGGCTTCCGGCTTGTCAATTTTGTTAATGGCTACAACAATCGGTACACCGGCTGCCTTCGCATGGTTAATGGCCTCTACGGTCTGGGGCATTACAGCGTCATCCGCTGCAACAACTAAAATGACAATATCGGTTACCTTTGCGCCACGGGCCCGCATGGCTGTAAACGCCTCGTGGCCTGGGGTGTCAAGAAACGTGATATGCCGCCCATCGGCTAGCTCCACATGATACGCCCCAATGTGCTGCGTAATGCCTCCAGCCTCACCAGCCACGACGTTCGTTTTTCGGATGTAGTCCAGAAGCGATGTTTTACCGTGGTCGACATGCCCCATGACGGTCACAATGGGCGCCCGCGGCTTCAAATCTTCAGGTCTGTCTTCTGGCAGTTCAATTTCTAATTCGTTGTAGTCTGTGATAAACTCAACCTCATAGCCGAACTCATCCGCGACAAACTGAATGGTATCTGCATCAAGGCGTTGGTTGATCGATACAATCATACCTGCGCTAAAAAGCGTTGAGATCACTTCACTCACCTCAACGCCCATGAGCTCGGCCAGCTCACCTGTCGAAATGAACTCGGTTACGCGCAGCTTACGGGCTTGCTGTGCTTCCTGCAGGGCTTCACGCTCGCGCTCTTGGGCATGGCGCTCCCGCCGCTCCCGTCGCCGCCGCTGACGCACGCGGCTGACGCCATGTTCTAGCTCTCGAAGCGTCTCATGCAACGCCTGTTCAATCTCTTCTTCATCAATGCGACGAATACGCTTGCGCTTGCGTTTACGCTTGGTTGCCTTAGACTCCTCTTCCTCTAAAGCAATCTTTTTGATCTCTTCCGTAGGTACTGGCTTCGCTTTACGTTTACGCTTACGCTTGACACTATAGGTATCTTCCTCTTCGAGTTGCGAAAGGTCAATTTTGCCAATCACTTTGGCACCTTGCAGCTTATAACGGCTCGCAGAGATAACCTCTGGTTCCTCTTCCTCCTCCTGGATTTCTTCTTGGGTTTCTTCTTCCTGGATTTCCTCTACTATAGGTTCAGACGTCTCTTCGATATCTTCTTCCAAGGCTTCTTCTATGGGTTCCTCTTCTTCCTCCACTTCAGCTTCAGCAAAAGCTTCAGAAGATACTTCCGATACAGCTTCCGCTTCGACAGTCTGCTCCTCAGGGGCTTCAGCTAGAGGTGCTGCTTCCAACTCAGGTGCTTCCAGAGGTACACTGGGCACTTGCCCTGGTTCTTCTTCAGCCTCCAGTTCCTCGATGGCAGCTTCTGTTTCTGGACGGCTTCGGGGCGATTCAGCCCGTGCAGCACGCAGCTCTTTTAGGCGCTCGGCAGCCTTACGATCTTGCTTAAAAGCCTCCAGTAGGGCCTCATAGGCAGCCTCATCTTCAATAACTGCGTTGGCACCATGGCCCACCAAGGCATGTGCGTAGCCCAGGGCCTTGAGCTGTTGTTCGATCGTCTCGATCGTAACGTTTAGCTCACGGGCTACTTTAAATAAGCGTACTTTTTTAAATGAGCTTTGCGACATAGCGCGCGTTGCGTCCTCGCAGCAGCGTTATTCTTCTAGTTCTTCTTCTTCGTCTTCAAACTCGGCCCGAATGACAGCCATGACGTGTCGGGCTGTGGCTTCATCTAAGCCTGAACGGCGCATGAGCTCCTCTACCGAGAGATCGAGTACAGCCCGGGCTGTGTCGCAGCCAATTTCACGCAGACGAGCAATGGTAGATTCATCTAGCTCGTCTGCAAACTCTTCGATTTCAATATCTTCCTCATCAGGTAGAATTTCACGGTAAACATCAAGCTCATAGCCAGTAAGGCGCGAGGCTAGCCGAATGTTGATTCCTCCACGCCCAATAGCCTGGCTTACCTCTTCAGCCCGCACGACTACTTTAGCCCGTGGTGGCCGAGCGTCGTTGTTGAGCACTACCGAAAGCGGTCGCGCCGGAGCAAGCGCCCGTTTGATGAGCTCATGAGGGTCATCAGACCACTCAATGACGTCGATGTTTTCGTTTGAGAGCTCTCGCACAATGGCATGAATGCGGTTACCCCGTAAGCCAACGCAGGCGCCTACCGGGTCTACCCGTTCGTCGTGGCTAACTACGGCCACCTTAGCCCGCTCGCCAGGCTCCCGTACGATCTTTTTGATCTCAACGATGCCTTCCTCAATTTCAGGCACCTCCAGCTCAAACAATCGCTCCAGGAAAACGGGATCCGCCCGGCTGATAATTATCTGTGGTGTACCCCCACTATCCCGACGCACCTCCTTTACTACCCCCCGCAGCGTTTCTCCCTTACGGTAACGGTCGCGCGGGATCTGTTCCTCACGAGGCAAAATCAGCTCAGTGCGGTTGTGCAACACCAGTACTTCCCGTCGGCGGATCTGGTAAACTTCGCCGACCACAATTTCCCCAATCAGCTCGGTATACTCCCGAAAGATATTCTCTTTTTCTAAATCCCGAATGCGCTGACTGAAAGTCTGGCGGGCAGTCATAACGGCCCGGCGGCCGAACTCAGAGATGTCGAGCTCGCTAGCCACCTCATCGCCCACCTCAAAGTCAGGATCAATCTTTCGCGCCTCGCTGAGCTCAATTTGCGTAACCGGGTCCTCCAGCTCCCAGTCTGGCACTACAGTGCGAATGTGCAGAATTTGGATATCTCCGTGGTCGGGATTAAAAATGATCTCAAAGGCTTCGTCGGAACCATACCGTTTCCGGATCATGGTTCGGAAGACATCCTCGACGATTAGCTGGAGCGTATCCCGGTCAATGCCCTTCGAATGGGCAATCTCAGCAAAAGAAGAAACCAGCTCAGTGTTCTGCATAGTCTCCCCTAGCAACGTTAGGTGCCCGCGTTACCATGGTAGGCAGACACGGGCAGTTTGAATTTCTTCGTAGCGCAGCCGTCGGTGCGTCCCGTCGGGCAGCACAAGCTCTATGCTTTCTGTATTGGCTGCATGTAGGGTCCCCCGCAACCGCTGGGCTTGCCCCTCCTCCTGCGTTGGAGCCAGCTGCACCTCTAACTGACGCCCAACATGCTTAGGATACTGCCTAGGCAACACCAGCGGTCGCTCAACCCCTGGCGACGATACGTTGAGCAAGTAGCGCCCTGGAATGAGGTCGTCACTATCGAGTACAAACGCTATTTCTCGGCTCAGCTGCTCCAGGTCACGCACCGAAGGTCCTCGGTCGCCGTCAATAAAAATCTCGACAACGTGTGCGCCGCTTCGACCGCGCACAACGACGTCGATGAGAAAGAACGAAGTTCCCTCAAGCAACGCTTCAACGCGAGCGCGGATCTGCGCGACCAGCGCCGCGGCACGTACCTCTGAAGGCATAATCCCTATTTGTAAAAAACGCCCGTACCACGGACGGCCGGGCGCATTTTCCCCAACGGGTGGGAACGAAAAAAGGGCGGCTTTGGCCCCCCTTTTCCTCTACCGACTCCGTACCGTGGAGGCAACACAACCCACCCGCTCGTCACCTGCAGCGGTATAACGATGGCTTTTTAGGTCGGTTCCGGTCTTTAGACCAGCGTTGGGCGACGTTCGCTTTCAACAGGCTCCGGGTAGTCAAGCATGTAATGCAGGCCGCGACTTTCCCGACGCATCTGTGCACTACGAATAATGAGATAGGCCACCATGATCATGTTACGCAGTTCACACAACCCAGGTGACAATCGCGCCCGACGGTAGAAGTCTTCGGTTTCTTCATAGAGCAGCCGCGTGCGGCGAAAGGCCCGCTCTAGGCGGAGCTGCGAACGCACAATGCCTACGTAATCCCACATGACGCGCTGGAGCTCTTCGCGGTTGTGCGAAACCAGCACCCACTCTTGGGGGCGCTCCGTGCCCCGGTCGTCCCAGTCGGGCACTTCAACGCGCCAACGTTGCGTCTGAACGTAAGCCATGGCATCTTCAGCGGCCCGTCGCGCAAAGACCAACGCCTCCAGCAGCGAGTTACTGGCCAAGCGATTCGCTCCATGCAGTCCAGTACAGGCCACTTCGCCGGCAGCATAAAGCCCCTGGATGGTGGTGCGGCCGTGCAAGTCGGTCAGCACCCCTCCACACTGGTAATGCGCTGCAGGGACGACAGGAATAGGCTGCTGCGTCATGTCGATCCCGTAGCCCAGCAGCGTCTGATAGATGTTAGGGAAACGCTGCTTAACCTGTTCAGCTGGTAAGTGAGAAATGTCCAGCCATACGTAGGGTTCACCTCGACGCTTGAGCTGATCGTCAATAGCCCGCGCTACAATGTCGCGCGGTGCAAGCTCAGCGCGAGGGTCATACTGGGGCATAAAGCGCTCACCCGCTAGATTGTACAGCCGAGCTCCTTCACCCCGCACCGCCTCGCTAATTAAAAACGAACGCCCTTCTGGATGAAAAAGCGTTGTCGGGTGAAACTGAATGAACTCCATATTCGCAATGCGTGCCTTGGCCCGATAGGCCATAGCTACACCATCACCCGTAGCAATTGGCGGATTGGTGGTGTGCAAGTAAACCTGCCCAGAGCCACCGGTAGCTAGGAGCGTAGCTTTTGCTAGAAAGGTATGGACCACGCCCGCCTGTTCGTCGAGCACGTAAGCCCCAAAACAGTGGATATCGGGCCGGAGGCGCGATACATACTGCCCTAGGTGATGCTCGGTAATTAGATCAACAGCATAGTGGTATTCGAAGATATGAATGTTCGGATGGGCCCGAACGCGTGCCAGGAGCGCCCGTTCAATCTCGCGTCCCGTAGCATCCGCTGCATGCACAATGCGGTTGCGTGAATGTCCTCCTTCACGACCAAGATGTAGCCTACCATTTTCTTGGGTGAACTGGACACCTAATGCCATTAGCTCCCGCACCCGATCCGGCCCCTCCCGCACCACCACTTCGACGACCTCCCGGTCGCACAAGCCAGCACCTGCCTCGAGCGTATCCTGCACATGCTGCGCAAACGAATCCGTCTCATCAATTACAGCGGCAATACCGCCCTGCGCATAGTTTGTGTTTGACTCCACACTGGCCTTTTTGGTCACAATCGCTACAGTACCATGATCGGCCACGTGCAGCGCAAACGTTAACCCCGCAATGCCGCTTCCCAGAACCAGAAAATCAAACTGATAACGCTCGGGCATGGCTTACGCAGTGGTTTTTGCCTGAGATAGCAGATAAGCCCGAATAAAGGGTTCCAAATAACCATCCATTACTGCCTGCACATCCGTAAGCTTAGTTTCTGTGCGATGGTCGTTAACCATGGTATAGGGCTGAAAAACGTAGGATCGGATCTGGCTACCCCACTCGATTTTTTTCTTTTGGGCCTCCAGCTTGTTTTTTTCTGCCTCTTGGATTTCCCGTTCCAACTGGTAGATTCGGCTTTTGAGCAAGGTAAGGGCCCGTTGCCGGTTTTGCAGCTGGCTGCGCTCCTCGGTGCATTCAGCAACCACTTTGACTTCTTCCCCATTAGAAAGCTTACCCTGCCAAATAAGCCGCACACCGGTTTCTACCTTGTTGACATTTTGCCCACCTTTTCCCCCGCTACGAAACGTCTGGATCTCGAGCTGCTCTGGACGAATGTCGATCTCGATTGTGTCGTCAACCTCAGGATAAACAAACACACTGGCAAACGAAGTATGCCGGCGACCACTGGCATCAAAAGGCGAAATACGCACTAAGCGATGCACTCCTGATTCGCCTTTCAGATAGCCATAAGCGTAAGGCCCCGCAATGCGGAGCGAGGCGCTCTTAATACCAGCGACCTCTCCTGCCTGATATTCTAAGAGTTCTACTTCATAGCCCTGCTGCTCACCCCAACGCGTGTACATGCGCAGCAACATCTCAGCCCAGTCCTGACTCTCAGTACCACCAGCCCCTGGATGAATCGTTAAAATGGCATTGCGGTGATCATCAGGACCGGTAAGCAAGCTGCGTAATTCAAGTTCTTCAAGCTGCTTTTCGAGGCGCTCTGTTTCTGCTTGCAGCTCCGCTTGCAGGTCCTCTTCGCCAGTTTCTGTAATCAACTCCCAGAGGGCTTTTAAGTCCTCAAGCTGGCGATACAACCGTTCCCAGGCCGAAACCCAGGTCTCCTCGGCAACCAGTTGCTTTTCGACGGCTTTGGCACGCTCGGGATTTTCCCAAAACGTAGGTGCCAAACGCTCGGCGTTTAATGCTTCAATACGCTGCTTACGCCCAGCGATGTCAAAGAAACCTCCCGAGCGCTGCTATGCGCTCTGCGAGATTTTGCAATCGTTCTTGCATTGCAATAACGGTTTTACTCCTTAGCGGATGCTGGCAACGAACATACCGACTTTAGGTTTCCACGCCACGCGCTGCCCGAACCCGCTCCACAAACCGCCCAATCCGTCGTACCGCCTCCTGTAGCTTCTCCATTGAAGTCGCATACGAACAACGCACGTACCCTGCCCCACTCGGTCCAAACGCATCCCCCGGCACCACCGCCACATGCTCCTCCCGAAGCAACCGCTGGGCAAACTCTTCTGAAGTTAATCCGGTCGACCGCACGTCAGGAAAACAATAAAAAGCCCCTTCTGGCTCAAACGTTGGCAACCCCACGGCCCGCAAACCGTCTACAATCACCCGTCGCCGCGCATCATAAGCCTGGCGCATACGCTCTACATCGTCCTGCGCCTGACGAAGGGCTGCCAACGCCGCTACCTGCCCCATCGTTGGGGCACTCATCACAATGTACTGGTGCAGCTTATAGAGGGCCTTCAAGATAGGCTCCGGCGCACAAGCATAGCCAATACGCCAGCCTGTCATGGCATAATCCTTGGAAAACCCCCCCAGCAACACTGTCCGCTCCCAAAGCCCTGGAATTGAAGGCACACACACGTGTCCCTCTTCATAAGCCCGACCGTAAATGAGCCGATCATAGATCTCATCAGAAATCACCAGCAGATCATGCTTGATCACCAGCTCTCCAATTTCCTCCAAGGTATGCCGCCGCAAAACTGCACCCGTGGGGTTGTTTGGATACCCAATCATCAACACCTTCGTGCGTGAGGTAAGGTAAGGCTCCAGATCTGCTGCCGTCACCTGAAAGTCGTTTTCAACCGAAGTGGGCACATACACCACGCGCCCCCCAGCAAACGTGGCCGCTGGAGCATAGGATACAAAGCATGGCTCCGGGATCAACACCTCATCGCCGGGATCCACAAGCGCCAGCATGGCCAGTTGCAACGCCTCGCTTACACCAACAGTAATGAGCACCTCTCGCGCCGGATCATAGTGCACGCCATAGCGCCGAGCCAGCTCTTCCGCCACCGCCTCACGGAGCTCGATAAGCCCAGCATTGGCCGTGTATCCCGTCTTTCCCGCCCTAAGCGAGGCTATAGCCGCTTCAATCGCTACCGGCGGCGACACAAAATCGGGCTCACCAATCCCTAAGGAAATCACATCATCCATCGTGGCGGCAATCTCAAAAAAGCGCCGAATTCCACTAGGCGCCACCTGGCGCACCCGCGCTGCAAGCCGCGCTTCCAACCCAGACAGTGTTGCCAAACGTTCTTGCATGGTTACATCGTCTTTCCGTAGGATAAGCTTCAAATATACGGTCTTTTAAGCAGACTACCGCCAACCTTGAACGGTTGGCAAGCAAGTGCACTTTGCGCTATTTTACGCATAGACAATCTGGAAACGCTTCCAAACAAACTGTAGGTTTCCTCATGGCAACAATTTTTCACAACTACATCGGCGGGACATGGCTTCCCTCAAGCTCCGGACGCACCTTCGAAGACCGAAATCCGGCACGCTGGTCGGAGCTAATCGGGCACTTTCCGCAGTCTTCAGCCGAAGATATTAACCAAGCCGTTGAAGCTGCCCAAAAGGCACTGCCCGCCTGGCGCCGCCTACCCGCACCCCAACGCGGCGAAATTCTGCGCCGCGCCGGCGACCTATTGCGCGCCCGCAAAAATGAAATTGCCCGCGCTATGACCCGCGAAATGGGCAAACCCTTCTTCGAAACGCGCGGCGATGTGCAAGAAGCCATCGATACGGCCTATTACGCTGCCAGCGAAACGCGCCGCCTGTTTGGCTATACCGTCCCTAGTGAGCTGCCCAATAAGTTCAATATGACCATCCGGCAGCCCGTTGGGGTGGTAGGCGTCATCACCGCTTGGAACTTTCCAGTGGCCGTGCCTAGCTGGAAAATCTTCCCTGCCCTAGCCTGTGGCAACACAGTGGTCTTCAAGCCCAGCGAAGATGCACCACACAGCGGAATGCTTTTGGTACAGGCCCTGCTCGATGCAGGCCTACCCCCAGGGGTCCTCAACCTGGTGCACGGCAATGCTGAAGCCGGTGCCGCGCTCGTAGAACATCCCGGCGTCAATGCCATTTCGTTTACCGGCTCAAGCGAGGTCGGTGCACGCATCGGCGGCATCTGCGGCCGACTCCACAAGCGCTGCTCCCTAGAAATGGGGGGCAAAAATCCCCTCATCGTACTCGAAGATGCCGATCTGGATCTGGTCCTTGAAGGCGTACTCTGGGGCGCTTTTGGCACAACTGGCCAGCGCTGCACCGCTACCAGCCGCCTCATTTTGCACCAAGCCGTACACGACGAAGTTGTCGAACGCCTCTGCGCAGCAGCCCGCCAGCTACGCCTAGGCGACGGAAACCAGGAAGACACCAACATCGGACCATTAATTAATCCAGCTGCCCTAGAAAAAGTGCAGCGCTACGTCGAACTCGGCCTCAAAGAAGGCGCACGCCTTGTGCTGGGCGGCCAGCGGGCAACAGATCCAGGTCTAGAAGACGGCTTTTTCTTTAAGCCTACGATTTTTGTCGACGTCACGCCCGAAATGCGTATCGCACAGGAAGAAATCTTTGGTCCTGTGCTTTCAGTCCTAAAGGTTAGCTCCCTCGAAGAAGCCATCAAAGTGGCCAACAGCGTACGCTATGGCCTTTCTGCATCGATTTACACCCGTGACCTCACCAAAGCCTTCCAGGCTATCCAGGAGTTGGAATCTGGAATCGTATACGTCAACGCCCCTACCATTGGGGCTGAAGCCCATCTGCCGTTCGGGGGCGTCAAACAAACCGGAAATGGCCACCGCGAAGGCGGCTGGGAAGTGTTTGATTTCTATACCGAAACCAAAACCGTCTACATCGACTATAGTGGCCGCCTGCAACGCGCGCAAATCGACACCGCCCAAGACTAACCCACACGCCCGGATTTGAAGCCACGGGGGATTAAACTAAGCGGGGTTAACAACATACTGCTCGGCACCAGCCCCCAAACCCCTAACCGTTCCAATATTCCCAATAGCGCCGGTCAGGAACGCCATAGTAGCGGAAGGGTACCCGCCGGCGCCGCGGGCGGAATAACCCTATCAAAAATAGTCCGGCCACAAACCCACCAATATGCGCCCAGTAAGCAACCCCACCCCCTACCTGGGTAAAGGCTGCCGAGGTCAACCCTCCAACAAGCTGCAACGCAAACCACCAGGTGAGCACAAAAGCTGCGGGCAAAGCCACAATGGGGAAAAAAAGCAGCAACGGGACAACCAGAAAGACCGTGGCTCGGGGAAACATCACGAGATAGGCCCCTAGCACACCTGAAATTGCACCACTGGCACCAATAGCCGGAACCGTGCTCTCCGGATTCATCAGCACGTGCGCCACACCCCCTGCTAAACCACTAAGCATATAAAACAGCAAGAAGCGTCCCGAGCCTATCGTCCCTTCGAGTGACTTGCCGTAGACGTTCAAGTACAGCATATTGCCAATTAAATGCGCAAAGCCGCCGTGCAGAAACATAGACGTAAAGAGCGTCAAAAGCACCTCGGGTTGCGCACGCCAGTTAAGCACCCAAGCCGGCACCGTCCCCCATCGGTAAAGAAAGGCCTCCAAGCGCGGCCCTTGAAGAAGCTCTACAAAGAAAAAAAAGACATTAAATCCAATGAGCGCATAGGTCACAAACGGATAGTGCCGCTCTGGAATGTTGTCGCCTATGGGAATCATGCTTGTCGTACTTGGCCAGCGGGACTATCGGAACGATACGGTAGGGGAACATATTCAACAGAAGGCCGCAGCCGTGTCGGTTGCGGATAGAGCGCCATGAGCGCGTAGATTTCAGGAGGCATATGGGTTGAAACGGGCAATCCAAGAGCACGAACATCCTCCACCCGCAGCGGATGATCGTGCGTCCACACGCCACGCGTCAGTAAGTGCGCCACTCGGGCAGCCTCTGCAGCCGACATTTTTCGCTCAAGCAACCGCTGCACACTGTGGGTAACCTGCGCCAAGGCCTTCTCGGCAACGTCAGCCAACATCAACGTCTCATCGCTTACATTTCCAACCCCTTTGCGGCGTACAGCAGCCACAATTGAAGCCGCGGCATACTGACCAATCTGCGGATCAACCGGCCCCAGCACAGCGAACGGATCCATCACAATTTCATCGGCAGCTAAGGCCAACAACGTCCCCCCACTCATGGCATAATGGGGCACAAAAACGGTTACTTTGGCCGGATGTTGGGCCAATGCCCAAGCAATCTGCTCCGCTGCCAGCACCAGCCCACCCGGAGTATGGACAATCAAGTCAATAGGACGATCAGGAGCCGTAAGGCGAATCGCACGAAGCACTTCCTCAGCATCCTCAATCGAAATAAAGCGATGAATTCCCACACCTAAAAACGATACCGTCTCCTGCCGATGGATTAGCGTAATGACCCGCGAGCCCCGCTTTTGCTCCAAACGACGCATCACCTGCGCACGCCTTGCCTCTAGGATTTGCTGGCGCAAAGCAGGTGTTAGGCTTGCCAGAATAAGAAACAGGAAAAAAAGATCATTCATAAGTTTAGCTACAACAAAAGGTTTTAAATGCCTGTTTCCCGCGTAAAGAAAACCGTACCGCAGCGCTTTCGACGCACTAGCCACACCAGCTGAGCAATGGGGCTATATTAAACGAGCTTCATAAGCTTTGCAAGCCATAGACGCGCGCGTGATCCTACAAGCGCTGGTGGTGTGCGCCACCTTGCCTTGCGATGCGAAATAAACCGGCAAAGGATGCTTTCTGCTTCGGGGAGCACATTGTCGAGGGCGGAAACAACCCTGCACAATGCTCCGGAGCTTTATAAAGCAGACAGGGCTTGTTTGCTTAACGCACTTTCACCATGGTCTTGGTGGTGCGAAAACCTTCACCCTCAAGCACGAGCAAATACAATCCACTGGCCAGTTGGGAAACATCCCAAGCTTGATTATGCCAGCCTGCCGCTTGCTCACCTTCGTAGAGACAAAGTACTTCACGCCCCAGCACGTCGTACAAGGTTAACCGCACAGGACCTGGCCGCGGAACACCCATGCGAATCTGCATCCTAGCACCAAAGGGATTCGGATAAGCCTCTAGCACCACCTGCTCAGGCAATTCAGTTTTTTCGACCGGCACAACCTGTTCCTGACGGGCTAGCAAAATCACGCCACCAGCACTTTCCAGCGTGGCTTCCCAAGATCCAGAGACGGGCTCGACTTCTAACACTTCCCAGCTGGGGCCATTCCAGTAAAGGGCTACCGGAGTGCCTTGATAGGCGCCGCTCCACAACTGCAAACGATAGGCAGCAGAAGGCGCCACGGCTGTACCCTGGGCCTGATCCCAGAAGCTCCAGCCAATCACGGGTCCAATAGCCACAAAACCTGGGGGTAGCGGTGCCGGCAGCGAATCTTCAACCGCAAGCAATATTTCAGGCTGCAGCGCTCCAGCTAGGAGCGTCCGTGCCACCCGAAGACGCGCCACCACAGCACCGTCTTGCACAGCTTCGGCTTCTAGCACTTCAGGTACCTCGGTAGCTGTTGCCAGCACAAACGTTGCCCATGCAAGGCTGACCGTATCGCTCGCAGTTACTCCAATAAGCTCCATCAACCCAGGACCGCTCCGACCGGCCAAGCTGTCGGGCACCTGCCAACGCACCGTGGCCCGACCTAAGTCGTCTAGCAATACGGGCATTTGGTAGCGTCCCGCAGGGGTAAATACCCTCAAAGCCAATTGTTCGGGCAGCGCAACCCCATGGGCATCTACCTGCACTTGAACCGACGCGGTATCTGGCGCTGAAAGTATCCTACGCCCAAGCGTAATTGCTGCCTTTAGTCCAATAACTTCTACCACGACTTGACGCGTGAGCGCGCCAGACTGTACGGTAAGCGTCGTGCTGCCTGGATATAGGCCGATGACCGACGCTTGAGAAGGCTGTGCTGTCGTTTCAATAGCGGCGAGCGTGTCACTTACCGCCCACTGAACAGCCGTAGCAGGTAACGTCAGCGTTGTATCGTACTGAAAAACGGCCTCTAGCGGTACACTGACCGTTAAAGGAACCAGAATCGTATCTCGAGACTGGCCATTCTGCTGGACAAACAGGGCTGTTGGCGCTGGTAGGCTTTGGAGCGTTCCGGTAGCAACAGCCTGCTCAGGGGTTGCTACAACCAGTTGCCAACGGTCCTGCGGTGTAGCTTGGCCTTCCCAGCGACGAAGTAGCGTTTCGTTGCCCAGCGTGTCTAGCTGCACTAGGTCTAGTGCAAAGGCTCCACTCCCAGTGCCCTGCAGAATCGTTTGGAACGGACCAATATCGGCAGGCAGCACAACGGTTTCCTGAAGAGAATCACTGGCAGGCCAGTAGCCAGCACCAGGAATTTCATTATAGATTTGACCCGTTGCGTCAGCACCTACGCGACGACCTAAAGCATCTACCACCATAAGCCGCACTGGAGAGTGAACACGCATTGCGAGGACCGGCACTTTCAGTGAAAAGGCCTTCCGCATGGCCGCGATGCCTAAGCGTCCGTAGCTACCTTCTGGCTGAATAGCCGTCATGACCTCAATACCTGTGCGAACCATGGCGGCATTCAAAGCCAGCCCAACCACTTTCGAAACCGCATCTGTAGCCACAACCCAGGCGGCCAAGGCGCCCGAAGTGGCCACAGCCAGCCCAACCATAGCCACATTCAACGCTTCTAAAGCTGCATCGACCTGCTCCTTAAAGCCAAGCAGTCCTTCACAGAACCCCAAGCGGCGGCTACGCTCTTCTCGCATCAGCTTCAGCCAGCCATTACTAGCATGTCGCGCATGGTAGAAACTAAGGGGATAGGCGGGGAACTGCCGCTGCTGCGCTAGTCCAATCTCTTGATGAAGCGTTGTGGCTACCGTTGCCCGCAGATCATCTAATTGTCCTCTTTTAAGCAAATCTTTAATGGTGTCGTTCAGTGAAGCCAACAGACGGTTTATGCCGGTCTGCTCTAATGTTTGAGAAAAGGCAAGATCTTTGGTCAGATCATCTAGCTTTGTCTTCTCGGCTAGATTAGCCACATAACTGGTCAATTGACTAAGAGGATCAAAAGCTTTTTCTACCAAGAAATTCATAGTAAATAATGTCTTGATCTCTCCTTTCACTGCTGCGGTTTTCATCCCTTCTTTTAGGTCTAGAGACATTTTTTTAGACCAGCTTTCAATATTCTTTAGCAGATGGGCAAACTTTGTCTTGATGTCTTCAAGTGCTTCTAGCGTGCGTCCTAGTTGTCGGATTTTAGGATCTGGGGATTGCTTCCAATCGACAGGCAGTTTGCTTCGAATGTTGCGGCTAATGTTTTCGAGCAGCTTTGTTTTTTCTATTACGGTTTTAACGATTTCAAGGATAATCCCTAGGGAGCCATCCCAAATGGCTGTCGTGCCACAGGTAGCCAGGTCATGTGCGCCTTGAAACAGATCGTATGCAGCAAAAACAGCCTGTTGCAAGCGGCGCACGGCCTCCTCATCGAGTGCTCCGGTACTATCTTGCTCTGCAATCTGCCAAAGAAAAGCCTGAAGTTCAGGTATAATGCGCAGGTGCTGCAGCGTGTCCCGCACGGATTCCATGTCGAAAGCGATCGCTGGAATCCATCTTTGACGCATGGCGCCTACCGGCAGCTCGGCTAAGATAAGGCGAAGTGTATCGGGCACAGGCCCACTTTCAGTAATGCGAACGCGGCCCTGGGTGCGGCTCCACTTTGGAAAGTTGTCGGGCCATAATTCTTGGCGCCGAGCGTAGACCGTGTAGCTCCCTGGTTCCGATACCCCAAGCTCAAAGCGGCCATTGAGGTCTGTACGTACGCTACGTTCAGCCGGAAAGTCGGGCTCCAAACTAACCTCCACGTTGGCAACAGGAAGCAACCCGTCCTGGTCGGGATCCTGCTGCAGCTTGGCACCGGCATGGCGCTGCAAAACTTGGCCTTGAATGATGAGGTTAGAGACCTGCACCGTTACGTCTTCCCACCTATCCCCAACGTGCACGCGGAATCGGAAACGATAGGGCAGCGACTTGCCTTCAAACCAAGCCCTGGAGGGGGGAATCCAATAAAAACTGTAGAAGCCTAAAGCATCTGTCTGCTGCGGATTATTTAGGAAAAGCAGGGCTTCACTGGAAGGGATCTCATCAGCAGCAAACGGTCCCTCAACACTTACCGGTGCACCGGCCAGTGGCTGACCCTCTTGCTCCGCTTGTACAAGAAACTCAAAAGGCCGCCGCTGAGCCATAGGCACCTCTAAGTCCTGAAGCCGCTGTGCTGAAGGATTGGCTAACAAGCGAATCGTAATAACAGGCTCCGACAGCGTGTCTTCAGGGGGCGGATTGTTCAGATCAGGAGGCAAATTAAAAATTTCTCTAGAATAAAAAATATCGTAGAAATAGTCATCTACAAATATTAAATTTTTCTTTTGCTTATAAGAATACGCTATGTTAACAGGCTGAAGATCATAAGTCTTCACAAGATGACAACCAACTCCTGTAGAATCATGCACACAATTGATTTCGTATCCTGGACTTCCAGTAGACAAAGAAGAATAATTCAATTGACCTAAAAAATCAGATTTTGATATATAAATAGCTCTCGGGTTATAAGGGTAAAACCCCAAGTCAAATATAATATCTGAATTTTGCCTAAAAACAGAATAAAAATGTTCTCTTTGCTCGTTTGAATTAATTAGTTCCGGAACATATATTGAGTAAAATACTTTATTAGCAATAGTATCTCGGTAAGAATAACAATAAGGAAAATAACACCTATACCAACCTTGTTCAATACTAGACTCAATAGATTCCTTTACTTCTTCGAAAGACCTTGAAGGATACCTATATTCATTTTTGACAAGAGAAAGAAATTTCCTATCATATGTAAAACTAGAAAAAATTTTTGCATCTATGAATCCGTATGAATTGTATTCATAATTTATAGATAAATATCCACTATTTAAATATGAATAATAATAGTCTATAATAGGATCAGGAGATAAACCCCACCTACAAATTTCGCTTATTCTACTATATCCATAACACCAGTTGAGAGGATCAAAATTTGAAATATCAAAAGAAGTTGAAATGTTATTAAAAATGGGTGTCAAATTAATATTATTTTTAAGTAAGTCTCCATATACATAAAAATAGAGCTCTCTTCTAAAAAGCTCAACGCCTCCTTGATAAAAAGCAGCAACAACCTTTCCACGACTTCCGTTTTGAGCTTCAGGTTTAGGAATAACAAACAAACGCCATGTATTCTCAATAAAGTTGGGATTATCTGAAGGCCAGTAATAAGGTATAATATCAGTTTTAAAAGTGTCTGATATAGATGTAAATTTGAGATATTCTTTTTCATAAAAAAATGAAAAGTTTGGTCCTGCATAAAAATCTGTTGAATCCGAAGAGGGATTAATACGATATAGAAAGAAAGGACCTTCAATCCAAACTTTAAAAATCCCATTCCTCCAATACAACAAAGCCATATTTACAAGATCCGTTGGTAACCCGACAATGATATATCCCGACCCTCGCGCAATAGGCAATGTCGTATTATCTCTTATACTTCCATGAACATTCGCTAAATACCAAGATCCAACAGGACGATCATCGTATACGAAGCCTGACCCATCGGGAGAGGTAAAGTGAACATGTCTTGTTCGCACAACTACGGAAAATAACCAATCTATCTCCTCTCTTTCCTCACCATTACGCAAGCGCCACCGAAGTGGCGGCTGCTTACGGATACTCGTGCTCCAGTCATTAGGCGTGGTGGTATATCCCTCAGGTACCCGCAAGATAACCTGAAGGGATCGGCTACCGTCTTCTACCGCACGTATGTACCGGTAGCCAACGAGCTCAAACGGTGACCAATCAAAGTCTGCGGGAATGTAGACTGTGTCTACAGCAGAACCCGCATGGTAGTCGACGCGAAAGGCAAAAGTCTCTCCAGGAAGGACAACTGTGGGGAAAAACCCTATACGCACGGGGCGAACCGCAGTTGTCGTGTCGTATTCTTGTGCCCAAAGGGATTGGCTGCTTACAGTCCAAAGAAGCAGCGCAGCGAGCAAGCCACGTATCATTACCCCAAAAGGAGACTACTTTAGGTATCCACTTTGGGTGATAAGGAATAAGATCTTCTGAAAGGTCTGTCAATCACCCAAACGGGTGATTTTTAGTGCCCCTAGAAAAAAGTTGGGGCTTTCGCCTAGGCGAAAGCCCCAAGGTGATTTATGGAGATGGAACTATATCTGAGGGAGGGCTTCGAGGCTTTTGCGTACAGCTTCTTCGGGATACTCGAAGTCTTCCAGCTTACCAGACAAGAAAGCCTCGTAGGCGCTTAGGTCGAAGTGTCCATGACCACAGAGATTGAACACAATTGTACGTGCCTCTCCTGCCTCCCGAGCAGCTAAGGCTTCTTGCATAGCGCCCCAGACGGCGTGACCGGCTTCTGGTGCGGGCACGATTCCTTCACTGCGCGCAAAGCTTAGTGCTGCGGCAAATACAGGATTCTGCGGCACGCTACGGGCTTCGATGAGTCCAGCCGCATACAATGCGCTCACTTGTGGGCTCATGCCGTGGTAGCGCAGTCCGCCTGCATGAATGGGCGCTGGGATAAAGTCGTGCCCAAGCGTGTACATCTTCACTAGGGGCGTCAACCGGGCTGTGTCGCCAAAGTCATAGGTATAGACACCTTTGGTGAGAGAAGGGGCGGCCGCTGGCTCGATAGCCACAATACGGGTTTTTCGTCCAGTACGCACGCGCTCGGCCAAAAACGGAAAGGCAAATCCGGCAAAGTTGCTTCCCCCTCCTACACAACCGACAATAACGTCGGGCCAGTCGGCCCCTGCCCGTTCTAGCTGGCGAATGACTTCCTGACCGATAACGGTCTGGTGCAAGAGCACATGGTTTAACACGCTTCCTAAGGCATACTTCGTATCGCTTCGTGACGCAGCTTCTTCGACAGCTTCGCTAATTGCAATGCCCAGGCTACCAGTGCTGTTCGGATGTTCAGCCAGCACGCGGCGTCCAGCTTCGGTTTCGTTGCTGGGACTGGGCACCACCACAGCACCCCAGGCCTGCATAAGCACACGACGATAGGGCTTCTGCTCGTAACTCACCCGCACCATGTATACTTTGCACTCCAGTCCAAAGGCCTGGCAGGCAAAACTGAGCGCACTACCCCACTGGCCGGCGCCCGTTTCCGTTGTAAGCCGTCGCACCCCCTCCTGAGCGTTGTAGTACGCTTGCGCAACGGCCGTATTAGGCTTGTGGCTACCTGTAGGACTGACCCCTTCGTACTTGTAGTAAATCCGCGCAGGCGTATCCAGCGCTTTTTCCCAACGGCGCGCACGAAACAGAGGCGTTGGGCGCCACAAACGATAAATAGCTTGTACCGGCTCAGGGATTTCGATATAGCGTTCGGTACTGACTTCTTGTGCGATAAGTGCTTCTGGGAAAAGCGGTGCCAGATCAGCAGGCCCAACAGGTTGTTTCGTTCCTGGGTGCAGTACAGGCGGCAACTCTACGCCCAGCAGCGGCAAATCAGCATTGAGGTTATACCAGTACGTAGGTGCTTCTGTCTCGGGAAGCAACACTTTGATGGTGTCGGCCATAGAGCATGGGGGTTAGACTACCAAAAACGGCAAGAAGATAGCGGAACGGCACGTCTTGCACAAGCCTGCGTTTTTAGCGCAGATAAAAACGGGGCGGGTCGCTGCCTACGTAAGCGCAAATTTCCAAGTGTTGCATGATAGGTGAGGCTTTAACCTTATGCATGAGCACCTCCTCGACCTGGAACAGTCCCGTCACATGTTCCATGTAGGCAGCGATACGCACCGGCTTGCGCTCACCTGGGCCGATGTGCACGCGCGTGATGGCACTCGCCGAGTAGCGGTGAATGTCGCCGATCATGGGGTCGCGGTTGATCATCTGTGGGATTCGCGAGCGGCCGTGGCTCATATCCGTGCCATCGGCCACCAGCACAACGCCCGCTTCTACTGAGTGGATGCGAACATTGCCCATATGACCTACGATGCATTCGTGCACCAGCGCCCGCAAAACAGCCCGCATTGGATCGCCATCGGCATATACTTGAGCCAAGTAGTGCTGTACAAAGGGATCGATTAAGGCCAACCCCCACTGCTCATGGCCTTCGCGGGTAATGCCCATACCTGCGTCGTGCAGAAAAGCAGCCAAGGCCACGGCCACCTGGGCATCTTCAAATGTGCCAATCTCTTCGGCCTCAAGCGAGGTGAGAATGCCCCCTTCGTGCAACAAGCGCACAATCTTCAGGGCATTGTAGGTGACAATGCGGGCATGCACCGGGCCGTGATCGTTATAACCCAGCCGTCGCACTGAAACGGCGTTGGCATAGCTCAGGTAGTGGTGCAGCGTACGGTCGACCAAAAGCTGCGTCAGCAGGGCATGCACACGACCCTCACTGCGCTCTAGCAGTGCACGATCCAGCTCAATCTGTTTAGCACTCACGTTTTTCCAGTCCGGAAAGCGCGATGCCTGAGCAGCTTCGCTCTGAGTGGGTGCAGGAGAAGTTTCCATAGGTACGTTTTAGACAAACGGCCACAAAATAAAACAGGGCGGCCGCCGTTAGGTTGCCGCCCTGTGCAAGGTTTTACGTTGCCGTTTCAGGTCTCCGTTTTCTTATCGTTCTCTGCGTGCTCCTCAGGGGTTTCCGCAGCGTCTGGCTTTACTTCCTGCGCTGCTTTTTCGGCAGCTTCAAGTTGCGCCTTCAGGTCCTCCAGGCCGCTTAATTCAGCCAGGGTTGTTGGCCCTGTCGTGGCTTTACGTTGATACTCCCGCACAGCCTGCTCTTGCTGTTTGCGTTCCTCGCGTCGCCGCTGTTCTTCTTCGGCACGGCGTGCTTCTTCTTCGGCCCGTTGTTTAGCCAGTTCGCTCAGCACAATTTCTTTTTGCGACGCGTCGAAGCGAATCACCCGGAGAGCAAGTTCTTGACCAGGCTTGTAGAATTCCTGAAAGTTTTTGCTTTGCTTAAGCTCGCTGGCGGGCACAAACGCTTCAACCCCCAAGGGCAACTCGACAACCAGTCCGCCTTCCTCATGGCGCACAACTTTCGCCGTGTGGTCAGTGCCTTCCGCATAGACCAAAGCAAAGTCGTTCCACGGGTTGGTTTGGATCTGCTTGTGGCCCAGCGAGATGCGTTGATTCGCTTCGTCAATCTCCAGCACCACTACGTCCAGTTCTTGGCCCTTTTTCACCACCTCGTTGGGGTGCTGGATGCGCCGCGTCCAGGATAGGTCGCTGATGTGCACCAAGCCATCAATACCCGGCTCGATTTCGACAAAGACGCCAAAGTTGGTAATGTTGCGCACTTTGCCGCGGAGGATCGTACCTGGTGGATACCGCTTGGCAATCCCTTCCCACGGATTGGGCTCCAGCTGCTTCATGCCTAGCGAAATCTTGCGGTTCTCACGGTCGATGTTGAGGATTTTTACTTTGACCAGCTGTCCTAGCGATACCTTCTGGCCTGGATGGCGGACGTGGTCGGTCCAGCTCATCTCAGAAATATGCACCAAGCCCTCAATCCCCTTTTCCAGCTCCACAAAGGCACCGTATTCTGTGATCGAAACCACTTTGCCTTCGACCACATCGCCTTCCTTGTACTTCTCGTCGATATTCTCCCAAGGATGCGGCAGGAGCTGCTTCAGGCCCAAGGAAATGCGCTGGCGTTCTTTGTCGTAGTCGAGCACGACCACATTGAGTTTTTGGCCAAGCTGCACCAGTTCTGAGGGATGCGACACCCGTCCCCATGACAGGTCTGTGATGTGCAGCAGGCCATCCACCCCTCCTAGATCAATAAAGACGCCAAAGTCAGTGATGTTCTTGACAGTGCCTTCGAGCACCTGGCCAGGCTCCATCTTAGAGAGGATCTCCTCCCGCTGCTTTTGCAGTTCTTTTTCGACAAGCGCCTTGTGCGAAATAACCACGTTTTCGTTGGCTGGATTGATTTTGACAATCTTGAATTCCATGCGCTTGCCGACGTAGGCATCAAAGTCGCGCACCGGGCGCACGTCGACTTGTGAGCCAGGCAGAAAGGCCTCTAAGCCATCGAAGATTTCCGCAATCATGCCGCCCTTAATGCGGCGCAAGATGGTGCCTTCGATGATCTCTTCGTTATAATAGGCCTGCTCAACACGCTGCCAGCGGCGAAGTCGATCGGCTTTCGTCTTCGAGAGCAAGAGCTGCCCCTGTGCATCTTCTAATTTTTCGATGTAGACCTCAACCTCGTCACCTGGCTTAATTTCAGCCGTGCCGAACTCGTTAAGGGGCACAATGCCCGAACTTTTAAAGCCGATGTCGATGATCACTTCTTTCTCGCCCACCGAAAGGATACGTCCTTTAACGATTTGCCCTTCCTGAACAGCCGAGAAGCTTTGCTCGATCTGCTGGCGCAGTTGTTCATGGAAGGGATCTACTTCACGGCCCTGCTGCAGCTGTTGCAGCTCCTCTAGCTTTACCACCCGACCTTTTACCTCACCCCGGTAGCCCGTCACTGCAGGAGCTGTAGCAGCTGCCTGAACTTCAGCTTGAGGAGCTTCGGGGGTTGCTTCTTCGGACGCCTCGGCGGCTGCGTGAACGGGTTCTGTCGTCTCGGGCACGCTGGTCTCAGAGACCTCGGTTGCTTGCTTCTGCTCTTCTGCCATAGGTTTCTCCGGAGGCAAGACTCGGGCCTTTATGGAGAAGCGAGCCTCACTTCCTGTTAGGGTTTAGTGTACCCGCTCGGGCTTCTCCGCCACACCGAACGGGCCGGTTTACGGGTTTTAAGGTTAACGACGCGCGGGCTTTTAAATCAACAACCAGAGGCCCGCAGCTCTGGTTTCTACGTCGAAGATCAGACGCTGCTAAACGTGCAAGCGGCGCTGGCGTTCCCGTACGAGTTCATAAACGCGCTGCACTTGCTCTTCAATTGTTAGTGCCGTGGTATCCAGCTCGACGGCATCTTCAGCTTTGCGCAGCGGAGCCAGTGCCCGTTCCTGGTCGCGTGCATCTCGCTCTAGTACCTCGCGGAGCACGACCTCAAGCGGTAAGCGCTGGCCACGCGCGGCCAGCTCTTGTTGGCGTCGCCGCGCTCGCTCGTGGGGATCAGCTACCAAAAAAACTTTCACTTCTGCTTCAGGGAACACCACCGTGCCAATATCCCTTCCGTCCAGCACCACGCCGCCGTAACGCTGCGCCCAAGTGCGGCCAATGCGTCGCTGCTCTTCAAGCAGACGCGCGCGCACCTCAGGCCAGGCGCTAATTAGGCTAGCTGCACGGCTGACTTCAGGAGCACGAATGGCTTCCGTCACTTCCTCACCGTTTAGCCAAAGGCGTACCTGCGTACCGTCCCATACCACCTCGAGTTGGATTGTCGTGAGCACCTCAGACGCGCGCGCTCTATTCAGCGTTGGATCCTGGCGCAGCAAGGCCAGGGCTAGGGCCCGGTACAAGGCCCCGGTATCCAAATAGGGATAACCCAAACGCGCTGCCAGCCGACGGGCGGTTGTGGTTTTACCAGCGCCCGCCGGCCCATCGATGGCCACAATCACGCGGAACCTCCAAAGCTTGCGTTAATTCTTGGTCTGCGGTTTACACGCACGGTCCTATGCGTAAGTTGTTGCACCATGAAATCCCGCGTCCAGATCCGGACGCGCTGCGTCAGCTGCCTCGACATCCCATTGTAGTTGTACTGGACAACATTCGCTCCATATACAACGTCGGAGCTATTTTTCGCACAGCCGACGCGGCCCGCATTGCCCACGTATACCTCACCGGAATTACGGGCACGCCTGAGCATCGGCAACTGCACAAGACAGCCCTGGGAGCGGAATACACTGTACCGTGGACGTACGTGCACGACCCCACCGTGTTGGTGGAAAACCTGCGCCAGCAAGGCTACTGCATTGCCGTTTTGGAGCTAACGGATTCCCCCACCTACACGCATCAAGTGCCCGACGATGTGTTTCCACTGGCGCTCATCGTAGGGCATGAGCTTTACGGCGTCCAGCCGGCCTTGGTGGAAAAAGCGGACTTAGCTCTAGAAATACCCCAATTTGGCAGTAAGCAGTCACTCAATGTGGCCGTAGCTTTTGGCATTGCTGTTTTTGACTTGGTGCGTCATTATCGTCGCCTGCAAGGGGATCCGCTCTTTAGCCCAGCACCTCGGCTGCCCGACGGAGCCGCCGCACGCACGCCTCCTTCCCAATGACGTCCATCATAGCAAACAGACTCGGTCCAAACGATAACCCACTAATCGCTAGTCGGGTCGGATGAATGATTTCGGCCGCTTTCATGCCCCGCTCCTCGGCCAGCGTTCGCAGCGCCTCTTCAGCGGTTTCGGCATTAAAATCGTTCAGCTGCTCCAATCGCTCTGCGTAGACCCGGACCAATTCGGCGGTGTGTGGCTTCCAGTACTTTTGCACCCCCTGCGGCTCGTAGCTCATCGGATCTTCATAGAAAAAGCGACAAAACGTGGCTAGCTCTTCGACAAACGTAATGCGCTCTTGCATGAGCGCTGCCACCCGCTGCACATATGCTTCTTCAGCTTTTATGCCGTGCTTTTCCAAGTACGGAAGGGCCTTGCGGGCCAATTCTTCAACCGACAAACGGCGAATAAACTGCTGGTTATACCACTGGAGTTTGTCTAAGCTAAACTGAACCCCAGAAGGCCGCACGCGGTCAAGCGAAAAAGCTTCAATCAACTCCTCCAGCGTAAAGACTTCCTGCTCGGTGCCAGGATTCCAGCCCAGAAAAGCCAAGTAATTCACTAGTGCAGCGGGTTCATAGCCCAACTCCCGGTATTGCCGCACCAGCACCGGAATACCCAAGGCATCGGCACTGCGCTTAGAAAGTTTACCGCCTTTAGGACTTAAAATGAGGGGCAAGTGGGCCATCTGGGGCATTTCCCACCCTAAGTACTGGTACAGCAAGACATGCTTAGGCGTCGACGAAAGCCACTCTTCACCTCGAATAACATGCGTAATACCCATCAGATGGTCATCGACAACATTTGCCAAGTGGTAGGTAGGCATGCCGTCCGACTTGAGCAGGACTTGGTCGTCAATCTCAGCGCTTTCGAAAGCGACCCAACCGCGAATCAGGTCATAAAAGCGAATCGTCTCACGGCGCGGTACCTTAAGCCGAATGACGTAAGGTGTGCCCTCAGCCAACAGGCGCTCCACTTCCTGCGCTGGCAGCGTGAGCGAATTACGCATACTCATGCGCGTAATCGCATCATACTTAGGGGATGGGTTGCCGCTTTTTTGAAGCCGCTGCCGCATTTCCTCAAGCTCTTCGGGCGTGTCGAACGCATAATAGGCATGGCCAGAGGCGACAAGCTGCTCGGCGTACTGGCGATAAAGGGCTTTGCGCTCTGACTGCCGATACGGAGCACACGGACCGCCTACGTTCGGGCCTTCGTCATAGGTTAGGCCAGCCCACTGAAGCGAAGCGATGATGTCTTCTTCGGCACCAGGCACATAGCGCTCCTGGTCGGTATCCTCAATGCGCAGAATGAATTGCCCCCCATGCTTGCGCGCAAACAGAAAGTTATATAGGGCTGTACGCAAGCCGCCAATATGCAAAAACCCCGTAGGGCTGGGGGCAAACCGCACGCGCACAGAACCGCTCGGCACAGCTGTTTCCATACGAAATCCAAAGGCTTTTTCGTTGGGATACTGTCGCTTCGCAAAATACGCAGGAGCTAAAACGTTCCATAGGGAAAATTACGCAAACGTGCACTACCAAAGGCGTTGCACCTGCAGCGCGCGTTCCCTAAGTTTGAGGGTTCTTTTAGTTCTGAGGGTAGCGTTTCCTATGAAAAATCTTTGGGGAAAATTGGCTATGCGTACGCTTGGCTTTGTCGCAAGCCTCTTTGGATTGCTTTGGGCAGGCTGTGGCCTGCTGCGCAGTAGCTCGACGCCAGAGACCGTGGTAGCCATAGCTGGCACAGAAACCATTGACCTAACGCGTTTTGAAACCCAGTATGCGCGCACGGTAGGCGACCGCATGGCCGCTGCAGACGACTCCCTAGAAGCCTATCGGGATTTCCTAGAGCGTTATATCAACTACCGCCTACGCGTACAAGAAGCCCGCGCTCGAGGCTATAACCAGGATTCTGCCGTCGTAGCCGAAGTGCAAGCCTATCGGCTGGACTTAGCCCGTAATCACTTTCTGCGCCAAGAGGTCATTGAACCCTTGCTGCGCGAAATGTACCGGCGCATGCCCGACATGGTGGACATTAGCCACCTTTTCGTACGCATCCCTCCTGACGCTACTCCAGAAGACACCCTGGCCGCTTACCAACGCATTGCAGCCTTGGTCGACTCTATCCGCCAAGGGGCTGACTTTAATGAAATCGCCTTTCGTCACTCTGATGACCCTTCGGCCCAGTCCCCCCGCACCGCTCCAGGAGGCTGGGGTCACATTGGCTGGATCAAGATGGGGCGCATGATTGAACCCATGGAAACCTACGCTTATAACACGCCCGTAGGCAGCATTTCGCCTATTTTCCGGACGCGTTACGGCTACCACGTGCTCAAAGTGCACGATCGCAAACCTGCGCCCGACGACGTGCGTGCTGCGCACATTATGCTTACGGTCGCCCCTTCGGCCGAAGACTCGGCCCGTGCGCGACGCACGCTTGACAGCTTACGTCAGCTGGTGCAAAACGGACAGGCCGACTTTGCCGAACTGGCCCGCCAGCACTCTGCCGACTGGCGTACCAAAAGCGCTGGTGGCGACCTAGGCTACTTGAGTTTTGCTCAACCCATGCCCATTGCCGTGCGTGACGCCATCTTTGGGCTCCGCAACGTAGGCGACCTCTCCGATATCGTGGTTACGCCCTTTGGGTTACACCTCTTTCAGCTTACCGGCCGCAGGCCCATGCCTCCTACCTACGAAGCTGCGTACGACACGCTACTCAACGTTGCCGAACAGCTCGGTCGGCTGGAAGAAGCCCGCACGCGCCTGGCCGAACGCCTACGGCGGGAGTTGAACGTGCGGCTCGATACCACCCAGCTTTTCTCGCTACTTGCACTGGGTCCTCACCCCGATTCTATAGCAAACCGACTGGCCCGGCAGGACTGGGCAAACATTGACCGCTCCCGTTCCGTGGCCCGCATAGGCGACTCAACGTTAACATTGCATGCCTTTGTCGCATACGCCAATGCGCGCAACCTGCTGCACCGCACCTCGCGCCGCGATACCCTGGCCGAAGCGCGCCTATTGCGCGCAGCCGACCAGTTTTTAAACGATCAAACCATTACCTACGCGGCCCTTAAGCGCGCCCAGCAAAGCCCAGACTTCCAACAACTCATGCAAGACTTTGTCGATGGCCTCTTGGCCTTTAAGTTTATGGAGGAGGCTGTCTGGAAAGTAGCTGAACGCGATACAGCAGGCCTGCGTGCCTATTGGGAAGCCCATGCCGCAGAATTTACCTTCCCAGAGCGCACACGCCTGATTGGATTTCACAGTGCCAGCGATTCGCTCCTAAGGATCCGCGTCTACGAACCGCTTCAGGCTGGAAGCCCAGTGGCACAGCTGATTGCCACGCTGCAAGCCGACACCAACGCCAGTATCCGTATCGATACGGTTTACATCGAGCGTCCCACCGGCTCGTTTTACGACCGGGCCTTATCGCTCCAGGCCGGACAGGCAACCGAACCATTCCGTTACTGGAACGGTACCCTGGTGCTCTATAACGACGGTAAAGAACCACCGCGGCCCAAAACCTTCCAAGAAGCACGGGCTGATGTATTAAGCGCTTACCAAAAGGTGCTGGAAGAGCGCCTAAACCAGGAGCTGCGGGCACGCTACGGGGCACGCATCTTTACAGAACGGCTTCAAAAAGCTTTTGCCGCTGAACGTCAAACCCTGGCAACTACGCCTTAGCATGAGGCCACATATCATGCTCTGCATAGGGCTCCTTGGGGCAGCCGCCTGCCAAAAGGCTGCCCCACCGCCGGATGTGGTTGCCCGCGTAGGAAATGCATACCTGACACGGGCCGACGTGGCACGCGCGATCGCATTACTCCCTGTGCAAATGGACTCCACCGAGGCCAGCCAACAGGTTATTGAGCAGTGGATTACCAACCAACTTCTGTATCAGGAAGCGCTGCAACGCGGCTTACGCGAGGACCCCAACGTCCGTCGCCTGCTCGAAGAAAACGAGCGCTCGGTGCTGATCAACGCCCTGCTGGAACAACTTTACCAAGAAGAAGAGCGCTCGCCTGAAAATCAGCTTTCACCGGCTGAGGTGCAGGCTTACTACGAGCGTAACCGCGAGCAATTGCGGCTTCAAGAGCCTTACGTGCGCTTACGCTACCTGCACACCCCAAATGCAGAAGCTGCCCAAACTGTTCACCGCGCACTGGCGCAGGCTACCCCTAGCGAGATCGACTCGCTTTGGCAAGCGCTTGTTGAGCGCTACGCCCAAAATCCTGATGAAGCCCAGCTGCTGGCCAGGCGATATCTGCCCGAATCTCGTCTTTTTACAGCCGCTGTGCTGAGTCCTTTACGTGAGGTCTTAGCACGCCTGCGCAACGGCGAGCTGGCTCCAGTGATCCAGATCAATGGCCACTATCATGTCTTGCAGCTTGCTGAACGCTTACCGACCGGCACCATACCCGAACTGTCGTGGATGTATGAAGAAGTTGCCCGGCTGGCCCAAATTCAATCTAGGAAACAGATCTATGCCCGCCTGGTTCAACGGCTGCGTAACGAAGCCCAAGTGCGCGGCGAGCTGGAACGGTACCCGTAGTGCGCCCCGCCCGTCTGATCCGCCCACCCTGCGCAAACTACCCATGCATTGGATGCTGCTACTCCTGCTGCTGTGCGTGCCTGCGGCCCAAGCCCAGTCGCTTACCAATGACGCTGTGTTGGATGAGATTGTAGCCGTTGTAGGCGATAAGCTCATCTTGCGCTCTGAAGTTGATGGGCTCCTGCTTAGCTTTCTGCAGCAGCAACAGCAACCCTACTCCGATGAACTCTGGCTGGAAGCGCTCAATCAGCTCATCGACCAAAAAGTGCTGGCTGAACATGCCCGGCGCGACACAACCATTCAGGTTTCCGACGACCGGGTAAATCAAGCCCTAGAGGAACGACTCAACCAGTTGATGCAACAGGTTGGCGGCCAGGCCCGCTTAGAGGCACTCTATGGTAAAACCCTAACGCAGCTTAAAGCAGAACTGCGCGAGGACTTTCGCGAGCAAATGCTGGCCGAAACCTTTCGCAACCGAAAGCTGCAGCAAATCCACATTACTCCCTCAGAGGTGCGTGCTTGGTTTGCCCAGTTTCCAGCCGACTCGCTTCCTACCCTTCCTGACTTGGTGCGACTTAGCCATATTGTACGCTATCCGCGTCCTTCCGAAGCTGCCCGCCAAGAAGCCTTTGAAATTGCCACTGCTATACGAGACTCCATCATCAGCGGCCGCTCTAGTCTTGAAGCGATGGCCCGGCGTTTCTCTGAAGACCCTGGCTCAGCCAGCGCTGGCGGCCACATTCCCGACACCCGCCTGGGGGACCTGGTACCAGAATTTGCCGCTGTCGCATCCCGCATCCCTATTGGAGAAATCTCTCAGCCGTTTGAAACACCTTTTGGCGTCCATATCCTGCGCGTCAACCGCCGCCAGGGGGATGTGATCGACTTTCACCATATTCTGATTCGTATTGACGATAGCCAGGCTGATCCTGCGCCGGTACTTGCCTACCTGAAAGCTGTGCGCGATTCCATTCTCACCTATAATCTGCCGTTTGGCCTAATGGCTCGCCGCCATTCAGAAGAGGCCAGTACTGGACCGCAAGGCGGCCGCGTGGTTGATCCACGCACCGGGGAACGCGACCTCGTGCGCAGCGCACTAGACCCTACCTGGCAACGCACCATCGATACACTTCAGGTGGGAGAAATCAGCCACCCTGCAGAGGCGGTACTGCTCGACGGCCGCCGCGCTTACCACATCGTACGCCTAGATGCATTCATCCCTGCTCATCGCGTCGGCCTGGAGACCGACTATGCCCGCATTGAACAACTCGCGCTGCAGGACAAACGCAATCGTGTAATGCGCCAATGGCTAAACGAACTCCGACGATCGGTCGTTATCTGGCTCCACGGCAAAGCCAAAACGTTGGCTGAGCGCTATCCCCATAAAATCCTGATTCCTACCTTAGCTCAACGGTAAGCGTATCTATGTCTGTAGCTGCTCCACGCATGCGGCATAGCGAAGATCCCTTAGCAGCCCTGCATGAGGCTTACGTGCGCCTACGAGAGGAAATCGCCAAAGTAATCGTTGGCCAAGAGGCCATCATCGAACAGCTTGTCGTATGCCTGCTGGCCCGAGGTCACGCTCTACTCATCGGAGTGCCTGGCTTGGCCAAAACCTTGCTCGTACGCACGCTGGCACAAGCCCTTGATCTGAAATTTAGCCGTATCCAGTTTACCCCCGACCTGATGCCCAGCGACATTACGGGAACCGAAATCCTTGAAGAAGACCGCACCACGGGCCAGCGGCTGTTTCGCTTTGTGCGTGGACCTATTTTCGCCCATATCGTATTGGCCGACGAAATTAACCGTACTCCGCCGAAAACCCAAGCTGCCCTGCTCGAAGCAATGCAAGAGTATCACGTAACAGCAGCTGGACAGACCTTTCCCCTTGAGCTTCCCTTTTTCGTACTCGCTACCCAAAACCCTATCGAACAAGAAGGCACCTACCCACTCCCCGAAGCACAGCTTGACCGCTTTATGCTAAACCTGTGGCTGGACTACCCTTCTTTTGAGGAAGAAGTGGCCGTTGTGCGCAATACAACAGCCACGCCACCACCGGCAGTCGACCCTGTCATCAGCCGCGAAGAGCTGCTAGCGTTTCAGGAGTTGGTGCGCCAGATTCCCGTGGCCGACCATGTAATTGAGTATGCAGTGCGCCTCGTGGCCCGCACACGTCCAGGCCGCCCCGAGACGCCTGACTTTATCAACACCTATCTAAGCTATGGCGCTGGCCCCCGAGCCTCACAGTACTTGATTCTAGGCGCTAAAGCCCTAGCAGCCCTAGAAGGCCGCGCTACCCCACTGATTGCAGACGTCCGCCGCTTGGCGGTGCCTGTCCTACGCCACCGCGTCGTCACCAATTTTAACGCCGATGCGGATGGCATTTCAGCTGTCGAGCTCATCCAACGCCTACTTGATACGCTACCCGAAACGTAAAACCATACGCGTTGCCCCCAACCATACTTTGCTACAAAAAAGCGCTTTTAAAAAAGGAATAAGACTTGACACAAAAGCCCCAGAAGCTGTATTGTGGACTTAAAGGTACGCTTCCGCGAAAAGCCACCTTCATGATTCACCTAACGCAGAAGTATGTCTACGGCTAAGTTTTGTCGCGTGCGCCTTGTTGAGCGCATTGACTTTACCGAGGATCTGGCCTTGTTCCGTTTTCGGCCTGAAGAGCCGGTAGTTTTCACCCCTGGCCAATATGCCACGTTGGCTTTAGAAGTCAAGGGGAAATTGGTTCCCCGCGCCTACTCCATCGTGTCGGCGCCTCATGAACCCGAACTCGAATTTTTTATCGAGCTTGTGCCACACGGCGAACTCACCCCACGCATCTGGGAACTCCGCGAAGGCGACGAAATGTGGATGCGCCGGAAAATCGTCGGCCATTTTACACTGCAGACGCAGCGCACCCGACACCTGATGCTGGCTACGGTGACCGGCATTGCCCCGTACCTGAGCATGATCCGTGCGCAACGGCATGCTATTGAACAGGGCGAAACCTCACCCCACCGCTTTCTCGTCATTCATGGCGCCAGCCGCTCAAAAGAGCTGGGGGTTTATCTAGACGAGCTGCGCACCCTGGCCCAACAGAATGACTGGCTGACCTACGTGCCCACCATTAGCCGTCCGTGGGAAGACCCTGACTGGCAAGGGGAAACGGGCCGCGTGGACGACGTGATCCGCAAATACTTGGATGCCGCAGCAGATTTTGGGCCGGAAACTGCCGTGGCTTATGCCTGCGGCCACCCCCAAATGATTGAAAATGCCCGTGGTATTCTGCGTCGCGCTCGGTTTGCTGATGCGTTTATTCGGGAAGAGCAGTACTTTGTGCAAAAAAGCTCCGAAAAGCCAACCCCTCAAGCTCCCTCTTCTACCGCTATGCCGGCGGATCGGCTGCCCCCAAATGCACGCCCTATGCCTGCTGTAGGCAAACTTCCTCCGCGTACAGGCTCTTCTAGCTAAGCTGGCATTTTTCCAGGATCTCAGCCAGCTCAGCACCTACTGCTTCATACCATGCAATCAGTGCCTGCGCGAGCTGATGGGCGTTGATCCCTGTCGCTTTTACCAACCCCGCAGCGCTTGGGCTTCAGCCGAACACAGCCCCATTGGAAAAAGCTTGGCACCCTGGACAGTAAAGGCACTGGAGAACGCTCCATACGCCCCGCGTAAGGGAGCGATCCATAAGGTCCAAATGCTCGTCGCAGCGTAAGATGCGCAGGCAAATGTACGGATGCTGACGTGGCGCTGCCACAAGAACGGGCAAACAATACGCAAAATCAACGCACCAGTCCTTCGGAGCACCATCCAGAACTGCAGTCGCGAGAGGATTGCAAACGCTTGCTTAAGGCGGGCAGAAGGACGGTACCCTTGGGTCACACGCTGCGCACGCATTGCACAATGCCGGCAGAGCAGAGAGCGACGCGTCTGAGCATCCATGCCATCTAGGAGCTGCTCTGTTGCTGCTTTCCAGGCAACGACATAAGCCTCGTAGGTTAATCCTTGCTGCAACCGTCGAAGAATTTCTTGAGGGGCATATCTTTTTGGAAAAAGACGCTCTGCAAACGCTGCAAGCTTCGAATCGTTTGTGCGTAGGCATAAGCTGCTGCTCGGGTACTGTTAAACCGTAGGGCTTCACATCCACCCAACTTTTAAAAGCCATGCAAACACCTTACACTATTCTGAGCGGGCTGCTTGTTATGCTGCTAGCTGCAGCTCCCCTCCAAGCCCAAACCTTTTTTACCGCCATACTAACCCCAGACCAAGAAACCAGCAGCGTGACCAGTAGTGGCCGTGGTACAGCCGCTATGGCCCTAACCGAAGAGGGATTGCAGTTCATTGTAACCGTTGAGGGGTTAACTGGACTAATCCAAGCAGCACACTTTCATCGGGCACCTGCTGGGCAAGACGGTCCCGTAGTCCGTGCCATCCCGTTCGAAGGCAGTACGGCCCAGGGCGTTTGGCGCCCTACCGATGCACAGCCGCTCACAGACGAACTGATCCAAGCTTTGCTGGCCGGGGAGCTCTATGTCAATGTACACACCGCTCAGTACCCGGCCGGAGAAATCCGCGGCCAGATTCGCTTAGCCAGCGGTACAGCCCTTAGGGCAAGGCTAACCCCTAGCCAAGAAAGCCATGATGTAATGAGTAATGGTTATGGCGTTGCTGAGCTGACGTTTACCCCAGCAGGATTGGTCTACCACATTACGGTTGTCGATCTAAGCGGTCCGGTTCAGGCAGCGCACTTTCATTATGGTGCAGCAGGGGTCGACGGCCCTGTGGTACATCCCATTAGCTTTAGCGGGAACCAGGCTTCCGGCGTTTGGACCAATCTTCCAGACTCACTCATTGTGGCCCTGCTTACAGGCCACCTATACCTAAACGTACATACGACCCAGTACCCAGCCGGAGAAATCCGAGGACAAGTAGAGCTAGCCGAAGGTATAAGCGCAGCTGTTTTGCTAGATCCTTCCCAAGAGACCAGTAGCGTCACGAGTAGTGGCCGCGGCACAGCATTCTTAACCTTGACTGAAGCTGGACTGGTGTATCACATTACGGTAAGCGACCTTACAGGACCCGTGCAGGCAGCACACTTTCATCGGGCACCTGCTGGGCAAGACGGTCCCGTAGTCCGTGCCATCCCGTTCGAAGGCAGTACGGCCCAGGGCGTTTGGCGCCCTACCGATGCACAGCCGCTCACAGACGAACTGATCCAAGCCTTGCTGGCCGGGGAGCTCTATGTCAATGTACACACCGCTCAGTACCCGGCCGGAGAAATCCGCGGCCAGATTCGTCCACGTCAGCTTGTACTTACATCCATCGAACCCGTTGAGGGCACTCCCCCTACTCTCTTAGAGCTGCACCCGAACTATCCGAATCCGTTTCGGGAAAAAACAACGATCACCTTTGCACTCCCGCAAACGATGCCTGCCACGCTGGCCATCTATAACCTACTGGGTCAACGCATAGTAACTTTGGTTGATGGCCAGCTTCCAGCCGGACGCTACGAAGTGGTTTTTGAAGCCTCCACACTGCCAGCTGGACTATACCAGTATCGCTTGGAAACACCTCAGGGCATTCAAAGCCGTACGCTTATGCACTTGCGCTAAGCTGCAGCGCCTACAGCTAAAAAAGTGCCCCGCCTGTGCGGGGCACTTTTTTAGCGCTTGCATTTTGTTTTAGGTTTTCCTAAATTATAGTCTGGTTCTAATCATCTGTGCATTAAAAATGCTTACTGAATCTCAAGAGGATTACCTGAAACAGATTCTCCTCTTAGGCGAAGGGGAGCCGGTATCGACCACGACACTGGCAGAGCGGTTGGGCGTGCGGCCGGCTTCGGTAACCGGTATGCTACAAAAGCTGTCGGCCATGGGTTTGGTCGAGTATCGGCCTTACCAGGGGGCACGGCTAACAAGTCCGGGTTATCGCATAGCGGTTGAACTCTTGCGTCATCACCGTTTGATTGAAACGTTTTTGGCTGAGGCTTTAGGGTATGACTGGCACGAAGTGCACGACGAGGCCGAACGTCTGGAGCACGTCATCAGTGAACAGTTGGAGGCGCGCATTGCCGAATGGCTAGGGCATCCTGAGCGCGATCCCCATGGAGATCCGATTCCGACGCCTGAGCTAACGTTTCCGCCGCTTGAATCGGGGTATCCTCTTGCTGCAGTGCCTGTACCCGCAACGGTTCGGATTGTGCGCGTGCGCGCGCAAGACCCCGATGCACTCAACCTACTTGCTCGGTTGGGCTTGCGCCCAGGCGTTGTCTTGCGCTTGATCGAGCACACCGCTTCTGGCGTGCGTTTAGCCGTAGGCGAAGAGCGCTTTCTCTTACCCAACGAGCTTGCTGCTGCAATATGGGCCGTAGTAGAAGTTACCTCTTAGGGTGGTGGGCTGTCGGCTGCGTCTTGTTTCTGGCCGCCTGCCAAGCTACCAGGTCGCGACCTGAGGGCAAGCTGCAGGTGGTAGCCACCACGTCGATTGTAGCCGACCTAGCACGTCAGCTTGGCGGCGAGGCTGTGCAGGTCGTTGCGCTTATGGGCCCTGGTATTGATCCCCACCTTTATCGAGCTAGCGAAGGCGATGTAGCGCGCATGCAGCAAGCCGACCTCATTTTGTATAACGGGCTGCATTTAGAGGGCAAAATGGCCGAGGTTTTTGCCCGTATGCAGGCGCTTGGGCGCCCGACCCTAGCGGTAGCTGAATGCATCCCCGACAGCCTGCGGCTTACGGCTTCAGGCTTTGGGGGTACCTACGATCCGCATGTGTGGATGGACGTGCGGCGCTGGCAACACGCCGCCCGCTGCGTAGCCGAAACGTTTGCTCGCATAGACACGGGCCGCGCAGCCATCTACCAAGAGCGTCTGCAGGCCTATCTTATCGAAATGGAGCAAACCGACGCCTACGTGCGGCAACGCTCAGCTGAACTGCCTTCCGATCATCGGGTACTGGTGACCTCACACGACGCCTTCCGCTATTTTGCCGATGCCTATGGCTGGGAGGTTCGTGGACTTCTGGGCGTTTCAACCGCCTCCGAAGCTGGAGCAGCCGATGTGCAAATGCTCGCAGATTTTATTGTCGCCAAGCGCCTGCCAGCCATCTTCGTAGAAAGCTCCGTCCCGGAACGCTACCTCAAGGCGTTACAAGAGGCCGTAGCTGCACGCGGGCACACCGTACGCCTGGCCGGCCCCCTCTATTCCGACGCTTTAGGCGATCCCCAGACGCCTGCAGGTACCTACACAGGCATGGTTCGTACCAACATCGATACGATTATTGAGGCCCTGCGTACTGCACAGACACCATGATGTGGGCTATTGAAATTGAAGACCTAACGGTGGCCTACCAGCAAAGGCCTGTGCTTTGGGATATTGATGCAGCAATCCCTGTGGGGCAGATGACGGCCGTTGTGGGACCTAACGGCGCGGGGAAAAGCACCCTGCTCAAGGCAGTGCTGGGCATTGTGCGCCCAGTAGCCGGTCGCATTCATGTGCTAGGAAAACCCTTTCAGCCTCGCGAACGCCGGGTAGCTTATGTGCCCCAACGCGCTGAACTGGACTGGGACTTCCCGGCAACAGTCTTCGATGTAGCCTTAATGGGGACTTATGGACGTCTGGGGTGGCTGCGACGTCCTGGAAAAACGGAACGGGCCCTAGCGCAGGCTGCTCTGGAGCGCGTTGGCCTAGCCGAGCTCGCCAACCGCCCCATTGGTCAGCTTTCGGGAGGCCAACAGCAACGCGTGCTGTTGGCCCGAGCACTCGCCCAAGAAGCGGATATTTACCTACTCGATGAGCCTTTTCAAGGTGTAGATGCGCCCACCGAGGCAGCATTGCTCGATGTGCTACACTGGCTTAAAGCGCAAGGTAAAACCATAGTTATTGTGCATCACGACTTGTCGACCGTAGCAGAGTACTTTGACTGGGTGGTGCTGTTGAACGTACAGTGCATCGCCTGCGGACCAATCCGCGAAGCATTCACTCCCGAGAACCTTCGCCGCACCTATGGTGGGCGGACGGTTGTTGCTGCAGAAGAGCCCAGAGCCTTCTAGATCATGGACTTTACGCTGCGCGTTGTTATGACGGGGTCAGCCTTGTTAGGGCTGATCTCAGGTGCACTGGGAACGCTAGCTGTGCTTCGACGGCAAGGACTGGTTGGGGATGCGGTCTCGCATGCAGCACTCCCAGGCATTGTGCTCGCCTTTTTGATCAGCGGCTCAAAGGCACCTGTGGTGCTACAGCTTGGTGCAGCCGTAAGTGGTACGCTAGCGCTACTATGGGTACAAGCTGTGCTGCGCACCACGCGCGTACGCTTCGACGCCGCCCTGGGTATGGCCCTGGCTGTGTTTTTTGGCATGGGCGTCGTACTTCTTTCCTTCGCCCAGCACACTGCCGGCGCCGCCCAAGCAGGTCTCGATCGCTTTTTGTTTGGTCAAGCGGCCACATTGCTACGTACAGACCTTGTGGTGATGGCGGTCGCAGGCGCTACGGTATTTGCCCTGGTTGTTGCTTTATGGAAAGAGCTGAAACTAGTACTGTTTGATGCCGATTACGCGCGTGCTTTGGGCTTACCTGTGCGCCAGCTCGAAACGCTGCTCATCGCAGTACTGGTCGTGGCTATTGTGATCGGCCTCCAGACGGTTGGTGTCGTGCTTATGAGCGCCGTGCTGGTAGCACCTGCAGCTGCAGCACGCCAGTGGAGCAGCCGCTATGGCCGGGTCTTTTTGCTGGCCGGCCTTTTTGGCCTACTTAGTGGCGCTACAGGAGCCTGGCTGAGCAGTCTGGCGCCCCGACTGCCGACTGGCCCCATCATCGTGCTGCTCCTAACGCTTTTTGCCACCATTTCCCTTTTTATTGCGCCCGAACGCGGCTTGTTTTGGCAGTACTGGAAACGACAGCGTGCAGCACGTAGTGCACAGCAAGCGGTACTTGCGGTACTTCGTGAGCTAGAACGGCGTCATCCCCATGCTGGCCGCCCCCACCCGGCCTCCAGTATTCAAGCTATACTGGGACCAGAGATTCCTGTAAGCTCGATTTTGCGCCAACTAGAGCGCCGCGGGCAGGTGCAGCATGAGCCTGGTCGCGGCTGGCGCTTAGCAGATAGCCGTTTGGAAGATGAGCCCCGCGCTTGAAATCCAGCTTGTTGCTGTGCTGACGGCCATGGCATGTGCCTTACCTGGGGCCTTCCTGGTCATGCGTCGCATGAGCCTGGTTAGCGATGCCATTAGCCATGCCGTCCTGCCCGGCATCGTGGTTGGCTTTCTCCTAACGCATAGCTTGCATCATCCTTTACTGCTTCTATTAGCGGGAGCAGCTGGGTTGCTCACCGTTTATCTTATCGAGCTTTTAGAAAAAACGGGCCGCCTGCGAGAAGACGCAGCCATTGGATTGGTTTTTCCAGCACTTTTCAGCATAGGCGTGCTGCTCATTGCCCGTTTTGCTGGACAGGTGCATCTCGATACCGATGCTGTGCTGCTAGGAGAGCTGGCTTTTGTGCCTTTTGATCGGCTGCAGTACTTGGGCTACGACCTGGGTCCAAGGGCGTTGTGGACCATGGGTGGCTTGTTTTTTTTGAACCTACTCCTCCTTAGCCTGCTCTATAAAGAGCTCACGCTGGCCACCTTTGATCCAGCCCATACGGCCGTGATCGGCTTTCGCCCCGCAGTGTTGCACTACCTGCTCATGGGTATGGTAGCAGTGACCATTGTTGCCGCCTTTCACGCAGTAGGTGCTATTTTGGTCATTGCCCTGATGATTGGTCCGCCGGCTACTGCTCTACTGCTGGCTCGCCGGATGCCGACTTATCTGCTCTACAGCGTCCTAGGCGGGGTGCTTAGTGCCGTGCCCGGCTATGGCTTGGCCTGGCTTCTGGATGTGTCGATTGCCGGCTCGATGGCCACAATGGCCGGCGTGCTCTTTGGGGTTGTCTGGCTCGTTGCCCCTGAAAGTGGTCTTTGGGCACGTTGGTATCGCCACCGAAAGCAACAGCTGGAGTTCGCTTTGGACCTGCTGCTGCTGCACCTGTTGCATCACGAACAACAAGCTGCCGCTTTGGAGGAACGTCATCCAACCACGTTACCTCAGCACCTGAACTGGACCGAAGCCGTTCTTCAACGCGTCCTCAAAGCCGGAGAGCAGCAGGGCCTACTGTACATAACTTCTGGCGAGGTGCACCTGACCGAAGCCGGCCGGCGGCGTGCTCAAAACCGGTTGGAAACGCTTAAGCCTACATAGCTTTCCACCCCGACGCCAGCTCCCAGGCCTCCAACGACACCAAATGCGCCTCGCCCCCTTCTGCAAACATTACCACCCCCTCGCTTTCTGGTTTAGGGAAAATCAGTTCTGTAAACACCACCTGACCCTCGCCGGCAAACACCTCAACCGAAGACCAATCTACAAACACGCGTAGCCGCAGCTTACCTTCCTCAAGTGGCAGCTTTGCTTCTTTCCGAGTAGCAAACTTCGGGTGAAAAGCTACCAGGCCGGAGCGCTTGCGGTCTACAAAAATGCGCTGCGTAGCTACCTCGTAACCGATCACCGTCTCCTCCCCTTCCCCTACACGTACCTTTAATCCCACCACACGTGCTTTGCCCACAACAAACGCCGCAATCAGCTCTAGCGTCTTCCCTTGTATCGCAAGCCGCTGCTCACCTACGATAGGCTGATTTTCTATAGCCCAGTACCGCTGCCTCAACGTGCTTAAGCTCGGAACAGGCGCCTGCACCAGGTGCAATCTGCCACCGATGCGCCGTAAGCTTACCCGCCGAGCTAGGCTGAGCTGCCCACGCCATGGGCTTGTGGGAATAGCATGGGCATAAAGCCAGTTGTTCATCCACCCCACCCACAGTCGATACAGGTCCTCCCCAGGTGCCCCAAACCAGGTAATGGCAGCGTAAAAGTCAGCCCCGTAGTCCACCCAGCGGGCATGCGCCTGGCCTACGGCGACAGGCTCTTCTGGCGTAAAGCGGCTGCCATCAAAATAGCCAATGAAATACTGGCTACCTGAGCCCCCTGTTGGTCCCCCAGGATTCACGTCCACTTTGAGCACCCAACGCACCGAGCCAGGCTCTCCTTCGACGAGCAGCGGAAACAAGTCTGGGCATTCCCATACCCCTTCTACAGCACCTGCTGGACCAAACGTGCTCCGTAGCGTCCATTCCTTGAGGTTCTTCGAGGCATAAATCTGTATTTTTCGTGCCGCTGCCAAAGCCACAACCATAATCCATTGAGCTTCAGGCGCATGCCAAAACACCTTAGGGTCCCGAAAATCACGTTCACCAATGTCTAACACCGGATTGCCAGCATAGGGGATCCAGCTTCGACCTCGATCGAGGCTGTAAGCTAAATGCTGCGCCTGTTTTTCCATGGTCTTATAATGACCAGTATAAATAGCGACCAGCGGAGGATTGTCCAGGGTGCCCAAACCACTGGTATTGTAGACATCCAAGACCGCGCTTCCGGAAAAAATCATTACCTCATCTGTCTCCCAAAGAGCGACAGGCCAGTGTTGCCAATGCACCAAATCACGGCTGACCGCATGGCCCCAACTCATATGCCCCCATTGATCTCCCAAAGGATTATGCTGATAAAAAAGGTGATATAGGCCATGTGCATAGACCAGCCCGTTGGGATCATTCATCCAGTTGCGCTCAGGCGAAAAGTGGTACTGGGGACGATAGCGTTCTTGATAGTAGGTTATCGCATTCATATAGTTTGGCATCAAAGTTGTTTTATTTTTGCTCTGCCTATTTAATCGCACCTCTAGGTATCCTCCAACCCATAAAGCCTTAGCGCCATGGCATCTCATATTGACCTTTCTTACCGCCCGGAGACTTATTTTACCTTGAGCCTCCGGGACCAGCTGCTGCAGGAGCTGTCGACTTCTGCACTGCGCAGAAAGTTAGCTCCTCAAATTGACGCCCTGCTGCGTGAGGGTCGCAAGGAAGAAGCTATCGCCCTTGTGCGTTCGGTTACAAAGACGGAGCTGCAGATGGGCTTCTTCATCCATCCCATGTTCATGGGAGGCGCGTATCTTCCCCCACGAGAACCGGACGAAGTCGAAATTGCCCGGGTTACGCTCCGATCAACAACTTACGATGTAGCTGCCATTTATGCTCGACGCGACGGGTCACAGATTCACTACCGTTTCGTCGACGAATATTATGATCACGATTGGCTCGAAGATCTCAGATTCCAGGGAGAACACACTTCAACGCTACCTTTAACCCTGGGGGAAGTTGCTGATATATTCTACTACGAATACCTATGGCGCATCCTTCGGGAAATAGATTGGCGTAACCTACAAGAGGCGCTGGATTTCTTCTGGGCTGAGTCTTCTTTCTATCCAGATTTAGATGAGGCTTTGCATCAGGTGGCAAGCGAGGATCTCAAATCCCTTTTTCCAGAGGAAGAGGAGGATGAAGAGGATGAATAAAACCAAAGCAGACCTATGCATATCGGACAGCAAACCATAGCCTGGCTCCACCAAATGCTGACCGGGGGCGATCGCGCTTTGTCAGCATCATTGCCCGAAGGATTTCGCTGGTGGCCCAACAATCACGCGCAAACGATTGCGATCGTTGGCGAAGAACGTGGACCTGAGGGCGAGGCTGGTTTTTTGATTGGAGTACGCACGGAAATGCTTCGCGGCTTGGTGCTCAACGACACTGCGGCTGCAGCGCTCAATACGCTGGTTATGCCGTTTGCCTCGCTCTCTGGTCCGGTGTACGATCCGGAAACCCAAACGCTGAGTTTGTGCACGCTCGCGCGCATTTACGATCACATTGCGACGTGGATGCGCGTGCTGCTTAGGGCAGCTGCCTGGATGCAGGCTGCAGAGGCACCTGTCTGGGCCTCTGCCCTGGCCCAGTTGTTGCCGGCACAAGAGGCGCTCGCTCCTACCTCTCACCAAGAGTCGCAGCAACAAGCCTCCGCCCGGCATGCTGCGTTTATCCAAGAGCTTCTGAAAGTAGGTAAGCACCCTTACTGGCGGCCTATAGAATTTCAAATGCTGCATCAGCAGTTTTTGCAGCGGCCGCCTGTTGTGTTCGCCACGGTAGACCGGATGGGCGTAGGCATCGAGTTTCCCTTTGGCCAAAAAGAAACTTCCTTATGCGAGATCCTGGCTGACCAGCCTCACCCCCGCTATGGCTATGGGCTTTTTTTGTTGCAGTCATTTCCTGCCTACGACCTAACAGAACAACAAGGCATCCGGCTCGCCTTCGAGCTCAATGCCCTTGAGCTCACAAGTCAAGTGATCGGTTATGGCTTTGGAAGCTATGTCTTCCGAGACAGCACGCTATACTTTACTGCCTTTTTTCCCAATCTGTTGTACCGGCATGACCTGTTAGCCAACCTTTTTTTCTCCTGCGCAGCGCGTGCTCAAGCCATTTCGCTACGCTTAACGGGATGCCCTTGGACGGAAGCGTCCTTTCGCGTATCCCGCTCTGCTATCGGCCGGATGCTTGGCCGCTTTCGGGGAAAGTAGTTCGATGACCGGACAACGTTGTTGGAGAAAAGATTTACGCTTGAAGACGAGTAGACCAAGCGCTTCTGCTGCGCTGGGCTTCGTAGGTCCGGGGGGACTCGAACCCCCAACCCGCTGATTAAGAGTCAGCTGCTCTGCCAGTTGAGCTACGGACCTATGCGTTTTTCATGGCGTCGTTAAAACCTTAGGGCGCGCACTTCGTTCCCGTCCTGGATGCTGCAAAGGGGCTTGAGCAGACCGCTTTGCATACGGTTCACGTAAGGTGCTTTTAACTGCACGCACACCTTGGCTATTGCAACGGCTACGAGGCTTTCAAGCGGGCTGCGCTACATGATCGGCGCAGCCTTGATGTTTAGCCTAATGGGATTGTTCGTCAAAGTTGCTGGTGAGCGCCTTCCGAGTCAAGAGATTGTACTCATCCGCAGTCTGGTTACGTTAGGCTACAGCTACCTCCTGTTGCGTTGGGCAGGCGTCTCGTGGCGCGGACAGCGCACCGGTTTGCTCCTGTTACGCGGGCTGGTAGGGTTTTTCTCGCTCAGTGGCCTATATTTTGCGCTAACGCGCTTGCCCTTGGCCGATACCCTTGTGCTGCAGCAAACCAGCCCGGCCTTTACCGTCCTGTTTGCGGCGCTTTGGCTAGGGGAACCGGTAGGCCGGTATGAGCTCCTGGGCATTGCGTGTAGCCTAATCGGGGTAGTCTTCATCGCACGACCCGCATTTCTATTTAGGGAACAGACAGGAGGCTTAGACTTGCTGGGCGTCGGCGGTGCGCTGCTCAGTGCGATCTTTAGTGCTGCGGCCTACGTACTGGTACGCGAGCTGCGCCGCACTGAGCATCCTTTGACCATTGTGTTTTATTTTCCCTTGGTCGCTACTGTGGGCTCGCTGCCCTTAGCCCTTCCTACAGCGGTCTGGCCTTCTACGCTGGAATGGCTGGTGCTCATTGCCGGTGTAGGGCTCACCGCTCAGGTTGCCCAAGTTTGGATGACCAAAGGATTGGGCGAAGAGCTAGCTGGACGGGCCGTAGCGATGAATTACCTGCAGGTTGCGTTTGGCGTTTTATGGGGCGTGCTGTTTTTTGATGAAATGCCCTCGGCGTGGAGCTTTTTGGGCATGGCCCTAATTTTTGTAGGGACATGGCTGGCTGCTCACCAGAGATAATCACACGTCCAGTGCCTCGGCATCTACTCGGGCAGCATTCTCCATGATAAACCGAAAACGCATCGACACATCCCGGCCCATTAACTCGGCAATAGTTTGCTCGGTGAGTAAGCGTGCTGTCTCAGGAATTGTTACGCGCAACAAACGGCGTTTTTGCGGATCGAGCGTGGTTTCGCGCAGCGTATCGGGCATCATTTCACCTAGCCCTTTAAATCGCTGAATTTCGATCTGCAGGTTTTTGCGTTTCTTCTGAAGCTCTTGGAGAATGCGATCGCGGTCGGCATCGTCCAGTGCCCAGTAGGTCTCTTTGCCGGCATCAATGCGGTAAAGCGGCGGCTGGGCTACGTAGACGTGACCGTTTTCGATAAGCGGCCGCAGGTAGCGGTAGAAGAAGGTTAAAAGCAACGTCGTGATGTGATGGCCATCGGAATCGGCGTCCATCAGCAGAATGATTTTATGGTAACGCAGCCGATTAAGGTCAAGCTGATCTCCTAACCCGCAGCCAAGAGCCTGCACAATGTTGGCCAGCTCCTTGTTGTCTTCTACCCGGCGTAGTGAAGCTTGCTCAGCGTTGAGTACCTTACCCCGAAGCGGCAACACAGCTTGGAAGCGACGGTCACGGGCTTGCTTAGCACTGCCACCTGCCGAATCCCCTTCCACAATGAAGAGCTCGCACTCTTCTGGATTTGTCGAAGTACAATCTGCCAGCTTTCCAGGGAGGTTTAACCGATGGCTAACCGACGTTTGGCGGCGCACTGAGCGGGCAGCTGCACGACTAGCCAGCCGTGCTTTGGCTGCCTGAATAATCCGTGCCACAATCGCCTCGGCCATCGTGGGGTGCGCGTTGAGGAACTGTTCCAACTCCAAGCGGACAGCACCCAGTACCAGGGTACGCGCCTCTGGATTGTTTAGCTTTTCCTTTGTTTGCCCCTGAAACTGCGGCTCTACCATAAACAGGTTGATTACAGCCACCAGCCCCTCCCGAATGTCGTCGGCTGTGACTTCCAGGTTTTTAGGCAACAGGTCATGCGTTTCCATATAGGCCCGTACGGCACCGCGCACCGCATCTTTAAAGCCCTGCTCATGCGTGCCACCTTCAACCGTGGGAATGCCGTTCACAAACGATTTGATCAGCTCCTGGGGCGCCTCAGTCCACTGGAGCGCTACCTCTAACCTTGCTCCTGCACGGAGCTCTTCCTGAAGCAACACAAACGGCACAGCATGCACCACCCGGCTTCCCTGCTTGAGCACAAGCCGATGTAGGTAGTCCACAATGCCGCCTTGATGCTGGAATTCGTACCGTTCACCGCTGGTCTCATCCTTAAAGATGATCTTCAGGTTGCGGTTTAAGTAGGTTTTCACCTCAAGCTGCTCACGAATCCACTCCGCATCAAATGTTGTCGTTTCAAAGATTTCTGGATCAGGCCGGAAGTAGATGCTTGTCCCCGTACCCCGTGTATTTTCAGCGATGACCTTAAGCTTGGTTTTGGGTTTACCTCGTGCAAAACGCTGCTGGTAGGTTTTGCCGTCGCGGCGCACCGTAGCCACCAGTTCTTCAGAAAGGGCATTCACTACCGAAGCGCCTACCCCGTGTAATCCACCCGAGGTGATATAGTTTTTGCGGTCAAATTTTCCACCAGCATGCAGCGTGGTTAGGATGAGCTCTAGGGTGGGGATTTTTTTGACAGGATGTAGATCGACAGGGATGCCCCGGCCGTTGTCCGACACCGTTACGCTGCAGCCGTCGGCGTGCAGTGTAACCTCGATCAGCGAGGCAAAGCCATTGACGGCTTCGTCGACGGCATTGTCGACAATTTCCCAAAGCAGGTGGTGCAGGCCGGGCTTGCCCGTGCCCCCGATGTACATGCCTGGGCGTTTACGCACAGGCTCAAGGCCTTCCAGCACCTGAATGTCTTTGCCGGTATAGGTGGTGGTGACTTCAGCCATAGGCACGGCAAAGGTTATCGCTGTCCGTTGAATCGAATTTCTACCGGGGGTAGCATGACCCGTGCAAGCTGCCCACGCCGGATGATTTGCCGGCCTCGGTTACCCCGACGCGATACTTCAAACTTTGTGATGCGTACAATTTCGCGACGGCCACGTGTGGTTTCGACTTCTAAGCCTTCGCGAGCAGCTGAAGCCAGCGTAAAGCCGAGTACTTCGTCGCCCTTCCCCAGCCTCATGGCAATGACCCCCTTGGCCGCCGAGCGAACGGGCGGGATCTGCGCTACTGGGAAAATAAGTACATATCCGTTTCGCGATGCCAAGCACACGTTCTCATTCCCCCGAGCCACCTCAACGCCTAGGACTTCATCTCCGGTTTCCAGGCGCATAAAAAGCCGCCCGTTTTTTGTTGATGGCTCTCGAAAGCTGTCTATAGGCATACGCAGGGTTTGGCCCAGCCGCGTAATGGCTACCAGGTGTAGACCCAAGACTTGAGGCTCACCACGGTCTTCAAAAAGTTCCGGCTCCGTTTTGGGACTCGGCATCGGCTGAGGCAGGGCCCGTTCATCAAATACCACGACGCCCACCACGCGCTCCCGATCCGAAAAATCGAAAAGCTTCTGCACGGGGTCGCCATAGCCCGTTGTGCTTGGCAACGCCTCAATGCGGGTGGTATAGCAACGGCCATAATTGGTAAAAAATCCTACCGTAGCGCGTGTTGATCCCGGTAAAACCCAACCTACCGCGTCGCTTTCACGCACGCGAATGCTTTGCACATCGGTATAAGAACGCTGGCGCTTCACCCATCCATCCCGGGAGACGATCACGTAAACATCTTCGTCGACGATATAAGCTTCCTGGTTGTAGGCAAAGCCCTCATCTGGGCCAGCAATTGTTGTGCGCCGCTTGTCTGCAAAACGCGCTTTAATGGCCTGAAGCTCTTCACGGATTAGCCGCCAACGCGCGGCTTCGTCGGCCAGCAATGCACGCAACGCGGCAGCCTGCTTTTCTTTTTCTTCTAGTTCTTGGCGAATTGCCGCTATCTCTAGCCGAGAAAGCTTGTAGAGCTTGGTTTCCAAAATGGCATCGGCCTGCAGCTCGTCGAGCTGAAAGCGATGCATAAGTCGCTGCGCGGCATCAGCTTTGTCACGAGCAGAACGGATGATACGAATGGCCTCATCTAAAGCCCCAAAGATTTGCTCAAAACCGCGCAAAATATGGATGCGGCGCTCGAGCTGCTCTAGGTCGTACTGCAGGCGACGAACCACGACTTTCATGCGGAACTCCAGAAAAGCCTGCAGCAGGGTTTTGAGGTCAACCTTACGAGGAACCGCCACTTCCGGATTTTCCGTTGGCACAAGGCAGGTCAGATTGACGTGAAAACGCATTTGCAGTGGCGTATGACGCAGCAAATAGGCAATGGCTGCATCCGCATCGGCGCCGCGCCGAAGCTCCAGTACGATGCGAACCTCGTCGGTAGACTCGTCGCGCACGTCGGTGAGCTGGGGGACTTTCCCGGCAGCAATATGCTCGGCAATTTTCTCGATCAAGTCACTTTTGGCAACACCATACGGAATAGAAGTAATGATCAAGCGCGTCTTGCCTTCCAGCTGGTATTCGCCTCGAAGCTCAATGGCTCCCTCGCCTGTACGGTAGATTTCAAGCAGCGATGCTGGCGTGTTCAGTACGCGGCCACCGGTTGGGAAATCTGGACCTGGAATAAACCGTTCAACAAGCACTTCCAGCGGTGCCTGAGGGACATCGATCAGGTACAACAACGCATCGATGACTTCCCCCAGGTTATGTGGTGGAATGCTGGTAGCCATGCCCACAGCAATCCCGCTGGCTCCATTGACAATCAGGTTAGGGAAACGGGCGGGCAGCACAACGGGCTCGAAGAGCGTGCCGTCAAAGTTGGGCCGCATAGGGACGGTCTGGCGCCGCAGTTCCTCGAGCAGCTCCATAGCAAGCGGCCGTAGGCGCGCCTCGGTGTAACGCATTGCCGCAGCCGCATCGCCATCAATAGAGCCAAAGTTGCCATGCCCATCAACCAGAGGGTAGCGCAATGAAAAGTCCTGCGCCATGCGTACCATTGCCTCATAGATAGCGGCATCGCCATGGGGGTGGTATTTCCCCATCACCTCACCGACGATGGTGGCGCTTTTGCGATGCCGCGCATCTGGATACAGACGCAGGTGCTGGAACATCGCGTACAGAATGCGGCGCTGAACGGGCTTAAGCCCGTCGCGAATGTCTGGCAGCGCACGGCTGGTAATAACGGATAATGCAAAATTTAAGTAACGCTCACGCGCCGCTTCGTGCAATGGTATGACGTCAACGACTGGCATTTTGCAATTCAATAACGGTCTTGCGCCTAAAATACGGATTTTTGCCGCTTCGCGTAGCGATAACTTATGCGGTCTTCCGTGACAGGTGTTTGTCACTTAACGTTCAAAGGCATTGTACGCCAGCGTGAAGTAATCCTGCGGTTCGTCTGGATGCAGGCGCAGCAGGTTAGCTTCTGCTAGCCGCACCAGCGTACGGGAAGCCTGTTGGCGGGACAAGTTCGCTAGATGGGCAAACTGTGTTACGGTGATGCGCCCATAGGTTTCCAAGTAACGCATGAGGCGCAACTCATTTTCGCCAAAGGTAAACACAATGCGCCGTGGTCGTTTTTGTGCCCGCATGAGCGCCAGCACTTCCGGGCTAGCCTCAATGCTGCGGTCTGCTACACGCACGTACGCCTGCCGCTGGTGGCCGTTACGCAGAAAGTGGGGTTTGCGTGCGCTTTCCTCGATGGTAACCACGATCACTTCTCGACGGTGCTCCAGCTGAATGCGCTCCAGCGTAAACGCAATTGGCGGGATGGCGCAGCGGCGCAAGGCTTGGCAAAGCGCAAAGACTTCTTCGTCGGCATCACGCACCCCTACCAAAGTACCATTGTCGTCTACGCCCAACAGCAAGCGTCCCCCTTGGGTATTCGCAAAGGCGATAATTTCCTTGGCGATGCGTTCTGGACGAGGAACCTTGCGCTTGAATTCCAGCGTGGGTCCTTCGCCCAGAGCCACAAGCTGGTTAAGCTCTTGCAGGGTCATGGTAAGTAGCGCAAGGGCTATCGGCAAGAGGCCGATTTGGAGGCCACAAGGCCATTGGGTGGTTCGAGCATTGCCGCTTGGGGTAACCAGTCCTCGTATTTCGCTTCCCGTGTCATGAGCTCGCGAACCGCTTCTGCAGGCTTTTTGCCCTCAAAGAGAATCTGGTAGACCGCCTCAGTTATGGGCATTTCAACGCCAAGCTGGCGAGCCAATCGGTAAACTGCAGCAGTGGTAGGCACACCTTCGGCGACCATTTGCATTTCCCGTTGCACCTCTTCCAGCGTGCGGCCGCGCCCGATTTGTTCCCCTACGTATCGGTTACGGCTATGCCGGCTCATGCAGGTAACGACGAGGTCTCCGATGCCAGCTAAGCCAGCAAACGTAGCTGGATCTGCACCCAAGCGCACACCCAAACGTTGAATTTCTGCAATACCGCGCGTGATTAAGGCAGCTTTGGCATTATCCCCAAACCCTACACCGTCGCTCATGCCAGCTGCCAACGCCATGACGTTTTTAACTGATCCAGCGATTTCCACGCCAATCAAGTCGGGATTAACGTACACCCGAAACGTAGGTGCCATGAACAAGGCCTGGATCTCTTCAGCGACAGCGCATGAAGGTGCGGCCGCAACTACCGTGGTGGGCATGCCAGCAGCTACCTCTTCGGCATGACTGGGGCCGTAGAGCACCCCGATTCGCTCTCGAGGCACCTCAGGCAGCACCTCGGCTAGAACCTGCGTTGTGGTCTTTAGCGTGGCGATTTCTAATCCTTTGGCTACCGAAACCACAATCAGCTCAGCACGCGCCCAGGGGCGAAGCTGCTCGGCCAGCGCGCGTACAGCCTGGGCTGGCGTAGCCACAATCCACACATCGCGTTCTGGTGCGGCCTCTTTAAGTGCAGAAGTGACGTAGATCGCCTCAGGGAGCTTAACGTCGGTCAAGTAGGTGGGGTTATGCCGCGTGCGACGGATATGTGCTGCCACTTCGGGTCGTCGGGCCCAAAGCGTGACCTGATGCCCATTGGCTGTGAGCAACACCGAAAGGGCCGTTCCCCAGCTGCCGGCGCCAAAAATAGTCAGCTTTCGCCTGGCCGGCCAACGGGCCTGGCTGGCAGTTGCGTTCATGACAACGGTCGGTTTGCAGGTGCGCTCAGCGCTGCAGTTCCCCACGCCCCAGCATACCTCGGGCTGGACGAAACGACCGTACCCGATTTTCTGTGCCGCTCAGCAGACGGCGAATATTCGACCGATGCGCCCAGATCACCAGCACGGCCAACACAATGCCAAAAATAAGTAGACTGCTGTCTAGCGATTCAATCCCGAATACATATTTGCGGATTGCCACCGCCGATGGAAACGCAATCGCGGCCGTGATCGAAGCCAGCGATACGTAGCGCGAAAGCACCAAAACCACCACAAACACGGCCGCTGTAATCAACATCGTAACAGGCGTCAAGGCTAGCAGCACACCAGCCGAGGTGTTAACCCCCTTGCCCCCACGGAATCCAGCCCAGATCGGAAACATGTGCCCCAACACAGCAGCAATACCGGCCATCAAACGAACTACCGTTTCAATATGCCAATGCAAAAACCCCGAAGGTAGATCGTCCAATCGCAGCGTTGCAATGACCCCTGCAGCCAGTACCCCCTTACCCAAATCAATCACCGTAGCCAATAAGCCGGCTTTCCATCCCAGCACGCGAAATACGTTCGTCGCCCCTGCGTTGCCGCTTCCATAATGACGCACGTCAATCCCGTAGAGCAATTGGCCTACCCAAACACTTCCAGGAATAGAACCTACAAGGTAGCTCAAAATCAAAATGACCAGCAAAGACAGCATGGCGCCTTTTATGCTATCGGATACAGTTTTTACTATAACGGAAATTATAGCAGTAGAAGTTTCCAATCCACAAAAAGGCTGCCATTTTTTAGGCCGTAACGATTTTACCGATTTCAACCGGATGCTCCCCTAAGGCCTCTAAGCATGCCATGGCCTCTGCCTTGCGATCTGCTGGAACAATAGCAATGAGCCCGATCCCCAGGTTAAACGTACGCCGCATGTCATCTTCGGGTACCTGACCTAGCTCCTGAATCAACCGAAAAATTGGTGGTCGTTCCCAAGCCGTATAGTCCACTTCAAAACGCAGTCCTTTCGGCACAACCCGCACCGTGTTTCCTGGGATACCTCCGCCGGTTACATGCACAAAGGCATGGACGCACGCTGCATCGATCAAAGCTCGGATCGGCTGCAAATATGAGCGGTGCACCGCCAAAAGTGCCTCGCCTACAGAGGCACCTCCTAAGAGCGCTGGCCGGTCGTGCACCGAGAAATGCGAAAGCAAGACCTTTCGTGCTAGCGAGTAGCCGTTGGTGTGCAGTCCAGTAGAAGGCAAACCTATCAGCACATCTCCATCCGTAACGTGGCGCCCATCCAAGATGGCCTCACGTTCTACAATGCCGACAATCATCCCTGCGAGGTCGTACTCTTCGGGTGCATAAAAATCCGGCATTTCAGCAGTTTCTCCACCGATCAGAGCACAGCCGTTCGCCTTGCAGGCCTCTACAAAACCTTGGATGATCTCTTCAGCAACCTCAGGCCGCAACCGTCCCGTGGCTAAGTAATCCAAAAAAAACAGTGGCTGCGCGCCGCACACAGCGATATCGTTGACGCAGTGGTTGACCAGGTCTTGCCCTACCGTATCATGGCGATTCATGAGAAAGGCTACCTTAAGCTTGGTGCCTACGCCATCTACGGAGGCCACCAGCACAGGCTGCCGAAAACAGGAAAAGTCGGGAGCAAAGAAAGCGCCAAAGGCGCCAATATCCGCAAGTACCCCCGAGGTAAAGGTTGAGCGCACCAGTGGCTTAATACGCTCAACCAATGCTTCACCCGCTTGAATATCTACTCCTGCGTCGCGATAGGTCGTCATCGATGAACCGTGGTTTTTAGTGCCAATATACGTAGGCAGCGTCAAAAAGGTGTTCACTTGCGGAAAGCCACCCGCGAAAAACGGGCCTGGTAGGCAATATGCAAGCGTTGCCAAGGGGAGAGCCGAATAGGGCCGCGCCACAGATCATAGTCTCGGCGTTCAATAGTATGCAGTACTTCAAGCGCCTCAAGCCAAGCGCGGCGCAAGACCGATGCATAGCGCCGAGGCAAAGCATGCACCAGCGTGCGGCCCCGTGCTAAGGCTTCTTGTGCCCGCACTACCTGCTTCCAAAGCAGGCGCCGCACGGCCGAGTTGCCAGCGCCGCGTTGCAACAGCTCTACCGAAACCCCTGCCCGATCGAGATCTTCCAGTGGAATAAACAGCCGATCAGCAGCCAGATCGCGCGGTAGCCGCGCCAGCCGGTCGGTCAGAAAAAATCCGGCCGCTAACGCATCCACAAGTGTATCTTCAAAGCGCGTAGCGACGCCCATGAGACGAACCAGCAGCCGACCATGTGCACCGGCAAAATCCTGAACAAAAGCCTCTAGCGCAGTTGCATCGGGGAAACGCACCGGACTAATCCACCCCCAGGCAGCCTGCAGCTGCCGACCCAGCAACGCTAAGGGCAATTGATGGCGTACGCAGGCCTGGTAAGCAGCTTCCCAAACCTCATGAGGCACAACTTGCACAGGATCACCCCGGATTAGGCGCTCGGCTTCTGCCTGCAGAAACGCTTGCGCATCTGCGCTTTCAGGCAGGCGGGGTCGCCGCAGGTTCAAATGCCAACACCAGAGCGCCTGCGCCGCTGAGCGCAATGCAGGTGGCCAAGGTTTTTCATAAAACGGCTGCAGCAGTGCCATCCCTAGCTTGCCGCTGTACGCCACGGAGGATCTTGCTTGGCCAAAAATGCCCGAATGCCCGCGCGAAAATCTGAGGTTCCACGCGCCAACGCATTGACACGCGTAGCGTACGCCAACGCAGCATCAAAACCCATACCCGGCAAATCGGCGAGTAAACGTCGTGTCAACGCAAGCGCTGAGGGACTCGTTTCCCTGGCCAGTTCCTGGGCCAGCGCATCGACTGTCTGCGCTAAAGCTTCGGTAGGCACTACCTGATGAATCAAACCAAGGCGCACGGCCTCCTCAGCCTCAATAAGCCGACCCCGCAACAATAAATCCCGCGCTACCGTTTCTCCCACACGCCGCAATACAAACACCCCAACAATAGCTGGCACAAACCCTAAACGCACCTCAGTAAAGCCTAGTTTGCTACCTGCCGCGGCGATAGCAAAGTCGCACGCGATGGCCAGCCCACATCCCCCAGCAATGGCATGTCCATTTAGTTTTGCAATAACGGGCTTAGGATAATAAGCCAATTGCCGTAATAAACCCGCCAGCTGCTCCGAATCCGCTAAGTTCTCCTCCACGGTTGCTTGCTGCAACCGTTCCAGCTCCGCCAAATCCGCCCCTGCCGAAAAGACCTTGCCCGCCCCCGTCAACACCACCACCCGCACCGAAGGCTCCTTGGCCAACGCTGCTAACGCCTCCGAAAGCGCCATAACCAGCGCACTGCTCAACGCATTCCGTTTTTCAGGCCGGTTAAGCACTAGCGTCGCTACCGGTTCTTGCACGTGCACCCGCACCAGCTCTTGCATAGTCATGGCTCAAAAGCTTTTGACCCATATTAGCACATGATCTGCACAAAAGCGAGCTCCTGTTGACAAAGGAATAACGCTTCCGTTAAGGCTGGCTAACACACGTTAGCTAGCTTAGGGCCGGTGCAACTTGCTACCCGCCCTGCGATGTATCGCCACTTCCTCTTTCCTTTGCTGCTTTTGCTAACTGCACCCTTACCTTATCCTGCACCGCCCTTACGGCTGGAAACCAGCAGGATCGTTACAAGCTCAGCAAGTCCTAGACTTTCCTCCCTATTGCGCCTAACGACGCTGGACTCGGCAAAGCTTTCTCGATATCAGCTACAATTTAACGCTTATCATGTCCAAGGCCTGGTAGTCAGCGATACTGTGCTATTTGTGACTGCTGTCGATCGCATGCGTCGCCAGGGCTGGCTTTTCCAAGTGCATCGCGCCAGCGGCCGCCTCATGCAAGCCGTTGAGCTTACCGAAGGGCTACGTATCCATCCTGGGGGACTTTCTTTTGACGGTCGCTGGCTCTGGATTCCCAATGCCACGTACGACCCCCACGGATCTACCCGCATCTTGGCACTCTCTCCACAGGATTTGTCCGTGCAACACAGCTTTACAGTTCAACATCACGTCAGCCTCTTGGCTGCCGACAGCCAGGGTCGGCTCTATGGTAGCGACTGGAATTCCCAATACTTCTTTGTATGGGACTTCGCGGGACGGCTACTGGTCCGCGTACCCAACCCTACAAAGGTGGCCTATCAAGACTGTAAGCTAGTGGATGCTTATCTGCTCTGCGGCGGTTATCGTGACCTCTGGAAAGGCGTACTAGACCTGATTGATCCAGAAAACTGGCGCCTGGTACACCGCATTCCCGTAGGCCGCACGCGCTGGGGCTGGCCACTCACCCGTGAGGGCCTGGCCGTCTACGGAGATACGTTGTATTTGCTTCCCTACGATGGCCAGGGCGAAGTGCTAGCTTTTCCAATTAGCGGCTGACCGCACAGCAAAATCGATACAATGGCCAGGCTTGTCGCCAGACCGTTAAGATCCAAAAAACCACAGCTGATTTACAATGCAATACCTCTTCACGCGACAGCGTCGCCCCTGCCCAAAGGCCCTCTGCACTGCGCAATACCGCAGGCACTGCCTGCGGTAGTTCTGTCTCAGGCAATAGCCGCCTATTACCTTTTCTCAAGTAGATTTTAAATTGCAATAACGGCAGCAATGACCGTAACACTTCTATGCCTTCTTCCATCAATGCCACCCTAACCTGCTGCCAAACCGTACGTGCAGGTTCCCCAACATACACCCCAGCCCGCAAGCCATCCGCATGCAAACTCACCATTAGCTGCACATCCGCCAAACGCCGCCACCCCTGGCGGTAAAAAGCCATCCAGTAATGCGCATAGCACCCCCCTGCCCCAAAATCGTTCTTTAAAAATCGGCTGAACACGTTGCGCTCTGTCTCCAGCGCCAGCGCGTTGGGCAATACCCAATGGACTACCAAATCATCCCGTAGTCGCCGAAAAGGCTGTTGCACATGCTGTTGCAAAAGAGGTTTTTCCAGGCGGTACTGTTCCAAATGAGGCTGCGCTTTCAGGCGTTCCAATGCGGCAAAAGCTTCTGTCGAAAATCCCTCAAACGAGAGGCGAGAAGGCTCAGGTACGCAAAGTGCTTCAGCAGCAACATCGGCAGGGTCACGTCCGATTAGCGACCACATGGGGTAACAAGTGGGTCTTTAGCGCTTCCAGTGTAGCCTCAAGGCGCACAACCGACGTTTCCGCCTCCCAAAGCCGGGCTAAACGTTCAGGCATTTGGGGTTCAAAACCCAACGCGCGGCGTACAATCTCGGGGAATTTGGCCGGGTGTGCTGTAGCCAACACGACCAAAGGCGTTCGATCGCCTGTGGTTTCGCGATAACGCCGCGCGGCCTCGAGTCCTACCGCAGTGTGTGGATCCGCTACGTAGCCTGTGGACGCGTATACGCGCTGGATGCTTTCCAGGGTCTCCGTGTCTGAAACGCTTGTTCCCCAGATCCACTGGGCCAGCTGCGCGCCCAGCAGCGCTTCGAGGCGTTCGAAATTGCTTGGAGCCCCAACGTCCATTGCATTGGAAAGGGTACGACGCGAAGGGCCAAAGGCTGGTCCTTCACCAGCCAGAAAGCGGGGGAAAAAGTCGTTCGCATTATGCGCAGCGATAAAACGCCGTACAGGTAGTCCGCTGAGCGCTGCCAGCACGCCTCCGGTTAGGTTGCCTAAGTTGCCACTGGGCACGCAAAAGACCACGTCCTCAAAGCCGCCTGCAGCTACCGCCCAGATGTAGTAAAGCATTTGCGGCAGCAAACGTCCCACGTTGATTGAGTTAGCTGAGGAAAGCCGAAGAGAGCGGAAGTCTGGATCGGCAAAAGCCATTTTGACCAGTCGCTGGCAGTCGTCGAACGTGCCTTCGACTGCAAAGGCCTCGACGCCAGGTCGCCTAACGATGAGCTGGCGTTCCTGTACAGGACTAACCTGGCCATAAGGGTATAGCAATCCTACACGTACCCCCTCTAACCCAGCAAATCCATCGGCCACGGCACTGCCAGTGTCGCCTGAGGTAGCAACCAGCACCAAGAGCTGCTCTGAGCGACGCGCCAGCACTTCCCGGGCAAAGCGGGCCATGGTGCGCGCGCCAAAGTCCTTAAATGAAAGCGTTGGGCCGTGAAAGAGCTCTAGCACATAGAGCTCATCGCTTAAGGGCACTAAAGGGACTGGAAACGAAAGCGCCTCAGCTACGACGGCCGCCACGGTCTCGGGTGAAAACACCCCTTGGAGCCACTGTGCAAGCACCTCGGCTGCCATTTCTGGGAAAGACGTTGCCTGTCGCCACACGCGAGGCGAAAGCTGTGGGATCTGCTCTGGAACAAAGAGGCCTCCGTCAGGCGCTAGCCCTTGTAGCAGGGCTGCATCGAACGTTAAGGCCGGAGCCTGGCCACGGGTACTTCTAAAATAAACCGGACTAGCCATAGCCTTCAGAGCTGACGTACGCCTTCTTCATCCACAGCTGTCACAAATCCCTGGGCTGCAATCCCGCTTTGGTTGCTGGCTTCTAGCATGGCCGACAGAATCCGCTGCGCCTGCTGCTCGTTTGCGGCCAGGGCAAACATGGAGGGTCCAGAGCCAGTCAGAGCGCATCCAAAGGCACCGGCCTCTAGAGCAGCATGCCGTACAGCTTCATAGCAGGGGACGAGCGTAGCTCGAACCGGTTCCACCAGGCGATCGGCCATCATCCAGCGCCCTACGGTTTCCCAATCGCCGCAGCGGAAGGCATCCACCAGAAACGCCAGTGCTGCTGCGTTATGCACGGCATCCCGTAGCGGGACCTCGCGAGGTAGGATGTTGCGGGCCGTGCGCGTGAGGATTTCGACCTGTGGTAAAATTAGGGCGATCGACAAGGGCGCTGGTAGCGGAATGCGGCGATAGAGCAACGGGTTGCTTGCGGAAACAAGCACCAAGCCGCCAAAAAGTGCTGCCAGCACGTTGTCGCCGTGACGACTGCCAGCGGCCACAGCTTCTCCTTCCAGCACGGCCTCCACGAGCGCTTCGCGTGGCAGCGGCTGCTCGAGCAGTAAATTTGCCGCCCATGCTCCAGCCACTGCACTGGCCGCTGAGCTTCCTAAACCTGAGCCCGCAGGCAGCCCTTTGTGCAGCCGCAAGGCAACACCATGCTGTGCTGCCGCTTGCCGCAAAACGGCTTGAGCAGCTACTGCTGCGGTATTGGTCTGTGGATCTTCTGGAATGTGCGACCCTGGCAATCCATTCGCCGCTACGAGATGAACCCCAGGTGTATCGGTTCGCCAAGCCTCAACGCGATCGCCTAGCCCTTGAATGCATAAGCCAAGCGCATCGAAACCTGGGCCAAGATTCGAAAGCGAGCCAGGTCCCCAAACGATTACCTGCCCGCTCAGAACGGTCTGCTCCACTGCAGATAACGCGGTAGCGAAGGGAAACTCTGCCATACGACATCAAGATACGTGCAGCGCAGTTACCGGAGCAAGGGTAAGTCGCCTTCGCCCTTCGTGGGCAAGCTGGTGTGCCCCATCAGATAAAGGTCCACTGCTCGGGCAGCCTCTCGACCTTCTGAGATGGCCCACACCACCAGTGAGGCGCCGCGATGGGCATCGCCAGCCACAAACACTCCTGGTACATTGGTTTGGAAATGGGCATCAGCCTTGACGTTGCCGCGGCTGTCGAGCTCAACACCTAATGCCTCTAGGAGCGGACTTCGCTCTGGGCCTTCATAACCAATAGCGATCAAAACCAGATCCGCAGGCCAGACGCGCTCAGTGCCTGGAATCCTGCGTCGCGTGCGCCGCGCGTTTGGCCCTGCGGGCACTGCTTCAACATCGACCGTAATCACACGTTCGACGTGACCGTTGCTTCCTTCAAAAGCGATCGTTTCCACACTCCAAACGCGCTCGCAACCCTCTTCGTGCGAAGTGCTTACATGCAGCAAATGCGGATAGAAAGGCCAAGGCATCTCGGGGGTGCGCTCGCTTGGCGGCGCCGGCCAAATATGAAAGTTGACGATTGTACGCGCGCCCTGGCGGTTGGCTACGCCAATACAATCGCTGGCCGTATCACCCCCACCAATGACAACCACATGCTTTTCTTTTGCATCAATGATCGGGATGCCTGCAGCCTCTAGGTCGTCTCGGGCTACGCGTTTTGTCGCCTGCCACAGGTACTCCCAAGCAAAGTGAATTCCCTTAAGCTCGCGTCCTGGAACGCGCACGTCGCGTGGCTGCGTGGCGCCCGTGCAAATCACGACAGCATCAAAATCGCGGCGGAGCTGATCCACTGGATAGTCACGGCCCACGTGTACACCTGTACGAAACGAGATGCCCTCGGCCTCCAAAATAGCTATGCGGCGGTCGATCACCCACTTTTCCATTTTAAAATCAGGTACACCGTAGCGAAGCAGACCGCCAAGGCGATCGTCTCGTTCAAACACGGTCACCCAGTGGCCAGCGCGATTTAGCTGGTCAGCACAAGCCAATCCAGCTGGGCCCGAGCCTATCACAGCTATGCGCTTGCCAGTACGCTGGGCAGGAGGTTCAGGCTTAACCCAGCCTTCCCGAAAGGCATGTTCAATAATGGCCCATTCGATTTGCTCAATCGTTACGGGCGGTTCGATAAGCCCCAGCACACAGGCCGATTCACACGGTGCTGGACAGATGCGCCCAGTAAACTCGGGAAAGTTATTTGTAGCCCGCAATCGTTCGTAGGCATCACGCCAGCGATTGCGATAAACCAAATCGTTAAAATCCGGGATAACATTTCCCAGGGGGCAGCCTGCATGGCAAAACGGGATGCCGCAGTCCATGCAACGGGCAGCCTGTCGTCGCAGTCGTTCTTCGGGGAGCAGGCGATAGACTTCGCGAAAATCGCGGATGCGTTCCTCTACCGGGCGCTTTTCCGGGTCTTCGCGGGGAATTTCAATAAAGCCACGTAGTGATCCCATAGCAGTTTACACAAAAACAACCTCAACCTCCTTTAAGCGGCCAGTTGCTGACGTACCAGTTCTGCTTCTTGTTCTTGAGCAAGCCGTTCGAGCGCTTTGCGGTAGTCGATAGGGAAGACCTTAACGAAGCGGGTTAGCACACTAGGCCAGTCTTCAAGCACCCAGCGTGCTACAGGACTGCCGGTGTAGTAATAATGCCGCTCGATCAGCGCACGCAGCTCGGCAACGTCCGCTTCTTCAACCACGGGCATGAGCTCCACCATCTCAAGGTTACAGTAGCGCCTGGCAAATAGGCCATCGGCATCGAGCACGTAAGCAATGCCACCGCTCATCCCAGCGGCGAAGTTGCGTCCTGTTGGTCCTAGCACAACAACCCGGCCACCTGTCATGTATTCGCAGCCGTGATCGCCGACGCCTTCGACCACTGCACATGCACCGCTGTTACGCACGGCAAACCGTTCGCCCGCACGGCCACGGATGTAGGCCTCGCCCGAGGTGGCACCGTAGAGCGCCACGTTGCCAATAATGATGTTCGACTCGGCCGGATAGGCAGCCGTTTGAGGCGGATGGATGATGAGCTTGCCTCCAGAGAGCCCTTTGCCAAAGTAGTCGTTGGCTTCTCCAGCGACACGCAGCGTTACACCTGGCGCAAGAAATGCCCCAAAGCTCTGCCCAGCTGAGCCTTCGCAGTCGATCCATATCGTGTCTTCCGGCAGCCCGGCCTCGCCGTAGCGCGTGGTGATTTCATAGCTAATGCGCGCGCCAACCGTTCGGTCGGTATTACGGATCGTAGTGCGCAGCCGGACAGGCTTGCGGTGTGCCAGTGCGGGTTCCAGTGCAGGCAACAGCCGCTGGTCAAGCGTTGGCATCCCATTGCGGTGGGGCGCTTGCTGGCTAAAGGGCCGCAAGATTTCCGGGGTCTCGACCTTTTGGATCAGTGGTCTTAGGTCCAAATGCCGCGCCTTCCAATGTTCTGTAGTGCGCACCCGCAGTCGATCCACGCGTCCCACCATTTCTTCAACGGTGCGGAAGCCCAGCATAGCCATGATCTGGCGCAGCTCTTCCGCCACAAAATAGAAGTAGTTGATCAGGTGCTCGGGCTGTCCTGTAAACTTTTTGCGGAGCTCGGGGTCCTGCGTAGCAATGCCTACAGGACATGTGTTCAGGTGACACTTGCGCATGCGAATGCACCCTAAAGCCACCAAAGGAGCTGTAGCAAAGCCAAACTCCTGTGCTCCTAGTAAGGCGGCAATAGCCACATCGCGCCCGGTCTGCAGCTGCCCATCTACCTCAACGACAACACGTTGTCGAAGCCCATTGGCTACCAGGGCCTGGTGCGTCTCTGTTAACCCCAATTCCCATGGCAGACCAGCATGTAGGATAGAGGTAATTGGCGAAGCCCCTGTGCCTCCATCATGGCCACTAATGAGGATCACATCGGCCCCGCCTTTGGCTACGCCAGCTGCAATGGTACCCACGCCAGCTTCAGCCACCAGCTTGACGCTAATGCGCGCCGTTGGGTTGGCCTGCTTTAGGTCATAAATGAGCTGGGCTAGGTCTTCGATCGAATAAATGTCGTGGTGGGGTGGTGGCGAAATAAGCCCTACCCAGGGCGTAGAGTGACGCACGCGGGCAATCCAGGGATAGACTTTTTCGCCCGGGAGCTGCCCCCCTTCTCCGGGCTTGGCGCCCTGAGCCATTTTGATCTGGATTTCATCAGCGCTGGCCAGATAGCCAATGGTTACGCCAAATCGTCCCGAGGCTACTTGCTTAATCGCACTGCGGCGCGGGTTATTCCGAGCGTAGCGTTCGGGGTCTTCCCCGCCTTCTCCGGTGTTGCTTTTGCCGCCCAAGCGGTTCATGGCTTCGGCCAGCGTCTCGTGCACTTCTTGGCTGATGGAGCCAAACGACATAGCGCCGGTCTTAAAGCGCCGCACGATAGACGTCCAGGGCTCAACCTCTTCCAAGGGGAGTGGCTGCTCGGCTGGGATAAAGTCCAGCAGTCCACGCAGCTTACATAGGTGTTGGTTTTCTTCGTTGATCAGGCGGGCAAATTCCTCATAGTCTTTGGGGTCGCGTTCGCGAACGGCGTGTTGCAGTTTAGCAACTGTGAGCGGGTTGTAGCGATGATGCTCGCCGCCGCGCCGCCATTGATAAAAGCCGCCGCGATCAAGCGCATCGGCAGGTACTTCGATGGCACTAGGCGGATAAGCCTGCGCGTAGCGCAAACGTACTTCTTCAGCCAACACGTCAAAATCCACACCTCCCAGGCGCGAGACAGTCCCAGCAAAGCAGCGTTCAACCACTTCAGCCCCTAAACCCACAATCTCAAAGATCTGGGCACCTCGATAGCTTTGAAGCACAGAGATCCCCATCTTCGACATCACCTTAAGGATGCCTTTGCTGAGGGCTTTCAGGTAGCGCTGCTGAGCCTCGCGGGCATGCAAGCCGGTAATTTCTCCGATATGCACAAGGTCTGCGATTGTCTCTAAGGCCAGGTAGGGGCAAATGGCGTCGGCGCCGTAGCCCAAAAGCACGCACATGTGGTGCACTTGGCGCGGTTCGCCACTGTCCACAATCAGGCTGCAGCGCGCGCGCAAACCGGTACGAATCAGATGATGGTGCACAGCGCCTACCGCCAGGGCAGCCGGAATTGGCGCTTGCTTTGGGCCAGCCTCCTGGTCTGAAAGCACCAAAATGGTGGCTCCTTGCGCCACTGCTTCGGCGGCCTGTTGGCACAGCTCCTCTAAAGCCTGCCGAAGCCCGTTGCCCCCTTGCGACACATCGAAAAGCGTCGTGAGCGTTTGCACCCGCAGATTTTCCTCACTTAAGGCTTTAATGCGGGCCAGCTTCTCCGGCGTCAAGATGGGCTGTTCTAGCCGCAGGCGATGGGCCTGCTGGGGGGTTTCCTCCAGCAAATTGTATTCACCGCCTAGGTAAGTGTGCAGCGAGGTGACCAGTTCTTCCCGGATGGCATCAATGGGCGGGTTGGTCACCTGAGCAAACAGTTGCTTAAAGTAATCGTAGACCAATCGCGGAAAGTCCGACAGCACCGCTAGCGGCGTGTCGTCGCCCATAGAGCCAACCGGATCGTCTTTTTTCTGGGCCATAGGGGCCAGCATCAAACGCAGCTCTTCAAGCGAGTAGCCAAAGAGGCGCTGCTGCCGGCGTAGCGTCTCTGGCTCAAGCGGGCGCGTAAGGGGCTGAGCAGCTGGCAAATCGGCTTCGGTACGCAGGTGCGTTTTTAGCCAAAGCTGGTAGGGTTGCCGTCGGCTCAGCGTAGCTTTGATTTCCTCATCACGCACCAGGCGACCTTCTTCAAGGTCGACCAAGAACATGCGGCCAGGCTGCAAGCGTCCTTTTTCGACCACACATTCTGGGGACAAATCGAGCACCCCTACTTCAGAGGCCAAAACCACCAGGCCATCACGCGTAATGGTGTAGCGGGCTGGACGGAGGCCGTTGCGATCAAGCACAGCACCAGCGTAGCGGCCGTCGGTAAAACATACCGCCGCAGGGCCATCCCAGGGCTCCATCAAACAGGCATGATAGGCATAAAAAGCCCTGCGCGCTTCGTCCATGTACGCATCGCCAGCCCAAGCTTCGGGGATGGTCATCAAGATGGCATGAGGCAACGAACGCCCAGCCCGGTAAAGCAGCTCGATCATGGCATCGAGCATCTGAGAGTCGCTGCCTGTTTCATCCAAAAGCGGCAGGATCTTTTTAAGGTCCTCCCCTAAGAGGTTGGAACGCAACAAAGCTTCCCGGGCACGCAGCGCATTGATGTTGCCTCGGAGCGTGTTGATTTCACCGTTATGGGCCAGCAAATGGAAAGGTTGCGCCAATGGCCAGCGTGGCCAGGTGTTGGTGCTAAAGCGCGAATGCACGAGCGCCAGCCGGCTGGCAAAACGGGGATCGTTGAGGTCAGGATAATAAGCCCCTAGCTGCGCCGGGGTCAGCATGCCCTTGTAGACCAGGGTGCGTGCCGAGAGGCTGACTACATAAAACGCTCGGTTTGGAATCACATGCCGGGCCATACGTTTGATCACAAAAAGCTTCCGCTCGAAGGCCTCGGCATCCAAGCCTGGGGCGGCCTGCACAAAAACCTGCCAAATGCTCGGTTCGGCAGCAGCAGCCGAGACACCCAGTACCTCCGATTGTGTCGGCACACGCCGCCAACCCAGTACCCGTTGTCCCTCTGCTTGAATCAGGGCCTCAAATTGCTCCTGGCACTGCTGCCGCATAGCCGCCTCGCGCGGCAGGAAAATCATGCCCACCCCGTAAACGCCAGGATCGGGCAAGCAAATACCCTCGTCGCGAGCGACTTCCCGCAAAAAAGCATCAGGGAGTTGCACCAGAATGCCCGCACCATCACCTGTGCGCTCGTCGCAGCCGCAGGCGCCACGATGACTTAAGCGCAACAAAACTTCAAGGCCATAACGCACAATCTGGTGAGATGGGGGGTCATGTAGCGTGCAAATAATCCCCACCCCACAGGCATCCCGCTCAGCTGGCCAACCTTCAGGCTGAGAAAAACACGCGTCGTAACTTGGCTGTTGCATCGCAACCGGGGTTTAGGGCGCCCCGGTCTGCGCTGCTACGATTTTTACAAACAATCTCGAAGAAGTGCAGCCGGGACGCCAGGTGGGAAACTTAGGCGATCACGAGAATTACACGGCCCAAAAGGGCCGTAATACGAATAGGTACACTTGCCCTAAGGCAAGGTCGTACCCTTACCTGCCTGGCAACATCCCGACCCTCGACACCCTGCTTCGCCAAGGTCTCGGCGATCACAACTGCTCGTCGATTTGAAGCAAGGTGTTGCATACGTAAAGCCACAGCCGGTGGAGCGCAGCGCGCTTTATTTTTTTATGCAATAACGCATTTATGATTCCTATCGTCAAGGGCAATCCCAAAGACAAATCCCACAAAAACAACATGATCGGGAGCGCTTTCATTAAAACTAAACGGAATGAAAGCCCTTTTTAGTTTTTATTTTTAAAAATTATGACCAAAACGCAAAATAATATTTAGCAATCTATCGACTTATATCTTTTTTGTTTATACATTATTCACATTTGACATTATTCTTTTTACAGCTTTGATAACCTCATGCCTTGAGGATACGGCCTCCTTCCGGCACTCCGACCGACCCACTGCTTGATGCACGATGCCGACCTGGGTGCCTGTAATTGCGCGCAGTGCTGCGCCTTTGGTCTATGCCACTGAAAGCATCGCTAAGGCAAGGGGCATGAGTACTCCAAAAATTGCTGGTAGCAGGTAAGCTGAAGCACAGGCCCAGCCATCGTCCAAAGGCAGGAGCAGCTGCGCGATCAGGTTGAGCGGCGTTATGGCGATAGCGCGCAGCAGGTCTCTATCGCCAAGTGTGCTGAAGGTAATGAACCTGACTTCACCAGCACGTAGCTTACTTTGAACGAACAGCCTTTGCCAACAACTGTTTTGGGGAGGGGCATGCCAGGTAGCTTTTTGAGGGTTTCAACAACCTCGCGCGTTTAAAAGTGAGCTGGTAAGGGCATAAAAAAAACCCGCCATAGCGTATGGCGGGTTTTTGTCGGGACGGTGGGATTTGAACCCACGACCCCTAGCACCCCATGCTAGTGCGCTACCGGGCTGCGCTACGTCCCGATACAAATGCACGCCCAGCAAATGCCTCAATCCTGATCTGGGTTCCCTTTTGCCGGCTCTTCATACGTCTGAGTCGCCAGATGCTCCTGGAGTGCCTGCAAAAATGCCCGAAGCGCTAGCAATTGTCCACGCATTTCTGAAAAAGCATTTTTGCGTCGCTCGAGCACCCGTCGCGCCCCTTCGATCGTGTAACGCTCGACGTGCAACAGGTACTGGATTTCGCGTACCAAGTGAAGGTCTTTTTCGGTATAGCGACGACGGCCAGCAGCATCTTTTTGCGGGCGCAGCATTGCAAATTCGCTCTCCCAGTACCGCAGCACGTGCGGCGCCAGTCCCGTCAAGCGAGCCACTTCTCCGATCGTATAGAATTTTTCAGAGGCTTCCTGCATAAACGCATCCTCCTTCTCGAAAATTAACAGGAAGCTATCAAACATAAAAATAGCGTACGCGCATATTGGGGCACTTCCCTACGCTTTTAATCCCACTTATGACTCGCCGTACGCTGCGTTACGAGCTCGCTCTCCTATTCGACGTTTTGGTCTGGGGTATCAATTTCCCCATCATCAAGGTAGCACTGGCTGTTATGCACCCCTTTGTGGTGAACGTCTTTCGGTTTATCTTCTCGCTACTTGTGCTCTGGGGGCTTCACCTACAAGCGCAGCGGCGGAGCGGCACCGACTTCTTTGCGCCGCTACGAACGCATGCTTGGGCCATCGTGGGCCTAGGGTTGCTTGGGTATGTGATCTACCAAGTGGCGTTCATTCTAGGCGTGAGCCTAACTACGGCAGGCAGTGCGGCCTTGATTATGGCTAGTGCACCCTTATGGACTGCCCTGATGAGCCAGCTGTTGAGGTATGACCGGCTGCATTGGTTAGGCTGGATGGGCCTGCTGCTTTCGCTTGCCGGGACGGTGTTGGTTGTCCTCTACAGTCCACGGGCATTGGATTTCTCGCGTCAGGCGCTGCAAGGGAACCTGCTCATGATGGGCGCCTCGGTAGCCTGGGGCGCCTATACCGCCTTGAGTCAACCCCTAGTCCGCAAGATCGACCCATCTAGTTTAACCTTCCTTAGCTTATTGCCTGCTTATCCTGTCTTATTGATTTTAGGAATTTTGTTTTTCGATACGGTCACCTGGTCTGCTGTAGATGGCAGGGCTTGGGCCGCCATTATTTTTTCTGGAGCGCTTTCGACAGGCTTGACCCTTGCGCTATGGAACCAAGCTGTTCGCCATGTGGGCCCAGCACACACAGCAGCCTTTGGCAATTTGACGCCCTTTGTGGCTCTGGTTGCGGGGCACTTGCTGCTTAACGAGCCGATTACGTTCGCCCAAATATTGGGAGGGGTCTTAATTTTAGGAGGCTTGCTCCTCATGCGTCGCACGCGCCGCCTGCCTCCTGCAACCTAGCTCGTCACACGCCAAACACTTCGAAGCGTGAACCTTCGATAGGATCTTTCTCTACTTCAATGCGCACAGGGAAAGCCTGTTTAAGCTCGTTGAGATGGGTAATGACCAAAATTTTATCAAAATCCGACTGCACAGCTTGGATCACTTCGATCAGGTGCTGGAGGCCTTGGGCATCTTGCGTGCCAAAACCCTCGTCGATTACCAGGGTGCGAATGCGCACGCCACTCCGCTCAGCCAGGAGCTGGGCCAATGCTAGCCGCAGAGCAAAGTCGATGCGAAAGGCTTCGCCACCTGAAAACGTCTCGTAAGGGCGCGGTACGCTCTGTTCGTCGGTAATAATAATATCCAGCGTTTCTTTGGTACCGCCGGTTTTTTTATCTCGCTGCGTGCGCAGCTCAATATGCATACGGCCGTCAGTTAGGCGGTCGAGCCATTCGTTAGCCCGGGCTTCAAGCTCAGGCAGCGTTTGCTCGATAATCAGCGAAGGGATACCGTGTTTCCCGAAGGCTTGTCGTAAATGTTCGTAGAGGCGGGCGCGATGCTTTAGGGTTTGCAATTCTTGCTGCTGCTGCGCACGGGCGTTTTGCAAACTTTCGAGCTGTTCTAAACGTGCCTGGTGCTCCCCAATCTGTTGTTCCAGGCGATGACGCTCGGTCTCAAGGTCTTCGAAGGCTTTTTGGGCTTCGGCGTAGGCTGTTGTTATATGTGCTGTGGAGGCCAGCTCCTGGGCAAGCGCTTGGCATTGGGCCTCGAGCCGGTCACGTTCGCTTTGCTCTCGCTCGATGCGCTTGCGGAGCTGACGACGGCTTTGCCGCGTGCTTTCCAGGTCTTGCTGTGCATGCAGTAGTTCCTGCAACCGAGCCCCAACATCTCCTAGCGCTTCGAGTTCTTGTCGAACGTGATGGAACTGGGCGGCATCAAAGCCGATGTGCATAAGCTTTTCCTGCAGCTCACGGCGACGTTGCTGCACCGACTGCAGGGCTTCACCGTGGTCCAGTTCTTCGCGCAAGACGCGTTCTTGCTGACGCAGGCGCTCTAGTTCACGCTCCAGACCTTCACGCTGTCCTTCTTGGTATTCCAGCTCTGCCAGCCGCTCTTGGAGTGGACCAACTTCGGCAGCTTGCTGGCGTAGCTGTTCCAAAAGTCCTAGATCAAGCGGTAAAGCCTCAAGCTGGCGGTGCAGGGCCTCAAGCTGTCGGCGCTCCAGTTGTGCAAAGGTTTGTTCGCGGAGCTGCAGTTCCAGGCTTTCAATTTGGGCTTGAAGTTGCGTCAGCGTCTGCTGCCGCTTACGCAGTTCTTCCAAGCGTGCCGTCACCTGCGCCAGCCGCTCTGGGGCTTGGGCTAAACGATCGCGTAACGTGCGCTTTTCCTGGTATTGTTCGCGGAGCATTGCGCGACGCTTTTCTTGCTCAACCAGCTGAGCTTGTCCCTCAGCAAGCTGCTGTGCCAGGGTTTGAAGTTGCGTTTCGTAATGGCGGCAAACCTCTTCGCGATGGGCCGGCTCTAGGTGACTGCCGCAGACCGGACACACGTCTTCGTCCCCTTGGACAAAAGTGTCGTAGCGTGCCTTAAGGGCTTCCTGTTGGCTTTTGAGCTCTGCAAGCCGCGCTTGCTGGCTTTCAATCGCTTGCTTAAGCGCTACGCCTTCCTCAGCAAGTGCCTCCAGTTCGTGGCTTAACGCTTGATAACGGGCAGTTTCCGTCTCCAAGCGCTGGCGCTCTTGTTCTAGCATAGGCAAAGGTGCCAGCGCCTGCATTTCTTGCTCCTGCTGTGCGCGCAGCGAAGCCAGGGATCCTTCAAGTTGTTTCTGTTTTGCCAGCAGCGACTGCATCACCTCACGAAGTTGCATTTCTACGGCTTCGCGCTCGCGACGGCGCTGCTCCAGCTGGGCTACTTGCTGTTGGGCTTTTTTAGCCTGTTGCAGGCGTGTTTCTAGTTTTGGTCGTTCCCGCAGCTTGGAGGTTAACTCTTCGAGCCGCTGCTGTTTATGCTTTTGCTCCAGTAAAACGGCCTGCAGCTTTTTCTCCAGTTCGCCACGAAGGCGATCCAACTCCCGGTCGAGCTGATGCAGCTGCTCTTCAATGCTCCGGCACAGCTCACGTTTTTCTTCAAGCTGCCGCAGCGTCTGTTGGAGTTGCTGAAAGCGCTCGTAGTCGCGCTCGATGGTTGACCGCTGAGCCCGTATGTGTTCGTAGCGTTCAATACGGGCTTCAAGCTCGACCAGGCGATACTGATCCTCCTGCAGCAACTCCTCTTGACGCTGAAGCTGCGCTTTGAGCTCTTCCAAGCGACGCCGGCTTTCTTCAAGACGCACCTTTTGGGCATGCAGCTGCTGCAGCTGCGCGCGCTTTTGGGCCAACTTGTCTTCTAAGGCTGCTCGCTGCTGCAAGAGAAGCTGATAGGCCTCTCGAATGCGGGGGACTTCGGCCAGGGCGGCCTGCATCTGCTCAAGTTGGCGTGCTAGCCATTCGGCCCGGTCTTGTGCTTTACGAGCCTCTTCCCGTGCCAGCTCGGCCAACCGCTCATAGCGCTCTAGGTTAAGAATGCGCGCCAGAATTTCTTTACGCTCGCTGGGTTTTTTGCGGGTGAATTCATCCGAACGTCCCTGCAGCAAAAACGAGGCATTAACGAAAGTCTGGTAATCTAGGCCGAGCACCTGATTGAGACGGGCTTGGGTTTCTGCAACCGAAGGTGCGGTCAGCGGCCGATAGCTTTGGGTTTCGGGATCAAAAACCTGAAGCTCCAGCTCGGGCCGATTGGTCTTTCCCGAAGCCGAACGGGTATAGCGACGAAGAACACGATAACGAACGCCTTCAAGATCAAAGGTAAATTCAACTTCCATGTAGCGGGCACCAATGCGCAACAGGTATTCATCGGGCTTGCGGCTGTCACTAGGTCTGCGGGCTTCCCCCCACAGCGCCCAAGTAATCGCGTCCAGCAGCGCCGACTTCCCCTGGCCATTACTGCCCGAAAGACAGGCTATTTGAAAAGGCCGAAAATCGAGTACAGGGGCGACCTCGCCGTAGCTCATGAAATTCTTTAAGCGTAGCTCAACCGGGACCATGAGAGGGCTACGGGTTGGTTCATGCAAAGATACGTAATTTCCCCGCTCAAGTGGACCGGGCCTGCTCAGCCTGAGCCTTTAGCGGATCTTCGGGCTCTTGATGGCCTTGCGGGTGTGCAGCTTCGTGGCGTTCGGGCTCTAAATGGGCCGTAACGTACACGCGCTGGCCCTGAAAACGCGCATGGATAGCCTCTTCCACAGCATGGGCTTGGGCATGGACCTCGTCGAGCGTGCGCTCGCCAGGAAGCATCAGGTGATACTCTACCCAGAGCTGGTCACCCGTACGGCGGTGTCGGAGTTGATGATAGTCTGAGATCATGCCTTGTTGAACAGCTGCATCAAGCACTTCCAGAAGCGTACGCGTATCGTCTTCACGTACGCGCTCCATAAGGCCGGTAAAAGACTGTCGAAGCAGCTGCAATGCGGTCCGCAAAATGTTTAGGGCCATCAAAATGGCAATCAAAGGGTCCAGCCAGACTATACCCGTCCAAGCTACCAGCGCCACGCCTAGCACCACCCCCAAGCTGGTCCACATGTCGGTCAGTACATGCCGACCGTTGGCCTCAAGCACTAGGCTTTGGTAACGCCGCCCAACGCGAATCAGGTATAGCCCCAAAAGCAAGTTGATTGCGCTGAAAAGCCCTATCAACAACACGCCCAGTCCTAATTGCCGCAATGCTGGGCCATAAATCAATGCTTTAGCTGCTGTATAGAGAATGCTTGCGGCAGCCAGCAGGATCATGGCTCCTTCGAAACCGGCCGAAAAATAGGCAATTTTGCCATGACCGTAAGGGTGCTCAGCATCGGGGGGCTGCAGCGCATACCATAAGCTAAAAGCCACAAATGCCGTGGCTAGAATGTGCACAAGCGACTCGGCCGCATCCGAAAAGATGGCTGCACTACCGGTAAGCAGATAGGCAATGAACTTGCCCAACAGCATGAGTACCGACACCCCCAGGCTAGCCCCCATGGCCCGGTGGCGCGGATCTTTCCAATCAGGCCATTGCATAAATCCTTACAACAAACGGCGCGCGTTTGGCCAAAGAACGCATGCCCACCCAACTTCGTGCCCGCTTCAGGTCTTCTTAACGTCTGCTTAAGCCTAAAGCGCATTAATGTCTGTAAGATTACGCCAAATGCGTAGCTTTAAAAATCACCTCAACCCCCTTCTTACAAAAAGTCGATGGGTCATTACTTAAAACGTTGCGGTCGTTAGCAACAAGCATCTCCGGGGAACGGCCGCTCAGCTACTGAGAAGCTATTCACCAACCTTACATGTAGCACCATGCAGTTCAACTATGGCGTGCTGCTCGGAGCGCTAATGCCTTGGATGGTTTGGGCACAGCCCAATGCCTGGATCAACGAGTTCCATTATGACAACGTAGGTGCCGATGCCGACGAATTTATTGAAGTCGTGCTAGAAAACGCGGCAGCTTACGCGCTTAGCGACTTTGCAGTGGTGCTCTACAACGGCAGCGGTGGCACCTCGTATGGCACTCATCGCCTTGACACCTTTACGGAAGGCGCTACTGAAGGAGCTTACACGGTGTATTTCAAGTACATCCCAGGCCTTCAAAATGGTGCTCCCGATGGACTGGCCCTTTGCTATCAGGGACACCTGCTCCAGTTTTTAAGCTATGAAGGCACGCTCACTGCTGTCGGCGGCTGCGCCGATGGCATACTTTCAACCGATATTGGCGTTGCAGAGGACGGCACAACGCCTGCTGGATATTCGCTGCAGCTGACAGGCTTGGGCGCGCGCTATGCCGACTTTTCGTGGGCGTCTCCCCAGCCAGCATCCCCAGGAGCAATCAATACTACCCAACGGCTCATAGGCCAGGTTACCTGCAGGTTAGCTCTACTGGGTACCTTAGAAGTACTTAGCGCAGCCCAGGGGCGAGCCCAAATTCTAGGAACCGATGGTATTCAGCGTGTTCAGAACAGTCCAGTGCAGCCCAATGTCAACTTGCAGCTTATTTCGGTAACTGGACCGGGCGGCGGCGCGGTCTTTTCGGAGACAGCACCTGGCGTTTGGGAATTTACTGGAAGTGGAAGTCCGCCTACCGAAGCGTATGCTGTTTATCAGCGCTTAGACCTTCAAAGTCCACACAACCAGTTTTTCCTCCAGGTATCGACGCTCTGCCCCTCAGAACCGGACGGCACCCTCGAGGCGCACCTAGATCCTTTTTTTGCCTTTGAACTTCTCCCCCAGCCTGCTCTACAGGTTACCCCTAATCCTTTCCGCACGCAAACCGTGCTAACCCTGAGTCTTCCTGAAGCAGCCTTGGTCACGGTGGCGATTTACGATCTATTGGGACGCCACGTAGCAACGCTGGCTCACGAGAGTCTAGCCGCAGGTCGGCACCAGCTGGTTTGGAATGGCACGTCTATGGGCCATGTCCTTCCCGCCGGCCTTTACCTCGTCCGCACCGAAGTGCAGCCTCCGGGCCGAGCACCTCAGGTGCACACGCACCGGTTATATCGCCTTCCCTAACCACCCAACCCTTTGCGCAAACCATGGATGCTATGCAAACAGCCCAAACGTTCGGATCCACCAAGAATACGCCTCTCCTTGCAGCACCCCCACATGCCATGCAGACAGTTCAGACGTCCCTTTTGGAAATGCCGACACCGGCACCTAACACGCGTCGCCCTTACCGTTCGCCTCGACTGCAATGCCTTGGACGGCTCACAGTGTGCACAAGCGGCAGTTTTGATTTTTCCTAAGGGCTCGCCGCCTTATGCAACAACCCTCCCTTAAGGAGGGTTTTTTTGTTACTAAGCTGATACCATGGTGCCATGACACCAGCGCTTCAAGAAAAACTGGCCCATTTGCCTGCGCGTCCGGGTGTCTATTTGCACAAAGATGCTGCCGGCCAGGTGCTCTACGTAGGCAAGGCCAAGAATCTACGCCAGCGCGTCCGCTCTTACTTTCAGGAAAGCCGTCCGCGCGACGGCCGCTTAGAAGCACTCGTGCGAAAAATTGCCGATGTTGAAGTCATCGTCACCGATACCGAAGCCGAAGCGCTCATCTTAGAAAACAATCTCATCAAGCAACTCAAGCCGCGCTATAACATCAATCTACGGGATGACAAGACCTATCCTTACATTTGCATCGCCCGTGAGCATTTCCCTCGGGTCTTTCCTACGCGACGCGTCCGCAAAGACGGCGCAAAGTACTTTGGACCGTATACCGATGTAGGTCACATGCATCGCCTGCTACGGCTGATTCGCTCGGTCTTTAAGGTGCGCACTTGTAAACTTAATCTCTCCCCTGAAGCAATTGCAGCGGGTAAATACCAGCCTTGCCTGGAGTATCACATTAAAAAATGCGCAGCACCTTGCATTGGCCTACAATCCGAGGAAGCTTACAATGCCACCATTCGTCAGATCGAACAGCTCTTAAACGGAAAAACGCAGGCACTCATTGCGCAGCTACGGGCCGAAATGCACGCCTGTGCAGCTGCACTGAACTTCGAACGCGCAGCCGAGTTGCGCGACCAGATTCGGCTACTGACCGAGCATGCAGAGCGGCAAAAGATCATCAGCCAAGATTTTGCCGATCGCGACGTGTTTGCATTGGCCGTCGACCGTACAGAAGGGGTGGCCTGCGGCGTCGTCTTCCAGGTACGTGAAGGAAAGGTTATCGGTCGTCGCCACCAGTATCTGCGCCGCATTGAAGGCCAATCGGATAGCGCATTGCTCCAAGCTTTTGTTGAGGCTTACTATGCCGAAGCTGTCTTCTTTCCAGAGGAGGTATTGCTCTCACACCCGCTCGAAGAGCCCAGTGCCCTAGCAGCACTATTGCGCGAGCGGCGTGGGCAAAAAGTGCCGCTTCGCCTGCCGCAGCGCGGTGAAAAGGTCGGCCTGGTGCGCTTGGCCGAAGCCAATGCTCAGCTCCTGCTTGAAGAATGGCGATTGGCCCAACAAAAACGGGGCGAGGCTCGGATTCCTGAAGCTGTTCGGGCGCTCCAAGAAGCGCTTCAGCTTCCGCACTTACCGCGCCGTATTGAGTGCTTTGACATTTCTCACTTGGGGGGTACGGGCACGGTTGCTTCCTGCGTTGTGTTCGAAGACGGCCGTCCGAGCAAACGCGACTATCGCATCTTTAAGATTCGTAGTGTGCCTTCGGGTAAACCCGACGATTACCAGGCGATGCGGGAAGTGATCACGCGACGCTACCAACGCCTACGCAACGAAGAAGGCCCATGGCCCGATCTTGTGGTTATTGATGGCGGCAAAGGTCAGCTCTCCAGTGCCTTAGCAGCGCTCGAGGCTTTGGGCCTCCAAAACCATTTTCCGATCATTGGTCTGGCCAAACGTCTGGAAGAAATTTACCGGCCGGGGGACCCTGACCCGTATCAGCTCCCAAAAACAAGCCTGGCATTGCAGCTGCTGCAACGCGTCCGCAATGAAGCCCATCGCTTTGCCCTGGCTACGCAACGCCGCCAACGCAAACGCGTATTGCGCTCTGAGTTGCTGGATATTCCCGGAATTGGCCTGCGCACCGTTGAAAAGCTCTTGCAGCACTTTGGCTCAGTGCAGCGCGTGCGCGAAGCGAGCATCGAGGCCTTAGCCGCTGTGGTAGGCCAAACCCGCGCCCAGCGCATTCGCCAGCACCTCGATAGCCTCTCGCCAGCATAGCTGTCGACTAGCATCTCCCCTGGATTGATGCTAAGTTTGGGCGTTCCCAGTGCTCAAGCTTCCAGACGTTTGCCATGCTAAACTACATTTGGGCGGGTCTGATCATCCTCAGCTTGGTGTTTGCTGTCGTTTCGGACGTGCGCGACCTGGTGCGCGACACTTATCGCAACGGCGCCCCATTGCCCATTACGCTTTACTTCCCCAAGGGCTATCAGCCCCAAGCCCGACACCAGCCCGTTGTCGTACGTATCGACCCAGAAAATTTTCGCACATTTTACCGTACGGAAACCGCGCCTGAAACCACGTACACCGGCGAGCTTGTGCAATTTCGCACCGGGGATGAGCTTCGCTTTGCGCGCGAGGTAGCGCTGCCCGAACCGCTAGCCACCATACGACGCGCTACAGCTCCTCGCGATCAAAACGAGCTGCGTGGCACCCTTAAGGCAATGGTGCTTGTGGGTGACTCGCTGGCCACAGCAAGTGTGGTGTTTGCGCCCGTGCGTCTGGTACGCTTGCAGGCCATCACCGAGGCAGCCTTCGAGTTTGCACGCACAGCTGTAACGCTGGCCCTTGGGCTCATCGGACTGCTGGCCCTTTGGTTAGGATTGCTCCGCATTGCCGAAGCCGCGGGGCTTGTGCAACACCTAACGCGATGGACCAGTCCTTTGCTGCGCCCGCTCTTCCCCGACGTGCCCCGCGACCATCCTGCCTTTGCCCTCATCGTGCTGAACCTGACCGCCAACATGCTGGGACTGGGCAACGCCGCTACTCCTTTGGGCCTCAAAGCCATGGAAGAGCTCCAAAAACTCAACCCTCGTCCCACCACAGCCACCAACGCCATGGTTATGCTGCTGGCCATCAACACCGCCAGCGTGCAGCTCGTACCCCCCGTGTTGCTAATGGCGATTATGGGTACGGCGGTTAGCCCCCTGGTTTTACCCATCATTATAGTCACCTTAGTCTCTCTGGTTGTGGCAATCCTGGCAGCCAAGTTGCTGGGTAAGCTCCCTGCCTATCGCCAAACCGATCCTTTACGCACACCAACAGATGCCTAAAAGGTCATGGAAACGTTCCGTATGTTTTTGGAAACCCTCTCGCTGCTGATTTTACCCCTGTTGATTGTCGGCTTTCCTTTGTACGGTCTTTTGCGCCGCGTGCCTGTTTACGAAGTGTTTGTTGAAGGCGCTCGTGAGGGGTTTGACGTGGCTGTGCGCATTATACCTTATCTGGTAGGCATTCTGTTCGCGATCGGGATGTTTCGCGCTTCAGGGGCCATGGACTTTTTAGTAGAACTGCTCCGCCCTGTGCTTCGCCCGCTCCAGATCCCGCCTGAGGTGCTGCCTATGGCCATCTTGCGACCCCTAACAGGCTCTGGTTCTGCAGCAGTAGTGCTTGACCTGATTCAGCGCTACGGCGAAGAGTCTCTGATTGTAAAGATTGCAGCGGTGATGTTTGGCTCAACGGAAACCACATTTTATGTTTTAGCCGTGTACTTTGGCGCCGTAGGCATCACCAAAACCCGCCATGCTGTGCCCGCCGGCCTCATTGCTGACATCACAGCCATGCTCTTGGCTATCTACCTAGTGCAATGGCTCTTTGCATAAAGCAAAAGGCGTCCCTAGAGAGACGCCTAAACACCACGCGCTATGTCAAGACCTTAGCCGACGTGAAGCAGGCAGTTCTCGCTAAAAAAGGGGCTAGGCGTATAGCCATCGGCTTGTTCATCGTTGATCCAATGCTCGCCATCGACCCAATAGCGAAACTGGTACGTGCCAGGCTTAAGCACGATTGACCTGCTCCAAACACCCTTATTTTTGTAGAGGCGCATGGGGTGAACTGAAGGATCCCAATTGTTAAAATCTCCCACTACCGATACGCTCTTGCGAGCCGCCTCAGCTGGCAGGCTAAACGTCACACGAATGCCCTTGCTGGTCTTTTTCTTTTCGATCATAGCGCTTGCTACAGGCCTGTTGGCGAAATTCTAGATTGGAAACGAATAGCTATTTGGAAGTAAAGTTGCAAATACGCTAGAAAAGAAACCATATCGCAAGCGCTTTCAACACATAAATTAACCTAAAACCAATACTTCAGCTTCATCCACCCTTAATCTCCAATCGTTTCTAACAAAAGGCCAATAACCTGCAGCTGCAGGCGCATCGCTTTTGCCAAAGGAAGCGGCTGCAACCCAAACGCCCTGCGGGCATCCTCAAGGGTCTCTCCTTTTAAGGCACGCAGGCGCAGCTCGGCTAGCTGCGCGCGCAATTCCAGATAGGCTTTCGGGATCCCTGGTGCAGCAGGTCGGCGCTGAACAACAAAAAGGGGTAACTCGGTCACTAAACACAAGGGATCGCCGCCTAATCCGCGTACCAACTCCATTGAGCTCAAGCGAAAGTGTTGTGCTTGTTGGGGTTCGCCACGTGCTTCAAAAAACGTACGCATGGCTTCGCCTTCAGGCGTAGTCATAAAGCCAGGGCCAATGTAGAAAAAGCCTTTCTCCCCTTTGCGGTTGTGGTCGTGCAGTCCAAGGCCCGCTGCTTGTGCAGCTGCGACAAACGCCTGTTGCAATGCCTCAGTACGAAATGACCAGTGGCGCTCGATGAGCAGCAAGGCGCCTTCGGCAAAACCCATCCCGTGTAGGTTGACATATCCAGCAAAAGGTGCATAGGCACGTAAAAAATCAGCTACAGCGCGATTTTCTGGCCTAAGGTCAGGATAGCCGAATTCCAAGTCCCGTCCTGGCAGTTCCCGTACAACATGGGCTAAATAGGCTTCAAGCGATGGCCAATGGGTTACCCAGGATTGGTTACGGATTTCTCCATCTGGATTGATATGGGGTAAAATGACAAGCTGGAAGCGTTCCAAAATGGGCTGCAGTTGGCTGCTTTGCCGAAGACCTTCGAGCACAAACCAGCGCAGCGTCTCCGGGCCTACTGGCTCGTCCGCGTGCGTACCGGCCAGCAGGGCGACTGTACGTGGTCCCTGCCCCATAACCACAGCGCTGATAGGTCGCCCTTCTTCACTATAACCAATATCCAGAAACGTAGCTAAGCCGCTGCTCATGCGGCAAGCTGCCTCAAGCAAAGGACGTACGGTTTCGTGCGTCCGAAATGCAGGCGCAGCAGTTTCCGGAACTAAGCTTGCCAGCAATGCTGCCCAGGACCTACCAACCATGGCACCCCATTGCAAACGCAGCCTTTAGTCTTTCAGTGCAGAAAAGCGCTCTACCAGTCGCTGAGCCTCGGGCGCGCGTGCCGCGACAAAATCCCAGGCAGTAGGCAATACCGTAGCTACAGGTTCGTAAAGCAGTGAAGCCCTGCGGGCGTTGGCCTTAGGCCAATTTAAGGCTTGTAATATCAGAAACAGCAAGCTGAGCAGCAGCACAGCCTTCACCCCTCCGATAAGCATGCCCAACAGTCGATTGAAAAGCGACAACTTAACAGCGCCCAGTAACGCTTCGGTGGCCTGAATGATCAGCCAAACGCACAACAATACAGCCATAAACACTACCAAAAATCCTAAAAGTGGGCCCACGCGTGGTGAAAGTTTTAAGCTTTCAGCAACAAGCCGTCCCATAGACTCCATTGCCGAAATGCCCACCACAACAGCTGCAACAAACCCTACAAGCCCCAGCAGCTGTCGCACGCCGCCTGTAGTAAATCCACGCGCCATGCCTAGACTGACAAGCGCTACGATGAACCAGTCGATGGATGTCAGAGGAATCACGAAGCGGCTTCCCGCTGGGTTAAAAGTTCTCGAGCCAGCTCACTAATGCGGCGGCCTTCGGCTTGGCCGCGCAGGCGCGCCATGGCTTCTTTCATCACCTGCCCCAGTTCACGTACCGAACGCGCTCCTAAGGTTTCAATAATTTCTTCAAGTACCTTACGAATTTCCTCGTCGTTCAGCTGACGCGGCAAATAAGATTCGATGATGCGCAGTTCTTCGGTTTCCTTCTGCACCAGGTCGTCACGACCAGCCGCCTGGAATTGCTCGATCGCCTCGCGACGGCGCTTAGCCTCTTTTTGCAGGACCTCCAGTTCTTGCTCGGGAGTCAGTGTGGCCTTACCGCCTTTGCGCTCGGCAATTTCGCGCTCTAGCAATGCGGCCCGAAGTGCCCGAATAGTACGTAGGCGCGCTTCATCTCGTGCGCGCATAGCAGCCTTGAGGTCTTCTGTGAGTCGTTCTTTAAGCATCATGGCTAATTGCTCCATGGTTAATCTATCGAAAAATAAGCCGAAAAGCAGCCACGCCTAATCCGATCTGCGCCACACCGAGCGCCACACCTGCGCGAAGATCCAATTCCCGAATGCGCGGCCGCAGAGCAGGGTCGCCCGTCTGCTCATACTGAGCATAGAGGCGATCGGCCTGAAATTTATAATGAACCGAAACGGCGGTAGCTGCTAAGGCAACGCCCAGTGCCAAGTAGGTTAGGCCATGCCGACGCTGAGCAGGCGTCCACAACGTCACCTTGTCTTCAGGATCAATCGGCTGCAGCACGAGGCGATGGTGATTCCAGACAAGCGTGCTGGGTTGGAGCATTGCAGGGGCGTAGCCGGCATGGACAAAATAGAGCGTATCCTGCAACGGTTCCTCGAAGACGCCGGTAAAAGGGGTTTCACCCAATAGGCGATTTTGCGCTGGCGGGCCGCGATAGATGCGGGCTCCAGAAGGTAAGGTTTCTAGGTAGTAATAGTATGGGAATGGCAGGTAGAGTTGCAAGGTATCGGGCACCGGATCTGGCAAGATTACCTGTTGTGCTGGGATGGACCAGGTGTCTCCGTCTGGTGGAACCAAGCGCAGCACTTGCGTGCCTGCAGGGATGAGGAAGCTGCCGGTTCTAGCTATTCCCAATAAAACAGAGTCGGCATAAACTTGCGCTTCGGGCCAGTTGGTCTCAAGCACAACGACCGGCTGCGCTGCAGCTGTTGCAGCACTCCAGAGCAGGCCCAGCTTCAGGCTAAGGTGACGCAGCCAAGGTTTCATGCGTGGATTGAAGCAGGTATATGTGTCGTGGGCGACAGAGGACCACAAGCCCAGAGGCGGTTCGTGTCAAGTGCAGCACGTCTCCTAAGTCTTCGAGTTTCCAACGAACAGCACCGTTGTGCAGGTCCAGTGCGTAGAGTGTTCCGTCTAGATCGCCTACGTACAGCAGTTCCAGTTCAGGCACGGCAACTGGAGCGGCTACGATGGCAGCTGGCCCTTGCCAGGACCAAAGGCGCTTCCCGGTCTTCAGGTCAATTGCGCACACGCTGCCATCGCCTCCGGCCACATAAGCCTGGTTGCCAACTACGGCAGGTGTTGTGAGGTGCACGCTTGTGTCGGGCCACGTCTGCGTCCATAGTAGTGCACCGGTTTGGGCTGCTATCGCCAGCAATCGTCCGCGGGTGGTCGAAACCAACACGCGGTCGCCTACAGGAAGCAGATCCGCGTAGACTGGGCCGGCGCCTGCTTGCTGCCAGCGTAGGGATCCATGTGCAGTGTCCAACCCAACGATCCGGCCCCGCTTATCGGCCACGATAAGCACGCCCTGAGCTATTACTGGCCGGCTGCGTACACCTTCAAGGCCAATAGTTTCAGGAGATTGCTGCCAGCGCACTTGTCCTGTAACGCCTTCTAGCGCATATACCTGTCCACGCCGATCGGCTACATACACCAGCATGCCAGCTTGCCACAGCCCTGCTTCTACCCCTTCGCCTAGGTGACGCCACACGATTCGCCGCTGGTAAAGGTCATAGCCGATCACAGCGCCTTCCTCTAGAGGGACAGGCACCAGCAGCAGGGTTTGATGGACTACAGGCTGGCCCATGAGGTCGCGCCCTACGTCGAGCACGCCGCGCCTACGGCCTTCGGGAAGTTCGAGCGCATGAATATCCCCTTTGCGGTTGGTGACAAACAGTATTCGTCCAGTTTCAAAGGCTAAGCCAGGAGCAGCTTCTGCGTCACGTCGCCACGTTACCGTAAGCGGTGGCTTAAGCAAGGCAAGCGAAGGCTCCGCAGGAGCTACAAGCGCTCCTATGGGTACCTGAAGCGATCGGCAACCCGAAAGCACAAGGGCTACGCCTATCAGCAAGGCCCATCCTTGAGGGAACTGCGCGTTCAAAAGTCCCATCCGAAGAAAAACTGCCGAAAAGACCGCTCGCGATAGCGAAAGCCTTCGCGGTAGCGATACCCGATATCGTAACGTAGCACCAGCCCACCAAAGAGGTTGAGCCGGAAGCCTAAGCCAACAGCTCCGAGCGTTTCGCCTGCATAGAGCTGCGGCTGGCGTTGGGCGTAATCGTTGTTCCATACGTGGGCGGCGTCGAAAAACAACGCGCCGCGCAAGTTCGCAATGCCAAAAGGAGCCAGGATGGGGATGTAAAGCGAAGGTGCTTCTAGAATAGGGAAGCGGAGCTCGTGCGAAGTAAACCAGAGCTTGCTTCCGCGCACATCAAAAAGTGGGAAGCCGCGCAAGTCCCAGCTCCCACCCAAAAACCAGAGCCGAGCTTCACGCCCCTCGTTGATGCGGAGCATACCCCAGGAGGCCAGGGTGACATTGCGCAACAAGCGCAGGTAGTGGCGCACGTCCAAGCTCAGCGTATAATAGTTGACATTAGCATAGCGCAGGTCGGTCGTGTAGCCAATGGTCAGGTTGGCCCGCCAGCCGTCAACGGGTCCGTTAAGGCCGTAAAGCGCGTTATCATGCACCAGCGACAGGGCGTTAGACAGCAAAAGCGCTTGGCGTTCGATGCCACGAATAGCGACCCGTTTGTCGCTCCAGGCCAATGCGGTGTTGAGTTCAAGCCGGCGAAATGTCGAGATAGGATAGCTTAGGGCGCCGTAGGTCCCGATGAGCTCTTCCCACAAGAGCGGATATTCGGCCGCAGCATCTGGATCGGTCAGGTCATAGCGTAGTCCAGCAAAGCGGTAAAGGCCGTAGCCCACATCCGTGCGCCGGTGCAGCTGGATGCGCGAGACAGCCAGGTTTAGTCCTTTGAGCAGATCGCCGCTACTTTGGCCAGCGTGAAAGACCATCAAATACCAGCGATCGTCGCCCAGCAGATCTGAAAATGCCAGTGCAGCCCCGCCGCTTGTGCCCCAAAGGGCGCTTTGGCTAATGCTAATCCCCCCATAAGCGACGTCCAAGCTATAGCGTCGCCGATAAGGGCGGCGGCGCACACTGCTTTCGGCCGAAAGGCGCCCTGGTTGCCATGCTGGATCGCTACCCAGCAAGGCAATGCTCGTGCGCTGATATGGCTTTTCCAGATACTGAGCTATATCAGGCAGCTGTCGAATCGCAAACCGGTAGTGTTCAAAGGTGCTGAAAAGCAAATGTCCATCAGGGGTCCAAACGGGGTCGAAGGCAGCTGTGGCCAGGTTCGTGAGGCGATAGAGCCGACGCAGCGGCGGACTAGGGACCGTCTCTGGGTGCAATGTGGCTACGGGAGGTGCAGGTAGCGACGGAACCGCCTCTACTGCCCAGATATTGCGAGGGCCAAAGCGGCCGTTTTCGCCCTTGACCGCGCTGGAAAACACCACATAGCGGCCATCCGGGCTCCACCGCGGTTCTTGATCCCGACGCAGCCCTTGGGTGAGCTGGTGGATCTGTCCGGTATCAAACCGATACAGGAATAGATTCATGGCATAGCGGTCTCCCCATGCGGTGCGGTCGGAAGCAAAGGCCAGGGAGCGTCCATCCGGACTCCAGGCGGGATCCCGTTCGTCATAGAGATCGCGGGTCAATCGCTCAAGCTGTCCGGTTTCCGGTGTGAAGACGTACAGATCGATCCAGCCCCCTTCATCGATAGCACTAAAAGCAAGTTGGCGGCCGCTCGGACTCCAAGAGGGGCTATAAATTGCCACTAATCGATCGAATCTATAGGTAGCTACCAGGTCCTCGTGCTCTAAATCGTACAGGTGCAGCACATCGCTACCGCCACTGCGCGTGGTGAAGGCCAGTAGACCTTGGCGCGACACGTCCATGCGGTCTTCGAGCAGGTTAATCGACTCAAAGCGTTCGTCGCGCCCAATGCGTATGAGTACGCGCGGCGCTCCAAGGGGATCGTAAGCGGAGTCTACCGGTAGCGCATACAGATGGGTGTAAGCCCCCTCGTTGCCCAGGTAGTAAACCATCTGGCGACCGTCTTGTCGCCGGTAAACAACCGGTTTGGTGCTAAAGCCGCGGGCTACAACGGTATGCGCGGCCAGTGAGGGAAGCGATTGGTTAGGCAGATCGGGCAAATAGCGCCTCTTTAGCCAGCGCTCCCAACGATCCGAGATCGCGTAGAAGTCTTCTCCTAGCACATGTTCCAGCACACGCCGAAAGTCACGGTCGATCCAGAAGTGCTCAATAAGTTCCAGCAGTTTTTCCTCGCCGTAGGTTTCCGCGATAAAGTGGCACAGCGCTTCGCCCTCTTTGTACATCAGAAACGTACCGTAAATCCGGTACATATTTTCCAAAGGGACCAGGTAGTTTGCGTACAGTGCGTCACGTAAGATCATCTCGTGTTGATCATCGGGCGGTCCCGACCAGTACTCGGCCAAACCTTCGGTAAACCAGAGGGGCAGGAACCGATCTGGCGGCACGCGATGGTCGCGCAGCACTTGAAAAGCGCGATGGAACGTAAACACGTGCACGAGTTCGTGCCAGATCACCCGCCGAAACCGGTAGAGATTTCCGTTTGCAGGCAATACCACCCGGCCTTTAATCAGCTCAAAAAACCCTCCTACGCCTTCTGGAATAAACCCGGGCGTCGTGTTGGTCTGCTGAAAATGATACGGGGCTGCATAAAAAATGAGCGGCGTGCGGCGTGGAAGGGAATAGTTAAAACGCTGCTGAAGCACGCGGTAGGCTTCTTCGGCAAAATAAGCGCCGTGCTCCGCCAGCGTCTGCATTTCAGGATAGTAGTAAATGTCGAAGTGTTCGGTCTGCAGCACATGCCAGTCGAAGCGCTCGTACTGCACTTTATTTCTGCCGAAGTGATACTCGTAGTACTGGGCTGCGGCTGGAGCAACCAGTAAAGCTCCTAGGCCTATGGCGAGCGGCAACAGGCGCATTTCGGCAACAAGAGCTGCGATTCTTTGCCTCTTCACAGACTACGCCCGCACTACAGGGGCGTTCCGCATCACATATTCCGCCGGTACTCGCCGCCTACTTCAAACAAGGCTTGTGTAATTTGACCCAGGGAGCAGTAGCGCACGGTTTCCATAAGCTCGGCAAAGATGTTTTCCCCTCGGCGTGCTACTTGCTGCAGCCGCTCAAGCGCTGCTGGTGCGCGGGAAGCATTGCGGCGCTGAAACGCACGCAAGTTTTCGAGTTGGTGGCGCTTTTCCTCTTCATGAGAGCGCATCAGCGCCGCAGGCGCATCGTGCGACTGGCCATCTCGAGGCAAGAAGGTATTGACGCCAATAATGGGTAGCTCACCGCTGTGTTTTTTGCGCTCATAGAGCAACGATTCCTCTTGAATCTTGCTGCGCTGGTACATCGATTCCATAGCGCCCAGCACCCCACCACGCCGGTCAAGGCGTTCAAACTCCTGCAGCACGGCTTCTTCAACCAGATCCGTAAGCTCCTCGATGATAAAGCTGCCCTGGAGGGGGTTTTCGTTTTTAGCCAGGCCAAGTTCTTGATGAATAATGAGCTGGATAGCAATGGCACGGCGTACGCTTTCTTCGGTGGGCGTCGTGATAGCCTCATCGTAAGCGTTCGTGTGCAGCGAATTGCAGTTGTCGTAGATGGCCATCAGGGCCTGGAGCGTAGTGCGAATGTCGTTGAAAGCAATTTCCTTAGCATGCAGACTACGACCTGAGGTCTGAATGTGGTACTTGAGCTTCTGACTGCGTTCGCTGGCACCGTAGCGGTCGCGCATCACCACGGCCCAAATACGGCGGGCTACACGGCCGATCACGCTGTACTCCGGATCCATGCCGTTCGAGAAGAAGAACGACAAGTTCGGGGCAAAATCATCGATATGCATACCTCGGCTCAAGTAGTACTCGACATACGTGAAGCCATTGGCCAAGGTGAAAGCCAGTTGGGTAATTGGATTGGCCCCGGCTTCGGCAATGTGATAACCCGAGATAGAAACCGAATAGAAGTTGCGCACCTTATGGTCGATGAAGTACTGTTGCACGTCACCCATAAGGCGCAGCGCAAACTCCGTTGAAAAGATGCAAGTATTTTGAGCTTGGTCTTCTTTGAGGATATCCGCCTGCACGGTACCCCGAACTACCGAAAGCGCTCGTGCCTTGATGTTCTCGTAGGTGTCCGGCTCAAGCAGGTTCCAGGCGACCAGGTCGGCGCCACTGAGGCCCAAAAGCCCCAGCCCTGTGCCGTCATGCGTAGGCGGCAGATGCTCAAGACGCCCTTGAGGGCCAAAGGGTATGTAGCGCGGGCGCTCGTCACCTAAGCGTTCTTCAATTGCCTGCTTTACTTCTTCCCAACGGCCGATCTCGCGCAGATAGTACTCCACCTGTTGGTCTATGGCCGTGTTAAGAAACATGGCCAAGATCATGGGTGCCGGTCCATTGATTGTCATCGACACGCTGGTTTTCGGGTCACAGAGGTTAAAGCCCGAGTACAGTTTTTTCATATCGTCGAGCGTGCAGATCGATACACCAGCATTGCCGATTTTACCGTAGATGTCGGGTCGCTCATCAGGATCACGGCCGTAGAGCGTTACCGAGTCGAAAGCGGTCGACAGTCGCTTAGCTGCCATTCCTTCCGAAACAAAATGGAACCGGCGATTGGTGCGCTCGGGCGATCCTTCGCCAGCGAACATGCGCGTGGGTTCTTCTTCGGTGCGTTTAAAAGGATAGACGCCGGCGGTATAGGGGAAATAGCCGGGTAGATTTTCGAGTAGTGCAAAACGCAAGCGCTCGCCTGGATCTTCATAGCGCGGCAGCGCTACGCGTGGCAGCTTCGTGCCGGCCAGCGAGGTGTGGTAAAGGGGTACAGTGATTTCCCGATCACGTACTGTGTAGGTGAAGGTCTCTTGCCGATAGCGCTCGGCTGTGGTTTCCCAGGCCTCAAGGATGCGTTTGCAGCGGGCATCGAGCTTGTCCCACCAGTGTTGGATCATTTGATCTAGCCGTTCAAGCAACAACGCGCGGTCTTGGGGTGCCCAGTGCTCCACCTGCCGGCGCGCACCCACCGCCTCTCCCCACTTGCGGGCATAGGTTACCTGCGTTTCGACCCATTTGCGGTAGTTGCGGCACGTTTCGGCAATCTCACCCAGATAACGTTCCCGTTTGGGTGGAATGATTGCTAGCTTTTCGGGATCGACTTCTGGTAGTTCTGCGGCACAAAACAGACGCGAGCTGCGACCAAAGCGAAAACGCTCATTAAGTAGATCGAGCAGCGCTAAGTACAAGCGCGTCGTGCCCGGATCATTGAAGCGTGCAGCCATGGTGGGAAAAACAGGCATTGCTTCAAGCGGCAGCGCAAACGCCCCGCGATTGCGCTGCACTTGCTTCCGCACTTCACGCAGCGCATCCTGGCTGCCGCGCTTTTCAAACTTATTCAGCGCGATGAGATCGGCTACATCCAGCATGCCAATCTTTTCAAGCTGCATCGGCGCGCCATACTCGTGCGTCATCACATAGAGCGTTACGTCGGCCAGATCGGCAATTTCGGTATCGCTTTGGCCAATACCGGCCGTCTCTACAAAGATGAGATCAAAGCCAGCTGCCCGGCAGACATCGATGGCTGCTTGAAGCGATTGCGTGATGGATCGATGGGCTTGGCGTGTGGCAAACGAGCGCATATAGACGCGATGGCCGTTTTGGCCGTAGAGCGCATTCATGCGAATGCGGTCGCCCAGTAGCGCTCCACCTGTGCGGCGACGTGTTGGATCAATGGAAAGCACCGCAATATGAAGATCCTCAAAATCACACAAAAAGCGCCGGATAAGCTCGTCGGTGAGCGAAGATTTGCCTGCACCGCCCGGGCCTGTAATCCCTATCACGGGCGCCGTATGGATTTCAGGAGCTGGAGCTCCATCCCCACCGGCCGGTTCCGGTACAAGACGTGCCGGCACCTGCGCCAAAAGCCGTTGCTCAATGGCCGTCAGCACCCGAGCTAAGGCTTTTTTGTCGCGTTGCCGCAAGCGTTCTAGCTCTGCTTCCTCAAGCTGAAGCACCGTGGGAAAATCGCACTGCTCAAGCATGAAGTTGACCATCCCCTGCAAGCCTAAGCGCAACCCATCCTCTGGCGAGAAAATTTTGCAGACGCCGTAAGCCTCCAGCTCACGAATTTCTTCCGGGACGATTACGCCTCCCCCACCCCCGAATACCTTGATATGTGCAGCCCCATGGGCGCGCAGCAGGTCGATCATGTATTTAAAAAACTCCATGTGTCCGCCCTGATAGCTGGAGACAGCAATCCCCTGCACATCTTCCTGAATGGCCGTCTCGACGATTTCCTGAACCGAGCGATTATGGCCGAGATGAATCACTTCAGCGCCACTCGCTTGAAGTAAACGGCGGATCAGATTGATCGCGGCATCATGGCCATCGAACAAACTGGCGGCCGTAACAAAGCGAACAGGATGCTTCGGCTTGTAGATGCGGGATTCCATGGTTTTGGGCCTTTTGCAAGCGCTTCCGAACTAAAAAACCCAAACCTTGCCTCAAAGGTTCATAAAGGAAAATTTTTTTCTCTTTACTACCTGCGCTAGATCAGTAATACCAAGGAAACCGCGAGTAATCCGGCGGGCGCTTTTCTAAGAAGGCATCGCGGCCTTCGCGGGCTTCTTCGGTCATGTAGGCCAGACGGGTTGCTTCACCAGCGAAAAGTTGCTGTCCAATCAGGCCGTCGTCGATCAGGTTAAAGGCATACTTGAGCATTCGGATAGCTGTAGGGCTTTTGCGGTTAATCTCGGCAGCCCACGCCAAAGCAACTTCTTCGAGTTTTTCGTGTGGCACGACAGCATTGACCATGCCCATCTGGTAGGCTTCTTCAGCCGTGTAAGTCCGTCCTAGGAAAAAGATTTCTCGGGCGCGTTTTTGCCCGACCATGCGGGCTAGGTAGGCTGAGCCAAAGCCGCCATCGAAGCTGGCCACATCTGGGTCGGTTTGTTTGAAAAGCGCATGCTCGCGGCTTGCGATTGTTAAATCGCATACCACGTGCAGGCTGTGTCCGCCGCCTACGGCCCAGCCTGGTACTACGGCAATCACTACTTTGGGCATAAAGCGAATCAGCCGCTGAACTTCCAAAATATGCAGCCGGCCCATATGGGCGCGTGCGGCTGGTGTGTTGTCCCCTGCTTCGTACTGGTAACCCGAAGGGCCGCGCACGCGCTGATCTCCCCCAGCCGAGAAGGCCCACTTGCCGTGCTTTTTAGAAGGCCCGTTACCTGTTAGCAAGATCACCCCTACATCGGGCGTCTGACGTGCATGATCGAGCGCCTGGTAGAGCTCATCAACCGTCTTTGGACGAAATGCGTTCAGCACTTCGGGTCGGTTAAACGCAATGCGCACCGTACCCTGGTCTTTAGCCCGGTGATAGGTAATGTCTTCAAACTGAAAACCTTCGACTTCCAGCCAGCGATCCGGATCAAAAATGGCCGATACCATGGTTCACGTGGTGTTGATTTGATAAGGAATCTAACCCTAATGCAGGCCAGGCAATGGCCCAAACGTACCCCTCACGCAAACCAGCCGCTACAGCCCAGCGCTGGCCATTGGGCAGCTGAACCCACCCGCACGTAGCCCCCACCAGTTCCAAGCGCAACCGCCGAGGCCAACACCGCAGCCCCAGGCCAGCACCTTTGAGCGCGGCTTCTTTCAAAGCCCACAGCCAGACAATAGCTTCTGCTGCTGTCTTTCCAAAGGTTTCTAGCAATGGGTATTCTTCGGGATGTAATACGTGACGACACAGCTCGGGAGAACGAGGCCTTAAGCGTTCCAGATCTACCCCAATGGGATAGGGAGCGGTGGCAGCCAATGCCCAATCATCGGCATGAGCAAGAGAAACATATACGTCTTCACCTAACACTTGAAGTGGCTCATCAGGTTGAGCGACCAGCGGCACCTGACCTGGAGTCACCCCCAGCTGTTGGGCCAACAGCTGGCGCACTGCCGCCCTACCGGTCAAAAATGACCGTTTGCGATAGAAGCTTCGGAAACGCTCCAGCCGCTGCTGCTCCTCCGCAGAAAGCCATGCCCTCCAGGCGGCTTCCTGTGCCGCATCGTAGCGCAACCAGCGATAGGCTATCGTTTCGGGAAGTGACATCGCCCTGACGCAAAAGGGCAGGACGTAAAGCCCTGCCCTCACCGAACCAACCGCAAATTTACGCAGCGGCCACCTTGGCCAGTGCTTCCTTGTAGTACTGGGCTACCTGATCCCAGTTAACCACATTCCACCAGTTCTGGATGTACTCCGGCCGCCGGTTTTGGTATTTGAGGTAATAGGCATGCTCCCACACGTCTAGTCCAAGAATCGGCGTATGCCCTTGCATGTAGGGGCTATCTTGGTTTGGCGTCGAATAGACCTGGAGCTTGCCGTTTTCGTCGACAACCAGCCAAGCCCAACCGCTGCCAAAACGACCGGCTGCCTCAGCCGAAAATTTCTCTTTAAAGGCTTCAAACGATCCAAACGTCGCGTTAATAGCCTCGGCCAATTCGCCACTGGGCACGCCCCCACCCTGGGGCTTCATAATGGTCCAAAAGAGACTGTGGTTGGCATGCCCGCCACCATTGTTGCGAACGGTGGTACGGATGGCTTCTGGAATGGTGTTAATCCCGCGCAGTAAATCTTCAATTGACTTCTGCTGCAGCTCTGGATAGCCCTCAAGCGCTTTGTTGACATTGTTGATGTAGGCTTGATGATGTTTTGTATGATGGATTTCCATCGTTTGGGCGTCGATATACGGCTCGAGGGCATCGTACGGATAAGGCAAGGGGGGTAGTGTAAAGGCCATGGTTGCTCCTCACATTGGTTATACGGTTTTACAGGCCCGATTCTAACGGGAAAGTCTAGGAGAATGTTTTCTGGCTTAACTGGATCGTAACACTTCAAGCAGCCGTTGGTAGTCTCGCATGCTCAAGCGACCTGCTTGACGCAAGCGATCGAGCGCCGCTTCTACAGCGGCAAGGTCGGTAGTCTCTGCAGGCTCCGCAGCAGCTCTTGCAGAGGCCTGCAGCATAGCTTCGTGCAGGAAGCGCGCCACGTAGGGTGCAGCTTTGGGCTTTCCAGAAAAATCCATCGACAGCGTAAAAGTGGCGCGGCCGCGGTTAACCTGAAGCTCAATGCGTCGTCCACCCAACAGGCGACGCCTCAAGGCCACACCGACCACGTCTTCGTAGCGGACGGTCTGCGGAGGCTCCAGGTCTGTATTTTGAAATATAACGCGGTCGCGTAAAAAGACAGCCCCATCTCGTCCGGTTCCCATCCAGGTTGCATCGTAGAGCGCCACCACCTCGGCCGCGCTTGCCTCGTGCGCGTAATCGGCAAGCGCTCCCTTTAGGCGATCCTCAGGAATCGCAGGCGCCACAAACAATCCCCACTGCGGAGCATGTGGGATAAGCTCGCGAATCAGCGTTTCCATGACGGTTTAGGCCTTTCGACGCATGCGTGCGGCAAACGCTCCATCCATACGATCGCGTGGCGGCCAAGTTGCTAAAAAGCCTGCTGGCGTCACCATAGAAGCAGGCACCCAGTTCTCAGCACCCTCTAGGGCAAATTCCGGGTGCCGTTGTAGAAAAGCTTGCACCCGCATTTCGTTTTCTTCGGGCTCGATCGTGCACGTACTGTAGACCAATACACCCCCGGGACGCACCAAGCGTGCGGCAGCCTCCAGCAACGCGTCCTGCAACTGCGTCAGTTCGTCGAGTGCTTCTGGGCAGCGATGCCAGCGCAGGTCGGCACGCTTAGCCAGTACCCCCAGCCCAGAGCAAGGTACGTCAAGTAGCACACGATCAGCCTGCAGCGTTGGGTAGCGCTCGGCGACATGTCGCACGTCAAGCGTTTCAGCCACAATGCTGGTCAACCCTTGCTGGAGCGCTGCTTGACGAATGCGTTCTGTGCGGCCTGGATGGACATCGAAGGCAAGCACCCGGCCGTGATCTCGCATGCGCGTAGCGATATACGTGGTTTTACCTCCTGGGGCGGCACATGCATCGATGATCGTTTCTTCGGGGTGAGGATCCAGCAGACGCACTACTAACCCAGCGCTTTCATCTTGCACAGCAAGTAGACCCTTTTCAATTAACCGATCTTCTAGGATAGGCTGCAGCCGGCGTACCCGAACGAAGTCGTCCAAAACCGGTGACGGCTCGGCCTCAACCCTTCGATCGGCCAGTCGGTGCAGCACTACACTGCGGGCAATGCGGTCGGTACGTACCCGTATCCCAAACCAAGGGCGCGTATTGTTGTGTTGCATCAGGGCTTCCGTTGCCTCGCGGCCATATCGCACTAGCCAACGCTGCACCATCCAGGTGGGATGAGAATAGCAAATGGCCAAGTCCTCGGCCACGTCACCGGTTTGCGGCTGTGGCAGAAAGTCTTGCTGGCGCAACAGCGTCCGCAGCACCGCGTTGACCACCTTGCCTGCCTGCGGCCGGACCATTGCCTGAGCCAGCAAAACAGCCTCGTGCAATGCAGCGTAGGCAGGAGTTTTCAGAAAAAGCAGCTCATAGAGTCCCAAGCGAAGAATCTGCCGCAAGCGCGGCTCCAACTGATCATAGCGACCGTGGTAGGCCTGCGCCAGGAGAAAATCCAACCATCGACGCCAACGCGTCACACCCGCCACGTACTCCGTAGTCCTCCGGCCAGCCTCAGGGGGTAGTTCGTCGGTCAGGTGTTCGCTAATCAACCGGTTGACGTAGGCCTGATCCGACTCAATGCGTTCCAGAAGCTGCACGGCTTCCCGTCGAGCCGGATCGGGTTGTTTGGAAAATGGACGTAGCTTGGGCATACGGAGCACACGTTCTGCACTTGCGCTAGGGCCTTATACGCGCAAAACACTTAGTGGGCTGCCAAAGCGTCTTGAAGCAGGTCAAGGGCAGGTAAGGGATGTTCCCATAACAAACCGTGTAAGATTGCCATCTCGCGCCCCCGTCCCATACCGGCTATAGCCCAAACGGCTTCATCCCGCACGTAATAGGCCAGGAATCGCCGTGCTGACGGATCCCCTTCGAGCACCACTTGGTCCCATACCCCGGCATATCCAACGTACTGCAGGCTTACGCCGAATTGGCGCGTCCAGAAAAACGGTACCCCTTGGTAAGGTTGGCGTCGGCCAGCGGCGTTGGCACCAGCTAAACGGCCAAGCTGGGCGGCCGTCTGCCAGTGTTCAATGCGAATAGGTGATCCTGTTCGCCAATCCGGGAAGCGCGCAGCATCTCCAGCTACGAAAAGTCCTTCACCAGCTTGCAGATAGGCATCGACGAGAATGCTGCCGTCTGGAGCTTTTGCGACGCCTTCTACAAAGTCGGTAGCAGGCTCGACGCCAACACCCACCACCACAAGGTCAGCTGCCAGCTCCGATCCGTCGTCGAGTATAACTGCAGCAACCCGTTCCTCACCCGCAAACGCTTTTACGGTCCGCCCTAACCGAAACCTCACGCCATGCTCCTCGTGCAGCGTTTGAAAGACATGCCCAACGGGTGCACCCAGCGTGCGTTCAAACGGCACCGCTTCAGGTGCTACGACAGTCACTTCTAGTCCCAGATGTCGCAAGCTTTGCGCTGCTTCCATGCCAATAAAGCTGGCACCTACCACAACGGCCCGGCGAGCCTGCTGGGCAGCTGCCCGGAGTGCTCGGCTGTCGTCCAGTGTGCGCAGCGTGAAAATGCCTGAAAGCTCAGCTCCCGGCACTTCAAGCCGGCGGGGCACAGCTCCTGGTGCCAAAATAGCCACATCGTAAGGCAACGTTTCTCCATCGGCCAACGTAATCCTCCGCGCTGTGGCATCTAAGCGAACCACAGGGTTATCTTGGATAAGCTCAACATCAGCTGCAGCATAGAATGCTGATGGGCGAAGCGGCATCCATTCCTCAGGCGCCTCGCCCGAAAGATAAGCTTTGCTCAAATTTGGACGATCAATTGGTGGAAACTCCGCACCGGTTATCCAAAGCACACGCCCCGTAAACCCTTGCGCCCGCAAGGCTTCAACCGCATAGGCACCAGCGCATCCCGACCCAACCACCACGCATGTACGTCCATCACTCACATCCCGACGCACCAAAGCGGGCAAGCGATGTGAAGCAACGTCTTCTGGAACTTCGACCCAAATCGATTCCCCTTCGATGCGCACGGTGAACGTGGGCAGATGATCGAGCCCAGGAGGCTCCAAATGCTCACCTGTGCGCGCATGAAAGCAGGCATGGTGCCAAGGACAGATGATGCGTTCTCCTTGAAGCACACCCGTAGCTAGCGGTGCGCTATAGTGCGTGCAATGCGCTCCTAAGGCATAAACTTGCCCCGCTAGGCGCACCAGCAGCACGTCAGTCTGTCCGGCTTTGACCTGTTTCATCTGGCCATCGGCCAGCGCATCGACGCGTGCTACCCTATAGGCAGGCATGGCAGCAATTTTGTTGTTTTAACAATGTTTTTAAAGATAGCCGTTGTAATCTCAACATTTTGTGACCGATGCGTTACGCGATGCGCAGCACAATCTTCCCCACGTGCTGGTTGGCTTCCAGGCGGCGGTGCGCGTCGGCCACTTCAGACCAGTCGTAGATGCGGTCAAGCACCGGCCGCAAGCGTCCTTTGGCAAAGTCGGCAAGAAAGCGCTCGGCAAATTCCTGCGTTAGGCGCACCTTGTAGTCCCGTGATCGGTTACGCAGCGTAGAAGCAATCAGCCGAGCCCGTTTGGCAAAAAGGAGGCGCAAGTCCAAAGTCTCAACCCGGCTACCGCCTATGGTAGCCAATAGAACGATGCGGCCGTCGGTCGCCAGGCAGTGTAGGTTAGGCTTAAGGTAAGGCGCGCCGATAAAATCGATGATCAAGCTGACCCCTTTACCTTCGGTGGCTTCCAGCACCCGGGCGGTAAAATCTTCGCTATGGTAGTCAATCGTAGTCTCAGCGCCCAAAGCACGACAAGCTTCGTGTTTAGCTGCCGAGGCGGTCACGTGCACCTTGGCCCCTAGCCGGCGGGCCAACTGGATAGCGGCCGTACCCACCCCACTGGCGCCTGCGTGAATCAGCACCTGCTCGCCGGCTTGAAGCTCACCTAACCAGACTAAGGCCTGATAAGCGGTCAGAAAGACCTCTGGAATCGCAGCAGCCTCTTCAAACGACAGGTTTTCAGGTATCGGCATAGCCATGCCTGCGGGGAGTACAGCATATTCAGCATATCCACCCCCTTCTAGGAGGCCAAAAACCCGATCGCCCACCTGCCAGTGTGTTACCCCCGGTCCTAAAGCCGCAACCGTCCCAGCTATATCCAACCCAAGAATGGGGCTGGCACCTGGTGGTGGGGGATACTTACCTTCGCGTTGCAAAATGTCGGCTCGGTTTACTGAGGCGGCCTGTACACGAACCAGAAGTTCTCCCGGCCCAGGTGTAGGGGTGGGATATTCTCCCAAGTAAAGCACCTCTGGACCCCCAGAGGCACGGAGCAAAACAGCACGCATAAGTACCTTGACGTTGACCCCAAGGCTTCGTCGGCAATTTACACAAGCTGGGCTATTTTTCCGGTTTTCCCGTGCTATTTTCTTTGTGATAATGGCCAGAAACCTAAGCTTAAAGCAGCCATGAAAGTCACCATCATCGGTGCCGGCAACGTAGGGGCTACCGTTGCCGAATGCATTGCCCGTAAGGATATGGTCGACGAGATTGTGCTTGTCGACATTGTGCAAGGCCTGCCTCAAGGTAAAGCACTTGATATGCAGCAGGCTGCGCCCATTCACGGCTACGATACGCGCATTATCGGCACAAACGACTATAAGGACACCGAGGGCTCCGACATCTGCGTCATTACAGCCGGCTCACCGCGCAAGCCGGGCATGAGTCGCGACGACCTGCTCGCAATCAATGCGAAGATCGTTCGTTCGGTTACGGAACAGTTCGTCAAAGGCAGCCCTAATGCGATCCTGGTCGTGGTTTCGAATCCGCTCGATGTGATGACCTACGTAGCTTATAAGACCAGCGGCTTTCCCAGCCACCGCGTCATGGGAATGGCTGGTGTGCTCGATACGGCCCGTTACCGAACGTTCATCGCGCTAGAGCTGGGCGTCTCTGTGCGCGACGTGCAGGCACTACTCATGGGCGGCCACGGCGACTCGATGGTCCCTCTACCCCGCTATACCACGGTCAGTGGCATACCGATCACGCAGCTGCTAAGCAAAGAAAAAATCGACGCGATTGTCGAGCGGACCAAATTTGGTGGTGGCGAAATTGTCCAGCTCATGGGCACTTCGGCCTGGTATGCGCCGGGGGCAGCTGCAGCTGAAATGGTAGAAGCGATCGTCAAAAACTCAGGTCGCATTCTCCCGTGTGCGGCCTACGTCAACGGCCAGTATGGCTTGCGCGACTTGTTTATCGGCGTGCCTGTGCGTCTAGGGCGCAAAGGTGTTGAAGAGGTCATCGAAGTAGACCTTACCGAAGAAGAACGGAAGCTGCTGGAAGCTTCCGCCGAACACGTACGGCAAGGGCTGCGTGATCTCGAACGCGTCGAAGCCGCAGCAAGCTAATCCCAAGCGCCCAGCCTCTAGACGCACCTCATTGCCTGGCACGTCTTTCTACGTAGGCGGCAAAGACCTTATCTTTAGGCCGTTTTATTCCACAACCGACCTTCTAGAAAGCTGGTGCATCACATGACCTGGAGGCTGGGCGCGCATTGCTGCTGGATCGTTGGGGCGCTTCTCCTTGCCGGTTGTCAGACCCACGCGCGCCGGGTGCCTGAAACGGGCTATCGTGGCTGGACGGCCTACGGCGGTAGTCCTGATTTCCTGCACTACTCAGCGCTAGAGCAAATCAACCGGGAAAACGTGCACCGTCTTCGCGTGGCCTGGGTCTATGAAACAGGCGACGCTTTCCCGGGCTCAGAAATGCAGTGTAACCCCATTGTCATCGATGGGGTGTTGTACGCGACCACGCCACGGCTGCGTGTCATTGCTCTGGATGCGGCCACGGGTACCCTTCGCTGGCAATTTGACCCGCATAATGGCCAAGCGCCTACAGGCAAGCTGCGCAACCGCGGGCTGGCTTACTGGCAAGATGCAACAGGGCGCGACCGGCGGCTTTTTGTAGTAGTGCAGCATTGGCTCTACGCTTTGGACGCGCGCAGCGGTCGCCCCATTGTTTCGTTTGGCGACAGCGGTCGGGTTGATTTGCGCCAGGGCTTAGGTCGCGACCCCCAAAGTTTGTCGATCACAGCAACCAGTCCGGGTGTGGTCTACCGCGATTTGCTCATTCTTGGAAGCACCGTCGGGGAAGACTTGCCAGCTGCCCCGGGCGACATTCGGGCTTTCGACGTGCGCACTGGCGCCTTGCGCTGGCGTTTCCACACCATTCCGCATCCTGGGGAATTCGGCTACGAAAGCTGGCCCTCGGATGCTTGGACCTACGTCGGTGGGGCTAATGCCTGGAGCGGTCTGAGCCTCGACACGACGCGCGGGATCGTTTTTGCTCCTACCGGCTCGGCGGCTTATGACTTTTACGGGGGCAACCGACAGGGAGACAACCTGTTTGCCAATACACTGCTGGCCTTAGATGCTGCCACAGGTCGCCGCTTATGGCACTTTCAAGTCGTACGCCATGACGTTTGGGATCGCGACCTTCCGGCACCCCCTACGTTGGTTACTGTTCGACGGGGCAGGCGCCTGATTGATGCGGTAGCCCAGATTACCAAACACGGCTACGTTTTTGTCTTTGAACGGGAAACCGGAAAGCCGCTTTTCCCAATTGACGAGCACCCCATCCCCTCCTCAGATGTGCCTGGTGAGCGCCTGGCAGCTACGCAACCCATCCCCCGTAAGCCGCCTCCTTTTGTACGCACGCATTTTCATGACTCGCTACTTACACGCCGCACGCCAGAGGCCTACCAAGCTGTTCGGGCGCAACTGCAGCACCTACGCTATGGTCACCCCTTTACCCCACCCAGCTTCGAAGGCACCGTGGTTTTTCCAGGCTTGGATGGCGGAGGCGAGTGGGGTGGCGCGGCCTTTGACCCCGAGACCGGCTACCTCTACGTTAATGCCAACGAGATGGCCTGGATCATACGTCTTGTTCCACGAGGTGAAGCGCGCTGGAGCGGTCGCAATATCTACCGACAATTCTGCGCCAGCTGTCATCGGGAGGATTTTCGAGGGAATCCGCCCGAATTTCCTTCACTGGAACAGATGCAGCTCGCCCAGCGCTATACAGTCGCCTCTCTTGCAGCCTTTTTACGCAGTGGCAGCGGTCGTATGCCTGGCTTTGCTTACCTGGGTCAAGCCTCGCTCGAGGCTGTAGCCGAATTTCTGCTCACAGGCCGCGACCGCGCGCTCGATGCACCCCCCGACTCGACGCTGCTGGCCCGCGTGCCTTATAAGCACGACGGCTACAACAAATTTCTGGATCCTGAAGGCTATCCGGCGATTACTCCTCCTTGGGGAACGCTGACAGCTATTGACCTCGACCGTGGAGAAATCGTCTGGCAAGTTCCTTTAGGAGAAGTCCCGGCCCTAGCTGCCCAAGGGCTGCGCCACACGGGCTGCGAGAACTATGGCGGTCCTGTCGTTACCGCAGGTGGCCTAGTGTTCATTGCAGCTACGTGCGACCGAAAAATTCGGGCTTTCGACAAATACACGGGTCAACTGCTCTGGGAAGCTGTGCTGCCAGCAGCAGGCTATGCCACCCCAGCTGTTTACGAGCTTGGGGGAAAGCCGTATGTGGTTATAGCAGCCGGGGGAGGCAAGTGGGGCGAGCCCTCTGGGGGCAGCTATGTGGCCTTCACGCTGGAGTAAAGCTAAAAAATCGCGCTGAGCTCCAAACGTAGCGTATGACGAAATCCTGCAGCTGCGCTTGCTCGTGCATGGTAGCTTAACGTAAGCTGTAGATTACCAGGCAGCGCACGCTGCCCATCAACGCCGGCAATGAGGTTCCAACCACCGGCCAAACCGTCGGTCAGTAGATACCGTGCCAGTCCACTTGGGGGACCGTTGGCCCATACATGGGCTGGCTCCAAGCGCAACAGGAGACGCCCTTGTCTGGCTTGAGACAGTTCGGCCGTTAGCGGCATGCGCAGCATCCACACCACCAGCCTTGCCTCATGCTCAGTGCCCTGGCTAAGCGCCACAGCCCCTGACAGCTGGCGTTGCGCCTCCAGGGTGTAGGTCGCCTCAAGCCGAAGGCGCCTTTGCATCAGGCGATAGGTGCGGCTGCTTAGCCCTTCGCTCATCTGACGGTCACGTTGCACTTCGGCCGTAAAACTAAGCTGCCAGGGGGCCAAAACCCGATAGCGCACGCCTATACGGCCATCAAGCCGGTGCTGCTTTTCTAATCCAATGGCCCGTCGGGCTAGGGTGCGCAGGCCAGCGATGGACAGCTCGGCACCATAATCTGGATGCAGGCGCCATAGGTACACCTCTTGCGCTAGGCGTAAGCGCCCCTCAAGGGTACGCGATGGATCCAGAAGAGAAAAGCGTTTGGCTGCAACGTCTTGGCTGCGATCATGAAGCTCTAGCGTTGTGACCAGCGTGAGCGGCCGCAACGTTGCCCATTGGCGGCCAGGCATCAGCTCTAGTCGCACCCTGGTCTCAAGCGCCGTCGCTGCCATGAACGTATCTGAAGGGATCAAGACGCGCTCATAAACGCCTTCGTCCGGTAGCGTCTCCGGCACGAATTCATCCACCTGCGGTAGCCCGTCGCCGTTAAAATCTATCCATATATACTGGCCGAATTCTGGACCCGTACGCACGTACACTTCTTGCAAAACCGGCGTGCGCTCGCTGCGCACCGCATAGCGCCAGGTTAACCGGGCAAACTGCCGAGGACTTTGGAAAAAGCCATCCCAGTGCAATGCGATCGTCTCTGTTAAAGGATAGCGAGCTGCAAAACGTGGGGGGGTCTGACGGTGCCGATAGCCTAGTTCGACCGCTGTCCGAAATTGCGGCCCTGGCGTATATTGCAGCCGTCCTTCAAGGGTCCATGCCTGTCCTGCAGCCTGTCGCGTCCCTTCCCAAACGTCTTGTTCCCAGCGCCATCCTAGGCCCACGTTTGCCTCAAGTTGCGGGCGCTGCCAAGAAAGGCCGGGTTGCAAGGCTACGTAAGCGATAGAGCCTACCCTTAAAGTGTCGCTCCCTTGAAGCCTTTGGCGGCGGTCCTCGTGCAAGACCTCCATGTAGGGCGTCCACCCCTCCCCAAGGGGCACGGCCAAGTGCCCTTCCTGCCGAAACCATCGGCCGATCTCCGCCCTTACCCAATCCCTGCTCTGGATATGCTCTATCTGGTAGCGAAGCTGCGCTAGGTCCGCTAGACCGAGCTGAAGCCCCATCGCCTGTCGGGTTCCACGAAACGTACCCTGCTGGCTTAGCCTTCCTAACTCGAAGGCAAGCTGGTTTTTATCGTTTATGTGCAGCACCAGTTGTCCTTCGTCGACTATTTGCGTCGTGGGTTGCAGAAAAACGCCACTGCTTTCTGCCTCATCTCGAAGAGCAACATTCCAGCGACGAGCAAACTCAACCGGCTGCACGCGGCTAAACGTGGCAAAGCGCGCTCCAAGATACTGCCGCTGCCAAGCCATTGTCACGTTTCCTAAAGGCACATGCAGCGTGTCGAGCTGGACCCAAAAGCGATAGGCATCAGCAACGCTGCGAGCGGCATCACGTAAAGAGAGGCGGTTAGCGTCGTAACGAGAGCGAGCCCATTCTCCCTCGAACGCCAGCCTTGGCAAAGGCTTTAAGCCTGCCCGCAGTCCGATCATTTGTTGGCGCATTGGCGTTGGGAGAAGCCGTACAGGTTCGTAATCGCCTAAGCCCGGACCGCGATAGCTATAGACCATGCCGTTGAGGGTCTGTCCAACCCGCACGTAACGCCCCTTGCCTGCGCCCACCCAGCTAAACGTGACGCGGTAGACGGTTTCGCCTGGCGGTGGTGCTGCCTGAAGCGCTACATAGACGGTATCCATCGAACCATCGGCAAGCTGGCGTACCTCGCGGGTATACAAGACGTAAGGAGCTTCGGGGTCAAATGGAACCGGTTCGGCACCAGGCCGCGTAGCCAATCCGTCTCCAGCAAGGCGGAGGGCCAGCGTGTCGGCGGCGGTCAAGCCAAAGGTTTTGCCGAAAGCGCGGCCATCACCCTCTTGCAAGAACGTTGCTTCCAGAAAGCCCACCTGTCGGCCTGCGCCCAATGCAAGATGCGCTTGGGTAGTTAAAAAGGTACGCGCACTGTTCCCCGTCGTGTACTCAAACTCCACGCTGATGCGTCGTTCTGCCGTTATCAGCCGCCGTGCAGTAAAGGTCAATGTGCCGGTAGCATAATCGATTAGGTAGTCGGTCCCCCGCACGAGCGGTTGGCCATCGAGATATACCGTTTCTGAGCCCGGCACCACCAAAATAAACGGCTCGCCTACAGCACCTGTTAATCGATAGGGCCCTTGGACGCCTTCGATAGGCACAATGACCTGTCGTCGGTATGTACCCCGGGCCACAGCGCCTGAGGTCCGTAGGGTCATGCCCTGTAGCAGTCCCTGGCCAGGAAGGTGGACCTCCAGCATGGCCCCTTGCAGCTTACGCCGCACTGCCATCAACGTGGTTTCTCCCAGCTGCAGCTGGTAGTCCCCCAGCTGCAGCTGCCCATGCTGGTTTTGAAGTCGCACGTAGATTTGGTCGAACGCTCGCAGCCGCTGTGTAGTCCCTTCAGGACTAAGCGGCACGTCGGCATCGCTCAGCAATGCCTCTAGCGTGAGTCCATCGGTTACTTCGCCCCGCAAAGCAAGTTGCAGCGCCGAAGCAATGGTTACGTCCTGCCGATTTCCAGTAACCACGCCACGCGTGATCCGTCCCTCAACGTTGAGCGATGTCTCTGGTGGGCTTACCGGTGCTTTGGCGGCTGCAGGCGCTTTTTGCTCTGAGTGAACCACTGCAGCGGGCACAAAGGGTAAGGCTTCATAACGTTGGTAAACAGGATTCAAGCGAAACGGCAGTGTACGGTAGCTTACGACAAGCTGCTGGCCTTGCACGCTATCGGCCAAGACAAGCACTCCTTGTACGGCATCAAGGTGATAGGCTGTGCTGTCGAGTGCTGCGCCGTCTAGCCAAACGCGCACCGTAGGCATCAGCATAAACGGGCGCAACACAAAAACCCGTGTGGTACCTACAGCAAGCGTGTCTTGCCAGAGGCCAACCGGCGGGAAAGGTTGCCCCTGCGCTACGGCGGCCCACAATAAACCAAGGAGCCCGACCAATACACCCGCACGCCACACAACGTCTCGCTTTGGATTCCAAAGATTCCTTTTGATGTAGTAGCCTTCTCCTCCACTAAGGTTTTGGGAAAGTGTCAGGCTCCGGATGACTACGCAGAATATCGTAAACGTAAGCACCTCACATCAAGAAACCGCAAAGCCTTTCTTTTCCGGCATACATCTTGTTTTGAAGAGAAGGCGGGCATTTGCTCCACCATTGGTTCATTTTGGGTCTATGAAGCCGGATATAGGAGAGCTGGCGCTGAAGGCGGCCGAACGTCAGATTCAAGAAAACCTTCGACTGTTGCAAGCTCAGCTGCGCAGCTTAAAAGACCGCATGCGTGCGCTGCGACGAGCCGGACTACTAACGCCTAAACGCAAGTATAAAATTACGGCTGAGATCCTTAGCACAACGGCTTACCTGCGTCCTGGAGTTTTAAACTGACGCCCCTGATACAAACGTGTGGGGGTAAGCACGTACACGATCCCCTGATGTACAGCAAGGCCCACCACATGGGGCATTGCTGTACCCCATATTTCGAGTCCCATGGTCGGCACGTGACGGTATAGCCGGTGGTCGAGCACCATCCATAGCGTATCCCCAAGAGCAGTTAGGGCTTGGGGTTTAGCTGGAAGAGTTTCAATCCAGAGGCGCTCCACTACACCTAAGGCATCGTAAGCCAGCACCTTATTTTGACCGGCATCGGCCACAAACAGTCGGCCGCCACTGCCTGGAGCTAGGGCGATAGGCTGATGCATCCCCTGTGCCATTTTTTGCCAGCGGCCATCGGATAGGCGTTGCCACAAGGCAGCCCCTTGGGCATCCAGCACCCATACTTGCCTTCCTTGGGCACAAACTCCTGTAGGCATGACGCCCTCGGGTAAAGGGATAACCTCAAGGGGCGTGCCTTGCCAGGTTAGCCGTTGCAAGCGGTGGTTTCCTGCTTCAGCCACCCAGAGCCTTAATCCAGCCCCAACGTACAGGGCCACAGGCGTATCGAACTGTCCTGGTGCACTGCCGGGCCCACCTATGATGGCTTCGATTTGCCCTTCGGGCGAAAGGCGTACGACCACGTGACGTCCGGCATCGGCAACGTAGAGGCGGCCCTGCGGATCTACAGCAAGCGCCTGCGCCTGCACAAAGCTAGCTAGGGATTCCCATTGGAGCGAGTCTGGCACGTTGGTTTTTGCCACCCTCGGTCCAAGGGACGTGCCTAAGAAGCTAAGCATCCAGTAGAGCCAGGCGCAGCAGACCTTTCTGGCCAATGTCACGTCGTAAATATCGACCTTCGAAGTGAATCTGTTCGGCAGCGGCATAAGCGCGTTGCAGTGCCTCGGCCAGCGTAGCCCCTATAGCCGTTACGCCCAGCACACGACCGCCTTGCGTCACCAGCTGTCCTGTTTCCGTTCTACGCGTGCCTGCATGAAACACGAGGACATTGGGCAATGCTTCGGCCGCCTCGAGGCCCTCGATAGGATGTCCCGTAGTGTACGTTCCGGGATACCCCGCGGAGGCTAAAACCACGCAGGCTGCAGCTCTACGGACGGGCGGCATCGTAAAACCGTGCAGCCGACCTGAAGCTGTCCGTTCGAACAGCTCAACCCAGTCCACTTCAGCCACGGGCAACACGACCTGCGCTTCCGGATCGCCCAGACGGCAGTTGAACTCTACCACTTTAGGTCCTTCGGCGGTAATCATAAGCCCGCAATAGAGCACGCCTTGGTAAGGATGACCTTCCGCTTCCATGCCGGCGAGCACTGGCTCAATAATCTCCTGGGCTACCCGTTTCAGCACGGTCTCATCCACGATGGGGGCAGGGGCATAAGCGCCCATACCTCCTGTATTCGGACCCGTATCCCCTTCGCCGATGCGTTTGTGGTCCTGTGCTGGAGCCAAAAGCACGTAGTCGCGACCATCGGTAAGTGCAAACACACTGGCCTCTTCCCCTTCCATAAAGGCTTCTACCACCACCTCGCTGCCTGCTTTGCCCAAGCCGCCTTCCTCGAGCATCCAGCGAAGCACACGTTGGGCTTCTTCGCGCGTGGCGCACACGACGGCCCCCTTTCCAGCTGCCAGACCACTGGCCTTGACCACCAACGGTTCTGGATGGGCTGCAACGTACGTCAGCGCTTCATCGAGCTGCGCGGCACTAAACGTCCGATAGAGGGCCGTTGGAATGCCATGCCGCCGCATGAAGGCTTTAGCAAAGGCTTTACTGCCTTCCAAGCGGGCTGCAGCTGCCGAAGGGCCGAGCACACTCACGCCTTCGGCACGCAAGGCCTCAGCCATTCCTTCGACCAATGGCTGCTCAGGACCGACAACCACCAGGTCGATATGCTGCTCCCGAACCAATTTACGCAAATTGGCCGCATCCGTAGCTGCAATTGGTACGTTCGTTCCTAACTGGGCCGTTCCCGGATTCCCTGGTGCGATGAACAGTTCTGGCTGCTGTGGACTTTGGGACAAGGCCCAGGCAAGTGCATGTTCACGTCCACCACTACCTAAAATTAAAATACGCATACGTGCTTCCTAACCGGTGATCCCTGTTGCGGTCTGGCCTAACGGAATCGATCTGGAGGAGTTTCCAAAGGGGTGTAAAACGGGTTGTGCTCAGGCCGCACCTCGCCTCGATAGATAGCACTGTACTCCAAATAGTTTTGAGCATAGCGGGCGATGCTCGCCACCTCATCGTCGCGCAGCGTGCGTACCACCCGGCCTGGAACGCCCAGCACCAACGACCGAGGCGGTACCTGCATGCCCGGGGGCACAAGCGCCCGCGCTCCAATCAGGCTATCGCGCCCGATCACCGCGCCATCGAGCACCACAGCCCCAATGCCAATCAGTACGTTCTCTTCTATAGTGCAGCCATGAAGCACAGCCCCATGACCTACGGTAACGCGTGGGCCAATTTGCGTAGGGGCTGTACCACGGGTTACATGGATGATGGCGCCGTCTTGAATGTTTGTAGCTTCACCGATGCGGATCCAGTTTACGTCTGCCCGCACCACAGCACCAAACCAGATGCTGGCATACGGCTCTAGCGTCACATCGCCAATGATAACAGCATTCGGTGCAATAAAATTGGTTGCGTCAAAACGCGGATACGCACCTAAAAAATCACGAATCATGTTGCATAACCAAGCGCTTAAGTTCATCCACTAAAAGCAAGGCTTCAATCGGCGTAAGGCGGTTGGGATCGATGCGGCGCAGGCGCTCTTTAAGCGCTTCTGTCACGGGATCAGGGGGTGTCGTTGCAAACAGCGACAGCTGCCAGATGCCTGGTTCGGCTGGAATGCGTGTGCGGCGCGGCACAGGCACTGCACGCACCGATTGTTCATCGCCAACAGGCGCTTCAACCATTAGGTGCTGGGCCTCTAAGTGCTGCAAGATTTCACGAGCACGCAGAACCACCGGCTCTGGGAGCCCAGCCATACGTGCGACCTCGATGCCATAGGAATGGTCGGCTCCTCCTGGCACAAGCTTATGCAGAAAGATCACCTTCCCCTCGTGCTCTTCCACTTGTACACGGTAGTTTTTCACGCGCGGCAAACGCTCGGCAAGCTCGTTCAGCTCATGATAGTGCGTGGCAAACAGCGTGCGGGCTGCCACCGAAGGTGTCTCGTGCAGATACTCCACCAAAGCCCAAGCAATCGATAACCCATCAAAGGTCGACGTCCCCCGTCCCACTTCGTCGAGCAAAATTAGCGAGCGGGGTGTAGCATTGTTGAGAATGTTTGCCGTTTCGTTCATCTCCACAAGAAACGTGCTTTCTCCCGCAGCCAGATTATCCGAAGCGCCCACGCGGGTAAAAATGCGGTCAACAATGCCAATGCGGGCGCGCCGGGCCGGGACGAACGAGCCAATTTGCGCCAAAAGTACAATTAGGCCTGTTTGACGCAGCACCACGCTTTTGCCCGCCATGTTGGGACCTGTGATGATGAGAATTTGCTGCGAGGTGGTATCCAGGTAGATGTCGTTCGGGATGAACGGCTCACCAGGAGGCAGCGTCCGCTCGACAACCGGATGACGCCCTTCTTCAATGAGCAACTCGGTACCTTCGTGGAGTTCAGGACGTCTGTAGCCGTAACGGTCGGCCACTTCGGCTAGGCTGCAAAATACGTCCAGCATCGCCAGCAGCGAAGCATTTAGCTGCAACTCGGCCGTAGCCTCGGCTACCTCAAGCCGCAACCGGTTAAACAATTCCCCCTCCAAGCTGACTATCTTCTCTTCGGCCGAAAGAATTTTTTCTTCGTACTCTTTAAGCTCGGGCGTAATGTAGCGCTCGGCATTAACGAGCGTTTGCTTACGGATGTAGTGCGCTGGGATTTTGTGGCGATGGGTGTTGGTGACCTCAATGTAGTAGCCAAACACCTTGTTAAAGCCCACCTTGAGCGAGGGAATACCCGTACGTTCAATTTCCTTTTGCTGTAGCCGTGCGACAAAGTCTTTCCCAGAGCGGGCAATTTCACGTAATTCGTCGAGCTCTGGACAAAAACCATCGCGAATCACACCTCCCTCACTAAGGGTAGCCGGTGGATCATCGACAAGGGCCTGCCGAATACGCTCAGTCACCTGCGCACACAGCGTGAGTTGCTCGGCCAAACGACGTAGCGTATCGCAGGCAACATCGGCCAAAGCTTGCTTGATTGGAGGAATTTGCTCAAGTGTAAGGCGCAGGTGCATCAAGTCACGTGGGGTAGCCCGACCAGTACAGACGCGCGCTGCCAGCCGCTCCAGGTCGCCTACCTGGCGCAGTTCTTCACGCAGCCGTTCCCGAAGCCGACGGTCTCGCACAAGCGCTTCGACAGCATCAAGGCGTTTCTCGATCTGACGAACGTTTTTCAACGGCCGCAGTAGCCAACGCCGCAAAAGACGCCCCCCCATCGGGGTGAGCGTCTCATCGAGGATTTGCACCAGTGATCCCTCCTGACGGCCATCCTGCAGCGAAGCGACCAACTCCAGGTTGCGCTTCGTCTGCGGATCGAGCACCATGAACTCTTCACTAGCGTAACGCGTCAGGCGACGTACATGCGGCAACCGGCCTTGTTGCGTTTCGTTCAGGTAGTGCAATGCTGCACCTGCTGCACGCAACCCCAAACGCAAATCGTCAACCCCAAAGCCTTTGAGCGAGTGCGTTTTAAAATGGCGCAGCAGCACTTCGTAGGCATACTCAAAACTAAACACCCAATCCTCAAGCGGCGTGAGCACAAACGCAACTCCCTTGACCCCCTGCAGGCGTTCACGCTGACGCTTATCAACAAGTACTTCGGCTGGACTAATCGTCTGCAGGAGCTCCTCCAGGCGTTGCACCGGGACCTCGGTTACCGAAAACTCGCCTGTTGAAGCATCCAAAAAAGCAAAACCTACCTGATCCCGCTCATGTCGCTCCGTACCCCAGACAACCGCTGCCAGATAGTTCGACCGCTTAGGATCCAGCAGATGCTCGTGAAGGGATACCCCCGGGGTAACAACCTCAACCACATCGCGCTTAACCACCTTGCGCGCCAACTTGGGATCCTCGAGCTGCTCACAGATAGCCACCCGGTAGCCCGCCCGGACCAGCTTAGGCAGGTAGTTATCTAGTGCATGATACGGGAAACCCGCCAGCGGCACATCAGCCGCCTGGCCATTGGCTCGCTTGGTTAGCGTAATGCCCAGTACGCGGCTGACAATCTGCGCATCCTCCTCAAAGGTCTCATAGAAATCCCCCATCCGAAACAGCAAAATGGCATTCGGATAGCGGGCTTTAATTTTGTAGTATTGCCGCATTAGCGGCGTCTGACCAGCCACTTTGTCCTCCCGTGCTGTGGCCATCCGCGGTAACCTGTTATCTCAAGCACTCTATTAAGGTAGCACGACCACGTTGGGCCCCGCAACGCATCCGGATTTATTTCAGCATTGGAACCCCTCGAGCCTCAACCGGTTCATACTTTTGGCAACGTATCTTCGCCTAATCTTAACAGGCGGAACCCTCAGTCAAAAGATCGCGCAAAGCGCTAGGATTTTTCACCTATTCGGAAGCGGTTTCATGATGGATCAACACCTGCACGCCTTTGAGGCACGCATTGCTGCGGGAGAAAAAATTGAACCGCGCGACTGGATGCCCGAGCGCTACCGCCAGCAGCTCATCCGCATGATATCACAGCACGCGCACTCCGAAATCGTGGGCATGCTCCCCGAAGGCAACTGGATCACGCGAGCGCCAACGTTGCGTCGCAAGATGGCGCTGCTGGCCAAAGTGCAGGACGAAGCTGGCCATGGCCTTTACTTGTACAGTGCTGTAGAAACCTTGGGCGCAGATCGAGAAGCCCTCATCCAAGACCTTCTTGCAGGTAAGGCCAAATATTCTAACGTTTTTAACTACCCTACGCTCACCTGGGCCGATGTAGGAGTGATCGGTTGGTTCGTGGATGGTGCGGCCATTGTCAATCAGACGATGCTAGCCAAATCGTCCTACGGCCCCTATGCCCGTGCCATGATCCGCATTTGTAAAGAAGAGGCCTTTCACAAACGCCAAGGCTACGAGATTTGCGTCACGCTGGCCCAGGGTACGCCAGCGCAGCGACAAATGCTTCAGGACGCCATCAACCGCTGGTGGTGGCCCACGCTGATGATGTTTGGTCCACCCGACGACCAATCGCCCAATAGCGCTGAACTCCTGCGCTGGAAGATAAAGCGTAAAACCAACGATGAGCTGCGCCAGCACTTTATCAACATCACGGTTCCTCAAGTGCTGGCCTTGGGCATGACACTGCCTGATCCACAGCTGCGCTACGATGAGGCGACAGGCAACTGGTGCATCGGACCTATCGACTGGGATGAATTTTGGCGCGTTATCCGCGGCTACGGCCCTTGCAACCGTGAACGGCTCGAGGCGCGTCGAGCCGCTTATGCAGAGGGCGCCTGGGTCCGCGCAGCTGCTCAGGCCTATGCCCGCAAATATGCTACCCGGCAAACAACCACGGTAAGCCATGCCTGAAGAGACCAACGGACTCAGGCTCTGGGAAGTATTTGTGCAGCCTCGTAGCGGAGCGCCCCACGAGCATGCCGGCAGCATCCGCGCTGCAAATGCTGCAATGGCACTTGAGCATGCCCGCGATGTGTATGCCCGGCGTGGACCCGTTGTAAGCCTTTGGGTCGTGCCCACCGATGCCATTCACGCTACTAGGCCCGAAGACGTGGGACCGTTCTTTGATCCGGCCGACGACAAACCCTACCGGCACCCCTTGTTTTACAAAGTGCCACACGGTACGCAAAACGTCTAGGCCTCATGGAAACGCCCGCTTTAGACGATACCCTGCGGGAGGCACTCTTTACCTACCTGTTGCGCCTGGGGGATGATGCGCTCATTTTAGGGCACCGGCTGTCGGAGTGGTGCGGCCACGGTCCATACCTCGAAGAGGATATTGCGCTGGCTAACCTGGCACTGGACTATCTGGGGCATGCCGAAGCGCTGCTCACGCTGGCCGGCGAGATCGAAGGCGCTGGCCGCACAGCCGATGACCTGGCCTTTCGCCGCGATGCCTTGGCGTTTTGCAATGTGCAACTGGTTGAGCTACCCCGGGGAGACTTTGCCTTCACCATCGCGCGACAGTTTTTGTTTTCTGCCTATGCCCACTTGCTCTACGGTGCCCTGCGTGCGAGCCGTCTTCAGCCGCTGGCCGGCATAGCGGCCAAAGCCCACAAAGAACTGACCTATCACCTGCGCCACAGCCGTACATGGATACAATGCCTAGGTGAAGGCACTGAAGAAAGCCACTGCCGCCTGCAGCGCGCTTTAGACACCTTGTGGATGTATACCGGAGAGCTCTTTGAAGTCGACGGCACACTGCAGGCGCTCATCACAGTCCACATTGCCCCCGACATGGCGACCCTCTACCCGCAATGGAAAGCAGTGGTTGAAACAGCGCTTCAGGAAGCTACCCTCAACATCCCAGACCCCCCTCCTTACATGGCTACTGGTGGGCGCCGAGGCCATCACACCGAGCACCTAGGGCATCTGCTCGCTGAAATGCAGTTTCTTCCCCGAGCTTATCCAGATGCCAAGTGGTAATATGACAGCAGCCGAAGTGCTCAACGTGCTTGAAGCAGTTCAGGACCCTGAGATTCCGGTCTTGAACATCGTAGAACTGGGCATCGTGCGCAACGTGCACCTGGAAAACAACAGGGTGCAGGTGGATATTACCCCAACGTACAGCGGCTGCCCAGCCCTGCAGGCAATCGAAGAAGCGATCGTGCGCCTACTCCAGGAGCAAGGATTCCAGCAAGTCATCGTACGCAAAGTGTTTCAGGAGCCCTGGACTACCGACTGGATGACCGAGAAGGCCCGTGAAAAGCTCCGTGCCTACGGCATCGCACCCCCTGCACCACACCGCGAGGAAGCACCCGATTTCATACCGCTACCTTTTCTCAGCAAGCACACGCATTCTGCTATTCCTTGTCCTTTTTGCGGTGCTACACAAACACGCCAGACCAGCGCCTTCGGCTCCACAGCTTGCAAAGCTCTCTTTTTCTGCGAAGCCTGCCAGCAGCCTTTTGAGTACTTTAAGGCTTGCTAGAAAGATAGCCGCTACTTAATGCGATACCCCCCTTCTTCGTTAGCAAAGATCCAGGCTACAACTTCGCCGATCTCAATTGTGTCATGCAAATAGGTCGTACGCGTGATCGAAGCCGTGCCCTGCGTGTGCAAAAAGGGCTTAGCGGCCATCATGCGCGCAAAACGCTCCTGCCACCGCTGCATATTGACAGGACGCAGATCGACCCAGCCCTTACGTGCCCAGCGGTCGATGGCTTCTGGCGTAACCTCCACCGTATCGTAGATGCTCTCTGGAATGTTAATAAACGGCCCACGAATGAGCTGCTGGCCGTCTGGAGCCAAAACCGGCACACCGATAGAAATGATCTGGTTACACAAATCCGGATGATCTCCGAGATAGCGATACACCACCTGGGCTATTTCCTCGGATGATGCCTGACAAACGGCCTTCAGCGTCTTGTAGATCAACTGAAGCAGGTAGGCCTCGTAGAGCAACTTAGAAAGTTCAGGGGGGCCCAGTTGACCCAAGGCTACACTATGCGTACCTGATTCTTTTTCGAGCTGACGCAATCGGCGCAAGGCCGTGTGGCGCAAGACGCCAGCCCGATAGCTGGGCACCATGACGTTACTGTCGATACCTGCAATGATGTCGTGTCCCGTGTTGCTGCCTTTAATCTCTAACACGACCTGCTCAGCCACTTCTTCGGGCGTGAGAAACTCCATCTGGCCGATATGCGTGATGGTTTCAAACTCCCCCCGAGCAAAAAAGCCGTTCTCTCCGGTATCCACGCCAGCCATCATAAGCTCACCTTTTTGGTGATATCGGCATGGGTCTTCTCGGAGCGCCAAGCGGTCGTGCAAGGACACGACGCGCCCTTCATAAACAAACCTCGGCTTACCGCGGTGGCGTACCGGTTGCAATGCAACCCGACGGTAACCGATCATGGCGGCCGGCTTTACTTCCTTAACCAACGGTCCACCTGGCGTGCGCGCCATAAGAAACAGCAATCCCGTATGGGCGAAAGCCATGGCCGTCTTGGCCATGAGCTGCACACTTGGCCGGTCTTCGCTGTGCGTATAGGGAATATTTAGGCCCATGCCCCCTGTACCTGTCGTACCCACCTTGATGTACAGCCGAGTGCCCACTTCACACATTGCCTGGTGTAACAGGCGAACATGTCGAATGAGCTGCAGCGTAGCTTGGGAAATCAACAGCATGCCTACATCCTGGACAAGCTGCTCCCGGAGTAAGGAATCATCGGGACTTTCATCTAGCTGCCGGAGCGCCTCATGGGTCTTTAGACTGATGCGCTCTACGTCTTGATAGCTGAGCGCTGTAGCCGTGTTGATACAGTCCACAATCACGTCCGGGCGATAGGTACGAATCAGGCCCACGAGCACCGATCGCTCGTAAGCAGCCTGAAAATCACCAAACAAGTCTTCGTAGAGCGCCTCGCGACATTTCGAATCCTTGAGCAACTCCTCCCGAGCAACTTCACGAAAGGCCTCCCGCACAAACACGTCGCCCCAAGTGCCCACAAAATCGATGTGAGGAAACTCCTGACGCACTTCAGCTAGAAATTCCGCAACTTCGACCTCATACAGACTCGAGACCACGATTTTTCTGGGCTGAAGCTGCCGAGCAACTTCGCGAACGATCTGAGAACCTACCAGACCGGCACCGCCCAGCACCAAGAAACATTCGTCGCGTAGCATGTTGGTTTTTTGATCGTTAAAAAGTTAAAAGCCCATGCATAGCGTCCGCGATACGCTCCACCTGGGGAAGCGCCGCCTCCATCAAACCTGGATTGTAGGGAATAGGGATGTCTGGAACCGCTAGGCGTTCGATAGGCGCGTCCAGGTAGGTGAACGCCTTGCTTGCCAGCACGGCGCTGACTTCAGCGCCAAAACCAGCCGTCAGCGTATCTTCATGCACGATGAGGCATCGACCCGTTTGCTGCACTGAGGCCACCACCGTTGTCTGATCCCAGGGCTTGAGCGTGCGCAGGTCCACGATTTCTGCATCTACTTCGGCCAGCTGGCAAGCTTGCTCGCAGCGGTAAACCATAGCTCCCCAGGTTACCACCGTAAGGGCTTTGCCTGTGCGCACAATACGTGCTTTTCCGAAAGGCAGCACAAAGTTGTCGCCAGGATAAGGCCGACGCGCTCTTGAATCGTCCAGCAGTAGTCGGTGCTCAAAAAAAATCGTAGGATTAGGCGAGCGCATTGCGGCTCGGAGCAAACCCACCGCATCCTCGGCATTGGAGGGATAGGCTACCTGCCAGCCGATGGCATGCACCCATCGCACTTCATCGGAGACGCTGTGCCAAGGATCCCCTACTTTTGCAAATCCACCGGGCATGCGCACCACCATAGGCGCCGCAAAGCGGTTAGCTGTACGCCAGCGGATCGTCCCACAGTTGCTGAGCTGCTCGGTGGCCGGATCTGCGTATTTCCGAAACTGGATTTCGGCTACCGGCATTAGGCCAGCCAGCGCCATGCCTACAGCCCTTCCAACGATGCCTTCTTCCGAAAGGCTGGTGTCAAACACACGGGCTGGGCCAAATTCTTCCTGCAGTCCCAATGTAGCGGTGTGCACCCCGCCTTTTTGACCCACATCCTCTCCCAAAACCACCAGTCGAGGATTCAGGCGCAGCTCATAGGCAAGTGTGCGCCGAATGGCTTCAACCATCGTCAGGCGCGGCGCTGTAGGCTGCGGTCGATCGGTGCCCGTAGGCAGGTGCAGCCCTTCTGGAGCTATGCCTCCGGCCTGTTGCACTTCAAGCGCACCTTCTTTATCCCTTTCAGCAAACACGTAGCGCGTAATTTGCGATGCATCAGGCTCTGGCCGGCCTAGGGCAGCTTCAAGGGCCGCATCAACATCCTGCTGCACCTGCGCTACAAGCGCCTCCCATGCTTCCAAAGTCAGGTATGCCGGTACCATAAACCTGCGCAGCGCCGGCAAGGGATCTCGGGCAACCTCGGCAGCAAGTACTTCTTGCGACTTGTAAGCCTGATTGTCTTGCCCCGAATGCCCTGAAAGCCGCGGCACCGTTAGACGCAGCAGCGCCGGTCCATGGCCAGCACGCACGTAGGCTACCGCCTCATGCAGCAGACGCGCAGTCTCTTGTGGCTGCGTTCCCTCTCCATCGAGCACCTGAAGGTTCGTAAACGCGGCCAGATTCTGAGCAATGTTACCCCCAGGCGTCTGCAGCACACCCGGCACCGAAATGGCATAGCCGTTATCCTCAATGTAAAAAAGCACAGGCAAGCGCAGCGTGGTGGCAATCGTCAGAGCTGACCAAAAGCCCCCTGTAGCCACAGCCCCTTCACCACCATGGGCCACGGCAATCGCACCCTGATAGACCTCCTCTCCCAGCACTTCCGCTCGGTACCTAATGGCCTGCGCCCAACCCACCGCTGGCGTAAACTGCGCCCCTACGTCCCCAGCCATTGGCAGCACGGTAGGTCCCTGTCTTCCGGGCAGGTTACCAATAACACCCACGTCTCGACCATCGCTGTAGCCACCTGCCTTTGCCAGTGCTGCAGCCAACGCCTCTTCCAAAGAAACGCCTAACGCGAGCAAAAGCGGGCGCGCACGGTAATACGTGCTCACGCCATCTTTGGGATGGGTTAGAAGCATCCCCAAGATCACCTGAGACAGCTCATGACCTCGCGCCGAAAATTGATACCGCACGCGACGTTCCGGCATCAGCCGCTCCTCCTCCAGCGCATCCATCCGGCGAGAGGCCAACACCCAATAGGCCACACGCTTCCAATTCAGTTGCTTTGCACCCATGCCCAATACGCTCTCCCAAAGTGCTTCCAAGTGAACCTTTCTAGCCTACACCCCAAAGCTGGAAGCGCTTCTATAATAGCACAACTCGTCTTCTTCTTCAAGGTAACCCTTCCCAAAAGTATCCAGATAGGCTTTCCGTTTTCCTTGCTTCTTGGTAACTTAACTTTGGAACCGCTTTCAAGACTAAACTGCCATGGCCTACCGCTTTATCAACCTCGATTTCGACACGGGCGTAGCTATTTTGACCCTCAACCGGCCTGAGGTCCTGAACAGTTTTCATCGACCCATGGCCGAGGAAACGCTTCAGGCATTGCAGCAAGCAGCCGAGGAGGCCTCCGTGCGGGCTATAGTGCTCACCGGCGCTGGGCGAGCTTTTTGTGCTGGACAGGACCTGCAGGCTGTGCTTCCCCATAAAGGCGCAGCAGCTCCAGACTTGGGCGAAATCGTGCGCACGCAGTACAACCCTATGATCCGCCTCATTCGCCATACCGAAAAGCCTTTCGTAGCTGCCGTCAATGGCACTGCGGCCGGCGCTGGTGCCAACATCGCACTGGCCTGCGACTTTGTCGTAGCTGCTGAAAATGCGACGTTTATACAGGCATTTGCGCGCATTGGTCTCATTCCTGACAGCGGCGGCACCTTTATGCTTCCCCGACTGGTGGGCTTGGCCCGGGCCACTGCATGCATGATGCTAGCCGACAAAGTGTCTGCTGCTGAAGCCTATGCACTAGGAATGATTTACCAGGTCTGCCCACCCGATAAACTGATGGAAGAAGCCATGCAACTGGCCCGTCGGTTGGCTGCCCTGCCTACGCAGGCACTGGGCTTAATCAAACGCGCACTCAATCAGTCTTTTGTAAACTCCTTAGATGCCCAGCTTGAGCTGGAAGCCCAGCTGCAAGGCGAGGCTGGTCGCACAGCAGATTATCAGGAAGGCGTGGCAGCCTTTTTGGAAAAACGCATGCCGGCTTTTCAAGGCAAGTAGCTAGATGTCCTCCTCTTTGCCAACAATAGGCGTTATCGGTGCTGGCACCATGGGGCGCGGAATTGCCCAGGTAGCGGCAAGCTCAGGGCACCCGGTCTTGCTCTACGACATCCGCCCACAGGCACTGGAAGAGGCCCAGCAACATCTCGAACGCATCCTGCATCGCCTGGTCGAAAAAGGCCAACTTGCCCCTGCCCAAGCAGCTGAAACGCTACGCCGCATTACGTTTTTGAGCGACAGTTTGGAGCCGTTCCGTTCGTGCAGCCTGCTGATTGAAGCGATCGCCGAAGACTTGGCAGCCAAGCAGACGCTTTTTGCACAATTAGAGCGATGGACAGCAGCTGAGGCTCTCTTGGCAACCAATACTTCGTCGCTTTCGGTTACGGCCATTGCTGCGGCTTGCCGTCATCCAGAACGTGTGCTTGGCTTGCATTTTTTTAACCCCGCTCCCCTCATGCCCCTTGTCGAGGTCGTGCCGGGCCTTGCTACAACCTCTGAAGTGATCGAGCGCGCCTATACCCTCATGGAAAGCTGGGGAAAGGTCCCGGTTATTGCGCGCGACACGCCAGGCTTTATCGTCAACCGCATTGCTCGACCCTTTTACGGCGAAGCTCTACGCCTACTTGAAGAAGGCGTAGCCGACGTACCCACAATAGATTGGGCCCTCTGCACCTTTGGTGGTTTTCGCATGGGGCCATTTGCCCTCATGGACCTCATCGGCAACGACATCAACTACAAGGTAACCGAAACGCTTTGGAAAGCCTTCTTTTATGAGCCGCGCTACCGGCCTTCCTTTATGCAGCAACGCCTCGTTGAGGCCGGAAGACTAGGCCGAAAAACCGGGAGGGGATTTTACGACTACCGAGAAGGCGCCCAAAACCCACCGCCTACTACCGATGCAAAACTAGGGCAACAAATTTTTGAGCGTGTGCTGGCCATGCTGATCAACGAGGCCGTCGATGCGGTTTTCTGGCGCATAGCTTCGCCAACCGACATTGACCGGGCCATGATTTTAGGCGTAAACTACCCCAAAGGTCTGCTGCACTGGGCCGAAGAGCTGGGACTAGCAACGGTGCTGCACTGGATGGAGACGCTCTACGCAACCTATCGAGAAGAGCGCTACCGGCCTAGTCCCCTATGGCAACAAATGCTGCAACAAGGCCGCCGTTTTTTTGAAGAAACGCCTTAATAACCATCCCTTACTCGCACATGAACCGTCCTGCAGGCGATTTAGCAGCCCAGCAACAAGCCGAACGCATCGTGTCCCAAATGATGGCCCATGACGCGTTTAGTCAATGGTTGGGGATTGAAGTGGTGTCGGTTGCTCCAGGTCGCAGCGTTGTACGCATGACCGTACGCGAGGAAATGCTAAACGGCTTTTCCGTAGCGCATGGGGGCATTGCCTATGCCCTGGCCGACAGTGCCCTAGCTTTTGCCTCGAACTCCTGCGGACTGGTAACCCTGACGTTGGAAAGCACGGTCTTTTATGCCCAAGCAGTCCATGTAGGCGAAGTACTGACCGCCGTAGCCGAGGAGGTCTCCAGCGGCCACCGCATGGCCCTCTACGACGTGGTCATCACCCGAGCCGACGGCAGCCGCGTCGCCTTTGTCCGCGGCACCGTGTACCGCACGAAACAGCCGCACCAATAAACCGTTTGTTCTTTCCGGAAGCGCTTTTACATCCAGCAATGTCCCAAGCTTACATTGTCGACGGCGTACGCACGCCTATTGGACGCCTAGGGGGCGCATTGGCAACCGTACGGGCCGACGATCTGGCCGCCCACGTGCTACGAGCTTTGCTCCACCGACATCCACAAATCGATCCTGCTGCCATCAACGACGTGTACTTGGGCTGCGCCAACCAAGCTGGTGAAGATAACCGCAACATAGCCCGAATGGCCCTGTTGCTGGCGGGCTTACCCCCCAGCGTACCTGGGGTAACCATCAACCGACTGTGCGCCTCAGGCATGAGTGCTGTTGTGGAAGCCGCGCGAGCTATTTGCTTAGGTGAAGGGGACCTCTACCTGGCGGGCGGCATCGAGCACATGACGCGCGCCCCGTTTGTACTTTCCAAAGCTAGCCAGCCCTTTGGACGCGACGTAGCGCTCTACGACACCACCTTGGGCTGGCGCTTCGTACACCCCGAAATCGAGGCACGCTACGGCGCCGAATCCATGGGAGAAACGGCTGAAAACCTGGTTGAACGGTACGGCATCTCTCGTGAGGCCCAAGACTGGTTTGCCTACTGCTCTCATCAGAAAGCAGCAGCTGCCCAAAAGCGCGGCCGCCTGGCCTTAGAGATCGTGCCGGTTGAAGCTCCCCAGCCTAAAGCACCCCCTCGGCGCGTCGTAGACGACGAGCACATCCGGGCAGATACTACGCCGAAGGTCCTGGCCCAGCTACCACCTGCATTTCGGCCCAACGGTACCGTCACTGCCGGTAATGCCTCGGGGCTTAACGACGGGGCGTGCGCCCTGCTCCTGGCTTCTGAAAACGCCCTTCGACGCTTCAACCTAACCCCCAAAGCCCGGCTTGTAAGCAGCGCTGTCGTTGGCGTTGAACCCAGGTTCATGGGGATTGGACCTGTAGAAGCCAGCCGCCGCGCACTTGCACGCGCCGGCCTAAACTTTGACGACCTAGACCTTATTGAGCTCAACGAAGCTTTTGCTGCTCAGGTCCTGGCTTGCTTGCAGGAGTGGGGGCTGGCTGCCGAAGACCCCCGTCTGAATCCGAATGGCGGCGCTATTGCCTTAGGCCACCCTCTAGGCATGACTGGGGCTCGCCTGATCTTAACCGCAACGATCGAACTGGAGCAGCGCCAAGCCCGCTATGGACTCTGCACGCTTTGCGTAGGCGTCGGCCAAGGCATGGCCATCGTAATGGAACGCATCTAACCTCTAAGCTACCTGCTACACTCCATGGATACGACCCTCTACCTCGGTAAAATTCAAAGTTTTGCCCAAGGACACTGGCATACGCCGCAAACCACAGGCCGCCCTGTTTACCACGCGGTTACGGGTGAACCCATCGCGGAAATCTCCAGCGAAGGGCTAGATTTCAAAGGCATGTTAGACTATGCCCGAACGGTTGGGGGCCCTAACCTACGCAGCATGACGTTTCACGAACGGGCCCGTATGCTTAAAGCCCTGGCGCTTTACCTCTCAGAACGCAAAGCCGCATTTTATGAAATTGCTCAAGCCACGGGAGCTACCCGGCAGGATGCCTGGCTCGACATTGACGGGGGGATCGGTACCTTTTTCGTTTATGCCAGCAAAGGTCGCCGTGAGCTGCCTAACGAGCACTTTCTGCTAGAGGGCGAGCCCGAAACCATCTCGCGAGGTGGCACTTTCCTAGGCCACCACCTGCTGGTACCCCTTGAAGGCGTCGCTGTGCACATCAACGCGTTTAACTTTCCATGTTGGGGTATGCTTGAAAAGCTTGCCCCTACGCTTTTGGCGGGCATGCCCGCGATTGTCAAGCCCGCTTCGGTCACGGCCTACGTGGCCGAGCGTATTGTGCGTGCCATGCTAGACTCTGGACTGTTGCCTGAAGGGGCCTTGCAGCTCATCTGCGGCAGTGTGGGGGATTTATTTGATCACCTGACGGGCCAGGATGTGGTTACGTTTACTGGGTCGGCCGAAACAGGTCTGCGTCTCAAAAGCCACCCCACCGTGCTGCGAGAGGCTGTCCGTTTTAACCTGGAAGCCGACTCGCTCAATTTCTCTATGCTTGGCCCAGACGTCACGCCAGACCTGCCGGAGTTTGAGCTTTTCATCCAGGAAGTCATCCGAGAAATGACAATTAAAGCTGGTCAGCGCTGCACCGCAATCCGACGTACACTGGTGCCGGCGGAAAAAATAGATGCAGTGCTGGAAGCGCTATCGGAGCGCCTACGACAAGTGATCGTGGGCAACCCTGCTCATGAGCGCGTCCAGATGGGTCCGCTGGTAAGCCGCGACCAGGTAGCCGAAGTCCGCTCGCGCCTAGAAGTGCTAGCCGAAGCAGGAGAACTGCTTTGCGGTGGCGGGCAAGACGGATTTCAGGTTGTTGGAGCTGATCCCAATCGCGGGGCTTTCTTTCCCCCAACGCTGCTCTACTGCGCCCGTCCTTTCGAACATGCGGCTCCCCACACGGTGGAGGCCTTTGGGCCAGTAAACACGGTCATGCCTTACCAGGACCTAGACGAAGCCATTCGCCTGGCCAAAATGGGCCGGGGCAGCTTAGTAGGATCCCTCATTACCACCGATCCTGAGATCGCGCGCACCGTTGTGCTGGGCACCGCTGCCTACCATGGGCGCCTGCTGGTACTCAACCGTGAATGCGCTCGAGAAAACACGGGGCACGGTGCTCCCCTGCCCCACCTGGTGCACGGCGGCCCCGGACGTGCCGGCGGTGGCGAAGAGCTAGGAGGCCTCCGCGGTCTATTACGCTACATGCAACGCACTGCCCTGCAAGGCGCCCCCACCATGCTCACCGCAATCTGCAAAGAATGGATGCCTGGAGCTGCACAGCCAACTTCCGAAGTGCATCCCTTCCGAAAATATTTTGAGGACCTCACCATTGGCGAAACGCTAACCACTGCCCGGCGCACCGTTACCGAAGCCGACGTGGTCAACTTTGCCGGCATCAGTGGCGACTTTTTCTATGCCCATATGGACGAGCTGGCCGCTTGTGAAAGCCCGATCTTTCAAGGGCGCGTGGCGCACGGCTACTTTGTGCTGTCAGCAGCAGCTGGCCTATTTGTCGATCCCCGCCCAGGGCCAGTGCTAGCCAACTATGGCCTTGAAAACCTGCGCTTTACCAAACCCGTCAGACCAGGCGATACCATCCAAGCTAAGCTCACCGTGAAAAAGAAAATCCCACGCGAAGGCGATCCCCCCAGCGGCATTGTTGTCTGGCATGTGGACGTCCTCAATCAGCACCAAGAAGTGGTGGCAAGTTACGACATTCTCACCCTTGTTGCCCTACGGCCTAATGCGGCTACTGCATAGCAACAGAACCGAATCGCTTTCGCAACGTAAACATTTCGTGAACACTGAAGCGGCGCACTCATGCCGGAACGCTACGAGACGTTCGACGATCTGGGCACGCTGCACCACATCCGCTACCAGGTTGCATGGACGGTTGCCCTTACGCTAATAGGTCTGGTAAGCGGATTGGTACTGCTGGGGCTTACGCGTCAACACACCCCAGCCGATTTGCTAATTGCCGGTCTGCTCTGCATCAGTTGGGGCATACTGGCCGCGTGGGCAGCCTTGCGCCTCCACCGGCTACAACAACTCTTTTGGCGCATCACGTTTTCTGACACAGCAATCACCGGCTACGACTACAGCCGTCACGCCCACACGATCGGGTGGCATGCCATAGAACGTTTGGAACTCACGGATCAGGATTTACGCCTGCATACCGAAAATGGCCGCCAGTTGATTATCCCAAACTATCATGCCGCTTTTCCCGTTTTAGGTCGAATCTTGATCGACTGGGCAGAACGCACAGGATGCCCGCTATACTTGAATGGCCAACCTTTTGAAGCAATTAATATCCGTAGCTTTCTAGCTTTACCACCCGATATTACATTGCCGGCCGACTCGGCCAGTACTTCTTGAGCGCATTTCAAAAACAGGTGAGAACGGTCGCTGTGGTGCAGCGTTGTGCTTTACCAAACAAAGACACGGTAGCGCCTATGCGGGTTGTTTGGCTAGGAAGTGGTCTGGTGTGCACTGGTTTGGGCTTTCTTGGGATTATCCTGCCCATTGTGCCAGCCACACCCTTTTTCTTGCTGGCTGCTTATGCTTTTGCCCGTAGCAGCCCACGTCTAGAACAGTGGCTGCTGGATCTACCTCGCGTTGGGCCATCCATTCGTGCCTACCGTGCCGGCTTGGGCATCCCGCGCCGCACCAAGCGCTGGGCTACCCTAATCATTGTACTTTCGCTGATGTTCAGCACTTGGCGCCTGCCGATCCTGGAAGCTAAGCTCCTGGTACTAGCCTTGGGAGCTGTAGGTCTTTGGTACATCTATCGACGCGTACCCACCCGCGAAGACGTTTTGGCCCAAGGTGCGCGTAGTCACGAGGGCTAAACCCCAAGGCTAATACCAGCCCTCAAGCGCAGATCGCAGATTTACGATACATGCATCTTGTGCAGCAACCTGCTTTAGCGTTTGCGTAAAATGGGTTTTCCAACCCGGAAAATCCATTTCATCCCATAGCGTATTGTGCCAGAGTGCCACGCACAGGCCGCCATAACGGCGGCAGTTAGTCAGCAGCGCATCCGTAACCTGAATCGCTTCAGGTAGGCTCAGCCCACGTCGAACAAACAGCGTTGACTCCATCATAGCTAAGGGAAACTCCCAAAGCGGCAGTGGGGCATTGGCCTCGATGTCAAAAAGTTGAAAAGGCAAGCAGGTACCGTGCCGAAATCCTTCATGCTCAGCCCAACCCAAAGAACTATCAATCCGAAACCCAGCAGCAGCAAGCAGCCGAGGAGTGGTGGGGGTAATCCAGCGCAAGTAATGCGTACGCACCGAAACGAGCGGTTGCTGCAGCCTCTGCGCAAGTCGCTCTTGTTCTCGAAACAGGTGCTTAGCATGCGTTGCAGCATGATAGCTAGGATGTAAGCCCACTTCCATACCCGCTGCTTCAAGCCGATGCAGCCAATTTTGCAGGTGTCGATCTATCTCATAAGGGACATCATAAGCGCTGGTCGCACCGGCTTTCAAAAAAAATGTAGCGCTACCTAGGGGCTGCACTTGTTCCATCATGCCAATCAGGGCTTTGCGGAAAGGATCTTGCCCGCCCAGCCATGACTGGAGCACCTTGAAGGCGCGCCGGAGTCGCCTAGAAATAGGTTGTTGCAATTGACCGCGCAGCAAATACCCCCAAAACTCGCGGTATAGCATGCCGGGTCGCCATTTACGCACGTAGTCGATATCGAACGTTGGGCAAAATGCCCAGCGATGTCCACGCCAGCGGCGCACGCGCAGCGGTAGACCGTGTTGAGCGAGCTGGATTGCCAATGCCATGCGCGTCGCCTCGACAGGCGGTTGCGTAGCCAAACCCAGCATGGCTTGCAGCGAGTCGGCATAGCGCACGCGACCATGCACGTCGCGCGGCCGCAGGACATACTCCTGCCATCCTGAAAGCCAGAAAAACGCAGAGGCTATTGGATCTGCCGCGCCATCGGGACTTCCGAACAACACAGGCCAGCGCCCTGCCCCAGCGTGCTGCCAGCGTACCCTGCGGGCATCGTAGGGCTGGTAGCCGGCAAAATAGGCCAAGGTAGTTTCATGCAACGCAACGCTGATTACACCTTTAGGCCAGCTGTTGCCCTCCGGCCCATAGTACAAACCCTGGCCAAGCGCGCGAAGCGTATCCCGATCGACCCAGCGTGGGGCCAATCCCAGAGGCAACAGCAGCATGCGAAGGGCATAAGCGGCCTTGGGCAACCAAGCATCTGGCCCTTCAACGCAGCAGGGCAGATAACCGACAGTGGGCTTCGGATCGGGCCAAACGTTTGACATGCACCAAAGCGTGAAGCAAAGCTCAGCTCACCATTTGCTGCACCAGCCTAGGGACGGCCTGGAGAGCCTCGGGCAGTTTGTCAGGCATTCGCCCACCGGCTGTAGCCAGCGTCGGCCGCCCACCCCCTCCTCCACCCACAATGCGCGCCACTTCGCCCACCAAGCGTCCAGCCTCTAGACCGCGCCCCACCACATCGTCGGTTACGGCTGCAGCCAGATAGACTTTGTGGCCTTCTGGATCAACTGTTCCCAGCACGGCCACACCTTCACGGCCAAGCTGATCTCTAAGCGCCTGCGCTAGCTCGCGCAGCTCGTCCATAGAAGTCGGCGGGAGCTGACCGGTGACCACCCGCACACCATCCACACGGTGGGCTGCTTCAACCAATGCAGCCAATCGCATCTGCTGCTGCTCGCGCCGCAGCGCCGCTAACGCTTTTTCTAAACGCCGCTGCTCTTCCAGCAGTGCTGCAATTTCATCGGCCAAGGGGCGCTGCAAGCTTTTAAACTGCTCGCGTGACCGCTCCAGTTCTTCAAGCTGCCGGTTAATCCAAGCTAAAGCATCCTGGCCAGCTAAAGCCTCTATGCGTCGAATGCCGGAAGCAACTGAGCCTTCGGAGACGATACGCAACACACCCAACTCCCCAGTGGCTGCCACATGCGTACCGCCGCAGAGTTCTACGGAAAAGTTGGGGTCAAACGTAATTACGCGCACCCGGTCACCGTACTTTTCGCCAAAGAGCGCCATAGCCCCCCGCGCGATAGCTTCGGCATACGGGACGTCGCGCTCTTCGATGCGGGGCACGTTGCGCTGAATTACTTCGTTTACGCGGGCTTCAATCCGGCGTAGCAACTCGGGGGTTACGCGCTCAAAGTGGCTGAAGTCAAACCGCAAGCGGTCGGGAGCCACCAGCGAGCCTTTTTGCTGCACGTGGGTTCCTAAAATTTCACGTAATGCGGCATGCAGCAAATGCGTAGCCGTATGGTGCTTCTGAATGCGCTCGCGCCGAGCGACATCGACCACTGCTTCAACCGGGGCATCCAAAGCAGCTGGGAGCCGGTCTACCACGTGCACGATGTGGCCTGTTTGTTTCTGCGTATCCAGCACATGCAGGGTTTCCTCACCCACACGCAGCAAGCCGGTGTCGCCTACCTGCCCGCCACTTTCTGCGTAGAAAGGCGTTTGGTCCAGTACCAGTTCGTATCGAAGTCCTTCAGGCGTCTTAAGGGTACGTACAGCTCGGATGCGTGCTTTGTCTACGCGGGTTGTGTCGTATCCTACAAAAACCGAGTCTTCCCCATCACTGATGCGTTGCCATCCGGCGGCTTCTTCATCGGCCGGGAGCCCTGCAATCCCAAAGGTAGAAGCTGCGCGTGCCCGTTCGCGTTGGCGATGCATGAGCGCTTCATACTGTGCCATATCCACACCTAGCCCCTCTTCACGGGCCATCAGTTGCGTCAAATCGACCGGGAAGCCGTAAGTGTCATGCAAAAGAAAAGCCAGTTCACCAGGCACATTCTTTTCAGCAGCGCTCTTTAGAAAGGCCGCGACAGCAGCCTGGCGATCGGTTGTTCCATAGGCCTTCTCCAGCAGGTCAAGCGCCGGACCATCGCGCAGCAGCTCAGTCCGGACGACCTCAAGCGGCTGACCCTCAGCCGTTGCTTTAAGATAAGGGATTAACCGCTCAAAAAATGCTAGTCCAGTGCCTAGTGTGGCCAAGAAGCTCTCCTCCTCAGCCCGAATGACGCGCTCTATGTACGTACGGTGGCGTTCAACTTCTGGGAAAACGCGCCCCATCTTGTGTGCCAGGGGTTCGACAAGCTGGTATAGAAAAGGCTCCCGAAACGCCAGTATCTGATAGCCGTAGCGAACGGCACGACGCAAAAGTCGCCGAATAACGTAGCCGCGGCCAGCCGGGCCAGGGACTACCCCATCGGCAATCGCAAACGCAATGGCGCGGATATGATCCGCCACCACGCGCAATGCTACGCGCACCCGCTCACGCTCCCGATCGTCTGCTATGCGAAGATCGTCGTAGCCGCGCACGTCTTCCCGCGGTGAAAGCTGTGCAGCCCGCTCTAGCAGTGGGGCAAACAGGTCAGTGTCGTAGTTCGACGTCTTGCCCTGAAGCACCGCCACAATGCGCTCCAGCCCCATGCCGGTATCGACATGCTTGGCCTTAAGTGGCTCTAGGCGACCATCAGGCAGGGCATTGTACTGGATGAATACCAGGTTCCAGATTTCCATCACCCGCGGATCCCCCGCGTTAACCAATGCAATACCCGGTAGACGACGCCGCTCTTCTTCAGGCCTAAGGTCGATGTGAATCTCACTGCACGGACCGCAGGGCCCGGTATCGCCCATCATCCAGAAGTTGTCCTTGGTTGGGCAAAATTTGATGTGTGTGGGATCGATCGAAGTCTCCGTCTTCCAAAGCTCAGCTGCCTCAATATCGGGCTCTAAACCCAAAGCCTCATCCCCTTCATGAACCGTAGCATAGAGCCGGTCAGGATCTAAGCCCCAGCGTTCAACAAGCAATTCCCAAGCCCAGCGGATAGCTTCCCGCTTGAAGTAGTCGCCAAAGCTCCAGTTACCCAGCATCTCGAAGAAGGTGTGGTGGTAGGTGTCGTGCCCCACCTCTTCAAGATCGTTGTGCTTTCCCGAAACCCGCAGGCATTTCTGCGTATCGGCAGCGCGCTTATAGGGCCGGCTACCCGTGCCTAGAAACACATCCTTGAACTGGTTCATCCCCGCGTTTGTAAATAGCAGCGTGGGATCGTTCTGCGGCACTAACGGCGCGCTAGGGACAATTTCATGGCCCTTTTCGCGGAAAAAGTCCAAAAACGACTGGCGAATCTGCTCGGAGGATTTATAGGTGCTCATGGGCAAGTTAACGCTCCTATAGGTCAACTTTCCTTTTAGGACAGCAAGAAACGCTGCATTTGCCGGCCAGGTGCCCGCTGTTCAAAACTACGTTCATTGCGGCAATGAGCCTAAACACGAAAAGCGGGTGACACATAGGGGGAATTTCGCACAAAAAAACGCCAGGGCAGGTCGTTACCACGGGAGAGGCCAATCCGACCTGATGTCGCTACAAGGGCATCGGACACAGGCTCACCAGCTGCAAAATACAAAGGTGGACAGGTCAATGGCCTGCGGTGATAGCGGCCATCGATGTCAAAAGCCATCGTCAGGCGCCCCGGCCCCCCGGTGAGCTCATGCGGACGGCGCGCACGCGGCCGCTGCTTCTGCATAAATGTTAGCCCTTCCAGGGGCTCCACAGCCCGAATAAGCACAGCGCCACCCACACCTTCAGGTTCAGTGACCACATTCAGTAGCCAGTACATACCGTAGTTTAGGTATACATAGGCTGTCCCCGGCGGCGCAAACAGATCATAGGCACGCCCCTGGGGCCGCACCTGACCCGTCTCCGGGTCCACCAAACGCCACCCATGAAAAGCAGGATCATCCTGGCGATAAGCCTCAGTCTCTACAATACGTCCTACCAGACGCACGCCACAGGGATGCTCATGCACCAACCATCGCCCCAATAAGTCGCGGGCTACTTCGAGCGTTGGACGCGCAAAAAACGTATCCGACAGCCGCTCCATGGCTGATTTGTCCAACATATTGACTAATTCAATCTGCACGCCTAAACTATGTATGCACCATGCAGCCGATCTTATGCTTCGCCAATTGATCGTTCTTGTCGTAGGGTGTTTTGCAGTCCTGACGGTGCTGGCCCAGCCTTCGGACTGGTCAACGCTGTTTGTCCAGGCCATGCGCCTCAAGGATGCCGGGCAATTTGACCAAGCCGCACCGCTAGCTGAGCAAGCGTTGGTGCTGGCACAGGCCCAATACGGGCCCGAAAACCGAAGTGTCGGCTTGGTACTCAACCTTTTGGGCATCATTTATACCGAGCAAGGAAGATACGCAGAAGCCGAGGTCTTTCTCGAGCGTGCGCTAAGGATCTACGGGAAATGGTTTGGAGAGACATCGCCCGAGCGGGCTGGTGTATTAAATAACCTGGGGCGCCTTTATTTCAAGTGGGGACGCTACGCGCATGCCGAAGCAATACTGCAGCAAGCGCTGGCATTTTTTGAGCAGGCTTACGGGCCCCATAGTCACCGCTTGCGCTACTCTTTAGAAAGGTTGTCCGAAGTCTACCAAGCCATGGGGCGCATCGAAGAAGCCCGGCGTTATGCCGAGCGGGCAGCGCAACTTCCGCCGCCCCCACAGGCATCGCAGCCGTAGCTACCTTAGGCGCTCAAGGGCCATAGCGGTGCTACCGCCCATACCATGGCAAATCGCGGCCAGACCAAACGTTTTGTCGTGTTGGCGCAGCGCGTGTACAAGCGTTACGAGAATGCGTGCTCCCGAACAACCGATCGGATGGCCCAGCGCAATAGCCCCACCGTGCACGTTGAGTTTTTCATAGGGCACGCCCAGCAGTCGATGAAACAAGATATTGTTTAGCGCAAAGGCCTCGTTGTTTTCGAACAGGTCGAAGTCCTCTACATTGCGCCCAATGCGACCCAGCAGTCGACGTACGGCAGGCACCGGCGCTTCTGGAAAACGCCAAGGTTCTCCAGCAGCCCAGCACCCCCCTAGCAGCCGGGCTATGGGCTTCAGCCCATAGCGTTCAACAGCCGCTCGGCTAGCCAGCAGAAGCGCCGCGGCACCATCGCTAAGCTGACTGCTGTTGCCGGCCGTAAGTACGCCATCGGGTTTAAAGACCGGGCGCAGTGCCGCTAGCGCCTCGCGCGTCGTGTCTGGTCGGATGCCTTCGTCCCGATCGAGCATTTTTGTTTCACGGCCTTCGCGGTACGTAAGCGGGACGATCTCTTCCGCAAACGCACAGCGAGCTGTTGCCTCAGCCGCCCGCTGGTGCGACATCAAAGCGATTTCGTCCAGGGCTTCCCGGGGAACGCCATGTTCGGCAGCTAGACGTTCGGCCTGCTCACCCATGGCCTCACCGCTCAGGGGATCTGTCAGGCCGTCATAAAGCAGCAAATCGACAAGTTGCTCTGGAGCCCCGAGCAGAAATTTGTATCCCCAACGTGCCCGAGCCGAAAGGTAAAATCCAGCACCTGACATCGACTCCACGCCACCAGCCAGTAGTAAATCGGCTTCTCCAGCCCGGATCATCGTGGCAGCAGTTAAAACACTCATCATACCCGAGGCGCAAACCATATCAACGGCCAGCCCATCTACTGCTTCTGGAATGCCTGCTTTAAGCGCAGCTTGGCGTGGAATGAGCTGGCCATGCCCACCACGCAGCACATTACCGAAGATGTAGCCATCTAGAGCCTCACCTGCTACACCCGCTCGGGCTAAAGCAGCTTTCATCACCTGAGCAGCCAGCTCAGCAGGACTGTAACTTTTTAAAGCGCCACCAAACTTTCCAATCGGCGTGCGTACGGCAGCAACGATATAGACTTCTTGCATAACTTGCCACGTCATTTGGAAGCGGTTTCAAAACACGACCTAAACCGTTCTCTCTTACAGCTTGTTTCTCTTAAGCGCAGATCTTGGCCCTGCTGTGCGCCCACACCTGCCTAAAATACTAGAGGCCAGATGACCCACAGTTATTTGCTTTGAAAACTAGCCCAAAGCCAACCTCAGGCACAGGCGCTACTAAACGAAGCCGGTGCCCATACGCAATAGCACCACAATGCGTGGGGCAAACGCAGCTCACCTGAAGAGAGGAATCTTGTGTCTCGCTGTTATTTTAGCGCGTACGGCGCAGATAAGCGACCCCTCAGGTCTTTCTTAGCCAAGAAGGCCCAGCAGTAACTGGGCCTTCTTGTTTAGACGTTTGCGCTTTAGACGTCCAGTCGTTTCACATCGACTGCCTGCAAACCCTTTGGTGTGCGACGAATTTCAAAGCTAAGCCGCTCACCTTTGCGCAATTCTTCTCCGTAGCCCAGGCCGACTACCGCACTTCGATGTACAAAGACATCTTCCCCCCCATTCTCTTGTTGGATGAAACCATAACCCTTCTCGGCGCTGAACCATTTGACAATACCCCGAGGCATAACCTAAACCTGTACTGGGGCCGGGAGTCCTTCGCCCCGCAAAGCCAGAAGTGCGATGCAGTCAACGACGGGCAACCGGCCGGTGGAACAATACTGTGAACAGAAAACTGCAACAGTTAGTTTGCCTTATGGTTCCTTGCAACAGCTGTTTTGATGCTTGGAAACGTACGCATTGGCACTTCTGGCTGGGCTTACCGGCACTGGCGGGGCGTGTTGTATCCCACCCAGCTCCCCCCGCGCCAATGGTTATCCTACTACGCTCAGGAATTCACAACGGTCGAGGTCAACAGCACATTTTACCATATACCCCAACCGACCACCGTGGCCCACTGGTGCAGCCAGGTACCCGAAGCCTTTCAGTTTGCCCTTAAGGTCAACCGACGCGTTACCCACCAACACCGTCTTCTGGATTGTGCCGACGTGCTTAAGGCTTTTTTTCAGGCCATTGATCCGCTAAAGACCAACCTTGCGCCTTTGCTGTACCAATTGCCTCCCAGCTTGCAGTGCGACCTCAAGCGCCTTGAAACGTTTGCCAGCCAGCTCCCTACCGACTGGCTTCATGCCTTTGAGTTTCGTCACCCAAGCTGGTTCACCCCAGCCGTGCACGCGCTACTGCACCAACATGGCCTTATTTTCTGTGTGCACGATTGGGCACGTATGGAGGTACCTTCTTGGGCCACCGGACCTGCTGTCTACGTGCGGCTGCACGGCACCACCGGTCGTTATGCAGGAGGCTACGACAAGGCCGCACTGGCACTATGGGCTGAACGCATCCGCCACTGGCAAGCCGAAGGAAAAGCTGTGTACATCTACTTCAACAACGACATCGGTGGCCACGCCATACATAATGCCCGCACTTTAAAAGCCCTTTTGACGGCTGGTTGACGTCACCCATGGGCTCTAGTTTACAGCGTCCGCGCTAACGCAATGATCGTTAAGGCACTGGCCGCAATTGAAGCAATATCGGTCAACGTTTTGCCTACGTCAAACGTTATCTGGCGTTTTTCCTCTGGAGGTCTGCGTACTACCTCGATGCGTGCCCCTTCGTCGACGACTGGGTCACGCTGAAACCACCCCTTCAAGCCTAAATACACCGGATAGGTTGCGCCGTTAGCCTGGGTGACCAGAATCACCCGCGAATCTTCGTCCAGGCCACCCGCGCGCTCAATGTAATACCCCACCCGCCGGCCAGGAATATATTTGATTAAACCAGGTCGGCGAACATTGCCGTCTACCAGTACGGTGCCTGGCTTAAGCGGGACGCGTATTTCATCGCCCGGCAATAGCACCACATTATGGCGCGGGTCGCGGCGTAGTGCGCGCTCCATATCCACCACCACAGGCAGCCCATTCCGCAACAGCTGCGCCCCTTTTAGGTAGCCTGTCGGCAAAACGCCACCAGCCCGCTCTAGCACATCGGCAAGCGTTTCGTTTTCCCTTAAAATCGTATAGCTGCCCGGATAGCGGACCTCGCCGCTAACCGTAACCGTTTGCTGCGGCCGAAACAGGGGGTTGCTCCGGATATAAACGCGGTCACGGTGTTCCAAACGAAACTTACGTGCGCCTTGTAAGGCTTGCGCCGTGTCATCTAAAGCAAAAGAGACCGCCTCTACATCGCGGAGCCCTTCGGCCATAGGCACTTGAAGCCGCACGGCCAGGACTTCGGTGTTGCTCGACGCTAAGTCACGAGGCAGCCGTGTGACTTCAGCCCAGTCAAGCAGCGCATCTTCGGTAAACCCACCGGCCTGGACGATCAAGTCCTCCAGCGTCATGTTTTCCTGCAAACGATAGGTCCCTGGCCGCTTCACGGAGCCACTGATCGTGACAAACTTATCCCGGATTTCTTGCAGGTCGACCGCATAGACGTGAATACTATCTCCTGGCGCTAGTAAAGCCTTCCCTGCTCCCTCATTACGAAGCGCCTCGGCCAAATCAAAAGCAATGATGATCTCTCCTGTACCATGCGGCACTTTACGAATGAGGTCAGCGCGCTCAAGATAGACCTCCTTGCGGAATTCTTCATCGAACAGCCCGCCACCTAGGAAAAGCAAGTCATAGACGGTCATGCTGTCGCGCCAAACGTAAAAACCAGGACGACGCACTTTGCCACCGATAGCAACGGTACGTGGGGCATTAAGCTCCAACTCAGAATACACGTGCAGTCGGTCTCCCGGCTGTAGGGGCAAGTTGTGCGCCGGGTCTCCTAGCATAATGCGGGAGAGGTCCAACGAGAACATGCGCTCGATGAGGGCCAGCGTATCCGTCGTGTCGTTTGCTATCGGTCCCCACTCCTGGAGAAAGCGCGAAGGCGGCCGCTCAGCTGGGTTTTGTTTAAAGCGAATGAGCTGAACGCGCCCTTCGTACACATCGCTGGTGACCCCTCCAGCGCGCTCAATCAGATCGCGCACCGTGCGCACCTGGGTATCGATTTCATAAAGTCCGGGATGGCGCACCGCACCACCGATATGTACCGCATTGCGGTTTACCTCAAGCACCGACAGCACCTCAACCCGGTCTCCGTCGTAGAGCGGCACACTCCGAAGTCCATCGAGCACACCATCAAGCGGAATCGTGATCACCTCGCGTACAATAGAAGGATCTAAGCGCTGGGCTGGTGGAATAATGCGCTCGACGCGGACGTACTGTGTAAAGGCTTCTGGTTTTAGCCCAGCTGCAAACTGAATGAGCTCGCGCAGGCCTTCGGTATCTTTCAGTTCATAAATCGCTGGACGCCGCACTTGACCCCGAATGGCCACAGTTTTACCTCGCGGAGGCACAAAAAGCTGGTCATTGTTTTGCAAGCGCACATCTTCACGCCCCTCGCCGCGCAATAGGTAGTCGTAGAGATCTACTTGGGCGATCGTTCGTCCATTGCGGACGACGCGCACCTCGCGCAAAGAGCCAGAAAGCTTAGGTCCCCCAACAGCATAGAGCGCCTGAAAAACGGTCGACTGGCTGGCAATGACATATCCACCGGGCTGCTTGACCTCACCAAGGGCATAAATATACACAGGCTGCAGACGCGTTACGGTAAGATCCATAAAGACGGTAGGGGGGTCTTCGAGTAGGCCTGCATAGCTCCGCGCAAGCCAACGCTTGAGCTCTTGGCGCAGCTGCTCAAGCCGTTTACCAGCAGCCATAAACTGACCCACGTTGGGCACAAAGATGCGGCCTTCCCGGTCAACGGTCAGGTCATAGGTAAATTCTGTAGCACCCCAGACGATCAAACGGAGTTCATCGCCTGGCCCCACCAAGTACTGGTCGTCGACTGGTCCCAGCTGATTGGGTTTAAAAGCATCGGGGATTTGCTCGAAAAGATCATAGCCAAAGTAAGCCAGCGTGTCGGGTTGCAGCGCAGGTCGGCGCAAGGTATCGCGACGGACACGCAAAGTATCGCGGCGGGCACGTAAGGTATCTGCTGGCCGCACTGGAATGGTATCCAAAGCAGCAGGAGCTACTCCTGGTGGTAAGGTCGCTGGCCGTAGGCCAGGTTGGGTCTCTTGACGCACCGCTTCCAGCAGGGCTTGGATTTGGCTTTCCGGAATACCCAACTCCCGAGCGCGCTGGGCAGCTTGTTCGGGATTAGACAGATCAATACCCAGCCGTTCAGCTTCCCGCCGCGCTTCTTCGGGAGTCAGCCCACGCCGGCGCAACTCTTCCCGAACCTGGGGAGGAATGTTCTGTGCGTTAAGCTGCTGCGGTACCAGTCCATAAAAACATACCAAAACAGCCCATCCGGTCAGCAGTTGCCGGCAGAACCAACGTGCACGCATCATCATTGCAAAATTTCCGAAAGGAGTAACGTACGCGCTGAAAAGAGATTCACCAGGAACGCGCCTTAAGATACAACGCTTTGTTCAAAGATTCGTCACAATGGGAAAAATCCTGTATAAAACTTCGCAAAAGCGTATATCGCTACGTGGACGTAAAACAGTTAAGCATACATGTTCTTTGCAAGAAACGCGTTTTTATTGGGGCCGTGTCTTGGTGGGAATCTGCATAAACGCTAGCGCTTCATTTAGGGCAAAACGGGTTCAAATGCTATCCCCAAGGGCTATCAAGACGTGCCTATGCGTTTAAGCTACAAATACCAGCAGCTGTTAGGCCATGAATACCCAGCATAAGCCAATTGGACGGTTACACGTGCTAACCGATTTTTACTTTCAGCAGCGCTATGGGCATGCTGAATTGGCCCGACTCGTAATTGAGGGAGGGGCCGACACGATCCAGTTCCGACAAAAATTCGGTAACGTTCGCCATAAGCTCTACGAAGCCCGGCGCACAGCTGCTGTCTGTCGCCAGGCCAGAATACCTTTGCTCATTGATGATCACCTGGAAATTGCGCTAGCTGTCGGAGCAGATGGGGTGCATTTAGGCCAGGAGGATTTCCCAATAGCCGAAGCCCGACGGCTTTTAGGTCCCTCAGCAATTATCGGCGCAACCGCTACCACCATTGAAGAGGCTGTGGAAGCCTGGCAGGCTGGAGCAGATTACATTGGGTTTGGCCCGGTTTTTCCTACAGCTTCAAAGGCTAACCCAGCATCGGTTAAAGGCCTTGAAGGATTGGCGGCCGTTTGTGCGGCGGTTCCCATACCGGTTATTGCCATTGCAGGCATCAATGTGCAGCGCGTTTGGGCTGTGCTGGAAGCCGGTGCTTATGGTGTTGCGGTGATGACAGCCATCACTACTGCCCCAGATCCACGCGCAGCCGCAGCCCAATTTCGGGCAGCGATTGAAGCCTTTTTGCAGCAACATCAAAGATGAACTTGAAAGCCCTTGGGGCGTTAAGCAAAAGCTATTATTTTGTGATTCACCACAAACTTATGTCCAGTCGCCGGGCTGTTCTGCAGTGTTTTCGTCGCCATAGGCGCTTTTTGCTCACCACGCACATTCGTCCCGATGGGGATGCGATCGGATCTGAGTTAGCTTTGGGGCAGCTGCTTGAAAAGCTGGGCTGCGCTGTGCGGATCATCAACAGCGACCCTCCCCCCTCAAACCTTAGCTGGATGCCGGGTATTGCACACGTAGAGATCTTTGACGGCTCGCTCGAACAGCGCGGCTGGATCGACCAGGCAGAAGTGATTTGTGTACTAGACACGAACACGCTTGGTCGTCTAGGAGCGCTTGCAGCGGCTGTAGAAGCCAGTCCAGCCCGTAAGCTGCTGATTGATCACCACACGGCACCCGAAAGCTGGTTCGATCTCGCCTACGTTCGCGACACTGCTTCCTCAACCGGAGAGCTCGTCTATGAGCTCGTGCGCGCCATTGATCCAAACCTGATCGACACCGAGCTGGCCACCGCGCTGTATGTAGCCATCATGACCGACACCGGCTCGTTTCGCTTCAACTCGGTCACGCCTGCGGTGCACCGCATTGCTGCCGACCTGCTGGCACGCGGCCACCTCAGTACAGAAGCCATCCACAGCGCTATTTTCGACACGCGCACGCCTGAAAGCATGCGACTGCTGGGATGGGCACTGCGCGACCTCGAACTTCGCTATGATGGACGCCTGGCTTATATAGCCCTTTCTCGACGCATGTTTAACAAAACCGGGGCTTCTACCGAAGATACCGAGGGCTTCAGCAACCTATTGCTTTCCATCCGAGGCGTCCAAGTAGCCCTGCTGTTTACCGAAATCGACAAGGGCGTCAAAATCAGCTTCCGCTCTAAAGGGGATTACCATGTGCACACATGGGCACGGGCTTTTGGCGGCGGAGGCCATCGGAATGCGGCTGGTGCATTCGTTACAAACACCCCCCTACCTCAATTAATTGAAACTGTGCTGGCTGCAGCTCCGATCTACCTGCCTCAGTTGACAAAAACTCCCATAGAACCTGCCTCTGGCACCCTTTCGGCGGAAGATGCGTCGTATCTTTCGGCACTCCTACACCAAAAGTCGAATGCATCCCCCGCGACGTCATGAAGGTATCGGTCACTACAATCCCTTTAAATGAACTGGATATTGACTTGCTACTCATTCCCGTTGCTGAAAACGTTGTAGCCGACGCGCTCCATACGTTGTCGGAGCAGTTTGGCGAAATTGTGCAACGGGCCGGCGCTGACTTTTCTGGAGCGTTTGAGGAAACGCTCTGGCTCTACCCCGAAGCTGGGAGAGCCCGGCGATTGGCCCTGTTGGGCATGGGCGCCCCAGACCGTATTGACCTAGAACGGCTGCGCCGCGTAGCTGCACGAGGAGCCGAGCTGGCTCGCGAGCGGAAAGTGCTCACCGCTGCGATCTTACGTCCTGTAGTGCCGCTCGATGTGGAAGCCACCAGCCAAGCCCTCGTTGAAGGCTTCCTGCTGGCTGCCTATCGTTTCACCCGCTACAAGACCGAAGCTGAGCTGCGCGATATTGAGCGCCTGGTGCTACACGAAACCCCCGACGACGAAAAGGCCAGTCGCCGCGGAGCCGAACGCGGCCGCATTATTGCGGAATGCGTGATGACCGCACGCGACCTAGTCAACCTCTCTCCCGACGAAAAAACCCCTACTAAACTAGCCCGCCTCATAGAGCAGTCGGCCAAAAAGTACGGCTATGAAGCCGACGTGTGGGACAAGGCGCTCATCGAAGAAGAAGGCATGGGTGGACTATTGGCCGTCAACCGAGGTAGCACCGAACCCCCTACCTTCACCATACTGACCTGGCGTCCAGAAAATGCACTCAACGAGCGACCGGTAATTCTGGTCGGGAAAGGGGTGGTTTTCGACACCGGGGGCCTGTCGCTCAAGCCAACCAAAGACAGCATGGATTACATGAAGTCTGATATGGCTGGAGCGGCAGCCGTCGTGGGCACCATGGAGGCGCTTGCCCGCCTGAAGCTACCCCTTTACGTTATCGGCTTGATTCCAGCTACCGACAACCGACCCGGAGAAAATGCCTACGTGCCCGGCGAAGTCATTCGCATGCACTCGGGCAAAACCGTTGAAGTACTCAATACCGATGCCGAAGGGCGCCTCATTCTGGCCGATGCCCTTTCATACGCCCGCACCTACCGACCCGAACTGGTCATCGACCTGGCTACGCTTACTGGAGCCCAGATCATTGCCCTGGGGACCGAGGCCGCAGCCGTCATGACCAACCCTATCGGCGACCCCCAAGCCCGACTCGAAGCCATAGTGGCAGCTGGTGAACGCAGCGGCGACCGCGTACATCCCCTACCTATGTATGAAGAATACGCCAAACTGCTCGAAAGCGACGTGGCCGACCTAAAAAACATTGGCGGCCGCGAGGCAGGCTCTATTACCGCAGCTAAGTTCCTAGAACACTTTGTCGACTACCCCTGGATTCATATCGATATGGCCGGACCCGCCTTTCTCAAAGAGCCTAAACCCTATCGTCCTAAAGGCGGCACCGGCTTTGGCGTGCGGCTGCTGGTAGAGTTTTTGCGCGACTATGCCTCACCGCACCGCCGGGCTTTCTAAAAAGATTTCTAAGCCTCAAGGTAACAACCGGACGTGCTGGGGTGTCTTTTTACCAGAAGCACGTCCTGGAGGCTTGCACCTTCAGGTCCTTTCTTGCAAGTCTCCTTTACACATGGTGGGGCAGCCGGCGCAGCTCCAAGAGGACTGCGCCGGTTTTTTTACATATAGCGATGCTGCAGGATGACTTCATGAACGGGACGGCGCGGCGTAGGTGGCACTGGAGGCCCATAGCCTAAACGCAGGATGACCTGGGGATAAGCTTCGGTAGCCAACCAACGCCGCAACATACTTCGCACTTCCGGGACCTCAATAGGTTGGTTAAGGAAGGAGGCGGAAAGGTTATAATCAGCGGCCTGAAGCAGCAAGCGATCCAGTGCCTGCCCAGCCGTAAGCCAGGCTAAGGGCGTATCGGCATTGGTCAATAGCACGAGTAGCACGGGCGAGCCTTCGGCCAATTGCCGATCGCGCGCTACTTGTCCTTTTGCCCAGAAAAACGTGCGCACCATCAAAGGTCCAGCAGGACCCAGCCATTCACTTAACCCCCGTGCCGTGATCGGCAGGCCATCCCGGCTTTGCTTACGAGCAGGGTGCGTCCACGCAGCCAACTCCCGTCGAAATCGCGGATCAGCCATCTGTCGGCGTTCAGCCTCAGCAATCAGTTCCGCTAAGGCGTAGCGTGCTTCCTGATCTTGCACGATCCGAAGCTGCGCACCTTCTTGCACCACGGCCCGCTCCAACGCATGCAGCTCAGCCTCAGGTACAGAGCGGCCTTCAAACGGCAGCCGATTGGTTCGCCGTTTTTTGATGGCTTGAAACAAACGATGGTCCAGCAAAGTGGCCGGCTCAGGAGGCCCTTGTCGAATAAAAGCCAATAAGTCCGGATCTTCTGGGTCTGGGAAAAGCCGCACCTGAGGTTGATAGCCAAAATGCCGCATGGCCACCTGCAGATGAAACAGCGCTGCACCACAACTGATGATGAGCTGGCGATCTTCAGGGTCTACAACAGCCAGCGACCGCGTCCGATCCGCATAGAGTTCCACTTCACTACCCACAATGCGAAAACGCCAAGGCTGCGTGTTATGTATCGAAGGGGCGAGTATAGCATAGTTTAACAAAAAGCGCAATTGTTGCTCTGGCGGAGCAGCGCGTGGGAAATCGTGTTCCGCTACCTGCCAAGGATCTTCAACCCATGCCGTCGACATGCCGAAAGCTGCACTTGCCGGTTTAAAAGCACATCCCATCAACTTGCTCTAGCATACAACAAACCAAGGGCTTATCTCTTCCGGCAAAGGATGCCCAACGTCGCGGGGGATTTATGGGTTTTGGTGTAGGGGAATCCCCTACACGTCTGTTTTCAGAGGCCAAGGAGCAGCACGCAAGGTAAGTACGGGAACAGGTGCCTGGCGAAGTACGCGCTCGGTCACGCTTCCCAGAAGCCAACGGGCTACGCCCGAGCGACCATGCGTTGCCATAAAGATAAGATCGGCAGCATCTCGACGGGCTTGCTCAAGAATGGTCAGATCTACCGGCCCTTCTTCGATACGCGCGGCAGCTTCTATGTCCGGCGACAGTTCGGTTTCAAGCCACAGGTTTAGCGCTGCTACCAGACGCTGCTGCAACTCAGGCATAAGGTCATAGGCGGCAGCAACTTCTGCCACCGGAATAGGCACCCAAGCCGGCATGAGCACATGCAGCAGCGTTACCCGGGCCCGAAAATGCACCGCCCACCGGACGGCTTCTCGCAGCGCAAGGCGCGCCTCTTCTGAAAAATCGGTAGGTACCAAAATATGATGAATCGCCTCAGGGACCTCGACCTGCCCACGCAGGGTAAGCACAGGAATGGAAGCCCGACGCACAATAGCTTCAGCCACACTGCCAAGTAAAAAGCGCTTTAGCCCTCGATGGCCATGCGTTCCCATAACAATGAGTTCTGCCGCAATAGTGTCGGCATAATCCAAAATAGCATCAACGACGTCTGAACTGCGCCGCCAGGCAGGTGCAATCGTTATCCCTTCTTTTGCTACCTCCCGACAGAGCTGTTCAAGCAGTTCCTGGGTTATTTCTTCTGGGAAACGTCGACGCGCCTGCACTTCAGGTCGTAAGCGCACCGGGCTGTACGGGTCTGCTTCCACTGGGGTAATCACGTGCATCAGATGCACCGTACAGCCCGGTGCAACCAACCGCATCGCCAGCTGGAGCGCCTTTCGCGCAGCTCCTGAAAAATCTGTGGGGACCAGCACATTGCGCCACATGGCCCGTGTTCTATGGCCCGAGGGTTATTGTGCTGCTTGCAGCCGGAAGCGAATCGGCAGTGCAAACCGCACGCGTACCGGACGTCCACGCTGCTTGCCAGGCTTGAACTGCAATTGCTGCACCGCCTTGATGGCCGCTTCGTCCAACAACCGCCCCGCAGAGCGCACCACCTCAATGTTACTCACGCGGCCATCTGGCTCTACCACAAACTGCAATACCACAAGTCCCTCCATTCCGGCCTTACGTGCCAGCTCCGGATACTCTAGCAAGGCATATAGCCGCTCAATCCCACCGATAATCTCCGGCATCTCTTCGACCACAACGAAGATTTCTGCCTCCTCTTCTTCCACAACGGTCTCTTGCTTTGGGGCTGGGGGAGGCGGCGGAGGAGGGGGCAGTTGCGTCACAGCCTCTCCAATATCCAACGCTACGTCGAAGCTCAATGCCTCCTCTTCTAGTATCGCTTCATCCGGCACAGCCACAGGTACGCTGGGACGGGGCGGCGGAGGAGGGGGAAGCTCCTGGCGCGTTTGCACAATCTCCTCCATATGCACCACCTCTTGCTCGGTCACAGCCAGCGCAAGTTGCGCTTCCGGACGCCAAGGAATCCGGAAAAGCACAATCATCAAGGCCAACGTTAAGGCCAATCCAAAGAGAATAAACAGCCGGTAGTAAGACCGCAGATCAACTTCCGGCATTTTGTAGGGCGCGCGCCGCCGCGGCAATTCCCGAGAGGATTCCGCAAGCTTTCCCATTGCTTCCTGCTGCGCCCGTGGCGGACGCCACCGATGCAAACGCGTCCTCATGGCCAACCTCCTATAGTTTACGTTGCCGACGAGGCTTGCATAGCTGCTTTGGCTTCCACCGACCGAAAGAGCGACTTGCCAAAGGCCTTGGTTACTAGCACAGGGCATGGCGCCTGCCGCACCACACGCTCCGTTACACTGCCCAAAAGCAGGTGCTGCAACCCCGTAAGCCCATGCGTCGACATCACAATTAAGTCGGCCGGCTCTCGCTCAGCCTCGTGCAGGATCTCGCGTACCGCCTTGCCATGCACAACACGGTACTGAATCGGCACCCCCGGCCCATCGGTACGCACCACAAATTCCTCAAGCGCCTTTTTTGAGCGCTCCTCTACATCAGGCATAATGTCATAAATCGAAAACACGCCCGTATTGTAAAACGCTGGATGCAGCAACTCTTCAATCACATAAAGCACCGTCAATCGCCCACCAAACTGCGCCGCAAGCTCACGCCCATAGCGTAAGGCCATGCGGCTGTGCTCTGAAAAGTCTACCGGCACCAGCAACCGCCGCGGCGGATGCACATTCCAGGGATCAACCTGCTGACGCGTCGTGATGACCGGGCACCGCGCTAGCCGCACCACCTCTTCTGCCACACTCCCCATCAGAAAGTGCCGAAACCCCCGCCGACCATGCGTGCCCAAAACAATGAGGTCAACATTGTGCTCTTCAGCGTAATCCAAAATGCCTGGCGCTGGCGCAATGTCTCGCTCAACAGCCAACACGGTTTTTATAGCCCCTGCAACATCCTTACGGGTAAGCCTCCTGGCCTCGTCGAACCGCTCCTGCATACGCTGCTTAAACTGGCTTTCCTGCGCTTCAGTCAGCGCCGAAAGTCCACGTGCTTCCTCATAGGGCACCACAACGTGCAGCAGATGCAGCTCTGCCTCATGCGCCTGCGCTAACGCCAAAGCAATAGGAAGCGCTTTTTCAGCGCATTCAGAAAAATCATCGGCAAACAAGATGCGTTTAATTTCCAGCATGGCGCCCTCCGTCTTTATAGATGGCTTGCTACAATTACATACGCCAAAGATGCAAAAGGATCTCACATGAAAGGTTATATCTTTCTTACAGAAAAAGGCGGTTTTGGCTGTAGGCATCTGCCCTACAAGAAAAGTCTTTCTACCATATGTGGGTGGGCTTTATACTCGGTCTACTGGCCGTCATAGGCCCCGATACGCTTTTGTTTTGGAACGTACCGGTCGAAGGGAAACTCCCCCAACTCTCTATCTATAGCCTGGCAGCTGATAGCACAGGGTTCCTGTGGATGAGCACGCTCGAAGGCATAGCCCGTTGGGATGGAGAAGAAGTGCGCACGTGGAAAACCTACCGATTGCCTGACGGGAGCGAACGCCCACTGAATAACACCGTCAAACTGGCTGTTGATCGCTTTAACCAAGTTTGGGCATGGCAAGACCAATACCTGCTTGTCAAAACACCCCAGAGCGAAGCTTTCGTGGCCTATCGCATGCCTCCACTTACGCTGGCACCCAACGGTACCCCTTGGTTCTGGACACGCTGCGGTCCACTTCCCTATGCGCTTGCTATGTCTGCAACAGCATGCCTCGATACCGCAGCTACAGCGCCCCTATACTGGACCGTCGATGCACTTGGGCAAGCTTGGTGGCTTCGTGGCGACACCCTCTATTGCCAAGATACTACAGCTGCCCTCAAGCCTATTGCCCAATGGCCACAAACGCAATTTCTCTATGCCGATCGACAGGGCCAACTTTCGGTGCAGCAGGGGGACCAACTTCGCGTTTTTCAAACCCAACCCGCCTGCCAGCTCACTTTACACCGCACGTTTTCTGTAAGAGAAACCATCCGTGGCGCGGTAAGTGATCACCTCGGCCGCCTATGGATTGCTACCCGATCGGGTGGCTTCCTGCTCAGCCAAGAGGGAACACTACGACGCTTTACATTACCCTTCCCTTACCGCACGCAGCTCACACGCTATTTACTTTCAATGACAAGCGATGGCCAAGGCCGCATTTGGATAGGCACCGTAGGAGGCCTATACGTCTGGGATCCCTGGCGCCCAGCCTTTCGCCTACTTGGACGCCCCCAAGGCCTAGAAAGCGGCTACGTGTCGGCCATCCTGCGCGACCGAACTGGTCGCCTATGGGTAGGCACCATTGGAGGCGGTTTGTTTGTTTTCCACCTCCAGGGAAGCGACTGGCGGCGCCTAGAACCAAGTTTCTTGCCCGAAGAATTTGTCTGGGCCTTAGCTGAAGATCCTCAGGGCCTCGTATGGGCGGCAACCGACCAGGGACTCTTTTGCCTCACCCGTCCCTACCACCTACGCCCCCACGCCACCGAAACAACCACTCCTGGTCCAAACACCTTTACAGCATTACTAGCTTTCAAAGATGGACTCTGGGCAGGTACCTACACGGGAACGCTCTACTTCGTGCGCAACAACACCCTAGAGGCACGCTATGAGGCCGGAGCTCCCATACGCAGCCTACTTCAAAACGGGGATACGCTTTGGATAGGACTTCAAAATGGACTGCTACGCTTGGTGGTCGACCACCAAGGTCAGGTGCGCCAAGCCCAACGCGAACCCTTACCCCAAAGTCCAATCGTCTGGAGCCAACGTTTGGATCCTGAAGGGCATTGGCTTGGCACTAACCTAGGGCTCTGGCTGCGCTCCGGCAAACGTTGGCTACATTGGGACGAAGCTGATGGCCTCCCCTCTCGAACTATCTATGGACTGCTACGCACAAATCGCGATCTCTGGCTAACCACCAACCGCGGCCTCGTACGGGTCGACCTTACAACCTTTCCCCAATTGCACTTTCGGGTCTACACCGCAGTAGAAGGATTAGGAATCACCGAGTTTAACCGCGGAGCCTACCACATCGACGCGCAAGGCTACCTCTACGCCGGTGGTACCCATGGGCTCGTTTGGTTCGATCCAAAAGAAATCCAGCCCTATCCGTTTGCTCCCCAACCCGTAATCCTCGCCATCTGGCGCTTCCAAAATCTTCAACGCGAAATTATACCTTTTAACGGACAGCCTATTGTACTTCCTCCTTCAGAACGCACGGTGGGTTTTGTCTTCCGCGGCCTGTTTCTTTCCTATCCTCAAGGCGTACGCTACCGAATCATACTCCGCAGCAAAAAACAAGAACTCATCGAACTAGGAACGCAAAACCAGCTCTTACTAAGCGGCCTGCGCCCTGGAACCTACCAGCTTGAACTTGAGGCTATCGGTCCTGAAGGACAACAGGGGCGCTTACTTCAACCAATCCTTTTTACCATCCGCCCCTATCTTTGGGAAACCACGGGATTCCGCATCGGCATTTTTGCATTGACCTTAGCTCTTACGGCTGGGCTTGTCTTTTTTGTGCTCTCGGAACGCTACCGACGCCTAACGCTCACCCGACAGGCTTTAGAAAATGAACGGCGTCGACTTAGTCGTGACCTGCACGACGAGGTAGGTGCTACCTTAACGAGCATCTATTTTTTGCTGACCACAACGCTGCGACAAGCGCTCTATGACCACACACTCAAAACACGCCTTCAGCAAGCCGCAGAACTCACCCGCACTGCACTGGATCAGCTCCGAATCCTACTCTGGTCGAAAAACCCAGAAAATGATCGCCTGCCTGTAGTGCTAAGCTACCTGCGCGAAACCGTCCGACAGATAGCAGAAACCGGCAACCTACAGGTCCACTACGACCTCCCCCAACAGGTACCCGACCTTCCGGTCGATGCCGAACGCCGCCACCATCTCGTTTGCATCACCCGCGAAAGCTTACGCAACGTGCTCCAACACGCCCAAGCGACCACAGTCACGTTTCAGGTCCAGCTTACAAACCACACCCTCACGCTAAAGCTCTGCGACAACGGCCGTGGTTTTGATCTCCAAACCGTCGAGCAACGCGGCCTGCGCTACCTCCAAGAACGCGCCATCCGCCTAAACGGCACCCTGCAGGTTCTTACCCAACCCGGCAAAGGCACCTGCATCGAGGTCTGCATGCCTCTTCCAAAATCACCCAATCGGGTGATTGACAACGCCTAAACTTCGGCATACCCTTTAACCCACCAATCACCCCCAGTAGCTTCCATGATTCGCGTTGCCCTTGTAGACGACGAAGCCGTCGTCCGACAAACCGTCACTTTACTCCTCCAAGAAACAGGCACTTTTGAACTCACGGGATGCTACACCAATGCCCATGAAGCGCTTGCTGGCCTGCGCCAATCCCCTCCTGATGTCGCCCTCATCGATATCGGCCTGCCCGATGGCTCAGGCCTTACGCTTATCCAAACCCTGCGACCCGAACTGCCCAGCACAGAATTTTTGATCCTTACCATCTTCGATGACGATCACCACATCCTAGAGGCTATCATGGCTGGCGCTTCAGGCTACCTTCTGAAAGGAGATCTACTCGAACAGCTCCCTTGGGCAATCCAAACCATCCGTAGTGGAGGCTCGTGGATGTCGGCCAGCATTGCCCGCCGCATACTTACCCTTTTCCAACAACGACTTCGAGCACCCCAAGCCACAATTCCAGAACTTCGTCCCCGAGAACGCGAAATCCTACACCTCCTTACCCAAGGACTCTCCAATAGCGAAATCGCGGAGCAGCTCCACATTAGCCCCGAAACCGTCCGCACGCACATCCGGCACATCTATCAAAAACTTCAAGTCCGTAACCGCACCGAAGCTGTTGCTCGCTTGTTTTTACCTACGCAAAATCACCCAAACGGGTGATTGCAGCCCTTCAACTGCCGCAGCTAACTTTCCGGACAGCTCAAAAACAACCCTTCCATGGTCATGGAAAGGCGCTGGCTCTTACTCATCACCCTATGGCCCCTGCTGCTCCAAGCGCAATCCCTTCCCCTAAACCGTACCCTCTATCGCATCGAGATCACAAACGGCAGCTACACTTGCAAGCTCACCGAGGAAGGCTACGAGTATGACTGCAAAGTCTGGCCTGCCCCTACACCTTGGATGGAACTCCACTGGGATAGCCAAGCTCAAGCCTACGAGCTCCACGTACCACGCCAGATCAACTACGCCTATACAACCGTCCCCTCGAACCTGTACGTCGATAATCAGTGCCGCTTTACACAAGCCTCTTGGGAAGCACTGCATCGGAGTTTCTGCGAAGCAGCTGCCCCATTTGGCGGCTGCAGTTTCTACGATCCCTTCCTGCAAGCCTGGCCACTTTACACCTTCTACTGCCCCTACGACCCTCAATTACCCAATATGTGGGCCGTATGGCTATCCGACTTTGTCTATCCTATCAACCTAGGCCCGCAAAGACTCTCCCGTGTGGCTGTAGACTACGACCCCGACCGAGACGGAATCGTTAACGAACCCGGCTATCCTTACCTTAGCGATTCTCGAACCCTGGCCCTCTACCTATTTACCTATCACCACGACAAAAGAGATCTTAAATACGCCGCCATTATCACCCAAACGTCAAGCATGCGCTGGCTCGACGTCCTACTCTTTACCGTGCGTGCCGAAGGCAATCTCATCAATCCAGTAGCAGCTGAACCTGCCCCTAACTTCACCCAATCCCCTATCGACGTCTATCCTAATCCAGCCCACGAAGCGTTATACATCCGCTTTACCCTTGATAGGCCAACCTCAGTGGCCCTAGGCCTCTACGATCTGCTGGGCCGACCTGTTTACGAACAACCAACGCAACCCTATCCACCCGGAACACACCAACTCACTATTCACCGCGGGTCCTGGCCCGCGGGCCCCTACTTATTGCGCTTAACCCTAGGCCAGCAGCACTACACCCAAACCGTGATCTGGCCCTAAAAATCACCCAAACGGGTGATTGACCGCCTCTTGGCAAGATCATTATTAATTCAGCCATCAGGTCCTGAGCTCTAAGCCCAAAAGAAGTATGCGGCGAGTAACGGTTATTACCCTTTTGTGCTTACTCCTCAGCGACATCTCCTTAGCCCAAACGACGTACACTTTCACTGGAGAAGGGGGCACGCCAAACTGGAACGTACCTCAAAACTGGAATCCTCAAGGCGTACCTGGACCCAACGACATCGCAATCATTCCCGACCGGGAGCCTGGCCGTATCTATGACGTCGGCTTAACAAGCAACGTTACGGTAGGCAAGCTCATCGTAGGGCGGGATAACACGTTCGACCTGCGCGGATATAACCTCACCCTACAACAGGGGGGAACTATGGCCGAAGGCTCGCGGCTCTTTTTTGGTAGCAGCGGCACCCTAACAGTAGCGGCCGACTCGTTTGTAGTGCACGGAGAAGTGAACTTCATAGGACGTATTGCCGGAACAGGACAGTTCATCAACCGCGGACGACTCTATACCTCTAACACTGGCGCCACCATCGCCGGCAATTTGATCAACTATGGCACCGTCGACGTCTCTAATGGCTATTGGCGGTTTGCCCAAGGCGGCTCCTACACCAACTACGGCTCCACTACCATCACCCTCTCCTCGGGTCGTTATGAGTATTGGCACACCACAGACAGCAGCCAGCCCCTGTCAACCATCCGCAACTACGGCCGCTGGCAACTCGAACTAGGCCAAGGTGCCGATTGGATGGTAGGATACTACAACCCTAGCTTGCTACGCTTTGAACTCTACGGCGACACCCTCTACGGCCGCGGCCAAAACAGCACTGTCCGTATCTACAGCCAAGCCCTGCTAAGCGGCAACCCTACCATCCGCCTAGACTCCATCGCCTGGTACTTCCAAGGCCAAACCACCATAGCCGACTCCGTTAGCGGCTCAGCCACCACAACGTTCTTCTTTGGTCAATGGGGCGGCACGCTCAGCTCAGCCGACTCCAGCCGCGGCGCCGTGCTGCACATTGAAGGCTCCGGCTTCGGCCTGGGTGGCGAGACCCGCCTGAGCGGACGCATCCTCAACCGCGGACGACTCTATACCTCTAACACTGGCGCCACCATCGCCGGCAATTTGATCAACTACGGCACCGTCGACGTCTCTAATGGCTATTGGCGGTTTGCCCAAGGCGGCTCCTACACCAACTACGGCTCCACTACCATCACCCTCTCCTCGGGTCGTTATGAGTATTGGCACACCACAGACAGCAGCCAGCCCCTGTCAACCATCCGCAACTACGGCCGCTGGCAACTCGAACTAGGCCAAGGTGCCGATTGGATGGTAGGATACTACAACCCTAGCTTGCTACGCTTTGAACTCTACGGCGACACCCTCTACGGCCGCGGCCAAAACAGCACTGTCCGTATCTACAGCCAAGCCCTGCTAAGCGGCAACCCTACCATCCGCCTAGACTCCATCGCCTGGTACTTCCAAGGCCAAACCACCATAGCCGACTCCGTTAGCGGCTCAGCCACCACAACGTTCTTCTTTGGTCAATGGGGCGGCACGCTCAGCTCAGCCGACTCCAGCCGCGGCGCCGTGCTGCACATTGAAGGCTCCGGCTTCGGCCTGGGTGGCGAGACCCGCCTGAGCGGACGCATCCTCAACCGCGGACGACTCTATGCCTCTGGTAGCGCTAGCGTCTACCTCACAGGTTCTCTGATTAACCAGGGGATCTTGGAGTTGAATACGCTATTTGTGACTGGGCGGGAGCGTCGCACCCTCTGGTTAGGAGAAAATGCGCGTGCTAGTGTGCAAGTCATAGATCGCGCCACCTTAATAGGCAACAATTATCTTCCCAACGTCCAAATTGGTTCTAGTGGCTTACTCATTGTGCAAGATACTTTAGAGCTTGGCAGTGGACCGTTTAGTGGGGTGGAAAGAATTTTGGTAACAGGAGTGGTGCGTAGTCGCCTAAAGCATGCTCCGTCTACGTTTATCATGCCTGGCCTACGGCTCGAAGGCGTAAGTGGGGTCGATTCTACGCGTAGTCTACACATTGCCTATTATGGTCTAAGCACGCCAGCGTCTTTTTCTAACGCAACACTCGGCTGGTGGCGCTTTAGCCCTGTGGACTCTGCGACCACACCCACAGCGCAGCGGTTAATTTTGCCCTACAATCAGGCTGCTTTAGGTGGTATCTCAGAAGATTCGCTCTTTGTGTTTTATTCACCCGATGGGACAAGCTGGCAACTGTTTTCGGGCAGCTTAACACGAGACTCCGAGGCCAATACGTTCACGCTCCAGCAGGCTCCCCTGCGTGGTCTTTATGCAATTGCTCAAGCAAGTGCTTCTCCAATTGATGCGGTCCCTGCCTTACATGTGGAAATTGTAGGAAGGCCAACCTTACGTATCGGCGCCCCCAATCGTTATACCGTTTTGTATACGAATTTAGGTCGTGTACCCACAGGACCCATACTGATTCGGCTGCAGTACGACCCTGCGGCAATGCGGCTTGATTACGTAGAGCTAAGCCGTCTAAACGATGATGCGCCAATTAGGTTACCCGCCGACAGTGTACTTATTGAACCTGGGCTGATTGTAATTTTAGGTCGCTCCTTAAATTTTGCTGAGACAGCTTCCTTTGATTTGGTTTTTACCGGCCTTCCTGGTGCCCTCAGCAAACGTGCCGCCTATGCAGAACCCCAGGCTCTAGCAGTAATAGGGATAGGAACATTAGTATTAAATGCAGGAAAATTAGCAATAGCATGGGCAATATCGGGTCTCGTATCTGGCTATATCAACGACTTAATGACCACGTTCTTTTGCGAAGAGTTATGGGATCCGGTATCTCCAGATGCAGATGTCAAAAAAGAACTTTCTAAAGCCTTTGCAGATGCCCTTGCCAAAACAAACGCAGAATGGTTTTCATGGCAAAAAGTGAAGAATGAGATAGTAAACAATGTAAAAGATGAGATAAAAAATAAAGTTAAAGAAAATGTCATTCCTAAATATGTGCAAGAAATGCTTGAGGGTCCCATTAATGTCGCTTCCCTGGCTTATAACATACTAGAGTGTCTGTGGAAGGGAGCTAATCGGTGCATGAATCCTAATCCTAAGGTTAACGCCACCCCGCCCAAGCCAGAAAGATTAGAACTACCCCAAATTACGGGTTTAACTTCTCAAGGCGATTGCGGGGTGAATCTCAGCTATGAGCTACAGCCGATACGTTCTTGGGACCCCAATGAAAAAGCCGGGCCAGCAGGGATAGGTGAGGGGAACTATTTGAATGAAGTTGGGCGGTTGCACTATACGATTTTCTTTGAAAACCTAGCTACAGCTACAGCCCCAGCCTATCGTATTGTCATTGTGGACACGTTAGCAGCTGAACTCGACCCTGAGAGCGTCGAGTTTGGTAAAACGAGCCACAAAGGTTGGCAAATCACACGCCAAGGGAACGTCTTGCGCTGGGAAATTGAGGGCATTGAGCTACCGCCCAACGTTAACCCGCCTGAGGGTGAAGGGTTTGTGACGTTTTCTATCCTGCCACGTCCAGGGGTAGTGGTTGATGGCACGCGGATTGAAAACCGGGCTACCATTGTTTTTGACATGAATCCGCCGATTATGACCAATACGGTTGTCAACACCTTCGACTTGTCGCCACCGGCCATCACACTGCTTCCCTTGCCAGAAGAGGTCAACCAAGATACCCTTGTGGTGCGTTGGCAAGCCCAAGATGCTGGCTCGGGCGTAGCGCGTGTATTCCTATTCCGTGCGATTGATGGGGGGCCTTTTGAGCAAGTGGCCACTGTGAGCGGCGGGGTGGATTCTGTGCGGATAGCTGTTGAGCCTGATCGCCGCTATACATTCTATGCCTTAGCGCAAGACTTTGTGGGTAATACCATGCAGCGGCGCTCTAACGAGGTAAGCACGCGCGTGGTGATTGTGAGCACCGAGAAAACGCCCGAAGCCTTGCCAGAACGCTTTGTGTTGGATGCGATTTATCCCAACCCCTTCCGGACGCATGTTACTTTCCGTGTAGGATTGCCTAAGCAAGAGCGGGTTCGGCTCGTCGTCTATGATCTACTAGGCCGGGAGGTAGGGCGCGTTGTAGACCAAGAGCTACCGGCGGGCTGGCATGAGCTGCGCTGGACAGAGCCTGAGCTGGCCAGTGGCTTGTACCTGGTGCGCTTCGAGGCCGAGCGCACGCAGCAAGTACGCACTTTCCTTAAGGTGCACTAAAAAGAGGCTCCAGTGGCTTGGGTCCTTTATAAAAACAGGGGCGGCAGGCTGAGCCTGCCGCCCCTGTGTCAATCTAGGCTTAGCCGATCTCAATGCGCCGCGCTTTGCTGGCCTCGGCCTTAGGTAGCCGGATCGTCAGCACTCCGTTTTCATACTTGGCTTCAATGCGTTTATCATCGACCGCCTTGGGCAGCGTGAAGCTCCGGTAGAAGCGGCCGTAGCTTCGCTCTATGCGAACATAGTTCGCCTTTTCCTCCTTCGTTTCTGTCTTCCGCTCGCCACTCACCGCCAGCGTGCCGTCTTGGTAAGTGATCGAAAGCTCCTCCTTATTCATGCCCGGCAAATCCAGGTGAATCAAATAGGCATCTTCAGTTTCGGCCAAATCTGCCCGAGGTACCCACACAACAGGGGCTTCCTCGGTTGCTTCAGCTTCGCGCCCAAAGAACGTATCGAACAAGCGGTCCATTTCCTGCTGCAAGCGGCGCAGTTCGGCCATCGGAGCAAAGCGAACCAAGCTTGTCATAGCACACCTCCTTGGGTTGGTTGACTAGGGTTCGTTTTCACCCCTATTAGCTATCAACCCCTGTGCCTAAGACGATTTTCCGACAGATTGGCACGCTCGCTAAACAATCATAGGGATACAACTTGTACAGATTATGCAGGGTTGGCAAGCGCTTTTCTCAAAAATGACGAGAAGAAGAGCGACAGGTTGTCTGAGTCTGCCAGGCGCGTTAACTTAAAGGGGTTTCGGAAGGACTTTCGGGCACCTAAATGTTTTTTAGGTCGTTGTGATGGAAGACTCCTTACGGAACCCAGCAGCACAAGGCCGCCGCATAAGGCTGGTAAACGATTTTTCAACCCATACACCCTAAGGTATGATGAACGCATTAACCTGCCGCCGCTGGAAGCATGCTCTAGGCCTCTTCACAGGAGGACTCCTGGCTTTGGTGTTGACAGGCGCCAATGGATGCTCCAGTGATCCCAACATTGAGGGCGCGAAGCTTGACCTGCGCAACAAAGACTACGCGCGGGCACTAGAGAACGTGGAAAAAGCCCTGCAGCGCAATCCGCAGAATGCCGATGCTTACGAGCTCAAAGGGCGCATTATTCTGGATATCCTCTCTAATCAGCAGAACATGCCCTTAGAGGCTCGGCGCGATACGGTAAAGGCGATGGTAGCTGCTTTTCAAAAAGCAATAGAACTGAATCCTAAGCTGCGCGAAGATGTGATTAACCAGCTCCGTTTTGCCTTTGTACGGGAGTTCCAAAACGGGGTCAATGCCTTCAACCGTGGGCGAGAAGATTCTACTTACTTTGTACGGGCCGCGACCTTTTTTGAACTGGCTACGCTGATCCAGCCTGACTCAGCGGGCGCTTATGTTAACCAAGCCTTTTCGCTATTGAACGCGGGGCGTCAGTCAGAATCGATTGCCCCCCTAGAAGCGGCCATTGCTAAGGGCGAAACCTCACTGGATGCTTACCTGATCCTGGCCGATTTATATCGGTTTCAAGGACAGCCTAATAAAGCTATTGAAGTGTTAGAGAAAGCCCGCTCGCTGTATCCAGATAATGCGGAGCTGCAGTCTCAGCTGCTTAATGCTTACGTGCAGGCGGGGCGCACCGACGAGGCTATGTCTATCTATGGCCAGGCAGTTGCCCAAGAACCCAACAACAAGCTCTATCGCTACAACTATGGCTCGTTGCTTTTAGAGGCTGGACGCTACGATGAAGCCATCGAGCACCTTAAAAAAGCCATTGAGCTGGACCCTGAGTACGCCAATGCCTATTACAACTTAGGGGCAGCCTACATTAACAAAGCTGTAGACGTCAACGAGAAAGCGATTGCGCTGGACGATAGCCTGAGGGCCAACCGCAGCCAGCTTTCTCGTGAGCAGCAACAGCAGCTTGAGGCCCAGATCGACCAGCTGGTTCGTGAGCGTCGTGCTTTGTTTGCTGAAGCTATTCCGCCGCTAGAGCGGGCACGTTCGCTCATGGAAGCCCAGGGCGAAAACGTTGCTGGCATCTGCCGGGCGCTGTTTCAGGCTTACGTGCAAACCGACCAAACCGACAAAGCCCAAGCCGTTGCATCCTGTGCTGGACTAGAGGACAACAACGGAAACTAAAGCCATAGTTTGGCCCAAGGGAAGCCCGGGCACTTGCCCGGGCTTCTGTTTTTTATGGCTCAGTAAGCCAGTAGCGCACGCGCAGCCTTGAGGATGTCTTCGTCTTGTGGCAGGACGGCATTTTCAAGCGGCTCGGCATAAGGAATGGGAGTAAAGGCTCCAGCTACGCGAGCGATTGGCGCATCCAAGTATTCAAAGGCCTTTGAGGCGATCTGAGCTGCAATTTCAGCGCCGAAACCAGCAAATTCATGGTCTTCGTAAACAACCAATACCCGATTGGTCTTTTGCACCGAAGCTAGAATCGTTTCGATGTCCAGGGGCACAATGGTGCGAATGTCAATTATTTCAATGGAAGCCCCATCTTCTTTGGCGATCCGCTGCGCTACATTTAGCGATTTATACACCATCAGGCCATAGGTAACGATGGTCAGATCACTACCCGACTGCACGACACGCGCCTTACCAAAGGGCAGTAAGTAATCGGCGTCTGGCTCAGGTGTACGCGCAGCAGCTGCGCGGTAAAGCGCTTTGTGCTCCAAAAACAGTACAGGGTCGTGCATGCGAATGGCTGTCTTGAGCAGCCCTTTGGCGTCGGCTGCATTGGAGGGCATGGCGATCTTATAGCCAGGCATATGCGCAAAAATGCCCTCAATGTTTTGCGAGTGGCATAGCCCCCCGTGGATATAGCCACCACAGGGCACGCGGATCACCAGCGGACACTCCCAGGCATTGTTTGACCGATAGCGGAACGGGGCTACCATGTTGCGCAGTTGCGACATGGCCGGCCAAATGTAATCGGCAAACTGAATTTCAATGACCGGTTTAAACCCTGAGGCAGCCAGTCCCACAGCTGTGCCAACGATCGATGCTTCGGCCAGCGGAGAATTGAAGCAGCGATGCGGGCCGAAACGCTCTGTAAGCCCACGTGTCGCAGTAAACACACCGCCTTTAGGCCCAGCCACATCTTCGCCATAGACCAACACGCGCTCGTCACGTTCCATCTCTTCATGGAGCGCATGGTTGATGGCATCCACCATGACAATTGGCTTACCTGAAGGCGTTGATTTTTCGTAGGTTAGATCAAGCGTTCCTTCAAAATACACATAACGGGTAGCCGATGCCGGATCCGGGTCAGCTTGCTGTTCAGCCCAGTGCGTAGCTTCGTCGACCTTGCGTCGCACTTCATGGCGCAGCTCTTCAATGCGGGCTTTAGTCAGCACACCCGCTTCGAGCAAGGCCTGCTCGAAACGCAAGATGGGATCAACTTGGCGGTCTTTTTCTAACTCTTCTGGCGTGCGGTATTTAGCATGGTTGTCCGATGAGGAATGCGGCAACAGGCGCACCACATCGGCCACCAAGCAGACGGGCCCTTTGCCAGCACGGATATGCTCCACGGCAGCACGCACGGCAGCATACGTCTGGAAAAAGTCCGTGCCATCGACGTGGATTCTTGCCAGGCCCTCATAACCCGCTGCCAGTTTGTAAGGATTGCCCCCAGCTGTTTGCTGCGCAACCGGTACCGAAATGGCGTAGTGGTTATTTTGAATAAAGTACAAAACTGGTGCTTTGATGCGGGCGGCCCAGTTGAGCGCCTCGTGGAATGATCCCTGCGAAGTAGCCCCTTCGCCTGCTGAGCAGTACACGTAGGCATCTTCGCCACGGCGCTGCACGCCCATAGCAAGCCCCAAGGCAGGTAAGAATTGAGACCCTACCGAAGAAGAGGGGGTTACAATATGTTTTTCGCGATCGCTATAGTGTGCAGGCATCTGGCGCCCGCCAGAGTTCGGATCGTTCGCCTTAGCTAAATGCGCTAGTAGCACGTCTTCAGGACGTCCGCCCAGCGACAGGTACATGCATAGGTCGCGATAGTACAGAATAAACCAATCGTACCCTGGACGGGAAAGCAGCCCAGCGGCTGCTTGTGCAGCTTCGTGGCCGGCACCGCCGATGTGGAAGAAGCCTTTGCCCTGCTTGAGCAACGTCAGCATCTTTTCGTCTAAACGCCGCGCCAGCAGCATCGTGCGATAAACACGCAGCAGGGTAGACACATCAAAGTCGGCAGGGCTAACTGGCCGAAGATCTAGATCACCTTCGCAGGCCCAAACTACTGCACTTTGCACCTGGCCATTAGCACCAGAGCGACGAACCACTGTTTCTGGAAGCGCTTCTTTTATGGTATGCTCGGATTTCTTTTTCCGGGGCATGGCATCACGGGGTTAGCTACCAGCAAGACAACGCCGGTGAATGCCGGCTTACCTAAGGGGCGAACGTGTGGAGGGCAGCGCACGTTCCGTAAAATCGTAAGGGTTGTGGATGCACCCTTTCAATTTACAAAGCCGTCGGCAGGCTTGCAAAACCTTAGGCACTCACCGGCTGGTCCGTTTCAGCGTAGGGCAGCTCAAACCAAAACCGTGTACCCCGCCCTACCGTACTTTCGACGTGAATGGCTTCTCCGTGGGCCTGTAAAATCTGCTTCACAATGCTGAGTCCTAAGCCCGTACCCCCACTGCGGCGAGAACGATCGGGGTCCACGCGATAGAAGCGTTCAAAAATGCGATCTAGATGCTCTTCGGGGATACCCCTGCCGGTATCGACCACCTCCACCTGCACTTTGTCGCGCCGGCGGCGCAGCCGACAACGGACGTAGCCTTCGTCGGTGTAGGCAATCGCGTTGTCGATCAAGTTGGTGAGTACCTGACGAATGCGTTCGCGATCGGCCCGCACGTAAAGGGGGCTGTTTTCGGCATGAATAATCAGTCCTTTCTCCTCGGCCTTTGGCCGGAGCATCTCAACAACCTCGTCGAGCAGTTCTTGTAGGTTAAAAACTGCAGGATGGATGAGATCAGCGCGATACTCCAAGCGGGCAATTTCGATTAGATCGTTAAATAGATTATTTAGGCGCTGTAGGTTCTGCAGGGCCTTTTCCGCATAGCGTTTGCGCACTTCAGGTTCTAGCGTAGGCGAAGCCAAAGCTTCCAGATAGCCCCCGATTGAGAAAATGGGGTTGCGCACTTCATGGGAGATGTTACCGATAAACTCGGTCTGCAAACGTGTTAAGCGCTGCAGCTCGGCAATTTTTTCGCGAAAACTATCCGACATCTTGTTGAGGTGGTGGGCCAAGTCCTGAAACTCAGCAGCCCGGGTATGCACCTGTATTTTTTCGTCAAAGTGCCCTTCAATGATGTTGCGAGCGCTGTTGCGAATGGCATGTAGGGGTCCCGTAACCTTTTGGGTAGCAATCCAACTGCCCAGGAGCGCTAGTAGCAACGCTGCCAGCATACCTACCAGTAACGTCAGCTCCATTTGCTGGGCCAGTTTAAAAAGAACGGGCTCTGGCTGGCCCAAACGCAGCACCCAGGCTGAAGCTGGACGGTAAAGAACCACGTACAACCAACGCTGGCCGTCAGGGTGTAGGCGTTCGAAAAAGCGCACCGGCCTTTCAGTATCGACATCCATCCCCAGCCGCGCACGAAGGTTTTCGCCTTCAAGCGGGCGATCCGCTTCACTATCCCAAAGCACTGTTTCGCCGCGGGCCAAGGTCAGGTGCACTTCCGTCACGCGGCTGTAGCTACGTGCCAGCGCAACCGCTTCTTCAGGCGTTGGGGCCTGTTCCAATTGGGTAAGCAAGCGTTCAGCTTGCGTACGCAGCGTCTGTTCCATCGCGCTGCGGAGCTGGCCATGCAGTACCAGACCAGTGTACAGGCCGGCGCCCACCACGGCCAGCCCCACAAAGAGCGCAAAGGTTAGAAACATCCACGTGCGCACCGGCGCCCGCGTAGGGAAAATCCATCGCCAGAGCCGATAGAGCACGTAGCGTAAGCCTTTTGGGCGTAGGTACTTACGCGATCGGTTCATCCTCCTCAACAAAGCGATACCCTACCCCACGCACCGTCTGAATATGCTTGGCAAAATCGCCCAGCTTTTCCCGAAGATTCTTGATATGTGCGTCGACGGTGCGTTCGGTCACCATCATGGCATCTTTCCAGATACGCTCAAGCAACTCCTGGCGTGTAAAGGCTTTGCGCGGATGCCGAACCAGATAGCGCAGCAGCTCGAACTCTGTCAGTGTCAGCCCTAGGTCTTTGCCCCGCAGGGAAGCCCGATATTCGTCCTCGTAGATGGTCAGGTCCTTTACCTGCAGCGTTCGGCTTTCTTCAACGCCAGCCCGACGCAAGACCGCTTTAATGCGTGCCAGCAACACCGGCAACGCCACCGGCTTGGTTAGGTAATCATCCCCCCCCATCATCAGGCCTCTCACTTGATCTTCCTCCTCACTTTTAGCCGTCAGGAAAATGATAGGGATATGTTCGGTTTCGACGCGCGAGCGCAAACGGCGGCAAACTTCGTAGCCGTCTAGACCTGGGAGCATAATATCAAGCACAATCAGGTCAATTTCGGAAGTTGCCTTGCGCAACGCTTCCTCGCCGTCATAGGCCTTCTCGACCTGAAAGCCCTCCTGGTTTAGAAAGTGGCTGATGACCTCGACGATGTCTTCTTCATCGTCAACCACCAGGATTTTGATTTCCGAAGGTTCTGCTGTCCGAGGCATGGTTGATATACCTTGCTTAGGTGGGAAAAACCGCTCGCTTCAACGCTAGAGTGTAAATATAAGTTTTCTTCAAATGTTTTCCATACAGGGCTCTGCGCTCGGGAGCGTTTCTTGATAACATCGAGGCACGCGCCGAGCAACGCCGCAACTGAGTTCATAAGGAATGGTGTCGGCCCAGGCCGCAACCTCCATAATGGAAGGGCCGCCTTCACCAAACAGCACGGTCTCTTCGCCTTCCTGCACATCGGGGGCTGCATCAGGTGCACCCAGGTCAACCATGAGCAAATCCATACACACAGCACCTACAATCGGAAACTGTTGTCCCCGAATGCCTACCCGGCCGCGGTTGGACAAGCGGCGGGGCACGCCATCACCATAACCCGCGCCAACAACAGCAATGCGGCGCCAGTCGGGGGCTGCCCAGGTGCGGCCGTACGAAATCGTGGTTCCGGGTGGTACCGTCCGCACCTGCACCACACGCGAAACCATGCGCATGACAGGTCGGAGTCCAACATGACGCAACAGTTGGGGATGGGACGTGTAGCCGTAAAGCGCTGCGCCCACCCGTGCCTGTTGCCGCGGACTGTGCCAGTAGGTTTCTGGCAACCGAAGCAGCGCACTGCTATTGGCGATGTGGATTGCCTCAAAGTCGTCACCAAACTGGCGGCAAAGCTGCTCAAAGCGTTCAAGCTGCTGATACAAGAAGGTGTCTTGCGGATCGTCGGCCGTAGCTAGGTGCGTCCAGAGTCCGACCAGGTGGACGGCGGGGGTCTGTGCTAGCTGGCGTACTATAGAGGGCACTTCGCTGGGCCATAGGCCAAGCCGTCCCATACCGGTATCGACTTTCACATGCACGCGTAGCAAGCCTAAGCGTGGCGCCGCTGTGCAGACAGCCTCGGCAACGGCCGGCGACGCGACCGTCACGTCGAGCTGCTGAGCAGCACATACGGGAAGGTCTTCTGGAAACGCTACGCCCAAAACCAGAATCGGGGCCTCCACACCCGCTTCACGCAAGGCAAGGGCTTCCGCAACCCGCGCTACGGCAAAATGACGAACACCAACGTCCTGAAGTGTACGAGCCACCGGCACCAGCCCATGTCCATACGCATCGGCCTTCACGACAGCCATTAGCGTGGCCGGACCTAGCCGCTGCTGCAACAACTGTGCATTATGCCGAAGATGCGGCAGACAAATTTGAACGAGCGTAGGAGTATGCAACACTGTAAGCATCCCTGCTGCAAACGCCGCGCGGCTCACGCTCGGCAATCAAAAAAGATCCTGCCTGAGGCACAACCTGTAGCCATACCTTAAGGTTTAACGGCAGACCATCGCAGCAAACCGCCCACCATGGTGACCTCTACGCCTTGGGTTTCGGTAATCATCGTGTCTTGGAATGCCCGGCATTTACTCGAGCAATGCCTGCCTTCGGTTGTAGCGACCGATTATCCTCACCTCGAGATCATTTTAGCGGACAACGGCTCTACCGATGGATCTGCTGAATGGGTAGCTACCCGGTTTCCAACTGTACGCATTATTCGCCATCCTGAAAATTGGGCCTTCTGCCGTGGAAACAATGCGGCTATCCCCCATGCGCGAGGGGACTACATTGTGCTCCTCAATAACGACGTTGAAGTCCCCCCAAACTGGCTTTGGCCCTTAGTGCATCGCATGGAGGCCGATCCGCAGCTTGGCGCCGTGCAACCCAAGCTCCGCCAGTATCATCGCCGAACCCACTTTGAGTACGCCGGGGCAGCAGGAGGTTTTTTAGACCGTTTTGGATATCCGTTCGCGCGCGGGCGCATTTTCGATACTGTAGAGCCCGACGAAGGGCAATACGACAATCCTGGACCTATCTTCTGGGCCACAGGAGCTGCCATCATGCTTCGCCGCAGCGCGCTCGAGCAGGTCGGATTGCTGGACGAGCAGTTTGTACTCCACATGGAAGAGATCGACCTGTGCTGGCGATTGCAACGTGCAGGGTATCGTATTGAGCTCGTACCCCAAAGCGTTGTCTACCATCTGGGCGGAAGTTCTCTCCCCCCTCACGATGCCCGCAAGACGTACTTCAACTTCCGCAACAGTCTACTTTTGCTGTATAAAAACCTGCCGCCGGCCGAATGGCACCGAACGTTCCCGCTGCGCATCTTGCTCGATGGGATAGCCTTTTTGCGCTTTCTTTTTCTAAGGCGCTGGAAAGATGCCTTGGCGGTTATCAAAGCCTATCACGATGCCCATCGCCTTAGCCGGCATTACCGGCAAATGCGCCCAAAGGATAACGAGCTGGTGGTGTTACCCTCCTATCGAGGCAGCATTGCTTGGGACTACTTTGTGCTACGCCGGCGGCGCTTTCAGGACCTTCCTGCACGACGCTGGCTTACGTCGGCGCACTGAGCTGCCGCCGCAGTTGCAGGTGCTCGTAACGTACGGCAAAGCCTACGGCCCCTAGCACCAACAGCATCCCCAAAAGAGAAAACGGTGATGGCATTTCATGAAAAAGTACATAAGCCAAAATCGAGGCTCCTACAGGCTCTAGCAGCGACAGCAATCCCAGCCAGGCTGCTGGCAAGTACTTAACACTGTAGTTAAACGCACCATGACCTAAAATCTGGGGCCCTAGGGCCATAAGTGCACAAAGTCCGTAAAAGCGCAAACTGTAGCCGGTTAGCGGTGTTTTTAGCAACAAGGCCAGTGTAAGTGCAGTCAAAGCGGCCGCTAAGTAAAGTAAGAAGACGTACGGCAGCCAAGCGGTCTGCTGTCGCACTACGCGGCCAATCAAAAGATACAGGCTCACCAAGAGCGCGCCACTTAATGCCAGCATATTCCCCAAAAGCGGCTTGCGGCCAGCGAAAGCCTGCACATGATCCCCCCAGCTCATTAGCATCGCACCCAGCACGGCCATACCGATTGCAAGCACAACAGGCATCGAAAGCCGCTCTTTAAGTAACGCAAACCCCAAAGCAGCCAAAAATACCGGACTTAAACATACCAGCACCGAGGCACTAGCCACCGAAGTGTAAAAAAGCGAGAGAATCCAGACCACAAAATGCAGCCCTAAGAAAACGCCGGCCAGCAAGATCAGCATCAGCTCACGGAGACCATAGCGAAGGCGCGCTATAGGACGCAGGGCAGCTGGGGCAAGGAGGCCAACGGCAATGCCTGTACGCCAAACGGCAATAGCCAAACCAGGTGCTTCATCCCCTACCAGGCGCACCAGGATGGGACTAATCGCAAAACTGAGCAATCCCAGCGCCAGGATAGGATAGACGCGAAAAGGGACTGCGGCCCGATCCATAGGTAGGACAGCTCTGCTTTACCGCAGCCGGTGCATCGACTGCAGCAACGCCAGGTCATGCTCAATGCCGCGTCGGGCCAGCCTCAAAAACAGGTAAGCGATGAGCGGCAGTGCTAACCAAAACAACCGTTCCCAAAGTATGCCTTCGGTCGTCCGCACGCCTAAAGCCCCCCCAACGTATAACCCACCCAAGTACAGCGCGCTCAGCAGCAGAACGCCAAGTTGGGCCAGTACCACCAGTTTGCGCTGGCGCGAAAGCTGACGGTATAGGAAAATCAACCCTACCGCCCCAAGCGCAAGCACAGCTCCCAAGGTGCGCACCAGCAGCACGAGCCAGCCTGGGCCGGCCAGGGCCAGCAGTTGCCCAGGAACCGGCGCTAGCACCAGCAATCCCAGCGCAGCAGCTGCCAGGAGTAAATACAAAGATTGCACGCGTTGAATCATAGCGATATCCTACCCGACAAAAAAGCCCCGCCAATGCAGGGCTTTTACCTAAACAGGCCGCACCCCTAACTACAGTGCAGTTGGGCTTTCAGGGCGTGCGGAGTAGTTAATGCGAAGCGTACCTGCTTCGCGCAGTTCTTGCTGCACATCATAAACCAACTTCATTTTGGCATCCTGGTCGATGCGCAGCGATACAATCAACTTGGGTTGTTCAACTAGCTTGTTATACATAACCGTACGGATGAGCGTTAGATCATCGATCAACGCATCGTCGATCTGCACCCGCTGCTCCCCTAGACGCCCATCCGGCAGTTTTCTTGGGCCGATATAGATATAGGAAAGCAGGCGTTTTTGATCTATTTTGGTGAGTGCTTCAGCGTGTGGAAGTATCGTTCGCACCATAACCGTAGTCTCCCGAAGCACGGTGCTGACCATGAAAAAGATCAGCAACAAAAAGATAATGTCCGGGAGTGAAGCCGTAGGAATTGCAGGCTTGGTGTCGCCTGTCTTTTTCTTAAAATGCTGTGAAGCCATAATTTCTTAGCCGCAGTCCGGTTCAGCTACTGAAATTTGCGCGGGGATCATTTCACGCACCTGATTTTTTTCATCGGCCCCCAGCGTTACACGGTAGGCATTGTAGTTTGGATAACCCAGCTTGCGTGCCTCAGCGTCCCAAAGCTCAAAGTATCCCATCCAAACTTCATCGAGTACCTGAATGTAGGTGTTATACGCCGTCTCACAGTCTGTCTTAATAGAGACCACTGCTTTCTGAGGGCTCTCGGCGTAGTTCGGATCGACCCCGTTGTTTGTCAGGTGCTTTTTTACTTCCTCACGAATTTGAGGCACCGAAGCCAGCTTGTCTTCAATCAGGACCTGTCCCTGCGCATTCACCAAAATCTTCAACATGTTCCGCTCTCGCACAGGGGGCGGCTCCTGATTTTCTTCCAGCTTGGGTGGCAGCGTCATTCCGATCCCTGCATCCGCATCAATTGTCGTTGCCACTAGGAAAAAAATCATCAGCAGGAAGGCAATATCGGCCATCGAAGCCGTTGGGATCTCTGCCTCCACGCGCTTTTTCTTTTTCAGCAATCCAGCCATAGCCCAACCTCAAAAGCTCAACAGGTTGCGAACACCCGAAAACAACAAGGCAAGCACTGCCAGCCCAAACATGATCATTAGCGTGATGACCCCTGCTTGGGCCCAACTAGCCACGCTGAACCCCAAAATCAGCATCAGCAAAACGGGCAGTACCACAATTAACATCGAAATCGGGCTGATCTTGCCATACGTTAAGTTACGTAGCCCAAAAATGGCCTGCCCTACCAAGGCTAGAGCCAGCAAGATCAACGCAACCCAAATCGATAAAGCAACAAGCGTATCCATAGGGGTATCCCAATATTCTTCACTGCTGTGGCTCTGCTTTCTTCTCACGTGTCGTCAGCGGCTGACCGCTTTGCATCAACACCAACGAATCGATCAGCTCAATAGAGGCCTCTTCCATGTCGACCACAATCCGGTCGATCTTGGAAACCGAATAGTTATAGAAAAACTGCAACGTAATGGCCGCGATTAGACCAAAGACTGTAGTTAACAATGCTACCTTAATACCACCGGCAACCAAGCTGGGCGAAATGTCTCCTGCACGTTCGATTGCATCAAACGCCTGCACCATACCGACTACAGTACCCAGGAAGCCAAACATAGGTGCCAGCGAGATAAAGAGCGACAGCCACACCAGTCCACGCTCCAAAAAGCTCATTTCAATCGAACCATACGAGACAATCGCTTTCTCCACTGCCTCAATACCTTCATCGGCACGCAACAGCCCAGCCTGAAAGACCGACGCTACGGGGCCACGTGTCTTAGCACACACCTCCTCGGCTGCCTGAATCCCTCCCTCTTCAAGCGCCTTTTTAACGTTTACAATAAACTTGCGCGTGTTGATGTCTGCCAAGTTCAGCGTAATAATGCGCTCAAAAGCAATGGCCAATCCAATGATCAGCGAAACCAGGATCGGCCACATGAACTCTCCCCCCTCATTGAAACGTTGCACCAGCACGTTGATGAACCCTTCGTTTCCCGCAGCAGCCTGGGGCAGCATCAGCAGCAGTTCCATGGACGATTTCCTCCTTGTTCTGTCATGTACATCCTAATCATACTTGCATACCGCTTCCCTGTCTCTAATGCAGGGTCAGCAACAGTTACCATATTACCGATTTTTATCGGCAGAGTCAATCCCAGCACATTGCTCGACATCACTTAAAGCCATGTCCACTTCTATCATATCCCCCAGCGCTTTTTAGATTTACACCAAAACACTCTCTTAGCGCACAAAATTCGCAAAACGTTTCTATAGCTACCAAACGTCAAAGATACGCATTCGTACCGGTTTATACTGCTGACGAACATGACCAGGTTTGCTGGCGCAGCTGGCGTCCATGCTGTAACTTGGGATTTTGAGCTTAGTGCGCTTGTGGCATGCGACGCCTGTTACAGGTTTTGCTATTGTTGGGCTTAGGGTTGTCCTTTATAGCCCTCGGCTTACGTTATGTACTTCGAGGAGCGATAACTCCCAAACCCACGGTATTCCTACGCGGGTTAGCTGCGCCGGTTATGCTCAGCGAATTACCTGGACACGTGCTTCACCTGAGTGCTCAAAGTGCATCCGATGCTTGGCAGGCTTTGGGTTATGCGCATGGTCGCTGGCATGCTTGGCCACTGCTGCTTTGGCGCCAAGCCGCGCTGGGCAGACAAGCCGAATGGTTTGGATCCTTTGTCTTGCCTTTTGACAGCCTGATCCGCATGCTACAACTGCCTGCAACTTCACAACAAGCTTTTGAGCAACTGCCGCAAGCTACCCGTCGGGTTTTAGAAGCCTACAGCACCGGGCTTAATGCTGCTTTACAAGAACAGGACGTCCGTTTGCGTGATGAACTCGTCCTGCTTAACCTTTCCGTTGAGCCTTGGCAACCCTGGCATAGCCTAGCCCTCGAGCGGTTACTAGCTTTGCTGGCCTTACCTGACTCCATCGACGCAGCGCTCCCTTTGCTGGCGCCTTTGCGTGCCTGGCTGCACCTGTATGGATCGCAACACAGTGTAGCCTGGGTGCACACAAGTTCGGATCAAGGGCCTGTTTTTTTTCAGCGCCACGTCTACGGGAACTTGGCATTACCGTTTTTTCAAGAAGTGATTTTAAGCTACGAGGGCTCCAGACGCTGGCTTGTAACCGTTCCAGGCACGTTGCTTTTTCCAGCGGGGCAAACGGAGCACCAAGCGTGGTGTGTATTTCTAACCTCCCATCGGGCACGCACCGAGCAGCACCCTCGTGCATCCCTACCGCTCCAGCCGGTATACGAACGCCTAAGGCTCCCTTCGGGCGACGAACACCTCCTGCGCATGGAACAGGCCGATGCGTACTTGGTCCTTCGTGAACTGGCGCCAGATACCGTGCGTGTACTTTGGTGGCCGGGACTACAGCCCGTGAGCGATCTACCGGCCTGGCTGGCCTTGCTGGCCGACAGTGAGGTCACCTTTCAGCTGTTCGACGGTAGTGGCCTGCGCATAGACGCTACCGGACAGCCCGTAGTGCTCGGCACACCACCCGTGATAGAGCCTATCCCTGGTGGCCTCTTGGTTGGTCAAACCCCATGGCATCGTTACTTAGCCAGACGACTCCGTGAGCTACCGCTAAGCCCTAACCCCCCCTCTGAAGACCACCACAGCCTTTGGGCAGCTGAACAGCTGTCCCTGCTGCTCACCCTGATCGACTCGCTGCACACAACCGATACCTTACTGCAAGAGGCGTATACTTTCCTGCGTAATTGGGACGCTACCTACCATCGTGCGAGCATTGGGGCTACCCTCTTCGATGCATGGCTAGCGCACTACCAAAGCCGATACGACTCCCTCCCCCCCCTCAGCCTTCCCGATAGTAGCCTTCGCGTTCAGCTTCGACAAGCGCTGCATGTCGCCTTGCAAGATGCCGTCTCGACCCTGCGGAAAAGCCTAGGCACTGACCCCAACCGCTGGCGCTGGGAGCATGCTCAACCGTTACGCCTAACCTTTCCGGTATGGGCCTACCAGGCTAATCTACCTGCCGCCAATCGCTATGCGCCCGTACTCCTCCCCGGCGAAGGTCATCCTTCAACACTGCGCTGGAACCCCTCAGCGCTGTTAAGTGACCGACCCGCACCAGCCCATTGGGAGGGATGGACCTACTTCCCCCACAGCCAACGCTTTTACGTGCGCCGCTGGTGGCCACAGCCCGACCGCTTCTTAGGACGCTACCGCATGCCTAACCCCGAGCCCCAAATACTCCCGCTGGACCCGACGCTGACGCCCATACAACAGACTACACTGCGGCCTCTCCGTTAATGACGGACTTAGCGATTCAGTCGATTGTGCACCAACTCCTCAACAACCGACGGATCGGCCAGCGTAGATACATCGCCCAGGTCTTGATATTCGTTGGCCGCTATCTTCCGCAAAATGCGCCGCATGATCTTGCCCGATCGCGTCTTCGGTAATGCCGGTGTAAACTGCAAGAGGTCGATCGTAAAAATTGGCCCAAGCACATTACGCACGTGCTGAATCAGCGCGTTGCGCAAGACGTCGGTGGGTTCATACCCCGCCTTGAGCGTCACAAACGCATAAATCCCTTGCCCTTTGACCTCATGTGGATAGCCTACGACGGCCGCCTCTGCTACTGCCTCGTGCAATACCAATGCGCTTTCGACTTCGGCGGTACCTAAACGGTGTCCCGACACGTTGATCACATCGTCCACCCGTCCCACAATCCAGTAATACCCATCTTCGTCGCGTCGCGCCCCATCACCCGTAAAGTACATCCCTGGGAAACGCGTAAAATAGGTCTCAACAAAACGATCATGCGCACGGTAGACCGTACGCATCTGCCCTGGCCAAGAATCTAAAAGAACCAGCATACCGTCGGCCGGCCCTTCTAGAATGTTTCCGTCGTGGTCCACAATGGCCGGACGCACCCCAAAAAACGGCAGCGTAGCCGATCCGGGCTTAAGCGGCGTAGCTCCTGGTAGCGGCGAAATCATAATGCCACCGGTCTCGGTCTGCCACCAAGTGTCTACAATCGGACACCGCTCCTCACCAACTACCCGATAATACCATAACCACGCTTCGGGGTTGATCGGCTCACCCACAGTGCCTAAAAGGCGCAGCGACTTGCGACTGGTTTTTTTCACCCATTCATCTCCTTCTCGCATCAGGGACCGAATTGCCGTAGGCGAGGTGTACAGCGTATTCACTTGGTACTTGTCGACTACCTGCCAAATGCGTGAAGGGTCGGGATAGTTCGGTGTGCCTTCAAAGAGCACCTCGGTAACACCGTTCGCCAGTGGACCATAAACAATGTAGCTGTGACCGGTCACCCAGCCAATATCGGCTGCACACCAGTACACATCCCCATCGTGATAGTCGAAAATGAGCTGGTGTGTGAGCGAAGTAAAGACCAGGTACCCCCCGGTTGTGTGCACCACGCCTTTGGGCTTCCCTGTAGAGCCTGAGGTGTACAGGAAAAAAAGCGGGTCTTCGGCATCCATCACCTCAGGAGGGCATTCTGCCGAAACGGTTTGCATTTCTTCGTGGTACCAGTGGTCGCGCCCCTCTACCCAAGGGATGTCGCCCCCAGTACGGCGTACCACAAGTACGGTCTTAACCTCTGGGCAACGCGCAAGCGCCTTGTCGGCGTTTTGCTTGAGCGGTACGCGGCGCCCAGCACGCAGGCCTTCGTCGGCTGTAATCAGGTATGCCGACTCCCCGTCAAGTATGCGATCGGCCAGTGAGTCCGGCGAAAACCCACCAAAAACGACTGAATGAATAGCCCCAATGCGCGCGCAGGCCAGCATGGCATAGACAGCTTCCGGTATCATCGGTAGGTAGATGGTCACCCGGTCACCTTTCTTTACCCCATGCTTTTTGAGCACATTGGCTAGGCGACACACCTCCTCATAGAGCTGCCGATAGGTGATGGCTTTGCCTGGCTCATTGGGATCGTCTGGCTCCCAATAGAAAGCTACCTGCTCAGCCCGCGTTGCTAGATGACGGTCAATGCAGTTATAAGCTGCATTCAGCTTGCCCCCCTCAAACCAGCGAATGTAGAGGTTGGCTGGGTCAAAGGAAGTGTTTTTCACGGTATGGAAAGGCGCAAACCATGTGATACGCTGGGCCTGTTCTCGCCAAAAGCCTTCAGGATCTTGAATGGAGCGCTCATACAGCGCCCGGTATTGCTCCATAGAGCGAATATGGGCACGCCGACGAAACGCTTCCGAAGGCGCAAAAACCAACCCTAGTCCCGAATAAGCAGCAGTCGCATTGAGCGTTTCTGAAATACCCATAGCACACCAACGGTTGATGATCAGGGGGTTTCTCGGTCCTGGTGGTACAACGGCAACGGTTTACAGATTTTACAAAAAATAACCTTCAAAAACGACTGGTCAAAATCAAAACGGAACCGCTCTCATGAAGCCGTGAGAAAACGGCAAGTAACGATAGCTTAACAGTTCGATCATCATGAGCTAATCTCTCCAAGGGATCTTTTTAGCGATCCTACATAACTTTTATTGTGTCATTTCTATGAAGCTTCGGCTACAGGTACTGTTTGCCCTCATTGGACTTGGAAGTGTCTGGCCTGCCTGGGCGCAGCATAACGGTATCGTCGAAGGACGTGTGGTGGATGCCCGTAGTGGTGAGCCCCTTATTGGGGTTCACGTCGTTGTCGAAGGAACTTCGATGGGCACCACGACCGACCTGGAGGGACGCTTTGCGCTACCCCTACCTGCTGGGACGTATACCCTTGTTTTTCAGTACCTCGGCTACCAGCCCTACCGTGTCGTCAACGTGCGCCCAGAAGCCGGGCAGCGCATAGCGCTCTCGGTAGCTCTTTTGGAAGCTTCGCTGCAAATGGGCGAAGTGGTGGTAGAAGCACAGGCCATTCGCAATACCGAGGCTGCCCTACTCACCATGCAACGCAAGGCGCCTGCCATTAGCGACGGCATGGCAGCTGAACAAATGCGTCGCGCCCCAGATCCTACCTCGGCCGACGCACTACGCCGAATTACAGGGGTTTCAGTGCTCGGGGGCCGCTACCTCTACGTGCGTGGAACCCCCGAACGCTATTCGGTGGCCCTTCTCAACGGTGCTCCTTTAGCGGGGACCGAACCCGACCGCCGCAGCTTTGCTTTTGACCTGATTCCAGCAGAGCTGCTAGATAATACGGTCATCCAAAAGGCCTTTACCCCCGATCAGCCCGGCGATTTTGCCGGTGGCGTGGTGCGCCTAGAAACGGTAGACTTCCCTACCGACCTTCTTGTGCGGCTAAGCAGTTCAGGTGCTTGGAACGCAGCTGCCACAGGACGCACGTTTTGGACCTATCCGGGAAGTCGTTTCTGGGGAATCGACGACGGGCGGCGGCGCCTGCCCAAGCATTTCCCAGAAAACCTGGCCGCCTTACCCCTAAGCGAACGCCACCAAGTTGCCCAAACTTTGCCTAACATCTGGACGCCCAAGCCAAGCCGAGCCCCAGCCAATTTCAACCTCGGCTTTTCGATCGGCGACGGAGCACGCCTTCTAGGCCGTGCCTTTGGATTTGTGGCCGCCGCCTCCTATCGCAACGGCTATACGGTCGAAGATCTTGTGCGTCGTGAATATGAAGCCTCGGGAGATTTGCGCTTCGATTACCGTGGCCAACGCCATGCTTTCTCTACCCTTTGGGGTGGGTTATTGAACGTAAGTCTGCGCCTGGGCAACGCGCACCGACTAAGCTGGCGCAACACGTATACCCGCTCAGCCGAAGACGAAGTCATTCGACTTTATGGCGTGCAGTACACCGATGCCGGGACCGAGCAGCACCAAACCGCTTTGCGTTTTACCAGTCGCGGGCTCTACACGGGACAGCTGGACGGCGCCCACTTTTTCGCGTCCCTTGGACGGCTGGAGCTGGGCTGGAGCGCACGCTACAGCCGTTCTAATCGCAACGAACCTGACTACCGCCGCTACCTCTACGCCCGAGAATTGGGCTCCGATGGTCCTTTTGCGGCCGTGCTGGGCTTTCAGGCCAATCTCAAAAACGGTGGCCGCTTCTATTCGGAAATGGACGAAACCACCCGGGGCTTTGGCCTGGACCTGCGTAAGCCCATTGGGGACTTGCGACTCAGCGCTGGAGGAGGGTGGGAAGACCGTGATCGCAATTTCTGGGCGCGCCTTATTGGCGCGGTCATTAATGCACCAGGCAACGGCTTTACAGACTTCCGCTTACTCTACCTACCGCCCGACTCGCTATTCCATCCGGAAAACTTTCGCCGAAACGGTTTGGCCCTCGACGAATACCGCAACGGTACCAATCGCTATCGGGCTGGATCGGAGCTCATCCATGGCTATGTTATGTTCGACTGGCCCCTTCAGCTAGCACCGGGCCACACGCTGCGCATGGTCGGCGGCTTGCGTTTGGAAGATGCTGACCTCTGGGTAAAAACCCGTGACTTTTCGGATCAGATAGATGTCTTGATCCAACAGCAAAAGCTGGACTTGTTACCTGGCCTTAACCTGACCTATAGCCCAGGCGAGCACACAAACCTGCGTCTGGCCTGGAGCCGTACAGTCAACCGGCCAGAACTCCGTGAGTTGGCGCCTTTCACGTACTTCGACTTTCAGACGCAAACTTCAGTACGCGGCGACGCTGCATTGCGTCGCGCCTCAGTGCACAACTGGGACCTACGTTGGGAATACTATCCAGGCATCGGTGAGCTGATTGCCTTAGGACTGTTCTACAAGCACTTGCGCAACCCAATTGAGCAGGTTATCGTCTCGGGCAGTGCTTTGGGGTCGGAGCGCACGTTTGCCAACGCTGATCGGGCAGTAAACAGTGGCTTTGAGTTCGAAGTGCGCTTGGGCTTGGAGCGCCTTTTGGGCTCCTGGGCAAACCCGCTGCGGCTCCAGCTGAATTACGCCTGGATTCACTCTCGCGTCTTTGTACCTGGAACGGAAACAACCATCGCGCGCGAAAACCGACCGCTGCAGGGGCAATCACCCTATATCCTCAATACCGGTCTACTCTATGAAAGTGGCCCTTTAAGCCTAAGTTTACTCTATAACCGCATTGGCAGTCGCATCGTCGAAGTGGCTACCGCCTACGAGGAAGATGTCATCGAAGTGCCCCGCGATATTGTAGACCTCTCCCTTACCTATCAGCTCACCCGCTTTCTGGGCGTTCGCCTAAGCGGTCGCGACCTGCTGGCGCAACCGCAACGCTTCATGCAAGGCGGCAAATTGGCCCGAGAAAACAGCCGCGCAACCGTATGGTCGCTAGGTTTTACGGGCCGCTGGTGACCTCATAACACAGCGTTAACGTCTCCTTTATCCAGGATTTACACAGACATCGTAGTCTGTTTCGACCCTAAAAAATCAACCTCAAACTGCAATGCGACGTTTTGTACTACTTTTAAGCGCTGTATTTGTCGCGTTTGAAAGCGCCCCAGCATGGGCGCAGCTGGCTCGCGTCGACAGCGTGTTAGAAGGACGCATCACCCGTAACCTGACGCTCCAGGCCAATAAACGGTATCTGCTGCGCGGCTTTGTCAACGTGGATCCACCAGCAACATTGACGATTGAGCCTGGGACTGTGATCTACGGTGAAAAAGAAACCAAAGGAACGCTCATCATCAATCGGGGAGCCAAAATCATCGCCGAAGGGACGCCGCAGCGGCCGATTGTCTTTACCAGCCAGCAACCCCCTGGCCAGCGCGGTCCAGGTGACTGGGGCGGCATTATCATTGCAGGCCGGGCACCCATCAACGTTCCAGGCGGCACCGCCGAAATCGAAGGCGGCACAGGCACGGTCTACGGCGGCGGCGCAAACCCCGATCCTGAGGACAATTCCGGCGTGCTGCGCTACGTACGCATCGAGTTTGGCGGCATTGCTTTCTTGCCCGATAATGAGATCAACGGGCTCACCCTGGGTGGTGTAGGTCGGGGTACAACCATCGAATATGTACAGGTAAGCTACGTTGGAGACGATGCCTTTGAGTTTTTCGGCGGCACGGTTAACGCCCGCTATCTAATCAGCTATCATAACGTAGACGACGATTTCGACACAGATTTTGGCTATCAGGGCCGCGTGCAGTTTGCGCTCGCTGTGCGGGATCCGAACATCGCAGATATTGGCGGATCGAACGGCTTTGAGTCCGACAACGACGGCACAGGAACCACCAATCAACCGCGCACTGCACCCGTGTTCTCGAACGTGACCCTTATCGGTCCAGCTGCTACTGCCCAGACGTCCATCAACCCGAACTTCCGGCGCGGCATGCACATCCGACGCGCCTCGCTGCTTTCGGCTTACAACAGTATTGTGATGGGCTGGCCCGACGGCATCTTGCTCGATGGTACCACAACCACCACAGCCGCACGTGATGGGGAGCTCGAGCTGCGCAACATGATCCTGGCCGGCATTCGCAACAACCCCCAAGTCAAAACACAAAATCCACCTGCAGGCTTCGACGGATTGACATGGTTTCAAACCAGCGGATGGGGCAACCAGATCTTTACCAATACAGCGGACGTTGGTCTCGTCAATCCCTACCCTGCGCAATCACGCGATTTCGATCCTCGCCCCAACACCAACGCGCCAGCAGCTACAGGAGCTAGCTTTAGCTGGACTAAACTACAAGACCCGTTTTTCCAACAGGTTGACTACATCGGGGCTTTTGCGCCCAACGAACGCTGGGACCTACCGTGGGCGAATTATGACCCCCAAAACACCAACTATGATGTACCGACAGCCATCACACCTTCCGAGCCAATGGGTTCGTTTACCCTCTGGCCCGTTTACCCGAATCCAGCGCGTGAAGCCGTGACGGTACGCTTCATGCTGACGCGGCCTTCTGAAGTGCACCTGCGGGTGTATGACCTACTCGGACGTCAGGTTGCCGTACTGCACGAAGGCTTTCACACAGCCGGCATGCACGAAGTCACCTGGTCTACAAGTGCCTTGCCAGCCGGTCTGTATGTGGTACAGCTAGAAGCTTCCGGACAGGTCGCGCTGCAAAAACTAACGCGCCTCCCCTAAAAGGAAGCGTTCTGCTGCATAAAGAAAACAGAGAGCTTTCCCCCCGGCTCTCTGTTTTCTTTATTGCGCGAACCCAATTTTCACACAGCTACTGCAGCTGCTCGGTCTTGTAGCATGCGGCGCAGCAGCTCGTCGGTTGCATTCGCATAGTCTCGAGCACCACGGGAGTAGGGGTCTTGCGTAAAGACGGTTGAGCCATCCTCGAATGATTGGGCCAGCGATGCGCTCGTACGAATGACCGTCTCTAAGACCCGATCTCCGTAGCGTCGACTCAGATAGCGACGATAAAGCTGATGGGTGCGCTTGCGCGCGTCCACTTGGGTAAAGAGAAACAAGGGGGGATGCAAGGTAGGATTCAGCTTTTCCCGTACCAGATGGACGGTTTGTGCCGTTTGCTCTGCACCCAACACGGGCTGATACTCTGGAGTTACCGGAACAAGCACATGCTGGCTAGCCACCAGTGCGTTGAGGCTGTAAACCGTAACCGCTGCTGCGGTATCAAAAATGACCACATCGTAGTCTACCCCCCCTTTGGCCAACGCCTCTTTAGCCCAAAACACATCGGTAGGACGGTTAAGCTGCCGCATCACCCGTGTCAACCCTGTCGAGGAAGGCAGCAAGTCAAACCCCCCTACGCGATGGCGCTGCACCTCTTGGAGCGAAAGCGATGGGTTAAATAACGCCAGCACAGAAGCTTCTTCTGGCGGCTCAGGGATCCCCATAACACGGGTAAGAAACCCCTGCGGGTCTAGATCGATCACCAACACGCGGTGGCCACTTAGCCCTAGCGCAGCAGCTACGTGAATCGCTGTGGTCGTCTTACCCGTTCCTCCCTTATGATTACAAATGGTTAATGTTATCATGCGTAAGCAACCCTTTAGAAACTCCCTCCGCAACGTGGAAATTAGCCTGCAGCTTAGGCTGTGTCAAACATCAGGCCACAAGCATATTGGATACCTAACCCATAAAGCCACGGACATATGAAACTACGCGTACCGTTCATCTTGGCCTCGCGCTCGCCTCGCCGGCATAAGCTCCTGGCCCAGCTTGGGCTGGATTTTGAGGTGCATCCTAGCGATCTAGATGAACAGGCCACCCTTTACCAACCGCCAGACCAATTGGTCGAACACCTGGCTTTAGCAAAAGCGCGCCTAGTAGCTTCACGCTTTCCTGAAGCCCTCACGCTTGGAGCGGATACGATCGTGGTCATTGATGGCACGGTGCTCAACAAACCTGCCGACGCTGCAGAAGCCCGTGCCATGCTCCGACGCTTGAGTGGTCGCACCCATACCGTTTATACCGGTCTGGCCCTGCTGCATCCTGTCAGCAAACGGGAAGTTACTGCCAGCGAAGCGACCCGTGTAAGCTTTGCCCCTTTGAGCGACGAAGAAATTGAAGCCTATATTGCTACGGGCTCGCCTTTAGACAAAGCAGGGGCTTATGGCATTCAAGACGACTACGGTGCGGTCTTTATTCGGCGTATTGAAGGGGACTATTACAATGTGGTTGGGCTGCCTTTACATCGCCTTTACCGGCTTTTGCGTACACATTTTGCTGATCTGCTGCTCTCGTGAAAATCGTGCATAAGGAAACCCTGCACTCTCTAAGGCATTGTGCAGCGCGCTATCTGGTGGTTTTTTACGACCATGGCCGATACCCTGACAGTTGGTCTGGTGCAAATGCGCTGCAGCGAAGATCCAGAGCAAAACCTGCAGCGCGCTATCGAAGGCATTCGCGAGGCAGCCCAGCAAGGCGCGCAAATCGTTTGCCTACCCGAGCTTTTTCGCACGCCCTATTTCTGCAAGCACGAAGACCCAGGTTATTTTCAGCTCGCCGAGCCGGTACCCGGACCAACCACCGAGCGTTTGGCGCAGCTGGCCATGGCACTTAACGTAACCATCTTGGCAAGCCTATTTGAAAAGCGCACCGATGGCCTCTACCATAACACCCTTGCTGTGCTTGATCCAAGGCGGGGATACTTGGGCAAATACCGCAAAATGCACATTCCGCACGACCCGCTCTTTGAGGAAAAATTTTACTTCACGCCAGGCGATTTAGGCTTCCGAACGTTCGACACTGCTGGAGTGCGCATTGGAACGCTCATTTGCTGGGATCAATGGTTTCCGGAAGCTGCACGCCTAACGGCCCTTCAGGGAGCCCAGGTGCTTTTCTACCCTACAGCCATTGGCTGGCTTCCAGAAGAAGAAGCCACCGAAGGGGCTGCGCAGCATGAAGCCTGGGAACTGGTGCAACGTGCACATGCCATCACCAACGGCTGCTATGTGGTGGCCGTCAACCGAACGGGCTTTGAGCCTGCTCCCCCTGGGGCCCCTTCACGGGGCATTCGGTTTTGGGGCCAAAGCTTTGTAGCCGCACCAGACGGTACCGTACTGGCACGCGCCCCCATCGATGAGGAGGCTGTTTTGGTGGTAGCGCTGGACTTACGGCGCCTGGACGAAGTGCGCACGATTTGGCCGTTTTTCCGCGATCGCCGTATCGATGCCTATGGAGACCTTAGCCGACGTTTTCTGGACGACACCCCCTAACGCATCGCCTGCTGCCCAAGGATTTTATATGCCTGCCGAATGGGCTCCCCACCAGGCCACGTGGCTATCGTGGCCACATAACCGCGATACCTGGCCCGAGGAGCTCGCGTGCGTTGAACGTACAATGGCTCAAGTGGTACGCTTACTAAGCCAGCATGAAGCTGTTTACATCAATGTCAACGATGCTGCGCACGAGCAGCACGTTCGTCAGGTGCTCGATGCAGCAGGCGTTTCTGGAACAGTGCGCTTTTTCCACATCCCCACAGATGACGCCTGGATTCGAGACCATGGTGCTATCTTTGTCACCCATACTCAAACGCGTAGCCTGGCTGCTACCGTCTGGGGATTTAACAGTTGGGGAGGTAAATACCCTTGGGCACGCGACGCGCAGGTGGCTCGTCGCATGGCACAGATACTTGGCGTACCTGCCTTCGACGGGGAAATGATCCTCGAGGGGGGCTCGATCGACACCAATGGGGCTGGTCTGCTGCTGACTACCGAGCAGTGTCTATTGCATTCAAACCGGAATCCTCAATACTCTCGAGAAGCCATCGAAGCGCGCCTTAAGGCTTTTTTGGGCGTTGCACAGGTGTTGTGGCTAGGCCAAGGCTTGGTCGGGGATGACACCGATGGACACGTAGACGACTTGGCCCGTTTTGTAGCCGAAGATGCGGTGGTGATCGCCGTTGAAACCGACCCCCGTGATCCGAACTACGATATCCTCCAGGAAAATCTCGAACGGCTCAAAGCCGCACGTCTACCGGATGGCCGTCCGCTGCAGGTAATCCCCCTACCTATGCCAGAGCCGCTGGAGATTGCCGGCGAGCGCGTCCCAGCCACGTATGCGAATTTTTATATTGCCAATCAGCTCGTGCTAATGCCTGCCTATGGCTGCAGGCAAGATGCCTTGGCTGAAGCGGTGCTGGCTCGTTGCTTTCCAGGGCGAACGGTCATTCCTATCGATTGCCGCGCCATCATCCGTGGTTTAGGTGCTCTGCACTGCCTTACGCAACAGGTCCCAGCTTCATAACTTAGGCTGGACGCAGCTTTTTGAGCTCTTGTAGCAGCCAAACCAGTGCTTCTTCCGATAGCCCCAGAAAGTGCTGCACTGAAGTGCCCACAGCTAGCCACTCAGCTGCAGGAGGTTGGTGCTGCATCTGGCGCACCAGATGCTGGGCTGCCATCAAGACGGCCAGGTATTTAACCGTAACGTCAGCAGCCTCGGCCTGGTAGTAATCGATCGGATCATGATGTCGCAAAATAGCTTGGCAGAACTCGGCAGGCAGTTTCCAAGCACGGGCAAGCAAAAAACCTGCAGCAGCGTGGTCCGTACGCAAGCGCTCACGCTCCACCTCAATTAATGGGCGCGCGTCGGCTTCGCGCTCTGCTGCTTCGTAGACCCCCGCATACTCCGGAAAGCGGCGTAAAAGCAGCGGCATGCCACAGTCGCAGAAAAGCCCCAGCGTATAGGCCTCTTCTTGAGCCAGGGCCCGGCTTGCACGGGCTACCAGTGTTGCGGCGTGCGCCATCCATTCAGCCCGGCGCCAGAACCACTCCATCAGCGTCCCTTTGGAGCCGCGGAAAGCCTGATGCAAAAGCAAAGCGGTAACCAAGCTGACGATATTCCGCATTCCTAACAGACGCACAGCGTGGCCGATATCCACCACAGGCCGTGATAAACCAAATAGCGGAGAGTTTACCAGCTTAAGCGTGCTAGCTGCCAGTGCAACGTCCTCACTTACAAGCCGGGCAATACGCTCCAGGTTCGGCTCTGGTCGATTCTGCTCTTCCAGCACTTCAACCAATAGCGCAGGGCGCGGTGGAATCAGTACACCACGCAAAATCTCCTCGGTCTGCGCGACATCCAAAGCACGCTGCGTATCCAGTTCCATAGCTTAGCGTCGGGACATGTAGACCACTTCCGCTTGGTCACAGGCTCCACCAACCGGGGGATTGGGTTTACGTACGGTAACCGCAATTGCTTCAACTATTGGATAGGCCTCCAGAATATGCTGGGCAATCTGGTAGGCCAAACGTTCAATGAGGTAAAACTTATTCCCCGTTACCAGTGCATGTACCAATCGATAGACGCCCTCATAATCAACGGTTTGGGACAGGTCGTCTGTTTGAGCAGCCGCTTCTACATTAAGCTCCATGGCCACATCTACCTCATAACGCCCACCAATCCGATGCTCTTCTTGCGTAATGCCATGGTGGGCATAAAAGACAGCATTGACCAGGCGAACTATACCCCGAGACTGCCCTGATGCGACGGGGATGGGCTCAAGTGCACGCGTGGCTTCGGGGTGCATATGGGCACGTTAGAAAATGGGACCCGTACGTTAAAAACGGGTAGCCGGAGCTGCGTTCTCCGGCTACCTGATCCAAGATACGATGCACTGCGGGTCAAGAAACAGGCCGAATCCATTTTTTGCACAAATTAGCCAATTCGGCGCATCCAGTCATTGAGTTTCTTGAGTGTTGCAGCTGCAGCAGCCGTTGCGGCTACGCTCAACAACGCTTCGGCCGTAGCCAAACCACGTTGTGAAGCACGCTTGACACGCTTGGAGGTATGGCGCGCAGCTGCCTCAAGCGTTTCCGTGGTCGTTGCGGCTTGTTGGGCCAGAGCTTTGCTTAGCGCCTCGGCTTGCTCACGCACGCGCTCAGCAAGCGCAGCGGCCTGATCTGGTAGTTCTTCCTGAAGCGCACGGGCCCGCTCAGCTACAGTTTCCCCCAAGGTACTCATTTGTTTGGAAAGCTGACGCCGCAAGCGCTGTGCTTCCTTTTGGGCTTTTTTGGCCAGCTTAGCCGCACTGCGCCGCGCCCGTTCACTTAAAGGCGGCGGAGACGGTGCTGCAGCCAGTGCAATCAACCTGCCTGTTGCAACGCCAGCTCCTAAAGCCAGGAGCAAAGCTAAGGCCGGGTTCTGTGCGATCCAGTCGCGGGCGCGCTGCGCAGCAGCCTCTGCATCTAACCGCGCAAGCTGCTCCCGCAGTCGAGCTAGCGCCTCATTAAGTTCCTTACGTGTTTTTTCATAGGCATCTACCAGCGTACGCGTGGCGTTTTCTTCTGGCTGCGCCACGGACTGTTGTTTTTCCATCCTTGCCATAGCTCACCTTCAATCAAATTACGTTTAGCGACGCCAAAGCACTCCTAAAAACACCCCTAGCGCGAAAGCGCCCAGCACGGCAGCGACCTGATGCGTCCGCACCCATTCCAGCGCTGCTGCTACACCCGACGTCGCCGCTTGCTCCAACTCTTCCAGCGGCGAGCGTTCCTGTTCCGATGCAGCAGAAGCACCGCTGGTCTTGGGTTCTTGAACCGGACGTTCTTGCTGTGCCATAAGACCCTCCTGTATTTTTCGTGGAACGATTCGCGGACTTGACCTTTCTGGCCAGAGTTTCTGCTTATTTTTCTAATGAAGTGCCCAAACGTTCCGTCCAGCAGCGTGCAATTACAACTTTATTAACACCCCGCTTCTTATGCACAGACAATTTGATATGGGCATGCGACGTTTTTTCTTGCGATCCCAAGCGCTTACAACCCAAGGCGTCATGCGGCGATGGTATTTACTGTTTGTCCTATTTTTTAGCCCATCCCTTTGGGCGCAACCAAAGCCGTCGACAGCTGAGCTGGCGTTTTCACAAGCGCTGATGCTGCATCAAGACGGCTTTTACGGCCAGTCGGCCCTAGCGTTTGCGCGCTATCGCCAGGCCTACCCTACCGATAGCCGAGCAGCTGAAGCTCTTTTCTACGAAGCTGAAGCGCGCCTGGCCCTAGGCCAAACCGAAGAAGCTGCTGCCTTGCTGAACCTGTTTGCAGCACGCTACCCTAATCATCCCCTTACCTATGAAGCCCAGCTGGCGCTAGGGAAGTATTTTTATGATACCGGTGCCTATGAAGAGGCACGGCAGGCCTTTAGCCAAGCGTTGCGCGCAGGCGTGCCCGAAGCATTGGCCGCACGCGCCTTGTTCTGGATGGCGGAATCGGCTCAGCGCTTAGGACGCCCCAGCGAGGCCGTTGGACACTACCGCCGCCTGGCCGATACCTACCGCACCTCACCGTGGGCGCCACGCGCGCTGCTGGCTATGGCCTACACGCAGGTGGAAATGGGCAACTACGATGAAGCAGCACGTACGTTTGAGCTGTTGGCCGCCCGCTATCCCGACGCGCCTGAAGCCCGACACGTCGGCTTGGCCTTGGCACAAGTCTACTATGAACTGGGTGACTACCGTCGCGTCGTCTCGGAAGTCGAGCGCCAATTGCCTAACCTCAAGGGCAACGACCTAGAGCAAGCATGGCTGCTTTTGGCAGAATCCTATAACCAGCTGCGCAATAGCGAAAACGCTATAGTCTATTACCGCCGCGTGCTGGAACGCCAAAATAGCCCCTACTACCGACGCGCACTCTACGGCCTAGCCTGGAATTACTATCACCAGGGGGTCTACCAATGGGCTGCCGATCACTTCCAGCAAGTTCGTGAATCCGGGCACGACTCGCTGGCCATGCGCGCTACCTACTACGAAGCCGTCAGCCGCAAACGTGCTCAAGACCTCCCACAGGCATTGGCTTTGTTTGAAACGTTCGTGCGCGAGTGGCCCTCAAGTCCCTTGGCGCCTTATGCCCAATACGAACAGGCCATGCTGCACTATGAAATGCGGCGCTGGGAAGAGGCACATCAAGCCTTCGACCGGTTTGTCCGGACCTACCCTAACCATGCCCTGCTTGGCGATGCGTTGCGCATGCGCGGCTACACCGAAATTGCTCTGGGGCGCTTCGACGCTGCCTTCAACAGCTTTGACCGGGCTGTCGCGCTCCAGGCAGCTTCCCCGCGCCTACGGGCCGAAATCGTCTTCCAACAAGCTTGGCTGCGCTACCGCCAAGGACAATACGCCGCAGCCAGCGAGGCATTCTGGAACCTGTACCAGCAAGACCCGCGAGGCGAAAAAGCTAGCGATGCTCTGTTTTGGGCTGCCGAAAGCTTCTACCAATTAGGACGTCTGGATCGGGCAGAGACGCTCTTTCGCGAGTACCTGCGCAGTTTTCCCAACGGCCAACATGTGGAAGCCGCTCATTACGCGCTAGGCTGGGTTTATTTCCGACAAGAACGCTATGAAGCAGCCGCACAAGCCTTCCAACGCTTCCTGCAGGTGTACCGCCGAGGCGATGAGCCTGTCCCTTATCGACTCGATGCCTTGCTGCGCTTGGCCGACAGCTACTATGCGCTCAAGCGTTATCCCGAAGCAATTCGCTATTACCGCCAGGCCGCATCCGAAGGCGAAGATTACGCACTTTATCAGATTGGTCAAGCCTACTATAATGCCGGTAATGCTGAAGAAGCCTTGCGTACGTTTAATCAATTGCTTACGGAGTACCCCGACAGTCCCTGGCGGGAAGAAGCCCTCTACCAAATTGGGTATATTCACTTTCTGAACCAGCGCTATGATGCTGCCATCGCTGCTTATCGACGGCTGATTGAATCAGCACCTAACGATCCGCTGGCTGCCAAAGCCCAGTATGGTATCGGCGACGCGCTGTTCAATGCCGGTCGCATGGAGGCTGCAGTGAATGCCTACAAACAGGTGCTGGAACGTTATCCCCAAAGCCCGTTTGTAGGCGACGCGGCCATGAGCATCCACTTTGCCCTGCTGGCCACTGGCAACGAAGCCCGCGCAGCCGTCTTGATCGACTCCTTTGCTACAGCCTATCCGAATGCTCCTGTAGTGGAGGAGCTGCGTTTCCGGCAAGCGGAAGCCCTCTACCGCAGCGGCCGTACGCAGGAAGCCTTGCGGCGCTTGGAAGCCTTTGTTCAAGGCACCTATTCTCCTAACCTGATGGGGGAAGCCCTGTATTACTTGGCTACGTTACAAAGCGAACAGGAACAATACGCTGCCGCGGAACGCAACCTGCAACGCTTACTCAGTGCCTATGCCGAACATCGCCGCGTACCCGACGCCCTGGCATTGCTGGGAAATATTTACTTAAAGCAGGAACGCTACGAACCTGCTTTACAAGCCTTCCGTCGCCTAGAAGCACTCGCGCCAGCCCGCTCTGGGCTGCAGCTGCAGGCGCTTTACGGTCAAAGCCTTGCCTTACTTGAACTGGGACGCCTAGCCGAGGCCCGGCAGCGCTTGGAACAAGCCCAGGCCTTGGCCCCAACCGGCAACGCGCCACCCCTGCTGCAATTGGGACTGGCAAGACTGGCCGAAGCAGAAGGGCGGCTAGAGGAAGCCGCTACACTATACCGTAACGTGGCTAGCCGCGCTCAGGACGAAACCGGGGCCGAAGCGCTCTATCGGCTCGGCGCTCTTTTGCTACGACGCGGCAACCCGCAGCAGGCTATCGAAGAACTTAGCCGCCTGCCTACGCTTTTTCCAGCCTATTCAGAGTGGCTCGCACGCGGCTACTTGACCCAGGCCCGTGCATTTGTGGCTTTGGGTCGACGCGGCGATGCCGCACGGCTCTACGATCTGGTATTGGCCGAATTTCCTAATACTTCCTTTGCCCAAACAGCTGCCCAAGAAAAAGCCGCCCTTTAAGCTATGCGCCCTCTTGTCGTTTTGGGATATCTGCTCTTAGGAAGCGGATCGCTGACACTTTCAGCCTGGGCCCAAGTGACCGATACCGCCCAGGTCGTCTTGCCCGATCTGGCACCCCGCGAAATAGAGATTCGCGGCACGCTAGAGATTTCCTTTCCCTCTCTGCAGCGCCAGCCACTTGTGGGGTTTAATCCACCACCGCTGGTACCTCAAGTCTCTCCAGACCGACAGCCTTATATTGAACCCTACTCTGAGGCGGCACGGCTTGCAGGCCCTGTTTCACTCCAGCGCCCAGTACCGCCTGCCATTGCGACCATAGGCAGCGGTCGCCCTGCCCGGGGCCTTTTTGAAGGCGCACTGGGGCGCTACGTAACCCGCAGCTTTAACGGATACCTAGAGCAATCTTTTTCCAACGGGCTAATGCCTTACGGAGCGGTGCGCTACACCGGCAGCAATGGTTTTGTACCTTTTGCTGACCGCCCCGAAATCGAAACCCCCTACGACTTGCTCAACGTCCAAGCTGGGCTCGCCTATAGCGGCCCGGTGCATGCGGGTCTAGAAGTAGGTGGCTTTGCGCACACCTATCGCCTCTACGGCCTAGTAGAAACACTGCCGTTCGATGCCCCCCAACGCGAAGGTACAGGCGCATATGCCCAGCTATGGCTTGGTCCTTCGGCGCAGGACGATGTAGAAGGCGGCCTGGAGCTGCGCTTGAGTAGCAGCCGCTACCGCACCACCTATCCAGAAGGATTCTTCAGTCCAGCAGCCGAAACCTATCGGCGCTTAGAGCGCCGACTGGACGCCCAAGGCCAGCTGGCTTTACCGCTCACTGCAGGCACGCTTCATTTGGATGCTCAAGGACACCTGGCCGGCATAGATCCTTCTGGCTTTTTGGAGTCGGACGTGTGGTCGCTCTCTGGTGGGGCTTCGCTTGCGCTGCCTCTCGGAAGCACACTCCAGCTCAGCATAGGCGGCCGTGTATTGGTCCTTGAAGCAACCCCTACCCGCACGCGCGCTACGTACGTCTCGCCAGTCTTAGCAGTGGACGTCTCGCTCACCCCACGTAGCCGCCTGTACGTACGCCAGCAACCCCACCTTATACCCTACCGGCTCGATGAACTGCTGCGCGAAATGCCCATTCTTGACGACAGCGTGCTACCTCAACCCGCACTACACACGGTTGATCTCGAAGCCGGTAGTGAAGTGTTCTTCAGGGCTGTACGTTTGCGCGCCGCCGGTGGTTTTAGAGCATCTCCGTTTGAACGCTATGCGGTCCTGTCCCGACGTCTGGTGGGCACAGAACTCCGTTACCTTACCCAGCTCGGGTATGCCCAACAACGCCGCTACTATGCCCAGGGCGAAATTGCAATGACGCTGCCCGGTAGCCTGCAGGGAAGTTTGCGTCTAACGTACCAGCAGGTGCGTTTACCAGAAGTGGATCGCCCTGTACCGTACGAACCTTCCTGGCGAGGTCAACTCCTTTTGGCTTATCCCTTGCCAAAACAACGGGGCTTGGTCCAACTCACCGGTAGCTACGAAGGCCTGCGCTATGCTGACCTAAGCCAAACCCAGCGTGTTTCCCCGTACTTAGATATCGACCTGCAAGCAACCTACCAGCTTACTCCTGCTATCGGCTTCATAGGTTCCTTGGAGAATCTGACGCCTGGCACTTACCGCAGTCGCTGGTTAGGCTATCCAGAGCCCCACGTATTGCTTAGTGTCGGCATGCGGATTCGCTGGTAGCATTGGATTCTCATAGATTCTGTTGTAGTTTTAAAGCAATCATAAACAAACCCCCGCTGCAACATGGCCGCTCCTGCTTTAGAGGATGTGGCGCAAGCCTTAGCCGAACTGGTACAAGAAGCTCTGATGCGAGGGGAATCGGTATATGTGCCAGGAATAGGCACTTTTTCCGTCGAACATCATGGCAGTACTACCGAGCAGTTACCCGACGGACGCCTTGTGCTACACCCGCCGCGTGACGTGGTCTGTTTTACCCCAGAAGCCACGTCAGCCGAACCTGAAGCGTCCCACTAAATGCCTTAACCTATGCCTGAACCGCTGATTGTCGCCTTGGCCCAGCGCTTGGCCTGCTCTCCGGAAGAAGCCGAAGCGGCTCTCTACCAGCTTGTTGCCCGCTGGCAACAGCAATTGCAGCAAACTGGCCAAGTTGTCATTCCAGGTTTAGGGGGTTTTTACCAGACCGCCCAAGGCCTACGCTTTGAACCTGCGGGAGCTTTAGCCCAAGCCGTTAACTATCGTTTTGCTGGACTGGAGTCCGTGACCATTGAGCCAGCAGAAGAGCAAGCCTACCGCAAAACAGAGGTTGTTCCTCCCGAGGTACCTGAAGAAACAGCGCTGGCCGAAGACATCGAGGTCACTACACCAGAGGTTTTCCCACCTTCGGAGGCGCTCCTGCAAACGCCAGAGCCCGAGTCGACAGCGGTATCCTCAAACCTGGAAGACACGCTGACCCCGCCTGCAACCGAACCCCCTCAGCCCATTCCGGAAGCGGTAAAACCTGCCACTGCGCATCGCCCGGTGGAAACGTCGCCCCCGCCACGCCCACCGCGCATCCACCTCCACGAAGAACGCACACGCAAACTGCCCTTATGGATTCCAGCAGCACTTGTTGTCGTGATCTTAGGAGCCATTGGCGTTTGGTGGCTTCTTTCGATGCGCCCTACCGCTCCCGTTAGCTCACCCCCCATAGCTTCCCCACCGGCAAGTACTGCGATGCCTGCCGAAACCACGGCTGTTGCCACTACCCCACAAGCCGACACAGTCCAGCCCTCACCAACCCCGCCTGAGGCACCAACGCGTGGTAACTATGCCCTGGTTGTTGGTTCTACAACCAATCGGGCAGTAGCAGAACAAATGGCTGAGCAATTTCGCCAGCGCCTTGCGGGACAAGGCTTGGCGATTGAAATCGTTACCGCACCAGCAAACGGAACCATACGCTACCGCATTGCGGTTGGACAATACCCGTCGGCCGAAGAGGCCCTCGCAGCCAAAGAGCGCTTGGGCGACTTGGTCCCTGCCGATGCCTGGGTTTTGCGACTTTCCACCAATTAACGTCACAAACCTATGATGCTGGTCTTGTTGCAGACGGTTGCTTTGCCCTCTGAGGCCCCACCCTCTAGCACTTCTTTTCTAGACATCCTGATGCAGGGCGGATGGGTTATGATTCCTATAGCCCTGCTTTCCCTACTAACGGTCTACTTGATCGTAGAGCGTTGGATTACGGTCCAAAAAGCCAAAATCAACCCCCAGCAGATTATGGACCGCGTGCGCAGCTACGTTGAAGCCGGCGACGTGCGCGGCGCCTTAGCTTATTGTGAAGCCCAGGACAAACCCATCACCCGCATCCTCCGGCACGGCCTAGAGCGCCTGGGACGGCCAATCGCAGAAATTCGGGACGCTGTCGAGGCCGCTGGCAAATACGAAGCCTTCGAGCTCGAAAAACGCATGGACGTGCTCGCCAGCATCGCTGGCATTGCTCCTATGCTGGGCTTTCTAGGAACAGTAACCGGCATGATCGAAGCATTTCAGCAAATCCAAAACCTTCAGGGCAACGTAAACCCCAGTGTGCTAGCCGGGGGCATCTGGGAAGCCTTGCTGACCACAGCTTTTGGTTTGATTGTAGGCATTTTGGCACTTTTTGGTCATAACGTGCTGCTGACACGAATTAACCGACTGGTCAACGACATGGAACGCTCGGCCACTGACTTTATTGATCTGCTTCAGGAGCCCGTACCGCATCCCCGTCGCCATCCGGAAACCTTGCTTTAAACCGGATTGCCATGCCGCTGAACTTCTCCACAGCCCGCAAGCCAATTATGACGTTTGCCCTCGCCGGGCTGGCCGACATCGTGCTTTTGCTACTGATTTTTTTCCTGTTGACCTCCAGCTTCGTGCCCCAGTTTGGCATTCGCGTTAACCTACCCCGGGTTGAAGCCGGTGCGCCCACGCAGGCCCAGTACGTAACGGTGGTGCTGACTGAAGACGGCCGTTTTTACGTAGAGCAGCAGCAGGTTGGCCGCGAAGACCTATTGAACGTGCTACGTAACGTAAAAGGGGAACGCACAACGCTTGTGCTGCGTGCCGACCGCCGAGCAACCGTTGAGCAATTCGCCTACGTGGCCAGCACTGCCCGCGCGCTAGGCATGACTGTATTGATGGCTACCGAACGCCCCGACGTGAGCCCACTTCGCTAACGCAAAAACCAAGACTCCCGGTCAAGCGAGCGATACTGAATCGCCTCAGAAAGGTGCTCGGGCCGAAGCGATGCACTGCCTGCTAGGTCGGCAATCGTACGGGCTACTTTGAGGATGCGATCGTAGGCCCGCGCGCTTAGCCCCAGGCGATGAATAGCCATCTTCATCAGCTGCTGACCTTCGCTATCTAGCGTGCAGTAGCGCCGTACCAGGCGAGCTGGCATCTGGGCATTACAGTAGACACCTGGCAGATCTCGAAACCGTTCAGCCTGAAGCTGGCGTGCCGCTACAACCCGTGCCCGAATCGCAGCCGAAGGCTCGCCTTCTTGCTTGCGACTCAGCTCTTCAAAGGGAACCGGCGTCACTTCAATATGCAGGTCGATACGATCTAAAAGCGGTCCACTGATTTTCGACAGGTAGCGCTGCACTTGAGGTGGCGTGCATAAACATGTGCGCCGGGGATCGTTCAAGTAACCGCAGGGGCAAGGATTCATGCTGGCCACAAGCATAAACTGAGCCGGATACTCAATGGTGTATTTGGCCCGGCTAATGGTAATCCGGCCAGCTTCAAGCGGCTGACGCAACACCTCAAGCACTTGCCGCTTGAACTCCGGGAGCTCATCCAAAAAGAGCACACCGTTATGGGCAAGCGAAATTTCCCCTGGTAAGGGGGGTGCTCCTCCACCGCAAAGCCCGACGTCTGAAATGGTATGATGCGGCGCACGAAACGGACGTTGGGCAATAAGTCCCGTTTTCCCAAGCATGCCACCAACCGAGTGAATTTTGGTAGTTTCCAGTGCTTCATCAGGCGTAAGCGGTGGCAAGATCGTAGGTAAACGCCGAGCCAGCATGGTTTTGCCTGCGCCTGGCGGTCCCACCATCAACACATTATGTCCACCTGCTGCAGCTACCTCTAAAGCCCGTTTGACGTTCTCTTGGCCACGTACCTCGGCAAAGTCGATGTCGTAGTGCTGCGCCTCATCAAAGAGCGCCTTCAGGTCCCGCCGAAACGGCAATCGCGGCTGCGTGCCGGTAAGCAAACCGACAGCCTCAGCCAGCGAAGCGACTGGATAGACTTCCAGTCCCTCAACCAGTGCGGCCTCTTCGGCATTGGCTACGGGCACGATTACTCCTTTTCGCCTTTCCTGACGAGCCCGAATGGCTATAGGCAGTACGCCCCGAACCGGCCGTACCGTCCCATCCAGTGCCAGCTCCCCCACAATCCACAACGACGCAAGCGCCTCTGCACTAGGCTTGCCTTCGCTCGCTGCTAACAACCCGAGCGCCATCGGTAAATCAAAAGCAGCCCCTTCTTTGCGTAAATCGGCTGGCGCTAAATTGATCGTAATGGCCCCGCGCGGCAGCGGCAATCCACTATTGCGCAAGGCGGCATAAATGCGATCACGGCTTTCACGCACCGCACCATCAGGCAAGCCAACCACCGTGTAGCGCGGCATGCCCGACTCGATGTGCGTTTCGATCTCCACAGGAATGGCCTCAATGCCCAGCGGGGTACTACTCCAAACTTTGCTCAGCATGAACGTGCCGGATGTTTTTTCTTTAAAGACACACCGACACCCTTGCTGTAACTTAAATACTTTGGCATTAGCCCCTGTTATGCTTAACTGCAACCTAACGCTGCATCCATGATTTACGGCATTACCGGCAATACGCAAAAAGAACAGCTCTGGGAGCCTGTAGCCAAGCTGCTAAGCTGGCTCGAGCAGCAAGGACTGCAAGCTAAGCTGCACCCTACCGTTGCTGAAGGGCTAGCGCTGCGCAAGCTACTTCCCCAAGCGCAAGCCGCAGCCTGCACCGCACACGATTTAGCAACAGAAGTCGACGTAATCCTCTCGTTTGGCGGCGATGGTACACTGTTGCAAAGCGCTCATTTGGCCGGACGCCACGGAACGCCCGTACTGGGCATCAACATCGGCCGCATGGGCTTTTTGGCCGACGTAGAAGTAGAACACGTACGCGAAGCCATCTGCGCCATCGAGCGCGGGGACTACACCGTGGAGGCACGCATGGCGCTGGAAGCCGAACTGGAAAATAGCCTTTCTCTTGAGCTGCCCTGGGCTTTAAATGAATTTGTGATCGACCGCACGGGTCCAGCGGGGCTTATTACCATCGACGTCACCGTTGACGGCGTGCCCCTCAACCAATACTGGGCCGATGGCCTCATTTTCTCCACGCCTACCGGATCGACGGCCTACTCACTTTCGGCTGGGGGCCCAATCGTCTCTCCGGGCTGCGAAGTCATCATCCTCACGCCTATTGCACCCCACACGCTGACCCTTCGACCTATCGTGCTTCCAGCTTCGGTAACGCTCGAGGTCCGCGTGTACACCAGCGGACAACCCTACGTGCTAGCCGCCGACGGCCGTAGCCAACTCATTACGCAGGAAGGCCAACGCATCACCATTCGCCGTGCCACCCATACTGTCAACCTCATCAAACTACCGGGACAACACTACTTTCAAACCTTACGCAACAAGCTGATGTGGGGCGCGCGTTAAGTTGTCGGCGTACGCTCTACCGCCATACGTACCGCAAAACGCCGCAGATAATCTTCTGGCGTAATGAGCTCGGTCTTAAGCACGACATGCTGGGGCGCACGACCATCCTCCCGCTCAATTTCAGCGACTAAAATCTCCAACGCCCGCCGACCCATCTCACGGGCAGGTTGCCGAACGCAGATATGTGGATATACATAAAATTCGTTCAAACCACCTTCGCTAAACGAAATCAACTGAATACGCTCCAAAAGCGATGGATCACTCTCGCGCATAGCCGCCCGAATCCCCAGCTCTACGGGAAACGTCACCGCAAAAATCACCTCAGGCAGCTCTCCTTGCAACAGGCGTTTGAAAGCATAGTAACCATGCCATTCATCAAAGCCCCCCTCAATAATCCACTCCGGCCGAATGGGCAAACCAGCCTGGCGGAGAGCAGCTTCATAACCTGCCCGACGTTCCCGACCAATGAGCACTTCTGGCGTGCCAGCTACATGGGCAATCTTGCGGTATCCTTTGCGAATCACATACTCCACAGCACGATAGGCCCCCTCACGGTCATCAACCGTCACGCTGCTAAAACCTAATCCTTCAATGGCGCGGTCAAAAAATACCAGCGGGATACCCATCTCTCTAACCCGCTCATAGACCTCCACATGGGGCGCTTGCTGCGAAACCGAAACCAGCAACCCATCCACCCGCATAGCCAGCAGCCGCTCAATATGCTGCCGCTCCAAATCCGCCCGCTCCTGCGAAACCGCCAACACAATCCCATAACCCCGCTGCGTAGCAGCCTCTTGAATGGCATCAACCACCGTAGCCATGAACGTATGCGCAATCTTGGGAACCACCACACCCAACGTATACGAGCGCTTGGAAGACAACGAACGCGCTAGCAGGTTGGGCAAGTACCCCATCTCGGCAGCGGTCTTCTTCACCAGCTCACGGGTCTCCTTAGAAATGTCCGGATGATCCCGAAGGGCTTTCGAAACGCTGACTTTGCTGAGGTTTAACCGTTCGGCAATATCAGCTAGCCGCACACGCTTTTTGGCCATAATGACCATCAACCGTTTACTTCATTGGATAGCTCTGTGTAAGTTACCGCATTATAGAGCGAAGTTCAAAGAAATTTTTTGCACCCTAGCCCTTGGTAGGTGTAGGTTTGGATGGTTTTATAGTTATCGGATTTTACCCGGTTGCGTTACCGTTAACTTTTTGCGATCTTGGGATTATGATGCATCCTGCACTGACCCAGCAGTTTGACCTAAGCGGCCGCGTGGCCCTTGTCACCGGGGGTAGCGGTGCCTTAGGCCGTGCCATGGCCCGTGGACTGGCCTTGGCGGGAGCCCGCGTGGCCCTGCTAGCCCGGCGGCCAGAAAAGCTTGAAGCAGCGGTAGCCGAAATCCTGCAAAACGGTGGCGAAGCCCTAGCGCTCAGTGGAGACGTGCTCGATCAAAAAGCGCTTGAACGTGCGCGGGAAGTGCTCCTTCAGCATTGGGGGCGTCTCGATATTCTGGTGAACAGTGCCGGGGGTAACGTGCCCGAAGCCACGCTGCATCCCGGCCAAAACATCTTCTCGCTCACCGAAGCCGCATTCCGTGCGGTTATTGACCTCAACCTGATGGGGACAATTCTGCCAACGCTGGTTTTTGGCGAAGTCATGGCACGCCAGCGCCAAGGCGTGATTGTGAACATCTCGTCGATGGCGGCAACGCGCGTTCTGACCCGTGTCGTGGGCTACAGTGCAGCCAAAGCAGCTGTAGAAAATTTCACCCGCTGGATGGCCGTCGAGCTGGCCCGCACCTATGGAGAAGGGCTGCGCGTCAACGCGATCGCTCCAGGCTTTTTCTTGGGTGAGCAAAACCGTCATCTGCTGGTGCACGAGGACGGTTCGCTCACCGAACGAGGCCAGGCCATTTTAGCCCATACACCTATGGGCCGCTTTGGCGAAGCCGATGACCTCATTGGCACACTCATCTGGCTGTGCAGCGATGCTTCCCGGTTTGTCACCGGCGTGGTTGTACCCGTAGATGGCGGATTTTCCATTTTCACAGGAATCTAGCTCCCTATGGAAGCATTCCCCTTACTGTTACCTGGATGGGCGTTGCAAGCTCAAGCAGATGGGCCTAAGCTGGCTGCAGCACTCAGCACCTTGATCCGTGCACACGTCTATCCTCAATCCTTAGAAGTAACCCCCAAGGGCGTATTTTTTCTGATCCGAAAGGATCAAGAAAAACGGTTGGGCATCTTATCCTCTAGTGGCGTGGCCGACTTTGGAGGGTTGCGTCATGAACTGACCTTCAACGGCCAAGCGCTGATTTTTCAGTCCTGTCCCCTAACACCGGAGCATGCTCAGGCCTTGCGTCGTCATGTGCCTTGGACCGCCCCACGCACGTTGGGTCTGCGTGCTTCGGTTGGTTGTGGAGACCGGCTGGGGTTGGCTACACCGGGTCACGTACGTGCGGTACGCAAGCACACGTTGGCCCCCGTTTTTGCCCAGCAGTCTATTCGGGAAATGACGCGTACAGGACGCTCACCCCAGCAGGTCCTTGACGATGCCATGTGGGGCGTTTTTCAAGAAGGCTGGCGCCAAGGCTATGGTGCCGACGCGGACCACCTGAAAACCGAAGAGGACGCTGATCGCTGCATTGCTGCGGGGTTTACTTGGTTTACCATTGATCCCAGCGCCTTTGTCGACAACGACGCCGATGGTGCAGACGCCGCTACCCTCACGGCCAAAGTAGCAGCGCTGCCTTGGGCAGATCTTGAAACCACGTGGAACGACCTGCGGCGCGCTTATTTGGGCCAAACGTTTCATGTAGGCCCTTACATGCTGTCGTTTGAAGAGCGCACGCTGCGCCAAGCCCTAGCTAAGTATGGCGCTGCTATTGCGCATACGGCCCGCATGTACCGGCACATTGCCTCACGCATGGGCAATTGTCCTTTTGAACTAGAGATGTCTGTTGACGAAACTGAAGTACCTACCTCACCGGCCGAACATTTCTTTGTGGCACGGGAGCTTGCCCGCTTGGGCGTACGCTGGATTAGCCTGGCACTGCGTTTTGTCGGACGCTTGGAGAAAGGGGTCGACTACATCGGCGAGCTAGGGGAGTTTGAAGCCCACCTCAAGTTGCACGTAGCCATTGCCCGCACACTAGGACCCTACAAACTCAGCCTGCATTCCGGATCCGACAAGTTTGCTCTCTATCCTTTGTTTGCCCAACATGCCGGCGAACTGTTTCACCTCAAAACGGCTGGGACATCCTACTTGGAAGCCCTAAGGGCAGTAGCCGAACTAGACCCCACCCTATTCCGGGAAATTCTGGACTTTGCTCGCAGCCGCTATGAAACCGATCGAGCTACGTATCACGTTTCGGCCCTATTGGAACGCGTTCCTCACCCGGCTGAGGTGCCCGATCGGGACTTACCGGCCCTACTCGAGCACTTCGACACGCGGCAAGTACTCCACGTCACGTTTGGCTCGGTGCTGACGGCAACCGATGCCCAGGGCCGCCCGCGCTTCCGCGATCGCCTGCTTGCCGTACTCCAGGCCCACGAAGAAACCCACTATCGGCTACTTGAGGCTCACTTTGACCGTCACCTGCGCCCTTTTGATGCAACATAAAACACCCCTATTATGCAAACCTTCGTGAAACCCGCTGCACCAGCAGGCGTTTGTTGCCTGCAACAAGGCAGCGAGTGTATATTTGCATCCCGCCAACGGTCAGGTAGCTCAGTCGGTAGAGCACAGGACTGAAAATCCTGGTGTCGGCGGTTCGATTCCGCCCCTGACCACCAAGCCCCACCATTTAAGGTGGGGTTTTTTGCTAATAGCGTAGCGCAACCTGCACGTCCATAACGTTTGTGTGCGTGGGCCCGGTCACCAAGAGCTGATCAAGCGTTTTAAAAAACGCATAGGCATCATTGTTGTTAAGATAGGCCAGTGGATCCAGTCCGCGCTGGCGTGCTTCAGCAACCGTGTTTGGGGTGACCCAAGCGCCGGCAGCATCGGTAGGGCCATCGCGGCCGTCGGTGCCTCCACTAAGCAACACAGCTTGAGCCGGCCAGTCCTGCATCGCTAATGCAGCAGCTAGCGCAAGCTCTTGGTTGCGGCCGCCTTGGCCAGAGCCCCGCACGGTAACCGTTGTCTCTCCGCCCCAAAGCAAGCAAACCGGACGGGGCTCGCGTACCTCCCGCAACATGGCTACCAGGTGGGGCCCTACCTCCCGAGCCTCGCCTGTTAGGCGATCCGAAACAATCCGCACCGAATAGCCACGCCTGCGCGCTTCGTCGGCCGCAGCTTCAAGCGCTCGTCGGTTGGTACCCACCAAGCGCGTAACCACGCGAGCAAAACGTGGATCGGCTGCTTTGGGAGTTTCTAAAAATGGATTGCGCACACCCGCTTCCAGCCGCACCCGAACCGGTTCTGGAACCCGATGCCAAAGCCCGTAGCGCCGCAGCACAGCAATGGCCTCGGCAAACGTGGTAGGATCAGGTACTGTCGGACCGCTGGCAACGACAGAAAGCTCATCCCCTACCACATCCGAAATCACCAGTGCTAACACGTCGGCTGGCGCTGCAGCCCGGGCTAATTGACCACCACCAATGCGCGACAAATGCTTACGTACAGCATTCAGCTGGTAGATGTCCGCGCCACTGGCAAGCAAAAGCTGAAATGTCGTTTGCGCATCGGCCAGCGTGACCGGTGGCACAAAATCCGTGCATAGGGCCGACCCCCCACCGGAGATCAGTACCAGCAACAGATCCTCTGCTGTGCAGCTTTCGGCCAGTTGCAAGATGCGCTGTGCGGCCTGCAGACTACCCTCATCGGGTAGAGGATGTCCCCCCTCTAGCACGGCAATCCGTTGGGGGAAAACCAGCGACGCGGGCAGCGTCTCTAAGTAGCCGCGAGGTACCACAACCGTACCCGTGGCAATCTGATCGCCTAGCTGCGCTTCCACTACACTGGCCATGGCCAGGGCCGCCTTACCCATGCCCACCACCACAACACGTCGATACTGATCTAGCGGTCGCGGCGCCCACTCGGTCCAGGGCGTCTGCGTAAGCAATACGTCTGCCTGCGCCGCGCGTACCGCTGCTCCAAAGATGGCGCGCGCATCGGCGACCAACTCAAAAGACATCATGCTTTGCGTTTGGTAAGCTTAGCAACCTAGTTTACTATCTGCTTAGCAACAAAACACATTTTTTATAAAAACAGCATACTGGCTGCAAACTGCAACCCCTTACTGCATTGACAACGTCGGGCAGAAGGCTATCTTATGCCGGAAATGATGCCCGATGGCAACCATAACCGCTTTACAGGAGGGGTCTATGAACGCGAAAAAGTACGTGTACCGCTTCGGAGGCGGGCAGGCCGAAGGCAATAAAGACATGCGCGAGCTGCTAGGAGGCAAAGGAGCTAACCTGGCAGAAATGAGCGCCATTGGCCTGCCAGTACCTCCTGGCTTTACGATCACAACAGAAGCCTGCGCCTACTATCACGAGCATAACGGCAAATGGCCCGAAGGCCTAGAAGAAGAAGTGCGCGCAGGCGTTCGGCACATCGAGCAGCTCATGGAGGCGGGCTTTGGCGACCCCAATAACCCACTGCTGGTATCTGTGCGCAGTGGTGCAGCGCTTTCTATGCCAGGCATGATGGATACCGTACTCAACCTAGGCATTAACGATCGGGTCGTCGAAGGCCTTGCCCGCCGCACAGGCAATGAGCGCTTTGCTTACGATGCCTATCGTCGCTTTATTGACATGTTCGGCGATGTGGTGATGGGCGTCCATCACGAACACTTCGAAGCCGTACTCGCCGCGCTCAAAAAAGAAAAGGGCGTTAGCGAAGATACTGAGCTGGACGCCGAAGCGCTCAAAGAACTGGTGCGCCGCTACAAAGAAGTTTACCGACAGCACACAGGCTCCCTCTTCCCAGAAGACCCCTACGAGCAACTCTACCGGGCCATCAACGCGGTCTTTGAGTCGTGGAATAGCGAGCGTGCCATTAAGTACCGCCAAATCCACAAAATCCGGGGCTTGTTGGGGACGGCCGTCAACGTGCAGGCCATGGTCTTCGGCAATATGGGCGAGCGAAGCGGCACGGGCGTCTGCTTTACCCGGAACCCAGCAACAGGCGAAAACGAGCTCTACGGCGAGTTCTTGATTAACGCGCAAGGGGAAGACGTCGTGGCAGGCATCCGCACGCCCAAGAGCATTTCTGAAATGAAGCAGGTCATGCCCGAGCTTTATGAGCAGCTTGTACGCCTGGCCCGCCAACTCGAAGAGCATTATAAAAACATGCAGGACATCGAGTTTACGGTCCAGGAAGGGCGGCTCTTTATTCTGCAGACGCGTAACGGCAAGCGTACGGGCGTGGCAGCTGTTAAGATTGCGGTCGACATGGTCGACGAAGGTCTTGTGGATCCCAAAACAGCTGTGCGCGACCTCGTAGAACCAGCCCACTTAGACCAGCTCCTGCATCCACGCTTTAAGTCGGAGACGGCTTACAAGGACCGGGTGATTGGCCGCGGCCTGCCGGCTTCGCCTGGTGCAGCTGTAGGCCAGGTGGTCTTTACCGCTGAAGATGCCGAAGCGTGGCGGGCTCAAGGCAAACGCGTTATCCTTGTTCGCATAGAAACCAGCCCAGAAGACGTAGGTGGCATGCATGCTGCCGAAGGCATCTTAACCTCCCGTGGCGGCATGACCTCGCATGCTGCCGTTGTTGCTCGCGGCTGGGGGAAACCCTGCGTAGCTGGCTGCGGCGACATCGTGATCGACTACAGCACCAAGACGTTCCGCGCGGGCAACGTTGTCGTCAAGGAAGGCGACTGGATCTCCATTAACGGGTCGACGGGCGAGGTGATTCTAGGACAGGAAGCATTGGTTGAGCCCTCGCTTTCTGGAGATTTTGCCCGCTTTATGGAGTGGGTCGATCAGTTCCGCACCCTAGGCGTCCGCACCAACGCCGACACGCCGCAAGATGCCCGCAAGGCTGTTGAGTTTGGCGCGGAAGGCATCGGCCTATGCCGTACCGAACACATGTTCTTTGAAGGCGACCGCATCCTGGCCATGCGGGAAATGATCCTGGCCACCACACTCGAAGAGCGGCGCGCTGCCCTAGCCAAGCTGCTGCCCTATCAAAAAGAGGACTTCCGGGGCATTTTCCGCGAGATGGCGGGCAAGCCGGTCACCATTCGCTTGCTCGATCCCCCACTTCACGAATTTCTCCCCCATGATGAAAAAGAGCAGCAGGAGTTGGCTCAGCAGCTGGGTATTCCTGTGGAAACCGTTCGGACCAAGGTTGAGGCGCTTAAGGAATTCAACCCGATGCTAGGCCATCGCGGCTGCCGCCTGGGCATCACCTATCCAGAGATCACCGAGATGCAAACCCGGGCTATTCTAGAGGCCGCGCTTGAGCTTAAGCAAGAAGGGGTCGACGTGCGCCCCGAAATCATGGTCCCGCTTGTAGGCACGCGGGAAGAGCTGGAACACCAGCGGCGCGTGATCGAGGAAACTGCTCAGAAAGTCTTCGCAGAAAAAGGCGATCGCATCGACTTTCTCGTAGGCACAATGATCGAGGTGCCACGAGCAGCGCTCTTGGCCGACCAGATCGCCGAGGTAGCCGAATTTTTCTCGTTTGGTACCAATGACCTCACGCAGCTGACCTTCGGCTACAGCCGCGATGACGCTGGCAAGTTCCTCCCCTACTATGTCGAGCAAAAGATTCTCAAGGACGATCCGTTCCAGACGCTCGACCAGGAAGGGGTAGGCCAGCTGGTGCAGATCGGTACCGAACGCGGTCGGAAGACGCGGCCTTCGCTGAAAGTGGGCATTTGCGGAGAACACGGCGGCGACCCGGCCTCGGTAGCCTTCTGCTACAAAGTGGGGCTCGACTACGTTTCGTGCTCTCCCTTCCGCGTTCCCATCGCCCGCCTAGCAGCTGCTCAGGCTCACTTGCGTGCCGAAGCGCAAAAAGAAAAGAAAGCCGTGATGGTCGATGTGTGAGAGCGCAAACTGGCCTTAAAAAGCACCACCGCCGGGTCTTAACGACCCGGCGGTTTTTTTGTCGTCATCAAGCCCTCAGCCCTAGTTAGCGCCTTGGCGCCAGCTGCGGCAGTGGGCTAGCGTATTGCTCGGCTAAGAGCCGATCCTGAACGATCTGGTGTAACCGCTGAAGCGCTTTGGGATTACGAGCATAGGCTTCTAGACGACGAGCCACCATGGCGGAGTCCATGCCATAGCGTGCCCAAACCGAATCGCGTAGTGCTGACGCTTCGTCGCCCACCACGGCCTTTCGCGCAGCAAGCAAATGCAACTCAACAAGCACCTCAGCCAAGGTGCTGTCTGCAGAGGTCGTCTCGTAGGGCTCATCTGCACATCCAGCCAGCAGCAGCCCAGCGGCTACAACACCAATCCATAGCTTCCTACGATCGACCATATCCTCATCCAACCGAATGTACCCCCAACAAGAGGCTCAGGGGATCACTTTATTGAGGGGATACTCAATAATCCCTTCAGCACCGGCGCGTTTGAGCTCAGGAATCAGGCGACGCACTTCTTTTTCTTCGATGATCGTTTCAATAGCCACCCATTCTTCCCCGTCAGAGGCTAGGGGAGAAATGGTCGGGCGCCGCAGGGCTGGCAGCATCTGGATAATTTGCTCTAAATCCGCTTTACGAGCATTCATTTTCAACCCTACGCGATGCTCCGCCCGAATAGCGCCTTCCATGAGCAACGCAATGTTTTCAATCTTGCGGCGTTTCCAAGGGTCTTGCCAGGCTTGTTTGTTGGCGATAAGCTGCGTGTTGGACTCCATAAGCACTTCCAGAATGCGCAACCGGTTCGCCCGAAGCGAAGCGCCGGTTTCGGTCACTTCCACGATAGCATCTACCAGCTCCGGACACTTGGCCTCGGTGGCGCCCCAAGAGAATTCCACCTCGGCCTCTACGCCACGCTCGGCCAGCCAGCGCCGGGTCAGGTTAACGACTTCTGTGGCAATACGCTTACCTTGTAGATCCTGCACAGACCGAATGTCGGCGTCTTCTGCTACCGCAAGTACCCAACGCACCGGCCGCATGCTTTGCTTGGAATAGATCAGATCGGCTACCGTAACCACATCGGCGCCTGTTTCCAGAACCCAGTCTTTACCCGTGATGCCCGCATCAAAAACCCCCTCTTCCACATAACGGGCCATCTCCTGGGCGCGAACGAGCATGGCGCTGAGCTCTTCGTCGTCCGTAGAAGGAAAATAGGAGCGTTCACTAACACTGAACTTAAATCCTGCTTTTTCGAGCAGTTCCAGCGTAGCCTGTTGGAGGCTGCCTTTAGGCAGTCCTAGGCGCAGCACGCGGCGCGTCTGTGTCTTATCTGCCGCTGTGGTTACTGCAAAAGCTGTTTCTGTAGACATAGTGGATTTCTGGGTTTACCTGTTAAGGTATTGCTGGTTGTGCAGCCGCTTCTTCTTCACGGGTTCGAAACGTGTAGGCAATCGCCTCCATTTGGCGTAAAAACTCCCGCTTTGTAAAGCCTGGAGCAAAGACCATCCCGTCGATCATGTAGATGCGGCCACTGGCCTGGTCGTAGAAAGCGTAGTTCACAAACGGACCGCCCATACCGGCTGGCAAAAGCTGGCCATCTGGCATAAGGGTTACCATGTGCCACAGGCCGCGTGTTTCATAGCCATAGCGGCCTAAAAAGTTAATTGCACGCGTCTCTAAGGGCTGGCGGTAATCGATTTGGACAAACCCTCCTGCATTCCCCTGCAGGTAGTGCCGAGCGAGCGAGTCTCGGGTGGCATAGATCCAGGCCGGAGTCAGTTTGGCTGGATCAGCGCCTTCTTCATAGTACACAAACAGGCTTCGCCAGGTATCGGGCAGAATGCGTCGCAGCCAGACAAACCGGGTAGTATCAATAGCAATCAGATAGTCGTGCTGGACGTTAACAGCAAAACCATGATGGGCCATCAGGGTGTCTTCGAGCGCCTGTTGGCGACCTTTTTCAAACATTTCGGCCGTAAGCCGCTCGCGGCTGGCTTCTGCAAAAGCTTCGCGCAGGCGTAGTGCACTTTCACGGATAGCGGCTACAAGCTGGGTATCGGTTGACGCTACAATGAAATACACCAATTGTCGCCGGCGCCACAAGTCATGCCGCGGCACGATCGCGGCTGTTCCCTGCTGCACCACCTGCAGCGCTTCGGCAGAAAAGGCCTGCTGCACCAGGCGTGACACGCGGCCAGAATCACTCAGCGCAGCCACAAAGAGGACGTTTTTAAATTTTTTCACCTGATTCAGCGCATCTTGGGTTCGGGGCTCAAGCGGGCGTAACGTAAAAAGCGGTTCTGGATTGGGCAGCGTTTGTACATAATAGCCCAGGGCAGCACGCAATGCGTCACCGACCGGCCCCTGCCACAACGCTGAATCGATCACTACCTGGATTTCGCCTTCTTCCCCAATAGCCAGCGGCCGATAATCGACGTTTCCACACCCCCAGATCCCCACCAGAAATAAAGGCCAAAAAACCAAGCGAAAGGGCATGGGGATGACCTCATGTTTATGACACAATCGCCCTTAGAACGTCCACAGCCAACCTAAGTGCCCTTTTAAGAAGCCGGCACTGAAGTACCATACTTGAGTTCATGCACAAATCGCTGCACGGCTTCCAGTCGATCTACGAGCGACAAGCCCGCATCGTCCCACAAGCGCTCTACAAGCCGAATCAGCGCTGAGCCTACGATAAATCCATCGGTATGTCGACCTAAGCGCAGCGCATCTTCATGTGAACGAATGCCAAATCCCACCAGCAACGGATTACGTGTAACCAGCTGACGTGCGCGTGCTAAATAGGCCTCGATGGCTTCGTGGCTTTGAAGCGTACTGCCTGTTAGGCCCGTTATGGATACGGCATATACAAAGCCAGTGGCTAACGCATCGATCTGCTGGATGCGCTCGCTTGGCGTATTGGGTGCAATAAGGTAGACCATGGCCAGACCTGCTTCTTGGGCAGCTTCGGCCAACGCTTCGCTTTCTTCAGGTGGAAGATCGGCCAAAATCAACCCATCCACGCCTGCCTGCGCGGCATCCCGGCAAAACGCCTGCATGCCATAGCGATACACTGGGTTGACATAGCCCATAAGCAGCAACGGGGTCTGGCTACGCGACCGAAAAGCCTCGGCCATGTGTAAGACATCTACCAGACGGATTCCATGACGCAGGGCGCGTTCGCTGGCGCGCTGGATGGGCACGCCTTCGGCCAAGGGATCGCTAAACGGCATGCCCAGCTCAATGAAATCGGCCCCAGCCTCATCAATGACTTTTAGAAGCTCGAGCGTACTTTCCGGATCAGGGAATCCCCCGGTCAGAAACAGTCCCATAGCCTTCTCCCTTCGGGCTCGCAGCGTTGCGAACATCGATTGCAAGCGGGTTATCATAGGTTGTTTGTGCACTTACGCTCCAGGTAGCGGGCAATGGTACCCATGTCTTTGTCGCCGCGGCCAGAAAGATTCACCACCACGACAGCATCCGGGCCTAGTTCTTGGGCTAAACGGGGCAAAAAGGCAATGGCGTGGGCTGTCTCTAGCGCTGGAATGATGCCCTCGGTACGCGCCAATAGTTGCACCCCTTCGAGTGCCTCTGCATCGGTGGCCGTCACATAGGTAACGCGACCTAAATCCTTGAGATAGGCATGTTCTGGTCCTACGCCGGGATAGTCAAGCCCAGCCGAGATCGAGTGGGCCAGCAATACTTGGCCATCGTCGTCCTGTAACAGGTAGCTCAAAGCACCGTGCAGAATGCCGGGTCTGCCGCAGCTCAGGGTAGCTGCATGACGACCCTCAAGTCCCTCGCCTGCGGCCTCCACCCCATACATACGCACGCAGCGATCGGTAAGGAAAGGATAAAACAATCCCATGGCATTGGACCCCCCTCCCACGCAGGCCACCAGCGCATCAGGAGTCTCCCGTCCCAGTTGCTCAGCCAGTTGCTGCCGCACCTCATCGCCAATGATGCGCTGAAAATCCCGAACGATCATTGGATAGGGATGAGGCCCGACTACCGAACCAATGAGGTAAAAGGTATCGTGCACATTGGTCACCCAGTCTCGGATCGCTTCATTGGTAGCATCTTTTAACGTACGACTTCCGCTTTCGACCGGCCGTACTTCGGCTCCCAAAAGCTGCATCCGTAGCACGTTGAGCCGCTGGCGCTCCACGTCCTCAGCCCCCATGTATACGATGCACTGCATCCCGAAGCGGGCACAAACCGTTGCGGTAGCCACGCCATGTTGCCCTGCGCCGGTTTCGGCAATGATGCGCTTTTTGCCCATGCGCTGGGCTAGCAGAATCTGCCCCACGGTGTTATTGATTTTGTGCGCGCCGGTATGGCACAGGTCTTCTCGCTTCAGAAATACACGCATCCCGCCCAGACGCTCGCTTAAGCGTGGCGCAAAGGTTAGCGGTGTAGGCCGCCCCACATATTCACGCAACAGCGCGGCATAGGCCTCCCAGAAGGCCGGATCCTGTCGCGCTTCAGCATACGCTTGCCGCAAGGCCTCTAGGGCTGGAATCAGAATCTCAGGGACAAAGGCACCACCATACGGTCCGAAGTGACCACGGACGTCTGGGGCTTCATAGGTAAATGCAGTGTCTAGGTTGACCGATGCCATAAAACTGCTTTGTCTTTAGCCAAAGGCTTCTTGCTTAAGCTGGGCGCGCAGGGCATGAAACACCTCAAAAAAGTGCGCAAGTTTATCTAGATCTTTCTTTCCCGGCCTGGCCTCCACACTGCTCGACAAGTCCACGCCCAGCGGCCGCATGGTGCGCACGGCTTCTTGGAGGTTATGCACACCGATGCCGCCAGCCAGTAAGATGGGAAAATCGGCAGCAAGCTCACGTGCCACACGCCAGTTGAACGACTCGCCTGTCCCCCCCCATAGGTTCGTTTTGTGCGTATCGAGCAAAAAGTAGGCAACCCAAGGTTGGTAGGGTTCCATGAGGGCACGGAGCTGTTCGGCCGAAGCATCGTGCACCACGTGAATGGCCTTAATGACCGGTGCATCGATCTGTGCACACCACGCTGGCGGTTCGGTACCGTGTAGCTGCACCATTGTAAACCCCACTTCTTCGATCGCTCGATTAACCGCCTCAGGCGTGGCATTCACAAACACCCCTACTTTTTCGGGGCCGTGGATCCATTCAATAATTTCTCGAGCCACCTCTGGTGCTACATAACGAGGGCTTTCAGGATATTGAATAAAGCCCAAAAAGTCTGCCCCTGCTGCAGCGCAAAAACGCGCATCTTCTAGATTCGTGATGCCACAAATTTTGACTTTAAGCATGATGTATCCCTCATGAACCTACCAAGCGCAATACTACTGGCCGCTCTAAGCAGGCCTGCAACTCCTGCCGTAAAGCTTCCAACGCACGGCCTGGCTCCAGCGCGCGCATAAACGTCTCCCCAATAAGAACAGCATCGATGCCGTTACGACGCAAGTAAGCCAGCTCTTCAGCCGTACGCAACCCGCTTTCGGCTACCCGTACGATGTGCGCTGGCACGCGCTGAAGCACCCGAACCGCCTGGGTCACATCGACCTCAAAGTTGTGCAGGTTGCGATTATTGACCCCTAAAATCTCGATCCGATCCAGGTCAAGCTGGTCCAGCTCTGCTTCTGCATGCACCTCTACCAAGCACGAAAGCCCTAGCTCAGTGGCCATGTCGTAAAGTTCATGCAGTTGCACTGGGTCGAGTAGCGCTGCAATAAGCAGCACCGCATCAGCACCATAGGCACGCGCTTCAATGAGCTGGTAGGGATCGAGGATAAAATCTTTGCGCAACAGGGGAAGATCGACCGTGCGCCGCGCGGCTTCCAAATGCTCCAAACTGCCTTGGAAAAAGTCTGGCTCGGTGAGAACCGAAATGGCGGCAGCCCCATACCATTTGTACTGTTGGGCAATGTCCGATACGTTAAATTCGCGGCGTAGAATACCCTTCGAAGGCGAAGCTTTTTTAATCTCTGCAATGATGGCTAACTCGTCCGTGCGCAATGCTCGGGCCAGCGGTAGCGTGGGACTGTGGTAATGAGCGCGTTCTTGCAAGCATGTGATAGGTATGCGGCGTTTGCGCTCTTCAAGACGTTCGCGAACGGTTTGCGCAATGCGGTCTAAAATGGTCATGGCGGCTTCCTCCTGGCTACAATGAATGTTCTCGGACAACGTGTATAGGCGATGACTTACCTTGGCCCCAGCGGGGCCAGTAGACACGCCGCCCGAGAAATCGTTCATCGTGGCAAAGGCATCGCCACAATGGGCCAGGTGCCAAGCGCAAGTCTGCTGTATCCATAGCCTTTCCTTAAGCCGCTGGTTGCGTAGCAGCCGATGCAGACGCTAGCTGACCAGATACCTCGATCAAGCGTTCCAAACGCGCGCGGGCAGCCCCGCTGTCGAGGCTTACCCGTGCTGCTTCCAAGCAGGCTTGTAGGTCGTCGCCAAAACGACCGCTTACGTAAAGGGCATAAGCCGCATTGAGCAGTACCACATCGCGGTGCGGCCCCGGATCGCCAGAAAGTACTTGACGTAGCAATTTGGCATTGGCCGTCGCATCGCCACCGCGCAACTGTTCCAGCGGTACGCGTGGTAGCCCCAATGTTTCTGGCTCAATGCGTCCAGGACGTGGCACGGCATCGCCTAGCCGATACTCATACGTTGCCGTAGGCGCCGAAAGTGAGAGCTCATCGAGCCCATCTTCGCTGTGCACGGCGACCACATGTTCGGCTCCCAACCGCGCCAGGATCGCGGCCATCGTTGCCGCCACCTCGGCACGGAAAGCCCCCACTAGCTGCCGCCGCACACCGGCTGGATTACAGAGCGGCCCCAAGATATTGAAAAACGTCCGCACGCCCAGCGCCTTGCGCACGGGCATCACATGGCGCATGGCCGGATGAAACTTTGGAGCAAAGACAAAGGCGATGCCGGTTTCTTCTAAGCAACGCTCGACCCCCGCTGCATCGAGATCGATCACGACCCCTAGGGCTTCCAAAACGTCGGCCGATCCGGCCTGCGACGAAACCGATCGGTTACCGTGCTTGACCACCGTAACACCTGCACCAGCACACACAAAGGCCGCAGCTGTTGAGATATTGAACGTACCGGACCGGTCGCCACCTGTGCCACACAGATCGATCGCATAAGGATCTTCGGTACGCACAGGTACCGCATACTGGCGCATTACGCGGGTAAAGCCTACGAGCTCATCCAACGTTTCACCTCGGGCACGGAGGCCCAGCAGAAAGCCTGCAACCTGCTCAGGTGCGGCTTCACCACGCATCATCACATGCATGGCCGCCTCTGCCTCTTCCTGCGAAAGCGTGCGGCCTTCGGCCAAAGCCGTCAGGTAAGGATGCAAAGGATTCATGGTTGGGTTGCTGTAAGCGTCTGAGACGCGAGAGGCCACATCTTCACCTGGCGCAGCCAGTTAGCTATTAGGCGTGGCCCTTCGGTAGTGAGCACACTTTCAGGGTGAAACTGCACCCCCTGAACTGGATAGTGGCGGTGGCGTAGTGCCATGATCACACCATCTTCGGTCCACGCCGTAACTTCCAGCACCTCGGGCAGCGTAGGCCGATCTACTACCAGCGAATGATAGCGTGTAGCGGTAAAGCCTTGAGCTGCGCCTTCAAACAGCCCTTGCCCGGTGTGATAGATCCGGCTTGTCTTGCCGTGCATCAGCGAGGGTGCATGCACCACACGACCGCCATAGACTTCGCCAATGGCCTGATGGCCCAGGCATACCCCCAGGATAGGCGTGGTTGGCCCTAGCTCAGCAATAACCGCTTCGGTAATACCCGCCTCGGCTGGGCGCCCCGGTCCTGGGGAGATCAGAATGCCCTCAGGCCGCAAAGCCCGCACTTCTTCCACGGTGATGGCATCGTTGCGCACCACACGCACCTCGGACGTATACCGACCCAGCAAGTGGACCAGGTTGTAGGTAAAGGAGTCGTAATTGTCGATAACCAAAATCATATCGCCTCCGGACGATACGTCGTGTAGTTCAGCCCAACCAGCTCACGCACTTGCTCCATAATTTCCTGAGCCCGCTGCCGCGCTTTGCGCCCCCCTTCACGCAATACATCCATCACATAATCTGGATGGCGCAGCAGCGCACGCCGCCGCTCGCGGGCTTCAGCAAAATGCGCCTCAATAAGCCGAATCAGTTCTTTTTTGGCCTCGCCATAACCGTAACCGCCCTGTCGGTAAGCGTCTGCAATCCGGCTGCGCGTGGCTTCGTCGGCAAACAGCTTAATCAGGGCGAACACGTTGCAGCGCTCCGGATCCTTAGGCGCTTCGAGCGGCGTAGAGTCGGTCACAATCGCCATCACCTTTTTGCGCAGCGTTTTACCCTCGTCGAAAATACCTATCGTGTTGCCATAGCTTTTCGACATCTTGCGCCCATCAATACCAGGGACAACCGCCACTTCTTCCCGAATGAGCGGCTCTGGCAACGGGAACAGCGGCTGGTCTGGTGCACAAAACGTACGATTAAAGCGCTGCGCAACGTCGCGGCAAATCTCGATGTTTTGCTTCTGATCGGCCCCCACGGGCACCAATGTGCCGCCGTAAATCAAAATATCTGCTGCCTGCAAAACAGGATAGTTCAGCAGCCCAGCATTGGCCGGTAGCCCCTGGGCAACTTTATCCTTATAGGCTACGCCTTTCTCGAGCGTGGAGACCGGTATCAGGTTATAAAAAATCCAGGCGAGCTCGGTTACCTCAGGTACGTCGCTTTGCACAAACAGCGCGGCCTTTTGGGGATCAAAACCCAGTGCCAGATAGGTAAGCGCTGCCTCGAAAGTGTAGCGCCGAAGCGCCTCACGATCGGCAATGGTGGTCAGGGCGTGATAGTTAACAATGAAGAAGTACGACTCATACTGCTGATGCAGTTCGATATGCTGACGAATCGCCCCAAAGTAATTGCCTAAGTGCAGCTCACCTGAGGGTTGGATACCCGAAACCACAATGGTGCGCTGCTTCAAGCCACCTGTCGACAGGGCATGCTGCTGGATCGTTTCTGTCGAAACCGTACTCATGATGCTGCAGCAAAGGCTGGTTTCGGATAGCGCCGCGCCACTCCCTCTAGGTAACGCAGCCGCTCTTGGCTATGCTGCGCTACCAGGTTGAGGATGGCTTTGGTGCGGATTTGATGGTTAAGTTTAAGCTCAGCCTGCACTAGGGCTAACAGCTGCCGCTCAGCCTCCAACAAGCGATAAATCATTTCAGCTGGATCACTCCCTAGATTGAAGTCGCTGGGCTCCATATCCACCCCACTGTAGGCCGTACCTCCAGCGCTAAAGACCACCTCAGCCAGTTTGCCTACATCGGCGCGCGCGATTTTTTGAAACTGCTCCAACTGTTCCGCCACATCGGCCTGGCCAAGTGCACGGATGACGTAATCGTGCTGGTGATTGAGTGCAATATGCGCACGAATCAGCGGATTAATGCGTTCGACGGTTTCTTGGCGGGAAAGCGACTTGCCGATGCCGCCTTTGTTGAAAATCAGTTCTTTGAGCGAAGTCATGGTTGGTTTAGGGTTGGTTGCATCAAAGTAAACCGGACGCTGCAATGCGCATCGCCTCGAGCAGGGCCCGAGCTTTACTCACCGTCTCCTCATACTCCCGGTCAGGATCGCTATCGGCCACAATGCCCGCTCCGGCCTGAACGTAGATCGTGCCGTTGCGAACGACCATCGTGCGGATCGCAATGCAAGTGTCCAAGTTCCCCGAAAAGTCCATGTACCCAACAGCTCCCGCGTAGACGCCTCGCCGCGTGGGCTCTAGCTCATCGATAATTTCCATCGCTCGCACTTTAGGAGCACCACTAACGGTCCCTGCTGGAAAACAGGCAGCCAACGCATCAAGCGCGTCGTGCTGGCCATCTAACTCGCCGGAAACCAGTGAGACCAGATGCATTACGTGCGAATAGCGTACTACAAAGGCAAAGCGCTCCACCTGCACCGAGCCAAAACGACACACGCGCCCTAAGTCGTTACGTCCCAGATCAACCAGCATCAAGTGCTCAGCCTGCTCTTTAGGATCGGCCTCGAGTTCAGCCTCAAGTTGCCGATCTTCCTCAGGTGTACAACCACGCCTACGCGTGCCCGCAATAGGCAGCACTTCAGCCCGGCCTTGCTCGACGCGCACCAGCACTTCGGGCGAGGAGCCTACCAACGCCAAATCGCCAAAATCTAAGAAAAACAGATAGGGCGACGGATTAACTTGGCGCAGTGCTCGGTACAAATTGAAGCGGTCTCCAGCAAAAGGCGTGGCAAAGCGTTGCGAAAGTACCACCTGAAAAATATCGCCTTCGTAGATGTACTGCTTGGCCTTACGAACAGCTTCGCAAAAAGCCTCGCGCGTAAAGTTCGAGCGCAGCGGTGCCTCTGGAAGCACAACCGGTGCCGGCACTTCGACAGGAGTGTGCACCAAGGTTTCAGCCAATGCATTCAGCCGCAGAACGGCATTCTCATAAGCAGCGCGCAGATCCGTGTCGGGATCAACAAACACACCAGCAATAAGCACAAGCTGATGACGCACGTGATCGAAGGCCACAACCGTATCATACAAGCCCCAACGTGCATCTGGCAAGCCCAGTTCATCCGGGGGGGGTGCAGGCAGCCGCTCTAGCTGCCGTACCATGTCATAGCCCAAGTAACCCACCGCTCCCCCTGTAAAGCGAGGGAGTTCGGGTAGGTGCACCGCATGATAGCGCCCTAACAACCGACGCATAAGGGTAAAAAAGTCTGCATCAACCCTCTCCACAGTGCCTGTAGCCATCTCTTGCTGGTAAACCTGACCGCCGCGCACCTCAAGCATTACGTACGGACGGACCCCTAAGAAAGAGTAGCGCCCAAGCGTTTCCCCCCCTTCGACGCTTTCCAGCAAAAAGCCAACTGGATTTGCCAACCGCAGCTTGAGAAAAGCCGAAACCGGCGTCAATAGATCGGCGCTTAACCTCCGGAAAACCGGCACAAATAAGTGCGTATAGCCGGCTGCTCGGTGCGTATCGACCAGCTGTTGAAACGCGTCGAACGTCATAGCTCCATAACGAAAAAGCCCACTGCAGATCTTGCAGTGGGCCGCTTATTGTCGCTGTATAAAGTGTGTCGTCTAGGCACGCGCGCAGCCCACTGCGGAGGCGGTAAACCACCACCAACCAAAATAGTGGGCGCTATGGTAAGCAACGTGCCGCATCATGGTTTTAAAGATACAGCAATCCTAGAGCCATTGACAAGAGGCTCCTTTAAAAAATCGGCAAACGGAGCCAATGCTTTAAGGCGCAGCCCGCTATCCCTCAAGAAGACCTACCGACACCCTTGCGAGCTTGCCTGCAGCCCTCCTCGCAAAGGCCAGCTACCACGAACGATCACCCTATCAATAGGCTTGAATGCGCAAAGCCTCATGGATCATAGCCCCACCGAAACTTCTCTAAAACGAAACAGCTGCAGGACTTACGATGGCTGCCTGCACCCATCCAATCGCAGTTGCGATGCAGCAAGCAGCATGAAACGTGCTAGACTACACTTACAGCATTAGACGACCCAAATTGTAACTTTTACTCTTTGAGACTTGACTGTGTGTGTTATTAAAAAGCGGCTTGCTTCACCTGTACAACTGGTATGCTATCGGGTGCGACAGCAAGTCCGGATTCGTCATGGGCTTTTTGATTTCGAGTTATTTGGCACCAGTATTCTTGTTACAGCTTAGATAGCCATACCCAAACAATAACGGGTGGAAGCGGATTAGGTGCGGTCTGCAGGCAGTACTGGTGTGGTTTTTGGCGCCTTACCTTTGGTGCAAGTCTTAGCGTATTGCATAGGATCGGCTGTGTTGTTAGGGCCTACCGCGGCTTCTCTTATCTTTGGCGTATCGACAACCAGGAATTGGCACAACAATTCGGTGCAACGGATCAGGATGTACAAGCTGCATCTACGAGTATGGCGCTGGAGAGGACCCGTTTTGCAACAAAGGGCTTTCAATGCGTGGCACGGATTATCCCATCGTACCCGAGAAAGTAGCGTGCAACAAGATCTGCGCAATCTTCTGTGAATCCCTATGGCAGGCAGCCTATTTACCGCATGACAATGGAACCACTTCCTGTGTTTGGTCTTTGCGTTGTGAAAAGCAACCGCTTATCCAAAGAGCTATGGCGGGCGTTCTAGGTCACTTGGCCGTCTTAGCAGCATTTGTAGCCTGCATTGTAGCCGGGGTAGCATACGTGCAGGCTGCGCGCCGCCCAGATGTGATCGACTGGTTGCGCTTGGCGCGGGGAAGTTGGAGCGTAATGTTTGGGGCCACCCTCATCGCAGCAGCCGCGCTGCTCTACCTGATTCTTACCCATCAGTTCCAGTATGCTTACGTCTACCAATATTCCTCTCGGGAGCTGCCGCTGCACTACCTGATTTCTTCGTTTTGGGCCGGACAGGAAGGATCGTTTCTGCTTTGGATACTCTACGCAGGACTAGTAGGTTTTGGCTTAATGCGCTGGTCAGGCCGATTCGAAGCCCCGGCAATGGCCATCCTAGCGCTGAGCCAAGCTTTTCTGCTCTCGATGGTTGTAGGGCTCAAGCTAGGGCCTTTAGCCATTGGCTCGTCGCCCTTTCAGCTTTTGATCGAGCGCTTTCCAGATGCCCCCATCTTTCGTCAAAATCCAGGCTTTGTGCCAGCCGACGGCAACGGACTCAACGACTTGCTGCTTAATCCATGGATGACGGCCCATCCGCCAACGCTTTTTGTAGGGTTTGCGGCCATGGCAGCGCCGTTCGCGCTGGCTGCAGCTGCACTTTGGCAGCGGCGCTACCGCGACTGGATCCGCGTGGCCATGCCTTGGATGCTCTTTGCTGTACTTGCCCTCGGTGTGGGCATTCTGCTGGGCGGGTACTGGGCTTATGAAACACTTTCGTTTGGTGGATACTGGGCCTGGGATCCTGTTGAAAATTCCTCGCTGGTGCCCTGGCTGACCGGTGTAGCAGCACTGCACGCCATGCTCATCCAGAGGCGCAGTGGCCGCGGGTATAAGATGGCCCTGATGCTCAGCCTTGCTAGCTACGTGCTGGTGATCTACTCAACGTTCCTTACGCGTAGCGGTATTCTGGGCGATATTTCCGTGCACTCCTTTGTCGACTTGGGCTTGCACAATCAGCTTCTCCTCTGGATTTTGGCAACGGGACTGCTGGGGGGCGGCCTATTGGTGATGCGCTATCGAGAGCTCCCTACCCCAAACAGCGAACCCGCAGTTCTTTCGCGCGAAGCGCTGATTTTTACCGGTGCATTACTGCTGACAATCACGGCCTTGGTCATTCTGGTGGGCACCAGTGCACCCATCTTAGGCCGCCTGTTTCGGGACAATCCAGCCAGTGTAGCCCGGGCTTTCTACGATCAGTGGACATTGCCCCTTGCCGTCGGCTTTACGTTCTTGATGGGCGCAGCGCAGCTCGTCTGGTGGCACAAGATGGAAGTAGCCCAGGCCCATCGGCTGCTATGGCGACCCCTAGGGCTGTCGGTAGTAGCCACACTGGCTGTACTACTGCTCACCCCGTTTGTGGAGCACACCGTAGACCCTATGCGCGTGACCCCAGGCAACGCCATGACGCAGGCTAGCCTGATGATTGGGCTAGAGCAATTCTGGCAGGCTTACGGCTTTAGCCTACTTTTGCTTCTTCTCGTTTTTGCTGCCTTTTTTGCTTTTTTTGGCAATCTACAAGTGCTCTGGCGCATAGGACGAGGTAATCCCCGACTGGCCGGTGGGGCGCTATCGCATATCGGACTGGGTGTCATGCTACTAGGCGTGGTGGCTTCAAGTGGTTTTAGCCTGCCACTACCCCATCGGGGCGTGCCGCTAGCGCTACGCGACGAAGAGCGTACAAACTTTGTCTTGGTACGTGATGAAGCGCGCCGCATCGGTGGCTACACAATCCGCTACGAAGGCCGCGGCCTTACGCGTGAGGGGCACACGTACTATCAGCTGAACGTCACTGATCCAGATGGCCGCAGCTACACGCTGCAACCGGTAGCTTATCAGAACCGCCGTGGCGAGTGGATCTTGCACCCCGACATCAAGCTGTCGCTCTGGAAAGATTTGTTCGTGGCCGTTTCGCCAGCCGAAATGTTTGCCCAGGACTCCACTGCAGCCCAGCAAGGAGGCGAGTTGGTAGTGGCTCGTGGCGACTCGGTTGTGCTCGGCCGCCAAGAGTTTGCACTGCGCTTTGTAGGATTTGATACGCAGGTGGATACCAGCCTCGTGCCCGACAGCACCGCAATTGCTGTAGCCGCCGTTTTGCGCGTAACCAACCTGCGCACCGAAGAAACCCGCACGCTGCGCCCCATCTATGTCGTTCTCCACGATCGCTCCGTGCAGTACGTCCAGACCCGCGTGCGCGACTGGAACCTTTCGGTCACGTTTACTGGCATGAACGTCAGCTCAGGCGAAATTACGCTAGCCATTGAAGGTGTCGACGTCATGCCCGAAGACTGGGTTGTGGTACAGGCCTATGAGAAACCCCTGATTAACCTGGTCTGGCTGGGCTTTCTGCTACTTAGCGGTGGCATTGGGCTCGCACTCGTACGCCGAGCTGGCGAGCTTCGCCAGACCCTCCGTCGCCGCTTCTAGGACTTCTTGCACCAGGCGCTGTCGAATTTCCTCGCGCCAGGCTTGGTTGAGCAGCGCATAGTCGCGCGCCTGCACCTCAGCATCCACATGCTGCACGCACAAAAAGCCATAATCGACGGGCGACAGGCTATGCAGCGGGGCACTGCTCAGGTTAAGCAATCCACTACGCCCTAATCCCAAAAGGAACGAGCCGTAGCGCTGGCCCAACACGCAAGCTGTTCCGTCGGCCAGCTCTAGCCGTCTCAAGTCTACATGGCGATACCATCCCGGATCGACCGCGTCCAGGTAAGCTGCGCCACGAGCAGCCCGCTGGCGGGCTGCTTTCCAGGAAACTGCGTTGTCACGTCGTTTCCACCACAGCATGACTAAGGACGGGTAAAGCTTAGGTCTATTGGCTCGGGGTGTTCGACCCAATCTGCTACAAAAAGGTTCGTCTCGCGCGACGCTTCGCCTCGGGCATTGCGGTTTGAGGCAAAAACCAGCCGTCTGCCGTCGCGGGAAAACATCGGAAAAGCATCAAACGTGCCGGAGTGGGTTACCTGCGCTAAGCCAGTACCGTCCAGCTGAATCAAAAATAGATCGAACAGACGCCCCCCTTTGGTGTGATGATTAGAGGCAAAGATAATGCGTTTCCCGTCGGGATGGAAGTAAGGCGCCCATTGGGCACCTGGGAGGTGGGTTACGCGCCGTGGGTTGCTGCCATCTGCATTAGCCACGTAGAGATCCATTTCGGAGGGTTCCACCAGTCCTTGCGCAAGCAACTGCCGATAACGTTTGGCCGCTTCACCAGTGGGTCGGCTAGCACGCCAGACAATTTGGCTGCCATCTGGGGAAAAGAATGCACCGCCGTCATAGCCCAGTTCCTGCGTCAGCTGAAGCAACGCACCTGTTTGCAGGTCGTAGCGCCAAAGCTCCAGGTCGCCCGAGCGGCTCGAGGTGAAAACGATATAGCGGCCGTCGGGCGAAACCGTAGCCTCAGCATCGTAGCCAGGCCCGCCAATGAGCAGCTCAGGCGGCGCACCGGTAGTATCGGTAACGTAGATGTCGTATTCGTACAAAGACCAGACGTAGCGACCTTCGACCGAACGGAGAACTGGCGGGCATTCAGGTCCGGCTGCATGCGTCGAAGCATAGAGCACGCGGCTGTTCGGGAGAAAATAAGCACATGTGGTGCGGCCGCGCCCGGTCGAAAGTAGTCGATAGCGCTGCCCATCGGCCAGCGGTTGCCCGTCGGCGCGCATTAGAAAAATCTGGTCACACCCTTGTGGATTGATGGCGGTCCAGTCACTTTGAAAAACCAAGTAACGATCATCATAACTCCAGTAGGCTTCAGCATTGTTGCCACCAAAGGTCAATTGACGGATGTTGCGCAAATGCACTTCGCCGGGAAAGCGCAGCGAATCGGTTGCAGGATCATAGTCTGCCCTCTTAGAAGATGAATTAGGCATGCAGGCGGGAAGGGTGCCCAAACAACACACTAGAACCAGTCGTACTGACAGCATGGCATACCCGATGGTGTTGGTCCGAATCTTGACAGTTACCTATGCCGGTTTTCTTGATCCATTAACCAGCGTCGAAGAACAATGCAAGGTACAAACGCGGCCGTCTATGAGGTAACAGATTTTCAGCAGGACGTGCTGGAGGCCAGCTATCAGATACCGGTGCTAGTAGACTTCTGGGCGCCGTGGTGCGGTCCTTGCCGCATTTTGGGTCCGGTCTTGGAGCGGCTGGCGCGAAAACATGCTGGTCGTTGGAAGCTGGTCAAGGTCAATACCGATGAGCATCCAGAGCTGGCAATGGCCTACGGTATCCGGGGCATTCCAGCAGTTAAGCTTTTTGTCAACGGCGAGGTGGTTGGCGAGTTCGTGGGGGCTTTGCCGGAACATGCCGTTGAGCAGTGGTTGGCTGAGGTGTTGCCTAGCGAAACGAAAGCGTTGCTCGCGCAAGCCGAACAGCTTCTGGAGGAAGGCAAGCTGCGTGAAGCTGAACCCCTAGTGCGGCGGCTGCTGGCTGCAGCGCCCGAAGAAGACAAAGCGCGGGTGCTCCTAGCCCGCATTCGGATTTTTGACAATCCAGACGAAGCGGAGCGCCTGCTGGAAGGTCAAGATGTGGCCGAAGCTGGCTATCTGCAGCAAATTGAGGCCATTCGGACGTTGGCTCGGCTGCTGCGCCTAAAGCATCAGCCGGAGGCACTGCCCGAAGGTCCAGGTCGCGCCTTCTATCTCGAAGCCATCGAGGCACTTGCGCGCAAAGACTTTGACACGGCTGTAGAGCGACTGATCGATGTGCTGCGTAAGGATCGTTATTACGACAACGACGGTGCTCGAAAAGCGGGCGTGGCGATCTTCACGCTTTTGGGCAGCCGTCACCCTGTCACGCAGCGCTGGCGCCGCACGTTTGACATGTGGCTCTACTGAGGCCTCAAGGTCCGCTTAAGGCGCGCATGAGCGCATAATAAGTACGAACGGCTTGCACGTATTCGTCGATAGGCACGCGCTCGTCAATGCCGTGCACGGTAGCCAGCAGTGCTGGCGTAACACGCACCCCGATAAAGCGATAGACATTGGGACTGAGGACCGTAAAGTAACGGGCATCCGTTGCGCCGGGCACCAGGTACGGTGCCACAACAGGTGGCGATTCGGCCCGAGCGCGACGGATGCTCTGAGCAATGCGCTGAAAAGCTTCGCTGCTTACATCAGATACCGGCGAAGGGTCAAAGGCCCCGGTTTCGGTCTGCCGCATCGTAATTGGCAAGCCCTTCAGCAGCTGTTGTACGTGCAGCGTAACACTTTCAACCGTCTCGCCTGGAAAAATACGGAAGTTCACCACAGCACGGGCGGTCGTCGGCAGCACGTTCTCTTTAACGCCAGCTTCTATGAAGGTGGGCGCAAACGTAGTACGCAGGCTGGCATTGCCGGCAGGCGAACGCGCCAGCTGACGCGCCACAAGAGGCCCAAACAGCCACAGGTTGGCTAGCACCAGGCGCATATTCCAGGCGGTATAAGGCGCAAGGTGCTCTAGCAACCTACGGGTGGGTCCTTCCAGCCGAATCGGAAATGGGTTTTCAGCCAGCTGAACCAGTGCATAGCTCAACACGCCAATAGCCGTCTGCGTAGGTGGCGTGGAAGCATGCCCACCCGGAGCTGTAGCCGTCAATTCCAGACTAAGATACCCCTTTTCAGCCACGCCTACCAAAGCTACCGGTTGGCGGACGCCCGGGATCATATCTTCCACAATAAAACCACCTTCGTCAAGCACTGCGATCAAGACAACCCCGCGTGTAGCCAGCAGCTCGGCAATCTGGCGTGCCCCCTGCTGGCCGCCCACCTCTTCATCATGGCCAAAAGCCAAGTAGATTGTGCGTACCGGCTGGAAACCTTCGCCCAGCAAGGTCTCGGCGGCCTCTAAAATGCCCAGTACCCCAAGCTTATCATCAAGTGCTCCCCGTCCCCAAACATACCCGTCGGCCACAGTACCTGCAAAGGGCGGATGCGTCCACGCTTCAGGCTGAGCTGCTGGCACCACGTCTTGATGTCCCAAAAAGAGCACGGCTGGGAGCGTGGTATCTTGCCCTGGCCATGTGTAGAGTAAGCTTAAGCCGCCAACGACTTCTCGTTGCAGCTGGCGATGTACCCGCGGAAAATGATGCTTTAGATAGGTCTGAAAATCCCAAAAGGCTCCGCTATCGAGCTGCGCCGGGTCTTGATGCGTAATGGTAGGGAACTGCAGCGCCCCAGCAAAACGTTGGATCAACGCCGGGGTGTCTACGGCTACAGAGAGAGGCTCTGGCGGCACCATAAGCTCGGCCTGCTGCCCGACCTGCCAGGCGCGCACGAGCAAGAACATCGTTAGCACCAGCAGAAGACCGAGCGCGCCGACCAGCATCCGAAGCAGCAGTTTGCGCATAGCCTTTTTAGGCAGTCTACTTAAAGGAAGATAGGCAGCGGCTTAGCGCTGCGCAACGCGCGGCCAAGGGATGTGGCTTTAGGCCAGCCGATAAAATTGCTTGCCAGCAAGTTGTCGCACTAGACCTTTAAATTCGAGCTGCAGCAGGTAGGCCAGCGCTGTTGAAGGGTCCATTCCGGTGCGTTCGCACAGGTTGTCGATATGCATGGGTTCTGGCCCAAGTGCCTCATAAAGCTGGCGCTCCAGACTGCCCAAGGAGGAAGCAGCACTAGGCGTCTGCGTGACGGTTTTGGTTGCCCCCACACCTAAGGCTTCAAGCACGTCGTCAGGTGTACGCACCAGTTGCGCCAGGCTATCCCGGATAAGCCGATTGGGGCCAGCGCTGGCGGGATTGTGCAAGGCGCCTGGAATAGCCAGCACGTCTCGGTTTTGCTCTAGTGCCAACCGCGCCGTGATGAGTGCACCACCGGTTTCATAGGCTTCGACGATGAGCACTGCACGAACTAACCCACTAATGAGCCGGTTGCGACGTGGAAAGTTGGGTGCATCGGGAGCTGTCCCCAGAGGTAGCTCTGAAATCAAGGCACCTTGTTTGAGGATGGCTCGAGCCAAGGAGGCATGCCGTTCTGGATAAATGCGGTCTACCCCGCAACCCAGCACGGCTAGCGTGCGCCCATGGGCCTCAAGCGCACCACGATGCGCCATAGCATCGATGCCGTAAGCCAGTCCACTCACAATGGTTACGCCCTGGCGGGCCAGCTCAGCAGCAAACTGCCGAGCCAAACGAAGGCCATAGTCCGTAGGCCGTCGCGTGCCTACAATAGCTACAGCCAGCGCATCGTCTGCCGTCAAGCTGCCGCGCACCCAAAGCAGTGCTGGGGGATCGTAAATCTGTCGCAGCGCCGCTGGAAAGCGTGCATCCCAGGCTGGAATCAGTGCTGCGCCAACACGCTCGGCCTGTTCAAACTGCGCATCGACAGCATCCCAGTCAGCAAACGCGGCAATCCGGCGGGCCGTTTCGGTTCCAATTCCCGGCACGCAAACCAGCGCTTGTAGCGGGGCATAGAGGGCTGCTTGCGCGGACCCAAAACGTGCCAGAAGCGCTCGAATCCGTCCAGGACCCACACCCGGTACCAACGAAAGCGCCACCAGTGCCCGCAGTTCTTCAGGCGAATTCTCCGAAAGGTTTGCCATATACCGCTTACAGGTTTTCTCTTTAAGAAACCTGTAAGCATGGGGTGTTACGCAGCTGGTTCAGCCAAGTGGGCCATGCGTGCTGCTTGCAGTTGGCGCCACAGTCCCTCTTTCAGTGTCTCTAGGCCGATATGGGCCACAGCGCTCACAGGATAGACGGGTAGATCTGCAGGTAGCTCCGCCTGCAAAGCAGCAATGCGTTCTTCGCGTGCTGCTTCCGGGATTAAGTCGAGCTTGGTCAATGCAAGTGCCCGCGGCTTTTCCAGCAGTGCGGGATTGAATGCCTCAAGCTCAGCCAAAAGCGTGTTATAGATGGGTAGCACAGCTTCTTCGACAATAGGAATCACAAAAAGCAATACGGCATTCCGTTCGATATGTTTTAAAAAACGCAATCCCAGACCGCGCCCTTCGTGCGCTCCCTCGATGATGCCTGGAAGGTCGGCCATGACAAACGACCGAAATTCGCCCACGTAGACCATCCCAAGCACAGGCTCTAGGGTAGTGAACGGATAGTCGGCAATCTTTGGACGCGCTGCAGAAATCGAGGCAATCAGTGTGCTTTTGCCTGCGTTTGGGAGGCCTACCAAGCCCACATCGGCCAGGAGCTTAAGCTCTAGGGTAATGTGCTTTTCTTCACCTGGCTCACCAGGCTGGGCGTATCGGGGAGTTTGGTTAGTGGGTGACCTAAAAAAAGCATTTCCTTTTCCCCCACGCCCACCTTTGGCAAGCAGCAACCGTTGACCTGGCCGCAGCACTTCTCCAATGACCTCACCGGTTTCCGTAATGCGTGCTACGGTACCCAACGGCACACGGATAATCACGTCGCGGCCGTCACGACCTTTTTGGTTTTTACCTGAGCCAGGCTGACCGTTTTCCGCAAAGTGATGTCGGTTGTAGCGCAGGTCCAGCAGCGTATAGAGATGCGGATCCCCTTCTAAATAGACAGATCCCCCATCACCACCGTCGCCGCCTGCAGGTCCACCCTTAGGGATATACTTTTCCCGTCGGAATGCAACAGCGCCGGCTCCGCCATGGCCACTGCGTACCGTAATGGTGACGTAATCGACAAACTTCATCCTTGCTCTTCCCGTCGATTGCAGCGTTCTGAACGCTTGGAAAGCAAGCAGGTTTTCCTGAACCCGCTACGCAGCGGTGCGTTCTAAGGCTAAAGCAGACCTATGGCCAACGTGCACCCCAAACGCGTTTTGATCTACACCGACGGAGCTTGCAGCGGCAACCCAGGTCCTGGCGGCTGGGCCGCTATCTTACGGTTCGGCCATCACGAAAAAGTGCTTACAGGTGCCGAGCCCCACACGACCAATAACCGGATGGAACTCACCGCAGCAATTGAGGCACTGCGTGCACTCAAAGAATCTTGCGACGTTGAGCTGCACACGGATAGCGATTATCTCGTTCGTGCTGTTGAAGAAGGGTGGTTGGAGCGTTGGCAGCAAAATGGCTGGCGCACGGCCTCTCGCAAACCGGTAGAAAATCAGGACCTGTGGCAAGCATTACTAGAAGTCATGCGCCGGCATCGGGTCCGTTTTGTTAAGGTCAAAGGTCATGCTGATGACGCGTTAAACAACCGTGCCGATCGATTGGCTGTAGAGGCTATGCGCAAGCTAGAAGCCGCTATGACCTCTTAAGCGAGCATGCGCACCGTTCACCTTCGGTTTTATGCTAGTTTGAACGACTTTTTACCAACACGCTGGAAGCAGCGAACCTTTACATTGGGTTTTGCAGGGCAACCTACGGTGCGCGAAATCCTGGTTCAGCTTCAGATTCCTCCCCCAGAAGTCGGCTTCATTTTGGCTGAGAACCAGGCAGTAGACTTCGACTATCGCCCGCAAGAAGGTGAGCGTGTGAGTTTTTATCCGATCTTTTATGAACTCCTTCCAGGATCGCCGCTGAACGCGCTTCCTCCGGAGCGTCCGCCCCGTTTTTTGCTGGATACGCATTTAGGGCGGCTAGCGCGCTACCTGCGCATGTTGGGTTTTGACGCTGAACACTTTCCTGCACCTGACCCTGGTGATGGTGTGCTAGTGCACCGCGCTGCGCAAGAGGGGCGCGTTTTGCTCACCCGTGATCGCCGACTTCTGGCCCGTAAAGCCGTCCGTTACGGCTATTTTGTACGGGCTACCGCACCCCAGGCGCAGCTGGTTGAAGTTGTAGACCGCTTTGCGCTACACACGTTGATCCATCCCTTTAGCCGATGCCTATGCTGCAACGTGCAACTCGAGCCGGTCGAGGCGCGCGCGGTAGCGGCCCAGCTTCCTACCGGAGTCCGTGGGCAGTACACGGACTTTTACCGGTGTCCCTCCTGTGATCGCGTCTACTGGGAAGGGTCGCATCACGCCCGCATGCAACGCCTGATCGATCAGGTGGTGCGCAGCCGCAGCACCTAGTCGATACGGCAGCATTGTCCTCGCCCGGCTAGGGCCTCAGCAAATGCTTCAGGAAAGGCGTGTGCGTGTGAGCGCGGCACTTCAATAAGCAGCTCGGTGGCAGCGCCGTATTGGGTTTCGCAAATCCGGGCACCGGTGCGTTCAAGCAGCCGCATTACCGGCGCTGTATCTGCATAAGCGAATTGTAACCGAAAAAGCACCCTAACGTGCTGCTCTACCACGTGCACCTGATCTAAAGCCAAGGCCGCTGCCGCAGCATAAGCACGCGTAAGCCCACCGCGTCCTAACTTAACGCCGCCGAAGTAACGGGTTACAACGACCAACGTGTTCGTTAGGCCATGGCTTTCGATTTGACGCAAAATCGGCAGACCGGCCGTACCTGAGGGTTCGCCATCGTCGCTGTAGCGGAACACAGCGCCTGTGGGTCCTAGCCGGTAAGCCATGCAATGGTGCGTGGCAGCATGCTCGCGCCGCCGCACAGCCTCAAGGTAAGCCCTTGCTTCCGCTTCAGAGTTTATGGGAAAAACCTCAGCAATAAAGCGCGACCCCTGCACACGCAGCTCAGCACACGCTGGTGCTAACGCGGTGCGATAGGTGTCACCTTCGGGACTATCCATAAAGGTTACGCAACCAGCACAGCCTTATAGGGTCCAAAAAGGCAGCAAGCATGTGCGTGCCTGGGAACGATCGTGCTAACGTCACAGCAACACCTAGCGCTACGCCTTACGGTCAGCGCTGCAACAGTAGGGTTACCCCTGAAGCTCTGTGATCAGCTGAATCTCGCGCAGCACACCCTGCACACGGAAGCATTCTTCAAAGGACCCTTCGTAGACAGCGGCCTTCCCTTCGGTATGCACCTTCCACGTAAGCGCCTCAGCTTCAGGCAATGAACAGCCTGTAGCTTTCATAAGCTGAAAAATCACCTCGTCAAAGGTATGCACATCATCGTTGTAGAGGATCACGCGCCAAGGAGCATCCAATCGGGTTTCCTCAACGGTTTCAACCGTTACTTCCCTTTCTGGATTTGCGTGAGCCCACACGTGTTGCATCCCCATAGCGATGCTGTCGGATTTTACCCGGCAGGTGTAGCGACATCAAGCGGCGTAACCGTTACGTGAAAATCTTCCATGACCGGATTAGCCAGAAGTTTCTCAGCAGCCTCACGGGCAATGCGCTCGGCTGCTTGAGCAGTTGGCGTGTCAATCCAGAGCTCTACCACTTTGCCCATACGCACTTGCGTTACGGCAGCATAGCCTAGGTTGTGCAGCGCGTGGTGAACGGCCTGACCTTGTGGGTCTAAGATAGACCTACGCAGCGTAACAATAACGGTTGCTTTAAACATGATGGCGGTTGGGGTTAGGATCCGGTTGTGGCGTTTCTGTTTCCAGCGGTGTGTTCAAAATGGCCTGTACCAGCTTGTAGATGGACCGGCCAACGCCGTGCAGGATATATGCCGTAAGCACCAGAAGCAAGCCAATCTGCTGCAAAAAGATAATAAGCACCAGGGCTAGTCCGTAAGCTATCGATTTGTGCGGATGGTGGCGCAGGTAGGCTAAGCTGGGGCGCGGAATTGCGTCAAAAGGGATGGTGGTAACCATCAAAGCGGAGAGCACAAAAACGATGGGGATCAGGACCGGGAAATTACCTGGGGCTAGCCTTCCTAGCAAATCTACGCCTTCCGCATTGAGCACCAAGGCCACGAGTGCAGCTGCTTGCGCAGGGATAGGAAGTCCTTGAAAGTACTCTCGCTTTTCACCGTCGAACTGCACATTAAAGCGCGCTAGGCGTACGGCGCCACAGACCGCGGGCAATGCTGCAATGATAAGCCCTAGAGCACCAAACTCCTTAAGGCTAAATGCATAGACCAGATAAGCTGGGGCCACGCCAAACGACACGATGTCGCTTAGGGAATCGAGCTCTACGCCAAAGGCACTGGTGCCATTGGTAAGCCGTGCCAGCATACCATCGAGCATATCAAAAAAGCCGGCCAGCACAATCAACCAGCAGGCATGATCGAAGCGGCCTTCATGGATTTGTGTGATGGCGAGAAAACCGCTGAAGAGGTTCATCAGTGTAAAGAACGAGGGCACAGCGGCACGTGGGATAGGCCGTCGACCGTGCTGGCGACGCAAGGCTCGGTAGGCCCGCAGGCGTGCCCGAAAGTGGCGTTGTTTTTGGCCGTGTCGGTCTCGGTTCCAGCGTGCCCGCAGCATAAAGATTGCCTATGGGTTGTGTTCGCGTTCTAAATGCGCTACTTCAGCCTCTGCAGCCGTAGGTAGCCATCCCAGCACGGTTTCGCCTGCCCGCACGCGATCGCCTACTTGCACCTTCAGCGTAACATGAGGAGGAACCAGCACATCCATCCGTGAGCCAAACTTAACGATCCCAAAACGCTGGCCAGCCTGAACTGCGTCGCCTTCTTTCAAATGAAAAACGATGCGGCGTGCCAAAACACCTGCAATCTGCTTAAACAAAATTTTGGTGCCACTGGGGTGGCGAAGCCCAATCTCGGAACGCTCGTTCTTTTCACTTGCCTTGGGATGCCAAGCCACCAAATATGCCCCAGGCACGTAACGCACCCACTCGATAACGCCCTCAGCCGGCACACGGTTGACGTGCACGTCCAGTGGCGAAAGAAAAATGGAGACGCGGCGCGCAGGTCCCTGCAAATATAACGGCTCATAATCAACCTCCACCACCTCGACCACCTTCCCATCGGCAGGAGCTAACACTAAGCGAGAAGCGTCCTGGGGCGGCTGGCGATCCGGATCCCGGAAGAAAAACACGACAAACAAAAGCAGCAACACAGCACATCCTATGCCCACAAAGCGCCAAGCGCCAGGCAACCACACATAGGCACTCCCAGCAGCAAGCAACGACGTGAGCGCCGCTCCAGCAACTAGGGTATATCCTTCAGGGGCCAACATGGACGTTTATCTGAGCTTAGGCTTACGTGAAACCCCTACCCGCCCTTCGCGTTCGCACCTTCGCTGTTAAAATTATGCGGCCTAAACGTCAATGCCCCGCGTTTCGTTCTACACACTTGGCTGCAAGCTGAATTTTGCGGAAACCAGCACGTTGGAGCGCGATTTTCTGGCGCACCAGTATGAAGTTGTGCCGTTTGGTGAGCCGGCCGACGTAACGGTCATCAACACGTGTACGGTTACAGCCGAGGCTGAGCGCCAGTGCCGGCAAATTATTCGCCGCGCTATTCGCCAAAATCCAAACGCCTTTATCATCGTAACTGGCTGCTACGCGCAGCTTCGGCCAGAAGAAATTGCCCGCATCGAAGGCGTCGACGTCGTACTGGGCGCGCGTGAGAAGTTTCATCTTTTTGAGCTTATTGAGCGCTTTCAAAAAGGGGAACAGACTCAGGTGGCCGTTTCCTGCATTGACGACCTCCAAGAGTTTGGCCCGGCATTTTCTTCTACAGAGCGCACGCGGGCTTTTCTTAAAATTCAGGACGGCTGCGACTATGTCTGCTCGTTCTGCACCATTCCCAAGGCACGAGGCCGCAGCCGTTCACAGCCCATTGAAGCTACGGTAGCGCAAGCACGACAGCTTGCCGAAATGGGTTTTCAGGAGATCGTGCTTACAGGCGTCAATATCGGCCTCTATGGCCAAGAGTTTGGTGTAACGTTGCTTGATCTGCTCCGAGAGCTAGACCGTGTTGAGGGGATTGCGCGCTATCGCATTTCGTCTATTGAACCCAACTTGCTCAGCGACGCAATCATTGCGTTTGTAGCCAGCTCACGTGCCTTTATGCCTCATTTCCACATGCCGCTCCAAAGCGGCGATAATGTGGTACTGGCCAAAATGCGTCGGCGTTACCAGCGTGAGCTTTATGCCGAACGCGTCGCCCGCATCCGAGAGCTCCTGCCTGATGCTGCTATTGGCGTCGACGTGATTGTAGGCTTTCCAGCCGAAACAGCTGAACGCTTTGAAAACACCTACCGTTTTTTGAATGAGTTGCCCGTCACTTATCTGCACGTGTTTACCTACTCGGAGCGTCCCGGCACCGCGGCTGTAGTGCAGCTTGATCGTATGGGAGGCACACCTGTCCCCAAAGCCGAGCGCTCTCGCCGCAATCGCATGCTGCAAATCCTTTCGCATAAAAAACAACACGCCTTCTACGCACAACATCAAGGACAAGTGCGACCGGTACTTTGGGAAGGCACAGAAAAGCACGGTTGCATGTACGGCTACACCGACAACTACATTCGGGTGCAGCGTCCCTTTGATCCTCAACGGATAGGCCAAATCGAAAGGGTACGTTTAGGCGCTTTCGCTCCTGACGGCACGCTTATGGCCGAAGCGCCGGTAGAAAATTCAGCCGTTTTCGCATCCTAAAAGACATCTTCTAAGCGTGCTGCAGCGCTGCAAGCCACCGGGCCGAGACGGCGAAGCATTTCGCTGCATTGTTTGCTTCCGGCACAGTGCTGCCCTAGCAAGTTTCTTTTTGGTGCACTGGCATGCGGCTTCTTCCCCAGCTTACCGGTCTTACGGAGTGGCAATGCTGGAGCTGGCGTTTGTCCAAAGGGTTTTTTATAACAAAGCGGGCCTGCACGGCCTTAAACCGTGCAGGCCCGCTGCACCCCAAGGTCTGCTTTATCGACTCAGGTACAAATTGCGGATAGCGTAAGGCCGGCGAAAATGTTCATCCGTGAGCGTCTCGACAAATGCGATCGCCTCGCCGGTCGACTTCATTTCGGGGCCCAGCTCTTTCGGGACCTCGGGGAATTTATCCCAAGAAAAGACCGGCTCCTTGATGGCATAGCCTTTGAGTTTAGACTCCAGCAGGCCAGCTTCCCGAAACTCCCGGAGCTTGCGTCCTAGCATCAGCTGCGTGCCGATTTTTGCTACCGGCACACCAGTGGCCTTGGCCACAAACGGCATGGTACGTGAAGCGCGCGGGTTGGCCTCGATCACGTAGACCACATTATCTTTGATCACCATTTGCACGTTGATCAAGCCCACGACGGCAAGCCGCCGAGCGATGTCTTCCGTATAGCGCCGAATCGTAGCCTGCACTTCTTCTGAGAGTGAGTAAGGCGGCAGCACAGCAGTTGAGTCGCCAGAATGCACACCGGCTGGCTCGATATGCTGCATAATACCGGCGATCCAAACCTCTTCACCGTCGCAGGCCGCATCGACATCGACTTCAATGGCATTTTCCAGGAAGAGGTCAAGCAGGATTTCGTTGTCCGGAAGCAGCTTCAGGATGTTGCGCACGTAGCGCTCGACCTCTTCCTTATTGATGGCAATCCGCATACCCTGTCCGCCCAAAACATAGCTAGGCCGGATCAGGATGGGATAGCCGATGCGTTCGGCTACCTCGACGGCTTCGGCCACCGTTCGCGCCGCCCCATAGGGGGGATAGGGGATTTCCAGTTCTCGCAGAATCCCAGAAAACTTACTTCGCTCTTCAGCCAGGTCCATCATGGGGAAGGGGGTTCCCAAAATCGGAATGCCGTGCTCATGCAGCTTCTTAGCCAGCTTGAGCGCGGTTTGCCCCCCAAGCTGCACGATTACGCCTTTAAGCTTACCGTGTTGGTTTTCGTGCTCGATGATATCGAGCACCCGCTCCCAGAAGATGGGTTCGAAGTAAAGTTTATCAGCCACGTCGAAGTCGGTCGACACCGTTTCTGGATTGCAGTTGATCATGATGGCCTCGTAGCCCATCTCCTTGGCGGCCAGCACGCCATGCACGCAGCAATAATCGAACTCAATGCCTTGACCGATGCGATTGGGTCCGGCACCCAAGATGATCACTTTTTCGCGATCGGTAACCTCACTTTCAGTTTCGGTCTCGTACGTGCTGTAATAATAGGGCGTTTGCGCAGGAAATTCAGCCGCACAGGTATCGACCAACTGGAAGGTGGGCGTAATGCCCAGGGCCTTGCGGCGTGCCCGTACATCGTTTTCGGTCACATTGCCTTGGAGCAAGTAGGCAATTTGCACATCCGAGAAACCGTACTGCTTAGCCAGTCGCAGCAGGTTAGCATCGAGCTGGTCAAGCGTTCGCCGTTCCAGTTCCCGCTCGATTTTGACGAGGTCCTCAATTTGGTAAAGAAACCAGGGGTCAATGTAGGTGATGTCGTGGATTTCTTCGACCGAAGCGCCTAGGCGAAAGGCATTCCGAATCTGGAGCGTGCGGTCCCAGTAGGGTTTTTTGAGGCGAGTACGCACCTCTTCGCGCGGCGGGTCTTCCCGGTCAGCGCCTAGGCCAGCATAGCCATTCTCCAGGCTTTGCCAAGCCTTTTGGAGAGCTTCGGGGAAGGTGCGACCGATGGCCATAACCTCGCCTACAGCCTTCATCTGGGTGGTAAGCTCTTCATCGACCCCTTCGAACTTCTCAAAATTCCAACGTGGAATTTTTACGACCACGTAATCGATCGAAGGCTCAAAGCAGGCGCTTGTGGTGCCGGTCACATCGTTGGGCAGCTCATCAAGCGTATAGCCCACAGCCAAACGGGCCGCCACTTTGGCGATGGGATAGCCGGTAGCCTTTGAAGCCAGTGCCGAAGAGCGCGACATGCGCGGGTTGATTTCAACAGCAATCATACGGCCGGTGTGCGGCTCGACAGCAAACTGCACGTTGCATCCACCAGCGAACTTGCCAATTGAGCGCATCATCTTGATGGCAGCATCGCGCATGCGCTGGTACTGCTTATCGGTGAGCGTTTGCGCAGGTGCTACCGTAACCGAATCTCCTGTGTGAATGCCCATCGGGTCGAAGTTCTCGATGGGACAAACAATGATCACGTTATCGTTTGCATCGCGCAGCAGCTCCAGCTCGTACTCTTTCCAGCCGTAGACGCTTTCTTCGATCAGGACTTGGTGTACGGGCGAGAGCTCTAAGCCGCGCATTACTTTGCGATCAAATTCATCGATCGACCAAACAATGCCGCCGCCAGTGCCTCCCAAGGTAAACGAAGGTCGGATAACGACCGGCAACCCTCCCAGCTCTTGAAGGATTTCTTTAGCTTCAAGCAAGCTGCGCGCCGTCCGGCTTCGGGCTTGGTCGATCCCGATTTGTTCCATCAGATCACGAAATCGCTGGCGATCTTCGGTTATTTGAATCGCCTCGATATCCACGCCGATAATCTCGACGCCCATCGCCTCCCAGAAACCTTCTTCGTGAAGCTGAGCCGCTAGGTTAAGCGCGGTCTGGCCGCCCATAGTGGGCAGCACAGCATCGGGGCGCTCTTTTTCTACGATGCGTCGAATCGATTCAGGTGTTAGTTCCTGGAGGTAGACCCGATCGGCGGTGATCGGGTCAGTCATGATCGTGGCTGGGTTTGAGTTGACCAAAATCACCTGGTAGCCTTCTTTACGTAGGGCACGCGCAGCCTGGCTACCTGAATAGTCAAATTCGCACGCCTGTCCGATAACAATCGGACCAGAGCCAATGAGCAGAATCCGCTGAATGTCGGTCCGCTTAGGCATACTTTTTTGCGGTTTGTGCTTGTGTTGGGCGGGGTGACATTTAAGCTAAGACCTTCTGGGGCAGCACCACCTGGCGATGTGCCGCAATCAGTGCAAGAAATTCATCGAAGAGGTAGCGGCTGTCGTGCGGCCCAGGCGAAGCTTCGGGGTGATACTGTACCGAAAGCCCGGCAAACGACTTAAAGCGTAGCCCCTCGACGGTTTGATCGTTGAGGTTTACATGCGACACGTCAGCGTGGCGCGGATCTACCGATGCGGGGTCGACAGCGAAACCGTGATTCTGCGTGGTTACTTCTACGCGTCCAGTGCGCAAGTTCTTGACCGGATGGTTGGCGCCGCGGTGGCCGACGTACATCTTGTATACCTTAAAGCCTAAGGCCAACGCCATCAGCTGGTGGCCTAAGCAAATGCCAAAAATGGGCAGACCCGTCTGGATGGCTTCGCGCACGCGTGCAATGGCCTCAGGCATTGCCCGAGGGTCACCTGGGCCGTTTGAGAAAAACAGCCCGTCGGGTTCCCAGGCAAGCACTTCGTTGAGCGGCGCATAACCTGGGAAAACCCGCACCGTGCAGTCCCGCGCTTGAAACATGCGCAGGATGTTTAGCTTGCAGCCGTAGTCAAAAACGGCAATGCGCGGCCCTGAGCCGCTCGAGAAGTCGTAAGGATGCTTCGGCATCACATAGGAGGCCAGCTCCAAACCGCTCATCGAAGGCAGGCTCCGGGCTTTTTCGACCAGGCGCTCGTCGTCTAGGTCGATCGAAGAGATGACCGCGTTCATGACCCCTTGGGTACGGATATGGCGCACCAATCGTCGGGTGTCGACACCGGAAATGCCTACCAGCTCATGACGTCGCATCCAGTCTTCCAGGGAGCCATCGGCCAAACGGTTCGAGTAGCGATGCGAGAAGGCACGGACCACTAGGCCAGCGACCATAGGACGGGCTGCCTCCATGTCGATGTCCATTACCCCATAGTTACCAATATGGGGATAGGTCATCATCATGATCTGACCGTAGTAGGAAGGGTCAGTCATGATTTCCTGGTAGCCCGTCATGCTGGTATTGAAGCAGAGCTCCCCGCCGGTTTCGCCCCGGTGTCCGATAGCAATGCCAGTCACCACGGTACCATCTTCCAGAGCGAGTTTGCAGGGGTCCGGTGTCGGGTGCACTAAGGGTATCATGACGGCCACAATGGGTTTGAGGTTAAGGGGAACGGGTACAAAAAAGCCTTCCCCCTTGGGAAGGCTTTAGCCACCATCGAATCGTCGAAATACCGCGTGTTCAGATCCAGAACCGTCCACCGTTTAATGCCGTTTCGGCGAGCAAACGATTGTGCGGCATGTAGGTTTCGGGAAGATACAACGTTTGCTTTAAGGAAACCAACCGTCAGCGCTTCCTAAGGTTTTTTTTCATGAAGTTCCGTTGCATTTGTTGAACGGAACGCGCACGGACCGGTTCAAGATAGGGTTATCTCCAAGATCCCTATGTTTTTCGTACGCTTTTATCGCGAGCGCGCTGCTTACCCCTTGCGCCTTATGGCCAGCCTGGCCTTTACGCTGGGGCTTTTGTTGCTTCTGATCCATGCCTGGCCTAGCAGGCATCAAGTACACGCACCGGTAGCTTCGAACCTGACCTCCGAAGTTATTGCTTTGGAGATCATGGTACCCACTCGGCAGGCCCGTTCTGCTCCCCCTCCCCCAGCCCCTCCAATTCCCGTTGTCGTACCAGAAGAAGTGCTGCTTGAAGAAATAGACATCACCCAGGAGCTGATTCCGTTTGAGGGTGCGGGCACGGGTCAAACCCTGGGAGAAGAAGCTGCTGAGGCGTCAGGGGTGGGGGCTACGCGAGCTGCACTTGAGATTGGGCCCAAACCCATTCGCTTTGTGGAGCCAGAATACACGCGCGAGGCGCGGCGCGCTCGCATTCGAGCTGAAATTGTGGTTGAGGTGCAGGTTACCGCTTCTGGTGAAGTCCAGCGCGCTACGGTTGTCGAGCGCTATTTACTTTTTCCTCAGCGCCAAGCGGTCGATACGATTGGCTACGGCCTGGAAGCAGCAGCACTCGCGGCTGCCCGAAACTGGCGCTTTCGACCGGCAATACGCCAAAACCGTCCTGTAAGCAGCACCACCCGCATTACGTTTACTTTTGGCCAATAAGGCCTTTAGTCCAAATCGACCCAGCGTGCATCTTCAATCTCTTCCCAGGGACGGCGCCGCTGCTGCCTCTCGGAAGGCAAAGCGGGCGGCTGTAGGTCTTCCAACATCGCGCGTACCAAGTTTCGCCCGCTGCGCCAAATCAAGTAAAGCAAGACAATCCAGACAACCAGCTTTAACATCGCTATTCTTCTATTGCCCGCGCAGGCCGAGGGTTAAAGTAAGTGATACCGCCATAGCGGCGGCGTTCTAAAATCTGTCGCACCAGTTCCTCGAGGTCCTCTTGATGCCGCACGAAGTCGATCTGTGTGGCATTCACGATCAACAGCGGCCCTTTAGTGTAATGGAAAAAATAGTGGTCATAAGCTTCGCAGAGCGCCTCCAAATAGTGCCGCTCGATGCGCTGCTCATAAGGTCTTCCTCGCTTACGAATATTTTCCAGCAACCGATCCGGTGTAGACTGCAGGTAAACAACCAGGTCCGGTGTAGGCACGTTCGGCTCCATAAGGGTATAGAGCGTCTCATACAGGTGCCATTCGTCTCCTTTGAGGTTGATACGGGCAAAAATGCGGTCTTTATCAAACGCATAGTCACTCACAACAAACGGATAAAACAAGTCCCGGAGCAGCAGCTGCTTTTGCTGCCGAAAGCGACTGGCGAGAAAACTGAGCTGCGTGTGAAAGGCCCAGCGTTCGGGGTCCTCATAGAACCGCGGCAAGAAGGGGTTGTCTTCAAAAGCTTCGAGCACGAGTCGGCCGCCAAACCTTTCGGCCAGCAAACGTGCCAGCGTAGTTTTCCCTACCCCAATAACGCCTTCAATGACTAGGTAACGTAAGTCTTCTGGGACGTGCGGCGGCGTCGAGGCAGTCATGATGGGTGTAGGCTTGTGCTTAGCTTTCTAGCAAAACGCCCAGACGGTGCAAGGGTGCCCGATCAGGACAACGTGCCAGTAGCATCGCCACGGAGGTGCAAAACGGGGCGGGAACATAAAACTCAGGCGCTAAATCTGCCCAGGGCTGCAGCACAAACCGGCGTTCGCTTAGTCGCGGATGTGGAATCGTTAGCGTAGCCTGGCAAAGCGTTCGCTGCCCGTAGGCCAGAATGTCCAAATCCAGTGGGCGAGGCGACCAAGGCGCGGTGCGCTGCCGTCCTGCTGCTGCTTCTAGCTGGAGGCATAAAGCCAACAGGGCTTCTGGTTCCAGCAAGGTACGTACCCAGACGACCGCGTTGAGATAATCGGGCTGCGGCTCGTCTGCTAAGGTATGGGCTGCACTTTCATAGACCGGTGAACACGCAACCAGCTCGATGGCTGGATGGCGACGTAAGGCCGCCACAGCAGCCTGCAATTGCACAAGACGGTTACCTAGATTGGCTCCTAGCCCTAGAAAAACGGACTCACGCATGCATTGCAAACTCAACGCGGGCATCAGCCGAGGCCTGATGGCTTGCCCAGCCTTACTTGACACGTAACCTGGAGTTTCACAAAAGAAAAAGCCCACAGCCTTGCAAGGCTGTAGGCTTTTCTCCCCATCCTGCGCGCAGCTGCAACCGTTCTCCTATGCGCACGGCAGACTTCGATGGGCAGGCACTTGTTTAATCTATCGGCCCTAGAGCGCTTTTCTTAAGCGCTTTTTCCTAGGGGTTACCCTGCAAAGTGCTTGCAAAGGGCGTAATTTTGCATGCGCTATGACGTAGCTATCTGCACTATGCGTATGGATTTCACGCTTGGCCTTGGCTTACTTGCGGCTACCCTAACGACTTTAGCTTTCTTGCCCCAGGTCGTCCGAACCTGGCGGCGTCGTACAGCCGACGACCTGTCGGCCGGAACGTTTTTGCTCCTTTTCACCGGGATTGTGCTTTGGCTGCTGTACGGCATTTTGCGCAAAGATCCGGTGATCATTCTGGCCAATGCCATTGGCATGACCCTGGTAGGAAGTCTATTGGTGATGATCTGGCGTTTTCGACGTCGCTCGCTTAGTGGCCTCCCACAAAGACCGTCTTGATATTTACGAATTCTCGTATGCCAAAGACCGAAAGTTCTCGACCGTAACCGCTTTCTTTGACGCCACCAAACGGCAAGCGGGGATCGCTCCGCACAAAGTCGTTCACAAAGCAGCATCCCGCCTCCAGCGCTTCACGCGCAATCCGTTCTCCCCGTGCTTCATCGCGGGTAAATACCGCTGCTCCCAAACCAAAAACAGTGTCGTTAGCTACCTGGATGGCCTCAGCTTCATCCCGCACTGGAATCACGGCAGCTACAGGACCAAATAGCTCTTCCTCATAAGCAGGAGCGCCTTTAGGCACATCGGTCAGCACCGTGGGCGGATAGTAAGCACCTGGCCCTTCTGGGATAACGCCCCCAAGGAGCAGCCGAGCCCCACGCTGCAGGCTCTCCTGGACCTGGCGGTGCAATGCATCCCGCAGGTCATGACGTGCCAGTGGTCCCACCTCGGTCCCCTCATCCATCGGATCGCCTACCCGAGCTGCCCGCATATGCTCAACCAGTAGCTGTTCAAACGGCTCACGCACCGCTTCGACCACAATAAACCGTTTGGCGGCAATGCAACTCTGGCCAGAATTGATCAACCGGCTTTTGGCGCAAATGGCAGCAGCCTGCGCCACATCGGCATCTTCTAGGATGAGATACGGGTCACTACCGCCCAGCTCCAGCACGGTTTTTTTGAGTGCTGCCCCTGCTTGGGCAGCTACGGCGCGCCCAGCTGGCGTGCTCCCGGTCAGCGTTACTGCCCGAATGCGCGGATGCACAATGACCTGCTCCACCTGATCGCTGCGGATAAGAAGCGTGCGAAACAGGTGTTCGGGAAAGCCTGCCTCCCGAAACAATGCTTCAAGTGCTAACGCACAACCCGGCACGTTCGAGGCATGCTTCAACACGGCCGCATTACCAGCCATTAGGCTTGGCGCAGCAAAGCGAAACACTTGCCAGAAAGGGAAATTCCAGGGCATGATGGCCAAGATAACGCCTAGCGGTTCAAAAGCCACGTAGCTTTTGCGCGCATCGGTCGCAACTGGCATCGGAGCCAGAAAATCCGCTGCTTGCTCAGCATAATACGTGCACACCCAAGCACATTTTTGCACTTCGGCCCGGCCATCCCGAATGGGTTTACCCATCTCTTCGGCCATCAGGCGTGCGTAATGATCTGCGCGTTCCCGCAGCAGCGCTGCTAATCGAAGCATAAGCCGAGCGCGGTCTCCAATGGACACCCGTCGCCATGCCAGGAACGCTTCGTGCGCTTGCTCAATAGCCTGCTCGACCTCGTCCCACGTCATGCCCTCGTACACCCGAAGCTGCTTCCCTGTAACTGGGGAAATCACAGGAAACGCGCTGCGCACCGTCACTTCACCCATGGTTTTACCTCAAGCTCGTTGAACAGATAACCCTAAAAGTATATGGATGAAACGCCTAATCGATCCCCTTATGGGAACTTACATTGGGTTTAGGCAATTGTGTGCCCGTTACTTTTTAGGACAAATGTATCCCTAAGCCTAAAATGTCTACCATGTTTTCCCGAGCTTGCGAATACGGTTTACGGGCTGTCTTATATCTAGCAACGCTGAACCATAACGGGTACATTTCCATTCGTGAAATTGGGGAACAGCTTCAAATCTCAGTGCCCTTCCTAACCAAAATCTTCCAAAAGCTTACGCAGGCCGGCCTGATGCAGTCGCTGCGCGGCCCTAGTGGAGGCGTCATGTTTGCCCGCTCGCCCGAAGAGATTACGCTGTTTGACGTCATTGTGGCTATCGACGGCCCGGCCCTGTTTACCGAGTGCGTGCTCGGCCTACCAGGATGTGGCGAAGCCGTTCCTTGTCCTCTGCACGAACGCTGGAAAGATGTGCGCAACCCGATCCGCAACCTGTTTGCCACTACCACGCTAGCCGATATGGCCCGCCGCATTCGCGAGGCCAACTTGCGCCTTATACCTTAAGCTCCATGCACTTCCTGCTAAAAAGCCGCAAAAGCTCGGTGAATCTCACTTTTTAAGACTTTTAACTCCTATTTTCCTTTTATCAACGCTAGTACGCTGCCTGTAGGGGTTTACCTGGCAGCACATGTAGCAGTTTGCCGACAACGCATGGCTAACAAGCCCTGACAACAAAAAAGCCGCGCAGTACAAATTTTATGTCAAAGACAAAATTATCCTTAAACCTAAATGATCAGTCAGAGTGGTCGACAGGCGCTAGCAGCAATGCAACTGCTGGCGCAGCACAATGGGCGGCGTTTTCTAACCGTTCGCCAGGTCAGTCAACGTATTGGGGCTTCTCCCCATACCCTAGCGCGCATCGTGCTACGCCTAACAGCTGCTGGGCTGACCGATACGCTACGCGGCCCAGGTGGAGGTGTTCGCCTGGCCAAAGCTGCTCAGCAAATCACCCTGCTCGAGGTGGTAGAGGCTGTCGATGGGCCTCGCGTGTTCGAGCGTTGCCTGGTGGGCTTTGGACCTTGCAACGAAGCCCACCCCTGCCCGCTGCATCTGCTTTGGTTTCCATGCCGCCAGCAACTTCGGCAACTGCTGGCCGAAATGACCCTGGAAGATTTGCTCCATCCTCACGCTTCCCGTAAACCTTCCACAACAAGTCCTTCAGAGAAATGAAAACGTTGGTTTGGTCTCTTGCAGCTTGTATGATGAGCCTGACGTTGACGGCCTGTGGCCCTCAGCAAACAAATTCCTCCAACCCTTCGGCAGCCGCATCGACGGCACAAGACCCTGAAGCACTGGCTGCCGAAATCGGTCCAGTTAAGCAGCTAACCCTAGCTGAGCAGCTTGATGCAGCGCTAGCGCAGCAAGGCGAGCAGCTCTTTAACACCTACTGCATCGCCTGCCATCGACTCGAGGAGCGCTTCATCGGTCCGCCGCTGGGCAACGTTACCCAGCGACGCGGTCCGGTGTACCTCATGAACATGATGCTCAACCCCAATGGGATGATCCAGCGCCATCCCGTGGTCAAACAGCTCGTATCGGAGTACGGCACGCTCATGACGGATCTTAGCCTGACCGAAGAGCAAGCCCGTGCCATTCTCGAATACCTGCGCCAGGTTGGCGCAACCTCTTGATGCATTCCACCTTCAAACCTAAGCCTAGGAGGTAAGGCCATGAAACGCAATGTGCTCTGGCTAGCTAGCATAGCCGCTGCGGCTGTGCTCTTGGTTGGATGTCGCGGCGGTGCGCAGCGCGGCGGTGAGCTAATCAGCGATGACCCCATGGAGATCGCTCGGGCACGCGGCCTTAGCCCGGCCGACGTCGTCGCGGCAGTCAAAACGTATCAGCCCACAGGTAAGCATGACGAGTATCTCCTGTTCGCCTCGGGGGGACACTCAGGACAGGTGCTGGTCATTGGGGTTCCCTCGATGCGCCTGCTTAAGGTTATCGGCGTCTTTACACCAGAACCCTGGCAGGGCTGGGGTTTCTCTAAAGAAACCCGTGAAGTCCTCCGGCAAGGCGCCTTTGAGGGTAAAGAGCTTACCTGGGGCGACGTGCACCACCCCGCGCTTTCTGAAACCAACGGCGATTATGACGGCCAATTCCTATTTGTCAACGACAAGGCAAATTCCCGCATCGCCGTGATCGATCTGCGTGACTTTGAGACCAAGCAGATCGTCAAAAACCCACTTTCGTTAAGTGACCACGGCGGTGCTTTTGTAACCCCAAATACCGAGTGGGTCATCGAAGGCGGGCAGTATGCAGCACCGTTCGAGGGATATGCCCCGATTGAACAGTATCAGGGACAATATCGAGGGCTGGTCACCTTCTGGAAGTTTGATCGGCAACGGGGACGCATCCTGCCCGAACAGTCTTTTGCGCTGGAACTACCCCCCTATTGGCAGGACTTGTGCGATGCTGGTAAAGGCGTAAGTGAGGGCTGGGTATTTTGCAATTCTTTGAATACCGAAATGGCTACAGGTGGCGTCGAGAAGGGCAATCCGCCTTTTGAAGCTGGTGTCTCGCAGCGCGACATGGACTACCTGCATGTTATCAACCTGCGTAAGGCAGCTGAGCTGGTAGCAGCAGGACGCACGCGCACAATCAAAGGCTTCAAAGTTCTACCGATCGAAACCGCCGTTGCCGAGGGCGTGCTTTACTTTATCCCTGAACCCAAGAGCCCACATGGCATCGACGTCTCTCCGGATGGGAACTACTTGGTTGTCTCCGGAAAGCTTGACCCCCATGCCACCGTCTTCAGCTTTGAGAAAATCCAAAATGCTATTGCCAGCCAGCGCTTTTCAGGCCGGGATGACTATAGCGTGCCGATTTTGGACTTTGACGCCGTCGTAGAAAGCCAAATTGAGCTTGGGCTGGGTCCGCTGCACACCCAGTTTGATCCTAACGGATACGCCTACACCAGCCTCTTTTTGGAAAGCGCTGTCGTGCGCTGGACGCTGGGTGGACCCTGGACCGAAAAGCATGGCCGAGATCCCTGGAGCGTAGTGGACAAAATCTCGGTCCACTATAACATCGGCCACTTGGTGGCTGCAGAAGGCGATAACGTCAACCCTGACGGCCGCTATCTGGTGGCCATGAACAAGTGGTCGGTGGACCGCTTTAGCAACGTTGGACCGCTCCTGCCCCAAAACTTCCAGCTGATCGACATCAGTAATCCCCAGGGGCCAATGCAGCTCCTCTACGATATGCCTATTGGCATCGGAGAGCCACACTATGCTCAGATCATCAAGGCCGACAAAATCCAGGCATGGGAGGTTTATCCTGAGGTCGGTTGGGAGCCGACAACACAAGCTGCCCATCCCCATGCGGTCAAACCAGGTCAAGAGCGCATTGAGCGCCGAGGCAATACGGTAGAAATCTGGATGACGGCCACCCGTAGCCATTTTACCCCAGAGCATGTGGAAGTGCGTAAAGGCGACCGCGTGATCTGGCACATCACAAGCATTGAGCGCGCGCGGGATGCCACGCACGGCTTTGCGCTGCCCGGCTACAATGTCAATTTGAGCCTAGAGCCGGGCGAAACGCAAACGATTGAATTTGTAGCTGACCGCGACGGCGTGTTTACCTTCTACTGCACCGAATTTTGCTCGGCACTCCACTTGGAAATGGTCGGCTACTTCTTGGTGCGTCCGTAAACCCTTGGGGGTCGGGGCCTGGAAAACCCCGACCCCCAAGTTTACCCCAATAAGACAGGAATCATGACGTGGCTGTCTAAAATCATCGGACCGCGCATCCCAGATTCGGTCCTGCAGCGTGAGCGGCGTCATTTCCGACGGCCGACACTGCTGCTCAGCGCAGCGGCCCTGCTGCTACTCATCTCGATCTTTTTCCCTTACTGGCGCATCCGGCTTTATGCACCCCAATACCCCGGCGGCCTGGTGGCTAAGGTATACGTGAACCGTGTCGAGGGCGACGTGCGCGAAATCGACGGCCTAAACCATTATATCGGCATGCGGCCGCTTGAAGAAGCGGCCCAGCTTGAACGCTCCTTAAGCATTTTTCTGATTGCAGCCATGGCACTTTTGGTAGGCGGAGCGATTTACATTCATTCCCCGTGGGCGGCTGTACTGAGCCTACCTGCTTTACTTTACCCACTGGTCTTTTTGGCCGACCTGTACTATTGGCTTTGGAGCTTCGGGACCAACCTGGATCCTAAGGCCCCCTTAAGCAGCTCCGTCAAACCGTTTGTTCCTCCTCTGCTGGGCGAAGGACAGGTAGGGCAGTTTCGCGTCGTCGCTTTCTGGGACATAGGGCTTTGGATGGCCATTGCGGCCTCCATTTTGATCGCTCTTGGCCTGTATTACCACCGCAAGGCTTACAAGCCGTTTTACGATGCCTATGTGGCTCAGGCGAGCACATAAAACGTGGGGCCTGCTTGTGGTCGTGCTGCTTGCGCTGCCTCTCAAGGCGCAGCCGGTTGCCTCATTGCAGGACCTGCTCAACCAAGCCCAAGCAGGGGATACGCTGCGCATCAAAAGCGGCCTCTACGCCGGTCCGGTGCGTATTACCAAACCTATGGTTTTGCTAGGTGAGCAAACGCCCATAATCGACGGTCAAGGGCGCGGCACTGTGGTTACCATCGAAGCACCCGATGTCGTCCTGCAGGGCTTTGTCATTCGCAACTCAGGCCGCGTGCTCGACCAAGACGATGCCGGCATTCTTGTTAGCGCCCCCCGCGTGACCATAGCCGACAACCGAATTGAGCATGTACTGTTTGGGATCTACCTGCGCCAGGCCGACTCCTGCCGCATCGAACGCAACACAATTACCGGAGACCCTAGCCTCGAAACAGCGCGCCGGGGCGATCTTATCCGTCTCTGGTACAGCCATAATGTCCACATCTTGAACAACAGGATTCAACACGGACGCGATGTGGTCATCTGGTTTTCTAAAGGTGTTGTGCTGAAAGGGAACACAGTCACCCTGAGTCGCTACGGCCAACATTTCATGTACAGCGATAGCGCCCTCATCGAGCAAAACCGCATGTTGCACAATTCAGTGGGCGCCTACCTGATGTACAGTCGGCACCTTGTGTTTCGAAAAAACCTGTTGGCCTATAACCGGCATGCCTCAGGGATTGGCATTGGCCTGAAAGACATGGACCACGTCGTGCTCGAAAGCAACGCGGTCATCGACAACCAGGTGGGCATTTTTGTGGACTCCAGCCCACGGGCTCTGGATGCTCAAATCCACTACAACCAAAACGTACTGGCCTATAACGACGTTGGCTTGCAAACTTTAGGTCCAGCACCCCGGAGTCTATTTGAAAACAATAGTTTTATCGAAAACTACGAACAGATAGATATCCTGGGGGGCGGCCAGTTCACGGAAAGCATTGGAAGCTTTTGGCGACAGAATTACTGGAGCGATTATCGTGGCTATGATGCAGACCGTGATGGGTTGGGCGAAGTGCCTTATCAGGCCGTAGCTTTGTTCGACGCGCTCACGGACCAAACGCCGGCCTTGCGCTGGTTTGCGTTTAGTCCCGTCGTCCAAGCGCTGGAACTGGCCGCGCGCGCCTTCCCCGTGATGCGCCCTGTCCCCAAGCTTACCGACCCGCAGCCGCGGCTGCGGCCGATACTTCCAGAGGGCCTGCCCGCAGCCAAGCAGCAGCCTAGCGCGGCACTGGCACTAGCTGGCTTGGGTTTGCTGCTACTAAGCATCCTAGTGATGGGAAAAGCCCGCTTGCAACCTTTAAGATGAACGTGATATGGCGCTACTGCAGATTGAGCGTCTTACGAAGCGTTTTGGCGCTGCCAAAGTACTTCAGGAACTGTCGGTCACTGTCGAGACTGGCGAGCAGCTGGCCTTATGGGGGCCTAACGGTGCTGGTAAGACCACACTACTTCGGTGCATCCTAGGCCTGCTCCCTTTTGAAGGCACAATTCGCCTAAATGGCTACGACGTCCGGCGACAAGGGAAAGCCGCGCGCCGGCTTATTGGCTTTGTACCCCAGGAGGTGGCGTTTTACCCAACCCTAACTGTGGGCGAAACCGCAGCTTTTTTTGCACGCTTGCGCGGCTTGGATCTCCAAGCAACCCGCCCACTTCTAGAACAAGTGGGCTTAGCAGACCGCATGCACCAGCCAACGCGCACGCTCTCCGGGGGACAACGGCAACGACTAGCCTTGGCGCTGGCCCTACTTGGCGACCCCCCTTTGTTGCTGCTCGATGAGCCTACAGCCAGCCTAGACGTGCGCAGCCGCAGCGAGTTTCTTACTTATTTAGAAGCCTTAAAACAGCAAGGCAAAACGCTGATTTTTGCCACGCACCGCTTTGAAGAAGTTGAGCAGCTGGCCGGACGCGTCTTGTTCCTTGAAAACGGTCGTTTAAAAGCCGATACAAGCCCGACTTTGCTCAAAAAACACCTGTTTCACGTTGTTCCGCACGTGCGCCTGCGGTTGCATCTTCCTGAAACCCAACACGCCGACGCATTGCAGACGTTGCGCACGCAAGGATTTGAAGCCCGCACGAATGGCCACGGTCTGGAGGTGCGGGTTCCTTTTGACCAAAAAGCTTCTCCCTTACTTTTGCTTAGCCAAGCTGGCTTTGAAATCACGGACTTTGAGCTTCATGCCTAACCACAGCCATGATCTTGCTGCATAACGTTACGCCGAAAGTTTTTGGGTTGTTAGCCCGTAAAGAGCTGCACGACGCACTGCGCAACCGGTGGTTTGTGCTCTATACGCTGGTTTTTTCTCTGCTAGCGCTGGTGCTTTCTTGGATGGGCCTGGCCAGCGGACAGCTCTACGGACTAGCCGGTTTTGGACGCACAACCGCAAGTCTCATCAACTTGGTTATGCTCATTGTGCCCCTAATGGGACTAACGCTGGGCGCGCTAAGCTTAGCTCTCGAGCGCGAGCAAGGCACCCTGCTCTATGTACTGGCCCAACCGATCACGCCCGCCGAGGTCCTACTGGGCAAACTGCTCGGGCTGGCGACAGCCCTTACGGCTACGCTGAGCATTGGTTTTGGCCTGAGCGGACTGGTGCTTGCTTGGCGAGGCAGCACCATAGGGCTAGGAGCCTTCCTGGGGTTGCTGGGATTAGCGATCTTGCTAGCACTTTTCAGCCTGAGCTTGGGATTATTGTTTTCGAGTGCTCTCCCCCGCACTGCCGCAGCCCTTGGCAGCGCGCTGTTTGCCTGGCTACTGCTGGTTTTCTTGGGAGATCTGGGTCTGCTAGGCTCGGCCTTGGTCCTGCGCATGCCTATTGAAGCGCTTTTTACACTTTCGCTGTTAAATCCGCTTCAGGTGTTTAAGCTTGCGGCCATTTTGCTCCTGCAAAGCGACCTTCAGGTGCTAGGTCCAGCTGGACAGTATGCCATGCATACCTACGGCCTGCGCCTACTCCCCCTTTCGATTGGACTGTTGGGTCTATGGACCTTGGTGCCTTTATTGCCCGCTCACCTATTTTTCCATCGCCGCGGTGCGCTATGAAACGTTGGTTTGTGCTTCTGTTGCTGTTTGGCAGCTGCCAAAGCGGGGCAGATTTGGACCAGCCACCCACGTTTCGCTTTGGCTATGACAGCTGCGACTATTGCCGCATGCTGATTACCGAGCCGCGCTACGCAGCTGCCCTACGCCTGATCGATGGCCAGGCTCGGCGCTTTGACGACATCGGCTGCCTTTTGCACTACTTGCAAGCACACCCTAGCGAACCCCAGGCACACATTTGGGTGAACGATTACTTGCAGGAACGCTGGCTGCGCGCCGAAGTGGCGCTGTACGTACAAAGCGACCGGCTAACTACACCCATGGGCTATGGCATCGTGGCCTTAGCCGATTCGATAGCTGCCGAAAGCCTAGCCCAACAGCTCCATGCTCCTGTGCTGCGTTTTGAGCAGCTTCGGGCTGGATTCCTCCCCCACCCGTAGCCTACCGACCTGCCACAATCAAGTCGCGCAACATTTGGGTTTCCTCTTCGAGCTCTTCAAGCCGAGATTTAACGATATCCCCAATACTGATTAGGCCTACAAGACGCCCATCTTCCACCACCGGGAGATGCCGCACGCGGCGGTATGTCATTTGGGCCATTACATCGCGGATGGAATCCTCAGGCTTGCAAAAATGCACTGGACTGGTCATCCATCGACGAACTGGATCTTCCAAGACGGTAGCACCCTTTTCAGCCAACCCACGCACAACATCCCGCTCGGAAAAAATGCCAATCATCCGCGCCCGATCATCAACGACAGGCATCGCACCAATTTGGTGCTGCCGCAACCGACGCACTGCTTCAATGACCGGCGTGCCCGCATCAACCGTAATCACTTGAAAGCCTTTGCGTTTAAGCACAGAACGGACGTTCCTCATGGCGTCCTCCTACAACGTTTTGCGGACGGGGTTGTAGGACCCTATACGCCTAAATTTCGCGTAGGATCTACCCAAGTTGTTTTTGTTTAAGCGGTTTGTTACCTTCGCTCTGCATCGCAAATGCGTATGCTAGCCGTGCTTCCTGAAGCCCTAACGCTGACGCTGCGCCCACAATCCCGTCTGGATTTTATCGACATCACGGCGCTTTTGTACAAACAGGCTCCAGCGTTTCTCCAGACCTACCGCTACGGCCTTTATTATTCCTACCATACAACAGCAGGCTACCCAGAACAGCGGCTATGCGAACGACTAGGTTATCGACGCGAGGCACTGGAGGCCTTTTTTCAAACGTTTCAACATCTTTTTCCTCCGGAAGCCGGCTATCGCCATGACCGCCTGGAGCTCCGCCAAGAGTTGAGCGAAATACAACGCCGGCAAGAACCCCGCAACGCAGACGCACACCTGACCTTTATTGGAGCTGGACTGCTGCCTGGGGCCGTCTACCGTCACCTGCCGGGCAAACCTGTCTATTTTGTTGACCTCGATGGCGTCTATGAAGGCCACATGCGGACCCGCACCACCACCGTGGTTGGCTTTAACCGCGCTGAGCTATTGGCGCGGCAACACTTCCCCCTCCCTATGCCTTGCCATCGCATTGCTTCGGTTAACCTGTGCGACAGTACGCTGGGCTTTTGGGAAGCACTGCAAAGCTGGCTTCGAACATACCCTGTATCCTACGGCCGCCTGGATCTGATGCTCCCCGCCGAAGAAACCCATGCCGCATTGACCGTCAACGAATACGAAACCCTACTTATGCGCCACGACCTGGCCGAAGTACTCCGCAACCCGTTTCGCTTTATGGCCCAAACAGGCTTACATGCCCTGCAGAACCCGCACGCTGTTCCGGCCAAAGTACTTAACTATGCAAAATACGACCTGCTGCGCCTAACCAACGAGCTCATCGACAAACTACACCTGCAGGAATCCTTACTCGAACGCGTCTTGAACAAATTTCTGGCCCTATCCGCTGCACGCTTTCTACGCATGAAACGCTCGGTTACCCTACTCATCGGCCCCAATGACCAAGGCCAGCCTTCGCTCCATCGGGGCCGCTACCAAACCCCTATCCTGATCCAGTGGGAGCGTGCGCCGCACGACAGGCGCATTGTGGAAGCCCGCCTTTATCAGTTTCGCTAAGCCTTACAACCCAAACGACTCGCCACAGGCACACGTACGCACCGCTTGGGGGTTAATGAAGTGAAATCCGCGCCCTTCAAGCCCATCGGTAAAATCCAGCGTAGTCCCCTGAAGATATAAATAGCTGCGCCGATCAATGATAACCTGAATACCGTCAAACGTGGACCTAAGGTCATCCGCTTGCGGCGCAGTATCCCACCCCAGCTCATACGTCAATCCCGAGCAGCCGCCAGGCACCACCGCAATCCGAAGCCACGTCTGCCCCAAATCCACCCCTTCCTGCGCTGCCACCTCCCGAATGCGCGCTAAAGCGCGTTGCGTAATCTGCAACTCCATAGGATTTTCACAATAGCAACGTACACCATGAATCCTAGCCCTTTACCACAAAGGGCAACCTTGCACACGCTCGCCAGTTCCCAATCGAGGGAACGTTCTGTCAACCTTATGGTTTGTAGCTAAGCGTTGACACTCCAGAGTGTAAACTCTCATTTACATCTGTTATATTACGGCCTCTTTTATAGGCCACAGTCCTGCTTTGACAGGTGGCATGCGGCTTGCCTGCAAAGACAGTCCTACCGATGGCACCCTAACTGTTTCGAGGTCTTATGAGCGACACGGCATACCTACACGAAGTAGCCCAGAGCGATTACAAATACGGCTTTACGACCGATATCGAGGTCGAGAAAGCCCCCCCGGGCTTAAGTGAAGCGACAATCCACTACATTGCGGACCGGCGCGGGGAACCCGACTGGATGCGGGAGTGGCGGCTGCGGGCTTTCCGTCATTTTATGAGTCTGCTGGAACGGTATGAGGAGACTTATCCCCGCTGGGCGCACCTCAAATACCCGGATATCGACTTTCAGGCGATCAGCTACTACGCGGCACCCCAGCGCAAACCACGCTACAAAAGTCTCGACGAAGTAGATCCTAAAATTTTGGAGACGTTCCGCAAGCTGGGGATTCCGCTGGACGAGCAGATGCGCCTGGCGGGCGTGGCTGTCGATGCGGTGATGGACAGCGTGTCGGTAGCCACCACGCTTAAAGATGAGTTAACCAAACATGGCATCATTTTTTGCTCGATGGGCGAAGCGATCGAGCATTACCCTGAACTGGTCCAGAAATACCTGGGCTCGGTGGTTCCCTACACAGACAATTTCTTTGCTGCGCTAAACTCGGCGGTCTTCTCGGACGGGTCGTTTGTCTACGTGCCGAAAGGGGTGCGCTGCCCTGTAGAGCTCAGCACCTACTTCCGCATCAACGCGCAGGGTACGGGCCAGTTTGAGCGCACGCTGATTATTGCCGATGAGGGTGCTTATGTAAGCTATCTTGAGGGCTGCACGGCCCCAATGCGCGATGAGCACCAGCTTCACGCAGCTGTAGTAGAGCTCATTGCGCTCAAGGATGCAGAGATTAAATATTCGACCGTACAGAACTGGTATCCTGGGGATGCGGAAGGCAAAGGTGGTGTGTACAACTTTGTCACCAAGCGTGGCATCTGCCTAGGTGAGAATGCCAAAATTTCTTGGACGCAAGTTGAAACCGGCTCGGCCATCACTTGGAAGTATCCTAGCGTCATCCTCAAGGGGGATAATTCGGTCGGAGAATTCTACTCGGTAGCCTTTACCAAGGGCTATCAGCAGGCCGACACCGGTACCAAGATGATTCACCTAGGCCGCAACACGCGCAGCACGATTATTTCTAAGGGCATTGCAGCGGGCTACTCCAACAACAGCTACCGCGGCTTAGTCAAAGTAGCCCGTACCGCTGAAAATGCCCGCAATTTTTCCCAGTGCGATTCGATGCTTCTGGGAGACCGGTGCGGTGCTCACACGTTCCCTTACCTAGAAATCGAAAATCCCACGGCTCAGGTCGAGCACGAGGCTACGACTTCGAAGATCGGCGAAGACCAGATCTTCTACTGCCTGCAGCGTGGCCTAAGCGAAGAGACCGCGATTAAACTGATCGTCAACGGCTTTTGCAAAGAAGTGCTAGCCCATCTGCCTATGGAATTCGCCATGGAGGCTCAAAAACTGCTGGCCATCGAGCTAGAAGGCAGTGTGGGCTAATCGGTTAGTGCATTCCCTTAAACCCTAAAGAACCTTATCCCTATGGCACTCCTAGAGATTCGAAACCTACATGCACGCATCGAGGACAAAGAAATCCTCAAAGGTGTCAACCTGACGGTCAATGCGGGCGAAGTGCACGCCATCATGGGCCCCAACGGCTCAGGCAAGAGCACATTGGCCTCGGTCTTGGCTGGCCGCGAAGACTACGAGGTCACCGAGGGCGAGGTGCTCTACGACGGCAAGAATCTGCTGGAAATGGAGCCCGACGAGCGAGCCCGTGAAGGCGTTTTCTTGGCCTTTCAGTACCCGGTCGAGCTCCCGGGCGTCAACATGGCAACGTTTTTGCGTGAGGCCCTGAAGGCTATCCGCGAGCATCGTGGCCTGCCGCCCCTGGGTCCGGCCGAGTTTCTGCAGCTTTTGAAGGAAAAAGCCGAACTCGTGGGGCTTGATCCCAGCCTAAAGCAGCGCTCGGTCAATGAAGGCTTTTCGGGTGGAGAAAAAAAGCGGAGCGAGATCTTTCAGCTCGCCTTGCTTGAGCCGCGGCTGGCCATCCTGGACGAAACCGACTCCGGGCTCGACATCGATGCGCTGCGCACAGTAGCCGACGGCGTCAACCGGCTACGTACTCCAGATCGGGCCTTTGTCGTGATCACACACTACCAGCGCTTGCTCAACTACATCGTGCCTGACTACGTCCACGTTATGGTCGATGGCCGGATTGTACGCTCCGGCGATAAAAACCTGGCGTTGGAACTCGAAGAAAAAGGCTACGACTGGATCCGCGAAGAAATCGGATTTCCTGCCTGAATACGCTGCAAGTTATTGGATAGATCTATGACCACCCTAACAGCAACTTCAACGCGTCCTGAAGCACGCTTCCTGCATGCCTTTGAGCTGCAGGGCGATGCTGCATTCAACGGTAGTCATGCTTACCTTTCGGAGCTTCGGCGTAAGGCCATTGCGCGATTTGAGGCCCTAGGCTTTCCTAGCCGCAAAGCCGAAGCCTGGAAATACACCCCGATTGCTCGGGCACTGCAGCATGCCTACACCATTCAACCAGCGCCCCCACGACCCAAACTTAGCGAAGCGGACTTAGCGCGGTACGCTATTCCGGAACTCGATGCCTATCGTGTCGTGCTCGTGAACGGCCAATGGGTACCGGAGCTCTCCACGCCGGCCGCAGCACTGCCCCAAGGCGCTGTCCTTACCAGCCTGCAGCATGCAGCACAAGCCTATCCCCAACTGTTTACGGCCTACTTTGCCCACAGCCTGGACTACGAAAACGAGCCGTTCTTAGCGCTCAATTTGGCCTTTGCACGGGATGGGCTCTTTTTCTACCTCCCACCCCACACTGCTTTAGACCGGCCAGTGCACGTGGTGCACTTGATCGATGTTGAGGAAGACCTTTTCTTGCAGCCACACCACGTCATTGCCATAGCCCCGGGCGCATCGCTCCAACTCCTCTACAGCGGTCATACCCGGAGTGCTACACGCACCTTCACCAATGCGGTAACCGAGGTTTTTGTCGGGCGTGGTGCCCAGCTTGCGCACTACGATCTACGCCTGGAGGGTGAGACGGCCTCGGGCATCTACAGTACGCAAGCTTATTTAGAACAGGAAGGTCGCTACACCAACCATACGCTGACGCTAGGCGGCGCTTTGGTGCGCAACAACGTGTACGTTCGTTTCGATGGCGAAGCAGGTGAGACGCACCTTTATGGGCTTTTCCTAGGGCGCGGCACCATGCACATCGATAACCACACGATGATCGACCATGCTGTCCCCAACTGCGTTAGCAACGAACTCTACAAAGGTATCTTAGACGAACGTGCTATAGGCGTCTTCAACGGCAAGGTGCTCGTCCGACCTCATGCCCAGAAAACCAATGCGTACCAGTCAAACAAAAGCATTCTGCTGACCGAAGAAGCCCGCATGTACTCCAAGCCCGAACTGGAAATCTACGCTGACGACGTGCGCTGCACCCACGGCGCTGCCTGCGGTCAGCTGAACGAAGAGGGCATCTTTTACCTGCGGGCCCGCGGGCTTACCGCGCAAAAAGCTCGGGCCCTAATGCTACTTGCCTTTGCCCGTGACGTACTTGACCAAATTGCCCTAGAACCCCTACGTGCTTACCTTGACGACCTGGTAGCCCAGCGATTTGGCGCCTAAACTCAATGGTTTGCCTTATGCCTGCCCCTGTTGACCTTACTGGACTCGAGACGCGCTTCGACGTAGCACGCGTGCGTGTAGACTTTCCAGCACTGCACCAACGCGTCTACGACGGGCGTCCGCTCGTGTACCTGGACAATGCGGCAACCACCCAGAAACCTCAGGTGGTGATTGATCGCATTCGGGATTTTTACACCCGAGAAAACGCCAATGTCCACCGCGGCGTCCACTACCTGAGCCAACAGGCTTCTGATGCTTATGACGAAGCCCGCCGCCTGGTGGCTGCTTTTATTGGGGCGCCAGATCCGGCACAGGTCATCTTTACGCGCGGCACGACCGAAAGCATTAATCTCGTAGCGGCTACGTTTGGTCGCCAGCGCGTGCGCGCAGGGGACGAAATCGTGCTCTCCACCATGGAGCACCACTCCAACATCGTCCCCTGGCAGATGCTGTGTGAAGAAAAAGGCGCGCGGCTGCGCATCGTGCCCGTAGACGCTCGCGGCGTGCTCGATCTAGAAGCACTGGAGCGGCTCTTAAATGAACGTACACGACTGGTCGCCATCGCCCACGTATCCAATGCCCTGGGCACGGTTAATCCGGTTCAAGAAATCATCCGAATAGCACACGCCCGGGGCATCCCGGTGCTGGTCGATGGCGCGCAAGCCGTGCAGCATTTGAAGGTCAACGTAGCTGAGCTAGATTGCGACTTTTACTGCTTCTCGGGGCACAAAGTCTACGGACCCACAGGCATCGGTGTTCTCTACGGCAAAGCCGAGTGGCTTGAAGCTATGCCTCCTTACCAAGGTGGAGGCGATATGATCGAGCGCGTCACCTTTGAACGAACAACCTACAACCGACTCCCCTATAAGTTCGAAGCAGGCACGCCGCACATTGCCGGTGCCCTTGGGCTGGAAGCAGCGCTCATCTACCTAGATCGCTTAGGACGCGAAGCAGTCATCCACTACGAAGCAGAATTGCTCCGCTACGCAACCCAGCGGCTCCAAGAGGTACCGGGCTTACGCCTTGTAGGCACTGCTCCCGAAAAGGTTAGTGTGCTCTCATTTGTCATAGAAGGCATTCACCCCTATGATGCAGGCACGCTACTAGATCAAATGGGAATTGCTGTACGCACCGGGCATCACTGCACACAACCGCTTATGGATTATCTGGGTTTGCCAGGCACCATTCGGGCTTCGTTGGCACTCTACAATACCCGCGAAGAGATCGACGTGCTCGTCGACGCCCTACTACGCATTCAAAAACTGCTGCGCTGATTATGGCTGAAGCTGCTGCCGATACCATCGAAGCCCGTGCCCGCCAGATCGTCGAGGAATTTTCCCTGTTCGACGACTGGATGGGGAAATACGAATACTTGATCGAGTTGGGCAAAACGCTCCCGCTCATTGAGCCGGAGTACAAAACCGATGTATTCCGGATTCACGGCTGCCAGTCGCAGGTGTGGATTCGCCCGGAGTTTCGCAACGGACGGCTTTATTTTCGCGGCGACAGCGACGCCTTGATTACCAAAGGCTTGGTAGCCCTGCTGATCCGTGTTCTTTCAGGACAGCCCCCCGAGGCCATCCTCAATGCGCGCCTGGACTTTCTGGACGAGATCGGGCTGAAGGCTCACCTGTCGCCAACCCGAAAAAACGGCCTGGCTGCCATGATTGAACAAATGCGTCGCTACGCCCAAGCTTACCTACAAACTTCGCGTAACTAAACCTCGGCGGTTACCCCATGTACGTAGCTATCGACAATCAGCTTGGTGATAAGGAACTGGAGCAGGCAGTCATTGAAGCCCTACGCAGCGTCTACGACCCCGAAATCCCGGTCAATATTTACGACCTAGGTTTGATCTATGAAATCCGGATCTTTGAAGACCGGAGCATCTACGTCAAAATGACGCTGACAGCGCCGGGGTGCCCGGTAGCGGGTTCATTGCCTGGACAGGTGGAGATGCGCTTGCAAGAAGTGCCTGGTGTAAAAGAAGCACGCGTAGAGCTGACGTTCGATCCCCCTTATACCATTGAACGAATGTCAGATGAAGCCCGGCTGGCCCTGGGCTGGATGTGAAGCAGCCTTGCCCAAGTGATGCGACACGCGCAAACCATAGCACTAGCACGTAGCCTACTTGCCGAAGGACGCAGCAGGGAAGTAGCCCGCATGTTGGAGCCGCTGATTTCCCCCTTGCCAGAGAACCCCGCAGCGGCAGAGCCGAGCCAGTATGTGATGCGCGCCCTGCTGGCACGGGTTCGGTTGCTACGCCAAGGTGCTGTTGAAGCCGCGCGCGTGCTGCTGGGGCCGTTGGCCGACCTCCCCGTCCGCGAACGCCTATCTCCAGAGCTTCGCGCTGAAATCGCACTTTGGCTAGGCTGGCGCTATGCTTGGCCAGACGCTAGCGACAGTGACCCAGCCCGTGCCTTTAACCTGTTTGTTGAAGCCGAACGGCATTTTACGGATGAGCTGCGCTTGAGCGGGCATCTCTGGGTCCGCATTGGCCAGGCATTGGCCTACCTAACAATCGATGAATATTCCCTAGCCCTTCAGGCGCTCGACGAAGCCGCTGCACTTAAGGAACGGCTCCCTGATCTTGAAGCAGATGTATGGATTCATGACCTGCGGGTTCAAAGCTATGTGCTCACCGGACGTTACCGCGCCGCCCAACGCCATCTAGAACAGCTTACCGGACTTGTTGAACAGCTTCGGGAACCCTTGCTCCAGGGCCGTGCAGCAGCCTACCGGGCACTACTCGAGCAAGCCCGCGGTGGGTCGCCCGCAACCACCCTAGAAGCTGCCGAAGCCGCCGAGGCCTGGCTAGGCGGTCCAGAATCGACCTACCTCTGCTGGCAAGCTCGGAGCTGCTGGCTGGCTACCCTGCGTCGTACCGGACAGTGGACCGAAGCACACCACCTGGCACAACGCTGGCTGGCCACAAGTGCAGGGCCAGCCGCACATCCTGTACGGCTCGAAGCGGCTCAACTAGCCCTGCTTCAAGAAGACGCAGCACGTAGCGCCGACCTGATCGCACAGGTGCTCACCGTGCCTTGCCCAACGCATCCTCGACTCTATGCCGCGCGCGCAGCCTTGCTGGAGAGCCAACGTTACCTGCAGTCCAAACAGCCCGAGCGCGCACGCGAATGGGCCGAACGTGCCTACCAGGCAGCCCATGAACTACGACTAGAGCCGCTTATCCTGGAAGCCCTACTGCTTCAGGCACGTATTGCCTTAGCCAGCGGCAATGCCAAGCAAGCCCAAAGCTTCCTCCATCAGGCGGAGACCTTTGGGGATTATTTTAGCCTGCTTCCCTGGGCTGCCCACCGGTTTTGGCTTCTGGCTGAGCTGGCTCGTGCTGAAGCGCGAAAGGATGAAGCCCGTGTGCAATACGTACAAGCCCTCTCGGCTTTCTCTCTACTTACTGATCGGTATCACACCGCACGCCTGCAGCTTGAAGTCGCCCGCCTGACGCAGGACTTTGATCCGGCACAGGCCCGGGCATTGCTGGAAGCCGCAGCTCAGGTCTTTGCGCAGCTTGGCGTCGAAACCGCACGCCAAGAAGCGCAAAACACCCTCCTTGCTTTGCCGCATCATCCGATTTTTGCCGTACACACCCCTGAAGCTCAATTTGGCGCAGCTCTGGCGCATGCGGCACTTTCGGTCGATCTGGTAGCGGAAACCTGGCTTCAAGTGCTGGAACAACTCTGGCCAGGACGCTGGCTGGCGGTCTACCGTTATCTCCCTGGCACAGGATGGCAGGCCTTGCAACACCACGGAGAGCTGCCCGCAACCCTGACCTTCCCTCACCCCGACCAGGCCACGTACTACACGCAGCAAGCCGCCTGGCTACGGCTACGCCCGCTCCCCGGTGTCGCTTTCTTTACGGCCGCTGCGGTTACCCCAGAAGAGCGCGCAGCTTGGCAAACCCTGCTTGAACGCCTTAAACCTTGGCTTCCGGTGGTCACGTTAGCCTTCGAGCATGCCCTCTTGCGGGCTAACCGGCTTGGTGAAGCAGGGAATGGTCATGCCCCTGAAACCGCTGAGCTGCCTTCACCACTGCCCGAACTGGTCTATGCTAGCTCGGCCCTACGTGCCTTGATTGGACAAATTTACCGTATTCGCAGCAGCCACAGTCCGGTGCTCATTACCGGCGAAAGTGGCACAGGCAAAGAGCTCATCGCACGCGCCATCCATGCCACCAGTGATCGTAGACACGCTCCTTTTGTAGCGTTCAACTGCGCCAACGTACCCCCAGAGCTTATCGATAGCCATCTTTTCGGCCATGAAAAAGGCGCGTTTACTGGAGCGCTGCAGGCTAATCCCGGTGTTATCCGTGCTGCCGAAGGCGGCACTCTTTTTCTGGATGAAATTGGCGATCTACCGCTAGAAGTACAACCTAAGTTGCTACGGTTTTTGCAAGAAGGCGAAATCTTTCCCCTAGGAGCTCGGCGGCCACTACGGGTTAACGTACGTGTGATTGCGGCTACGCACCAAAACCTGGAGGAATTAGTACGCCGAGGCGCATTTCGGGAAGACCTGTACTACCGGCTAAACGTCATTCCTCTACATGTGCCACCCCTACGCGAGCGTCGCGAAGACATTCCAGTGCTGGTGCGGCACTTCCTAAACACCTTGCGACCTCCAGGCGCTCCAGCCGCCTCCATCACCGCCCGGGCCATGGAGGCCCTTTTGCGCTACAACTGGCCCGGCAACGTACGTCAGCTCCGCAACGAAATCGAACGCGCCTTGGCTTTTGTCGCCAGCGAGCCGGCTCCGTTAATCGACCTGAAGGACTTATCCCCTACCGTACAGCAAACCCTAACAGACACTCCGGCACACCTGCCAATACTGTCACGACAGACGCCAACCCTCGAGGCGGGACAACCCTTAGAGGCGGTATTGGCAGGCACCGAAAAAGCCTTGATCGAGCGCGTACTGGCCGAGCACCGCGGCCGCATCTCAGCTGCAGCCCGCAGCTTAGGCCTAACCCGGCAAGGGCTCTACAAAAAAATGAAACGCCTGGGCATTAATCCTGCCCGCTTCCAGCAAACCGCTGTCCCGAATGCAACCGCATCCGCATAGACCAGCCTAACCTGCTTACCATGCAACCCACGCGAAGCCCCGACGCCAGGCCAGCCATCGACGAAGTGCTCTCGATCCGTTTGGACCACGCCGCCATCATGACCACCCAACTGGAGGCGGCCATCGACTTTTACGTTCGATTTTTAGGACTGCAGCTGCACTGCATCGAAGAAGACCCCATTCGTCGCGGGCGACGCCGCGCATTGCTTACCGACGTCCACGATCGCGAAGTGCTCGAACTGATTGAGATGCCTGAGCTAGCCCACCCTACCATCCCAGGCCGAGGAGGGCTACACCATTTAGGCTTTCGCCTGCCACGGGCCGACTGGCAAGCGCTGCGCGCCCGACTGGATGCTGCCGGCTATCCCTACCAAGAAATGCAGCAGCGCCTGTTTGTACGGGACGCCGACGGCCTGGTGCTGGAGATCGAGCCCTTACCTTAAGTATCGGTCGATCGTTTTTGCTGTACTGTGCGAATTCGCAGCGCATCGTCTAGCTCATTAACGTCGCTTGGCCGCACCGTCACGCCGTGCTCGGCCAGTAGCTGACCACACCGGTCAACAGCCGCTACTATACCGTCCACCAGTTGCCCTCGACGAATACCCTGGCGAACTAAATCAACCACTTCTGCCCAGGTATCCGGATCCACCCGTTGGTTGATCCCTGCATCGCCCACTACCTCAACCCAATGCTCAAACAGGGAAACAAAAATCAAAATACCAGTCCGATCCTGCGTACGAAACACCTCTTCTTCTACAAAAGCCTCAAGCGCGCGCAGATGCACCTGCTCTGCCAAACGGGCTTCTCCAATAAGCCAACGCTGGAAGGGCTCGACATAGGCAGCCGCTAATCCCCCTAAACTGCCTGCTAGTAACGTCAAAAGCGCCACGCCCCAACCTGTATGGAACCACGTCGCACCCCAACCTGTGTAGGCAAAAACAAAGATCAGCGACAGCAAAAGCATCAGCGCCATGCAAAGCGCAGCGCCCTTCCAAAGAGCTTCAGGATAGCTTCCACTGCGCACGACCACCACGGGCACAATCTCACCCGCTGTCTGCTGTTCAGCTGCCACTACAGCAGCCCGCACACGTTCAAAATCGGCCTCGGAAAAACGTATCGGCATAGGCTATGGGGTTGAGGTTTCTAATCGGTGAATAATCTGCAGAATGGTATCCGCCTGAGCATAAAGGGGTGAGCGTGGCCCCACCAAACGCTGCACCTTCAGAAACTGTGCCCGCGCCTCCTCAAGCCGATTAATCTGCAGCAGCATAATGCCTAGGTTAAAGTTGGCTTGCACATGCGTTGAGTCCTTGGCCAACACCATGCGCGTCTGATTGACTGCTTCCATCGGATTGTTGGGATCATAGAGATAGGCAATAGCCATATCGGCCCGCACGTCCAGGTTATCTGGCTCTTTTTCGAGAACACGCTGGTAAGCCGCAATCACGCGCTGGGCCAGTGCAGCTTTGGCCGGACCATCGACCATTTCCATCCAGTCGTAGAACAAATTACCCGCTCGTCGCCAAGCTTCTGGGGTGTCAAACGCTTGCGCCAATTCTTCTTGCACCAGAGCCGCTCGGTCTGGACGACCGATGCCAATGAGTAAGTTCACCAGGGCCTGTTGCTTGGCCAAGCGCTCTTTGCCTTTTAAGCGTGCTATTTCTGCCTCTAGCGCAGCTACCTGATCAGCGACCACGGACGGAATTGGCCCAGGTTCTGGCAAAGGCAAAAGCGCCCGAGCGGCCTGAGCCTTATCTACCGGAGGCAATCCACCTCGCCCCCCGCTGGCCAGCGTGATCAAATACAACGCAACAACCAGCAGCAGTCCCCCACCCACAATGAACAAAATCTGCAACGCCTGCAATCCACCGCTTGAAGCTGCCACTCGCGCTGAAGACTGCCGTAGGGGCCGCTCCTGAGGCGCTAGCGGCCGCGCTTTAGACAGCATTGCCCCACATCGGGTGCAATAACGGGCCTCCGCTGCATTAGCCTGACCACACGCCAAACAAACCCTTACCTCACTCCGCACCGGCGTGCCGCAAAGATCACACACCTGTACCCCAGGCCGCAGCCGCGCCCCACAGCTTTCACAAACCGCAGACGTTTCCTCCATAACAGCAAAATCCTCCTTCTAAGCTTGCTATGCTGAACGCACCGATTCCCCAGGAGTTCATGCTGCAAAATCCTGACGCCAACGCTATCTTTGGAGCACTTCTTACTTTTTTGCGCCCACTGACGCAAATTCGCTAACCGATGCTGCACGTACGCTTTACCGGGACCATCGCGTTCGGACTACTTCTGGCGCTTCCATTGCGCAGCCAAACCTCCCCCCTTTGGCAACAGCAGGTACACTACCACATCGATGTCCACCTCGACACCAAGCGCCACCAGCTTCGCGGCACAAGCCGCATTACCTATTTCAACCTGTCTCCAGATACCCTGCAGCACGTTTTTTTCCATCTTTACTTCAATGCCTTCCAGCCTCAGTCGATGATGGCCGAGCGCAACCGGCATTTGCCCGATCCAGACCGGCGCGTCGTGCCTAAAATCTGGCAGCTAACCCCTGAAACGCAGGGCTTCTATCACGTAACCCAGCTCAGCCAAGAAAATCAACCCTTACAGTTTTGGATTACCGACACCGTATTGAAAGCCCGCCTAGCCCGTCCTCTAGCCCCAGGCGACTCGACGGTCTTCGAAATGCACTTTCTTGCACAAGTTCCGCTCCAAACGCGACGCAGTGGGCGGGACAACACTGAAGGCATCGCTTACTCTATGAGCCAGTGGTATCCCAAGCTTGCTGCCTACGACAGTCGCGGATGGCACCCGGATCCGTATATCGGTCGGGAATTTTACGGCCCCTTTGGCACCTTCGACGTGCGCATTACGCTTCCGGCCTGCTACACGGTTGGAGCAACCGGCGTGCTGGTCAACGCCCATGAAATTGGCCGCGGCTACGACGCCATCTCAACCCAAGCGTGGACGCGCTTTGATCCACGCGAAACTGGCCTAAAATGCACCCCTGGGGACTCGCTCACTTGGCACTTTACAGCCGAAAATGTGCATGACTTCGCCTGGGCAGCCGACCCTGACTACATCCATGAAGCCTGGCACGACGATAGCCTAAACGTCACCTACCATTTGCTTTTTCAGCCCGACGTGGCCGAACGCTGGCGCCCAATGCGCCAATGGGTCCCTTGGCTCATGCGCTACTACAGTCGCCGCATCGGCCCCTATCCTTACCCGCAATTTACCGTGGCCCAAGCTGGCGATGGCGGCATGGAATACCCCATGATCAATTTCATCACAGGCCGCCGCAGCCCTTTTTCCCTCCTTAGCGTCACCGCTCACGAAGCTGCACACGAATGGTTTTACGGCGTTCTGGCCTCCAACGAAAACGCCTATGCCTGGATGGACGAAGGCTTTACAAGCTTTATCACTACCCAAGCCATTGCCCACTTTGTAGGCCAAGAACCCAACCACCAGGAAGCTGCACTCAACGTAGTACGCTTGCAACAACTGGGAGTGTACGAACGCCTAAATACCCCTGCTGACTGGTTTGCTACAAACGTGGCCTATGGCATCGCAGCTTACGCAGGAGGCGAAATGCTCCTAGACCTGCTGGGCTACGTCATCTCGGATTCACTGCGCGATGCTTTTCTACAAGCCTACTATCAGGCCTATCGCTTCCGCCATCCCAATCCCTACGATGTCGAAAAGGTGGCAGAGCAACTTAGCGGCCTGCGCTTGGATTGGTTCTTTGAACAACTGCTCAACCGCACCTACACCTGCGACGATGCCATTACAGCCTTGCGCCAAACCGCAACTCCCGAGGGCTGGCGCGTCGCGCTACACCTCAGGCGCCGCGGAACCTTGTTGCTGCCTGTCGATCTGCGACTAACCCTGGCTGATGGACAAACGCAATGGGTGCACGTCCCGCTAGACCTTATGCAGGGCGCTAAGCCAGTACCCAAAGACTGGATCGTAGCCCAACCCTGGCTTTGGACTTTCCCGCACTACACACTCGTACTGACGCTTCCGGCACGGGTCGTGCGCGCTGAGCTGGATCCGCTGATGCGCACGCCAGATCACAACCGCTTGAACAACACTTGGCCGCTTCCACTTCGGTTTTCCTTCTTGCAGCCGCTCTCCTTCGACTGGTCGGCCTACCGGGCTTCTTGGCGCCCCCTGATCTCGTACGCCCATGATTTTGGACCAGGCTTGGGCCTGCAGCTTCGCGGCCGTTATTTCTTTGATCGCCACGAAAGCCTATTCACCTTAAAGCTGTGGCCTACCGTGCTGCTCAGTAATGGGCAGCGGCCAAGTCGCCCCTGGGTGCAGGATCGTAAAGCCTGGTGGAGCGGACTCGACTATACGTTCCGCTACAGTGATCGGCTAACGCCTCAGGCGCGCTGGCACCTACAACTCGAAAAGCAGCTCGGCCTTCTAGAAAACCAGCTGGCGATCACCTATACCTTAGGTCGATGGGCTGCCTTAGGGCGCGACTACGGCCAGCTGACCTTGCGTTTAACACATCAGTATAGCCCCTTAACCCGTGCTTTCTCCTTCGAAGGCGCGCCCGTATGGACTCCGGGCATGCACTTAATATGGACCCACCTCGGCTACACGTTTAGCCGCCCCGAAGGCTGGCTGCACGCACTGATCGAAACGGGCGAGGGCTCCAATGGCAGCGGTGGAACCCTAGGTGTCGTAGACCTTGGATGGCGTCCTATACGCAAGCGCCTACAGTTCACCCTGCACGGGCAGCTCGGCTGGGGCGATGGGCAATTGCCCCCAAGCCGGCTGTTTCGACTAGGCAGTGCGCCCGTTGAAGTGGCCTGGCGCCACGCCGGCTTTCGGAACATAGCCGCAGCGTTTGCCAACGCCCGAAAATCGATCCATTTGGTTCCTCTGGAAGCACCAGGACCCGTGGCCTACTGGCATTCCACAACGCGCGACCCGTTACGCATCAGTGGCAACGTGCTCCTGGCCGGCAACGTGATCCTTGGCTGGGCACCTTTTTTACAGGGCATTGGGCGGCCGCTGCGACTCGAAGGGTTTGGAAGCATCGGCCAAACATGGTTTACCGAACCCACGCTTGCCAGCCGGTATCCGTTCGCCTGGAATCGGTTTTTGGCTGATGCTGGCATCGGTGTGCATTACGCCTTTAGCGAACTGCCAGCCCTTAGTCGCTGGCGCGATCAGTCCGAAGTGCTGCGCGACGTGCAACTGCAGCTTCGCTTTCCACTGTGGGTCAGCCATCCGAAGCTCTTGGGGGAGCATCGTCCCCTTAGATGGCGCTGGATGCTTGGGATCAGCGTTTCACGCTAAACAGCCTCAGATCTGAAAGGCAACAGTGGCCATCATCTCCTCCACGGTAGTTTCGCCCAAAAGCACCACTTCACGGGCAGCCTCTTGGAGGGTCTGCATACCTTCCCTAATGGCCTGCGCGCGCAGCGCGTCTTCGTCGATCACCCCCTGGGCCTCGACAATCATGTGGCGAATCGTCCGGGAAAACCAGAGCGTCTCCGTAATGGCCCGACGGCCTTTGTAGCCTACGCCTTTACACACGGGGCAACGCGCGTTCTGCGCCGCCTTGTAAAACGTCGTGTGCGCGATCTCTTCTTCAGTAAAGCCCAATCGCATCAGCAACACAGGGTCTGGGTCTGGATCAGGCACCCGGCATTTAGGACAGACTTTTCGGATCAGGCGCTGGGCTACCACCAGATTGATCGCATAGGCAATCAAAAACGGCTCAATCCCCATCTTGTAAAGCCGGCTCACCGCACTGGGCGCATCGTTGGTGTGCAACGTCGAAAACGTCAAATGCCCTGTGTTGGCCAGCTTGATGGCCAGCTCCGCCGTCTGCCGGTCGCGCATCTCACCCACCATCACAATGTCTGGGTCGTGCCGCAATATTGCCCGCAGGGCATCCTCAAGCCCCAGCTTGTGGTTGAGCTTGATCTGCCGCACCCCAGGAATGATGTACTCCACCGGATCTTCGATCGTCAGCACGTTCACCTCAGGACTGACGACCTGGTGGAGGGCGGCGTAGAGCGTGGTGCTCTTGCCGCTACCGGTGGGCCCCGTGACGATCACCATACCATGCGGCTGGCGAATAGCCCGCTCAAAACGCTCTAAGGCTTTTTTGTTTAGCCCAAGCAGGCGCAGGTCTTTGATGACCTTGCGGTCGTCAAGCACGCGAATGACAATCGACTCGGAGCGCAGATCTTCAAGCGCATTGGCGATGGGCAGTACCGAGACGCGGAAGCGAATCAGGTGGTCATCGATCCAGCGTTGGATAAAGCCATCCTGGGCTGCATCGCGCTCAAAACGGTCGACGTTCACCGACTGGTCTTTAATGACCGCAATCAGCGCCTCAGGATGCACTTTGTCTTCGACATGCCAACGCGACAGCCGGCCGTCGATGCGAAAGTGAATCTCAACTTTTTTCTGATTATTGGGGAAGATGTGGATGTCGGAGGCGCCTTGGCGGACAGCTTCCACCAGCGTGGCCTCGAAGAGGTTGATCAGCTTGGAGCGGTTGATCTCGGCCTCGAGGGCCTCTTCGTCGATCAGCTCGGTTTCGGTGTCGTAGCTGGTGCCTAGGTCAAAGGCAGCTTCTTCGCGCACGCGCTCCAGGTATTCATTGCGTCGCGGATAGGCCTCAAGCAGGGCAGCGGTGATCAGGCCACGTGGCGCATACTGCAACTCAAAACGCTCCAGCTTAAGCCGCTGCACCAACCGGTGTACCTCAGGCCGCATTGGGTCGTGGGTCACCAGCACGAGCTTGACTGCCCCGGTCTGCGCATCCAGATCGACCTCAAAAGGAATCACACGTAGGTCAATAAGCCGCTCGCGCACTTCCTCCTCAAAGGTATCCATGACAGAGCGGACAAACTCGGGGCTGGGCTTGCCGGGCTCCAGCCGCGCAATCGGAAAGGCATACAGCCGGGCTGCTTCTTCATAGATCGCTTCCTGGGGCGCCTGTTCGTGCTGCGCTAGCACGCGCCAAAGGGGCTCTTTGAGCTGTTCTTCCTGCTGACGCTGGTAAGCTTGGTAGACCACGTGCAGCGGTACCGCACCCTTTTCGACCAATCGGCTTACGACGCGGTCGCGAACAATCGCTTCTTTCAGCTCCGGCAGGTCGTCGAGCACGATCTGCACCGGCGGCGGTACAGCTTCGTCGATGCTGTCGGTCTCGTCGGCTTCTTCATCGCCTTCGAATGCGCCTGGCGTAGTCTCGATAGCCTCTAGCGCCACAATGGTCTCCGGATCCAGCGCCGGAGCTTCGGCATGCGGCTCTGGATGCGCCTCGCTTGGTGCACGCAGAGGCTTTTGCTCCCAGTCTTCCGGAAGTGCCTTATCAGGCCCACGGCCTTCGGCTGAGCTAGGCGTTTCGGGTTCCGCCGCAGCCGAGCTAGCAGGCGCATCGGCATCCTGCGCTAAAGGCGGCAGCCAGTCTAGGTCTTCGGGCTCGTCGGCTACGGGTTCCGGAGTTTCAGGTTCGGTCTCGTCTATCTCCCAAGCCAGTTGCCGCAACGAGGGGGGCGGCTCGGGGGCCTTAGGCTCCGCAGGCAAAGGCGTTTCGCTACGCTTTTCTGTTCCCGCTGGCTTCGATAGCCCAGCGGATTCAGGCGGTCGCAGTCTTAGCTCTCCTAGGCGTTTTTGAATAATGCGCTCCGGCGCGTAACGCAATGCGGCCGGCATGCCCAGCAAGTGCAACACCGCGGCCAGCTCGGACCGCGTAGGGTCAAAGGTGGCTAGTAGCAGCGTCCGCTGGCCTGAGGCAGGGTTTGCTGTAAAACCGCAAGGCAACAACCCATGTGCAAAGAGCTGCTGCTGTACAGAGGCGGGGAAAAGCAGCAGAATGGCTCGGATAAATTCAACCGAAGGACGCGTCTCATCGATCGGTGCAGGCTCAATCCCGGCCACGCGAGCAGCTTCGGCAAAAATAGCCTCGCGGTCTACCCCATTTTGGTTCAGCAGTACGCGCCAAAGCGGCTGATCGGGCTGCTGCCGCCGCTCGGCAATCGCCTGTGCAATCTGGTCGAGCCGCAGCGCACCATGGTAGAGAAGGCTTAGTACAACATCGTCTTCAAACATCTCAGCTAACTCCGGTGCAAAAGACCCTTCAGGCAAGTTGTTGCGCGGTGCGCTTGGAGGCTCACTGCCTCCACGCGCAGGCGATAGGCCTTCTCCACCCGATGAGGAGCTACCTTGACCGTTCGTGAAGGACTTTGCGTCGCCAGCTGCGTCCAAGGCGCTGGCCTGCGGCATGCCTTCTGCCTGTTGCGTTGCCGAAGTCAGCTTAGCCTCTGCCGTCTCCAGCAGCGAAGCCTCAGCCTCCTCCGCTGAAGCTTGGACCGGCAGTGCCTCGTCGGCAGCTTCGCTCGCCAAAGCTGGCAGATCAGCTTCTGCCCCATCACCTGCAGCCAACGGCCAGCCGCTCGGCACGTGCTGCGCAAACGCTTCTTGCCCCTTCAAATCTGAATCACTATTGGCAGCCTTAGCGGATTTCTCGGCTTCCAATTTCAGCCGCCGCAGCTCTTCGTTCCATTCCCGAAGCAAGCGACGACGCCCGAAGAGATCACTCCAGCTCATACGCTTGATCTTTTACCGGGCTATGAGGAGCAGGCCAAGGCCTGCCCATGGGGAAGGCACCACCCGATGGCTGTTGAAGAAGCGCCCACGCAACACGGGGCTTATCAGGGAAACCCTCGGGAGGTTCAAGGAACACGTGGTGGGGACTTATTGGCCCATGCGCATCAAGTCGGTCGACGAAGGCTGAATCAAGGCCACCTCCGACGAAATCACCGTCAGTAACGCAATAGCGATCGTGATCAGGATAGCAATGATCGTCTGAATGCCTTCGACAACCGCCTTTAGCTTGAGCGAAGTTTCGCTTTCGTAGTAGTTTGCCATCTGCTCGGCTGCCCCGCGCACATTCCCCGTTTCCGAGCCGCTGCGGAAGCGCGCTAAGGCCATCTGCGTAAAGACGCCACTAGCTTCCATGGCCCGCACTAGGTCCATACCCTGCGCTACCATCAGCGGCACCGTGATCGTTTTGATCCGGTGCTCCATGTAGCGATTACCGCACGCCTCGGCAGCAATTTTAATCACACTGATGTTTTCGCCACTGTTGGAATACAGGATGGCAAACACCCGACAAAAGATTTCGATGTTCAGCTTGTGCAACAGGCTGCCGATAATCGGCAGCTTAATCAGCCAGCGATGCACCACCAGCTGGCCTTTTTCGGAGCGTGCAAAGGCCACAAAGCCGCCCATGGCCGCGCACGAGAGCAACAGCAGCCAGAGGATGTTGCGGTCGAGCCATTGCGAGAAAGCCAGCGTTGCGGCGGTCATAGGGGGCAGCTCCATGCCCAGGTCGGCCAAAAGGCCGGCTGTCATTGGGAAGATGTACCACACGTACCAAATGAACGTCGCCACCAGCGCAATGACTGTAATCGCTGGCGTGATCATGGCACTGCGGACGCTTTTGCGAAATTCGTTTTGGCGCTCCAGAAAGCGGGCTGTCGACTCAAAGATTTCGGCCATGTTGCCGCTTTTGGAGGCTAGGCCTAGCATATAGGCCGTGAACTTACCCAGCACGTGCTGGTGCTTCATAAAGGCCTGCTGCGCCTCCAGTCCTGCTTTCAGGTCGGCATTGAGGTCCCGAATCACCTGGCGCAGCGAATTCGAAGAAACATCGTTGACCAGCAGGTTCAGGACCTCGTCGAAGGGCAGCTTCTCCCGAAGCAAATTTGCCGCCAGGCGCACAAACATGATGATGTCGGTGCGCGGCGGCTTCATTTGGAAATCCAGCACCTTGCGCTCGACGCGTATCACCTCGAGGCCCATTTTGCGCAAGGCCTGGGTGAGCTCCTCGGCCGTGTAGGCCTTCTGCTCGCCTGTAATAATGCGGCCGCTGGGATGGCGTACTTTGTAGAGAAACGTCCGGCGCGGCTGCAACAGCTGAGGACGGAAGCCGTGCTTTTCGGCAAGCTCAGCCAGCTTCTTTCGGGCTGCCCGCACCGAAGGCGCCAGCACCGTGCCTTGCACCGGCACCCCACTGACGCTCACGCCGCTAAAGCGAAACTCACGGACAGGCATGCCACCCTCAAGGGCTTTTGATAGCGGCTAAAAGCAAGCAGCAGAAAAGCCGGCGGCGCCCCACCAAAGGACGCCGCCGGGAGATTTTCGTTTAGTATTGCCATTGAATGTCGCGTACTGTAGTACCACTAATGGTTACAGTAGCGATTTGATTGTCGCAGGCACCAGTAGTATCCGCATAAATCTTTAACACAGCATTTTGCCCGCCTGCAAGCTCATAGCAACCATTCACTGTTTTGTATTTACCATCTGCAGTAGTATCGCTGATGCCAATGGCGCTAAAGCTAACCCCGTTAAACCCCGTTGCATTTGCGCCACCGCCAAACGCACTAGGCTTCAGCTTCCATGCCTGAATGTCAGAAATGAGCCGCATCGCATCGCTGACAGCAGCGTCTCGATCGGCCTTAGCCTTCCCCTCCGAGAAGGCTTGGATGCCGGCCACCACGGCGATCCCAACGATCACCATACCGAGCACCAGGAGCAGAAGTTGTTGCTGACCCATAACGTGCCTCCGTTAGTTTGATGATGAACGGTTTGGTTTTTTCATAGGGCGAGCTTCCGGGGAAGTATCGGCCCTGCCAGAGCAATCTTTAAGCACTTACTGATTCGGCTTGGCTAGGGCTTTTCCCCAAAGGCTGGGTTTCTAGCGGTGCACACGTCGTGCCAGACAATGTCGACCAATGGGAAATGCCCCCTTTTGCTCAGAAATGGCGTTTTTAAAGGCAGGATGAACCCTCCCCTGCCTTTTGGCATTGGGCCTTGGGCATTACAATAGGTAACCGCTCAAGCAAAAACGAAAAAGGCTCACACCCATAGGCTGAGGAGCAAAGCAGCAGCGAGGCCGCTCAAGCCTAAGATGGTTTCCAGCACCGTCCACACGCGCAGCGTGTCGGCCTCCGAAAGGTCCAAATAGCGGCTGATGAGCCAAAAGCCTGAATCGTTCACGTGCGAGCAGGCGGTTGCGCCGGCGGCAATGGCAAGCGTGACTAGGGCCAGCATGGGCTGCGCATAAGTACCGGCCTGGAGGAGGGGTGCAATGAGTCCGGCAGCGGTCACCATCGACACGGTGGCCGATCCCTGGGCGATGCGAACGGCCAGGGCAATGCCAAAGGCCAGCACAATGACCGGCAGGCGTGTCGCTGCCAGCGCTTCGGCCATGGCTTGGCCTACGCCGGTTTCCACAAGCACGCGGCTAAGGACGCCGCCAGCACCGGTCACCAGCAGGATCAGTCCGGTAGGTTCCAGGGCTTTCGTGGCGCATTGCTGCACGGTGCGCATCGGATAGCCCAGCCGCAAGCCCAGCACATAAAAAGTCCAAAGCGTACCGAGCACCAAGGCAGTAAAGGGATGGCCAAGCAGGCGCAACCAAGGCCGGAGCACATGCTCTTGGGGCAAGAAAGCGCTAGCAGCTGTGCCTACCAGAATGAGCCCTAGTGGAAGAAGGATGACGCCTACGGCTTGCCCGAACGAAGGCATCGGTTGCTCTGGGGCAGCTGGTTCTGCAAACAAGTGCAGGGGCACGGGTACGTGGAGGCGGCCAGCCATCCAGCGTCCAAACCAGATGCCACCGACGATGGTAGCGGGCAGGCCGGTTATTACCCCAAAGAGGATGACCCATCCCAGGTCGGCTCCCAGCAATCCCGCAACGGCCACTGGACCTGGCGTAGGCGGGATGAAGCTATGCGCCACGGCAATCCCAGCCGCTAACGGAAGGGCATAGTAAAGCAGCGATCGGCCGGTGCGGTGCGCCAGGCTGTAGACGAGCGGCAGGAGCAAGATCAGCGCTACGTCAAAAAAAACCGGGATCGCTACCAGAAAGCCTGTCAGCGCCAATGCCCAAGGTGCCCGGTGCTCGCCAAAGCGCTTGAGCAGCGACTGGGCAATGCGTGCCGTTCCGCCGCTTTGCTGAAGCATTTCCCCAATCATGGCACCCAGCCCGATCACTACCGCAATGTAGCCTAGCGTGCTGCCCATGCCTTCGCGCAGCACATCGGCAATGCGGTCAGCAGGGATACCGCCAAGCAATGCGGTCAGCAAGCTTGTAAGCATTAAGGCCACAAAAGCGTGCACCCGCATCCAAAGGACCAGGAGAAGCAAAACGGCTATGGCCAGCAAAGCCAACCCCGTCAGTGCTACAGTGCTCATCAGTTTGGCAGCAGAAAACGACTAGAGCGTGGCTCAAGATCAGGAGCCTACCTGTGAAGTGCAAGCCCCCAAAGGCTCCCTGCGGCAAGCGTCCAAAGCGACTGCTTAGCGCTGCATGCTAGCTTTTAGGGCTGGCGCAACGCTGCCAGAATTTCTGACACAAGGGCATCGACGGAGCGGTCTGCCGCAACCGTTAAGGCTTCCTCAGCATCAGGCGCTTCAAGCGCCTCGAACTGGCTTTGCAGCAGCTGAGGATCAAAAAAATGGCCGCGCCGCGCCTCGAGGCGCCGACGGATGAGCTCGGGATCGGCTGCTAAGTAGACGAAGCGTACTTCGGGACCAGCGCGGCGTAGCAGGTCGCGATAGCTACGCTTCAGGGCCGAGCAGGCTACCACCGCCGATTGGCCGCTAAGCAGCAATTGGTGCATAAGTGCGTGCAAGGCTTCCAGCCAAGGCAAACGGTCGGCATCGGTGAGCGGAATGCCTTGCCGCATTTTTTCGATGTTCTGCGGCGGGTGGAAGTCGTCGCCATCGTAGAAAGGCCAGCCAAGTGCTTGGGCCAAGGCGCGTCCGATGGTCGTTTTGCCCGCGCCCGAGACGCCCATGACCACCACGATCATGGCTTAAAGCAGGAGTACGCTGCGCACACGAACGCCTTGCACGTTTTCTTTGGCATCGACCACCTGGCGAAAACGCTTGCGCCCGCGTGGCGGAATATCCTGCACCAAGACGTGCATGGTGCCTACCAGGCGGTTATGCTGATCGTAGAGACCAACTTCAAGCTGTAGGTCAGCAATGGCTTGGTTGGTCCGGTTGCGGACCACGCCAGTTACGACCCGCGTGCCGTCGGACCATTGTTGGTAGCGCAGGTTTTGGATCTCGACAGGGTTCTGGGCGGTCTTTTTGCTGCTGCATCCAGCACTGAGAAGCACGAGCAGCGCGACCGCGCTTAAGCCAAACATGCGACGTTGCATGCTCAAAGGGATGTTGTTTATACCAGAGTAGGCGCAGTTTCGACCAGCCAAACACCTTCGCGGTCGTCCACTTCGCGCAAGCGCACGCGCACCTCTTCACCGGGCAATGTAGGTACCTGGCGACCTACGATGTCGGGGCAGATCGGCAGTTCGCGCAACCCGCGGTCGATCATGACGAGCAGATAGACGGCAGCAGGCCTACCTAGGTCCATCAGCGCATCGAGTGCAGCTCGGGCTGTGCGACCCGTATAGATCACGTCGTCGATCAGGACCAAGTAGCGGTCGGTGACGTCGAACGGAATGTGCGTAGGACGCACCACAGGCTGCCGGGCGCGGAGCCGAACGTCGTCGCGGTACATTGTTACGTCCAGAATGCCCACAGGCACTTCTAAGCCAGCTGCAGCCTGAATTTTGGTCTGCAAGCGGCGGGCGAGGTAGACGCCGCGTGTCTGCATTCCGACCAGTGCCAGGCGGCCTTCGCTGGTAGCGTCGAGCGCAGCCCGCTCGATAATTTGCCGGGCCATACGCTCGAGCGTTCGGTCCAGATCGGCCGCATCCATGAGCTGCGCTTTGATGCGATCCTGGGCTTCCATGCGTGTGGCTTAAGGTTAGCAGCTGCCGGCCCACACGCCTGCAAGGGGTAAAAGGATCCCGCCTACCCCTCAAGGAAAGCAGTTTTTCGTAGGCTAAAGCTGATAGGCCAAGGTAGGAAAGCGTCCTGGCCTCCAAAAGAGCCATATGGAACCCTTAGCTTTTGCTATGCTAAAAGGGGTCAGCTTTCCGCACACAATCAATCGGATACGGTGACCCGCCCTCCCACCTTGCAGTACCTAGACCCGAGCGTGCTTTCGCGCCTTAAAAACATGGAGCTGCGGGCACGCTTGATCGTCGAAGGGTTCATTACCGGACTGCACCGCAGCCCCTATCACGGCTTTTCTGTCGAATTTGCAGAACATCGACCCTATAACCCTGGAGATGAGCTGCGCCGCATCGACTGGAAAGTCTACGGCAAGACAGATCGTTTTTACGTCAAGCAGTACGAAGAGGAAACCAACTTGCGGCACTACGTCGTGCTCGACACGTCGCCCTCGATGCGCTACCGCTATCGCAGTCCGCTAACGAAGCTGGAATATGGCGCCTATTTGGCGGCTGCGCTACATTTTTTGATGTTGCGCCAGCGCGACGCCACAGGGCTGATTGCTTTCGACGAGCGCGTGCACACGCTACTTCCCCCTCGGAGCAAGCCGGGCTATTTGCATACTTTGCTGGCCCATCTGGAACGGCTGGTTCGCGCCGAGGGTAATGCCACGACGACCCGCACTGCTGTGGCTCCAGTGCTGCACGAAGTCGCCGAGCGGCTGCCGCGCCGCGGCCTGGTAGTGCTCATCACAGATTTGTTTGACAATGCAGCTGCCCACGAAGAGCTGTTACGAGCGCTGCGTCACTTGCGTCACCGCGGCCACGAAGTGCTGGTGTTTCACGTGCTTGAAGCCGCCACTGAGCGACGCTTGGAGCTCCCCGACCGACCACTCCGGCTTGTCGACATGGAAACAGGCGAAACGCTCACTCTGCACCCGGCCCAGTTTCGGCAGGCCTACATCCAAGCCCTACAGCAGTTTACCGAGCACTTCCGCCGCCGCTGCCTAGAGCACCGCATCGACTTTGTCGAGCTCGACACCGCCCAACCTTACGACGCAGCCCTCATGGCCTACCTGAACAAACGCCAACGCCTAAGCTAATCCTATGCAAAAATGCGCTCACTTTGCCTATTTTAGAACGGTTATTTTCTCACGCTCCGAAGAAAAACGCATCATGACGGCTCTACGTGCTTTGAGGTTACTTGGGTTGCTGATCGTAGGCTTTTGGGGAGTTAGCACCACGCATGCCCAGCAGGCAACGCCGGCCAGTACGCCAACCGTATTCGAAAATCCGGCTTTGGTTGCGCGCTACCAAGCCACCATCACACCGGAAGACCTGGCTGCGCACCTATTTATCGTGGCTTCAGACTATTTTGAGGGTCGCGAGACCACCACGCGAGGCCAAAAGCTGGCTGCTTATTACCTAGCAAGCCAATACCGAAAGCTCGGGCTTCGGCCAGCGGGCACGCAAAAGACCAGCCATCCTTATGCTCCTGAAGCCTACTTTCAGCCGTTTACCGTCTACGGACAGCGCCTGCTTGAAGCTCGTCTGGTGGCTAGGCAAGCTGCTGACACGCTAGCCGACCTGCGGTTTGGCCCAGGGCACCCTGCAACTGAAGGCTACCTATGGTTAGGTGGCCAAGAGGGCACTGCGGGGAGCCTGGTCTTTGGAGGTTACGGTATTGCTGCACCAGCACTGGGCTACGACGACTATGCTGCGCTGGCTGCCGATAGCATTGCGCTCCGGGGGCGCTGGCTGTTAATCTTGGCCGATGAGCCTTTGGCCAACGACACCACAAGCCGTCTAACGCCAGACGGGAAGCTTTCGGAATGGACCACGCAGCCCTACCGCAAGCTGCGCCGAGCCCTAGAAGCCGGCGTAGCCGGCATCCTCATTGTGGGAGACCGCTCCCCACGTAACCGACAGCCTATTGCAGAACGCGCTGCGCGTTTGGCACAGGCACTTAGCGCGCACGTAGGCCGCTTGTCGCTTACCCCTGGCAGCACCCGCATGGCCATCCCGCCCATCTGGGTTATCAGCAGTAGCTTAGCCGATGCCTTGCTTGCCCCCAGCGGCTACACCATTGCCGAGCTGCAGCAGCAAATCGACGCCTCACGTCGTCCTGTGGTGCTTAGCCTCCCCCAGGTCATGCTCGAAGGCACCATCACCGAAGAAACCTTCCAAGCCCAAACCGAAAACGTCCTGGCCTACATTGAGGGCGCTGATCCCTTGCTTAAAGACGAAGTGGTCGTCCTTTCGGCCCACTACGACCACGTGGGCATTGACCCCTTAGCAGAGGGAGACCACATCTACAACGGTGCCGACGACGATGGCACCGGCACGGTTGCCTTGCTTGAAATCGCCGAGGCCTTCGTGCAGGCCGCAAGTGACGGCTACGCGCCCCGCCGCTCTATCCTCTTTCTGCACGTATCCGGCGAAGAAAAAGGCCTGCTAGGCTCTGCTTACTACGCCGACCAAGAACCGGTCTTCCCTTTGGAAAAGACCGTTACTAACCTGAACATCGACATGATCGGCCGTCATGATCCCACGCGGCAAGGCGAAGCAAACTACGTCTACATCATTGGCTCAAACTTGATTTCGCAAGAACTGCACGAGATCAACGTGCGCGTCAACGAACGCACCGGTATCGGACTTGTGCTCGACGAGCGCTTCAACAGCAAGGACGACCCCAACCGGTTCTACGCGCGTTCAGACCACTGGAACTTTGGCAAACACGGCATCCCGTTTATTTTCTTCTTCACCGGTACCCATGAAGACTATCACGGCACCGGCGACGAGCCGCACAAGATCGACTATGAACGCATGGCACGCATCACCCGGCTCATTTTCGGTACCGCCTGGCAAGTGGCCAACCAGGAAACGCGCCCTGCTGTAACTGGAACGGGATTCAACTAAAGGGATATGTTGAAAGAAATTCAAGCGCTTAGCCACGAAATTTTTCCAGAGGTCGTACGCCTGCGGCGCGTGATTCACGCTCATCCGGAGCTTGCCTTTGAGGAGTACGAAACAGCCCGACTGGTTGTCGAAACGCTGCAACCACTAGGGGTAGAAATCCAAACCGGCATAGCCCGCACAGGTGTCGTAGCCACACTGCGTGGCGCAGCGCCAGGTCCAACGGTCTTGCTTCGGGCCGACATGGACGCGCTGCCCATTCACGAAGAAAACGACTTTGACTTTCGCTCACGCTACCCAGGCAAAATGCACGCCTGTGGCCACGACGCGCACACGGCTTCGCTGCTGGGCACAGCGATGATCCTTGCCCAACTGCGCACGCGCTTGCGCGGCCAGGTGCGACTGGTTTTTCAACCCAGCGAAGAAAAACTGCCTGGTGGCGCCCAAGCCATGATCCGTGAAGGCGTGCTGGAAGCCACCAACGACGTTCCAGCCCCAGAAGTTGTCTTTGCCCAGCACGTGCAGCCGGATTTGCCCGCTGGCACAATCGGCGTGCGCAGCGGCATGTACATGGCCTCGGCCGACGAGCTCTACATCACCGTTCGGGCCGAAGGAGGGCACGCCGCTGCACCTCACCGGCTACAAGCCGATGGCGTGCTTGTGGCTGCGCACATTATTATAGCGCTCCAGGCCATCATCAGTCGCCATGCACCACCCGACGTCCCTTCGGTACTCTCCATCGGACGCGTACTTGCCGAGGGGGCTACCAATGTGTTGCCCGCTACCGTACGCCTTGAGGGCACCTTCCGCGCCATGGACGAAGACTGGCGTTTCCGAGCCCACAAGCTAATCCAACGCGTTGTGCAGCATACCGCCCAAGCCCATGGTGCCGAGGCCGACGTAGAGATTGTGGTAGGCTACCCAGCGCTCTACAACCACGAAGATCCCACAGCTTTGGTACGCCAAGCTGCCTGTGAGTACGTAGGACCCGACCGTGTCGTAGAGCTTGAGCCTTGGTTTGCCAGCGAAGACTTTGCCTATTTTCTGCGGGAACGTCCAGGCTGCTTCTATCGCATCGGCACAGGTAACCCCGCAAAAGGCATCACCAGCGGCCTACATACGCCACGCTTTACGATCGATGAAGAAGCCCTGCGCATTGCTCCAGGCTTTATGGCCTACCTGACCTGGCGCTACTTGCAGTCAGCCCCATGACCAATCTGCACGATTTTCCCCCCTTCCCTGGCTTTCGACCCCAGGCGCTTGCTTTCCTGCGCCAACTAAAGCAGCACAACGACCGCGCCTGGTTTCGACCTCGTAAGCCCATCTATGAAGATGAGCTGCGCTGGCCAATGCAGTGTCTCCTTGCCGAAGTAGGCCGCGAGCTTGCTCGACGGGGCTTGCCGCTGCGCGGCGACCCCGAACAGGGACTGTTTCGGATCTATCGCGACACGCGTTTTTCCCCAAACAAGCAGCCCTACAAAACCCATATCGGGGCCGTGCTCTCCCGCAGCGGCAGCCGTAACGAACAAGGCGTCGTGTACATCCACATCGAACCCGACGCATCGTTTCTGAGCGCAGGTTTCTGGAAACCCGACGCGCGCTTGCTGCGGCGCTGGCGCCAACACCTCCTCCAAGAAGCCGATACCTTCTTAGCCCTGGTGCACCATCTTCAAGCCCAAGGTCTGATACTGGAAACCGACACCGCATGCAAACGCCTACCGCGCGGTTTCGAAGATGCCGCCCATTCCCCAGTGGCCCCCTACCTGCGCTGGAATTCCTTCCTGGTCAGCCAAGACGTCCCCAACGAAGCCGTACTCAAACCCACCTTTACGCAGCAAGTTGTCCGCTTTACCGAAAGCGTACTGCCTTTGTTGACGTTCGGCTGGCAGGCACAAGACGCCTAACCCGCTTTAAGCCCCAAACCCCGCGTGCGCTCAAGCGCAGCATACCACCTCTGAGAAACAACACAAACACACCTTCCCACGCACACGCTTTCTGCTTTTCACACCGTCTTAATACCAACTGCGCATCCCACACGGAAATTTGACGTATAGGTCAAAAGTTGACTAGTAAGTCACTTTTTGACCATACATTCATGAATTCCGCAAACTTATCCCGCAAAGAGCGCGAGCGGCTGATGCGCCGGCAGGCCATGCTGGAGGCTGCGCGCGCAGTCTTTGCCGAAAAGGGCTATGCCAACGCGACGCTGGAAGAAATAGCCCAGCGGGCCGAGTTCGGTAAGGGCACCTTGTACAACTACTTTCCCGGGGGCAAAGATGAGCTGTTTTTTGCTGTCTTTGAGGAGGTATTTGCACAATTCCAGGAGCTTATCGATGCAGCTTTTACGCCAGCAGCGTCTTTTCGTGAAGGCTTTGAGGCGTTTGTACGTGCCAGTTTTGCCTTTTTTGCGCAGCACCACGAAGTCCTGCTGCTGGTTATGCGCGAGTCGCAGCGTATGTTGCTAAGCCCGGAGCCCGAGCGGGCTGCCTTTTTCCAGGATCAATACAACCGCGTTGTGCAGCACCTGAGCCGTCATATTCAGGGGGCTATTGAGCGGAACGAAGTAAAGCCACTACCACCAGAAGCCGTAGCCCATACCCTCATAGGCAACCTGCATGGCATTCATATGCATCTTATGCTGAAAGCATGCCAGCATCTTCCTGCGCAGCGTCAGGCGCTGATCGATTCCGAAGCCGCTGCGCACTTTCTCTGCACGTTGCTGCTCGAAGGTCTACTGAAGCCGTAAAAATCAGAAAAAAGCATTATGCGTCGCGTGATTTTAGAGATTTTGCTATTTCTCCCGCTTCCGCTTGCTGCACAGCCTATCTTAACGCCTGAGGCGCGCCCGCAGCCCATAACCTTAACCTTAGAGGAAGCCATTCAGATAGCCTTGGTGCAAAACCGGGCGCTTGAGCGCGTGCGCCTCGGCGTGGAAAACGCAAAGGCGCAGGTACGCGAAGCCTGGGGGCAGGTGCTGCCGCAGGTCAATTTGAGCGCAAGCTACACGCGCAATGTCAAAAGTGCCAACCCGTTTGCGGGTTCAAGTGCAGGCAATCTGTTTAACTCGTTGGGCTTTATTGACTGGCTGGCTTATAACGAGCGTGCCCGCACCGACGACGACCCGACTACGGAGCCGATCTCGTTTAGTGAGTTCGTAGATCGTCAACAACAGGGGCTGGAAGAAGCTGGCATTCGGGTACGCGCCAGTGAAAATCCATTCGCTGTGGACAACCAGTTCGTTGGTAGCCTCAGCATTGAACAAACGCTCTTTAGCAAAACTGCTTTTGCAGCCATTAAAGGTGCAGCAGTACTCAAAGCGATTGGTGAGCAAGGCGTCGCGCGACAAGAGCAGGTGCTGATTGACCAAGTGCGCAGAGCCTTCTATGGGGCGTTGCTGGCTCAAGAACACGTGCATGTGGTAGCGCAAAGCGTCGAGCGCACGCGAGCAACGCTTCAGGAGACGATACAGCGTGTGGCCCAAGGCGTTGCACCCCAATTTCAGCGCCTGAGCGCTGAGGTTGAGCTAGCTAACCTAGAAACCCAACTCATTCAGGTTCAAAACCAAGCGGCCCAGGCCCAAGATCAACTCAAGCTGTTGCTAGGCATCCCCATCGAGCAGCCGATTAGGTTGCGTGGCCGACTTGAAGCTCCCGACGTAAGCCGCTACCAACAGGTCTCTTTAGAAGACGCCTTGGCGATGGCTCTCGAGCGTCGGCCCGACCTGGAGCAGTTTCGGCTCGAGATCAAGCTGCGCGAAATTGATCGGGAACTGACCCAAGCAAGCCGTTACCCTCGGCTAAGCGCCTTCGCCAACCTGAACTATATCGGTAACGTACCGGACTACCGCAGCCTGATCCTTTCAGACCCGGATGATCCGTTTACGTTTTCCCAACGCACGAACAACTTTTTCTCCCGGGATTACTGGAACCCCTCGATAGGTGTAGGCCTGCGTCTAACGTGGACGATCTTTTCCGGATTTCAGACCTCGGCTCGGGTACAGCAACGCCAGCTTGCCCTTAAGCAAGCCGAACTCGACTACGCTCAGCAGCTGGAACAGGTGCGCTTAGAGGTGCTGCAGGCGCTACGCGACCTGGAGGCCGCACGCCGCCGGCTGGTCAGCCAGGAACGCAACGTTGAACGCGCCGAGCTCAACTATGAGCACGCCCGCATCCGGTTGCGCGAAGGCGTGGCTAGCCCGCTCGAAGAACGGGAAGCTTCCCAGCAACTCGACCTGAGCCGACTGAACTACCTCCAGGCTATCTACGATTACCTCACGGCCCAAAGTGCCTTCGAGGCCGCCGTTGGACTCATTCTCCCCCCTGGCCAGGAGGATCAGTTCAAGCTGACGCTGCAGCATGAACCCCGGTAGTTTCCTCACCTTCTAACCGAGAAAATGCCATGCATACACCTGTTTTGAAGGCTTACTGCGCGGCTGTGCTCATAGCTAGCCTACTGCCGGCCTGCACGGCCCCTGAAGCTTCGGCGCCAACCCCCGAAGCAGCGCAGGTAGCCTCTAAACGCCGCGTGCGTGTCGAAGTGCTTCAGCTAGAGCTAACGCGGTTTGTGGACTGGATCGATCTTACCGGCACAGTAGCAGCTGAGCAGGACGCCACGCTCTCGGCCCAGGCTTCGGGCACAGTGGAATACCTTGCACCCCTGGGCCGGCGTGTTGCAGCCGGTGCGGTGCTGGCGCAGCTGGACCAGACGCTGGCACAAGCTGCCTTGCAGCAAGCCGAAGCCCAGCTGGCCAGCGCCCGAGCTGCCTACGAGCTGGCGCTTGACAACTTTAGGCGACAGGAACCCCTCTTTCGCGACTCGATCATCAGTCCGCTTGAGTTTGAAAACGTCCGTGCGCAGCGCAACCAAGCCGAAGCCCAGCTGCGGCTTGCCGAAGCTGCCTTAGAGCAAGCGCGCAAGCAACTAGCGCACACCGTAATCCGCGCGCCATTTCCGGGTACGGTAGAAGCCCATTTCGTAAACCAAGGGGAACAGATTGCTTTAGGACAACCCGTGGTGCGTCTGGTAAACCTACAGCAGGTTAAGGTGCGGGCCGGGGTTCCCGAACGTTACGCGCGGGATGTCCGTCCGGGCACGCCCGTGACGTTAAGTTTTCAAGCCTATGGGTTGGCCTCCCGCAACGCGCGCATCACGTTTGTCGGGAATGCCATCGATCCGGCTAGCCGCACTTTCCCTATCGAGATCGCACTCGAAAATCCCGATGGGCAGATTAAGCCCGAAATGGTTGTTCGCCTGCGCCTGGCTCGGCAAACACTCGACAGCGTGGTCGTCGTTCCCCTTCCGGCTATTGTGCGTAGCGAGACGGGGACAGGCGTGTTCGTGGTCGACAGCACGGCCGAAGGGCCAGCAGCCCGCTTCCGCACCGTAACGCTCGGCCCTTCGGCCGATGGACTGGTCGTCGTCAACCAGGGCCTGCAAGCAGGGGAAAGCATCGTCGTACTCGGGCAAAATAACCTAACCGACGGCGATCTGCTTGAAATCTTGCAAACCTATCGCTCGGCCAGTGAGGCTGCTAGCGTCTTGAGCGACACCACAGCCGCAGCAGCGCAAACGCCTTAACTCAATCAGGGATGGCCATGAAAATTACCAATTTCGCCATACGCCAACGCACCACGGTACTGGTCTTCACCGTGCTGCTGTCAATCGGGGGACTCATCAGCTACCTCACCATCCCTAAAGAGTCATTCCCCTCCATCGAAATTCCCAATATTGTCATCACGACCCTCTATCCTGGAGCCAGTCCTGAAGATATTGAAGCACTGGTAACTCAACCGATTGAGGAAGAGCTGCAGGGCATTACTGGCATCAAAGAAATCCGATCTACCTCTACCGAAGGCGTTTCGACCATTGTGGTTGAGTTCTTGCCAGACCAAATCACGCTGGACGAGGCCTTTCAAAAAGTACGCGACAAGGTCGACCTAGCCAAAGCAAATCTGCCCAGCGATGTCGAAGAACCGATCGTTAGCGAGATCGACCTTTCGGAGCTACCGATCATGACCATTAACCTGGCTGCTCCATATGCCCTCTCCCGACTGAAAGAGGTGGCGGAAGATCTATCGGATGCGCTCGAAGCACTGCCCGACGTTCTGGAAGCCACTGTCGTCGGGGGACTGGAGCGCGAGGTGCAAGTGAACGTAGACCGCGCCGCCCTGCAAGCCTATAACTTAACCTTTAACGATGTGGTCGATGCTATCCGGCGTGAAAACGTTAACCTGCCTGGCGGCTCCATTGATGTGGATCGGCTCAATTATCTCGTGCGCGTAGACGGGGAATTCAAAACACCTGAGGAAATCAACCACCTGGTCATCAAAGCCGTAGGCAGCCAGCCCATCTACGTGCGAGATGTGGCCGAAGTAATCTTTGGCTACAAAGAGCGGGATAGCTACGCCTATCTGCGTGTGCTGCAGCGGGAAGCAAACGGTCAATTGGTTGCAGTGCATCGCACAAACGGTGAACCGCTGCAGGTGGTGAGCCTAAGCATCCGCAAACGCTCCGGAGCCAATATTTTAAAAACGACCGAGGCCATCCAGCGCGTACTCGACCGTTTCCCCTTCCCCACAGGAACCGAGGTGGTAATTACCGGTGACCAAAGCGAAAACGTGCGCACCCTGGTACGCGACCTGGAAAACAACATCATCAGTGGGCTCATCTTTGTCGTTGCCGTGCTGCTGTTTTTCCTGGGTGTACGCACAGCTACGCTGGTGGGCGTTGCCATCCCGTTATCGATGCTACTCTCGTTTTTGGTGTTTCAAGCGCTAGGCTACGCACTTAACTTTGTGATTCTGTTTTCGCTGATCATTGCGCTGGGCATGCTGGTCGACAATGCCATCGTCATTGTCGAGAACATTTATCGCTTTCGCGAGCAGGGATATGGCCGCTTTGAAGCAGCTCGACTAGCCACAGCAGAGGTTGGCATGCCCGTGGTATCTTCAACCGCTACTACGGTGGCCGCCTTTGTTCCCATGCTCTTTTGGCCAGGCATCATTGGGGAATTCATGAGCTTCTTGCCGCTTACGCTCATCATCACGTTGACCGCCTCGCTTTTTGTCGCACTGGTCATCAATCCAGTGCTCACGGCCTACTTTATGCGACTGGAGGGCGAAGCCTCTGCCCCAATGCCACGCCGGGTACGGATGGTACTAGCCGGTGTGATTTTGGCACTTGGCCTGATATTGGCTTTAGCCAACTGGAAAACGCTGGTGGTGCTGGTTGTAGCTATACCGACCATCTATGGGCTACACCGATTCATCTTTAAGCCGCTTGGCAACCGGTTTATTCGCAATGGCCTGCCGGGACTCATCCGCCGCTATCGCACCTTTTTAAACTGGATGCTAGAACGTGACTATTCGGTACCCCGTGCCCTGCTGCGCAACACGTTTACGCTGGGTAGTCTGACGTTGGGAGTCATTTTGCTGGCACTGGGCGGGGGCATCGCTGCCCTACTAGGTGGTCCGGCAGGCATGGTACTCCTAATCCCTGGTGCGCTTTTAGCTATCGTGGGTCTACTGGGCGTGGTGTTGCATACGCTAGAGACGCTTTTCTTAGGCGGGTGGGCGACGGTGCGTGGAGGCCTAGGATTTGGTGCTGTAGTTCTGGTCGTTACCGGCCTCATGTACCTGAGCTCCCGTGAAGTAGCCCTCACGACCCTTGTTGAGCTTTTGTTGCTGCCAGCTGTTGTGATTGGGGCAGGCCTCCTAGGCGCACTTTTTAACCGAAACAGACGTCGCTACTTGATTTTGACCGACAACCGGGCACGTCTGCTCAACAGTGTACTCGGCGCACTTTTGGCCATTTTGGCCATGTTTGCCATCACCCCTACTGGGGTCGAGTTCTTTCCCAAAACAGATCCCAACCAGATCCAAGTTCGGCTAACGGCTCCCTTAGGCACGAACGTAGAAACCACGGACCAGATTGCCCGCGAGGCACTTGCCCGCATCGAACAGCTCCTGGCCGAAAATCCACAAGATCGCGCCAATGTTAAGCATATCCAGGTCAATGTGGGTGTCGGTGGCGACCGCCTCTTTGGGGGCGGATCGACACGCCCCGAAGTAGCCACGATCACGCTGGACTTGGTTGACTATGAAAAGCGTGCCGTTTCGAGCCGGGAAACAATGGACCGGCTGCGCCAGCAACTCCAGGGGCTCCCTGGGGTAACCTTGGAAATCGACCAGGACAACCCTGGACCACCCACCGGCCCGCCGGTCAACATCGAAATCTCTGGACCTGATTTCCAGGAAATTGTACGCATTACGCAAGAAGTCAAGCAGCGCCTCATTGAGGCTGCTGAGACCGGCCGCATTCCCGGACTGGTCGACATTGCTGACAACCTAAACACGGGACGGCCTGAACTGCGCGTGCGCATTGACCGCGAGCGGGCAGGACGCTTTGGGCTCAATACCCAGCAAATTGCCTCTACTGTGCGCGCAGCCATCAACGGCATTGAAGCCAGCCAGTATCGCGCAGGCAAAGACGAATATGACATCACCGTACGCCTTAAAGAAGCTGACCGCCGCTCACTGGAAAGCCTGCGCAGCCTGACCATCTTGCACGAAGGACAGCAGATTCCCCTTACAGCGGTGGCCACATTCGAATTAGGCAACGGGCTAGGCGCCATTACGCGGCTAGACCTGCAGCGCGTAGCTACCGTTACCGGCGACGTTGCTCCTGGCTACAATGCCCAGGTCGTGCTGCAGCAAGTACGCCAATACCTAGCCGACTACGAGCAATCGCTCCCTCCAAACTACCACTTAGCCTATACCGGCGAAAATCAAGAGCAACAGGAATCGTTTAGCTTTCTAACCACAGCCCTGCTGATTGGATCGGCGCTGATTTTTTTGATCATGATCGCCCAGTTTAATCGGGTCAGTGGCCCATTTTTGATTATGGTTGCTGTAGGACTTAGCCTAATTGGGGTCCTGCTGGGCTTGTTGCTCACGCGCACAGCCTTTGGCTTGATGACGTTTATTGGCCTGATTTCGCTAGCGGGCATTGTGGTCAACAACAACATTGTGCTGGTTGACTACATCATGCAGCTGCGCGCGCGCGGCTACAGCAAGCGTGAGGCGATCATCGAAGCGGGAGCAACCCGCTTGCGCCCAGTGATCCTAACCGCGCTAACCACAGTGATCGGGTTGGTGCCGCTTACGCTTGGAATTAACGTAGACTTCGTGGGCTTACTGGCCAACTGGGATCCTGCCTTTCAAATCGGATCTGAAAACACGCAGTTTTGGGGCCCCATGGGTACAGCGATCATTAGCGGGCTGACGTTTGGCACGTTTCTGACGCTTGTGATCATGCCAGTGCTGTACTCCTCGTTCGATTCCCTAGCTACACACGTGCAGCGTTTTATAGGCCGCGCGTCGACAGCTACGGAAAGCAGCAATGGAGCCGTAACGCCCGAAATTGAAACCGTAACACTGCGTCCTGACGGGGCCTAAACCTGTCTTTCACGCCAAGCCCCGTCCTTTTAGGGCGGGGCTTTTGGATCTAGGGGTCTTCTTCTCGAGCCAGCGCTACATCGCAATGGGCGCGAAGTCGCCAGTTTTGCCAATGGCCCCAAATGAGCAAGCCACTACCCAGCATGGTCACTGCTGTACCTCCGATAACGCCCAGCACGTCGTGCCCTGGAAAGCTTGCCAGCAGCACCAAACTCAACCCCACGCCAAACCATCCCAACACCCGTTTCTGATGATGACACCGGTAACCCTGGTAAAACGCCAACAGCGTTGTAGGCACGAGCAGTAACGCAAATGCAAGGTGCACGTCTTCATGCCAAGTAAGCAGCATAGCGCCCAAAGGGAGCAAAAACAAGGTTATCGGCAGCAGCAGACAATGCACAAGACAGATGCCTGAAAGCCATATGCCTAACCGATCCCATAACCATCCCCCTTGCTTCGCAGAACGTGCTGAGCTCATAACCATCACCCTACGTCAAAACACCATAGGCGGAAACGCCAGAACTTAACGCTCGGATTCACGAAAGCGCGTCTTCTACCTGTTTTTCGCGTGATAGTTTTTGTATACTCCCCACTTACGCAAAAAGCGGTCGGGCCCCCTAACCGTCATCCTTGGCCTTCTAAAAGACCAATTGGTATGCATATGAACCCATCGCGACTGCTAAGGACCTTGCTCTTGCTTGGAAGTTTAGGGGCCACCTGTCCGGCAGTAGCCCAGCGCATTTGGATTACCCCAGGGCCTTATCTGCGCTTTGGCATAGGCCCTTCGCTGAGTGAAACAGATCATTCGACCTATGCCGTCGAGCCATATGCACTCAAAGGAAATATTGGGTATCAGTTTCTTTCGGGTCTAAGCATTGGCATCGGATACGAAGGGGGGAACTACCCCAAAGTGAGCCGAGATTATCACCAGTTTCACCTTATTCAAGGGCAGCTGCGCTGGCGTGTTTTTCCCTATCGGCGACTAAGCCATTATTTCAACATTGGCCCTCATATCACCCTGGGAGGCTATAAGACGGGTTTTGGGTTAAACGCAGCCTTAGGTGCCGATTACGTTTTGACCCGGAATGTGGCTTTTTTTGTGGAGGCCAGTGCGAACGGGGTTTTCCCTGACCGAGCAGCCGACAACCTCCGAAGTGGGCGAGCTGCTTTTGATGGCTTGGGATTTTTCGGCATCGGTTTTCGGGTAACGCTGAGGCCGCTGCCGATTCCTATTCAAACGCTCTTGATTGAAGGGCCAAGCCAGTTAGAACGGCGCCAGTACGGTACGTTCACTGCCCGGGTCGATGAGGCCGCTTCACGGCCGGTGTCGTTTTTCTGGCTCATGGGCGATGGTAGCCAGTACACCGGGCCTGTTGTCGAGCATCGCTACCGTTTGCCAGGCCGCTACGAAATCCAGGTGCAAGCCCAGAATGCTGCTGGGGTTGTGCGAACCGCTACCCACCTGGTACAGGTCGGCGAGATGCCGCAGCCTGTGCGCATCCTATCGCTTGAGGCCAGTGCCGACACCATATCCCGAGGCACCACAGTAAGCTTCGAAGCCCTGGTGGAGGGTAGCCCTAACATCCGCTACAGCTGGAACTTCGGCGATGGGGAAGGCAGCTTTGCTGCAGAAAACCAGTACCAGTTTGAAGAAGGCCAGGCAATGGGCCTCATGGCCGTGCAGGCCCGCACAAGCCGTCGGTTTAACAAAGCAGGGACATACACCGTTGCGCTCACAGCAAGCAACGACTTAGGGCAAGATTCTGCCTCTGTTCGCATCGTCGTTGAGCCGAATACGTGCGACTTAATCACCCAGCTGGAATCGGTAAGCTTCGCCTTTGGCCAAAGCACGCTCAGTGAAGCGGCACAGGCAGCCCTGGACCAAAACGTCCGCGTACTGCAAAGCTGTCCAGATCTAGTAGTGCAACTGGTTGGCTACGCCGACTACGTAGGCGGTGAGGCGTTCAACGCATTGCTTTCGCTACGACGCGCCCTAACGGTCTATAACTACTATCAAAGCCAGGGCATTGAGCCCGAGCGCCTGATCTTTCGCGGTTTGGGCGAGCTTCCCCCACCTTGTCCCCAAGAAGACCGCCCTGGATGCCAAGTGCAGCGCCGTGTCGACACCATTGTGATTCGCTGGCCGCGATAACCTAAAGGTAAGGGGCCCCTGGGGCCCCTTACCTTTAAGGTAATTGCACCTCGACGCGCAGCCGCACGTTTCGCCCAGGATCCAAAACGCCATACGGCCGCAAACGGCTTAAATGACTGGCGTAAGCGCGGTTTAGCAAGTTGTCCACGGCCAGGTCTGTTGTGAGCCTCCAGGCTCCCAGTTGCCATTGGGCTGAAACGGCTGCGTTCCAGAGCACATAGCGATCCGTAGGCAGCTCTTCGGGGGCTACCCGCCGCTGCGCAGCTACCCAGGTAGGACCTACCCGAAGCATCACTTCACGTGCAGCGCCCCACTGCTCCCAGTGCAGCTCCACTGCGGTCACAAGCCGCGGTGGCGGCGTAAGCGGCAATGGTTCTCTGGTTTCCAGGTTACGTGTTCGCACCAGATCACCCCCAAGGTGCAAGTGCAACCAGGGCCATAGCCCAACGTTAAGCAGCACCTCCCCTCCCCAAAGCCGGGCCTCAGCCTGATCAAAAGCATAGATCCAAAGACCTGAGTCTGGATCACGTTGTCCCGTAGGCCGCGGAAAGATGAACCGGTCGACGTGATTAACAAAGGCACTCATTTCCAGATACACGGCCTCCCGCAACCAGCGAAGCGTACCGTCGAGGCTAAGGCTCTGCTCGGGCTCAAGCGTAGGTTTGCCGATCTCAAAGCGACTGGTGCCTTCATGCACACCGCGCGAAAAGAGCTCGTTCAGCGTAGGTGCCCGCCAGGCGCGTCCCAGGTTCACTGCCAGCGAAAGGTCCGAGCGCACTTGCCAGGCAAGCCCAATCGCACCCGTTAGTGCCCGATAGGTGCGCTTCTGCGCAAGCACGCCCAGCTCCTCGTTATCCTCTACCGAAAGCCGTCGCACGTCCCATCGCAGACCGCCACTAAGCGTCAATTGGGGCAAATACACCTCTTCAAACACATAAATGGCCCCGTTCCAAACCCGAGCGCCTGGAATCAGCGCTTCTTCGGCAAGCGTCTCGTTTCGCTGGAAAAAACCACTCAGGCCAACTGTACCAAAAAGTGGACCCAGCGGACGGTGGTGCATGCGCAGATCGCTCGTCAGGGTACGTAAACGTAAGTGTAATGTTGGTTCTTCTTCTGGCCCGTGCCCTGCTCCGTCGTGAGCGTGACCAAATTCCCGGCGGTCGTTTTGCTGCCAGGCGAGGTTGAGTTCCAGTCGCTCTAAGCCCCACGACCAGCGTCCGCGAAGCTGCAAGCGATCGTGCACGAGGCGCTGGTAAGGTTCACCGATGTCGTAGCGGTCCTCATGCGCCTGCGGCACTTCATCCTGATCTGCCTCAGGCTCAAAAAACCCCAGCTTTGCCTGGTATCGACCGTAGCTTAGCAGCCATTGCTGGTCCTGCTTCTGGTAACCCAGCTGAAGTGCCCCATCTACAACTTCTAGCGCTGTGTTGGGCACCAACCCGCGTGGCGTGCTATAGGCACCGCCCTGGCGAAGCGCCAAGCGACCAGCATAGGCCCAGCTATCCTGGCGTCCACCCAGCTCAAGGTGGGCGCTCCCCATACGGGTGTTGCTGGCGCCTTCCAGGGTAATTTCGCTGTGCAGTGGGCGTTCGTAGGCGAAAGGACTCCTGGTAGTGATCTGCACCACCCCGCCTAGGGCATCGGATCCGTAAAGCAGGCTTGCTGGTCCTTTGACAACTTCGAGACGCTCGGCTGCTGCGCCATCGATCTCTACGCCGTGCTCGTCTCCCCACTGCTGGCCTTCCTGGCGCACGCCATCTTGTACCACGAGCACGCGTTGCGAAGAAAGCCCGCGGACAACCGGTTTGGCTACGCCAGGGCCCGTATGCAGCAGATGTACTCCTGGCGTTTGCGCCAACGCGTCCGCCACCGTTACCCCTCGCCCAAGGCGCAGCAGATCGCCCTCGAGCACAGCAACAGACTGAGGTGTTGCCAGAATATCCGTAGCCTGGGTTTTCGCTGTAATGGTCACCTCAGGAGCCTCCAAGGTGGTAGCGGACAAAGCCACGTCAAGCCTTTGAGCTTCGGCACCCAGCACAACCTCCTGAACTTGTGACCGGTAACCCACAAAGCTAAAAAGTACACGGTAGCGACCAGGACGCGGCAAGGAAAGCCGGTAATAGCCTTCTGCATTTGTCGTGGTACCCAGCTGAAGGGCAGTAACGAGCACCGTAGTCCCTGCCAGCGGCTCTCCAGTAGCGGCGTCGGTTACGCGCCCTTCTAGGGCTTGGCCATAGACGTGAACGTTCACCAGCAAAAACAAACTCAAAAGCAGCAGTAAACGCTTGACGTACTGCATCGCACAATCCTCCATAATAGGTGAATAGGACTAACCACGGAAAGGGCATCTAGGGGTTAGCCCCAAGCTGGAGGTGCGCGAATGGACTGGTGGCGAAGCGTGGGAAGCGCCGGCGATAGCGGAGAGCGTATGGGCAGATCAACCCACCAGGGTTGTTTCACCCCAACGCTGCAGCCAACCGGTGCCAAGGAATGCAAGCTGGCATAGAGGCTGCACGGATCAGGCACCCGGTAGCGCTCGGCCAACTGCTGCCAGGCAACGGTTACCGGCTTATCTGTAGCGGCCCATCGGGCATGCTGCACCTGGTGCACCACCGGAAGCCCGATCGTGCTTATGCCAAAGGCCAGCAGCAAGCCCCAAGCCCGTTTCCGCATGCGCGGCAGCATGAAGATCTGCAATTGGCGGATACGTTTTAAAAATAGCGCAACAGCCCCTTTGCTTCAAGCCCAACTTATACCCGACTCAGCGCTAGCGGATATTCAGCCGATACCTGGCCCCGAGCGATGTCACGCAGCCGGCGCTTCAAAAGTTGACGCCGAAACGCACTCAGACGGTCGATAAACAGAATACCTTCCAGGTGATCGTACTCGTGCTGAATCACCCGCGCCAGCATGCCATGAGCTTCGAGCACCTGAGGCCGAAACTGACGATCCAAATAGCGGATGACTACGCCTTCAGGACGTTCAACCAGCTCTCTAACGTCTGGAATCGATAAGCAGCCTTCTTCCATGCTGCAACGCGTCGGCGTAGCTTCCACAATTTCCGGATTGATAAAGAACATCGGCATTGGGGCCAGTACTTCCCCGGAAGCCTCTAGCTCCTCTTGCATAGGCGTGAGGTCGACCACAAATACGCGTTCACGACGACCTACCTGTGGGGCAGCCAAGCCAATGCCTGAAGCCGCATGCATGGTTTCCACCATGTCGTCGAGTAACTGCTGCAATTCCGGCGAATCGGCCTGAACTGGCTGCGTGCGTTCTCTAAGGATAGGATCGCCGTAAATATGAATCGGCAACACCATAGCGCTTTTGTTGGATTAACGCATGGGGGTTATTCGGCCAAAGGCGCGTTGGGTTCCTGCCGAGCCAGATACTCTTGCAAAAGCAGCGCAGCAGCCATCTGGTCGATGCGCCCCCGATCGCGGCGCTTTTTACCGGAGCTGCCTACTTCGCGCAAACGCACACGAGCTAGTTCTGAGGTGTAACGCTCATCCCAGCGCACAATAGGCACGTCCGGCAGCAGGCGTTCAAGACGCCGAATAAATCGAGCCACTTCCGCGGTAGCTTCGCCCTCCGTTCCTTGAGCCGTTAGTGGCCAACCGATAACCAGCGTAGCAATGCCTTCACGGTCATGCAGCGCTTGAAGCACCCGCAACGCCTCTTCTGGCGGATAGGTACCATAGGGCTGAGCAAACAGACGCAGCGGATCCGACACAGCCAATCCAACCCGCTTACGGCCATAGTCAACCGCTACAATTCGTGGGGGCGTTGGGTGCAGCATGGCTAGTAGCTTTTAAAAACAAAGCGCGGACGGGCCTAGGGTCCGTCCGCGTGCACAGGGACAAGATCGCGCCATCACCTAGCGACGCGCGCCGTTTTTTTCGGCCGCTTGGCTTGCCAACAACTTATCGGCACTACCTTCTGGGATCTCGTAGTTGAGCTCTACCAGCGGCCGCTGAAGTACCTGCTTTAGGCGTTTGCTTGGCTTAAAGTGCGTCTTACGCCGGCTAGGAATAAAGACGGTCTCGTTTGTTTTGGGATTCCGTGCTTTCGGCTTGGCACGGGTCTTTTTGACCTCAAACACCCCAAAGTCCCGCAGTTCAATGCGCACTTCTGGATCAGCCTCTTCCAGCAACTGCGCTACAGCTTCAATGACGGTATTTACCCACGGCTCGCACTTATAGATGGGCTCTCCCATCAGCTGAGCGACCCGACGCGCAACATCTTTCTTGGTCAATGTCGGCATGCGTTGTGTCATAGCCAGCAACTCCTTAAGGTGAACAGATCTTTTCTCAAACACACCTGCCTTTCAGCGATTCCTCTGCAATTGGCAGGCTGCCCTGATCCGTGGGGGCATTTTATTAAATCACGAAGGCTTTTGCAAAAGAAAACGATAGGGCATCATCGAATTTTTTAAGGACTTGGTCTATTCTTCGAATCGGTAAACCCCATAGATGCCCTCGATACGCTTAATCCGTTCAATGAGACGGCGCAAATGCTCTAGGTCGCTGACGTAGAGCACAATCGTTCCTTCAAATACCCCATCTTCGGAATCCACCGTAATCGAGCGAATGTTGGTTTTTAGGCTTTTAGAAATCACGGTGGTGATATCGCTGACAATACCCACCCGATCTTCACCCATGACGCGCAGCGCAGCCAAAAACTGCACGTCCTTCTGCCGGCTCCACTCTACAGGCACAATGCGGTCTGCGTGATGCAAAAGCAGGTAGGGGGCATTTTTGCAGTTTACGCGATGAATCTTGATAGCCCCACTGCGGCTGACGTAACCAAAGACCTCATCTCCCGGGATAGGATTGCAGCAAGAAGCATACGACGTAACGATATCGGTATGCAGCTCTCCGTCGATTTTCAGGGCAGGCTGCCCAGCCTCCTTGGCGGTATCTAGAAAGCTTTCATACTGCAGGCGCAAAGCAGGCTCTTGAACCGTGCTATCCTCAGCAGTGGATTCTCCAGAGCGCAACACCTTGACCAGCTCATCTGCCTCAAACAGACCAGTGCCCAACTCATAGAACAACTGTTGCAGCGAGGGGAACTTGAGCCGGTGAGCAGCACGCTGCAGTTGCCGCTCGTCAACCTCTAAGCCAAGCCGTTTGATTTTCTTCTCCCAGAGTTCCTTGCCCAATTCGATCGCCTTGCGGCGCTGTTCGTTGATCCAGTGGCGAATATGGCTGCGCGCCTTTTGGGTAACGACAAACTTCATCCAATCGGGATTGGGCGTCTGTTTTTTCGAGGTGATAATTTCCACTTGGTCCCCGCTTTTGAGCTTGTAGGACAGCGGCACCAGTTTGCCATTGACCTTGGCCCCAATGCAGTGCAACCCTACTTCTGTGTGCACCCGAAAGGCAAAATCGACCGGCGTAGCTCCTTGAGGAAGGCTGAGCACATCACCTTTAGGAGTAAAGACGTAAATCTCCTCATCGTACAGGTTCAATCGAAATTCATTAACAAACTCAGTAGCCTGATCTGGTTTAGGGTTTTCAAGGATCTCCTGCACCCAGCGCAGCCATTGGTCCATTTTAGGATCAACTTCTTCGATCCCTTCCTTGTAGCGCCAGTGCGCGGCCACGCCGCGTTCGGCGACTTCGTGCATTTCTTGCGTGCGGATCTGCACCTCTACCTTGCGACCTTCTGGCCCCAGCACGGTGGTATGCAAGCTCTGGTAGCCGTTAGACTTGGGGACCGAGATAAAGTCGCGAAACCGTTCCGGAAGGGGTTTGTACAGGTCGGTTACGATCGAATAAGCCCGCCAGCAGTCTTCTTTACCTTTTCGGCCTGTCGTTTTGAGTACGATGCGGATGGCAAACAAATCGTAGATTTCCTCAAGCGGCTTGTTTTGCCGCTTCATTTTACGGTAGATCGAGTAGATATTCTTGGGCCGGCCGTAAATGTCAAACTCCAGCCCAGCCTCTTGTAGGCGCTGCTTGAGTGGCTCAATAAAGCGCTGAATATAGGCTTCCCGCTCGCGCTTTGATTCGTTTAAGCCGCGTACAATAGCATAATACTCTTCAGGCTGAAGCACCTTGAGCGCGAGGTCTTCTAGCTCACTTTTGAGCTTAAAAAGGCCAAAGCGATGGGCCAGGGGAGCAAACAGCTCTAAGGTCTCCGTGGCAATCTTTAAGCGTTTAGGTGGTGGCAGCACTTCAATGGTGCGCATATTGTGAAGCCGGTCGGCGAACTTGACCAGAATTACGCGAATGTCTTCGGCCATAGAAAGCATCAATTTGCGGACGTTTTCGGCCTGGCCAAGCTCGCGTGAGGCAAAAACACCCTGGATCTTGGTCAATCCGTCGATGATAGTCCCCATGGTTTCGCCGAACTCCTCGCGGATGAATTCCAGCGAGAGGTCGGAGTCTTCCACAACGTCGTGCAGCAGTGCTGCCGCAACGCTGACGTCATCAAAGCTGATGTCTTCTGCAACAATCTGCGCAACGGCAAGGGGATGGAGAATATAAGGTTCGCCTGTAATGCGTCGGTGATCTCGGTGTGCCCAGAAGCTCACGCGAAAAGCCCGGCGAATCAGGTCTTCATCAACGCGGGGAAGATGGGCCCGGCAAGTTTCTAGTAGGGCTTCTAGGCGTTCCTGATACTCCGGCGGGATATTCAGGTCAGCCCCCTTTAGGACGGTCGACGTTTGAATCATGGGCATTGTAGGCTTGGGTTCCCATCCCCGAGGCATTCTTTTTATTAAGTTAAAGTACGGGGCTGGCTACCAGTTCCGGTAACAAAAAAAGCGCCATCCCTACGGAATGGCGCTTTAGGCGTGAGGAGGTGCTGCCTATAGCCTTTAGGCCTCGTCTTTTTTATCAGGTTCGTCTTCTTGGGGCGTCTGTGCCGCAGATTTATCAGCAGTTTCCGAAGCCGCTGTTGCGGGTTCCGCTTGCGTGACGCGCTGGCTACGACCGCGCCCGCGACGCGTGCGCTTGCGTGCTTTGCGCGCATCGGCAGGCTTAAGGTCGTTGTAGTCGACCAGTTCGATAATGGCCATTTCAGCTCCGTCGCCTGGACGGTATCCGACGCGTACCACCCTTGTGTAGCCGCCTGGCCGATCGCCCACTTTCTCGGCAATCTCGCCAAAGAGTTCTTTAACGGCTTCCTTATCCTGCAAGTAGCGGAAGACTTCTCGGCGGTTGTGCGTGGTATCTTCCTTGGCCCGCGTAATGAGCGGCTCTATAAACTGGCGTAAGGCTTTGGCCTTGGCCAGCGTGGTACGGATGCGCTTGTGACGAATCAAGGCGCAAGAAAGGGCCGCCAACGTCGCCCGTCGGTGCCCGTAGGTCCGCCCTAGTTTAAATCCTTTCTTATGATGTCTCATGGCCTTACGCGCTTATTTCGGCCAGCGCCGGTTTAGCTCTTCGCTTCTTCCAGATATTTGTCCACGTCCATGCCAAAGTGCAGGCCACGCTCTTCGAGGACCTGAATGAGCTCTTGGAGCGACTTACGGCCGAAGTTCCGGAACTTGAGCATTTCCGATTCTTGCCGCCGCACCAGGTCGCCGATCGTGCGAATGTTGGCCGCCTTAAGGCAGTTGTGTGCACGCACCGAAAGGTCAAGCTCGTCAACTGGCTGCGAAAGCAGCTCCCGAATGCGCTGCACTTCGGCGTCGACTTCTTTTTTGACCACTTCAGGCTGCGGCTCGCTCTCCATTTTAATGAAGAGATTGATGTGGTCGCGCAGGATGGTAGCGGCCTGCACGAGCGCATCTTCTGGAGAGATGGAGCCATCGGTGGTGATTTCCAGCTCCAGCCGTTCGTATTCGATCTTCTGGCCTACACGGGTAGGTTTGATCGTGTAGCGCACGTTTTTGATCGGTGTAAAGATCGCGTCGATGGCAATAACGCCAATCGGATCCTCCGGTAGCTTGTTTTCCTCGGCCGGAACATAGCCGCGACCGCGCCCCATACGCAGCTCGACATTGAGCTGGGCATTCTCTGCCAGGGTGGCAATATAATGATCTGGATTGAGTACTTCGTAATGGCTGGTGGCTTCGCCGATGTCGCGCGCCGTCCACGTGCCTGGACCTTTAAGCGAAAGCCGAATGTTGGCGTCGATGCTTTCTTTCGCCTTGAAGCGGACGCCTTTGAGGTTCAGGATGATCTCAGAGACGTCCTCGGTAACGCCCGGAATGGTCGAAAACTCGTGCTGCACCCCATCGATTTTCACCGCTGTGATGGCCACTCCCGGCAATGAAGAAAGCAGCACGCGCCGCAGGGCATTGCCGATCGTAACACCGTAACCCCGCTCAAGCGGCTGAATCACAAAACGCCCGAACGTTTCGCTTGCCTCTTCCACCCGTACACCTTCGGGCAGTTGAACCATGTAGTTGCTCATGGTTAGTCAGATGGTTTATTTGCGGTCGTGAAAGCCCGAAGCCTCGAGCGCTTCGGTGCACGCCAGCGTTTTCGTCGACTACTTGGAGTAGAGCTCGACGATTAGATGTTCACGAATGTTTTCAGGTATGTCTTCCCGGTTGGGGTAGTCCAGAAACTTCCCCTGCATTTCCTTACGATCGATCTCAAGCCAAGGGAAGTTCCGGCGCAAACGCCTAAGGTTTTCTTGAATCACGGCGAGTTGCCGGCTCTTGGGACGCACAGCCACCACATCGCCCGGCCGAAGCTGGTAGGAAGGCACATTCACCACTTGGCCATTAACCAGAATGTGGCGATGCACGACAAGCTGTCGCGCCTGGCGGCGCGTCCGGGCAAATCCCATGCGGTAGACCGTATTGTCCAGACGCGCTTCCAGCATTTTGAGCAGCGTTTCGCCTGTAACGCCCTTTTTGCGCGTCGCCTTTTCAAAAAGGTTGCGGAATTGCCGCTCCAGCAGGCCGTAAATATGTTTGACCTTTTGCTTTTCTTTTAGCTGGACGGCATACTCGCTGTCCTTAGTGCGCCGGGTGCGCCCATGTTGTCCCGGGGGATATGGCTTACGCTCTAAGGCTTTACTAGGCCCAAAGATTGGCTCGCCAAAACGGCGGGCCACTTTCTGTTTGGGACCGCGATAACGGGCCATAGGTGTTCAGGTCTCGTTTGTCAGGTTAATGGATGAAGGACAAACGCACGTGCAACGCCTGTTGCGTTGCCGTGACCGGACTTATGCCCAAGTCTTACACACGGCGACGTTTGGGCGGCCGGCAGCCGTTGTGCGGCACAGGGGTAACATCACGGATCGTGAGCAACTCCAACCCTGCTGCGGCAAGCGCACGAATCGCCGACTCCCGGCCAGAACCAGGGCCTTTAACAAACACATCCACACGCCGCAGGCCCAAATCGTAGGCTTCCTTAGCGGCAGAAGTTGCGGCCATCTGGGCGGCAAACGGTGTGCCTTTGCGACTCCCCTTAAAACCTTCTTTACCGCCACTGGACCAGGCAATGGTGTTGCCGTATTGATCCGTGATCGTGACAATCGTATTGTTAAACGTCGACTGAATGTGCGCCTGCCCGTTCTGTTCAACAATGACGTTTTTCTTACGCGTCGATGTTCGCTGCTTTTTGGCCATGGCTGTGCTACGGGATTACTTCTTCGGAGCCTTCTTCTTCCCGGCCACGGTTTTGCGCGGCCCTTTCCGTGTGCGGGCATTGGTGCGCGTGCGCTGCCCACGCACAGGCAACCCCAACCGATGTCGAATGCCGCGGTAGCAGCCGATATCCATCAGCCGCTTAATGTTCATCTGCACTTCGGCTCGAAGCTGCCCTTCGACGACATATTCCTGTTCAATCAAACGCCGAATCTCCCGCGTCTGCTCTTCCGTCCAATCTTTGGGACGTGTGTTGGGATCTACCCCTACGCGGCCGAGAATCTCTCGCGCCCGCGCTTTTCCGATCCCGTAGATCGCCGTCAGCGCAATTTCTCCCCGTTTATGCAGGGGAATGTCAACACCTGCGATACGTGGCATACGCTCTACTCGGTTAAGCTCACCCTTGCCGTTGCTTATGGCGCGGGTTTTTCTTGTTGATCACATAAATCCGTCCCTTACGCCGCACAATCTTGTCGTCGGCACTACGCTTTTTTACGCTGGCACGTACTTTCATGGCAGTAACAAGGCTTAAAAGCAAGGCTGCATAAACGCCGAAGTAGCAGCCTAGGTTCGTGAACGTTTATTTATAACGGTATATAATGCGCCCTCGGGTTAGATCGTAGGGCGAAAGTTCAACCTTCACGCGATCTCCAGGCAAAATTTTGATATAATGCATGCGCATTTTGCCTGAAAGCACGCCCAGAATTTCGTGGCCGTTATCTAGGCGCACCCGAAACTGGGCATTGGGCAGTGCTTCAAGAACTTCACCGTCCTGTGTAATGGCTTTCTGTTTCGCCATGTAGGGAGGGTTGCAGGTTATAGGGAGCTTCAACGACGTCTTCGATATAGGCGAAGGTCGTTAACACCTCAGGTTTACCAGCACGTACAACGATCATGTGTTCGTAATGGGCCGAAGGCTGGCCATCAGCTGTGTAAACCGTCCATCCGTCTTCGCCAACACGCACCTCATACGTCCCCCGATTCACCATAGGTTCCAGGCACAAGGTCATCCCCACACGAAGCCGACGACCGGTGCCTGGACGCCCTACGTTAGGCACTTGGGGATCTTCGTGTAGGTTACGGCCAATGCCATGACCCACCAAGGCACGTACCACACCGTAGCCCGCGGCCTCACAGTGCCGCTGAATAGCATGGCTGATGTCGCCTACACGCTGTCCCGCTACCGCTTGCGCAATCCCTTTGTACAACGCCTCATAGGTAACGCGACAAAGGCGGATGTTCTCTGCGTCCAGCTCCCCTACCCCAAACGTATAGGCACTATCGCCATAGTACCCTCGATAGCGCACGCCACAATCGACCGATACCAAGTCACCTGGCTTTAAACGGTAATCGCCGGGAATGCCATGCACTACCTGATCGTTCACCGACACGCACAACGTGGCTGGATAGACCAACCGGCCTACCCGATAGCCCTTAAATGCAGGTTCTGCTCCCTGGGTGCGAATAAAATCTTCGGCGATCGCGTCCAGCTCTGCGGTTGTAACCCCTGGCCGGATGTAGCGCGCTACTGCGGCCAGCGTTCGCCCCACCAAATCGGCGCAGGCACGAAGGATATCAATTTCTTTTTCGGTTTTGATATGAATCATCGACCTGACCTTCTCAGAAGCGCCGCCCGCGCACACGCGTCCCTTTCATAAAGCCTTCGTAGTGCCGCATAAGCAGGTGACTTTCAACCTGCTGCAGCGTGTCGAGCATCACCCCTACAATGATCAGCAGGCTGGTTCCCCCGAAAAAGTGCGCAAAACCAGCTGTCACGCCTGCACGCATGGCAAACGCTGGAATAATCGCCACAATACCCAAGAAAATCGCCCCTGGCAGCGTGATCCGCGTCAGAATCGTATCAATAAACTCGCTTGTTTGCTTCCCTGGACGAATCCCTGGAATGAAGCCCCCTTGCCGCTTGAGCGTATCGGCCATCTCGCGAGGATTGACCGCAATGGCTGTGTAAAAGTAGGTAAAAAACACCACCAGCACAAAAAACAGTGCGGAATAGCCCCAACCTGAAACGTCCGAGAAAAAGCCGCCAAACTGCTGCATAAAGGCGCTTCCTGGGAAAAACGTAGCAATCGTAGCTGGCACAAACATAATCGACTGGGCGAAGATGATCGGCATCACCCCAGCCGCATTCACGCGCAATGGCAAGTACTGCGTCGTGCCCCCATAAACGCGCCGCCCAACCACACGCTTGGCGTACTGCACCGGAATCCGACGCGTTCCTTGCGTTACCAGCACAACACCCGCCGTAATCACCACAAAAACTGCAAACTCCAGCAGCAAAATAAACAGGTTGTCCTTCAGCGTAAACTCATTGTAAACGGCCTGAGGAAAGAAAGCTAAAATGCCCACCATGATGATGAGCGAGATGCCATTGCCAATCCCACTTTCGGTGATGCGTTCGCCCAACCACATGACAAAGACGGTCCCGGCCGTTAGCACAATGACTGCAATCAGCATGAAGAAGCCGGGGCTAACGACGATGGCCTGACCTGTTGCGCCATAGCGTAGGTTGATCGCGTAGCCTACTGCCTGAAGCGCGGTAATGCCTACCGTAAGGTAGCGTGTAAGCTGAGTGATCTTGCGCCGGCCTTCTTCCCCCTCGCGCTGGAGCTTTTGAAAATAGGGCACCACCGCTCCCATAAGCTGAATAATAATGGAAGCCGTAATGTAGGGCATAATGCCCAAAGCAAAAATGCCCGCCTGGGAAAAGGCCCCGCCCACAAAGAGGTCGATCAGCCCAAACAGGTTATTGGTGCCCGCCTGGCGGTTAACCTCAGCTAGAATATGGGCATCCACGCCCGGCAGCGTAACATACGTCCCCAGCCGATAGACAACCAGCAGTCCGAGGGTGTAGAGCACCCGCTGCCGCAGCTCTTCAATTTTCCAAATGTTGCGAATGCTTTCTGTGAAGCCCGCCATGATGCATCGTTTCAGGCGATTTCCGTAACCGTACCACCGGCAGCCTCGATTTTAGCGCGTGCTGAAGCGCTAAAGGCATGTGCCGTAATGTGCAGCGCGCTGGACAGCTCTCCCTCACCCAGAATCTTGATCCGGTCTCGCTTTCGGGCTAGACCAGCAGCCACCAGGGTCTCAGGGGTAATCGGGGCCGTTGCCGACAGGCGGCCTGAGGCAAGCCAGCGATTCAGGTCGGCCAGGTTAATAATCCGATATTCCGTGTGAAACGGATTTCGGAAGCCGCGTTTCGGCACACGCCGAATGAGGGGCATCTGGCCACCTTCAAAGTAGGCAGGGATCTGCTGACCACTGCGGGCTTTTTGCCCCTTAGTCCCGCGCGTGGAGCTATGCCCACCGTAGCCTGAACCTACACCCCGTCCTAACCGCTTCCGCTCGCGAACGGCACCTTTGGCTGGTTTTAGACGACTTAGATCCATGGTTGCTTTCTGGTTTACAGACTTAAGCCGCTTCTACTTCTTCCACGCGCACCAGGTGACGCACTTTTTCGATCATGCCACGGATCTGGGGGGTATCCTGATGCACCACCACGTGTCCGATGCGGCGCAAGCCCAACGCTTCAAGCGTGCGGCGCTGCCGCTTAGGATAATCAATGATGCTGCGCACCTGGGTGATTTTAAGTTGCTTTGCCATAAGCTCACCCTTCGAAGACTTTCTGCAGCGGCACGCTCCGACGCTGCGCTACTTCTGCAGGATCTTCAAGCTGCTCGAGCGCATGCACCGTAGCCGCTACAAGGTTGTAAGGATTCGTTGAGCCTAAGGCCTTGCAGAGCACATCCTTAATGCCGGCGCATTCCAGCACAGCACGCGCTCCGCTGCCTGCGATGACGCCTGTACCTGGCGATGCAGGCTTCAGGAATACCCGTGCAGCATCCTGGCGTCCAATCACGGAATGCGGAATGGTGCCGCGCCGGAGGGGTACGCGAATCACATTCTTTTTGGCATCTTCTGTTGCTTTGGCAATTGCATCGGCCACCTCATTGGCCTTGCCTACGCCGGCACCAACCAACCCATTGCCATCCCCCACCACGACCACAGCGCTAAAGGAAAAACGCCGGCCGCCCTGCACTACCTTAGCCACACGCTTGACCGACACCAAGCGTTCGATCCATTGCTGCTGTTCTTCGGCAACCCGCTGACGCTGCCGGCGCCGATTTGCATGCTTTCGCTGTGCCATAGCATCCTATCGATTAAAAAGCACTCAAAACTGAAGTCCGCCTTCTCGGGCACCTTCGGCCAGCGCTTTCACCCGCCCGTGATACTTGTAGGCATTGCGGTCGAAGACCACCTGCGTGACCTTCGCTGCCAGTGCCCGCTGCGCGAGGCGTCGTCCTACCTCCCGACTGATTTCCATGCGCGTGCCTTGCGGCATATCTTTCTCCAAGCTGGAGGCTGCGGCTAAAGTATGCCCGCGCGTGTCGTCGATGACCTGCGCGTAAATATGTTTGTTGGAACGAAAAACGCAAAGTCGCGGACGCTCGGGCGTACCCCGAATTTTTTTCTTCAATCCCCGCTTGACGCGGGCACGACGTTGCTTTTTGTGTTCTAACTCGTTGATCATAGTTTATAGGTGTTTTGCCGGAAGATTGCCGACCTTCCGGTCGCTTTGGTTTACCGTCCTGCCGTCTTTCCGGCCTTACGACGAATGTATTCGCCCACGTAGCGAATGCCTTTGCCTTTGTAGGGCTCTGGCGGCCGCAGCGAGCGGATTTTAGCCGCCACTTCTCCCACCAGTTGCTTGTCGATGCCTTCGACAATCACAATGGGATTGCTACCGCGCTCCGTTCGCACCGAAAGCGTAATGCCCTCCGGCGGCAAGAAATAAATAGGATGCGAGTAGCCCAGGACCAGCTCGAGCAAGTTACCCGACATGGACGCGCGAAAGCCAATACCTACAACCTCGAGTTCTTTGCGATAGCCCTGGCTTACCCCTACAACCATGTTCTGGATCAAGGCTCGGTACAGACCATGAAGGGCACGATGCCGCTTCTGATCGGTAGCCCGCGTGACGTGTACCGTTTGGTCAGAGACTGTCACCGTAATGTCTGGGTCTACTTGAAGCGTTAGGGTACCCTTAGGCCCCTTGACCGTGACTACGTTGTTCCGGCCCACTTCAACCTGGACCCCATTGGGCAGCTTGACGGGCAGTTTGCCTATCCGAGACATCGCTTGCTTGGTTTAGCTTCTTTTGGGGCTGTAGACAACCGCCCCAGGTTGCATTTTTAAAACACGTAGGCCAGCACCTCCCCGCCAATGCGGAGCTTACGCGCCTCCTTGTCGGTCATCACGCCTTGAGAGGTCGAGATGATGGCCACACCCAGCCCGTTTCGCACCCGTGGAAGCTCGTCGGCGCCCACATAGTGACGACGTCCGGGCTTAGAGACACGCTGCAGCTCCCGAATGGCCGGGTTGCCATGGCGATCGTACTTCAGGTAAATCCGCAGCAGCCCCTGCTTGCCATCATCGATATCCAGGTAGCTGCGCACGTAGCCTTTGTCTACCAAAATCTGCGTGATGGCCCGCTTAAGCTTCGAAGCGGGCACGTCGACGTAAGGGTGACGCGCCAATTGGGCGTTGCGCAGGCGCGTTAGGTAATCGGCAATAGAATCCGTAATTGCACTCATGACCTATAGGCTTAACAAGGTTACCAGCTGGCCTTACGGACACCAGGGATTTTGCCCTCCAGCGCCATTTCACGAAACACGATACGCGAAACGCCAAACTGGCGCAGATAGCCGCGCGCACGGCCCGTCAGCGGGCAGCGGTTACGCAACCGCACCGGACTGGCATTGCGGGGCAACTTCTGCAACCCGATCCAGTCCCCTGCTTCTTTAAGCTGACGTCGCTTTTCAGCGTATTTTTCGACCAACTCGCGGCGCTTCTTCTCACGCGCCATCCAGCTTTTCTTGGCCATAACAGTTTCAGGCTGCTTTTGCTTGCGGTTCTTCACGACGGACGAAAGGCATGCCCAGCAGCTTAAGCAGCGCATAGGCTTCTTCGTCCGTCTTCGCCGTCGTCACAAACGTGATGTCAAAACCGCTAATGCGGTCAACTTTATCGACGTCGATTTCGGGAAAGATGATTTGTTCGGCAATGCCAAGGGTATAATTGCCGCGGCCGTCAAAGCTGCGGTCCGAAACGCCCCGAAAGTCACGCGTGCGTGGCAAAGCCAGCGTGACCAGGCGATCAAAAAACTCATACATCCGATCGCCACGGAGCGTAACCGAAACACCCACCGGCATGCCTTTACGGATTTTAAAGTTGGAGATGCTTTTGCGCGCCCGACGTACCACCGGATGCTGCCCAGTAATCAGGCGAATCTCTGCAATCGCATCATCCAGAAGCTTTTTGTTCTGGGCAGCTTCACCCACGCCTTTGTTGACGCAGATTTTTACCAGGCGCGGCACCTCCATCACGTTGCGGTACCCGAACTGTTGCATCAGTGCGGGTACGACTTCTTCGCGATAGCGTTGCTTAAGTCGCGGAATGTAAGTCATGGCTCTTGGGGTTCTCAGCGGTCCAGCTCTTCGCCGGTCGTTTTTGCATAACGCACCCAGCGCCCGCGACCGGTTTGGGGGTCTACAATCCACTTACGGCCCACCCGCGTGGGACGCCCATTGCTGTCGAGCGGCATCACGTTCGACACGTGGATGGGCATCTCCTGCTCAATACGCCCTCCTTGAGGATACTTGGGATTCGGGCGTACGTGCCGGATGCGCAAATTGACGCCTTCAACAATCACCCGCTGCTGCTTTGGGAAAACGCGCAGAATGCGGCCTTCCTTGCCTTTGTCATTTCCGGCAATTACCCGCACCAGATCGCCGCGTTTTACGTGCAGCTTGGGCTGTTTATTTTTCGTGCGTGGCATAGCGTAACAACACGGTTTGATGCGGCACTAGACGACCTCTGGTGCCAACGATACAATCCGCATGAACTGCTTGTCGCGCAGCTCACGGGCAACGGGCCCAAAGATACGGGTGCCAATCGGCTCATCCTGGTTATTGATTAAAACCGCCGCATTATCATCAAAGCGAATGTAGGTACCGTCCGGTCGGCGTAATTCTTTTTTTGTCCGAACCACAACGGCTTTTACCACATCGCCTTTTTTGACACTACCGCCCGGAATGGCCGACTTGACAGAGACCACAATTTTGTCTCCTACGCGGGCGTAGCGTTTGTGGCTACCGCCCAGCACGCGAATGCACAGTACCTCTTTAGCACCGCTGTTGTCGGCCACCACCAGTCTGCTTTCCTGCTGAATCATGGCTTTTAGCAGATCAAAACGGTTTTGCGCTCATTTATTTGGCCCGTTCGATGATTTCCACAAGGCGCCAACGCTTGTGTTTCGAAAGCGGCCGCGTCTCCATAATGCGGACGATGTCGCCTTCATTGGCCTCGTTGTGCTCATCGTGGGCCATGAGTTTTGTTGTGCGCTTAATGAACTTACCGTAGAGCGGATGCTTAATTTGGCGCTCAATCGCTACCGTGATCGTCTTGTTCATTTTGTTGCTGACGACCACGCCGATCCGCTCCTTTCGGTGTCCACGCGCTTTAGAGGCATTTGGCGTCTGTTGGGTGCCCATAGCTGCTTGCTACTCCTCAAACGGTTTGCTGCGCAGAAGCCCGGCGTTTTTCGTTGTAGATCGTCTTGAGCCGGGCAATGAGCCGACGTTTGTTGCGGAGCAGCATAGGGTTTTCCAACTGGGCTACCGCATGCTGAAAGCGCAGCTGCCGCAGCGCGTCTTCTTCTTCTCGAATGCGCTGGGCCAGTTCATTAAGGCTCATCGCCCGGATTTCTTTCACCTTCATAGCGTCCCGCGCGTAGGTTAATTAATGTTCTGCCGCAGCCGTTGCCACGTAGTCAGTCCGCATGACAAACTTGGTTTTGATCGGCAGCTTGTGCGCAGCCAAGCGCAACGCCTCACGGGCCAGTTCTTCAGAGACGCCGCCGATCTCAAACAAAACGCGGCCTGGTTTCACAACGGCTACCCAGTATTCTACCGAGCCTTTGCCCTTACCCATGCGGACTTCGGCCGGCTTTTTTGTAATGGGTTTGTCTGGGAAAATGCGGATGTAGACCTTGCCTGCGCGCTTGAGTTTGCGCGTGATGGCCACGCGCGCAGCCTCGATTTGACGACTAGTTATACGCGCAGGCTCTAAGGCTTTGATCCCAAAATCACCAAACTCAATTTGCGTACCGCGCGAAGCTACACCGCGAATGCGGCCTTTTTGCTGCTTGCGGTACTTGGTACGTCGGGGCATCAACATGGCGCTACCTCACAGTGCTTAGCCTTCTTCGCCGCGCTGGGCTGCCGCGGCACGACGCGTCCGGCGTTTGCGGCGCCGTTCAGGCTGTTCCAAAGGTAAAGGCTGTTGCTGGCGCTGCATCAGCGCTGTAGGCGTTAGGTCTGGCTTACCGATAATCTCGCCCAGGAAAATCCAAACCTTCACGCCGATCGTCCCGTAAATGGTGTAGGCCGTCGCCTGGGCATAGTCGATGTTGGCCCGAAGCGTATGCAGCGGCACGCGGCCCTCTAGATATTGCTCAGTACGACTCATTTCCGCCCCACCCAAACGGCCCGAAACCTTGATGCGAATGCCTTGTGCGCCCATCCGCATAGCCGCTGTCATCGCCTGCTTCATCGCCCGGCGGAAGGAAACCCGCCCCTCCAGCTGCTGTGCAATATTCTGAGCGACCAAGGCAGCATCAAGCTCTGGACGCTTGATTTCGCTAATGTTAATCTGAATTTCCTTGTTGGTTAGTTTCTGGAGCTCTTCGCGCAGCTTTTCAACTTCCTGGCCGCCGCGACCAATCACCACGCCCGGGCGGCTGGTGTGCAGCGTCAGGATAACCCGACGGGGCGTACGCTCAATCACTACCCGGCTCAGCCCCGCCCGCTTCAGGCGCGCATGCACGTAGCGCCGAATTTCTTCGTCTTCAATCAGCTTCTCGGGCAGGTCTTTCTCGGCGTACCAGTTCGAAAACCAGCCGCGAATGATCCCCAGACGAAAACCAATCGGATGTGTCTTCTGACCCATGTTGCTCCTTAGCTTTAGGCCTGACTGCTTGCCATTGGGGCTCCCGAGGCGGCTTCAGCCGTCGCAACCACAACCGTCAAGTGGCTAGTGCGCCGCCGCACCGGCATTGCCCGTCCACGCGGCGCTGGCTGATAGCGCTTAAAACGAGGCCCTTCGTCCACCCGGATCTCCCGAATCAACAGGCTCGCCTCGTCGATTCGTTCTTCAGGATTTTTTTCGATCAAGTTGTAGATCGCTGAACGGATGGTTTTTTCCACGGGACGCGCTGCCCGATGGGGAAGCTGACGCAGCAGGGCTAGCGCCTCGGCAACCCGTTTGCCACGCACCGCATTGACGACAACACGCATCTTGCGGGGTGAGCTGCGGATGTATTTGCTGATTGCTCTCGCTTCCATAGCTTGCTACTGATCTTAACGACGACCGCGCTTGTCTTTCTTGTCGCCCGCGTGGCCGCGGAAGGTTCGCGTCGGCGCAAATTCTCCTAACCGGTGGCCGACCATGTTCTCGGTGACATAGACCGGTATAAACTGCCGCCCGTTGTGCACCGCAAACGTGTGCCCAACAAACTCCGGAATAATCATCGAAGCGCGACTCCAGGTCTTAATCACCTTTTTCTGGCCGCTCCGGTTAAGCTCTTCGACTTTCCGAAGCAGCTTGTAATGTACGTAGGGTCCTTTTTTGAGCGAACGCGCCATATCCGCTTTGTCAAGTTTGCCTGCTCACGCGTTGTCGCTTCGGCTACTTAGTTGCGTTGCGACGACGCAGAATGTACTTGTTTGAAGGTTTATTGCGCTTCCGGGTCTTGTAGCCTTTGGCAGGCTGTCCCCAGGGTGAACGCGGATGGCCACCCGAGTGCCGGCCTTCACCGCCACCCATGGGGTGGTCAATCGGGTTCATGGCCACACCCCGCGTCTTAGGCCGAATACCTAACCAGCGGCTACGTCCAGCTTTCCCCAAGTCAATGTTCATGTGGTCGGGGTTGCTTGTGGTACCGATCGTAGCACGGCAGCGCACATGGATCAGCCGGATTTCGCCCGAAGGCAACCGCAGCGTGGCATAATCACCTTCACGCGCCATCACCTGGGCATAGGTCCCCGCTGAACGCGCAATCTGCGCCCCCTTGCCTGGCTTGAGCTCAATGCAATGCACGTAAGAACCTACCGGGATTTTCTCCAACGGCAGGCAGTTGCCAGGGTCAGGGGGAGCCTCAGGACCGTTCAACACAGTTTGACCCACCTTAAGCTCATTGGGCGCAATAATATAGCGTTTCTCGCCATCGGCATAGGCCAGCAAGGCAATACGCGCCGAACGGTTCGGATCGTACTCAATACTGACAACCCGGGCGGGGATACCATCTTTGTCGCGCCGAAAATCAATAATGCGGTAACGGCGCTTATGACCTCCACCCTGATGGCGTGTTGTAATGCGCCCCTGATTGTTTCGGCCTGCACGCTTTTTTAGCGGCGCCAGCAGGCTTTTCTCAGGCGTATCCTTCGTAATCTCCTCAAAGGTCGAGACCGAGTACTGCCGTTGACCTGGCGTTACCGGTTTGCGTCTACGAATCGGCATGGTCGTATTCCCGGTCCTGCTTAACTCATACGTTCTCGAAGAAATTGATCCGTGGGCTGTCGGGCGTAAGCGTTACGATCGCTTTTTTGTAGCTACTCGTCCGCCCCTCGCTGGCGCCGCGCCGCGTAAACTGCCGCCGACGCTTACCGCGCACAATCATTGTGCGCACTTCCTTGACCTTGACCCCATAGAGCGCCTCTACAGCCTTGCGGATCTCAATCTTGTTGGCGTCTTTGGCAACCACAAAGCCGTAATGCCCTTGCGCCTCCTGCTGGGAGAGCTTTTCCGTCACCAATGGCCGGATCAATATCGGGTGTTTGCTCATGGCATCTTAGACAATTAAAGCTCAGGCAGCAACCGGAACCGCGGGACGGAGCAGGCGGTGCAGCACCTCCACAGCGCCCTCTTGCAACAGTAGCACCTGCGCGTCGAGCAGCTCTCGCGTGGAGGCATTACGGGCTTCCATCACGCGAACCTTAGGCAAATTGCGGCTCGACAAGTGCAACGTAGCATCGTGCTGCACCGTCAGCAAAAGTACCTTGCGGCCACTTAAGCCGTGCGCTGCAAGTACTTCCTGAAGCCTACGCGTGCTGGGCTGCTCGAAGGTAAAGTCTTCGATAACCCGAATTGCTCCTGCACGCGCCTTATAGCTTAAGGCCGAACGCCGTGCCAGTCGCTGCACTTTACGGTTCACCTTAAGGGCATAAGAACGCGGCTGCGGGCCGTGAGCCGTACCCCCACCCCGACGAATCGGAGATTTAGCATCACCGGCGCGGGCATAGCCCGTTCCTTTCTGGCGGTAGAGCTTACGCGTGCTGTGGGCGTTTTCGGCCCGATTTTTAACCTTATGCGTCCCCTGCCGCCGGTTTGCTTCGATCCGTTTGACATCTAACCAGAGCACATGATCGTTGGGCTCAATGCCAAACACCGCTGGATCGAGCGTTACCGTGCGCTCCGTCGCGCTTCCGTCCAGTCGATATACCTGCAATTCCATAGCTGTAGCTACCTTAGGCCAGCCCGTTACTGGGCCTTTTTGTAAAGCTCCACAATACCGTTTACTGGACCAGGTACGGCGCCCTGCACAAGGATCAGGTGATGCTCTGGAAAGAGGCGCACCACCCTGAGGTTCTTCACCTTAACGCGCTTGTTGCCCATTCGGCCGGCCATGCGCCGCCCCTTAAAGACGTGGGACGGGAACGAAGACGCACCGATCGAACCTGGAGCCCGCTCTCGGTTATGCTGGCCGTGCGTGCGGGACCCTACGCCGCCAAAACCATGGCGCTTAACCACGCCCTGAAAGCCACGCCCCTTCGAAACGCCTACCACATCAATCAGCTCCCCTTCAGCGAAGAGCTGCTCTAGGCGCACTTCATCCCCCGGCTTGACGTCAAGCACAAAGTCCCGGAATTCCCGCAACACCCGTAGGGGAGGGACCCCCGCTTTGACAAAATGTCCCAAAAGGGCCTTTGTTGTATGTTTGGGCTTGCGCGTACCAAAGCCCAGTTGCACCGCATCGTATCCGTCTTTGCCCTCGGCCATCTTCACCTGCACCACAACGTTCGGCTCTGCCTGAATAATGGTGCAGGGAATACTATTGCCCGCCTGGTCAAAGACCTGCGTCATTCCGATTTTTCGTCCAAGCATTCCGCTCATGGTGCTTGTGCACACGGCTTAGCAGCAACCCCAGCATGTGCTAGAGTGCCTTTAAACTTTGATTTCTACATCGACGCCACTGGGAAGCTCAAGCTTCATCAGGGCATCGACCGTCTTGCTGCTGGTCGACAAAATGTCGATGAGCCGCTTATGCCGACGCACTTCAAACTGCTCGCGGCTCTTTTTGTCAATGTGCGGGCTCCGCAGCACTGTAATCACGGTCCGTTCGGTAGGCAGCGGGATCGGCCCACTTACCACCGCACCCGTTGCCTTGACGGTACGGATGATCTTTTCCGCACTTCGGTCGATCAGCGTGTGATCGTAAGATTTCAGTTTAATGCGAATCTGGCCAGCCATCGCGCTCCTGCATTCGGCAAATCGAAGCCTGAGCGCCGAGCGCTCAGGCTTCACGTCCATTCAGGATAGTTAGTCTAGGATTTTGGTGACGACGCCTGCGCCGACAGTACGCCCACCTTCACGAATCGCAAAACGCAAACCCTCCTCCATCGCCACCGGATAAATCAACTTCACCCGAAAACGCGCATTG